>JAESGR010000008.1_pt1 | contig 1432213 bp, 1381 predicted proteins | sample 9269771 | NCBI WGS metagenome assembly JAESGR01 (sample SAMN15739572, study PRJNA653492) | algae metagenome | isolation source: Chroococcus sp. CMT-3BRIN-NPC107 and co-occurring heterotrophs from well... | place: USA: Clark Mountains Wilderness, California | collected 2010-04-18
GAGCGCAGCTGGTCCACCATGGTGTTGATGGTGTTCTTCAGTTCGAGAATTTCACCCTTGACGTCCACCGTGATCTTCTTGGACAGGTCGCCGGCCGCCACGGCGGTCGTCACGTCCGCGATGTTTCGCACCTGCGACGTCAGGTTGGAAGCCATGAAGTTCACCGAGTCGGTCAGGTCCTTCCAGGTGCCGGCCACGCCCTGCACATCGGCCTGCCCGCCCAGCTTGCCTTCCGTCCCCACCTCGCGAGCCACCCGCGTCACTTCCGCGGCGAAGGTGCCCAACTGCTGCACCATCTTGTTGATGATCATGGCGGTGCGCAGGAACTCGCCTTCCAGCGGACGGCCTTCGGCCTCCAGCGCCATCGACTTGGACAAGTCGCCCTGCGCCACGGCCCCGATCACCCGCGCCACTTCGGAAGTGGGGTGCACCAGGTCGGCGATAAGTGAGTTGATCGATTCGGCGGAGTCGCGCCAGAACCCGCTGGCGTTGGGCACCTGCGCACGTTCCTTCAGCTTGCCTTCCTTGCCGACCACGCGCGACAGGCGGGCCAGTTCGTTGGACATGCGGACGTTCTCGGCGACGACGTCATTGAACGCGTCGGCCACCTTGCCGAACACACCGGACCAATCCTGGGGAAGCTGGGCCGTCGGCTTGCCCTTCTTCAGGTCGGTCAGGGCAGCCAGAAACGCGCGCGTGTTGTCGCCGGTGAACTCGAGCTCGTCGACGAGGCAATTGATGGCCGCGACGTTCTCCTGCCAAAAGCCGGTGAGCTTGTCATCAGTGAGTCGCCGGTTCGCCTTGCCTCCCAAGCGCGAGCCGGCCTCGACGGCCTTCAGCTTGTGGCTGGTCCGGGCGGCCTGCCCGGTCAGCTCGTTGAACTCCGACGCGATCTTTCCCCACAGGCCATCCCATTCGGTCGGCAAGGTAACGCCGCTTTCACCGCGTCTGAACGCCCCCAAGGCCTTGAGCACGAGCTTGAGCTCGATGTCTCGCTGATCCGTCGCAGGCAGTTTCGCTACTACTTCCATCCTGATGCCCCAATACGTAAGCAAGCGTCATGTCCAGACGCAAGATGAGGCAGGTTAGTGAATTCAGCTCGAGGAGACAACCTCGGCCATCCGCCAATCGCTCCGAAAACCAATGCCAGCGCGGGATGTAGGAGCATGCCTACAGCAAGAAGGCGCTCAGGCCGACGTTGTGTCGTGGGCCTCAGACGACCCCTTGAGGCGGGCCTTTGAAGAAGAAAGTGAAATTGGTTAGTGCAGACGCCGCTGAAACTTTCGGTCGGAGGCTTGCAGGTGGTGTTCGTACCCGGTGCCCCATCGGTTGTAGGCCTCGTGACCAGGCTGGTCGATATTGCCTGCGGCCAGGCGCTCGATCAAGCCGGCAGGATCGGGAGGATATTGCGCACCTCCTGCACGGACGACAGCCCTGGCGGGCTCCGCAGTGGGAAGAAGTGTTCCCATGAGAACCACAGAAAGCAAGAGACCCATGTGACAGCTCCCGGCAAGATAAGCAATTCTCTGGGAGACACCCGTATGGCGCAACCCCAGCCCCGTTCGGCCAATAAAAAAGCCACCCAACCGGGTGGCTTCGAACGGGGCTCGAGCCCATCCAGAAACTTACTCGATCGGGGTCTTCTTGCCGTCCTTGTACGTGTACAGGGTCGTGGCTGCGTTCTTCATCTCGCCGGTCGGCTCGAACTGGATGTTTGCGGTGACCCCCTTGAAGTTCGTCTCCGCCAGTTTGGCCGTGTAGACCTTCGGGTCAGTCGAATCGGCGCGCTTCATCGCATCAACCAGCACAAAGGTCGCGTCATAGGTATACGGGCTGTAGACCTGGAACTGGTTCGGGTACTTGGCATCGTACTTGGCCTTCCAAGCGGTGCCGCCAGGCATTTTCGCCAGCGACGCGCCGCCTTCGGCGCAGATGACGTTGCCGAGGGTCTTGGCACCGGCCGCCAATTTGGCGATCTCGGAAGTGCAGATGCCGTCCCCACCGAAGTACTTCACATTCGACAGACCGAGTTGCTCCATCTGGCGCAGCATCGGGCCGGCCTGGGGATCCATGCCGCCGTAGAAGATCGCGTCGGGGCCCTTGGCCTTGATGGCAGTCAGGATGGCCATGAAGTCGGTGGCCTTGTCGGTCGTGAACTGCTCGTCGACGATCTGCACGCCCTTCGTCTTTGCGGTCGCCTTGAAGACGTCGGCCACACCCTGGCCATAAGCCGTGCGGTCGTCGATGACAGCCACCTTCTTCAGCTTGAGGGTGTCGGCAGCGTAGAAAGCCAGCGCCGCGCCGAGCGCGTTGTCGTTGGCAATGATGCGGTAGGTGGTCTTGTAGCCGGGTTTGGTGAGGTTCGGGTTCGTCGCGGCGCCGGTCACGTGCGGAATACCGCAGTCGTTGTAGACCTTGGATGCCGGAATGGTGGTTCCCGAGTTCAGGTGGCCGACCACGCCGGCAACCTTGGCATCGCACAACTTCTGGGCCGCCGCGGTGCCCTGCTTCGGGTCTGCCGCATCGTCTTCGGCCTGAATTTCGAACTTGACCTTCTTGCCGCCGATGGTGATGCCTTGAGTGTTCAGCTCCTCGATCGCCATCCGGACGCCGTTTTCATTGTCCTTGCCGTAGTGAGCCTGGGCGCCGGACACCGGGGCAACGTGACCGATCTTGACGACCGTCTCGCCGCCGGCAGCCGTTGCCGGCGCGGGTGCGGCAGCGGGCGCCGCGGCAGGCGCAGCAGCCGGCGCGGGTGCGGGCGCCTTAGCCGCTTCTTCTTTCTTGCCGCAGCCGGCAACCAGCATCACGGCGACGGCCACGCTGCTGGCAACAAAACTTCTCCGCATAAAACCTCCAGGTAGATAAAGGAATTGAACTTGGATTATTAGCTCAACGGCGGCGACGATATCGCAATTTCGGAGGCCGAACCATAGGGAAAACAAGGTCGACCCGGCGATAAGCCGATCGCGCCGCCCCGCAGAGCTTCTAATGGCCGCGCTCAGTTGCGCGGCCGCGAAGCGCCGGCCAATTCTTCTTCGAGCGCCTGCGAAACGGCCTGCCTCACCACCAGCTCGATCTCCTCGCGCAGCACTGGCGCGAGCGAGCGTGTCTGCTCGAGCACCACCGTGGCCACGGCCTCCCGCAAGCGGCGCTCAAGCGTCAGGTCCACCCGCTGCATGATGCGATGGACCAGTTGCTCTTCGGACAGGCCCGGGCCAGCAGGCGCTGCGGCGGCGGGGCCCTTCACCACCTCCGTCAGCGTGGGCACATAGCGCGGAGGATTGCGGCCAGCCATCAGCGCGCCTCCTGCAGGTCGTGCCGCACGATCGCATAGCCGCGGTCGGCGTAATGCTTCCAGCGGTGCCGGGCGAGCTGCCGGTCTTGATCGTCCTGCGTAACCACTTCGATCAGCCGCTCGAACGATTCGAAGCCCTCCGGTACGGGCGCGCCCAGGTTCACCAGCACCTGCTGGTGGGGCGCGTTGCGTGGTGCATCGGCCAGCACGACCGGGGTGCGCGCCTGCACCTCGGGTGCGGCTGCTGGTGCATAGCAGTGCGGCAGGAACTCCAGTGGCGAGAACGTCCAGAGCGCGACGTCGAGTTCCCGCAGCAATGCCGGTTCTCCCGTGACCACCACGCGCGCGCCGGTGGCAACGGCCTTGCGCAACAAGCGGCAGGCGTAGCCCAGCTTGTCGGGCGCGTTGAAATGGAACGCGACCTCCGTCATTCGTTCAGGCGCGCACCGTCACGCGCCGCGCGGGACGGTTCGCGGCCACGCTCTGCTGGGACAGGAGGTACTGCACCAGCAGGCCCACGGGACGCCCCGTGGAGCCCTTGGCGGCCCCGCCTTTCCAGGCGGTGCCCGCCACGTCCAGGTGGGCCCAGGGGTACTTGGCCGTGAACCGCTGCAGGAACTTGGCCGCCGTGATCGCACCGCCAGGACGGCCGCCGACATTGGCCACGTCGGCGAAGTTCGTCTTCAACCCTTCGCCGTACTCGTCATCCAGCGGCAGGCGCCAGCACAGATCCAGTGCCGCATCGCCCGCGGCCTGCAAGGACTCGGCCAGGGCGTCGTCCGTGGCAAACAGGCCGCTGCGAACTCCCCCCAGGGCAATCACGCAGGCGCCGGTCAGGGTGGCGATGTCGATCACCGCACGGGGCTTGAACCGCTCGGCGTAGGTGAGCGCGTCGCACAGGATCAGGCGCCCTTCGGCATCGGTGTTGAGCACTTCGATGGTCTGGCCGCTCATGCTGGTGACGATGTCGCCGGGCTTGAAGGCGCGGCCGTCCGGCAGGTTCTCGCAGCTGGGGATGAGGCCGACCACGTTGAGCGCGGGTTTCAGGTCCGCGATCGCCCGGAAGGCGCCCAGCACGCTGGCCGCGCCCCCCATGTCGAACTTCATCTCGTCCATCTCGGGGGCCGGCTTGATCGAGATACCGCCCGAATCGAAGGTGATGCCCTTGCCCACCAGCACGATCGGCGCCTCGGCGGCGGCGGCGCCCTGGTACCGCAGCACGATGAAGCGCAGCGGCTGCTCGGAGCCCTGCGCCACGGCCATGAAGGAGCCCATGCCCAGCCTGGCGACCTCTTTCGGTCCCAGCACTTCGCACTGGAATCCGTGCGCCTTGGCCAGCGTCTTCGCCTCTTCCCCCAGCCTCGTGGGCGTGGCCTGGTTCGGCGGCAGGTTGGCCAGCTCACGCGCGAACTCGATGCCGTTGGCGGTCGCCCGGGCTGCCTCGAAAGCTTCGCGGTGCGGGCCCGCGTCTGCGACCGCGATCGTCACGCGCTGCAACTCGCGCCCTTCCGGCTTGGACTTGGTGGCGACGTAGACGTAGCTGCTATCCGCCGTGGCCGTGACGGCCGCGCGGACGGCGTCTTCACGCGCGTCGGGCGGCAGGCAGATCACCAGCCGCTTGCAGCCGGTCGAACGCAGTGCGGACACGGCCGACTGCACGGCCGACTGCACCCGCTTGCCGGAGCCGTCCCCGGCCCCGGCCATGATCAGCCGCACGGCTGCCAGCCCTGCCGGCCGGTAGGCCTGCAACAGCTTGCCGGCCTTGGTGTCGAGGTCGCCCGCCTTGCGGGCATCGGCCACCAGGCGGGACAGCGCGTCCTTGCCGGGCTTGAAGGATTCGGAGACCAGGACCACCAGCGCGTCGCACTTCTGTGCGGCCGCGTCCGCCAGGCCCAGGGTCTTGAGTTCGAAGTCCATAATTGCTTGTTTTCCCTTGCTGCAAACCGCGTCGATGTTATTCCATTCCACCCTGCGCAAGGAGCTGGCTCGAAGTTTCGGCGCCACCCTGGTCGTGCTGGTCACCATCGTGATGACGATGACGCTGATCCGAACCCTCAGCCAGGCCAGCCGCGGCAGCGTGAACCCGCAGGAAGTGATGATGGTGATGGGCTACACGGTGCTGGGCTACCTGCCTCCGATCCTCACCCTGTGCCTGTTCATCGCCATCGTCGGCACGCTCTCGCGCATGTACACCGACAGTGAAATGGTGATCTGGTTCTCGGCCGGCCGCGGGCTCTCGGCCTTCCTGAGGCCCCTGTTCCAGTTCGCCTGGCCGATCCTGGTCACCGTGGCGGCGCTCGCCCTCGTGATCTGGCCCTGGGCCAACCAGCAGACGCAGGACCTCAAAGACCGCTACGGCAGCCGTGGCGACCTCGAGCGCGTGGCGCCCGGCCAGTTCCAGGAGTCGGCCAGCGGCACGCGCGTCTTCTTCCTGGACAAGGACACCCCGAACAACAAGTCGGGCAAAAACATCTTCATCTCCACGGTGGAGCGCGGCAAGCAGACCGTGACCTCCGCGCGCACCGGCCAGGTGGTCGCCGAGGGCGACAGCCAGTTCCTGCTGCTGTCCAACGGGCAGCGGCTGGAAAGCGCGCTGGATGGCAGCCACCTGAAGATCAGCGAGTTCGAGCAGCTGGGCAACCGGGTGGGCGCCGCCGAGCTGGGCAGCCACGACAACACGCCCGTGAAGACCCGCTCGACCTTCGCGCTGATGATGGACCCGATCCCGGCCAACCTGGGCGAACTCGCCTGGCGCCTGGGGCTCGCCCTCGCGGCGGTCAACTTCGTGGTGATCGCCGTCACCGTCTCCAGCGTCAACCCTCGCGCCGGCCGCAGCGGCAACCTGGTGTTCGCGCTGTTCGCCTTCGTCGTGTACTACAACCTGCTGAACCTGGGCCAGAGCTGGATCGGCGCCGGCCGCGCGAGCTTTGCGACCTACCTGCTGTCGCTGCACGGCGGCACCCTGCTGCTGGCCCTGCTCTGGCTTGGCAAGCAGCACAACAGCTGGAAACTGCGCCTGCCGATCTCACGAAGGGCCGCGCCATGATGACGATCCGGCGCCTCATCTACCGCGAGGTGATCGCCGCGGTGCTGTTCGTCGCGGCCGGTTTCCTGGCGCTGTTCTTCTTCTTCGACTTCGTGGACGAACTCCCGAACGTCGGCAACGGCGCCACGCCTTACCGGCTGACGCAGGCGCTGGTCTACGTGTCGCTGATGGTGCCCAACCATCTGTACGAGCTGCTCCCCATCGCGGTGCTGATCGGCACCATCTTCGTGATGGCCAGGCTGGCGCAGAGTTCCGAGTACACCATCCTGCGCACCAGCGGGCTCGGCCCCTGGCGCGCGCTGCGGGCGCTGCTCGCCCTGGGGTTGATGTTCACCCTGCTCACCTTCGCCGCGGGCGACTACCTCGCGCCCGCGGCTGACCGCGCCGGCCAGCTGCTGCGGGCCAAATCCCAGGGCCGCATCAGCGTGGGCCAGACCGGCGCCTGGCTCAAGGAACGGCAGCTGCAGAACACCTACAACGTCAACGTCAGCGCGCTGACGCCCGACGGCGCCATGCAGGGGGTGCGCATCTTCGAAGCCGACGCGCGCGGCTTCCTGGTCACCATGACGCAGGCGCCCCGTGCCACCTTCGCCGAGGGTGCGTGGGTGCTGGAAAACGCCGAGCGGACCCGCTTCGACACGAGGGGCACCGCGGTGGCGCAGGTGGACCGCAGCACGCTCGAGCGCCTGCGCTGGCCGACGGAAATCAGCAACGAGATGGTGTCGGTGGCCCTGCTCAAGCCCGACCGCATGAGCGCCATCGACCTGTTCCAGTACATCAACCACCTGGAGGAAAACGGGCAGACCTCGCAGCGCTACGAGATCGAGTTCTGGCGCAAGGTGTTCTACCCGCTCAGCTGCCTGGTCATGGTGGTGCTGGCCCTTCCCTTTGCCTACCTGCACTTCCGCTCCGGAGGCATCACCACCTACGTGTTCGGCGGCGTCCTGATCGGCATCAGCTTCTTCCTGCTGAACAACGTGTTCGGCTACATCGGCAACCTGCGCAGCTGGTCGCCGTGGCTGACCGCGGCGGCGCCCGGGCTGATCTACAGCGTGGTTTCGCTGGGCGCCTTCGGCTGGCTGGTGCTCAGGCGTTAGCCATGCCGCCAGCGGTCATCCTGTTCGGCCACGGCTCGCGCGACCCGGCCTGGCGTGCCCCGATCGAGGCCGTGGCAGCGCGCATCCGGGGCGTGGAACCCGGCCGCCTGGTGGCCTGTGCCTACCTGGAACTGGACCAGCCTGACCTGCCGACAGCCGCCCGGCTGCTGGTGTCGGCCGGTGCTTCCGCTGTTCGGGTGGTGCCCATGTTTCTGGGGACCGGCCGCCATGCCCGGGAGGATCTGCCGCGCCTGATGGACGCCCTCCGCGCCGCTCATCCGGGCGTTACGTTCGAACTCGCGCCGGCCATCGGTGAGCATGCTGCGGTGTTGGACTTGCTGGCAAAGATCGCACTGGCATAATGAATTCCTATTTTAGTAGGAATTCGGTATGAACCTGCACCAGTTCCGGTTTGTGCAAGAAGCGGCCCGGCGCAACCTGAACCTGACGGAGGCGGCCAAGGCGCTGCATACCTCGCAGCCGGGAGTGTCCAAGGCGATCATCGAACTGGAAGAAGAGCTGGGCGTCGATATCTTCGCCCGGCACGGCAAGCGCCTCAAACGCATCACCGAACCCGGCCAGCATGTGCTCAAGAGCATCGAGCTGATCATGCGGGAAGTGGGCAACCTCAAGCGCATCGGTGAGCAGTTCAGCGCCCAGGACAGCGGCACGCTGACAATCGCCACCACGCACACCCAGGCCCGCTACGTGCTGCCGGTGCCGGTGGCCAAGCTGCGGGAAGCCTATCCCAAGGTCAACGTCAGCCTGCACCAGGGCTCACCCGACCAGGTGGCGCGCATGGTGCTGGACGAAGTGGCGGAGATCGGCATCGCCACCGAGTCGCTGTCGGATTTCCAGGACCTGGTCACCCTGCCTTGCTACGAATGGCAGCACATGCTGGTGATGCCGCTGGACCATCCGCTCGCGAAGAAGGAGCGGATCAACCTCGAGGACCTGGCCGCCGAGCCGATCATCACCTACCACCCCTCCTTCACCGGCCGCACCCGCATCGACAGCGCCTTCGCCGGCAGGAAGCTGCAGCCGCGCATTGCGCTGGAGGCGATCGATTCCGACGTGATCAAGACTTACGTGCGCCTCGGCCTGGGCATCGGCATCGTGGCCGAGATGGCGGTGCGCGAGGACGGCAGCAACAGCGACCTGGCCGTGCGGCCGCTGGGCGCGCTGTTCGGGCAGAACCTGGCACGTGTCGCCTTCAAGCGCAGCGCCTACCTGCGCAACTTCGTGTTCAAGTTCGCCGAGCTGCTTTCGCCACGCCTGGACCGCAACCTCATCGCCAAGGCCATGACCGGCCACGTGAACGACTATGGGATCTGACTTCGAAGCTGCCATGACGACACCTCGCACTCCTGTCCTCGAGACGAAGCTGCCCGCGGTCGGCACCACCATCTTCACCGTGATGTCGGCGCTGGCCACGGAAAAAGGCGCCGTGAACCTGGGCCAGGGCTTTCCTGATTTCGACTGCGACCCGCAGCTGGTGGATGCGGTCACCCACGCCATGGCTCGCGGGCTGAACCAGTACCCGCCCATGCCAGGCGTGCCGGCGCTGCGCGAGGCGATCTCGGCCAAGGTGTCCGCCATCTACGGCCGGCACTACGACCCGGGCACGGAGATCACCGTCACGGCCGGCGCCACCCAGGCCATCATCACGGCCGTGCTCGCCGTCGTGCGGCCCGGCGACGAGGTGATCGTGCTGGAGCCCTGCTACGACAGCTACGTGCCCAACATCGAACTGGCCGGCGGCACCGTGGTGCGCGTACCGCTGACGCCCGGCACCTTCCGGCCCGACTTCGACAAGATCGCAGCGGCCCTCAACCCCAAGACCCGCGCCCTCCTGATCAACAGTCCCCACAACCCCACCGCCACGGTCTGGTCGCGCCAGGAGATGCTGGCGCTGCAGGAGCTGCTGGCCCCGACCGAGGTGTTGCTGATCAGTGACGAGGTGTACGAACACATGGTGTTCGACGGGCAGGAGCACCAGAGCGCGGCCCGGTATCCGGGCCTGGCCGCTCGCGCCTTCATCGTCTCCAGCTTCGGCAAGACCTACCACGTGACCGGCTGGAAGGTGGGCTACGTCGCCGCGCCGGCTTCGCTCACCACCGAGTTCCGCAAGGTGCACCAGTTCAACGTGTTCACGGTCAACACGCCGGTGCAGCATGCCCTGGCCTCCTACATGGGCCGGCCCGGGCCTTACCTGGAGCTGCCGGCGTTCTACCAGCGCAAGCGCGACCTGTTCCGCGAAGGGCTGGCGCGGACCCGCTTCAAGCTGCTGCCCAGCCAGGGCAGCTACTTCCAGTGCGTGGAGATCTCCCGCGTATCGGACCTGGGCGAGGCGCAGTTCTGCAAATGGCTCACCAGCGAAATCGGGGTCGCCGCCATTCCGCTGTCAGCCTTCTACGGCAACGGCTTCGACCAGCGGGTGGTGCGGTTCTGCTTCGCCAAGAAGGAAGAAACGCTGCGCACGGCGCTGGAGCGCCTCGCGCGGATTTGAACAGGGTCCGCGTCCGGGCGGGATGACGCTGCGCGTGAGCTCAGCACCGGATGGGGTTGCGGCAGAACTTCTCGAGTTCTCGCACCACCGCCTGCCCCGCCACGGCGTTCCTGGCCTTCGCGCCCACCTCGAGGCTGAGCTTCATCTCGTACTTGCGGAAGAACTCGTCGAACAGCTCGCCGCCCAGCGTGGCATAGGCCGTCAGGCTGTCGGCCTTGGGGTCGTGCGCGAGCAGCACCGCGCACAGGGGCTGTGGCGCGGGCCCGGACAGCACCTGGGCGCCGCGCGCCGGGTCGTACTGGCTGTGGTCCGCGCAGCAGTGGATCAGCTCGTCCTGCACACCGCGCTGGGCCCGGTCCTTGCGAAAGCTGATGAAGCTCACGTCCTTGGTCGGGTACACCAGGTGGTGCGAACAGATGGCGCAATAGGCGACGATGCTGCGCTTGGGGCCCACCCCGCCGGGCCAGGCATAGGCGTCGCGGCTCTTGGTCGCCAGCGCCTGCGGCGAGGCGGCCTTGCCCAGGTCCAGCAGGAACACCGGCGTCGCCTCGAACGGGTAGTGGAAGACGTAGTTGGACTGGGGCTTGAGGCTCGCCGCCTTCAGCGGCTTGCCCAGCTCGTCCACCAGCAGCACCTTGCCGTACAGCTTGGGCTTGGCATCGGCGGCAAACACCGGCAGCGCGGCGGCCGCGGAGACGCAGGCGGCGCCCGCGGTGCACGATTCGATGAAGCTGCGGCGGTCCATGGCCGCTCACGGTACCAAGGTCAGCAGGGCTGTCAAAGGCTGTTTGTACCGAAGAACAAAGTAGCGGTATGCGGCCGCCTCAGCTGTTCAACTGGGCCCAGAGCTTGTCCAGCCGCTTGACGCTCACGGGCTGCGGCGTGCGCAGTTCCTGGGCGAACAGGCTGACGCGAAGCTCTTCCAGCAGCCAGCGAAATTCCTGCATGCGGTCGTCCACGGCGCCTTTGCGCTCGGCCACCAGGCGCCAGTAGCGCTGCTCCTGCGGCCGGATTTCCGCGGTGCGCGCCGCGTCCCGTGCGGGATCGGCCCGCAGCTTGTCCAGGCGCAGGGTGATGGCCTTGAGGTACCGCGGGAAGTGCTGCAGGGCGGTCCACGGCGTCTGGGCAAGGAACCGCTTTGTCACCAGCCGCTGCAGCTGCTGGGTGACGTCGGCCGTGGCGTCCGGCTGGTTCCGGGTGTCCTTGATCTTGCGCGCCGCCGCGGCGTATTCGGCCAGGATGGTGGCGGCCAGCCGCGCCACCTCGTTGGCGATCAGCGTCAGGCGGCCGCGCCCCTCCTCCAGCCGGCGCTTGAAGGCCGGCTCGTTCGCCGGCAGGGGATCGAGCAGGAAGGCGCGGTCCAGCGCCACGTCGATGACCTGCTGGCGCAGCTCCTCCAGCGTGCCCAGGGGCATGTACGCCACGGCCATCTTCTGCAGGTCCGGAATGTTCTTTTCCAGGTACTTGAGCGCGTCCCTGATCTGCAGCGCGAACAGGCGCCGCAGCCCGGCCCGGTGTTTGCCGGACGCCGCCTCCGGCTCGTCGAACACCTCGATGGCGACGGCCTCCCCCTGGTCCACCAATGCGGGAAAGCCCACCAGGCTGGTGCCGCCCTTGCGGACTTCCATCAGCTCGGGCAGCTCGCCGAAGGTCCAGGCGGTGTAGCGCTGATCCGCCGGCGGCCCGCCGCTTGCTATTTTTTCTGTAGCTGCTGGCGCTTCTCCGGCGCGGGACGCAGGCACTTTTTCCTCGGAAACAGCGACCTGCAGGCCGGCCAGAGCCTGGAACGCGCCCCGGGCCTTGGCCCCGAGTTCCGCCTTGAGCGCGCCCAGGTTGCGGCCCGTCCCGAGCTGGCGGCCGTGCTCGTCCACGACGCGGAAGTTCATGAACAGGTGGGCGGGCACCATGTCCAGCTTGAAGTCGGTGCGCGCCACTTGAAGGCTGGTCTCTTCGCGCACCAGCCGCAGCAAGGCGTCGGTCAGCGAGCCCACCGCCCACCTCGAAGGCTGCGACAGCTCGCCGGCGATCCGGGCGGCGGATTCCGGCAGCGGCACGAAGCGCGAGCGGGGCTTTTGCGGCAGGCTCTTGAGCAGGGCCTGCACCTTGTCCTTGAGCATGCCGGGCACCAGCCATTCGGCGCGCTCCTCGCTCACCTGGTTCAGCACGAACAGCGGCACCGTCACCGTGAGGCCGTCCCGCGCGTCGCCGGGCTCGTGCAGGTAGGTGGCGGTGCAATCGACGCCGCCCAGCCGCATGGTTTTCGGAAAGGCATCGGTGGTGATGCCGGCCGCCTCATGCCGCATCAGCTCGTCACGGGTGAGCTTGAGCAAGTCCGGGTTCTTGCGGCTCTCGGTGCGCCACCAGCCCTCGAAGGTATGGCCGTTGAACACGTCGGCCGGCAACTGCTGGTCGTAGAAGGCGTAGATCAGTTCCTCGTCCACCAGCACGTCCTGGCGGCGCGACTTGTGCTCCAGATCCTGGACCTGCTTGACCAGTTTGAGGTTGGCCGCCAGGAACGGCAGCCGCGTGTCCCACTGGCCGGCCACCAGGCCTTCGCGGATGAAGATGTCACGCGCGCCCTGCTGGTCGACTTTGGCGAACGGCACCCGCCGCCCGCTGTAGATCACCAGGCCGTACAGCGTGGCGCGCTCCAGCGCCATCACCTCCGCGGCCTTCTTTTCCCAGTGCGGGTCCAGCAGCTGCTTTTTCAACAGGCGGCCGGCGACCTGCTCGATCCATTGCGGCTCGATGTTGGCGATGCCGCGGCCGAACAGGCGCGTGGTCTCCACCAGCTCCGCGCAGACGATCCACCGGCCCGGGCGCTTCTTCAGGTGCGCACCCGGATGGCGGTAGAACTTGATGCCGCGCGCGCCCAGGTATTCCGACTGTCCGGAGCCTGCCGAAGGGCCCTCTTCCATCTTCCAGCCGATGTTGCCCAAAAGGCCGGCCAGCATCGACTTGTGCAATTCCTCGTAGCCCGCCGGCTGCGCATTCAGGCGCCACTTGTGCTCGGCGACCACCGTGTGCAGCTGGCTGTGGATGTCGCGCCATTCGCGCACCCGGCGCACGTTGACGAAGTTCTGGCGCAGCAGCTGCTCGTACTGCCGGTTCGACAGCTTGTGCTGCGGGGCTTCGACAGGCTCAGCCCGAACGGACGGGACCGTTCCCCCTGAGCTTGTCGGAGCCTGTCCTGAGCCCTGCCGAAGGGGGCCTCCTCGTGCGTGTTCCAGCCACTCCCACAGCCGCAGGTACCCGGAGAACTCGCTTTTCTCGTCGTCGAACTTGGCGTGCTGCTGGTCGGCCTGCGCCTGCAGTTCCAGCGGGCGGTCGCGCACGTCCTGCACCGACAGCGCCGACGCGATCACCAGCACCTCGGCCAGCGCGCCGCGCTCGCGCCCTTCGAGGATCATGCGGGCCACCCGCGGATCCAGGGGCAGCCGCGCGAGTTCGCGCCCGACCTCGGTGAGCTCGTTGTTGTCGTCCACGGCACCCAGCTCGTTGAGCAGCTGGTACCCGTCGGCGATGGCGCGGCGCTGCGGCGCCTCGATGAAGGGGAACTGCTCCACGTCGCCCAGGCGCAGCGCCTTCATGCGCAGGATCACGCCGGCCAGCGAGGACCGCAGGATTTCCGGGTCGGTAAAGCGCGGACGGGAGGCGAAGTCCTTCTCGTCGTACAGGCGGATGCAGATGCCGTTGGCCACCCGGCCGCAGCGCCCGGCGCGCTGGTTGGCGGCCGCCTGGCTGATCGGCTCCACCAGCAACTGCTCGACCTTGCTGCGAAAGCTGTAGCGCTTCACGCGCGCGGTGCCGGTGTCGATCACATAGCGGATGCCCGGGACGGTGAGCGAGGTTTCGGCCACGTTGGTGGCCAGCACGATGCGCCGGCCGCCGTGCGACTCGAAGATGCGTTCCTGCTCGGCCTGCGACAGCCGCGAGAACAGCGGCAGCACTTCGGCGGTCCGCGTCAGCGGGCTGTGCGACAGGTGCTTGCGCAGGTGGTCGGCCGCCTCGCGGATCTCGCGCTCGCCGGGCAGGAACACCAGGATGTCACCCCCGGCGTTACCCTGCCACAGCTCGTCCACCGCGTCGGCGATGGCGTCGTTCAGGTCGTACTCGCGGCTTTCCTCGAACGGGCGCCAGCGCTGCTCCACCGGGAACATCCGCCCCGACACGTAGATGACCGGGGCCTTGATGATGTCGCCCCCACGCTCCCCCACTGCGTTTGGGTCGCTGCCCCCCGGGGGGGCGTCGCCCGGCTTGGGGCGTCCCGGCGCCGGTCGAGGCGAAGCAAAATGCTCGGCGAAGCGCTCGGCGTCGATGGTGGCCGAGGTCACCACCACCTTCAGATCGGGCCGGCGCGGCAGGATCTCGCGCAGGTAGCCCAGCAGGAAATCGATGTTCAGGCTGCGCTCGTGGGCCTCGTCGAGGATCAGCGTGTCGTACGCGTTGAGCAGCGGATCGGTCTGCGTCTCGGCCAGCAGGATGCCGTCCGTCATCAGCTTGACCGAGGCGTCGCGAGAGAGCCGGTCCTGGAAGCGGACCTTGTAGCCCACCACCTCACCCAGCGGCGTCTCCAGCTCCTCGGCGATTCGCTTGGCCACGCTGGAAGCGGCGATGCGGCGCGGCTGGGTGTGCCCGATCAACTTGCCGCGGCCTTGCGGCGCATTCAGCTTGCCCCGGCCCATCGCCAGGGCGATCTTGGGCAGCTGGGTGGTCTTGCCCGAGCCGGTCTCGCCGCAGACGATGACCACCTGGTGCGCGGCCATCGCGGCGGCGATTTCGTCGCGGCGCGCGGAAACGGGAAGGGACTCTGGAAAGGTGATGCGCAGGGCGGGCAAGACGGCGGGCTCGAAAAGCCCGCAATTATCCGCGCTGTACAGCCGGCAGCTCGGCGATCGGCCGGCTTCGAGCTCGGAGCGGGCCATGCGGCCGCTGCGGAGCGCGACAGTGTTTACCATACGGTTCCGCCCCGCCCACCACTGTCCACGCGAGCCGCCCCCGCCCGATGTCCACCGTCTTCAACTTCACGTTCGTGCCCTGGTTCCGTTCGGTGGCGCCCTACATCCACATGCACCGGGGCAAGACCTTCGTGGTCGGGATCGCAGGCGAAGCGATCGCGGCCGGCAAGTTGCAGCATATCGCGCAGGACCTGGCGCTGATCCAGAGCATGGGTGTGAAGATCGTGCTGGTGCACGGCTTTCGCCCGCAGGTGAACGAGCAGCTCAAGGCCAAGGGCCACGCGGCGCGCTACTCGCACGGCATGCGCATCACCGACGAGGTGGCGCTCGACTGCGCCCAGGAAGCGGCGGGCCAGCTGCGCTACGAGATCGAGGCGGCCTTCAGCCAGGGGCTGCCCAACACGCCCATGGCCGGATCGACCGTGCGCGTCATCTCCGGCAACTTCATCACCGCGCGCCCGGTCGGCGTGGTGGACGGCGTGGACTTCCAGCATTCGGGACTGGTGCGCAAGGTCGACGTGGCCGGCATCACCCGGACGCTGGACTTCGGCGCCATGGTGCTGCTGTCGCCGTTCGGCTTCTCGCCCACCGGCGAGGCGTTCAACCTGACCATGGAGGAAGTCGCGACCAGCATCGCGATCGCGCTGCAGGCCGACAAGCTGATCTTCCTGACCGAGATTCCCGGCATCCGGATCCGCCCGGGCGAACCGGAGGGCGAAGACAACCCGATCGACACCGAGCTGCCGCTGGCGGCCGCCGAGCAATTGCTGGCGCAGCTGCCGGGCGCGCAGCAGCCCACGGACACCGCCTTCTACCTGCAGCATTGCGTGAAGGCGTGCAAGGCCGGCGTGGAGCGCAGCCATATCCTGCCGTTCGCGGTGGACGGGTCGCTGCTGCTGGAGATCTACGTGCACGACGGCATCGGCACCATGGTGGTGGACGAGAAGCTGGAGGAGCTGCGCGAGGCCACGGCCGACGATGTCGGGGGCATCCTGCAGCTGATCGAGCCGTTCGAGAAGGACGGCACGCTCGTCAAGCGTGACCGCACCGAGATCGAGCGCGACGTCGCCAACTACAGCATCATCGACCACGACGGCGTGATCTTCGCCTGCGCCGCGCTCTACCCCTACCCGGAAGCCAGGACCGGCGAGATGGCGGCCTTGACCGTGTCGCCGCAGAGCCAGGGCCAGGGCGATGGGGAGAAGATCCTCAAGCGCATCGAGCAGCGCGCCCGCGCCATGGGCCTGGAAAGCATCTTCGTGCTCACCACCCGCACCATGCACTGGTTCCTCAAGCGCGGCTTCGTGCAGGCCGACGCGGAGTGGCTGCCCGAAGCGCGCAAGCGCAAGTACAACTGGGACCGCAAGAGCCTGGTGTTCGTCAAGAAACTGAACTGATCGCCATGGACCTCACCACCCTGCTGCTGTTTTCCTTCGTCGCCCTGGTGGCCATCGCCACGCCCGGGCCCACGGTTTTGCTGGCGCTGGCCAACGGCTCCCGCTGGGGCGTGCGGCGTTCGGTGCCCGGGATGCTGGGGGCGGTCCTGTCCGATTTCGTGCTGGTGGGCGCCGTCGCCCTGGGGCTGGGCGCGCTGCTGGCCGCCTCGGAGTTCTGGTTCACAGTGCTGAAGTACGTCGGCGCGATCTACCTGGCGTGGCTGGGCGTGATGCTGCTGCGCTCCAAAGGCGGCTTCCAGGTCCCGGCTCAAGGCGGTGAGCCCCAGGCACCGAGCGCCCGCGCCATCTTCATGAAGTCATTCCTGGTGGCGGTCACCAACCCCAAGGGCTACCTGTTCTGCTCGGCCCTGCTGCCGCAGTTCATCGACCCGGCGGCGGCGCAGGCGCCCCAGTACGTGACGATCGCCATCGTGTTCGCGGGTCTGGACTTCGCCGTGATGCTGGGCTACGCCATCGCTGGCGCGCATGCCGTCCGGGTGCTCAAGGCTTCGGCCACCAAGTGGCTGGACCGCGCCTGTGGCGCAGCGCTGCTCGCGCTGGCCGGCTCGCTGGCGTTCTACCGACGGGCGAACGCCTGAGCCAGGCCCGCTCCCTGTCCCTGTAGACCCTCGGGTAAACTGCCACCATGACCGAGAACGTCGAAAGCCTCATTCTCGAGCACTTGAAAGCGCTCCGGAATCAGCTGCGCGACTTCAAAGCCGACATCCGGTCCGACACGGAATTGGTGAAAGCGCGCTTGAATTCCCTCGAAAACCAAGTCGCCGCTACATCCAAGCAGTTGGCGTTCGTTCACGAAGACATCGCCGGCATCCCCAGCCGGCTCGACAAGTTCGACAGCCGCCTCGACCGTATCGAGCGGCGGCTGGACCTCGCCAACGCGCCCTGATGCTTACGCGCGCCGCAGCGCCCGCGCCGCCAGCCAGGCGAACACGACCGCGAAGAACGCGAACCACAGGAACGACCAGTTGGCAATGGAGCCGCCCAGGAAGGTCCAGTCGATCTTGGTGCAGTCGCCGCTGCCGCGGAAGATCATGGGGATCGCGCGCTTGAGCGGGAAGGTCTCGATCATCCCGTAGAAGTCCCGCCCGCAGGAGGCGACCTCCGGCGGGTACCACTGCAGCCAGCTCTGGCGCGCCGCGACGAAGGCGCCGAAGCCGGCGGCCAGCAGGCCCAGGAGGCTGCCGGCCATCAACGCTCCGCGGCTGCGCACGAAAGCCGTCACCCCGGCCACCGCCCCCACCAGGACCAGCGCGTAGCGCTGCACGATGCACATCGGGCAAGGCTCCAGCCCCACCACGTGCTGCAGGTACAGGCCGAAAGCCAGCATGGCCAGGCAGGCAAGGCTCACCAGCACCAGCACGCGGCGCGGCTCGCGCACCATCGAATCGAACAAGATCAACCCTCCACGAAGACCCGGGCCCGCCGCGGCGTGACGACCAATGTCTCGCCTTCGCGGAACCCCAGATCCCTGAATTGTTGCGCAGGAATTTGCGCCTCGATGATGGAATCCTTGTTGGGCTCGGCAGGTTGGTTGTCCTCGGCCGCAATAAGTTCCAGCCGGGCGATCGGGCCGACCACGATGGCGCGAGCAAGCCGCACCACGATGCCCCGCGGCCTGCCGGCCGCGTCCAGGCCCTCACCCGGCGCGTGACGCTGCACGTCCAGGTCGTGCGGCCGCACATAGGCGAACGCCTTCGCGTTCTGGGCATGGGCGTGCTCGGGCGACTGCAGCTGCAGGCCGTCCAGGTGCACCTTGCCCTCGTGGGCGCGGCCATGGAACATGTTGACGTCGCCCAGGAAGCCGTACACGAACGGACTGGCCGGGTGGTCCCAGACCTCCTGGGGCGATCCCACCTGTTCCACCTTGCCGGCATTCATCAGCACCACGCGGTCGGCCACTTCCAGCGCCTCTTCCTGGTCGTGCGTCACGAAAATGCTGGTCACGTGCAACTCGTCGTGCAGGCGCCGCAGCCAGCGGCGCAGCTCCTTGCGCACCTTGGCGTCCAGGGCGCCGAAAGGCTCGTCCAGCAGCAGTACCTTGGGTTCGACGGCGAGCGCGCGGGCCAAGGCGATCCGCTGGCGCTGGCCGCCGGACAGCTGCGAAGGAAACCGGTCCGCCAACCAGTCCAGCTGTACCAGCCCCAGCAGGTCATGCACCTTCTTCTTGATCTGGTCTTCGCTGGGACGCTGGCCCCGCGGCTTGACGCGCAGGCCGAAAGCCACGTTCTCGAACACCGTCATGTGGCGGAACAGCGCGTAGTGCTGGAACACGAAGCCCACCTGGCGCTCGCGCACGTGCACGTCCGTCGTGTCCTCGCCCGAGAACAGGATGCTGCCCGCGTCGGCCGTCTCCAGGCCGGCGATGATGCGCAGCAGGGTGGTCTTGCCGCAGCCCGAGGGGCCGAGCAGCGCGATCAGTTCGCCCGACGCGATGTCCAGGGAGACGTCGCGCAGGGCATGGAAGTCGCCGAACTGCTTGCTGACGTTGCGGATTTCGATGCTCATGGGGATTCCTTCTTGCTCCCTCCCCCGCTGGGGGAGGGTTGGGGTGCGGGCATGGCGCGCGGTGCCCTCACCCTAGCCCTCTCCCAGAGGGAGAAGGGATAAGACAGGCCGCTCGGGCGGGCCTTCGGCGGCGGCGTTCATCTCGCGCTCGTGGCGCCATTCGACGAAGGACTTGATCGCCAGCGTCACCAGGGCCAGCAAGGCCAGCAGCGAAGCCACCGCGAACGCGGCCACCGACTGGTACTCGTTGTAGAGGATCTCGACATGCAAGGGCATGGTGTTGGTCTGGCCCCGGATATGGCCCGAAACCACCGACACGGCGCCGAACTCTCCCATCGCGCGGGCGTTGCACAGGATCACCCCGTAGATCAGGCCCCACTTGATGTTGGGCAGCGTCACGTACCAGAAGGTCTGCCAGCCGTTGGCGCCCAGCACGATGGCGGCCTGCTCCTCCTCGTTGCCCTGGGCCTGCATCAGCGGGATCAACTCGCGGGCGATGAAGGGAAAGGTCACGAAGATGGTGGCCAGCACGATGCCGGGCACCGCGAATACGATCTTGATGTTGTGTTCGGCCAGCCACGGGCCGAACCAGCCCTGCGCGCCGAAGATCAGCACGTAGATCAAGCCGGCCACCACCGGCGACACCGAGAACGGCAGGTCCACCAGCGTGGTGAGAAAGGCCTTGCCGCGGAAGTCGTACTTGGCGATGCACCAGGCCGCCGCGATGCCGAACACCAGGTTCAGCGGCACGGCGATCGCCGCCGTGAGCAGGGTCAGCTTGATGGCCGACCAGGCGTCCGGCTCGCGCAGCCCTTCCAGGTAGGCGCCGAACCCCTTGCGCAGCGCCTCGCCGAACACCGCGGCCAGCGGCAGCACCAAAAACAGCAGCAGGAACACCAGCGCAATGCCGATCAGCGTGTAGCGCACCCACGGCGCTTCGGTCGTGCTCACGCGCCTGCGGGTCAGATCGCCCATCAGGTGCCTCCCGAGCGCTTGCGCTGCCAGGCCTGCAGCGCGTTGATCACCAGCAGCAGGATGAAGGACATCACCAGCATGACGACGGCGACCGCGGTCGCTCCGGCGTAGTCGTACTGCTCCAGCTTGCCGATGATGATCAGCGGCGTGATCTCCGAGACCATCGGCATGTTGCCGGCGATGAAGATCACCGAGCCGTACTCACCGATGGCGCGCGCGAAGGCCATGGCGAACCCCGTCAGCAGCGCCGGCGCGATCGAGGGAAAGATCACGCGCGCGAAGGTCTGCCAGCGGGTGGCGCCCAGGCACATGGCAGCCTCTTCCAGCTCCTTCTCCGTGTCTTCCAGCACCGGCTGCACGGTGCGCACGACGAACGGCAATCCGATGAAGATCAGTGCGATCACCACGCCATTTCGGTTGAACGCCAGCTGGATGCCCAGCGGCTCCAGGTACTGGCCGATCCAGCCGTTGCCGGCCAGGAGCGCCGTGAGCGAAATGCCGGCCACCGCGGTGGGCAGCGCGAACGGCAGGTCCACCAGCGCGTCCACCAGTTTCTTGCCGGGGAAGCTGTAGCGCACCAGCACCCAGGCCACCAGCAGGCCGAACACCACGTTGGCCAGGGCGGCGATGAACGAAGCGCCAAAGGTCAGCCGGTAGGACGCCAGCACACGGGGCGAGCTGATCGCCGCCCAGAACTGGTCCCAGCTCAGCGTGAAGGTCTTGAACACCAGGGCCGACAGCGGGATCAGCACGATCAGGCTCAGGTAAAGAACCGTGTAGCCCAGGGTCAGGTTGAACCCGGGCAGGACTTTCCTGCTGCCGCCCCGTGAAGAAGGCGCCGCCCCTGCCACCGGGAGCGGCGCCGCAATGGATGCGCTCATCGCGTCATTTCACGGTATATATCTTGTCGAACTGCCCGCCGTCGTTGAAGTGCACCTTCTGCGCCTCCGACAGGGATCCGAACAGTTCCTGCACCGTGAACAGCTTGATCGGCTTGAAGGTGTTGCCGTACTTCGCCAGCACCTTGGGGTTGCGCGGCCGGATCGAGTGCCTGGCCGCGATCTCCTGGCCCTCTTCCGAATACAGGAAGTTCAGGTAGGCACGGGCCAGCTCGGCCGTGCCCTTCTTGGTCACCGTGCGTTCCACCACGGCCACCGGATTCTCGGCAATGATGCTGATGGACGGATACACCACGTCCACCTTGTTGGCCCCGAACTCCTTGTTCACCGATTCGACTTCCGATTCGAACGTGATCAGAACGTCGCCGGTGTTTCGCTGCAGGAACGCACTGGTCGCGTCACGGCCGCCCCGAGCCAGGATCGGCACGTTCTTGTACAGCTTGGAGAGGAACTCCTGCGCCTGGGCATCGGTGCCCCCGTTCTTGCGGACGTAGCCGTAGGCGGCCAGGTAGGCGTAGCGGCCGTTGCCGCCCGTCTTGGGATTGACCACGATCACCTGCACGCCCGGCTTGACCAGGTCTTCCCAGTCGCGGATCCCCTTGGGGTTGCCGTTGCGCACCAGGAACAGCATGGTCGATGTGGTCGGCGCGGCGTTGTCGGGGAAGCGCTTGTTCCAGTCCTTGGCGACGACGCCGCGCTCGGCCAGGAACTCCACATCCGTCGTGGTGTTCATGGTCACCACGTCGGCATCCAGCCCATCGGCCACGGCCCGCGCCTGGGCGCTGGAGCCGCCGTGCGCCTGGTCGACCTTGACGTCCTTGCCCGTGGTTTTCTTGTAGTGGGGCACGAAGGCCGCGTTGATGTCCTTGTAGAACTCGCGCGCGACGTCGTAGGAGACGTTCAGCAGGCTTTGCTGGGCGGAGGCAATGCCGCTGGCGCCCAGGAGGACCGCCGCGACCAAAAGCTTTGTGTTCATGGTGTTTGAAGTTGGACGCCCGCCCTCCGGACGCCACGAGGCCTGTATAAGAAGAAGTGAAATTGTGGGGGTGGGGTTATAAAAGACCAACGAACATATCGTTGTGTCTTTATGGCCGCCGGCACATAAGGGGCGCCTACAGCAGCGGGCGCAGTTCCCGGGCCGCGTCCTGCAGCATCGGCAGCAGGTCGCGCCGCAGCGCCTCGGCTCGCAACCGGCCAGGCGCAGCCACCACGTTCAGCGCGGCCACGGTTCGGCCTTCCATGCTGCGCAGCGGCACCGCCAGTGCATGAACGCCCAACTCGTGTTCTTCGCTGGCCACGCAGTAGTCGTGCTGGCGGACCTGCTCGATCACCGCCCGGAACTTGCGCGGCTCGACCGTCGTGTGGGCGGTCAGGCGCGGCAATTCACGGCCCTTGAGCCAGGCGTTGAACTCCGCCTTCGGGCGCGACGCCAGCAACACCCGGCCGGTGGAGGTGGCATGCGCGGGCAACCGGGCCCCCAGGTGCAGGCCGTAGGCCAGCATCCGGATGCTGCCGCTGCGCGCGACGATCACGACCTGGTCGCCGTCCAGCACGACGGCGGAAAACGATTCGCCGGTGCGAGCCGCCAGACGGTCCAGCGTCGGCTGCAGCGCGCGCGGCAGACGCGCGGAGGCCAGGTAGCTGCCTGAAAAACGGAGCACCTTGGCCGAGAGCCAGAAGTGGCTGCCGTCCGTTTCCAGGTAGCCCAGGTGGGCCAGCGTGAGCAGGTGCCGGCGGGCCGCGGCGCGGGTGATGCCGGCGCGCTGGGCCGCAAGGGTGGCGTTCAGGCGTTGCCGCTCGGTGTCGAAGCTTTCCAGCACGGCCATTCCCTTGGCCATGCCTTCGATGAAATCTGCCTTGGCGATGGTCATGTCACGGCCTGCGCGATGATCGCGCAGGGTCGGCAATGATCGCACAGGCGCAGCGGCCGGTGCGTCCGGGGGCAGGCTCCCCGCCCTAAGCTGCGGCAACAGGAGACAAGCCCATGCGCACCCAGGTTGCCATCGTCGGCGCCGGCCCCTCGGGCCTGCTGCTCGGCCAGTTGCTGGCCAAAGCCGGCATCGCCAACGTGATCGTCGAACGCCAGAGCGCCGATTACGTGCTCGGCCGCATTCGCGCCGGGATCCTCGAGCAGGTCACAGTCGACCTGATGGACGAAGCTGGCGTCGGGCAACGGCTGCACCGCGAAGGCACGGTGCACCACGCGATCGAGCTGGTGTTCAAGGGCGAGCGGCACCCGATCGACGTGCACGGCCTCACCGGCGGCAAGGTCGTGACAGCCTATGGCCAGACCGAACTCACCCACGACCTGATGGACGCCCGGGCCGCGGCGGGCCTGGTCACGCTCTACCAGGCGGCCGAGGTCAGCGTGCACCACTTCGACGGCGCCACACCGGTGGTGCGCTACCGCCAGGATGGCCAGTCGCACGAGCTGCAGTGCGACTTCATCGCGGGCTGCGACGGCTTCCACGGCGTCTCGCGCGCCACGGTGAAGGACAAGGTGACCGAGTACGAGAAGGTCTATCCCTTCGGCTGGCTGGGCGTGCTGGCCGACGTGCCGCCCGTCTCCCCGCACGCCATCGTGTACGGCAACAGCGAGCGCGGCTTTTCGCTGTGCTCGATGCGCAGCCTGACGCGCAGCCGCTACTACGTGCAGTGCCCCATGGAGGACAAGGTCGAGGACTGGAGCGACCAGCGGTTCTGGGACGAACTGCGGCGCCGGCTCGACCCGGCCCTGGCCGAGCGCGTCGTTACCGGGCCCTCCATCGAGAAGAGCATTGCCCCGTTGCGCAGCTTCGTGGCCGAGCCGATGCGCTTCGGGCGCCTGTTCCTGGCCGGCGACGCGGCCCACATCGTGCCGCCCACCGGCGCCAAGGGCCTGAACCTGGCGGCCAGCGACGTGAAGTACCTGTCCTCGGCGCTGATCGAGCACTACCGCGAGCACAGCCCGGACGGCCTGGACCACTACTCCGCCCGGGCCCTGGCCCGGGTGTGGAAGGCCGAGCGCTTTTCCTGGTGGCTCACGTCGCTCATGCACCGCTTCCCGGACACCGGGGCTTTCGGCCAGCGGCTGCAGGAAGCGGAACTGGACTACCTGGTCCATTCCCGCGCCATGGCCACCGCGCTGGCGGAGAACTACGTCGGCCTGCCGCTCTGATGAGCTGCCCCCGGACCCCGCAGCTGTAAGAATCACGTCGCTCGTCCGACGTGATGAACACAGCGAAAGGGATTCATGCACCATCAGCGCCGCCGCACCTTCCTCATCCTTGCAGCGGGCAGCGTCGGCACCGCGGCCTGGCCACAGACCGGCACGCCCTGGGCCGCCATCGAGGCCCGTGCCCGCGGCCAGACGGTGTACTTCAATGCCTGGGGTGGCAGCGAACGCACCAACGCCTACCTGCAGTGGGCAGCGGCCGAAGTCGAGCGGCGGCACGGGGTCAAGGTCCAGCACGTGAAGGTCACGGACACCGCCGAAGCCGTCAAACGCGTGCGTGGCGAAAAGGCCGCGGGCAAGCTGTCGGAGGGCTCGGTGGACGCGGTCTGGATCAATGGCGAGAACTTCCTGACCCTCAAGCGCGAAGGCCTGCTGTTCGGCCCGTTCGCGGAAAGCCTGCCCAGCTACCACTACGTCGACGTGGCGGGCAAGCCGACCACGCGGATGGATTTCTCCGAGCCGGTGGATGGACTCGAGGCGCCCTGGGGCATGGCCCAGTTCACCTTCTACGCCGACCGCCAGCGCCTGCCGGCACCGCCGCGCAGCATGGCCGCGCTGCTGGAGCTGGCCCGCGCCCAGCCGGGCCGCATCACCCATCCGCGTCCGCCCAACTTCCACGGCACCACCTTTGTGAAGCAGGCGCTGCTGGAACTCAACCCCGACCGCTCGGCGCTGTACCGGACGTTCAGCCCCCAGGCGTTCGCCACCGTGACCGCCCCGCTGTGGACCTACCTCGACGCCCTCCAGCCGCACCTGTGGCGGGCCGGGCGCCAGCACCCCCAGAATGCGGCGGCCGTGCGCCAGATGATGGCCGACGGCGAGCTGCTGCTGGCCCTGACGTTCAATCCGAACGAAGCCGCCAACGAGATCGCCGCCAAGCGCCTGCCCGCGACGGTGTACAGCTGGCAGCCCAGCGCCGGCAGCGTGGGCAACACGCATTTCCTGGCCATTCCGTTCAACGCGCGGGCCCACGAAGGCGCGCAGGTGCTGATCAACTTCATGCTGTCGCCCGAAGCCCAGGCGCGCAAAGCCGACATCTCGGTCTGGGGTGACCCCACGGTGCTGGCGCTGGACAAATTGCCGGCGGTCGAGCGCGCCCGCTTTGGCACCCAGCAGGCGCCCGGCCAGGTGGAGCAGCCGGCGCCGGTGTTACTGGAGCCGCACGCCAGCTGGGTCGATCCGCTGGAGCGCGAATGGCTGCGCCGGTACGGCCAATGAACCGCACGAAGGGATCCCATGAAGCTGGATGACCGCAACGGCAGCAAGCCGGCCGCACAACGCCCGTTCCGCGTCCTCGTCATTTCCGGCTCCGACCGCCGCCAGTACAACTGCCCGGGTGTCGACTCCAAGGCGCGCATGCTGATGCTGCGGATGGCCGACCGGCTGCCGCAGGACTGGGAAATCGACTACGAAGACCTGGGCAACGTGTTCGCCCGGGCCCGCATCCAGAGTTGCAATGCCTGTGCCTCCACCGCCATGGCGCTGTGCTGCTGGCCTTGCAACTGCTACCAGAAGGGCGACAAGAAAGAACCCGACCTGATGTGGGACCTGGACCTGTACGCACGGCTGGACCTGGCCGACGCCTGGGCCATCATCGGCCCGGTCAACTGGTATGCCCCCACCTCCAACCTGAAGCTGATGTTCGACCGCCTGGTCTGCATGAACGGCGGCAATCCGAGAGAAGAACTCGTCGAGCACAAGAATGCCGAACTGGCGATGAAGCTGGAACACGAGCCGCAGTGGAAGGAGCTCTCGCTGAATCACCTGGAAGGCCGCAGCGCCGGCTTCTTCTGCTACGGCGATGACGCCAGCGAGGAGCGCAACGCCGACGGCCGGCCGCGCTACATCGCACCGGAGCACGCCCACTACTTCGACCCCGGCCGGGAGCCGGCCGGCCAGCGCGAAACCTACGCGCCCCTGGTCTGGCAGGCCCGCTTCAGCGGCATCGAGGTTCCCGAGGCGCTGTGGCACTACCAGTCGTTCGGCAGCGGCCGCGTGTACAGCGACACCCAGGCCGAGCACATGGCTCAGGACGAGGAGTTCCTGCAGGCATTCGACGGCTGGACGGATCGATTCGCCGGGTTCGTCGCCGCCAAGGGCAAGGTGGAACCGGGCAAGTACCGGGCGTACGGCTTCCAGCGGCCTTCGCACCGCTGGGCCGACGTCAAGCTGGCCTGGCGCGACGCACGCATGCGCGTCGGGCACGGGCCGCAGGATTCATCGGTGCGGCGCCAGCATGACCAGGGGCTGAGCCGCGATGCCGTGCTCTCGCCCAAGAAGGGCGAAGGCGAGCGCTTGCGCAAACGATGACGCCGCAGCCGCGGGCCGCCGCCCTGCTCGCCTTGCTGGCCGCGTTGCCCCTCGCCTGGGCTGCCGGTGCCGCCGTGCTGGCCGGGCTGGACCACGCCGGTTGGGAGGCGCTGGCCCAGGAGCCGCAGCTGCCGCGCGCCTGGCTCATGACCTTGTGGACCGGGCTGGGGGCGACCGCGCTGTCGCTCGCGGCCACGGCCTGGATCCTGTCGCGCAGCTTTCCCGGGGCGGGCTGGGAGCGTGCCGTGCGCCGACTGCCCCCCCTGCTGGCCACGCCGCACGCGGCCTTCGCCATCGGGCTGGCATTCCTGATCGCACCCAGCGGCTGGATCCTGCGGGCGCTGTCGCCCTGGGCCACGGGCCCGGACGCGCCGCCGCCCTGGCCGACCACGCAGGATCCCTGGGGCCTGGGCCTGGTGGCCGTGCTGGTGGCCAAGGAGGTTCCTTTTCTGCTGTGGACCGCCGCCAGCCAGCTGCAGCGCGCCGACGTCGGCGGGCGGCTCGCCCGCGAGCTGGAGGTGGCCCGCAGCCTGGGGTACGCGCCGCACCGCGCCTGGTGGCGGATCGTCTGGCCCCAACTGGCCCCGCGCCTGGCCAGCCCGGTGCTGGCCGTGCTGGCGTACAGCCTCACGGTGGTGGACATGGCATTGGTGATCGGCCCCACCTCGCCGCCGACATTGGCTGTGCTGGCCTGGCAGTGGCTGCTGGACGCCGATGCCGGGATCAATGGCAAGGGCGCAGCCGCCGCCTGGTCGCTGGCAGCCACGGTGGGGGCAGCGGCGATGCTGGGCTGGGCGCTGGCCCGGCTGGCGGCCAGGCGCCGGCACCGTGTTTCGGGCCATCGCGGCCGCGCTCGGTCCGGGCCAGCAGGTTCGGGCGGCGGCTTCGGGCTGCTGATCGCGGTGTATGGCGCCGTGCTGGCGGCGCTGGCCGTCGGCAGCGTGGCGGGGACCTGGCCTTTCCCGCGCCTGTGGCCGCAGCAACTGAGTCTGCAGGCCTGGCAAAGCGTCTTCACCAGCGCCGGCACGGTGGGCACCACGCTCGCGCTCGCTGCCCTGGCAGCGGCTGCCGCGTTGCTGTGGTGCGTCGCCTGGCTGGAACTCGCCCCGGCGGCCTGGGACGCGCCCCTGCGCCGCCTGCTCTACCTGCCACTGCTGCTGCCCTCGGTGCTGTGGGTGATCGGCTTGCACCGTCTGGCGCTGGCCTGGGGCTGGGATGCCGCCTGGCCCGGGCTGTGGCTGGCCCACGCCCTGGCGGCCCTGCCCTATGCGCTGATCGCGCTCAGCCCGGCCTACCTGGGCTTCGATGCCCGCCATGGGCAGATCGCCGCCAGCCTGGGACGCGGGCGCATCGCGTTCCTCCTGCGCGTGAAGTGGCCGCTGCTCAAGGCAGCGCTGGCGGGTGCCTTCGCGGTCGCCTTCGCGGTCAGCGTGGCGCAGTACCTGCCCACGGTCTTCATCGGCGCGGGCCGCTTCGCCACGGTGACCACCGAAGCTGTGACACTGGCCGCCGGCGGGCAGCGGTCCCTGACCGCCGCCTACGCCTGGCTGCAATGGCTGCTGCCCGCAGCCGGCTTCGCGCTGGCCGCCTGGATCGGCCGGCCGCGGCGGTTCAGGCCGGCGGCGGCATGAGGCGCGATCTGTCATCCCCACGCCGGCGGGGAGATTCGTCATGCCCGCGCAGGCGGGGAGATTCGTCATCCCCGCGCAGGCGGGGATCCAGTGCTTTCGCGATCGGCTTCTGGCTCCCCGCCTTCGCCGGGACAGGCCTGGATCCCCGCCTTCGCGGGGATGGCGAAGCATCCGATGAGGCCTTTCAATGAGCGGCGCCGGCATGCTCCAGGTCGAGGTGGACCGGCTCTCGCTGCAAGGACGCCCTTTGATAAGCGGCCTCCAGCTGGCCGTCCCCGCGGGCGTGGCTCACACCCTGATGGGGCCCAGCGGCTGCGGCAAATCAAGCCTGCTGGCGGCGGTCTGCGGCACGCTGGCCCCGGCGTTCGAACTGCAGGCCCGCATCCGCGTGAATGGCGAACCGGTGGAACACCTGGCGGCGCACGCCCGCCGCATCGGCATCCTGTTCCAGGACGACCTGCTGTTCCCCCACATGACGGTGCGTGAAAACCTGTTGTTCGCCGTACCGCCGGGGCTGCGGGCCGACCGCGAGCAGGCGGTGCGCCAGGCCCTGCACGACCTGGAGTTGCCGGGGTATGCCGATGCCGATCCCGCCACGCTGTCCGGCGGGCAGCGCACCCGGGTGGCGCTGATGCGCGCCCTGCTGGCGCGGCCGCGGGCCCTGCTGCTCGATGAGCCGTTCGCCCGGCTCGATGCGGCCTTGCGCAGCCGCATGCGCGACTTCGTGTTCGGCACGCTGCGCCAGCGCGGCGTGCCGGCGCTGCTGGTCACCCATGACGAAGCCGACGTGGCCGACTCGGCGCACCTGACGCGGCTTGATCTGCTACCAAACCAGTAGCGCTATGCGCCCTCTTCACGCGGGCTGCAGGCCGATTCGGCTCAAATTCCGGGCATTTTTCCCAGCAGATCCCGAAAGATCGCGTCGCGCTGCACGGCATGGGCCTCGCGCATCGGATGACGCCCCGGCAGCGGCACCCAGCGCAGGTCGTCTGCCAGCGCGGGCGTCTCGACCAGGGTGCTAGGGACCCAGTCGGGTTCGATCAGCCACGCGATACAGATCAGGTCCCAGATCACCCAGCTGTACGGCTGCTGCGCGGCATCCGGGTACAGCGGCCACAGCGGGTTGTGGGTGAACAGGTGGTGGAGGTAGTCGCCGATCGCGCCGCGGCCTTTCAGGTAACGGTCGGCCTCGGCCAGCGAGAACCGCAGCTGCGCCCCGACGTGAAAGCCGGGCAGGTATACCAGGGGCACACCGCTGTCCAGCAGGACGCGGCTGGCCCGCAGGTCCTGCTCGAGGTTGAACGAGTCGTTGGCCTGGGGCGCGTGCGACGGGTAGCCGCTGGTCCAGACCACGACGATCCGCGCGGCGATGTCGGGTGCCAGCAGCAGCGCCGCGGCCACGTTGGTCGGGCAACCCAGGGCGAGCACGTAGAGCGGCGCATCGTCCGGTGCCAGGCGGGCGGTGGCGATCAGGTGCTCCACGGCGTCGCAGGCCTGTGGCGGCCCTTGCGCGGGCAGGTAGCCCGGGTAGCCGCGGAAGGCCCGGCCCGCCGGGTCCAGGCCGAGCAAGCCATGAACGCGCAGGATCTCCTGGTAACTGCGCTCCATGCCCACCTGCGGCGGGTGGAACGGCAGCGCCTCGGCCGGCGCCTGCGCAAGCTGGCCCCGGCGGTGCGCGAACGAGAACGGCTCGGCGTACACCGCCACCACGTCGATCTGCCGCGGCGACAGCAGGGCCCAGGCCAGCGCGAACTGGTCGTCGATCTCGTTGGCCGCATCGGTGTCGATCACGGCCCGCACCTTGCCTTGCGGCGGCGCCAGGCGCCGGCGGTAGAAGGCGGCGTCAAATCCGTTGCTCATCGGGCTCTCCCAGCAAAGCCTGCCGCCGGCGCCAGTCGGCCGGCTCGTCCACGTCCCACACCGGGGCCAGTTCCTCCCAGCGGGCGCCCGCCGTCCGCAGCCGCTCGCGCGTCTGGGCCAGCACCTGCCCGGTGCTCCAGGCCACGCCTTCGAAGAGGCCGGCCAGCGGCCTGCGCAGCCCCAGCAGCGCATAGCCGCCGTCCTCGGCCGGCAGCAGCACCGCGTCGTGCGTCTGCAGCGCGCGCGCCGCCCGCTGCAGGTGGCCGGGCGCCAGCACCGCGCAATCGGTGCCGATCAGCAGCAAGGGCTCGGCATCGCGGCCGAAGTGGGCCTGGACCGCTTGCGCCATCCGCGCGCCCAGGTCCCCGGCCGGCTGGTCCCGGGTATCGGTGGCCGCACAGTACCGCAGGACGCGGAAAAACCGTTGCTGCGCATCGGGTGCACACCACAAGGTGACCCGTCCCAGCGCCGCCGCCCGGGCGGTGTGCAGGGTTTCGAGGATGAAGCGGCGCTGGGCCCGGGCCGCGCCGGCGGGTCCGAGCAAGGGCGCCAGCCGGGTCTTGGCCAAGCCGGGAACGGGCGCCTTGGCCAGCACGGCAATCGCCGCGGCAGGTGCCGGAGCTTCCGGCGGGCGGTAGCCGTAGCGCCGCGCCAGCGACTGCGGCGGCGCGCCGAGATAGTACGCCGCGCGCAGCCGCCACATCAGCCAGATGGTGCGCCAGGCACCGTGGCTTTCCCAGCGCCGCGCCGAGGTGATGGCCGGGCCCGGCAGGCAGGCCGGCGCGCCGGTGCGGCGCAGCCTGCGGCTCAATTCGATGTCTTCCATCAGCGGTTGCCCGGCAAAGCCCCCCAGCCGCTCGAACAGCTCGCGGCGGACAAACAGGGCCTGGTCGCCGGTGGCAATGCCCGTCAGGCGCGAGCGCGCGTTCATCAGGACCGACACCAGGCGAAGCAGCGGCCGCGAGCTGTCCAGGCGCACGTCGAAGCGGCCCCAGCCGTGGCCGCGGGCCAGCGCCTGGGCGATCGCCGCCCCCGCCCCTGGCGGCAAGCGGGTGTCGCCATGCAGGAACAGCAGCGCGCCGGCCCGGCAGCCCGCCGCGCCGGCGTTCATCTGGCTGGCCCGCCCGCGCGGCGCCAGGCGCACCTCGTCGGCCCAGCGCCGGGCGATCGCCCAGCTGCCGTCGGTGCTGCCGCCGTCCACCACCACCAGCTCGGCGCCTTGCCCGCGCAGCGGCTGCAGCGCCTGCAGCGCAGCCAGCAGCCCCTGCCCTTCCTGCAGCACGGGCATGACGATGCGCAGCGAAGTCAAGGGACGCCGCCCGCCCATCGGCCGTCGTCCCCGCAAAGGCGGGGACCCGGAGCATCCAGGCATGCGGTGCCACTGGATCCCCGCCTGCGCGGGGATGGCGGCGTGAAGGGGGGCCGGTGCCTCATGCTGCCCAAGCCCGCTCCAGCGCGTCGAGTTCGTGCTGCACGCGCGCGACGGCCTCGGCGCCGAGGTAGTGGTCCACCCGCTCGCGCACGTGCGCCACCAGCGCGGCGTCGCTGCGTTCGGCCGACCAGTCCTCGCCACCGCCGCCGCGCCGCGCCGGTGCGCCCGACAGGGCGCGCCACTTCACGCACCAGGTCATCGACCACAGCCACATGGCGCGGCGCAGGAGCGCATGCCAGGGTTGGGCCTCCCGCGCGAGGGCAGGGCCGACGGCGCCAGCCCAGTGCGCGTAGAACGCCAGCACCTCGGGCGGGTCGAGCGCGGCATGGCTGTCCAGGTCCCAGGTGGTCGAGGTGTAGAGCGAAGCGTGCGCCAGGTCCAGTCCGGGGTAGCTGTAGCGGCATTTCTCCAGGTCCACCAGCCAGGCTCCCCCAGCCGCGTCCACCAGGAAGTTGCCGGGGTGCGCATCGAAGGCCACCAGGCGAACCCCAGGGCGCGCCTGCTCCGACAGTTGTTGCTGCAGCAGCGCGAGGCCGTGGCGGATGGCCGTGGCCGCGGCGCTGGTGTCGCCGGCTTCCAGGTGGCGCGCCTGCCCGCCGATCTCGTCGACCAGAGCCCGCAAGGGATCGCCCGGGGACAGCAGCGGCGCACGTCCTGCCACGGGCGGCAGGGCCAGGCCGTGGATCGCCCCCAGGCTGCGGGCGATGGCGGGCAGCTGCTGCGGCAGGCGCGCGGCATGGCCCATCACCTCGCGCACCAGCAGCGCGCCGCGCGACAGCTCCTGGCCGACGGCCAGCACGCCCTGCAGCGCCGGGCTGGAACCGGCCGGCGCGGCGCGGCTGAAGCACGCGGCCTCATAGGCCAGCGCCTCGTCCGGCGGCAGGTCCAGCTGACTCTGCTTGGGGATGCGGGCCAACAGGCCGCTGCCGGCCAGGCGCACATGGTCATGGGCCAGGCCTTTGTCGCGCAGCCGCTCCAGCCCGGCACCGGCCGCCGGATGGGAGGCTGCGCGCAACGCGGCACGCAGGCGGTCCAGCAAGTCATCGGCCTCCGGTCTCCCCGTCATAGGCCCGTAGCGTAAGCTTTGCCGGCGCCGCACGACTGAGCTGCAAGGGCTCTCTTCATGAAAAAAACATCCAAGATCATCCTGCTGGCTTTCGTGCTCGTGTCGGTGGGGCTGTTCATCGCACTGGACCTGGGCCGCTTTCTCAGCCTCGAGTCCCTCAAGGGCAGCCAGGCGCAGCTGCAGGCCCTGCTGGCCGAGCGGCCGCTGGCGGTGGGCGGCGGTTTCTTCGCCCTCTATGTCGCGGCCACGGCGCTTTCCTTACCAGGGGCCACCCTCCTGACACTCGCCGCCGGCGCGGTGTTCGGCCTGGGCTGGGGGCTGGTGCTGGTGTCGTTCGCCTCCAGCATCGGGGCGACGCTGGCCTTCCTGGCGGCGCGCTTCGTCTTGCGGGACAGCATGGAGAGCCGCTTCCGGCAGCGGCTGGCCGAAGTCAACCGCGGCGTCGAGCGGGACGGGGCCTTCTACCTGTTCACCTTGCGGCTGGTGCCGCTGGTGCCCTTCTTCGTCATCAACCTGGTGATGGGCCTGACGCGGATGCGCGCCTGGACCTTCTACTGGGTCAGCCAGCTCGGCATGCTGGCCGGCACGGTGGTGTACGTCAACGCCGGTACCCAGCTGGCGCAGATCGAGTCGCTGCGGGGAATCCTCAGCCCGGGGCTGATCGCTTCCTTCGTGCTGCTGGGCGTGTTCCCGCTGCTGGCCCGCAAGCTCATCGAGGGCCTGCAAAAGCGCAAGGTCTACGCCCGCTGGAACTCCGTGCGGCCCCGCTCGTTCGACCGCAACCTGGTGGTCATCGGCGCCGGAGCCGGCGGGCTGGTGTCGGCCTACATCGCGGCGGCGGTCAAGGCCAAGGTGACGCTGGTGGAAGCCCACAAGATGGGCGGCGACTGCCTGAACTACGGCTGCGTGCCGAGCAAGGCGCTGATCAAGAGCGCCAGGGTGGCCCACGAGATGCGGCATGGCAGCCGCTACGGCTTGACCGACGGCGACCCCGCATTCAGTTTCAAGGCCGTGATGCAGCGCATCCACGAGGTGATCCGCGCCATCGAGCCGCACGACAGCGTGGAGCGCTACACCGGCCTGGGCGTGGAGGTGCTGCAGGGCCACGCCAGGATCGTCAACCCCTGGACGGTGGAGGTTGCGCTGAACGGCGGCGGCAAGGCCCTGTTCACCACGCGCAACATCGTCATCGCCGCCGGCGCCCGGCCGTTCGTGCCGCCGCTGCCCGGACTGGACACGGTGGGCTACGTGACCAGCGATACCCTGTGGGACACGTTCGCCCAGCTGGAAGAGATTCCGCGGCGCCTGGTGGTGCTGGGCGGCGGGCCGATCGGCTGCGAGCTGGCCCAGGCGTTTGCCAGGCTCGGCGCCCAGGTCACGCAGGTGGAGATGGCGCCTCGTTTGATGGGCCGCGAGGACGAGGAGGTGTCGGAGCTGGCCCGCCGGGCACTCGAGGCCGACGGCGTGCAGGTGCTCACGGGGCACAAGGCACTGCGCTGCGAACGGGAGGGCCAGGCCAAGACCCTGGTGGTGGAAGCGGGCGGCACCGAGAAGCGCATCGAGTTCGACGCCCTCGTCTGCGCCGTCGGGCGGGTGGCACGGCTGGCGGGCTACGGGCTGGAAGAACTCGGCATCCCGGCCCAGCGCACGGTGGAGACCAACGAGTACCTGCAGACGCTCTACCCCAACATCTATGCCGCCGGCGACGTGGCCGGGCCGTTCCAGTTCACCCACACGGCCGCGCACCAGGCCTGGTTTGCCACGGTCAACGCGCTGTTCGGCGACGTGAAGAAGTTCAAGGCCGACTACTCGGTGATCCCCTGGGCCACCTTCATCGACCCCGAGGTGGCCCGCGTCGGCCTGAACGAGCAGGAGGCCCGGGAACGGCAGATCGCCTACGAGGTCACCAGGTACGGCATCGACGATCTGGATCGCGCCATTGCCGACAGCGAGGCCCGGGGCTTCGTCAAGGTGCTCACGGTGCCCGGCAAGGACCGGATCCTCGGGGTCACCATCGTCGGCACCCACGCCGGCGACCTGCTGGCCGAATGGGTGCTGGCGATGAAGCACGGGCTGGGGCTGAACAAGATCCTGGGGACCATCCACACCTATCCCACCCTGTCGGAGGCCAGCAAGTACGCGGCCGGCGAGTGGAAGCGCGGGCACCAGCCGCACCGCCTGCTGGAGTGGGCCCGCCGCTGGCACGAGTGGCGCCGTGGCTGAAACGGCGCCCTTGCGCGACCTGGTCCTGGTCGGCGGCGGCCACACGCATGCCCTGGTGCTGCGTGAACTGGTCCGCCGCCCGCTGCCCCAGGCCCGTATCACCCTGGTGTGCGACACCTCCTGGGCGCCCTACTCCGGCATGCTGCCCGGCCAGGTGGCGGGCCACTACGGCCACGGCGACACCCATATCGACCTCGAGCGCCTGTGCCGCGCGGCGCGCGCGCGGCTGCTGGTGGGCGTGGCCGCCGGCATCGACCGCGGCGCGCAGCGGCTGGTGCTGGCCGGCGCTCCCGCGGTGCCCTACCACCTCCTGTCGCTCAACATCGGCGCCACCCCGCGAATGCAAGCCAGCGGCGCCGGCGAGCACGCCGTCGCGGTCAAGCCGATCGGCAGCTTTCACGCCCGCTGGCAGGCCTTGCTGGACCGGGTGCGCCGCCACGACGGCCTCACCACGCTGGCCATCGTCGGCGCGGGCGCCGCCGGTGTCGAGCTGGCGCTGGCCTTGCAGCACCGGCTGCAGCAGGAACTGCGCGGCATGGGCCGTGACCCGGCGCAACTGCGCCTGCACCTGTTCAGCGGCAGCGGCACCGTATTGCCCACCCACAATGCGCGGGTCCAGCGCCGCTTCGAGCGCGTGCTGGCGCAGCGCGGCATCGTGGTGCACCGCGCGCGGGTCGAGCAGGTGCACGCCGGGGGTCTGCGCACCGACCGCGGCACGGCGCTGCAAGCCGACGAGGTGATCTGGGCCACCCAGGCCGGCGCGGCCGGCTGGCTGGGCGACACCGGGCTGGCCCTGGACGGCGGCGGCTTCGTGCGGGTGCAGCCCACGCTGCAAAGCCTGAGCGACGGCGCCATCTTCGCGGCAGGTGACGTGGCCAGCGTCGAAGGCCAGTCACTGGAAAAGGCCGGCGTGGTCGCCGTGCGGCAGGGCCCCGTGCTGGCGGCCAACCTGCGGCGCCGCGTGCTGGGCCAGCCGCTGGTGGCGTGGCGGCCGCAGCGCCGGTGGCTGTCGCTGATCAGCACCGGCGACCGCTATGCCGTGGCGTCGCGGGGGCCGTTCAGCGCCTCGGGGCGCTGGGTCTGGCATTGGAAAGACGCGATCGACCGGCGCTTCATGCGCCAGTTCACGGAGGGGCTAGCCTCATGAAGCTTTCAGTGCGCGCGGTGGGCCTCACGGCCCTTGCCGCCGGAAGTCTGGCGCTGGCCCAGCCGGCCGGCCTGGTTCCCCTCGAGTCGGCCGCCGGCGCGGCCCCACCCGAGCCCTGGCGCGTGGTCGGCCTGCCGAAGAAGTTTCCGCTGACCGGTTTCGAGCTGGTGGAGGCCGCGGGCGAGCGGGCCCTGCGGATCACCACCGATGGCTCCTACGGCAACCTGGTGCATGCCTGGCAGGGCCCCGCCCGCACGCTGCAGTGGCGCTGGCGGCTGGAACGCCCGCTGGCCGCGGCCGACCTGCGAAGCAAGCAGGGCGACGACGTGGCGCTGAAAGTCTGCCTGCTGTTCGACCTGCCGCTGTCCGCCCTGCCCTTCGGTGAACGCACCACCCTGGCATTGGCGCGCGCCGTCAGCGGCGAGGCGCTGCCCGCGGCCACGCTTTGCTATGTCTGGGACACCCGGCTTCCCGTGGGCACCCTGTTGCCCAACGCCTACAGCGAGCGGGTGCGCTACCTGGTGCTGTCCTCGGGGCCGCCGGTGCCCGGCTGGCAAAGCCACCGGCGCGACGTGGCGGCCGATTTCCTGCGCGCGTTCGGTCATGAGAGCGCCCAGGTTCCGCCGCTGTCGGCGGTCGCCGTGGGCGCCGACGCCGACAACACCCGGGGCAGCAGCCTCGGCTGGGTCACGGGCCTGTCGTTGTCGCCGTAAGGCGCGCTGTGCTCTGCTAGCCTTGCCGGCATGAACGCCACCGCCCGCCCGCTCGCCAGCATCCGCATCCTCAGCCTGGCGCTCAATCTCCCGGGCCCGGCGGCCCTGATGCGCTGCCGCGGCATGGGCGCTGCCTGCACCAAGCTCGAGCCGCCTTCGGGTGACCCCATGGGCCACTACAACCCGGCCGCCTATGCGCAGCTGCACGAAGGCGTCAAGGTCCTGTCGGCCGACCTCAAGACCGGGGACGGGCAGCGGGTCCTGCATCGCGAGCTGGAGAAAACGGATGTGCTGCTGACTTCGTTCCGCCCCTCGGCCATCGAGAAGCTGGGCCTGGGCTGGAAGCAGCTGCACACCCGCTATCCCGCGCTGTGCCAGGTGGCCATCGTCGGTGCGCCCGGCGTGCGGGCCGAGGAGCCGGGGCACGACCTCACCTACCTGGCCGACAACGGCCTGGTGCCGGGGCTGGAGTTGCCCGCCACGCTGTATGCCGACATGAGCGGCTCGCTGATGGCGAGCGAGGCCGTGCTGCAGGCCGCGCTGCTGCAGGCCGAGCGCTATTCGGGCTCCGGCGACAACCATCCGGTCGGCCGCTACTTCGAAGTGGCGTTGTCCGATGCGGCGGGCTACCTCGCGCTGCCGCGGCAATGGGGCCTGACCCAGCCGAGCGGCTCGGTCGGCGGGGCGCACGCCGGGTATCGCATCTACCCTTGCAAGGATGGGCGGGTGGCGGTGGCGGCACTCGAGCCGCATTTTGCGAAAGCCCTGTGCGACGCTGCCGCAGTCGCCCCGGTCGACCCTAAAGCCCTGTTCCAGACGGAAACCCACGATGCCATCGCCGCCTTCCTGGCCGGCCAGACACGCGCCCAGCTGGACCTGCTTGCGCGGGAAAAGGACATCCCGCTGCATACGATGGCGAGCTAACATCCGCCCATGTCCCGAACCGTCGGCTCCCAGGGCCGCAGCCCCTACATCCTCGATCCGCAGGAAGCGCACCGTGCCGGCCGCATCCTGGATGCCATGCTGCGTGCCGCGCAGGTACCCGGCCCCCACGGCGTCTGGCGAGCAACGCATCAGCGGTTCAACGAAATGGACGACCAGCGCCGGCTGTCGGCGGCGCTGCGAGTCGCCACCGCTCCTGCGCATGGATGAAGACAGGCTTCTCAAGCTGCTGAGGCGTTTCCAGGCCGAGGGTGTTCAGTACGTCCTGGTCGGCGGTCAAGCCGTTCGCCTCAACGGCTTCGTGCGCGCGACCGAAGACATCGACATCCTGCTTCCTTCATCCATTGAGAATGGGCGGCGGGTGATCCGGGCGCTCGACTTCCTGCCTTCCAGCGCAGAACTGGACCCGGAATGGTTTGAAGTCCCGGCTGATGGGCCCGAGAACATCCGGGTCGCGGACGACTTGCTGATCGACCTTCTCTTCGCGGCCAATGGCCAGACCTATGAGAGCCTGCAACGACACGTGCGGACGCTCACGGTGCAGGATGTTCAGGTCCGGACGCTGGACATCGAGGGGCTTCTGCTGACCAAGACCAGCTACAGGGACAAGGACAGAATCGACCGGGATGTCCTCGAGCGTCTCCAGGTCCGGGTAAAAGTGCTGCAGTCTCTTCGGCTCAAGCTGGTGCCAGTGACCTCAGATGCCGTGAGCAAGATCGGCTTCGACCCGGCTTCGCGGATGATCGCGGTGCAGTTCACGGGCAGTGACACGGTCTACGGCTACCCTAACCTGACGGACGAAGAAGTCCGGGATCTCATAGCCGTCCTGGAAAAACACGCATCGTTGGGCAATTACATCGCCACGGTGATCAAGCCGAATCACGACCACGAGCGCGTCCAGCTCGAACCGGCGCCCTAAGTCAGCTGCGCCGTTCTCAAGACACGTCCGCTGCGCACCGCTATCGTTTCAGCCCCAGCACGATCCCCAATGCCACCGCGACCGCACTGGCGGCCGTGAGCGGCGTTAGCGCCTCGCCCAGCAACAGGGCGGCGCCCGCGGCCGTGAGCGGCGGCACCAGCGCGCCGGACAGCGAGGCCCTGGCCGGCCCCAGCCGTGCGACCGCCGCGGTGTAGGCGACCAGTCCGAGCACGCCGGCCAACAAGCCCTGCCAGAGCAGCTGAAACAGCAAGTCGCGCACTGGGGCCGTGGCGAGCTTCGGCGCACCGAAGACCAGCACCAGCGGCACCAGCAGCAGCGCCGACCAGGCGTTGACCAGCGCGGCGCCCTGCCAGGGCGTGAGGCCACTGCGCCGGAAGGCCAGCGTATAGCCGGCCCAAGCGGCGGCCGCGACCAGGAACAGCAGATCGCCGCGCCAGGCGCTGCTCGCGCCGCCGGCCCAGGCCGAGCCGCCCAGCACGGCCACGCCACCAGCGACCAACCCGAGACCCAGCCAGCGCCAGCCACGCACCGCCTCGCCGCCGAAGAACCACCCGAGCAACGCGGTGAACAGCGGCACGCACCCGGCCATGAACACGCCCATGTGCGCGGCCGGTGCGAACTGCACGCCTGCCAGTGCCAGCAGGCCAAAGGGCAAGCCACCGCCCAGGACCAGCAGCGCGAGCACCGGCCACGCGACGTTGTCTGGCTTGAGCCCAAGGCGGCGCAGCACCGGCGCCAACAGGAGCGCCGGCACGCCGTAGCGAAGGATTGCGATCTCGAGCGGGCCCAGCGTCGTCGTGACGCCCTGGCGCGAGGCGATCTGCCAGCCGGCGCCGATCAGCGCCGCTGCCAGCACGGCGCCCAGCCCAGGGAGAAGATGGCGGTCCATGACAGGAGTTTTCCGGAATGAAGCGCTTCCGGCTATCAGATTCCTGCTGACCTGGAGCAAAATCGGGCTCCCGCCCGCTCCAGCACAGCGCAGCCAGCTATGAAATCGAGAGCGCCGCGCGGGCTTGGCCCGGGGCCACACCCACCTCGCGGCGGAACACCGCGCCGAAGTGGCTCTGGCTGCTAAAGCCCAGGTCATGCGCCAGGCCGGCCAGGTCGCACTCGCCGGCCTCGAGCCGCTGCAAGGCCTGGGCCAGGCGCAGCCGAGTGCGGTAGGTGTGCAGCGACAGGCCGGTGTGGCACCGGAACAGCCTGGCGAGATGGAAGGGCGAGCAGAACGAGGCTTCCGCGACCTGTGCGAGCGGCGCGTCGCGTCCCGCCTGCGCCATCAGGAAGCGCCGCGCCCGCAGCACCGCGGGCGCCCCCGGCGGCAACGGCGCTGCACCTGGTGGCAGTGCCAGCGGCACCCTGGCGCCCTGCTCGATCTGCCGGCGCGCCACCCGCAGCCGGTACAGCTGGAGCGGCGACAACAGCCAGGCCTGCGCCGTCGCCCCGCTCTCGCGTGTGGCCACTTCGCTCAGCACGAAGCTGGTTCGTTCGCCGTCGGACTCCGGGTGTAGCTGATAGTCGCAGCCCGCCTCCACCCGGAAGGCGGTGAGCGAATCGGCCAGCACCTCCACGGCAGCGCTGCGCACGCGCACGGCACCGGTGCCCGGCAGCACCAGCCGCCGCGCAGGAGCGCGGTAGACCGGGCTCCACTGGGAGGGCGAGGGTGCGAAACGAACGAGTTCGATGCGCAGGCCGGGGGTCTCACCGATCAGCCTGCGCTCCTGCACCATGGCTACTTCTTGCGCGACGGCTTGGCCGAGCCCGTCACCCGCGGCGGCAGCCCGGTGTGCTGCGTCAGCATCCTGCCCTTGGCCGGCGCCGGGGTCGAGTTCTTGCGGCGCGCGCTCTGGTAGCTGCCGTCGGTCACCGGCTGGAAGCTGGGGATCAGGTGGTGCTTGCCGTTGCCGATCAGGTCGGCGCGGCCCATGGCTTTGAGCGCTTCGCGCAGCAGGGGCCAGTTGTTGGCGTCGTGGTAGCGCAGGAAGGCCTTGTGCAGCCGGCGCCGCTTCTCGCCTCGCACGATGTCCACCGTGTCCTCGGGCGTGCTGAGCGGCGAATCCGGGCGCCGCACCTTGCGCAGGGTATTGCGGCCCGAGTGGTACATCGCGGTCGCAGTGGCCATCGGGCTCGGGTAGAAGGTCTGGACCTGGTCGGCCCGGAAGCCATTGCGCTTGAGCCACAGCGCCAGGTTCATCATGTCCTCGTCGCTGGTACCCGGATGCGCGGCGATGAAGTACGGGATCAGGTACTGCTTCTTGCCGGCCTCGGCGCTGTACTTCTCGAACATCGCCTTGAACTTGTCGTAGCTGCCGATGCCGGGCTTCATCATCCGGGTCAGCGGCCCCTGCTCGGTGTGCTCGGGCGCGATCTTCAGGTAGCCGCCGACGTGGTGCTGCACCAGCTCCTTGACGTACTCGGGCGACTGCACGGCCAGGTCGTAGCGCAGGCCCGAGCCGATCAGGATCTTCTTGACGCCTTTCAGAGCCCGCGCGCGGCGGTACATCCTGATCAGCGCCGAATGGTCGGTGTTCAGGTTCGAGCAGATGCCCGGGTACACGCAGCTGGGCTTGCGGCAGGCCGCCTCGATCTCGGGCGTCTTGCAGCCGATGCGGTACATGTTGGCCGTGGGGCCGCCCAGGTCGGAGATGACGCCGGTGAAGGCCGGAATCTTGTCGCGGATCTCCTCGATCTCGCGGATGACCGAGTCCTCGCTGCGGCTCTGGATGATGCGGCCCTCGTGCTCGGTGATCGAGCAGAAGGTGCAGCCGCCGAAGCAGCCGCGCATGATGTTCACCGAAAACCGGATCATTTCCCAGGCCGGGATCTTGGTCGCGCCCTCGTGGCTGCCGTTCTCGTCGGCATAGGCCGGATGCGGGCTGCGGGCGTACGGCAGGCCGAACACGAAGTCCATCTCGGCCGTGGTCAGGGGAATCGGCGGGGGCGTCAGCCACACGTCGCGATCGCCATGGGCCTGCACCAGCGCGCGGGCGTTGCCGGGGTTGGTCTCCAGGTGCAGCACGCGATTGGCGTGGGCGTACAGCACCGGATCGCTCTTGACCTGCTCGTAGGACGGCAGGCGGATCACGGTGCGGTCGCGGGGCGGCACCTTGAGCTTGACCTTGGGGTTCGGCACGAACTGCAAAGGTGCCGTTCGCCCTGAGCTAACTTCCGTTCGGGCTGAGCCTGTCGAAGCCCTGGCGAGCCCTTCGACAAGCTCAGGGCGAACGGATTCCTGTGTTTCTTCCCTCGAACAGCTCTCCCCCTGCGCCGCCGCCTGCTCCTGCGTAGTCAGGTAGGGGTTGACGTGGTCTTCCACCCGCCCCGGCTGGTCCACTTGGGTGGAATCGATCTGGAACCAGCCCTGCGGCGACTCGCGCCGGATGAACGCCGTGCCGCGCACGTCGGTGATCTGGTGCACCGGCTCCTTGCTTGCCAGGCGGTGCGCGATCTCCACGATGGCGCGCTCGGCGTTGCCGTACAGCAGGATGTCGCACTTGGCGTCGACCAGGATCGAGCGGCGCACCTTGTCCGACCAGTAGTCGTAGTGCGCGATGCGGCGCAGGCTGCCTTCGATGCCGCCCATGATGATGGGCACATCGTTGAAGGCCTCCCGGCAGCGCTGCGAATAGACGAGGGACGCGCGGTCAGGCCGCCTGCCGCCCACGTCGCCCGGCGTGTACGCATCGTCGCTGCGGATCTTCCGGTCGGCGGTGTACCGGTTGATCATGGAATCCATGTTCCCGGCGGTGACGCCGAAGAACAGGTTGGGCTTGCCCAGCACCTTGAACGGGTCGGCCGATTGCCAGTCGGGCTGGGCGATGATGCCCACGCGAAAGCCCTGCGCTTCCAGCACGCGGCCGATCACCGCCATGCCGAAGCTCGGGTGGTCGACGTACGCATCGCCCGTGACGATGATGATGTCGCAGCTGTCCCAGCCGAGCTGGTCCATCTCGGCACGGCTCATCGGCAGGAAGGGGGCGTTGCCGAAGCGCGCAGCCCAATACCGCCGATAGCTGGTGATCGGCTTGGCGGCGCGCGCGAAAAAGGAAACGTCGACGGGGGCGTTCATGCAGGGGGTGGCCGGTGGCCGGGGGAGACCCCGCATTTTACGGTGACGGGCCTCGCGTGCCCCCCTTCATGGGTATTGCGAAGCGCTCAGGGCTTGGGCACCTTGCCCCGCGCCGCATCCAGCTCCCAAGGGCTGGCCTCCACGTTCGGCCCGTCCGGATAGCTCTGCGGTCCCTGGGCGATGCCGGGCTTGGCCTGGCCGCCCTGCACGCCCGCGGGCATGTCCGGGGCGGCTTGCTCCAGCACATCGTTCCCGGTGGGCGCCTCGTCCTGGGAAACGCCTTCGCCCAGCGTCTTGTGCAGCGGGTCGCCGTCGTGGTTCTCGTTGCTGCCGTGGGCCGGGCCCCGGCCAATGCTCTGGTTGCTCATGGCTGCTCCAAAAAAGAAGGTCCTGTCGCCCACTCTAGGCGTGCGCCGCGCCTGCCGGTGTAGGCTGCGGCTGTCAATTCCAACGGAGACCTCCATGCCCGACTTCAGCACCCTTCGCATCGAACAGGACGCGGCCCAGCCGCGCGTTGCCCGGCTGCTGCTCAACCGGCCGGAACGCCTGAATGCGATCAATGACCAGACCCCGCGCGAGATCCGGGCGGCGGTCGAGTGGGCCAACGCCAACGACGAGGTGCACGTGATCGTCGTCGAGGGCGCCGGCAAGGGTTTTTGCGGCGGCTACGACCTGACGCATTTCGGCCAGGGCGAGATCGACCACCCCTGCCAGCAGGAGCGCCACCCCTGGGACCCGATGGAAGACTACGCCTTCATGAAGCGCAACACCGAAGACTTCATGAGCCTGTGGAAGAGCCCCAAGCCCACCATCGCCAAGGTGCACGGTTATGCGGCCGCCGGCGGCAGCGACATCGCGCTGTGCTGCGACCTGCTGGTCATGGCCGAGGACGCGCGCATCGGCTACATGCCCACGCGCGTGTGGGGCTGCCCGACCACGGCCATGTGGACCTACCGGCTGGGCCCGACCCGGGCCAAGCAGATGATGTTCACGGGCGACACCATCGACGGCCGCACGGCCGCGTACTGGGGCCTGGCCAACGAAGCCGTGCCTGCCGCGGAGCTGGAGGCCGCCACGATGAAGCTGGCCACCCGCATCGCCGGCGTGCCGCGCGGCCACCTGGCCATGCACAAGATGGTGGTCAACCAGGTGCTGCTGGCCATGGGCCTGGAGCAGAGCCAGCAGATGGCCACGGTGTTCGACGGCATCACACGCCACAACCCGGAGGGCCTGTGGTTCCGCCGCCATGCCCAGGCCGAGGGCTTCAAGGCCGCCGTGCAGTGGCGCGACAGCGGCAAGCCGATTCCCGAAGGCGACGAGGCGCGGGCCCTGATCCGCGACATGGAGGCGAGACGATGACGCAAGCGCCGGCCGCCACGGCCGCGGAAGTCATCGCGTTCTGGCGGGAAGCGGGGCCCCAGCGCTGGTTCCGCAAGGACGAGGCGTTCGACCAGAGCTGCCGGGCCGTGCTGCAGCAGGCGCACGAGGCGGCCGTTCGGGGCGAGTTGATGCATTGGCTCGACTCGGCCGAGGGCGCCTTGGCCCTGGTACTGCTGCTGGACCAGGTCCCGCGCAACGCCTTCCGGGATACGGCCCGGGTGTATGCGAGCGACGCCGACGCCCGCGAGGTAGCCGACCAGGCACTGCGCCGCGGGTTCGACCAGCAGGTGGACGCGGCACTCAGCCGCTTCTTCTACCTGCCCTTCATGCACTCCGAAAGCCTGGAAGACCAGGAGCGGTCGGTGGCACTGAACCTGCCGCTGGGGGACGAGGCGGCGCGTTATGCGGTGCACCACCGCGACATCGTCCGCAGGTTCGGCCGCTTTCCGCACCGCAACGCACTGCTGGGGCGGACCAGCACGCCCGAGGAGCAGGAGTTTCTGGGTGAAGGCGGCTTCGCCGGTTAGGCGCTGGCCATGGCGTGCATGGCCAGCGACACGGCAACGACGACGAACATCATGGTGAGGTGGAAACGCATGGCTGGATCCGGGGGACACCTTGTCCCGATGCCGCTCAAGCTACGGACGTCCCCGGTGCGGTTTTGTAGGAAGCCGCCGCGTGGGCGACGCGGTGCGCGCCGCATAGCTCCCTAGCGAAAACTGAGGCCGGCGAAGGTGCTGGCGGCCGCTCCCGGTGCGGGGGCCGGCGTGAGCGATGCCGTCGCCAGGTCGGAATCCTGGAACTCCTCGGTCAGCAGGCAGCCGCGCGTGTCGGCATGCACCTCCGCCTGAACCAGGGCATAGGCTTCCGGCGCGATCACGATGCTGCCGCTGGCCGCGGTCGCCGCCACCTGTGCCGCCAGCCCGGCCTCCGGCCCGATGAGGGTCTGCCGCGACAGACCTTCGCAGCAAAAGCTCGCGACCTCGCAAACGCCGGTGGTGATGCCCATGCGCAACCGCAGTTCAGCGGCGCTGCGCTGCAGGTCGGTGGCCATGCGGACGCTGGCGGACGGGTCGTCGAAGAACACCGCCGTGCCGTCCCAGCCGTACGCGTCCACGATGCCGCCGTGGCGCCCGGCCAGCCATGCAACCTCGCCCTCGAAGCTGGAGCGCGCGCGTGCGCTCCAGCTCGCCAGGTCGGCGCACTCGACGTACAGCAGGGTCTGGAGCTTCTGCTCGAACCTGATGGTGGGCAGATCCGGCCCGTGAAAGAGCCGGCTCCAGCTGTGCGGCTGCAGGTGGCGCGACAGGCGCTCCGACAGCGCCTCCATGCGGCGTGAATGCGCGGTGGCACGCATATGGGCTTCGACGCGCTGCACCACCAGCTCGGGATCGACCGGCTTGGTCAGGTAGTCCAGCGCGCCCAGGTCCAGGCCCAGCCGCTGGTCCTGCTCGGTGGCCAGCGCGGTGAGGAACACCACGGGGATGTTCGCGGTCGGAGGGTGCTGGCGGATGCGCCGCAGCACCTCGTAGCCGTCCATGTCCGGCATCATGATGTCCAGCAGCACCATGTCCGGCGGGTTGTCCGACATGACAACCTGCAGGCCGGCCTGGCCCGAGGGCGCCTGCACCACCTCGTAGCGGTCTTCCAGCAGCCCGTTCATCAGGAACAGGTTGTCCGGCGTGTCGTCGACCACCAGGATGCGTGGCACCTTGCGATCGAATGTGGAAGCCTGGTTGTTCATGGCAGCCCCTCGTGGCGATGTGGTGGCTGCATCTGACCATGGCCCCCCCGGCACGGCTTAGGCAAAACCGCAGCCGCGCTTAGGAAAAATGCCTAGCTGGGTGCTGAACGCCGGACGGCGCCGCAACAAAGGCCGGGGCGCGTGACTACAGCGCGGCAGCCCGCCCCTGCGGACACTCGGTGCTGTTCGTTCAACTCGCCTGTGCCATGCGCGTCCACCACCTGAACTGCATCTCCACCTGCCCCGCCGGCGGCCACCTGATGGATGGCCGCACCCCGGGTGTGCTGACCCGCGGCCACCTGTGCTGCCACTGCCTGCTGCTCGAGACCTCGCAGGGCCTGGTGCTGGTCGATACCGGCCTGGGCCTGCGCGACGTGGCGCAGCCCCGCACGCGCCTGAGCGGCTTCTTCCTGGCCCTGCTCAGCCCGGACTTTCGCGCCGAGATGACGGCGGCGCGCCAGATCGAGCAGCTGGGCTTTCGGCCCAGCGACGTGCGCCACATCGTGCTCACGCACCTCGATTTCGACCATGCCGGGGGCCTGGACGACTTTCCCCACGCCACCGTCCACATGCTGGCGCAGGAGCGCGACTACGCGCTGATGCAGAAGACCTGGCTGGACCGGCAGCGCTTTCGCCCGCAGCAATGGGGCACGCGGCCGAACTGGCGCGTCTACCAGCCGGGCCAGGGCGAGCGCTGGTACGGCTTCGACTGCGTCAGCGGGCTGGACGGCTTGCCGCCCGAGGTGCTGCTGGTGCCCCTGCCGGGCCACACCCACGGCCATGCCGGCGTGGCGGTCAAGAGTGGCGCCGGCTGGTTGTTCCAGGCCGGCGATGCCTACTTCCACCACCGCGAGATGGACCTGGAGCGGCCCTGGTGCACACCGGGCCTGCGCTTCTACCAGCTCATGATGGAAAAGGACCGGCGCGCCCGCCTGGACAACCAGCAGCGGCTGCGCGAGTTGCGCCGCCACCATGCGCAGGACGTGACCCTGTTCTGCGGGCACGACCCGGTCGAGTTCGAGCAGCTCACCGGCCACGCGATGGATGCGCCGGTGGCCGCCCGCGGCGACCTGCGCCCGGTCGCCTCGCACTGAGCGCGGGCTGAATCAGCGGCCCCGGTCCTGCGGCTTGCGCCCCAGCAGGTCGGCGGCGCCGGCGCGGGGCTCGGCCTCGGGGCCGGCGTGCGGCTCGGTGTCCGCGGCCGCCGCATGCTCCCGGGCCGGCATGCCGACGTTGGCGGCGCTGCCGGTAAAGCTGTGGGTGCCGGCAGGCTCGTTGCGCGCCTCGGCCGCATGCCAGGGCTGCGGCGGATCCGGCAGCCGCCCGCCGTCGTCCCGTTCATCCAGCCGCAAGGCGCCGCATTCGTGCAGCAGCTGCCGGGCCCGCTGCGCCAGTTCCCCGGTGGCGGCGTCGACGCCGACCACCACCTGCCCGCCGCGCACCGCCTCGGTCAGCATCTGTTCGTGCACGTTGTTGCTCTGGATCAGATTGGCCCAGAACCCGCCCAGAGAACCCAGCACGCTCTGGTTCTGGGGCTGGTGCGGGTCGTGATCGGCTGCGAGCGCGGAGCTCAGGTGAATGCGCTCCTTGGCGAACTGCGCCTGGACCAGGCGCTCCAGGGCCCGGTCTGCGCTTGGCAGGTCCGCGAAGACGCCGAAAACCTTGTGCATGGGATGCTCCTTCAGTGGGTTCACCCCATTCTTGGCCCCGCCGAGCCGCGGCGTGTCGGACCGCTGCGCACAAGCGTGTCGGGTCAGCGCGGCATCAGCTCGTAGAAGTCCCAGCCGGCGCTGCGGCCGCCCAGGCAGCCGGCCAGCGTGTCCTCGATGCGGCGCCACATCTCCAGCCGGTTGCGCCAGCGCCGTACCGAATGGCCTTCGTTCGGAAAAGACAGGTACTCGACCGGACGTCCGAGCTGGCGCAAAGCCGCCACCACGTCGTCGGAATCCTGGCGCAGCACGCGCACGTCGTTGGCGCCATGGATCACCAGCATCGGTGCCGTGATGCGGTTCACGTGCGAGATCGGCGACTCGGCCTGCATGCGGGCGCGCTCCTGCGGCTGCGTCACGTCGCCGAAAAAGGCATCCCAGAAGTGGCGGCCGCGCCAGAAAGGCGGGAAGCTCTCGATCGCCCGCGGCCAGTTCGCCACGCCCACGACATTGATGCCGCAGCGCCAGTCGTGGTGCTGATGGATGAGCTGGGCCATCACCGAGAAGCCACCGAAGCTGCCGCCCAGCACCGCCATGCGCGCCGGGTCGGCGATCTGCTGGTCGATCGCCCATTGCGTGGCCTCGGCGATGTCGCGCTGCACGCGGCCGAACATCTCGCGCCGGGCCGCCATCATGTACTCGCGGCCGTAACCGGAAGAGCCACGGAAGTTCACCGCCAGTACCGCGTAGCCGCGGTTGGCCAGTAGCTGGTCGGCGTTGAAGCCGGCGCTGCGCCAGTAGTCGCGCGCCCACGGCCCCCCGTGGATCTGCACCACCAGCGGCGCCGGCCCGGCAACGCCCCGGGGCCGGATGTAGTAGCCATGGATCTCGCGCCCGTCCGAAGCCTTGAAGCTGAACGGCCGCTCGGCCGACAGCAGCGCGGCCGTTTCGGGCGTTTTCGCATCGAGCCGGATCACGGCGCCGGTGTCGCGGTCCAGCAGCAGTTCGGCCACGTCGAAGTCGCTGCTGGTGCGGATCACCAGCCGCGAGCGTCTTCCGACTGGCTCTGCGGCCGCGCAGCGTGGATCTCGGCATCGAGCAGGCCGGCGTTGCGTGCCTTGCCCACCGCCGTCTGCACCTCGGCTCCCAGGCGCTCGTCCACCCAGCCGGTCTGCGGCAGGCCGGCGTCCCATGCGGCGGCCTGCGGCGTGCCCGCGCGCGGCGGGTACTGGGCAGCCGAAAGATCCACCACCGGGTGCGAGGCCAGCACGGTCTCGGCGCCCGTCGCCAGGTCGATCTGCACCAGCGCCAGCTTGTCGCGCCCGATGCTGGACAGGCCCCAGGCCCGCCCGGCGGCGCGGTCCATACGGTGCACCCAGAGCTGCTCGAAGCCGTTGGCCACCCGCACCTGGCGCCAGTCACCGCCGGTGTCCAGCACCTCCAGCGCCACGTCCGAACCGTCGCGGGCGCCCAGTTGCCGCACACGGCCGGCCAGCTCGCCATCGACCCCGACCACCCAGCCCAGCACCAGGCCGTTGCTGCGGGCCACTTCGCGGATGCTGCGGTTGGCGGCATCAGCTTCGTACAGGTCCAGCGTGGCGCGGTCGCGGCGATTGCTGGCGAAGTAGAACCTGGACGTGCCGCGCGGCCCCGCCGCCACGTAGCGCGAGCGTACCCCCGGCCAGGGAGTCACCGCCCAGGGTGCGAAGCCGGCACCGCTGTCGAACGCATGCAGTTGCGTGTTCTCGTCACCGCGCAGGTCTTTCAGGTAGACGACATGGCGGCTGTCGGGGAGCCAGCCGTAGACCAGGCCGTCAGGGCGCGCCAGGAACCCGGTGGAGAACGTGGCCGCCGTGCCGCCGGCCACCGGGCGCACGGCCAGCCCGGCGTCGGTGCCCACGGTCAGGCTCCACAGCAGTTGCTGGCCGTCCGGCGAGAGCTGGTAGCCACCCGCTGCATCGATGTTGGCGACGAAGCGGCGCACCGGCAGCAGCGGCGGCAGTTCACCGGCGGCCTGCGCTACGGCCAGTGCGGGATGGCGGGCGACGGTGGTGCAGGCCGGCAGCGCGAGGATGGCGGCCAGCAGCAAGAGCAGGCGCAAGCAGCGCATGGGATTCCCCTCCTCGTTCGAATGCGGCCATCATATCCGGCTGCGGCCCATACGGACCGGGCGTGTGCTGCTATCGAAACCAGAGCGTCAGCGGGCTTTGCCCCTGACGCTGCCGGCGGACTTGAGCCGGGCGAGGTCCAGCCGAACCCAGGTCGGGGCGTGGTCGCTGGCGTGGGGCTGGCCGCGCACCCAGGCATCGACGCCGGCTTCTGCCAGGCAGCCGGCCAGCGGCTGGTTCAGCAGCAGGTGGTCGATGCGCAGCCCGGCGTTGCGCTCCCAGTGCTTGCGAAAGTAATCCCAGAAGGTGAACACCGCCTCGTCGGGATGCAGGTGGCGCAGCGAGTCGGTCCAGCCCTGCGCCAGCAGCCGCTGCCAGCACTCGCGGCTCTCGGGCTGCAGCAGCGCGTCCTTGCGCCAGGAACGCGGGTTGTAGATGTCGAAGTCGGTGGGCACCACGTTGTAGTCGCCGGCCATCACCACCGGGTGGCCGCAGGCATACAGGCCCTGGGCGTGCGTGATCAGCCGCTCGAACCAGGCGAGCTTGTAGTCGAACTTGGGGCCGGGCTGCGGATTGCCGTTGGGCAGGTACAGGCAGGCCACGACGACCCCGTTGACCGCGGCCTCGAGGTAGCGGCTTTGTTCGTCCGATGCATCGCCGGGCAGTTCGCGCCGGATTTCCACCGGAGGCGTGCCGCGGCTGAGGAGGGCCACGCCGTTCCAGGACCGCTGGCCCTTCCACAGCGCGTGATAGCCGGCCTCGCGCAGTTCGGCCTCGGGGAAAGCGCTGTCCAGCGCCTTGAGTTCCTGCAGGCAGGCGACGTCGGGCTGCTCGCGCTTCAGCCATTCGAGCAGGTTGGGCAGGCGCGACTTGATCCCGTTGACGTTGAAGGTGGCGATCTTCACCTTCGCATCATGGCCGTGCGGTAGGTGCAGCGCCGTAGGACCGTTTCCATGGCGCACAGTCCTACGCTAGAGCAAGCCTCGCGGGCGTAGATTGGCTTCAAACCTCCAGGAGACTGACATGCACGAACCTCGCTCCCCGGACCGCACTGCGCCGGCCGCCAACGCCGACATCCTGGGCGAAGAAGCCCGCAACGAAGGCAAGATGGAGGGCCTCTCCGAAGACCTGGGCCAGGACGGCACGCCACGCGACCGTGGCCAGGCGCAACCCGGCAAGGACATCAACCAGGCCGGCTTCCTCAAGGACGAAGGCAGGCACGACAAGCCGCGCGGCTGAGCCGTCCGTCACTTGGTGCCGCCCGTCCGGGGCTTTGCCGAAGCGCCGCGGCGGAACGCTTGCGCGCCGCCGCTGCCGCCGCCGTCCGGAAAGGCGTGCGCATCCAGGTTGCCGCGCCCTTTCTTCTGCGGGGCTTCGATCACCGTGCTGGCGCTGTTCTCGCCGTGGTCCGGCTTGGCCGGCACCGACGAAGTGCTGGCTGCACCTTGCTTGGCGCGGCTGGGACTGGTCTGCTTGCGGCTGGGCATGCGGGGCTCCTGCAGTTGCCGCTCCATGCTGGGCATAGGCGCGCATCGGTGCAGTAGGCTGCCCCGGTGAAACGCCGTAGGAAACGCCCACCGAACTCCGCAGCCGTCGATGAATCCAACGGCGTCCATGAGATTGCTCTTGCTGCTCCTGCTGCTCGCCGGGTCCGCCGCGGCACAACCCGGTGACCCGCTCAAGTCTCCCGAATGTGGCGAGGCGCGCGAGGCGCTCGACCAGGCGCGTGCGGCTGCAGAAAAGGACCCGGGGCTCGCGTCGCAGGTCGAGCCCTTGCGCAAGCGGGCCGCCCGCATCTGCCTGGGCGTGACGGACGACGCGCAGCCCTCCGGCCGCCTCGCCCAGCCACCGCAACGCGTGCCGGCGCCCATCATCGCCCCGTCGCAGCGGCCTCCCGCTTTTGCTTCCCCGGGCCTGCCGCCGCCGCTGGCCATCGAGCGCCCGCCGGTGATCACCTCGTGCGACCCCGGTGGCTGCTGGGACAGCAATGGCACCCGGCTGAACCGCGCCGGCCCCAACCTCATCGGCCCCAGCGGTTTGTGCACCGTCCAGGGCGCCCTGCTGAGCTGCCCCTAGGGGAGCGCTGACAGCCTTTGCAAGCCGCGGCCTACGTCCGCCACGCGCGCCGCGTGGCGCAATGGCGTATCGCATTCGAACGGAGCATCTCTTCATGGGCAACAAGATCGTCACCGAGGCCGACCGCCAGCGCAGCCCGGCACCCAAGCCCACCGAGGGTTACACCCCGCCGCGCAAGGGTGGCGGCCAGAAGATCAGCCAGGAACGCGGCACCGCCACCCGCAACAAGAAAAATCCGGGCAAGCGCCCGCACCAGGGCGGCTGACGCCGCAGCTGAAGGAAACCGCCATGCAACTCGACATCTATCGCCGCCCCGAGCCGGAGCACAAGCTCTCTTTCCTGGCCGTGCCGGCCGGGCAACCGATCCCCGAAGAAGCGACCAGCGTGGAGTGGCAACCCGTCGCCACCGCCACCGAGATGGACGTGGAGGCCCCCAGCCTGGCCGAGTACGCCATCGACCAGCCCGGCCAGCAGATTCGGGAAAAGGGCTACGCGATCACAAGCGTGGAACACCAGGTCGAGGCGGGCGGGTAGTTCGGCGTTCGCGGCGCGCGGGCGCGGCGCGGCGCGGCAAAGCCGCGTCCGGGCAGGCCGCGGCGCATCCACGAGGCGGCCGGAGCCCTGCACCGGCTTCCCTGCGCACGGCCCGATGGCATGGCCCGCCGCAGAACTCACTGCGTTCGCAAGCTCACTGCGTTCAAACAACCGCGGCGAGCATGATCACGAAGCGCGCCAAGGCGCGCGGCCAAGCCATCGGGCCTGCGCAGGCGCCTCGCGAAACGATGCGCCGCGGCCTGCCCGGACACGGCTTTGCAGGGAAGTTGTTGGTCCGCCGAGCGCTAACCACGCCACTGCGCGGCAGGCGGTGCCCGGCGGGGGCGATTTGTGGGGCGGCTGGCAGGCTCGGCCGACGGGTGCCGGAATGCGAGTGCGCAACGAGGCCGAGACTGTCAGCGACGTCGGCGCGAAAGCGCCGGCCGCTCCACCATGAGCCCCTGCCGGGCGCCGCCTGCCGCGCCGCGAGGTGCCACACGCGTACCCGCTACCATCCAGCCCCATGCAGTACACCGTCGCCGTTCGCGCGCTGTGCGAGTTCACGGCCAAGCAGGGCGACCTGGACTTGCGGTTCACGCCCTCCCCCACCGCCCAGGAAGGTGTTGCGGGCCACCAGATGGTGACCGCCCGGCGCGATGCCGGCTATGAGCGCGAGGTGAGCCTGCAGGGCGAGTACGACGTGCTCACCGTGCGCGGCCGGGCCGACGGCTATGACCCGGCGCTGAACCGGCTGGAAGAAATCAAGACCCATCGCGGCGACCTGGCCCGGCAGCCGGCCAACCACCGGCTGCTGCACTGGGCGCAGGCGCGCATGTACGGCTGGCTGCTGTGCGAATCGCGCGGGCTGCGCGAACTGACGCTGGCGCTGGTGTACTTCGACATCGACACGCAGCAGGAAACCGTGCTGGCCGAGCAGCAGACGCGCGACTCGCTGCGGGCGTTCTTCGAGGCGCACTGCGCGCGCTTCCTGGCCTGGGCCCGGCAGGAGCTGGCGCATCGCGGCGCGCGCGATGCCGCGCTGCTGCAGCTTGCGTTCCCGCATCCCGGGTTCCGCACCGGGCAGCGCGAGCTGGCCGAGGCCGTCTACAAGGGCGCCGCGTCGGGCCGCTGCCTGATGGCACAGGCGCCCACGGGCATCGGCAAGACCATCGGCACCGTGTTTCCGCTGCTCAAGGCCTGCCCCGGGCAGAAGCTGGACAAGGTCTTCTTCCTCGCGGCCAAAACGCCGGGCCGGCGGCTGGCGCTGGATGCCTTCGAACGGGTGCAGCGCAGCGCGCCTCAGCTGCCGCTGCGTGTGCTGGAACTCACGGCGCGCGACAAGGCCTGCGAGCATCCGGACAAGGCTTGCCACGGCGATTCCTGCCCGCTCGCCCAGGGCTTCTACGACCGGCTGCCGGCAGCCCGGGCCGAGGCGCTGGTGCTGGGCGGCATGCACGGCGAGCCGCTGCGCGACGTGGCCTTGCGCCATGCCGTCTGCCCGTACTACCTCACACAGGAGCTGGCGCGCTGGTCCGACGCCGTGGTCGGCGACTACAACTACTTCTTCGATGCCAGCGCCCTGCTGCACGGCCTGACGCTGGTCCACGAGTGGCGGGTCGCCGTGCTGGTGGACGAGGCCCACAACCTGGTGGAACGGGCCCGGGCGATGTACTCGGCGCAGCTGGACGAAGCCGCGTTTGCCGCCGTTCGCAAAACTGCACCCAACGTGCTGAAGAAGCCGATGGAGCGGCTGGCGCGCTGCTGGCGGGAAATCGCCAGGACGCAGGCGCAGCCCTATGCCGCGCTGCCCGAGCCGCCCCCGCGGCTGGTCGCCGCGCTGCAGCTGACCACGGCCGCGGTCGCCGAGCACCTGGCGCAGTCGCCGCAGGAGCCGCTGGGGCCGCTGCAGCAGTTCTACTTCGACGCCCTCGCCTTCCTGCGCCTGGCCGAAAGCTTCGGCGACCACTCGATGGCCGATCTCACGCTGCGGCCCGCCCGCAACCGGCCCACGGCGGTGCTGTCCATCCGCAACCTGATTCCGGCGCCGTTCCTCGCTCCGCGCCTGGCTGCGGCCCATTCGGCGGCCCTGTTCTCCGCCACGCTCAGCCCGGCGGGCTTCTACCGCGATACCCTGGGCTTGCCGCAGGACACTGCTTCCGTGGACGTGGCCACGCCGTTCAGCGCCGAGCAGCTGTCGGTGCGCGTGGTGCGCAGCATCTCCACCCGCTATGCCGACCGCGCCCGCTCGGTCCAGCCCATCGTGCAGCTGGTCGCGCAGCAGTACGCCGCCCAGCCGGGCAATTACCTGGCCTTCTTCAGCAGCTTCGAATACCTCCAGAGCGTCGTCAGCCGCTTTCGTGAGCAGCATCCGGCAGTGCCGGTGTGGGAGCAGTCCCGCGGCATGGCCGAAGCGAGCCGGCGCGAGTTCCTGGCCCGCTTCGCCCCGGGCGGCGCGGGCATCGGCTTCGCGGTGCTGGGCGGCAGCTTCGGCGAAGGCATCGACCTGCCCGGCGACCGGCTGGTGGGCGCCTTCATCGCCACCCTGGGGCTGCCGCAGGTGAACCCGGTGAACGAGCAGATGAAGCAGCGCATGCACCAGGCTTTCGGCGCGGGCTACGACTACACCTACCTGTACCCCGGCATCCAGAAGGTGGTGCAGGCGGCCGGCCGGGTGATCCGCACGCAGGAGGACCGCGGTGTGGTGTACCTGATCGACGACCGCTTCTTGCAGCCGGGGGTGCGCCGCCTGCTGCCCGGCTGGTGGCAGCTCGAGCCGGCGGGCGATGGGCTGCCGCTTCCTCTCCTCCAGGGCGAGGGAGGATTGACGGCCGCCTGCCGCCGGGACTTCTAGACGGCGGCCTCGGCCGGTACGGGCTGCGCGGCCGGCGACTCCTGCGCGCCGAGCACGAAGAAGAAACTCGCCCCCTCGCCCGGCCGGGCGTCGGCCCAGATGCGCCCGCCATGCCGCTGGACGATGCGCTGGACGGTCGCCAGCCCGATGCCCACGCCCGGGAACTCGGAGGGCCCGTGCAGGCGGTGGAAGGCCAGGAACAGGCGGTGGGCCTGGGCCGGATCGAAGCCGTCGCCGTTGTCGCGCACGCAGAACACCGGCTGCGCCGATTCGGGGTCGGCTTGCGCCTCGACCACGATGCGGGCGAGCGGCCGGTGGCGGGTGAACTTCCAGGCGTTGGCGATCAGGTTGGAGAGCACCACCCGCAGCAGGCGGCCGTCGCCCATGGCATGCAGGTCCGGCTCGACGTGGACGGACACGGTGCGCTGCGGCTCGGCATCGCGCAGCTCCTGGATGGCCTCGCGCGCGAGCTGGCTCAGGTCCACCAGGCCCCAGTCGAGCTGGGAGCGGCTGACGTGCGAGAGCGCCAGCAGACCGTCGATCAGCTCGTTCATGTGCTCGCCGGCGGCGCGGATGCGGCGCAGGTAATGACGGTTCTTGTCGCCCTGGACGGCTTCGTTCTCCTCCAGCACACCCGCGAAAGACACCACCACCGACGCCGGCGCCCGCAAGTCGTGCGACACCGAGTAGGAGAAGGCTTCGAGTTCGCGGTTGGCCGCCTGGAGTTCGCGGGTGCGCCTGTCCACGCGCCACTCCAGCTCGCGGTTCAGGCGCAGGATCTGCTCCTGCGCGGCCTGCCGTTCGCTGACGTCATGGATCACCAGGCAGGTGCACCGCCGGCCGCTGCTGTCCACATACACGCTGGAGGCGATCGCCATCTCCAGGGTGCTGCCGTCGCCGCGCACGAAGCGAAGCTCGCCGCGCGCCTGGCCGGTCTCCTCGCGCTGGCGCAGCAGCCCCGGCAGCCTGGGGTCGGTCAGGTCCGCGAGATCGCTGCGCGTCAGCGACGTGAGCTCCTGTTCCGTGCGCCCCAGCAGGCGGCAGGCGGCGGGGTTCGCCGCCAGGATGCGCCCGTCCGGGGTGGTCTGCAGCACGCCGTCCAGGCTGTGCTCGAACAGCATGCGCCAGCGGTTCTCGCTGTCGGCCAGCACGGCCCGGTCGGCCTCCACCGCCTCCAGCATGTGGTTGAACGCCTCTTCCGCCGGGGTCAGTTCGTCGCGCACCTCGATCGGGACCCGGTGGCGGTAGTCCCCTTGCGACACTTCGCGCGCCGCCTGCAGCAGCTTGCCCAGGCGGGCCAGCACCAGGGGGCGGGTCGCCGTCACGGCGACCACCACCACGGCCGCCGCCACCAGCAGCACCACGCCCAGCTGGCGCCAGCGCGCGGCCTGCGCGGCGGCCTGCAGCGGCCGCAGTTCCACGCCCGCCGCGACCCACATCACCAGCTCGTCGCGGTACACCACGGGACGGGTGACGTAATGGCGCTCGCTGCCGTCCAGGCCCGCCATCAGCCGGGGCTCGGCCATCAGCGTCAGGGCGTGCCGGAAGAGCGGCGTGTCGGCGTAGGACTTTCCGGGCCGCACGGCGGCATCGGTGGCCGTAGTGCTGACCAGCACGCCGTCGCGGTCCAGCAGCGCCAGGGTGGTCGGAAGGCTGCTGCCTTGCACCAGGTCCTGCGTCAGGGCGTCGGCCGCCAGGGCGATGCTGGCGATCTCCGCCACCTCGCCGTCATCGTCCAGCACCGGTACCGCCAGCAGCAGGGCGTCCCGCTTGGACAGCCGGGCCACCGCATGGCCGCTGAGCACCGGCCGGCGGCTCGCCAGCGCCTGCCGGAAGTGGGGGCGGTCGGAGATGTTCACGCCCTCGCTGGTGAGGCGTCCGCTGCAGACCACGTCGCCCTGCCGGGTGGCCACCGTGTAATTGAGGACGTAGGGGCCGGCCGAGCGCAGGGCCCGCGCCAGGGCCTGGGAGCAGGCCTTGGCCGACGACCCGCTGGCCAGGTCCATGGCGCCGATGGCGTAGGCCACGCCCTCGGCGCCGCGCAGCAGCTGCACCAGCCGCACGTCCAGCCGTTCGGCCGTGGTACGGGCGTTGTCCACCGCATGGGCCACGAGATGTTCGCTGTCGCTGCGCATCTGCAGCACCGTGAGCGTCAGGACCGGGACGGCGCACAGCAGCGCGAATGCGACCAGGCGCGTGCGCATGGACAGCAATCCGCGTGATCTCCACTCCAGCCGCATGGCGCCGTTCTCCGTACCCTGGCCTCATCCTAGAGCAGGACCGCCGGGATGCAAGAGGGTTACTGCGGTCAACCGAACAGATCCCGGCGCGCGGCCGCCGTGATGGCCGCCACCGCCGGGTGCGTGATCCGCCGCTCGATGGAGATGGCGTAGAACTCCTCCATCAGCGCCGACGCCGTTCCCAGCCGCAGCACGCCGTACTGCGCCTCGATCTCCGGGGACAGCACGGCCGGGCCGGCGAAGACGCCCAGGCCCTGGCGCCCGAAGGCCTTGGTCAAGGCGCCGTCGTCGAACTCCGCGGCCACGGGCGGCGCCAGCCCGGCGTCGCGCAGCCATGCGTCCATCCGCGGGCGCAGCGCCGTGCCCGCGCTCGGCAGGAGCAGCGGCAGTTCGGCCAGGCAGGCAGGAAAGCGCGCCCGGGCACGGCGCGGCGTCCAGCCGGTGCGCTCGAGCAGCGCCGGCGAGGCGAAGAAGCTCACCTCCGTGCGCCCCAGCAGGTGCGCGAAGGCCTTGACGCTCAGGCTCGCGGGCAGGGGCACGTCGGACACCACCAGGTCGAGCCGGTGCACCGCGAGTTCGGCGAGCAAGGGGGTGAGCTTGCCTTCGTGACAGACCAGACGTCCGTGTTCCGCTCCGATGCAAGGCTCCAGGACACGGCAGGCGACGGACTTGGGCACCGAATCGGCCACCCCGACCCGGAACGCCGCCCGCGACAGGCCGTCGCGGCCGGTCTGCAGCGCCTCCTGAAGGGCAGCTCCGAGCGAAAAGATCTCGTCGGCATAGCGCTGCACCACGCGCCCGGCATCGGTGGGCTCCAGGCCCCGACCGGCCTTGCGCAGCAGGGGCTTGCCCAGGCGCCCCTCCAGCAGCTTGATCTGCCCGCTGAGCGTCTGCGGCGTCAGGTGCAGCTCCTCGCCGGCCCGCGCGATGCTGCCGCACCGAAGCACCGTCCAGAAATAGTGCAGATGCTTGTAGTTCACGCATTCACCTCGGCTTTTTCGATGGTTCGGCTCAGAAAATTGAATTTATTTCGAAGGCTTTGGGTTCTACATTGGCCTGGTCGCTTTTGCAACCCGTCCAGGAGAATCCATTGAGAACCTACCCGCCGAACAGCCCCCGAGCCGCCGCCCGCCTGGTTGCCCTGGCGATGCTGGTGGACGGCCACTACAGCCGCAGCGAACTGGGCGTCCTGGAAAAGGCCGGGGCCGCCGCCCAATTGGGTCTGGCGCCCGCGGAACTCGACGGCGTCATCCGGCACCTGGCCGAAGACCTGATGTCGACCACTTACGGCCAGTGGGGCGCCGAGGGCGCGATAGACAGTGGCCTGTTGCACTCACTGATGGAGGAAATCACCGATCCCGAGTTGCGCAGCATGACGCTGGACTTGTGCGTCCGTGTCGTGCGGGCCGACTTCCACGTGGCCGACGGTGAAGAAAACCTGATCGGCGCGCTCGCCCGGCACTGGCGGCTGGAGATGCCTGCCCTGTGCCCGCACCCCTGAACCCACATGAAAGGAGAACCGCCATGCACATCGACATCCGTTCCCGCAATCTCCGCCTGCCCCGCGCCCACACGCAGGGCCTGGCGCAACGGCTGCACGCCCTGTTCGGCCGGCTGGCGCACCGCGTCGTGCGGGTCGTCGTGCGGCTGGCCGAGGCGCCGGGCAGCCGCACCGCGGCCAAGGAATGCACCGTGGAGGTCCACCTCCCTGACGGCGAGGTGGCTGTCGTCAACGAGCGCCAGCGCAAGCTGGGCGCGCTGCTGCGGCGTGCCAGCGACCGTGCCTGGAAGGCGGCCGCCGCGGCCATCGCCCGGCGGCGCGAGCACCAGCCGGTGCTGCGGCTGCCCCCGCGCGGCCCGGGGCGCCACGCCTGACCGCTTTTGCCCGCGGACCCTTCAGCAAGACCTTCCCTCATGACCGAGTTCCTCAGCTCTCCGTTCCTGGGCCAGGCCACCTGGCTCTGGCTCGTCTTCGTCGGCGTCGTGGTCACCTTGCTGGCGTTCGACCTGGGGGTGCTGCACCGGGACGACCACGAGATCGGCATCCGTGAAAGCCTGCTGCTCTCGGCGGGCTATATCGGGGTGGCGCTGATCTTCGGCGCCTGGCTGTGGTGGCAACTGGGACCGCAGCGCGGCATCGAATACTTCACCGGCTTCATGATCGAGAAGTCGCTGTCCATGGACAACGTGTTCGTGATCGCGATGATCTTCTCGTTCTTCGCCATCCCGCGCCAGTACCAGCACCGCGTGTTGTTCTGGGGCATCCTGGGCGTGATCGTCCTCAGGGCCATCATGATCGGCCTGGGCGCCGCGCTGGTGACGCAGTTCTCGTGGATCCTGTACGTCTTCGGCGCGTTCCTGCTGCTGACGGGCATCAAGATGCTGTGGATGGCGGACCACAAGCCTGACCTGGAAAACAACCTGCTGCTCAAGTTCCTGCGCAAGCACATGCGTGTGACGCCCGAACTGCGCGGCAACGCCTTCTTCGTGCGGGAGCCCGAACCCGGCGCGCGCAAGCCGGTGCTCTGGGCCACCCCGCTTTTCCTGGCGCTGTGCCTGGTCGAATTCGCCGACCTGATCTTCGCGGTGGATTCGGTGCCGGCCATCTTCGCCATCACCACCGACCCCTTCATCGTCTACACGAGCAACATCTTCGCCATCCTGGGCCTGCGCGCGCTCTACTTCGCGCTGGCCGCGATGATCCACCGCTTCGCCTACCTGAAGTACGCACTGGCGCTGGTGCTGGTGTTCATCGGCGGCAAGATCTTCCTGGTGAACCTGGTGGGCAAGTTCCCGCCGCTGTTCAGCCTGGCGGTGACGGCCGGCCTGATCGCCGGCGGCGTGATCGTCTCGCTGTGGAAGACCCGCGACGCCGGTGCGGCGGCCGCGCCGCAGGTTCCCCGCCATGGCGAGTCCTGAGGCGCTGCGGCTGCGGGAAGCGGCCACGGCCTTGCCGGCCGACGGCCTGCCCCTGGCGCAATTGCTCAAGCGGGTCCCTGGCCACCAGCTGGGGTGGCTGATGCTGCTGTGTGCCTTGCCTTCCTCGCTTCCCGGCCTGCAGCTCGGATGGGTTTGCGGCCCCTTGCTGATGGTGCTGGCGCGCGCGAGCTGGCGCGGCCGCAGCGAGGTCCGACTGCCCGAGCGCCTGGCGCATCGCAGGGTCAGCCACAGCACAGCGCACAAGCTGCTGACGGCCATGGCCTGGACCACCGAACGCTGCGACCGCTGGTGCCGTCCCTGCTGGCCCCGCCTGGCCGCCGCCGTGGCGGGGCGCCCGGCCGCCGCGCTGGTGGGCGCCATGGCGCTGCTGATCGTCTTGCCGCTGCCCGGCAGCAACTTCATCCCCTCCCTGTCGATCACCGCCCTGGTCGCGGGGCTGCTGTGGCGTGACGGCAGAGCGCTGGCACTGGCCGGGCTGCTCGCGGTGGCTGGTGTGGCCCTGGTGGCCGGCGTGGCCTGGGGCCTGGGCGCACTCGCGCAAGGCTGGGTCTGAAATAAGGAGGTCGTAGCCCGCTTGCGCTACCGTCGCGGTCGGTCCCTCGCCGCAGCCCGTCGACCACCAGCCGGCGCAGCATCGATGGGCTGAACAGCCGGGCATCGCGCCTGCGCACCCGGTCGCCCCGGGAGCCACATCCATTGTCTTCAACGTCCTACAGCCGGGCCCTGGATCGCGGAGCGAAGATGGATCGGAACCGCACGCCACCAGCAAGGAAATCGCATGGAAGCCACCTCCCTAGGACTGAACCGCACCGGCGCCACCGCCTCGCCACTGGGCACCCAGGCCATGACCGACGCCGTCAACGAACTCATGCCGCCGGTGCCGGTCGACACCGGCGCGATGGAAGCCGAACGGCTGCTGTACATCAATGAATCCGAGACCGTGGGCTCCATTCCCCCGCCGGTCGGCATCTCGGGAGCTCTCAAGAGCGGCATGGCGGCCCTCAAGGGCGGCAGCCCCGGCATCCTGATGGACAAGGTCGGCGAGCGGCTTGCCTTCGAGCGCACCGGCGTGCGCCTGTACGAGGCGCTGATCGCGAAGTACCAGGCGGCCACGCAGCAATCCGGCGAAGTGCTGGTGCGGGCCGAAGAGGTGCAGGAAATGTCCGAAGCCCAGGGGCTGGCCGTGCTGGCGCCGGTGCAGGGCGAATCGCCCGCCCAGACGCTGGAGCGCATCCGGTCCGAGGAACTACAGCACTTCAAGCTGCTGTGCGACGCCATGGTGCAGCTGGGAGGCGACCCGACGGCGCAGACACCGTGCGCGGACGTCACCTCCACCGCGTCGATCGGGCTGATGCAGGTGCTGACCGATCCCCGCACCACCCTGGCCCAGTGCCTGACCGCGATGCTGACGGTGGAACTCACCGACAACGCCGGCTGGGAGCTGCTGGTCACCCTGGCCGAACAGGCCGGCGAATCGGAACTGGCGGGGCGCTTCCTGGGCGCCATGAGCCAGGAACAGGAGCACCTGGTCACCGTCAAGGGCTGGCTCACCGCGCTGGTGTCCGACGGCGCCGGCACACCCGCTGTCTAAGGAGAAATGAACATGGCCATCAACCTGCTCAAGGACAAGGGCATCCCGCTGGAGCGCCAGCGCATGACCTGGAAGGACATGGTCGGCAAGCCGATCAGCAAGCTCGACGACGACGCGTTCACCCGCGTGCGCATCATCCTCATGAACGGGGTCGAGCTGGATTCGGTGCGGACCAAGCAGGTCGCCATCCGGCAGAACCTGGAGGCGCGGCTGCCCCTGGCCGAGCTGATGCGCGTGGAGCAGCACCAGGCCACCACCATCAACTGGCTGCTGGGCGCCGACCACTCGCCGATCGAGACCACCATCGGCTACGAACAGACCGCGATCGAGGTGACGGCTTCGGTGGCGCAGCTCGAGCCCGACGCGTACCTGGCCCAGGGCTACCGCTACGGGCTGCTGGAGGACTTCGACCACCTGTACCGCTACAGCGCGCTGCTGGACCGGCTGGAGGGCAAGGACGCCAACAACATCACCCAGGGCTACACCGACATCGTGCCGGCCCGCGCCACCCTGTTCCACCACCGCGCGCCCGAGCACGAACTGCTCAACCCCTACGGACCCGATGCCGCGCTGGCCACCAAGCTGCACGCCCTGACGCTGACCGGCGGCGAGTACCAGACGTACTACTACTACATGAACATCGGCCCGATCTTCGCGGACCCGCTGGCGCGCCAGCTGTACGCCGAGATCGCCAGCGTCGAGTCGCAGCACATCACGCACTATGGTTCCATGCTGAACCCGAACGAGACGCTGCTGGAAAAGCTGCTGCTGACCGAGGCCTGCGAGGTCTGGAACTACGCCGGGTGCCTGGAGCAGGAAACCAACCCGCGGGTCAAAGCGATCTGGGAACGCTTCCTCGAGTACGAACTCGGGCACTTCCAGGTGGCGCTGCAGCTGTTCAAGGACGTGGAGCGGCGCGACCCGGCCGAGGTGCTGGGCGACGGCAAGCTGCCGGCCTTCATCCAGTTCCAGAGCCAGCGCGAATTCGTGCGACACGTGGTGGAAACCGAGACCCAGCTGCGCAAGCGCGGCACCGAGTTCGTGGACGAAGCACAGGAAGGCCGCAGTTCGCTGGATTACCGCAAGGCGGTGAACTCTGAGGGCTCCCCCTCGGAGACCGTGGCGGCCACCTATTCCTGGATGCCGGGCACCGAACTCATGCGGGAAGCCCAGGCCGCGCAGGAAGAGCGAGCCTGAGCGCGTAAATTTTGCAGCAAAAAGGCCTGCAGCCCGCTTGAAGTGGGCGCAGGCTGCTATCACTGTGATAGCACTCCGGTGCGCGCCCGGAGTGCTTGTGCGCTTTAGCGGGTACCGGCAGCGCCGCCCGAGCCGCCGCCGCTAGCGCCCGCCGCGCCTGAGCCGCCGCCCATCCCAGCACCTGCAGCGCCGCCACCGGCACCTGCAGCGCCGCCACCGGCGCCGGTAGCACCGCCGCCCGCACCCATGGTGCCGCTACCGGTCACGCCGCTGGCGCCCGGGCTGGTGGAGCCGGTGCCGGTCGAGCCGGTGCGGTTCACGTCGGAACCGCTGGGGGTTGCCGAGCCGCTGGTGCCGGTGCGAGCGGTCGTGCTGCCGCCGGCGCAAGCCGTCATCAGCGCTGCGGTCAGGCACAAGCCCAGCACGGAAGCGGGACGGATGAATCTGGAAGAGATGGCCATTGGGAACTCCTGGTGGTTGGAAGGTGAAGCGCGCGATTGCTGCGCCAAGCCTTCGGTGGCAAACCACATGCCCATCGCTTGAACGCGACTGTAGGCCGGCACCCACGCCAGGGCCCGTCCCGCGCTTGCTTGCAGGCGCCGGCCCTGCGCCTAACTTGATGCACTTACCACCCAGGAGAGCGTCATGAACGAGCACCAAGTCAAAGGCAAGCTGAAGGAAGTGGCGGGCGATGCCAAGAAAAGCGTTGGCCGTGCTACCGGCAACCGCGATCAGGCGGCCCGCGGCCATGCCCAGGAACAGGAAGGCAAGGTCCAGAAGAAGGCCGGCGACGTCAAGCAGGGCGTCAAGAAGATCCTGCGCAAGCCCTGAGTTCACAAGCCGTAACAGGTACATACCGGCGCGACATCCGGCACCGCTGTCCGCGCGGCTTAATGGATCGATGAAAAGCTTGGCCTTCGCGTTCGCAAGCGTGGTGCTGTCCGGCTGCGCAGTGCTCGATCCCCACGCGCAGTCGCTGCCGGATCCCTGGTACGCCAGTCCCCCACCGGTCTACGTCCATCCAGGGTACGGATGGACGTCTCCCCACTACCACTCGTACGGCGCGTACGGCGCTTACGGCTCCCCTTACGGAGGGCACCCGTACTACGCCCCGCCGCACCGGCGCCTGCGCGCCCCGGGCCCGGCGATCGCAGCGCCGGCCGGCCGGCCTGCCGCCACGGCCTCGCCGCCGCCGCGCGTGGCGCAGCCTTCAGGTCCGCGGCCGCAGTACGGCCACGCGGAAGAGTCTTTCCTGCGCATCGACGTGCCGGCACCCCCGCCGCGCGCGCCCGACAACGCCCCCTACGGCCGGCACGATCAGCCTTGAGGCGGGGCGCCGGCGGGGCGCCGCAGCGCGGGCCCGTACAGCGACTCCAGCACCGCCCACGCCAGGGTTTGCAGCTCGGCCGCCAGCGACGCCGTCGCCGCGGCGGGATCGCTCCTGCATTGCGCCCACAACGTCTGCAGGCGGGGCCGCGCCGCTGCCACGGCTGCCCCCACTTCACGCTGCCACTGCGCCTGCGGCACCGGAACGCGCCGCCCAAGGTGGATCACGGCCAGGTACTGCAGCAGCGACAACTCGGCCAGCGCCTGGAGCATGTCGTCGCTGAGCTGCAAGGCGGAAGCGCCGGAGGGTGCGGCCCGGTTCTTCCACGCTGCCGCGACGTAGGCCGCGCCGCCGCCGACCAGGGCCCCCAGCGCGGTGGCCGCCCCGAGCGTGAGGCCGCCGACCATCAAGTCCACCGTGGCCCCCAGCGCCGCGCCGCTCGCGGCCCCGGCCATGCCGGCCTGGGGTGAATCGACTGCCTCGCGCACCCGGAAGCCGTGCTGCTGCAGCGCCGGCGTGGCCTGCGCTTGCGCGGACTGTCGCACCGCATACATCCGCAGCAGCCGCGCCTGGGTCTGCTCCCGCGCACGTTCCAGCCGCTGCAGCACCGCCTCCATCGCCGTGCGGCGGGCCTGCTCGCCCGCGTCGCGTTCGGCGGGGTCGATCAGGCGGCGCAGGTTGAGCGGGCCGCTGCCCACCTCCTCGCTGTCGCGCGCCGCATTCGCCAGGTCCGCGGCGAGCAGTTTCATGGCCTGGGCGAGCCGGGCCTGGTGGCCGTCGTTCCAGGCTAGCACGATGCGGTCCATGCCCGGGGCCTTGTAGGCGGGCAGGCGGCGGGCGATCGCCTCGAGCAAGGCGCCATCGCCCGCCCAGCAGGCGCCGGGCTCGACCGTCAGCACCGGCTTGGCGAGCGCCTCCACCAGCGGGTGCTGGGCAGCGGAAGGGTCGGCGGCGAGCAGCACGTCGGCGGCGCGGGCGCGCTCGCCGGGTCCCGGCGGCGGCTGCGCCGCCAGGCGCGGCAGCCAGCGCGCCAGCATGGCGGGCCGCTCATCGCCGTTCGCCGCAGCCAACGCGGTCTGCTCAGGCAAATCCAGGAGGCGCAACTCGTCGCCGCGCACCGTGGAGACCACGTCCCATTCGGCGCCCCCCACGGGCTGCTGGGCAGCCTGCCGGAACGCCTGCAGCAGCGCCTCGCGTGCCGGGGCGGGCCCAGGCAGCAGGCCCACCAGCACGCGGGCGGGACTGACCCGCCCCAGCACCTCGGCGAAGTACCGCTCGGACAGGTCCACCCGCAGCAGCCGGCGCAGCCGCCAGCGTCGCCATCCGGCGTACAGCGCCAGCACGGCGCGCGGGAGCGCCACCACGAGAAGCAGCAGCCCGATGTAGAGCCCCACCCAGCGCCGGGCCTGCGAGGGGTCGGGCGTGACGCCGGAGCGGAAATGGAGCTGCTGCAGTTCGGCCAGGCTGAATGGCTGGACCGGCAGGACGGCCGTCACCGGGGAGAAGAGCACGCGCAGGAAGGCGTGCACCTGATCCAGGCTGAGCAAGGTGCTTTCCCAGCCGACCCGGTACTCACGCACCAGCCCGCCGATGGCGATCGACAGCGCCACGCCCAGGGCCCAGGCGAGCGCCGAGGTATGGAGCACCAGTTTCCAGCGCTGCCCTTCCAGTGCGCCGGCCAGCCTCAGCCACAGCAGCTGGAACCGTGCCTGGACATCGGCGCGCAGGTTGGCGCTCCTGCGATCGCCGATCCCGCTGAGCCAGCCTGGCCAGCGTGTGGCACCGGCCCGCGGCTTCAGCCGGCGCGGCAGCAGCGCGGCCACCAGCAAGACGGCATAGACCAGCAGGTTCCACAGCAGGAAGGCCAGCAGCGGCGGCGACAGCAGGTTCACCTGCTGCGGGTTGTCGATGCGGTCCAGCGCCGCCCCCGCGAGCAGGGCCGCCGCGGGCAGCGCCCAGGCCAGCGAGCGCTGCCAGGCGGGCGGCTCCTGGGCAGCCGCCAGCCGGGGATTGCGGTTCTGCACCGCGGCCAGCATGTGCCGCGCCCGCGCCTGCAGGTAGCGCCCGGCGTCCAGCGGTGCGCCGCCAGCACGGCATTCGTCCACGGCGCGCTGCTCGAGCTGGTCGCGCTCCACGGCGCTGATCAGCTTGCCCTGGGTGTCGACCTCATCGATGGCCTGCACGAGCACCAGCCTCCGCGCGGCGGGTTCAGGCAGGATCAGCGAGGTCGTGTCGGGCGCCAAGCCTTGATTGTCAGCGTGAAACCCGCTGCCTGGCTCGCGGCGCCGCCGTCAATGCTTTTCGCGCTGCTTCTCCTCGGCCAGCCTTCGCGCCTCGCGCATCACCACCACGCTGGGCTGGTTCTCGAAAGGCATGGGCGGCAGGCCGATCAGGGCCTGCAGGTAGGCATGGGCGCGGTTCATGTCCGCGCCGATCATCGCCAGGGCCACCTCATGGTCGGGCTCGTTCTGCGCGATCTCCATGTAGGCCGCGCGGAAGCGCGCATAGTCCGCCTCCGCCCGGGCCACACGGCGCTGCACCGCCTGCATGTTGGCGTACTCTTCGCGGGTGTAACGCATGATGGGTTCATGCTAGCGCCGGGCCGCGCGGGCAGGTGAAACAACACACAACAGCTCGTGAATCGAATTGCCTAGCGGCGGGCCACGCGCTCGATCGCCTCGGCCAGCACCTCGGGCGTGCAGGGCTTGGGCAGGATCTCGAAGCCCATTCGTGCGAGCGAGTCGAGCTGTTCCGCATAGCCCGTCATCAGGATCACCTTGAGCTGGGGCCAGCGCTCCCGCGCCAGGATCGCCAGTGCCGCTCCGTCCATCTCGCCCGGCATGACCACATCGGTGAGCAGCAGGTCGGGCAGCTGCGGCTGGGTGGCCAGCCAGTCGCGGGCGGCGGCGGCCCGATCCACATGGGTCACGGTGCAGCCCATCGCCTCGAGCAGCGGCACCAGGCCGGCGGCCACGTCGGCGTTGTCTTCCACCACCAGCAGGCGCTTGCCCAGATGGCGGCGCGCGACCTGCGCAGCCGGGCCGCTCTCGCCGGGCGGCCCGTCGTAGGCCGGGAAGAACAGGCTCACGGTGGTGCCCTGGCCCGGCTGGCTCTCCACCGTGGCGGTGCCGCCCGCGCGCTGGCACAGGCCGTACACCTGGCTCAGCCCCAGGCCGGTGCCCTGCCCCATGGGCTTGGTGGTGAAGAACGGCTCGAACACCTTGGCCAGCACCTCCGGGGCGATGCCGCTGCCGTTGTCGATGGCGCGCACGCGCACCATGGGAGCCGACAGCAAGGGCGGCAACGGCTCCGGGGCATTGCCGGCGACCAGCTCGAACCGCCCGTTCTGCCCCAGCGCGTCGCGCGCATTGATCGCCAGGTTCAGCACCGCCAGCTCGAACTCGGCCGGGTCGACCCGGATCGGCCGGGTGTCGGGCTCCACCGTGACTGCCAGGCGCACCTGGCTGCCCAGCACCGGCAACAGCAGGTCCTTCAGCAGGGGCAAACGCTCCTGCAGCACCATGCGCTCGGGCACCAGCGCCTGGCGGCGCGAGAACGCCAGCAGCTGCCGGGTGAGCTTGGTGGCCGAGGACACGGCGCGGCCCATCGAGTCGGCGATGGAGCCGGCGGCCTCGGGATGCTTCATCTTCAACAGCACCAGGTTGTTGCTGATGACCATGAGCGCGTTGTTGAAGTCGTGCGCCACGCCGCCGGTGAGGCGCCCGAGGGCTTCCAGCTTCTGCGACTGCAGCAGGGCTTCCTCGACCCGTTGACGTGCCTCGGTCTCGCGGTGCAGGCGCTCGGCGGCATCGATCGCCTCCCGGCTGCGGCGCAGGGCCACCCGCGCCACCAGGTACAAGCCGACCACCGGCGGCAGCCCGAAGGCGGCCAGCCAGCCCATCTCGTCCAGCCAGCGCTTGCGGATTTCCAGCGTGTCCATGCCGGTGCCCAGGTAGATCGGGTAGTCGCCCACCTTGCGGAAGGCGAGCAGCCGCTCGCGCCCGTCGACCGAAGACACCCCGTGCGCCGTGCCGGCAACCATGCCCTGGCGGATGCGCGACATGACGGGGCTGTTGGGCGCCAGCCGGCGCGGCGTGGCAGCGAGCTTGGGCCAGCGCGAGAAGATGACGCCGTCGTCGCGCAGCATGGTGATGGCCAGGCCCGGCTCGTCGGCGGCCAGGTCGCTGTGGAAGCGCTCGAAGTACGCGGCCAGCAGGCTGACCGAGAGGACGCCGCCGAACTGCCCGTCGGGCTCGGCGCGACGCAGGCTCACGTCGAAGATGGCCTCGCCGGTGGAGCGCGCCACCAGCAGCTCTGACAAGTAAAGTCCGCCTCGCCATTCCTGGTGATGGCGGAAGTAGTCGCGGTCCCGGATGTCGACGGCGGGCACCGGGTGCAGGCGGCTGCTGGCCAGCGGCCGGCCTTCAGGCCCGAAAATCCAGATGCCTTGAAGCTGCGGCTTGTTCTGCGCCATCGCCCGCAGCTGCGCATGCAAGGCTGCCTCGTTCTGGGCCAATTGCGTGCTGGGGCCGACCGCCCGGTCCTGTACGCGCGAGAGCAGCGATTCCGACGTGTCCATCACCTTGAGGGCATGCTCGGTGGCGATGCGCAGCGCGCGGTCCAGGCGCACCTCGGTTTCCACGCGAAGCTGGCGAAAACGGTAGCTGCCCACGCTGACATAGGCAATCAGCGGGAGCACCACGCACAGCAGCGGCAGCAGCCGCAGCGCGGTCAGTCGGGCAGAAGTCGGGCGGTCCAAGCCCCGCAAGCGTACCCGAAATTGCCGCGCTGGCGGCTGCTTCAGAGCCGCTCGACAGTGACCTTCATGGAGGTGATCTCGAGCGGGCCGTAGTTGGACATGAAGGCCACGTCGGCGATGTCCCTGCCGTACCCGACGACCACCCGGCCGCCCCGGGGCTGCGGCTGGGTCGCGTCGAACGTGTACCAGCGGCCGCCGACGAAGGCCTCGTACCAGGCGTGCATGTCCATGGGATCGAGTTCGTGCAGGTAACCGACCACCAGCCGCGCCGGAATCTTCAGCGCACGGCACATCGACGCGCCCACGTGGGCGAAGTCGCGGCACACGCCGGCACCGTGCTCCAGGGTTTCCAGCGCGTCGGTGTTCTCGCAGCTCACGCCGTAGCGGTATTCCAGGTTGCCGTGGACCCATTCGCAGATGCGCGCGGCCTGGGCATAGCCCGGCGAGCAGCCCTTGACGATCTCTCGCGCCCGCTCCTCCATCTTGTCGGACGGGCAGTAGCGGCTTTGCAGGAGGTACACCAGGGCGTCGTCCGGGAGCATCTCGATCGGGGTGTGAGGCGCATGCGCATCGACCGCGATCTGGTCGGCCACCTCGACTTCGCTGGCGACCTTGAGCGACAGCTCGCCCTGGGGCACGACGAAGCGCTGGCCGAGGTTGCCGTAGCTGTCGACGAACTCCGTGGCCGGCACCCAGGGCGTGAGCTCGTAGCGCTCGGCCACCACCCACTGCTGCGGGCCGCTGCGGGGCCGCAGCATCGCCACCAGCGGGCAGTCCTGGTCGCAGCGGACGGTGATTTCGTTGGTGGCCTTGAGCCGCATGATGGTGACAGCCTAAACGGCAGAGCCTACGCAGCCTGTCGGAAGAACGCTCTTTCGACGGGCGCCAAACGGCAGGGACCCGGCCCCGAATAAGCCTCGGCGCACCGAAGGCTTGCGCTCAGCGCGCCTGCCGCAGGAAGCGGCGCACGTTGTCCGGATCGGGGCCGATCGCCTCGACCGCGTGGCGCAGTTCCTGTTCGCTGCAGTGCAGCCACTGGGTCCAGTTGCGCCGCTCCCAATCGCGCTCCAGGCTGATCACAAGCTCGTCGCAGGCCGGGGATTTGCTGTTGTCTTCTGACATGCCTGCAGCGTAGAGGGCCGCGGCCCTGGTGAAAGCCGGAGCGCGCAGGTGACCGCCGTGCGACTGGAGAGCAGGTGGATGTAGGCCCAATTCGCCAGCAGAGCTTGCAGGGCGCCTCCTACTGCTGCCGCGCCAGGTGACCTACAGCGGCGGCGCCGCCGGGGCCTATGCTTTCCTTGCAACCATTGCACAGAAGTACCCATGGCCAAGCAAAGAGCGGCGGCGGCCGGCAAAGGCAACAGTCCCAAGGGCGGCGCGGCACAGAACCGCCGCACGGGCCAGGGCGCCGGGAGCGCGCTGCGCGAGATGCTGCGCCGCCAGCGTGAAAATCCCCGTCCCTCCACGCCCGACTCGGGCAGCGGCGGCACCGAGCGCGATCCCCCCCGCAAGGACGATTGACAGCGGCTGGGCCCATGCGCGCAGGTCGCATGGCATCATCGATGGATGGCCATGACCCACCCGATGGGCGAGGACCCCGGCGCCAGCCAGACGCGGCTGCGCACGCTCGCCACGACCACCTCCGCTGTCCTCTGGCACACCGCGCCCGACGGCGCCGTCACCCATGAAAACCCGTCCTGGGAGGCGTTCACCGGACAGCATTTCGCCGGCTATGCAGGCTGGGGCTGGCTGGAGGCGATCCATCCGGACGACAGGGAAGCCACCCGCAACAGCTGGAGCCAGGCCGTCCAGGAGCGGGGCCTGGTCGAGTTCCACTACCGGCTGCGGCGCCGCGACGGCGAGTACCGCCACATGACGGCGCAAGGCGCGCCCGTGATCGACCAGGGCTCGCTGCGCGAGTGGGTCGGCATCTGCATCGACGTGACCCAGAGGCGCCTGGCCGAGGCGGCCCTCAAGCAGAGCGAAGACCGGCTCAAGCTGCTCGATCGGGTGGGCCAGGCCACGCGCGGCCTCACCGGCGCGACGCAGGTGATGGCGGTCACCGCCCGCCTGCTGGGCGAATACCTGGGCGCCACCCGGTGCGCCTACGCCGACGTGGAGGCGGACAACGACCGCTTCACCATCCGCAGCGACTGGTCCGTGCCCGGCGTGCCCAGCAGCGCCGGCGTCTACTCCCTGGCCTTGTTCGGGCCGCAGGCCACGACCCACCTGCGCCAGGGCCGCCACCTGGTGGTGGGCGACGTCGACCGCGAACTCGGCGACGAGGGCGGCGCCCGCATGTTCAACGCGATCGGCATCAAGGCGGTCATCTGCGCGGGCCTGGTCAAGCAGGACCGGCTGGTGGCGTTGATGGCCGTGCATCAGTCGGTGCCGCGGCAGTGGACCGCGGACGAGGTGGCGATCGTCGAGGAGGTGGTGGACCGCTGCTGGGCGCACATCGAGCGGGTCCGCGATGCGGCCATGTTGCGCGAGCAGGACCAGCACAAGGACGAATTCCTGGCCACCCTGGCCCACGAGCTTCGCAACCCGCTGGCGCCCATGAAATACGCCGTGGCGCTGATGCGCATGTCGCCCGACGCGGCGCGTGTGGGCCAGGCCCAGGAGGTGATCGACCGGCAGCTGACGCACATGGCCCGCCTCATCGACGACCTGCTGGACCTGTCGCGCGTCAATCGCGGGCTGATTCAGCTCAAGCCGGAGCGGGTGCGGCTGCAGGACCTGGTGGACAAGGCGATCGAGGCGGCCCGGCCCGCCATCGAAGCGGCCAGCCACCAGTTTCGGGTGGCGCTCCCGCCGCAAGACGTCTGGCTGCAGGCCGACCCGGCGCGCATCGTGCAGGTGTTCGGCAACCTGCTCACCAACGCCGCCAAGTACACGCCCGACGGCGGCCACATCGGGCTGGCCTGCCGGCTGGAGCAGGACCGCGCCGTGGTGGAAGTGACCGACGACGGCATCGGCATCCCCCGCGAGCAGCAAGGCCGGCTGTTCCAGATGTTCACCCAGCTGGAGCACAGCGCGGCGCGCGCCAAGGGGGGCCTGGGCATCGGGCTGGCGCTGGCGCGCAAGCTGGTGGAGATGCATGGCGGCTCGGTGCGCGTGCACAGCGAAGGCCTGGACGAAGGCAGCACCTTCACGCTGGAGCTCCCCTGCGGCGTGCCCGCTGCGGCTTCCCCGCCGCCCGCGCAGGGAGCCGCCGCCGGCGAAGGAGCAGGAACGAAGGTGCTGGTGGTCGAAGACAACAGCGACGGCCTGGAGACCCTGCTGGCGCTGCTCGAGGCCATGGGGTACCGGGTGGCCGGCGCTGCGGACGGCGTCGAGGCGCTGCGCGTGGCCGCCGAGTTCCAGCCGGAGGTGGTGCTGCTCGACCTGGGCCTGCCCCGCATGGACGGCTACGAAGTGGCGCGTGCGATGCGGGCCGATCCCCGGCTGCGTTCGGCGGCGGTCATCGCGCTGACCGGCTGGGGCGCCGAGCGGGACCGGGCGCGCACCGCCCAGGCCGGCTTCGACGGCCATCTCACCAAGCCGGTGGAGCCGCAGGTGCTGCGGGACTGCCTGGGACGCTACGCGGCGGCCGGCCACAGCCGATGAGCCTGGGGCCGCCATTAAGATGGCCCATGCTCAAGAAACCCCTTTCCCTGCTCCTGATCGCGCTGGCGGTCCAGTCCGCCGCTGCGCAAAACGCGGCGCCGGCCGCAACCAGTCCGGCCAAGAAGGAACTGGTCGCCCGCATCCTCAAGCTGCAGCAGCCCGGCATCGAAGCCATGGCCCGCAGCCTGGCCGAGCAGCCCGCCGCCGAGCTGCTGGACCGCGCCGCCGCGGCTTTGCCCTCCCGCGTGGCGGCCGACAAACGCGACGCCGTGGCCCAGGACATCCAGGGCGACGTCAAGAAGTACGTGGATGAAGCGGTGCCGCTGGTGCAGGGGCGCGCCGTGAAGCTGGCGCCCTCCACCATCGGCGCGCTGCTGGAGGAGAAGTTCAACGAGGAGGAACTGCGCCAGATCGTGGCCATTGTGGAATCGCCCACCTACACGCGCTTCCAGCAACTGGGCGGCGACATGCAGAAGGCGCTGGCCGAAAAGCTGGTGGCCGACACCCGCGGCATCATCGAGCCCAAGGTCAAGGCGGTGGAGCAGAGCGTGGCGCGCCGGCTCGGCGTGACCCCGCCCGCCGCAGGCCAGGGCGCCAGCCCCGCTGCGCGCGCGCCGGCCAGGCCGGCCAGCCGCTAGATCGGCTTGTTGCGCGCGGCGCAGCATCAAGGCGTCACAAACGAAATTCGTTTGCGCGCCGCCCTCGTCGCTCATGAACTCTCCCATCGTTCTCGTTTCCTGCGTCAAGAGTAAGCGCCAAGTCGCGTCTGCCGCCAAGGACTTGTACGTGTCGCCCCTGTTCCTCGGCATGCGCAGGTACGCTGAAAGGCTTGGCGCCCATTGGTTCATCCTCTCTGCAGAGCACGGCTTGCTAGAACCGGACCAAGTGGTCGCCCCCTATGAGCGCACATTGCTGAAAATGCGGAAGATCGAACGCGCCGAGTGGGCCACACGCGTGCAAGCGAAACTGATCGAACTGCTTCCTCCCCATTCCGACGTCGTGTTGCTGGCGGGCGAAAGATATCGCGAAGAGCTGTTGCCTTTTCTCAATCTCAACGGCTTTTCAGTTCAAGTCCCAATGGCGGGACTGTCCCTTGGCCGCCAGCTCCAGTGGCTCAAGGAACATGCACGATGACTGCCATTGCTTCAGACCTGGAACGTTTTTACGCCATCCTTGATCGCCTGGGTCAAGGTGGGAAGCAGGGTCTGCCGCTTAAGGAGTATTCGGGCAAGGCAGGACTACCGGCGCGAGGCGTGTACTTCTTTCGCGAGCCGGGCGAGCACAGATTTGGAGCGCAGGGCCCCCTCCGGATAGTTCGGGTCGGCACGCACGCGGTGAGCCTGAATGCCAAATCGAGCCTGTGGGGACGGCTTCGAACGCACCTTGGCACTCGCAGCGGTTCCGGAAACCATCGAGGATCCATTTTTCGACTGCACGTCGGTAGGGCCCTTCTCGCGCGGGATGAGCGGGTGATCGAGAGCTGGGGTGTTGGTTCGTCCGTCGCCAAGCAGCTGCGGAATGACAGTGCTGCAATGGCCGCTGAGACCGAGCTGGAGCGGCGAGTCTCGGAGTACATCGGGGGTATGTCCATCCTCTGGGTCAACGTACCTGACGCCCCAAGTGCAGAAAGCATCCGTTCCTTGGTCGAAAAGAACGCTATCGCCCTTCTCTCGAACAAGAGGACGCCATTGGACTCGGCTAGCCCCAACTGGCTTGGAAGACACAGCCCACGGGAAGAAATCAGACAGAGTCAGTTGTGGAACCTCAACTACGTGGACGGCACTTACGATCCTGCATTCTTAGATCAGCTCGAACTGGCAGCCAGATCGACAAGAACTGATTGACTTGAACCGGAGGAGAGACTCTGATCGCGCCCTCCTCCACTGCGGGCCAGGCCCGCGAGCCGCTAGCGCCCTGTCCCGTCAGTTCGCCCGCCCCTGGCTAGCGCCACGCCGAAGGGTTTGTGGCGCGCCGGCTGCGCAGCGAGGAACCACCGTGCTGACCTGGCGCCGCTGCACCTGGCACGCCGTGCCCCTCGGGCGACTCCAACCACCGGGCTGCGAGGGCGGCATTGCCGCGCTCAACTGGCAGGTTCATCCAGCCCTGCAGGCTGGCGTGGCGGGTGGCTGTGCCCTGGCGCGGGGCGCCCATTCGCGGTTGCCACAGAGTGGGCATGCGTCAATCAGCTTGATGCAGCAGCCGTGGCGCACAGGCCCAGGCGCCCGCGAGCAGCGCCCAGCGGCAGGGCACGGCCGCCCGTCGCGCCACAAACCTGCAGGCGTGGCGCCAGCCGGCCCGCCTCGGAAAGCCCGGCTTTACAGGTAGAGGGCGACGGTGGCTAGGAAAACCCCAGCGGGCGGATGTAGGCGGCCCGCCGGATCGAAGCCGGTCTGTGCTTTTGAATCGACTCTACCCCGCGACCTGCAAGCCCACCTTGCTATTGAAGCTGTAGCAAGCGGCCTCGAAGCTGCGGATCTCGTGCAGGGCCTCGCGCAGGCTCATCTCGCCGGCGTCCATCAGCTTGCCGGCCAGGTGCTCGGTCAGCGGCTTCAGGCGCGCCAGCAAGGTCTTGGTCTCGCCGTACAGGCGCTCGCTCTGCGCCTCCATGATGCTGCGCGTTTCCTCGTCCACCGAGCGGTTGCCGCCTTCGGCCGACAGGGCGCCGAAGTTCAGGCGCGTCTTGCGGTACATGCCCATCTCGCCGACCGCATGGTGCAGCAGCTTGGTGACCCGGGTGATGTCGTTGTGCGCGCCGTTGGTCGTGCCTTCCTCGCCGAAGAACAGCTCCTCGTTGGCCATGCCGCCCAGCAGCACCCGCACGTCGTGCTCGATGTCGCCCTTGGTCTTGAGCAGGTTGGCGCCCTGCTTGTGGAACACGAAGCCCAGCGCGTTGTTGCGCGGGTTGGCCTTGAGCGAGATCTTGATGGTCTTCATCTCGGACAGGATGGTCTCCCAGTTGCCGCCGGTGCGCTTGCGCTCGGCTTCGAAGTCGACCAGGAAGTGGCCCCACTCGTGGATGGCGATGACCCGGCGGTCGCGCTCGCGCTCCTTGGTGGTGTTGGTGTTGACGTTGCCCACCATCACCCGCTCGGCGGCCTGCATCAGCGTGTCGGCCCCGATCATGTCGCCGTGCTGCACGGCGGTGATGCCGGCCTGGTTGACGATGGTCTCCAGGTCCGCCGGGCTGCGGCCCTCGGTGATCTCCACCAGGTGGTGCAGGTCCAGGTCGGGCAGCACCTTCTCGGCGCGCTGGCTCAGGTAGTGGCCGATGATGGCCAGCCGCTCCTCGCGGTTGGGCAGGCGGAAGTCCACCTTCATCTGGAAGCGGCGCAGCATGGCCTCGTCCATCTGCATCGATTCGCTGTTGAAGTTGGAGGCCACGATCCAGATGATCTCGGCGTCGTTCTTGCTGCGCACGCCGTCCAGCACCGACAGCAGCGTGTTCTGCGTGTCGTCGTCGAACTTGCGGTGGCCGCCGCGCTTCATGAAAAGGTCTTGCGCCTCGTCCAGGAAGACGATGCATTTCTTGCGGCGCTTGGCCATGGCCATGATGCGGGCCAGGGTGTTGGAGCCACCCGCCACGTAGCCGGTCTCCAGGTTGGCGGCCGAGTGGAACAGGATCGGCAGGTTCAGCTCCTTGGCCAGGTAGCTGGCGAGCTTGGTCTTGCCGGTGCCCGCGGGGCCGCTGAACATCACGTTGAACGGCTTGTTGATGCCGTACTCGGCGTACTCCTTGCGCCGCATGTACTGGTCCTTGATCTGCGCCACTTCGGCCTTGATGTCGTCCATGCCTACCAGGTCGGTGAGCGAGCCGTGCACCTGCCCGGGCTCGATGAACTTGAGCGACTTGAACTGGCCCTTGAGCTGGAACGCCAGGAAGCCCAGCAGGCCCAGCGTGAGCGCGGCCGACAGCACGCCGGAGACGCCGGCTTTCCACGCGTCCTTCTCGGACTGCGGGCGGGCGCCGGCAAAACCCTGGTCCAGGCGCTCCAGCAGCTGCAGGCTCTCGGCATTGAGTTCGCCGCGCGGCACGAAGCTGAGCTTGCCGCCCCAGGACGCCATGACGGCCTTGTCGGCGAAGATCTTGGTCTCCATGTCCGACGGGTAGTAGGCGTGCTGCTTGCCGCCGGACTCGATCAGGATGAAGCGCTCGGAGACGTTCCACATCAGCGGCTTGTAGATCACCGTGATGCGCTCGACCGGGCTGTTTTCCAGGAAGCTCAGCACCGAGCCGGTGCCGAAGACCACCGGCAGCTTCTGGTTGAAGGTCCACATGGCGGGGACGCCGGCTTCGCTGGCCATCGCGCGGACCTGCTCAGCCACCACAGCCTGCCGGTTCATCAGCACCAGGGAATAGATGCCGGTCGCAGGAATCAGCAGGGCCATGGCGATGACCATGAGCTTGACCGGCTGCGTCTGGATCACGAACCAGTCGGACAGGCGGGACGCCGCCTTCTTGACGGACAGCCACACGCCACCGCCGGGCTGCTCATCCTTTGAAATCTCCGAGGAGGAAGAAGAACTGACCGATAAATCAGACATTGAAGGCCTCTCATGTCAGCGCAATCCTACATAGGAGAGCGCCGGTGAACCAGCCTTGTGTTCATCTGGCGGCCAGAGACTCGCTCGGCCGTGACTTATTCACGCGTTGATCAGTTGGCTCGGGCTCACAGTGCTTTCGCGGCCCCGTCCTGTAGGACGAATGCGCTTCCAGAACGCAGGGCTGGCGGGAACCGCCCGCAGCGCGCACACTCCAACCACGTGGCCGGGTTTTTTTTCAAGTTTCTTCCCCCGGTCCTTCATCCCTCGGCTCAACCCCGGGGGATTTTTTATGGGCGATCAGGCGACGGACGGCTTGGCGCCCGCGTGGGCCAGCCGGGCTTCCTCGCGCAGCTCGGCCGTGCTGCGCGGTTCGCGCAGGCGCCGGTCCACCAGCAGGCGGAAGAACCAGGGCACGAAGAAAATCGCCAGGAAGGTGGCAGCCAGCATCCCGCCCATCACCCCGGTACCCACCGACACGCGCGCGCCCGCCCCTGCTCCTGACGAGAACGCCAGCGGCGCCACGCCCAGGATGAAGGCGAGCGAGGTCATGACGATCGGCCGGAACCTCAGCCGTGCCGCTTCCAGCGCCGCGGCCGAGGCCGTCATGCCTTCGCTGGTCTTGAGCGAGGCGTACTCGACGATCAGGATGGCATTCTTCGCGGCCAGGCCCAGCAGCGTCACCAGCCCGATCTGGAAATAGACGTCGTTGGTCATGCCGCGCAGCCACACGGCCGCCAGCGCGCCGAAGGTGCCGAACGGCAGCGCCAGCAGCACCGACAGCGGCAGCGACCATTTCTCGTACTGCGCCGACAGGATCAGGAACACCATCAGCGCCCCCAGGCCCAGCGCCAGGCCCGAGGTGCCGGAGGAACGCTTCTCCTGGAACGAGGCGCCGCCCCAGTCGTAGCTGAAGTCCGGCGGCAAGGTGGCCGCGGCGATGCGCTCGACCTCGGCAATCGCCTGGCCCGAGCTCACGCCGGGCGCGCCCTGGCCGAACAGCTTGACCGCCGGCAGGTTGTTGAAACGGTCCAGCGTCTCCGGCCCGGCCGAGTAGCGCACGTTGGCGATGGCCGAGACCGGCACCATCTCGCCCTTGTCCGAACGCACCCACATGCGGCCGACATCATGAGGCTGCTTGCGGTAGGCCGGATCGGCGGACATCAGCACCTGCCAGGTGCGGCCGTACTTGCTGAAGTCGTTCACGTAGTAGGAGCCGAGCGTGGCGGCCAGCGTGTCGAACACCGCATCCACCTGCACACCCAGCGCCTTGGCCCGGGCCCGGTCCACGTCCACGAACAGCTGCGGCGTGGAAGCGCGCCACAAGGTCTGCACGCCCGCCAGCTGCTTGGACTGTGCCACCGCGGCCTGGAACTTCTGGGTCACCTCCGACAGCCGGGCGGGACCGCCGTCGCCGCGGTTCTGGATGTAGAACTCGAAGCCGCCGGCGTTGCCCAGCCCGAAGATCGGCGGCGGGTTGAAGGCCAGCACCAGCGCCTCCTTGATGCCCGCGGTCTTGCCGAACAGCTCGCCCACCAGCGCCTGCACCGGCACCTTGCGCTCGTCCCAGTGCTTCTGGGTCACGAAGATGGTGGCCGCGTTGTTGCGAAAGCCCCCGCCCAGGAAGTCGAACCCGGCGAAGGAGATCGCGTCCAGGTTGTTCGGATTGGACTTGATGATCTGGAGCACCTCGTTGGTCACCTTGTCGGTGCGCTGGAGCGAGGCGCCGTCCGGCAGGATCACGGCGGCGATGTAGAAGCCCTGGTCCTCGTCGGGCACCAGCGAACCGGGCGTGGCACGCCAGAGCACGCCTGTCACCAGCACCATGGCGACGAACAGGCCCAGCGCGATGCCGCCGCGGCGCAGCAGGAAGCCCACGCCGCCGGTGTAGCGGCGCGTCAGGCCGGCAAAGCCGCGGTTGAAGGCGGCGAAGACCCGGTTCTCGCCCTTGTGCTCGCGCTTGAGGATCAGCACGCACAGCGCCGGCGTGAGCGTCAGCGCCACGATGCCCGAGATCACCACCGCGATCGAGATGGTGATGGCGAACTGGCGGTACAGCTCGCCCGTCAGCCCGCCCAGGAAAGCGATGGGCACGAACACGGCGCACAGCACCAGCACGATGGCGATGATGGGACCCGTCACCTCCTTCATCGCCTGGATCGCCGCCTCGCGCGCGGGCATGTGCTCCTCGTGCATCAGCCGCTCGACGTTCTCCAGCACCACAATCGCGTCGTCGACCACGATGCCGATGGCCAGCACCATGCCGAACAGGGTCAGGGTGTTGATCGAATAGCCCAGCAGGAGCAGGCCCGCGAAGGTGCCGATCAGCGACACCGGCACCGCGATGGTGGGGATCAGCGTCGCCCGCCAGTTCTGCAGGAAGATGAACACCACCAGGAACACCAGCACCATGGCTTCGGACAAGGTGATCAGGACCTCGCGGATCGAGACCTCGACGAAACGCGTCGTGTCATAGGGAATCGAGTAGCTCAGGCCGTCGGGGAACCGCCCTGACAACCCTTTCATCGTGTCCTTCACGGCCTTGGCGGCATCCAGCGCGTTGGCGCCGGGCTGCAGGAAGATGCCGACCAGGGTGGCGGGCTGGCCGTTGATGCGGCCGACGAAGTCGTAGTCCTTGCCGCCCAGCTCCACGCGGGCGACGTCGCCCAGCCGCACGGAGGAGCCGTCGGGGTTGGACCGCAGGAGGATTTCCTCGAACTGCGCCGGCTCGGACAGGCGCCCTTGCGTGGTGATGGTGTAGACCAGCTCCTGCGGCCCGCCGGTGGGCGACTGCCCCACCTTGCCGGCGGCGAACTGTGCGTTCTGCTCGTTGATGGCACGGGCGATGTCCGCCGTAGTCAGCCGCAGCTGGGCCAGCTTGTCGGGCTTGAGCCAGACCCGCATGGCGTAGTCCTTGGCGCCGAAGATCTGCACGTTGGTGGTGCCCGGCACGCGCTTGAGCGCGTCCAGCACGTTCAAGGTCACGTAGTTGCTGGTGTAGATGTCGTCGTAGCGCGAATCCGGCGAGTAGAAGGCCAGCACCTGCAGGAACGAGGACGAGCCCTTTTCCACCGTAACGCCTTGCCGGCGCACTTCCTGCGGCAGCTTGGGCTCGGCCTGCTTGACGCGGTTGTTGACGTTCAGCGCCGCCTGGTTGACGTCGGTGCCGATCTCGAAGGTCACCTGGATCTGCACCACCCCGTTGCCGGCCGAAGTGGAGCTCATGTAGAGCATGCGCTCGACGCCGTTGATGGCGTTTTCGATCGGCGCGGCCACGGTCTGCTCCAGCACCTGGGCGCTGGCGCCGGGGTAGACGGCCTGCACGGTGACCACGGGCGGCGCGATCTCCGGGTACTGGGCGATCGGCAGGCCGCGCATCGACGCCAGGCCGGCGATCATGATGAAGATGGACAGCACCGCCGCGAAGATCGGGCGGTCGATGAAGAAACGCGAGAACATGCTCGCTCCTTATTTAGTAGCAGGGGGAGCGGTCGCAGAGCCGGCTGCAGCCGGTTTTGGAGCGGAAGCCGCGGCCTGGGCCACCTGCACCGGCGCGCCGGGGCCGATGCGCATCAAGCCGTCGACGATGACGCGCTCGCCGCCCTTGAGCCCTTCGCGGATCACCCAGCCCTTGCCCGCGGCACCACCGGCGCTTCCTGCTGGCAGGTCGACCCACTCGCCGGCCTGCACCGGCCGCGGCGTCGCCACTTCGGCACCCTTCATTTCAGGCTTGTCGCTGGGGGCGACCACGTAGACGAACTTGCCTTGCGGCCCTTCCATCACCGCGCGCTGCGGCACCTGGATCACGTCCGGCCGGGTCGCGCCCGACAGCCGCACCCGCACGAACTGCCCCGGCTTGAGACCACCGTCGGCGTTGGGCAGCTCAGCCTGCGAGCGCACGGTGCCGGTGGCGGCGTTGACCTGCGGCTCGCTGAATTGCACACGCCCGCCCCTGGCCAGCGGAGTGCCGTCGGCGGCCAACACTTCCACCTGGAAGCCGCCGCCGGGCAACAGCAGCTTGCGGCTCTTGATGTCGGCCTGGATGCGCGAGTGCTCGGCGTCCGGCACGCCGAACACCGCCCGGATCGGGTTGAGCTGCACGATCGTGGTCAGCAGGACCTCGGGGCCGGACACCAGGCTGCCCTCGGACTTGGGAGCGCCGCCGGCCAGGCCGGACACAGGCGCCAGCACCCGCGTGTACCCCAGGTTCAGGCGAGCCTCGGTCACACGCGCGGCGGCGGCCTTGACGTCGGCGGCGGCGACCTGTTCACCGGCCACCGCGTCGTCGAAATCACGCTTGCTCACCACGCCGTTGTCGGCCAGCGGCTTCATGCGCTCGATGTTGCGCCGAGCCTGGGTGTGGCGGGCCTGGGCCGCCGCCTCGTCGGCCTCGGCGCGCGCCAGCGCCGTCTGGAACGGCACCGGATCGATGGTGAACAGCGATTGCCCGGCCTTGACCGCGGAGCCTTCGTTGAAATTGCGTTTGAGCAGGATCCCGGTGACCCGGGCGCGCACCTCGACTTCGCGCGAGCCCTGCGTCTGGCCCGTATATTCGAAGCTCACGGGCAGGGTCTGCGGCTGCGCCGTCATCACCTCGACCTGCGCCGGTGGCGGTGCACCGCCACCGGGAGCGCCCTGGCTCTGGCCGCAGCCGGCCAACGCCAGCCAGGAAATGGCCAGGATCACGCCCCCGGCCAGGCGTCCTCCACGGGACTGCATCGACATCATCTTTTCTTCATCCTTGTGAGATGGGCTGTTCCAAGGGCCGCTCGGCCCTTTCCGCGCCGCGGATGTTATCGGTCTTTGATGACCTTCGCTGCGTCGCACCCATCCCGGCCCACCCCTGCTGACACGAGCGTGTCAGTTGCCCTGCCGCGCCGCCCGCGCAGGACGCCGCGTGAGACGGGGTCAGTTCTGCGTTCAAGAAAGAAGGTCGGTCGCCCTGGATCCCCGCCTGCGCGGGGATGACGTGGGTGGCAGGCGATGACTGCTCTGGGCAATCAGAGTTCGACGATCGACTTGAAGCCGCCCCAGAACATGCGCCTGGCATCGAACGGCATGGCCTTGGGGTCCATCATCGCGGCCAGCCGCGGATCCTTCATGACTTTGGCGTTGATGCGATCGCGCTGCGTGCGCGATGTGTAGACGATCCAGGAGAAAACGACCGTTTCATCGGGCTTGAGCTTGACCGCCTGGGGGAACGAGGTGAGTTTGCCGGGCTTGACATCGTCGGCCGCGCACTCGATATAAGCCAGCGCGCCGTACTCCTTCCAGATCTTTCCGGCCTTGCGCGCCATGCGGCGGTAGGCCTCGAGGTTGGCCTTGGGAACGGGAAGCACGAATCCATCGACATACATGGCGGTTCTCCTAGGAATGGGGGGTGGCCACGAACAAGGCGTCGAGCCGGGCGAAAGTGCCGCTCCAGCCGCGCGCGTGGTTGTCGTGGGCGGCCTGGTCGAAGAACCGCTCGTGCAGGAATTGCAGCTCGGTGCCCTCGGGCACGGGCCGCAGTTCCACGGTGACCAGCGAGACGCGTTCGGGCGTGCTCTGCCAGGCCCAGCTGAAGACCAGCTTGCGCAGCGGCACCACCTCCTGGTAGATGCCGCCCACGCGGTGCGACTGGCCGTCCTGCGTGCTGAATGCGATGGAATAGGCACCACCCTCGCGCACGTCCAGCTCGGCGCTGCTGACCTTGTCGGTGTCCGCCGGTCCGAACCAGCGCACTAGGGCTTGCGGTTCGGTCCAGGCCCGCCAGACTTTTTCGGGCGCGACGGGGTAGCGGCGGGTGATGCGGAGTTCGGGCTTTTGCTGGAGGGGGCTCTGGGCCATGGATTGACTTCCTCTTCGTGGTACAGGTAGCGCCCCAGGGCGTCGAGCCGGGCGTTCCAGAACTGCTCGTAATGGGCCAGCCACATGGCAGCCTCCCCCAGCGCCTGCGGCGCCAGTTCGCAATGCACGGTGCGGCCTTCCTTGGCACGCACGACCAGCCCCGCGTCCTCCAGCACACGCAGGTGCTTCATGAAGCCGGGCAGCGACATGCCATAGGGCTGGGCCAGTTCGCTCACGGTGGAGGGGGCGCGCGTGAGCCGCTGCACCACGTCGCGCCGGGTGGCGTCGGACAGCGCCCAGAACACCTGGTCGAGGACGGCCGGATCGGACACGGTCATTGCATCGAGTGCAGGCCGATCGCGTTGCCCTCGGTGTCGGTGACGATGGCGCAGAAGCCGTACTGGCCGATCGCGAACTTCTCCTTCATCACCTGGCCGCCGTTGGCGGCGGCCCGTGCGGCTTCCGCCGCGCAGTCCTGGCACATGAAATAGATCAGCGTGCCGCCCACGCCCGGGCCGAAACCTTCCATCTTCACCAGCGCGCCCGAGGTGCCCATGCTCTCGTCCATCGGGCCGGGGAAGGACCACATCTCCAGTTCGCCGCTCGGCGCCTCCATTTTCTCCAGCTTCTTGCCGAAGACGGCTTCGTAGAACGCCACGGCGCGAGCCATGTCCTCCACGTAGATCTCGAACCAGCCCACGGGTTTGGTTGCCATGCGATTTCTCCTGTTTGATAAAAAATGGCCGTGTCATTGGCCGTTGAAAGCCCGCTCGAGCGCGCCGATGTCGAGCTTCTTCATCTGCATCATGGCGCCGAACGCCCGCTCGGACCTGGCCTTGTCGGGGCTGGTGATCATCTCGATCAAGGCCTTGGGAACCACCTGCCACGACAGCCCGAACCGGTCCTTGAGCCAGCCGCACTGCTGCGCCTGTTCGTCGCCGCCGGCGCCCAGCCGGCTCCAGTAGTGGTCGACCTCCTGCTGGTCGTCGCACATGATCTGCAGCGAGATCGCCTCGTTGAACTTGAAGACCGGCCCGCCGTTCAGGCCGGTGAAGGCCTGCCCGTCGAGCTCGAACGCAACGGTCATGACGGTGCCGGGTTTCTGGCCGTGCACCTCCTGGCCGGTGTCGCCATAGCGTTGCACCTGGGTGATCCTGGACCGCGGGAAGATCGAGGTGTAGAAGTTGGCGGCGTCCTCCGCCTGGCTGGCGAACCAGAGGCAGGGAACGATCCTGGATGTGAACTGCATGGGTGATCTCCTTGAAAGCTACAGTTAACCGTCAGGTTTAGTATAGCGGCGCCAAGGAGCCTGTCAACACGTCCCGATGGCTGGGCTACTTGCCGCCCAGCCCCATGGCCCGCGTGATGACTTCCTTCATGATCTCGTTGGTGCCGCCATAGATGCGCTGGACGCGGGCGTCGGCGTAGGCCCGCGTGATCGGGTATTCCCACATGTAGCCGTAGCCGCCGTGCAGCTGCACGCACTCGTCCATCACCTTGCACTGCAGGTCGGTGGTCCAGTACTTGGCCATGCTGGCGGTGGCGGTGTCCAGCTTGCCCTGGAGCACCAGCTCCAGGCACTTGTCGACGAAGACCCGCGCGACCTGGACCTCGGTCTGCAGCTCCGCGAGCGTGTAGCGCGTGTTCTGGTACGCCGCCACCGCCTGGCCGAACACCTTGCGGTCCTTCACGTACTGCACGGTCCAGTCGATCGCAGCCTGCGAAGAAGCCACTGCCGTCACTGCGATCTGCATGCGCTCCCAGGGCAGCTGCTCCATCAGGCAGATGAAGCCCTTGTTCTCGAAGGCGGCGCCACCCAGCAGGTTCTCCGGCGGCACGCGCACGTTGTCGAAGAACAATTCGCTGGTGTCCTGCGCCTTGAGCCCGAGCTTCTTCAGCCGCTTGCCGCCGGCAAAACCTTGCATGCCGCGCTCCACCAGCAGCAGGCTGCATCCCTTGGCACCCGCATCGGGCTGCGTCTTGGCCACCACGATGACCAGGTCCGCATGCCAGCCGTTGGTGATGAAGGTCTTGCTGCCGTTGAGCAAGTAGCTGCCGTCGGACTGCCTGATGGCGGTGGCCTTGATGCCCTGCAGGTCGCTGCCGGCCGCCGGCTCGCTCATCGCGATCGCCCCCACCCTTTCGCCACTGGCCAGCTGCGGCAAGTACCTGCGCTTCTGCTCCTCGGTGCCGTAGTGGAGAACGTAGGGAGCGACGATCTCGTTGTGCAGACCGAAGCCGATGCCGGTGAAGCCGCCGCGCGCGAGCTCTTCGATCTGCACCACCGAGTAGAGCCGGTCCGCACCTGAGCCGCCGTAGGCTTCGGGCATGGTCATGCACAAAAAGCCGTGGGCGCCGGCCCGGTTCCACACCTGCCGGTCGACGTAGCCCTGCTCCTCCCAGGCGTCGTGGTGGGGCGCGATCTCCTTGTCGCAGAACCTGCGGAAGGCATCGCGAAAGGCCTCGTGGTCGCCGTCGAACAGGGTGCGCGGGATCATGGTGTCTCCATTTATACAGAGCGATTGCTTGGTGAAATGAATATACTGACTTTTCCCCTGCACCCCTGGAGAGCCTCATGACTGAAGCATTCGTGTACGACGCCATCCGCACGCCGCGCGGCAAGGGCAAGAAGGACGGCAGCCTGCATGAAGTCAAGCCGGTCAACCTGCTGGCGGGCGTGCTGGCCGAATTGCAGCGGCGCAACGACTTCGACACGGGCCAGGTGGACGATGTCGTGATGGGCGTCGTTTCCCCCATCGGCGAGCAGGGGTCGGTCATCGCCAAGGTGGCGGCGCTGAAGGCGGGCTGGGATTACCGCTGCGCCGGAGTGCAGCTCAATCGCTTCTGCGCGTCGGGCCTTGAAGCGGTGAACATGGCGGCGCAGAAGGTCCGCTCCGGCTGGGAAGACCTGGTGGTGGCGGGCGGCGTGGAAAGCATGAGCCGCGTGCCGATCGGCTCGGACGGCGGCGCCTGGGCCCAGGACCCGGAGACCAACGCCGCCACCGCGTTCGTCCCGCAAGGCATCGGCGCCGACCTGATCGCCACGCTCGAAAGCTTCTCGCGCGAAGACGTCGACGCATTCGCGCTCGAATCGCAAATGCGTGCCGCGCGCGCCCGCGAGGGCGGCTTCTTCGCAGGCTCCGTGGTGCCGGTGAAGGACTTCCTGGACCAGACCATCCTGGCGGAAGACGAATTCATCAAGCCGCGCACCACGATGGAGGGGCTGGCGTCGCTCAAGCCGGCGTTCGAGCAACTGGGCGCGATGGGGTTCGATGCGGTGGCGACCAGCCGCTACCCGCAGGTCGAGCGCATCCACCACGTGCATCACGCCGGCAATTCTTCGGGCATCGTGGATGGCGCGGCCGCGGTTCTGATCGGCAGCGAACGGGCGGGCCAGGTGCACGGCTTGAAGCCCCGGGCCCGCATCGTCGCTGCCGCGCTCTCGGGCGCCGACCCCACCATCATGCTGACCGGTCCCATGCCTGCTGCCCGCAAGGCGTTGGCCAAGGCCGGCATGGCCATGAACCAGATCGACCTGTTCGAAGTCAACGAGGCTTTCGCCGCCGTTCCCATGAAATTCATGAAGGAACTGGGCGTGCCGCACGAAAAGGTGAACGTTAACGGCGGCGCGATCGCGATGGGCCATCCGCTCGGTGCCACCGGCGCGATGATCCTGGGCACCCTGATCGACGAGCTGCACCGCCGTAACCTGCGCTACGGCCTGGCCACCCTGTGCGTGGGCGGCGGCATGGGCATCGCCACCATCGTCGAAAGAATCTAGGCCGCCTGGGCTGAGCAAAATGCCGTTCGGGCTGAGCCCTTCGACAAGCTCAGGACAGGCTTGTCGAAGCCTTCGCACGAACATCGCAAGAGCCCTTCGACAAGCTCGGGGCGAACGGAGTTTCAAGAATGCAAACAATCAAGTACGAGCTGGCCGACGGTATCGCCACCCTCACCTTCGACGAGCCCGGCTCGCCCGTCAACACGATGTGCGACCAGTGGCGGCACGACCTGGTCGAAGCCACTTCCCGCGTGGTGCAGGACAACGCGGCGATCCGCGGCGTGATCCTGGCTTCTGCCAAGAGCACGTTCTTCGCCGGCGCCGACCTCAAGGGCACCATGCGGCTGCAGCCCCGCGACGCGTCGCGGGTGTTCCAGGAGATCGAGCAGACCAAGAAGTGCTTTCGCACGCTCGAGACCCTGGGCAAGCCCGTGGTGTCATGCCTGAACGGCACGGCGCTGGGCGGCGGCTGGGAGGTGGCGCTGGTGGGCCACTGCCGCATCGCGGTGGACGACCGCAAGATCCAGTTCGGCCTGCCGGAGATCACGCTCGGGCTGATCCCGGGCGCCTCCGGCATCACCAAGATGACGCGGCTGCTGGGCTTGATGGGCGCGCAGCCCTACATCCTGGAAAGCAAGCTGTTCTCGCCGCGTCAAGCCCTGGAGCTGGGCCTGGTGCACGAGCTGGTGGCCGAAACGGCGGCGCTGCGGCCCGCGGCGCTGGCCTGGATCGCCGCGCACCCCCAGGCGCAGCATCCCTGGGACGACAAGCATTACAGGATGCCTGGCGGCACGCCGGCCGACCCGAAGATCGCCGCCGCGCTGACGGTCGCTCCGGCCATGCTGAGGCGCAAGACGCGCGGGCTGTACCCGGCCCCCGAGTACGCTCTGGCGGCGATGGTCGAAGGCGCCCAGGTCGACTTCGACACGGCCCTGCGCATCGAGAGCCGCTACCTCGCCAAGCTGATCGTCAGTCCGGTGGCGAAGAACATGATCAACACGTTCTTCTTCAACATGAACGCGATCAAGAGCGGGCAGTCGCGGCCGGGGCCTTCGACAGGCTCAGGCCCTTCGACAGGCTCAGGACGATCGGAAGCCAGGTGGAAGCCGGAAAAGGTCGGTGTGCTCGGCGCCGGGATGATGGGCGCGGGCATCGCCTACGCCCAGGCCAGACGCGGCATCGCCACCGTGCTCAAGGACGTGTCGATCGACAAGGCCGAGGCCGGCAAGGCGTACAGCGCCCGTGTCACCCAGCCGGAGGTGGACAAAGGCTGCATGAGCCCGCATGACCAGGCGGCGCTGCTCTCGCGCATCGTTCCGACCAATTCCGTGCAGGGCCTGCGCGGCTGCGACCTGCTGGTCGAAGCCGTGTTCGAGAACCGCGAGCTGAAGGCCCGCGTCACGCGCGAGGCCGAGCCCCTGCTGGCCGAAGGCGGCGTGTTCGCGAGCAACACCTCCACGCTTCCCATCAGCGGGTTGGCCCAGGCCAGCGCCCGGCCCGAACGGTTCGTCGGCATCCATTTCTTCAGCCCGGTCGACAAGATGAAGCTGGTGGAGATCATCCGCGGGGCCGCCACCAGCGACGAAACCGTGGCGCGTGCCTTCGACTACGTGCAGGCGCTGGGCAAGATCCCGATCGTTGTCAACGACTCGCGCGGCTTCTTCACCAGCCGGGTGTTCGGCACCTTCGTGATGGAAGGCGCGGCCATGGTCGGCGAAGGCATCCCGGCGGCCGTGGTCGAGCAGGCAGGCCTGCAGGCCGGCATGCCGGTCGGGCCGCTGGCGGTGCTGGACGAGACGGCACTGTCGCTGTCGGTCCACGTGCTGGACCAGACGCGCGCCGACTACCGTGCCGCGGGCAAGACCTACATCGCCTCGCCCGGCGAGCTGCTGGTCGAGCGCATGGTCAAGGAATACGACCGTAACGGCCGCGCCGCGGGAGCCGGCTTCTACGAATACCCGGCCGACAAGGGCGCCAGGAAATCCCTCTGGCCCGAACTCAGGAACCTGTTCGAAAAGCCCGGTTCCACCTGGGACATGCAGGACCTGAAGGACCGTCTGCTGTACCGCCAGGCCATCGAGACCGCGCGCTGCCTGGCCGAAGGCGTCCTGACGACCGTGCACGACGCGAACATCGGCTCCATCTTCGGGATCGGGTTTCCGGGCTGGACCGGCGGCGCGCTGCAATTCATCTACGGCATGGGTCCACAGGCGTTCTTCGACCGCGCCGAAGTGCTTGCCGCCCGCCACGGACCCGGTTTCGGAATCGCTCCGCAGGTCAAGGACGCGATCCGCCAGCATCAGCCCAACTGGTAGTTACAAGATGTAGGTGCCGTCCTACCGGGTAACAAGCGGTCTGCTCTAGGGGTTCCCCCCTGGCGCTCCCTAGCATCGGGCTTCACCCCAGCAGCACGGGGCAAGGGAGGTTCGGGATGGCTCAGGCCGGTCAGTTGTCATCGCTTTCGCCGGCACCGGCGCTGGATGCCCTGCGGCAGCCGCTGCGCCAATTGTTCCAGCGCGCCACCCCTGCCTACCGCCGCACCCCGCAAGGCCGGGTGTACCTGGGACAGGGCCAGCCCGCGATCGTGTTCCCGCCGCTGGGCCGGGGGCCGGAATCCACCGAACCCTTGCGGCGCACCTTGAACGAGGCGGGATTCCAGACGCATGACTGGGGCCACGGCGTGGACCGCGGGCCCCGCGACATGGACCTGAACCTCTGGCTGCGCAAGCTGGAGGAGTGTGTCATCGACGTGTTCGAGTCCACGCAGTCCCAGGTGACGCTGCTGGGCTGGGGCCTGTCGGGCATCTACGCGCGCGAACTCGCCAAGCGCACCAATCCGCTGGTGCGGCAGGTGATCGCCCTGGGCGCGCCGTTCAACACCGCGGCCGATCCGCAGCGGCGCTGCAAGGTGTTCCACGTGCTGGATTCCGGACCGCAGCGCATGGCGCTGGCCGTGCGCAACCGGCTGCGGCAGTGCCCGCCCGTGCCCTTCACCTCGCTCTACAGCAAGGATGACGGGCTGGTGCACTGGCAGCAGTGCCTCGAGAAGGAAACGCCCGAGAGCGAGAACATCGAGGTTCCCGGAGCCGCCCACCACGAGCTCGGGCACCATCCCCGCGCGCTCGAAGTCATTTCGCACCGGCTGGCCCAGCCCGAAGGGCAATGGCGCCCTTACCTGCAGGCGCCGCACTGATGCGGTGACGCAGATCGGCGGCTCGAGGTCGCCGGCGCGGACCAATGGTTGACTGCGGCAAGCAATTGCCTGACCATGTCATCCATGGATGCTTCAGTGCCCTGCGCCCAGATCGCCGCCGTCCGGGCCTTCAACCGGTTCTACACGCAGCACATCGGCGTGCTGGACCCCTACCTCGCAAGCGACCTGTCGCTGACCGAGGTGCGGGTGCTGTACGAGCTGGCCCACCGCGACCAGCCCACCGCCGGCGAACTGGGGCGCGACCTGGCACTGGACGCTGGTTATCTCAGCCGGATCCTGCGGCGGTTCGAGTCGCGCGGCTGGCTGGAACGCGCGCCCTCCCCGGCCGACGCCCGCCAGAGCCTGCTGCGGCTCACTGACGAGGGCCATGCCGCCTTCGCCCCGCTGCAGCAGAAATCGCGCGAGGAGGCTTCGGCGCTGCTCGCGCCATTGGCGCCCCGGGCGCGCACCCGGGCGATCGAGGCCATGGAAACCCTGCAGGAGCTGCTGAACCCGCAAGCGCCTCGGCGCCCGCGTACGGTGGTGCTGCGCGATCCCGGCCCGGGCGACTTCGGCTGGGTGGTCCAGGCGCACGGGGAGGTCTATGCGCGCGAGTACCGGTTCACCAGCGAGTTCGAGGCGCTGGTCGCCGAAATCGTCGCGAAATTCCTGCGCAACTTCGATCCGCGGCACGAGAAAGGCTGGATTGCCGAGCTCGACGGCGAACGCGCCGGGTCCGTGTTCGTCGTGCGCAAGTCGGCCACCGTGGCCCAGTTGCGGCTGCTGATCCTCACACCGCAGGCGCGCGGCCACGGCCTGGGCGGGCGCCTGACCGACGAATGCATCGCCTTCGCCCGTGCCAGGGGTTATCGCAAGCTGGTGCTGTGGACCAACGCTCACCTGGAAGCGGCTCGTGCCATCTATGCGGCGCGAGGCTTTCGCCTGACCCACAGCGAGCCCTATCCGGCGCATGGCCAGGACCTGGTCAGCGAAACCTGGGAGCTCAAGCTCTGAGCGTTCGGCAGGCTGGTCTCGCTGCGGAACCTGCCGCCGGGCGAGACCCTGGCTGCGACCTGGCGCGGGATAATCGGGCGGCCATGAGTTCCACCCCCGCGGCGCAGGACGCCGCCCAGCGGCCGCGCCCGCGCTCCATCGCCGACCTGTTCTTCTCCTTCACCTGGCTGGCTCTCCAGGGTTTCGGCGGGGTGCTCGCGGTCGTACAGCGCGAGCTGGTGGAGAAAAAGAAGTGGATGACGCGCGAGGAGTTCGTCGAGGACTGGGCCGTGGCGCAGATCATGCCGGGGCCGAACGTGGTGAACCTGTCGCTGATGATCGGCAGCCGGTACTTCGGCCTGCGCGGGGCCTTGGCGGCGCTGGCGGGGATGCTGGCGCTGCCGATGGTGGTGGTGCTGGTGCTGGCGATGGTCTACGCGCAGTTCGCCGGGAATGAGCAGGTGGCGGGTGCACTGCGCGGCATGGGCGCGGTGGCGGCCGGGCTGATCGCGGCCACCGGGATCAAGCTGGCTTCCGCTCTCGAGAAGCATCCGCTGGGGATTCCCCTGTGCGTCGCGCTCGGCGCGGCCACGTTCATCGGGATCGCGGTGCTGCGCTGGCCGCTGGCCTGGGTGCTGATCGGGCTCGGCGGGCTGGCTTGCGTGCTGACCTGGCGCCGGCTGGGGGCCACATGACCACCAGCCTGGCCGCAGCCGACTGGCTTTCGTTCTTCCTGCACTTCATGGTGCTGTCGCTGCTGTCGATCGGCGGCGCGATCACCACCGCGCCCGATATGCACCGCTACCTGGTCGATGAGCGGCACTGGCTGACGGACCCGCAGTTCAACGCCTCGGTCGCCATCGCGCAGGCCGCGCCCGGGCCGAACGTGCTGTTCGTCGCCTTGCTGGGGTGGAACGTCGGCCTCAACGCCGGCGGGCCGATGCTGGCGGGGGTCGGCTTGATCCTGGCCATGGTCGGCATCCTGCTGCCCAGCGCCACCCTGACGTACCTGGCGGCGAACTGGGGGCACCGCAACCGCGAGCTGCGGGCGGTGCGGGCGTTCAAGCAAGGCATGGCCCCCATCGTGATCGCGCTCCTGGTGGCGACCGGCTGGATCCTGGTCACCGGGAGCCGCTACGACCCGCGCGACTGGCCCCTGTGGCTGCTCGCCGGCCTCACGGTCCTGATCGTCTGGCGCACGAAAATCCACCTGCTCTGGCTGCTGGGTGCCGGGGCCCTGGTCGGCGCGCTGGGCTGGCTTTGACAACGCTGCCCAAAGGCGACGCCATGAACGACCTTCCCGCCCCCGCCCTGAAGTTCTTCGCCGACCTGTCGGTGCAGGTGGACCGCCCGCAGGAGCTGGGCCGCACCTCGCGGGGGCTGCGCCGCCTCATTCCCATCCTGGGCGGCGAGGCGGTCGGGGACGGCTGGCGTGCCCGCGTCCTGCCCGGCGGCGCTGACTTCCAGCTGGTGGTGAGCGACACGCTGGCCGAGCTCGACGCCCGCTACATGCTGGAGACCGACGCCGGCGACCGGATCTACGTCACCAACCGCGCGGTGCGCTCCGGCCCCGCCGCCCTCATGGCGCGGCTGGTGCGCGGCGAGCCCGTGGACCCCGCACAGATCTACTTTCGTTGCAGCCCGAGCTTCGAGACCGCATCGCCGGTGCTGCGCTGGATCACGGAGCGCCTGTTCCTGGGCACCGGCGCCCGGCACCCCGACCGGGTGGTGATGCGATTCTGGGAAGTCGCCTAGCGCGGGTTCTCGAAGAAGACGTAGTTGCCGAAGCCGCCGATCTCGAAGTAGACCTTCTTCTCGCCCGGGTCAACCGCGAAGTTCAGGTTCTCGTCGAGCACGCCGTAGCCGAACCTGTAAGTGCGCGGCTCGTTGTCACTGGTGCCCATCGCGGTGCTGAGCTTGTCGACGCGGATGAAGCGGCGCACCACCTTGTCACCGGCGTAGACCTCCAGCACGCCATTGGTGCCGGTCCAGTTCTGGATATCCCGGCCCAGCTTGTTCTGCTGTTCCTGGGTGCAGCCTGCCAGGCCGAAAGCAGAGGCCAACAGGGCTGCGCCCCAGGACCCACCTGCCCGAAGTACTACAAAATTGGTAGCAAACATCGCAACGCTCCTTCAGGCTGTCCGCTGCCGCAGGGCCTCGTACAGGCAGATGCCGCTGGCCACCGACACGTTCAGGCTTTCCACCGCCCCGCGCATGGGGAGGGACACCAGCTCGTCGCAGCTCTTGCGCGTGAGCTGGCGCATGCCGGGGCCTTCGGCGCCCAGCACCAGGGCCACCGGCGCCTTCAGGTCGGCCTGGTAGAGCGTGCGGGGCGCATCGTCGCTGGTGCCTATGCACCAGATGCTGCGTTCCTTGAGTTCGCCCAAGGTACGCGCCAGGTTGGTCACCATGAAATAGGGAACGGTTTCCGCGGCGCCGCTGGCGACTTTCGCCACGGTGGCATTGATGCCGACGGCGTGGTCCTTGGGCGCGATCACGGCGTGCGCCCCGGCGCCGTCCGCCACGCGCAGGCAGGCGCCCAGGTTGTGCGGATCGGTCACGCCATCGAGCACCAGCAGCAGCGGCGGGCCCTGCACCTGGTCCAGCAGGTCGTCCAGCGAGTGGGTGGTCTGAAGCGGCTGGACCCGGGCGGCCACGCCCTGGTGGCCCGCGCTGCCGGCCAGCTTGGCCAGGCGCAGGCCGTCGGCTTCGATCAGCCGCACGCCGGCCTCACGCGCCCGGTCCAGGAACTGCCGCATGCGGGCATCGCGGCGGGTGGGCTCGTAGTAGATCTCGACCACCGAGGCCGGCGCGGTCTTCAGCCGCACCCCCACCGCATGGAACCCGAACAGGATCTTGGGTGCAGACATCACAGGATTATCCGGTGGGCGGCACCTCCCCCGCTCGATAGAATGTTTGCAAACGAGGAGATGGGCATGGGGCTCCGGCTGAAGTTCAACCTGGTGCTGATCGTGGTGTTCCTGGCGGGGTTCGCCGCCGCGGGAGCCATCTCCCGGCAACTGCTGCAGGAAAACGCGCGCGACGAAGTGATCCGCGACGCCCGCCTGATGATGGAAGCCGCCATCTCCGTGCGCACCTACACCGTCGAACAGATCCGCCCGCACCTGATCAAGCAGATGGAAGAGGTGTTCCTGCCGCAGACCGTGCCGGCGTTCGCGGCCACCGAGGCGATCGGCCATCTGCGCAAGACCTACGCCGAGTACAGCTACAAGGAAGCCACGCTCAATCCGACCAACCCGCGCAACCGCCCGGCCGACTGGGAAGCGGACCTGGTGAACCGGTTCCGCGATACGCCCGCCGTGCAGGAGATCGTGGCCGAGCGCCAGTCGTCCACGGGCCGCAGCCTGTTCATCGCCAAGCCGATCCAGATCTCCAATCCCGCCTGCCTGCAGTGCCACAGCACGGCCGCGGCGGCGCCGCCCACCATGCTCAAGGTCTATGGCGAGGCCAACGGCTTCGGCTGGAAGCACAACGAGATCGTCGGCGCCCAGGTCGTCACCGTCCCCATGGACGTGCCGCTGCGCAAGGCCGAGCGCGCCTTCACCACCTTCATGGGTTCGCTGGCCGCGGTGTTCGTGGCCGTCTTCGTCGTCCTGAACGTCATGCTCAGCTGGCTGATCGTGCGCCCCATCCGCCGCATGTCCGAGGCCGCGGACAAGATCAGCACCGGCGACTTCGGCGAGCCCGAGTTCAACGAGAAGGGCAAGGACGAAGTCGCGGTGCTGGGCAGCTCGTTCAACCGGATGCGCCGCAGCCTGGAAAAAGCGATGCAGATGATCGGCGAGCCGTAAGCGGCGCCGCCGTGTCCCCTGCATGGCTTACCCGGCCGCCCCACCGCCCTCCCCGCCGCCGGCAGACGCCGCCGCCCTGCCGTCCGGCCTGCGCCTGAACGAGTACGAGATCGAGCGCACGCTGGGCGGCGGCGGCTTCGGCATCACCTACCTGGCCCGCGACGGCAACCTGGACCTGCCGGTCGCGATCAAGGAATACTTCCCCAACGACGTCGCCACGCGCGGGCCCGGCCACGCGGTGCAGGTGCGCGCCGCCACGCCAGAGGCCCAGTCCAGCTTCGACTGGGGGCTGGAGCGCTTCCTGGACGAGGCTCGGGCGCTGGCCGCCTTCCGCCACCCCAACATCGTCCGCGTGCTGCGCTACTTCCGGGCCCACGGCACCGCCTACATCGTCATGGAGTACGAGTCCGGCCTGGCGCTCAAGCGCTGGGTGCCGCAGAACGCGCCGCTCACCCAGCGTTCGCTGCTGTCGATCATCTACCCGCTGCTGGACGGGCTGGAATCGGTGCACAGGCTGGGCTTCCTGCACCGCGACATCAAGCCGGACAACATCTACGTGCGCGCCGACGGCTCGCCGGTGCTGCTGGACTTCGGCGCGGCCCGGCGCGTGGCGGGCAGCCGCGACTTGACCAACATCGTCAGCCCCGGGTTCGCGCCGTTCGAGCAGTACCACTCGCAAGGCCACCAGGGCCCCTGGACCGACATCTATTCCCTGGGTGCCGTGATGTACTGGATGACCACCGGCAAGAAGCCCGTGGAGTCCGCCTCGCGGGTCAAGGCCGACGCCATGCTGCCGGCCTCCAGCCTGGCCGAAATCAGCGTCTTCGGCGCTGCGCTGCTGCAGGCGATCGAGTGGGCCATGCACCCGGAGGAAGCCAGGCGGCCGCAGACCGTGGCGCAATTTCGCGAAGCCATCCAGGGCTGCGAGAAGCCCGAGAACACGGGCGCCGCCGGGCGCAGCGCCGTTCCGGCCTCCGGCTACGGACCGAACTCGGGCCCGGTGTCCACCAGCGGCACGCCCAGCAACCCGTCCTCGTCTTCGGCCGCCCAGCGGCGCACGCTGGTGTGCACCGTGATGTTCCTGGACCTGGTGGGCTACTCCGTGCGTTCGGTGGACGACCAGGTCGCGATCAAGCGGCTGTTCAACGAACTGATCGCCAAGGCCTTGCGGGGCGTGCCCGAAGACCAGCGGATCGCCATCGACACCGGCGACGGCGCCGCGATCTGCTTCATGGGGGACCCCGAGGAAGCGCTGCATTCGGCCATGCTGCTGCGCGACCTGATCGGCCAGCGCTACGGCAGCCTGCTGTCGGTGCGTATCGGGCTGCACATGGGCCCGGTTCGCGTGATCGCCGACATCAACGACCGCGTCAACGTGATCGGCGACGGCATCAACGTCGCGCAGCGCATCATGGATTTCGCGCAGGGCAACCAACTGCTGGTCTCGCGCGCCTACTACGACGTGATCTCGCGCATCACCGACGACACGGCCCCGCTATTCCAATACGCGGGCCAGCACGAGGACAAGCACGGCCGCCGGCACGAGGTGTACTCGGTGCTCGCGCCGCAATCACGCACCACCACGCACCGCGAAGGCCCTTCGACCGGTTATTCGCAGACGCTGCCGATGAAGACCATCAAGCCGCTCGACCCCGAGGCGGTGCTCGATATCGAGATGGAGCTGGCGCGCCACATCGGCCCGCTCGCCCGCGTGCTGGTGCGCAAGGCCCAGCCGCTGGCGGCCAGCGTGCAGGCCCTGCGCGAGGCGCTGGCGCCCTCGGTGCCGGACGCCAAAGCCCGCGAGAGCTTCATCGCCGGGATCCCGGCCCACAGCCCGGCCGGACACAGTCACCCGGTCAGCCGCCCTCGCCCGGGTCCCGGCGCGTCCAGCCGCACGCCCCAACCCCTTTCGCAGCCCCAGCCGGCGTCGCAACCGATGCCGCTGAGCCAGGCCTTGTCGCAGTCCCCCGTCAGCAGCCGCTCCGGCCCCAGCTCGACCCGGCAGCTCGACATCCCACCCGACGAACTGGTGATCGTCGAGCACACCTTGTCGAAGTTCATCGGCCCCATGGCGCGGATGCTGGTGCGCAGGGAAATCGGCCGGTGCAGCAGCTTCAAGGAATTCGTCGCGGCGGTCGCCGCCAACGTCGACCATCCCCAGCAGCGCGAGGTGTTCCTGCAGGCCCTGAAGCGAGGGCTCCCGCGCCGGCCGTTCTAGGCGGCGATCCGCCCGGCCTCGATCGTGATTCGCCGCTCGCACCGCCGCGCGATGGCCTGGTCGTGCGTCACCAGCACCAGCGTCGTGCCGAGTTCGCGGTTGAGGTCGAACATCAGCTGCATCACGGTCTCGCCGGTGGCGAAATCCAGGCTGCCCGTCGGTTCATCGGCCAGCAGCACGGCCGGTTGAACCACGAAGGCCCGCGCCAAAGCCACCCGCTGCTGCTCGCCGCCCGACAAGACCTTGGGATAGTGGCTCAGGCGCTGGTCCAGTCCGACGCGCGCCAGCATCTCCGCGGCCGCCTTGCGCGAGTCGCGCCGGCCCGCCAGTTCCAGCGGCAGCATCACGTTCTCCAGCGCCGTGAGGTTGCCCATCAGCTGGAAGCTCTGGAACACGAAACCGACCTTCTGCGCCCGCAGCGCGGCGCGCTCGTCCTCGTCGATGGCGAACAGGTCCTGCCCCGCCAGCCGCACGGTGCCGCGGGTCGGCGTGTCGAGGCCAGCGATGATGGACAGCAGCGTGCTCTTGCCCGACCCCGAGGCGCCCACGATGGCCGCGGTTTCCTTGCGCGCCAGCGAGAAATCGATATCGCGCAGAATGTCGAGGGTGCCCGTGGAGTCGGTGACCGACTTGTGGACGTGTTCGACGGAGATGATGATTTCAGGCATGGAGGATCGGCAGTGAAGCGCAGGCACTTTATCGCGGCAGGCTTAGCTGGCAGTTACACCGCCCTGGCCCGGGCGGCCACGCCTACCTTGCTGGTGGTGGGCGACTCGCTCAGCGCCGAGTATGGCCTCAAACGCGGCAGCGGCTGGGTCGCGCTGCTGGAGCGCAAGCTGGCCGAGGAGAAAATCCAGGCCCGGGTGGTCAATGCCAGCATCAGCGGCGACACCACGTCGGGCGGCCGCTCGCGGCTGCCGGCGCTGCTGGCCCAGCACAAGCCCAGCCATGTCGTGATCGAGCTGGGCGGCAACGACGCGCTGCGCGGCCTTCCGCTGGGCATGACCGAGGGCAACCTGTCAGCCATGGTGCAGGCGGCGCAGAAAGCCGGCGCGCAAGTGCTGCTGGTGGGCATCCAGCTGCCGCCCAACTACGGCGCCGACTACGGAGACAAGTTCGCCGCGCTGTACGAGCAGGTCGGCCGCCGCCACAAGGCGGCGGTCGTGCCCTTCTTCCTCAAGGGCGTGGCCGACATTCCCGACGCGGCCCGGCTGTTCCAGCCCGACCGCATCCACCCGACCGAGCAGGCCCAGCCGCTGATGCTGGCCAACGTCTGGCCACAGCTGAAGAAACTCCTTGCGAAGTGACGGTCCAGGTCATCCCCGCCGCTGACGCCATCGCGCGCCTGGAGAGTTTCAGCACCATCGTCGACGCCCGCAGCGAAGCCGAGTACACCGAGGACCACCTGCCCGGCGCCGTGAACTGGCCATCGCTGAACAATGCCGAACGCCACCGGATCGGCACGATGTACAAGCAGGTCAGCGCGTTCGAGGCGAAGAAGCGCGGGGCAGCGCTGGTGGCCGCCAACGTGGCCCGGCATATCGAGCGCGAGGTGCTGGACAAGCCCAAGGGCTGGCAGCCGCTGGTGTACTGCTGGCGCGGGGGCAAGCGCAGCGGCTCGCTTTCGCTGGTGCTCGACCAGATCGGGTTCCGGGTCAGCCTGGTCGAAGGCGGCTACAAGGCCTTCCGCGCCGCGGTGCTGGCCGACCTGCCGCGCCTGGCCCAGCAGTTGTCGTGGCGGGTGGTCTGCGGGCCGACCGGCGCCGGCAAGACCCGCCTGCTGCATGCATTGGCCGCTGCCGGCGCGCAGGTGCTGGACCTGGAAGCGCTGGCCTGCCACCGCAGTTCGGTGCTGGGCCTGATCCCGGGCCAGCCGCAGCCCACGCAGAAGCGCTTCGACACCCTGGTGTGGGAGAAGCTGCGCAGCTTCGACGCGGCCCGTCCCGTCTTCGTGGAAAGCGAGAGCAGGAAGGTCGGCAACGTGGCCGTGCCCGAATCACTGATCACCGCCATGCGGGCCAGCCCCTGCCTGCGGCTGGAACTGCCCGAGGATGAACGGGTGGCCCTGCTGCTGGAGGACTATGCGTTCTTCGCCCGCGACCCGGCGCTGTTCTGCGCCAGGCTGGAGGCGCTGACGCAGCTGCGCGGCGGGGCCGTGGTGGCGGGCTGGCAGGAGCAGGTGCGCTCAGGCGCTACCGAAGCCGTGGTCCGCGAGCTGCTGGTCAAGCACTACGACCCGGGGTACTCGGCGTCGATACAGCGCAATTTCCAGCATTACGCTGCTGCAAAAACAATAGCGCCCACAGACCGCTCCACGCGGGCCATGGGCGAATTGGCTTGCGAAATCTTGAAAGAATCCGGCGGCTGAGCGGGCGCTGCGGCGTCAGGCCTGAGGCGGCGTCTGCGTGGGCTCGCCGGGCTCACCGTCCTGGCCGCCCTCTTCCGTGCCGGGCTCGCCCTCGCCGGTCTTGCGCTCGGCCTTGGCCTTGAGCTTGTCTTCCTTCTTGCGCTTCTTGGCGAGCTCTTTCTGGCGCTTCTCGTATCCGTAATTAGGTGTAGCCACAGCTCGTTCCGTTGAGTCAATCGATGGGTGCACTGTAAGCCATTGCGCCGGGGCCGGGGAACCCTGCTGCCCAGGCCCGCGCGACAGAGGAGTGGCCGCGCGTGAGGGCGCTTGCCGAAGCGGGATGAAGCATCCTAGGCGAGGCGCGGCTCGGCCGGCAGCGTGAAGAACGCGCTCGTGCCCTGTTCGGGCGCTGATTCGATCCACACCGTCCCGCCATGGCGGGCGACGACGCGCTGGACCGTCGCCAGGCCGACGCCGCTGCCCGGGAATTCACCGGCCGAATGCAGCCGCTGGAACGGGGCGAACAGCTTGCCGGCGTAAGCCATGTCGAAGCCCACGCCGTTGTCCCGCACGCAAAAGCAGCGCTGGCCGTTGCTGTGGGCCATGCCGACGCGGATCGCGGCCTCGCTGCGCGGGGCGGTGAACTTCCACGCGTTGCCGACCAGGTTGGCGACCACCTGGCGAAGCAGCCTGGGGTCGCCGACCGCCGTCAGGCCCGGCTCGATCTCGGCGGCCACCCGCCGGGCGGGTTCGCGCTCGCGCAGTTCGGCCAGGGCAAGCGCCGCCAGGGCGCTCAGGTCCACCTCTTCCCAACTCATTCCGACGCGGCTGACCTGCCCCAGCAGCAGCATGCCTTCGATCAGCTCCCCCATGTGCTGCGTCGCCGCCCGGATGCGGCTGAGGTAGTGGGCGCCGCGGGTGTCCAGGGCCGGACCGGAGCGTTCGGCCAGCGCCTTGCTGAAGCCGTCGATCGACGCCAGCGGCGCGCGCAGGTCGTGCGAGACCGAATACGAGAAGGCCTCCATGGCCTGGTTCGCGCCGACCAGTTCCTCCTCGAGCTTCTTCTCGCGCGTGATGTCCGCCCAATAGCCGCTCCAGAGCACGCCGCCGCCGTGCTCCCGGCGCAGCGCCGCGCGGCTGTGGATCCACCGCGGCTCGCCGGCGGGCATGCGCACCCGGTACCGCTCGTCGAAGCCTTCCAGCGTGCGCTCCGACCGCGCCATCGCCTCCTGCACGCGGACCCGGTCTTCCTCGACGATCGAATCCAGCACGAAGCTGATGTCGCTCGTCACCGCCTCCGGCAGCAAGCCGCGGTCCCTGAGCACCCGTTTGCTGACGAACACGAAACGGCGCGTGCCGTCGGGCTCGGTACGGATCTGCCACGCGGTCAGGGGCAGGTGCTCGACCAGGTCGGACATGCGCCGCTCGGCGTTCATGCGCTGGTCCGACTGGTACAGGACCCCGGCGTAGGCCGGCGCCAGCACCACCAGCGCGATCACCAGGGCGGCGGCGAGGGCGGCCAGCACGCTGCGCTGCCGCTCGTCCGCTTCTTCCTGCCGCCGTGCCAGCAAGGCAAGCTCCTGCGCCTCGATCCGCCGCGCCAGCTGGTACACCTTGCCGGCTGCGCCGGTCGCGCTCTGGGTGGCCGTCTCGGGCCAGGGAGCCGCGAAACCCTGCAGGCGCCGCGCCTGCGCATTGGCCATCGCGATGTTGATCCGCTCGGTGGCCAGGCGGTCGAGGTCGGCCACGCGCTGCTGCTGGTCCGGGTTGTCCGCGGTCAGCTTGGCCAGCCGCTGCAGCGCCGTCCGCAAGGCCGAGATGGACGCGTCCCGTTCGGCAAGATAGCCGTCCGCGCCGGAAAGCAGGTAGCCTCGCTGCGCCGACTCCGTCTGCGCGAAGTGTTCCCGGGCGGCGCCGATCTGGTGAACCACGTCTTGCGTATGCCCGACCCAGCGGGCAGCGTTGCGGCTGGCCTGCAGGGCGTCGTACAAGGTCCATCCGGCGAACAGCAGCACCACGGCGGCCAGGGCGAAGGCCAGATGGACGGCAGCCCGCGCGCTCAGGCAGCCCAGCCCGAGGCGCGCGAGCGCGCCGCGCACGGCATGCCGTAACTGCCCGCCAGACAAAATCATGGCCCACCCTTTTTCGTATCGGGACAGGATAACGGCTGAGCCGCTCCGGGCCAAGCGGCACGTTGCCGGTATGAGCCCTGACTAGGCTTGCACGTCGATGTGGTACAGCCCCCAGGGGCATTGCGCAAAACGTTCGGCCACCGGCTTGGCCTGGCTTTGCGCATGCCGATCCGCGTCGAACACCGCCCACAGCGGGCCGAGGCCGCCCAGCGGCATGGGCTTGCCGTCCAGGTGGGTGGCGACGATGAACCGCAGCCTGCGCGCTTGCGCGATGCCGATGCTGGGCGCGTAGCCGTCCACCGCGCGCAGCACCAGCCTGGCGTCGTGCGGCGCGCCCGCGGCTCGCAGCACCGTGGCGAGCAGGGGGCCGCGCAGCTGGTGGGGCTTGTTGTCGTACTCCAGGGTGGGCGTGATGGCGACCGCGTTCATGGCTGCCAGCGCCGCGAAGTCGAAACTGCGCGCCTTGTCGAACGCCAGCTTCTGCCTGGCCATCATCTGGTCCAGCGCCGGGTCCATCGGGCCGCGGTTGGGCTTGGTGATCGCCCCCGTGACGGTCAGCAGGGCCGGCCCGCGGACCGACAGGGCATTGACTTGCGGCTGGGCCGCCGCCGGCAGCGCCGCGCCGGCCAGGGCCGCGGCCAGGAAATCTCTCTTGTGCATGCTCACCCCGGGTCGGTTGTCAACGGGTCAGCGCTTCCAGCGCGCGGCCCAGGTCCTCGCGCAGGTCCTCCACGCCCTCCAGGCCGATGGAGAACCGCACCAGCGCCCCCTTGTGCGGCCACGCCGTGCGCATGGCAGCCATGTCGTAAGGCACCACCAGGCTCAGCGGCCCGCCCCAGGAGTAGCCCAGCTTGAACAGCTCGAGCGCATCGCAGAAGTGATCCACCTGGGCCTGCGTGTAACGCGCGTCGAACACGACGGAAAACAGGCCGGCCGCGAGGCCGGCCGCGCCGCAGGTGGCCCGCCAGTGCTCGTGGCCCGGCGCGCCCTCGATCGCCGGATGCAGCACCTGCGCGATCTCGGGCCTGGCCTTGAGCCAGCGCGCGAGGTCACGCGCGGCCGCATCATGCGCGCGGTAGCGCAGCGCCAGGCTGGGCAGCGACCGCAGCACCGCCTCGGCATCGTTCCCGCCCACGCCCCAGCCCACGCGCATGTGGGTCAGCTTGAGCTGGCGGTGCAGGCTGTCGTCGCGGGTGACGACGCTTCCCATCAGCACGTCGCCGCCCCCGCTGGGGTACTTGGTGAGCGCGTGCACCACGATGTCGGCACCCTGCTCGAAACCATTGAAGGCCAGGCCGGCGCCCCAGGTGTTGTCCAGCGCGGTGACGACGCCCTTTTCGCGGCACACCCGGGCCAGCTGCGCCAGCGGGCCGAATTCCATGGTCACCGAGCCCGGCGCTTCCAGCCAGACCAGGCGGGTCCTGGCCCCGATGCGCGCGCGCAGGTCGTCCGCATCCATGGCGTCGTAGGGCTGCCAGCCGATGCCCCAGTTCTTCAGCTCGCCTTCGGCCAGCGCCTTGGAAGGCCCGTAGGCGTTGTCCGGGATCAGGACCTCGTCGCCGGCCTGGAGCAGCGCCATGTTGACGTTGGCGATCGCGGCCAGGCCGCTGGGCACCAGCAGGCAGTGCTGGCCGCCTTCCAGCGTGGCGATGCGCTCCTCGAGCTGGAAGGTGGTGGGCGTGCCGTGCAGGCCGTAGGTGTAGCCGGCCTTGTGTTGCCAGTCGCGCGCCCGCATGGCGGCGACATTGGCGAAGATGACGGTGGAAGCCTTGTAGACGCCCGGCTGGGGGGCCGCGAACCCGGCGGGCGGAACGTAGGGGTGGTGGATGAGGTCGGTGGCCTTCGTCATGCGGCCATTATCCCGAGCTCAGACCTTCCACTTTTCCAGCAGCTTTTCCGGGCCCATGCTGTCGTAGCCCTCGAAGGGCTGGTGGATCCAGGGGTTGGTCGGCAGGTACTCGACCGAATAGTCGGGCGTGAATTTCGACAGGCCCTTGGTCCAGATCACGGCGCTGCGCAGTTCGGTGATCGGGGAGTAGTTGTTGCGCAGCAGGTCGATCACGGCGTTGAGCGTGTGGCCGGAATCGGCCAGGTCGTCCACCAGCAGCACCTTGCCGGCGATCTCGCCCTTGGGCGTGGTGATGAAGCGGGCGATGTCCAGGTGGCCCTGCACCGTGCCGGCGTCGGCGCGGTAGGAACTGGTGGACATGATGGCCAGCGGCTTGTCGAAGATGCGCGAGAGGATGTCGCCGGGCCGCATGCCGCCGCGGGCCAGGCACAGGATGGTGTCGAACTGCCAGCCAGACTGGTGCACCTTGATCGCGAGCTTCTCGATCAGGTTGTGGTACTCGTCGTAGCTGACGTACAGGTGCTTGCCGTCTTCCGTCAACATCGCGTGGAATCCTCTTAATCTGCCAGGTAAGGGTGCCGCATCATGATGGTGTGATCGCGATCGGGACTGGTCGAGATCATATCGATGGGCACGCCCGTGACCTGCTCGATGCGCTGCAGGTACAAACGCGCATTGACGGGAAGCTTCTCGTACTGGGTCACGCCCACGGTGCTTTCGCTCCAGCCTTCCAGCTTCTCGTACACCGGCTTGCAGCGCGAGATCTCATCGGCGCCCAGCGGCAGGATGTCGGTGTGCTCGCCATCGAGCTCGTAGCCGGTGCACAGCTGCAGCTCCTCGATGCCGTCCAACACATCGAGCTTGGTGATGCACAAACCCGACAGTCCGTTGACCTGGGCGCTGCGCTTGAGGAGCGCGGCGTCGAACCAGCCGCAGCGGCGAGAGCGGCCGGTGGTCACGCCCTTTTCCTTGCCGACGGTGGACAGGTGGTAACCCACGGTGCCGGGCTTTTCCCAGTCCAGCTCGGTCGGGAACGGCCCGCCGCCCACCCGCGTGCAATAGGCCTTGGTGATGCCCAGGATGTAGTGCAGCAGGCCCGGCCCGACGCCGGCGCCGGCGGCGGCATTGCCGGCCACGCAGTTGCTGGAGGTGACGTAAGGATAGGTGCCGTGGTCCACGTCCAGCAGCGTGCCCTGCGCGCCCTCGAACAGCAGGTTGGCGCCGTTGCGATGGGCCTCGTTCAGCTCGCGCGAGACGTCGGCCATCATCGGCCGCAGCAGCTCCGCATGCTGCATCGATTCGTCGAACACCTGCTGGAAGGCCACTGCGGGCGAGTTCAGAAAGTTCACCAGCACGTGGTTGTGCAGCTCCAGCACCACCTTGAGCTTCTCGGCGAAGCGCTCCGGGTGCTTGAGGTCCTGCACGCGCAGGGCGCGGCGGGCGACCTTGTCTTCGTACGCGGGCCCGATGCCACGGCCGGTGGTGCCGATCTTCTCGGTGCCGCCCTGCTCGCGCAGCGTCTCGCGGGCCACGTCCAGGGCGGCGTGGAACGGCAGGATCAGCGGACAGGCCTCGCTGATGCGAAGGCGCGAGCGCACTTCCACCCCGGCCTTCTCCAGCCCTTCGATTTCCTCGAACAGCTTGGCGGCCGACAGCACCACGCCGTTGCCGATGTAGCACTTGACGCCCGGACGCATGATGCCGCTGGGAATCAGGTGCAGCGCGGTCTTGACGCCGTTGATCACCAGCGTGTGGCCGGCGTTGTGGCCGCCCTGGAAGCGCACGACGCCCTGCGCCATCTCGGTCAGCCAGTCGACCAGCTTGCCCTTGCCCTCGTCGCCCCACTGGGTGCCGACCACGACCACATTGCGACCCGTTGTCTTGTTCATCAGTTTTCCGTTGGGGCTGGGCCCAGGTTCCGTTCGGGCCGAGCCTGTCGAAGCCTCAGCGCCAGTTCAACTTGCATGAGCCCTTCGACAAGCTCAGGGCGAACGGTGTCCGCCGTTCATCGTCACAGCGGGCGCACGGCCCAGCCGCCGCCTTGGGCGGTGAGTTCGCGGTCGCAGTGGAACTCGTCCACTTCGCTCTCATGGCCCGGCAGCACGCAGACCACCGTTTCGCCCTGGCGGCGCAGGCCGGCGATGGCGGCGCGCAGCGCGGGCTGCTCGCCCCAGGGCGCGCGGATGGCGGCCTTGAGCGGGCGCTTGGCCACCACGCCGACCAGTTCGCGCACGTCCAGGCTGAAGCCCACGGCCGGGCGGTTGCGGCCGAACACGGCGCCCACCTCGTCGTAGCGGCCGCCGCGCACCAGCGCGTCGCTGGCGCCGGGCGTGTAGATGCCAAAGCGCACGCCGCTGTAGTAGGCATAGCCGCGCAGGTCGGCCAGGTCGAAGGTGACGGTGGCGCCTTCCAGGTGGCCCGCCAGCCACTTCAGATTTGATAGCGCTTCGCGCAGCGCGGGAGCGGGCTGCAGGCACTTTTCGGCCTCATCCAGCACTTGGGCGTCGCCGTACAGGGACACGAGGGCGGCCAGCCCTTCGCGAGAGCTGGAGGGAAAGGTCCTGGTCAGCGAGGCCAGCGCGCTCGCATCCTTGGCGGCCAGCGCGGCGTGCACCTGCCCCAGCACCTGCGCATCGACCGGGACGCCGTCCAGCAGCGAGCCCACGATGCGCGCATCGGCCAGGTCCACCGTGAGCGGACCGACGTGGGTGGCCTTCAGGCAGTCCAGGGCCAGCAGCAGCGCCTCGAGGTCGGCTTCCAGCCCGGCGTGGCCGTAGATCTCGGCGCCGAACTGAAGCGGCTCACGGGTGGCATGGGGGCGGTCGGGGCGGGTGTGCAGCACCGGGCCGCAGTAGCACAGCCGGGCCACGCCCTGGCGATTGAGCAGGTGGGCGTCGATGCGGGCGACCTGGGGCGTGGTGTCGGCGCGCAGGCCCATCATGCGCCCCGAGAGCTGGTCCACCAGCTTGAAGGTCTGCAGGTCGAGCGCCTCGCCGGTGCCGGTGAGCAGCGACTCGAGGTGCTCCAGCAGCGGCGGCATCACCAGCTCGAAGCCGTAGCCGCGCGCGGTGTCCAGCAATTCGCGCCGCAGTTCTTCGATGTGCCGGGCCTCGGAAGGCAGAACATCGGCGATGTGATCCGGCAGGACCCAGGCGGACATGGATTTCGGGCGCTGTTAAAAACGGTATTTTACCGGGGTCTGAAAAGCGGACAGCCGAACGCAGAGGGCGCAAAGGATTCGCAAAGGACGCAAAAGAAGCCCGAACCAACTTGAGGTTTTTTCTGCGTCCTCTGCGTCATCTCTGCGAACTCTGCGTTCGGCTGCCCGTATTCAGGACGACACCCACAGCAACAGCAGGCCCAGCAAGACGCTGCACAGCCCGAAGAACCGCACCTGGCCGTCGCGCAGGGCCAGCAGCCGCTGGAAGGTGCGGCGCCAGCCCCGCGGCGCGATCAGCGGGAACAGGCCCTCGAACACCAGCACCAGGGCCAGCGCGGCCCAGACAAGGTCGCTGTCCAACGCCGGAGCGTCAGCGGCGCGCGCCCGCCGCGCCGGCCGGGCCCGAGGGCACGCCGCTGCCGCCGCCGGACATGCCACCGCGGTAGGTGCGGAAGAACTCGGAGCTGGCCGGATCGAGCACCATCACGTCGCCCTTCTTGCCGATGGAGGCCTTGTACGCCTCCAGGCTGCGGTAGAACTGCGCGAACTGCGGATCGCGGCCGAAGCTTTCGGCGAAGATCGCCGAGGCCTGGGCGTCGCCCTCGCCGCGCACCTTCTGCGCATCGCGGTAGGCGTTGGCCACGGTCACCTCGCGCTGGCGGTCGGCATCGGCACGGATCTTCTCGCCTTCCGCGGCGCCGGTGGAACGCAGTTCGTTGGCCACGCGCTTGCGCTCGGCCTCCATGCGGCGGTAGACCGATTCGGTGATGGACTCGGCATAGTCGGCGCGGGTCAGGCGCACGTCGACCACCTCGATGCCCCAGTTGCGCGCCTTGATCTCGGCCTGCACGCTCTGGCGCACCTCGCTCATCAGCTGGTCGCGCCGCGTGGACAGCAGCTCGCGCACGGTGCGCTTGCTGATCCCTTCCTGGAACGCGTCACGCACCTCGCGGCTGAGCTGCGCGGCGCCGGAGGCCTCGGTGGAGCCGATGGCACGGATGTACTGGGAGGGTTCCACGATGCGCCAGCGCACGTACCAGTCGATCACCATGCGCTGGTTCTCGGCGGTGAGCATGGCCTCGGTGTCGTTGCTGTCCAGCGTGAGCAGGCGCTTGTCGAGGTAGCTCACGTTCTGGAACGGCGGCGGCAGCTTGAGGTTCAGGCCGGGCTCGGTGATGACGTCCTTGATCTGGCCGAGCGCGTAGACCACGCCGAACTGGCGCTGGTCGACGACGAAGAGCGTGGAGCTGAGCAGCGCAATGGCCACCAGCAGGGAGGAGACGATAAGTCCGATTCTGTTCATGGCAGGGTCAGCCTCCGCAGAGCCGCCTCGAGGAGGCTGAAGCCCCCTCGGGGGGCAGCGAACGCAAGTGAGCGTGGGGGGACATGGATCTTCCGTTCAGCGCGATTCGCGCTCGCGGCTGCGCGAGTTGTCGCGCGCGCGGGCATCGTTGGACACGGTCGGGGGTGCCGCGGGGGCGGCCGGCGCGCCATTGCCTTGCGCCGCGGCGTCCGGCGCGGCCGCGCCACCCTGCGCGACCTGCTGCATGATCCTGTCCAGCGGCAGGTACAGAAGGTTGGAACCCTGGCGGGAATCGACCAGCACCTTGGTCACGTTGCTGTAGATCTGCTGCATGGTCTCCAGGTACAGGCGGTCGCGCGTGACCTGCGGCGCACGCGCGTACTCGCCCTGGATCAGCCGGAAGCGCTGCGCATCGCCCTGGGCCTGCGCGACGATGCGGGCCTTGTAGCCTTGCGCCTCTTCGGTCAGGCGCGAGGCGGCACCGGTGGCGCGCGGGATCACGTCGTTGGCATAGGCCTGCGCCTCGTTCTTGGCGCGCTCGCGCTCCTGGCCGGCGCGCAGCACGTCGTCGAACGCGGCCTGCACCTGCTCGGGGGGTCTCACGCCGCCTTGCTGCATGTTGATGCCCAGCACCTCGACGCCCACGCCATAGCGGTCGAGGATCGACTGCATGAGCTTGCGCACGCGTGGACCGATCTGCTCGCGTTCCTCGGCCAGGGCAGCGTCCATGCGCATGCCGCCCACCACTTCGCGCACCGCCGTCTCGGCCGCCTGCACCACCGCGTCGGCGGGATTGCGGCTCTCGAACAGCCAGGCCCGCGCGTCGCTCAAGCGGTATTGCACGGCGAACTTGATCTCGACGATGTTCTCGTCCTGGGTGAGCATGGCCGATTCGCGCAGGCCGGTGGCCTTGATCACCGTGTCGCGGCCGATGTCGACCGAGCGCACCTGCGTCACGGTGACCAGTTCGTGGCGCTGCACGGGGTACGGCAGGCGCCAGTTGAAGCCGGCGCCGACCGTGGACTTGTAGCGGCCGAACTGGGTGATGACGGCTTGCTGCCCTTCCTGCACGATGAAAAAGCCGGTGCCCAGCCAGATCAGCAGCAGCACGGCCGCGATCAGGCCGGCGCCGATGCCGGCGCTCTTCATGTCGGGCTGGAAGTTGCCGCCGCCGCCACCGCCGTCGGGAGGACGGCGTCCGCGGCCGCCTTTGAAGAGGCCGCCGAGCTTGCGGTTGAAGTCGCGCCAGAGCTCGTCGAGATCCGGGGGGCCCTGGTTGGGCCCCTTGGGCCCTTCAGGCCGGTTCGGGTCGGGCCGGTTGTTCTCGGACTTGCTGTCGTCGCCGCCCCGACCCCAGCGCGGATCGTTCAGGTTGAACATGCCTGTCCTGAGCCTGTCGAAGCGGCCCCGCAGGCGGCCCTTGAGCCCCGCCGCCAGGCTGGGTAGGTGGAGATTCATTGCGCTTGGTTCTCTTTGTTACGTCCCGGCATTGTGCCCAATCAGGCCGGGAAGTCGTGCAAGTGGGGGGGCTGGGATGAAGGGGCATTACCGGCCTGGGCGCGGCCGACCTGCTCGGCCAGTTCGCGGCGCAGGGCCGGCAGGCCATCGCCAGTGCGGCTGCTGACGAACAGGCGCGGCACCAGCGCACCGTCGAGCCCGAAGACGTCGCGCTCCTGGCGCGGGCGCTGCGAAGGCTCGAGCGCGTCGGTCTTGTTGAACACCAGGACCTGGGGCACATTGCCCGCGCCGATCTCGCGCAGCACGCGCTGCACCTCGGCAATCTGCTCCGGGTAATGCGGGTTGGCCGCGTCCACCACGTGCAGCAGCAGGTCGGCATCGACCGCCTCCTGCAGCGTGGCCTGGAAGGCGTCGATCAAGCCGTGCGGCAGGTCGCGGATGAAGCCGACGGTGTCCGACAGCGACACCGATCGCCCGCCGCCCTCCACCTCGCTCAGGTAAAGCTGGCGCGTGGTGGTGTCCAGCGTGGCGAACAACTGGTCGGCGGCATAGGCGCGGGCCTTGACCAGCGCGTTGAACAAGGTGGACTTGCCGGCGTTGGTGTAGCCCACCAGCGAGATGTTGAACGCGCCCTGGCGCTCGCGCTGGCGGCGCTGGGTGTGGCGCTGCTTCTTGACCTTCTCCAGCCGCTCGCGCGTTCGCTTGATGGCGTCACCGATCATGCGGCGGTCGAGCTCGATCTGCTTCTCGCCCGGGCCGCCGCGCTGGCCGGCGCCGCCAGTCTGGCGCTCCAGGTGGGACCAGCGGCGCACCAGCCGGGTGCTCAGGTATTGGAGGCGCGCCAGTTCGACCTGCAGCTTGCCTTCATGGCTGCGGGCGCGCTGGGCGAAGATCTCCAGGATCAGCAGGGTGCGGTCGTTCACCGGCCGGTCGAGGTGCCGCTCGAGGTTGCGCTGCTGCGCCGGGCTGAGCGACTGGTCGAACAGGATTTCGGTGGCGCCGGTCTCGTCGGCCAGCGCCTTGATCTCGTCGGCTTTGCCGCTGCCGATGAAGAGCGCGGCATCGGGCGCCTTGCGCTTGCACGTGACGCGCGCCACGGGCTGCAAGCCGGCGGTCTGGGCCAGCAGGCCCAGCTCTTCCAGCTCGGTGTCGAAATGAGGGAGGCCCAGGTCCACGCCCACGAGGATGGCGGGGGCAACGGGGCTAGGGGGGCGGTCTTGCGGTTGGGACAAACTGGAAATCCGGGGCTTCAGGGATTGAACACGCCCGGTGGGAAGGCAAGCGCCGCGCGCTTGCTGTCAGCTGGCGGCGGTCTCGCTGCCTTCGGCCGCCTGGAAGTTGACGGCCCGGCCGGGGACGATGGTGGAGATGGCGTGCTTGTAGACCATCTGCGTCACGGTATTGCGCAGGAGCACAACATACTGGTCGAAGGACTCGATCTGCCCTTGGAGCTTGATGCCGTTGACCAGGTAGATCGATACCGGCACATGCTCGCGACGCAGGGTGTTGAGGAAGGGGTCTTGTAGTAGCTGCCCTTTGTTGCTCACGATATTGCTCCGTGTTGGTCGAAAATGTTGTTGGAATCTGCACCTTACCACAGCAACACAGCCGTGCAAGTAGGCCAAAACCGATAGCCCAGCCTAGTTGGACGCGCGTTTTGCCAGTTCAAGGGCGCAGCCCTATTCTTTGTCCGCGTACGGGTTCTTGGAGCTCTTCATCTCGATGCGCAGCGGTGTTCCGACCAGGTCGAATTCCTTGCGGAACCGCCCTTCCAGGAAGCGCTTGTAGGCATCGGTCACGTGCTCCAGCGAGTTGCCGTGGACGACGATCACCGGCGGGTTCATGCCGCCCTGGTGGGCATAACGCAGCTTGGGACGGAACATGCCCGCGCGCTTGGGCGACTGGAACTGCACGGCTTCGAGCAGCAGCCGCGTCAACACCGGCGTCGGCATCTTCACCATGGCCGACTTGTGCGCCTGGGCGATGGAGGTCCAGACCGGCCCGAGGCCCTGGCGCTTCCTGGCCGAGATGAAGTGCATCGGCGCGAACTTCAGGAAGGCCAGCCGCACCTCGATCTGGCGCTCGAGCTGCTGGCGCTCGTACTCGTCGACCGCATCCCACTTGTTGATCGCCAGCACGACCGCCCGCCCGCTTTCGAGGATGTAGCCGGCGATGTGGGCATCCTGGTCGGTGACGCCCTGCGTCGCATCCAGCAGCAGCAGTACGACGTTGGCCGATTCGATCGCCTGCAGCGTCTTGACCACCGAGAACTTCTCGATGGCCTCGAACACGCGGCCCTTGCGGCGCAGCCCGGCCGTGTCGATCAGCTCGAACTTCTGCCCGCCCCGCTCGAACGGCACGGAGATCGCGTCGCGGGTGGTGCCCGGCAGGTCGAAGGCGACCAGCCGCTCCTCGCCCAGCCAGGTGTTGATCAGCGTGGACTTGCCGACATTGGGGCGGCCGGCCACCGCCAGCTTGATCACGCCCGTGTCGACCGCCTCCTCCTCGTCTTCGTCCGGCAGGTCCAGCGGTTCGAAGGCCACGTCGACCAGGCTGCGGATGCCCTGCCCGTGCGCGGCGGAGACCGGGTGCACCTCGCCCAGCCCCAGCTCGTAGAACTCGGTCAGCTGCACGCCCTCGGTCATGCCTTCGGCCTTGTTGGCGCACAGCACGGTGGGTTTGCCCAGCTTGCGCAGGTAGTCGGCGATGTCGTGGTCCTGCGCCGAGAGGCCGCCGCGCGCATCGACCACGAACACCACCACGTCGGCCTCGGCGACGGCCTGCCGGGTCTGCTTGGCCATCTCCATGTAGATGCCGCTCTCGGCCGTGGGCTCGAAGCCCCCGGTGTCGATGACGATGAATTCGAGCCTGCCCTGCTTCGCGTTGCCGTAGTGGCGGTCGCGCGTGAGGCCGGCGAAGTCGGCCACGATCGCGTCGCGCGACTTGGTCAGCCGGTTGAACAGGGTCGACTTGCCGACGTTGGGGCGGCCCACCAGGGCCATGACTGGCTTCATGGTGGCAAGCAGGATTCAGTTGGGGACGAAGCCGTAGACCCCTCCGGCGCGGGTGACCACGACCATCGTGCTGCCCGCCATCACCGGCGCCGCCACGACGGCCGAGCCGTCGGTGGGCAGCCGGTGGAGCACGCTGCCGTCGCCCGCCGACAGGAAATGCACCAGCCCGGTGTTGTCGCCGACCGCGATGGAGGAGCCCACCACCAGCGGGGCCGACAGGCCGCGGTACAGCAACTTGTCGTTGACCCAGGCGCGCTCGCCGGTGGCGCGCTGCCAGGCGATGACCTTGCCGTCGTTCTCGGTGCCGACCACCACCCGCTCGTCGCCGTGCACACCCTCGGCGCCGTTGGCCGGCTTGGACCACAGCACCGTGCCGCGGCTGGCGTTGACGCAGCCCACGGCCGCCTGGAAGGCCCGCGCGCAGACACTGTCGCCGACGCGGCTGACGCGCCCGACCAGGTCGACCAGGCGCTCGATGTCGTTGGTGCCGCGTGGCGTGGCGATCGGGGCTTCCCAGCGGATGCTGCCGTTGCTGGGGTTCAGGCCCGCCAGCCGGCCGGCCTGCCCGGCCACCAGCGTGTCGCCCACCGCCAGCATCACGCCGGACTGGCGCAGCACCAGCGGCTCGCCGGGACGCGACTGGGTCCAGAGCTTGCGGCCGGTCTGGCCGTCGAAGGCCGACACGGAGCGGTCGCCGGCCAGCACGAACACCCGCCCGCCCGCCACGAAAGGCGCCGTGTAGGCCTGCGCGCCCAGCTGCTGGCGCCACAGCACCTTGCCGGCGGACAGGGCCACCACCTCGTTGCCGCGAGTCACCACCGCGGCGGTCGTGCCGTCGCTGCCGACACCGGCGGCCAGCGGCGCGCCTGCACTGGCTCGCCACAGGTCGCGCCCGGTCGCGGCATCCAGCACGGCTACCGTGCCGTCGCTGGCGGCGACGGCCACGGCGCTGCCGCTGGTGCTGACCGACAGGGGCAGGTTGACCTCGCCGATGCGCGCGCTCCAGGCCTGCCGCACGGCCACCGAGGCCGGGTTGGGCGGCAATTCGGCCGGCTTGGGCTTTTCAGGGCCGCCGCCAAAGAGGTTGGGCAGCGACGGCAGCATCGAGCAGCCCGCCAGCGATGCTACGAAAACAATAGCTGCAACCGCACGCACGGGGCGGGCCGGGGCCCGATTTGTTGCTTGCTTCATGGCTTGGCCGCCGCCGCTGCCGCCTTGGGGTCCACGCCCATGGCATTGAGCTTGACTTCCACCAGGCGCCGGTACTCGGCCCGCTCGTCCAACCCCTGGTAGGCCTTGGTGTACTCGGCCTTGGCCTGGTCCTTGCGGCCCTGCAGGTTGTGGATGTCGCCACGGCGGTCGGCCGCGAGCGCCTCGAATTCCCTGGGGACGCCGGCGTTCAGGTGCTTCATGGCCTCGTCGTAGGCCTTGGCCTCGACCAGCACGCCGGCCAGCCGCAACCGCGCGACCGCCTGGTAGCCCGGGTCGGAGGCCTTGTCGGCCACCCAGGTCAGGGCGGCCTTGGCCGCGTCGGCGTTGCCCTTGTCCATGGCGACCTTGGCTGCCATCAAGCCGGCTTGCGGCGCGAACACGGTGCCGCCGAACTTGTCCTTGATGTCGCTGAAGGCCCGCTCGACGCGTGCGGCGTCGCCGGCCTGGGCCGCCCGCTCGACCTCGTCGAAGATCGCGGAGGCCTGCACCGCCTGCGTGCGCTGCCAGTACTGCCAGCCGTTGTACGCCGCGACGGCGCCGAACACGGCGATCAGCACCCAGGTGATGAAGTTGCCGTAGGTGTTCCAGAAGTGCTTGAGCGCGTCAAGCTGCTCCTGTTCTTCGAGGTCGAGATGTTTTGCCATGAGAGTGCCTGTGGAGCAGCCTGCGATTGTAGTTAGGGCTTGAGCAGCGCCGCCCAGCTGGCGGCTTGCCCCAGGGGTTTGCGCTGCTGCGCCCCGCTGCCGTCGCGCAGCGCCTTCACCGTCACTTCGCCGGCTGCCACTTCGTCGCCGCCGAAGATCAGCGCGAACCGCGCGCCGCTGGCGTCGGCCTTCTTGAACTGCGACTTCATGCCAGCCAGGCCCTCCGCGCCGGCGGCGTGCTGGATTACGTGGACGCCGGCCTGGCGCAGCGCTTCGAGCGCGGCCATGACCGGCGCCGTGGGCACGCCCGGCGGCACCACCGCATAGGCGTCCGGAGCGCCGCCCGGGAGGGGGAGCGCCAGTTCCTTGAGCAGCAGCAGCAGCCGCTCGATGCCCAGCCCGAAGCCCACCGCCGGCGCCGGGCTGCCGCCCAGCTGAGCGATCAGGCCGTCGTAGCGGCCGCCGCCGCACACCGTGCCCTGCGAGCCGAGCTGGTCGGTCACCCACTCGAAGACGGTGAGGTTGTAGTAGTCCATGCCACGCACCAGGCGTGGGTTGATGCGGTACTGCAAGCCGACCGCATCCAGCACGCTGCGCACCGACTCGAAATGCGCCCGGGATTCACGGCCCAGGAAATCCATCAGCTGCGGGGCGGCCTCCACCAGCGCCTGCATCGCCGGGTTCTTGCTGTCCAGGATGCGAAGCGGGTTGCTGTGCAGCCGCCGGGCGGCCTCCGCGTCCAGCGACGAGGCGTGCTGCTCGAAGTAGCGCACCAGCGCCTCGCGGTGGGCGTTGCGCTCGGCCGGCTGGCCCAGGCTGTTGATTTCCAGGCGGACATGCCCGCCTTCCTGCAGGCCCAGCTCGCGCCACAGGGCACGCGCCACCAGGATCATCTCGGCGTCTATATCGGGCCCGGCGAATCCCAAGGCTTCGACGTCCAGCTGGTGGAACTGGCGGTAGCGGCCCTTCTGCGGCCGCTCGTGGCGGAACATGGGGCCCAGCGTCCACAGCCGCAGCGGGCCGTTGTACAAGGCGTTGTGCTCGATCATGGCGCGCACGATGCCGGCGGTGGCCTCGGGGCGCAGCGTCAGCCTGTCGCCGTTCATCGAATCGGTGAAAGAGTACATCTCCTTCTCGACGATGTCGGTGACCTCGCCCAGGCCGCGCACGAACAGCGCCGTCGGCTCGACGATGGGCGTCACGATGTACTGGTAGCCGTAACGGGCCAGCACGGCACGCACCACGGACTCGAAGTGCTGCCACAGCGCCGAATCCGGCAGGTTCTCCTTGCGCGGCACGGCAGCCGGCAGGATGTCGTTCATGCCCTTGACGGCGGTCAGGGTCCCTGCCTTTGCGGCACTGAGTTTCTCAGCCATGTCGTTGTCTTGGGCTCAGGCGGTTTCGGCGGCCGTGCCGAAGCGCTTGTCGATGTAGTTCTCGACGATCTGGTGGAATTCGGCGGCGATGTTCTCGCCCCGCAAGGTCATGGCCTTCTGGCCGTCGATGAACACGGGGGCCGCCGGCGCTTCGCCGCTGCCGGGCAGGCTGATGCCGATGTCGGCATGCTTGCTTTCGCCCGGCCCGTTGACGATGCAGCCCATCACGGCGACCTTCATCTTCTCGACGCCCGGGTATTTCGCGCGCCAGACCGGCATCTGCGCGCGCAGGTAGTCGTCGATCTGCTTGGCCAGCTCCTGGAAGGTGGTGCTGGTGGTGCGCCCGCACCCCGGGCAGGCCGTCACGCTGGGCACGAAGCTGCGCAGGCCCAGCGCCTGCAAAATCTCGGAGGCGATCACCACCTCCTGCGTGCGGGCCTCGCCCGGCTGCGGCGTGAGGGACACGCGGATCGTGTCGCCGATGCCCTCCTGCAACAGGATGCCCAGCGCGACGCTGGACGCCACCGTGCCCTTGGTCGCCATGCCGGCTTCGGTCAGCCCCAGGTGCAGCGCGTAGTCGCAGCGCCTGGCCAGTTCGCGGTAGACGGACACCAGGTCCTGCACGCCGCTGACCTTGCAGGACAGGATGATCTGGTCGCCATCAAGCCCCATCTCCTGGGCGCGGCGGGCCGATTCCACGGCGGACGTGATCAGCGCCTCGTACATCACGCTGCGCGAATCCCAAGGTTGGGCGCGGCGGCTGTTCTCGTCCATCAGGCCGGCCAGCAGCTCCTGGTCGAGGCTGCCCCAATTGACGCCGATGCGCACGCACTTGTTCCAGCGGACGGCGGCTTCGATCATCTGGCCGAACTGGCGGTCGCGCTTGTCGCCCTTGCCCACGTTGCCCGGATTGATGCGGTACTTGGACAGCGCCTGGGCGCAGTCGGGGAACTCGGTCAGCAGCCGGTGGCCGTTGTAGTGGAAGTCGCCGACCAGCGGGACGTCGACACCCATGCGGTCCAGCTGCTCGCGGATGTAGGGCACCTGCTGGGCGGCTTCGGGCGTGTTCACCGTGATGCGCACCAGCTCCGAGCCGGCGATGGCCAGCTCCTTGACCTGGATGGCGGTGCCGATCGGGTCCTGGGTGTCGGTGTTGGTCATGGACTGCACGCGCACGGGCGCATCGCCGCCGATGGTGACCACGCGCGAACCCCACACCGCCCGCGCCTGCCGCGAGCGGCGCGGCAGCGGCGCCGCCGGCGCAATCGGCAGGCAGGGCTGGTCCACTTACTTCACCTCGAACCGGGCGACGTTGTCGCGCGAGACCGGCGCCAGGTCGAAGGCCTTGCCGCGAACCTCCACCTGGGTGTTGCTGCTGCTGCCGACGGTCACGGCCAAAGGCAGCGCGCCGGCCGCGCCCGCGCTCTCGCCGGCGGCCATCAGCTTGCGCAGGGCGACCACGCCGTTGCCGTCGGTGACCTCGATCCATGAAGGGCCGCGGGTGCGGAACATCACCAGGCCCGAGGCGGGCGCCGTGGCCGCCACGTTGGTCACAGCGGCCGCCGGGGACGGGGTAACGCCGGCGGTCAGGCTGGCCTGCGGCATGGACACGACGGCAGCTTGTATGGTGGGCGCGGCGGCCGGGGTGGCGGGCTCGGGGATGGTCGATGCCGGCTGGATCACGATCGGCGCGGCCATCGGGGCTCCCGTGGATTCGGCAGCCTTCGGGGCGGCCGCGAGATTTTCCTCGCTGCGCAGGTCGGGCATGAAGACCAGCACCAAAGCGCCCAGCAGCAGGGCGAACACGGCCAGGAACACCGGGCGGGACATCTGCTCCCGCCAAGGGTGGGGGCCCGCCGCATCGCTGGGCGAGCGGAAGGGCGCATTGATGCCTTCGGTGTCCTGCACCAGGCGCGGAGCCGACGTCTGCGGCAGCCGCTGCAGCACTGGCTGCGGGTCGATCTTGAGCGTGCGGCAGACGCTGGCGGCCAGGGCGCGGGCGAACACCGCGTCGGGCAGCAGGTCGTAGCGGTCTTCCTCCAGCGCCTCGAGCTTGCGCACCGGCACCTTCAGGGACACTGCCAGCGCGGCGACGTGCAGGCCGGCGGCCTCACGCGCGCGGCGCAGCAGCACCCCGGCGCTGGGGCCCTCGAGCACGGCGGCCTCACTCATCGAACGCCCCGCGCTCGAAGGCGACGACCTCCCGCGACTGGGGAAAGCGTTTCTTGAGCTGTTCGCCCAGCTGGCCCATGGCGACGCGGTCGTTCAGCCGCCGCTCCACCTTGATGCCCAGCCACAGCGTCTCGGCGTTGGCCAGTTCACTGTTGTTCAGGCGGCGGATGTAGAACTGGGCGCGGCCCACGTCGCCGCGCTGGTACAGCAGGTTGGCCAGGTTGTAGCCGGTGATGGGATTGCCGGCATCGAGCTCGTAGGCGCGCGCCAGGCTTCGCTCGGCCTCGGCGCCGCGGCCCGCCCGCGCATGGCACACGCCCTGTGCCATCAGGCTCTTGGCGCGGCCGGCATACAGCGGGTTGGCCAGCGCCTGCTCGAAAGTGCGCACCGATTCGTCGAAGCGCCCCTGCTGGCATTGCAGCCAGCCCAGGTTGTGCAGGGTGTTCGCGTCGCGTGGATTCAGGGCCACGGCCCGGCGGAAGCTTTCCTCCGCCTGCCGCATGTCGTTCAGGCGCATGTAGATCAGGCCGCGCAGGTTGTAGGCCTCGGGGAAGGTGGGATCGTTGGCGATCACCTGCTTGAGTTCATCCAGGGCGATGTTGGTCTGGCCCTGCTCGAAGTAGCCCACCGCGAGTTCCATCCGGATGCGGGCGCGCTTGCGGGCCTCGGGCTCGTCGGACTCCGTGAGGATGTCGCGGCTGCCCGGGTCGGCCGGCTGGGTGGCGCAACCGCCCAGGGCGAGCAGCGCGGCCAGGACGCAGGCTCCGGCGTGAACACGGCTCGTCATGATGGTCCTGTCTCCTTGGCCGCGGCGGCGGCGGCCGGCACCTGTTTGAGCACGATGGTGCGTTGCCGGGCGATCCGCTGATCGACCCGGGTGCGGTCCTTGACGTCGCCGGCCAGCTGGCCGCAGGCGGCATCGATGTCGTCCCCTCTGGTTTTGCGCACGGTGGTGACGATACCAGCATCACTGAGGATTTTCGCGAAAGCCGTGACCTGGCTGTTGGGCGAGCGCGTCAGTCCGGACTGGGGGAAAGGGTTGAACGGAATCAGGTTCAGTTTGCAGCTGACACCGCGGCCGGCATGGTGCCGCACGAGTTGAACCAGCTGCCGCGCGTGCTCAGGCTGGTCGTTCACGCCATCGAGCATGCAGTACTCGAAGGTGATGAAATCGCGCGGCGCGTGTTCCAGGTAGCGGTTGCAGGCATCCAGCAGTTCGGCCAGCGGGTACTTGCGATTGAGCGGGACCAGGTTGTCGCGCAGGGGATCGTTGGGGGCGTGCAGCGACACCGCCAGGGCCACCGGGCAGTCCTGGCCCAGGCGGTCCATCATGGGGACCACGCCGGAGGTGGAGACCGTGACGCGGCGGCGGGACAGGCCATAGCCATGGTCGTCCAGCATCACCTTCAACGCCGGCAGCAGCGCCGAATAGTTCTGCAGCGGCTCTCCCATGCCCATCATCACCACGTTGGAGATGACGCGGTCCGGGGTATTCAGGCGTCCGCGCAGGAAGTGCTCGGCGAACCAGAGTTGCGCCACGATCTCGCCCGTGGTGAGGTTGCGCGAGAAGCCCTGGTGCCCGGTGGAACAGAAGCGGCAACCCACGGCGCAGCCCGCCTGGGAGGAGACGCACAGCGTGCCGCGGTCGTCCTCGGGGATGAACACGGCTTCCACGGCGTCGCCGTTGCCGACGTCGAACAGCCATTTGATGGTGCCGTCGGCGGATTCGTGCTGGGTGAGCAGCGGCAGGCCCTCGACGCGAGCCGCGGTCTTGAGCTTTTCGCGCAGCGACTTCGCCAGGTCGCTCATCTGGTCGAAATCGCGGGCGCCGCGCTGGTGGATCCAGCGGAACAGCTGGGTGGCGCGAAAGCGCTTCTCCCCCAGGCCTTCGCAGAACGCGGCCAACCCGTCGAGGTCGAAATCGAGGAGGTTGGCGGTCATCGCATAGGTCGTCGCGCGTTCAGCGCGAGTACACGTTCATGCCCGGAAAGAAGAAGCCCACTTCGACCTTGGCGGTTTCGGCCGCGTCGGAGCCGTGCACCGCATTGGCGTCGATGCTGTCGGCGAAATCGGCGCGGATGGTGCCCTTCTCGGCCTTCTTGGGGTCGGTCGCGCCCATCAGCTCGCGGTTCTTCAGGATCGCGTTCTCGCCTTCCAGCACCTGGATCATCACCGGGCCGGAGATCATGAACTCGACCAGGTCCTTGAAGAAGGGGCGCTCCTTGTGGACGGCGTAGAACTGCTCGGCCTCGCCGCGCGACAGGTGGGCCATCCGGGCCGCGATGATCTTCAGGCCGGCACCTTCGAAACGGGCGTAGATCTGGCCGATGACGTTCTTGGCGACGGCGTCGGGCTTGATGATGGAGAGGGTGCGTTCGATGGCCATGGAGTCTTCCTGGGAGAGTGATTAGGGTTTGGCCGAAGCGCAAAAGTTCGGCAAAGCCCTGGATTTTAACCGGCGACGCGGTTTCAGCGGCCGCCGCGGCTGCGGCGCTGGCCACCGCCACCGCCACCGCCACCGCCACCGCCACCGCCACCGCCGGGGCCGCGGCGCGGGCCCGGCCCGCCCTGCCCGGCCTGGCGCTGCCGGGTAAAGCTGTCGGCGCCAATGTAGCCCAGCGAGGTCTTCATCGGATCGGGTTGGGCACTGCCGCCGCCCTGCCGGTCGCCCCGGTCCTTGCTGCGGCGCTGCTGGCCTTGTCCGCCGCTACCCTTGTTGCCGCCGGGCTGGCCGCCGCGCGGCTGCCCGTTGAAGCCCTGGCCCTGCCCCGGCCCTTGTCCCTGCCCGCTGCCGCGCGGGCCACCGCCGCGGTTGCCCCGGCGGCGGTTGTTGCGCCCGCCGCCCTCGCCTTCACCGGCTTCCCGGTGCGGCTGGCGCTCGCCGTCGGCGCCGGCCGCCTGCGCCAGCGAGCGGATGTCGCGCTCGTCCAGTTCCATGAAGGCCCCGCGCTTGAGCCCGCGCGGCAGCACCATCGCGCCGTAGCGGATGCGGATCAGGCGGCTGACCGCATGGCCCAGCGCTTCGAACAGGCGCCGCACCTCGCGGTTGCGGCCTTCGGAGATCGTGACGCGGTACCAGGTGTTGGCGCCCTCGCCCCCGCCGTCCTCGATGGAGCCGAACTGCGCGCGGCCGTCCTCGAGTTCGACACCGTCGAGCAGGCGCTGCTTTTCCTCGGCGGCCAGCGCGCCCAGCACGCGCACCGCGTACTCGCGCTCCAGCCCGAAGCGGGGATGCATGAGCTTGTTGGCCAGTTCGCCCGAGCTCGTGAACAGCAGCAGCCCCTCGGTATTGAGGTCCAGCCGCCCCACCGACTGCCACTTGCCCTGGTACAGCTTGGGCAGCTTGCGGAACACCGTGGGCCGGTTCTGCGGGTCGTCATGCGTGACCACCTCACCCACGGGCTTGTGGTAGGCAATGACGCGCGCCGGCGGCGGCGCGATGCGAAAGCGGATCGGCTTGCCGTTGACCTTGATCTGGTCGCCGAACTGGATGCGCTGGCCGATGTGGGCGGGTTCGTTGTTGACCGAGATCCGCCCTTCCATGATCAGCTGCTCCATCTCCAGCCTCGATCCCAGGCCGGCTTGCGCCAGCACCTTGTGCAGCTTGGGCGTTTCGGCTTGCGGCGCCAGCACGCGCTTGCCGAGGGCGACCTCGGCACTCGCCTCGTCGGCATCGAACTGGCCCGAGACCACGTCCTCGAACCGGATCGGCTCGGGCGGGGCCGCGGCAGGCGCCTGGCGAGCCTGCCGCTCCGCACGCTCGTCTTCGTCCTGGTCCTCGTCGTCGTCGTCCAGCAGGTCGTCGTCGGGCTCGGCGTCCAGCTCCTGCACCGGGACCTGGGGCTCTTTGTCTTCGGGTGAATTCATGGGGTACTTCAGGTCAGGGTGGCGGGGGCGGGGTCGGCTGCCGCGCCGTCGGCGGGGCCGGCCGGAACGGGCTCGATCGGCAGCGCCGGCTGGCTGTCGTCGGCATGGGCCTCGAGCGCAGCCAGCGCGCCGGCCTGCTGCGAAGGCGATTCCAGCATCGGCAACTGGTCCAGCGATTCCAGGCCGAGGTCGTCCAGGAACTGCCGGGTCGTGGCGTAGAGGGCGGGCCGGCCGGGCGCCTCGCGGTGGCCGATCACCTCGACCCAGCCGCGGTCTTCCAGCTGCTTGAGGATCTGCGTGTTGATCGTGACGCCGCGGATGTCTTCCATGTCGCCCCGCGTCACGGGCTGCCGGTAGGCGATGATGGCCAGGGTCTCCAGCGTGGCGCGGGTGTACTTGGGGGGCTTTTCCGGATGCAGCCGGTCCAGGTACTCGCGCATCTCGGGGCGGCTCTGGAAACGCCAGCCGCTGGCCACGCAGGCCAGTTCCACGCCGCGCTGCGCCCAGTCGTTCTGCAGGTCGTGCAGCAGGCTCTTGATGGTGTCGGCGCCCAGTTCGTCGTTGAACAGCACGCGCAGCTCCCGCACGGGCAGGGGCTGCTGCGAACAGATCAAGGCGGTTTCAAGGACGCGCTTGGCATCCGCCGTATTCATGGTCTTCGCTTGTTCGTTCCGGGAAAAAGGGCGCTGCGCGCCGTCCGTGCCACCGCGGAGCTAGCCGGGGGCGTGGCTCTCAAGCCATTCCGATTCATTGTAGCGCAGGCCCCACAGGGCCAAGGCGGCTTGGAGGTCCGCCGGCAGGGGCGCGTGGAACTCCATCGCGCGGCCGGTGGCCGGGTGCGTGAACGCCAGCCGGAACGCATGCAGCGCCTGCCGGGACAGGCCTGCCGCCGGCGCCCCGCCATAGAGTTCATCCGCCACCAGCGGATGCCCCAGGTGCGCCATGTGCACGCGGATCTGGTGCGTGCGCCCGGTCTGCAGGGTCGCCCTCACCCAGCAGCCATGCTCTGCATTTTGTAGCACCTCGAGTCCGGTGGATGCGGGCTTGCCGCTGTTTTGGTCCAGATCCACGGCCGCCATGCGCAGCCGGTTGCGCGGATCGCGGCCGATCGCGGCCTGCACCTGGCGCGCGCGCGGGCCGCTCCAGGGGCGGTGCGCCAGCGCCACGTACTGGCGCGACACCTCGCGCGCGGCGATCAGGCGCACCAGGGCGTCCATGGTGGCGCGGGTGCGGGCCACCACCATCAGGCCGCTGGTGTCCTTGTCCAGGCGGTGGACGATGCCGGCGCGGGGCAGCATGACCGCGCCGGCATCGCGCGCCAGCAAGCCATTGAGCAAGGTGCCGCTCCAGTGGCCGGGGGCCGGGTGGACCACCAGCCCGGCCGGCTTGTCGATCACCAGCAGGTGCTCGTCCTCGAACACCACCGGTAGCGCCATCGCCTCGGGCTTGAACGCCTGGCTCTGGGGCGTGGGGCGCAGTTCGACGTGGCCCTCTTCGCCGGCCTTGACCTTCCGCGAGGAGCGGGTGGCGGGCTGCCCGCCCAGTGTCACCGCGCCGCCCTGCAGCAGCTGCTGCAGGTAGCTGCGCGAGAACTCGGGCACCAGCGCCGCCAGCGCGCGATCCAGCCTTTCGCCGTGCCATTGCGCAGCGATGGTGAAGGGCCTCAGCTCGGCCGGTGCGCCCTCTTCCGCCTCTTCGCCGAAGAGGTCGGCTGGTAGAATGACGGGGCTTTGTTCCAAGGAAAACGCGTGTTGATTCGCTCCAAATTATCGGTGGTGCCGGCCCTTGCCCTGGCGGTGCTGGCCGGCTGTTCCTCGACCCCCGACGACAGGACGGCCACCTGGAGCCCCAACCGGATCTACGCCGAGGCCAAGGACGAACTGAACTCCGGCGGCTACGAGAAGGCCATTCCGCTGTTCGAGCGCCTGGAGGGCCGCGCCGCCGGCACGCCGCTGGCGCAGCAGGCGCAGCTCGAGAAGGCCTACGCGCACTACAAGGCCGGCGAGCAGCCGCAGGCCCTGGCCACGCTGGACCGCTTCATCAAGCTGCACCCGGCCAGCCCGGCGATCGACTACGCGCTGTACCTCAAGGGCATTGTCAATTTCAACGACAACCTGGGCCTGTTCACCTTCATCACCCGGCAGGACCTGTCCGAGCGCGACCAGAAGGCGGCCAAGGAATCGTTCGAGGCCTTCAAGGAACTCTCCACCCGCTTTCCCGAATCCCGCTACACCCCGGATGCGCGCGCCCGCATGACGTACATCGTCAACTCGCTGGCGCAGTACGAGGTGCACGTGGCGCGCTACTACTACAGCCGCGGCGCCTACGTCGCAGCCGTGAACCGCGCGCAGACCGCGCTGGCCGACTACCAGGACGTGCCGGCCCTGGAAGAAGCGCTGTTCATCCTGATGCGCTCCTACGACGCGCTGGGCATGAACCAGCTCGCCGCGGACAGCCGCCGGGTGCTGGAGAGGAACTACCCCCGCAGCGACTACCTGACCCAGGGTTTCAAGTCCAGGCAGGATCCGTGGTGGAAGATCTGGTAGCCGGGTCGCTAGCCCCCCACGCTCGTGCCTGAAGGCAGGGCGCTGCTCCCCAAGGGGGCTGTCGCGCCCTGGGCCTGCCCGGCGGCGCTCAATGCTTCGACCGCCTCCACAAATTCATCCTGCGATTGCAGCCGCCGCATCGGCGGCAGTGCCGCCAGCAGCCGTTTGCCGTAGCCCATGCTGGCCAGCCGCGTGTCGCACACCACGAGCAGACCCTGGTCGGACTCGCGCCGGATCAACCGGCCGGCGCCCTGCTTCAGCGCCACCGCCGCTTCGGGCACGAAATAGTCGTTGAAAGGGCTGCGGCCCTGCCCTTCCAGCCGCTGCGCACGGGCTTCCACCAGCGGGTCGCCCGGCGGCGGAAACGGCAGCTTGTCGATGATCACCAGCTGCAGGGCGTCGCCGGGGACGTCCACGCCCTCCCAGAAGGACGCCGAGGCCACCAGGACGCATCCCGGCCGGCCTTGTGACGCGCCTTCGCGGAACCGCTCGATCAGGCGCCGCTTGGGCCATTGCCCCTGCACCAGCACCTCGACCTCGCCGGCCGCGTCGAAGCGCGCCTGCAGGTCCTCGCCGATGGTGCGCAGCGCGCGCAGCGTGGTCGTCAGCACCATGGTCCGGCCGCCCAGGCGGCGGGCGGCATCGGCAGCCAATGCAGCGACGCGCGCGCTGTGGGCCGGGTCGTTCGGGCGGGGCAGGTCCCGCGGCAGGTACAGCGCGGCCTGCGAGGCGTAGTCGAACGGGCTGCCCACGCGCAGCACCTGCGCGTCTTCCAGGCCGCAGGGCTCGGTGAACCAGCTCAGGCGGGCGTCGTCGCCCAGCGTGGCCGAGGTGAAGATCCAGGCGCGGCCGGACGGCTCGGCGCCCTCCCCGCCGGGCTTGAGCAGCTTGCTGCGCACGGCCTGCGCGATGTCCAGCGGCGACTCCACCAGCCGCAGCTGCTGGCCCACGTCCACCCACCGCACCGAGCCCGTCTCGCAGGAGCGGCCGAAGCGTTGCGCGCGTTGGGCGAACAGCACCGCGCGTTCGTGCAGCCGCACGAAGTCCGGCGCGATCTCGCTCACGGTGGCCAGCGCATCCGCCGCGGCATGGCAGGCCGCTTCCACATCGGCGAGGGCGGCTTCCCACGCGGCGGCGTCCACGTCCTGCGGCGAGGTGCCGGTCCAGCGCAGGCGGCTTGCGCCCCAGGCCCTGCCGACCACCAGCCTCAGTTCCCGCGCCGCGCGTTCCGTCCCGGCCGCCAGACCCTGCCAGTCGGCCAGCCCGCGGGCCAGTTGCAGGCCGGTGGCCAGCAGGTCGCGGGTGAAATCCAGCAGCTGCCCCGTGGTGAGCTGCGCGCCCAGGAACTGAACGCCGGTTTCGTTCAGCTGGTGGGCCTCGTCGAAGATCGCCACCCGCACGCTGGGCAGCAGCTCCGCCATGCCGGATTCGCGCACGGCCAGGTCGGCGAAGAACAGGTGATGGTTGATCACCACCACGTCGGCGGCGAGTGCCTCGCGCCGTGCCAGGTTCACGTGGCAGGCGCGGAACTTGGGGCACTGCGAGCCCAGGCAGTTTTCGCGGGTGGACGTCACCAGCGGAATGACGGGCGATCGCTCGTCCAGGCCGGGCAGCTCGGCCAGGTCGCCCGTGCGCGTGGCCTGCGCCCATTCCTCGACCTTGGCGAGGGTGCGCACGGCGGTGCGGTCCGGCAGGGTCGCGTCATGCCGGGACAGCTCCATGCGGTGCAGGCACAGGTAGCTGGCGCGACCCTTCAGCAAGGCGGTGCGCACCGGCAGGCCCAGCGCCTGCACCAGGCGGGGCAGGTCGCGGCCATAGAGCTGGTCCTGCAAGGTCTTGGTGGCGGTGGACAGCAGCACCCGCTCGCCGGACAGCAACGCGGGCACCAGGTAGGAGAAGGTCTTGCCCACACCGGTGCCGGCTTCGACGACCAGCGCCCCGCCCTCCTCGACGGTGCGCGCGACCGCAAGCGCCATCTCCTGCTGCGGCTGGCGCAGGCGGAATTCGTCGGCGGCGCGTGACAGTACCCCGCCCGGCGCAAACGCACTTCGAACAGCTTCGATCAAGTCCATCAGTCGCGGCCGGGCCGCCCCAAGGCGATTGAAGCCCCCTTGGGGCGCAGCGACCCACACGGAGCGGGCAAGCGTGGGCGCAGCATTCCTAAGCGGGTTCTTTGGGGTCGAGCGCCAGTTCGAGGCGGGCGATCTGGTCGCGCAAGGCCAGGCGGCGCTTCTTCAGGCGCCGGACCATCAGCTCGTCCAGCGGTGTTTCGTGGCTCAGGCGGTCGATCATGGCGTCGAGGTCGGCATGCTCCATGCGCAGCTCGATCAGGTGCCGTTCGGGGGAGTGGAGGTTGGAATCCAAGACAAACTGCGGCGCTCGCGCGGGCCACTGCCGGGTTCATTCGATAATACGTCTTTGTCGCCCATTAATCGAGCATGGCCAAAGGCTACCGACTCACCGCATCCACCGGCATCCACAAGGGTGATCGCGAGTACCAGCAGGACCAGATCGCCCTGATCAGCCATCCGCGCATCACGGGCTGCGTGCTGGGCGTGGTGGCCGACGGGATGGGCGGGCGCAGCGGCGGACGCAAGGCCTCCGACCAGGTCATGCTGACCACGAAGCAGCTGTTCGAGCGCTATTCGCCCGACCATGACGACGCCCCCTCGCTGCTCAAGCAGATCGTCCAGGAAGCCCACCTGGTGATCAAGCTCACGGCCATCTCGGCCGAGCAGGAGCCGCACAGCACCCTGGCCGCCTTCCTCATCAACCCGGCGGGCGACTGCCACTGGGTGCACGCGGGCGATTCACGCATCTACCACTTCCACGGCAACCGCCTGGTCAGGCGGACGCTGGACCATTCCTACGTGCAGACGCTGGTCGACAAGGGCGAACTCACCGAGGAAGAAGCCAACGTCCACCCGCAGTCCAACATCCTCATGGGCTGCCTCGGCGCCGAGGATGACCCGCCGGCAGACCTGCACTACATCCCCATGCTCAAGCCGGGCGACGTGCTGCTGGCCTGCAGCGACGGGGTCTGGCACTACTTCAGCCCGACCGAACTCGGCTCGGTACTGGCTTCGCTCTCGCCGCGCGAGGCGACCGAGTTCCTGATCGACAAGGCCCGCTCGCGTGCCCGCGGGGGCGGCGACAACCTGTCGCTGGTGATCGTCAAGCTCGAACCGCTGGACAGCTGAGGCTGCCAGCCATCAGGGCGGCACCGGGAGCGGCCGCAACTCCCTCTTGCGCTCGGCCGCGCGCTGCTGCACCCGGCCTTTTCGTTCCTGCGCCTCTTCCATGCGTTCCTGGTGGCGCCGCAGGTTTTCGCGCGTATCGGGCTGCGTGGGCGCCGAGGGCGCCCGGGGTGCCTCAGGCTGCGGGGGTGCCGACTTGGTTGCCGCCGGGGGTGCTACCGGCTTCCGCAAAGGTGCAGGTGCAGGTGCAGGTGCAGGTGCAGGTGCAGGTGCGGGGGCAGGTGCAGGTGCAGGTGCGGGTGCGGGGGCAGGCGCGGGGGCGGCCGGCTGCGGCCGCGCCTGCTCGGCCTGCCGCTCCTGGATCTCACGCAGGCGCTGGTCAGCCTTGCGCTTGCGTTCCATGTCGTTGAGCGAGACCTCCTGGCGGCGCAGGTCGGCCAGCACCTCGCGCCGGCGCGCGCGGGCCTCATCGATGCAATCGTTCACCGCGAACCGGCGGTAGCAGGCCTTTTCCCGCTCGGCAAAGGCCGCCTCGGCCTGGGCCCGCTCGGCGCGGATTCGCTCGCGCTCGGCCTCGTCCTGGGCGGACGTGGCCGTCGCAAAGGCCAGCAGCAGCAGCGGGATCAGGCGGTTCATGTCAGTCGGGTGTTGACCGAGCGGCGCTCCAGCGCCACGAACTCGGCCGATTGCATTTCGTTCAGGCGCGACACGGTCCGGGGGAATTCATGGGCCAGCGGCCCCTCTGTGTACAACGCCTCCGGTGCCACGGCCGCCGACATGATCAGCTTCACGCGCCGGTCGTAGAGCACGTCCACCAGCCAGGTGAAGCGGCGGGCCTCCGAAGCCATGTTCACCGGCATGGAGGGCACGCCGGACAGCAGCACGGTGTGGAACTGGGTGGCGATCTCCAGGTAGTCGTTCTGGGATCGCGGGCCCCCGCACAGCGTCTTGAAGTCGAACCAGACCACCCCGCCGGCCTTGCGCCGCGCCCGGATCTGGCGCTGCTCGATGTGCAGCACCGGGTCTTCGTCGTGCATTTCGGCCAGCTCCGTGAAGGCCTGGTCCAGGGCCGCGTCCGCCTCGGGTCCCAGGGGCGTGTGGTACAGCTTCAGGTGCTCCATGGTGCGCCGCCGGTAGTCGGTGCCGTTGTCGACGTCGACCACCTCGAGCTTTTCGTTCAGCAGCGCGATGGCCGGCAGGATGCGGTCGCGGTGCAGGCCGTTCGGGTACAGGCCGTCCGGCTTGAAGTTGGACGTGGTGACGAAGCCCACGCCGTTGTCGAACAGCGCATCCAGCAGACGGTGCAGGATCATCGCATCGGTGATGTCCGCCACGTGGAACTCGTCGAAGCAGATCAGCCGGAAGCGCCGGGCCATGCGCTCGCCCAGTTCGTCCAGCGGGTTCACGGTGCCTTGCAGGTCCGACAGTTCGCGGTGCACCTCGCGCATGAACTCGTGGAAGTGCAGGCGTGTCTTGCGCACGATCGGAACTGCCGTGTAGAAGCAGTCCATCAGGAAGCTCTTGCCGCGCCCGACCCCGCCGTACATGTACACGCCGCGGGGGATCTCGGGCCGGTTGATCAGCTTCTTGAAGACGTTGGAGCGCTGCTCCTTGAACTCGGCCCACTCGCGGGCGCAGCGGTCCAGGGCCTGGACCGCGCGCAACTGCGCCGGATCGCTCTCGTAGCCGCGCGCCTGGAGTTCGGCTTCGTAGACCTGGCGAACGCTCATGCGAAGGACCTCAATGCGGACAGCCGAACGCAAAGGTCGCAGAGGTTTCGCAGAAGTCGCAGAGGGAATTGATTGTTCAAACCTCTGCGATCTTTGCGTGACCTTTGCGACCTCTGCGTTCGGCTGTCCGCATTCAGAAGTTCAGCGTCCGCTTGTCCACTGCCAAAGCCGCTTCCTTCGTGGCCTCCGACAGCGAAGGGTGCGCGTGGCAGATGCGGGCGATGTCCTCGGCGCTGGCCTTGAACTCCATGGCCACCACGGCTTCGGAGATCAGCTCGCTGGCCATCGGCCCCACCATGTGCACCCCCAGGATCTCGTCGGTCGCGGCGTCGGCCAGGAACTTCACCATGCCGGTGGTGTCGCCCAGCGCCCGGGCGCGGCCGTTGGCCATGAACGGGAAGGTGCCGGCCTTGTACTTCACGCCGGCGGCCTTGAGCTGCTGCTCGGTCTGGCCGACCCAGGCGATCTCGGGGCTGGTGTAGATCACCCAGGGAATGGTGTTGAAGTTGACGTGCCCGTGCTGGCCGGCGATGCGCTCGGCGACCGCGACGCCCTCTTCTTCAGCCTTGTGCGCCAGCATCGGACCGCGCACCACGTCGCCGATGGCCCAGACGTTGGGCAGGTTGGTGCGGCATTCATCGTCCACCAGGATGGCGCCGCGTTCCTCCAGCTTCAAGCCGACGGCCTCGCCGTTCAGGCCGACGGTGTTGGGCACCCGGCCGATCGAGATGATCAGCTTGTCCACCTGCAGCGTCTGGGCCTCGCCCTTGGCGCTGGTGTAGGCCACGGACACCCCGTTGGCGCCGTTCCTGACCTCGCCGACCTTGACGCCCAGCTCGATTTTCAGGCCCTGCTTGGTGAAGGCCTTGTGCGCTTCCTTGGCGATCTGCTCGTCCACGGCCCCCAGGAAGGTGGGCAGCCCTTCGAGGATGGTCACCTCGGCGCCCAGGCGGCGCCAGACCGAGCCCATCTCCAGGCCGATCACGCCGGAGCCGATCAGGCCCAGCTTCTTCGGCACGCTCTGGAGGCGCAACGCACCGTCGTTGGACAGGATGTTCTCTTCGTCGAACGGGGCACCCGGCAAGGCGCGGGCACTGGAGCCGGTAGCCAGGATGACGTGCTTGCCGACCAGTGTTTCCTCGCCGACCAGGATCTCGTAACCCTCCCCACTCGCCTTGGAGAAGGAGCCACGCCCATGGAAGAACGACACCTTGTTCTTCTTGAACAGGAACAGGATGCCGTCGTTGTTCTGCTTGACGACCTGGTCCTTGCGGCCCAGCATTTTCGTGACGTCCAGCGACAGGCCTTCGATCCTGATGCCGTGGTCCCCGAAATGCTTGCCGGCTTCCTCGAAGTTCTCCGAGGACTGCAGCAGCGCCTTGGAGGGGATGCAGCCGACGTTGGTGCAGGTGCCGCCCGGCGCCGGCTTGCCGTCCTTGTTCTTCCACTCGTCGATGCAGGCCGTGTTGAAACCCAGCTGCGCCGCGCGGATGGCGGCGATGTAGCCGCCGGGGCCGCCGCCGATGACGATGACGTCAAATTGTTTATCGCTCATGCGTGCTCTTTCCTGCGTTCAGGCCGCCACCTGCTCGAACGAGAAGGTGGGGATGTCGGCGCGCTCGCGTGCGTGCTCCATGGTCATGGCACACACGTTGCCTTTGTCATCAAGCTCCAGCAGCGTGTTCTCGTCGAGATCGCGCGATTCGACGATATTGCCCGGTCTGAACTCGATATAGAGCGTGTCCGTGTCCTGGAAGTATTTGACTTTCATGGCTTGAAGCTCCGATCGAAAAAAGCATTGTGGACGGTTTCGCCGTCTTCGAGCAGGACCACCCGCAGGTACCGGCCCTGCGCTTGAGAGATCGATTTCCACAAGCGCACGCGTCCGTCCAGTTGAACATGGCGGTGATCCGGCCGGTCCACGACTTGCTCGATCCACGCCATCTCAAGTGCCTTTCTGTCATCGCGGCGCCCGGGTCGCCAGAAAATACCGCGTGAACTTCAGCCGGACCACGGCTGGCTCAGATGTCAAACAGCAGGCGCGCAGGATCTTCCAGCGCTTCCTTCATCGCCACCAGGCCGAGCACGGCTTCGCGGCCGTCGATGATGCGATGGTCATAGCTCATGGCCAGGTAGTTGATCGGTCGGATCACGACCTGGCCGTTCTCCACCACCGGGCGGTCCTTGGTGGCGTGCACGCCCAGGATCGCCGATTGCGGCGGGTTGATGATGGGCGTGGACAGCATCGAGCCGAACACGCCGCCATTGGAGATGGAGAAGGTGCCGCCGGTCATCTCCTCCAGCCCCAACTTGCCGTCCCGGGCCTTGGCCCCGTACTCGGCGATCTTCTTTTCGATCTCGGCGAAGGACATCTGGTCGGCGTTGCGCAGGATCGGCACCACCAGGCCGCGCGGCGAACCGACCGCGATGCCGATGTCGAAGTAGCCGTGGTAGACGATGTCGTTGCCATCGACCGACGCATTGATCACCGGGTACTTCTTGAGCGCGTGCACCGCCGCCTTCACGAAGAAGGACATGAAGCCGATCTTGACGCCGTGCTCCTTCTCGAACTTCTCCTGGAAGCGCTTGCGCATTTCCATGACGGGCGCCATGTTGACCTCATTGAAGGTGGTCAGGATGGCGTTGGTCGATTGCGACTGCAGCAGGCGCTCGGCGACACGGGCGCGCAGGCGGCTCATGGGCACCCGCTGCTCGGGGCGGTCGCCGAGGTCCGGCGCGGCCACCGGGGCCGACACTTGAGGCAAGGAAGGGGCTGCAGCCCGCACCGGCTGGGCGGGTGCCGCTACCGATTTAGGAGCACCGCCGGCGACAGCGCCGAGCACGTCGCCCTTGGTCACGCGGCCGTCCCTCCCCGTGCCGGCGACCGAGCCGGCCGGCAGGTTGTTGTCGGCCATCAGCTTGGCGGCTGCGGGCATGGCGACGCCCGCCTTGGAGCCGCCAACAGTCTCCGTTCGCCCTGAGCTTGTCGAAGGGCTCGCGGGAGCTTCGACAGGCTCAGCCCGAACGGAGTTCGTGGATGCCCGTCCTTCGCTGTCGATCCTGGCGATCAGCTGCTCCGCCGCCACGGTGCCGCCGTCGGCCACCACGATCTCGGCCAGCACGCCGGCGCTGGGGGCCGGCACTTCCAGCACCACCTTGTCGGTTTCGATCTCGATCAGGATTTCGTCCTGGGCGACGGCCTCACCGGCCTTTTTCTTCCATTGCAGCAGGGTCGCTTCGGCGACGGATTCGGACAGCTGCGGGACCTTGACTTCTACGATGGCCATTTGATTGTTATTCCTGTTGTTTTCGTCATCCCCGCAAAGGCGGGGATCCAGGGCGCCCTGGTTTCCCGCCTTGGCGGGAATGACAAGGTTTCTTATTTCGTGAGCACGAACCCCTTGAGCTTGCCGAACGCGCCGTCCACCAGCGCCTTCTGCTGCTCCTGGTGCAGGTGCGAGTAGCCCACCGCCGGCGAAGCCGACGCGGCACGGCCCGAGTAGCCCAGCTTCTGCCCTTCGGCCATGTTCTCGTGGATGTAGTGCTGCACGAAGAACCAGGCGCCCTGGTTCTGCGGCTCGTCCTGGCACCACACGATGTCGGTGGCGTTCGGGTACTTCTTCAGCTCGGCGGCGAACGCCTTGTGCGGGAACGGATACAGCTGCTCCACCCGCAGGATCACGGCGTCGTCGGCGCCCTTCTCCTCGCGCTTCTTGGCCAGGTCGTAGTACACCTTGCCCGAGCACACGACGACCCGCTTGACCTTGTCCGCCCTGAGGTCCTTGCTCTCGGGGATCACGGTCTGGAAGCCGCCTTTGGTGAACTCGGACAACGGCGAGGTGGCGTCCTTGTTGCGCAGCAGCGACTTGGGCGTCATGATCACCAGCGGCTTGCGCAGCGGGCGGATCATCTGGCGGCGCAGCACGTGGAAGATCTGGCTGGCCGTGGTCGGCTGGACCACTTGCATGTTGGTGTCCGCCGACAGCTGCATGAAGCGCTCCAGCCTGGCCGAGCTGTGCTCGGGGCCCTGGCCTTCGTAGCCGTGCGGCAGCATCAGCGTGATGCCGTTGACGCGGCCCCACTTCACCTCGCCCGAAGCGATGAACTGGTCGATCACGACCTGGGCGCCGTTGGCGAAGTCGCCGAACTGCGCCTCCCAGATCACCAGCGTGTTGGGGTCGTTGGAGGCATAGCCGTACTCGAAGCCCAGCACCGCCTCCTCGGACAGGATCGAGTCGATGACGACGAACGGGGCCTGGTTGTCGGCCACGTTCTGCAGCGGCACGAAGGTGCCCACGTCCCAGCGCTCGCGGTTCTGGTCGTGCAGCACGGCGTGGCGGTGGGTGAAGGTGCCCCGCCCCACGTCCTCGCCCGACAGCCGCACCGGGTAGCCGCTGGCCACCAGCGAGGCATAGGCCATGTGCTCGCCCATGCCCCAGTCCACGTTCACCTCGCCCCGCCCCATCGCGGCGCGGTCTTCCAGCACCTTGCGCACCAGCGGGTGCACCGTGAAGTTCTCCGGCACGGTGGTGATCTTCTCGGACAGTCGCTTCCATTCCGCCGTCGGGATGGCGGTGTCGGCCGCATCGGTCCACTTCTTGCCCAGGTAAGGGCTCCAGTCGACCGCGTACTTGCTCTTGAAATTGGTCAGCACCGGGTCGGTCGTGTGCTTGCCCGCGTCCATGGCGGCGCGGTAGGCCTTGACCATGTCGTCGCCCAGCGAATCGCCCAGGCCCTGCGTGGCCAGCTTGTCGGCATACAGCTTGCGCGTCCCCGGGTGCTGGCCGATCTTCTTGTACATCAGCGGCTGGGTGAGCGAAGGCGTGTCCTGCTCGTTGTGGCCCAGCTTGCGGAAGCAGACGATGTCCACCACCACGTCCTTGTTGAACTCCATCCGGTAATCCAGGGCCCACTGGGTGGCCAGCACCACGGCCTCGGGGTCGTCGGCGTTCACGTGCAGCACCGGCGCCTCGATCATCTTGACGACGTCGGTGCAGTACAGCGTCGAGCGGCTGTCGCGCGGGTCCGAGGTGGTGAAGCCGATCTGGTTGTTGATGACGATGTGGACCGTGCCGCCGGTGTAGTAGCCGCGGGTCTCGGCCAGCGCCAGCGTCTCCATCACGACGCCCTGGCCCGCGAACGCCGCGTCGCCGTGCACCTGCACCGGCAGCACCTGGCTGCCCCGGGGGTCGGCGCGGCGGTCCATCCGGGCGCGCACCGAGCCTTCCACCACCGGGTTGACGATTTCCAGGTGCGAAGGGTTGAAGGCCAGCGAGAGGTGCACCGGGCCGCCAGGGGTGGTGACGTCGGAGCTGAAGCCCTGGTGGTATTTCACGTCACCGGAGGGCAGGTCTTCCTTGGCGGTGTGCTCGAACTCTGCGAACAGGTCCGCCGGCATCTTGCCCAGCGTGTTGACCAGCACGTTCAGGCGGCCGCGGTGGGCCATGCCGATCACGATCTCCTGCACGCCCTTGGCGCCGGCCTGCTGGATCAGCTCGTCCATCGACGCGATGAAGCTCTCGCCGCCTTCCAGAGAGAAGCGCTTCTGGCCGACGTACTTGGTGTGCAGGAAGCGCTCCAGGCCCTCGGCCGCGGTCAGGCGATCCAGGATGTGCTTTTTCTTGTCGGCCGTGAAATTGGGCTTGCTGCGGATGGACTCCAGCTTCTGCTGCCACCAGCGCTTCTTGCCCTGGTCGCTGATGTACATGTACTCGGCGCCGATGGTGCCGCAGTAGGTCTCGCGCAGGGCGTTGATCAGCTCGCGCAGGGACATGGTGTCCTTGCCGAAGAAGGTGTTGCTGGTGTTGAACACCGTTTCCTGGTCGGCGTCGGAAAAGCCGTAGAACGCCGGGTCCAGTTCGGGAATGTTCTCGCGCTCGGTGCGCTTGAGCGGATCGAGGTTGGCCCAGCGGGCGCCGACATTGCGGTAGGCGGCGATCAGCTGCTGCACCGCCGTGCGCTTGCGGCCCATCTCGGAATCGGCACCGGAAGCGACCACCACCTTGGTGCCACCCTGCTTGGCGCGCTCGGCGAACGCGTTGATGACCGGCAGGTGCGGGACATCCTTGGCGTTGCTGCCGTCCGCCGCGGGCACGTGCTGCAAGGCGTCGAAGTACTCGCGCCAGTTCTCGGGGACGCTGCCGGGATTGGCCAGGTAGTTCTCGTACATCTCCTCGACGTAGGGCGCGTTGCCGCCGAACAGGTAGGAATTGCCCAGGTACGAGGAATAAATCGAGCCTGTGGGGGAGCCGGAGCTGGACTCGCTCATGTGTTGCGCTACTTTCCGCCCCCCTGCAGGGAGCTTTGGCTGGTTCGAGAAACCTTCCGCGACACGGCTGGACCGGATGGCGGATGCGACTGTGGCTGGAAGGGCCTGGGGTTGCAGCCCGGATTGTGCCACCGAACGGCGGCGCTGGCTGAAGGGGCTGCTGCACCCGAGGCAGGTCTCTCAGCCCGCCCTGCCCTACGGAAGCGTCACACCGGCCGCCAGGGCAGCAGCCCTGACCTGCGAGGGCCAGTTGATCATTCCCGGGTCTTTCCCGCTGGCCATGCCCAGCAGGTACGCGGGTTCACCGCCCACGTTCCTGAAGCCCCTGGACACGCCCGCCGGGATGCTGATCGTGTCCCACGGCCCGAGCTCGGTCCGCCGTTCGCCCTGGGGGCCCCAGAAAACCTCCCACCGGCCGGTCAGGACGAAAAACACTTCCTGCGTCAGGTGGTTGTGCAGAGGCGCCGACTTGCCCGGCTCGCAGTGCACGATGCTCATGTGAAAGCCCTCGGCGGCGAGCGGTGCACCCGGCTGCTGACCCAACACCCGCAGGGTGGTGCGTTCGCAGCCGGGAATGGCCGAGTCGACGTAATCGGCAGTCGGGCGCAAGCCGCTGAACCGGGCGACCCTGGCCTCCATCTCGGCTGGGGAGGGATTGGCGTCAGTGATGGGGGCAATCGCGGTCAAGAGGCCTCCGTTGGCGGGCTGGGATTTGGCGTGAAGGGCGGTGCAAGGGCGCGTCCGCCCTCACGACCGGCGCTGGCTGATATGGTTCACGGCCGCCTGGATCGCGCCTTGAACTGCCGACTTGGCTTGCGGACTGTTCTTCCAGCATGAAGAACCCGTCAGCGAAGCTCCCTGGTCGAGGATGTCAGCGGCGTCCCCGTCCGCAAGTTGCTGCAACGAGTGGAATCCCATGGCCTCGAGGCGCGAGAGGACCGTGGGGCCCAGCCCTTTGACGGCGAGAAGAACCTGTAGCTCTTGCGGTGGGAAGGGCATGGTGTGTCCTTTCGCGATAACAAAGATGGCGCGCCGCGCCCGCTGCCGGGGCGGGCACCCTATTTCTCGACCGACTCGCGCACCTGCTGCAGCGCCGCAGGATCCTCGATCGTCGTCAGGTCGCCAGGGTCCCTTCCTTCACACACGGCCTGGATCGCCCGCCGCAGCAGTTTGCCGCTGCGCGTCTTGGGCAAAAGCGCCACGAAACGCACTCGGGCCGGGCGGGCCACGGCACCCAGCGTCTCGTCGACGACTTTCATGATGTCGCCTTCGAGCTTGAGCCGGGCCTTCTCGTCGCCAAGCAGTGACGCATCCCTCGCCACCACAAACGCCATGGCGACCTGGCCCTTGAGCGCGTCGGCCACGCCGACCACCGCGACTTCAGCCACGTTGGGGTGGCTGGAAATGCTCTCCTCGATCTCGCGCGTGCCCAGCCGGTGGCCGGCCACGTTGATCACGTCGTCGGTGCGGCCGAGGATGTAGTAGTAGCCGTCCTGGTCGCGAATGCCCCAGTCGAAAGTGCTATACACCTGCTTGCCGGGAATGCTGTTCCAGTAGGTGTTGACGAAGCGCTCGTCGTCGCGCCAGACGGTCTGCATGAAGCCGGGCGGCGTGGGGCCCTCGATCACCACCACCCCCTTCTCGCCCGGCGATGTCAGCTCCTGCCCGGTGGACTCGTGGACGATCTTGACCCGGTAGCCGTACATCGGCACGCCGGGGCTGCCGAACTTGCTCGGCTTGTGCTCGACGCCGTTGGCGATGGTCAGGATCGGCCAGCCGCTTTCGGTTTGCCAGTAGTTGTCGACGATGGGAACGCCCAGCGCGTCGGCGATCCAGCGGCCGGTGGGCTCGTCCAGCGGCTCGCCGGCCAGGAACAGCGCTTTCAGGCTGGAAAGGTCGTGTTGCTTCAGGTAGGCCGGGTCCTGCTTCTTCAGCACGCGCACCGCGGTCGGCGCGCTGAACATGGCCGTGACCTTGTACTTCTCGACCAGGCTCCACCAGATGCCCGGGTCGGGCCGGATCGGCAAACCCTCGTACATGAGGGTTGTCATACCGGCGATCAGCGGGCCGTAGACGATGTAGCTGTGCCCGACCACCCACCCGATGTCGCTGGTGGAAAAGTAGGTCTGGCCCGCCTCGCACTGAAAGATGTGCTTCATGCTCGCGGCCAGCGCCACCGCGTAGCCGCCCACGTCGCGTTGCACGCCCTTGGGCCGGCCGGTGGTGCCGCTGGTGTAGATCGTGTAGCTGATGTCGGTGGCATCCAGCCAGACGCAATCCACCTGGGTTTGAGCATGCTTTTCGGCCAGGGCCCGCCAGGAATGGTCGCGACCAGCTATCAAATCCATAGCAGCCAGGCCCCGGTCGGCCAGCAGCACGGCGTCCGGCTTGTGGCTGGACAGGCGGATCGCTTCGTCCAGCAGCGGCTTGTACGCCAGCACCTTGCCGGCGCGCGAGCCGGCATCGGCGCTGACGATCACCCTGGGCTGGGCATCCTCGATGCGCGAGGCCAGCGACACCGAGGCGAAGCCACCGAACACCACCGAATGGATGGCGCCGATGCGCGCGCAGGCCAGCATGGTGAACGCGGCCTCCGCGATCATGGGCATGTAGATCAGGACGCGGTCGCCCTTGCGGACGCCCAGCGCCTGCAGCATGGCCCCGGTCTTCTGCACCTGCGCGTGCAGCTGGCGGAAGGTGTAGACCGTCTCGCTGCCGGTTTCGGTGGACACGTGGATCAGCGCCGGCTGGTCGGGCCGGTCCTTCAGGTGCCGGTCCACCGCGTTGTGGCACAGGTTGGTGGTGCCGCCCGCGAACCAGCGGGTGAAGGGCGGCCGGCTGTCGTCGCAGATGGTCTGCGGCGGGGTCTTCCAGTCGATCAACCTGGCCTGCTCGGCCCAGAAAGCCTGCGGCTCGGCGATCGAGCGGCGGTAGAACTCGGCGTAGCCCATCTGCGTCTCCTCGCTTCTATTTCACCAATGCCAGCACGTCCTTGAAGAGCGGATGCTCGGCCGTGCGAAGCCACTCGAAGGCGACCATCTCGGTGGTGACCAGCTCGCAGCCGGCGCCGGCCAGCCGGTCGAACGCGGCGTCGCGGCTGCGTTCCGTGCGCGAGCTGCAGGCGTCCGTGACCACCCAGACCTCGAATTCCCCGTCCAGCAGTTCCAGCGCCGTCTGCATCAGGCACACATGGGCTTCGCACCCGGCGATCACCACCGTGTTGCGCTGGGGTGCGGGCTCGGTGTTTTTCTGCAGGTGCCTGGGGAGGCTGCGCGCATTGCCGCCCGGGGGCTTGTGCGGCGGGCGCAGCAAGGGAACCAGCCCATCCGCGGCAGCGCTGAAGTGCATCTTGGCCAGGGTCCGGCGGCACAGCGCCTTGAGTTCGGACGGGTTCTCGCCGAGCCCTTCGGGGTTCTGCTCGGTGGCGAAGGCCGGCACCTCGAACAGCTGGGCCATGCGAGCCAGCCGCAGCGCGTTGGCCAGCACCGCCTGCGACTCATGGATGCCCGGCATCAGCCGGGCCTGGTAGTCCACCAGCACCAGCTGGGAATCGTCGGCGTCAAGCAGCATTTCGTTGGCGTGAGTTTGTGGGCTTACTGGCCATTATTCCAGTGTGCTCGAGTGACCGGCACCTGGCAAACCATGCCGACGGCCACTGCCGTGAACGCCCGGCATCAATGCCATCGCCTCACGCACGACCAGGCGCTGAAGCCGGAGTACGCCGGTGATGGTGGACCCGCCCGCCGCCCTCAAGGCGGATCAGGCGGCGGTCAGCGGCACCGGAAGGGTCGCTGCCGCGCGGCGCGGGCCGGCGTCGCAGCAAGGCTGCCCCGGCGCCGCATGCAGCTCCATCGGACGGGAATGCCGCTCGCGCCGGCGCTGCAGCCAGGCGCGGCGCCGCTGCTCGAATTCGCGCGTGTCCGCCAGCGCCTCTCCCAGGCGCCGGTACAGATCCTGCAGCGAAGTGGCGTCGCAGGCGCCCTCCACCTTGTACTCGGGCACCAGCACGATCTCGCTGTCGCCGGCGTCGTACTCGATGCGCGGCGGATGTCCCAGCACGCGCTCGATGGCCTGCAGCGCCTTGTCGCGGCCCAGCCCGGGGAACACCACCGTGAACTGCGCCGGGCCGGTGCGTGCCGCGATGCCGCGGTCGCCGGCCAGCGCGGCGAACTTGCGCGCCGTGCGTGCCATGAGCTTGCGGCTGACCTGCCTGCCATAGATGCTGCGCACCTCCAGCAGGTCGGCGCAGTCGAACACCGCCATCGACAGCGGGCGGCGCTCGCCCCGGCAAGCCGCCAGCAGGTCCTCGCCGTAGGCCAGCAAGCCGGCCTTGTTGAACAGGCTGGTGCTGCCGTCGATGCGGCCCTCTTCCAGCGCCTCGTCGGGCTGGCGCATCATGGCGCCGAACTTCACCGCCAGCAGCAGCGGAAAGACCGCCAGGAACCCGCCCGAGACCGCCAGGTCGGCCCAGGCCGCTTGCGGCCGCAGTTGCAGCGAGGCGACGGCGAACTCCAGGATGGCGAAGGCCACCACGCCGGCGGCCCAGGCCGGCTTGAGCATGAAGGCGTAGTACAGGCAGGTGATGCTCAGCCAGAAAAAGAAGGCGCCGCCGGGGCCGCCGGTTTCTGGCGCCGCGTAGGTGTGCAGCAGGTACGCGCCAGCCACCAGCGCGACACCGCGCAAGGCCATTTCGGCCTGGTGGCGCGGCGGGTGGACCTCCGCCCACTTGCCCACCAGCCCGGCGTACAGGCAGAACAGCCAGACTGCCGGCAGGTGGGGGAAGGCCACCACCGCCAGCCAGGCCGTATAGACGGCGATCGCCCACGCCACCCAGGGCTCCAGCCGCCGCATCGTGAACGAAATCCAGGCGTCCGGCAGCGCCGCAGCGGGCGCGGCAGAACCCGAAGTCGGGTCCAAGGCCGCGGTGGGTTGGAAGTCGGGTTTCATGGTGCGTTCGATGAAACCATGCGGCCGCGCGCCGCTTCTAGGCGATTGCGCCGGCAGCGGGTAAGAAATTTCCCTATCGGAAATCCGCCGGGTTAAGGCAATCTCCGTAGGTGGCCCCAGCGTTCGTCGACACCCTTCCCGCCGCCGCCAGACTGGCGGGCACGCCTGCGAGCCTGCCCGTGAACCCTGCGCCTTTCCCCCCCGCCCGTGCCGTGCGGCTCCTGTGCGTGGAGGACAACCCCGACGACGTGGAACTGATGGCCCTGGCGCTGGAGCGGGGCGATCCGCAGCGGCAGTACGAGCTGCACCGGGTGGACGACGCCACCGCCTTTTCCGAGGCGCTGCAGGACGATTTCGACGCCATCCTGTGCGACTTCAACATGCCGCGGTTTTCGCCTTACGCCGCGCTGCAGATCCTGGTGGCCCGGCGCTCCAGCACGCCGCTGGTGGTGGTGACGCGGGCCATCGGCGAAGAGGCCGCGGTGCACGTGCTGCGCTGCGGGGCCAAGGACTACCTGACCAAGGACAAGCTGGGCACCCTGCCCCAGATCATCGAGCGCGTGATGACGGAGCGCCGGCGGATGCTGGAAAAGGAGCGCCTCGACCGCGAGCTCGAAGCCGCCTACCGGCGCCTGAAGAAGCTCTCGGCGCGGCTGGTGGTGGCGCAGGAGCGCGAACGCACCCTGATCTCGCGCGAACTGCACGACCAACTGGGCCAGACGCTCACGGGCATGGTGATCCACCTGCACGCCGCCAAGCGCGCCGGCGATGCCGATGCCGCCCGCAAGCACACCGACACCGCCATGGACATGGCGCAGGCCGCCGTGAGCCAGCTCAAGACCCTGTCGTTCTCCCTGCGGCCGGCCCAGCTCGACCTGCTGGGGCTGGTGGCGGCCGTGCAGACGGCCGTCCAGCGCGTGGCCGAACCTGCCGGCCTGGCCTTTACCGTCACTTCCCGCGGGCAAGAGCCGAAGGTGCTGGGCGAAACCGCGTCGGTCGCCGTGCGGCTGGTGCAGGAGGCGCTGAACAACGTGATCCGGCATGCCAACGCCTCGCTTGTCACCGTGCGCCTGCGCTTCTTGCCGCAGGGCCGCATCGGCGTGCTGGTGGTCGACGACGGCGGCGGCTTCGACAAGCACGAGCTGCTCTCGGGCCAGCCCAGCGAACGTAACGTGGGCCTGTACGGAATGATCGAGCGGACCGAACTGGCCGGGGGGCGGCTGCATATCCGCACCCGGCCCGGCGCCGGGGTCGCGATCCGCGCCGTCCTCTAGCGCCTGCAGCCAAACAAATCAGGAGGAATCATGAAGAACATCGCCGCCACGCAGACCGTTCGCGTGGTCCTGGCCGACGACCATGACCTGGTCCGCTCCGGCATCAAGGCCCTGCTGACCATGGTCGAGGGCGTTCAGGTGATCGCCGAAGCCCGGGACGGCCGGGAGCTGATCACGCTGGTGGAAAGCCTGAACCCCGACGTGGTGATGACCGACATCTCCATGCCCGGCATGGACGGCATCACCGCGATCGCGGAGATCCATTCGCGCCATCCACAGGTGCGCCTGCTGGTGCTGTCCATGTACGACACGGTCGATTTCGTCAAGCGGGCGGTCGCCAATGGCGCCTGCGGCTACCTGATGAAGGACGCGCCCCCCTTCGAGCTGGAACAGGCGGTGCGCAGCGTGATGGCCACCGGCAGCTACTTCAGCCCGGCCATTGCGCAGCGGCTGCTGCAGCCTTCCGAGCCCACGGTGGACGACGAGCTCACCCACCGGCAGGTGGAGATCCTCAAGCTGATCGCCCAGGGCCGCGCGTCCAAGGAGATCGCGTACGAACTCGGCCTGTCGCCCAAGACGGTGGACGTGCACCGCGCCCGCATCATGGAGCGGCTGCACCTGAACGACATCGCCAGCCTCACCCTCTACGCGGTGCGCAAGGGGCTGGTCAAGCCCTGATCAGGGCGGCAGCAGGCGCAGCAGCCGGCCGCGCGAACTGTCGGTCACCACGTAGAGCAGGCCGTCCGGCCCCTGGCGCACGTCGCGGATGCGCTCGCCGCCCGCTGCCAGCAGCCGGTGCTCCCGCGCCACCTTGCCGCCCTCCAGCTCCAGCCGTGCCAGGTGCGTGAACTTCAGCGAGCCGATGAACAGGTTGCCCTTCATGGCCGGGCCATACCGGTCGCTGGTGAGGAAGGCCATGCCGGAAGGCGCGATCGACGGCACCCAGTAGTGCAGCGGCTGCTCCAGCCCGGCCCGCTCGGTGAGCCCCTCGCCGATCTTGCCGCCGCCGTAGTTCTCCCCGAAAGTCACCACCGGCCAGCCGTAATTGCGCCCGGCCTGGGGAATGTTGATCTCGTCTCCACCCTGCGGCCCGTGCTCGTTCATCCAGAGGCGCCCGTCCGGGCCCAGGGTCGCCCCTTGCGGATTGCGGTGGCCGATGCTCCAGATCTCGGGCAGCGCCCCGGCCCGGCCGGCGTAAGGGTTGCCGGCAGCCGGCGTTCCGTCCTTGTTCAGGCGGACCACCTTGCCGTGGTGGTTGTCCAGGGTCTGGGCGTCCTGCATGCGGCGGAAGCGGTCGCCCAGCGTCAGGTAAAGGGCGCCGTCACGTGCCTCGACGATGCGGCAGCCGAAATGCAGGCTGCTGGCGAACTTGGGCTTCTGGCTGAAGATCACCTGCACCTGTTCCAGCCGGGTGCGATCCGGCGCCAGCCGGCCTTTGGCCAGCGCCGTGCTGTTGCCGCCCGCACCGGGCTCGGAGAAGCAGAAATACACCATGCGGTTGCTGGCGTAGGCCGAATCGGTGACGACGTCGAGCAAGCCGCCCTGCCCGCCCGCGGCGACCTCCGGGAGGCCCGACACGGGGGGGCCGACCTTGCCGTCCGCTTCCACCACCCGCAGGCGGCCGGGCCGTTCGGTGACCAGGAAACGGCCGTCCTCCACGAAGGCGACGGCCCAGGGGTGCTCCAGGCCGGTGGCGACCGGCTGGCTGCGCAGGTCCTGCCCCAGGGCCGGTATGCCGAACATGCAGGCGGCCAGCAGCGCGGCCAGGGTGAATCGCTTCATGCATCTGCTCCTTGTGGACAACGGATTGTGCGGCCCCAACCAGCCCCAAGGTGTACCGGCTGGCAGGGTTGGTGCCGATAGTCCATTCGAATCAACTACTTACAGCGAAAACCTCATTGACTGCGGCCGAGCATGAGCTAAGCTCAGGCTCATGCGTCATCCCCTCCTTGCGTTGCTGCTGGCCGTCTCGGCCGGGGTGTGCCATGCCATGCCGCCGCCGAACGCCGAGGACGACATCAGCCGCCTGATCGCCGACAAGGGCCTGCTGCACCGGCTCGACCAGGTGCGACATCAGGTCACGGACCGCGCGTCCGAACTGGTCGTCACCGCCATGGGCTTCCTCGGGGTGCCCTACCGCCGCGGGGGCCATTCGGCGGAAACCGGCTTCGACTGCAGCGGGTTCGTGCGCGCCATGTACGAGCAGACCCTGGGGCTGGTGCTGCCCCGCCGCGCCAACGAGCAGGCCGCCGCCACGCAAGCCATCGACAGGCGGGAACTGCAGCCGGGCGACTTGGTGTTCTTCAACACGATGAAGCGCGCTTTCAGCCACGTGGGCATCTACATCGGAGAAGGCAAGTTCATCCACTCGCCCAAGCCGGGCGCTCAGGTACGGGTGGAAGACATGGGCGGCAGCTACTGGTCGCGCCGCTTCGACGGGGCCCGCCGCGTGGCCGTCGCCACCAGCGGCGCGCCCCTGCCTGCTGCGGCCGGGGCGGCCCTGCAGGCCCTGCCGCACGCGCCGGCGGAGCAGTGATCAGTCGGGCTTGACGCCCGCGTCCTTGATCACCTTGGCCCACTTGGCCGTCTCGGCGGCCACGAAGGCGTCGAACTCTTCCGGCGTGCCCCCGGCGGCGAACGTTCCCATCGTGTCCAGCCGCGCCCGCGTCTCGTCGCCGCGCACGATGCGGGTCACCTCGTCCGACATGCGGCGGACGATCTCGCGTGGCGTGCCCGCGGGCGCCAGCATGCCCGCCCAGGTGCTGCCCATGAGCCCGGCGAAGCCCTGTTCGATGAACGTGGGTACGTCGGGAGCCGCCGGCAGCCGCTTGTCGTGCGAGACGCCGATCAGGCGAACGCGCCCCGCCTTGCCCGGCTGGATCAGCCCGGAGGCGGCGTCGAAGAACAGCTGGATCTGGCCACCCATCAGGTCGGTCAGCGCCGGCACCGCGCCCCGGTACGGGATGTGGACCATGTAGGTCTTGGTGATGGCCTTGAAGAGTTCCGTGGTCAGGTGGGCGGCCGAGCCATTGCCGGACGAGCCGAAGCTGACGCGGCCCGGGTTGGCGCGCGCGTAGTCGACCAGCTCACGGGCGTTCTTGAACGGCGCGTCGTTGTTGATGGCGGCCAGCAGCGGTGACACGCCGATCAGCGAAACGCCGGCCAGGTCCTTGCGCGGGTCGTACGGGAGCTTGGGGTACAGCGTGGTGTTCGCCGCATAGGCCGCGATGACGACCGCGAAAGTCGTCCCGTCCGCCGGCGCCTTGGCCAGCGCGTCCACGCCGATGATGCTGTTGGCCCCGGGCCTGTTGTCGATGGTGACGGTCTGCTGCAGGCGTGTCTGCAGGCCCGCCTGCACGATGCGCGCCATGTTGTCGGTGAACCCGCCCGGGGTGTACGGGACGATGATGCGGATCGGCCGGTTCGGCCAGGGCGACTGGGCCAGCAGGGGCAGGCTGATGCTGGCGGCCGCGCCGGCCGTGAACACGCGGCGGTTAATGCTTGACTTCAACGCTGTACCTTTCAGAAGCGAGCAAATTCTGCTGCCGCGCCGCGGCCCCCGCGATGGGTGTTTTCCCTCCGCGCGGTTCCGCACTGCAAGACCACCCAAGGAGACCAGTTTGGCCAAGCTCAACGTCAACGGCGCTGTGCGCGAATTCGAGGCGGAGGGTGACACGCCGCTGCTCTGGGCCCTGCGCGAACAGCTGGGACTGACCGGCACCAAGTACGGCTGCGGCATCGCCGCCTGCGGCTCCTGCACGGTGCATATCGACGGCGTCCCCACGCGAAGCTGCGTGCGGCCCATCTCCACGGTCGGCCCCGACGAGAAGATCGTCACCATCGAAGGCCTGTCGGCCGACGGCTCGCACCCCGTCCAGAAAGCCTGGGTCCAGCTGGACGTGCCGCAGTGCGGCTACTGCCAGTGCGGCATGGTGATGAGCGCGGTGGCGCTGCTGAAGGCCAAGCCCAATCCCACCGACGCCGACATCGACGAGGCGATGACGAACATCTGCCGCTGCGGCACCTACAACCGCATCCGCGCGGCCATCAAGTCGGTGGCCCAGGGCAGCACCAGGAGCGCGGGCCTGGCGATCCAGCATGCCGACGGGAGCACGACATGAGCCGCCCGGCCACCCTGAAGCGCCGCAGCTTCCTGCAGGCTTCGGCCTCGGCCGGCCTGGTGTTCGGCTTCCATATCCCGTTCGTCCGCGCGCAGCAGGCCGCCGCGCCGGAAGTGAACGCCTGGGTCGTGGTGCGGCCTGACGACACGGTCGTCATCCGCATCGCAAGGTCCGAGATGGGCCAGGGCACCCTGACCGGCCTGGCGCAACTGGTGGCCGAGGAGCTGGAATGCGACTGGGCCAAGGTCACCACCGAATACCCGACACCCGGGCAGAACCTGGCCCGCCAGCGCGCCTGGGGGAATTTCTCCACCGGCGGCAGCCGGGGCATCCGCGAGTCGCACGACTACGTGCGCAAGGGGGGAGCCGCGGCCCGCATGATGCTGGTCCAGGCGGCGGCCAACGAGTGGCAGGTGCCGGCGGCGCAGTGCCGGGCCGCCAACAGCGTGATCACGCACGTGCCCAGCGGCCGGACGGTCCGGTACGGGCAGGTGGCGGCGGCCGCGGGCAAGCTCACGCCGCCCGCCGCGGTTGCGCTCAAGGATCCCAAGGACTGGAAGCTGGTGGGCAAGCGCCTGGCCCGCCTGGACACCGTGGAGAAGGTCACCGGCAAGCAGGTCTACGGCGCCGACCTGAAGCTGCCGGGCCTGCTGAATGCAGCCATCAAGGACTGCCCGGTGTTCGGCGGCAAGGTCAAGGCCTTCAATGCGGCCGCCGTCGAGCAGCGTCCTGGCGTGAAGAAGGTGGTTCGGGTCGGCGACAGCGCGGTGGCCGTGATCGCCGACACCTGGTGGCATGCCAAGAACGCGCTGGATGCCCTGCCGATCGAGTGGGACCTGGGCCCGAACGCGGGTGCCTCCAGCGCCGCGGTGGCGCAAATCCTGAAAGCCGGCCTGGACGCGCCCGAAGCGGCCGTGGGCAACAGCAACGGCGACGCCAAGGCGGCTCTCGCCTCGGCCGCCCGGCGCATCGAGGCCGTCTACAGCTACCCGCACCAGAACCACGCCACCATGGAGCCCATGAACGCCACAGCGCGCTGGACCGCGCAACGCTGCGAGGTGTGGACGCCGACGCAGAACGGCGAGGCGGCGCTGGCCGCCACCTCCGAGGCTGCGGGCCTGCCCGCCGCGCAATGCGAGGTCTACAAGCTGCACCTGGGCGGCGGGTTCGGCCGGCGCGGCGCGGTGCACGACTGGGTGCGCCAGAGCGTGGAGATCGCCAGGCAGATGCCGGGCGTGCCGGTCAAGCTGCTGTGGAGCCGCGAGGAGGACATGCTGCACGGCCGCTACCACCCGATCACGCAATGCAAGCTGCAGGCGGGGCTGGACGCGCAGGGCAACGTCACGGCGCTGCACATGCGCATCTCGGGCCAGTCGATCCTGGCCGGCGTCAACCCGCAGGGCATCCAGAACGGCCGCGATCCGGTGGTGTTCCAGGGCCTGAACGCCTCGGGTCCGGAAGCATCCATCGGCTACAGCTTCCCCCACCTGCTGATCGACCATGCCATGCGCAACCCGCCGGTGCCGCCCGGCTTCTGGCGCGGCGTGAACCTGAACCAGAACGCGATCTACCTCGAATCCTTCCTCGACGAGATCGCGGCCGCGACGAAGCAGGATCCGCTGGCGCTGCGGCGCAAGCTGATGGCCAGCCATCCCAAGCACCTGGGCGTGCTCGACGCCGTCGCCGAGCGCGTGCGCTGGGGCACGCCGGCACCCGACGTGAACGGGCAGAAGGTGTACCGCGGCCTGGCGCAAACCATGGGGTTCGGCAGCTACGTGGCGGCCTGCGCCGAAGTCTCCGTCAGCAACGACGGCGACCTGAAGATCCACCGCATCGTGGCGGCCACCGACTGTGGCCATGCGGTCAACCCGCAACAGATCGAGGCGCAGGTGGAAGGCTCGTTCGCGTACGGGCTCTCGGCGGCGCTGTTCGGTGAATGCACGCTCAAGGACGGCCGCATCGAGCAGGACAACTTCAGCACCTACCCCGTGGTGCACATGCGCCACATGCCCAAGGTGGAAACCATCATCACGCCCACCGGCGGCTTCTGGGGCGGCGTGGGCGAGCCGACGATCGCCGTGGCGGCGCCCGCGGTGCTGAACGCGATCTTCGCCGCGACAGGCAGGCGCATCCGCGACCTGCCGTTGAAGAACCACAGCCTGAAGCGGGCCTGAACGCGATGGGCTTGGCGGTACGGCCCTTTGTCCTGCTGTCGGCAATGGTCCTGGGCGCGCCCGCTTTCGCCCAGGGCGATGCGGCGCGCGGCCGCGCCATCGTGGCCAACCGCCAGGTGGGGCTTTGCCTGCTGTGCCATACGGCGCCCATCCCCGAAGAGCGGTTCCAGGGCAACCTGGCACCCGACCTGGCTGGGGCGGGAAGCCGATGGACTCGCGACCAGTTGCGCCAGCGCCTCGTGGACTCGCGCGCGCTGAATCCCGACTCCCTCATGCCCGCCTACGTCCGGGCCGAGCGACTGCAGCGGGTCGGCGCAGCCTGGCGTGGCAAGACCATCTTCACCGAGCAGCAGGTCGAGGACGTGGTGGCCTACCTGGAAACGCTGAAATGAAGCTGGGCCGCCGCGAAGTGCTGGGCCTGGCGGCCGGCTGCGTGCTGGTGCAGCCAGCCGCCGCCCAAGGCAGTGCGGAACTCGCCGCGGCGGTGTCGGCCTGGGCCTCGGGTGCGCCGGTGCGCCCGGGACGTGTCAGGCTGGACATCGCCAAGCTGGTGGACAACGGCAACACGGTGCCCATGAGCGTGACGGTGGACAGCCCGATGACGGCGGCCGACCACGTCACCGCGATCGCGGTCTTCAACGAGCGCAACCCGCAGCGCGACGTCGCGCGCTTCACGCTGGGCCCGCGTGCGGGCAAGGCATCGGCCTCCACCCGCATCCGGCTGGCCACCAGCCAGAAGCTCACCGCCGTGGCGAAGATGAGCGACGGCAGCCACTGGTCGGACACAGTGGATGTCGTTGTCGTGCTGGCAGCCTGCATCGAAGGCGAAACCCCCGGAAGCTGATGGCACGCGCCCTCATCACCATGCCCTCCACCGCGCGCTCCGGCGAGGTGATCGAAATCCGCGTGCTGATCGCGCATCCGATGGAGACCGGCTACCGGCCCGGCGCCGACGGCCGGGTGCTGCCGCGTGACATCATCCGCACGTTCAGCTGCCGCTACGACGGTGAGTTGGTGTTCTCGGCGGAACTGTTTCCCGCCGTCTCGGCCAATCCCTACCTGGTATTCCACACCGTGGCCACCCGGAGCGGGACGCTGGAATTCAGCTGGCAGGGCGACAACGGCTTCGCGCAGGCCGAGCGCAAGCCGTTGACCGTCACATGAGCCGGCGCGCACTGTTCGCCGCGGCACTGCTGCTTTGGGGTTGCGCCACGCCCGCGCCCGACACCCGCAAGTCCGGCTTCGAGTTCATGGGCGCGGCGACGCAGACCATGCAGAGGGATGACGGCGCCAACCCCGCCATGCTGTGGCGCCAGGAAGGCGAAGTGCTGTGGGCCCAGGCGCCTGCCGCCACGGCGCGCAGCTGCGCCAGCTGCCATGGCCAGCCGGTGAACATGCGCGGCGTCGCAGCGGGCTACCCGGCCTGGGACGAGGCCTCCGGCCGGCCCGTCAACCTGGGCACGCGCATCAACCTGTGCCGCCAGCGGCACCAGGGTCAGAGCCCGTTGCCGGCCGAGCACCAGGAGCTTCTCAGCCTGGAAGTGCTGGTCGGCCAGCAGTCACGCGGCCTGCCGATGGCGCCACCGGCCGATCCCCGCCTGCAACCGTTTCGTGAGCGCGGCGCCCAGCTGTTCGCCCAGCGCATCGGCCAGCTGGACCTGTCGTGCGCGCAATGCCACGACCAGCTGGCCGGCGGCCGTCTGGCGGGCAGCCCGATTCCGCAGGGCCACGCCACGGGCTACCCGATCTACCGGCTGGAGTGGCAGGGCGTCGGATCGCTGGGCCGCCGCATCCGGGGCTGCATGACGGGTGTGCGGGCCGAGCCGCTGGCCACCGGCAGCGTTGAGATGGTGGAGCTGGAACTGCACCTGGCCTCCCGCGCCATGGGCATGCCGGTGGAGACGCCGGCCGTCCGGCCATGAAACCGTTTCCCCGCGCCGGGCGTACAGTGAAAGCACAACAACAGGAGACAACCATGCGCCAGAAGCTCGTTCACGCCGGAGCAATTGCCGCCGTGCTCGCCACGGCCGCCCTCACCCACAGCGTCGTCGGCCAAGCCGTCGTGCCGGGGGGCCCCAACAAGCTGGCGTACCCCGAAGGGTGGGACAAGCAGGTGATGTATGCGACCGTCGACCGCCATGACACCAAGCAGTTCCGCGAGTTCTATACCAGCGCCGAAGCAGTGAAGGCCGCGCGCGAGGGCAAGCCGATCCCGGACGGCACCGTCATCACGCTGGCCGCCTACATGGCCAAGGTCGACGCCGCAGGCGCGCCGCTGAAGGACGCGAACGGCCGCTTCATCAAGGACAAGCTGGTGGTGGTGAACTCGATGCAGAAGAAGGCGGGCTGGGGCCAGGACATTCCCGCCGACGTGCGCAACGGGGACTGGATCTACCAGTCGTTCAGCCCCGACGGCAAGGTCAACGAGAAGGCGAACCTCACGGCCTGCTACCAGTGCCACCTGCCGTTCAAGCGCGACGACTACCTGACCAACCTGGCCAAGCTGTCGGACAAGTTTCCCTCGAAAGTCACCGTGGCGGCGCGCAGCGGACCGGCCGACGTCTGGATTGCCAATTTCGTGTTCGGCCCCGGTGCGGTGAAGGTGGCGGCCGGACAGTCCGTGACCTGGACCAACGCGGACGACACGCCGCACCAGGTCACGGTCACGGGCCCCCAGGGCAAGCGCAGCGACCTGATCCTCAAGGGCGACAGCGCGGTGATGCAGTTCGACCAGCCCGGCACCTACGGCTACATCTGCGGGCTGCACCCGACGATGAAGGGCACCGTCGAGGTGGCCGCGAAGCCCTGAGGCCTACTTGCGCTGCGCCGGCACGTCGGTGCAGGTGCCGTGGGCGATCTCGGCGGCCATGCCGATGGATTCGCCCAGCGTCGGGTGCGGGTGGATGGTCTTGCCGATGTCCACCTCGTCGGCACCCATCTCGATCGCCAGCGCGACCTCGCCGATCATGTCGCCAGCGTGCGTGCCGACGATGCCGCCACCCAGGATGCGGTGCGTCTGCGCATCGAACAGCAGCTTGGTGAAGCCCTCGTCGCGCGTGTTGGCGATCGCGCGGCCCGAAGCCGTCCATGGGAAATGGCCCTTCTTGATCGCGATGCCTTCGGCCTTGGCCTGGTCTTCCGTCAGGCCCACCCACGCCACCTCGGGATCGGTGTAGGCCACGCTGGGGATCACGCGGGCGTTAAAGGCGCTCTTCTCTCCGGCGGCTGCTTCCGCCGCGACGTGTGCCTCATGCACCGCCTTGTGCGCCAGCATCGGCTGGCCGACGATGTCGCCAATGGCGAAGATGTGCGGCACGTTGGTGCGCATCTGGATGTCCACCGGGATGAAGCCGCGCTCGCTGACGGCGACGCCGGCTTTTTCAGCGGCTATCTTCTTGCCGTTCGGACTGCGGCCGACCGCCTGCAGCACCAGGTCGTACACCTGCGATTCCTTGGGAGCCTGCTCGCCCTCGAAGCGCACCAGGATGCCGTCTTTCGTGGCTTCGGCCCCAACCGTCTTGGTCTTGAGCATGATGTTGTCGAAGCGCGGCGCGTTCATCTTCTGCCAGACCTTCACCAGGTCGCGGTCGGCGCCCTGCATCAGGCCGTCGAGCATTTCGACAACGTCCAGCCGGGCGCCCAGCGTGGAGTACACGGTGCCCATCTCCAAGCCGATGATGCCGCCGCCCAGGATCAACATGCGCTTGGGGACCTTCCCCAGGTCCAGCGCACCGGTCGAATCGACCACCCGAGGGTCCTTCGGCATGAAAGGCAGGTGCACCGCCTGCGAGCCGGCGGCAATGATGCAGTTCCTGAACTTGACCGTCTGCTTCTTGCCGGTCTTCTCGTCGGCGCTGCCGGTGGTCTCTTCGACCTGCAGGTGATGCGGGTCCAGGAATTCGCCGTGACCGCGCACCACGGTGACCTTGCGCATTTTGGCCATCGCAGTCAGGCCGCCGGTGAGCTTGCCCACCACCTTGGACTTGTGCGCGCGCAGCTTGTCCAGGTCGAGGGACGGCTTGCCGTAGCTCACGCCCAGCGATTCGAAGTGGCTGACTTCATCCATCACGGCCGCCACGTGCAGCAAGGCCTTGGAAGGAATGCAGCCCACGTTCAGGCAGACGCCGCCCAGCGTGGCGTAGCGTTCCACCAGCACCACCTTCATGCCCAGGTCGGCAGCGCGGAACGCAGCGGAATAGCCGCCCGGGCCGGCGCCCAGCACAAGCATGTCGCATTCGAGGTCGGCGCCGCCGGCGTAGCTGGCGGCCGGAGCAGCCGCAACCGCAGGCGCTTCCTTTTTGATAGCAGAAGGTGCTTTCACCACGGGGCTTGCAGCCTCTTTTGGCTTGGAATCCCCGGCTGCAGCTTCCAGCAGCAACAGCACCGTGCCTTGCTTGACCTTGTCGCCCAGCTTGACCTTCAGTTCCTTGACCACGCCTCCCGCCGACGAAGGAATCTCCATCGAGGCCTTGTCGCTTTCGACCGTGACCAGCGACTGCTCGGGCTTGACCGTGTCGCCGGCCTTGACCAGCACCTCGATGACCGAGACCTCGTCGAAATCACCGATGTCCGGGACCTTGATCTCGACCGTGCTCATTTGGGCTCTTTCATTTTTATGGTGAACACGTCGAAGGGCAACGCCGAGTTGCGGTCGAACTCGCAGCCCGCCACGATGCCGGCTTCGGCCACTTCGCGCGCGGTCTTGGCCTTGCCGTAGACGGCGTGCATGGCGCCCAGCGCGAAACTGCGGCCCGAGCCTATGCCCCAGAACTCCTTGAACTCGAACACCTCGCGGTAGCTGTACAGCCCGTAGATGCCGCTGGCGTTGGCGATCACCACGCTGAACTGGCTGGACTCGTAAGGGTCGCTGTCTTCTTCCTTGGTCTGCAGGAAGAAGTTGTCCTTGAGGTAGGGATGCAGCTTGGTGAAGGTGTCGAACACCTCATCCTTGCTGCTCAGCTGCAGGATCTCGCGCGGCATGGAACCGATGGCCTTGCGCAGCACGGGAAAGTGGGCCACGGTGCCGGCCATGCCGATGTAGCTGACCCCCTGCCCGGTCTCGACCTTGAAGATCTTGGTGTTGTCCTCGTAGCGGTTGGAAAGGCGCGTGTCGCCAAAGGTCACCAGGGTATCGGCGGCAATGGCGATCTGGCCTGCCTTTTTCACCACAACAACAGTCGTCATATTCTTAGAGGAGAACCCTGCGGAAATCCGAGAGGATGGCGCCCAGGAAGGCGTTGAAACGGGCGGCCGCGGCGCCATCGATCACGCGATGGTCCCAGGACAGCGACAGCGGCAGCATCAGCCGGGGCTGGAACTGCTTGCCGTCCCAGACCGGTTCGGTCTGGCTCTTGCAAACGCCAAGGATAGCGACTTCCGGTGCGTTGATGATGGGCGTGAAGTAACGCCCGCCGATGCCGCCGAGGGACGAAATGGTGAAGCAGGCGCCGGACATGTCTGCAGGGCTGAGCTTGCCGTCGCGCGCCTTCTTCGCCAGCTCGCCCATTTCCTGGCTGATCTGCAGCACACCCTTCTTGTCGCAGTCCCGGATCACGGGCACCACCAGGCCGTTGGGCGTGTCGGCGGCAAAGGCGATGTGGACGTACTGCTTGAGCACCAGCTGGTCGCCGTCCAGCGAGCTGTTGAATTCCGGGAATTTCTTCAATGCCGCGACGCAGGCCTTGATCAGGAAGGCCAGCATGGTGACCTTGATCCCGGCCTTCTCGTTTTCCTTGTTCAGCTGGACGCGGAAGGCTTCCAGCTCGGTGATGTCCGCGTCGTCGTGGTTGGTGACGTGCGGGATCATCACCCAGTTGCGATGCAGGTTGGCGGCGCTGATCTTCTTGATGCGGCCCATCTCCTTGCGCTCGACGGGGCCAAACTTGGCGAAGTCCACCTTGGGCCAGGGCAGCAGGCCGAGCGCTTCACCACCGCCGCCACCGGCCGGGGCTTTGGCAGCCGCCGCCTTGGTGCTGGCGTCGCCCTTCATCACGGCCTTGGTGAAGGCCTGCACGTCTTCCTGCGTGATGCGGCCCTTGGGCCCGGTGCCTTTGACTTCGTCCAGCGGCACGCCGAGTTCGCGCGCGAACTTGCGCACCGATGGGGAGGCATGAGGCAGGTTGCCGCTGGCCGTGCTGGGCTCATGCGGCGGGAGGGCTGCGGTCGGCAGGGCGCGCTCGGCCGGCGCGCTCGCAGGCGAGCCGTAGCCCGCCGTAGGGGCGGCGGCCAGGCCTGCGGCCATGGCCGGCGAAGGCATTGCGGCTGCCGGCACGGGCGCTGCCGCTGAAGCAGCGGCAGCGCCCTCCAGCATCGCGATCAGGTCACCGATGTTGACCTTGTCGCCGATCTTGACCTTCAGTTCCTTGAGCACGCCGGCAGCCGACGAGGGGATCTCCATCGAGGCCTTGTCCGACTCCACCGTGACCAGCGACTGTTCGGCCTTGATCGCATCGCCCGGCTTGGCCAGCAGTTCGATGACTGCGACGTCCTTGAAGTCGCCGATGTCCGGCACGCGAACTTCGACGAGCCCGCTGATTGCTCCATTTTTTGTAGCGGCTGAAGCTTGTGAGACGGGGGCTGCAGCCTGTTTTGGCTCTGAAGCAGCCGCGGCGGGCACGGCAGCCCCGGCGGCGGCGTCCTGTGCCTCGAGCACCAGCAGCACGGAACCTTCCTTGACTTTGTCCCCGAGCCGCACCTTCAGCTCCTTGACCACTCCCGCCGCGGACGACGGGATCTCCATGGAAGCCTTGTCCGACTCCACCGTCACCAGCGATTGCTCGGGCTTGACGCTGTCGCCGGGTTTGACCAGCACCTCGATGACCGCGACCTCGTCGAAGTCCCCGATGTCGGGGACCTTCACTTCAATCAACGCCATGTTCTTGTTCTCCGTTTTGTTCTTCGGGAAGGCGCACGGCGCCAGGGGTCACGCGTAGAGCGGATTGATCTTGTCGGCCTTGATCGCGTACTTGCCGATCGCCTCGGCGACCCTGGCCACCGGCACGGCGCCCTCCTCGCTCAGCGCCTTGAGCGCCGCGACCACGATGTAGTGGCGGTTGACCTCGAAATGCTCGCGCAGCTTGCTGCGGAAGTCGCTGCGCCCGAACCCGTCGGTGCCCAGGACCCTGTAGGTGCGGCCTTTGGGCAGGTAGGGGCGGATCTGCTCGGTGTAGGCCTTGATGTAGTCGGTGGAAGCGACCACCGGCCCGGCGTGCTTCTCGAGCTGCTGGGCGACAAACGACAGGCGCGGCTTCTCGGTCGGGTGCAGCAGGTTCCAGCGGTCGCAATCCGCGCCGTCGCGGGCCAGTTCGTTGAAGCTGGGGCAGCTCCAGACGTTCGCGGCGACGCCCCACTCCTTGTCCAGCAGTTCCTGCGCGGCCAGCGACTCGCGCAGGATGGTGCCCGAGCCAAGCAGCTGCACGCGTGGCGTCGCGGACCCGGAGGGGCCCTTCGGTAGCCCGGCGCCTTCCTTGAACAGGTACATGCCCTTGACGATCTCCTCCTCGGTGCCGGGCTTGAGGCCCGGCATCGGGTAGTTCTCGTTCAGCAGGGTGATGTAGTAGAAGACGTTCTCCTGCTTTTCCACCATGCGCTTGAGGCCGTGGTGCATGATCACCGCGACTTCGTGCGCGAAGGTCGGGTCGTAGCTGACGCAGTTTGGAATCGTCTGCGCAATGACATGGCTGTGCCCGTCCTCGTGCTGCAGGCCTTCGCCGTTGAGCGTGGTGCGGCCCGAGGTGCCGCCCAGCAGGAAACCGCGGGCCTGCATGTCGCCGGCCGCCCAGCACAGGTCGCCCACGCGCTGCAGGCCGAACATCGAGTAGTAGATGTAGAACGGGATCATGATCCGGTTGCTGGTGCTGTAGCTGGTCGCCGCGGCGATCCAGCTGGCCATGCCGCCGGCTTCGTTGATGCCCTCCTGCAGGATCTGGCCGGCCTTGTCTTCCTTGTAGTAGGAGACCTGGTCGCGGTCCTGCGGGGTGTACAGCTGCCCGTCCGGGTTGTAGATGCCGATCTGGCGGAACAGGCCCTCCATGCCGAAGGTGCGCGCCTCATCGACCAGGATGGGCACCGTGCGCGGGCCCAGTTCCTTGTCGCGCAGCAGCGCCGTGAGAAAGCGCACGTAAGCCTGCGTGGTGCTGATCTCGCGGCCTTCCACGGTCGGCTCCAGCACCGCCTTGAACGCCTCCAGCGGCGGCACGGCCAGCTGTTCGTCGGCTTTCACGCGGCGCTTGGGCAGGTAGCCGCCGAGCGCCTTGCGCCGCGCGTGCAGGTACTCCATTTCGGGCGTGTGGTCGGCCGGCTTGTAGAACGGGATGTCGGCCAGCTGCTCGTCCGGGATCGGGATGTTGAAGCGGTCGCGAAAGGTCCTGATGTCCTCGTCCGTCAGCTTCTTGGCCTGGTGGGCGATGTTCTTGCCCTCTCCGGCCTTGCCCATGCCGAACCCCTTGACCGTCTTGATCAGCAGCACCGTGGGCTGCCCCTTGGTGTTCACGGCCTTGTGGTAGGCCGCATAGACCTTCTGCGGGTCGTGCCCGCCGCGCTGCAGGCGCCAGATGTCCTCGTCGCTCATCCTGGCCACCATCTCCAGCGCCTTGGGATGCTTGCCGAAGAAGTGCTTGCGCACGAAGGCGCCGTCGTTGGCCTTCATGGCCTGGTAGTCGCCGTCCAGGGTCTGGAGCATGATCTGGCGCAGCACGCCTTCCTTGTCGCGCGCCAGCAGCGGGTCCCAGTAGCTGCCCCAGATCAGCTTGATCACGTTCCAGCCGGCGCCGCGGAACTCGCCTTCCAGCTCCTGGATGATCTTGCCGTTGCCGCGCACCGGCCCGTCCAGGCGCTGCAGGTTGCAGTTGACGACGAAGATCAGGTTGTCGAGCTTTTCGCGAGCGGCCACGCCGATGGCGCCCAGCGACTCGACTTCGTCCATCTCGCCGTCCCCGCAGAACACCCACACCTTCCGGTTCTCGGTGTTGGCGATGCCGCGCGCATGCAGGTACTTGAGGAACCGCGCCTGGTAGATCGCCATCAGCGGGCCCAGGCCCATCGACACCGTGGGGAACTGCCAGAACTGGGGCATCAGCTTGGGGTGCGGGTAGCTGGAGATGCCCTTGCCCTCGACCTCCTGGCGGAAGTTGAGCAGCTGCTCCTCGGTGATGCGGCCTTCCAGGAAGGCCCGGGCGTACACGCCGGGCGCGCTGTGGCCCTGGATGAACAGGCAGTCGCCGCCGTGGTTCTCGCTCTCGGCGTGCCAGAAATGGTTGAAGCCGGCGCCGAACATGGTGGCCAGCGACGCGAACGAGCTGATGTGGCCGCCGAGGTCGCCCCCATCGGCGGGATGCAGCCGGTTGGCCTTGACCACCATGGCCATGGCGTTCCAGCGCATGAAGGCGCGCAGGCGTTCCTCGATCTCGAGGTTGCCGGGGCAGCGCTCCTCGTCCTCGGGTTCGATGGTGTTGACGTAGCCGGTGGTGGCGGAGAACGGCATGTCGATGCCTTCCTGCCGCGCCTGCTCGAGCAGTTGCTCCAGCAGGAAGTGCCCCCGCTCGCGCCCTTGCGCGCCGATCACGGCGGACAGCGCATCGATCCACTCTCGGGTTTCCTGTGCGTCCGCGTCGTTCGCGGCCGAGCCAAACAGGCTCTCGGGCTGAGCTGACATGTTGTCTCCTGGGTGCGTCACGTAATTTAGTACGGCCCCTCCGTACGGTGGCTGGAGTGTGGCACAGATTTATTGCTGTTTCAAATAGTGCTGCTGTGTTTCATAATGCGGATTAAGGTGAGCCAAAGCGCCTCCCCTACACTCGAACTTCGCCATGCAAGACCCCGCCGCATCAGACTTTCACGAGCCGGCTCTGCCGACGCCGTTGCTGCGGCGCTGGTGGCGCCGCCAGTCGCCGTTCCACCAGGACCGCTTCGCCATGCTGGCGCCGCTGGCGGCGGTGCTGCTGTTCCTGGCGGCCATCATCTCGGCCTTCGGGTACCTGCGCCTGGAAGAAATGGACCGCGAGCAGGAGGCGGTGCGGCGCGACGTGGAGTACGCCCAGCAGCGGCTTCGCCTGCGCCTGCTCGAGCGGCAAGAGCAGCTGATGCGCATCGCCCGGGACATCTCCAACAAGGAGGTGGACACCGAGGAATTCATCGGACGGGCCGAGTCCATGGTGATCCAGTACCCCGAGCTGCAGGCGCTGACCTGGATCGACGAGCGCCGCCGCATCCGCGCCAGCTACGCGGGCCCCAGCGTGCCGGGCAGCCAGCTGCGGCTGGCCGGCGACGTGCTGCGGCCCGGTGAGACCGAAGGCATGTACAGCCTGGCGCGCGACCTGCAGCAGCCGGTGTATTCGCAGCCTTCAGGTAACGGCGACACGGCCAGCCTGCTCCAGCTGCACGTGCCGTTGGCCGAGCAGGGGCGCTTCGGCGGTGTGGTGCTGGGCGAGTACTCCATCGACACGCTGCTGCGCTACGGCGTGCCGGCCGAGGTCAGCGCCAAATACGCCGTCGCCCTGCTGGACGCAAAGGGCCGGCTGCTGGCCGGCCAGGCCTTGCCGCCACGCAACCCCGCCACCAGCCTGCTGCCCTGGGCCGCCCCGCAGGCCAACGAATACGAAGTGCCGGTCTCGCCCGTCGGCAACGGCCTGATCGTGCGGGCCCAGGCCTACCGCACCTCGCTGGGCGTGATCGGCAGCGGCCTGTTCTGGCTGGTCGGTACGCTCAGCGCCATGACCACCTGGATGCTGATCGGCAACTGGCGCCACACGCGCCGCCGCATGCAGGCCCAGCAGGCCCTGGTGGCCGAGACGAACTTCCGCCGCGCCATGGAGAACTCCATGCTGACCGGCATGCGTGCGCTGGACATGCAGGGCCGCATCACCTACGTCAACGCGGCCTTCTGCCAGATGACGGGCTGGGGCGAAGCCGAGCTGGTGGGCCGCACCGCGCCCTTCCCCTACTGGCCCGAGGCCGACCGCGAGCAACTGGCCGCGCGCCTGGACGACGAACTGCACGGCCGCACCACCCCAGGCGGCTTCCAGGTCCGCGTCAAGCGCAAGGACGGCGCGCTGTTCGACGCCCGCCTCTACGTTTCGCCCCTGATCGACGCCAAGGGACAGCAGACCGGCTGGATGACGTCGATGACCGACATCACCGAGCCGAACCGCATCCGCGAGCAGCTCTCGGCTTCCTACGAGCGCTTCACCACCGTGCTGGAGGCGCTCGACGCCTCGGTGTCGGTGGCGCCGCTGGGCAGCGAGGAGCTGCTGTTCGCCAACAAGCTGTACCGGCTCTGGTTCGGCGTGCAGACCGTGGGCCACCTGCAGATGGTGGCGCAGGCCGGCGTGCCCGACCAGCGCACCAGCGACGAATCGCTGGACGACGTCGATTCGTTCGTCGGCCTGCCGACGGGTCAGCTGACCACGGCCAAATCCGAGAACGCCGAAATCTTCGTGCCCGAACTGGGCAAGTGGCTGGAGGTGCGATCGCGCTACCTGAATTGGGTCGACGGCCGGCTGGCCCAGATGGTGATCGCCACCGACATCACGCCGCGGCGGCACGCCGAGGAACAGTCCGCGGCGCAGGCCGAACGGGCCCAATCCGCCAGCCGCCTGATCACCATGGGCGAGATGGCCTCGAGCGTGGCGCACGAGCTCAATCAGCCGCTGACCGCGATCAACAACTACTGCAACGGCCTGGTCTCGCGCATCAAGGGCGGCCAGATCAACCAGGACGACCTGCTGGCGGCGCTGGACAAGACGGCGCGGCAGGCGCAGCGGGCCGGGCAGATCATTCAGCGCATCCGCAGCTTCGTGAAGCGCAGCGAGCCCAATCGCTCGCTCTCCGACGTGGCCACGATGGTCAACGAGGCCGTGGAACTGGCCGAGATCGAACTGCGCCGCCGCAATGTGCGGCTGTCGCACTACGTGGCGGCCCGGTTGCCCAAGCTGATGGTCGACCCGATCCTGATCGAGCAGGTGCTGGTCAACCTGCTCAAGAACGCGGCCGAGTCCATCGAGCATGCCAAGCGGCCGACGCCGCGCCGCAGTGTGGAGCTGCGCGCCGTTCCCAAGCAGCTGGACGAACTGCCGGTGGTCGAGTTCTCCGTGCTGGACACCGGCGCCGGCCTCGCGCCCGAGGTGATGGACCGGCTCTACGAAGCCTTCTTCTCCACCAAGGTGGAAGGCATGGGCATCGGCCTGAACCTGTGCCGCACCATCGTCGAGTCGCACCAGGGCAGGATGCAGGCAGAGAACATCTACAATGGCACGGAAGTTGCCGGATGCCGTTTCTCCTTCTGGATTCCGGTGTCCGGCGCTTCGAATTCCATAGCAAACAAGGACGCCGGAGTACCTGCATGAGCCTGATTCCCAAGAAGGGCACCGTCTATGTGGTCGATGACGACGAGGCCGTGCGCGACTCGCTGCAGTGGCTGCTCGAAGGCAAGGACTACCGCGTCCGCTGCTTCGAATCGGCCGAATCCTTCCTCTCCCGCTACGACCCGCGCGAAGTCGCCTGCCTGATCGTGGACATCCGCATGGGCGGCATGACGGGGCTGGAACTGCAGGACCGCCTGCTCGAGCGCAAGTCGCCGCTTCCCATTGTCTTCATCACCGGCCATGGCGACGTGCCGATGGCGGTCAACACCATGAAGAAGGGCGCGATGGACTTCATCCAGAAGCCTTTCAAGGAAGAAGAGCTGGTCAACCTGGTCGAGCGCATGCTGGAGCACGCCAAGGGGGCCTTCGCCGAATACCAGAGCGCGGCCAGCCGCGACGCCCTGCTGTCCAAGCTGACCAGCCGCGAGGCCCAGGTGCTCGAGCGCATCGTCGCCGGGCGCCTGAACAAGCAGATCGCCGACGACCTGGGGATCAGCATCAAGACGGTGGAGGCGCACCGCGCCAACATCATGGAAAAGCTCAACGCCAACACCGTCGCCGACCTGCTGAAGATCGCGCTCGGCCAGAACGCCGCGAAGGCATGAGCCATTTCGTCATTCCCGCGCAGGCGGGAATCCAGGGAGCGGAAGCACTGGATCCCCGCCTGCGCGGGGATGACAGGGAACCGGCGGGGGCATTCTGATGACAGCCCAGTTGATCGACGGTAATGCCCTTGCCAGGCAAATCCGCGCCGAAGTCGCGGGCCGCACCCAGGCCCTGAAGGCCCGCGGCATCAACCCGGCCCTGGCCATCATCCTGGTCGGCAACGATCCGGCCAGCCAGGTCTACACCCGCCACAAGGTCAACGACAGCACCGAGACCGGCCTGGCGGCCACGCTCGAGACTTATCCGGCCGACCTGCCCGAAGCACAGTTGCTGGCGCGCATCCGCGCACTGAATGCCGACCCCCGGGTCCACGGCATCCTGGTCCAGCTGCCGCTGCCCCGGCACATGGACGCGAGCAAGGTGATCGAAGCGATCTCGCCGGCCAAGGACGTGGACGGCTTCCACGTCTCCAGCGCGGGCGCCCTGGTCACCGGCCAGCCTGGCTTCTGGCCCTGCACACCCTACGGCTGCCTGAAGATGCTCGAGAGCATCGGCTGCGACCTCAAGGGCAAGCATGCGGTCGTCATCGGCCGCAGCAACATCGTCGGCAAGCCGATGGCGCTGATGCTGCTGCAGAAGAACGCCACCGTGACCATCTGCCACAGCGGCACGCCCGACCTGGGCGCGTTCACGCGGCAGGCGGACGTGATCGTGGCGGCGGTGGGCAAACGCAACCTGCTCACGCCCGCCATGGTCAAGCCCGGCGCGGTGGTGATCGACGTCGGCATGAACCGCAACGACGCCGGCAAGCTCTGCGGTGACGTCGATTTCGAGGGCGTCAAGGAAGTCGCCGGCTGGATCACGCCCGTGCCCGGAGGCGTCGGGCCGATGACGCGGGCCATGCTGCTGGTCAACACGCTGGCAGCGGCCGAACGCGCGGCAGCCGTCGTCCCCGCTTAGGCGGGGATCCAGGGCGCCCCCGCCTTCGCGGGGCAGGCTCTGGATTGCCGCCTCCGCGGCAATGACAATTCCGCTGGCGCAAAATGGACGGGATGAGCAGCAACCCCCTCCTCGATTTCAACGACCTGCCCCTGTTCGACCAGATCAAGCCCGAGCACGTGGCGCCGGCCATAGCCCACCTGCTGGCCGAAAGCGAAGCGGCCCTGGAAGCCGTTGTCGCGCCCGACTTCCCCGGCCGCTGGCAAGACCTCGCGCGCACCCTGGACTGCACCACCGAAAAGCTGGGCCGCGCCTGGGGCGCGGTGAGCCATCTCAACAGCGTGGCGGACACGCCTGAGCTTCGGGCGGCGTACAACGAAGCCCTGCCCAAGGTGACGGAGTTCTGGACGCGGCTGGGGGCCGACGAGCGCCTCTACGCCAAGTACAAGTCCATCGACCCCGCGAGCCTGAACGACGAGCAGCGGCAAGCCCACCGCAACGCGGTGCGAAACTTCGTGCTGGGCGGCGCCGAACTGCAGGGCCCGGCCAGGGAGCGCTATGCCCAGATCCAGGAACGGCAGGCCGAGTTGAGCCAGAAGTTCAGCGAGAACGCGCTCGATGCCACCGATGCCTTCGGCTACTACGCCTCGCGCGAAGAGCTGGCCGGCGTGCCGGAAGACGTGATCCAGGCGGCGCGCGAAGCCGCCCTGGCGGAGGGCAAGGACGGCTACAAGCTCACGCTCAAGATGCCCAGCTACCTGCCGGTGATGCAGTTCGCGCACAGCAGCGAGCTGCGCGAGCGCCTCTACCGCGCCTATGTCACCCGGGCCAGCGACCAGAGCCCGCCGGAGTTCGCACGCTTTGACAACACCGCGCTCATCCGCGAAATCATCGCGCTGCGCCAGGAAGAGGCGCAGTTGCTGGGTTACCGCAATTTCGGCGAGGTCTCGGTGGTGCCCAAGATGGCCGACTCGCCGCAGCAGGTGATCAAGTTCCTGCGCGACCTGGCGGCCAAGGCACGTCCGTACGCCGAGCAGGACGTGGCCGACATGCGCGCGTTCGCGGCCGAACACCTGGGCATCACGTCGCCGCAGGCCTGGGACTGGTCCTATATCGGCGAGAAGCTCAAGGAAGGGCGCTACTCGTTCAGCGAGCAGGAAGTCAAGCAGTACTTCACCGCGCCCAAGGTGCTGGCCGGCCTGTTCAAGATCGTGGAAACGCTGTTCGAGGTGACGATCCGCCGCGACAGCGCGCCGGTGTGGAATCCCGGCGTCGAGTTCTACCGGATCGAGCGGGGCAACGCACTGGTGGGCCAGTTCTACCTCGACCCCGCGGCCCGCAGCGGCAAGCGCGGCGGGGCCTGGATGGACGACGTGCGCGCCCGCTGGCTGCGGCCGGACGACGGCCGGCTGCAGACGCCGGTGGCGCACCTGGTGTGCAACTTCGCCGACGGCGTGGAAGGCAAGCCGCCGCTGCTGACGCACGACGACGTGACCACGCTGTTCCACGAGTTCGGGCACGGCCTGCACCACATGCTGACCCGCGTGAACGAGCGCGACGTGTCCGGCATCAGCGGCGTGGAGTGGGACGCCGTCGAACTGCCGAGCCAGTTCATGGAGAACTTCTGCTGGGAGTGGAGCGTGCTGCGCCACATGACATCGCACGTGGACACGGGCCAGCCGCTGCCGCGCGAGCTGTTCGACAAGATGCTGGCGGCCAAGAACTTCCAGGCGGGCCTGGGCACGCTGCGCCAGATCGAGTTCGCGCTGTTCGACATGCTGCTGCACAGCGAGCACGACCCGGCGCAGGACTTCATGCCGCTGCTGGCGCAGGTCCGGGCCGAGGTGGCGGTCGTTCAGCCACCCGTGTTCAGCCGCACCGCCCATACCTTCAGCCACATCTTCGCCGGCGGCTATGCGGCGGGCTACTACAGCTACAAGTGGGCCGAGGTGCTGTCCGCCGACGCCTACGCCGCCTTCGAGGAGACTGCGGGTAAAGACGGGTCGCCCAGCGTGGAAACCGGGCGAAAATACCGCCAGACCATCCTTGAAGCCGGCGGCAGCCGCCCCGCGATGGAGTCGTTCAAGGCCTTCCGCGGCCGGGAGCCCTCGCTCGACGCGCTGCTGCGGCACCAAGGCATGGCTTGATGCAACCAAGTAGTGGGAGACCGTCCATCATGCCTTTGGCTCGACCCTTCCTATCCGTCGCCGTGGCTGCGGCAGTTGCTGCGTGCGCGGTGCCCTTGGCCCACGCGCAGCAGGTCTTCAGGATCGTCGGGCCCGACGGGCGGGTGACTTTCTCGGACAAACCCCCGATCGAGCCGAATGCCAAGGCGGCCCGGGCCGCGACTTCGCCGGCCGGTGCGTCCGCATCCGGCAGCCTGCCGTTCGAGCTTCGTCAGATTGCCAGCCGTTTTCCCGTCACGCTGTACACCGGTCCGAACTGCGAGCCCTGTGGCAGCGGACGGGCGTTCCTGGGCAGCCGCGGGGTTCCTTTCACGGAAAAGACGGTCAGCAGCAACGACGACATCGACGCCCTTCAGCGGCTGAGCGGGGCTGCGTCGCTGCCGTTCATGACCATCGGGGGGCAGCAGCTCAGGGGTTTTTCCGAGGTCGAATGGAGCCAGTTCCTGGACGCCGCCGGCTACCCCAAGACGTCGCAACTGCCCGCCAGCTACCGCCCGGCACCACCTTCGCCGCTGGTGGCGGTTCAAGCCCCCGCTGCCGCACCCGCGGCCCAGCCGGAGACCGCCAGGGCGGCCTCGCCCGCGCCCGCGCCGGTGCCGGCCCCAGCGCCAGCCAACCCCGCCGGCATCCGCTTCTAGAAGGTCAGCGTCTTCACGCCGCCGGCCGTGCCCAGCAGGCACACGGCGGCCTTCTGGTGGGCGAACACGCCCACGGTCACCACGCCGGGCCATTGGTTCACTTCCGATTCGAAAGCTGATGGGTCCGCGACCTTCAGGCCCCGCACGTCCAGAATGACCTGGCCGTTGTCGGTGACCAGGGTCTTGCCGTCCATCAAGCGCAGCTGCGCCTGGCCGCCCATCGCCGCGAACTGGCGTGTGATGCGCTGGCTCGCCATCGGGATCACCTCCACCGGCACCGGGAACGCGCCCAGCACGTCGACCCGCTTGGACTCGTCGGCAATGCAGATGAAGCGCTTGGACTGCGCCGCCACGATCTTCTCGCGGGTGAGCGCAGCCCCGCCGCCCTTGATCATGCAGCCCTGTCCGTCGATCTCGTCCGCGCCGTCGATGTAGACGCAGAGTTCAGCGACTTCATTGGCATCGAAGACCTGAATGCCCAAGGCCCGCAGGCGTTCGGTGGATGCCTCAGAGCTGGACACGGCGCCGGGAATGCGATCCTTCATCGTGGCCAGGGCGTCGATGAACTTGTTGACGGTGGACCCGGTGCCCACGCCCACGAGCTCGCCGGGCACCACGTAGTGCAGCGCCGCCTGGCCGACCAGCGTTTTGAGTTCATCCTGCGTCACGCGACAATTCCCCGGCTCGTTGAATTCATTCCAAGAATTATCCATGGCCCTGCTGCCCTACTCGCTTGCCCGCCCCTTCCTGTTCGGCCTGGACCCTGAAAAGGCGCATGACCTCACGCTGGAGTCGCTGGCCCGACTGCATGGCACGCCGCTGGAGTGGGCCTGGTGCGGTGCCCTGGTGGATGACCCCATCGAGTTGGCAGGCCTGAGGTTCCCCAACCGGGTCGGCCTGGCCGCCGGTCTGGACAAGAACGCGCGCTGTATCGACGCCCTGGGCGCCATGGGCTTCGGGTTCGTGGAGGTCGGGACCGTCACCCCGCTGGCGCAGCCAGGCAATGCCAAGCCGCGGATGTTCAGGCTGCCCAAGGCGAACGCCCTGATCAACCGCCTGGGCTTCAACAACGACGGCCTGCAGGCCTTCGTCGCCAACGTGCAGCGCTCCTCGTTCCGCAGCCGGGGCCGCGTCCTGGGCCTGAACATCGGCAAGAACGCGGCCACGCCGCTGGAGCGCGCCACCGACGACTACCTCACCGGGCTGGACGGTGTCTACCCGCACGCGGACTACGTGACGGTCAACATCTCGAGCCCGAACACGAAGAACCTGCGCGCGCTGCAAAGCGACGAGGCACTGGACGGCTTGCTGGGGGCGCTCTCTGGCCGCCGCGCGCAACTTGCGCGCGTGCACCAGCGTCGCGTGCCGCTGTTCGTCAAGATCGCGCCCGACCTCGACGCGGCGCAGGTGGAGGTGATCGCCGCGAGCCTGAAGCGCCACGGGATGGATGGCGTGGTCGCGACGAACACCACCGTGAGCCGCGACGCCGTCCAGGGCCTGCCGCATGCGCAGGAAGCCGGCGGCCTCAGCGGGGCGCCCGTGCTGGAGGCCAGCAACCGCGTGATCGCGCAGCTGCGCGCCCACCTCGGGGCCCGGTTCCCCATCATCGGGGTGGGCGGCGTGATGAGCGGCGCCGATGCCGCCGCGAAGGTCCGCGCCGGCGCCGACCTGGTGCAGATCTACACCGGCCTGATCTACCGCGGCCCGGCGCTGGTCCGCGAAGCCGCCCTGGCCGTCAAGAACCTCGCGCGCTAGCGCCGACTGCGTAGACGACCACTTCGGCGATCGCCAGCGAGCTGGTCAACCCAGGCGACTCGATGCCGAACAGGTTCACCAGGCCCGGGATGCCGTGCAGCTGGGGCCCGTCGATCCGGAAGTCGGGCGCCTTCTCGTGCGCGCCGTGGATTTTGGGCCGCACGCCGCTGTAGCTGGGTTGCAGGCTGCCGTCCGGCAGGCCCGGCCAGTAGCGCCGCACCTCCGCGTAGAAGCCGTCGGCGCGCGCCGGATCGACACGCCAGTCGATCTCTTCCGGCGTGCGGATGGCCAGCCACTCGATGTCGGGGCCGAACTTCGCCTGCCCGCCGAGGTCCAGCGTGAGGTGGGTCCCGAGGTGGGCGTCGGCCGGCGCCGGGTAGATCAGGCGGGTGAACGGCGCCTTGCCCGACAGCGCGTAGTAGTTGCCTTTGGCAAACCATTCCTGCGGCACGAAGCGCGGATGCAGGCCTTCGAAGCGCCGCGCCAGGGCACAGGCGTGCAGCGAGGCCGCGTTCACCAGGATCTTCGCGCCGAGCTCGCTGCCGTCGGCCAGGCGCACCACGTGCGGCTCCCCGCTGACGCGCGCCAGCACCACGGAGTCGACGCCGGAGCCGAAGGCCACCATGCCACCGGCATGTTCCAGGTCGCCCTGCAGCGCCAGCATGAAGCCATGGCTGTCCACGATGCCGGTGCTGGGCGAATGCAGCGCGGCGGTGCAGCGCAGCGCCGGCTCCAGCGCCAGGGCCTCGCGCGCATCCAGCCATTCGACCGGGACCCCGTTCGCGACGGCGCGGTCCTGCAAGCCGCGCAGCGCCGCCACCTCCTGCTCGTCGTTGGCCACGGTGAGCTTGCCGCAGCGGCGGTGGTCCACGCCGTGGCTCGCGCACAAGGCGTAGAGCAGTTCCTTGCCGCGCACGCACAGCCGCGCCTTGAGCGAGCCCGGCGCGTAGTACAGGCCGGCGTGGATCACTTCGCTGTTGCGCGAGCTCACGCCCTGGCCGATGCCGTTGGCCGCCTCGGCCACGACGGTTTCGTGCCCGGCCCGCGCGAGGCCCCGAGCGACGGCCAGCCCCACGGCGCCGGCCCCGATGACGATGGCGTCGACCTGGTCCATCAACGAAGCTCCCTTGGATCGGTTTCCAGCAGCGCCGCCACCAGCGAGCGCAGGTGCTGCCGCAGCCGCTCGAGACCTTCGTGCGGCGCCAGCGTGGCCTCGTCCATGTAGAGCTTGCGGTTGACCTCGAGCTGAAGGCTGTGCCGGTGACGCGCCGGGTCGCCATAACGCCGCACCAGTTCCACGCCCTTGTACGGGTGGTTGTAGTGGACGCTGTAGCCAAGGCGCGACAGGTGCTCGCACACGCGCGCGGACAGGGCCTGGCCGGCCGTGGTCCCGTCGCGATCGCCGACGACGAAATCCGCGTGCACCAGCCCGGGGTGGTCCGTGGCGTGGCTGCCGGCGACCGAAGGCATGGAATGGCAGTTCACATGGATGCTGTAACCGTGGCGCCGATGCGCTGCGTCGATCGCCGCCGCCACGGCCGCGTGGTAGGGCCGCCAGCAGTTCTCGATGCGCGCGCGCACCTCGGCCACCCCCAGCCGCCGGTCGTAGAGCGGTTGGCCGTCGTCGGTGTACCGCCAGACCAGGCCCTTGCCGAGCCGCACCTTCGAGCGTGCGACCGGATCGGTCTCCAGCGGATCGGGCCAGGGCGCGTCGAGCATCTCGGGATCGACTTCCGTGGTGTTGCGGTTCGGGTCGAGGTAGCTGCGCGGGAACAGCGCCTCGATCCAGGCCACGCCCAGAGCCGGAGCGAAGTCGTAGAGCTTCTCCACGTGCGTATCCTCGGCCCGGCGCAGCCACTGGGGCTCGCAGGCGTGCCGGAAATCATCGGGATAGTGGACACCGCTGTGCGGTGAATCGAGCACCAGCGCCGTGGTGCCGGGCATGGTGCGAACCAGGGAATGCATGGGTTCGATTGTGGCGCAGCGCGCCTGCGTGCGGGGCGGGTGCAGCAGAACCATCCTTGCGAGCAGCTCCGTGGCTGGTGGGCGCCAAGCAAGCCGCAGCGCGGCCCGGTGTGATGCCGCTCCCGGCTCGGCCCTAGCTCATGCATACGCCGAGCGCGCCGTTGCGGCACCACCCTGTGTAGAGCTGTGGCGCTCCGCCTCCGACGCGCTTGTCAGGCGCTGTCCTACCGGCCGGCCAAATGGGAAAAATGATCATGGCCGCAGACGCTGATCCGGCCGCTCGTGCGATCGGGTTTGTGCATCAACCACCCAACCGACTTCAGCGAGCACACATGAAAGCTTTCACCCGGAAACTTGGCATCACATTGCTGGCGGCCGCCGTCGCCGGAACCTTTGGCGTCACCTGGCCTGACCACAGCTATGCACAAGCCGGTGGCGGTGCGGGTGGTGGCGGGAGCGGTGGTGGTGGCTCCGGCGGCGGCGCAGGCGCTGGAGCCGGTGCCGGTGCCGGTGCCGGTGCCGGTGCTGGTGCTGGTGCTGGTGCTGGTGCTGGTGCTGGTGCTGGGGCTGGTGCTGGTGCTGGTGCTGGTGCTGGGGCTGGTGCTGGTGCTGGGGCTGGTGCTGGGGCTGGTGCTGGGGCTGGTGCTGGGGCTGGTGCTGGTGGCGCCGGTGCGGGGGCAGGCGGTGGTGCTGGCGCTGGAGCCGGTGCTGGCGCTGGAGCCGGTGGCGCAGGTGGTGCAGGTGGCGCTGGTGCAGGCGGTGGTGGCGCTGGTGCAGGCGGCGGCGGCGCTGGTGCAGGCGGCGGCGCGGGTGCAGGCGGCGGCGGCGCGGGTGCAGGCGGCGGCGGCGCGGGTGCAGGTGGCGGTGGCGCGGGTGCAGGCGGCGGTGGCGCTGGTGCAGGCGGCGGTGGCGCTGGTGCAGGCGGTGGTGGCGCTGGTGCAGGCGGCGGCGGCGCTGGTGCAGGTGGCGGCGGCGCTGGTGCAGGTGGCGGTGGCGCGGGTGCAGGCGGTGGTGGCGCTGGTGCAGGTGGCGGTGGCGCTGGTGCAGGTGGCGGTGGCGCTGGTGCAGGTGGCGGTGGCGCGGGTGCAGGCGGCGGCGCTGGTGCAGGCGGCGGCGCTGGTGGAGGCGGCGGCGCAGGTGCAGGTGGCGGTGGCGCGGGTGCAGGCGGTGGTGGCGGTGGCGCTGGTGCAGGCGGCGGCGCAGGTGCGGGCAGCGGCGGCGCGGGTGCAGGTGCCGGCGGCGCGGGCGCAGGTGGCGGCGGCGCGGGCGCAGGCGGTGGTGGCGCTGGCGCTGGTGCTGGCGCTGGCGCTGGCGCTGGTGCTGGTGCTGGTGCTGGTGCTGGTGCTGGTGCTGGTGCTGCGGGCGCAGGAGCTGCCGGAGGCGGCGCGGCGGGCGCGGGCGCAGGCGGCGGCTCGGCCGGAAGCGCCGGCGTGGGATCGGCTGGGTCCGCCGGCGGCTCGGGAAGCGCGGGTTCGGGTGTGGGTGCGAGCGGCGTCGCCGGAGGGAACGACAGCGCGCCAGGCATCGGCATCGGCATCGGCATCGGCGTCGGCACGGCGCGCATGCGCACCTTGCCGTACGGTGCGCAGCCGCCGGCCATCGCCGTGGTGCCCGCGACGCCGATGCCCGTCATTCCGGCGGTCGTTCACGGCGCTCGGCCCCAGAGCCCGGCCGTACCTGCGGCGGCTCCCGTCAGCGCCGCCACGCCGGCTCCGGTGACGTCCAGCATGGGCGCGTCCGCAAGGCCTCTGCCACCCGTGGCAGTCCAACCCATGGCGCCCGCTGCTCAACCCGTGGCGCCACCGGCCCAGCCCGGACCGCGCTACCGTGAGCTTTCCGCGCCCTTCCTCAACCCGCGCCCGAGCTGCCCGGCCTCCATGCCGGACTGCCTGAAGTGAGCCTGAAGTAGGGGGCCGCGCCATGCAAAACGGCACCCGAGGGTGCCGTTTTCGGTTTGTCCGTGGTGGGTGATACATGGATCGAACATGTGACCCCTGCCGTGTGAAGGCAGTGCTCTACCGCTGAGCTAATCACCCTTCCCGTCTGCGGGATTCGCTGGTTTCCGGTGCTCCGGAAAGCCAGCAATTATGCCACAGGCGCGGGGCCGTCCTGCCGGGTCTGGATGCGCCACAAGGTCTTGCCGCCGCTGGCCTTGTCCAACTGCTTGAGCACCTCTTCGTGCGCCGCGGCCTCCTGGTCGCTGGCCAGCAGCACCGGCAGGGTGAACGCCGTCAGATCCACCCGGGTGACGATGCCGCTGACCGAGTCGCTGGACGCCACGTCGATCAGCAGGGCATCCTGGCCGCGCGTGAGGTTGATGTACACGTCGGCCAGCAGTTCCGCGTCCAGCAGCGCACCGTGCAGGGTGCGGCCCGAGTTGTCCACACCCAGCCGGTCGCACAGCGCGTCCAGGCTGTTGCGCTTGCCCGGGTACATCTCCTTGGCCATGGCCAGCGTGTCGGTGACGCTGCCGACGAAGCTGCGGAACGCCGCCTTGCCCGCCAATTCGAGCTCCTTGTTCAGGAAGCTCACGTCGAACGCCGCGTTGTGGATGATGATCTCGGCCCCGCGCAGGTACTCCATCAGTTCGTCGGCGATCGCCGCGAACTTGGGCTTGTCACGCAGGAACTCGTTGCTGATGCCGTGGACCTTGAGCGCGTCCTCGTGGCTGTCACGCCCCGGGTTCAGGTAGTAGTGCTTGTTGTTGCGGGTGAGCTTGCGGCCCACCAGTTCGACGCAGCCGATCTCGATGATGCGGTCTCCCGCTTCGGCCGACAGGCCCGTGGTTTCGGTGTCGAGGACGATCTGGCGCATGGCGCCGGATTCTACCGGCGGCTCGTCAGTGGTTTTCCTTGGCGTGGTTGATCGAGTACCTGGGAATCTCCACCGTGAGATCCTCCTGCGCCACGATGGCCTGGCACGACAGCCGCGAGTCGGGCTCCAGCCCCCAGGCACGATCGAGAAGGTCCTCCTCGTTCTCGTCCATCTCATTGAGCGAGCTGAATCCCTTGCGCACGATCACGTGGCAGGTGGTGCACGCGCAGCTCATGTCGCAGGCGTGCTCGATCCTGATGTCGTGGTCCAGAAGCGCCTCGCAGATCGACGTGCCGGCCGGCGCGCTGACTTGCGCGCCCTGCGGGCAGTACTCGGGGTGCGGCAGGATCCTGATGATGGCCATCTAGAGGTTCTCCACGTTCCTGCCTGACAAGGCTTTCTGGATGCTGTTGTTCATGCGGGCCGCCGCAAACGCCTCGGTGGCCTTGGCAAGCGCCTCGGTCGCCGCCTCGATCTCGCCGGCGTCCTGGCTGGACGCCGCCGTCTGGCGCAGTTGGGCGACGAGCGCATCGATCTGGCCGCGTTCTGGCGCATCGAGCAACGCGCCGTCGGCGTCCAGCGCGCCCTGAGTGGCCATCAGCATGCGGTCCGCGTCCACGCGCGCCTCGGCCAGCGCCCTCGCCTTCATGTCCTGTTCGGCGGTCGAGAAGCTGTCCTTGAGCATGGCGGCGATCTGCTCGTCCGACAGGCCGTAGGACGGCTTGACGTCGATGCGGGCCTCGACGCCGCTGGCCTGCTCGCGTGCGCTCACGCTCAGCAACCCGTCGGCGTCCACCGTGAAGGTCACGCGGATGCGCGCGGCGCCCGCCGCCATCGGCGGGATGCCGCGCAGTTCGAACCGCGCGAGGCTACGGCAATCCTGGACCAGGTCACGCTCGCCCTGCACCACGTGCAGCGCCAGTGCCGTCTGGCCGTCCTTGTAAGTGGTGAAGTCCTGCGCCTTGGCCGTGGGAATGGTTTCGTTGCGCGGCACGATGCGCTCGACCAGCCCGCCCATGGTCTCGATGCCCAGCGAAAGCGGGATCACATCGAGCAGCAGCAGATCGCCCGAGCCGTTGTTGCCGGCCAGCTGGTTCGCCTGGATCGCGGCGCCCAGGGCCACCACTTCGTCGGGGTTCAGGTTGGTCAGCGGCTCGCGGCCGAAGAACTCCGCCACCGCGCGGCGCACCTGGGGCATGCGGGTCGAGCCGCCAACCATCACCACACCCTGGATATCTTCCTTGCGCAGCCTGGCGTCACGCAAGGCCTTGCGCACCGCCGCCATGGTGCGCGCGGTGAGTTCCGCGGTCGCCGCCTCGAACAGGGCAACATCCAGATCAAATTGAACCGAAGCCCCCGCCAGACGGGCGTTGGCAGCTATCGTTTCTGTAGCAGACAAGGCTTCCTTGGCGGCCCGCGCCGCTTTCTGGATGGCGGCCTTGTCGGCGGCGGTGAGGGCTTCGAGACCGGCCCGCCGCAGCATGGCGTCGGCCAAAGCGCGGTCGTAGTCGTCTCCGCCGAGTGCCGAATCACCCCCGGTGGCCACCACTTCAAACACGCCGCGCGTCAGCCGCAGGATCGAGATGTCGAAGGTGCCGCCGCCCAGGTCGTAGATGGCGTAGATGCCTTCGCTCGCGTTGTCCAGGCCGTAGGCGATGGCGGCGGCGGTGGGCTCGTTGATCAGGCGCAGGACGTTCAGGCCCGCCAGCTGCGCGGCGTCCTTGGTGGCCTGGCGCTGCGCATCGTCGAAATAGGCCGGCACGGTGATCACCGCGCCATACAGGTCGTCGTTGAACGTGTCCTCGGCCCGGTACCGCAGCGTGGCCAGGATCTCGGCGCTGATCTCCACCGGCGACTTCTCGCCGGCGCGCGTGTGCAGGCCCAGCATGCCGGGCCTGTCGACGAGACCGTACGGCAGCTTCTCGCGGCCTGCGATGTCGGCCAGCCCGCGCCCCATGAAACGCTTGGCCGAAGCAATGGTGTTCTCGGGATCGTCCACCTGCGCAGCGAGCGCCTCATGCCCGATCTGCCGGCCGCCGCCTTCCAGGTACCGCACCACCGAAGGCAGGATTACCCTGCCCTGCGCGTCCGGCAGGCATTCGGCGACGCCGTTGCGCACGGCCGCCACCAGCGAATGCGTGGTGCCCAGGTCGATGCCGACGGCGATGCGACGCTGGTGCGGGTCCGGCGAAGCGCCCGGCTCGGAAATCTGAAGCAATGCCATGGCTTCATTGTCCCAGCTGGTCCAAGCGCGCTTCGACGTCGCGGGCAAAGCGCTCCACGAACATGAGGGCTCTGACCTGCTGGGCGGCGGCGGGTGCATCGGCCGCGCCGTCGAGCAGGCCTTCGATGGCTGCCAGGCGGGCCCGGCGCGCGCCATCGAGCTGCTGCTGTAGCGCATCGAGATCGCGCTCGCCGCCGGCCTCATCGAGGGCCTCGCGCCAGGCCATCTGCTCCATCAGGAAGTCAGCCGGCATGGCGGTGTTGTTCTCGGCGTTGATGGGAGCCCCGCGCAGCTCGCACAGGTAGGCCGCTCGCTTGAGCGGATCCTTCAGGCGCTGGTAGGCCTCGTTGATGCGCACCGACCACTGCATCGCCACGCGCTGGGCGGCAGCGCCCTGCGCGGCGAAACGGTCGGGGTGGGCTTCGCGCTGGAGCTGCTTCCAGCGCTCGTCGATCGCGGACCGGTCCTGCTGGAATCGCTCGGGGAGCCCGAACAGCGCGAAGTCGTTGTCCTGGAGGTGGTTCACACCCGGAAAGACTCTCCGCAGCCGCAGCGGTCGCGCTCGTTCGGGTTGTTGAACTTGAAGCCTTCGTTGAGGCCTTCACGCACGAAATCGAGCTGCGTTCCGTCGATGTAGGCCAGGCTCTTGGGGTCGATCAGGACCTTGACGCCGTGGTCCTCGAACACGATGTCCTCGGGCGCGACCTCGTCCACGTACTCGAGCTTGTACGCCAGGCCCGAGCAGCCGGTGGTCTTCACGCCCAGCCGCACGCCCACGCCTTTGCCCCTCCTGGAGAGGTAGCGGTTGACGTGGCGGGCGGCTGCTTCTGTCAGGGAGATGGCCATAGGTAAACCCCGTTCAGCCTGAGCCTGTCGAAGGCTTCGACGGCTCAGCCTGAACGGCTTCTTAGTGTGTGTGCTTCTTCTTGTAATCTTCCACCGCGGCTTTGATCGCGTCTTCCGCGAGGATCGAGCAGTGGATCTTCACCGGCGGCAAGGCCAGTTCCTCGGCGATCTGGCTGTTCTTCAGCGCTGCGGCCTGGTCCAGGGTCTTGCCCTTGACCCACTCGGTCACCAGCGAGCTCGACGCGATGGCGGAGCCGCAGCCGTAGGTCTTGAAACGCGCATCTTCGATGACGCCGGTCGCCGGGTTCACCTTGATCTGCAGCTTCATCACGTCGCCGCAGGCGGGGGCGCCCACCATGCCGGTGCCCACGGTCTCGTCGCCCTTGTCGAACGACCCGACGTTGCGTGGGTTCTCGTAGTGGTCAACGACTTTTTCGGAGTAAGCCATGTTGTGCTCCAGTTTTCATTTCGGGAATACCGCGGAACCGGCTGTGCCGGGCCGCTGGTGTTGCCCCTTGAGGCGAGGCGCCCAAGGCGCTTCGGGGTGGTCCATTGCTAATGTGCGGTCCACTGGATGGTCGAGATGTCGATCCCATCCTGGTACATCTCCCACAGCGGGCTGAGTTCGCGCAGCTTGTGCACGTTCTGCTTGATGGTGGCGATCGCGTAATCGATTTCTTCCTCGGTCGTGAAACGGCCGATGGTCATGCGCAGGCTGCTGTGCGCCAGTTCGTCGCTGCGGCCCAGCGCGCGCAACACGTAGCTCGGCTCCAGCGACGCCGAGGTGCAGGCCGAGCCGGACGACACCGCCAGCCCCTTGATGCCCATGATCAGCGACTCGCCCTCGACGAAGTTGAAGCTCATGTTCAGGTTCTGCGGAACGCGCTGGTCGACGTGGCCGTTGATGAAGACCTGTTCCACGTCCTTCAGGCCGTCCAGCAGGCGCTTTTGCAGCGCGCGCGCTTTTGCGTTGTCCTGGGCCATCTCGAGCTTGGCCAGGCGGAACGCTTCGCCCATGCCCACGATCTGGTGGGTGGGCAGCGTGCCCGAACGCATGCCACGCTCGTGGCCGCCGCCGTGCATCTGCGCTTCCAGGCGGATGCGCGGCTTGCGGCGCACGTACAGCGCGCCGACGCCTTTGGGTCCGTAGGTCTTGTGCGAAGCCAGGCTCATCAGGTCCACCGGCAGCGTCTTGACGTCGATCTCCACCTTGCCGGTGGCCTGCGCCGCGTCGACGTGGAAAATGATGCCCTTCTCACGGCACATCGCACCGATGGCCGGGATGTCCTGGATCACGCCAATCTCGTTGTTGACGAACATGACGCTGATGAGGATGGTGTCCGGCCGAATGGCGGCCTTCAGAACCTCATGGTCCAGGAGGCCGTCTTCCTGGACATCGAGGTAAGTCACCTCGAAACCCTGGCGCTCCAGCTCGCGCATGGTGTCGAGCACCGCCTTGTGCTCGGTCCTGACGGTGATCAGGTGCTTGCCGCGCGTCTTGTAGAAGTGGGCAGCGCCCTTCAAGGCCAGGTTGTTCGACTCGGTCGCGCCCGAGGTCCAGACGATCTCGCGCGGATCGGCGCCGATCAGGTCGGCGACCTGTTCACGGGCCTTCTCCACCGCTGCTTCCGCCTCCCAGCCCCACGCATGGCTGCGCGACGCGGGATTGCCGAAGTGCTCGCGCAGCCACGGGATCATGGCGTCGACGACGCGCGGGTCCACCGGCGTGGTGGCGCCGTAGTCCAGGTAGATCGGGAAATGCGGGGTCATGTTGCTGGCTGCTGCTGGCGGGACGTTCGTTACCCGATCAGGACTTGGCAAACGAGTTGCCAAGGGCGAACACCGAATTCGGCGCGTTCACGCGGATCGGCTTGACCACCGGCTGGCTCGAGATGGCGCGCTTGACCGCCGGCTTGTCCTCGATCTGGATGCCCTTGGCCAGCTGGTCGTCCACCAGCTTCTGCAGCGAGACCGAATCCAGGAACTCGACCATGCGCTGGTTCAGCGCGGACCACAGCTCATGGGTCATGCAGCGGCCGCCGTCGCCATGGCAGTTTTCCTTGCCGGCGCACTGGGTGGCGTCGATCGGCTCGTCGACCGACACGATGATGTCGGCGACGGTGATTTCGGAGGCTTTGCGGCCGAGCGTGTAGCCGCCGCCCGGGCCGCGGGTGGACTCCACCAGTTCATGCCGGCGCAGCTTGCCGAACAGCTGCTCCAGGTACGACAGCGAAATCTGCTGCCGCTGGCTGATGGCCGCCAGGGTCACGGGGCCATTGTTCTGGCGCAGGGCCAGGTCGATCATCGCGGTGACCGCAAAGCGGCCTTTCGTTGTGAGACGCATCGCAAGCTCCTTTGCTTGGCTGAACTCTTACTGCACCGCAGCAACACACGTCGCCGCGGACCGTCTCCTCAGGGATTTGGTTGACTATTTCCGTCAAGTATATCTTAAACCCCACCCTCTTGCTCGGGTAAGTAGACTGACCAGTCGCGGGTTGGTTCCCGCAACGTGCCGGGTCAGCGTTTGCCCGCCTGGATGGGGACCACGTTGTCGTGGACGACCGCGCCGAACGCCTGTTCCTTGAGCAGCGCCAGCTGGTCGCGCACCCGGGCCGCCTTCTCGAACTCGAGGTTGCGGGCGTGCTCGAGCATCTGCTTTTCCAGCCGCTTGATCTCCTTGGCGACGTCCTTCTCGGACAGGTCCTGCGCCATGGCCCGGGCCAGCTCCTGCTTTTCCATCTCCTTGCTGGCCTTTTCGCTGTAGACCCCGTCGATCAGGTCGCGCACCTGCTTCTTGATGCTGCGCGGGGTGATGCCATGGGCCAGGTTGTGGGCGATCTGCTTGGCCCGCCGCCGCTCGGTCTCGCCCATGGCCTTCTTCATCGACTCGGTCACGTGGTCGGCGTAGAGGATCGCGCGTCCGTTGAGGTTGCGCGCGGCCCGGCCGATGGTCTGGATCAAGGAACGCTCGGCTCGCAGGAACCCTTCCTTGTCGGCATCCAGAATGGCCACCAGTGATACCTCGGGGATGTCCAGGCCTTCGCGCAGCAGGTTGATGCCCACCAGCACGTCGAAGCTGCCCAGCCGCAGGTCGCGCAGGATCTCCACCCGCTCGACCGTGTCGATGTCGCTGTGCAGGTAGCGCACCTTGACGCCGTTGTCCGACAGGTAATCGGTGAGCTGCTCGGCCATCCGCTTGGTCAGCGTGGTGATCAGCACCCGCTCGTTCTTCTCGACGCGGATACGGATTTCCTGCAGCACGTCGTCCACCTGGTGGGTGGCGGGCCGGACTTCCACTTCGGGATCGATCAGCCCGGTGGGACGCACGAGCTGCTCGACGACGTTGCCGGCATGCGTCTTCTCGTAGTCCGCCGGGGTGGCGGAGACGAAGACGACCTGGCGCATGCGAGCCTCGAACTCCTCGAACTTCAGCGGCCGGTTGTCCATGGCCGAGGGCAGCCGGAAACCGTACTCCACCAGCGTGGTCTTGCGGACCCGGTCGCCGTTGTACATGGCGCCCAGCTGGCCGATCATCTGGTGGCTCTCGTCCAGGAACATCAGCGCGTCCTTGGGCAGGTAGTCCGTCAGCGTGGACGGCGGCGCACCCGGGGGCGCGCCGGACAGGTGCCGGGTGTAGTTCTCGATGCCCTTGCAGTGCCCCACCTCGCTGAGCATTTCCAGGTCGAAGCGGGTGCGCTGCTCCAGGCGCTGCGCTTCCACCAGCTTGCCCGCGCCGACCAGCTCCTTGAGCCGCTGCTCCAGCTCGATCTTGATCGACTCCACCGCGGAGACCACCTTTTCGCGCGGCGTGACGTAGTGGCTGGATGGGTAGACCGTGAACCGCGGCACCTTCTGGCGGATGCGGCCCGTGAGCGGGTCGAACAGCTGCAGCGACTCGATCTCGTCGTCGAAGAGCTCCACGCGGATGGCCAGTTCGCTGTGTTCCGCCGGAAAGATGTCGATGGTGTCGCCGCGCACCCGGAACGTTCCGCGCGAGAAATCCTGCTCGTTGCGGTTGTATTGCATGCGGATCAGCTGGCTGATGATGTCGCGCTGGCCGATCTTGTCGCCCACCCGCGTGATGAACCGCATCTGGGTGTAGTCCTCGGGCGCCCCGATGCCGTAGATCGCGCTCACGGTGGCCACGATGACCGTGTCGCGCCGCTCCAGCACGCTCTTGGTCGCCGACAGCCGCATCTGCTCGATGTGCTCGTTGATCGAGCTGTCCTTCTCGATGAACAGGTCACGCTGCGGCACGTACGCCTCGGGCTGGTAGTAGTCGTAGTAGCTGACGAAGTACTCCACCGCGTTCCTGGGGAAGAACTCGCGGAACTCCGAATACAGCTGCGCGGCCAGTGTCTTGTTGGGCGCGAACACGATGGCCGGCCGGCCCAGGCGAGCGATCACGTTGGCCATGGTGAAGGTCTTGCCCGAGCCGGTGACGCCCAGCAGGGTCTGGAACACCTCGCCGTCCTGCACGCCCTCCACCAGCTTGTCGATCGCCTGCGGCTGGTCGCCCGCGGGCGGATACGGCTGGAACAGCTCGAACGGCGAACCAGGAAAACTCAGAAACACGCCTTGTTGCTGTTGCGGTATGACTTCAGTGATTTCCGGCATGGGGAATGGAAGAGGAGCCCTGGGGGCGACGGCTTAAAATTGGGGAGCCGGACAGCGTACCGCAAGCCCGCACCCCGCGCACTCCCACCCTGCTGACAACTTTCCTCGAGGATTCCATGTCCCTGTTCCAAGCCGTCGATATGGCCCCGCGTGACCCGATCCTGGGTCTGAACGAGCAATTCAACGCCGATGCCAACCCGCACAAGGTCAACCTGGGCGTGGGCGTCTACTACGACGACGACGGCAAGCTGCCCCTGCTCGAGTGCGTGCAGCAGGCCGAAAAACAGATGATGGAAGCGCCCAAGCCCCGCGGCTACCTGCCGATCGACGGCATCGCGGCCTATGACGCAGCGGTGAAGAACCTGGTATTTGGGGCCGGCAGCGAGCCTGTCAAGAGCGGCCGCGTCGCCACGGTGCAGGCGCTGGGCGGCACCGGCGGCCTGAAACTGGGCGCCGACTTCCTGCGCAAGGTGAACCCGGCCGCCAAGGTGCTGATCAGCGACCCGAGCTGGGAAAACCACCGCGCGCTGTTCACCCAGGCCGGCTTGACGGTCGAGGCGTACCCCTACTACAGCGCGGCCAAGAAGGGCATCGACTTCGACGGCATGCTCACCGCGCTGGACCAGGCTGCGGAAGGGACCGTGGTCGTGCTCCACGCCTGCTGCCACAACCCCACCGGTTACGACATCACGGCCGAGCAGTGGGACCAGGTCATCGCGACCGTCAAGGCGCGAAAGCTGGTTCCTTTCCTGGACATGGCCTACCAGGGCTTCGGCGCCGGCATCGTGGAAGACGGCGCCGTGATTGGCAAATTCGTGGCGTCGGGCCAGAACTTCTTCGTGTCCACCTCGTTTTCCAAGAGCTTCAGCCTGTACGGCGAGCGCGTGGGCGCCCTCTCGGTGCTGTGCCAGGACAAGGAAGAGGCATCCCGTGTGCTGAGCCAGTTGAAGATCGTCATCCGCACCAACTACAGCAACCCCCCGATCCACGGCGGAACGGTCGTGGCCATGGTGCTCAACACGCCCGAGCTGCGCGCGTTGTGGGAGAAGGAACTGGGCGACATGCGCCTGCGCATCAAGCAGATGCGCCTGGCCCTGGTCGAAAAGCTCAAGGCGGCCGGCGTGAAGGAAGACATGGGCTTCATCACCAGCCAGGTCGGCATGTTCAGCTACTCCGGACTGACCCGCGACCAGATGGTCCGCCTGCGCAACGAGTTCGGTGTGTACGGCACCGACACCGGCCGCATGTGCGTGGCCGCCCTGAACAGCAAGAACATCGACTACGTCTGCGCCTCGATCGCCCGGGTTCTCTGAGCACCATCAGTGTCCGTTCGGCCTGAGCCTGTCGAAGGCTTGCGCGATGATGGCGTCAAGGGCTTCGACAGGCTCAGCCCGAACGGGACCCGGGATGGTGGTCACCCCAGATCACCGAGCGCATCGCGATCGACGCGCCCTGGTAACCCTCGTTGAAGAAGGCCACCGGTTCGCCGGGCTGCGCCGCCCCAGCCGCGTACAGCAGCGGCAGGTAGTGTTCGTGGCTGGGCTGCGCCAGCCGGGCTGCCTCTCCTTGTGAGGCGAAGTCCGCCAGTTCGGCCAGCTCGCCCTTCAGGATCCTTTGGGCGACCCAGTTGTCGAACGCCACTGTCCAGTCATACGCCTGGTGGTCGGGAGCGTCGCGGCGCATGGCCCGCAAGTTGTGCACGGTGTTGCCGCTGCCGACGATGAGCACGCCCCGGTCGCGCAGCTGGGAGAGCTGCCGCCCGACGGCCAGATGCTCGGACGCGGGACGGCTGTAGTCCATGCTTAGCTGCATCACCGGGATGTCCGCTGACGGAAACATGGGCTTGAGGACGGACCAGGCACCATGGTCCAGCCCCCATTCTTGGGTGTCCAGCTTGAGCACCGGATCCTGGACCAGCCGCCGGATCTCTTGCGCCGCGGCCGGGAAGCCCGGCGCCGGGTACTGCTGGTCGAACAACGCCTGCGGAAAACCGCCGAAATCATGGATCGTCTTGGGCTTGTCCATCGCCCCCAGGTACCAGCCCCGCGTGAGCCAGTGTGCCGAGACGCACAGGATCAGCTGCGGCCGGGGATAGTCCGCGCCGAACCGCGTGCCCAGTGCCTGCCAGCTGCGGCGCCAGGCGTTGTCCTCGATGGCATTCATAGGGCTGCCGTGGCCGAGGAACAGGACCGGCAGGCGGGGGCTGGGCTTGAGGATTTCCATGGCGGATTGTGTGAGGAACTTCGCGATGCTTCCGTTCCCCTGACGTTCAAGAGAGCGCCTGCGCAAGAGCTCTGCGGTAACTGATATATTGCACTGCACAACCGAGGTCGACACCATGCTTTACCAGATCTACGAAGCCCAGCGGTCGCTGATGGAGCCGTTCGCGGACTTCGCCCAGGCCGCCGCCAAGCTGTACAGCAACCCTCTGTCGCCTTTCGGCCAGAACCCTTTCGCCCAGCGCGTGTCCGCCAGCTACGAGCTGATGTACCGGCTGTGGAAGGACTACGAGAAGCCCGAATTCGCCATCAAGACCGTGGAAGTGGATGGCATCGACGTCGTCATCCACGAGGGCGTGGAGATCGACAAGCCGTTCTGCGAACTGCGCCGCTTCAAGCGCTTTTCCGACGATGCCGACGTGCTGTCCAAGCTCAAGGGCCAGCCGGCGGTGCTGATCGTGGCGCCGCTGTCCGGGCACTACGCCACGCTGCTGCGCGACACCGTGCGCGAGATGCTCAAGGACCACAAGGTCTACATCACCGACTGGAAGAACGCCCGCACGGTGCCGCTGGAAGACGGTGAGTTCCACCTGGACGACTATGTGAACTACGTGCAGGAGTTCATCCGCCACCTGCAGGGCATTTATGGCAACTGCCATGTGGTCAGCGTCTGCCAGCCCACCGTGCCCGTGCTGGCCGCCGTGTCGCTGATGGCGTCCCGCGGCGAAGTCACGCCACTGTCGATGACCATGATGGGAGGCCCGATCGACGCGCGCAAGTCGCCCACCGCGGTGAACAACCTGGCCATGAACAAGAGTTACGAATGGTTCGAGAACAACGTGATCTACCGCGTTCCGACCAACTTCGCCGGTGCCGGCCGCCGCGTCTACCCCGGCTTCCTGCAGCACACCGGCTTCGTGGCGATGAACCCCGACCGCCACCTCTCCAGCCACTACGACTACTTCAAGCAGCTAATCGCGGGTGACGACGCCAGCGCCGAGGCCCATCGCAAGTTCTACGACGAGTACAACGCCGTGCTCGACATGGACGCCGACTACTATCTGGAGACCATTCGCACGGTGTTCCAGGAGTTCGCGCTGGTGAACGGCACCTGGGACGTGATCAGCGAAGACGGCGAGCTCGAACGCGTGCGGCCCGAGGACATCACCACCACGGCGCACTTCACCGTCGAAGGCGAGCTGGACGACATCTCGGGTTCTGGCCAGACGGAAGCGGCCCACGACCTGTGCGTCAACGTGCCCAAGGCACGCCAGAAGCACCTGGAAGTCAAGGGCGCGGGCCACTACGGCATTTTCAGCGGCCGGCGCTGGCGCGAGGTGGTCTATCCGCAGGTGCGCGACTTCATCGCCCGCTTCAACGAAGGCCCGGTGGTGGCCGCCCCCGCGAAAACCGCGCCGGCCAAGGCGGCGTCGCGCCAGCGAGCGACGGCGCCGGCCGCGTGACACCTTTGGCGGCGCGGCTGCACGCCGCGCTGCCCCAGACCCAGTGCACCCGCTGCGGCTACCCGGATTGCGCCGGGTACGCGCAAGCCATCGCCGCGGGCGAGGCCGCGATCAACCAGTGCCCGCCCGGCGGCGCCGAAGGCATCCGCCGCCTGGCCGAACTCACCGGACAGCCCCCTGCCCGGCTGAACCCCGCCAACGGTATCGAAGCGCCGCGCATGCTGGCCGTGATCGACGAGGACTGGTGCATAGGCTGCACGCTGTGCCTGAAGGCGTGCCCCACCGACGCCATCATCGGCAGCAACAAGCACATGCACACGGTGGTCGAGCCCTGGTGCACCGGCTGCGAGCTGTGCGTGCCGGTGTGTCCGGTCGATTGCATCTCCATGGAAAACGTCACCGGCGAGCGCACCGGCTGGGACGCGTGGTCGCCCCCAGACGCCGCCTGGGCGCTGGAGCGCTATGAATTCCATAGCATGCGACGCAGGTGGGAAGCGGACGACCAGCCCAAAAGGCGTGAAGAAAAGGCCGAGGCCAAGCTGGCCGACCTGCCCGCCCACACCCATGGCGCCGAGGGCGCCGAAGCCCAGCGCAAGCGCGCCGTGATCGAGGCGGCACTGGCGCGCGCCCGCGCCCGCCGCGCCTGAGGCGCTATTGCGGCTCGATGCCCAGGTCGCGGATGCGCCTGGTGATCACGTCGAATTCCGCCTTGTAGTTGGCCTGGGCCTGCTCCGGCGTGGTCACCTGCATTTCGAAGCCGCGGTCCACCAGTGTCTTGCGCACTTCGGGGGTGTTGGCGATGGCGCGAATCTCGGCCCCAAGTCTCTGGACCACGGCCGGCGGCGTGCGCGCCGGTGCCAGCACCGCCATCCAGACGCTGGCGTCGTACAGCGGGTCGGTGAAGCCCAGTTCGCGCAGCGTGGGCACGTTGGGCAGAGCCGTGGAGCGCTCGCGCCCCATCATCGCCAGCGGCACGATCTTGCCGGCAGCCACGTGGGGCATCGCCGTCGCGACGCTGGACAGGCCGAGCGTCACGTTGTTGGACAGCAGGTCCTGCACCACGGGGCCTTCGCCGCGCTGCGGCACGTGGACCATCTGCGCCTTGAGTTCGCGGTTGAGCGACTCGCCCGCCAGGTGGCCCAGACCGCCGATGCCCCAGCTCGCGTAGCTCATCTTGGCGGCGGGCTGCGCTTTGGAGCGCAGCTCGGCAAAGTCCTTCACGCCGGCCGCCGTGCTGGCCGAGATCAGCGCCGGACTGCGCAGGATCTGGCCGACGAACACCAGGTCCTTCTGCGGATCGTAGGGCAGCGTCTTGAACAGCGCCGTGTTGTTGACCAGCGGATCGTTGATCGTCAGCAGCAGCGTGTGGCCATCCGCCTCCGCCTTGGCCACCTCGAACACGCCGATGGCGCCGGCCGCGCCGGACTTGTTGTCCACCAGCACCGGCTGGCCCAGGCTCCTGGACAGGCGCTCGCCCAGCAGGCGGGCCACGAAGTCGGTGGCGCCGCCGGCAGGGTACGGCACGACCAGACGGATCGGTTTGCTCGGGAAAGCCTGTCCTGAGCCTGTCGAAGCGGCCTGTCCTGAGCCTGCCGAAGTGGCCTGGGCGGCGGCGGTGAGCGGCCCTAGCGCCAGCGTTGCGGCGGCGATCAGGGTGGCGGTGAGCAGTTGGCGGCGCATGCGAGTCTCCTGGGGGAAGTGAAAGTCAGACGGAGGCGGCCGTCTCGGCCTGTGGGTGTTCCAGCCGCGCCCGCTCGGCCAGCAGCCGGCGGAACTGCGCCAGCGCGGCGTCCATGGCGAGCGGCAGCATGGGAGCGGCCGGGTTGCGCAGGATGTTGCGGTACTGCGCGGTGATCATGTCGCGATCCTCGTTGAAGGCCTGGACCAGGCTGGCGTAGATGGATTCCGTCATGGCCTGGGCCGCCTCCTCCTCCAGCGCGCCCGCGGGGTGCGATTGCTGGAAGAAGTAGTGCGTCGAAGATTCGGTCTCGGGCGTCAGCGTCTGGCAGCTGTGCAGCCGCACGGCCCGGCTGTCATCCTCGGGCGCATCGCCGACCGGCCGCCCGCCCGAGTGCATCAGCAGGGTGCCCGGCAACAGGAAGTCGTAGATGAACCAGCGGTCGATGTTCGTGTCGAACCGGCGGAACTTGCCGTAGAACGGCGGCGCGGGCACGTCAGCCACCTTGCGTGTGACGCGGATGCCCATCTGCGGCCATTCCTGACTCGGTCCCCCCACCTTCTCGATCAGGGGCGCCGACTGCGCGATGCGCGGCGAACCCCCCAGCGTCTTCTCGTGCACGTACGACAGGTGCGAGAAGTCCAGCAGGTTGTCGCAGATAAGCAGGTAGGGGGTTTCGTAGTGCATGTAGCCGGGCTTGTGGCGCCAGCCCGGGTCGCCGCAGGAGAAGTTGTCGGGCAGCAAGGCAAGGTCGGCCTTGGCCGGGTCGCCCATCCAGACGAACACCCAGTTGTTCTTCAGCGTGACCGGGTAAGTCTTGACCCGGGCCTTGGGCGGAATGGCACGCAGGCCCGGCGCATCCACGCAGGCGCCCCGGGCATCGAACATCAGGCCGTGGTAGCCGCAGCGCACACAATCGCCTTCGCGCCGCCCGGCAGACAGCGGGGCCAGCCGGTGGCAGCAGCGGTCTTCCAGCGCGGTGAAGCCGCCACCCTCCAGCCGCATCACCAGCACGGGTTCACCAAGCACGGTCCGCGCGAACAGCTGCGGCGCGCCGGCCGCGGGAATCTCGTGGTCCCAGGCGATCACGTACCAGCAATCGCGCAGCCACAGGCTCTGGTTCATGGGGGCTCCTTTCCACCCCATGGTGAGCGCGACGGCGCATCGCGGCGTCCCCCTCGAAGGGGACAAGCAGGGTTACCGCGTGAGGCTCAGGCCGCCAGCCGCAGCAAGGCCAGCCGTCCGCCGGCCAGCCCGGCTTCGGCCAGCTTCAGGTAGGCGCGCCGGCGCAGCGTGACCACGGTGGACGGGGCGACGTCCAGTTCGGCGGCGATGCCGTCGGCACTGGTGCCGCAGGCGATGCGCGCCGCCACCTGCAGCTCACGTGGGGACAGCGCCGGCGCTATGGTTTCGAGAGCGGACTGCGCACGCTGCAAGCGGGCTGGAAGGCCTTTCGAGCCTTGAATCGGGCTCGTCTGGAGCAAAGCGGCCTGGTGCGCCTGCCGCAGCAAGGGCGCCAGGCCCAGCAGGCTTTGCACCTCGCCCGCACCGAACGGCCCGTGCGGCGCGCGACGGTACAGGTTGATGGCGTACACCGCGTGCGGGCGCGGCGAGTACAAGAAGCTCAGCCGGTCGCAGAGCTGCTCGCGCTCGTAGATCTCGCGCCGCCAGGCCGCCACCGGCACGTCACCGGGATGGAAGTGCAGCGCGGTCACGGCGCCCACCGGGTTCGCAGCTTCATGCAGCTGCCCGGCGATGGCGGTGGCCTCGTCGCTGCGCCAGTACTGTTGGCGGTAGATGGCGAAGCATTCGGCCGTGACGTCACGCGCCTCCGCCTGCTGAGCGTGTCCCTCCACCAGGATCGGTGCCGCGCCGCCCTGGGGCCGGCCGTAGGACACCAGGGACAGGTAGTCCACCGGCGCGACCTCGTTCAGGCCCTGCAGCATGCGCTTGGCGGGCTGGCCGGCCTGGGGAGCGTCCAGCAGCTGGGCGACCGCGCTGGCCGGCAGCAGGTGTTGCCGCGAAGGAGCATCGACCAGCCAGGTGCGCGTCATGGTGATCGGCTCAGCGCAGGGAGGCGTTCAGCTTGTCCAGCGCCGCCGCGCCCGGGCACAGCTGGTCATGCCCCAGGGTGTTCAGCGGCGCGGCGGGCGTGTTCAGTGCCGCGTGCAGGTCGCTGGCCTGCGGCTCCACATACAGCAGGCCGGTCACCACTTCGCCTTGCGCCTGCCGCTGCTGGACGAAGTTCATGGCGGCCACGCGCTGGGTCGGGTCGTACCCCTCGTGGAGCTTGCGCAAGCGCAGCACCATGCCGTCGTGCTGCTCCACTTCCACCACTTGGCCGGGGGCGTACTGCGCCGTGATCTCTTCGCGCCCGCTGATGAAGTCGATGCGGCTGACCGCCTCGTTGTGGTCGCGCACGTAGTCGTAGCTCTTGGTGCTGCCGGCGTGATTGTTGAACGCCACGCAGGGGCTGATCACGTCCAGGAAAGCCGCGCCGCCGTGGCGGATGGCCCCCTTGATCAGCGGCACCAGCTGCTCCTTGTCGCCGGAAAAGCCCCGGGCCACGTAGGTAGCCCCGAGCTGCAGCGCCATGCCGATCAGGTCGATGGAGCTGTCGGAATTGACCACACCCTTCTTGCTCTTGCTGCCCCGGTCCGCGGTGGCGGAGAACTGGCCCTTGGTCAGGCCATAGACCCCGTTGTTCTCGACGATGTAGACCATGTTGACGCCGCGCCGCATGGCGTGGGCGAACTGGCCCAGGCCGATCGACGCGGAATCGCCGTCGCCGGAGACGCCGAGGTACAGCAGGTCGCGGTTGGCCAGGTTGGCGCCGGTCAGCACGCTGGGCATGCGGCCATGCACGGTGTTGAAGCCGTGCGAGGCGCCCAGGAAGTAGTCCGGCGTCTTGGAGCTGCAGCCGATGCCCGAGAGCTTGGCGACGCGGTGCGGCTCGATGTCCAGCTCCCAGCAGGCCTGGATGATCGCGGCCGAGATCGAGTCGTGGCCGCAGCCGGCGCACAGGGTGGAGATCTTGCCTTCGTAATCGCGCCGGGTGTAGCCGACCTTGTTGGTCTCCAGCGTCGGGTGGCGCAGGCGGGGTTTGGCGATGTAGGTCATAGGGCTTTTTCCTTCGCCTTGGACTTGGGCGCGACCACTTCAGCATGCACGTGGCTCGTGATCGCCCGTGCGATGAAGCGCGCCGTGATCGGAGTACCGTCGTAATGCAGCACCTTCACCAGCTTGGCCGGGTCGACGTCGAGTTCGTTCACCAGCAGGCTGCGCATCTGGGCGTCGCGGTTCTGCTCGACCACGAACACTTCCTCATGGTCGGCGATGAACTGCGCCACGCTGGCCGGGAACGGAAACGCGCGCAGCCGCATGGCGTCCAGGTGGATGCCTTGCGCGGTCAGCCCTTCCAACGCTTCTTCCATCGCCGGGCTGGTGGAACCGAAGTAGATGACGCCCAGCCGCGTCTTGCAGCCGGCGCAGTGCAGCACGGGCTGCGGCACCAGCGTGGCGGCGGTGGCGAACTTCTTCAGGAGGCGTTCGACGTTGTAGATGTAGTCCGGACCTCGTTCGGAGTAGCGGGCATACGGATCGCGCGTCGTGCCCCTCGTGAAATAGCTGCCCTTGGTCGGGTGGGTCCCCGGCAAGGTGCGCCAGGGGATGCCGTCGCCGTCGACGTCCTTGTAGCGGCCGAAGTCCTTGCCGGCCTCCAATTCGTCGGCCGTCATGACCTTGCCGCGGTCGTAGCTGCGGCCCTCTTCCCAGGCGAACGGCTTGCACAACCGCTGGTTCATGCCGATGTCCAGGTCGGTCATCACGAACACCGGCGTCTGCAGCCGGTCGGCCAGGTCCAGCGCGCAGGCGGCGTGCTCGAAGCATTCGTGCGGGTCTTCCGGGAACAGCAGCACGTGCCGGGTGTCCCCATGAGAGGCGTAGGCGCAGGCCAGCAGGTCGGCCTGTTGCGTGCGCGTGGGCATGCCGGTGGACGGCCCGCCGCGCTGCACATTGATGATGGTCACCGGGATTTCGGCGAAGTAGGCCAGCCCGATGAACTCGGTCATCAGCGACACGCCCGGGCCCGAAGTCGCGGTGAACGCCCGCGCGCCGTTCCAGCCGGCGCCCATCACCATGCCGATGGAGGCGATCTCGTCCTCGGCCTGGACGATGGCGAACTTGTTCTGGCCGGTGGCCGGGTCCACCCGGTACTTGGCGCAGTACTTCTGGAAGGCCTCGGCTACCGAGGAAGACGGCGTGATCGGGTACCAGGCCGCCACCGTGGCGCCGCCGTAGACGCAGCCCAGCGCGGCGGCACTGTTGCCGTCCACGAAGATGCTGTCGCCCACCTTGCCGGCGCGGCGCACCCGGATGCCCAGCGGCGCCTTCAGGTGCTCGCTGGCGAAGTCGCGGCCCAGGTGCAGCGCCTGCACGTTGGAGGCCAGCAGCTTTTCCTTGCCCCTGTACTGCTCGCCGAACAGCTTCGCGATCACGGCCGGGTCGATCTCCAGCAGCACCGAGAGCGCGCCGACATACACGATGTTCTTGAACAACTGGCGCTGGCGCGGGTCGGTGTAGACCGCGTTGCAGATCTCGGTCAGCGGCATGCCGATCACGTGGATGTCATCGCGGAACTTGGATTGCGGCAGCGGCCGCGTGCTGTCGTAGAACAGGTAGCCGCCCGGCTCCAGCTCGGCCACGTCCGCGTCCCAGGTCTGGGGGTTCATCGCCACCATCATGTCGATGCCGCCGCGGCGGCCCAGCCAGCCGTCCTCGCTCACCCTCACCTCATACCAGGTCGGCAGGCCCTGGATGTTGCTGGGGAAGATGTTGCGCGGGCTGACCGGCACGCCCATGCGCAGGATCGCCTTGGCGAACAGCTCGTTGGCCGAGGCCGAGCCCGAGCCGTTGACGTTGGCGAACTTGATGACGAAATCGTTGACGGCTTCGATCTGCTTCATGCGGCAGCCCTCCCGACCATCCCTTCGGGCTTTGGATTCCCGTTCGCCCTGAGCTTGTCGAAGGGCTTCGACAGGCTCAGCCCGAACGGAGAGGGTGGCTCGGTTCCGCTATCCCCCGCTTTCGCCGTCACCAGCAAAAACTTCTGCATGTCCCACGCCCCGGTCGGGCAGCGCTCGGCGCACAGGCCGCAATGCAGGCAGACGTCCTCGTCCTTGACCATGATGCGGCCGGTCTTGAGGTGGCCGGAGGTGTACAGGTCCTGCGCCAGGTTCAGCGCCGGCGCCTTCAGCCGCGGCCGGACCTCCTCCTCCGCTGCGTCCGCGGTGAAGGTAATGCAGTCCATCGGGCAGATGTCGACACACGCATCGCACTCGATGCAGGCTTCGTCGGTGAATACCGTCTGCACATCGCAATTCAGGCAGCGCTGGGCTTCCTTGAACGCGGTGGCCACGTCGAAACCCAGTTCCACCTCCACCTTGATGCTGGCCAACGCCATCTCGGCCTTGGCCCACGGCACCTTGTAGCGCAGGTCGTTGGAGGTGTCGTTGTCGTAGCTCCACTCGTGGATGCCCATCTTCTGCGAGATCAGGTTGGTCATCGGCGCCGGCCGCACCGCCGTGTCCTGGCCGTTGAGGAAACGGTCGATCGACACCGCGGCCTCGTGGCCGTGCGCCACCGCCGTGATGATGTTCTTGGGCCCGTAGGCCGCGTCACCCCCGAAGAAGACGTTGGGGATGGTGGACTGGAAGGTGTCCTTGAACAGCTTGGGCAGGCCCCATTCGTCGAAAACGATGCCGGCGTCGCGCTCGATCCAGGGAAAGGCGTTTTCCTGACCGACGGCCACCAGCACCTCGTCGCACTCGAAGAAGGCATCGGGCTCGCCCGTGGGCACCAGGCTGCGCCTGCCCTTGGCGTCGTACACCGCCTTGACGATCTCGAAGGTCATGCCCAGCAGCTTGCCGCCGTCGTGCACGAAGGCCTTGGGCACGTGGAAGTTGATGATCGGGATGCCCTCGTGCAGCGCGTCTTCCTTCTCCCAGGGCGAAGCCTTCATTTCCTCGAAGCCGCTGCGCACGATCACCTTGACGTCGGTGCCGCCCAGGCGGCGCGCCGAGCGGCAGCAGTCCATCGCCGTGTTGCCGCCGCCCAGCACGATGACGCGCTTGCCGATGCGGGTGACATGGCCAAAGGAAACCGAGGCCAGCCAGTCGATGCCGATGTGCACGCTGGCCGCCGCTTCCTTGCGGCCGGGAAGGTCCAGGTCACGGCCGCGTGGCGCACCGCAGCCCACGAAGATCGCATCGAAGCCCTGGTCGAGCAGCGCTTTCATCGACTCAATGCGCTGGCCCGACTGGAAATGCACGCCCATGTCGAGGATGTACCCGGTCTCCTCGTCGATCACCGACTCCGGCAGGCGAAAGCGCGGGATCTGTGTCCACATGAAGCCGCCGGCCTTGGCTTCGCCGTCGAACACCGTCACGTCGTAGCCCAGCGGCGCCAGGTCGCGCGCCACCGTCAGCGAAGAAGGCCCCGCACCGACGCAGGCGATGCGCTTGCCGTTGCGGGGCGCGATCTTGGGCATGCGCTGCCTGACGTCGTCCTTCATGTCGGCGGCGACGCGCTTGAGGCGGCAGATCGCCACCGGTTCGGGCGTCTGCGCATTGGCCTCCTCGACCCGCCCGCGGCGGCAGGCCGGCTCGCAGGGCCGGTCGCAGGTGCGCCCGAGAATGCCGGGAAACACGTTGGAAGCCCAGTTGACCATGTAGGCGTCGCTGTAGCGGCCCTGCGCGATCAAGCGGATGTATTCGGGGACCGGGGTGTGCGCCGGACAGGCGTACTGGCAATCGACGACCTTGTGGAAATAGGCCGGGTTCGCGATATCGGTGCGCTGCAAAGCGGGTCTCCTTGCCTTGCCAGCAGGGCCCGGGTCGGGCCTGCGGGTCAGCAGCCAGTCTGGCCCTGCCCGCCCCAAAAAGCCTGCGGGTTATCCCCGAGGTTCCTCAGTTCGAGGCCAGGACTTCCTTTTCGTACGCATGCAAGGACGGCAGCCCGCCCGTGTGCAGGAACAGCACCTTCTCGCCTGGCTTGAACTCGCCCTGGCGCGCCAGGCCGATCAGGCCGGCCATGATCTTCCCGGTGTAGACCGGATCCAGCGGGATGCCTTCGGTGCGGGCCAGCATCTGCACCGCCTCCACCATGCCGGCGTTGGGCACCGAGTACTTGGGCTGCCAGTAGCCGCCCACGCTGTGCACCGCCTCCTTGGGCACCGTGATGCGCAGGCCGAGCAGGTCGCACACCGCCTGGGCCTCTTTCAGCACCAGCGGCTCCTGGTCGGCCGGATCGCGGCTGACGCCGATGCCGAGGATGGGAATGCGGATGTTGTTGCCCAGGAAGCCGGCGACCATGCCGCCATGCGTGCCGGAGCTGCCCGAGCCCAGCACGATACGGCCCAGCTGCAGGCCGGTCTCGAACAGCTGCTGCTGCAGTTCCTGGGCGCAGGCCACGTAGCCCAGGCCGCCGATCGCGTTGGAGCCGCCGCCGGGGACGATGTAGCCCTTGCGGCCTTCGGCCGCCAGCTCATCGGCCATCTCCTGCATGGCCTGCGCCATGTTGCTGCCGCCCGGCACCACGGTGGTCTTTTCGACGCCCATCAGGCGGAACATGAAGTTGTTGCCGCTGGCATCGGGCTTGTAGCTCTCGGGCACGCGCTCCTCGATCACGAAGCGGCATTTGAGCCCTTCCTTCACGGCCGCCGCCAGCGTGATGCGGCAGTGGTTGGACTGCGGGGCGCCGCAGGTGATCAGCGTGTCGGCGCCCTGGGCCAGCGCGTCGGCCACCAGGAACTCGAGCTTGCGGGTCTTGTTGCCGCCCGGGAACAGCCCGAGCATGTCGTCGCGCTTGATCCAGACCTCGGGGCCCTTGCCGCCGGGGCAAGTGGCGGCGAGCGCGGCCGAGAAGTTCGGCATCGGCTCCAGCGGGGTGGCGAAAGGGGTGTAGCGGCGGCGGGGGAATCTAGAAAGGTCCATCCGTCGATTGTGCCAAGGCGGCAAAGGCCCTGACCACCTCGGGCGGCGCCTGCACCAGTTCGATCAGCACTCCCTCGCCGCCGATGGGCGACTGCTCGTTGCCCTTGGGATGCACGAAGGTGATGTCGAACCCGGCCGCGCCGCGCCGGATGCCGCCGGGCGCGAACCGCACGCCCTGCCGGGTGAGCCAGTCCACCGCCTGCGCAAGGTCGTCGACCCACAGCCCCACATGGTTCAGCGGCGTGGTGTGCACGGCAGGCCTGGCATCAGGGTCGATCGGCTGCATCAGGTCGACCTCGACCTTGAACGGCCCGGCGCCCAGGACGCAGATGTCTTCGTCGACGTTCTCGCGCGCGCTCTTGTAGGTGCCGGTCACCTGCAGGCCGAACATCTCGACCCAGAGCTTGTGCAGGCGCAGCTTGTCAGGGCCGCCGATGGCAATCTGCTGGACGCCGAGGACTTTGAAAGGTCGCATGAGGATGCCTTTGTGATCTGTCATTCCCACGCAGGCCGGAATCCAGGGGCCCTGGTCCCCGCCTGCGCGGGCATGACGAATTACTGAAACTCCACGATCGGCTGGTCCACCGCCAGCGATTCACCCCTGGCCGCCAGCACCTTGGCCACCACGCCGTCGGCGGCGGCGAACAGCACGTTCTCCATCTTCATGGCCTCGATCACGGCGACACGTTCGCCGGCCTGCACTTTCTGGCCGGGCTGCACGGCCACCTCGACCAGCAGCCCGGGCATGGGCGAGAGCACATAGCGGCTCATGTCCGGCGGCGCCTTGTACGGCATCAACGCGTGCAGCTCGGCGGTGCGCGGGCTCAGCACCAGCGCGTCGAGCCGCGTGCCGTTGTGGACCACGCGGATCGCCAGCGGGTTCTTGCCCACGCCACGCTCGACCTGGGCGGTGAAGGGCGTGCCGTTCACCGTGCCGCGGACGCGCGCCCCGCCCAAATGCCAGTTGCTACAGATTTCGTAGCGCCTGCCGCCCGTCTCCACTGCGCTGGAGCCCGATATGGCTTGAAAATCGGTGATCCGGGCCGGTTGGCGGCGGTCCTTGCCCGCCCCCCCCAGGCCGACCACCACGAACTCCTCGCCGACCCTGAACTCGTGCCCGCGCAGCTGGCCAGTGATGCCGGCCGAGCGCTGCAGCACCTTGCGGTTGCAGTACGCCGCCAGCGCCACCAGGAAATCGGGGTCTTCGTGCACCACGTCCTCGGCCCGGAAGCCCTGGCCGTAGTGCTCGGCGATGAAGCCGGTGTTGAAGTCGCCGGCCTGGAACTTCGGGTGCGCCAGCAGCGCCGCCTGGAACGGGATGTTGCTCGAGATGCCGCGAATCACGAAACCGTTGAGCGCCTCGCGCATCCTGGCGATCGCGTCGGCGCGGTCCGTGCCGTGCACGATCAGCTTGGCGATCATCGAGTCGTAGTACATCGGGATCTCGCCGCCCTCGGCCACGCCGGTGTCCACCCGCACGCCAAACAACCCCGTTCGCCCTGAGCCTGTCGAAGGGCCTGGCTCCCAATCATCCTGAGCTTGTCGAAGGACAGGCTCAGCCCGAACGGACATCTCTCCTGCCCACATCGACTCCTTGGGCGCCTGGAACCGCACCAGCCGTCCGGTGGAAGGCAGGAAGTTGCGAAACGGGTCCTCGGCATTGATGCGGCATTCGATCGCCCAGCCGTTGCGCTGCACGTCCTGCTGCGCCAGCGGCAGCTTCTCGCCGGCCGCCACGCGGATCATCAGCTCCACCAGGTCCAGCCCGGTGATGCACTCGGTCACAGGGTGCTCCACCTGCAGCCGCGTGTTCATCTCCAGGAAGTAGAACGACTGGTCCTTGCCCACCACGAACTCCACCGTGCCCGCCGACTGGTAGTTCACCGCCTTGGCCAGCGCCACCGCCTGCTCGCCCATCGCCTGGCGCGTGGCGTCGCTGATGAAAGGCGACGGCGCCTCCTCGATCACTTTCTGGTGGCGCCGCTGGATCGAGCATTCGCGCTCGTTCAGGTAGATCACGTTGCCGTGCGAATCGCCCAGCACCTGGATCTCGATGTGGCGCGGCTCCTCGACGAACTTCTCGATGAAGATGCGGTCGTCGCCGAAGCTGTTCTTGGCCTCGTTGCGGCACGACGTGAACCCCTCGAAGGCCTCCTTGTCGTTGAACGCCACCCGCAGGCCCTTGCCGCCGCCGCCGGCCGACGCCTTGATCATCACGGGGTAGCCGATGTCCTTCGCGATCTCCACCGCGCGCTCGGCGCTCTCGATCGCGTTGTTCCAGCCCGGGATCGTGTTGACCCTGGCGTCGTTCGCGAGCTTCTTGGAGGCGATCTTGTCGCCCATGGCCGCGATGGAGTAGTGCTTGGGGCCGATGAAGACGACGCCCTCCTCCTCCACGCGCTTGGCAAAAGCCTCGTTCTCCGACAGGAACCCGTAGCCGGGATGCACGGCCTGGGCGCCCGTCTGCTTGCAGGCGGCAATGATGCGTTCAGCCTGCAGGTAGCTCTCGCGCGAGGGTGCCGCGCCGATGTGCACCGCTTCGTCCGCCAACTGCACGTGGCGGGCGTCGCGGTCGGCGTCGGAGTACACCGCCACCGTCCTGATGCCCATCTTCTTGGCCGTCTTGATCACGCGGCAGGCGATTTCGCCCCGGTTGGCGATCAGGATTTTTGTGAACATGTTGTTCTCTCAATTCGGGATCGGACGGCCGAACGCAAAGGTCGCAGAGATTGCGCAAAGGTCGCAGAGGAAATACCAAATTTTTGACTTCAATTTCTCAACCTCTGCGACCTTTGCGAAACCTTTGCGACCTCTGCGTTCGGCTGCCCGCATTTCGGATGTCATAGCGGAATGTTCCCGTGCTTGCGCCATGGGTTTTCGAGCTTCTTGCCCTGCAGCATCACCAGCGACCGGCAGATGCGCTTGCGGGTCTCGTGCGGCAGGATCACGTCGTCGATGAAGCCGCGGGCGCTGGCGATGAAAGGGTTGGCGAAGCGCGCCTTGTACTCGGCTTCGCGGGCCGCCAGCTTGGCCGGGTCGTTCTTGTCCTCGCGGAAGATGATCTCCACCGCGCCCTTGGCGCCCATCACGGCGATCTCGGCATTCGGCCAGGCGAAGTTGACGTCGCCCCGCAAATGCTTGGAGCTCATCACGTCGTAGGCGCCGCCGTAGGCCTTGCGCGTGATCACGGTGATCTTGGGCACGGTGCACTCGGCATACGCGTACAGCAGCTTGGCGCCGTGCTTGATGATGCCGCCGTACTCCTGGGCCGTGCCGGGCATGAAGCCGGGCACGTCGACGAAGGTGATCACCGGAATGTTGAAGGCGTCGCAAAAGCGCACGAAGCGCGCCGCCTTGATGCTGCTCTTGATGTCCAGGCAGCCGGCCAGCACCAGGGGCTGGTTGGCGACGATGCCCACGGTCTGGCCCTCCATGCGCGCGAACCCGATGATGATGTTCCTGGCGTACTCGGGCTGCAGCTCGAAGAAGTCGCCGTCGTCCACGGATTTGACGATCAGCTCCTTCATGTCGTAGGGCTTGTTCGGGTTGTCCGGCACCAGGGTGTCCAGCGAGCGGTCGATGCGGTCGGCCGGGTCGTTGCTGGGGCGGACCGGCGGCTTCTCGCGGTTGTTCAGCGGCAGGTAGCTGTACAGGCGGCGCAGCATCAGCAGCGCTTCGACGTCATTTTCGAAGGCCAGGTCGGCCACGCCGCTGCGGCTGGTGTGGGTGATGGCGCCGCCCAGCTCCTCGGCGGTCACTTCCTCGTGCGTCACGGTCTTCACCACCTCGGGGCCGGTGACGAACATGTAGCTCGAGTCCTTGACCATGAAGATGAAGTCGGTCATGGCCGGCGAATAGACGGCGCCGCCGGCGCAGGGTCCCATGATCATGCTGATCTGCGGCACCACCCCCGAGGCCATCACGTTGCGCTGGAACACGTCGGCATAACCGCCCAGGGACGCGACGCCTTCCTGGATGCGGGCGCCGCCGGAGTCGTTCAGGCCGATCACCGGCGCGCCGACCTTCATCGCCTGGTCCATGACCTTGCAGATCTTCTCGGCATGCGCCTCGGAAAGCGCACCGCCGAACACGGTGAAGTCCTGGCTGAAGACGAACACCATGCGGCCGTTGATCATCCCGTAGCCGGTGACCACGCCATCGCCCGGCGGCTTGTTGTCCTGCATGCCGAAATCGTGGCAGCGGTGCTCGACGAACATGTCCCATTCCTCGAACGTGCCCTCGTCCAGCAGCAGCTCCAGCCGCTCGCGGGCCGTGAGCTTGCCCTTCTTGTGCTGCGCGTCGATGCGCTTCTGCCCGCCCCCCAGGCGGGCCGCGGCGCGCTTGCTTTCGAGTTGTTCGAGGATGTCTTGCATGGATTGCCTAAGCCTCCGGTGGCCCTGAGCCTGTCGAAGGGCTCGCCGTGTCGTTCGCATGGGCTTGGACAGGCTCAGCCCGAACGGTGAATGTTTCCATGGCGCCGAGCAGTTGACGCGCCGCCGTCGAGGCCGGCATCCTTGCCTGCTCCACGCCCCTGATCACTTCCGGCATCAGCGCCTTGACGCGCGGGTGCCCCTTGAACGCCTGCTTCAGCCCGCTTTCTATGCGCTCCCACATCCAGGCCAAGGCCTGGTGCTGCCGGCGTGCTTGCAGCTGGCCGCCTGTCGCACGCTGTTGCCTGAATTGCGCCACGGCCTGCCAGAACGCATCGATGCCCTGCACCTTCAGAGCGCTCAGCTGCATCACCTGCGGCTGCCACACCTGCGTTCCGGCCGAGCCTGTCGAAGCCTGTCCTGAGCCGGGTCGAAGGGCCCCACGCCCGTGCTGGGTGAACAACCGCAGCGCACTGGTGATCTGGGCCTGCGCCCGAGTCGCCGCGTCCGGGTCGATGTCCGCCTTGTTGATCACCACCAGGTCGGCCAGCTCCATCACGCCCTTCTTGATCGCCTGCAGGTCGTCGCCGGCGTTGGGCAGCTGCATCAGCACGAACATGTCGGTCATGCCGGCCACCGCCGTCTCGCTCTGGCCCACGCCCACCGTCTCGACGATGACGATGTCGTAGCCGGCGGCTTCGCACACCAGCATGGCTTCTCGCGTTTTCTCCGCCACGCCACCGAGGGTTCCACTGGAGGGGCTGGGACGGATGAAGGCTTTCTCGTGCACCGACAACTGCTCCATCCGTGTCTTGTCGCCCAGGATCGAGCCGCCGGAGACCGTGGAGGATGGGTCGATGGTCAGCACGGCCACGCGGTGGCCGTGCGCGATCAGGTGGAGGCCCAACGCCTCGATGAATGTGGATTTGCCCACGCCCGGCACGCCGCTGATGCCCAGGCGGAACGAGTTGCCCGTGTGCGGCAGCAAGGCCGTCAGCAGTTCATCGGCCTGTGAGCGGTGGTCGGCGCGGGTGGATTCCAGCAGGGTGATGGCTTTGGCGAGGGCGCGGCGGTTGCCTTGCAGCACGCCCTCCAACAGTCCCCGTCCGCCCTGAGCCCCACCCTGTCCGCCCTGAGCCCCACCCCGTTCGGGCTGAGCCTGTCGAAGCCCCTGCGCGAGCCCTTCGACAGGCTCAGGGCGAACGGAAACCTCCCGTTCGGGCTGAGCTTGCGGAAGCCCCTGTGTGACCCCTTCGACAGGCTCAGGGCGAACGGAAACCTCCCGTTCGGGCTGAGCTTGTCGAAGCCTGGGGGCTAACCCTTCGACAGGCTCAGGGGGAACGGCAGAGTTCCGTTCGGGCTGAGCTTGTCGAAGCCTGGGGACGGGCCCTTCGACAGGCTCAGGGGGAACGGCAGAGTTCTGTTCGGGCTGAGCTTGTCGAAGCCCTCCGTGCGACGCGGCGAGGGCCTGGATGCGCTCCCAGTCGCCCGCCATCAGCGCTTCCTTCTTGGCGCGAGACCAGCCTTTGATCTGCAGTTCGAAGGCCAGGGCACCCTCTCGCGTCTCGAACTCTCCCGCCCATATCAACTCGACAGGTTTGCGCGTTGCTGTATAGCCGATCTTGCCCTCGTGGTGCTGCGTCATCCGCACCGCCAAGTCGTCCGTATGGCCCGTGTAGTACGTGCCATCGCCGCAGCGCAGGATGTAGACGTGGAAGGGTTTCACTCGTGGCGTCGCTTCAAGGCTTCGACCGGCTCAGCCCGAACGGAAGGAGTGGCAAACCCACGTCAAACCTGCACCTTGCGGATCTGCTCCAGCACGTCCTTGGCGCTGGCGGGGATCGGGGTGCCGGGGCCGTAGATGCCCTTGACCCCGGCTTCGTAGAGGAACTCGTAGTCCTGCTGCGGGATCACGCCGCCCACGAAGACGATGATGTCGTCGGCGCCCTGCTTCCTCAGCTCCTGGATGATGGCGGGCACCAGCGTCTTGTGGCCGGCGGCCAAAGTGGACACGCCAACCGCATGCACGTCGTTTTCGATCGCCTGCCGCGCGCATTCTTCGGGCGTCTGGAACAGCGGTCCCATGTCGACATCGAAACCGAGGTCGGCATAGGCAGTGGCCACCACCTTGGCGCCGCGGTCGTGCCCGTCCTGGCCGAGCTTGGCGATCATCACGCGCGGGCGGCGGCCCTGCTGCTCGGCGAACGCCGCGATCTCGGTCTTGAGTTTGTCCCAGCCCTCGGCCGAGTCGTAAGCCGCTGCATACACGCCGGTCACCTTTTGCGTATCGGCGCGGTGGCGCCCGAAGACTTTTTCCAGGGCGTCGCTGACTTCGCCCACCGTGGCGCGGGCGCGGATCGCCTCGATGCTGGCCGCCAGCAGGTTGCCCTGGCCGGACTCTGCTATGGAAGTCATAGCGGCCAGCGCACGTTCGACGCGGGCTGCGTCGCGATTTTGCTTGATGCCCCGGAGCCGGGCGATCTGCTGCTCCCGCACCATGACGTTGTCCACTTCAAGGATGTCCACCGGGTCTTGCTTGTCCAACCGGTACTTGTTGACACCCACGATCACGTCCTTGCCGGAATCGATGCGCGCCTGCTTCTCGGCCGCTGCAGCTTCGATCTTCAGCTTGGCCCAGCCCGAATCGACGGCGCGCACCATCCCGCCCATGGCGTCCACTTCCTCGATGATCTTCCAGGCTGCGTCGGCCATGTCCTGGGTCAGCTTCTCCATCATGTAGCTGCCGGCCCAGGGGTCGATCACGTCGGTGATGTGCGTCTCTTCCTGGATGATCAGCTGGGTGTTGCGGGCGATGCGCGAGGAGGTCTCGCTCGGCAGCGCGATGGCTTCGTCGAACGAGTTGGTGTGCAGCGACTGCGTGCCGCCGAATACCGCCGCCATGGCTTCGATCGTGGTGCGCACGACGTTGTTGTAGGGGTCCTGCTCGGTCAGCGACCAGCCCGAGGTCTGGCAGTGCGTGCGCAGCATCAGGCTCTTGGCGCTCCTGGCGCCGAAGCCCTTCATGATGCGGCACCACAGCAGGCGCGCCGCGCGCAGCTTGGCCACTTCCAGGTAGAAGTTCATGCCGACGGCCCAGAAGAACGAGAGCCGCCCGGCGAAGCCGTCGATGTCCAGGCCCTTGGCCATCGCGGTCTTCACGTACTCCTTGCCGTCCGCCAGGGTGAAGGCCAGCTCCAGCGCCTGATTGGCGCCGGCCTCCTGCATGTGGTAGCCGGAGATCGAGATCGAGTTGAACTTGGGCATGTGCTGCGCCGTGTACTCGATGATGTCGCCGACGATCCGCATGCTCGGCTGCGGCGGGTAGATGTAGGTGTTGCGGACCATGAACTCCTTGAGGATGTCGTTCTGGATGGTCCCCGACAGCTTGTCCTGCGAGACGCCCTGCTCTTCGGCCGCGACGATGTAGCCGGCCAGCACCGGCAGCACGGCGCCGTTCATCGTCATCGACACCGACACCTTGTCCAGGGGGATGCCGTCGAACAGGATCTTCATGTCCTCGACCGAGTCGATCGCCACCCCGGCCTTGCCCACGTCGCCGGTCACGCGCGGGTGGTCACTGTCGTAGCCGCGGTGGGTGGCGAGGTCAAACGCCACCGACACGCCTTGTCCGCCGGCCGCCAGGGCTTTGCGGTAGAACGCGTTGGACTCCTGCGCCGTGGAAAAGCCCGCGTACTGCCGGATCGTCCAGGGCCGCACGGCGTACATCGTGGCTTGCGGGCCCCGGATGTAGGGCTCGAATCCCGGCAAGGTGTCGGTGTAGGGCAGGCCCTGCAGGTCGTTGGCCGTGTACAGCGGCTTGACCGCGATGCCGTCTGGCGTGATCCATTCCAGCGCCTTCAGGTCGCCGCCGGGCGCGGATCTGGCAGCGGCCTGGGCCCACGCCTCGAGCGTGGCGGGCTTGAATTCAGGGGCTTGGCTCATCGCGGGTTCCTGTGCTGGATCGGCAGTTTACCTGATTCATAATTATTGATGACGAATTGCATCAGCCCTAGAATCCAGCCATGGCCTCTGCTGTGTCCCTCGCTCCGCGTGCCCTTTACGAGGAAGTGGCGGAGCTGCTGCGCCAGCGCATCTTCAGGCGCGAACTGGAGCCGGGCAGCTGGATCGACGAGGTCAAGCTGGCGCAGGAATACGGCATCAGCCGAACGCCGCTGCGTGAGGCGTTGAAGGTGCTGGCCGCCGAGGGCCTGGTGACGATGAAGGTGCGCCGCGGCGCCTACGTTACCGAGGTGTCGGACAAGGACCTGGCGGACGTCTACCACCTGCTCTCGCTGCTGGAGAGCGACGCCGCAGCCGTGGTGGCGCGCACGGCGTCCGACACGCAGCTCAAGGAACTGCAAGGGCTGCACACGAAGCTGGAGGGCGCTGTGGGCGACCGGGACAGGTTCTTCACGCTCAATGAGCGCTTTCACATGCGCCTGCTGGAGATCGCCGGCAACCGCTGGCGGGACCAGATGGTGGCCGACCTGCGCAAGGTGATGAAGCTCAACCGGCACAACTCGCTGCTCAAGCAAGGGCGGATCGAGGAATCGCTGGCCGAACACAGGGCGATCGTCCAAGCACTGGGCAAGCGCGACGCCAAGGCCGCCGCCAAGAGGATGCAGGAGCATTTCGCCAACGGGCTGGAAGCGGCGACGTAGGGGCCGAGTCATCCCGCGCAGGTGACGCTTCAGCGTTATCCCCGCGGAGGCGGGGACCTAGGGGGGTGCGGAAGCCCTGGATTCCCGCCTTCGCGGGAATGACAAGGAAGTCTTAGAAAGCCGCGATCCCCGTCTGCGCCCTTCCCAGGATCAGCGCATGCACGTCATGCGTGCCCTCGTAGGTGTTCACCACCTCCAGGTTGACCAGGTGGCGGGCGACGCCGAATTCGTCGCTGATGCCGTTGCCGCCCAGCATGTCGCGGGCCATGCGGGCGACGTCCAGCGCCTTGCCGCAGGAGTTGCGCTTCATGATGGAGGTGATCTCCACCGAGGCCGTGCCTTCGTCCTTCATGCGGCCCAGGCGCAGGCAGCCTTGCAGCCCCAGCGTGATCTCGGTCTGCATGTCCGCCAGCTTCTTCTGGATCAGCTGGTTGGCGGCCAGCGGCTTGCCGAACTGCTTGCGGTCCAGCGCGTACTGGCGGGCGCGGAACCAGCAATCCTCGGCGGCGCCCAGCGCTCCCCAGGCGATGCCGTAGCGCGCCGAGTTCAGGCAGGTGAACGGGCCCTTGAGGCCGCGCACCTCGGGAAAGGCATTCTCTTCGGGGCAGAAGACTTCGTCCATGACGATCTCGCCGGTAATTGAAGCGCGCAGTCCCACCTTGCCGTGGATGGCGGGAGCCGTGAGGCCCTTCCAGCCTTTTTCCAGGACGAAGCCGCGGATCGCGCCTTCGTCATCCTTGGCCCAGACCACGAACACGTCGGCCACCGGACTGTTGGTGATCCACATCTTGCTGCCCGTGAGCTGGTAGCCGCCATCGACCTTTTTCGCGCGGGTGACCATGCTGCCCGGGTCGGAGCCGTGGTTCGGCTCGGTCAGCCCGAAGCAGCCAATCCACTCGCCGGTGGCCAGCTTGGGCAGGTACTTCTGCCTGGTCGCCTCGCTTGCGAACTCGTGGATCGGCACCATCACCAGCGAGGACTGCACGCTCATCATCGAGCGGTAGCCGGAATCGACGCGCTCGACCTCACGGGCCACCAGGCCGTAGCAGACGTAGTTCAGGCCGGCGCCGCCGTATTGCTCGGGAATGGTGGGGCCCAGCAGGCCCAGCTCGCCCATCTCGCGGAAGATCGAGACGTCGGTCTTCTCGTTGCGAAAGGCTTCCAGCACGCGCGGGGCCAGGCGCTCCTGGCAGTACGAGGCCGCCGCTTCGCGCACCGAGCGCTCGTCGTCGGTCAGTTGCGCGTCCAGCAGCAGCGGGTCGGCCCAGTTGAAGGTTGCCTTGGCGGCCATGAGGGAAGTCCTTTTAGTCGGGAAGTACGGCGGTGGCTTCGATCTCGACCTTGGCACGGTCCTCGATCAGCGCCTTGACCTCGACCGCGGTCATGGCGATGTCGTAGTGGCCAATCAGTTCGCGGAAAGCCTGTCCGACCCGCGGCCCCGCTTCCAGATACTCGCGCTTGTCGGTGACGTACCAGGTCATGCGGACGATATTTTCCGGCTTTCCGCCGGCTTCGCGCAGCACGTCGGCGACATTCCTGAGCGCCTGCCAGGCCTGGGCCGCGAAGTCGTCGCTGTGGAACTGCCCGTGGGCGTCCCAGCCGATCATGCCGGCGATGAAGAGCGTGCGGCCCTGGGCGACGACGCCGTTGGCATAGCCCTTGGGCCGGGGCCAGCCCTGGGGGAGGATGACGTTCATGGGGTGTCCTTGATGTCTTTCAGGAGTTCACGGGCGATGATCAGCTGCTGCACTTCAGTCGCGCCTTCGTAGATCCGCAACGAGCGGATTTCGCGGTAGAGCTGCTCGACGGGATTGCCGCTGACCACGCCCAGCCCGCCGAAGATCTGCACCGCGGAATCGATCACCTGCTGCGCGCCTTCGGTGGCCACCATTTTGGCCATGGCGGCTTCGCGCGTCACGCTCTGGCCCTGGTCGCGCTGCCAGGCGGCGCGGTACACCAGCAGCGCCGCGCTGTCGATGGTGGTCGCCATCTGGGCCAGCTTGGCCTGCGTGAGCTGGAAGTCGGCCAGCGACTGGTTGAACATCTTGCGCGTGGTGGCGCGCCGCAGCGCTTCGTCCAGCGCGCGGCGGGCAAAGCCCAGGGCGGCGGCGGCCACCGAAGTGCGGAACACGTCCAGCGTGCGCATCGCCACCTTGAAACCTTCACCACCGGCCCCGACGCGCTGCGACAGCGGCACCCGGCAGTTGGTGAACTTCAGGCGGGCCAGCGGATGCGGCGCGATCACCTCGATGCGCTCGGCGATCTCCAGCCCCGGCGTGCCGGCATCGACGATGAACGCCGAGATGCCCCGGGCGCCCGGCGCCTCGCCGGTGCGGGCGAACACCAGGTAGAAGTCGGCGATGCCGCCGTTGGAGATCCAGGTTTTTTCGCCATTGAGCACCGCATGGCCGTCCTCGAGGTGGGCCGCGCACTGCATCGCCGCCACGTCCGACCCGGCCCCCGGCTCGGAGAGCGCAAAGGCTGCGATGGCCTCTCCGCGCGCGACCCGCGCCAGGTAGCTGTCCTTCTGCGGTGCCGAGCCTTGCAGGCTGATCGCGCCCGACCCCAGGCCCTGCATGGCAAAGGCGAAGTCCGCCAGCCCGCTGTGCCGCGCCAGCGTTTCGCGCACCAGGCAGATGGCGCGCGTGTCGATCACGTTCCCGGCCGAGGGCACGGCATGCCTGAGCCAGCCGCCCGCGCCCAGCTTCTTGACCAGCGAGCGGCATTCGCCGTCGACGTCGGTGCCATGACTGTGCGGGATATTCTGGTGCGCCCAGTCATCGAGCTCGCGCGCCAGGGCGCGGTGCCGGTCCTCCAGGAACGGCCAGTCCAGGTAGCGGGTGTCGGCCATTCAGAGCCCTCCGTGGCAGTCGTTCCCGCGAAGGCGGGGATCCGGGGAGCGGGAGCACTGGATCCCCGCCTTGGCGGGGATGACGGCTGTCCTTGGTGGCATTTCAGTTCCCTTCGAACCGTGGTTTCTGCCTGGCCACGAACGCGTTGTAGGCGCGGGTGAAGTCCTCGGTCATCATGCAGATCGCCTGCGCCTGCGCCTCGGCTTCGATGGCCTGCTCGATGGTCATGGCCCATTCCTGGTGCAGCATGGTCTTGGTGATGCCGTTGGCGAACGTGGGGCCTTGCGCCAGTTCGCCCGCCAGCTGCTGCGCCTCTTGCAGCAAGGCCTCGGGAGCGCACAGCCGGTTGAAAAAGCCCCAGCGCTCGCCCTCTTCGCCGCCCAGCGAGCGGCCGGTGTACAGCAGCTCGCTGGCGCGGCCCTGGCCGACCAGCCTGGGCAGGATGGCGCACGCGCCCATGTCGCAGCCCGCCAGGCCCACCCGGTTGAAGAGGAAGGCGGTCTTGCTGCGGGCCGTCCCCAGCCGCAGGTCCGAAGACATGGCGACGATGGCGCCGGCACCGGCGCAGACGCCATCGACGGCGGCGACGATGGGTTGCGGGCAGGCTCGCATGGCCTTGACCAGGTCACCCGTCATGCGCGTGAACATCAGCAGCTCCGGCGCCTTCAGCCGCACCAGCGGGCCGATGATCTCGTGGACGTCGCCGCCCGAGCAGAAGTTGCCGCCGGCGCCGGCGACCACCACCGCCTGGACGTCGGCGGCGTACTTCAGCTGGCCGAACAGGTCGCGCAGCTCGGCGTACGAGTCGAAGGTCAGCGGGTTCTTGCGCTCGGGCCGGTTCAGGGTGACGGTGGCCACGCCCGCCTGCACCTCCCAGCCGAAGTGCCGTGCCCGGTAGCCGGCGAGCTGCTTGCGGTTGCCGGCGGCCAGCGCCAGGTCGACGCGATCGGTTGCGCGCTCAGTTGAATCGTTCATTCGCGGTCTCCTGGGCCTGCTGGGCCTTCTCACGTTCGAGGTTGCGTTCGAGCTGGGCTTTGCCCGACAGGTACTGCCGCGGCCAGGGCAGGTCGTGGTAGCCGATCTTGGCCGCCTCCAGCAGCGTCCACGCGGGGTTCGCCAGGTGCGGCCGGGCCACCGCGCACAGGTCCGCCCGGCCGGCGGCGATGATGCTGTTCACATGGTCGGCCTCTGAGATGGCGCCCACCGCCATGGTGGCGATGCCCACTTCGTTGCGGACGCGGTCGGCGAACGGCGTCTGGTACATGCGCCCGTACACCGGCTTCTGCTTCTTGCTGACCTGGCCCGAGGAGCAGTCGATCAGGTCGCAGCCCGCAGCCTTGAAGGCACGGGCGATCTCGATGGCGTCGTCGGGCGTGATACCGCCCTCGACCCAGTCGTGCGCGGAGATCCGCACCGACATGGGCAGGTGCGAAGGCCAGGCGGCTCGCATCGCGGCGAACACTTTCAGCGGATAGCGCAGCCGGTTCTCCAGCGTGCCGCCGTACTCGTCGGTGCGCTGGTTGGTCAGCGGCGAGATGAAGCTCGAGAGCAGGTAGCCGTGGGCGCAGTGCAGCTCCAGCCAGTCGAAGCCGGCCTCGGCCGCGTAGCGCGTGCTGCGCACGAAATCGCCCAGCACCCGGTCCATGTCGGCCCGGGTCATGGGACGCGACCAGTCGCTCACGCCATCCAGGTACTGCTGGGGCGAGGCCGACAGCAGCGGCCAGTTGCCCTCGGGCAGGGGCTGGTCTTCGCCCTCCCAGGGCACGCGGGTCGAGCCTTTGGGCCCGGCATGGCCCAGCTGCAGGGCCAGCTTGGCGTCGGAGTGCTGGTGGACGTAGTCGGCGATGCGCCTGAAGCCGTCTCGCTGGGCCTCGTTCCAAAGGCCCGGGCATCCGGGCGTGATGCGCGCATCGGGCGTGGGACAGGTCATCTCCACGAACACCAGGCCGGCCCCGCCCAGGGCGCGGGCGCCCAGGTGGACCAGGTGGTAATCCGCGGGCAGCCCGTCCACGCAGGAGTACTGCGCCATCGGCGAGACCACGACCCGGTTTTTCAGGGTGACGCTGCGCAGCGTGAACGGCGTGAACATCGGCGGCACCGGCTGCTCCAGGGGCGAGCGCTGCACGCCGGCACGCAGCGCGATCCAGTCTTCGTAGCCCTCCACGTAGCCCTTGTCGCGCAGGCGCAGGTTCTCGTGGCTGATGCGCTGGCTGCGCGTGAGCAGCGAATAGGCGAACTGGGGCGCCGGCAGATTGACGTAGCGGGCCACGTTCTCGAACCATTCGGTCGAGTTGCGGGCGGCGTTCTGGATCTTGAGCACCTCAATGCTGCGGACCGCCTGGTACTTTTCGAGCGCCTCAAGAATCCGTTCGGGCTGAGCTTGCCGAAGCCCTGACGTCCGATCATCCTGAGCTTGTCGAAGGGCAGGCTCAGCCCCGACGGATTGCAGGCAACGGGCCAGCTCGATCGAATCTTCCAGCGCCAGCTTGGTGCCGGAGCCGACCGAGAAGTGGGCGGTGTGCGCCGCGTCGCCCATCAGCACCACCGGCGCGCGGCCGTTGTGGTGCACCCAGGTCTTGCAGACGACGCGGGGAAACTTGATCCATTGGGCCGAGCCGCGCAGGTGCGCAGCGTTGGACATCAGCCGGTGGCCGTCCAGGCACCTCGCGAACAGCTGCTCGCAGAACGCGATGGACTCCTCCTTTTCCATCTTGTCCATGCCGGCCTTGAGCCACACGTCCTCCGGCGCTTCGACGATGAAGGTGGAGGTGTCGCCGTCGAACTGGTAGGCATGGGCCTGGAACCAGCCGTGCTCGGTCTGTTCGAAGGCGAAAGTGAAGGCGTCGAACTTCTTGTGCGTTCCCAGCCAGACGAAGCGGCACTGGCGCAGGTCGATGTCGGGCTGGTAGGTCGCCGCGTACTTGGCGCGGATGCGGCTGTTCAGGCCATCGCTGGCGATGATGAGGTCGGCCTCGGGGAACTGCTCGTCGCCCTTCACGTCGGCTTCGAACACGAGCTTCACGCCCAGGTCTTCGCAGCGCTTTTGCAGGATGTTCAGCAGGCGCTTGCGGCCGATGCCGCAGAAGCCGTGCCCGCCGGAGACGAATTTCTCGCCGCGGATGTTGACCTCGATGTCGTCCCAGTGGTTGAAGGCGCCCAGGATCTCGCTCGCGGTCTGCGGGTCGGCCGCCTGCAGGTTGCCCAGCGTCTGGTCCGAGAACACGACGCCCCAGCCGAAGGTGTCGTAGGGCTTGTTCCGCTCGACCACCGCGACCTGGTGCGAGGGATCCTGCTTTTTCATCAGCAGCGCGAAGTACAGGCCCGAGGGACCGCCGCCGATGCACACGATGTTCATGATGGCTCCAACCTATATATTTTAAGTCTAAAGCAATTCGGCACGCTCGTCATCCCCGCGAAGGCGGGGACCCAGGCAGGGCGGAAGCCCTGGATTCCCGCCTCCGCGGGAATGACGGTTAGGCCGCTTGGGCAGCCCGCTCGTGCGCCAGCCCCATCACCTGGTGCGGGTCCAGGCCCTTGAGCTTGTGGTCGCTCCACACCTGCCGCCAGCGGCGGGCCCCGGGCAGGCCGTTGCGCAGGCCCAGCATGTGGCGGGCGATGGCGCTCCACGGCGTGCCGTGCTCGCGCTGCTGCCGCGCCATGTAGTCGCACATCTGTTCCTCGACCTGCTCGCGCGTGAGGCGGCGCTCCGGTTCGCCGAAGAACGCGGCATCCCAGGAGGCCAGCCACCAGGGGTTGTGGTAGGCCTCGCGGCCGGCCATCACGCCATCGACCAGCTCGAGCTCGGCGGTGACCTGCCCGGAGCTGGTGATCCCGCCATTGACGGCGATGGTCAGGTGCGCAAAGTCGCGCTTGAGCCGGTGAACGGTCTCGTACCGCAGGGGCGGGACTTCCCGGTTCTCCTTGGGCGACAGCCCTTTCAGCCAGGCGTTGCGCGCATGGACGATGAACACCCGGCAGCCCGCCTCACTCACCGTCCCCACGAAATCGCGCACGAAGGCGTAGCTTTCATCCTGGTCGATGCCGGTGCGATGCTTGACGGTCACCGGCACGCTCACGGCATCGACCATTGCCTTGACGCAGTCGGCCACCAGCCGCGGCTCGGCCATGAGGCAGGCCCCGAAGGCCCCCCGCTGCACCCGCTCGCTGGGGCAGCCGCAGTTGAGGTTGATCTCGTCATAACCCCACTGCTGCCCCAGGCGTGCGCTGTGTGCCAGGTCGGCGGGCTCGCTGCCGCCCAGCTGCAAGGCCACCGGATGCTCGCCACGTCCGAAGTCGAGGTGCCGCGCGACGTCGCCGTGGATCAGGGCGCCCGTGGTCACCATCTCGGTGTACAGCAAGGCCCGGCGGGTAAGCAGGCGGTGGAAGTGGCGGCAGTGGCGGTCGGTCCAGTCCATCATCGGCGCCACGCTCAGGCGCCAGGGGCTGGCAACAGGATTTGGATTCACGGCCACAACTGTAAGCGCTGGGAACACGCGGACTGTCCTACAGGGCCAAACCTTCGCCGCTGACAGGCAGCCGCCCTGCGCGGCAGTGCAATCGTTCCCACGACAACCAAGAGGTGCCCATGAAGCCATTCCAGTTGAGCAAGGACATGCTGAACATGCGCGGCCAGTTCTATCCGACCGGACACGTGATCGTGATGCTGCCGTCCATGGAAGGCGCCCGCCAGGCGCTGAAGGCGCTCACCGATGCCGGGCTCGCCGAGGACGACATCAGCCTGCTCACGCCCGAAGTGATCCAGTCGGAGGTGGTCCGCACCGTCGGCAACGCCGACATCCCCCTGCCCTCGGCCGGCACCGAGGCCGACACGGTGCGCCGCTTCTCCGAGTACGCCAGCCAGGGCCACCACGCCCTGCTCATCCACTCGCCCAAGGGCGACCACGGCGACCGCATCATGGACGCGCTCAAAGGCCACGAGATCTCGTACGCGCAGAAGTACCGCGCCCTCATCATCGAAGACCTGGCCTGACCGTTGCGCTCCAGAAGCGACAAGGCCGCCCCAAGGCGGCCTTGTCATGGCGCTTCGTGCGTTAACCCATGTGCAGGCCGCCGTTGACCGAGAAATCGGCGCCCGTCGAGTAGCCGCCCTCTTCCGAGGCCAGCCACGCGATGATGGAGGCGATCTCCTCCGGCTGGCCCAGCCGTTTTACCGGGATGGTGGCCACGATCTTCTCGAGCACGTCCTGGCGGATGGCCTTGACCATGTCGGTGCCGATGTAGCCCGGGCTGACGGTGTTCACCGTCACGCCCTTGTTGGCCAGTTCCTGCGCCAGGGCCATGGTGAAGCCGTGCATGCCGGCCTTGGCCGCCGAGTAGTTGGTCTGGCCGGCCTGCCCCTTCTCACCGTTGACGGACGAGATATTGATGATGCGGCCCCAGCCGCGCTCGACCATGTCGCCCACCACCTGCTTGGTGACGTTGAACATGGAATTGAGGTTGGTCTCGATCACCGCATCCCAGTCTTCCCGCGTCATCTTCAGGAACATGCGGTCGCGCGTGATGCCGGCGTTGTTGACCAGCACGTCGATCGGGCCGTGCTCGGCCTTGGATTTGGTGAACGCCTCGACCGTGGAATTCCAGTCACCGACATTGCCCACCGAGGCATAGAAGGTGTAGCCCAGCGCTTTCTGCTCGCCCAGCCATTTGTCGAAGTCGCGGGTCGGGCCGCAGCCGGCGATGACCCTGAAGCCCTCCTTGTGCATGCGCTGGCAGATCGCGGTGCCGATGCCGCCCATGCCACCGGTGACGTATGCGACTTTTTGTGCCATTGTTTTATCTCCTTGCAATTTTGCTACAGATTTGAGAGCATTCCGCGCCCGCGCGATGCGGGCTGGAACCACTCTAGCCCGGTCAGACCCGTTCCACAGCGAGGGAAACCCCCATGCCGCCGCCGATGCACAGGGCGGCCAGGCCCTTCTTCGCTTCGCGGCGCTGCATCTCGTGCAGCAGGGTGACCAGGATGCGGCAGCCGGAGGCGCCGATGGGATGCCCGATCGCGATCGCGCCGCCGTTCACGTTGACCTTGGCCGGGTCGATGCCGAGCTCCTGGTTCACGGCGCAGGCCTGCGCGGCGAAGGCTTCGTTCAGTTCGAACAGGTTGACGTCCTGCACGTTCCAGCCGGCGCGCTGCAGCGCCTTGCGCGACGCCGGCACCGGGCCCATGCCCATGGTGGCGGGGTCCAGGCCCGAGGTGCCGAAGGCGGCAATCCGTGCCAGGGGCTTGAGGCCCAGCGAAGCCGCCTTCTTCGCGCTCATCACCACCACGGCCGCGGCGCCGTCGTTGATGCCCGAGGCATTGCCGGCGGTCACGGTGCCGGCCTTGTCGAAAGCCGGGCGCAGGCCGCCCAGGGCCTCGGCGCTGGTCTTCTTGTTGATGAACTCGTCGGCATCGAAGGACAGCGGGTCGCCCTTCTTCTGCGGGATCGTGACCGGCACGATCTCGTCCTTGAACCTGCCGGCTTCCTGGGCCGCGGCGGCCTTCTGCTGGCTGGCCAGCGCCAGCGCGTCCTGGGCATCGCGCGCGATGCCGTACTGCCTGGCCACGTTCTCCGCCGTGATGCCCATGTGGTACTGGTTGTAGACGTCCCACAGGCCGTCCACGACCATGGAATCGATCATCTTCCAGTCGCCCATGCGCTGGCCGTCGCGCGAGTTCATCAGCACGTGCGGCGCGGCGCTCATGTTCTCCTGGCCGCCGGCCACCACGATCTCGGCATCGCCCCAGGCGATGGCCTGCGCCGCCAGCATCACCGACTTCAGGCCCGAGCCGCACACGGCGTTGATCGTCAGGCCCGGGACTTCCTTTGGCAGGCCGGCCTTCAGCAGCGCCTGGCGCGCCGGGTTCTGGCCCGAACCGGCCGCCAGCACCTGGCCCATGATGACTTCGCTGACCTGCGCCGGATCGATCTTGGCGCGGGCGATCGCCTCCCTGATGGCAATCGCGCCCAGCTCGGGCGCCGCGATCTTGGCGAGCGTGCCGCCGAACTTGCCCACCGCGGTGCGGGCTGCCGAAACGATGACGATGTCTTCCATGGTTGCTCCTAAGAAATTGAATACCGGCCGCGAAGGACGCAAAAGGAACGCGAAGGGCGCGAAAGAACAGCCGAATCTTGATTTTTCATCGACTTCCTTTTGCGTCCTTCGCATGCCCTTCGCGTCCTTCGCGGCCGGATGTCCGGATTCAGGCCTTCGCCTTCACGTACCTGCCCGGCGCGGGCTCGATCGCCTTGTACGTCGTGCCCTTGCCGTACCGCTTGGGTGCGGGGATCTGCTTGCCGGCCAGCGGCTTGAGCCAGGAGGCCCAGTCGGGCCACCAGCTGCCGGCGTGCTCCCTGGCGCCGGCCAGCCATTCGGCTTGCGTCGGGGGCAGCTTCTCGTTGGTCCAGTAAGAACGCTTGTTCTTCGAGGGCGGGTTGATCACGCCGGCGATGTGGCCCGACGCGCCCATCACGAAGCGCTTCTTGCCCGGCAGGTGCTTGACCGAGGCGTAGGCGCCTTCGATCGGCACGATGTGGTCCTCGCGCGAGCCGTAGATGTAGACCGGGATGTCGACCTTGCCCAGGTCCACCTTCTCGCCGCAGGTGGTGCACCGGCCCGGCTTGACCAGGTTGTTCTCGAAGTAGGTGTTGCGCAGGTACCAGGCGTACATGGGACCCGGCAGGTTGGTCGAATCGCTGTTCCAGTACAGCAGGTCGAACGGCGGCGGCGTCTCGCCCTTGAGGTAGTTGCCCACGACGTAGTTCCAGACCAGGTCGTTCGGCCGCAGGAAGCTGAAGGTGGAAGCCAGCTCCTGGCCCTTGAGCAAGCCCCCGCGGCCCAGCTGCATCTCGCGGAACTTGACGAAGTTCTCGTCGATGAACAGGTCCAGCACGCCGGTCTCGGAGAAATCGAGGAAGGTGGTCAGCAGCGTCGCGCAGGCGACGGGTTTCTCCCCGCGCGCCGCCAGCACGGCCAGCGCGGTGCCCAGGATGGTGCCGCCGACGCAGAAGCCCAGCGCGTTGATCTGCTTGGCGCCCGCGATGTCCTGCGTCACTTCGATCGCCTTGAGGCAGCCCTCGCCCACGTAGTCGTCCCAGCCCTTGTCCTGGATCGCCTCGTCCGGATTGCGCCAGCTGACCACGAAGGTGCGATGCCCTTGCTCCACCAGGTAGCGCACCAGCGAGTTGTCGGGCTGCAGGTCGAGGATGTAGAACTTGTTGATGCACGGCGGCACCACCAGGAAGGGCCGTTCGTACACCTTGGCCGTGAGCGGCTTGTATTCGATCAGCTGGAACAGCTCGTTCTCGAACACCACCGCGCCCTCGGTCGTGGCGACGTTCTTGCCCACCTCGAACACGCTCTCGTCGGTCATGGACACGTGGCCCTGCTGGATGTCCTTGAGCAGGTTCTGCATGCCCCTGGCGATGCTTTCACCCTTGGTTTCGATGGCCTTCTTCTGCGCCTCGGCGTTAAGTGCCATGAAGTTGCTGGGCGCCGAAGCTGCCATGCACTGCTCGACCGCGAAGCGCAGGCGTGCCTTGGTCTTGGCGTCCGTCTGCGCCGCTTCCACCAGGCCGAGCAGCGTGCGCGCGTTCAGCAGGTAAGCCGATGCCGTGAACGAGGCCACCGGGTTGGCGGACCAGGCCTCCGAGGCAAAGCGCTTGTCGGCCACCTTGCCGGCCAGGCCCTGGTTCCACAGCTGCGCGGCCTCGCTCAGGTAGGCCTGCTGCAGCGCTTGCAGCTTCTCGGCGTCGAAGGTCAGCTGGGGAACCCCCGCCAGGGCCGGCTGGCCGTTCAGGCCGGCAAAGGACTGCATGGCCTGCGTCCAGCTCTGGCCCAGGGTTTGCTGCAGTTGCTGGCCGGCCTGGGCCCAGTTGGCTTCAGAATTCATGGCTTGTCTCCTGATGTTCTGTTGTATTCGGGTTAACCCGAAGTATCCCATCGATCATGTTGCGGCGCAACAATCCAAACGAGGCTGTGCATGTACATCGTGATCATTGGCTGGCTCTACGTCGCTCTGATGATGGCGGTGGCCGAGGCCACCAACACCACCGGTACGGTGCTGGGGGCCGTCTTCACCTTTGTACTCTATGGTGCGCTTCCTGCAGGCCTGGTGGCGTACCTGTTGGCAACGCCCGCAAGAAAAAGAGCGATCAAGGCGCGCGAAGCCGCCGAGCGCCAGGCGCAACAGGCGCCGCCGCCCGCCTCAGCCGAGCCAGACGCTCGCGGCGAAGCGCCCGCTGACCCGGTCGCGCCGGTGCGAAAAGAACCGTGAGGGATTGGCGGCGGTGCACCAGGCCTGCGTACCGTCGTTGCCGTAGACCTGCGTGATGCCCAGGGCCCGCAGGCGCTGGCGGGCCAGCCCCTGCAGGTCGGCCTTCCACTTGCCTTGGCCCTTGGCTTGGAAGTGCTGCGCGGCCGCGGCGTCCACCGCCTCGAACGCCGCCTTGACCTCGGCGCCGACCTCGAAAGCCTCGGGCCCTATGCAGGGCCCCAGCCACGCTATCGTTTTCGTAGCAGCCCGCGCAGGATCGGCGCCGGCTGCGGGCCAAAATCGCTCCCAGGTCGCTTCCAGCACGCCCTGCCCGCCGCTGCCCGCGAGGCCGCGCCAGCCGGCATGCGCCGCCGCCACGGCCGTGCCTTCGGTGCTCGCCAGCAGCACTGGCAGGCAATCCGCGACCATGATGGTGCAGGCCAGGCCCGGCCGCCCCGTCATGCAAGCGTCGGCCTGCGCACCGTCCGGGGTGGCCGCGTCCAGCTCGAGAACCCCGGTGCCATGGACTTGCCGCAGGTACACCGGCCGCGCCCCTAGCGCCGACGCGAATCTCGCGCGGTTGCCGCGCACCGCCGCCGGGTGGTCGCCGACGTGGTCGCCCAGGTTCAGGCTGTCATAGGCCCCCAGCGACACCCCGCCGGCGCGGGTGCTGCACAAGGCCTTGACGCGCGGCGGCGCAGGCCAGTCGGGGACGATCCAACGGCGGTCCATCAGTGATAGCGGCTGGGCGCCACGTGCCCTACCTGCAGGCCATCTGTTTCCAACGAACGCAACTCAGCTCTCGTTGTCCGGGCAGCTGGAAGGCTGTGCCTGCTGGAACGCGGGATGGGCCATGCAGGCTTCGTACGCCGCCATGGTGCGGGTCAGGCCGGAGAAATCGACGTTGAACCGCTTGCCGTTGAAGATCTGCGGCACCAGGCAGCAATCGGCCAGGGTCGGCGTGTCGCCCCAGCAGTACTTGCCGGCGGGCGCCTGCGCGAGTTCACGCTCGAAAGCCTCCAGCCCGTCACGCACCCAGTGGCGGTACCAGGTGTTCTTGACTTCTTCTTCCACCTTGAGCTCGTGCGTGAGGTACTTCAGCACGCGCAGGTTGTTCAGCGGGTGGATCTCGCAGGCGATGAGCTGCGCCAGCGCCCGCACGCGTGCCCGCGCGAGGGGATCGGCCGGCAGCAGCGGCGGCTGCGGATGGGTCTGGTCGAGGTACTCGATGATGGCCATGGACTGGCCCAGGTGCGTCCCGTCGTCCAGCTCCAGCGTGGGCACCAGGCCCGATGGGGACACGGCCGCATAGCCGGGCTGCTTGTGCTCGCCCTTGACCAGGTGGACGGCGACGTAGTCGTACCGCAGCCCCTTGAGTTCGATCGCGATGCGCACGCGGAACGACGCGGACGAGCGGAAGTAGTTGTGCAGCTTCATGGCGGGCAAGCATACCGCCGCGGGCCGCGCCACGCCTACACTCGGGCGCGTTCAGGAGACTTTCAGACATGCTGCATCCCCAGGCCCAGGCGCTGCTGCGCCTGATCGAAGAAAAGGGCATTCCGCCCACCCACACGCTCTCGCCCGAACAGGCCCGCGCCTACTACCGCGAGCGTCGCTTCGTCACGCAGCCGGCTGCGCCCGAAGTGGCGCTGGTATGCGACCTGCGGGCGGGCGACATCCCGCTGCGCCTGTACCGGCCGCTGGGCAGCCAGCCGCGGCAGGTGCTGCCCGCGCTGGTGTACTACCACGGCGGCGGCTGGGTGATCGGCGACCTGGACACGCACGACACGCTCTGCCGCGAACTGGCCAACGGCTCGGGCTGCGCGGTCGTGGCGGTGGACTACCGCCTGGCCCCGGAGCACCGCTTCCCCGCCGCCGTGGAGGACGCCGTGACGGCCACGCGCTGGGTCCGCGACAACGCGTCCGCCCACGCCCTCGACGCCAGCCGCATGGCCGTGGGGGGCGACAGCGCCGGCGGCAACCTGGCCGCGGTGGTGGCGATCGCAGCGCGCGAGGCCGGCGACCTGCCGCTCGCGTTCCAGCTGCTGATCTACCCGGCCACCGACCAGCGCCGCCTGGCCCCCTCGCACGAGGCCAACGGCCAGGGCTACCTGCTGACCCGCGACTCGATGACCTACTACCACGACCACTACATCGCCGACAAGAAGCACGACCTGGACTGGCGGGCATCGCCGCTGCTGCACACCGACCTGTCGCGCCTGCCTCCTGCCTTCGTGCTCACCGCCGGCTACGACCCGCTGCGCGACGAAGGCCTGCAGTACGCGCAAAAGCTCACCGAAGCGGGCAATCGTGCCGCGCTGGTGTGCTTCGAACGCCAGATCCATGGCTTCATCACCATGGGCAAGGTGATCGACGAGGCCAACGTCGCGGTGCAGCTGTGCGCTTCGCAACTGCGCGCGGCCCTGCGGCCCCAGACAACGGGCGTCATTCCCGCGAAGGCGGGAATCCACGGCATTGAAAGCGCAGGCACTGGATCCCCGCCTTCGCGGGGATGACGTCAGACCTTCCAGCGTTTGCCGCCGACGCGCCGGGCACTGGATCGCCGCCTTCGCGGGGATGACGTCAGAGACCCATCGTCCGGCAGATCCCGACCGCGGCCGCCCCGGCGACGGCGGCCACGACGTCATGCCGCACGGTCTTCATGGCCACCAGCACCACGGCCAGCCCGGCGAGTTCCGGCACGCGTCCCGCCGACAGCGAAGGCATCACGATGCCGACCATCACGCCCAGCGGGATGGCTTTGAGCGCCGCCTCGACTCGCGGTGTGACGGGCACGTAGTGCATCAGCACGAAGCCTGCCGCGCGGCAGGCGTACGAGGCCAGCGCCATGGCGGCGATCGCAAGCAGGAAAGCGTTGTCACCGCCCACGGCGAACCGCTCCCACCAGGCCGGCGGCCAGCCCCGCCGCGACGATGTACCAGGCGCCCGGCACGAACCGGTGGAACAGCCATCCGACCGCTGCCGCCGCCGCGACCGGCGCCAGGTCCGAACGGCCGCGCCACAGCGAGATGCCGATGGCGGCTGCGAACGCCACCAGCATGAAATCCAGGCCCCAGGCGGCGGGGTCCGGCACGGCGTCGGCCAGCAGGTGGCCGGCCAGGGTGCCCAGCACCCAGGGCAGGAAACCCGCGAGGCCGCTGCCCAGGATGAAGCCGGCATCGCGGTACCCGTCGTGGTACTGGCGCATGGCCAGCGCCCAGCTGCCGTCGCCCAGCAGGTAGAGGCTGGCGGCCGACTGCCCGGGCCGCGCCTGCGACAACCACGGCTGGATCGCCGCGCCGTACAGCACGTAGCGCGCGTTCATCATCAGGACGGTGGCCAGCAGCGGCATCACGGCCGCGGAGCTGGACCAGACCTGCAACGCGGCCAGCTGGGCGCTGCCGGAGTACACCAGCACGCTCATCATCAGCGCTTGCAGCGCCGACAGGCCGCGTTCACTGGCCAGGACCCCGAACACCATGCCGTAGAGAAACACGCCCGGCGACAGCGGCTGGGCCATCAGGAAGCCGCGGCGGACCCCGGCCCTGGTGAAGCTGACCGCCGGCTCGCTCAATGCAGGGCGACCAGGCGGATCGCCGGCAGCCCCGGCTCGGCCTCGGTGCGCCGCTCCAGGGCCAGGCGCAGGTTGGACTGCGCGACCTCCGTATGTTCGACCGCCAGCGCCTGGGCCCGTGCCCCCTCGCCGCGCTTGAGCGCGTCGAACAGCATGTGGTGCTGGCGGTGCGCGTACAGCATCCAGTCGCGGTCCAGCGCCAGATTGCCTTGCATGGGCAGCATGGCCGAAGCGGGCGCGAAAGGCAGCTTGTTGTTCAGAGCCACCGCGCGCTGCAGGGCCCGATTGCCGCTGGCTTGCAGGATCAGGTGGTGGAACCGGTCGTTCATGGCGGCGTAGTCCGCATACGCCGCGAACCCCAGCGGGTTGGCCTGCAGCAGCCTGTCGCCCGCCTCCAGGCAGGCCTGCAGGTCGAGCTGCAACTGGCGCGACACGCCATGCTCGGCCACCAGGCGGGCTGCCATGCCCTCCAGGTGGCCGCGGACCGCGATCGCGTCAGCCACTTCGCGCGGCGTGAACTGGCGCACCTGGTACTTGCCGCTCTCGTTCGCCTCGACCAGGCCTTCCTGCTCCAGGGTGACCAGCGCAGCACGCACCGGCGTGCGCGAGGCGCCCAGGCGCTCGGCCAGCTGCTGCTCGGCCAGGCGCTGCCCGGGCGGGAATTCCCCGCGCAGGATCGCGTCGCGCAATTGCATCAAAACCGTGTCTTGCAAGCTCACGACGCGGACTGTACACTGAATTGACAAATCGGTATACCGTTTAGGAGCAGTCATGAAAGCGGAGCAAAACGAGCGGCTCACCCGGGTCGGGCCGGGCACACCGTGCGGCGCGGTGATGCGGCAGTACTGGCAGCCGGTGGCGCTGGTGGACGAGTTCGATCCGGCGCTCGATGCGCGCATGGCCCACCGGCCGGTCAAGGCCGTGCGCGCGCTGGGCCAGGATCTCGTGCTTTTCAAGGATGCCTCGGGCGCCTGGGGCCTGCTGGACCGCGACTGCCCGCACCGCGGCGCCGACCTGTCGTTCGGCCGGCACGAAGGCGACGGCCTGCGCTGCCCCTTCCATGGCTGGAAGTTCGCCGCCGACGGCCGCTGCCTGGAGACACCGGCCGAGCCCGCCGGCAGCAAGCTCTGCGAGCGGGTGCGCCAGCGCCGCTACCCGGTGGTGGAAAAGAGCGGCGTCCTGTTCGGCTGGTTCGGCGACGAGGGCGCAGCGCCCGGTGCTGCCCCCGACCACGCGCCCCCGCCCTTCCCCGGCTTCGACTGCTTCGCCGCGCCGCCCTCCCACACCTTCGCCTTCAAGGGCCTGTGGCGGTGCAACTGGCTGCAGGCGTTCGAGGTCGGCATCGACCCCGCGCATCCGTCGTTCCTGCACCGCTTCCTGAACGACGAGCCGCTGGAGGCGATCGGCCACAACGCCGGCGGCAAGCAGTTCCGCAGCGCCAGCGCCGGCGAAGCCTCGGGCGAGCGCTGGCCGATGACGCGGATCATGCGCGAGTTCCACCAGCCCGAGATCAGCTTCGAGCCCAAGCCCTGGGGAATGCAGCTGACGGCGCTGCGCCCCATGACCCAGGAGCTGACCCACGTGCGGATCACCAATGCCATCTTCCCGCACACCTTCGTCATTCCGCTGTCGGAGACGCTGACCATCACGCAGATGCACCTGCCGGTGGACGACACCCACACCTACTGGTTCTCGGTGTTCACCAGCTTCGACGGCCCGGTGGACAAGGAGGCGATGCGCAACCAGCGCACCCGGTACATCAGCCTGCCGGACTACATCCCGAAATCCGGCCGCCACAACCGCTGGGGTTTCAACCCCGACGAGCAGCGCAGCCAGACCTTCCTGGGCATGGGCGAGGACGACATCAACGTGCACGACCAGTGGGCGGTGGAGAGCATGGGGCCGATCCAGGACCGCACGCGCGAGCACCTGGGCACCTCCGACAAGGTGATCATGGCGAACCGCCGCATGCTGCTCAAGGCCATCGACGACGTCGCCGCGGGCGGCACGGCGCCGGGCGTCGCGGATGCTTCGCTGGCGGCGCAGATGCAGGGGCCCGACACGGTCGACGGCATCGCGCCGGCCGGGACCTGGCCGACCTGGTGGCAGGAGAAGGTGGCCGCCAAGCGCGATGGGGCGCCTTGGGCGGGCCGCCCTCACCCCGGCCCTCTCCCGAGGGGAAAGGGAGCGCCTGTTTCCGCGGGAGCAGGGGCCCAGTCCCCTCTCCCTCTGGGAGAGGGTTAGGGTGAGGGCCTCCCCCTCCTTCGCGCAGCGCTGCGGCATCCACGACGCTGCCCGCGAGCGGGCCCTTGAGCGCACCGCCGGCCTGATCGACGCTGCCGGCCTGGAGCTGGTGCGCATCGCCTGGTGCGACCTGCACGGCGTCACGCGCGGCAAGACGCTGGTCGCATCGGCGGCCGCGCAGGCCATGCGCGAAGGCGTGGGGATGGTCAGCACCCTGATGCTCAAGGACACCTCGGACCGCACGGCGTTCAAGGTGTTCGAGCCGGGGGGCACGGCCCTGTTGCCGGGGTTCGAGTGCGCCAGCAACCTGCTGCTGCTGCCCGATCCGGAAAGCTTCAGGCAGCTGCCGTGGACCGCCGGAACCGGCTGGCTGCGGGCGCAGCCCTGGTTCCAGGACGGGCAGCCGGTGGAACTGGACACGCGCCGGGTGCTGCAGCAGGCGCTGTCGCGCCTGGCCTCGGCCGGCTGGCAGATGAAGTGCGGCCTGGAGGTCGAGTTCCACATCTACCGCATCGACGGCACCCGCGCGCAAATGGACCCGGAGCTTGCCGCCTGGCCCGGCCTGCCGCCCGAGGTCAGCCTCGTCCACCCGGGCTACAACCTGCTCACGGAAGCCTGGTACGACATGGCCGAAGAGCCGATGCGGATCGTCCAGCACACGGCGCAGGCACTGGGCCTGCCGCTGCTGTCGCTGGAAATCGAGCTCGGCCCCAGCCAGGTGGAAGCCGTCTTCGACGCGACTGACGCCCTGACCGCGGCCGACAACATGGTGCTGTTCCGCAATGCGGTGAAACAGGCGCTGCGCCGCGCCGGCTACCACGCCACCTTCATGTGCCGCCCGCCGTTTCCCAACATCATGTCCAGCGGCTGGCACCTGCACCAGTCGCTGGTGGATTCCGAAACCGGCCGCAATGCCTTCCAGCGCGACGCGCCCGCCCCGGGCAGCACACCGGCCGACGCGGGCCACACACTGTCCCCGACCGGCGAGCACTACCTGGCCGGCTTGCTGGAGCACGCGCGGGCCATGGCCGTGTTCTGCACGCCCACCGCCAACGGCTTCGGCCGCTTCCGCCCCAACGCGCTGGCTCCGCAGTCGGTGCTGTGGGGGCGCGACAACCGCGGCGCCATGCTGCGCGTGATCGGCCAGTGCGGCGACGGTGCCACGCGCATCGAGAACCGCGTCGGCGAGCCCGCGGCCAATCCGTACCTGTACCTGGCCTCGCAGATCCACGCCGGCCTGGACGGCATCGAGCGCCGGCTGGCCGCGCCGCCGGCGACCGACGCGCCCTATGCCGCATCCGATGCCCGCCTGCCCACCAGCCTGGGCGAGGCGCTCGAAGCGCTGCGTGCCGACGCCGTGCTCACGCAGGCGTTCGGCCCCACCTTCATCGAGTACTTCAGCCGCATCAAGGAGGCCGAGCGCCTCAGGCATGATCAGGCCGAAGACAAGCTGGACTTCCAGCGCCGCGAATACTTCAGCCGATTCTGATGATTACTCTTAAATTCATAGCAGCTGGGGACCCGCCAGAGCGGGCTGCAGCCACAATCGAGTGCAAAACCGGGCAGAGCCTGATGCAGGCGGCAGTGGCGGCCAACGTCGCCGGCATCGAGGCCGACTGCGGCGGGCTCATGACCTGCGGCACCTGCCATGTGTACGTGCGCGAGCCGCATGCGAGCCAGTTGCCCGCGCCCACCGATGACGAACAGGGGATGCTGGACTTCACGGCCTCGCCGCGCCGGCCGAACAGCCGGCTGTCCTGCCAGATCGAGCTGACCGACGCGCTCGACGGCCTCACGGTCGACCTGCCGCCGACCCAGCACTGACCACCGAGGAGGGAACCCCATGATCCTGGAGATCGCCGAGATCCGCATCGCACCCGGCCGGCAGGCCGCCTTCGACGAGGCCATCCAGCGCGGGCTGTCCACCGTGATCTCGCAAGCCCGGGGCATGCGCGGCTACCAGGTGAACAAGGGCATCGAGTCGCCCGAGCGCTACGTGCTGCACATCTTGTGGGACACGCTGGAAGACCACACGGTCGGCTTCCGCGAAGGCCCCCTGTTCGCGCAATGGCGCGCCATCGTCGGCCCGTTCTTCGCCAGCCCGCCGGTGGTCGAGCATTTCACGCTGCTGAGCAAGAGCTAGCCACGCGGCGCGGCAGGCGCTCCTCGAGTACCAACACCTCCCTGCAAAGCCATGGCCCGCCCCGCCACGGCTTTGCCGCGCGGCCTACTGGGCCTGGTGGCCGGCCACCAGCTCGCCCAGCAGCCTGACCAGCTGGTCGCGCTCAGCCGCCGGGAGCGGCGCCAGGATGCGTGACTGCGCCCGGGACACGGCGCGCTTCATCTGCATCGCGGCCTTCTCGCCGTCCGGCGTGATCCACAGCAGCTTGCGGCGGCGGTCGGCGCCGTCCGGTTCGCGGCGCACCCAGCCCTTGGTTTCCAGCCGGCCGATGACCGAGCCGAAGGTGGCGGCGTCGAACGCCACCTTGCCGGCCAGCGTCACCTGGTCCTCGCCCGGGTCGGCGATCAGCGCGTTCAGGATCGCGAACTGGACCGGCGTGACGTCGAATTCGCCCGTCTCTTCCATGAAGATGGCCACGGCGACCTGGTGGGCACGGCGGATCAGGTGGCCGGGGGCATGCTCGAAGTCGAAGCTCTTGGGCATGGCCGCGAGTGTATTGCATGCCGCGCCGATAATATGTATGCTTAGCAATTCATGACCTCGCCCTCTCCCATCCTCATCGCCGGCGCAGGCATCGGCGGGCTGGCCGCAGCCTGCGCGCTGGCGCGCAAGGGCCGCGCGGTGACGGTGCTGGAGCAATCGGCGGCCTTCGGCGAGATCGGCGCCGGCATCCAGCTCGGGCCCAACATCTTTCGCATGTTCGACTACCTGGGCCTGGGCGAGGCGGTGAGCCAGGTCGCCTTCTTCCCGCCGGGCCTGGGCATGAACGACGTGCGCACCGGCGAGAAGGTGGTTCGCGTTGCCCTGGGCGATGCGGCGCGGGCGGCCTACGGCTTCCCCTACGGCGTGATCTACCGGGCCGACCTGCACCAGGTCTTCCTCGAGGCTTGCCGGCGCTTGCCGGGCGTGACGCTGCGCACCTCGGCCAAGGTCGAATCGTTCGAGCAGGACGCGCGGGGCGTGCGCGCCAGGCTGGCATCGGGCGAAGTGGTCGAAGGCGCTGCGCTGATCGGCGCCGACGGCCTGTGGAGCCGCATCCGCGAGGCCGTGGTCGGCGATGGCAAGCCGCGCGTGTGCGGCCACGTCGCCTACCGTGCCGTGCTCCGGCGCGAGGACGTGCCGGCGCACCTGTGGAGCGACGACGTGCTGCTGTGGGGCGGCGAGAAGACCCACCTGGTGCACTACCCGCTGCGCCGCGGCGAGCTGTTCAACCTCGTGGCCGTGTTCCACAGCGACAAGTACGACGAAGGCTGGAACACCTTCGGCGACACCGCGGAACTGAACCAGCGCTTCGCGCAGGCGGTGCCGCAGGTGCGGGAGCTGCTGGGCAAGATCGAAACCTGGAAGATGTGGGTGCTGTGCGACCGCGAGCCGGTGAGCAACTGGAGCCAGGGCCGCGTCACGCTGCTGGGCGACGCCGCCCATCCCATGCTGCAGTACCTGGCGCAAGGCGCCGGCCAGGCCATCGAGGATGCCGTGGTGCTGGGCGAGGCGATCCACCGCACGCCGGACGACCTGGGCCAGGCGTTCCTCGAGTACCAGCAGGCACGCTACCTGCGCACCGGCCGGGTGCAGCTCACGGCCCGCTTCTACGGCGACATCTACCATGCGAGCGGCGTCACCCGCGAGCTGCGCAACCGCATGTTCCGCAGCGGCGAGGAAGCGGCCGGTTTCGCCGGCCTGAAGTGGATGTACCAGGGCATCGATCCCCAGCGCCTGTTCGACTGAACGCATGCCTGCCTACCTGACCGAGCCCAGCCGCCAAACCGAAGTTCACGGCGAGTACGACCTGGTCGTGCTGGGCGGCGGTCCGGCCGGCATCGCGGCCGCGGTGGCCGCGGCCCAGGCCGGCCGCTCCACGCTGCTGGTCGAGCGCTACGGCTTTCTCGGCGGCATGGGCACGGCCGCGGGCGTGACCAATTTCTGCGGCCTGCATGCCAACGTGCACGGGGAGATCCGGCAGGTGGTGCACGGCGTGGCCGACGAGCTGCTCTCGCGCATCGCTCGCCTGGGGGGCCTGAACGAGCCGCATGCCCTGTTCGGCAAGACCGTCGCGCAGGCCTACGACACGGCGGCCTACAAGATCGCCGCGGATGAACTGATGGCTGCGGCGGGCGTGCAGGTGCTGTTCCATGCCCTGGCGGCGGGCGCCGTGATGGAGTCGCCCAGCCAGGTGGAGGCTTTGCTGGTCGAGACCAAGTCGGGCCGCCGCGCGATCCGCGGGCGGGCCTTCATCGACGCATCGGGCGACGGCGACCTGGCCGCCTGGGCCGGCGTGCCACACGACAAGGGCGACGGGCAGGGCAACATGCTCTACCCGTCCACCATGTTCCGCCTGAACGGCATCGACCCGGCCCGCGCCGGCAAAGCCTGGGAAACGATCCCCGGGCTGATGCTGAAGGCGCAGGAACAAGGCCGCTACCGCTTTCCGCGCAAGACGCCGATCGTGCGGCCGCAAAAGAGCGGCATCGAGTGGCGGGTGAACCTCACGCAGCTGGCCAACGCGCAAGGCAATGCCATGGACGGCACCGACGCGCGTGAGCTGAGCGAGGCCGAGGCCCTGGGGCGCCGGCAGATCGCCGAGGTGGCCGGCTTCCTGAAGGAAGTGCCGGGCTTCGAGAATTCGTACATCGTCGACATCGCGCCCCAGGTCGGCATCCGCGAAACGCGGCGGGTGCGCGGCCTGTACCAGCTGACCGAGGCCGACGTGCTGGACTGCGCCAGCTTCGACGACACCATCGGCGTGAACGGCTGGCCGCTGGAGCTGCACCACAAGGGCGACGTGGAATTCCGCTGGCCGAAGATTCCGCAAAGCCGCGGCTTCAACCACCTGCCGTATCGCATCACCGTGCCGGTGGGCGTCGACAACCTGTGGGTGGCCGGCCGCTGCGCTTCGATGAGCCATGAGGCGCAATCGGCCGCGCGCGTGACCGGCGCCTGCTTCGTGATGGGACAGGCCGTGGGCACGGCCGCCGACCTGGCCCTGGCGGTCGGCAGCAGCGCAGCGGCGGTCTCAGTGTCCACGCTCCAGGCCCGCCTCGAATCGGCGGGCGCCTACCTTGGGAGAACGACATGAATTCACCCCACCCCGCCACGCTTGCGCGCCAAGAGCTGTACCGCGACATGGACCCGCACCACCTGACTCCGCTGTGGGAGGTGTTGCATGCCCTGGTACCGCCCCAGCCCGCCTCCCCGTGCCTTCCGGCGCTATGGAAATATGAGCATGTCCGGCCTTTCCTGATGCGCGCCGGCGAGGCGATCACGGCCGAGGAAGCCGTGCGCCGCGTGCTGATCCTGGAGAACCCGGCGCTGCGCGGGCAGTCCGCGGTCACGCAGTCGCTCTATGCCGGCCTGCAGCTGATCCTGCCGGGCGAAGTGGCGCCCAGCCACCGGCACACGCAGAGCGCCCTGCGCTTCATCGTCGAGGGCCAGGGAGCCTACACCGCGGTGAACGGCGAACGCACGACGATGCGCCCGGGCGACTTCATCATCACGCCGAGCTGGACTTTCCACGACCACGGCAGCGAGGCTGAAGGGCCGGTCGTCTGGCTGGACGGGCTGGACATCCCGATGATCCGCTTCTTCGACGCCGGCTTCGCGCAGAACGGCGACGCGAGGTCGCAGGCGATCGCGCAGCCCGAGGGCACGAGCCTCGCGCGTTACGGACACAACATGGCACCGGTGCGCCACGACGCACCCTTCGGCGCCACCTCGCCGATCTTCAGCTACCCGTACGAACGCAGCCTGGAAGCGCTGCACCAGCTGGAACGCAGCGCGCCTGTCGACGAATGGGACGGCGTCAAGCTGCGTTACCTGAACCCGCTGACCGGCGGCTGGCCCATGCCCACGCTGGGCACCTTCCTGCAGAAGCTGCCCGCGGGGTTCTGCGGCAAAGGCTGGCGCCAGACCGACGGCGCCGTCTACAGCGTGGTGGAAGGCCGGGGCCAGGTGCACGTCGAAGCTGGCGGCCAGCGCTGGCAGTTCGGGTTCGGCGCGCGCGACCATTTCGTGATTCCCTCGTGGCACACTGCCCGCTTCGAATCGGAGCCCGGCTGCGTGCTGTTCAGTTTCTCCGACCGGCCCGTTCACCAGGCGCTGGCGATCCACCAAGAAGAAAGGTTGTCATGAGCTACGTCATCGATCCCGCGTCCACCGTGGCGGTCCCCGTGAAAGACCGCGGCGAGCGGTTCCCGGTGCGCCGCGTCTACTGCGTCGGGCGCAACTACGAGGAGCACGCCAAGGAGATGGGGTTCACCGGCCGCGAGCCGCCCTTCTTCTTCATGAAGCCGGCCGACGCGCTGGTGGTGGTGGCCGAAGGCGAGACCGGCGCGCTGCCCTACCCTAGCCTCACCAGCAACTTCCACCACGAGATCGAACTGGTGGTGGCCATCGGCACGGGCGGGCGCAACATCAAGGCCGCCGATGCCGGCCGGCACATCTTCGGCTACGCGGTGGGCCTGGACATGACCCGGCGCGACCTGCAGGGCGAGATGAAGAAGCAGGGCCGCCCCTGGGACATCGGCAAGGCCTTCGACCATTCGGCGCCCATCGGGCCGCTGGTGCCGGTTGCGCAGGCCGGCGACGTGGCGAACGCCGAGATCTGGCTGCAAGTCAACGGCGCGGACCGCCAGCGCAGCAATGTGGCCAAGCTGATCTGGAACATCGGCGAGACCATCGAGCACCTGTCGGCGGCCTGGGAGCTGGCCCCCGGCGACCTGATCTTCACCGGCACGCCCGAGGGCGTGGCGGCGGTGGTGCCCGGCGACACGCTGGTGGGCAGCGTCGGCGGGCTGGGCACGCTCGCGGTTAAAGTCATGCCGGCCTGAAACCGGCCTGCGCGATCAGCGGACACCCCGCTCGATCATCGCGCAAGCCGCCGGCACCGGGCCGGCCTTTCGCGGACCGGGGGCTGGACAATCCGCACCAACCAAGGAGACGCGTTTGCTCGTACTGGAGAAACTTGCCAAGCTGTTCGCCGTGCTGGCCGGCGTGCTGCTGGTGGTGATCACGCTCATGACCTGTGGCAGCCTCATCGGCCGCAACACCACCGGGCATTCGATCGTGGGCGCCTTCGAGCTCACCGGCGTCGCGTGCGGCGCCGCCATCGCCCTGTTCATGCCCCTGTGCCAGCTCAGGCGCGGGAACATCATCGTGGACTTCTTCACCGCGCGCATGAGCCGCCGTGTCAACGACAGGCTGGACCGCCTGGGCACCCTGCTGCTGGCGGGGCTTTTCGCGCTGCTGGCCTGGCGTACCACGCTGGGCGGCATCAACGTCTGGGAGGCGAACTCCGAGACGCAGATCATGGGCTTTCCCGAATGGGTGGTGTACGCCGCCATGGTGCCCGCGTTCGTGCTGGCGGCGCTGATCTCGCTGTACCAGACGGTGTTCGGCTTCGACGCGGCCGACGCGCCCGAGGCGGCGATATGAACTCCCTCGGCCTCACGGCGCTCATCTTCGGCAGCATGCTGGCCCTGATGGCCGTCCGCGTCCCGATCGCGGTGAGCATGTTCTGCGCGGGCGCCATCGGCTACGTGGTCCAGACCGGCTGGGCGCCTTTTTCCTTCTTCCTGAACACGCAGGCTTTCGCGCGCTTCGCGGGCTATGACCTCTCGGTGATCCCGCTGTTCATCCTGATGGGGCATTTCGCCACCAAGGGAGGCATCAGCAAGGCGCTGTTCGAGTTCGCCGCCGGCGTCATGGGGCGCTTCCGCGGCGGCCTGGCCATGGCCTCGCTGCTGGCCTGCGCCGCCTTCGGCGCCATCAGCGGCTCTTCGGTGGCCACCGCCGCCACCATCACCGGCGTGGCGCTGCCCGAGATGCAGCGCCACGGCTACTCGGGCCGTATCGCCACCGCCACGCTGGCCGCCGGGGGAACGCTGGGCATCCAGCTGCCCCCTTCCATCGTGCTGGTCATCTACGCCATCCTGACCGAGCAGAACATCAGCAAGCTGTTCGCCGCGGCCATCCTGCCCGGCATCATCGCGATGGTCGGCTACATGATCGCGGTCGCGATCTATGTGCGCGTGGTTCCGGGGCATGCCCCCGAAGTGGAAACCGGCGCCCCCGGGTTGACGCTGCACGCCGTGCTGGGCGTGCTGCCCATCCTGGTCATCTTCCTGCTGGTGTTCGGCGGCATCTACGGCGGCTTCTTCACGCCCACCGAAGGGGCGGCCGTCGGCGCGGCGTCGACCTTCCTCACGGCGCTGGGCAAGGGCGAGATGACCCTGCAGAAGTTCAAGGAATGCTTCTACGGAACGGCCGTGAGCGCGGCCATGATCTTCCTGATCTTCCTGGGCGCCGACCTCATGAACGCCGCGCTGGCGCTGACGCAGGTGCCCAACCAGCTGGCCGCGGTGGTGGGCAGCTGGGGGCTGTCGCCGCTGGTCGTGGTGGTCGCCATCCTGCTGTTCTACGTGCTGCTCGGCGCCGTGATGGATGAGTTGTCCATGCTGCTGCTGACGATCCCGATCTTCTTCCCGATGGTCATGGGCCTGGACTTCGGCATGCCCAAGGATTCGGTCGCCATCTGGTTCGGGATCATGGTGCTGATGACGGTCGGCTTCGGCCTGATCGCCCCGCCCGTGGGGCTGAACGTCTACATCGTGAACGGCCTGGCCAAGAACGTTCCCATGGGCGAGACCTACCGGGGCGTGCTGCCCTTCCTGGCCAGCGACATCCTGCGCACCGCCTTGTTCCTGTTCTTCCCCATCATCCCGCTGTGGCTGGTGGGTTTCATCAAATAGCCTTACGGGTAAGCACCGAAAGCGGCCCGCACGTTTTGCCGTTTACTTCCTCAACACCAGGAGAACTTCCATGATCCAACGCCGCACAGTCCTGAAAACCGGTGCCGCCGCCATGCTGGCGGCGCCGGGCCTGTCGGGCTTTGCCCAGCAGTCCGTCACCCTCAAGTTCCACACCTTCATGGCGCCCCAGTCCAACGTCTGGCTGACCATGCACAAGCCGTGGATGGAAAAGGTGGAAAAGGAATCGGGTGGGCGCATCAAGTTCGAGGGCTACCCCGCGATGCAGCTGGGCGGCACGCCGGTGCAGCTGTACGACCAGGCCAAGGACGGCGTGGTCGACGTGTCGTGGACGCTGCCGGGCAACACGGCCGGCCGCTTCCCCCGCGTGGAGGTGTTCGAGTTGCCGTTCATGATGAACAACGCCGAGGCCACCTCGAAGGCGTATTGGGAATACATCCAGACCATGGCCGCCGACGAGTTCAAGGACGTGCAGGTGCTGGCGCTGCACGTGCACGGCCCCGGCATGTTCCACACCAAGGAAAAGCTGGTCAAGACCGCCGACGACCTGCGCGGCCTGAAGGTGCGTGGCCCGACGCGGCAAATCACCAAGATGCTGGGCTACCTGGGCGCCACGCCGGTGGGCATGCCGCTGCCCGCGATCCCGGACGCGCTGTCCAAGGGCACCATCGACGGTTGCGTGATCCCCTGGGAGGTCGTGCCTTCGGTCAAGGTGCACGAGCTGACCAGGTTCCACAGCGAGTTCGAGCCGGCCGGCGGCGCCCTGTACACCACCACGTTCGTGATGAGCATGAACAAGGCCAAGTACAACTCGCTGGCGCCGGACCTGAAGAAGGTCATCGACAACAACTCGGGCATGGCGACGTCGGCCTGGCTCGGCAAGACCCAGCAGGGCAATGACCCCCTGGGCCGCAAGTCCGCCGAAGAGCGCAAGAACACCATCCACACCATCTCGGCGGCCGACGCGCAGGAGTTCAAACGCAAGGCGCGCCTGGTGGAAATCGAATGGGCACAGGACATGGACAAGCGCGGCTTCGACGGCAAGAAGCTCCTCGAGACCGCCCGTGCGCTGATCGACAAGCATGGCAAGGCCGCGCCGGCCGCGCCCGCCAAGAAGACATAAACTGAGGCCAATTCCCTGGCACAAGGGCTCCGCAGGGAGCCCTTGTTTCGTCATTTGTGACATCCTTTCGCACGCCCATCAAGCATTGCAGGAACTGCGGCGCCGCCGTGGTGTACCGCGTCCCCGACGACGGTGACACGCGCGAGCGCGCGGTCTGCCCGGCTTGCGACACCATCCACTACGAGAACCCGCTGAACGTCGTCGGCACGGTGCCGTACTGGGACGACAAGGTGCTGCTGTGCAAGCGCAACATCGAGCCGCGCTGGGGCAAGTGGACCCTGCCGGCCGGCTTCATGGAACTGGGCGAAAGCACCCTGGCAGGCGCCGCACGGGAGACCGACGAGGAAGCCGGCGCGAAGATCGAGATGGGCCCGCTGCTCAGCGTCATCAGCGTCCCGCGCGTGGGCCAGGTGCACCTGTTCTACCTGGCGCGGCTGCTGAGCGACCAGTTCGCGCCCGGCCACGAAACCCTCGAGGCCCGCCTGTTTGCCCAGGACGAGGTGCCCTGGGACGAGATCGCCTTCAAGACCGTCAAAGAGACGCTGCTGCGGTACTTCGAGGACCGCCGTCGCGGCCAGTTCGGCGTCTACAACCTCGAAGTGACCTGACCCCGGAGCTAGTTGCCGATCTTGCTGTCCTCACGCAGGCGCGCTTCCTCGCGCAGGCGGACGCAGGCGGGGAACCGCTGGTAAGCCGGCTTGGCGCACTCGGCTTGCAGGCAGAACTGCTTGGAGAGGAACACGCGGTCCTTGCAGGTTTCGGAGGGCGGCACCAGGCGCGGTTCTGCTGCCGCGGCCACGGGTGTCCTGGCCTCTTCCTTGCGCTCCTGCACTTGCGCCGCCGGCGCCGGGGCTTCCTGGACCGGGGCCGCGGCGGCCGAAGCAGGCCGCTGGGGCGCACGGGTGGGCGCGCTGGCGCGCGGGCGGGCCGCGCTGGCGGCAGCTGCGGGGCGAGAGGCAGCCGCCGAGGCCGCCACCGCGGCGACCGGCACGGCGGCCGCAGGCGCAGTGGTGGCGACCGCCAGCGCCGCCACCGGTGCCGCGTCAGCGGACGCGGACGCCGCAGAGGCTAGCGCGGGTTGCCCGGCGGGGGCGTCGCCCCTGCCCATGAAGGTAAAGGCCGTCACCCCGGCGACCACCACCACCGCGGCACTCGCAAGCATGACGGCAAGGCGCCGGGATTGGGTTGCGGGCGGTGGCGCGGAGGCGGGACGGGCGGGGCTTGCCGCCGCAACCACCGCTGCAGTGGCGGGTGCACCCTCCTCCACCACCGCGGGCTCGGCCTCACGCGGCTCCACCAGGGTCCGGGTGAGGTCCTCAGCGGCTGCAGCGGGCTCAGCCGGCGGCGAGGTGGGCAGCGGTGCCGATGCCTCGGAAGGAAGGGCAGGCTCCGGTGGCCGGGATACCGGCACGCGGGAAGCCTCGGCGGACAGCATGCGGGTCGCTTCGAGGTCCTGATCTGCCACCGCCGCAGCCGCGGAAACGCCGTTCAGGAGGGTCTGGTCACCGGAGGTGCCGCCGGACAGCCGGCGCAGGCGCCGGCGCGCCAGGTCGGCGTAGATGCCCTCGGGAAAACGCGCCAGGAAGCCGTGCAGCTCTTCCGGATCGGTCGAGTCCTTGATGTCCTTCCAGTAGACCAGCTCCAGTTCCTGGGTGACGGTGGCCGAGCTCCCGGTGGCGCTAGTCGCGCCCCCCACGGTGCCGCCGGTGGCCAGGCCGGGAACGGAATGGCCGGCCCTGGATCCACTGCCTGCCGCCTCGCTCTTCTTGGACGGGTCGGCCGGCGGGACCACGGTCTGGTCTTCGGCGCGGCGGATGGCCGACTGCAGCGCCGCGGCGAAATCGCGCGCCGTGCCGAAGCGCTCGTCCCGGTTCTTGGCCAGCGCACGGGCGACGACGGCGTCGATGGCCGATGGCAGCCGTGCGTTGAACGAGCTCGGGGCCGCAGGCGTGTGCCCGATGATCTGGTGGATGATGGAGAAGTCGTTGTCGCCGTCGAACGGGCGCTTGTCGGTCAGCAGCTGGTAGAGCACCACGCCGACGGAGAACAGGTCGGCGCGCGCGTCGATCTTTTGGCCTTGCACCTGCTCGGGCGACATGTACTTGAGCGTGCCGACCATGCTGCCCTGGGTGCGCGTGGCCTCGCCCGAGTCCTGGATCCGGGCCACACCGAAGTCGGTGAGCTTCACGCGCCCGCCGGGCTCGATCAGCAGGTTGGCCGGCTTGATGTCGCGGTGCACGATCCCCTGCTTGTGCGCATAGTCCAGCGCGGACAGCAGGTCGCGGATCATCTTGAGCGACTGCTCGAGCGAGTAGCGCACCCCCTTGTCGAGGTGGTGCTTGAGGTCGTCGCCCTGGATGTACTCCATGACCAGGAAGGCGATGTCGCCATCCCGGTCGGAATCGTAGACGCTGACGATATTGGGGTGCTGCAAGCGCGCCGCGGAGCGGGCTTCGGTGCGAAAGCGCGCCTCGTACTCGGCCGCCGCTTCTTCGGACAGGTTCTCCACCTTGACGGTCTTGATCGCCACCCGCCGGTCCAGGTTGGGATCGCGCCCTTCGTACACGATCCCCATCGCGCCCTTGCCGAGAACGCGAACCAGGTCATAGCGGCCAAGCTTCTTCAGACTCACTTGCAACAGTCTCGTTACGGCGGGAAACAGATTCTAGCCCCCGCACCCCTGCTGGACGCTAGCGTTGACGGCCCGATGTCTCGCGCTTGATACGAAGGCTTTCCCTCAGGTACGCGGCCGTGAAATATTTGTCGAGCATGCGTTGCACCCACTGGGGCATCTGCTCGCCTTGCTGCGCGTAGTAGCGCGCGTACGCATCCCAGGCGCGGGCGGCTTCGAACAGCTTGGTGCCGCCTCCCAGCAGCCTGGCCTTGATCTCAGCCGGCGCGAATTCGTTCAGGGTGCCCTCGACGGCGGCCCGCGCGGCGCTGCCGGCCGCTTGCTCATGGGCGAGCAACTCCTTGACCAGGCCCTGCAGGGCGCGGCCGGGCGCGACGAAACCCGTGGCCGCCGCACGGCCACCGAACAGGTACTGCAGCTTGGTTTCCAGCGGCCAGTCGGATTTCAGCGGATTGGCATCCTTGATGGCCATCATCGTGCGGTCCTCTGCGTGCAGTTCCTGCGTCACGCCGGAAACGGCTTCGCGCAGTTGCAGGAGGCCGTGGACGGCCGAGCGGACCAACTGCCCCACGGCCTCGAGTTCGCCTTCGCTGAGCGGCCCTACCTGGGCGGGGTCCAGGCCGAGGCCGCGGAAAAAGGCGGCCAGGTCGGGAGCGACGCCCAGCTTGGAAGCCTGCAGGCCGCCTCCGCGCGCGCCCGGGCCGAAGGTGGTCTCGAACCCCCAGTCCCCGAACGGGTCCTCCTCGGGCGCCACCGCCCCGCGGACAGCCTCGGGAACCGGCGGGATGCCGGAGCCGTCCCGATCGAACACCGCCCAGGGGTCCGGCGCGCCTTCAGGCTGCGCCAGTGGTGCGACCGTGAGCTGGTATTCCGCCAGCTTGAGGACCTGGCCCACCGGCAACACGCCGCGCGCCCCGGGCGGCGCTTGGCCGAAAGGCATCTCGATGCCGTTGACCACGGACAGGACACGGAAGTGCAGCTCACCTCCTTCGTTCCAGACCGCGAGATGGCGCCGGGAGACGTTGCGCTGGGGATCGGGCAGGCAGATCGCGCAATCGGCATCGCGTCCGAGCATCAGTTCCGCGTCGCCGGGGTCGAGTACCCGCACCGCCTCGAAGGCAGGACCCTGGACCCGCAGTTCCAGGCGCACGGTGGCCTCGCGCTCTTGGCTCACGCCTTGACGCTGAACTGCACCAGCGGCGGGCTGTCCGAGATCCGGTCGCAGCCGAGCGCGATCTGGCCCTGGCCCACCAGGTAGCACTCGGTGCGGCGCAGCACGACCGGCTCGGTCTGGTTGCCCACGTAGACCCAGGTGCCGAAACTGGAAAGATCGCTCAGCACGTACTGGCCGCCGCGCCATTCGACGGTGGCATGCACCCGCGACACGCGGGAATCGTTGATCGACAGCGAAGCCGTGGTCGCCCGGCCCAGCGTCAGGCGTTCGCCGCGCGGCGCCAGGCGCAGGGTCTGGCCGAGCGCACTGAGCTCCAGTTCGCTTTGCATCGCAGCCTTGAACATCGACACGCCCATGACGGTGGCGTCGCTGTCCCGCTCAGGCTGCCAGTCGACGCGGAACACCTCGGTCGCTTCGGCCTTGCCGCGCAGGTACATGGGGCCGAGGCTGCGCAGCTGGGACTGGTGCTGAGGATTCAGCGCGTCACGCACGCGCTGGGTGGTGAGGATCTGTGCGGCGCCGGCAAGATCGGCCAGCCTGGCGGCGCTGTTGACGGCATCGCCGTAGCAGTCGCCGTCGATCTCGACCACCTCGCCCGATTCCACGCCCATCTGCATCTGGACCGGCTGGCCGGTGCCGCCCGGATAGACCGGCTTTTCCTGCAGCCGCATCTGGATGGTGATGCAGGCCGCGACGGCGCTGTCTTCCGCCGGAAAGGTGACGAACAGGCCGTCGCCGAGCAACTTGACCACGCGGCCGTTGTGCTGCTCGAAGGTCTTGGACAGGGCGGTGGTCAGCTGCGTGACAAAGCGGCCGGCGGTCTCGTCACCGAGCCGCTCGAAGATGCCGGTGCTGCCGACAAGGTCAGCAAATACGACGGTGGCCATGCGTCTGGATTGTAGTTGCCCCAAAGCAAGAAGCCGGTCAAACCTAAAGGGCTTGACCGGCTTGTCGTCTGTCGTTGGTCGGCGTGGCGGGATTCGAACTCGCGACCCCTTGCACCCCATGCAAGTGCGCTACCAGGCTGCGCTACACGCCGACAGCCAATGATTATAGCCGCGCGGGCATCACCCCGACGCCATCAGTGCGTCGACGACAGCAGGTCGCGGATCTCGAACAGTTCGCGCCTGACCAGCAGCAGCTTCTGCGAGACCTCGTCGCGCTCTTCCGCCGGCGCGCTGTCCTCGAAGTCCTCGAAGCCGGAGTCTTCCACTTCGATCACTTCCACGCCTTCGAGCATCACCTCGCCGGCGCGCCGCTTGTCGCGCTCGACCTGCACCAGCTCCTGCAGCTTGTTGCGCGCGCCGCTGATCGTGAAACCCTGGTCGTACAGCAGGTCGCGGATGCGGCGGATCATCAGCACCTCGTGGTGCTGGTAATACCGGCGGTTGCCGCGCCGCTTCATGGGGCGCAGCTGCGTGAACTCCTGCTCCCAATACCGTAGCACGTGAGGCTTGACGCCACACAGGTCGCTGACCTCACCGATGGTGAAGTAGCGCTTTGCGGGTATCGCCGGGAGGGCTTTCTCCATTGAAATCAATGTTGTAGGAGAGAAAGTTGCTAGGTTACTCTAAGGCGGTCACCCTGCAAAGTCCCTCCCGAGGGCGCCTTCGCCGGTGTTGTTTCAGGACACGCCCGGATCGGCCGGACCTTGGCCCTGGATCTGTTCCTTGAGCTTGTGGCTGGCGTGGAAGGTCACCACGCGGCGGGCCTGGATCGGGATGGCCTCACCCGTGCGGGGGTTGCGGCCGGGCCGCGGCGCCTTGGTGCGGATCTGGAAGTTGCCGAATCCGGAGATCTTCACGTCCTGCCCATCGACCAGGCTGGCGGAGATCAGGTCGAAGAAGGCATCGATCATGTCCTTGGATTCGCGCTTGTTCAGACCGATCTGCTCGAACAGCAGTTCGGCCAGCTGCGCCTTGGTCAGCGCCGGCGTCTCCAGGCTCTCCACCGTGAAGTCCATCGTGCCCTCTTCCTTCGTTGTTGTTGTCAGCGCTGTCATCGCCTAACCCCTCAGCCGCCCGCCCAGCTGCGTGCCGATGCGGTCGACCACGGCTTTGACCGCGGCGTCGATTTGAGCGTCGGTCAGTGTGGCGTCCGTGCTGGCGAGCGTCAAGCGCACGGCCAGGCTTTTTTCCTGGGCCAAGAGCCCGCCGGATGGCTGTTTGGGTTTGTACAAGTCGAACAGCAGGGCATCGCGCAGCAGCCCGCCGGTGTCGGCCGAATGGATGGCTTCCATCAACGCGGCGTGCGTGACCGCATCGGCCACGATCACCGCGATGTCGCGCTCGGCCGGGGGAAACTTCGCCACGGGCTGGAACGTCGGGACGCGGCGAGCCGACACGGCGTCGAGATCGAGTTCGAACAGCACCGGCGCCTGGGCCAGGTCCCAGGACTGGCGCCAGCGCGGATGCAGTTCGCCGACGAAGCCCACCTCCTGGCGGTCCAGCCAGATCGAGGCGCAGCGGCCCGGATGCATGCACGGGTGCGAGCTTGGCTTGAACACCGGCCGCAGCGGCGAGAGCAGCGCCTCGACGTCACCCTTCACGTCGAAGAAGTCGGCGCCCGGACCCTTGCGGCCCCATTGCAGCCCGTCGGCTTCGCCATAGGCCAGGCCTGCGGCACGCATGGGTTGCCTGATGCCGCGCACCGTGCTGTCCGTGGTCTGCACGCTTTGGTCGCGGAGGAAGACGCGGCCCAGCTCGAACACGCGCACGCGCTCGGCCTTGCGGTCGAGGTTGAACTTCAACACCTGCAGCAGGGACCCGAGCAGGGACGAGCGCATCACGCTCATCGGGGCAGCGATCGGATTGAGCAGCCGCACCGCGTTGGTGTTGCCGGCGAGCTCGCGCTCCCAGCTTTCCTCGACGAAGCTGAAGTTGATCGTCTCCTGGTAGCCCAGGGCCGCCAGCACGCGCCGCACGGCAAAACGGCTGCGCCGCGACTCGGGCGGCAGCTTGGCGGTGATCGGCGCCACCGGCGGCGTGGTCGGCAGCTGGTTGTAGCCGATGATCCGCACCACCTCTTCGATCAGGTCTTCCTCGATCGCGAGGTCGAACCGGTGCGGCGGCGGCGTCACGGTGATCACGCCCTCGCCCGCAACTGCGGGCAGGCCCAGCCGGGAGAAAGCGTCCAGGCATTGCTGCGGGCTGACGGGCATGCCAATCACCTTGGCGGCGCGCGCCACCCGCAGGCTGACCGGCTTGCGCTCGGGCAGCGAGACCACCTGGTCGTCCATGGGTCCCGCTTCGCCGCCGCAGATCTCGACGATCAGCCGGGTGATGTGCTCGATGTGCTCGACCGTCAGGCTCGGGTCCACCCCCCGCTCGAACCGATGGCCGGCGTCCGTGGAGAAGTTGTAGCGCCGCGAACGGCCCTGGATCGCCTGCGGCCACCAGAAGGCGGCTTCCACATAGACATGGCGCGTTTCATCGGAGACGGCCGTGGAGTCGCCGCCCATGATGCCGGCCAGCGACTCGACCTGCGCGTCGTCGGCGATGACACCCACCTTCTCGTCCAGGGTCACGGTGTTTCCGTTCAGCAGCTTCAACTGCTCGCCGGGCCGGCCCCATCGCACGTCGAGCGCGCCGCGGATCTTGTCGTAGTCGAAGATGTGCGAAGGGCGGCCGAATTCGAACATCACGTAGTTCGAGATGTCCACCAGCGCCGTCACGCTGCGCTGGCCGCAGCGCGCGAGGCGGTCGACCATCCATTGCGGCGTCCTGGCCCTGGTGTTCACGTTGCGCACGATGCGCCCCGAAAACCGGCCGCAGAGGTCGGAAGCGCTGACCTTCACCTTCAGCCGGGCGTCGTGCAGCGGCTGCATGGGCTCGAATGTCGGCTGCTCCAGCGGTGCGCCAGTCAGCGCCGACAACTCACGGGCGATGCCGTACACGCTCAGGGCGTGCGCCAGATTGGGCGTGAGCTTGAGCGTGAACAGCGTGTCGTCCAGCTGCAGGGCCTGGCGCACGTCGGTGCCGATGGCGGTGTCTGGCGGCAGTTCCAGCAGGCCGCCGTGATCCTCGCCCAGCTGCAGTTCGCGTGCGGAGCACAGCATGCCCTGGCTTTCCACGCCCCGCAGCTTGCCCAGCCTGATCTGGAACGGCTTGCCGTCCTCACCGGCGGGCAGTTCAGCCCCTACCAGCGCGCAAGGCACCCGGATGCCGGCGCGCGCGTTCGGGGCGCCGCAGACGATGTTCAGCAGCGCGCCTTGCCCCACATCCACCTGGCACACGCGCAGGCGGTCGGCGTTCGGGTGCTGGGCGGCTTCCTTGATTTCGCCCACGACCACCCGGGTGAACGGCGGGGCCACCGGCCGCATTTCCTCGACCTCCAGCCCGCCCATCGTGAGCACGTCGGCGATCTGCTGGGTGTTCAGCGGCGGGTTGCAGAACTCGCGCAGCCAGGACTCGGGGAATTGCATGATGACTTAACGGAATTGCTTCAGGAAACGGATGTCGCCGTCGAAGAAGAGGCGCAGGTCGTTCACGCCGTAGCGCAGCATGGTCAGCCGGTCCGGCCCCATGCCGAAAGCGAAGCCGATGTACTTCTCGGGATCCAGGCCCATGTTGCGCACCACGGTCGGGTGCACCTGGCCGGAACCGGCGACCTCGAGCCAGCGGCCGGCCAGCGGCCCGCTCTGGAACTGGATGTCGATCTCCGCGCTCGGCTCGGTGAAGGGGAAGAAGCTGGGGCGGAACCGCAACGCCAGGTCGTCGCTTTCAAAGAACGTGCGGCAGAAGTCGGTGAACACGACCTTGAGGTCCTTGAAGCTCACGTTCTCGCCCAGCCACAGGCCTTCGCACTGGTGGAACATGGGCGAATGGGTCGCGTCGCTGTCCACCCGGTAGGTGCGGCCGGGAGCGATGACCCGGATCTCGGGCAGCTCTCGCCCCTGGTACTTCTTGACGTGCGCCTGCGCGTAGCGCACCTGCATCGGGCTGGTGTGCGGGCGCAGGTTGTACGGGATGCCGTCTTCGCCGTTCATGTCGACGTAGAACGTGTCCTGCATGGAACGCGCGGGGTGGTTCGGCGGGTTGTTCAGCGAGGTGAAGCTGTGCCAGTCGCTTTCGATCTCCGGGCCGTCGGCCACGTCGAAGCCCATGCTGGCGAAGATCTGCTCGATGCGCTCCAGGGTCAGGCTCACGGGATGCAATCCGCCGGGCTCGCGCAGGCGGCCGGGCAGAGAGACGTCCAGCGCTTCGGCTTTGAGCTGGGCTTCGAGTTCGGCGTCCGCCAGGGCCTGGCGCCGCTCGTTCAAGGCGGCTTCGATCGCCTGCTTGGCGACGTTGATCGCGGCCCCGCGGGTTTTCTTTTCCTCCACGGACAGGGCAGCCATGCCCTTCATCAGCTCGGTGATGCGGCCGGCTTTGCCGATGTACTGGGCCTTGGCGTTCTCCAGGTCGGCCGGGGTGGCCGCGGACGCAAAGGCCACTCGGGCACTGTCGACGATGGGATCGAGCTCGGTCATTGCATGTTCGGGGATAAATGGAAAGGGGCTAGTGCTCTTTCAAGCCCTAGCCCCCGTCCTGATTGCGCTGCGTGCTATTGAATCAATAGCGAACGTCGTGAAATCAAGCAGCCAGCCCGGCCTTGACTTGCTCCACGATGCCGGCAAAAGCGGCCTTGTCGTGCACGGCGATGTCCGCCAGCACCTTGCGGTCGATCTCGATGCCGGCCTTGCGGATGCCATTGGCGAACTGGCTGTAGGTCAGGCCGCATTCACGCGCGGCGGCGTTGATACGGGCAATCCACAGCTGGCGGAAGACGCGCTTCTTCGCACGGCGGTCACGGTAGGCATATTGCCCAGCCTTCATCACCGCTTCTTTGGCGATGCGGAAGACGTTGCCGCGGCGGCCGCGGAACCCCTTGGCCAGGGCGAGGACTTTCTTGTGGCGGGCGCGGGCCGTTACACCACGTTTGACGCGAGGCATGTGTGTTCTCCTTCAGTTCGTCGGGTTAGATCCCCATGCCGGGCAGCATGGCGGCCATCGAGACCATGTTGGTCTCGTGAACCGTCACCGCTCCGCGCAGGTGGCGCTTGTTCTTGGTGGTCTTCTTGGTCAGGATGTGACGCTTGAAGGCCTGGCCGCGCTTGACGGTGCCACCTGGACGAACGCGAAAACGCTTCTTCGCGCTGCTCTTGGTCTTCATCTTGGGCATGTGACTGCTCCTTCTTGGTTTGTGCTCGTGAGGCGCCGCGAATTACTTCCGCGTCTTGATGGCCCCGAGCCACTTTTTGTGGCGAGTTTCGAGTTCGCCACTTTTTTGTGGCGAGTTTCGAGTTCGCCACTTTTTGCGGCGAGTTTCGAGTTCGCCACTTTTTGCGGCGAGTCAAAACTCTCCACTTGTTGTCCATGAGCGACCAACCCATGGACGACTGAAACTGCTTTACGCCGTTGTCGTCCCTGCGGCTTCGGCGGCCGGCTTGGCCGCCGGCTTCTTCTTGCCGGGGGCGATCATCATGATCATCTGCCGGCCTTCGAGCTTGGGAAACTGCTCAACGACGATCAGGTCGGCCAGTTCGTCGCGAATGCGATTGAGCAGGGCCATCCCGATCTCCTGGTGCGTGATCTCGCGGCCCCGAAAGCGCAGCGTGATCTTGCATTTGTCGCCCTCGGCCAAAAAGCGCCGGATGTTGCGCATCTTGATGTTGTAGTCACCGTCGTCGGTGCCGGGGCGGAACTTGACTTCCTTGATCTCGATGACCGTCTGCTTGGACTTCGCTTCCGCCGCCTTCTTCTGTTCCTGGTACTTGAACTTGCCGTAGTCCATCAACCGGCACACGGGGGGGTTGGCGGTGGCGGCGATTTCGACCAGGTCCACGTCCAGCTCGCCTGCCATTCGCAGTGCCTCCGCCAGGCTGACGATGCCCAGAGGCTCGTTTTCGGGCCCCGAGAGGCGTACTTCCGGGGCCATGATTTCCCGGTTCAGGCGGTGCTTGCGTTCCTCGCGGTGGCGACGGTCGCGGAATTCAGTAGCGATGGTCCAAATCCTTCAATCAACAATGCTACAAATAAAGTAGCGGAATGCGGCGACGGGGCGCGGGCAACAGCCTCATTTTATCAAATTAGCTCTTGTTGGCGAGGTCCGCGGCGATGCGCTCGGAGAACGCTGCCAGGGGCATCGCGCCGAGGTCCTGGTTGCCCCGGGCGCGCACCGAAGCAGCGCCTGCTGCCTTTTCCTTGTCGCCGACGACCAGGATGTAGGGCAGCTTCTGCATCGAATGCTCCCGTATTTTATACGTGATTTTCTCGTTGCGCAGATCGAGGCTGACCCTAAGCCCTTGATTTTGAAGCGCTTTGGCCACATCCCGGGCGTAATCGGCCTGCGCGTCGGTAATGTTGAGCACCGCCACCTGCACCGGCGCCAGCCAGGCCGGCAGCGCGCCGGCGTGCTGTTCGATCAGGATGCCGATGAACCGCTCCATGCTGCCGACGATGGCCCGGTGCAGCATCACCGGCCGGTGCCGGGCACCGTCTTCGCCCACGAACTCGGCATCCAGGCGTTCGGGCATGGAGAAATCGACCTGCATGGTCCCGCACTGCCACTGGCGCCCGATCGCATCCTTGAGCGTGTACTCGATCTTCGGGCCGTAGAAGGCGCCGTCACCCGGGGCGATCTGGAACTCGCACCCCGACGAGCGCAGGCTTTCCATGAGCGCGTGCTCGGCCTTGTCCCAGCTCTCGTCGGAGCCGATGCGCTGCGCCGGACGCATCGCCACCTTGTAGATGATGTCGGTGAAACCGAAGTCCTTGTAGACCTTCTGCAGCAGCGTCGTGTAGGCCGTGCACTCGGGAAGGATCATGTCTTCGGTGCAGAAGATATGGCCGTCGTCCTGCGTGAAGCCGCGCACCCGCATGATCCCGTGCAGCCCGCCCGTGGGCTCGTTGCGGTGGCACTGGCCGAACTCGCCGTAGCGCAGCGGCAGGTCGCGGTAGCTCTTGATGCCCTGCTTGAAGATCAGGATGTGGCCCGGGCAGTTCATCGGCTTGAGCGCGTAGTCGCGCTTCTCCGATTCCGTGGTGAACATGTTCTCGCGGTACTTGTCCCAGTGGCCGGTCTTCTCCCACAGCGTCTTGTCCAGCAGCTGCGGGCCCTTGACCTCTTGGTAGCCGTTCTCGCGGTAGACGCGGCGCATGTACTGCTCCACTTCCTGCCACAGCGACCAGCCTTTGGGGTGCCAGAACACGACGCCGGGGGCATGGTCGTCGATGTGGAACAGGTCCAGCTCGCGGCCGAGCTTGCGGTGGTCCCGCTTCTCGGCCTCTTCCAGCATCGTCAGGTATTGCTGGAGCTCTTCCTTGCTGGTCCAGGCCGTGCCGTAGATGCGCTGGAGCATCTCGTTGCGGTGGTCGCCGCGCCAGTAGGCGCCGGCCACTTTCATCAGCTTGAAGAACTTCAGCTTGCCGGTACTGGGCACGTGCGGGCCGCGGCACAGGTCCTCGAAGCTGCCCTGGTGATACAGCGAAACATCTTCATTGGCGGGGATGCTGGCGATGATCTCCGCCTTGTAGTGCTCACCCAAGCCCTTGAAGTACTCGACGGCGGCGTCGCGGGGCAGCACACGCCGCGCAACCCGCTCGTCCTTGGCGGCGAGCTCGGCCATGCGCTTCTCGATCGCGGTCAGATCCTCGGGCGTGAAGGGCCGCTTGTACGAGAAGTCGTAATAAAAGCCATTCTCGATCACCGGTCCGATGGTGACCTGCGCCTCGGGGAACAGCTCCTTGACCGCATGCGCCAGCAGGTGCGCCGTCGAATGCCGGATCACGTCCAGGCCGTCCGGGTCCTTGGCCGTGATGATGGACACCGGGCTGTCCCTGTCGATGGTGTAGGTCGTATCGACCACCTTGCCATCGACCTTGCCGGCCAGGGCTGCCTTGGCCAGGCCAGGGCCGATGGAGGCGGCGATGTCGGCCACAGTGACGGGGCCGGGGTACTCGCGTTTGGAACCGTCGGGAAGCGTGATGTTGATCATGGAAGCATCTCTCTTGAGCAAAACAAAAAGCGCGGCCTGCAGCCGCGCTTTTGCCTGGAAAGGGGAGTGGTGCGCGCGACTACCCGGCCATCAGGGGGCCGTGAAACCTTCCGGTGTAGTTCGCGGTGTCATAACCAGGACTGCCTTTCTCGCTCTTGTGCAGGTTGAGCCGGGATTTTAACCCGCAGCGACGAACCCTGTCCCGTTGCCGAACGGCGTCATCCCCGCGCAGGCGGGGTCCAGGGCTGCGGGAGCACTGGATGCCGCCTGCGCGGGCATGACGGCGAGCGTTCTCAAGCCGCCTTCTTCTCGTCGAAGAACTGGGCGTCTTCGGTGGAGCCCTTCAGCGCCGCAGTGGAGGCGTTGGCTTCGATCGTGGTCGTCACGGCGTCGAAGTAACCCGTGCCCACTTCGCGCTGGTGCTTGACGGCGGTGAAGCCCTTGTCGGCGGCGGCGAACTCGGCCTGCTGCAGTTCCACGAAGGCGCTCATCTGGTTGCGGGCATAGCCGTAGGCCAGGTTGAACATCGAGTAATTCAGGCTGTGGAAACCGGCCAGCGTGATGAACTGGAACTTGTAGCCCATGGCGCCCAGCTCCTTCTGGAACTTGGCGATGGTGGCGTCGTCCAGGTTCTTCTTCCAGTTGAAGGAAGGCGAGCAGTTGTACGCCAGCAGCTTGCCGGGGAACTTGGCGTGGATCGCGTCGGCGAAGGCCTTGGCGAAGGCCAGATCGGGTGTGCCGGTCTCGCACCAGATCAGGTCGGCGACCTCGGCATAAGCCAGGCCGCGGCTGATGGCCTGCTCCAGGCCGTTCTTGCTGCGGTAGAAGCCTTCGACGGTGCGCTCGCCGGTGAAGAAGGGCTTGTCGTTGTCGTCCACGTCGGTGGTCACCAGGTCGGCCGCTTCCGCATCGGTGCGGGCCAGCAGCACGGTGGGCGTGCCCATCACGTCGGCCGCCAGGCGCGCGGCGACCAGCTTGGACACGGCCTCGCGGGTGGGCACCAGCACCTTGCCGCCCATGTGGCCGCACTTCTTGGCGGCGGCCAGCTGGTCCTCGAAGTGAACGCCGGCGGCGCCCGCTTCGATCATGGCCTTCATCAGCTCGAAGGCGTTCAGCACGCCGCCGAAGCCGGCTTCGGCGTCGGCCACGATCGGCGCGAAGTAGTCGATGAAGCCCTCGTCGCCCTGGCTCTTGCCTTCGCTCCACTGGATCTGGTCGGCGCGGGCGAACGTGGCGTTGATCTTCTTGACGACCTTGGGCACCGAATCCACCGAGTACAGCGACTGGTCCGGGTACATCTCGCCGTTGCTGTTGGCGTCACCCGCGACCTGCCAACCGGACAGGTAGATGGCCTTGAGGCCGGCCTTGACCTGCTGCATGGCCTGGTTGCCGGTCAGGGCGCCGAGCGAGTTCACGAAAGGCTCGGTGTTGATCAGGTTCCACAGCTTCTCGGCGCCACGCTTGGCGAGCGTGTGCTCGACTTGCAGCGATCCGCGCAGGCGCACCACGTCGGCGGCGGTGTAGCCGCGCTTGATGCCTTTCCAGCGGGGGTTCTCCGCCCAGTCCTTCTCGAGTTGGGCGATCTGCTGTTCGCGGGTCAGGTGGGTCCAGTTGCTCATGGCTAGCTCCGAGGTTGTTGAAGAAACGATGGGGCAACTTTAAGTCTTGTAGAAGACCTCCGGAGCCTCTTGTGTCTTATAGAAGACATATTTTTATAATGTTATGAATCAATGACTTGGCCTCATCTTTCCGCAATCCAAAATTCCATGTCTTGTATTGAGAAAAATTGGCGCAGCGCAGCAACGGCTGATTCCACATCGAGAAACGCACACTTCGGTTCGTGAAAACAAGTCCAGTCACCGTGCTGGACGGCGCTGCCGCCGCGACCGCGGTCAGGCGGGACGGGAGCTTCGGGCATGATGCGGCGACTTTGCGACCCCCGGCCCTCGAATGAATCCCGCCCTGTCACGCCTTGCAGCCTGCTCCTGCCTGGCCCTGAGCATGGCGCTGGTGGGCAGCTACGTGGCCCTGTCCAAGCCGCTGGTGGCGGCCATCCCGGTGTTCCTGCTGGCGTGGCTGCGGTTCGGCATCGGGGCGCTCGCCATGCTGCACTGGCTGCGCAAGCCGCGCGAGGAGCCGGCGCTGGACCGGCCCACCCGGCAGCTGTTGTTCCTGGAATCGTTCCTGGGCAACTTCCTGTTCTCGATCTGCATGCTGTTCGGCGTGAGCATGACCAGCGCCGTGTCGGCCGGCGTGATCATGGCCTCGATCCCGGCCGTGGTCGCCGTCATGAGCTGGCTGTTCCTGCGCGAACACATCACCGGCCGGGTCTGGGCGGCCGTCGGCTGTGCCGCGGCGGGCATCGCTTTGTTGGGCCTTGGCCGGCCCTCGCACGACGCGGGGGGTGGGGCCCACGCGCCGTGGCTGGGCAACCTGCTGGTGTTCGGGGCCGTGCTGTGCGAGGCGTCCTATGCCGTCGTCGGCAAGAAGCTCACCGGCACGCTGGGGCCCAAGCGCATCACCTCGATCATCAACCTGTGGGGCTTCGCCCTGGTGACGCCCTTCGGGCTGTACCAGGCCGCAAGCTTCGACTTCGGTGCGGTCACCCCCGGCACCTGGCTGCTGCTGCTGTTCTACTCGCTTGCCGCGAGCGTCTGGACGGTCTGGCTCTGGATGACGGGCCTCAGGCGGGTGCCCGCGGCGCTGGGCGGGGTCTTCACCGTCATGCTGCCCGTCTCGGCCGCATTGGTTGGCGTGCTGGTCCTTGGGGAACGGCTGGGCGGGCTGCAGGCCATCGCCTTCGGGATCGCGCTGGCCGGGGTGCTGCTGGCCACGCTGCCGGTCAGGCCAGCGGCTTCGCGCTGACCACGATGCCGTCTTCGTCGCCGTAGAGCCAGTCACCCGGCCGCACCCACACGCCCGCGATCTCCACCGGCAGATCGGCCTGTCCTTCGCCGCGCTTGGTCGAGCGCAGCGGCATGAGGGCGAGCGCCTTGACCGGGATGCCCGCGGCCTGCAGTTCGGCCAGGTCGCGCACCGCGCCATGCACCACGACCCCGGCCCAGCCGTTGCGGGCCGCCGCCGCTGCCAGGTTGCCCCCGACGAGCGCCCGCCGCACCGAACCGCCGCCGTCCACCACCAGCACGCGCCCCTGCCCGGGCGTGTTCACCGCCTCGCGCACGCGCGAGTTGTCTTCCGGGCAGCGCAGGGTGGCGACGGGCCCGCAAAAGCGCGCGGCTTTGCCGAAGTCCCGGAACACAGGCGGCAGCACCCTGAAACCGCCGGAGGCGTCCTCCTCGTAGGCATCGCACAGGTCACAGGTGGCGAACGCGGGTGGGCTCATTTGCCGGTCACTTTCTTGATGGCGGGTCGGATGTTCTCGCGCCGCGCGGGCAGCACCGCCGCGTGTTCGCGCGGCACGTTCAGCACGATCGAGGTCGAGGTTTCGGTCAGGATACAGAACTTGGTCACCACCGCGTCCAGGTGCTCGACGTCGATGACGGCGATCTCCAGGATCCAGCTGTCCTCGCCCGTGACGTTGAAGGCATTGACCACCTCCGGCGTCTGCTCGATGAGCTTGACCACCCGCGCGTACTCGACCCGGCCCACCCGCACGATGGCCCGGATGCCGTACCCGAGCTGCTGGTAGTCCACCATGGCACGGTAGCCCTTGATCACCCCCTGCAGTTCCAGCTTGCGCACCCGTTCGGTCACGGCAGGCTGGCTGAGGTGAACCCGCCGCCCGAGTTCGGCCATGCTGATGCGGGCGTCCTGCTGCAATTCGGCCAGGATGCGGCTGTCGTAGTGATCGAGTTCGGCGTTTTCGGTGGGCATGGCTTTCAACCTTGGATTTCAAGGCCGGGCAAGGATTCGACCTTGAATCATCCATGGAAGGGCCAGGTGCCGCAACCTAGCATTCCAGCCATGAACACCGCCACGCTATCCGCCGCGGCCGGCGCCCGGCCCGCCCTGCTCGTGCCCGCCCTGCTCGCCTGCTACGTCGTCTGGGGGTCCACCTACCTGGCCATCCGGCTGGCCCTGGTCAGCCTCCCTCCCTTCTTCCAGATGGGCACCCGCTTCCTGGCCGCCGGCGTGATGCTCATGGCCTGGGTGCTGTGGCGCGGCGGCGCCTGGCCCAACCGGCAACAGTGGCGCAATGCGCTGGTGGTCGGCGCGCTGATGCTGGGCGGGGGTATGGGGCTGGTCGCCAGTGCCGAGCAGTACATCGGCTCGGGCCTGATCGCCGCTTTCATCGCCGTGGTGCCGATGCTGGTCTGCGGCTGGGGCCTGCTGTTCGGGCAACGCCCGACCCGGCTGGAACTCGCCGGGATGGCGGTGGGGCTGGCCGGCGTGCTGCTGCTGGTGTGGGGGGCCAGCTTCGCCGGCGCGCCGGTGGGCATCGCCTGCATTGCCGGGGCCACGCTGGCGTGGTCGCTGGGCTCGGTGCTGTCGACCACGCGCCTGCCCCTGGCTTGCGGACCCGCGGGCTTCGCCAGCGAAATGTTGTGTGGCGGCGCGGTGTTGATGGTGATTTCTCTGGCGCTGGGTGAGCAGGCGCAGTGGCCGCCGCAGCCTCTGGCCGCAGCCGCCTGGCTCTACCTCGTGGTGTTCGGCTCGCTGGTCGCGTTCAGCGCCTACCTGTACCTGCTCGCCCACGCGTCGCCGGCGATGGCCACCAGCTACGCCTTCGTGAACCCGCTGATCGCACTCCTGCTGGGCGTCGCCTTCGCGCACGAGGTGGTCACCGGCGGCGAGTGGCTCGCGTGCGGCGTGATCCTGGTCGGCGTGTTCCTGATCTTCAGAGGGAAAACGGCCCGCGCGGGCGGCTAAAACACGACGGAAAAAACAACGCGCCCCAATGAAAAAAGCCATTTTTCCCTTGGAAACGCGTTTTTTCTCCAGTAGCATCCGCAGTGCCAGTGGGAAGGGTAGTTTTTTCCAGTGGTAGATCCTCAACTTCTAGAAGGAAATCAAAATGGCAACTGCGAAAAAAGCTGCGAAGAAGGCCCCTGCAAAAAAGGCCCCCGCAAAGAAGGCTGCTGCTCCGGCCAAGAAGGCTGCAGCGAAGAAGGCCCCGGCCAAGAAGGCTGCACCGGCCAAGAAGGCCGCCGCGAAGAAGGCGGCGCCGGCGAAGAAGGCCGCTCCCGCGAAGAAGGCCGCCAAGGCCCCCGCGAAGAAGCGCACCCCCAACGCCGCGTTCATGAAGGCCCTGACGCCCAGCCCCCAGCTGGCCGCCGTCGTCGGTTCCCAGCCGCTGCCCCGCACCGAGGTGGTCAGCAAGCTGTGGGCCTACATCAAGAAGAACAAGCTGCAGGACAACGTGAACAAGCGCATGGTCAACGCCGACGCCAAGCTGAAGGAAATCTTCGGCAAGGCCCAGGTCTCCATGTTCGAGATGGCCGGCCTGATCGGCAAGCACGTCAAGTAAACCGGCGCAGCCGGACCAAGGAAAAGGGGCCTCAGGGCCCCTTTTTTTCACCTTTGCTTTTGGCGTTGCCGCGGATCGCGCTGAGCGTCCCCCTCGTCGTGATGACCTCCGGGTCCAGCATCACTTCGATCAGCGTGCCCTGCCCGCGCTCCAGCGCCGCCAGCAGCGCGGGCTCGAACTGCGCGGTGCGCGTGATGCGCACGCCCTCCCATCCATACGCGCGCGCCAGCGCGGCGAAGTCCGGGTTGGCGAGCTCGGTGCCATAGACGTTCTGCGGGTACTCGCGCTCCTGGTGCATGCGGATGGTGCCGTACATGCCGTTGTTCAGCAGCACGACGATGCTCTTGGCCCCGTACTGCGCGGCGGTGGCCAGCTCCTGCCCGTTCATGAGGAAGTCGCCGTCACCGGTGATCGTGAAGGCGGTGCGCCCGCTGACGATGTTGGCGGCAATGCCCGCCGGCACGCCATAGCCCATCGCGCCGACCGTGGGCGCCAGCTGGGTCTTGTGGCCCTTGGCCAGGCCGTGGTGCTTGAAGAAGCGGTGCACCCAGCTGGCGAAGTTGCCGGCGCCGTTGGTGAGCACGGCATCGGCCGGCAGGTGCTTCTGCAGGCTGGCCACGATCGCCGGCATGTCCACCTCGCCCGGTAGCGGCTGCGGCACCAGGTTGGCTTGGTAGTCGGCGTGTGCCGCTTCGGCCCACGCCTGCCACGGAACCTCTGGTGGCGCCGTGAGCACCTCCAGCGACCGGGCGGCGGCCGCCATGCTGGCGTTGATCGCCAGATCGGCCTGGTACACGCGGTTGAGCTCCTCGGCGCTCGCGTGGATGTGCACCAGCTTCTGCGCGGGCCTGGGCGGCTTCAGGAGCGTGTAGCCACCGGTGGTCATCTCGCCCAGGCGCGGACCGATCGCGATCACCAGGTCGCTCTCCTTGATGCGCGCTGCCAGCTTCGGGTTGATGCCGATGCCAACGTCTCCCGCATACAGAGGGTGGTGGTTGTCGAAGGTGTCCTGGAACCGGAAGGCGTTGCCCACCGGGAGCTTCCAGTTCTCGGCGAAGCGCTGCAACGCCTGGGCGGCTTGGGGCGTCCATCCGCCGCCCCCGGCGATGACGAACGGCTTGGTCGCGCCCAGCAGCAGTTCGCGCAGTTCCCGCAACGCTCCCGGGTCGCTCCACGCCTGCGCGACGTCGGCACGGGCCAGCGGGCGAACAGAGGTCATCCTGGCGAGCATGTCCTCCGGCAGCACCAGCACCACCGGCCCGGGACGGCCGTTCATGGCCGTGGCGAAGGCCCGTGCCACGTACTCCGGGATCCGGTCCGGCTCGTCGATGCGCTCCACGCGCTTGGCCATCCCTTTGGTGCCGGGCCCGAAGAAGTGCGTGTAGTCCACTTCCTGGAAGGCCTCGCGGTCGCGCTGGTCCGAGGCCACGTCGCCGACAAACAGCACCAGGGGCGTGGAGTCCTGGAAGGCCGTGTGCACGCCGATGGAGGCGTTGGTTGCACCCGGCCCGCGCGTCACGAAGCACACCCCCGGCCGGCCGGTGAGCTTGCCCACCGCCTCGGCCATGTAGGCGGCGCCGCCCTCTTGCCGGTTGACGATGAACCGGATGCTCTCGCGGTAGGCGTGAAAACCGTCCAGCACGGCCAGGTAGCTCTCGCCCGGCACGCCGAAAGCGTGGGTCACGCCCTGGGCAATCAGGGCCTCCACCAGCAGGTGGCCAGCGGGTTGCGCTTCACTCTTCATGCTTTGTGCCTTTGGTTCGACGCTGGATTATTGCCGCGCCGTTTCCGGGTAAACCACTATCCCACCAATTAACCTTTTGGTGAATTATGGCGGCCATGCTGACTGCCGTCACCCCGGCCACCGAACTGCGCACCCGCGACGCGGACCGCACCCAACTGGTCATTCTCCAGGCCGCGACGGACGAGTTCGCGGACCGCGGCCTGGGCGGCGCGCGGGTCGACAGCATTGCCGCCCGTGCCGGCATCAACAAGCGGCTGATCTACTACTACTTCGGCAGCAAGGAAGCCCTGTTCCTGGCGGTGCTCGAGAACACTTACGCCAGCATTCGCGAGGCGGAAAAAGAGCTTCATCTGCTGGACCACGAGCCGCAGACGGCGATCCGGCGGCTGGTCGAATTCACGTGGGATTACTACCTGCAGCACCCGGAATTCCTGACCTTGCTCAACAGCGAGAACCTGCACCGCGCGCGGCACCTGCAGATGTCCGGGCGCATCCGCGAAATGAATTCGCCGCTGATCCAGATGCTGGCCGACGTGCTCGAGCGTGGCCGCAAGGAAGGCCTGTTCCGCGGCGGGGTGGACCCGGTGCAGCTGTACATCTCCATCGCCAGCCTGGCGTACTTCTACCTGTCGAACAACCCGACGCTTTCCACCATCTTCGGCCGCGACCTGCTCGCGCCGGCCGCGCTTTCGGAGCGCCTGTCCCACATCACCGAGGTGGTGCTGGGCTATCTGCTGCGGCGCTGATCCCTGATCTTTATTCACCATCAAGTTAATTAGGAGACGAGAATTGGACGCGCATGACCTCAGCTTCTACCGTCACCAGGGCCACCTCACGGTGAACGGCGTGTTCCGGCCGGATGAGATGGATGCCGTGATCAAGGACATCGAGCAATGGGGCGAAAGCTTCCTGGCCGCGCTGCCGCAGGAGCAGCGCGCCTGGTACGTGGACGGTGGCGTGAGCGCGCGCACCGTGCTGCGCAAGCTCGACAACCCCCACGCGCACCGCCCGGCGGTCCAGGCACTGGCCCGCGACCGTCGCTTGCTGGACCTGGTCGAGACCTTCATCGGCAAAGGCGTCTCGGTGTACTTCAGCCAGATCTTCTTCAAGCCACCGGAAGGCGGGGGGCCCAAGCCCGCGCACCAGGACAACTACTACTTCGGACCCGCCGACCCCGAGGGCATGGTCACGGCCTGGATCGCCCTGGACGATTCGACCCTGGAAAACGGCTGCCTCTACTACGGCGACGGCACCAACCAGGGCCCGGTCTACGACCACTTCGCGCCCGCAGCCGAACCCTACAACCTGCAGATTCCCCCGCTCATCCTGGAGCGGCAGCCGATGTCGCCAGCACCCGTGCGCAAGGGCGGGGTGAGCTTCCACCACGGCAACACCTTCCACTATTCCGGGCCCAACCAGAGCAACAAGTGGCGCCGCGCCTGCGCCCTGCACTTCGTGCGCAACGACAACGCGTTCGCCAACCCGGCGCTGCCCTACGACCACTCGCTGAAGTTCCAGGTGAGCGCGGCATGAGCGCGGCGCCGAACCGCTTCAAGCAAGCTCGCACCCCCTCGCGGGGCAGCGCAGCCGCCGATGCGGCAAGCGTGGGGGCTCCATGAGCCGCTGGCTGCTCTCCCCCGGCATGCGGCCGGTCTGGCTGCTGCTGGTGCTGCTGGTGCTGTGGGACATCGCGATCCGCGCGTTCCGGATTCCGCCCTACCTGGTCCCGCCGCCGCTGGCGGTGGTGGAGCAGCTCGGCAAGGAATGGCCGATGCTGCTGCGCGAAACCCTGCCCACCCTGTACGCGACGCTGGGCGGGTTCGCCGCCTCGGCACTGATCGGCGTGCCGATCGCGATGTGGATCGCCTACTCGCGCGCCGTGGAAAGCTTCGTCTACCCGCTGCTGGTGTTCTCGCAGTCCATTCCCAAGGTGGCGATCGCGCCCCTGTTCGTGGTGTGGTTCGGCTTCGGCATCGTGCCCAAGATCATTGCCGCCTTCCTGCTGGGCTTTTTCCCGGTGGTGGTCTCCACGGTGCAGGGCTTCAAGTCGGTCGAGCCCGACGTGATCGACCTGGCGCGCTCCATGGGCGCCAACGGGCTGAAGATCTTCGTGAAGTTCCGGCTGCCGCACGCCCTGCCGTCCATCTTCAGCGGCCTGAAGGTGTCGGTCACCCTGGCCGTTGTCGGCGCGGTGGTGGGCGAATTCGTCGGCTCCAACTCCGGCATCGGCTTCGTGCTGCAGCGGGCCACCGGCACCTTCGACCTGCCCTTGATGTTCGCCGCGCTGGTCGTGCTGTCGATGGTCGGCGTGCTGCTGTTCCTGGCCGTCGAGATGGTCGAGCGCTGGCTCATGCCCTGGCATGCCTCGCAGCGCCACGACCTGCAAGTGACCGCCTGATCCCCTTTTGCGTTTCAACCCCACCGGAGACAAACCATGAAAAGACGCACCCTCATCAACATCGCCTGCGGCGCCGCGCTGGCGGCCGGCCTGGTGTCCCAAGCCGCGGCCCAGGGCCGCGAGAAAGTCACCCTGCTGCTCAACTGGTACGTGTACAGCGAGCACGCGCCGTTCTTCCTGGGCAAGGACAAGGGCTTCTACGAAGCCGAAGGCATCGACCTGGACATCCAGGAAGGGCGCGGCTCGGCGGTCTCGATCCAGGCGGTGGCGGCCAATTCGGCCACCTTCGGCTATGTCGACGTGCCCACCATGATCAAGGCCGGGGCCAAGGGCGCCCCCGTCAAGGCCATCGGGGTCGCACTGCAGCTGAGCCCGATGTCGGTGATGGGCCTGGCCGAGAAGAACATCAAGAGTCCCAAGGACATCGTGGGCAAGACGGTCGCCATGACACCGGGCGACTCCATGAGCCAGATCTGGCCGCTGTTCCTGAAGAAGACCGGCCTGCAGGAAGGCCAATACAAGGTGGTGTCGGGCGACGGCCAGACCAAGCTCAATGCCGTGATCAACGGCCAGGCCGACCTGCTGCTGGGCTACCTGATGGACCAGAACATCAAGATCCAGGACGCGACCAAGAAGCCGGTCAACGTGATCCGCTTCGCCGACTACGGCGTCAACCTGATCAGCTCGGGCGTGATCGCGCACAAGGACACGCTGGCCAACAAGTCCGACATGGTGCGCCGCTTCATGCGCGCCACCACCAAGGCGTTCGAGGAGACCGAAAAGAACCCCGAGGCCGCGATCGACGCCATGCTCAAGGCCAACAGCAAGGCGGGCCAGCGCGAAACCCTGCTGATCGGCATCAAGCTGACCACGCCCCTGTTCCACACGCCCGAGACCAAGAACATGCGGCCGCTGCGCGCCTCCATGAAGGACGTCAACGAGTCGCTGGACCTGCTGGTGCAGTACGGCGGCCTGGAAGCGGCGCAGCGCGGCAAGGCCGAAGACTGGGTCACCCTGGACTACCTGCCGAAATGAGCGCGGTTCAGGGCAACGTCGTCGACTTCGGCCCAGCGGCCCGGCGTGGGCAGGGGCCCGTGCTGATCGAGGGCCGCGGCGTGCGCAAGACCTACCGCACGCAGGACGGCGAGGTCGAGACGCTGCGGCCGCTGGACTTCGGCATCCGGGCCGGCGAGTTCGTCTCGGTGGTCGGTCCCTCGGGCTGCGGCAAGAGCACCCTGATGAAGATGGTGGCCGGCCTGCTTCCCATCTCCGGCGGCGAGCTGTTGCTGTCGGGCCATCCGGTCCAGGGCCCGCAGACCAACGTGGGAATCGTGTTCCAGAGCGCGCTGCTGCTGCCCTGGCGCAGCGTGTTCGACAACATCCTGCTGCAGGCCGAGATCCGCGGCCTGCCCATGGACGCCGCCCGTGAACGTACCCGCGCATTGATGAAGATGGCCGGCCTGGCGGGTTTCGAAAACAAGTACCCCTGGCAACTGTCGGGCGGCATGCAGCAGCGCGTCGCCATCCTGCGCGCCTTGCTGCACGACCCGCCCGTGCTGCTGATGGACGAGCCCTTCGGTGCGCTGGACGCCATGACGCGCGAGAAGATGAACCTGGAGCTGCAGCGCATCTGGATGGCCGCCGGCAAGACGGTGCTGCTGATCACGCACAGCATTCCCGAGGCGATATTCCTGTCCGACCGGGTCTTCGTCATGAGCGAGCGGCCGGGCCGCATCGACGCCGTGTACGACATCGACCTGCCGCGGCCGCGCCCGCTGGACGTGATGGGCACCGAAGCTTTCGCCGACTACGCCAGGACCTTGCGCGCCCACTTCTACGCCCAGGGCCAATTGGATGCGCACTGACGAAGCCCCGCTGCTGGTGGTGCGCGACATCGAGCTGGGCGTGCGGCCGGTGCACCTGCGGCTGCCGTTTCGCTTCGGCGCGGTGACGCTGCAGGCCTGCCCGCAGCTGTTCGTGCACGCGGTGGTCGAACTCGGCTCGCTGGGGCACGCCTCGGGCTACGCGGCCGAGATGATGGTGCCCAAGTGGTTCGACAAGCGCGAAGGCTTCAGCCATGCCGACAACGTGCAGCATCTGGTGAGTTCGCTGGCCGCGGCGCGCGAGGCCTACATCGGCCGCGCGCCGTCCACGGCGTTCAACCTGTCGGCCCGCTACGGCGCCGCCGTGGCCAGCCACGGCCAGACCCAGGGCCTCACCGCCCTGTCGGCCGCCTATGGCCCGGCGGTCATCGACCGCGCGGTGCTGGACGGCTTGTGCCGGGCCATGGGCCTGTCGGTGTTCGACGCCGTCAAGGGCAACGCCGTGGGGCTGGCCGACACCGACCTCACGCCCGACCTGCGCGGCTTCGCCTGGCAGGACTGGCTGGCCACCCTGGCGCCCCGCACGTCGCTGCAGGCCCGCCACACCGTCGGCATGCTCGACGCACTCGAGCGGCAGCAGCCCGCCCCGGACGACGGCAGCGGCCTGCCCTCCTCGCTGGCGGAGGTGATCGAGCGCTATGGGCACCGGGTATTCAAGATCAAGCTCGGCGGCGAGCCGCAGGCCGACCTGGAGCGCCTGCAGGCCGTTCTGGCGCTGCTCGAGCGCGCCGCACCCGGCTACGGCTTCAGCCTGGACGGCAACGAGCAATACGACGACCGGGCCGCCTTGCTCGAACTGTTCCGCGGCTTGCGATCCCTGCCCGCGCTGGCCCGACGGCCGCAAGCCCTGCTGTACATCGAGCAGCCCGTGCCGCGCCACCAGAGCCTGGACGCGCCGCTGCCCGCCGGCGAGGCGCCGGCGCCGCTGCTGATGGACGAGGCCGACGGCCAGCTCCAGTCCTTCGTTGCGGCCAGGCCGCTGGGCTGGACCGGGGTGTCGAGCAAGGGATGCAAGGGCCTGTACAAGGCCGTGATCAACCGTGCCCGCTGCGACCTGTGGAACCGCGAGGCGCAGGCGCAGGGCCGCTACTTCATGTCCGCCGAAGACCTGACCTGCCAGGCCGGGCTGTCCGTGCAGCAGGACCTGGCCCTGGCATCGCTGCTGGGCCTGGCCCATTGCGAGCGCAACGGGCATCATTACGCGGACGGCATGGCCACCAGCCCTGCGGGCGAGCAGGCCAGCTTTGCCCAGGCGCACCCCGATCTTTATGAGACCTCCGCGGGCCATCCGCGCCTGCGCATCGACAATGGCACCCTCGCCCTCGGTTCGCTGTTCAGTGCCGGTTTCGCGAGCGGCGCCGCGCCCGCCTGGGACGCCATGAAGCCCCTCTCGACCGCTCTCCACCTCGTTTGACCATACATCCAGGAGTCCGACATGAAACTGCAGAAAGTCTTCAGCCTCGTGCTGCTCGCCGCCTTCGCCCAGGCCCCCGCCCAGGCGCAGTCCTATCCCAACAAGCCGATCCGCGTCATCGTTCCGTTCGCCGCCGGCAGCACCACCGACATCATTGCCCGCGCCATCACCGACAAGATGGGGCAGAGCATGGGCCAGCAGCTGGTGGTGGAAAACCGCGGCGGCGCCAGCGGCACCATCGGCCAGCAGGCGGTCGCCACGGCAGCGCCCGACGGCTACACCATCATGGTCCACTCGTCGTCGCACACGGTCAGCCCGCATACCTTCGCCAAGCTGCCGTTCGATACGCTGGCCGACTTCGCGCCCGTGACGCCGATCTCCAGCACGCCCAACGTGCTGGTGATCTCCCCCTCGAAGAACATCAAGACGCTGGGTGAACTGCTGGCCGCCGCGCGCGCCAAGCCCGGCAGCATGAACTTCGCGTCCGCCGGCCAGGGCAGCGCCACCCACCTGAACGCCGAGAAATTCAAGCTGGCCGCGAAGATCGAGGCGACCAACATTCCCTTCAAGGGCTCGGCAGAGGCGGTGACCGAAGTGATGGCCGGCCGCGTGGACTACTACTTCTCGCCCATCGCCCCGGTGATCGGCCAGATCCGCAACGGCCAGCTGGTGCCGCTGGCGGTCGGCTCGCCCCAGCGTGCCAGCGCCCTGCCGAACGTGCCGACCACCGCCGAAGCCGGCGTGCCCGGTTCGGAGTTCAACTTCTGGATCGGCATGTTCGCCCCCGGCAAGACGCCCCGGGACATCGTCAACCGCCTGCACAGCGAAGTGGTGAAGGCGCTGAACACGCCGGAAGTCAAGGAACGCTTCGTCACGCTGGGCGCGGATGCCTGGACGCTCACGCCGGAGCAGTTCGACGCCTACGTGCGCGACGAGATCAAGAACAACGCCGCGCTGGTCAAGGCGGCCGGACTGGAAATCCAGAAGTAATCATGGCCATCCAACGTCTCGGAATCATCATGCACGGCGTCACCGGACGCATGGGCATGAACCAGCACCTGATCCGCTCCATCGTCGCCATCCGCAACCAGGGCGGCGTCGCGCTCTCCAATGGCGACAAGGTGATGCCCGACCCGATCCTGATCGGCCGCAACGCCGAGAAGATGGAAGCACTGGCCAAAGCGCAGAAGATCGAGCGCTGGGGCACGGACCTCGACAAGGCGCTGGCGAATCAGGAAGACACGATCTTCTTCGACGCCGGCACCACCCAGATGCGCCCGCAGTTGCTGGCCAAGGCGATCCGCGCGGGCAAGCACGTGTACTGCGAGAAGCCCATCGCCACCAACCTGAACCAGGCGGTGGAGATCGCCAGGATGGCCGAAAAGTCGGGCCTCAAGCACGGCGCCGTGCAGGACAAGCTGTTCCTGCCCGGCCTGCGCAAACTGGACATGCTGCGCCGCGCCGGCTTCTTCGGCCGCATGCTCAGCGTGCGGCTGGAGTTCGGCTACTGGGTGTTCGAGGGCGACCTGCAGCCGATCCAGCGCCCCAGCTGGAATTACCGCACCGAGGATGGCGGCGGGATGATCCTGGACATGATGTGCCACTGGCGCTACGTGCTGGACAACCTGTTCGGCGAGGTGAAGTCGCTCTCGTGCATAGGCGCCACTCACATTCCCCAGCGCTGGGACGAAGCCGGCAAGCCGTACCCGGCCACGGCCGACGATGCGGCCTATGCCACCGCCGAACTGGTGGGCCACAACGGCGAGCCGGTGATCGCGCAGATGAACATGTCCTGGGCCACCCGCGTGCGCCGGGACGACCTGGTCACCTTCCACGTCGACGGCACCCATGGTTCGGCCGTCGCCGGCCTGAGCTCCTGCCGGGCGCAAAGCCGCGTCGCAACGCCGCGGCCGGTCTGGAACCCGGACGAGAAGCAGACCATGAACTTCTTCGACCAGTGGCAGGAAGTGCCGGACACGCAGGTGTACGACAACGGCTTCAAGATCCAGTGGGAGCACTTCATCCGCCACGTGGTGGAGAACGAGCCCTACCGCTGGACCCTGCCCGAAGGCGCCAAGGGCGTGCAGCTGGTCGAAGTGGCGCTCGAGTCCTGGAAGCAGCGGCGCTGGGTGGATGTTCCTGCGCTCCAGTTTTGATAGCAGCTCGCGCTTGACTGGCGTGGGCTACAGCCTGATTTCATCATGAACATCGCCCTGAAGCTGCCGACGCAAGCCGGCACGCTCGACAACTTCACCTTGCGCGGCACGACGCCGGTCAAGCCCGCCGGCAAACCCAGGTTCAACCGCATCGCCTACTCGGCCGCTCACGTGGTCGCCGATCCGCGTGCGGCCATCGACCCGTGGCTCACCGCCGCGATCGACTGGGACACCACCATCGCCTACCGCCAGCACCTGTGGGCGCTGGGGCTGGGGGTGGCCGAAGCCATGGACACGGCGCAGCGCGGCATGGGCCTGGACTGGCCCACCTCGCTGGAGCTGATCCGCCGCTCGCTCGATGCGGCGCGGGACGTGCCGGGTGCGCTGGTCGCGTCGGGCTGCGGCACCGACCACCTGCTGCTGGACGAAGTCAAGAGCGTCGACGATGTGATCCGCGGCTATGAAGAACAGATGGCCGCGATCGAGAAGCTCGGCGGCAAGCTGATCGTCATGGCCAGCCGCGCGCTGGCCAAGGTCGCAAAAAGCCCGGCGGATTACGAGCGGGTCTACGACCGCATCCTCAACCAGGCCAGGCAACCGGTGGTGCTGCATTGGCTGGGCGAGATGTTCGACCCGGCGCTGGCCGGCTACTGGGGCAGTGGCGACGTGGATACGGCCATGGCCACTGCGCTGGGCGTGATCGCCGCCCACACCGGGAAGGTCGACGGCATCAAGATCTCGCTGCTGGACAAGGACAAGGAAATCGCGATGCGCCGGGGCCTGCCCCCGGGGGTGCGCATGTACACCGGCGACGACTTCAACTATGCCGAGCTGATCGCGGGTGACGGCTTCGGCGCGCATCCCAACCACGGCAAGAGCGACGCGCTGCTGGGCATCTTCGACGCCATCGCGCCGGCCGCCAGCGCTGCGCTGGGTGAACTGGCGCAGGGCAACGCCGAGCGCTTCCACGCCATCCTGGGCCCCACCGTGCCACTGTCGCGCCACATCTTCGCGGCGCCCACCCGGTTCTACAAGACCGGTGTGGTGTTCATGGCCTGGCTCAACGGGCACCAGAAGCACTTCACCATGGTCGGCGGCCAGCAGAGCGCGCGCAGCCTGGTGCACCTGGCCGAGCTGTTCCGGCTGGCCGATGCCGCGAACTTGCTGGAGCAGCCCGAGTTGGCGGTGCGGCGCATGGGCACCTTGCTGGCGCTGCATGGGATCGACAACTGAAATCGCCTGCGCGGGGCGGACGGGAGACACATCAATGCGCGACTTTTCCCAAGACCACCGCTGGCTTTCGATCAACACCGCCACCATCCGCAGAAGCCGCGGGCAAGACCTGCCGCTGCCGCAGATCATCGAGGCTTGCGCCCGGCGCGGCATTCGCGCCATCTCGCCCTGGCGTGACCAGGTGGCGGCGGCCGGGCTGGCTGCGGTTTCGAAGCTGGTGAAGCAGCATGGCCTGGAGCTTTCCGGCTACTGCCGCGGCGGCATGTTCACCGCCAGCGATGACGCGGGCCTCAAGGCCGCCCGCGACGACAACCGGCGCGCGGCCGACGAAGCGCGCGAACTCGATGCCGCCTGCCTGGTGCTGGTCGTTGGCGCCCTGCCGGGCGCGCTGGCGGGCCAGGCCGCGCACAAGGACATCGCCCTGTCGCGCAACCAGGTGCGCGACGGCATCGGGGAATTGCTTGAATACGCGCGCACGCTGGGCCTGCCGCTGGCGATCGAGCCGCTGCACCCGATGTACGCGGCCGACCGGGCCTGCGTCAACACGATGGAGCACGCGCTCGACCTCTGCGACGAACTGGACCCGTCAAGGAGCGGCGCGCTCGGCGTGGCCGTGGACGTCTACCACGTGTGGTGGGACCCGAAGCTGCAATCCCAGATCGAACGCGCGGGCCCGGCCCCGGAGGGACGCGGAGCATCGCGCCTGCTGGCTTTCCACGTCTGCGACTGGCTCACGCCGACGGCCGACCTGCTGAACGACCGCGGGATGATGGGAGACGGGGTGATCGACATCCCGCGCATTCGCGCCTGGGTCGAGGCCCAGGGCTTCGCGGGCTACAGCGAGGTGGAGATCTTCTCCACCGGCAACTGGTGGCAGCGCGAGGCGGGCGAGGTGCTCGACACCTGCATCGCCCGCCACCGCAGCGCCGTTTAGCCGACGACTTTTTGCAGGCTGTTGCCGCCGTTGCGGCCCAAGGACGAGGTCGTGTTGCCGAACTCGATCTCGCCGGACAGCTGGCCGCCCTCTTCGATCACGACCTTGCCGTAGCGGATGCGGCCCGTGACCTTGCCCGTCGAGTAGATCACCAGCTTCTGGCGCACGGTCAGGTTGCCGTCGAAGCAGCCGCGGATCTCGGCCACGTCGATCTCGGCCGAGCCCTTGAACGAGCCGCGCTCGGAGATCTGGATCATGCGCGAGTCCATCGTCGCTTCAACCGAGCCTTCCACGACCAGGGTGTCGCAGTCGGTGATCTCCACGCCCTTGAGCTTGATGTTCGGGCCCACGGTCAGCTTGGCTTCGCCTTCGGCGACCGGCGTTGCCGAAGCGCTGTTCGCGGCGGTGCTGGCCACCGGGGTCATGCCGGAAGCGGCCATCGCGTTGGGGTTGGTGGCGCGCGCGGTGGACTCGTCGCGCTTGTTGTTGTTGAAGAACGGGGACTGCAGTGCCATGGTGACTTCCTCTGGGGGGTGTGAAAGGAGTCGCCGATCCTACGGACGAGTTGCATTACATGTTCGTGCACTCTCGCAAGTTTGGTAACCGTTTACTTGCGGCCGCGCTGGATATGCCAACTAAGTCGCGACGTGTGTAAAGACCGTTGCTCCTTCAGGCACACATCGGCAGGATGCAACTCTTCGACAGGAGAAGGAGTTTGCAGATGCAAGGGTGGGGACGAACACTTCTGCTCGGGCTGGGGCTGGCGTGTTGCACCACGGCGGCAACGGCTCAGGCAGCCGAAGCATTCGACACGGGAGCCTCCAATCTGCTGCCGGTGCTGCGCCATTCGGCCGGGGCAAACCACGCGCGCGAGACCTTGCAGCCCTATGGCCGGCTGCGCGCCGCCCTGCCCGATGGACGCGAAGTCGAAATCGAGACCAGCTGGTTCCACTACCTGGGCGACATGCACATCCGGCTGGTGTTCGACGGCGCGCAGAGCATGCAAAGCGCCTCACCGGACGACCTGGCGCGGCTGAAGCTGGACCCGCAGCAGGCGCTGCAGCTCGCGGTCGCCAACCTGCGGCGGGTGTACGGGGCTCCCGCGGCGCAGCCCTGGAGCGGCGCGCTGATGCAGGTGCAAGGCGGCTCCGCCGACCTGAACAGCAGCTACCTGCTCGATCGGGAATTCTGGCGCGAGTTGCAGGCGAGCCACCCGGCGGGGCTCGTGGTCGCAGTGCCGCGCCGTGGGGGCCTGGTTTACGCGCCCGCGCAGGACGCCGAGGCCGTCGCGCAGCTGCGGTTCACCGCGGCGGCCCTGTACGCCAGCGGCGAACGCACCCGCGTCTCGTCGGCGCTCTACCTGTTCAAGGACGGCCACTGGACGGTGTTCCAGCCCCCCGCCCCGTAGTCGCGCGTGCTAGTCTGGCCGGATGAAACGGCGACACCTTCTGCAGCTGCTGCCGCTGCTCGGGGCGGGCGCGGCCGCCTCCCAACCCGCTCCCGCGTCCCCCCTGCTCACCAGGCCCATCCCTTCCAGCGGAGAAGCCCTCCCGGTCGTCGGCCTCGGGACCTGGATCACGTTCAATGTCGGCAACGATGCCGCGGCGCGTGAGCGATCCACACAGGTGATGCGGCTGTTCTTCGAAGCGGGCGGGCGCCTGATCGACTCGTCGCCGATGTACGGCTCGTCGCAGCCCGTGACCGGCCAGGGGTTGCACAAGCTCGGGGCGCACGGCCGCGTGTTCTCCGCCGACAAGGTCTGGACCTCGTCGGACGGGGCGGCGCAGATCGAAGCCTCGCGCCGGTTCTGGGGTGTGCCGCGGTTCGACCTGCTGCAGGTCCACAACCTGCTCGCCTGGGAGAAGCAGCTGCCGCTGCTGGAGGCCATGAAGGCCGCGGGCAAGCTGCGCTACGTGGGCATCACCACGTCGGAAGGCCGGCGCCACCGTGACTTCGAGCAGATCATGCGCACCCGGCGGCTGGACTTCGTGCAGCTCACCTACAACCTGCTGGACCGGGAAGCCGAAGAGCGGCTGCTGCCGCTGGCGCGCGAGCGCGGTATCGCGGTGATCGCCAACCGGCCGTTCCGTGAAGGCGCGTTGCTGCGCGACCTGCAGCGCCGGCCGCTGCCCGGCTGGGCACCCGAGATCGGCTGCCGCACCTGGGCGCAGGCGGCGCTGAAGTTCATCGTCTCGCACCCGGGCGTGACCTGCGCCATCCCGGCCACCAGCAACCCCGATCACCTGCGCGAGAACATGGCCGCTGCGCTCGGCCCCCTGCCCGACGAAGCCCTGCGCCGCCGCATGGCGGCCGACGCCGCGAAGCTGTGACGCCATGACCGAGTGGTGGACCTACCGCCTGTCGGACTTTCTCATGTTCTCGCCACGCGCCTACTGGCGGCTGGTGGAGCTGTACAACCAGGAACTCTGGCCGGCGCACTTCCTCGCGCTCGCCGCCGGCGCGGGGGCCCTGGCGCTGGCCTGGCGCGCACGCCTGCCGCGCGTGGTGCCGGCCGTCCTCGCCATCGCCTGGTCCTGGGCGGCCTGGTCCTTCCTCTGGCAGCGCTATGCGCAGATCAATTGGGGGGCCCACTACCTGGCGGGCGCTTTCGCTGCCCAGGCGCTGATGCTGCTGTCCATGGCTGCCGTCCAGCCCGGCTCGGCGCCCACGACCGGCTCCCGGCGAATCGGGGCGGCACTGGCGCTCCTGGGCCTGGCCTACCCGGCCACGGCGGTGCTGTGGGGCCGCCCGCTGGCGCAAGCCGAGACCTTCGCGTTGATGCCGGACCCCACGGCCCTGCTCACGATGGGCGTGCTCCTGATGCTGCCGCTCGCGCCCTGGCTGCGGCGAGCCGGGCTGGTGATTCCGGTGCTGTCGCTGTCCGCGGGTGCGGCCACGCACTGGGCGATGGCGGGCTGACGCCCGCTCAGAAGCCCACGCTGTAGCGCTGCCCGCGGAAACTGAGCACCGCGGTGTTCGGACGGATCTGCTCCAGCTTCACCCCCGGCACCGGCTCGGCGCCTTCGTTGAACACCTGCCCGTTGACGATCAGCATGCGCTGCGTCTTGTCGGTGGAATACACGCCGCCCGTGATCGCCAGCTTGGGCGCGTCGGGCGGTGCGGCATTTGGGACTTCGGCTGCGGCGGCTGCTGCTGCCGCTCGCGCCGGCGCCGCGGCACGCGGTGGTTGCACAAGGACTGCGGGCGCCGGCGGCAGGACGGCCGTTGCCGGCGCGGGTGGCCAGGCCGGTGCGGGTGCGGGCACTTGGGCCACCGGCGCGGGCTCGGGAGCCGGCGCTGGTGCCGCGGGCACCGCAGCGGACGCCGGCGGCGCCGCCGGCGCAGGGCGCGTCAGGTGCCAGCCCGCGTAGGCGAGGAAGGCCAGGCCCACCGCGATGCCGCCCCACAACGCGGTGCGCGCGCCCGGGCGTGCACCGGCGCGCGCAGCGGCCACGGGGACCGGCTGCGCATGGATGCCTCGCGAAGGATCGCGCTCGCGCTGGGCATCGGCTTTTCGCAGCGCGTCGAGGATGTAGGACATGTCGGCGTTCAGGGTTCGGTACGCAGGCGCGGCTCGTCGACGCCTGCCACCCGGTTCAGTTGCATGAAGGTCAAGGGGCCCAGGTGGCCATCGGCCGGCAGCCCCTGGGCCAGCTGGAAGGTCCTGACCCGCTGGGCCAGCGGTGCCGCCGCCGTTTCGGCGGGCAGCTTCGACGCCACCCATTCGGCGACCGCGGGACCCGCCCTTTGCGGGCTGTAATCCGCCGGCGCGCGCCAGAGCGTCGCGAAGTCGCCCTGCCAGCGGGAAGCCAGCGCCGCCAGCGTCACGGTCTGCTCGGTGCCGCCCGCGCGCAGGGTGGCACTGCCATCGGTCAGGCCGGTCAGCAAGGCGTACGAGGGCGTGCCGGTGTCACGGTCCAGCGTGACGATGCCGGGCCGGCCCAGTTGGCGGATCAGCGCCAGGCTGCTGCTGCGGGCATAGCACTGCACCTGTTCGCGGGCAAAGGCCTGGCAGGGTTCGCCTGCCGGGGGCGGCAGCTTCCAGGCCTGGGCGAGTTCGACCCAGGCCTCGCGTTCGCTGCGCAGCAGGACCGGCGGTTGCGCCGGTGAGGACGGCTGGGAGGGGACGGCGGCCACGGCAGTGGAGGCCGCCGGGTCCGCGGCCGCAGCAGGGGCAGCCGGGGCAGCCGGCGGAGGATTGGCAGCAGCAGCCAGGGGCGCCGGCGCCTGGGTTTCGCGGCCCCAGTGGCGGCCCGCGGCGACCAGCGCCGCACCTGCGGCAAGCCCCAGGCCCAGCAGCGCGACCCCGCGCTTCCACGGGAAGGCGCCGGGGGCAGGCGCCCGGGAGCCGAACACCTCGTCCGCCGCTTTGTCGACGATGGCCCGCGTCACCCCCGGCTCGCTGGCGGCGAACGCGCCCAGCAACGCCCGGTCGCACAGCAGGTTGATGCGGCGCGGCACCCCGCGCGAGAGCTGGTGGATGCGCCGCAGGGCCTTGCGGTCGAATGGCAGCGCACGCGCCAGGCCCGCGACTTCCAGGCGGTGGCGCACGTACTGGCCCGTTTCCTCTTGCGTCAACGCATCCAGGTGGTAGCGCGCAATCACGCGCTGCGCGAGCTGTTCGAGCTCGGGCCGCGCCAGCAGCGTGCGCAGCTCGGGCTGTCCGATCAGCAGGATCTGCAGCAGCTTGCGCTCGCTGGTCTCCAGGTTGGTGAGCAGGCGCAGCTGCTCCAGCACCTGGGGCGAGAGGTTCTGGGCCTCGTCGACGATCAGCAGGTTGTTGCGCCCTGCGGCATGCTGGCGCAGCAGGAACTCGTTGAGCGGGTCGAGGTAGGCCTTGACCGTGGGCGGCAGCAGCTCACGCTGCGGCATCCGGATGTGGAACTCGTCGCAGATCGACTGCAGCAGCTCCGGGACCGTGAGCTTGGGGTTGAAGATGTAGGCGACGTTGCAGTTGCGGGGCATCTGCTCCAGGAAGCAGCGGCACACCGTGGTCTTGCCGGTGCCGATCTCGCCCGTGAGCAGCACGAAGCCGCCGCTCCCCTGCAAGCCATAGAGCAGGTGCGCCAGCGCCTCTCGGTGGCGCTCGCTCATGAACAGGTAGCGCGGGTCCGGCGCGATGGAGAACGGCTCCTGCGTCAACCCGAAGTAAGGCGCGTACATGGCGCCTAGGATACCTGCAGGGGCTGCGCTAGGCAGCCGCCAGGGCGGTGCGCCGCACCCGGCGCACGTTGAACGCGCTGCCGATCAGCACCACCTGCATGGCCACCAGTCCCAGCCACACGCCGCGGAAGTTGCCTTGGTCCATCAGGCTGCCGAAGATCAGGGGCGCGATGGCCTGGCCGATGTCCAGGCCCGAATAGACGATGCCGTACACGCGGCCGCTGGCGTTCTCGGGCGTGGAGCGCTTGACCAGCAGGTCGCGCGAGGGCCCGGCGATGCCGCTGGCGAAGCCCATGGCGCCGAACAGGGCGGGCACCGCAAGCGCGGGCACCGGGGCCAGCGCGATCAGCAGCGCCACGCAGGCGGCCAGGCCGAAGCCGATGCCGACGATGCGTTCGCACCTGGCCGGGTCCGACGCGAGGAAGCCGCCCAGCACCATGCCGCCGGCGCTGCACACCATGTACACGGTCAGGCACATGGCCGCCAGCGCCACCGGCACGCCGTGCATCAGGCGCGCGGCTTCGGGCGCGAAAGCCTGGATGACGCTGAGCACCACGGCATAGAAAAAGAAGAACCCGAAGCACATCCACACCGCCGGGATGCGCAGGAACTCGAAGCTGCCCTCAGCCTGTGCCGCAGCCGAGGCCGACTTGGGCGGCGTGGCGGGCAGCACCAGCTTGGCACGGTTCAGCCAGAGGACGACCAGGACCCCGAAGGCCAGCATGCCCGCGCCCATCAGCGCGACGCGCCACGAGAACGCAATGGCCAGCGGCACCAGCATGGCCGGCGCCAGCGCCCAGCCCAGGCTGCCGGTGATGCCGTGAAAGCTGTAGGCATGGCCCAGGCGCGGCGCGCTCACCTTGCGGTTGAGCAAGGTGTAGTCGACCGGGTGGAACACGCCGTTGCCCACGCCCGCCACGATGGAGAACAAGGCCATCATCCAGTACGAGGTGGAAGCCGCGAAGCCGAACGCGGCCACCCCCAGCAGCGCCAGGCCCGCGAACAGGATGGGACGCGGGCCGTGGCGGTCCACCAGGAAGCCCGAGCCGGCCTGCACCGCGCACGAGACCACGAAGAACAGCGTCATCAGGAACCCCAGCTCGGTGTAGCTGGCGTTGAACTCCGCCTTGAGCCAGGGGAACAGCGGGGCCAGCAGGAGCTGGCTGTAGTGGCTGATCATGTGGGCCAGCCCGACCAGCCCGATCACGCCCGCGTCCTGGCGAAGAGGGATGGGCGTGGCGGCGGCGGCGGTGTTCATGCGGCGATGCTAGCGGGGCGGGGGCTTTCTGAAATGCGACAGAACGACAGCTTCCTGCGAAAAACGGACACTGCGTGAATAAAATCAGCCACGTCCATGAGCCGCTCCCCCCGAACCACCCCGGTCGGCGACACCGACCCGTTCCGCCCCAGCCGCCAGCGGCCCGTCAGGGTGCGCTCGCGCACGCTGCCCGTGGACACGCATTTCGAGCCGCATCGCCACGCCTGGTCGCAACTGGCCTACTGCGCCAGCGGCATCGTGCAAGTCACGGTGCAGCAGGCGCAGCCGGGCGGCGAGGACATCACCTACATCGTCCCACCCTCGCGGGCCGTCTGGATCGCGCCGGGTGCCCGCCACGCAGTGCACGTGCTGGAGGCCGCCGAGTTCCGCACGCTCTACGTCGATGCTTCGGTCACTCCCGCCGGGTGGGACGGATGCCGCGTGATCGTGGTCTCGGGCTTGCTGCGCGAGTTGATCCACCACCTGGACGCGGTGCCGCTGCCGCGCCGGCGCGAGGAGATGCTCACCGGCCTGGTGCTCGACGAGATCACGCACGCCGACCCACAGGCACTCGGTGTTCCCTTGCCCGCGCCCGGTGGCGACAAGCGCCTGCGGACGCTGTGCGAATCCGTGCTCCGAGCGCCCGCCGAGCGCGTGAATCTTTCCGAACTCGCGGCCCAGGTGGGTGCCAGCGAGCGCACCATGGCCCGCCTGTTCCAGGCCGAGCTCGGCACCAGCTACCAGCAGTGGCGGCAACAGGCCGTGCTGGCCCACGCGCTGCCACTGCTGGCCCGCGGCGTGCCGGTCTCGCACGTCGCCGCCGCAACGGGTTACGCCAGCGACAGCGCTTTCACCGCCATGTTCAAGGCCGCGATGGGGCAGCCGCCGCGGCAGTTCCGCGGGCGGGTCGGGTTGCTGCCGGAAGCGGCGCCTCAAGGCCCGACGCAAGCGTCGGAAAAATTCCTACATAACGGCTGGGCTTGGGCTGACCGCTGAAATCGCCGCCAAGGGGTTCAAATCCAAGCACGGCGAGAGGCCGTTTCGGACGGGAACCGTATGGGAAATTCACAGGAAAAGAACAGGGACGAAGCCGGCAGTGCCGAGCAGGGCCACACGGGCGAGCAGGTCGAGGGCCGCCGCTCCGGCGAAGGCGCCGCCAGCGCCATGCAGCAGCTGATCTCCCAGAACCAGCAGCACCGGCACCACACCGGCGAGGCTGACGACGCCGGAGGCCGCAGCCAATGAGCAGCGGCAAGGCTCCCTACACCCCCCTCACCAAACCCATCCAGCCCGCCGCCAGCCCGGCGGGCAGCGGTGAAGGAGCGCAATCCGCGCTGGCCGCCATGATCAAGAAGCGCCAGTCCCGGGCCCAGCAGGACGACACGCTTCCCGATCCGGCCCCCGCCCCGGCGACACGCGCGCAGCAGCCCCCGGCAAGTAAGCCGGAAGCCCCCGCCAAGTAAGCTGCTCGCGGCCACACAATGCCGCATGAAGACCAGCGCCGGCTTGCTGATGTTCCGCCAGGGGCCGGGGGGCCTGGAAGTCCTGCTGGCGCATCCGGGCGGGCCGCTGTGGGCGCGCAAGGATGCCGGCGCCTGGACCCTTCCCAAAGGTGAAGTGAACGAAGGCGAAGACCCGCTTGGCGCGGCGCGGCGCGAATTCCTCGAAGAGACCGGCACCCTTGCACATGGCGACTTCCTGCCGCTGGGCGAAGTGCGGCAGAAAAGCGGCAAGCGGGTGCTGGGCTGGGCTTTCGCAGGGGAGTTCGATCCGGCCGGTCTGCGCTCCAACCTGTTCGAGCTGGAATGGCCGCCGCGCTCCGGGCGGGTGCAGCGCTATCCCGAGATCGACCGCGTGGCGTGGTTCACGCCCACCCAGGCGCAGGAGCGCATCCTGCCCGCCCAGCAAGCCTTCATAGCCCGGCTGCAGGCGCTGCTGACGGCGGCTTGAGCAGCGGCTCGAGCGCATTGAAGTCGACCGGCTTGGTCAGGTGGTGGTCGAAGCCCGCCTCCTGCGCCCGGCGCCGGTCCTGCTCGCCGCCCCAGCCCGTGATGGCCACCAGCAGGGTGTGGCGGAACCGGGGCTGCTGGCGCAGCTGCGCGGCAACCTCGTAGCCGTTCATGCCCGGCAGGCCGATGTCCAGCAGCACGACGTCGGGGTCGAATTCGCGCGCCGCCGGCAGCACGGACGGGCCGTCGTGCACTGTGCGAACCTGCGATCCCGCCATCTCGAGCACGATGCCCAGAGTCTCGGCCGCGTCCACGTTGTCGTCCACCAGCAGCACCTTCAGCCCTGCCGGCTCGGCCACGTGACGCAGCGGGGCTGTAGGCACCTGGGCGGGCGCCTGCTGCGGCAGGCAAGGCAGCCTGACGGTGAAGCGGCTGCCCTGGCCCGCGCCGGCGCTGGTGGCCGTGACGGTGCCGCCATGCAGGCCGACCAGGCTGCGCACCAGGTACAGCCCGATGCCCAGGCCCCCCTGCGACCGCTCGATGGTTTTGCCGACCTGGGTGAACAGGGAGAAGATGTTCTCCAGCATGCCTTGCGGGATGCCGACACCGTCGTCGTCGACCTCGATCACGGCGAAGCTTTCGTCCTGCCGCACCCGCAGCGCGATGTGCCCGCCCGGCGGGGTGTACTTGGCCGCATTGTTCAGCAGGTTGCCGACGGCCTGCGCCAGCCGTGTGGGGTCGCCCATCAGCTCGACGGGGCTTGCCGGCACGTCGACCGTGAGCTCATGCCGCCCGGCGGCGACCGCGGGACGGCTGATCTCCAGGGCGGTGTCGATCACGTCACGCAGCGCCAGGCGCGTGACTTCCAGGTGGATCTTGCCACTGTTGATGCGCGAGATATCCAGCAGGTCGTCGATCAGCCGGATCATGTGCGCCAGCTGCCGCTCCATGGTGGCGCGGGCGCGCTGGGACGCCGGGCCGTTCGCGCCGTCCTTCTTGAGGATCTCCAGCCCGGTGCGGATCGGGGCCAGCGGATTGCGCAGCTCGTGCGCCAGGGTGGCGATGAATTCGTCTTTCGCGCGGTTGGCGTCCTGCAGGACCTGCTCGGCCTGCTTGCGCTCGGTCACCTCGACCACGGAGCCGGCCATGCGGAAAGGCCGGCCCGCGTCGTCCCACTGCGCGGCGCCCGCGACGAAGAACCAGCGCCACCGGCCCGAGCGGTCGCGCAGCCGGCACTCCACCTGGTAGGGCTTGCGCTGCTCAAGGTGGCTCCGCAGCGCCTCGCGCACCAGCGGCCGGTCTTCGTCATGGATCAGCCGGCCGATGACTTCGGGCAGGTCGGGGAACTCCTCTTCGGTGTAGCCGAGCAAGGCCTTGAAGCGCGGCGAGTAGAACATCGTCCCCGCCGGGATGTCCCAGTCCCACAAGCCGGCGCTGGAGCCGCGCACGGCCAGCTGGTAGCGGCTCTCGCTGGCGCGCAGCGCCTGGTTGGCCTGCTCCAGGGTGCGCGCGCGCCGTTCCAGTTCGTCCAGCATGGCGTTGAACGCATCCACCAGGGCGCCGACTTCGTCATCGCTGGTCTTGTGGGCCCGCAGGTCCCCCGCATCGCCCTGCAGGATCTTCTGCGCCACCGCCGAGACATCCAGGATCGGGCGGGTCAAGCTGCGCTGCAGGCGGTTGGACAGCAGCAGCGCCGCCGCGAGGCTCCCGGCGATGATCAGCGCCAGCACGCCCATGTATTCGAGCACCTGCCGCAGCCGGTCGTGCCGCACCTGCAGGTAGACACTGCCGATCCGCTCGCGGCCGGACAACACCGGCCGCCAGACCAGGGCCCAATCGCCGTCGAACCGCATGCCCGCGGACTCGGCACGCGCCGGGATCTCGCGCCCGGCGCGTTCGGCCGGCTGGAACGAGGCGAACAACGCGCCCCGCTCGTCGTACAGCGCCGCGGCCGTGACGCCCGGGCGGGCCCGCAGCACGGCAAGGTTCTCGGCGCCCACCTGCGGGTCCGAAAAGGAGAGCGCCGGCACGCTGGCCAGCGCGATCACGTCGGCTTGCGTGAGCAGGTCCTGTTCCAGCGTTTGCAGGTTGTGGCGCAGGTCGTAGATCAGGAGCGCGGCACCCGCCACCAGGAGCGCCAGCAGCGTGGTCGTCGCCAGGATGGCGTTGAGCTTGCTGCGGATCGACCGTCCGCCCCGCAACATCATGGGGCGCGCCCCTCCACTGTCTGCGCCACCGCCAGCAGGCGGGCACTGAGCTTCAGGTTGCGCAGCACCGCCGACGCCAGGGAAGCGGAGAACCGGACACGTCCACCCTCCGACGAGAAGTTGAGCACGCCACCGGCGCGCAGCCCGCCTTCCTGCTGGGTGACGACCAGCACCGGTCCCGGCACGGCGGTGATCACCTCGCGCAAGCGCGGCTCGCGCATGACGCCCAGCAGCAGCACGTGCACCCCGGCGACCGGCTCGCCTTCGCGCAACCGCCGGGCGACCACCGGCCGTGCCTCGACGGTGCGGCCGGCAACCACCTGCTCCAGGTCGGCGGCCACCACGTCATCGCCCAGCACCCCGATCACCAGCGGCTCGTCCGGCCGGCGCTGCGGCGCCGGGGGCCACTCCACAAACCCGGCGAAGCGGTACAGGTAAGCCGCCTTCACCGCGCTTTCGCGCTGCACCGCGGCGTCCTGCGCCAGGGCGAGGCCGGCCAGGAGCTGCCCGAGCACCAGCGCCGCACCGAGCCAAAGCCGGCGCAGCGTCTGGGGCAGGAGAGCCGACGCCACGTTCTACAGCTGCCAGGTGGCTTGCAGGTACCAGCGGCGCGGCAGCTGGCTGGCGGTGGCGGGAGCCTCGAACTCCACGTGCCGCTTGTCCAGCAGGTTCTGTCCGAGCAAGGCGATGCGCAGCGAGGGCGAGACCTGCAGCGCGAGCCGCGCGTCGACGGCGGTGTACGAAGGAATGAGCGGCGCGGGCAGCGCCCCGACTCGGCGCACCATCACGTCGAACTCGGTGCGCCGCCCCAGGTTGAGGCTGGAGCGCAGTTGCCACTGGTGGCGCGGATCGTTGCCCAGGTTGGGGATGGAGGTCAGGTCGGTCGCCCCCGAGGTAAACCGCAGCCGCTTGCGCAGGTGCGTGTAGCCCGCCGACAGCCGCCAATCGTTCGTTGCCTGCCACTGGCCCCAGGCTTCGACGCCGTCGGCGGGGCCTTCGATCTGGTTCTCCACCGTGGCGGGCACCTGGCCGGGAATGCCGGCGCGCAGCCCCTTGTAGTACTGCCGGAAAGCGGTGACCGAGTACGACAGCCTGCTGCCCGCCTGGCCGCGGTGGCCCAGTTCGAACACGTTCGCGGTCTCGGACTGGAAATTGGGTCCCCCGGCGATGAAGAACGGCGCCCGGCCGGGAAAGAAGAACTCGCGGTCGATGCGCGCGGGCGCACGCACCGTCCGCGAGGCCGAAGCCCAGGTGGTCGCCTGCGGCGAGTGCAGGTAGGCCAGGCGCACGTTGGGCAACACCTCCACCCCCGTGTAGGTGTTGCGTTCGAACTTGACCCCGGTGGTGAGCTGCCAGCGCTCGCGCAGCTTGACCTGATGCTGCGCGAACACATTGCCCCACGACAGCAGCCGCTCTGCCGGGTTGAACAGCACCAGCGCCGTCGCGTCGCTCACGTCGCGCCCGCGCCGGTAACCCGCGCCCCAGAGCAGCTGGCCCGTGCCCACCTTCGGCTCATGGGTGAATTGCAGATCGACGGTTTCGGCGCGATTGCGAAAGGCGTTGCTGTCGTCGCGGTCGGCCAGGTCGTAGTAGGCCTGCACCTTGTACGGCGAGCCGTCGGCAAAGCGGCTGCTCCAGCGGGCGAGCAGGTTGCCCCCGTGCAGGTCGGAAGCCAGGTTGTTGGCGGGGGAGTCGCCCCCCCGGTAGACGTCTCCCTGGAAGGTGAGCGCAGAAGGGCCCCACTCCCAATCGGCCCGGAACCCCGCTTGGTAGAACGTGCTGGCGTCGGGACGCTCGGCGCCGCTGGCCAGTTCGGTGTTGTCACGGTCCGTGGCCAGGCCATACACGCGCAGGTGCCCGGCTTCGCTCAGGCGCGTGCCCCAACGTGCGACTTCGCGCCCGCCGTGGGTCGAGCGGGTGACGGCGCCCAGCGCGCCCTGCGTGTCCGCAGCACTCCTGGTGATGACGTTGATGACGCCGTTCACTGCGTTCGCGCCCCAGAGCGTGCCGCCCGGGCCGCTGATCACCTCGATGCGCTCCACGTCTTCCAGCGGCACCTTGGTGGCATCCCAGAACACGCCCGAGAACAGGGTCGAGTAGACCGTGCGGCCGTCCACCAGCACCAGCAGCTTGTTGGCAAGTGGATTGTTGAACCCCCGGGCGCTGATGGCATAGCTGCCGGCACTGGCCTGGGCGACCTGCAGGTTGGGCGCGAGACGCAGCACCTCGGGCAGGCTGATGGCCGCGGACCGTCGGATGTCCTGCGCCGTGATGACGTAGATGGAGGCGGCGGCCCCCTGCAGGCTTTCCGAGCGTCCCGAGACCGAGGTCACCTCGATGTTGCCCAGCTGCTCGAGGCTGAGGTCGGCCAGATTGCGCAACGCCGCGACCTCCACCGGTGCTGCCTGGATCTGCACCGCGCAGGCGATCAGGCCCAGCGCCCACGGCGCCTTCAACGATGTCTTCCTCATCGGTTCCCCTCGGTCTGAGCGCTGGATTCTAGAGGGGGCCGGGATGCTCTTCGTTGACTGTGGGCCCTGTCCTACACCGCGGCGTGCGCAGCTTCTGGTTTTCTATGCGGCGCAGGCTGCGCTGTCCAGCGCGTCACCCACTCCAGGATCCGGCGAGCCGCGTCTTCCCGCACCGACGGGGCACCGTCGCCCAGGAAATGGTGGTCTTCCCCGGGGTACAGGATCAGTTCGGTGGGCGTGTCGCCGGCCCGCAACAGGCTGACGAACATCTCTTCGGATTGGCACTTGGGGCAGCGCTCGTCTTCCTTGCCTTGCAGGAACAGCGTCGGCGTGGCCGCCTTCTCGATGTGCTGCAACGGCGACAGGTCGCGTGCCAGTTTCCGGTCGAACCGCGGCGCCACGTCCAGGTAGTGCGGGTCCGCATAGTAGCCGCCGTCGGAGGTGCCGTAGTGCGTTTCGATGTTGCCCACGGGCGCCATGACCACGGCGGCGCGGAACAGGTCGGTGTGGCCCACCGTCCAGGCACTGAAATACCCGCCGTACGACTTGCCGGCGATGGCGACACGATCGTCGCAGAGCCCCTCGGCCTGGAGCTGGCCCACGGCCTCCAGGTGCTGCGGCAGGTCCCGCTCGCCCCAGTGGCCGGCCAGGCGATCGCAGAACTCCCGGCCGTAGCTGGCCGAACCGACGGCGTTGAGCGCCAGGATGGCCCACCCGCGAGAGCAGAGCACCTGCCAGAACACGTTGGTGTCGAAGTCCAGCAGCGCATAGGCGGCCGGACCGCCGTGCACGTCGTTGAGCAAAGGCATCGGACCGCTGGCGCCTTTCGCGCTGATGAGCCAGCCCTCGATGGTTTCGCGCCCGCCGCGTCCATCCGGCACCTCGAAGCTGCGGCGCTGCGCCTGGAGCGGGGTGCGTTCGGACCACCAGGGGTTGAGGTCGCTCAGCTGCCGCTCGCCCTGCCCGTCGATCCTGCAGGCGTACAGCTCGCTGGCCAGGGCCGGATGCTCGACGCTGTAGACCAGGTGCTGGGCGGTGCAGGCGAGAGCGCCCAGTTGCCGGTCGCCGGCGGCCAGCGTGCGCAGGCCGCTGCCGTCCACGGCGATGCAGGCCACCTCGTGGCAGCCATGAAATGCGCGGGAAAAAATGATCTGCCCGCTGTCGCCACTCCAGTGCAGGGACATGCCGTCGGCCACCTCCAGGTCCTCGCCCCCGAGCCGCACGATCCGCCCGGTGGCGAACTCGACCAGGTAAAGGTTGTTCTGCGCGCTGCCCTCCTCGGCCGCGGCGGCGAAGGCGATCCAGCGCCCGTCCGGCGACCACGCCGGCTGCAGCACGGTGGCCAGTTCGCGGGTGAGCTGGCGCGGGTGGCTGCCGTCCCCGTCGCAGACCCAGAGATCGCTGCGGTGGGCGAAGCGGCCCTCGCGGGTGCGGCAGTAGGCAATGTGGCGCCCGTTGGGCGAAGGCTCGAACCCGAGCACGTCGAACGGCCCGTCGGTGAGCTGCCGGTGCTCGCCACTGGCGGCATCGAGCCGGAACAGGTGGATCTCGCGGGCCAGCATGTAGCCCATGCCGTCAGATTTGTAGGGCAGCTTCCAGGCGATCTCGGGGCTCTTCGGTCCGCGGGGCGCGGGCGGCTTGCCGCGGGCACCCCGCAAGTCGGGGTCCACCGCCACCGGGCCGGTCACCACCAGGCTGCGGCCGTCGGGTGCCCAGCGCAAGGAGCTCACGCCCTGGGCGAGGTCGCCGCAGACGCGCGCTTCGCCGCCGTCGCGGTCGATCAGGTACAGCTGCGGGGCGCCCCCGGCGCGGCCGGAGACGAAGGCGATGCGATCGCCTTGCGGCGACCAGCGCGGCGACTGGTCCAGGCCCGGGCCGTGCGTCATCTGCCGCGGCGGCTTGCCGTCGAGCGGAAAAGTCCAGATGCAGGAGCGGTACTGGTCGTTGTCGCGATCGACCGAGCGAACGGCAGCGACCGCGACCTCCAGGCCGGGCACGCAGTGCAGTTCGCTGAGCTTGCGGTGCAGGTAGAGGTCTTCGCAGGAAAAAGGTTGGGTCATGCCGCGGTAGCGGCAATCGACGTGCCAAGCACCTGCCGCGGGCGCAGCGGCCAGCGCAGGGGCCGCGCAGCCATCCGGCCGGCATGGTCCCAGGCGGCCCGCATCGCCAGGCGCGCCTCGTCCAGGCTCAGCCGCGAGTCGCCCTTGATGCGCTCCCAGTTGGCGCACAGCGACTTTTCCGCCTCGTCGTAGCTGCCGCCGTATTGGGCCCAGCCGACGTAGCCGGCGCAGTAGGCCGGCGCGTAGTCCTCGTATTCGCAGTCGGGTCGGTAGTAGCGCTCGCGCCAGTAGTGCCGGCTCCAGTAAGCGTCTTCCTGGTGGGCATCGACGGGCCGTACCGGGCGCTCGCCGCCTTCTTCCAGGGCGCTTGCCTCGCTTCGCAGGTTGTGGTTCATGGCGGGTGATCCTCGGCCATGGGCAGGGCAAGCCGCGTAGGACGGCATCGGCTGAGTGATGTAAGAGCGCGCCCTCTCAGGCGACGCTGGCTGCGACGGCCTGCCGCCGCCGTGGCGCCATTGCTATGCTTTCAATAGCACGGCGAGTCGACTGCAAGCGGGCCAGGTGCCCGAAAGCCGGCTGTCCTGTACCGATGCACAAGCGGCGGTAGTGTCCTGTCCGTTAGTTCGCCCGCACCTGGCCTGTCGCGTGGGTGGCAAGCCCGCGTGCCCCACCCGCCCGATACTGGCTCCGAAAGGAACGCACATGGACATCCGTGGAAAAGTGGCGATCATCACCGGCGGCGCCAGCGGCATCGGTGCCGGCCTGGCCCGGCGCTTCACCGCCGAGGGCGCCCGCGGCGTGGTGGTCGCCGACCTGAATCACGAGCAGGCGCAGGCCGTGGCGCAGCCGCTGGGCGCGCTGGCGGTGAAGTGCGACGTCAGCCGCGAGGCCGACATCCAGGCGCTGGTGGCGGCCGCGCAGCAGCGCTTCGGCCAGGTGGACATCTACGTCTCCAACGCCGGCATCCTGGGCCGCATGGGCGGCATCGAACTCGAGGACGCGCTGTGGGACAAGATGTGGCAGGTCCACGGCATGGCGCACGTGTGGGCCGCCCGCGCCGTCGTGCCCGCGATGGTGGAGCGCGGCGAGGGCTACTTCGTCGTCACGGCGTCCGCCGCCGGCCTGCTGAACATCGTGGAGTCGGCGCCCTACGGCGTGACCAAGCATGCGGCCGTGGCCTTTGCGGAATGGCTGCGCATCGCCTACGGCCGCCGCGGGCTGCGCGTGTCCTGCCTGTGCCCGCAGTCCGTGGAGACCGCCATGACGCGGGACGGCACCGGCTCGGCCGGGCTGGACGGCGTGCTCACCCCCGAGCAGGTGGCCGATGAAGTGGTGCGGGTGATGGGCCAGGAGAGCTTCCTCGTGCTGCCCCATCCGGACGTGGCCAAGTACTTCCTGGCCAAGGCGCAGGACTATGACCGCTGGCTGGGCGGCATGCAGAAGCTGTACGCCCGCCACGCCGCCGAGCCGGCGCAGGGCTGATCAACCGGGCACGGTCTCGCGCCGGCGGCGCAGCAGCCGCAGCAGGGTCGGCGCGAGCCACACCGCCACGGTAACCGCCGCCAGCACGGCGGCGATCGGCCTGGAGACGAAGGCCGCCAGGTTGCCGTCGGACTTGATCATCGAGGTGATGAAGTTCTCCTCCAGCATCCCGCCCAGCACCACGCCCAGGATGGCCGGCGCGATCGGGAACCGGTTGGCCTCCAGCAGCCAGGCCGCGATGCCTGCCACCAGCATCACGGCGATCTCGAAGGTCGAGTTGTTGATGGCGAAGGTGCCGACGATGCAGAACAGCAGGATCAGCGGCATCAGGATGTTGCGCGGCACCTTCAGGATGCGGCGGGCCACCTTGATGCACAGGATGCCCAGCGGAATCATGATCAGGTTGGCCAGGATGAAGAGCAGGAACACCGCGTAGATGTTCTGCGGGTTGGTGGTGAACAGCGTCGGGCCCGGGTTCATGTTCTTCATGTAGAGCACGCCGATCACGATCGCGGTGATCGAATCGCCGGGGATGCCGAACACCAGCGCGGGGATCCAGGCGCCGGCCAGCGCGCTGTTGTTGGCGGCGCCCGACTCGACGATGCCCTCGACATGCCCGGTGCCGAACTTCTGCGGCTCCTTCGAGAACTTCTTGCTCATCGCGTACGACATCCAGGCCGCGATGTCGGCGCCCGCGCCAGGCAAGGCGCCGACGGCCGTTCCCAGGGTGCTGCCGCGCAGGATCTGCACCGGGTACTTGCGCGCCAGCGCCCATTGCCCGCGCATGACGTTGCCCACCTTCTCCACCACCAGTTCGGCCGGCGGGCTGGTGTCCACCACGAAGCGGATCAGCTCCGAGATGGCGAACATGCCGATCATCATCGCGATCATCCCGATGCCGCCGGTCATCTCCGCGCTGCCGAAGGTGAAGCGCGGGTGCCCTGCCGGGTTGTTCAAGCCGACACAGGCCACCAGCAGCCCCAGCAACAGGGTCACGACACCCTTGAGCGGCTGGTCGGTGGTGATGAAGACCGCGCAGGTCAGGCCCAGGAGCACCAGCCAGAAATACTCGAACGAGCTGAACCGAAGCGCGACCTCGGCCAGCGCCGGCGCGGCGAGCACCAGCACCAGGGTGCCGAACAAGCCGCCGACGGCGCTGAACACCAGGCCCGCGCCGAGCGCGGTTTCGGCCTCGCCCTTGCGGGTCATGGCATAGGCCTCGTCGGTATAGGCCGCCGAGGCCGGTGTGCCGGGGATGCGCAGCAGCGCGCCCGGGATGTCGCCGGAGAAGATGGCCATGGCCGCGGCCGTGACCATGGTGGCGATGGCCGGGATCGGCGGCATGAAGAAGGTGACCGGAACCAGCAGCGCCGTCGCCATGGTGGCGGTCAGGCCCGGGATGGCGCCGACGAACAGGCCGAACAGCGCCGCCAGCGCGATGGCCAGCAGCGTGGCCGGCTCGAACACCATGGCAAAGGCCTGCAGGACCGCGGCGCTCACCAGGCGATACCCTTGAGCCAGCCCCAGGGCAGCGGGACGCGCAGCAGCTTGTAGAACGCGAAATGCACCAGCAGGGCGGCGGCGACCGCCACCACCAGCGCCGTCACCGGCCGCACACGCAGCGTGAGCATGAGGGCCGCGAGGATCGCGACCGCGACCGGCAGGAAGCCGATGCGCTCGGCCGCGAAGAGGTACAGGACGATGGAGCCGAGCAGCACTGCCAGCGCCAGCACATGGCGCCGCGAGCGAACCCACGGCTCCCACGCCAGCCAGGGCTGCGATGCACGCGCGCGCCAGCCCTTGGCCAGCAACAGCGCGCCGCAAACGCACAGGCCGGCGGCCACCAGGCCCGGGAACAGGGCCGGCCCGACCGGCTGGTTCGGGATCCGGGGATAGCCCTGCACCCCGAACAGAACGGCCGCGCCCAGGGCCAGCAGGACCAGCCCGAAGACGGCATCGTTGAGTCTCACGGCGTCGCGATCGGCCGCGTTACTTGACCAGTCCCACCGCCTTCATCGTCGCGCCCAGCTCCTGGCTGCTCTTGGCCATGAACTTGCCGAAGTCGTCCGGGCCGGCATAGATCACGCCAAACCCGCGGCTGGCCATGAAATCGGTGTACTCCTTGCTGGCCGCGACCTTGCGCACCGCGGCCGCCAGCTTGTCGCGCACGTCGTTGGGCAGGCCCTTGGGCGCCACGATGCCGCGCCAGGCCGCCATGGTCCAGTCGCTGCCCAGCGCGGTCTTGACGGTAGGCACGTTGGGATAGAGCGAGGCCGGCTTGTCGGCCATGATCGCCAGGCTTTTCACCTTGCCGGCGTCGATCAGCGAGCGCGCCTCGGGCAGCGAGACGGGCGCCACTTCCACGCCGCCGGCCACCATGTCCTGCAGGCCGGGCGCGGCGCCGTTGCTGGGCACCCAGGGCAGCGCATTCGGGTCGATCTTCTGGTCGCGCAGCAGGCCTGCGATTGCCAGATGCCAGATGCCGCCCTGCCCGGTGCCCGAAGCCTTGAACTTGCCGGGGTTGGCCTTGATGGCCGCGAGCAGGTCCTGCACGGTCTTGTACGGGGCGTCGGCCCGCACCTGGACGCCGGCCGGGTCGGCATTCACCAGCCCGATCGGCGTGTAGGCGTCGTGCTTGAGTTCGGTCAGGCCCTGCCAGTGCATCATGCCGATTTCCACCGTGGCCAGGCCGATGGTGTAGCCGTCGGCCGGGGCCGCGGCGATGGCGGCATGGCCGACCACTCCGCTGCCGCCGGTGCGGTTGACCACGTTCACGGGCTGGGCCAGTTCTTTCTCGAGCAGGCTGCCGATGATGCGCGCCGTGGCGTCCGTTCCGCCCCCGGCGCCCCAGGGCACGATGAACGTGATGGGCCGGCTCGGATAGCCCTGGGCCGCGGCGGGCAGGCTGGCCGCGGCCAGGGTCAGGCCGGCGAGGGCGGCGGCGATCAGCGAACGGCGGGATGCTCGAATCATGCAGGTCTCCTTGGCGTACGGTTGAGTTGTCAGTTGTCTGACAAGGACGTCAATCTAAGGGCTAGAGGCACCGCGCACACTAGGGAGAACGATAGGCGCGCGGTCGTCATACTTCCTGCCCTGCAAAAGGAGAACACCGCATGGATTTCGATTTCCAAGGGCGGCAGGTGCTGGTCACCGGCGGCACCAGCGGCATCGGGTTGGCGATCGCGCAGGCGTTCGCCAGGGCCGGGGCCGCCGTGGTGGCCGCCGGCCTGGAGGAGCTAAGTGCCCCGCCGCAGGGGCTGCGCTTCCAGCGGCTCGACGTGACAGACGAGCAAGCGGTGCAAGCCTGCGTGGCCGCCCTCCCCCGCCTGGACGTGCTGGTGAACGCGGCCGGCACCATCCAGCGGGGCGCCGAGCACGACCTGGCCGTGTTCCAGAAAGTGGTGGACGTGAACCTGGTGGGCACGATGCGCACCTGTACGGCGGCGCGCGGCCTGCTCGCGGCCAGCGGCGGCAGCGTCGTCAACATCGCGTCCATGCTCAGCTTCTTCGGCGGCGGCCTGGTGCCCGGCTACAGCGCCAGCAAGGGCGGCATCGCGCAGCTGACCAAGAGCCTGGCGATCGCCTGGGCGCCGCAGGGCGTGCGGGTGAATGCGCTGGCGCCCGGCTGGATCGCGACCCCGCTGACGCAGCCGCTGCAGGACGACCCGGCGCGCAGCGCGGCGGTACTGGCGCGCACGCCGATGGGCCGCTGGGGCCGGCCCGAAGACGTGGCCGGGCCGGCGCTGTTCCTGTGTTCGCCCGCCGCGGCCTTCGTCACCGGCGTGGTGCTGCCCGTCGACGGCGGCTATCTGGTGGCCTGAAGGGACGCACCCCATGACCGACGAGAACCGCAACCTCCCCTACCAGCTGCCCTTTCCGCCGGAAGCGGCGCGCGAGATCGTGGTGGGCGCGGCCGTGCCCGAAGACGAACGGGTGTGGGTGCCCCAGGCGGCCGACGTGTGGTTCCGCCCGCTGTGCCTGAACACGGTGCAGGGCTACTGGGTGAACCTGCTGCGGGTGCGCAAGTCCGGGGTGCTGAGCCGCCACCGCCATCCGGCGCCCGTGCACGGCTACGTGATCCGCGGCCGCTGGCACTACCTGGAGCACGACTGGGTGGCGCATGAAGGCAGCTATGTGTTCGAGCCGCCCGGCGAGACGCACACGCTGGTGGTGCCCGAGGACGTGGCGGAGATGATCACCTTGTTCCACATCACCGGCGCCATGGTGTATGTCGACCCGTGGGGCCGGCAGACCGGCTACGAGGACGTGTTCACCAAGATCGCCATGTGCCGGGCCCACTACACGGCGTGCGGCCTGGGCGCGGACTACGTGGACCAGTTCGTGCGCTGACGATGAGGGCGCGGGGGGTGACGTTCACCACCGGCCCGGCTCGCGCGGCTCCACGTCGCTGACCTGCAGGGAGCGGCCGCCTGCCGGCGTGTGGGCACGGGTGGCGTCGGCACGCGGCGTGCGGCTTCCGGCGCGGGCGCGCTGCTGCTCCCGCGCGCGGCGGTACATGGCGAAGCCCTGGCGCGGGTCGACTCCCATGACGAAGGGCGAGACCGGCCGCCCCGTGAGCCGCGCCCACCCCATGCGCAACGACCAGGCCAGCCACAGCACGGCCATCGCCACGGCGACGCTGGCGAAGAACACCAGGCCGACGGCCAGCAGCACCAGCCGCAGCAACAACTTCACCACGAACTCCATCTTGCTCCTCTTTCGATAGCTGGCTGCGTAGAGTCCAAGCGGGCTACGGCCTGATTTGATCCAAAACAAAAGGACGGGGCCCGCCAGGGCGCCCGTCCTTGCGACTCGGCGGCGCACGCGAAGTTCAGGCCGCCGCCTCCTCGGCCTGCGGCTGCGCGGCCGAGAACCTGAACACGCCCGGCTCGCGCACCGGGTCGGCCTCGACCTGGATCACGCTCTTGGGCGGGAAGCGCCCTTCCAGGATCAGCCGTGACAGCGGGTTCTCGATGCGCTGCTGGATGGCCCGCTTGAGCGGCCGCGCGCCGAACACCGGATCGAAACCGACCTTGGCCAGTTCTTCCAGCGCGGCGTCGGGCACCTGCAGCGCGAGGTCCATCTTGGCCAGGCGCTTTTCCAGCACGCCGAGCTGGATCTTGCCGATGCGCGCGATGTGCTGCGCGTCCAGCCCATGGAACACCACCGTCTCGTCGATGCGGTTGAGGAACTCGGGGCGGAAGTGGTTTTTCAACTCGTCCCACACCGCGTCCTTCACGTCCTCGTACGGGCGGCCGACCATGGCCTGGATCATGTGGCTGCCGATGTTGCTGGTCATCACGATCACCGTGTTCTTGAAGTCCACGGTGCGGCCCTGGCCATCGGTCAGGCGGCCATCGTCCAGCACCTGCAGCAGCACGTTGAACACGTCGTGGTGGGCCTTCTCGACCTCGTCGAGCAGGATCACGCTGTAGGGCTTGCGGCGCACGGCCTCCGTGAGGTAGCCGCCCTCCTCGTAGCCGACGTAGCCCGGCGGCGCCCCGATCAGGCGCGCCACCGAGTGCTTCTCCATGAACTCGCTCATGTCGATTCGGATCAGGTGCTCCTCGGTGTCGAACAGGAACGTGGCCAGCGCCTTGCACAGCTCGGTCTTGCCCACGCCGGTGGGCCCGAGGAACAGGAACGAGCCGGTGGGCCGGTTCGGGTCGGACAGGCCCGAGCGCGAGCGGCGGATCGCGTTCGCCACCGCGCTGATGGCTTCTTCCTGGCCGATCACGCGCTGGTGCAGCCTGTCTTCCATGTGCAGGAGTTTTTCGCGCTCGCCCTGCATCAGCTTGGAGACCGGGATGCCGGTGGCGCGCGCCACCACCTCGGCGATCTCCTCGGCGCCGACCTGGGTGCGCAGCAGCTGCGCCTTGCCGGCCCTGGCCTTGCCGGCCTCGGCTTCCTGCGCTTCCTTGAGCTTGCGCTCGAGCTCCGGCAGCTTGCCGTACTGCAGCTCGGCCACCTTGTTGAAGTCGGCCTTGCGCTTGAATTCCTCGATCTGGAAGCGCGTGCGGTCCATCTCCTCCCGGATCTGGGCGCTGCCCTGCGCAGCGGCCTTCTCGGCCTTCCAGATGTCTTCCAGGTCGGCGATCTCCTTGTGCAGCTTGCCGATCTCGTCCTCTATCAGGGCCAGGCGCTTCTGCGAAGCCTCGTCCTTTTCCTTCTTCATGGCCTCGCGCTCGATCTGCAGCTGGATCATGCGGCGGTCGAGCCGGTCGATGGCCTCGGGCTTGGAGTCGATCTCGATCTTGATCTTGGACGCCGCCTCGTCGATCAGGTCGATGGCCTTGTCCGGGAGGAACCGGTCCGTGATGTAGCGGTGGGAAAGCTCGGCGGCGGCCACGATGGCCGGGTCAGTGATGTCCACGCCGTGGTGCGCTTCGTACTTCTCCTGCAGCCCGCGCAGGATGGCGATGGTGGCTTCCACCGTCGGCTCACCCACGATGATCTTCTGGAAGCGGCGCTCCAGCGCGGCGTCCTTCTCGATGTACTTGCGGTACTCGTCCAATGTGGTCGCGCCCACGCAGTGCAGCTCGCCGCGCGCCAGCGCCGGCTTGAGCATGTTGCCGGCGTCCATGGCGCCTTCGGCCTTGCCGGCGCCCACCATGGTGTGCAGCTCGTCGATGAAGACGATGGTCTGCCCTTCGTCCTTGGCCAGTTCGGTCAGCACGTTCTTCAGCCGCTCTTCGAATTCGCCACGGAACTTGGCGCCCGCCAGCAGCGCGGCCATGTCCAGCGACAGCACGCGCTTGTTCTTCAGGCTCTCGGGCACTTCACCCGCGACGATGCGCTGGGCCAGGCCTTCGACGATGGCGGTCTTGCCCACGCCGGGCTCGCCGATCAGCACCGGGTTGTTCTTGGTGCGCCGCTGCAGGACCTGGATCGCGCGGCGGATCTCCTCGTCGCGCCCGATCACCGGGTCGAGTTTGCCCAGCCGGGCGCGCTCGGTCAGGTCCATGCAGTATTTCTTGAGCGCCTCGCGCTGGCCCTCGGCGTCGGCGCTGTTCACGCCCTGGCCGCCGCGCACGGCGTCGACGGCCGCTTCGAGGGACTTGCGCGACAGGCCGTTCTCGCGGGCGACACGGCCGATGTCCTGCTTGCTGTCGGCCAGCGCCAGCAGGAACAGTTCGCCGGCGATGAACTGGTCGCCGCGCTTGATGCCTTCCTTCTCGGCCGCCTGCAGCAGCGTGACCAGGTCGCGGCCCACCTGGACCTGCTCCTGGCCCTGCACCCGGGCCCGCTTGTGCATCAGGCTCTCGGCGCCGGCGAGCAGGCCGGGGATGTTCACGCCGGCACGCTGCAGCAGGGCGCGGGGCCCGTCTTCCTGGCGCAGCATGGCCACGAGCAGGTGCTCGGGCTCGATGTAGGCGTGGTCGTTGCCCAGCGCGAGGCTCTGGGCCTCGGACAGGGCTTCCTGGAACTTGGTCGTCAATTTGTCGAGTCGCATGGCTGAATCTCCGTTGCACCCCAGCTTAGGCTTGCCCACAGCTTTTCAAGGGTCATGCGCGTCCTAGAATCGCGCCATGAACATCCACCAGCTTTCGGCAAGCTACGTGGCCGAACAGGACCGTATCCTGCTGCGGGTGAACACCACCGCCAGCGAGGAGATGCGGCTGTGGCTCACGCGGCGGCTGATGCTGGGGCTGTGGCCGCTGCTCAGCCGGTTGCTGACGGAGCACCTGCTCAAGCTGGAAGCGGCAGGCACCTCGCTGGAGGCGGCCGACGAGGAACTGCGCAAGATGCTGGCCGACTTCCGCAAGGAGGAGTTCCTGCAGCACGCGGACTTCGACACGCCCTACCAGGGCAAGCCGTCGCTGCCGCTGGGCGAAGAGCCGCTGCTGATCACCGGCGTGGACGCCTCGCCGCTGGCCAACGGGCGCCTTCGGCTGAGCTTCAACGAGAAACTGCCGAACACGCCCGCCCCGCGCAGCTTCCAGATGGAAATGGTGCCCAAGCTGATGCAGGGGCTGATGCACCTGCTGGAGCAGGCGCTGGCGCAGTCGCAATGGCGCGAGCCGTTCGCCGCCCCGGTGGCCCTGGACGACAGCAGCCTGGGCGACGAGGACCGGCCCCAGCGGCCCCGCTATCTGAACTGAGGCGCGTGGGTTGAAAGGGCCGAGCCCGCGGCGCTGCTGCCGCCGGCCGTGGCTGATCAGCCGTTGCGCGCCTGGATGCCCCAGCGGGCCAGCGCCTGGTCGTCGGAGACCCGCGCGTCGACCCACTGCGCGCCTTGCGGGGTCTGCTCCTTCTTCCAGAACGGCGCCTGCGTCTTGAGGTAGTCCATCAGGAATTCGCAGGCCTGGAAGCTCTGCCCGCGATGCGCAGAGGTCACGGCCACCAGCACGATCTGCTCGCCAGGCTGCAGCACGCCCACACGATGGACGACCCGCGCGGCGAAGATGTCGAAGCGGCGCTGCGCCTCGTCGATCATGGCTTCGATCGCTTTCTCGGTCATGCCCGGGTAGTGCTCCAGCTCCATCGACAGGACGGTCTCGGCGCTGCCGCGGACCGTGCCGACGAAACTGCAGACGGCGCCAACCCGGGTGTCGCCCTCACGCAGCCCCGCGATTTCTTCGGAGAGGTCGAAGTCCTGCGTCTGGATCGACACCCGTCGTGCCATGCTCAGCCTCCGGTGACCGGCGGAAAGAACGCGACTTCGCAGCCCTGCGAGAGCGCGGCATCCTCGCCGCTCATCACCTGGTCGAGCGCCATGCGCACGGCGCGCCCACGGGCCAGGCTTTCGGCGTAGGCGCCGCCGCGTGCCAGCAGCTCGTCGCGCAGTGCCCCCAACGTGGTCGCCTGCGTCTCCAGCGACTCGCTGCCGTGCCCGATGGCCTCGCGCACCGAGGCGAAGTAGCGCACGGTGAGCTTCATGCGGTGAGCTCCGCCAGGCTCAGGAACGACACCGCGTCGCCGTGGGCGATCGGCTTCGAAGGCGGGTTGTCCACCAGGCCGTCGCCCCAGACCGCTGAGGTGAGCACGCCCGAGCTCTGGTTGGCGAACAGATCCAGCCCTTGGGCCTCGTTGCGTCGCACGCGCAGGAACTCGCGCCGCTGGTCGGCTCGCTTCCAGTCGAAGTGCGCGGGCAGCAGCAGCGGCCGCGGCGCCAGCCGGATCGCGCCCTGCAGCCTGAGCAGGAAAGGCCGCACCAGCAGCACGAAGGTGACGAAGCTGGAGACCGGGTTGCCGGGCAGGCCGATGAAATGCGCCGCCTCCACCTGCCCGTACGCAAACGGTTTGCCGGGCTTGATCGCCACCTGCCACAGCTGCAGCGAGCCGAGCTGCTGCACCGCGGGCTTGATGTGGTCTTCCTCGCCGACCGACACGCCGCCGCTGGTGAGGATCAGGTCGTGCGCCTGCGCCGCCTGCCGCAACGCCTGCACGGTGGCCTCGCGCTGGTCGGGCACGATGCCGAAATCGGTGACTTCGCAGCCCAGCCGCGCCAGCAGCTGCCGCAGGAAAAAGCGGTTGGAGTTGTAGATCGCACCGGGCTTCATCTGCTGGGGCGGCACGGCGCCGGGCATCACCAGCTCGTCACCGGTGGAAAACAGCGCCACCCGGGGCCGCCGCGCCACCGGCAGCTTTTCCAGGCCTATACTGGCCGCCAGCCCGCATGCAGCGGGCCCCAGGCGCTCCCCTTTTGATAGCACGACGCTGCCGCGGGTGACGTCCTCGCCGCTGCGCCGGATCCATTGGCCGGCATCGGGCATGCGCAGGATGCGCACCGAGCCGTCCACAGCTTCGGTGTCTTCCTGCATCACGATCGCGTCGGCACCGGCTGGCACCGCGGCGCCCGTGAAGATCCGCGCCACCGTGCCCGGCTGCAGCGGCTGGGCGGCCGTGCCGGCGGGGATGCGCTGGCTGACCGGCAAGGCCACGCCCTCGTCGGCGATCTCCGCGCGCCGCACGGCATAGCCGTCCATGGCGCTGTTGTCCTGCGGCGGCACCTGCAGGGCCGACACGAGGTCCTGCGCCAGCACCCGGCCGTCGGCCTCGAAGGTGGACACACTCTCCTGGCCCTGCAGCGGCCGGGCCTGGGCCAGCAGGTCGGCCAGCGCCTCGTCCAGCGGGCGCAGGGGCGGCTTGGCGTTCATGCGAACATCTCGGCGCGGTAGTCGAAACGGTCGCCATTGTCGACCAGCCACTGGGCCAGCGCGTCGGGATCGTTCAGATCCAGCACCGGCCGCAAGGTCGGCTCGGGCAGCTGGCCGGGGCTGTCGGTGGCGATGGCGACCACGAAATCGTCGTCGGGGTAGCGGGCGGGCTTGCCGGCGGCGGCGCGCCAGACTTCCACCTTGAGCAAATTGCTGTCCTTGAAGCCCTCCACCAGCACCCAGTCGACGCCGTCGTAAAGCTCGGCGATCAGGTGGTGCACGGACAGGCGGGCCGGCTGCTCGAACTCGCGGATCAGCGCCAGGCGCCGGTCGGACGCGACCACCACCTCGAACGCGCCGGCCTCGCGGTGCCGCCAGGTGTCCTTGCCGGGATGGTCGATGTCGAAATCATGATGGGCGTGCTTGACGACCGACACCCGCAGGCCGCGCAGCTTGAGCGCGGGAACGAGGCGCTCCACCAGCGCCGTCTTGCCCGAGCCGGAGAAGCCGGCAAAGCCCACTGCTTTCATGGCTCAGGCGCAGTGCGCGGCGATGTAGTCCTTGACCTTTTGCGCGTCGGCGGGGACCAGCGTGACGCGCTTGGGCAGCAGCTCGATGCCCTGGAACTTCGCCGGCCGCTGCGGCTCGCGGCCGAGCGCCTCGACGATGGTGGCCGCGAACTTGATCGGCAGCGCGGTCTCCAGCACGATCATCGGCACGCCGGGCTGCGTGTGTGCGCGCGCCACCTTGAGGCCGTCGGCCGTGTGCGTGTCAATCATGATCTGGTCGTGCTCCCAGGTGTGGCGGATGGTGGCCAGGCGGTCCGCGTGCGTGCTCTTGCCGCTGGCGAATCCGTACCGCGCAGCCGCCTGGGCGAATGCCGGGTCGGCGCCCAGGTCGATGCGGCCGGTCTCGGTGAGCTGCCGGCCGAACAGGTCCCTGGTGCGGGCGGCATCGCGGCCCAGCAGGTCGAACACGAAGCGCTCGAAGTTGCTGGCCTTGCTGATGTCCATCGAGGGGCTGGAGGTCTCGTGCGTGTCGGCCGCGCCGCGCACCCGGTAGATGCCGGTGCGGAAGAACTCGTCCAGCACGTCGTTCTCGTTGGTGGCCAGCACCAGCTTGTCGATGGGCAGGCCCATCATCCGCGCCACGTGGCCGGCGCAGATGTTGCCGAAGTTGCCGGACGGCACGGTGAAGCTGACCTTTTCCGGCGCGGCCTGGAGCCGACCGGAAGTCGCCTGGAAATAGCCGGCGAAGTAATACACCACCTGCGCCACGAGCCGCGCCCAGTTGATGGAGTTGACGGTGCCGATGCGGTACTTGCGCTTGAACTCCAGGTCGTTGGAGACGGCCTTGACGATGTCCTGGCAGTCGTCGAACACGCCCTGCACCGCCAGGTTGTGGATGTTCGCGTCCTGCAGGCTGAACATCTGTGCCTGCTGGAACGGGCTCATGCGGCCGTGCGGCGAGGTCATGAACACCCGCACGCCCTGCTTGCCCCGCATCGCGTATTCGGCGGCGCTGCCGGTGTCGCCGGAAGTCGCGCCCAAGATGTTCAGCTGCTGGCCGCGGCGCGCCAGTTCGTACTCGAACAGGTTGCCCAGCAGCTGCATGGCCATGTCCTTGAAGGCCAGCGTCGGGCCGTTGGACAGGGCCTGGAGGAAAACCGCCGGCTCGTCGTTCCCGCGAAGGTGACGCGCAGCGCCATCCCCGCGCAGGCGGGGACCCAGAGCACCGTCAAGGGCCTTGAGCGGCGTGATCTCGGGCGTGCCGAACACCTCCGCGGTGTAGGTCTTGCGGCACAGCGCGCGCAGGTCTTCGGCGGGGATGTCGTCGATGTAGAGCGACAGGATCTCGAAGGCGAGCTCGTGGTAGGCCAGGCCGCGCCACCGGGCCAAGGTGGCGCTGTCCACCTGCGGGTAGCGCTCGGGAAGGTAGAGGCCGCCATCGGGCGCCAGGCCTTCGAGCAGGATCTCGCAGAAATGCTTGCGGTCGAGATGGCCCCGGGTGGAGAGGTACAGCATGGGGGCTAGGCCAGTTCTTCCTTGCGGATGCGGGTGATGGGCGCCAGCACGGTGGGCAGGCCCTGCATCTGCGCCAGGGCTTCGTTCATCGTGCCTTCGCGGACGTTGTGCGTGAGCAGGATCAGGTCGGTCTGCTTCTCGCCTTCCCCGGCTTCCCGCTGCAGCATCGCGTCGATGCTGATGCCGGCCGCGGCGAGGATGCCGGTCACCTTGGCCAGCACGCCGGCCTCGTCGGCCACCCGCAGGCGCAGGTAGTAGCTGGTGACGACCTCGCTCATGGGCAGCACCGGCGCGTCGCTCATCTGGTCGGGCTGGAACGCCAGGTGCGGCACGCGGTTGGCAGCGTCGGCGGTGTGCAGGCGCGTGATGTCCACCAGGTCCGCGATCACGGCACTGGCGGTCGGCTCGCTGCCCGCGCCCTTGCCGTAGTACAGGGTGGTGCCGACGGCGTCGCCCTGCACCATCACGGCATTCATCGCCCCTTCGACGTTGGCGATCAGCCGCCTGGCCGGCACCAGGCTGGGGTGCACGCGCAGTTCGACGCCGGCAGGCGTGCGCTTGGTGATGCCCAGCAACTTGATGCGGTAGCCCAGCTGCTCGGCGTAGCGGATGTCCTGGGCCGCCAGCCTGGTGATGCCCTCCACGTACGCCCGGTCGAACTGGACCGGGATGCCGAATGCGATCGCGCTCATGATCGTGGCCTTGTGGGCCGCGTCCACGCCTTCGATGTCGAAGGTCGGGTCGGCCTCGGCGTAGCCCAGGCGCTGGGCTTCCTTGAGCACGGTTTCGAAGTCCAGGCCCTTGTCCCGCATCTCCGACAGGATGAAGTTGGTGGTGCCGTTGATGATGCCGGCGATCCACTGGATGCTGTTCGCGGTGAGGCCTTCGCGCAGGGCCTTGATGATGGGAATGCCGCCGGCCACGGCCGCCTCGAACGCGACCATCACGCCGCGCTTGTGGGCGGCCTCGAAGATCTCGGTGCCGTGCACGGCCAGCAGCGCCTTGTTGGCGGTCACCACGTGCTTGCCGGCGCCGATCGCCTCCATCACCAGCTGGCGTGCGATGCCATAGCCGCCGATCAGCTCGATCACGATGTCGATGTCCGGATTGGCGATCACGGCGCGGGCGTCGTTGACGACCTTCACGCCGGAGCCCACGATGCCCTGGGCGCGCGCCGTGTCGAGATCCGCCACCATGGTGACCTCGATGCCACGGCCGGCCCGGCGCTGGATTTCGCCCTGGTTGCGCTTGAGGACGTGGAACACGCCGCTGCCGACGGTGCCGATGCCCAGCAAGCCGACCTGGATGGGTTTGAGATTGCTCATGTGGAGTGGCGCTTGCGGTAGTTGTCCAGGAATTTGGCGATGCGGCCGATCGCTTCGCGCAGATCGTCCTCGTGCGGCAGGAACACGATGCGGAAGTGGTCCGGCGCCGGCCAGTTGAAGCCGGTGCCCTGCACCAGCATCACGCGTGTTTCCTTGAGCAGCTCGAGAAAGAACTGGCGGTCGTCCGCGATCGGGTAGACCCTGGGGTCGAGGCGCGGGAACATGTAGAGCGCCGCCTGGGGCTTGACGCAGGTCACGCCGGGGATGGCGGTGATCAGCTCGTAGGCCAAGTCGCGCTGGCGCCGCAGCCGGCCGCCCTCGCCCACCAGCTCGTTGATGCTCTGGTAGCCGCCCAGCGCCGTCTGGATCGCCCACTGGCCCGGCACGTTGGCGCACAGCTTCATGTTCGAGAGCATGTTCAGGCCCTCGATGTAGTCGGCCGCCGACTTCTTGTCGCCGGACACCACCAGCCAGCCGGCGCGGTAGCCGCAGGAGCGGTAGCTCTTGGACAGCGAATTGAAGGTCAGGGTCAGCACGTCCGCGGACAGGCTGGCGATGGCCGTGTGCCTGGCGCCGTCGTACAGCACCTTGTCGTACACCTCGTCGGCGAGGATCACGAGGCCGTGCTCGCGCGCCAGCGCCACGATGCCTTTGAGCAGGACGTCAGAATAGATGACGCCCGTGGGATTGTTCGGGTTGATCACCACGATGCCCTTGGTGCGCGGCGTGATCTTGGCGCGGATGTCTTTCAGATCGGGCATCCAGCCATGGGCCTCGTCGCACAGGTAGTGCACGGGCGTGCCGCCGGACAGGCTGGTCACGGCGGTCCACAGCGGGTAGTCGGGTGCCGGAAGCAGCAGCTCGTCGCCGTCGTCCAGCAGCGCATTGGTGGCCATGGCGATGAGCTCGCTGGCGCCATTGCCCAGGTAGATGTCGTCCAGCGTGACGCCCTTGATGCCCTGCTTCTGGGTCTCGTGCATCACGGCCTTGCGGGCGCCGAAGATGCCCTTGCTGTCGGAGTAGCCCGCCGAAGACGGCAGGTTGCGGATCATGTCCTGCTGGATCTCTTCGGGCGCGTCGAAACCGAACACGGCGAGGTTGCCCAGGTTGAGCTTGATGATCTTCTGGCCCTCTTCCTCCATCTGCTTGGCCGCATCCATGATGGGCCCCCGGATGTCGTACAGCACATTGGCGAGCTTGGCGGATTTCTGGACGGTCTTCAAAGCCCCTCCGAGGGTCGTTCTCAGGGTGAAAACCTATAATTGAACCATAGTTATGAAGCTCCAGCCCGACAAGAGCGACGTTCAATCCATCACTGGCTATGGGCCGGGCTGGGTCGGCGTCGGCACCGACAGGATCACACGCAGCGTGGTCATCAGCTCGCAAGGTGCGCGCATCGACTGGCCCTCCGAGCGCTTCGAAGACCTGGGGGCGGAGCATTTCGCCACGCTGGCCGAACTCGATGCCGAGGTCGTGATCTTCGGCAGCGGGGGGCGTATCCGGTTTCCCCAGCCCGCCTGGCTCAAGCCCCTGATGGCCCGGCGCATCGGCATCGAAACCATGGACACGGCCGCGGCCTGCCGCACTTACAACGTGCTGGCGCAGGAAGGACGGCGCGTCGCGGCAGCGCTGCTGCTGGAGCAGCCGCCGTCGAGATCGCCCGAATAGAGTAAAATTGCCTGTTGCGACGCGCTGCCGCTCCCACTGCGGCGCGTTGGCAGCGCCGGCACCGCAACGAGAAAACCCTGTCACACGAGATACAAAATCCATGGCGATCGTTGTCAACAAACCCATCCCCGAATTCGAAGCGAACGCCACGGGCGGGATCAAGGTCAGCAATACGACCCACCTGGGGCATATCCTGGTGCTGTACTTCTACCCCAAGGACAACACGCCCGGCTGCACCACCGAGGCCATGCAGTTCCGCGACAAGTACAAGGATTTCGTCAAGGCCGGCGCCACGGTGTTCGGCGTCTCGCGCGACAACATGAAGTCGCATGACGATTTCAAGGCCAAGCTCGAGCTGCCTTTCGAGCTGATCGCCGACACCGAAGAGAAGATGTGCCACATGTTCGGCGTGGTCAAGAACAAGATCATGTACGGCAAGAAGGTCAAGGGCATCGAGCGCAGCACTTTCCTGATCGGCGCGGACGGCGTGCTCAAGCAGGAATGGCGCGGCCTCAAGGTGCCGGGGCACGTGGACGAGGTGCTCAAGGCCGTGAAACTGCTGAAGAAAGCGGCCTGACGTTTGGCAACAACAAGCCGGCGCCAGCAATTCAAGCGCCTTGGGAGTTGTGCATAATGAATTCATGCAGTTGATTCCGACGCGACGCGTCATCACCGCTGAACCACTAAAAGCCGCCTGGCCAAAGCAGGCGGCTTTTTCTTTTCCGCGGCGGCTTTTTTGCTGCCCGACCTCCTCATCCGGGAACCCCACCGCCCATGCCACTGCCCCCCGCCCCCACGAAGCGCGCCGCCTTGCTCCCGCCGGAGGCTTACGACGCCCCGGCCCGCACCTCGCACAAGGCCGCACGAAAATCGGAGGCACCGCAGTCGGACAGCCCGCTGGCTGACAAGCCCCAGGCGGAGGATTTCGACCCGCGCACGGGCGGCGGGGAAGCGCATCCCGAGGCGCTCCAGGACGAGCAGCTGTCGTTCCTGGACAAGCCGGCGCAGGCGGCACGCAAACGCCCGAGCGCCGCCCCCGAGCCGGCAGTGCGCGCGAAGAAGCCCAAGTCGACCGGGCCAGCCAAGCTGTTCGTGCTGGACACGAACGTGCTGATGCACGACCCGATGAGCCTGTTCCGCTTCGAGGAACACGACATCTTCCTGCCGATGATCGTGCTCGAGGAACTCGACGGCCACAAGAAGGGCATGACCGAAGTCGCCCGCAACGCCCGGCAGGCCAGCCGTACGCTGGATGCCCTGGCGGGCGCCCAGGGCGCCGACATCGCGGCAGGACTCAAGCTCAACACGACGGGCCACAAGGAATCAGGCGGCTGCCTCTTCTTCCAGACCCAGGCACTGGCCAACCACCTGCCCACCAGCCTGCCGCAGGGCAAGGCCGACAACCAGATCCTGGGCGTGGTGCAGGCGCTGCGCGACCTGCACGCACCGCGCGAAGTGGTGCTGGTGTCCAAGGACATCAACATGCGCGTCAAGGCACGCGCGCTGGGGCTGGCCACCGACGACTACCAGAACGACAAGACGCTGGACGACCTGGAACTGCTGTATTCCGGTGCACTGGCGCTGCCGGTGGACTTCTGGGCCAAGCATGGCAAGACGGTGGAGAGCTGGCAAAGCGGCAGCTACACCTTCTATCGGATCACCGGCCCCGTGGTGCCGCAGTTGCTGATCAACCAGTTCGTCTATTTCGAGGCGCCGGGCGAACCCAGCCTGTACGCGCGGGTGACCGAAATCCGCGGCAAGACCGCGGTGTTCAAGACCCTCAAGGACTATGGCCACCTGAAGAACTCGGTATGGGGCGTGACCACGCGCAACCGCGAACAGAGCTTCGCGATGAACCTGCTGATGGACCCTGAGATCGATTTCGTCACCCTGACCGGCACGGCCGGCACCGGCAAGACGCTGATGGCGCTGGCCTCGGGCCTGACGCAAGTGCTGGACGACCGGCGCTACACCGAGATCATCATGACGCGCGCCACCGTGAGCGTGGGCGAGGACATCGGCTTCTTGCCGGGCACCGAAGAAGAGAAGATGGGACCGTGGATGGGCGCGCTCGACGACAACCTCGAGGTGCTGGCCAAGACCGAAACCAGCGCCGGCGAATGGGGCCGCGCGGCCACCAACGAATTGATCCGCAGCCGCATCAAGATCAAGAGCATGAACTTCATGCGCGGCCGCACTTTCCTGAACAAGTACGTGATCATCGACGAGGCGCAGAACCTCACGCCCAAGCAGATGAAGACCCTGATCACCCGCGCGGGCCCCGGCACCAAGATCGTCTGCATGGGCAACCTGGCGCAGATCGACACGCCCTATCTCACCGAGGGCTCGTCGGGCCTGACGTTCGCGGTCGACAAGTTCAAGGGCTGGCCGCACAGCGGCCACATCACGCTGGCGCGCGGCGAGCGCTCGCGGCTCGCAGACTTCGCCTCGGAAGTCTTGTAGCGCTACAGTTTCCAGAGCGGCATGCGCCCGCGCCACGCGGGCCCCGGCACTTTTGGCTAAAAATCCCCCGCGCCCGAGGCCAGGCTCTCGAAGCGCGTCAGCTCCTTCATGAAAGCGAGCTTGACGGTCCCGGTGGGGCCGTTGCGCTGCTTGCTGATGATAATCTCGGCGACGCCGGGCTCCTTGGAGTCCTTGTTGTAGTAGTCGTCGCGGTAGATGAACATGATCACGTCGGCGTCCTGCTCGATGGCACCGGATTCGCGCAGATCGCTCATCATCGGCCGCTTGTCCGTGCGCGACTCGACGCCGCGCGAGAGCTGCGACAGGGCGATGACGGGACACTGCAGCTCCTTGGCCAGCATCTTGAGGCCCCGCGAAATTTCGCCCACGGCCGTCGCGCGGTTCTCGTCGTTCATGCTGGCCGACGTGCTCATCAGCTGCAGGTAGTCGACCACGATCAGCCCCAGCTTGCCGCACTGGCGCGCCAGGCGCCGCGCGTTGGCGCGCAGCTCGCTCGTGGTCAGGCCCGGCGTCTCGTCGATGTGAAGGGAGATGTTGCGCAGCTTCTCGATGGCCTCGGTCAGCCGCGGCCACTCGGAATCGGTCAGCTTGCCGGTGCGCAGGTGCATCTGGTCGATGCGGCCGATCGAACCCACGATACGCACCGCCAGCTGGGAGGCGCCCATTTCCATCGAGAACACGGCCACCGGCAGGCCTTCGTTCAAGGCGACGTGCTCGGCGATGTTGATCGCGAGGGCGGTCTTGCCCATGCTCGGCCGCGCCGCGAGCACGATCATGTCGCCCGCCTGCATGCCCGAAGTCATGCGGTCCAGGTCGTAGAAGCCGGTCGGCACGCCGGTGATGTCGTTGGGGTTGTCGGCCATCTCCTGGACGCGGTCCAGCAGCTGCACCACCAGGGAATCCATGCCCTGGAAACCCTGTTTCATCCGCGAGCCTTCCTCGCCGATGTTGAAGATCTTCTGCTCGGCCTCGTCGAGGATCTGGTCGACCGCCTTGCCTTGCGGGTTGAACGCCGTGGTGGATATCTCGTCGGAGGCGGACACCAGCTTGCGAAGGATGGAACGCTCGCGCACGATCTCCGCATAGCGGCGGATGTTGCTCGCGCTCGGCACGTACTGCGCGAGCGAGTTCAGGTAAGCCAGCCCGCCGACCTCCTCCGCCTTGCCCAGGTTTTGCAGTTGCTCATAGACCGTGATCACGTCTGCCGGCTTGGTGGCGTTGACCAGGGCGCCGATGGCTGCATAGATCAGGCGGTGCTCGAAGCGGTAGAAGTCGCCGTCGGTGAGCAGGTCCCCCACGCGGTCCCAGGCGCCGTTGTCCAGCAGCAGGCCGCCCAGGACACTCGATTCGGCCTCGATGGAATGCGGCGGGACCCGCAGTTGGGCGATCTGGCGGTCGCGGGGAAAATCGTCGTTGACGGGGCTCAAAACAGCGGACATGAGCAAACCTCTCTTGTGCGCCGATGCTACGGCGTACCTGTGGAAAAATCCAGGCACAACACTGGGCACAGGCTGTGGAAACTCATCGGAACCCTGTGGACTTCCGGTGATGAACTCGGGACAACTCGCAGGGCAAAAAGAAAGGCCGCCCGCAGGCGGCCTTTTCCTTGGGTGGCGGCTCTGTTCGCGGCCTACGCGGTCTCTCCGTACACGGTGACGGTAATGTCAACCACCACGTCCGTATGCAACGCGACGCTGACGGTGGAGTCGCCAACCGTCTTGATCGGGCCATTCGGCATGCGCACCTGCGCCTTGGCAACCTTGTAGCCTTGCTTGTTCAGCTCTTCGGCGATGTCGAAGTTCGTCACGGAACCGAACAGGCGGCCATCCACGCCGGCCTTTTGGGTCAGCTTGACGGTGGTGCCGGCAAGCTTCTCGCCCTGGGCCTGGGACTCCGCCAGCTTGGCGGCGGCCGCTTTTTCCAGCTCCACGCGCTTGGCTTCGAACTCGGCCTTGTTCGCCGCGGTGGCGCGGCGCGCCCGACCCTGCGGGATCAGGAAGTTGCGGGCGTAGCCGTCCTTGACCTTGACGATCTCGCCGAGGGTGCCGAGGTTCACGACCTTGTCGAGCAGAATGACTTGCATGTTCCTGGCTCCTTAGATGCGGTGCTGGTCGCTGTACGGGACCAGGGCCAGGAAGCGCGCGCGCTTGATGGCGGTGTTGAGCTGGCGCTGGTAGATCGCGCGGGTGCCGGTCAGGCGCGCCGGGATGATCTTGCCGTTCTCGGAGATGAAGTCGCGCAGGGTGTCGACATCCTTGTAGTCGATCTCTTCGACGCCGGCGACGGTGAAGCGGCAAAAGCGCTTGCGCTTGAACAGCAGCGACTGGGTGTTGCGCTTGGGACGCTTGTCCTTGTTGAACTTCTTGAATGCGGGCATGGATGGCCTCCGGAAAATTAATCTTGCTGAAACTGTTGAACGTGGAGCACCGGGTGCTTGCCGTTGCGTGGTGTCGCCAAAAACCCGGTGAACTTCCAGCGGCTGCCTACGGGCTGCCGGCCGATGCTCTCGGCCACCTGCCCCAGGGCTTTCGCCTTGACCGCCGCCTTCACCTGCCTGGCCTGCCCCGCTTCCGACATTTCGGACTCGTGCTCGAGCCTGAAATCCAGGGCAGGCAAGCCGGCGGGGGTGTATCGCAAGGCCGAAACCTCGGCGATGCTGGCGGTCAGGACGACCTGGTTCACTCCCGGATTCGCGGCTACGAACCGCTTACGACTGGTACTCCGCCTGCTGGGCCTTGCGCGCTTCTTCGCGCTCGACGGTCTTCATCATGGAAGATGGGCCGGCGTCGGCTTTCTTCTTGACCACGGTCAGGTGGCGCAGCACGGCGTCGTTGAAGCGGAAGGCGTGCTCGAGTTCGCCCATCACGTTCTGGTCAGCCTCGATGTTCACGCACAGGTAGTGCGCCTTGGCGAGCTTGTTGATCTGGTAGGCCAGCTGGCGGCGGCCCCAGTCTTCCACGCGGTGCACTTTGCCGCCGCCGGCGGTGATCATGCCCTTGTAGCGCTCCAGCATGGCCGGAACCTGTTCGCTCTGGTCCGGGTGGATCAGCAAGATGATTTCGTAATGACGCATGGACTCTCCTTCTGGGTTGAGCCACGGCGGTATCCGTGGCTTTGAAAAAGCCACCCGGTCGTCCAAATAACCGGTGTGGCAAGGCAAAGCCGAACATTATAGCCAACAAAAAGCCGCCAGCCCTTGGGAGGCTGGCGGCCGGTATGAGAACGGCCCTCGTGGGCCGCCCGAGGCGGTTTACACGCCGTGCACCAGGCTCTTGGCAGAACCCTTGAGGCTCGGGTAGCGCACGTGCTCCACCAGCTCCTGGATCTTGGCGCTGGGCGCCGGGGTCACCAGGCTGACCAGGATGATCACCGCGAAGCCGACGGGCACGCCGAACAGGCCCGCCGAGATCGGCTGGATGCCCCACCACAGTTCGATCGGCGAGGTCACGCCGAACACACCGCGCAGCCACGGTTGGGTCGTCACCATGTAGTAGAAGGTGATGCCCAATCCGGCAACCATGCCAGCCGAGGCCGCGATACCCGTCGCCCGCTTCCAGAAAATCCCCAGCACCAGCGCCGGGAAGAAGGAAGCCGCCGCGAACGAGAAGGCCGCCGAGACCAGGAACAGGATGTCCGCAGGTTTCTGCGCCGCCACGTACGCCGCTGCCAGGGCCACCACCAGCAGGAGGATCTTCGACAGCGTCACACGGCGGGCCGTGGAAGCGTTCGGATCGATCATCTTGTAGTACAGGTCATGGCTGAGCGCGTTGGCGATCGTCAGCAGCAGGCCGTCCGCCGTGGACAGGGCCGCCGCCAGGCCACCCGCGGCCACCAGGCCGGAGATCACGTACGGCAGGCCTCCGATGGCAGGCGTGGCCAGCACCACGATGTCGCCGCCGATGCGGATCTCACCGAGCTGCAGGATGCCGTCCTTGTTGATGTCCACCACCGACAGCAGCGAGGCATCGACCCGGTTCCAGGCCGCAATCCAGGCCGGCAACTTGTCGAACGGTGTTCCCACCACCACGCTGAACATCTCGTACTTCACCAGCACCGCCAGGGCCGGCGCCGTGAAGTACAGCAGGAAGATGAAGAACAGCGACCAGGTCACCGAATCCCGCGCTTGCTTCACGCTGGGCGTCGTGTAGTACCGCATCAGGATGTGCGGCAGTGCGGCAGTACCCACCATCAGGCAGAAGATCAGCGCCAGGAAGTTGCGTCGCGACGTGTCGAACGCGGCCTGTGCCTTGGCGTCGCCCTTCGGATCGCCTGCGAACACCTGTGCATGCCGCGGCATGCCGCCCAGCGGCGCGTCCCGTGCCGTAGCCGCGGTCCGCGCGGCAGTCCAGGCCTTCTTGGCAGCTTCCTCGTCCTTCGGAAGGGCCGCAAGCTCCTTCTCCGCCGCGGTGAGTTGCGACGCAAGAGCGTTGCTCGCCTTCAGGTCGGCAACCTTTTTCTCGGCCGCTGCACGATCCGCGGCGAGCGCGGCCTTCGGGTCCTTGAGCTTTTCCGACAGCGCGGCGCCCTGGTCCGCGAACATCTTGCGGACTTCGAGCTCCTTCGGATCCTTGATCAGCTTCTCTTCCAGGGCCGTGACCTTCTCCAGCTGGTAGCCGTACACAAGCTGCGGCACCGGCACGCTGGTCTGCTTCACCGACAGCCACACCACCGGGATCAGGTAGGCAATGATCAGGATGATGTACTGGGCCACCTGCGTCCAGGTCACCGCCCGCATGCCGCCCAGGAACGAGCAGACCAGGATGCCGCCGAGGCCCAGGAAAATCCCGAGCTCGAACTGCACGCCCGTCAAGCGGCTGGTGATCAGGCCCACGCCGTAGATCTGGGCCACCACATAGGTGAAGGAACACAGGATGGCAGCCACGATGCCGATGAACCGGGGCGTGTTGCCGCCGTACCGCTCGCCCAGGAAGTCGGGGATGGTGAACTGTCCGAACTTGCGCAGGTACGGCGCCAGGAACAGCGCCACCAGCACGTAGCCACCGGTCCAGCCCATGATGAACGCCAGGCCGCTGTAGCCGGTGAGGTACAGGGTACCGGCCATACCGATGAACGACGCGGCGGACATCCAGTCCGCGCCTGTCGCCATGCCGTTGTAGACGGCAGGCACCCGACGGCCCGCAACGTAGTATTCCGCAGCGTCCGTGGTCCGGCTCATGATGCCGATGCCGGCGTACAGGCCGATGGTGGCCAGCAGGAAGATGAAGCCGATCCACTCGCGGTTCAGGCCCATCTGCTCGAGGATGGCCAGGACGATCACGAAGGCGATGAAGCCCCCGGTGTAGAAGGCATAAACCTTGTTGAGCTGCTTCTTGAACGAGGCGTTCGCGCCCGCGCCCGTGGCAGTGCTATTAAATCCGGCCATGGCTCATTCCTCCTCGGCGACGCCGAATTCCTGGTCCAGCTTGTTCATGTAACGAGCGTAGAACCAGATGATCAGCACATAGATGACGAGCGCCCCCTGGGCACCCATCCAGAAGCTGAACGGCCAGCCGAAAAAGCTGAAGTTCAGGTCGCGGGCCATATAGCCCACCACGTAGGTCACCAGGAACCACAGGAATAGCAGGATCCCCGTGATGGTGAGGTTCTTCCGCCAATACTGGCGGTGTCCTTCCGTGAGTTGCATGCTGCTTGTCTCCTTTTCGGCCCCTGCGGGCCCGTCGCTGCCACCTCGGTACGGCCGCGCCTTGCGGCGCTTGCAACCGGCCGTTGCTGCCAAGTACCCCCTCAGCTGGCGGGCGGGACAAAAATCCCCGTCTCGCGTTCCAGCTGAGCGGCCACTTTGGGCTCGAACCGTTTGAGGTGGCGGATGATCTTCCGCGCCTCTTCCGGTTCGTGCCTGTCCGCATGAACCCGCGCCAGCTGGTACCAGCCGTACGGGCTCATGGGTTGCAATTTCGTGTTCTGCTTGAGAGCCGCCAGGGCCTCGTCCAGGCGTTCCAGCCGGATCAGGACCAGGCCGAGCCCGTACCAGGCCCGGTCCAGGTCGGGGCTGAGTTCGGTGGCGCGGCGGAATGCGGATTCCGCCTCGGTGAAGTCGCCGAGTTCCTCGAGCAGGAAACCGTAGTTGAACCAGTGACGGGCGTTTTGCGGGTGCTGCTGCACCAGTTGCTGCAGTCCCTGGAGGGCTGCACGCCGGTTGCCCAGTTGCGCCTGCAAATGCGACCTGCTCGCCAGCGCATAGGCGTCGCCGGGGAACTCGGCCAGCATCTGGTCGAAGACGCCCAAGGCCGCCTCGCGCCGGCCCAGCACGAGCAAGGCCAGTGCGCGCCACTTCAGGCCCAGGTACCGAAGGCGTGGCATCACTTGCACATCTCCACGCCGATTTGCAGGCAGATGTTGATGCGAGCCGCGGTGGCGACAAACCAGACGAATGCCAGCAGCAGGAAGGCCACCAGCGGCAGGTGGCGGTCGAGCACGACGCGGGGGGTGATGTAACGCACCCCGCGCACGAACGGACGGGTGAGGATCGAGAACAGCTGGTAGACGAAATTCTGCTCGCGTTTGGGGCCCGCCAACAGCCCCAGTACCCATTGGCCCGCCAGCGCCATGAGCGCGATCTCGGCCAGCAGCTTCAGGATGTTGACCAGCGTGAGCAAGCGATCTCCAGGTGAGGGTGTACCCGGGCGATGGTTTGCAAAAGCGCTTACGATTTCCTTACGAAAGCTCCAGTGCATCGGTAAACCCCATCAGGGATTTCCCGGCCATGGGGCTAAGCCCCTTGGGTTACGGAAAACTCCCATTGCGGCCTCTCTCGCCGCCTGCTTACACTGAACTGACGGGCACCGGGGGACGCCGATGAGGAAGACCGCGATCTACCAGAAATCTGCCAAGGGGCTGGAGGCCATCGGCTCACGCCAGCATGGCCTTGGCCCCAAGCTTCGCTCCACCCTCATCCTGGTCGACGGAAAGCGCGGCTTCGAAGAACTCGCGCGCCTGTCGGCCGCGCTTGGGGAGGCCGAGCAACTCCTGGGACAGCTGCTTGCCGAGGGGTTCATCGAGGAAGCATCGGCATCTCTCGCCGCCGCCGCCCCGCCAGCCGCTCTGGCGCGTGATGCGGGGGCCCCAACAGCCACCCTGAGCCTGCCGCAGGCACAGCGATTCGCTGTGCGGCGGTTGACCGACGTCCTGGGCCCGACGGCCGAGGAGCTGTGCATGCGGATCGAGTCAGCCCGCAATCTGCAGGAGTTCTCGATTGCCGTGACGCGGGCTGAACAGATCGTGCGCGAATTCCGGGGAGCGGAAACGGCAGCGGCCTTCGCCGCCGAAATGCAGTCACACCGGCCGGGGTGACAGGGAGCGGCCGCGCGTCGCCAGGCTGACCCCCACCGCGGTCGCGAGGCCGAGCGCCACCCCGAACACGCCACTGGAGACCGGCAAGATGCCCAGCCACAGCTCGCGCTCGGGCGCCAGCCTGAGCGCGACGCGCACCGCCGGGGCATTCACGAGCATGTAGTAGACGGTCACGCCCAGCCCGCACAGCATGCCCGCAACAGCCCCAGCCCGTGTCGTCCCCCTCCAGAAGATCCCCAGCACCATTGCCGGAACCAGCGCCGCCGCCGCCAGCGAGAACGATGCGGACACCAGCGGCAGGATGTCGGCGGGCTTGAGTGTCGCGACCATGGCAGCCAGCAGGGCCACTCCCAACAGGGCGAACTTGGACAGGATGACCCGCTGCTCCGGTGTGACATGGTCGCTGACTTCATGGCAGTAGAGGTCATGCACCAGCGCATTGCTGATGGTCAGCAGCAAGCCGTCGGCGGTCGACAATGCCGCGGCCAGGCCGCCGGCAGCCACCAGGCCCGACACCACGTACGGGAGCCCGCCGATCTCCGGGGTGGCGAGCATGATGATGTCGGCTCCGAGCCGGATCTCGCCGAACTGCACGATGCCGTCCCCATTGACGTCGCTGACCGAGATCAGCGAGGCGTCCACCTTGCCCCACTGCACGATCCATGTGGGCAAGGCCTCGAAACTGCGGCCGACCAGGCCCTGCATCACCTCGAATTTCACCAGCACGGCAAGCGCCGGCACGCTGAGGTAGACGAGAGAGATGAACAACAGGGCCCAGGCCACGGAGTAGCGCGCCTCCGCGACCGATGGCGTCGTGAAGAAGCGGGTCTGCAGGTGCGGCAGGCCCGCCGTTCCCACCATCAGGCAGAACATCAGCGCCAGAAAGTTCAGGCGCGAAGTATCGAAGGCCTCCCGCTCGGCCGGCGTGCCCTGGGGATCCCCGGCGAAAGGCGTTCCGTGGGGCGGAAGCCCCCCCAGCGGCCGCGAACGCTGGTGGCTCTCCTGAAGGGCACGCGTCCAGAGTTCGCGGGCGCCCTGCTCGTCTTTCGGCAGCGCTGCCAGTTCGCGGTTGGCGGCGACGATCCTGGCGGAATCGGCGCCCTGCGCCTTGAGCTGCCGGATGCGCTCGCGCGCGGCTTCCCGCTCCCGCTGGAGAGCGGCGTCTACGTCGGCCAGCCTGGCCTCGTACTCGGCCGCCCGCCGCCTGTATTCGGCCCGGACCTGCAATTCGGCGGGAGACTCCGCCAGGGTCTTCTCGATTTCCGCGATCTTCTCCAGCTGCTTGCCGTACACCAGCGGAGCGAGCGGATTGCCCAGCTGCTTGTAGGCGAGCCACGACACGGGAATCAGGAAAGCCAGCAGCAAGATGATGTACTGCGCCACCTGCGTCCAGGTGATGGCCCGCATTCCGCCGAGGAACGAGCACAGGAGAATCCCTCCCAGCCCCAGCAGGATGCCGATCTCGAACTGCACCCCGGTCAGGCGCGAGGCGATCAGCCCGATGCCGTAGATCTGCGCCACCACGTACGTGAACGAGCAAAGGATGGCGGCCAGCGCGGCGATGGTGCGCGGCCAGCGGCCGCCGTAGCGCGCGGCGAAGTAGTCGGGCACCGTGTACAAGCCCATGCGCCGCAGGTAGGGCGCCACCAGCAGCGCCACCAGGCAGAAGCCGCCCGTCCACCCGAGCACGTACGCCAGGCCGCCGGGATTGCCTTCCGATCCCGAGAACCCTTGCAGATACAGCCCGCCGGCCAGGCTGATGAACGATGCGGCACTCAGCCAGTCGGCCGCTGCGGCCATCCCGTTGTAGAACGCGGGGATGCGCCGGCCTGCCACGTAGTACTCCTTCGTCTCGGAGGTCCGGCCCCAGATGCCGATGGCCGCATAGATCATGACCGTGGAGAACAGGAAGATCGGCCCCAGCCACTGGCGCGACAGGCCCTGGCGCTCGGCCCAGGCCATGAGCAGCAGCATCAGGCACAGCCCCAGCACGTACACGCCCAGGATGCGCGCCAGCCGCCGCTTGTAGGCGGCGTATTCGTCGTTGTCAGCCATGCAGGTGTTCGGCCCTTCGGGGGCCGATGATCTCACCTGCCCGGCCGGGGCGGCAATAGCGCCGGCTTCAGCGCTTGGCCAGCTGCTGCCAGGTGTCGATCACGCTGTCCGGGTTCAGGGAGATGGAAGCGATCCCCTCGTCCGCCAGCCACTGCGCGAAGTCCGGGTGGTCGCTGGGCCCCTGGCCGCAGATGCCGACGTACTTGCCTTGCGCCTTGCAGGCGGCGATGGCGCGGGACAGCATGGCCTTCACCGCAGGATCCCGTTCGTCGAAATCCGCGGCCAGCAGCTCCAGCCCCGAGTCGCGGTCCAGCCCCAGCGTCAGCTGCGTCAGGTCGTTGGAGCCGATCGAGAAGCCGTCGAAAAACTTGAGGAACTCGTCGGCCAGGATGGCGTTGCTGGGGACCTCGCACATCATGATCACCTTCAGGTCGTTGCGTCCCCGCTCCAGGCCGTGCTGCGCCAGCAGCTGCGTGACGCGGTCCGCCTGCCCCAGGGTCCGCACGAACGGCACCATGACCTGCACGTTGGCGAGCCCCATCTCGCTGCGCACCCGCAGCAGGGCTTCGCATTCCATGGCGAAGGCTTCGCGGAACTCGGTGCTCACGTACCGCGCTGCGCCGCGGAACCCGAGCATCGGGTTCTCCTCTTCCGGTTCGTAGCGGGAGCCGCCGATCAGCTTGCGGTATTCGTTGCTCTTGAAGTCCGACAGCCGCACGATCACCGGCTTGGGCCAGAAAGCCGCCGCGATGGTGGCGACACCCTCGGCGACCTTGTCGACGTAGAAGGCGCGCGGGGAAGCGTGCCCGCGGGCGACGGACTCCACGGCCTTCTTCAGGTCGGCATCGACGTTCGGGTAGTCGAGGATCGCCTTGGGGTGGACGCCGATGTTGTTGTTGATGATGAACTCCAGCCGGGCCAGCCCCACGCCGTCGTTGGGGAGCTGGGCGAAATCGAACGCCAGCTGCGGATTCCCGACGTTCATCATGATCTTGGTCTTGATCGGCGGCATGGCGCCGCGCTGGACTTCGCTCACCTCGGTCTCGAGCAGACCGTCATAGATGAAGCCGGTGTCACCTTCGGCGCAGCTCACCGTGACCAAGGTGCCCTCCTTGAGGCGGTCGGTGGCGTCGCCACAGCCGACCACCGCCGGGATGCCCAGTTCGCGGGCGATGATGGCGGCGTGGCAGGTGCGCCCTCCGCGGTTGGTGACGATGGCGCTGGCGCGCTTCATCACGGGCTCCCAGTTCGGGTCGGTCATGTCGGTCACCAGCACATCGCCGGCCTGCACCCTGTCCATCTCGCTGATGGCGTGCACCAGCCGCACCGGGCCCGTGCCGATCTTCTGCCCGATGGCGCGCCCTTCCGCGAGGATGTTCCCTTTGCCCTTGAGCTTGTAGCGAAGCTCGGCTTTACCCTGCTGCTGGCTCTTGACCGTCTCGGGGCGGGCCTGCAGGATGTAGAGCTGGCCGTCGATCCCGTCCTTGCCCCATTCGATGTCCATGGCGCGGCCATAGTGCTCTTCGATCACCAGAGCGTACCTGGCCAGCTGCTCCACATCGGTATCGGTCAGCGAGTAGCGGTTGCGCTGCTCGAGCGGCACCTCGGTCGTCTTGACCAGCTTGCCCAGGGCCTGCCTTTCCTCGGGCGACGAGAACACCATCTGGATCAGCTTGGAGCCCAGGTTGCGCCGGATCACGCCCCGCTTGCCGGCGCGCAGCATCGGCTTGTGGACATAGAACTCGTCCGGATTGACCGCACCCTGCACCACCGTCTCGCCCAGCCCGTAGCTGGAGGTGATGAACACCACGTCCTGGAAGCCGGATTCGGTGTCGATCGTGAACATCACGCCGGCGGCGCCCAGGTCGCTGCGGACCATGCGCTGCACGCCCGCGGACAGCGCCACGTCGGAGTGCGCAAAGCCCTTGTGGACCCGGTAGCTGATGGCGCGGTCGTTGTAGAGGGAGGCGAACACCTCCTTCATCTTGTGCAGCACGCCTTCGATGCCGACCACGTTGAGGAAAGTCTCCTGCTGGCCCGCGAAGGAAGCGTCGGGCAGGTCCTCGGCCGTCGCGGACGAGCGCACCGCGAAGCTGGCTTGCTCGTTGCCCGCGCACAGCTTGGCAAATGCTTCCCGGATCGCCTGTTCCAGGTCGGCCGGAAAGGGCTGGGCCTCCATCCACCCACGGATTTCCGCACCGGCCGCCGCCAGGGCCCGGACGTCTTCCGTGTCCAGGGTGTTCAGTCGCTTGCTGATGCGCGCGGCCAGGCCGTCGTGGGCCAGGAACTGGCGGAAGGCGTGAGCGGTGGTGGCGAAGCCCGTGGGGACGCGCACGCCTTGGGGCAGCTGGGAGATCATCTCGCCGAGGCTGGCGTTCTTGCCGCCGACCGCCTCGACGTCGCTCATTCTCAGGTTCTCAAACGGAACGACCAGGGCGGTCGGGCTGAAAAGTGCAGACATGGGAAAACTCCAGAAGTTGAAACCGGGTCTGCGCTCCAGCGGAGCGGCGCCTCATGGGTGCGGCTTTTGTCTTGTTCGAATGGGCCGGCAACTTGCATGAGCTGGGGGATCGGATAATTGCGGTCATTGTAGGCCGGGCCGCCCGTTGCGGGCCTTGCACTGACCTGAAAGAACTACACCCATCCATGCACACCCGCACCGTCTTCTTCATCTCCGACGGCACCGGCATCACCGCCGAGACCTTCGGCAACGCGATCCTGGCGCAGTTCGAGTTCAAGCCCCGCCACGTGCGGCTGCCGTTCATCGACAGCGTCGACAAGGCGCACCAGGTCGTGCGCCAGGTCAACCATACGGCTGAGGTGGAAGGCCGCAAGCCGATCGTCTTCACCACCCTGGTGAACGTGGAAATCCTGCAGGTGATCGAGGACGGCTGCAAGGGCATGCTGCTGGACATGTTCGGCACCTTCGTGCGCCCGCTGGAAATCGAGCTGGGCATGAAGTCCAACCACCGCGTGGGCCGCTTTTCCGATGTCAGCAAGAGCAAGGCCTACAACGAGCGGATCGAGGCCATCAACTTCAGCCTGGCGCATGACGACGGGCAAAGCAACCGGGACCTGGGACAGGCCGACGTGATCCTGGTCGGCGTGAGCCGCAGCGGCAAGACGCCGACCTCGCTGTACCTGGCGATGCAGCATGGCCTGAAGGCGGCCAACTACCCGCTGATCCCGGAGGACTTCGAGCGGCAGCAGCTGCCCCCCGCCCTGGTGCCGCATCGCAAGAAGATCTTCGGCCTGACCATCCAGCCGGAGCGGCTGGCCGAGATCCGCAACGAGCGGCGGCCGAATTCGCGCTATGCGGCCCTGGAGAACTGCCGGATGGAAGTGGCCGAGGCCGAAGCGATGATGAGGCGCGCCGGCATCCGCTGGCTGTCCACCACCACCAAGTCGATCGAGGAGATCGCGACAACGATCCTGCAGGAGATCCGGCCCGAGCGCCTGGAGTATTGAGCGCGGCTCAGCTGCCGGTGCTGATCACCCACTGGTGCGAACACTTGCGGCAGCACACCTCGGTCTGGTTTTCGGCGCGATTGTCACGCACCACGGTGAACCGCCCGTATTCGCCGCAGGCGCCGCAATTGGCCTGGTTCGCCACCTCTTCCGCGCGCAGAAGCAGGAACATGTAGCGGCGCAACGACCACAGGCCGATCGCGCCGCACACCAGGACGATCGCCACGTCCGACAGCTTCTCGGCCAGGGTGCCGCCCCGGAACGCCTCCATCGCACCGATGAGGCCGATGACGGCCAGCAGGCACAGGATCATGTGCGCGTGGCTGGAGAGCAGTTCACGCTCGTACCACTTGCGAAAACCGACCCGCCCCACACCCTCGGCCAATCGGGCATTCAAGAGGTTGTCTCGCATCTTCATGCACTCGATCATCGCAAAAGGCGCGCCGGTGCGGGCGCCAGCTGGCCATAGGCCATGTGCATTGACGCTATTGATTCAATGAATTGGATTGATTTTCCCTACTGCCTTACTCTCGCTGCAACCCTTTTCAACAACCGGCAAGACCGAGGAAACCAGATGTCCCTGATCAACACGCAAGTCGTCCCGTTCCAGGCCACGGCCTATCACAACGGCAAGTTCGTCCCCGTGACGCAGGAAAGCTTCAAGGGCAAGTGGTCCGTGGTGGTGTTCTACCCCGCTGACTTCACCTTCGTCTGCCCGACCGAGCTGGGCGACCTGGCCGACCACTACGACGAGTTCAAGAAGCTGGGCGTGGAAATCTACGGCGTGTCCACCGACACCCACTTCACCCACAAGGCCTGGCACGACACCTCGGACACCATCAAGAAGGTGCGGTACCCCCTGGTCGGCGACCCCAGCCACCAGCTGGCCCGCTTCTTCCAGGTGCTCATCACCGAGGGCGAGGACACCGGCCTGGCGCTGCGTGGCACCTTCGTGATCGACCCCGAAGGCCGCATCAAGACGATCGAGGTGCATGACAACGGCATCGGCCGCGACGCCACCGAAACCCTGCGCCGCGTCAAGGCCGCCCAGTACATCGCCGCCCACCCGGGTGAAGTCTGCCCCGCCAAGTGGAGCGAAGGCGCCGAAACGCTCAAGCCTTCTCTCGATCTCGTCGGCAAGATCTAAGCGGAGCCGCCATGCTCGACGCCACCCTCAAAGCCCAGCTCGGCGCGTACCTGCAGCGCATCTCGCAGCCGGTGGAGATCGCCGCCGCGCTGGACGACACGCCCGCCTCGCGCGACATGCAGGCCTTGCTCAAGGATGTGGCCGAGACTTCGCCCCTGATTCGTCTGGCCGAGAGCGCGGGCGGCCCTTACCGCACGCCCTCGTTCTCGATCAACCGCCCCGGTGAAAACCACGGCCCGCGCTTTGCCGGGTTGCCGATGGGCCATGAATTCACCTCCCTGGTGCTGGCCCTGCTGCAGGTGGGCGGCTATCCGCCCAAGGTGGAGGATGCGGTGCTGGAGCAGATCCGCGCGCTCGACGGCGACTTCGAATTCGAGGTCTACGTTTCGCTGACCTGCCACAACTGCCCGGACGTCGTGCAGGCCCTGAACCTGATGGCGGTGCAGAACCCGCGCATCAAGGCCACCATGATCGAGGGCGGCTTGTTCCAGGACGAGATCAAGGAACGCCAGATCATGGGCGTGCCCACCGTGTTCCTCAACGGCACGATGTTCGGCACCGGCCGCATGAGCCTGGAAGAAATCCTGGCCAAGATCGACACGTCGGGTGTCGAGCGCGAAGCCAGGAAGATCGCGGCCAAGGACCCGTTCGACGTGCTGATCGTGGGCGGCGGGCCCGCCGGCGCCGCGGCTGCCGTGTATGCCGCGCGCAAGGGCATCCGCACCGGCATCGCGTCGGAACGCTTTGGCGGCCAGGTGCTGGACACGCTGGGCATCGAGAACTTCATCTCCGTCAGGGAGACGGAAGGACCGAAGTTCGCCCTGGCGCTGGAGGAGCACGTGCGTCACTACGACGTGGACATCATGAACCTGCAGCGGGCCAAGGCTTTGAAGCCCGGCCCGGAGCTGATCGAGATCGAACTCGAGAGCGGCGCCTCGCTCAAGGCCCGCACGGTGGTGCTCTCGACCGGCGCGCGCTGGCGCAACATCAATGTGCCCGGCGAGAAGGAATTCAAGAACAGGGGCGTGGCCTACTGCCCGCATTGCGACGGCCCGCTGTTCAAGGGCAAGCGGGTGGCGGTGATCGGCGGCGGCAACTCCGGCGTCGAAGCCGCGATCGACCTGGCCGGCATCGTCGCCCAGGTGACCCTGATCGAGTTCGACACGCAGCTGCGGGCCGACGCCGTGCTGCAGCGCAAGCTGCACAGCCTGCCCAACGTCACGGTCATCCTGAACGCCCAGACCACGGCAATCACCGGCGACCAGAAGGTCAACGGGCTGACCTACAAGGACCGTGCCACCGGCGAGGAAAGGCGCGTGGACCTGGAGGGCGTGTTCGTGCAGATCGGCCTGGTGCCCAACACCGACTGGCTCAAGGGCACGCTGGATCTCTCCCGCCATGGCGAGATCGTGGTGGACGAGCGGGGCCAGACCTCGATCCCCGGCGTCTTCGCCGCCGGCGACGCGACGACCACGCCCTTCAAGCAGATCATCATCGCGGCCGGCGACGGCGCGAAGGCGGCCCTGGGCGCCTTCGACCACCTGATCCGCATGCCGGTGGCGCAGCCGCAGCGGGAGGCCGCGCTCGCGTGACCGCGGTCGCGGACTTCCACGAAAGTCCGCGACAATCCGCTCCTGCACCAGGGAGCATCCATGCAAGGCGATCCGCAAGTCATCCAGCACCTCCAGGCCCAGCTCAAGAACGAGCTGACGGCCGTCAACCAGTATTTCCTGCACTACCGGATCCTCAAGCACTGGGGCTTCGACAAGCTCGCCAGGAAGGAATACGAGGAGTCCATCGGCGAGATGAAGCACGCCGACAGGCTGATGGAGCGCATCCTGATGCTGGACGGGCTGCCCAACCTGCAAGACCTGGGCAAGCTGATGATCGGCGAGGACGTGCCGGAGATCCTCAGTGCCGACCTGCAGAGCGAGCGCGGCGCGCAGGCCGCCGTCAAGGCGGGCATCGCCCACTGCGAGACCGTTCGCGACTACATCACGCGCGAGATCCTCGAAGACATCCTCGAGGACACCGAGGAACACATCGACTTCCTCGAAACCCAGATCGACCTGATCGCCAAGGTCGGGCTGCAGAACTACCTGCAAAGCCAGATGGGTTCGGCCAGCTAGGGCCTGTCGACGGGATTTGCAGGGGGCGCAAAGGGCTCAACCGGGCACCATTGAGCGCCCGGCGCTGCCCGCACTCGCGTGCGGGCAGCGAGGCTTGCTTGCCCAACATCCGGGTCTGCGGAAAAGGCAATGCAAACGCGAATAGTTCGCATTTCTGGCATAGAATCCGGCCACCCGCGAGCCACACCCCAGGGTGAAGCCAGCCGACAACCCGTTCGAGCCTGGCCATGCCCTCTTCAACCGAGCCATCAACACCTGCCCTCGCCCGCACCGCTGGGTCGCAGGCAGCTACTGTTTCCCAGCAAGACGACGATGCGACCACGCTGAATCGGTCCCCAGCCGGCGTCCAGGCTGCCTTCGCAGCTCTCCTATTCATAGCAGCACAGCCCGCCGCGGCGCAGACCACCTCCACCCTGGGAGAAGTGCAGGTGCGCAGCGGGGCCGAACGCGGCGCCTACGGCTCGCCGGCCCAGTCGGCCGCCACTTTCGGCGAGAAGCCGCTGCTGGACACGCCGTTCCAGGTCAACGTCTACACCGAACAGCTGTTCACCGACCAGCTGGCCCGCTCGCTCAACGACGTGACACGAAACGACCCGGCCGTCACCCCCAGCGTGGGCGTGGGCGCCGGCTCGTTCGACACCGTCAACATCCGCGGCTTCGAGTTGAACAACTGGTCGGGCTACCGCCGCGAGGGCCTGATGTTCGCCAACCAGGCGCAGCAGCCTCTGGAGAACAAGGAACGGCTCGAAGTGGTCAAGGGGCTGTCGGCGCTTCGCTACGGCTTCACCAACCCGGGCGGCATCGTCAACTGGGTCCTGAAGAAGCCCACCGAGCAGCCGCTGGCGCGCGTGCAGGCCACCGCCAACAGCTTCGGCGGAGCCGGGGCCCACATCGACCTGGGCGGACGTTTCGGCCAGGAGCGGCGCTTCGGCTACCGCATCAACGCGGCCGCGGAACACGAGGCCACGTTCGTCGATGGCGCGGACGGGCCGCGCCGCATGGTCAGCGGCTACTTCGACTGGCGGCTGGCCCCCGGGCTGGTGGCCGAATTCGAAACCGAGCACCAGTCGCGGGAACTGGTGCAGCAAGCCAACATCGGGTTCGCCTCCTTCCCGGCCGGCCGGGCGCGCGTGCCGCTGGACGTCAACCCCCGCACGCTGCTGGGCCAGCCCTGGGGCACCTATCCCACCCGGATGACCAACAGCAGCGCACGCCTGACCTGGTCGCCGAGCCCGGCCTGGACGGTGCGCACCGCCGTGCAATACGCCGACCTCTGGCGCGACCAGGTCGCCGGAGCCATCGCCGCGGGCTCGATCCGGCCGGACGGCGGCTTCAACGTGACCACCTTCTACTCGCCCGGCCAGACGCGCAAGGCGCTGACCAGCGAGACGGCGGTGGAGGTCCGCCAGCAGCTGGCCGGGCTGCAGCACGAGTTCGCCTTCGGCATCGCCACCATGGACCACAAGGTGGGCTCCGGGCCCTCGGCGTCCCCCCTCCTCGGCAGCTCCAGCCTGTATCGGCCGGTGACCGTTAACGCACCGCAGATCGCCGCGCCACCTCCATACCTGCAGTCGCGCCAGCGCGAGCAGGCGGTGTTCGCCGCCGACACCATCACGTTCTCGCCAGCGTGGAGCGCGTTCGCCGGCCTGCGCCACACCCGGCCCCAGTACGACTCGTTCGGCGCCACCGGCGCGCGCATCGCGCGCTACGACAAGTCGGACACCACGCCCAGCGCCGGGATCGTGTTCAAGCCGGCGCCGAACTGGTCGACCTACCTGAGCTACGCGACCGGCATCGAGCAGGGCGGCACCGCCCCGGCGGGAACCGCCAACGCCGGCGAGATCCAGAACCCGGTGCGCAGCAAGCAGTGGGAAATTGGCGCCAAGGCCGAGCTGGCACGCGGCTTGGCGGTCAGCGGCGCCTGGTTCCACATCGACAAGGGGCTGGAGTACGTCGATCCGGCGGGCAACCGCTATGTGCAGGACGGCCGCCAGGTGCATCGGGGCCTGGAGGTGTCGTTCACCGGGCGGCTCGCGCGCGGCCTGCGCACCGTGGGCGGGTTGATGCTGCTCGACCCCAGCGTCGAGCGCACCGCCAATGCCGCCCTTGTCGGCAAGCGCCCGGTCAACGCCCCGCGCCGCCAGGCCAGCCTCTATCTCGACTACGACCTGCCCCACGCACCGGGCTGGTCGGTCTCGGGCGGGCTGTACCACACCGGCGCGCGCGCCGTCGATGCGGCCAACACACTGAGGGTGCCGGCGTTCACCCGCCTGGACCTGGGAGCGCGCTATGCGACGCGCCTGCTCGGGCGCGACACCACGCTGCGCGCCTACCTGGAGAACGCGGCCGACAAGCGCTACTTCAGCTCGGTGAGCTTCGGCTCCTTCAACTTCGGCTCGCCGCGCGCGCTGCGCGTGTCGCTGACCACGGAGCTCTGAGGTGCAGGCCTACGCCCTCGTCTTGTCGCGCCTGGTGGCCGCCGTCGGGCTGGGCTACGCGCTCACCGCCGCCGCCGTGCCGCTGGCCGCGCTGCTGCTGCGGCAGGCGGGCCTGGCGCGCAGCGAGGCCACCACGCTGGCCATGATGCTGGGCTTCGTGTTCTACCTGCTGGTGCTGCTGTGGGGCTTGAGCGTGCGCAGCCTGGCGCGGCTCTGGGGCTTGCTGGCGGTCGCCACCGCGGCAGCCGCCGGCGCCCTCTTGCTGCTGCGCTGAGCCGAGGGAACACACCCATGGGCAGCACCTTCCGCCAGACCATGAACTGGCTGCACACCTGGGCCGGCGTTGTCATCGGGGCGCTGCTGTTCGCCATCTTCTGGATGGGAACGCTCAGCGTGTTCGACCGCGAGATCGACCGCTGGATGATGCCGGCCACCCGCTTCGCGCCAGCCGAAGCGCAGCGCCCCTTCAGCTTCGACGGTGCCGCCCGCGCCGCCCAGCCGCTGGTGCAAGGCTCGCTGCAGTGGTTCGTGCGCCCGCCCACCGAACGCGTGCCGGCGGCCGAGCTGCGCTGGCGCCCCGAGGCAGGCCAGGCGTTCGAGCGCCGCTTCCTGCATCCGCAGACCGGCGCCGTGCTGGAGCACACGGACACGCTGGCCGGCACCGGCTTCATCTTTCCCTTCCACTTCAACCTGCACATCAAGTGGAAGGACGTGGGCTACTGGCTGGTGGGCGTGTCTGGCATGGCCATGCTGCTGCTGGTGGTTTCGGGCGTGGTGATCCACCGCAGGATCTTCGCGGACTTCTTCCTGTTCCGCCCCAGGAAGCACCTGCAGCGCGCCAGCCTGGACCTGCACAACCTCACTGGCGTGCTGGTGCTGCCCTTCCATTTCATGATCGCGCTGTCGGGGCTGGTGATCTTCATGAACATCTACCTGCCCAGCGCCGTGCACGGCCCGTACGCGCGGGAAGCCCAGCCCAAGGAGTCGTTCTTCGCCGAGGCCTACGGCAACCACAAGCGCGCGAAAGCCGGCCTGCCCGCCGATGCGCCGCCGGCTTCGCTGGACGCGATCGTCGCGGCGGCAAGCCGGGAGTGGAGCGGGCAGAAGGTCTCGTTCCTGCGCGTCTGGCATCCCGGCGACGCCAACAGCTACGTTGAGGTGCGCCGCGGCTACGAGGACGCCGTCACCATGAACGTGGACACGCTGGCGTTCGACGCCGCCACCGGAGCGCTGCTGCACCGCCACCTCACGGCGCCGGTCATGGGTGCCCAGCGCTTCGTCAGCGGGCTGCACTTCATCCAGTTCCGCCACTGGACCTTGCGCTGGCTGTACTTCGCCGCCGGGCTGGCCGGCTGCGTGCTGATCGCCACCGGCCTCCTGTTCTGGCTGGAGGGGCGCCGCGCCGGCCACGCCAGGAAAGGCCTGGCCGGCGTGCGCCTGGTGGAGGCGCTGAGCGTGGCCGCCGTGCCGGGCCTCCTGGCCGCCACGATGGTGTTCTTCATCGCGAACCGGCTGCTGCCGCTGGATGTCCAGCGGGCCGGCTGGGATCGCGCAGCGCTGGAGATGGCGGCCTTCTACCTGGCCTGGCTGGGCACGCTGGCGCATGCCGCCTGGCGCGCGTGGGGGCAGGATTCGCTCCGGGCCAGCGCGGCCTGGCGCGAACAGGCATGGGCCGTCGCGGTGCTGGCGCTGCTGGCCGTGGCGCTGAACTGGGCCACCACCGGCCACCACCTGCCGCACACGTTGAGCCGGGGCCTGCCGGCCGTCGCGGGCATGGACCTGCTGCTGCTGGTCCTGGCCGTCGCCGCCGCCATCGCCGCGCGGCACCTGCACCGCCGCGCCGCGCAGCCCGTGAACGCGGGACGCGCACGTCGCGACGCGGCGCGCGGCGTCGGCGCTCCCGGCAACACTGCCGACCCTGCGTGAGGCGCCGCCGATGACCGCCGCCTTCGCGCTGATGTTCCTGGGCTTTGCCGTGCTGGCGCTGAGCCAGGAGCGGCACTGGGAGCGGGTTCATGAGACAAATTGGCTCGCAGCCCGCTCCCCGCGTGCGCAGCGCGCTATTGGTTTCATAGCGATCGCAGCCGCGCTGCCGCTGTGCCTGCATGACCAAGGCGCCGGCTTCGGCAGCCTGCTGTGGGTGGTGCTGATGGGCGCGGCTGCGATGGCGGTGGCGCTGCTGCTCACCTGGCGGCCGCGCTGGCTGCGGCCGCTGGCCCGGGCCTTGTCCCGCCCCTTCTTCCAATTCACCTCTCGCAACCGATCCCGGCCATGAAAAACAAGCTTCTCTTGCTGCTGGGGGCCCTGGGCTGCCTGAGCGGCGCACCGCTCGCGCTGGCCCAGCCGGCTGCCCAGGCACCCGCCGCCGCCGCTTTGCCCGCCGCGGAACGCCAGGTCGCCGCCCACTACGCTGCCCTGGTGCACGCCAGCTACGAAGACGCCCTGGCCACGGCACGAGGCCTGGAGCAGGCGATTGCCGCGTTCGTCAAGGCGCCTGCGGCCGGAACACTGGCCGCCGCGCGCCAGGCCTGGCTCGCCGCCCGCGAGGTGTATGGCCAGACCGAGGCCTATCGCTTCTACGGCGGGCCGATCGACGATGACAAGGGTCCGGAAGGCCGCATCAACGCCTGGCCGATGGACGAAGCCTTCGTGGATGGCGTGCAGGGCAAGCCGGGCAGCGGCCTCATCAACAACCGGAAGTTCGCGATCAGCAAGAAGGCGCTAGCCGCGCAGAACGAGCGGGGCGGCGAGGAAAACGTGGCGACCGGGTGGCACGCGATCGAGTTTCTGCTGTGGGGCCAGGACCTGTCGGACACCGGCCCGGGCAACCGCAGCTTCGAAGACTTCATGGACGGCAAAGCCGCCAATGCCGACCGCCGCCGCCAGTACCTCACCGTGGCCACCGGGCTGCTGGTGGACGACCTGGGCTCGCTGGTGCGGGCCTGGGCGCCGGGCGCGAACAACAATTACCGCGCGCGCTTCGAGGCCGGCGGCCGCGAGTCGGTGCGCAAGATGCTGGTGGGCCTGGGTTCGCTCTCGCGCGGCGAACTGGCGGGCGAGCGGCTGGAAGTGGCCCTGGCCAGCCAGGACCAGGAAGACGAGCACAGCTGCTTTTCCGACAACACGCACCGCGACGCGGTCGCCAATGCCCGCGGCATCCAGAACGTGTGGCTGGGCGAGTGGAAGCGCCCCGACGGCAGGGTGCTGCGCGGCGCCTCGTTGCGGGACCTCGTGGCGGCGCGGGATGCGGCGCTGGCCGAGCGCACGACGCGGCAGATCGCGGCGTCGGTCGCCGCGGCCGAAGCGATCCGCGCGCCCTTCGACCAGGAGATCCGCGGCGACCGCGGCGCACCGGGCCGCCAGCGCGTGCAGGCCGCCGTCGACAGCCTGAGCCGGCAGGCCCAGGACCTGGTGGCAGCCGCCGCCGCCATCGGCATCACCCGGCTGACGCTGGTGCAGCCCAAGTGAGGCACATGCGCACGCTCTGCGGACTGGCGGGCACGGCGGCGGCCGCGGTCCTGGGCGCCCTGCTGGGCACGGCGCCGCTGGCCAGACCGGCGGACCCTGCGCCCGGGGACCGCCCCGGTGGTGACACCACCGTGTACGCGACCGGCAAGAACGCCTTCTCCTTCCCCGCCGCCAACCTGACCGATGCGGAGCGCACGCGCTTCGTGATCGGCAACTCCTTCTTCAAGCGCAACTGGGTTGAAACCGGCGCCTCGACCACGGCGCGCGACGGGCTGGGGCCGCATTTCATCGCCCGCTCCTGCGCCGCCTGCCACGCCCTGGACGGCCGCGGCGCGCCCCCGCAGATCAGGAACGGCCTGAACACCGAACAGCCGGTCGCGTTGCTGCTGCGCCTGGCCATCCCCGGCGAGCCCGATCCGCATGCCGGCGTGCGCCCCGACCCGGTGTACGGCGACCAGCTGAACAACGCTGCCGTCCAGGGCGTCAAGCCCGAAGCGGAAGTGGCGATCCGCCAGACGCTGGTGCGCGGCCGCTTTGCCGACGGGACGTCCTATACCTTGCGCAAGCCGCACTACGCGCTGCGCAAGCCCGGCTATGGGTCGCCGCACCCGCAGCTCATGACGAGCCCGCGCATCGCGCCGCAGATCATCGGGCTGGGCTTGCTGGAGGCGATCCCGGAGGCGCAGATCCTGGGCAACGCGCAGGGGCAGGCGGCCATGCCCGGGCCTATCAAGGGCGCACCGAACCGCGTGTGGGACGTGGTCGGCAAGGACGTGCGCATCGGCCGCTTCGGCTGGAAAGCCAACGCCGCCACGCTAGGGCACCAGACGGCGGCCGCGTTCGCGGCCGACATGGGCATCACCTCCTCCCTGGTCCCCCAGGAAGGCTGCACGCCGGCGCAGAAGGACTGCCTGGCCGCCCGCGGTGGCCAGGGCGGCGGCCACGACATCGACGACAAGGCTTGGGGCGAGGTGGTGTTCTACACCGCCACGATCGCGCCGCCCGCCCGCCGCAACGCGCAGGATCCGCAAGTGCTGAGGGGCCAGAGGCTGTTCGCGCAGGCGCAGTGCGCTGTCTGCCACCGCCCCAGCTACGTGACGGGCGAGGGGCCCTTCCCACAGCTGACCAGCAGGGCGCTGTCGAGGCAGCCGGTGCACCCGTACACCGACCTGCTGCTGCACGACATGGGCGAAGGCCTGGCCGACGGCCGCCCCGACTTCCAGGCCAGCGGCCGGCAGTGGAAGACGCCGCCGCTATGGGGCATCGGACTGCTGCGCGACGTCAACGGGCACCAGCGCCTGCTGCATGACGGCCGCGCGGACGGCGTGCTGGAGGCCATCCTGTGGCACGGGGGCGAGGCCGCCGCCAGCCGCGACGCGGTGCTGAAGTTCACCGCCGCCCAGCGCGCCGCACTGGTGAAGTTCGTGGAGTCGCTGTGAGGCTGCGCGCCGCCGCCCTCGCGGTGGCCTGGTGCTGCGGCGCCGCCGCCGCGCAGACGGCGCCTGCGGCTGCCGCCGTCCCCTTCTACACCGCCGCGCATTTCATGCAGGGGCTGCACCGGCACTGGATGCTGCCCCGCGCCAGCGCCTTCGCCGCCGAGGCGGCTGCCCTTGCGGCTGCGGTGGAGCGCGCCTGCGCGGCCCCCGGCGCGGCCGCCCTGCGCCAGGCGCGCCTGCGCTGGCAGTCCACGGCCGCCGCCTGGGACACGCTGTCCGCGGTGACGACCGGCCCGTTGCTGCAGCGCCGCTCGCTGCGCGAGATCGACTTCATGCCCACGCGGCCCGAGCTGATCGCGCGCGCCATCCGCGCCCAGCCGTCCGACGCGCAGGCCATGGAGCGCATCGGCACCCCCGCCAAGGGCCTGCCGGCGCTGGAATGGCTGCTCTGGACGCAGCCTGTGGCTGCGGGCACGCCGGGCTGCCGGTACGCGGTGCGGGTCGCGGCGCAGATCGACACCGAGGGCACGGCGCTGGCGCAGGCTTTCGCAGTGCTGGCCGCCCGCGGCTGGGCGTGGCGCTGCAAGCCGAGCACGACCTGCCGGCGCGCCGCGAGGGCGCGCCCGTGCTGGCGCTGTTCGACGGCGGCCGCCTGCGGCCGTGCGAGGCGCCGCAGCCGCTGGCGGGGTACGGCGGCGATATCGCCTTCGGCCAGGGTGAATTCGTCGTGAGCTGCCCCCGCGCCGATGGTGTGGCGCGGTTCACGGCGCAGGGCCGATGGCTGGGGCTGGAACGGCTGACCGCCGCTTGCGCCCTGGCGGCGGCGCCGGCTGCGGTGTGGGCCGCCGGCGGCGAGCAGGCCCTGGCCTTGGGTCAACCTGGCGGGCCCGCACGGGTGCCGCCGGCTCTGCGCGTGGACAACCACTGGCTGGCGGTTTTCTGACCCCTGGACAAGCATCCGCCTGCGCGGGATACCCAGCCGCTCGCGAAACCGCTTTCGCAAGCGTGACCTGCCTTTGGCCCCAGAGTCAGAAATCGAACTTCGCCGCCACCTCGTAAGTGCGCCGCGGGGCAATCAGCACCTGTGTGGGCAGCCGTCCCCCGTAGTTGGCGTAGAGCTTGTCGGTCAGGTTGCGCACCCGCAAGCTGAGCAGCGCCGGCTTCACGCGCCAGCTCACCGCCGCGTCGGCCACCGTGTAGCCGTTGATGCGGATGGTGTTGGCGTTGTCCGTGTACATGGCGCTGGTGCGGTTGACGCCCAGGAAGAACTCCACCGGCAGCTCGGCCAGGCGGTAGGTGGCGAACACGTTGGCCACGCGCTCGGGCACGTTGGGCGGGGTGTTGCCCACGCGCGAGACGCCGCCGGCCTCGATCAGGGTATCGAAGCGCGTGTCCATGGCGGCCAGGTTGCCCGAGAGCGTGAGCTGCCGCGTCGCGCGCCAGGCGGCCGAGAGTTCCACCCCGCGCGAGGACTGCCGGCCGCTGTTCACGGTCAGGTTCGGGTTCGCGGCGCTGCGCGACAATACGTTGTCCAGCTCGATGCGGTAGACCGCGGCGGTCCATTCCAGGCGGTTCTCGGCCAGGCTCTGCTTGAAGCCCACCTCGACCTGCTCGCCGCGCGAGAGCGGGAAAGCCGCGTTCGCCGCCGACAGCAGGAACAGCGAGCCCACCGGCAGCGTGGCATTGGAGACCTGCGCGTACACCGTCGATGCGGGCGTCAGGTCCCAGACCGCTCCCAGCCGAACCGAGTTGGCGTCGTACTGGGTGCCGAAGCGGCTGAAGGCGCCGGTGTTGAGGTCGGCGATGCTGCGGTCCACCTCGATGTGGTCGCGCCTGAGGCCGGCCACCAGCGTCAGCCCCGGGGCTGCGGTGAAGGCGTTCTCGACGAACACCGACGCCACGCGCGTGTCGGAGGTGACGTCGGCACGGTTGCCGGCGCCGGTCGTGAGCGCGGGATCGGGGTTGTAGGGCGCCAGCACCGGGTTGAAAGCGTCCACCTGGAACAACGCGGTGGTGGCGGCCGAGCCGTTGGAGAAGCGCCGCAGGCTGTCGAAGTCCGTGCGGCCGGCCTCGGCGCCCACGGTGAAGCGGTTGCGGCGCCCCGCCAGTTGGCCATCGTGGCTGGCATCCAGGCGGTTGAACCAGTTGTTCTGGTCGTGCGTGATCAGCGTCTGCGCGCGGTTGATCCGGTTGGGCGCGACGAAAGCCGCGTCCTCGCTGCCCAGGAAAGTGCGGTCGGCCTTGTGGACCGAGGCTTCGTTGCGCACCGTCCACTGCGCGGTGGGCCGCCAGGTCAGGCGGCCGCGCAGCCAGAAGGTGTCGGACGAGTTGTCCTGGTCCGGCACGTTGTAGTTGAGCCCGGCCAGGCGCCGGTCGATCACCCGGCCATCGGGCGTGCTGACCACGCCGGTCGGCTGGGTGGCGAAGGCCGCCGGCAGCAGTGGCGTGCCGTAGTACACCCGGTTGTCGTCGCGCAGCCAGTCGAACGACAGGTCCAGCCGGGTGGCGCGCCCCAGGTCGAAGGCCACTCCGGTGGTCAGGTGGTCGATCTTCTCGCCGTTGTTGGCGATGGTGCCCACGCGGGTGTCGTTGCGGCTGAAGTCGAGCCGCCAGGCCCCGGATTCGCCGATCGGGTGGCCCAGGCCGATGGCCGCCCGGTACGAGCCGTGGCTGCCATAGCTCACCAGCGCTTCGCCGCCGGGGTTGTCGCGATCGGGCCGCTTGGTGATGAAATTGACCACGCCGCCGATCGAGCCTTCGCCGTACAGGACCGAGGCCGGGCCCTTGAGGATCTCGATTCGCTCGTAGTTCCAGATGTCCTGCACCCGGTTGGTGGTGCCGGCGCCCGAGGCGCGCATGCCGTCGAACAGGTAGGTGATGCTGGTAAAGCCGCGGGTCTGCAAGGTGGTCGGCGAGGACGGCGGTCCGCCGCCGGTCAGGCCGGCCGCCCCGCGCAACGCTTCGGAGAAGGTGCGCGCGCCGCGCTCCTGCAGCACCTCCTGCGTCAGCACTTCCACCGACGCCGGTGTTTCGCGCAGTGTCAGGCCCAGGCGCGAGCCGACCGCACCGGGCTGCTCCAGCCGCAGGTTGCCGCCGTCGCGGCTGCCCTGCACTTCGACGGTGCCGAGTTGGCGCTCGCCGCTCGCCTGGGCGAGCGCGGCCTGCACGGTCGCCAGGGCTGCCAGGGCCACGGCGGTACGAGTGAATGCGTTCATGTTTCTTCTCCGTTCTTGGAAATGTGATGGGTTTGTCTAGGCCACTGAATAGCGGCGCAGCCGCCAGGCGGCCAGGCCGCCGAGCACAAGCGTGGGAACCAGCAGCTGCAGCAGCGCCATGGAAGCGTGCCTGCGCACCAAGGGCGTCGGCTCTTCCTTCCAGGCAAACACCGGAATGCGGGCGAAATCCGCCTCGGCCATCGCGATACCGCCGTCGATGCGCGGGAAGAAGAAGGCTTTCCAGGCCCGGTGGTAGTCCGCCATCTGCGCCATGAAGCGTGCCTGGCGGCGCGCGCCGGTGCCCGCCAGCCCCGTCATCGCTTCATAAGCCACCGCGGCTGGCGACACCATGCTGTAGCGCGCCACCAACTGCTGCTGCCGCGCCTGCTGCGCGTCGAAGCGGTCCAGCTCGGGCTGGATTTCGTCGTCGGTCTGGCGCTGGATGGAAAAGTTGGCCAGTTGGCGGCCGCTCAGCTCGATCTTGCCGTCCTTGGGCAGCAGCGCCTCGGGCTTGTCCATGTAGCGGTAGTCGGCGGCCAACAACTTCTGGTAGCGGTTCATCGCCTCGATGGTCACCATGCGGGTGCGGGTGGCGAGTTCAGTGCGTGACGGTGCCGGGCTGGCCGCGGTGACGCCGAGGTTCAGCAGCACGGGGGCGATCAGCACCAGCACCACCCAGCCGATCACCAGCACCATGGCGTTGGTCGCCGACGACTTGCCGAAGGCATTGACGGCCACCACCAGCGCGAACCAGAACAGCGCATAGGCGGCCACCAGCAGCGCCCACCACAGCGTGGCGCCCGCCGCCGCCAGCGCCTCGGGTCTGACCAGCAGCAGCACGCCCACCGGCACCAGGGCCGCCATGCCCAGCAGCACCGCCGCCCGCACCGCCACCTTGCCCAGCACCAGGGTGCGCAGGGTGACCGGCTGCGACATCAGCAGCCGCAGCGTGCCGCTTTCGCGCTCGGCCGACAGCAGGTTGTAGCTGAGCGCGAAGATCAGCAGCGGCAGCAGGTAGACGATGACGAAGGCCAGGTCGAAGTGGCCGCTCAGGAGGTGCCAGGGGTTCTCGATGTCGTTGTTGTGGATGAAATGAATGCGGCTTTGATACGTCACCTTGAACTGGCCGGGGAACAGGTCCGTCTGCCCCAGCGCGATGGGAGCCAGCGGGCCGCTGGGCAGGATCGCGTGGTGGGCCCCGTAGCCGCCGCCCATGTTGGCGGGGTCAGCCGGATTCTGGAATGGCGCGGGGGTGGCCTCGCCGCGCAGGATGCGGCCCAGCAGCACCAGTTGATCCGCGCGGATCTGCGCATCGCTGATCCTGATCGCGGCCTGTGCCTGATCGCGCAGACGGGTCTGGTGCACGCCGTTGAAGAGCGCATAGCCGATCAGCAGCAGGAACAGCGCGGCCACGATCCACAGGCTGCGCTCGGCCAGCAGCAGCCGCAGTTCCTGGCGCATCACCATGGCCAGGCGCGGCGTTTGAGCTTGGGAAGTTTGCATGAACCGGTCTCCTACAGGGCGCGCTGGCGCGCGACCGCGGCCCAGGCAAACGCCAGCGTCAAGAGCAGACCCGCGGCCAGGATGGCCAGGCTCTGCCAGTTGCGCCGCAGTGCCCAGCCCGGCTCTTGCGGGTGGTAGTCGAAGGGCGGCACCTTCGCCCACAGCTCGGGCCCGGCCTGGTAGGAAAAGTGCTGGTTGCCCAGCGGGTCGGCCTTGGCGACCAGTTCGTCGCTCATCAGGTTCTGCACCAGGCGGCGGTGCTGCTCGGCGGCGGTGGTGAAGTCGCGGTGGTGCTCGAAATCGGTGCCGGCCATGCCCATGGACCAGGCGCGCACCGCCAGCATCGGCAGCACCAGGCCGCTCAGCTCCTGCATCTTCTGCTGCTGCCGGTAGGTGTCCCACAGCTTGCCGTAATAGCGGTCCAGCACGGCATAGCTGGCGTTGTCGTCGATCTGCAGCGCCAGGCCCCACTTGTTCAGCGGCACCTCGCTGCTCCAGCGCCTGGTGGTTCCGAACGCCTCTTGCCAGACGCGGTCGGACTCGGCTTTGAGCCCGGCCGCCAGGTCCTTGCTGAATTCCAGCTTGGTCGGGCTGGGATGCACGGCGCGCGATGCTTCCGAAAGCACGCGGGGGGCGATCACCGTGTTGGCGATCCACAGGGCCAGCAGCACGGTGATGGCCACCCGCGAGGTGGGCGAGGCCGCTGATACACCCAGCACCATGAAGATGAAGATGCCCAGGTACAACCCGTACCCCAGCGCCAGCGCGGCAAAACGCAGCAATGCGTGCCCGGCCTCACCCGCTTCGGCGCCCAGCGCCACTGCGACCGCCGCGGCCAGCGCCGCCGGCACCAGCAACACGGCCAGGCTGACGCCCAGGGCCAGCGCCTTGCCCCACAGCAGCTGCAGCGGCGAGACGCCCAGGCTCAAGGTCTGGCGCAAAATGCCCTGCTCGCGCTCCCCGGCGAAGGCATTGAAGCCCAGCACGATCACCAGCAGCGGCCCCAGCACCTGCAGAATCCAGCCCACCGAGAGATCGCCGAAGCGTTGCAGGCCGGTGGCGTCCTGCGCCGGACGGAACTTCACCTCGCTTTGCCGGTGCGCCTGCAGCCAGAGCGTGCCGCCGATGTAGGGATTGATGCCGGGGTCGAGGATGGCGAGCGCCGCCTCGGGCTTGAAGGCATGCGTGCCTTGGTGGGCCGCGTCGTGCGGATGGCGCCTGTCCTGCGCCAGCCAGTCCTTGTAGTCCAGCGCCTGCGCCACCTTCTGCTCGGCGCGCACTTCCTGCTGACGCGCGAAGCCCACCGCCAGCGCCACCAGCAGCAGCACCAGCACCACGCCGCCGGCCCAGTACAGGCGGCCGTCGCGCAAGCGCTCGAGGAAATCCTTGAAGGCAATGAATCCGACCATGGTTCAGTCCCTCATGTGCTGCAGGTACAGCGCTTGCAGATCGGTGCTCGCGATCTGCGCGCCGTCCAGGCTGTCCACCAGAACGCCCCGTTTCATGATGCCGATGCGGGTGGCCGTGTGCTTGGCATGGAACAGGTCATGGGTGGTGGTGAGCACGGCCACGCCCCGGTCCGCGGCCTTGCGCAGCAGCGCCGAGAACTCGCTGGCCGCCTGCGGGTCGAGCCCGGACGTCGGCTCGTCCAGCAGCAGCGCCTTGGCGTCCTTGGCCAGCGCCACGGCGATCCAGATCTTCTGGCGCATCCCCTTGGAGTAGGCCGACACGCGCTTGTCGGCGGCTTCGCGGCCCAGGCCGGCCTCGTCCATCAGCTCCAGCAGGCGGCTGCGCGGCAGGCGATGTCCCAGCGCCAGTGCCGAGAAGTACTCCAGATTTTCCAGCCCCGACAGCACGCCGTACAGCATCACCTGCTCGGGGATGTAGGCCAGGTGCTGCTTGCTGGCCAGCGGCTCGCGCGTGACGTCGAGGCCGGCGACCTTCGCTTCGCCGGCGCTGGGCGCAATGAAATTCAGGAACAGGTTGATGGTGGTGGTCTTGCCGGCGCCGTTGGCGCCGAGCAGGGCATAGATCTCGCCCGGACGGATGTCCAGGTCGAGCGCGTGCAGCGCGGTTTGCGCGCCGTACTGCTTGGAAAGGCCGATGGCTTGGAGCATGGTGAAGCGCACCCTTGCGTTGGAGGATGGGGAAGGCGGCCAGGGCCTGGCCCGCCGGACAAGACAGGTGATTCGCGCCGAAGCGCGGGGAGCGTCAGCCCGCGCTGGGCGGGCCGCGGGCGCTGGCGCGAAGCAGCCGGGGCAGCGCCGCCGGACGGGGCGCAGGCGTGGGCCGCGGCGGCGGGTAAACCGCCACCGTCAGCAACGAGGGGACGGGCGGCAGCAGATCACCGGTGGCCGCGGCGTCGAACAGCCGGCACTCCGACTCTTCTTCATGGCCGGCGAAGACGCCTTCCTCCTCGGCCGGCCCATGGGCCGGGTGCGCCACACCATGAGCCAGGCCCAGGGTCTGCGCGCACAACAGCGCCAACACCAGTGCGATGCACAGCGACCAGCCGCGCCGCAGCTGCATTTACTTCACGCCCGCCATGGATCTGGACATCCCGATGCTCGTGATCTGGTGCTTGGAATGGCTAGCGGGCCGGGCGCGGAGCCTCGTGCGACGCGCAGCCCGCGCAGCGCCCGTGCACCGACACGTCGATCGAGTGGCCTTCATGGCCGGCAGCTTCCAGCGCCCTGAGCACCTGGCGAGCGGCATCGCCCAGCTTGTCGACACCTTCGTCCAGGCGGAATTGACGGTGACAGTCGTCGCACTCGAAGCGCGGCTTGGCGCTGTCGCCCGGCGCCGCCAGCTCGAAGCGCGACACCCGCTGGGCATCGACCGTGCGGCGCAGCAGGCCGGCAGCGACGAACCTCTCGAGCAGGCGGTACACGGTGACGCGGTTGACCGCGGCGCCCTCTTGCTCCAGTCCCTGTTCGACTTGCCCGTGCGACAAGGCGCCTTGCTCGCCGCGCGTGAACAGCCGCGCCAGCGCCAGGGTGGCCGGCGTGCGCCGCAGCCCGGCCGTGGCCAGCGCGGCATCGACCAGGGCATCGGATTCGGACGGTGCTTGCATGTGCAATCAGAACTAACGCGGCCACGTTTAACGCAACAAAGTTGCATTATACTTGCTTCCGCAACGCGGTTGCAATTGTAGCCACAGCGAATCGCCGGATAGACAAAAATCAAGCGGGGTTATTACAAATGAGATCGATTCGTATTTATACTGGTGACTTCTCTCATCGCCAGCCACTACCGAATCATGATCGTCTGTGTATGCCGCCGCGTCTCCGACCGCGAAATCGCCCGTCAGGCGCGGGCCGGCATGGATTTCGAGACCATCCAGTTCGAACTGGGCGTGGCCACTCAATGCGGCCAATGCGAAAGCTGCGCCCGTGCGGTGGTGGCCCAATGCTGCGCCGCCCATCCGATGGCCGCCCTTCAGCTCGCCGATCCCCAGATGGAAAGCGCAGCATGGAACTCCTCCCCGGCCTCGGCGGCAGCCTGATCCTCGTTCTGGTGGGCACGTGGTGGGTGTTCAGCCCATGAAACCCCTGGTCGCTGCTGCGGCCTACACTGGCCAGTTCGCGTTTTCGCTCTCCACTGTCACCGCCCGTCCCGTGTCGTCCCGCCGCCACCTTGCCATTGCCGGAAGCGTTGTGCTGTTCCATGTCGCCGCACTGTGGGCGCTGCAGACGGGGCTGATCAGGCGCGCGGTGGAAATCATCGTGCCGGTCGAGATGCTGAGCCAGTTGATCGAGCCGCCGACGCCCAAGGTCGAGCCCCCGCCGCCCGCACCCAGGCCGCCGGAGCCCGTGAAGCAGCCGGTGGTGAAGAAAACCGCACCCAGGCCGCCACCGGCGCCACGCCCGGTGGCCATAGCGGACCCGACGCCGGCGCCCAACGCCCCCACCGGGGTGCTGGAACCGCAGCCGCCGGCACCGCCCATCGCCGCTCCCGTGGCGCCGGCCGAAGCACCGCCTGCACCGCCAGCCCCCGCCACGCCGGCGCGGGTCGAGCTGCCTTCCAGCAACGCCGATTACCTGCAGAACCCCAAGCCGGCCTATCCGCCGATCAGCAAACGCCTGGGCGAGCAGGGCAAGGTGATCGTGCGCGTGCTGATCGGCACCGACGGCACCGCGCAGAACGCCGAAATTCGCCAGTCCAGCGGCTACGAGCGCCTGGACCAGGCGGCGCTGGCCACCGTCCTGAAGTGGCGCTACGTGCCGGGCAAGCGCGGCGGCGTGCCCGAGGCCATGTGGTTCAACGTCCCGATCAACTTTGTCCTGGAGTAGCAATGGAATCGCAATTCGGCCTGGCCAACCTCTGGACGCAGGGCGACCTCGTCACCCGCGGCACGGCCATCCTCCTGCTGGGAATGTCGCTGGCGTCGTGGATGGTGATCATCGTCAAGGCGCTGGACCTGCGCCGCTACAGCAGCCAGTCGCGCGCCGTCGAAAGCTTCTGGCATGCGGCCGACTTCGCCGACGGCCTGAACAAGCTGGGCACGGACCCGGCCAACCCCTACCGCACGCTGGCGCTGGAGGGCCGCGAAGCCGCCGCGCACCACAACGCGCAGCCGCAGTTGCACGATTCGCTCGATGCCAGCGAGTGGCTCACCCGCAGCCTGCGCAACTCCATCGACGAATCCACCGCCCGGCTGCAGTCCGGCCTGGCGGTGCTGGCCTCGGTGGGCTCGACGGCGCCCTTTGTCGGCCTGTTCGGCACCGTCTGGGGCATCTACCACGCCCTGCTGTCCATCAGCGTTGCCGGGCAGGCCACCATCGACAAGGTGGCCGGCCCGATCGGCGAGGCGCTGATCATGACGGCGCTGGGCCTGGCGGTGGCGATTCCGGCCGTGCTGGGCTACAACGCGCTGGTACGCGGCAACAAGGCGGTGCTGTTCAAGCTCAACCGCTTCGCCCACGACCTGCACGCCTACTTCGTGACGGGGGCCCGGATTTCCGCCGGCGGCAGCACGGCCACCCGCGTGGTGCCGATGAAGAAGGGAGGCTGACATGGCCTTCGGAACCCAGGACGAGACCGACGACGTGATGAACGAGATCAACATGACGCCGCTGGTGGACGTCATGCTGGTGCTGCTGATCATCTTCATCATCACCGTGCCCGTGATGAAGCATTCGGTGAACATCGACCTGCCGCGGGCCACCAACCAGCCGCAGGACACCAAGCCGCAGACCGTCCGCCTGTCGGTCGACGCCGGCGGCAACTACCACTGGAACGAAAGCCGCGTCGAAGACAAGGACCTGCAGCGGCTGCTGCAGGCCGAGGCGGCCAAGGACCCGCAGCCCGAGCTGCACATCCGCGGCGACAAGGAAGTGCGCTACGAGCGGGTCGCGCAGGCCATGGCCGCAGCCCAGCAGTCGGGCCTGCGCAAGATCGGATTCATCACCGAACCCAAGGCACCATGAACGCTTCCCGTCCCGAGGCCGCGGCGACGCCCTTGCCCGCGCCTGCGCCGGAGCGCCCGCCCCTGCTGGAGAGCAGCCAGCTGCTGCAAGGCCACCGGCAGGTGGAAATCAACCACAACGGCGAGCTCTACCGGCTGCAAGCCACCCGCACCGGCAAGCTCATCCTGACGAAATAAAGCTCCGTTCCGCCTGAGCGTGTGGGGCTCACAAAAGCTGCCGTTCGCCCTGAGCTTGTCGAAGGGCTCACGCGCTCGTTGCAGGCTTCGACAAGCCCAGCCCGAACGGGCCAGGAGGCTTACAACCCCAGCGCCGCAATGCCGGCGCGGGCGATCTGGGCATCTTCGGTGGATTTCACCCCACTGACGCCCACGGCACCCAGGCACTGCCCGTCCTTGAGGATGGGAACGCCGCCTTCCAGCATGCCTTGCAGCTGCGGTGCGCTGAGGAAGGAATAGCGGCCGCCGTTGATGATCTCCTCGTAGACGCGGCTTTCGCGCCGGCCCAGCGCGGCGGTGTTGGCCTTGGCCGGTGCGATGTGGGCCGAGATGGCCGCAGCGCCGTCCAGCCGCTGCAGCCACAGCAAATGGCCGCCGTCGTCGACGATGGCGATGCTCACGGCCCAGTTGTGCTTCAGGGCCTCGGCTTCGGCGGCAGCGGCAATCGCTTTCAGGTCAGCCAGCTCAAGGGTGTTTTTGGTCTTCATGTCCCAAGGATAGCGCGCGGCCATTGAACCAACCTAGAATGCGCCCATCTAACGTCCACTCGGCAAAAAGGAGCTTTCGCATGAACGAGCAAGTCCAGACCCCTTACGGTTACGGCCATGCCGTGCCGGCGGAACAGCGCAACAAGGTCCTGCGCAACACCTACTGGCTGCTGGCCCTCAGCCTGGTGCCCACGGTGCTGGGCGCCTGGCTGGGCGTGGCCACCGGCATCACCCGCGGGCTGACCGGCGGCATCGGCCTGATCGTCTTCCTGGTCGGCGCCTTCGGCTTCATGTACGCCATCGAGAAGACCAAGAACTCGGCGGCCGGCGTGCCGGTGCTGCTGGCGTTCACCTTCTTCATGGGCCTGATGCTCTCGCGCATGCTGGCCATGATCCTGGGCATGAAGACCGGCACCAGCATCGTGATGACCGCGTTCGGCGGCACCGCCGGCGTGTTCTTCGTCATGGCGACGCTGGCCAGCGTCATCAAGCGCGACCTGTCGGGCATGGGCAAGTTCCTGTTCGTCGGCGCCCTGGCGGTCATGATCGGCGCCATCATCAACGTGTTCGTGGGCTCCACCGTCGGCATGCTGGTGATCAGCGTCCTCGTGATCGGCATCTTCAGCGCCTACATGCTGTACGACCTCAAGCGCATCATCGACGGCGGCGAGACCAACTACATCAGCGCCACGCTGGCGCTGTACCTGGACATCTTCAACGTGTTCCAGGGCCTGCTGGCACTGCTGGGGCTGACGAGCAGCAACGACTGATCCGCTTCGCTCAAGGCGAAAACAAGGGGCCCTGCGGGGCCCCTTGTCCTTGGGCGGGCCTACTCGGCCCGATGGAACACCGCGATCGATTCCACGTGCGCCGTGTGCGGGAACATGTTCACCACACCGGCGGCCGTGCAGCGGTAGCCCGCCTGGTGCACCAGCAGCCCGGCATCGCGGGCCAGGGTGGCCGGGTTGCAGCTGACGTAGACGATGCGCTGGGGCGGCTGCCAGCCCGGCGCCAGGGAGGGCTCCTGGTGCAGGTCGGCCAGGGCCTTGGCCAGTGCGAATGCGCCTTCGCGCGGCGGGTCCACCAGCCATTTCTCGGCCCCACCATCCGCCGCCAGCTGCTGCGGCGTCGTCTCGAACAGGTTTCGTGCTACAAATTCGGTAGCTGCCAGCGGGCTTCCGGTGCGGGCTGCAGCCCGATTTAACTCGTAATTTGCGCGGGAACGGGCCACCAGGGCCTCGCTGCCCTCGATCCCCAGCACCTCGCGCGCGCGGGTGGCCAAGGGGAGCGTGAAGTTGCCCAGCCCGCAAAACCAGTCGATCACCCGCTCCTGCGGCTGCGGATCCAGCAGGCGCAGCGCCCGCGCCACCAGCACGCGGTTGATGTGCGGGTTGACCTGGGTGAAATCTGTCGGCTTGAACGGCATGGTGATGCCGAATTCGGGCAGCGCATAGCTCAGCTGCGGGCCGGAGCCCGGATCCAGCAGGTGCACCGTGTCCGGACCTTTGGGCTGCAGCCACCACTGCACGCCGGGATGCGCCGCGGCAAAGTCGCGCAGCTTGGCCAGGTCGCCGGCGCTGAGCGGCTCCAGGTGCCGCAGCACCAGCGCGGTGACCTCGTCGCCGCAGGCCAGCTCGATCTGCGGACAGGTCTCGATCGCCTCCATCGAGCCGATCAGCCCGCGCAGCGGCAGCAGCAGGTCGCTCACGTGCCTGGGGACCACGTGGCACTCGCGGATGTCCGCCACGTAGCGGCTCTTGCGCTCGTGGAAGCCGACCAGCACGGTTTCCTTCTTGCGCACGTGCCGCACGGAGAACCGGGCCCGCCAGCGGTAGCCCCAGGCCGGGCCTTCGATCGGGCGCAGCACCGTCTCGGCCTTCACTTTTCCCAGGTGCCAGAGGTTGTCCTCCAGCACGCGCTGCTTGATGGCGACCTGGCCGCCGACGTCCAGGTGCTGCATCTTGCAGCCGCCGCAGGCGCCCTCGTGCAGGCCGAAGTGCGGGCAGCGCGGCCGCACCCGCTGCGAAGACTCCCGGTGGATCTCGGTGAGCGTCGCCTGTTCCCAGTTGTTCTTCCTGCGGTTGACCTTGGCCGAGACCCGCTCGAAGGGCAGCGCGCCGTCGATGAACACCACCTTGCCGTCGGGCCGCCGTGCCACGCCTTGCGCTTCGATGTCCAGGGCATCCACCGCGAGCCAGCCCTCGGGCAGCGCCGGCTTGTCGTTCACTACTGTCATTGCGCGATTGTCTCAGGTGCATACTGCCCCTTCGCCCCGGAGCACCACGATGGACATCCGCATCTGCATCGACGTCGACGACCTGGAACGGGCCATCGCCTTCTACACCCGGGGGCTCGACCTCAAGCTCGGCCGGCGGCTGGGCAGCGACTGGGCCGAGCTGCTGGGCGGCGGCAGCGCCATCGACCTGCTTCTGAACCCGCCCGGCAGTTCACCGCTGGGCCAGGACCATCCGCAAAAGCGCGACTACGCGCGCCACTGGACGCCGGTGCACCTGGACTTCGTGGTCACGGACATCGACGCGGCGGCCGCCAAGCTGATGGCGCTGGGCGCCACGCTCGAACGCCCGGTGCAGGACCGCCGATGGGGCCGCATGGCCAGCATGGCCGACCCGTTCGGCCACGGCATCGACCTGCTGGAGTTCCGAGGCCGCGGCTACGACGAAATGCTCGGGGCCCCTTAGCCCCACGCCTTGAGGTACTCGTCCCAGTGCGGCTCGGTGGGCGCCAGGTTGCCCAGCGTGGACTTCACCAACGCGACCTCCTGGTCGTACTCGGCCTCGGTCAGGCCGCCGCGCATCTTCTGGAAGCGGCAGTACAGCAGGTAGGTGTTCATCACGTCCGTCTCGCAGTAGCGGCGGATGTCCTCCAGCTTGCCTTGCAGGAAGGCGGGGTAGACCTGCGAGCCGTCCATGCCCAGCTTGCCGGGAAAGCCGCACAGCTTGGCCATGGCGTCCAGCGGCGCGTTGGCCCGCGGCTGGTACATCGCCAGCAGGTCCATCAGGTCCAGGTGGCGCATGTGGTAGCGGCTGATGTAGTTGTTCCACTTGAACTCGCGGTCGTCGTCGCCCAGGTCCCAGTACTTGTCGGCCACCACGCCGTGCCGCAGCCCGCGGTAGTGCAGCACCGGCAGGTCGAAGCCGCCGCCGTTCCAGCTCACCAGCTGCGGCACGTGCTTCTCGATCGTGTTGAAGAAGGTCTGGATCACCTTGCCTTCGCTGGCGTTGTCGCGGTCGACGAACGAGTGGATGCGCAGGCCCTCGGCGTTGCGGAAGACGCAGCTGATCACCAGCACCCGCTGCAGGTAGTGCGGCATGAAGTCGCCCTGCCCCTTGTCCTTGCGCTCCTCGCACCAGGCGCCGTAGACCTGGGCGTCCGTCGCGTCGGACGGCGCTCCGCGCAGCGCGCGCAGGCCGGCCACGTCCGGAATCGACTCGATGTCGAAGACGAGAACCGGCCAGGTCATCGCACGCAGCCCGTCATCCCGGCGTGTTCCTTCAAAACAGCGCTTCCTTGTCGATGCCGTTGCGCGTCATGTGCCGGCGCAGCTTGAGCAAAGCCTCGTTCTGGATCTGGCGCACGCGCTCCCGGGTGAGGCCCAGGCGGTCGCTGAGCACTTCCAGCGTCTCGGGCTCGCGGTCGTGCAGGCCGAAGCGGCCTTCCAGCACTTCCTGCTCGCGGCTGGTCAGCGTCTCGATCCAGTTGGCCAGCAGCCGCTCGACTTCGTGGTTCTGCGCGATGCCCGTCGGGTCCGGCGTGACGTCATCGGCCATCGAGTCGCCCAGCGTGCGCTCGTCCTCGCCCCGGTCGACGGTAGCGTCCAGCGAGCGCGGCGTCTCGGCCATGGCCAGCAGCTGCGCGACTTCCTGGACCTCGCGTCCCAGCAGGGCCGCCACGTCTTCGACCCGGACGCCCTCGCCTTCGAAGCCGTTGCGGCGCGCCGCGAAGGCCGGGTCGTTCTCCAGCGTGCGGCGGGCGCGCAGCACCTGCTGCAGCTCGCGCACCACGTGCACGGGCAGGCGGATCACTCGGCCCTGGTTCATCACGGCCCGCTCCACCGCCTGGCGGATCCACCAGGTGGCATAGGTGGAAAAACGGAAGCCGCGCTCGGGCTCGAACTTCTCGATCGCGTGCATCAGGCCGAGGTTGCCTTCCTCGATCAGGTCGGACAGCGGCACGCCGCGGCCCAGGTAGCCCTTGGCGATGCTCACCACCAGCCGCAGGTTGTGCTCGATCATGGACTGGCGCGCCTCGAAGTCGCCGGCACGGGCGCGGGTGGCGGCCTCGAACTCCTCCTGGGGAGTGAACAGCTCGGTGCGGCGGATGTCGCGCAGGTAGAGCGTGAGCGTGTCGGTGGACTCGCCGGCCAGGTCGGCCGGAAGGTCCCGCACCGGAAGGTCTTCGGGCGCGGCGCCTGCGTCCGTTCCGCTTTCGCTGGCGCCGGGAAGCTCGGGCTTGGCCTGTCCCTTGCGCTTGCCCATGCCTTACCTCGCCTGGAGGTACTTGGCCGGATCGACCGGCTTGCCCTGGCGCCGGATCTCGAAGTGCAGCTTGACCCGGTCGGTGTCGCTGGACCCCATCTCGGCGATCTTCTGCCCCTTGCGCACGGTCTGGTCTTCCTTGACCAGCAGCTGCTGGTTGTGCGCGTACGCGGTGAGGTAGGTGTTGTTGTGCTTGAGGATGATGAGGTTGCCGTAGCCGCGCAGGCCGGCGCCGGCGTACACCACGCGGCCGTCAGCGGAAGCGAGCACCGGGTCGCCCGGCTTGCCGGCGATGTCCAGCCCCTTGTTCTTCACCTCGTCGAAACCGGCCAGCACCGTGGCGTTGCCGGGCGCGGGCCAGCCCCAGGCCACCTCGTCGTCCCCGGGCACGGCGGGCGGCGACGACGCGGGGCCCGGCACGGCTGCCGTGACCGTGGCCCGCGGCGCGCTGGCCGCGGGCGTGCTGGCCGCTGCCACGGGCGCCGAGGCGGCTGCGGCGGGCAGCGGCGCGCTGGCGGGGGCGGCGGGCGGCGCCACGGGACGCGCCACAGCGACTTCGGGCGCGCTGCCCGGGGGCGGCACCACGCGCAGCACCTGCCCCACCTCGATCACGTTCGGGTTCTCGAGGTTGTTCCAGCGCACCAGGTCGCGCCAGTTCTGCCCGTTTTCCAGCGCCACGCGGATCAGCGTGTCGCCTTGGCGAACCGTGTAGTAGCCCGGCTTGCCGGCATTCTCGGCACCGGGCAGCGGCTTGGGCGTTTCCACCGGCATCGCCACCACCGCCGGCTGTACCACGGTGGCGCCGGTGCTTCGGTCTTCCACCGGCGCGGGGGCGCGCGAGGTGGATGCGCATCCGGCGAGAACGAGCCCGGCGAGCATCAGGGCACTGCTGTTCCACCGGTGCCTGATCGTATCGAGCATCTGCGATTGTTCCTTCAAGCGATGCCTGATTTTAGGGGGACAAAGTGGACCGCCTCAAGCACGGTTCGCCTCACTTCGCGGCTGGTTTTTTCCAGCACCACCAGCGCCTGCGCACCGCCCGGCATCACCGTGGGCGCAACGATGCGCCCGCCTGCCGCGAGCTGGTCGATCCAGGCTTGCGGCACCGCGTCGCCGCCGGCCGCGGCGATGATGCCGGCGTAGGGCGCGCCCTTGGCAAAACCCAGCATGCCGTCGCCGAACAGCAGGTGCACGTTGGGCAGCCGCAGCAGGCGCAGGTTCTCGCGGGCCTTGTCATGCAGCCCGCGCAAGCGCTCGATGCTGTACACCTCGGTGGCCACCCGGCCCAACACCGCGGCCTGGTAGCCGCAACCGGTGCCGATCTCCAGCACCCGGCCGAGCTTGGACGCGCCCTGGGGACGGCCCGCCAGCAGGAGCTCGACCATCCGCGCCACCACACTGGGCTTGGAGATCGTCTGGCCCAGCCCGATCGGCAGGCTGGTGTCCTCGTACGCCTGGTTCACCAAGGCGCTGTCGACAAAGCGGTGGCGCTCCACCGTGCCCATCGCGGCCAGCACCTGGGCATCGGCAATGCCCTGGGCGGCCAGCTTGGCCACCATGTTGCTGCGCACGGCGTGCGAGTCCAGGCCCAGCCCCTGCGGCCGGCTTTCCAAGGCTTTTGGCACGGCAGCCCGCACCGACTGGACGCGAGCAGCTTCCTTTTTGATAGCGTTTGGCGTGCCCTGAACGCGATCGAGCCGGGCCGGGAAAGCGGGGCGGCGGTTCATGGCGCGCCCGCGCGGCCCAGGCCGAAGCGCTGCACGTTCTGCGACCAGGCCTGCAGGCCCGCATGGTCGGTCAGGTCCACCTTCAGCGGCGTGATGGAGACGCGGCCCTGCGTCGTGGCGTGGAAATCGGTGCCGTCCGCGCCATCCTTGGCGGGGCCGGCGCCGCCGATCCAGTACATGGTCTGCCCGTGCGGGCTGGACTGCGCGATGACTTTCTCGGCCGCATGGCGCCGCCCCAGCCGGCAGACCTCGAACGCACCCAGCGCCTCGTAGGCGCGGTTCGGGATGTTGACGTTCAGCAGGAACGGCGTGGGCTGCCCGAGCCGGTGCTCGATCACCTGCTGGACCAGCTCGCGCGCCTTGCGGCCCGCGGCCTCCAGATGGGCCCAGCCCTTTTCCACCTGCGAGAACGCAATCGCCGGCACGCCGAACAGGTAGCCTTCCATCGCGGCGCCCACGGTGCCGGAATAGATGGTGTCGTCGCCCATGTTGGCGCCGTTGTTGATGCCGCTGACCACCAGGTCGGGCGTGTAGCCCAGCAGCCCGGTCAAGGCGATGTGCACGCAGTCCGCCGGGGTGCCGTTGATGTACCTGAAGCCGTTGGCGGCCTCGTGCACGTACAAGGGGGAATGCAGCGTCAGCGCGTTCGACTTGGCACTGTTGTTGTGCTCCGGCGCGACCACTTCGACGTCGGCCAGATCCTGGATGGCTTCGTACAGGGCGGCGAGGCCCGGCGCCTGGTAGCCGTCGTCGTTGGAAATGAGAATTTTCATCGGGGCAAGCAGTTCGAATCGATTGTAGGGCTCGGTCGCCGCAGGGACATTGGGGACAGGATGCGCAGCCTATGATTTGCCGCAAAGGAGAACTGCGATGCATGCCTGGCTTTGCGAAGACCCCGTCGGTGTCGATGCCCTGCAATGGAAGGAGCTGCCCACGCCCGAGCCCAAGGCCGGCGAGGTGCTCATCGAGATCAAGGCCGCCAGCCTGAACTTCCCCGACCTGCTGATCGTGCAGAACAAGTACCAGCACAAGCCGCCGCTGCCCTTCGTGCCGGGCTCCGAATACGCGGGCGTCGTGCAAGCGGTCGGCGAAGGCGTGACGCAGTTCAAGACCGGCCAGAGTGTGGCCTGCCTCTCCGGCACCGGGGGCTTCGCCACGCACACCATCGCGCCGGCCAAGCTGTGCATGCCGCTGCCCCCGGGGTTCCCGCACGTGGACGCAGCGGCGTTCATCATGATCTACGCCACCTCGCACCACGCGCTGGTGGACCGCGCGCAGCTCCAGGCCGGCGAGACCGTGCTGGTGCTGGGTGCGGCAGGCGGCGTGGGCACGTCCGCGATCCAGATCGCCAAGGTGATGGGTGCGAGGGTGATCGCAGCTGCCTCCACCGACGAGAAATGCGAGCTGTGCAAGTCGCTCGATGCCGACGCCACCATCAACTACAGCCGCGAGAACCTGCGCGAGGCCATCAAGGCCGCCACCGACGGCAAGGGCCCGGACGTGATCTACGACCCGGTGGGCGGCGACTATGCCGAGCCCGCCTTCCGCTCCATCGCCTGGCGCGGCCGCTACCTGGTGGTGGGCTTCGCCTCGGGACCGATCCCCGCGCTGCCCATGAACCTGCCCCTGCTCAAGGGCGCCTCGGTGGTCGGCGTGTTCTGGGGCGACTTCGCCCGGCGCGAGCCGCAGGCCAACCAGGCCATGATGGGCCAGCTGGCGCAGTGGTACGCCCAGGGCAAGGTCAAGCCCGTGATCGACCGCACCATGCCCATGAGCGAGCTGAAGGCCGCCTACGCCCACATGGGCTCGCGCGGCGTCAAGGGCAAGCTCGTGATGGTGAACTAGCGGGCAGTCACCTCCCGGCGCGTGGACCGCACCGGAACACGTGCAGTGCGCTCCCCCTTGTGAGAAGGAGCTGGCTTGCCGGGCCTTCTCAAACCAGCTGCGCTACAGAGAATCAGCCGCCGTATAATTGCGGCCTGTCGCGGTGGCTGTAGCTCAGTTGGTAGAGTCCCAGATTGTGATTCTGGTCGTCGTGGGTTCGAGTCCCATCAGCCACCCCACCCCTCCTCACACGGCCTCCCAGGCCTCCTGCAGCTTCAGGCAGCCAGGGCAAATCGCTCGTCGTTGGCCTTGAGTTCATCCAGCGTCGGCACTTCCTTCTCGATCATCTTCGCCACGGCTTTCTCGGCCAGCTTCAGGTCGTAGGCAACCTGAAGGTTCATCCACGACTGCGCATCTCCGCCAAAGAAACGAGCCAAACGCAACGCCGTGTCGGGGGTGATGCCGCGGGTCTCGCGCACGATCTCATTCACGCGCGCCGGCGGAACGTGCAAAAGCTTCGAAAGCGCATGCGAGGTGATGCCTAGCGGCTTCAGGTACTCCTCCCGGAGAATCTCACCGGGATGAATGGGGCGCATTCCATTCTTCATCTCAAGATCCCTTCTGGCCTTTTGGGCCGGCTTTCCAACCACTGCATCAGTGGTAATCAACGATCGCGACGTTCTTGGGTCCTTCGTCGGTCCAGACAAAACATACCCGCCATTGGTCATTGATGCGAATGCTGTGCTGTCCGGCCCGGTCGCCTGCCAATGCCTCCAGGCGATTGCCCGGCGGGGACTTCAGGAACGAGAGAGTTGCAGCACTGTCGAGCATCTGGAGCTTGCGCTCAGCAGAAGCCTTGATGCCGCCGAACTTCCTGTTCTTGCCTGCAGTGAACAACTGCTGGGTGTCAGGGCAGCTGAAGGACTGGATCGCCATCATGCCATTCTAGGCTGTTTATCGATAACCGGTAAACAGCCGATCCCAGGCGTCCCGGGCACACCCATTGCCCCTGCAGGCCAGCGCCTGTGCGCGACGGTCGGCCCGCGCCCTGGCGGCGCTCATGGAGAGTGACATGCACAACACATTCGGCGCCCGCGCCACCTTGCGGCTGGGTCCCCACGAGTACGAAATCTTCCGGCTCTCCGCCCTGGACGGTACCGGCGGCACGATATCGCGGCTTCCCTATTGCCTGCGCATCCTGCTGGAGAATTTGCTGCGCCGCGAAGACGGCGTCACGGTGACGCGCGAAGACATCCTGGCCCTGGCACGCTGGGATCCGGCGCAGACCCAGGCACGGGAGATCTCCTTCATGCCCGCGCGAGTCGTGCTGCAGGACTTCACCGGCGTGCCCTGCGTGGTCGACCTGGCCGCCATGCGCGATGCCATGGCCGAGCTGGGAGGCGATCCCTCCCGCATCAACCCGCTGCAGCCGGTGGAGCTCGTCATCGACCACTCGATCCAGGTCGATGCCTTCGGCAGCGCCCAGGCGTTTGCCCAGAACGTGGAGCTCGACTACCAGCGCAACGCGGAGCGCTATGCCTTCCTGCGCTGGGGCCAGCAGGCCTTCCGCAACTTCAAGGTGGTGCCGCCCAACACGGGCATCGTCCACCAGGTGAACCTGGAGCACCTGTCGCGCGTGGTGTTCACCTCCGACGAGAACGAGGCCAACGAGGGCGGCGGCCTGCCGCAGGCCTACCCGGATACGTGCGTGGGGACCGACTCCCACACGCCCATGGTCAACGGCCTGGGCATCCTGGCCTGGGGCGTGGGCGGCATCGAGGCCGAGGCCGCGATGCTGGGGCAGCCGATTTCCATGCTGATCCCCGAAGTCGTCGGCGTGCGGCTGGCCGGCGTCCTGGCCGAAGGGGCCACCGCCACCGACCTGGTGCTCACGGTCACCGAGCTCCTGCGCAGGAAAGGCGTGGTCGGCAAGTTCGTCGAGTTCTTCGGCCCGGGCGTGGCCAGCCTGGCCCTGGCGGACCGCGCCACCATCGGCAACATGTCGCCCGAGTACGGTGCCACCTGCGCCATCTTCCCGCCCGACGAGGTGACGCTGCAGTACCTGCGCCTGACCGGCCGTTCCGAAGAGCGCATCGCACTGGTCGAGGCCTACATGAAGGAGCAGGGCCTGTTCCGCACGGCCGAGAGCCCCGAGCCGGTGTTCACCGACGTGCTGGAACTCGACCTGGCCACGGTCCAGCCCAGCGTCGCCGGTCCGCGGCGGCCGCAGGACCGCATCGACCTCGGCAAGGTGAAGCCGGCCTTCCAGGAGGCTCTGCCTTCATTGCTGCCGCAAGGCGGCGAGCTGGCGCGCACGCAAAAGGACGCCGCCAACGCCGAAAGCGGCGCGGGCGCCGACAAGGAAGGTGTGTGGGGGGAAGGATCGGGCGGCGTCGCCGGAACCGATGCGTCCGGGGCCTCGCAGGCGGTGTCGGATGCATCGCCCGCGCGGGCGGCGGAGCAGATCGACCACGGGTCCGTGGTGATCGCCGCCATCACCAGCTGCACCAACACCAGCAACCCGGCTGTGATGGTCGCAGCCGGGTTGCTCGCCAAGAAGGCGGTGGAGCGCGGCCTGGCGCGCAAGCCCTGGGTCAAGACCTCGCTGGCACCGGGCTCGCTGGTGGTGACTGAGTACTACCGGCGCGCGGGGCTGGAACGCTACCTGGACGAGCTGGGATTCCAGACCGTGGGCTACGGCTGCACCACCTGCATCGGCAACTCCGGGCCGCTGCCCACCAGCGTCTCGCAGGAGATCCAGGACCGCGGGCTGGTGGCCTGCGCCGTGCTCTCGGGCAACCGCAACTTCGAGGGCCGCATCAACTCCGACGTGCGCGCCAATTTCCTCATGTCACCCCCGCTGGTGGTGGCCTATGCCATCGCCGGACGCATCGACTGGGACGTGTACAACGAACCCATCGCAACCGACCGCGACGGACGTCCCGTGTTCCTCAAGGAGCTGTGGCCCAGTTCCATCGAGGTCGAGGAAACCATCCGCTCGTCCATCGAGTCGGACATGTACCGGCGCAGCTATGCGGGAGTGTTCGAGGGCGACGAACGCTGGAAGTCCATGGACATTCCCGCGGGCAGCCGCTTCGACTGGGACCCGCAGTCGACCTACGTGCGCCAGCCGCCCTACTTCGCCGGCATGCCGCCGCACGCCCCGCAGGCGGTGCCGGAAATCCGCGGCGCCCGGGTCGTGGCGCTCCTGGGCCACAGCGTGACGACCGACCACATCTCGCCCGCCGGCAGCATCAGGAAGGACTCGCCCGCGGGCACCTACCTGGTCTCGCAAGGCGTGGAGCCCAGGGAGTTCAACTCGTACGGCTCGCGCCGCGGCAACCACGAAGTGATGGTGCGCGGCACCTTCGCCAACGGCCGCATCCGCAACCAGCTGGTGCCGCAGCGCGAAGGCGGCTGGACCACGTACTTCCCCACCGGCGAGATTGTCAGCATCTACGATGCCGCAGAGCGCTACCAGCGCGATGGCGTGCCGCTGGTGGTGATCGCCGGCAAGGAGTACGGCAGCGGCTCCTCGCGCGACTGGGCGGCCAAGGGCCCCCAGCTGCAAGGCGTCAAGGCTGTGGTGGCCGAGAGCTATGAGCGCATCCACCGCTCCAACCTCGTCGGCATGGGCATCCTGCCTTTGCAATTCCTGGCCGGCGAGTCGGCCCAGGCGCTGGGCCTTGACGGCACGGAAACGCTGGACTTCGAGGGGATCACGGACACGGTGGGCAGCGGCTTCGCCAATGGGCGCGCCATCCGCGCCCGCGCGCGCGGCGAAGACGGCCAGGTGACCGAGTTCCAGTTGCTGGTGCGCATCGACACGCCGCAGGAGGTGCTGTACTACCGGCACGGCGGCATCCTGCAATACGTGCTGCGGCAGCTGCTGGGGGACACGGAAGCGCCCCAGCCGATGGCCGGGGGCGCGCAGGAAGCGGTGCAGACGCCGGCCAGCGAGCCGGACGCACACGTCGAGGAAGGCTCGATCGAGTCCTTCCCCGCGAGCGACCCTCCCGCTTACTGAATGCCCGGGGTGGGCTTGGGCACCAGGATCTGCGCCTTGAACCGGTCCTTGAGCAGGTTGTAGTAGGCCAGGCTCTCGCCCGCCGTCCACCACCGCTCGTACTGCATCCGCTCCTGTTTGGCCGCCTCGGGATCCGGGGCCGGGCGGGGCACCGCCTTGTTGACCTTGACCACGGCGTAGCCTTGCGCGCCCAGGTCCACGCCGATCCAGGCCGGCAGGGCTGCCGGGTCCGCCCGCAGCGCCGCCTCGACGACCGGCTGCGGCTGCTTCTGGGCGTCCTCGCGTGACACCACCACGCTGGCGGGCAGGCTGGCAGAGCCGGGGTTGGCCTTCCAGGCCGCGAGCTTGTCCGCGCCTTCCTTCCTGGCGAGTTCGGCGCCGCGATCGGCCAGCAAGCGCTGCCGCACCTCGGCCTTGACTTCCTCGAAGGGGCGGGCGCGCGCCGGCTGGTATTGCGTCACGCGGCCCGCGACCATCTGGCTGGGACCGACCTCGACGGCCTCGGTGTTGCGCTTCTTCTCGATGCTGTCCGGCGAGAACAGCGCGCCGATGAACTTCGCGTTCGCCAGCGGCCCCGTCACGCCGGGAGCGGGCACACGCGTGATGCCCGTGGCTGTCTTCAGTTCCAGCTTGAACCGCTCGGCCACCGACTTCAGGCCATCGGCCGATTCGTACGCGGCGTTGCTGAAGGCATCCGCCGACTCGGCGAACTTGCGTTGCGCCTGCTGCTTCTTGAGGTCGGCCTCCAGTTCGGGCTTCATCTCCTCGAAGGTGCGCTGGCGCGGCGCCTTCACGTCGGTCAGCTTGATGATGTGCCAGCCGAACTCGGTCTCGACCAGCGGGCTGATCTCGTCCTTCTTCAGCGCGAAGGCCGCGTCTTCAAAGGGCTTGGTCATGGCGCCGCGCGAGAAGAAATCGAGGTCGCCGCCGTTGGGCGCCGAGCCCGGGTCCTGCGAGTTCTTCCTGGCGACGTCGGCGAAAGCCGCGGGCGCCTTATTCACCGCGTCGAGCAGTTCCTGCGCCTTGGCCTTGGCCTTCTCGCGATCGGCGGAGGACGCACCCTTGGGCACGGCCACCAGGATGTGGCTGGCACGGCGCTCTTCCTGGCTGGCCAGGCGGGCGACGTTCTGCTCGTAGTAGGTCCTGAGGTCCTGCTCGTTGATCGCCAGCGTCTTGCGCACGGTGTCCAGGTCCAGCACCACGTACTCGATGCTGGCCTGCTCGGGAGCCTGGAACAATTGCGGGTTGGCCTTGTAGAACGCCTCGAGTTCCGCATCCGCGGGGTTGGCCTTGGCCGCGTACTCCGCGGCGTCGAAGCGGGCCACCTGCACCTCGCGCTTTTCGAAGTACGCGCCCAGCGCCACGTTGGCCTGCGCCGGCGTGGCGATGCCGGTCGTCGCGATGCCGGCCAGGACCTGGCGCGTGGCCAGGTCCTGGCGGACCTGGTTCTCGAACATCTCGGGGGTCAGGCCCTGCGCTCCCACCAGCTGCTTGTAGCGCGCCATGTCCAGCTTGCCGTCGGGGCCGCGCAGCGAGGCGATTACCTCGTTCTGCTGCAGCTCCCGCGCGAGCCGCTGGTCGCTGGCCGCGAGCTTGGCGTGCGCAGCGGCGGCCGCGAGCACGCGGTCGCGAACCAGGCGCTCCAGCGTGCCGTAGCGCGCCTCGGGCGAATCGAGCAGCTTCAGGTCCAGCGACGGCATGGACTGGCGCAGGCGGTCCACTTCGATCTTGTGCTCCGCATCCCACTGTGCCTGGTCGATCTCGCGCCCATCGACCTTGGCAACGGCCTGGCCGCGGTCCTGCATGTTGGTGTAGCCCTCCAGGCCGAACAGCACGAAGGAAGGGATGATCAGCAGGAACATCACACCCATCATCAGCTTGGTGTGCTTGCGGACGAACTCGAACATGAGAAGCTCTCTTCGAAAAATGCACTGTGCTCAAAAAGCACGAAAGGCGAACAACTGTTCGCCTTCGGTCGCGTGGTGGGTGCTGACGGGATCGAACCGCCGACCTACGCCTTGTAAGGGCGCCGCTCTACCAGCTGAGCTAAGCACCCCACCGGAAACTTGTAGACACCCGCGGCCAATTCAGTTCAGCGCATCCTTGAGCGCCTTGCCGGGACGGAACTTGGGCACCTTGGCAGCCTTGATTTTAATCTGAGCGCCGGTGCGCGGATTGCGGCCGCTGCGCGCAGCCCGCTTGCCGACCGCGAACGTGCCGAAACCCACGAGCGACACCGAACCGCCTTTTTTCAACGTCGTCTTGACGGCGCCGATCATCGACTCCAGCGCGCGCGTGGCGGCGGCCTTGGAAATGTCGGCGTGTTTTGCGATGTGCTCAATCAGTTCGGTTTTGTTCACGGGGGCCCCTCGGTGAGAGAAAGAGTTGGACAGGTTGTCTCTTAAAAATTTATGTCTCCCCGTCCTGCGGCACGCTGGTCACACAGGTGCATGGGGCAAAACGCGGGAGACTTCTCTGGCGGCTGCGAGCCGCTGCGCTGATTAAAGCCACGGTGTCGGGCCGTGTCAATAAGTCATGCAGCTTTACAACAGCCGGCGCGGATTCTAGAGGGTTTCGGCCAGAGTCCATGCGGGCTGCAGCCCGGTTTCCGTGCGGCAGTGCGCAAAAATTGCGCATCGTGCGGCTCGCATTCAGTTACAAGGCGGCGGCGATGGCGCGGCCCAGATCCGAGGTGCCGGCGGTGCCCCCGATGTCGGGCGTGCGCGGCGCACCCGATCGGGGATCGAGCACCTTCTCGATGGCGGCGAGCACGGCGTCGTGCGCGTCCTTGTGGCCCAGGAATTCCAGCATCATGGCGCCGCACCAGATCTGCCCGATCGGGTTGGCGATGTTCTTGCCGTAGATGTCCGGCGCCGAGCCGTGCACCGGCTCGAACAGCGAGGGGAACTTGCGTTCCGGATTCAGGTTCGCGCTGGGCGCGATGCCGATGGTGCCGGTGCAGGCGGGCCCGAGGTCCGAGAGGATGTCCCCGAACAGGTTGCTCGCGACCACGACGTCGAAGAAGTCGGGCCGCTGCACGAAGTGCGCGGTGAGGATGTCAATGTGGAACTTGTCGAGCCTCACATCGGGATAGGCCTGGCCCATCTGCGCCACCCGCTCGTCCCAGTAAGGCATGGTGATCGCGATGCCGTTGGACTTGGTGGCGCTGGTCAGGTGCTTCTTCGGCCGCGACCGGGCCAGCTCGAACGCGAACTTCAGCACGCGGTCCACGCCGATGCGCGACATGACTGTCTCCTGCATGACGATCTCGCGCTCGGTGCCCGGGTACATGCGCCCGCCGATGCTGGAGTACTCGCCCTCGGTGTTTTCGCGGACGATGTACATGTCGATCTCGCCGGGCTCGCGGCGGCTGCCGTCCTTGCGCACCACGGGAGCGATGATGCCGGGCATCAGGCGGGCGGGACGAAGGTTCACGTACTGGTCGAACTCGCGCCGGAACAGCAGCAGCGACTGCCACAGGGACACGTGGTCGGCGATCTTTTCGGGCCAGCCCACCGCGCCGAAGAAGATGGCGTCGTGGCCGCCGATGCGGTCCTTCCAGTCGTCCGGCAGGTACTTGCCGTGCTTGTCGCAATAGTCCCAGCTGCCGAAATCGAAATGGTCGAACTGCAGGGGTAGGCCGAACTTCGTGGCGGCCGCCTCCATGACGCGCACGCCCTCGGGCATGACTTCCTTGCCGATGCCGTCGCCGGCGATGACTGCGATCCGTTGACTGTTCATGTGGCCCCCACGTTTGCCGCTAAGCGGCGGCACTGCCCCCCCGAGGGGACTTGAACTTGCTTGAAGCGGTTCTGCGCGGCGTTCATGCCCGCGATTCTGGCAGCGAACGCGCGGCCGCCGGGCGCACCACCAGGCTGACACCCGCGGCGGTCAGCGCGATGCCCGCGAGGGTCAGCAGCGTGATCGGTTCGCCGAACAGCGCCCAGGCCATCAGCGCGGTGGTGGGCGGCACGAGGTACAGCAGGCTGGTCACCGCGGTGGCGGCGCCCTTCTGGATCAGCAGGTACAGCAGCGAGCTGCCGCCCAGCGTGAGCGCCAGCACCGACCACGCCATGGCGCCGGCGAGTTCACCGTTCCACTTCATGCCCTCGGCCTCCAGCAGCGCCAGCGGCAGCGTGACGGCGAAAGCGGCGGCCAACTGCACCAGGCTGGCCGTGCGCACATCGCAGGGCGACACGAAGCGCTTCTGGTAGAGCGTGCCCACCGTGATGCTGAGCAAGGCGCCCAGGGCCAGCAGGATGTTCAGGGGATTGATCTCGCCCAGCCCCAGCTTCTGCCACACGACCAGGCCCAGCCCCGCCAGGCCCAACGCCAGCCCTTGCCACTGGCGGCCCGTGACCTGGCCTCCGCGCGAAGAAATCCAGACCGCCGTCAGCACCGGCTGCAGGCCGACGAGCAGCGCCGCGAGACCCGCGCCCATGCCGAGCTTCACCGCCGCCCACACGCCGCCCAGGTAGCCCGCGTGCATCAGGATGCCGGTGACGGCCAGGTGGCCCGCCTGCGCCCGGCTCACCGGCCAGGCCGCGCGGCTGAGCGCCGCCCACAGGGTGAAGCACGCCACGGAGAGGAGGAAGCGCGTCGCCAGGAACTTCATGGGGGGCGCATGCGGCATGCCGTACCGGGCCACGATGAACCCGGTGCTCCAGATCAGGACGAACACCGCGGGCATGGCCCGCACCAAGATGTCGGCACGAGAGTCGGTCGAATTCATATGGTTCTTGGGGACCTATCCGCGGGCCACCGCGGAACCGGCTCTGCCGGGCCGCTGGTGGCGCCCCCTTGAGGGGGAGGCGGCCAGCGGCCGCTTCGGGGGTGGGTCATTTCACGCGCTTGCGGATCTCGGGCAAGGCCTTTTGCAGGTAATAGGCCATGGACCACACGGTCAGGATGGCGGCGATCCAGATCAGCCAGGTGCCCCAGCTGCCCGTGTCGATCACTCCGAACAGGCGGCCGTCGAACAGCAGGAAGGGGATCGCGACCATCTGCGCCGTCGTCTTGAGCTTGCCCAGCATGTGCACGGCCACGCTGCGCGAGGCGCCGATCTGCGCCATCCATTCGCGCAGCGCCGAGATCGCGATCTCGCGGCCGATGATGATCAGGGCCACGAAGACGTCGGCGCGCCCCAGGTGCACCAGCACCAGCAGCGAGGCGCACACCAGGAACTTGTCGGCCACCGGATCCAGGAAGGCGCCGAACGCGGACGTCTGGTTCAGCTTGCGGGCCAGCCAGCCGTCCAGCCAGTCCGTCAGCGCGAACACCACGAACATCACCGTGGCGATCAGGTTCTGCACGCCGGGCTCGAGCCCGAGGTAGAACACCCCGACGATCAGCGGGATCGCGACGATGCGCGTCCAGGTCAGGACCGTGGGAATGGTGAAGAACATGCGCCGGATTCTGTCACGCCCGGCATGCGCCCCTCACTGCGTCGCTTCGGCCAGCGTGCGCAGCTGGAACTTCAAGTCATCGTTGTAGAGGAAGGTCTCGCTGAACTGCCAGGGCTGCGGCAGGTGGCCCACGGGCTCGAACGGAGCCGCCCGGCGAATGGCCAGCATCGCCATCTCGATCGTCTGCGGGGCGAACCGCGGCGTGCGCAGCACGACGATGTTGCGCACGGACCCGTCCCGATTGAGCTGGACCTGCAGCACCGGGATCGACTGCAGCGGATCGGGCAGCGGCCCGTCGTAGGTCTGGCCGGTGCTGGCCTCATGGATGCGGCGGGCGGCGCGCAGCTTGTACTCCTCCCAGCTGCGCGAGGCGCCCGACAGGTGCGATGCCGCCGCCGCCCCCGAGACGGTGGCAGGCTGCGCAGCGCCCGGCGCAGCCGGCGGCATGGGAGAAGTACCGCAAGCGGCCAGCAGGCCGGCCCAGGCCGTGGTGAGGGTCTTAATGAAGCGCACGGTAGATTTCCTCTGCCAGTTCACGTGAAATGCCTTCGACGGACGCGATGTCGTCCACCCCGGCCGAGGCCACGCCCCGGATGCCGCCGAAGCGTTGCAGCAGCCGCGCCCTTTTCTTGGCGCCGATGCCGGGAATCTCCTCGAGCTTGCTGCCGCCCACGCGCACCTTGGCGCGGCGGGCACGCATGCCGGTGATCGCGAAGCGGTGCGCCTCGTCGCGGATCTGGGCCACCAGCATCAGCGCCGCCGAATCCCTGCCCAGGTACACCTTCTCGCGGCCGTCGGCGAACACCAGCTCCTCCAGGCCGACCTTGCGGCCTTCCCCCTTCTCCACGCCGACGATCACGGACAGGTCCAGGCCCAGTTCGGCGAACACTTCGCGGGCCATGCTCACCTGGCCCTTGCCGCCGTCCACCAGCACCAGGTCCGGCAGGCGCGCAGCGCCCCCGCGCGCGGACGGCGCCTTCGCCGCGGGAGCCTGTTCCTCGGCCGCCTCCTGGTCCGGGGGCGGAGACGCGTCCGGCGAATCCCGCCCGGCCGCGGCCAGCCGGCTGTAGCGCCGCGCGAGCACCTGGCGCATCGCCGCGTAGTCGTCACCGGGCGTGATGCCTTCGATGTTGTAGCGGCGGTACTCGCCGTTCTGCATCTTGTGCTGGTGGAACACCACGCACGAAGCCTGGGTCGCTTCGCCCGCGGTGTGCGAGATGTCGAAGCACTCGATGCGGAAGCTGTCCAGGTTGTCCGGCGCCAGGTCCAGCGCGTCCACCAGCGCCCGGGTGCGGGCCTGCTGCGAGCCTTCTTCGGCCAGCAGCCGCGCGAGCTGGATCGCCGCGTTCTTCTCGGCCATCTCCAGCCAGAGCCGCCGCTGCTCGCGCGGATTGTGGACGGCGTTGATGCGCACGCCGGTCTGCTCGGACAAGGCCTCGACCAGCTCCCGGCTGACCGCCGCGCTGGTGATCAGCGCGGGCGGCACCGGCACGCCGATGTAGTGCTGGGCGATGAACGCCTCCAGCACCTGCACCTCGACCGGCTGCGCGGGCGCGGCGTCCTGCGCGTCGTCGAACGCCTGCACCACGCAAGCGTCTTCCACGTGCGTGGGAAAGTAGGCCCGGTCGCCCAGATGGCGGCCGCCCCGCACCATCGCCAGGTTGACGCAGGCCTTGCCGCCCTGCACCTTGACCGCCAGGATGTCCACGTCCTTGTCAGAGCCGGTATCCACCGACTGCTGGTGCAGCACCTTGGACAGCGCCGACATCTGGTTGCGCAGCTCGGCGGCCTGCTCGAACTCCAGCCTGCCGGCATGCTCCGCCATGCGTGCCTCCAGCGCCGCGAGCACCGACTGCGTGTCGCCGCGCAGGAAAGCCTCGGCGTTCTTCACGTCCTGGTGGTAGTCGCCGGCGCTCACGAGGTTCACGCAGGGGCCGGAGCAGCGCTTGATCTGGTAGAGCAGGCACGGCCGCGTGCGGTTGGCGAACACGGTGTCCTCGCAGGTGCGCAGGCGGAACACCTTCTGCAGCAGCTGGATCGATTCCTTGACGGCCCAGGCGCTGGGGTAAGGGCCGAAGTAGCGGTGCTTGCGGTCCACGGCGCCGCGGTAGTAGGCCACGCGGGGAAACTGCAGGGCCGTCTGACCTTCGGCCCCCACCTTGTCCGGCGCGCCGTGGATCTTGAGGTAGGGGTAGCTCTTGTCGTCGCGAAACAGGATGTTGAACCGGGGGTTCAACGCCTTGATGAGGTTGTTCTCCAGCAGCAGCGCCTCGGCTTCGGAGCGCACCACCGTGGTCTCCATCCGCGCGATCTTGCCGATCATGTGGCCGATGCGCGTGCCGCCGTGGTTCTTCTGGAAGTAGCTGGCCACACGCTTCTTCAGGTTGCGGGCCTTGCCGACGTAGAGCACGCCGCCGTCCGAGTCGAAGTAGCGGTACACCCCGGGCAGGTTCGGCAGGGCGGACACCTCCGCCAGCAACTGTTCTGAATGCACCTCTGACATGGCCTCGTATTATCCCGGCACCATGCGCTGGGACATCTTCTGCAAGGTCATCGACAACCACGGCGACATCGGCGTGTGCTGGCGGCTCGCGGCCGAGCTCGCCAGCCGCGGCGAACAAATGCGGCTGTGGGTGGACGATCCCTCGGCGCTGCCCTGGATGGCGCCCGGCGGCCAGGGCGGGATCGAAGTGCGGCACTGGAACGCGCCGGCCAGTGACGAGCCGGGCGACGTGGTGATCGAAGCCTTCGCCTGCAACCTGGATGAGAGCTTTGTCACGCGGATGGCTCAGCGCACGCGCGAAACCGGCGTGCAGCCGGTGTGGCTCAACCTGGAATACCTCTCGGCCGAAGCCTTCGTGGAGCGCAACCACCGCCTGCCCTCGCCCGTGCTCATGGGGCCGGGCCAGGGGCTGGTCAAGCACTTCTTCTACCCGGGTTTCACGGTGCGCACCGGGGGCCTGCTGCGTGAGCAGGACCTGGCGCAGCGCCAGCAAACGTTCGACCGCGCCGCCTGGCTCGGCCGGCTGGGCATCGCTCACCACGGCAAGCGCCTGGCCAGCCTGTTCTGCTACGAGCCGGCGGCGCTGCCGGCGCTGCTGGACCACCTCGCGCGAGGCCCCGAACCCATGCACCTGCTGGTGACCGCCGGCCGGGCCACGGCTGCGGTCCAAAAAGCCCTGCGGCCCGCCCCCGACCTGCGAGCAGCGCTATCGATTTCATACCTGCCGCTGCTGAGCCAGCGCGACTACGACCACCTGCTCTGGTCCTGTGACCTCAACTTCGTGCGCGGCGAGGATTCGCTGGTGCGCGCCTTGTGGGCCGGGCGCCCGTTCGTCTGGCACATCTATCCGCAGGATGACGACGCCCACCACGCCAAGCTGCGCGCCTTTCTCGACTGGCTGCAGGCGCCGCCTTCGCTGCGCCGCTTCCACGAAGCCTGGAACGGGTTGGATGCCGGTTCCCTGCCCGGCCTCGACCTCGAAGGCTGGAGGCAGGCCGGCGAGCAGGCCCGCACCCGCCTGCTGGCGCAGCAGGACCTGGCAAGCCAACTGCTCGGCTTCGCCGGCAAAACGGGTTAAAATCCGAGGCTTTGCGCCAGCCCCGACGGGGCCTTCGCGCCTTTTGCCGCAACCCCGGGCGTCGACGCCGAGCGGCCAACCTACGCTTGTACCAAGCCCCATGAAAATCGCTCAAGAAATCCGCGCCGGCAACGTCATCATGCAGAACGGCCAGCCCTGGGTCGTGCTCAAAACCGAATACTCGCGCGGCGGCCGCAATTCGGCCACCGTGCGCATGAAGCTCAAGAGCCTGCTGAACAACCAGGGCACCGAAACCGTGTTCAAGGCCGACGACAAGATGGACCAGATCGTGCTGGAGAAGAAGGACTGCACCTATTCCTACTTCGCCGACCCGATGTACGTCTTCATGGACGCCGAGTACAACCAGTACGAAGTGGAAGCCGAGAACATGGGCGACGCCCTGAACTACCTGGAAGACGGCATGCCTTCCGAGGTGGTGTTCTACGAAGGCAAGGCGATCTCGGTCGAACTGCCCACCAGCCTTGAGCGCGAGATCACCTGGACCGAGCCGGCCGTCAAGGGCGACACCTCGGGCAAGGTGCTCAAGCCGGCCAAGATCGCCACCGGTTTCGAGATCGGTGTGCCGATCTTCGTGGCACAGGGCGACAAGGTCGAGATCGATACCCGCACCGGCGAATACAGAAGGCGCGTCTGACCGGCCGCGCGGCCGCCGCTCCAGCCGTTCGTGCACACAGGCTCCGCAAGGAGCCTTTCTTTTGACGTCATGGAATTCGACCTCAGCCAGATCGCCGTGCCCTTCCGCATGCAGCCCGGCCTGCGGCGCCTGGCACCCGGCGCAACCCAGCTGACGGCCCTGACGTCCGGCTGCGCGCTGTTCCAGGAGAAGCGCCGGGTGCTGGAGGCCGGCCAATCGCGGCAGGTGGCGGCGGGCTTCGACCCGTCTGATGCTATCCAATCGATAGCTGATCGCGCGCGTGTGGAGCGGGCTGCGAGCACTTTCGATGGTAATTTCCCGCTGGAACTGGCGTTCGAGGAGGACTTCGCCATCCTGGATGGCGCCACCGGCACCCTGCCCTGGCTGTGCGTGTGCGTGCCGTCGCATTGGGCGCCGGAAGAAAAGCTCGGCCTGGACTTCATGGCGCTGCATGGCCCGGTGGCCGACAACGCCGCGCTGCTGGCGGCGTCGCGCCACCTGGTGCAGCTGGCCACCGGCGGCCAGTGCTGGGAACGTTTCGTGTGGACCATCAGCCCCTCGGCCCGGTACGACCAGCACCCGCAACGGCACGCCCGTGCGCCCTGGCCGGAGGTGGCGGCCGGTGGGTTCGGCGAACACTGCTTCCTGCGCGCCGAACGCCAGACCTTCTTTCCGGTCGGGCGCGGCACCCGGCAGGCTGTCTTTACCATCCGCGTGATGCTGCAGCCGCTGGCGCAGGCGGTGGGCACGCCGGGCGGGGCGCGGCAGCTGCACGACTCCATCGCCTCGATGAGCCCCGCCGTGCTGGCCTACAAGGGCCTGGCGCGGGCGCGGACGCCTCTGCTGGAGTGGCTGGCCGCCAGGAGCGCTTGATGGACCTGCTGCTGCGCATCGCCCAGGTCATCGTGCCCGTCTTCTTCATCGTCGCCGTGGGCTACGTCTGGGCGCGGCGCGGGGTGCCGGACCTCACGGCGCTGAACCGCATCGTGCTGGACGTGATGTCGCCGATGCTGGTCTACACCGCCCTGGCCGACAAGGAGTTCCGGATCCAGCAGCATGCGGTGCTGCTCGCCGGCGCGGTGGTGCTGATCCTGGGCTGGGGGCTGCTGGCCTGGCTGCTGGCGCGATTGACGCACACGCAGGCGCGCACCCTGGTGCCGGTCGTCATGTTCAACAACTGCGGCAACATGGGCCTGCCGCTGGCGCTGCTCGCGTTCGGCCCGGCGCAGCTGGGCGCGGCCGTGGCCCTGTTCTCGATCAGCTGCGTGCTGCACTTCTCGATCGGCGCCCGCATCACGAGCGCGCATGCCCGCACCCGCGACCTGCTGCTCAGCCCCCTGATGATCGCCTCGGCGCTGGGGTTCGCCAGCGCCATGAGCGGCCTGCGCCCGCCCGACATGCTGTTCACCGGCATGCGGCTGATGGGCGAGGCCATGCTGCCCCTGATGCTGTTCGCCCTCGGGGTGCGCCTGACGGCCCTGCGGCGGCGGGACATTCCCCGCGGGCTGCTCGGCGCGGTCGCCCGCCCGGTGATCGGCCTGGCGCTGGCCCTGCCGCTGGCCTGGGCCCTGGGCCTGGCCGGGGTGGAACGCGCCCAGCTGATCCTGTTTGCCGCGCTGCCGCCGGCGGCCATGCAGTTCCTGTTCGCCGAGCGCTACGGCCAGGAGCCGGAACGGGTGGCGGCGATGATCCTGCTGGGCAATGCGCTGGCCGTCGTATTCGTTCCGCTGGGCCTGGCGCTGGCCCTGTGAGCCGGTCAGTAGACGCGGCGCGACATCAGCACCGCAATCACGACCCCGAGGACGACCGCCACGCTGGCGACCGACACCCAGAGCACGCGGTGGTCGGCCGCCGGCAAGGCGGCCGGCAGGCTGGCCGGGCCGCTGCCGGTGGCTTCGGGCCAAGGCGTCGCTGCGGGCAGCCAGTCGGCCAGCTCGCCAGCCGCTTCCGGCGTGAAAAGCTCCAGCGCTAACCGCTGCAGTTCAGGCGACTTGGCGCTGCGCAGCCAGAGGTCCAGGTGCGAGCCCTTGACCCGCGCATGCACGATGTCGCCCAGGGGCAGCTTGACGCGGTCCTCCTTCCACCCCAGCAGCTTGCGGTGCCGGCCGGCGATGCGCAGCACCTCCGTCTGGACGCGGACTTCCACTTCGCCGCTGAAGCGGGGAATCGCCCTTCCCTTGCCCTGCACGCCGAGCAGGCTGGCCGGGTAGGTGGCCTGCACGATCGAGAAGGCGCCGGTGCGGTTGGGATGGAAATCGTTGCTGCGAGGCCGGCGGCCGATGAGGTCGGCCACGGTGAGCCGTGCACCCCCGCTGTCGATGAGCACGTGGTCGCTGGTCAGCGCTTTCTTGATGCGCATGCCCACGATCGTGCGCCGGTCGTACGGCCCCACCTGCCGCCCCTGCAGCACCACATGAAAGAGCGGCTGCTCCACCTGGTCCCCCAATCGATCTTGTCGGGGCGCAAGGATAACGCCAGAGCGGCGCCCCTTGCCCCCAAAATGAGGCCATGTCTTCCACCCGCAACATCCATGACCAGCGCCTGGCCGATGCCTGGGCCACGCTCAAATCCCATTCCGATGCCGGACTGCCGCTGGACCACGACGCCAGCCGCCTGGCCTTCGCCGATCCCGAGTTCCTGCTGCGCCGCGAGACCCGCGGCATCCGGTTGCAGCTGGAGCTGCTCAAACCCGACCTGGAGCAGCAGGCCCACGGCATCGAGAACACGATCGTGGTGTTCGGCAGCGCACGTTTTCGCAGCGAGGAAGAAGCCGCCGCGCTGGTCATGGCCGCCGAGTCCGGCGGCGACGAAGCGGTGATCCGGCGCGCCCGCGCCCTGGCCAGGAACGCCCACTACTACGAGAAGGCCCGCGCCTTCGGCAAGCTGGTGGCGCAGTACAGCACCGACAAGGAGCCGCGCGACCAGCTGTTCATCTGCACCGGCGGCGGGCCGGGCATCATGCAGGCGGCCAACCGCGGCGCCTACGAAGGGGACGGCGTCAGTGTCGGCCTGGCGATCGCGCTGCCGATGGAGGAAGCGGCCAACCCGTACGTCACGCCGGCCCTGTCGTTCAAGTTCCACTACTTCGCGGTGCGCAAGATGCATTTCATGATGCGCGCCAAGGCGCTGGTGGCCTTTCCGGGCGGCTTCGGCACGCTGGACGAGCTGTTCGAGGTGATCACGCTGGTGCAGACCCGCAAGGCCAAGCAGGTGCCGATCGTGCTGTTCGGGTCGGACTACTGGAAGAAGCTGGTCAACTTCGAGGTGCTGATCGACGAAGGCGTGATCTCTCCGGCCGATCTCGACCTGTTCCAGTACGCGGACGACCCCCAGACCGCCTGGGAGATCATCAGGAACTTCTACCGTCTTTGAGGCGGAACGCCAGCCGCGCCCCGGCGCCCACCATGGCGCCCACGGTCCAGAAGACAGCCGAAATCCCGATCACCGTGCCGGCCACGCCGAACAGCATCGGCATGGTCACGCTCGACGCGTTGATGGCCATCACCCGCAGGGCGACCGCCTCGCCATGGCGGTGCTCCGGCGTGATCTGGTGCAGCATGCTCATGATCATCGGCTGCACCGTGCCCAGCGCGGTGCCCAGCAGGATGGAGCAGATGCCCATGGCCGCCGCCGAGGTGAGCAGCGGGTAGATCGCGAACAGGACGGCGGTGGCCACCATCGCCCCGGCGATCACCGCCCATTCCTTCAGGTGCGCCGCAACCAGCGGCATCACGATGCGGATCAGCGCCGCCGCGATCGCGAATGCGCCCAGGATCGAGCCGATCACCGAGGCCGAAAACCCGCGCTCATGGCCGAGCACCGGGACGACGAAGGTGTGCACGTCCCAGCACGAAGACAGCAGCCAGTTGACCAGCAGCAGGCGCCGAAACGGTGCTTCGCGCACCAGGTCCCACGCCGCGCCGGTCCGCTGGCCCGCGGGCGGCTCGATCGGCGGCAGTTCCCGGGCCGGGCGGACCCAGAACCAGGCGATGAGCGGCAAGACGGCCATCAGCAGGAAGGCCATCCGGAAGCCGCCGTGGTCGATCATGAGCCCAGCCGCGAACGGCCCCAGGAAGTTGGAGATCGCCGGGCCGATGGCGAGCCAGGAGAACACCTGCTTGAGCTGCGTCGGCCCGCCCGCGGCGCGGCCCACGTGGCGTTGCAAGGCGATGGAGGCGGCGCCCGTGGCTCCGCCGGTGAGCAGCGCCGCCAGGCACAGCACTTCGAACACCGGGAACACGACCGCCAGCCCGGCGCCGCCGGTCGCTGCCAGGACACTGAAACCGACCGGCCGCTTCAGGCCATGACGGTCCGCGAAGCGGCCGGCCGGCAGTGCCAGGAACACCTGCGTCAGCGCGAACAGCGCCAGCAGGACGCCGACGGCGGCTTCGCTGTAGCCCGCCCGCAGCGCCAGCAGCGGCGCCGCCATGCGCACGCCGGCCATGCAGGCGTGCAGGAACACGTGGCCGGCGATCAGACGCCCGAGCTCAGGGGTCATGGAGCCCCCCACGCTACGCTGTCCCCCGGGAGGCGTGCACCGCCTGGGGCGGCGCGGCGCGGTTCAGGCCGCCGCTCATGAAGGGGCGTCGTCCCCTTCCGCAGCCGGCGGCAGCAGCGCCTGGGCCTGCTCCTCGGGCAGCGCCTCGACCACCTTGAGCGCCCGGCGCATCTGCCGGGTACGGGTGTCGGCGGTCTCGAGCGTCTTGGCGGCGCGATCGACCTGGTCGCGAATCTGCTCCACCCATTTGCCGTACCGTTCGAACTCGGTCTTGACCGCACCCAGCACCTTCCAGACTTCCGACGCCTGCTGCTCCAGCGCCAGCGTGCGAAAGCCCATGTGCAGGCTGTTGAGCATGGCCAGCAGCGTGGTGGGCCCGGCCAGGGTCACCCGGTAATCGCGCTGCAGGCTGTCCATCAGGCCCGGCCGGCGCAGCACCTCGGCATAAAGGCTTTCGATCGGCAGGAACAGGATGGCGAAGTCGGTGGTGTGCGGCGGACACAGGTACGACTGGCAGATCGACTTGGCTTCGGTGCGGATGCGGGCCTCCAGCGCCCGCGCGGCGATGTCGGCGGCTGCCGCGTCCGCGCGGTCGTGCGCGTCGAGCAGGCGTTCGTAGTCCTCACGGGGGAACTTGGCGTCGATCGGCAGCCACACGGGCGTGCCATCGCTGCTGCGGCCCGGGAAGCGCACGGCGAAATCGACCCGCTGGTTGCTGCCCGGCTTGGTCTCCACCTGCTTGCCGTACTGCTCGTTCGTCAGCACCTGTTCCAGCAGCGCCTCGAGCTGCACCTCGCCGAACATGCCGCGTGTCTTGACGTTCGTCAGCACGCGCTGCAGGTCGCCCACGCCCTGCGCCAGGCTCTGCATCTCCCCCAGGCCCTTGTGCACCTGCTCCAGCCGGTCGGCCACCTGCTTGAAGCTTTCGCCGAGCCGGGTCTCCAGCGTGGTCTGCAGCTTTTCGTCCACCGTCCTGCGCATCTCCTCCAGTTTGGCCGCGTTGGTCTGCTGCAGGATGGCCAGCTGCGCCTCCAGCGTGCCGCGCACTTCCGACAGCCTGCGGGCGTTGGATTCGCTCAGGCCCTGCAGTTGCTGCGAGAGCGTGTCCGACAGCGTTTTCTGCAGCAGCGTGAGCTGCTGCGAAAAGGCGTCGATCTGGGTGTTTTGCGTTCGCGTGGCTTCCGCCCCCTGCTTGACCACGGCGTCCTGAAAGGTGGCCAGCGTGTGCGTCATCTCCTGGCGCGCGCCACGCGAGGATTCGCTGATCTCGCGCCGCAGCTCGCGCTCCAGCCGTTCGCTGGCCGCCAGCAGCTCGGCGCGGCCCGCGTCCAGCGAGGGCGGCTTGCGCAGCAGCAGCACGATCACCAGGACCAGCGTGAGCAGCCCCAGGGCTGAAGTCAACCCGAGAGCGATGGGGAACCAGGCGTCCATTCAGACCAGGACTTCGGGGTTCACTGGCGTGAGCGGCTTGCCGTTGACGAGGTAGCCGATCAGGTTGTCGGCGGCCAGGTGCGCCATGGCCAGCCGAGTCGGGATGCTGGCGCTGGCGATGTGCGGCGTGAGCACCACGTTCGGCACCGTGAGGAGCTCGGGGTGCACCTGCGGCTCGCCTTCGAACACGTCCAGCCCGGCGGCGGCGATCCGCTTGTCCTGCAACGCCCGGGCCAGTGCCGCGTCGTCGACGATGCCGCCGCGGGCAATGTTGATCAGCGTCGCCGTCGGCTTCATCTGAGCGATCTCGGCCGCACCGATGGCGTGGTGGGACGACGGCGAGTACGGCAGCACCAGCACCAGGTGGTCGGCGGTGCGCAGCAGCTCGTCCTTGGCCACATAGCGGGCCCTGCAGGCGGCCTCCAGCTCGGGCGCCAGGCGCGAGCGGTTGTGGTAAATCACATTCATGCCGAAGCCATGCGCGCCGCGCCGCGCGATGCCCTGGCCGATGCGGCCCATGCCGAGGATGGCGAGCGTGCTGCCATGCACGTCGCTGCCGGCGAACATGTCGTAGCTCCACCGTTTCCATTTCCCGGCACGCAGGTAATGCTCGCTCTCGGCGATCCGGCGGGCGGTGGCCATCAGCAGCGCGAAGCCGAAATCGGCGGTCGTTTCGGTCAGCACGTCGGGCGCGTTGGTGGCGACCACCCGGCGAGCCGTCATCGCATCCACATCGAAGTTGTTGTAGCCGACGGCCATGTTGGCGCAGATCTTCAGCTGCTCGCCCGCGGCGGCCAGGGCCTGGGCGTCGATGCGCTCCGTTCCCGTGGTGAAGGCGCCTGCCTTGCCCTTGAGCTTGCCCAGCAATTGTTCGCGCGTCCAGGTCTCGTCGCCCTGGTTGTGGTCGACCTCGAAATGCTGCTCGAGCTTGGTGATGACTTCGGGAAAGATCGCGCGGGCGACCAGGACGGCGGGCTTGCTCATTGTTCGCGGACTACCTGAACCAGATGAAGGTCATGACGATGAACAGCGGCACCAGGATGGCGCCCGACCAGGCCATGTAACCGAAGAAGCTGGGCATTTTGACACCCCGGTCCTCGGCGATCGCCTTGACCATCAGATTGGGCGCGTTGCCGATGTAGGTGTTGGCGCCCATGAAGACGGAGCCCGCCGAAATCGCCGCCAGGGTGGTGGCCATGGTGGTCATCAGGACCTGGGGGTCGCCGCCCGCGGTGTTGAAGAACACCAGGTAGGTGGGCGCGTTGTCCAGGAACGAGCTCAGCACGCCGGAGGCCCAGAAGTACATCATCGGGTCGGGCGAGCCGTCGGGACGCGTGACGGCCGCGACGATGGCGCCGAAGGGGCCGTTCACGCCGGCGCGCAGCATCGCGATCACGGGGATGATGGTCAGGAAGATGCCCGCGAACAGCTTGGCGACCTCGGCCATGGGCCCCCAGGAGAACTGGTTGTCGGAGTGGACGGACTTCGGGGTGATCTTCAGCGACGCCAGCGTGACCAGGATCAGGCCCAGGTCGCGGACCAGGCCAGGCAGTCCGACTTCGGTGCCGGCGACGTTGAAGCTCACCGGCGATTTCCAGATCCCGCTGAGCAGCACCAGGGCGACGATCACGCCGAGCAGCCAGAAGTTGCGCGCCCCATCGAAGCCGACGCCCCGGGTGTCGGGCGTCGGGTCGCGGGGCTGGATTTCCTCGCGCCGGTGGTAGTACCAGCTGTCCAGCGCGTAGAACAGCAGCAGCAAGGTGCCGACCAGGAACAGGGTCTCCGGAAAGATGTGCTGCGCGGTCCAGAAGAAGTCCACGCCCTTGAGGAAGCCCAGGAACAGCGGCGGATCGCCCAGCGGGGTGAGCGAGCCGCCGGCGTTCGAGACGATGAAGATGAAGAACACGACCACATGCGCGGTATGCACGCGGTTGTCGTTGGCGCGGATCAGCGGCCTGATCAGCAGCATGGAGGCCCCGGTCGTGCCCATGAAGCTGGCCAGCACGGCACCGATGGCCAGAATCGCGGTGTTCAGCCCCGGGCTGCCGTGCAGGTTGCCGCGGATGTAGATACCGCCGGCCACGGTGAACAGGGCCGTCAGGAGGATGACGAAGGGGATGTATTCGGCCAGCAGGGCGTGGACCAGGCTGACCGTCGCGGTGCCCAGGCCGAAGACCGCCGCGAACGGCACCAGGAAGGCGAGCGCCCAGGCGGCGGCCACCTTGCCGAAATGGTGGTGCCAGAACTGCGGCACGAGCAGCGGCATCAGCGCGATGGACAGCAGCAGCCCGGCGAACGGAACGCCCCAGATGGGCGCCAGGCGGCTGCCGTCGAAGTCGGCAGCCAGGCCAAGCTGGGGAACGAGCAGGGCGGAAGCCAGCGCGCAGCGCCGCATGAATCCCATCGGGTGTCTCCTCATTGGTGCAACCGCCGAGCATACCGAATGCCCCGGCAGGCTCCTACGGCTGGCGCCCGGACCGTCCTACCGCGGCGGCTGAACAGTGAGGCTAAGGTGAAACCGCAGATCGAAGGAGACCCGATGAACCACGACCGTATCGAAGGCAAATGGAAGAAGGTCAAGGGCAAGCTCAAGGAAAAGTAGGGCAAGCTCACCGACGACGACCTCGACGTGATCGCCGGCCGGCGCGACCAGCTGCTGGGCCGCATCCAGGAACGCCACGGCATCGCCAAGGACGAGGCCGACCGCCAGGTCAAGGACTGGGAAGGCCGCCATCCCGACCTGCGGCTGGACCGCTAGCTAGTCCACCCAGCGGGTAAAGCGCTCGACCGGCTCGCGCGGGGTGTGGAAGCCGTTGACGGGGGCGTCCGGGTCGGCCCAGCCCAGCGCCATGCCGCACACCAGCATCTCGCCCTCGCCCGCACCGATGTGCGGCAGGATGATCTTCGCGAAGCCGTTCCAGGCCGCCTGCGGGCAGGTATGCAGCCCCTGCGCGCGGGCCGCGACCATGATGCCCTGCAGGAACATCCCGTAGTCCACCAGCGAGCCGCGCCCCATGACGCGGTCCAGCGTGAACATCAGGCCCACCGGCGCGTCGAAGAAGCGGTAGTTGCGCTGGTGCTGCGCATGCATCTTGTCCTTGTCGCCCTTGGTGATTCCCAGCAGGCCGTACAGGCTCCAGCCGTTCTCGCGGCGCCGGTCGATATAGGGCGACACCCATTTCTGCGGGTAGTAGTCGTACTCCTCGCGGTACTGCGCTGCCAGCGATGGATCGGCATGGATGGCGTCGTGGGCCGCGCAGACTTTCCCGACCAGCTCGTCGCGCCTGGCCCCCTGGAGCACATAGACCTTCCAGGGCTGGGTGTTGGTGCCCGAGGCCGCCCGGCTCGCCACCCGCAGGATGTGTTCCAGCGTCTCGCGCGGAACCGCCTTGGGCAGGAAAGCCCGTGCCGAGAACCGGCTTTGGATCGCCGCATCGACGCTGGCCGGATCGGCCACCACGGTATTGACTTGCGAGCTCATTGCAGCGCCTCCAGCACCTGTTGCAGCCGCGCCGGCAGCGCCGCGGGCCGGCGGTTGTCGCGGTCGACGTACACGTGGACGAAATGGCCCTTCGCGGCCGTCAGGGGCTCGCCCTGGGCGAACAGGCCCACTTCGTAGCGCACGCTGGACCTGCCCATCCGGGCGACCCTCAGGCCCGCCTCCACCGCCTGCGGGAATTCGACCGGCGCGAAGTAGTTGCACTGGGTCTCGACCACCAGGCCGATGACCTCGCCCTTCTGGATGTCCAGCGCGCCCTGCTCGATCAGGTGCGCGTTGACCACCGTGTCGAACCAGCTGTAGTAGACGACGTTGTTGACGTGGCCGTAGGCGTCGTTGTCCATCCAGCGGGTGCCGAGGGTGCGAAAGCTCCTGTAGGCGGCGCGCGGCTCGGGCTGGGGCTTGGGCGGGGCGGTGGCTGTCATCGCGCCAGATTCTGCCAGCGACGCCAGTACTGGGCCGCTACGGCGAAGGTGTTGACCTGCGCCTGCACGGTGTCTTCGATCCGCGTGCCGTACCCGCCCGCCATCGCCATGGCCAGCGGCACCCGCCGCTCCCAGCACCAGTCGAACACGCGGCGGTCGCGGGCCTCCAGGCCATCCCAGGTGAGCTTGAGGCGGCCGAGCCGGTCGCCCTCGTGCGGGTCGGCCCCGGCCAGGTAGATCACGAGGCCGGGCTCGAAGCGGCGATCCAGCTCGGCCAACGCGGTTTCGAGCGCCTGCAGGTAATCGCCGTCGCCGCATCCGTCGGGGAGATCGACGTCGAGATCACCCGCTTCCTTGCGAAACGGGAAGTTCTTCTGCCCGTGCATGGAAAGCGTGAAGACGCTGTCGTCCCCCCGGAAGATCCGGGCGGTTCCATTGCCCTGGTGCACGTCCAGATCGATGACCGCCACGCGCAGCGGCAGGCGCCTGGCCCGGGCGCATTCGGCCTGCATCAGCCGGGCGGCGACCGCGGCGTCGTTGAAAACGCAGAACCCGCCGCCCCGGTCGGCGCTGGCGTGGTGGGTGCCCCCGGCGATGTTCGCCGCCACGCCTTCGCGGAAAGCCGCGCGGCAGGCGGAAATGGTGGCGCCGACGGAACGGCGGGCCCGTTCCGCCATGGCCTCGCTCCAGGGGAACCCGATCTCCCGCAGGATGCGTGGGTCGACCGAGCCATCGGAGATCGCTTCCACATAGGTCGGGCTGTGCGCCAGCGCCAGCTGGCCGTCGGTGGCCGGTTCGGCCTGCATCAGCCTCGTCTGCGGCAGCTCGGCCGCAAGCCGGTCGCGCAGCATCTGGTACTTGGCCATCGGGAACCGGTGGCCGGGGGGTAGTGGAAGGACGAACTGCGTGGCGTAGAAGACCTGCATGCAGGACATTGTCTGCAGGGTGCGTGCCGATCCTGGTCTAGGGGAGCCGTTCTAGATTGCTGCGATGCAACAAAAAGTCCTTGCGTTGGCGGCTGCCGTCCCTATAATTCGTCCATGCTGCACTGCAACATCACCAGCGGCGCAGATCGCAAACCACCCCTCAAAGGAGATTGATATGTTGACCGCTGAACAAGTCCTGGCCTCGCAGAAAGCCACCGTCGAAACCCTGTTTGGCCTGACCAGCAAGGCGTTCGAAGGCGTCGAAAAGCTCGTTGAGCTGAACATGACCGCCTCCAAGGCCGCCCTGGCCGAAGCTGCCGGCACCACGCAAGCCGTGCTCGGCGTCAAGGACGCACAAGAGCTGCTGGCCCTGCAGGCTTCCCTGTTCCAGCCGCTGGCCGAGAAGACCGCCGCCTACAGCCGCCACCTGTACGACATCGCCGCCGGCACCGGCGCCGAGTTCGGCAAGACCTTCGAAGCCCAGACCGCCGAAGCCCAGAAGAAATTCCTGTCCGTGGTCGACAACGCCGCCAAGAACGCCCCCGCCGGCTCCGAGACCGCCGTGGCCGTGTTCAAGAGCGCCGTTGCTGCCGGCAACAACGCCCTGGAATCTGTCCAGAAGGCTGTCAAGCAGGCCACCGAAGTGGCTGAAGCCAACTTCAACGCCGTGGCCAACACGGCGGTGAACGCCACCAAGACCACGGCCAAGGCCAAGCGTTAATCGATGCCTTGAAGCCCGGGGCTCCCGGCCCTATCTCGGTAGGACGGGAACTCTACAGAGTCACGGAGCATCTATCCGACACTCTCGTGAACGAGCGGGAGTTCTTCAGGTTGTCTCCTCGGGTCCTTTCGAAACCTTTGTGGTTCAGGGATCCTTAGCCTCCGGTTGCAAGACCGGAGGCTTTTTTATTGCTGGGGTCCAAACGTGGCTACAATGCGAATCATTCGCGTTTGCTTTTTCATCCACTTCATGAGGACCACGATGATCCACAAGGCTCTTGCCACCCTCCTGCTCGCTGCCGGGGCGCTCGGCGCGCAAGCCCAGGAACAGGTATTGAACCTGTACTCAGCCCGCCACTACTCCACGGACGAGGCCCTGTACAACAACTTCACCAAGGCGACCGGCATCAAGATCAACCGGGTCGACGCCGATGACGCGGGCATCCTGGCCCGCCTCAAGGCCGAAGGCACGGCCTCGCCGGCCGATGTGATCCTGCTGGTCGACGCCGCCCGCCTGTACAAGGGCGAGGTGGACGGCATGTTCAAGCCGGTGAAGTCCAAGGTGCTAGAAGACACGATCCCGGCCCAGTACCGGGGCACTTCCACCGCCGAGGGCACGCCCTGGTTCGGCTTCTCCACCCGCGCACGCGTGGTGGTGTACGACAAGGTCAAGGTCAAGCGCGAGGACGTCGACACCTATGAGGAACTCGCCGACGCCAGGAACAAGGGCAAGATCTGCATCCGCTCCGGCTCCCACCCGTACAACCTCTCGCTGTTCGGCGCGGTGACCGAGCACCTCGGCGAAGCCAAGGCGCAGGACTGGATCCGCGGCGTGCAGGCCAACCTGGCACGTGACCCCAAGGGCGGCGACACCGACCAGATCAAGGCCGTGGCCGCCGGCGAATGCCAGATTGCCGTGAGCAACAGTTACTACATCGCGCGGCTGCTGCGCTCGGACAAACCTGAAGACCGCGCGGTGATGGAGAAGGTGGCCGTGGTGTTCCCGAACCAGCAGTCCTGGGGCACGCACCTGAACATCGCGGGCGGCGCCGTCGCCAAGAACTCGAAGAACACGGCCAACGCCGTCAAGTTCCTCGAGTACCTGGCCAGCCCCGAAGCACAGAACTACTTCGCCAACGGCAACAACGAATGGCCGACCGCCAAGGGCGTGAAAGTCAGCAACCCCGCGCTGCAGGCGATGAGCGGCGGCGGCGACTTCAAGGCGGAAACCATCCCGCTGGCGGCTGTCGGCGCCAATACGGTGAAGGTGCAGCAGATGCTGGACCGAGTCGGGTTCAAATGACGGCGTGAGCACGGCCGTCATCCCCGCGAAGGTGACGCGTGTGGGCGTCATCCCCGAAGGTGACGCCTGTGGGCGTCATCCCCGCGAAGGCGGGGACCCAGGGAGCGGCCCGCGGGCCGCTTTTTCAATGCCCTGGATGCCCGCCTCCGCGGGCATGACGGTAAAGCGATAATTGACGTTTACGTCAACGTCACTGCAGGAGCACTTCATGGACATCAAGGGCAAGGTCTTCATCGTCAGCGGCGGCGCGTCCGGCCTCGGCGAAGGCACGGCACGCATGCTGGCGGCCGCAGGCGGCAAGGTCGTGATCGCCGACATGCAAGCCGAAAAAGGCGAGGCGGTCGCCAAGGAGATCGGCGGCGCCTTCGTCAGGTGCGATGTGAGCCAGGAAGCCGACGGCCAGGCGGTCGTGGCCCAGGCCGTCTCCCTGGGCAAGCTGATGGGACTGGTGAACTGCGCCGGCATCGCGCCGGCCGAGAAGACCGTGGGCAAGAACGGTGCGCACAACCTGGCGCTCTACACGAAGACGATCATGGTCAACCTCGTCGGCAGCTTCAACATGATCCGGCTGGCGGCCGATGCGATGTGCAAAAACGAGCCGGAAGCCACCGGCGAGCGCGGCTGCATGATTTCCACGGCCTCGGTCGCGGCTTACGACGGACAGATCGGCCAGGCGGCCTACAGCGCGTCCAAGGGTGGCATCGTGGGCATGACCCTGCCCATCGCGCGCGACCTCGCCCGCAACGGCATCCGCAACATGACCATCGCCCCGGGCATCTTCGGCACGCCCATGCTGTTCGGCATGCCCAAGGAAGTGCAGGATGCCCTGGCCGCCAGCGTGCCCTTCCCTTCCCGCCTGGGCACCCCCGAGGACTATGCCAAGCTGGCCAGGCACATCTTCGAGAACGACATGCTCAATGGCGAGGTGATCCGCCTGGACGGCGCGATCCGGCTGGCGCCGCGCTGAGCTTCCGCCGCCCGCGCGCCGGGCTAACATGGTTCCCACAACGACAGGAGATGCCATGAAGCTCAAGCTCGGCGCGCTCGCGCTCTCTGCCCTGCTGGCCGCCTGCGCCAGCACCCCGTCCAACTTCAGCTACCAGCCCCCGCTCCTGCCGGAAGGCGCTTCCGGCTACACGGAGAAGCCGGGCTGGGCCACGAGGAAGTACGCCGTGGCCGCCGCCAACCCGCTGGCGACCGATGCGGGCAACCAGGTGCTCCGGGCCGGCGGCTCGGCGATCGACGCCGCCATTGCCGTGCAGATGGTGCTCACCCTGGTGGAGCCGCAGTCCAGCGGCATCGGCGGCGGGGCCTTCCTGCTTCACTTCAACGGCAAGGACGTGGAAGCCTTCGACGGGCGCGAGACCGCGCCCTCAGCGGCCGACGAGAAGCTGTTCCTGGGGGCCGACGGCAAGCCCCTGCCGTTCTACGAGGGTGTCGTGGGCGGCCGCTCGGTGGGGGTGCCCGGCACGGTGCGCATGCTGGAGATGGCGCACAAGCAATACGGCAGATTGCCGTGGGCCCAGCTGTTGCAGCCCGCCATCGTGTTGGCCGAGAGCGGCTTCAAGGTCAGCCCGCGCCTGAACACCATGGCCAAGGCCGACGCGCACCTCAAGAAGGATCCCGTAGCCGCCGCCTACTTCTTCAAGCCGGATGGCGAGCCGCGCGACGTGGGTTTCAACCTGCGCAACCCCGAACTGGCCGGCGTCCTGCGCCGCATCGCGGCCGACGGTTCGAAGGCCCTGCACGAAGGCGAGATCGCACAAGCCATCGTGGACAAGGTGCAGAAGCATCCCACCAACCCCGGCAAGCTCACGCTGGCAGACCTGGCCGCCTACCAGCCCAAGAAGCGCGTGCCGATTTGCCATGACTACCGCGCACAGGCCAAGGACTACCGCGTCTGCGGCTTCCCGCCGCCCAGCTCGGGCGCCATCGCCGTGGGCCAGATTCTGGGCATCCTGAACAACACCCCGGCGGCCACCCTGGCGCCGCAGGACGGGCTGCCCAGCGCCGACTGGCTGCACCTGTACACCGAGGCAGCACGGCTGGCCTTTGCCGATCGCGGCCAGTACCTGGCCGATCCCGACTTCGTCCAGCCGCCCGCCGGCAACTGGATGAGCCTGCTGGACCCCGCCTACCTGGCCGAGCGCGCCAGGCTGATCCAGCCGGCTGGCCCCAGCATGAAGACGGCCCAGCCCGGAACGCCCGGGTCCATGCGCACCGGGTACGCGCCGATGCCCGACCAGCCGGAGTTCGGCACCTCGCACATCAGCATCGTCGACGCTTACGGCAATGCGATCGCCATGACGACCACGATCGAGGACGCCTTCGGGTCGCGTCAGATGGTCAAGGGCTTCCTCTTGAACAACGAGCTGACCGACTTCAGCTTCGCGCCTGCCGACGCGCAGGGCCGCGCCATCGCCAACCGGGTGCAGCCCGGCAAGCGCCCGCGTTCCTCGATGGCGCCCACGCTGGTGTTCGACAAGGCGACCAACCAGCTGGTGATGAGCGGCGGCAGCCCCGGCGGCGCGCTCATCATCCACTTCACCGCCAAGACGCTCTACGGCGTGCTCAACTGGGGGATGACACCGCAGCAGGCGATCAATTTGCCGAACTTCGCCTCGCTCAACGGGCCCAGCATCCTGGAAGAAAAGCGGTTTCCGCCCGCCACTGTCGAAGCCCTGCGCGCCCGAGGCGCCGAGGTGCGAGAAGCCACCATGACCAGCGGCCTGCAGGCCATCACCCGAGGCCAGGCTCACGGCGAGATGTTCTGGTTCGGCGGCGCCGATCCGCGCCGCGAAGGCGTCGTCATGGGGGAGTGAAACCGGCGCAGCCGCCACGCGGACGCAGGCTTCAGCCCGCGTTTTTCCGTTCTATTCTTTCGTACTCGGAGATCACCTGCGCACCCAGCAGCAGCAGGGTCGCGGCGATCTCCAGGCTCAGCAGCACGACGATCGCCGTCGTCAGCGAGCCGTAGACGACGCTCACCTGCGACAGCGTGCCGAAGTACCAGATCAGCACGTGCCGGGTGACCTCCCACAGCAGCGCCGCCGTGGCCCCGCCGATCAGGGCATGGCGCCAGGACAGCTTGCCCACCGGCATCACCATGTAGACCGAGGTCAGCAGGAAGATCTCGCCGCCCAGGCCCAGCAGGTACAGCAGCAGCCCCGACAGGCCACCCAGCGACCATTCCCGCCCGAACAGCCGCAGGCTCTCCTCGCCCATGGCCTGCAGCCCGCCGGCCACCAGGGTCACGATCAGCAGTCCGAAGCCCAGGCAAAGGATGTACAGGTACGGCAGCAGTGCCGACACCAGGAAGTGCCGGCGCCTCACCACCACCCGGTGCAGGAAGATCACCGACATCGCCTTTTCCAGCACCGTGAACGCCAGTGAACTGAAGAACAGCATGGTCGCCAGCAAGACCCAGCCGATCACGTCGCGGTGGGCCAGGAACGAGCCGAGCTCCCCGACGATGGCCTTGGACTGCCCCGGCATCAGCCATTCCAGGTAGAGCCCCAGCGTCGCCAGCAGTTCGGCTTCGCCGACCCAGTGCGACAGCGCGATCACCACCAGGATCAGCAGCGGCACCACCGACAGCAGCGCGTAGTACGCCACAGCGCCGGCCAGCAGCAGCCCCTGGTTGTCGCGAAAGCCGGCCAGCACCTGCTTGACGAACGCCCACGGGTTCCCGAGAACATGGGCGGCGGTAGGGGTCAGGAGCGCCATGAAATCCAGTATGCCCATGCTTACCCCAATCCGGTGCCGTTGCGCGGGGTATAGATTGCATGCTCACAGACAGGAGACACCGATGAGCTTTCCGAACCCCAGCCGCCGCCGCTTCGTGCAGGCAGCGTTGGCCTCCTCCGCCAGCGTCGCACTACCGTCGCTGGCGCAAGCCCCGGCCTTTCCGGCCCGACCCATCCGGCTGATCTGCCCCTGGCCGGCGGGCGGTTCGACGGACGCCGTGATGCGCGCCATCGCGGAGAGCGCTGGCAAGGCCCTGGGTGGGCAGATCGTGGTGGAGAACAAGGCAGGCGCCAGCGGCATGCTGGGACCGAACGAGCTGGTCACGGCCAGGCCGGACGGCTACACCCTGTCGCAGCTCACCATCGGCGTGGTGCGCCTGCCCCACATGCAGAAGATGCAGTTCGACCCGATGGCCGATTTCACCTACGTCGCCCTGCTCACCGGCTACACCTTCGGCATCGTGGTGCGGTCCGACTCGCCGATCAAATCGGTCAAGGACCTGGTCGACTACGCCAAGGCGAACCCCGGCAAATTCACCTTCGGCTCCACCGGCAACGGCACGACGCCGCACCTGGCGGTGGAGGAATTCGCGATGAAGGCGGGCATCAAGCTGCAGCACATCCCGTTCAAGGGCAATGCCGACGGGATGCAGGCGCTGCTGGGTGGCCATGTCATGTCGCACAGCGACGCCACCGGCTGGGGGCCCCACGTCGATGCCGGCACCTGCAGGCTGCTGGCCACCTACGGCTCCAAGCGCACCAAGCGCTGGCCCAACGTGCCGACCCTGAACGAGCTGGGTTATGAAACCATCGCCGACTCGCCGTTCGGCATCGGGGGTCCCAAGGGCATGGAGCCGGTGGTCACCCAGCGGCTGCACGACGCCTTCAGGAAGACCGTGGAAGACCCGGCCGTGCTGGCGAGCTTCGAGAAATACGACCAGTCGGTGATCTACATGAACACCGAGGACTACACCAGGTACATGCGCGAGCAGTACCAGAGGGAGAAGGTCATCATCGAGCGGCTGGGCCTGTCGCTGAAGACCTAGACACTTGCACGCCGATCGCGGCGGCCGGGCCCGCCTGCTTGCTTGAGTCCTCGGGGTGCGCATGCGCTTGGGTAAGAATACACGGTCGCAGTCCCACCTATGGCCATCCCCCAGTCTTTCATCCAGGAACTGCTGGCCCGCGCCGACGTGGTCGAGATCGTCGGCCGCTACGTGCCCCTGAAGAAGGGCGGCGCCAACTACATGGGGCTATGCCCGTTCCATGGCGAGAAGTCGCCATCGTTCTCGGTCAGCCCCAGCAAGCAGTTCTACCATTGCTTCGGTTGCGGCAAGAACGGCAACGCCATCGGCTTCCTGATGGAGCACGCGGGGATGAACTTTGTCGAAGCCGTGAAGGACCTGGCGGGCCAGTACGGCATGCAGGTGCCCGAGGACGACGCCTCGCCCCAGGAGCGCGAACGCGCCGCGCAGCAGCGCCAGAAGCAGGCCACGCTGACGGACGTGCTGGAAAAGGCCGGCGAGGCATACCGTAAGCACCTGAAGGCCTCGCCCAGGGCCATCGCCTACCTCAAGGGGCGCGGCCTGTCGGGCGAAATCGCCAAACAGTTCGGGCTCGGCTACGCGCCCGAAGGCTGGCGCAGCCTGGCCAGCGTGTTCCCCGACTACGACGATCCGCTGCTGGCTGAGAGCGGGCTGGTGATCTTCAACGAGGAGGACCCTTCGACGGGCTCGGGGCAGGCCAGGCGCTACGACCGGTTTCGCGACCGCGTCATGTTCCCGATCCGAAATGTGAAGGGGGAATGCATAGGCTTTGGCGGCCGAAGGCTGGGGGACCGCGACGGAACGTCACCTGAAGGTGCCGGGCCCAAGTACCTGAATTCCCCGGAGACGCCGGTCTTCAGCAAGGGGCGCGAGCTGTACGGCCTGTTCGAGGCCCGGCAGGCGCTGCGAGAGCAAGGCTACGTGCTGGTCACCGAAGGCTACATGGACGTGGTGGCGCTGGCGCAGCTGGGCTTTCCGAATGCCGTGGCGACGCTGGGCACCGCGTGCACCCCGGACCATGTGCAAAAGCTGTTCCGCTTCACCGACAGCGTGGTCTTCAGCTTCGACGGCGATGCCGCGGGGCGGCGTGCCGCGCGCAAGGCGCTGGACGGCGCCCTGCCCTACGCCACCGATATACGTTCGGTGAAGTTCCTGTTCCTGCCGTCCGAGCACGATCCGGACAGCTACATCCGCGAGTTCGGTCGCGATGCTTTCGCCCGTTGCGTGAGCGAGGCGACACCCCTGTCCCGCTTCCTGGTCGAGGCCGCCCGGGAAGGCTGCGAACTTGCCACCGCCGAAGGGCGCGCGCACATGGCCGCCAACGCCAAGCCGCTGTGGACCGCGCTGCCCGACGGTGCGCTGAAGCGGCAGCTGCTCTCCGAAATTGCCGAGCAGGTGCAGCTTTCCGCGCAGGAACTCGAACACCTGTGGGGCCTCGCGACGGCACGCACGGTTCCGCGCCCGCGCAGCGGCGACGCCGGAGGTCCCGCGGCACCGCGGCCACGTGCGGGCCGGCCCGGCCGTGCAGCCCCCGTGAGCCGCGCCGACCACGCCGTGCGGTTGTTGCTCGGGCATTCGCCGGCCTGGGAACAGCTGAGCCACGAAGACCACGCCTTGCTGTGCGAGCTGCCCGGCCCGCACGGCCAGTTGCTCTCGTGGCTCGACAGCCAGTTGCATGAGCACGGCCCGCTGCCGTGGGGCAGCCTGCGCGAGGCCCTGCAGGGACATGAATGCGAGACGCTGGCGATGAAGCTGATGGCCGAGTCCGCGCCGGGCAGCACGGGTCTGGCCGAATCCATCGCCGAGCTGCGCGACCTGCTCGACCGCACGCTGGTGGACCGGCTCAAGGCGCAGGAGACCGCCGCCATCGAGACGGGTGACCACCAGCGCTACCGCGAGTTGCATGCCCGGCGCCGCGGGCTGGAGACCTCCCTGGCGCGTTCGTCGCAGGCAGGGACTTGAAATATGCCCCGGCCCGTATAATGTAGGGTTTGCTAGCGGCAAGAGCGACAGCAGCACCTCCGGACCAGGCCGACCGACCCCCACAGCGGGTTCCACAGCGCCACCTCCCCGCAAGGACTGCACCCCAAATGTTCGCCCACCCATCTTGCCCTTGAAGGTTGAGCTGCCCCCAGGCCGCGCAGCCTCTCTCCACCCGCGCCGGGTAGTAGTGGCGCTTTTGTGTTTCTGCCGTTTTGTAGTCCCGAGGTATTTCTCATGCCCGCTCCAAAGTCCGCGAAGCTTGCAAAGCCTGCCGCGAAACCCGTTGCGAAGAAAGTGATCAAACCCCTGGCCCCCGCCAAGGCGCCGCTGAAGGTTGTCAAGACCGCAGCCAAGCCGGCGGCCAAGGCCAGCAGCAAGTCCGCAACGAAAGCCAAGCCCGTGCCCGCAACGAAATCCCCTGCCGCCAAGCCCTCCGAGAAAGCCGCCGCCAAGGACGAGGTGAAAAAGCCCGTCAAGGCCGTCGCCACCACAGAAGACGTGGCCAAGAAGAAACCTGGCCGCCCCCCGAAGGCCGCCGCCGAATCCGAATCTCCCGCCAAGGGCGCCAAGCGGGGCCGCAAGCCCAAGGCCGACGGCGCGGCAGACAAGGCCGGTGGGGGTGATGAGGAGGACCTGTCCGACATCGAGGACGAGCTGGCCGGTGAGCCCGTGGCCGAGACCACCGAAAAGGTCAAGCCGCTGCGCATGAAGATCAGCAAGGCCAAGGAACGGGCCTTGATGAAGGAATTCGGGCTGGACGAGACCATCCTGTCCGAAGAGGAGATGCTCAAGCGGCGCCAGCGCCTGAAGACGCTGATCACCCTGGGCAAGACCCGCGGCTACCTGACGCACGGCGAAATCACCGACCACCTGCCCGAGAAGTTGGTCGATGCCGAGACGCTGGAAGTGGTCGTCACCATGCTGAACGACCTGGGCGTGGCGGTGTACGAGCAGACGCCCGACGCCGAGATGCTGCTGCTGAACAACACCACGCCGACCGCGGCGACGGTGGAAGAGGCGGAAGAGGAAGCCGAAGCCGCCCTGTCCACCGTGGACAGCGAATTCGGCCGCACCACCGACCCCGTGCGCATGTACATGCGCGAGATGGGCACGGTGGAGCTGCTCACCCGCGAAGGCGAGATCGAGATCGCCAAGCGCATCGAAGGCGGCCTGCAGGCGATGATGGAAGCCATCTCGGCCTCCCCCGCCACCATCGCCGAGATCCTGCGCCTGGGCCAGGAGATCCGTGACGGCAAGGTCGTCATCTCCACCATCGTGGACGGCTTCTCCAACCCCAACGAGGCCGACGACTACGTGGCCGAGGAAGACTTCGACGAGTTCGACGCCGATGACGACGACGACGGCAACGGCGGCTCCAAGGCGCTGACCAAGAAGCTGGAGGAACTCAAGACCCAGGCCCTGGAGCGCTTCGAGCGCATCGCCGGGCTGTTCGAGAAGGTGCACAGGGTCTACGAGAAGGAAGGCTACGGCACGCCCAACTACATGAAGGGGCAGCGCGCCCTGTCCGAGGAGCTGATGACCATCCGCTTCACGGCCAAGACCATCGAGAAGCTGTGCGACATGGTGCGCGGCCAGGTCGACGACGTGCGCAAGAAGGAGCGCGAGCTGCGCCGCATCATCGTCGACAAATGCGGCATGCCCCAGGAAACCTTCATCAAGGAATTCCCGCCCAACCTGCTGAACCAGAAGTGGGTCGAGAAGCAGGCGGCGGCCGGCAAGCCCTGGTCGGTGGTGATCGCCCGCAACATCCCGCCCATCCAGGAACTGCAGCAGAAGCTGGCGGACCTGCAGTCGCGCGTGGTGGTGCCGCTGCCTGAGCTCAAGGAAATCAACAAGCGGATGAACGAGGGCGAGGCTTCGTCGCGGGAGGCCAAGAAGGAAATGATCGAGGCCAACCTGCGCCTGGTGATCTCCATCGCCAAGAAGTACACCAACCGCGGCCTGCAGTTCCTGGACCTGATCCAGGAAGGCAACATCGGCCTGATGAAGGCCGTGGACAAGTTCGAATACCGCCGCGGCTACAAGTTCTCGACCTACGCCACCTGGTGGATCCGCCAGGCCATCACCCGCTCGATCGCCGACCAGGCCCGCACCATCCGCATCCCGGTGCACATGATCGAGACCATCAACAAGATGAACCGCATCTCGCGCCAGCACCTGCAGGAGTTCGGCTTCGAGCCCGACGCCGGCATCCTGGCGGCCAAGATGGAGATCCCGGAAGACAAGATCCGCAAGATCATGAAGATCGCCAAGGAGCCGATCTCCATGGAAACGCCGATCGGCGACGACGACGACAGCCACCTGGGCGATTTCATCGAGGACAGCACCAACACCGCGCCGATCGAGGCCGCCATGCAGGCCGGCCTGCGCGACGTGGTCAAGGACATCCTCGACTCGCTGACCCCGCGCGAGGCCAAGGTGCTGCGCATGCGCTTCGGCATCGAGATGAGCACGGACCACACGCTGGAAGAAGTCGGCAAGCAGTTCGACGTCACCCGCGAGCGGATCCGCCAGATCGAAGCCAAGGCCCTGCGCAAGCTCAAGCACCCGAGCCGCTCGGACAAGCTGCGCAGCTTCATCGACACGCTGTAAACCGTCGTCCCCGCGAAGGCGGGGAGCCGGCGCCTTCAACCACCAAATAGCGCCCCGGCCCGCACTCAGCGGGCGCGGGGCGCTACTCTATTCATAGCAGCATCAGCTTGCCGGAAATTCCTCGGTGTCCACCTCGCTGCGGCTCTGGCCGCTGTAGCGGTGGCCGCTGACGGTGCCCTGGTTGATCAGCGACTCGAGGCGGGCTAGGAGTTCCGGGCTGAGGCGGACCGCGGCGGCGCGCAGGTTCTCCTGCAGGTGGCCCACGCTGGTGGTGCCCGGGATCGGGACGATGTGCGGCGCCTTGTGCAGCAGCCAGGCCAGGGCCAGCTGGGCCGGCGTGCAGCCGGCTTCCTGCGCCAGCGCCTTGTAGGCCGGCAACAGCCGCAGGTTGGCCGCATAGTGGTCTGGCGCAAAGCGCGGCATGGAGCGCCGGATGTCCTTGGCGTCCAGCGTGCTGACATCGTGCAGCGCGTCGCACAGGAACCCGCGCGCGACCGGGCTGAAGGCCACGAAGGCGGCGCTGATCTCGCGGCAGGCGTCCAGCACTGCGATCTCCGGGTTGCGGGTCCACAGCGAGTACTCGGTCTGCACGGCCGTGATCGGGTGCACCGCGTGCGCCTTGCGCAGCGTGGCGGCCGACACTTCCGACAGGCCGATGGTGCGAACCTTGCCCTGCTCGACCAGCCGGCTGATGGCGCCTACGCTGTCTTCGATGGGCACCTTCTTGTCCCAGCGGTGCAGGTAGTACAGGTCGATCACGTCCGTCTGCAGGCGCTTGAGGCTGTCCTCGCAGTTCCTGCGCAGGGTCTCGGGCCGGCCGTCGATCACGCGGCGCACAACGCCATCATCACCGGCCACCCCCGCCATGCCGCCCTTGCTGGCCAGCGTGAACTTCTGCCGATGCGGCTTCAGCGCGCGGCCGACCAGCGTCTCGTTGGCGCCGAAGCCGTAGAGGGCGGCGGTGTCGAACAAGGTGACGCCGGCGTCCAGTGCCGCCCCCAGCACGCGTTCGCCTTGCTCGGCCGAGGGCGGCGCGCCGTAGGCGTGACTCAGGTTCATGCAGCCCAGGCCGAGGGCGGAGACTTCAAAAGGGCCGATGGTTCGTGCTTGCATCGTCATTCCCGCGAAGGCGGGAATCCAGGGCTCCCGCTGAATGCTCTGGATCCCCGCCTACGCGGGGATGACCGTCAGGTCAGCTGCTGCTCCAGCTGGTGCAGCACCTCGTAGCAAGGCAGCACCTGGGCCACGCTGGCATTGGGCTCGCGGCCTTGCTGGATGGCGGTGAAAAACTCGCGGTCCTGCAGCTCGATGCCGTTCATCGAAACATCCACCTTGCTCACGTCGATCTTCTCGTCGTTGCCGTTGAACAGGTCGTCGTAGCGGGCGATGTAGGTCGCCGTGTCGCCGATGTAGCGAAAGAACGTGCCCAGCGGGCCTTCGTTGTTGAACGACAGGCTGAGCGTGCAGATCGCCCCGCTGGCGGCCTGCAGCTGGATGCTCATGTCCATGGCGATGCCCAGCTGCGGGTGGATCGGCCCCTGGATGGCGTTGGCCTTCACGATGGGGCTGCCGCACTGGTACGCGAACAGGTCCACGGTGTGGGCGGCGTGGTGCCACAGCAGATGGTCGGTCCAGCTGCGCGGCTGGCCGAGCGCGTTCATGTTGGTGCGGCGGAAGAAATAGGTCTGCACGTCCATCTGCTGGATGTTGAACTCGCCCGCCTTGATCCGCTGGTGCACGAGCTGGTGGCTCGGGTTGAACCGGCGGGTGTGGCCGCACATCGCGACCAGCCCCGTTTTCTTCTGCAGTTGCACCACGGCCTGCGCATCCTTGAGGCTGTCGGCCAGCGGGATTTCCACCTGCACGTGCTTGCCCGCTTCCAGGCACCGGATGGCCTGGGCGGCGTGCATCTGCGTCGGGGTGCACAGGATCACCGCGTCCACTTCCTTGAGCTTCAGGCTCTGCGCCAGATCGGTGGTCACGTGGCCGATGCCGTACTTGGCCGCCACTTCCCTTGTCTTGTCCAGCTCACGGCCGACCACCGAGACGACATCCACGCCCTCGATGTTGCGGATGCCCTCGATGTGCTTGACGCCGAACGCGCCGGCGCCGGCCAGGGCGACTTTGATCGTCATTGAAGTTCCTTCGTTGTCGTCATCCCCGCGCGGGCGGGGGATCCAGGGCATCGGGAGCACTGGATTGCCGCCTTCGCGGGAATGACGGGTGCTGTTACGTGTTTTCCAGGATCAAGTGTCCTACCGCCGTGTTCGACGCGGGCACATGGTAGAAGCGATGCGCGACCTTCGGCGCGGGGCCGCCGGCCAGGTCGCCCATGGCGCCGCGGGCGATCAGCCACATCACCAGTTCGATGCCTTCGCTGCCGGCCTGCCGCACGTAGTCGATGTGCGGCACGCGGGCCTGCCCCTCGGGGTCGGCGATCATGCGGTCCAGGAAGGCGTTGTCGAATTCCTTGTTGATCAGGCCCGCACGCGGGCCCTGCAGCTGGTGGCTCATGCCCCCGGTGCCCCAGATCTGCACGTTCAGGTCATCGTCATAGCTCTCGATCGCCTTGCGGATCGCCTTGCCCAGGTTCAGGCAGCGCAGCCCCGAAGGCACGGGGTACTGCACCACGTTGACGGCGAACGGGATCACCGGGCAGGGCCAGGCCTGGGGCTGGCCGCACATCAGCGACAGCGGCACGGTGAGCCCGTGGTCCACGTCCATGGTGTTGACGATGGTGAGGTCGAAGTCCTGCTGGATCACCGACTGCGCGATATGCGCGGACAGCTCCGGGTGGCCGATGACCGTGGGCACCGGGCGCGGGCCCCAGCCTTCGTCGGCAGGCTTGTACTCCGCCGCGCAGCCGATGGCGAAGGTCGGGATCATGTCCAGGCTGAACGCCGTGGCGTGGTCGTTGTAGACCAGGAAGATCACGTCGGGCTTGTGGTCCTGGAACCACTGCTTGCTGAACTCGTAGCCCTTGAACAGCGGCTGCCAGTACGGCTCGGCCGTCTTGCCCAGGTCGAGCGCGGCGCCAATGGCCGGCACGTGCGAAGTGAAGACACCGGCGGTGATGCGGGCCATGTCTCAGACTCCGCCGAGCCGCCTCAAGGAGGCTGAAGCCCCCTCGGGGGGCAGTGAACAAAGTGAACGTGGGGGCATCATTTTTCTTTCCATTGCGGATCACGGCCGCCACCGATCATCATGTTGCGGTACTCCTCTTCCGTCATGCCGGTCATGCTGCCGGCCATCTGCTGGAAGCTCCTGCCGTCGGTGGCGCCGATCTTGGCCAGGAAGTAGATGTTGCCGCCCAGCTGGATGCAGCGGTTCAGGTCGCGGTCGAGCACCGCCTGCTTCTGCTCCTCGGTCATCTTCCACTCGTCCAGGTAGGCGCGTTCGTTGGCCTTGAAACGCTCGCGGTTCGCCGCCTTCATCAGCGACATGCAGAACTGGTTCAGGTGATAGCCCTTGCGCGACTGGTCGGCGTCGAAGATGGTGGTGCCGGGCACGTCAAGGTAGGGTTTATCCAGCGGCATGGGCTAGCTCCAGTAGAGACGCGAGGGGTTGTCGACCAGCAGCTTGCGCTGGAGTTCCGGCGTTGCCGCGATGTGGGGGATGAAATCCACCAGCAGGCCGTCGTCCGGCATGTGGTTCTTCAGGTTGGGGTGGGGCCAGTCGGTGCCCCAGAGCACGCGGTCGGGGAAGGTCTCGACGATGCGGCGGGCGAACGGAACCACGTCGCGGTAGGCATTCTGCTCGCCGTCGAGCGCGGGCGGGCCCGAGAGGCTCAACCGCTCCGGGCAGCTGACCTTGGACCAGACGTTGGCATGTTCGCTCATGAACTTCACGAACAGCTCGAACTCGGGTCCGTCCACCGGCTTGCCCACATCGGGGCGGCCCATGTGGTCGACGACCACCGTCGTGGGCAAGGCGGTGAAGAAATCCCACAGCTGGGGCAGGTCGACCGCCTCGAAATAGATCACCACATGCCATCCCAGCGGGGCAATACGGGCGGCGATCTCCATCAGTTCGTCCTTGGGCGTGAAGTCCACCAGCCGCTTGACGAAGTTGAAGCGCACGCCCCGCACCCCGGCCTCGTGCATGTCGCGAAGCTCGCCGTCCGTGATGCTGCGCCTGACGGTCACCACGCCTCGCGCCCTGCCGCTCGAATGCTTCAACGCGTCCAGCAGGGCGCGGTTGTCGGCGCCGTGGCAGGTGGCCTGCACGATCACGTTCCTGTCGAAGCCCAGGTGGTCTCGCAGGGCAAACAGCTGGTCTTTGGACGCATCGCACGGCGTGTATTTGCGCTCAGGCGCGTAGGGGAACTGGTCACCGGGCCCAAACACGTGGCAGTGCGCGTCCACGCTGCCGGGGGGCACCTGAAAACGGGGCTTGCTGGGTCCGGGGTACCAGTCCAGCCAGCCGGGGGTTTTTTCAAATGCGGGCATCACGACCTCGCCTGTTCGCCCTGAGCCTGTCGAACGGCTCACGCGTCGAGGCCTTCGACGGGCTCAGCCGGAACGGATGTATTTTCAATCGATGTACCTCAATCCCGCTTTTTCCAGCGGCTCGCGCATCTTGTACATGTCCAGCCCCAGCACGCCCGAGGCCAGCCTGGCGCGTTTCTCGCCTTCGTTGGCTTCGCGCGCTGCCGCGGCCTCCAGCGTCTTCGCTGCCACGGCTGCCGGAACGCAGACCACGCCGTCGTCGTCCGCCACGATCACGTCGCCCGGGTGGACGATCATGCCGGCGCAGACCACCGGGATGTTCACGGAACCCAGGGTGGCCTTGATCGTCCCCTTGGAGCTGACCGCCTTGCTCCAGACCGGAAACTGCATCTCGGTGAGCGTCTTCACGTCCCGCACGCCCGCATCGATCACCAGGGCGCGCGCGCCGCGCGCCTGGAACGAGGTCGCCAGCAGGTCGCCGAAATAGCCGTCGGTGCACTCGGCCGTGATGGCGGCCACGACGACGTCGCCAGGCTGGATCTGCTCGGCCACGACATGCATCATCCAGTTGTCGCCGGGGTGCAGCAGCACGGTGACGGCCGTGCCGGAGACCTGGGCGCCGGCGTAGATCGGCCGCATGTAGGGGCGCATCAGGCCGACTCGGCCCATGGCTTCGTGCACGGTGGCCGATCCGAACCGGGCCAGGCCGTCGGCGGCGCTGCGGTCCGCCCGCTGGATGTTCCTGTAGACAACGCCGAGTTCGTGCATCTCAATGTCCCTTCGACTTCAGCCGCGCATCCAGCCGCGAAAACACACGGCGGGCGTTGCCTTCGTAGATCTGCCGGCGCTCTTCGGCGCCGAGGATCGTGCTGGCCTCGATGTAGCGCTTGGTGTCGTCGTAGTAGTGGCCGGTCTGCGGGTCGATGCCGCGCACCGCGCCGATCATCTCCGACGCGAACAGCACGTTCCTGACGGGGATCACGGTATTGAGCAGGTCGATGCCCGGCTGGTGGTACACGCAGGTGTCGAAGAAGATGTTGTTCAGCAGGTGCTCCCCCAGCAGCGGCTTCTTCAGCTCCTGCGCCAGCCCCCGGAACCGGCCCCAGTGATAGGGCACCGCGCCGCCCCCGTGCGGAATCAGGAACTTCAGCGTCGGGAAGTCCTTGAACAGGTCGCCCTGGAGGCACTGCATGAACGCCGTGGTGTCGGCGTTCAGGTAATGCGCGCCGGTGGTGTGGAAGCAGGCGTTGCAGCTGGTCGACACGTGGATCATCGCCGGCAGGTCGTACTCCACCATCTTCTCGTAGATCGGGTACCAGTGCCTATCAGTCAGCGGCGGCTCCTTCCAGTGGCCACCCGAAGGATCGGGGTTGAGGTTGATGCCCACGGCGCCGTACTCCTTGACGCACTTCTCCAGCTCGGGGATGCAGGTCCTGGGATCGACGCCCGGCGACTGCGGCAGCATCGCCACCGGCACGAAGTGGTCGGGAAAGAGCTGGCTCACGCGAAAGCACAGCTCGTTGCAGATGGCGGCCCAGGTGCTGGAGACGTTGAAGTCACCGATGTGGTGCGCCATGAAACTGGCGCGCGGCGAGAACAGCGTCAGGTCGCTCCCCCGTTCCTTCATCAGGCGCAGCTGGTTGGTCTCGATGGAGTCGCGCAGCTCGTCGTCGGTGATTCTCAGCTCCGACGGCCTTGGCATTTGCGCCGGGTCCTTGATGCCGGCGATCTGGCGGTTGCGCCACTCCTCCAGCACCTTGGGCGCGGTGGTGTAGTGGCCGTGGCAGTCGATGATCATGGGTGGGTCCTTGTCGAAACGGGTTCCATGCCGTGCCGGCGCTTGGCCTCATCGGCTTCAGGCGAAACCATGAACTCCAGCAGGCCGCGAACCGCGTCGGGCTCGCGCGAACCTTCGCACAGGGCCCCGCAGAAGGTGGTGGTGATCTGCACTGGTTGCGGCATGGGGCCGATCACATCGATGCCCGGCAGGTGCAGCAATTCGCTCAGCTGCTGGAACCCGAGCGCAACGTCACCGCGGGCCACTAGCGCTCCGACCGGCACACCCGGCGGCGCTTGCACCATGCGCTGCGCCAGTTCGCGCGCGATGCCCCAGCGCTCGAAGAGCTCGACCAGGGCGAGGCCGCTCGGCCCCGTGGAGTAGCCGACGGTGGACGCTGCCAGCACCGCCTGCCGCAACGCTTCCTCGCTGCCGATGTCGGGCCTGCGCGCACCGGCGCGCACCGCGACCGCCACGCGGGAGTGGACCAGCTCGACTTTGCTGCCGGGCCTCACCCAGCCCGCCGCGGCGAGCTTGTCGATGGCATCGCAGGCCAGCACCACCAGGTCGAAGGGCTCCCCCGCCTGCACGCGCCTGGCTGCGTCCACCCCCCCCACGGATTCCATGTCCACGCGCCAGCCCGAGCGCTGTTCCCATGCAGCGGACAGCTCGGCCAGCACCAGCCGGGTGGCCATCGACGAAATCCCGCGAATCGCTGCTGTCATGGCGCGATTTTGCGGTCGCGCGGGGCGCGGGGAAAGCCGGGCAGCCCCCTAGCAGATAGATCAATTCGTGATATCCGGCGTCGTGGTATGCCATAAACTCCTGGCATGGACCTGAGGCAGCTGGAGTACTTCGTGCGAGTCGCCGAGCTCGGCAGCTTCACCCGCGCCGCGGCGGCGCTGGACGTCGCCCAGCCCGCGCTCAGCCGCCAGGTGCGGCTGCTGGAGGTCGAGCTTCGCCAGAACCTGCTCACGCGCAACGGCCGCGGAGCGCTACCCACGGAGGCCGGCAACCTGCTGCTCGCGCACGGGCGCGGCATCCTGCACCAGGTGGCACGTGTGCGCGAAGAGCTGGGCCGCGTGCGCGGCGCCCTGGCCGGCCGCGTCGCCGTGGGCATGCCGCCCAGCGTGGCGAAAGTGCTCACCGTGGCGCTGGTCCGGGCGTTCCGCGAGCGCCTGCCCGAGGCCACTTTGTCCCTCACGGAAGGTCTGTCCGCCGCGATGCACGAGTCGCTCGCCACCGGCAGGCTGGACATCGCAATGCTCTACAACGCCAAGTCCAGCGCTGACGTTGCGCTGGCGCCCCTGCTCGAGGAAGACCTGTTCCTGGTCGAGGCGCGGGCGGGCGTTAAAGGCAAGCCGCCGGGCCGCGCCATGGCCGTCCGCGAACTGGCGGGTGTGCCACTGGTGATCCCCAGCCGCCCCAACGCCATCCGCATGCAGGTCGAGGCCGAGCTCGGTGTGCTCGGCCTGCAGCCGCAGATCGCCCTTGAGATCGACGGCGTCTCGGCCATTCTCGAACTCGTGGCCGACGGCGCCGGCAAGGCCGTCCTGTCGCGCAACGCCGTTCGCATTTCCGGCCGTCCGCAAGCCTTCGCGATGCGGCCCGTCGGTTCGCCGCGCCTGCGCAGCCGTCTGTTCGTCGCCACAAGTTCGCAGCGGCCCACCACCCTCACGCAGCAGGCGGCGCTCGAGCTGCTGCGCGACACGGCCGCAAAACTTCTCGCGCCCTGAGGCGACATTGGCCGGATGAGCAGCCGGCTTGCCCGCGTGCCCGACCATGGAATCGGTTCTGTCTGACATCGCCGCTGCGCCGATTCCGACAGTTCCGCAGAGGCCCTACTTCAACAATGCGTAACACCTTGGCACGAAAGGCTACCCATGTTGATGAATGCGCCCGAAGCGCTCCGCCGCACCCCGCCAGACAGGAGGGGTGCATGCAAGTCGTGATTCTTGCCGGGGGCTTCGGCACCCGGATCAGCGAGGAAAGCGCCATCCGGCCCAAGCCGATGGTCGAAATCGGCGGCCGCCCGATCCTCTGGCACATCATGAAGATCTACCTGGCGCATGGCTTGAACGACTTCGTGATCTGCTGCGGTTACAAGGGTCACGTCATCAAGCAGTTTTTCCGTGACTACGCGCTGGATGGCGCGGACGTCCGGTTCGACATGCGCGAGAACACCACCACGCTGCTGCGCACGTCCACCGAGCCCTGGCGCGTCACCCTCGTCGACACCGGGCAGGACACCATGACCGGCGGCCGCATCAAGCGAGCGGCGGCCTATCTGCAGGACGGGCCCTTCTGCTGCACCTATGGCGACGGCGTGGGAGACGTGGACATTTCGGCGGCCATCGCATTCCACAAGGCGCAGGGAACGCTGGCCACGGTGACGGCTGTCCAGCCGCCCGGCCGCTTCGGCGCGTTCACGCTGCAGTCCGGCAGCGACCGCGTGCCCACGTTCAAGGAAAAGCCGGGCGGCGACGGCGCCTGGATCAACGGCGGCTTCTTCGTGCTCGATCGCAAGGTCATCGACCTGATCGACGACGACCAGACGGTGTGGGAGCGCGGCCCCATGGAAAAGCTCGCCGAGGACGGCCAGCTGTCCGCGTTCCGCCACGAGGGGTTCTGGCAACCCATGGACACCTTGCGCGACAAGCAGACGCTGGAACGCCTGTGGGCCAGCGGCAAGGCCCCCTGGAAAACCTGGTAGGAGCACGCCCATGATCTTCACCCCCACCGAGCTGGCCGGCGCCACCATCGTCGACCCCGAGCGGCGAGAGGATGCGCGCGGCTGGTTCGCCCGCACCTATTGCGCCCGCGAATTCGAGGCGCATGGACTGCCCACCCACATGGTGCAGACCAACACGTCCCTGACGCGCCAGGCGGGCACGCTGCGCGGCATGCACTTCCAGCTGGCGCCGCACGCCGAGGACAAGCTGGTGCGCTGCGTCCGCGGCGCGATCTGGGACGCGATCGTCGACATCCGGCCGCAGTCGCCCACCTACTGCCGCTGGATCGGGGTCGAGCTGAGCGAGGCCAACGGCCGCATGCTGCTGGTGCCCAAGGGCTTCGCGCACGGCTTCGTCACGCTCACCGACGACGCGGCCGTCACCTACCAGGTGTCCGAGTACTACACGCCGGCGTCGGAACGCGGAGCCCGGCATGACGATCCGGCGTTCGGCATCCAGTGGCCCGTGCCCGTGCTGGACATGTCCGACAAGGACCGCAACTGGCCCGATTTCGCAAAGGAGCCGAAATGATCATTGTGGACACCGCGCTGCAGCGGCGCGCGAGCGAAGGCCGCCCCATCCGCATCGGCGTCGTCGGCGCCGGGTTCATGGCTCGTGGCGTCGTGCTCCAGATCGCGCTGTCCGTGCCGGGCATGCAGGTGGCCGCCGTGGCCAACCGCACCCTGGATGGCGCGAGGCGCGCCTTCCGTGAGGCGGGTCAGCAGGAAATGCGCACCGTCGAAACCGTCGCGCAGCTCGAGCAGGCGATCGAGGCCGGTGTGCCCGCCGTGACCGAAGACCCGCTGCTGCTGTGCCGTGCCGGCGGTATCGACGCCATCGTCGAGATCACGGGCACGATCGAGCACGCGGCGCGCGTGACGCTGGAGGCGATATCGCACGGCAAGCACGTCGTCCTGATGAACGCGGAAGTGGACGGCACGATCGGCCCCATCCTCAAGACTTACGCCGACAAGGCGGGCGTGGTGCTCACCAGCGCCGACGGCGACCAGCCGGGCGTGATGATGAACCTGTTCCGCTTCGTCCAGGGCATCGGCGTCAAGCCGGTGCTGTGCGGCAACATCAAGGGCCTGCACGATCCTTACCGCAACCCCACCACGCAAGAGGGGTTCGCCAGGCAGTGGGGCCAGAACCCGGCGATGGTCACCTCGTTCGCCGACGGCACCAAGATCTCGTTCGAGAACGCGATCGTCGCCAACGGCACCGGCATGCGGGTCGGGCGGCGCGGCATGTTCGGCCCGACCGTGCCCGCCGGCACCCCGATCCAGCAGGTGGCCGACCTGTATCCGCTGGACGCATTGCTCGAGGGTCCGGGAATCGTCGACTACGTCGTCGGCGCGATGCCGGGGCCGGGCGTCTACGTCCTGGGCACGCATGACCACCCGCAGCAGCGCCACTACCTGAACCTCTACAAGCTGGGCGCGGGACCGCTGTACTGCTTCTACACGCCCTACCACCTGTGCCACTTCGAGGTGCCCAACACCGTGGCACGCGCCGTGCTGTTCCAGGATGCGGCGCTGGCGCCGCTCGCGGGTCCCTTGGTGGAGGTCGTCGCCACGGCCAAGACCGACCTCAAGGCCGGCGCCACGGTCGACGGACTGGGCGGCTACATGACGTATGGCCTGGCCGAAAACGCGCCTACCGCGCGCCAGGAGAACCTGCTGCCCATCGGCCTGGCCGAAGGCTGCACGCTCAAGCGCGACTTGCCCAAAGACGCCGTCCTCACGTTCGCCGATGTGGACCTGCCGCCCGGCCGCCTGTGCGACCGGCTCTGGCAGGAGCAGATCGCCCGGTTCTTTCCCGACCTTTCGCAGACTCTCCAAGGAAACCACTCATGAAACTGCTCGTCACCGGCGTTGAAGGCTATATCGGGTGCCTGCTGGCGCCTTTCCTGCAGGCCCGCGGCCACGAGATCGTCGGCCTGGACACCGGCTTCTACCGGGACGGCTGGCTGTTCAGCGACCGCGCGCTGGTGCCGGGTTTTCCCCGCACCATCAACCGCGACATCCGTGACATCCAGCTGGAAGACCTGGCCGGGGTCGATGCCGTGGTGCACCTGGCCGAGCTGTCCAACGATCCGCTGGGCGAGAACAACCCGGAGCTCACTTTCCAGATCAACCACCAGGCTTCGGTGCGGCTGGCGGGCCTGGCCAAGCAGGCCGGCATCAAGCGCTTCGTCTACACCTCGTCGTGCAGCGTCTACGGCGTGGCCGATGGCGACCAGCCCATGACCGAACTCTCGCCCACCAACCCGCAGACGGCGTATGCCAAGTGCAAGACCCTGGTCGAGCGCGACGTCTCGGCCCTGGCGTCGGCGGACTTCACGCCCACCTTCCTGCGCAACGCCACCGCGTACGGCGCTTCGCCGCGGATGCGCTTCGACATCGTGCTCAACAACCTGTGCGGCATCGCGGCCACGACCGGGAAGATCGCGATGACCAGCGACGGCACGCCCTGGCGCCCCCTGGTGCATGTGCTGGACATCTGCGAAGCGGTCGCCTGCGTGCTGGAAGCGCCGCGCGACGCGGTGCAGGCCGAGATCTTCAACGTCGGGCACGACCAGGACAACTACCAGGTGCGCGAGATCGCGCAGATCGTGGCCGACGTGTACCCCGGCTGCGAGCTCACCTTCGGCAGCAACGGCGCCGACAACCGCAGCTACCGCGTGAGCTTCTCCAAGATCCACAACCAGTTGCCCGGCTTCAAGTGCAGCTGGGATGCGCGCAAGGGGGCGGCCCAGCTTCATGGCGTGTTCCAGCGCATCGGCATCGACAAGGAGGTATTCGAGTCTCGCCCCTTCACCCGCCTGAAGCAGCTGAAGTACCTGACCGTGTCCGGGCAGGTCGACGAGCAGCTTTTCTGGAAGTTCTGAGGCAGCGACACCGTTGAAACCCAGGATCGTCTTTGCCGTGATGTCGGCGGTCACGCCGGCTGAAACGGTCGACCAGCTGGCGATGTCGCTCGCGCCGCACCTGGTGCTGGTGCATCACGACTTCTCGCAGCGGCCCGACTTCGTGCTGAAGGCGCAGAACGTGCGCTTCGTGGAGAACCCCAAGCGCACGGGCTGGGCCAGCTTCGGTTTCGTCGACGGCATCTTCCACGCGATGGCCTATGCGGACGAGCACCTGGACTTCGACTACTTCCAGCTGCTCAGCCCCACCTGCCTGCCGATCCGGCCGATGGCCGAGTTCGAAGAGCATGTCGGCGGTCCGGCCGACGCGCACTTCGGCAGCATCGACCTGCTCGCCGACCATGACTGCCTGATGTGGGTGGGGTACCGCGCCTTCACGCCCGATGGCTCCTTCCGGCACCGGGTGCTGCGGCGCCTTTCCGTCGACTACTTCCGCGACACGCCGGGCCGCCGCGACGAGTGCGGCATCTGGCTGCGCAGCGGGGTGCGCCCCGGTGTCGAAGGCATGTTCACCCGCGCTGCCGTCCAGGCGTTCTCCAGGCCCTGGCTCGGCCGCCATCCCTTCGGTGCCGGATTCCGGCCGTACTACGGGTCGGTCTGGTTCGGGGCGCGCCGGCACGTCATCCAGTCCATGGTGCGCGACTACCGCGCGCCCGGCATCCGCGACTACTTCTCGCGCTTGCGCATCGCCGAGGAGTTCCTGGTGCCCACGCTCCTGATGCGCGCCGTCCAGACCAAGGGGCCCTTCCACCACTACATCAACAAGTTCGTGGAAGCGCATCCGAGCAAGCTGTCGGAGGCCGACCTGGCCACCCTGCGGGCTTCCGGCGCGTTCTTCGCGCGCAAGTTTCCGGACGACCCCGCGGACCCGGTGCGGACGCGAGTGCTGCAGGAACTGGTGCAGGGCGTCCCCGCGCCCCAGGCCCGGGCCGAGCAGGCGGACGCAGCCCCCGCCGCCTCCAGCCGGCACTTCAAGCGCCGAAGCCAGTGGTCTGGCGCAACCCCCAGAGCAGCGCCGTCAACGTGAGGAAGGAAGCGGCGGTGGTGACCAGCTGAGCGGCGGCGGCCATGCCGTCGTGGCCGTGCTTCTGGGCCAGGATGGGATAGATGCCCAGCATGGGCACGGCCGCCATCACCACCACCGCCACCTGCAGTTCGCGCGCCATGGGCGGCAGCAGCAGCACCAGGCCCAGCACCGCCAGCGGATGCAGCAGCAGCTTGCCCAGGGCGACCGCGGCCACGTCGCGCACCATGCCGCGCGCCGCGATGCCCACCAGAGAGCCGCCGATCACGAACAGGGAAATCGCCGCGCACGACGCGGCCAGCAGGTTCACGGCGCGCGCAAGGGCCTCGGGCAGGCGCCAGCCCAGCAACGAGAACAGAAAACCCAGCGCGATGCCGTGAATCATGGGACTGCGCACGATGCCGCGCAGCGACTGCGCCAGCGCTGCACGCCAGCGCGCCGCCCGTGAAGCCTGCGCCCGGCCATCGCCCAGGTCGCTATCCGCAATGGCCAAGGCCAATGGCAGCAGCAGGAAATTTTCGACCACCATGGCCAGCGCCAGCCCCACGCCGGCCGTGCCCGCGCCGAACAGCTGCGCGACCAGCGGAAAGCCGATGAAGCCGCTGTTGGAGCAGGACATCCCCATGCCCACCACCGCGCTGGCCGACACCGACTTGCCCGCGGCCCGCCGCGCCCACACCAGTCCGGCCGCCATGGCCAGCAGCGACCCCCCGGCGTAGGCCGCCACGAACACCGGGTTGAGCACTTCAGCCACGCTGCGCTGCGACAGGGCGTTGAACAGCAGCGCCGGCAACGCCAGGTGGATCACGTACTTGCCGAACAGGCGCATGTCGCCGCGGGAGAACAGCCCCCAGCGGGTGGTGAGATAGCCGGCCGCGATGATCAGGTAGATCGGGCCTGTGACGGCCAGGACGCCGAGCATGCGGGCGGCCTCAGTCCTTGCGTGCCGCCAGCAGGCGGTCGGCGTAGTCCTGCCAGCGGGCGTCCTCGCCCATGTCCGCGAACGTGCCCGCCGCGGCCTGGTCGGCGACCCACTGCTGCTTGTCGGCGACGGCGGCGGCCAGCAAGGGCTCGAAGCCGGCTTCGCGCACCGTGTTGGCGGCCTCGCGCATCTCCTCGGCGCGGCGCTTGCCGTGCTGCACCACGCGGCTGAAGAAATAGGCGCCCTGCTTGTGCCAGTCGATCGAGGGGAAGGTCTCCGCCAGCGTCGGCAGCACGTGATCTTCCACCCCGTACTGCCGGGCCGTGCTGTAGCTCTCGATCACCAGGGCCTCCAGCCCTTTGATCATGACGCTGCGGCACATCTTGATCGCGCTGGCCACCCCCAGCTTTTCCGAGACAGCCCTGGCGTTCATGCCCCAGCGGGCAAGCGGCGGTGCGAGTTCGGCTGCCCGCGCACCGCCCAGCAGCATGGGCACACGGATGCCGTAGGGCGGCACCGAGGTCATGACGCCCGCCTCCACGTAATGCGCGCCGGCCGCATCGACCAGCACGGCGGCCAGCTGCTTGGTGCCGGGAGAGGCCGAATTCAGGTCGAGGAACACCGTGTCCGGACGCAGGTGCGGCGCCGCCTCACGCGCCACTTCCAGCGTGTTCGAGGCCGTCACGGCCGAGATCAGCAGGTCGCAGCGGCCGCAGAGGTCCTGCAGCGAAGAAGCGGCGGCAATGCCGGCAGCCCGGGCGTGGGCTTTCTCCCCCTCCCCGGCGCCGGACTGGCCGAATTTGAGGTCCCAGGCGTGGACCGAGAGGACGCCGGGCTGGGCATGCAGCCCCGCCGCGAAGATTCTTCCGACCTCGCCGTAGCCAACCAGGCCGATGTGCTGGATGTTCATGAAAAGCCTCCTGTAGCTTCGGCTAGCGGGTGACGCCCAGCAGCCGGTCCAGCAACTGGGGCTGGGCTGCCCATTCTGCCGCCGATCCCTGTGGATCCCGGTGCGGCGGTCAACCACGGCGGCGAATCAGCCGCACGCCCGGCATCTGGTCGGCGCCATGGGTGTCCATGGCCTGGCGCAGGTTGCGCTGCGCCAGGCGCGAATGCTCACGCATGATGGCCTCGGCCCGGGTGCCTTCGCGGCGCTCGACGGCGTCCAGCACCTGCCGGTGCTGGTCTTGCGCGACGATCAGCATGTCGCGCGCTTGCGGCGAGTTGGCTTGCAGGACGACAAAGCCCGAGGGCGAGGCGAAGGGCAGGCCCACGACCCGTTCGAGTTCGCGGCCGATCAGCGAACTGCCCGCCATCTCGCTGAGCAGATTGTGAAAGCGCTGGTTCAGGTGCACGTAGCGGGTGAAGGCCTCGTCGTCCAGCGCGGGGCTCGCCAGGACGGTGTCGACCTGGGCCAGGCAATCGCGCGCCCGCGCCAGCAGGTCAGGATCGACGCCGCGCTCGGCCGCCAGGCGCGCCGCCAGGCCTTCCAGCGTGCCGCGCAAGTCGATGGCATCGGACACGTCGCGCTCGGAAAAGCTGCGCACCGTGTAGCCGCCGCCGGGCAGTGCCTGCAGCAGCCCCTCCTGCTCCAGCCGCATCAGCGCGGCGCGGATGGGCGTGCGCGACACACCGAGCTTGTCGACGATCGTCAGTTCGGCGATGCGCGCGCCCGGCGCCAGTTCTCCGGCCAGCACCATCTCGCGCAGGCGCAGCTGAGCCTTCACCGCCTGGGAGGAGACGGCTTCGACGGCGTTGATTGGAATGCTCATGTGTATACATCGTAGACGAATTGGCCTTTCTTTCTCGGGCTTTGAGCCTCAATTTCTCCTTTTTCTGGGTATTCGCCAAGTAAGCCAATCTCCAATGTATACAATCACACGGACCTTGGAGGATTGCGATGTTTCCCAAAAACGCCTGGTACGTCGCCTGCACGCCCGACGAAATCGGCGCCAAGCCCCTGGGGCGCAGGGTGTGCAACGAGCAGATGGTGTTCTGGCGCGGCGGCCAGGGCCAGGTCACGGCATTGGAAGACTTCTGCCCGCACCGCGGCGCACCGCTGTCGCTCGGCCAGGTGTGCGAAGGCCATCTGGTGTGCGGCTACCACGGGCTCACGATAGGCTGCGACGGCAACACGGTCTCGATGCCGGGCCAGCGAGTCCAAGGTTTCCCCCGCCTGCGCAGCTACCCCGTGGTGGAGCGCCACGGCTTCATCTGGGTCTGGCCGGGCGATGCGCAGCAGGCCGACCCCGCGAAGATCCATCACCTGGATTGGGCGGACAACCCGGAATGGGCCTACGCCGGGGGCCTGTACCGCATCCGGTGCGACTACCGGCTGATGGTCGACAACCTGATGGACCTCACGCATGAAACGTATGTCCACACCACCAGCATCGGGCAGAAGGAAATCGACGAAGCGCCCGTGACCACCAGGACCGAAGGCCAGATGGTGGTCACCAGCCGGTACATGAACAACGTCATGCCGCCACCGTTCTGGCGGGCCAACCTGCGGGGCAACCACCTGGCCGACGACGTGCCCGTGGATCGATGGCAGGTCTGCCGCTTCATCCCGCCTAGCCACGTGCTGATCGAAGTGGGCGTGGCCCACGCCGGCAAGGGCGGCTATCACGCCGACCCCAAGGACAAGGTCCACAGCATCGTCGTGGACTTCCTCACGCCCGAGACCGAGACCTCCATGTGGTATTTCTGGGGCATGGCGCGCAACTTCAACCCGAAAGACAAGGCGCTGACGGCGCAGATCCGCGAAGGCCAGGCCAAGGTCTTCGCCGAGGACACCGCGGTGCTCGAGGCGCAGCAGCGCAACCTGCTGCGCGATCCGGGGCGCCGGCTCCTGAGCCTGAACATCGACGCCGGTGGCGTGCTGTCGCGCCGCATCATCGACCGCCTGATCGCCCAGGAGCAGCCCCAGCCCGAAGCGCTGGGCGCCTGAATACTTTCCCCTTTGACGAACAACGACCCGAGGACTCATCTTCATGGCCCAACTTCCCGCCCGCTACGACCATGTCGGCAGCTTCCTGCGACCCCAGTACCTGCTCGAGGCGCGCGAACGCAAGGCCAAAGGCGAGATCGCGCCCGAACAGCTGCGCGAAGTCGAGGACCAGGCCATCGCCGAAATCGTGAAGTTCCAGCAGGATGTGGGGCTCAAGAGCATCACGGACGGCGAGTTCCGCCGCACCTACTTTCACATCGACTTTCTCGAGCAGCTGGGCGGCGTGAAGACGGACATCCCGGTGACGATCCGCAAGCCCGACGGGACGGAAGAACTGGCGCCGCCGGTGATCCGCGTGATCGACAAGGTGCGCCACGCCAAGGACATCCAGAAGGCAGACTTCGAGTACCTGAAGTCGCAGGTGGCCGCCGGCTGCACGGCCAAGGTGACCATCCCCTCGCCCACCATGCTGCACTTCCGGGGCGGCCGCGCCGGCATCAGCCGCGAGGCCTATCCGGAACTCGATCCGGTGTTCTACGACGATGTCGCCAAGGCTTACGGCGACGAGCTGCGATCGCTGTATGAAGCGGGCTGCCGCTACGTGCAGATGGACGACACCAACCTGGCCTACCTGTGCGACGAAAAGATGCGCGAGGCGGCACGCCAGCGCGGTGACGACCCCGACGAATTGCCGCACCGCTATGCAAAGTTCATCAACAAGGTGGTGGCGCAGAAGCCGCAGGGCATGCTGCTGGCGATGCACCTGTGCCGCGGCAACTTCAAGAGCACCTTCGCCGCGGCCGGCAATTACGAGCCCGTGGCCGAGGCGCTGCTCAAAGAAATGGACATCGACGCCTACTTCATGGAGTACGACGACGACCGCTCCGGCGATTTCCGGCCCCTGCGCTTCCTGCCCAAGGGCAAGACCGTGGTGCTCGGGCTGGTCACCACCAAGTTCGGCCAGCTCGAAAGCAAGGACGCCCTCAAGCGCCGCATCGACGAAGCCGCCAGGCACGCTCCCATGGGGCAGCTGGCGCTGTCACCGCAGTGCGGCTTCTCCAGCACCGTCCACGGCAACAACATCGCCGTCGAAGACCAGCGCAACAAGCTGCGGCTGGTGATCGAGACGGCACAGGAGGTCTGGGGTTAGTCGTCATGCCCGCGTAGGCGGGCATCCAGGGCTTCCCGGGGGAGCACGCCGCGCGTGCGTTCTGGATCCCCGCCTGCCCGGGATGACAGGCTCAGCCGTGACTCGGCGACGGCGTCACTTCCCAGTGCTGGAGCACGCGCTCATGGGTGTCGACGCTTTCCAGACGGACCCGGAAGCCCCACAGCCGGGCGACGTGCTTGACGACTTCCTCGGCGCTGTTGTCCAGCGGCCGGTCGTTGTGGCGTGTGTGGCGCAGGGTCAGGGATCGGTCGCCGCGGAGGTTGACGTTCCAGACCTGGATGTTGGGCTCGCGCCAGTTCAGGTCGTACTGCTTGGACAGCGCCTCGCGCACACGCCGGTATCCCATGTCGTCGTGGATGGCCGAGACTTCCAGCTCCTTCTGGGAAGCGTCGTCCACGATGTTGAACAGCCGGAACTCGCGCATCAGCCGGGGCGACAGGTACTGCCCGACGAAGCTCTCGTCCTTGAAATGCCGCATGGCATGGTCCAGCGTCTTGACCCAGTCGGTGCCGGCGATGTCGGGGAACCACTCCTTGTCTTCGTCGGTCGGCTGCTCGCAGATGCGGCGCAGGTCCGTGAACATCGCAAAGCCGAGGGCATACGGGTTGATGCCGCTGTAGCGCGGGTCGGTCACCGGGGGCTGGAACACCACGTTGGTGTGCGAGGACAGGCATTCCATCATGAAGCCGTCGGCCAGCAAGCCTTCGTCGTACATGGTGTTCAGCAGGGTGTAGTGCCAGAAGGTGGCCCACCCCTCGTTCATCACCTGGGTCTGGCGCTGCGGGTAGAAGTACTGGGCCACCTTGCGCACGATGCGCACCACCTCGCGCTGCCAGGGCTCGAGCAGCGGCGCGTTCTTCTCGATGAAGTACAGCAGGTTCTCCTGCGGCTCCTCGGGAAAACGGCGCATCTCCTTCTTGGCCTGCTTGCCGGGCGACTTGGGCAGCGTGCGCCAGAGGTCGTTGATCTGCTGCTGAAGGTAGGCTTCGCGGTCCTTGCGGCGCGTCTCCTCCTCCACCATGGAAATCTTCTGGGGCCTGCGGTAGCGGTCCACGCCATAGTTCATCAGGGCATGGCAGGCATCCAGCACCTCTTCCACCGCCTCCAGCCCATGCCGCTCCTCGCACTCGGCGATGTAGCCCTTGGCATACACCAGGTAGTCGACGATGGAACTGGCATCCGTCCACATACGGAACAGGTAGTTGCCCTTGAAGAAGGAGTTGTGCCCGAAGCACGCATGCGCCATCACCAGCGCCTGCATGGGCAGCGTGTTCTCTTCCATCAGGTAGGCGATGCACGGATCGGAATTGATCACGATCTCGTAGGCCAGCCCCATGTGGCCGCGCCGGTAGTTCTTCTCGCTGGCGATGAATTGCTTGCCGAAGGACCAGTGGCGGTAGTTCACCGGCATGCCGACCGACGCGTAGGCATCGAGCATCTGCTCGGCGGAGATCAGCTCCAGCTGCACCGGGTAGGTGTCCAGCTTGAAACGCTCCGCGGTGCGCCGGATGGCGTCGAAATAGTCTTCGATCAGCTCGAACGTCCAGTCCGAGGCGTTGGGGAGCCGGTTGGCGCCCCTGACTGCCGCCTTGTCGACGATGGCGCTCATGCGGCGGCCCCCAGCGGATTCTTCTTGAACAGGTCACGGAACACCGGGAAGATCTGCGAGGGCGTCACGATCTTCTGCATGGCGAAATGCACGTTGGCGTCCCGCACGCGCGTGTACTCCTCCCAGAGGTTCTGGTCTTCGTCAGCCACCTGCACATAGGCGAAGTAGCGGCACAACGGCAGCAGCTTGTTGTCCAGGATTTCCCGGCACTTGGAAGAATCCTGCTGCCAGTTGTCGCCGTCGGAGGCCTGGGCGCCGTAGATGTTCCATTCCTGCCCCATGTAGCGCTCGCGGATGATCTCGTGCATCAGCGTCAGGGCGCTGGACACCACCGTGCCGCCCGATTCGGTGGCATGGAAGAACTCGTCTTCGGGCACCTCGGCGGCCTGCGTGTGGTGGCGGATGAAGATCACGTCCGTCTGCTTGTAATGGCGCGACAGGAACAGGTACAGCAGGATGAAGAAGCGCTTGGCCAGGTCCTTGCGGGCCTCGTCCATCGACCCGGACACGTCCATCAGGCAGAACATCACGGCCTTGCTGGTGGGCAGCGGCTCGCGGATGCGGTTGCGAAAGCGCAGGTCGAACGGGTCCAGGAACGGGACCCGGCCGAGGCGCTTGCGCAGGTCCTCGATTTCGGCCTTCAGCGCGTCGATCTCGGCGGCGGGCGTGTCGGGCCGCTGCTCCAGCAGGCGCAGGTGCTCTTCCCCGCGGCGCAGCTGCAGCCGGGCGTCGCCACCCATGGCGATCCGGCGCCCGAGCGCCACGCGCATGGAACGCACCACGTGCAGGCTGGTCGGGTTGCCCTCCGAGACGAACCCGGCGCGGCGTGACTTCCATTCCGGCGCGTCGGCCAGCAGCTGCGTGCGGATCAGCCGCGGCAGCGCCAGGTCGTCGAAGAAGTAGTTCATGAACTCTTCACGCGTGATGCGGAAGGTGAAGTCGTCCTCGCCGCTGCCGTCCTGCGAAGCGCCGCTGCCCCCGGAGCCACCGCCGCCGCCGCGCGGCTTGGGAATGCGGTCGCCGCGCACGTACTCCTGGTTGCCGGGATGCACCATCTCGCGCTTGCCGCCAGGTCCATGGTTGAAGACCGGTTCGGAGACATCGCGCTTGGGCAGGCTGATGTCGGCGCCGTCCTCGATGTTGTGGATGCTGCGGTCACCCACCGCCTTGCGCACCGCGTCCCGGATCTGCTCGCGGTAGCGGCGCAGGAAGCGCTCGCGGTTGCCGATCGACTTGTTCTTGCCGGACAGTCGGCGGTCGATCACCTGGTGGAGGGCGGCGCGATCAGTTCGGTTCATGTTGCTTCTTCCCGGGGGCCACCGCGGAGCCGGCTTTGCCGGGCCGCTGGTGGCGCCGCTTGAGGGGAGGCGCAAAAGGCGCTTCGGGGTGGGCCAATCTATGAGCTTTTTCGCACGCGCAGGTACCACTCGCACAGCAGCCGCACCTGGCGGTGGGTGTAGCCCTTCTCCACCATGCGGTTGACGAAATCCTCGTGCTTCTTCTGCTCGTCGGCGCTGGCCTTGGCATTGAAGCTGATCACCGGCAACAGGTCCTCGGTGTTCGAAAACATCTTCTTCTCGATGACCGTGCGCAGTTTCTCGTAGCTGGTCCACACCGGGTTCTTGCCGGCGTTGTTCGCCCGGGCGCGCAGAACGAAGTTGACGATTTCGTTGCGGAAGTCCTTGGGGTTGGACAGGCCGGCCGGCTTCTCGATCTTCTCGAGCTCGGCGTTCAGCGCGGCACGGTCGAAGCTCTCGCCGGTGTCGGTGTCGCGGAACTCCTGATCCTGGATCCAGAAATCGGCATAGGTGACGTAGCGGTCGAAGATGTTCTGCCCGTACTCGGAATAGGACTCCAGGTACGCGGTCTGGATCTCCTTGCCGATGAATTCGGCATACCGGGCGGACAGGTGCTCCTTGATGTAGGAAAGGTATTTCTGCTCGACCTCGGGCGGGAACTGCTCACGCTCGATCTGCTGCTCCAGCACGTACATCAGGTGCACGGGATTGGCCGCGATCTCGTTGGAGTCGAAGTTGAACACCTTGGAAACGATCTTGAACGCGAAGCGCGTGGAGATGCCCGTCATGCCCTCGTCAACGCCGGCGTAATCGCGGTATTCCTGGAAGCTCTTGGCCTTGGGGTCCGTGTCCTTGAGGTTCTCGCCGTCGTAGATCAGCATCTTGGAGAAGATGCTGGAGTTCTCCGGTTCCTTCAGGCGGGTGAGCACCGAGAACTGGGCCATCATCTTCAGCGTGCCGGGCGCGCACACCGCATCCTTGAGCGACGAGTTGCGCACCAGCTTGTCGTAGATCTTGATTTCTTCGGTCACGCGCAGGCAGTACGGCACCTTGACGATGTAGATGCGGTCGAGGAACGCCTCGTTGTTCTTGTTGTTCTTGAACGCCTTCCACTCGCTCTCGTTGCTGTGGGCCATCACGATGCCGTCGAACGGGATCGCGCCGAAGCCTTCGGTGCCCTTGAAGTTGCCTTCCTGGGTGGCGGTCAGCAGCGGGTGCAGCACCTTGATGGGCGCCTTGAACATCTCGACGAACTCCAGCAGGCCCTGGTTGGCCAGGCACAGGCCGCCGGAATAGCTGTAGGCGTCCGGGTCGTCCTGCGCGTAGCTCTCCAGCTTGCGGATGTCGATCTTGCCGACCAGCGAGGAGATGTCCTGGTTGTTCTCGTCGCCCGGCTCGGTCTTGGCGATCCCGCACTGCTTGAGGATGGACGGGTAGCGCTTGACGACCTTGAACTTGCGGATGTCGCCGCCGAACTCCTCCAGGCGCTTGACGGCCCACGGCGACATGATGCGCTGCGTGTAGCGGCGTGGGATGCCGAACTGCTGCTCCAGCAGGGGGCTGTCCTCTTCGTTGCTGAACAGGCCCAGGGGCGACTCGTTGACCGGCGAGCCCTTGATCGCATAGAACGGCACCTGCTCCATCAGCTGCTTGAGCCGCTCGGCGATGGACGACTTGCCGCCGCCCACCGGGCCGAGCAGGTAAAGGATCTGCTTTTTTTCTTCCAGCCCTTGCGCCGCATGCCGGAAATGCGACACGACCTGCTCTATCGGCTCTTCAAGCCCATAGAAATCCTTGAATGCCGGATAGATGCGCACCATCTTGTTGCCGAAGATCCGCGAAAGCCGCGGGTCGTGCCGGGTATCGATGATCTCGGGCTCGCCTATCGCCGCCAACATGCGCTCGGCCGCGGTGGCGTACACCAGGGGGTCCTTCCTGCAGGCCTCAAGGTACTCCTCCAGCGACATTTCTTCCTCGCGCGTCTGCTCGTAACGTGCCAGGAAATTGCGAACGACATCCATGAAAACTCCTTCCGCTGGGGAACTGCGCCGGTGTTGCCTGACATTCATTCTGCACCCACTTTGAGCCCCCGCCAACGTTGCTGACCCAGTGAGGATGTAGGTGGATATCTGGCTTCAATGTAGGTCAACCATAGACAGGAACAAGGGTGAAAAGTTTCTAGGGGAATGCGCTTGGGTCGTGGCGCGCATCAGTGCTGATGCGCTGTTGCGCGAACGCGAAAATGGATGTGCAGCACCGCGCGCGGCAGGTACCGCGCGCCCGCGCTCAGGCTGCGCCCGCCTGCGCTGGGAGCGTGAAGTAGAAGCACGCGCCCTGCTGCGGCGCCGCCTCGGCCCAGATGCGTCCGCCATGCCGCACGATGATCTTCTGCACGATGGCCAGGCCGATGCCGGTGCCCTCGAACTCCAGCGCCGTGTGCATGCGATGGAAGGCCTCGAACATCTTGGAGGCGTACGCCATGTCGAAACCGGCGCCGTTGTCCCGCACGAAGTAGACGGTCTCCTCGCGCGCGACCTGGCTGCCCACCTCGATGCGGGGCTGCCCGGTCCTGGAGGTGAACTTCCACGCATTGCCCACGAGATTGCCGATGACCTGCGACAGCAGGCGCGGGTCGCCGTGCGCAGGCAGCGCGCTTTCGATGCGGACGTCGACATGGCGCTCGGGCGTGCGTTCGCGGCAGGATGCGATCGCGGCCCGCGCGAGCACCGCCAAGTCCGCGGGCTCGCTGCGGATGCTGGTGCGAGAGAGGTTGGCCAGCGCCAGCAAGCCGTCGGTGAGTTCGCCCATCTGCCGCACCCCGGCCCGGATCCGGTTGAGGTAATGGCTGCTGCGCTCGCCCAGCCCGGCACGCGCGGTGTGCTGCAGGATCTGGCTGAAGCCGTCGATGGAACTCAGCGGTGCGCGCAGATCGTGGGCGATCGAATACGAGAATGCCTCCAGTTCCCGGTTGGCCGCCTCCAGCTCCGCAGTGCGCCGGCGCACGCGCTCCTCCAGCTCGGCATTGAGCCGCAGGATCTCCTGCTGGGCCGCGATCCGGGAACTCACATCCTTGATATAGATGGCCAGGCCCTGTGAAGAAGGATAGGCCTTGACCTGGACCCAGATGCCGAACGCGGGGTAGTAGTCCTCGAACTGCACGGTCACGTGCTCGGCCAGCGCCTTCTCGTAGCTGCGCGAGAACTGGGACTCCCGCAGGTTGGGGAACATCTGCCACATGTGGCGCCCCAGCAGTTCGTTCCTGGGCCGGCGCAGCAGCCGCTCGGCCTCGCCGTTCACATAGGTGAAGCGCCATTCCCGGTCGACCGTGAAGAAGGCGTCGGTGAGGCTCTCCAGCGTCGTGGTCAGTTGCTGCGCGACCGTTCGCGCACGCTCGGCGGCGTCCCGGATGTCGGAGATGTCCTGGCACGCGCCCTGGACGCGGCGCACGCGGCCCACAGCGTCCCATTCGCCTTCGCCGATCACGCGCGTCCACAGCCGGCGGCCCCTGGCCGTGATGATCTGGGCCTCCACGTCGAAGGGCGTGCCGTCACGCGCACAGGCCCGGACGACGGCGCGCATTGCCTGGCGGTGCTCCGGCGCAACGAAGGCGATGGCTTGCTGCGGCGTCGGCTGGAAATCCTGGCCGACCTCATGGATCGCGCAGACCTCTTGCGACCAGGTGACCACGGGTTGCCTCACATCCCAGGCCCAGCCCCCCAGGCGCCCCACGCGTGCCGCCATGTGCAGCATGCCCTGCATGTCGCGCAGGCGCTGCTCGGCCACCTTGGCCTGCGTGACCTCGCGTGCGATTCCCCGGTAGCCGATGAAGTTGCCGGCGCAGTCGTGGACCGGCTCCCCGCTGGCACTCAGGTACCGCGGCGGCCCGTCCCCGAGCGTGCGCACGTATTCGAAGTCGCGAAACGGCAAGTGCGCCTCGAGCGTCGCGCGATGCTGCTCCCAGGTGCCGCTCAGGGGAAAGATGCCGGGCAGCTCCCAGCGGCGCCGGCCAAGCGCGGTTTTCTGGTCGGGCTGCCAGAAGCCGTTGCGGCTGGCGCCCGAGAAACTGGTGAACCGGAACGCCTGGTCCTGCTCCCAGAACCAGTCGGAGGAGAGCATCGTCAGGCTGCGAAAGCGCTCTTCGCTCTCGCGCAGCGCCTGCTCCGCCTGCTTGCGCTCGGTGATGTCCTGGACCTGGGAGATGAAGTGAAGCGGCTGGCCTTGCGCACTGCGCACCAGCGTGCAGGTGAGCAGGCCCCAGATGACTCTCCCGGTGCGGTGCAGGTAGCGCTTCTCCCGCTGGTAGCTCTCGAGTTCGCCGGCAAGGAGCTGGTCGCGAAGGCGGACGGAATCGCGCGCATCGTCCGGATGGGTGATATCCAGCACGGAAAGCGACATGAGCTCGCTCTTGCTGTAGCCGAGCATGTCGCAAAACGCGCGATTGACCCGCAGCCGTTGCAACTGGCAGCTGATCAGCGTCATGCCGATCGCGGCGTTCTCGAAGGCGCTGGTGAACTGCTGCTCGGCTGCGCGGGCCGCCTTCGCTTCGAGGGCTTTTCCGGTGCCGCGGATGAGGTGGAGGGCGCCAGGCTTGGGCATGGGGGGTCCGGGCCAGGAAAGTAACCAACCGTATCAGGCACAGTGGCGTCACCCTTAGGTGATTTGCCTAAGCACCGTATGAACCGCGTAAAACAGCGCCTTGCCGTGGACCCGTGGCGACACAATCCGCAGCAACAAGTTCAGGGATGCCTCTTGCAAGACCACCGCTGCGTGCCGTTGCCCTTCGACCAGGAGAGCCCGCTGGGCGCGCGATTGCTGGACCTGGTCCAGGACGCCGTGGTGATCCACGATCTCGAGCACCGTGTCCTCTACTGGAACCAGGCCGCCGCCAGCGTGTTCGGCTACAGGCGAGAGCAGGCCTTGGGACAGCCGCTGGATGCGTTGATGGGGCCGGCGACGCGGCTGTCCCAGAGAGCGTCCGAACAGCTGCTTGGCGAGGGGCACTGGTCCGGCGAAATGGAGTATTGCGCTGCCGACGGCACCATGAAAGTGGTGAACCGGCGCTGCGAGCTGCACCGACACCCGGGCCACGCCCGCCCTTGCGTGCTCTCGGTGCACACGGATGTGACCGAGCGGCGGCGCGCCGAGAAGGAAATCGTCCTGCTCAACAATCTTCTGGAGCAGCGCATCCGCCGCCGCACGGCGGAGCTGGAGGAAAGCAACGACGCCCTGCGTGACTTCGCCTATTCGCTGGCCCATGACCTGCGCGCGCCGCTGTCGTCCATCGACGGCTTCAGTGCCCAGCTGGAACAGCGCCTCGGGGGCCGGCTCGATGCGCGCGAGAGGCACTACCTGCAGCGCGTGCGCGCCGGCGTCAAGCTCATGGCGGACCTGACCGACGGGCTGCTGGCGCTGGCCGACACCTCCCATGGGCCGCTGGAACACCAGAGCGTGGACCTGGGCGCGCTGGCCCGCATGATCGTGGACCGGCTGCGCGAGGAAGAGCCGCAGCGGCGGGTGCGGCTCGAGCTGCAAGGCGCGCCGCCGGCTCAAGGCGACCCGCGCCTGCTGGCCGACGTGCTGCAGAACCTGCTGGGGAATGCCTGGAAGTTCACCGCGGGGCAACGCGAGGCCCGCATCGTCTTCGGCGCCGAGCCGCAAGAGGCAGGCGCCTTCCACTACTTCGTTCGCGACAACGGGGCCGGGTTCGACCCGGATTACGCGTACAAGCTGTTCAGCCCGTTCCAGCGGCTGCACTCCGCCCGCGAGTTCGAGGGCACAGGCATCGGGCTGGCCATCGTGCGAAAGATCATCAGCCGCCATGGCGGCCGTGTGTGGGCCGAGGGCCGCCCCGGTGAGGGGGCCACCTTCTATTTCACCCTGCACGAGGCGGCCAGCCTGCGCCAGCCGCGCACGTCAAGGCCGCAGGGCGTGATGCGAGGTGATTTCGCGTCCCAGCCCGGGCCGCTCGGCCCTCTCTAGCTCCTGTTTCTATAGCATCCGGGCTTTCAGTGGATCTCCGGTTCGCCGGAGGCGGCCAGCCCCTCGGGTTCCAGGAAGTCGAAGTCGCATCCGCTGTCGGCCTGCTGGATGTGCTTGAGGTAGAGCACGCCGAAGCCGCGCGTGAACTTGGGCGCGGGCTGCCGCCACTGGGCGCGGCGGCCGGCGAGTTCCTCGTCCGCCACCAGCAGCTGGATCCGACGCGCCGCCACGTCCAGCTCGATCAGGTCGCCGTCCCGCACCAGCGCCAGCGGCCCACCAACATGGGACTCGGGCGTCACGTGCAGGACGCAGGCGCCGTAGCTGGTGCCGCTCATGCGCGCGTCGCTGATGCGCAGCATGTCCCGAACGCCCTCCTTCAGCAGCTTCTGCGGAATCGGCAGCTGGCCCCACTCGGGCATGCCGGGGGCTCCTTGCGGGCCGGCGCTTTGAAGCACGATCACGCTGTCCTTGGTGACGGGGAGCGCCGGGTCGTCGATGCGGGCGGCCATGTCGTTGTAGTCCTTGAACACGACGGCGGGCCCGCGGTGCTGCCGCAGGTGCGGCTCCATCGCCGCCGGCTTGATCACCGCGCCGCCGGGCGCCAGGTTGCCCGTGAGCACGGCCAGGCCGTCGCTCGCCACCAGCGGGTTCTCGCGCGGGCGGATCACGTCTTCGTTGAAGACGCGGGCGCCTTCGATGTTCTGCGCCAGCGTCTTGCCGTTGCAGGTCTTCTGGCTGCCGTCGATCAGGTCACCGAGCCGGGTGAGAAAGGCGCGAAGGCCGCCCGCGTAGAAGAAGTCCTCCATCAGGTACTTGCCGCTGGGCCGCAGGTCGGCCAGCACCGGCGTCTGGCGCGCCAGCGCGTCGAAACGAGCCAGGTCCAGCGGAATGCCGCGGCGGCGCGCCATGGCGATCAGGTGCACGATGGAATTGGTGGAGCCGCCGAGCGCGAGCACCGCGGTGACGGCGTTGTCGAAGGATCGCGCGCTGAGCAGGTCGGATGGCTTGAGGTCTTCCCAGACCATGTCGACGATGCGCTTGCCGGTGAGCGTGGCCATCTGCGCGTGGCGCGAATCGGGGGCGGGAATCGAGGCCGCACCCGGCAAGGTCAGGCCCAGCACTTCCACCGCGCTGGTCATGGTGCTGGCCGTGCCCATGGTCATGCAATGGCCGGGTGAGCGGGCGATGCCGTCCTCGACCTCCTGCCAGTCCTGCTCGCCGATATTGCCGGCGCGCAGCTCGGCCCAGTACTTCCAGGTGTCGGATCCCGAGCCGAGGTATTCGCCCTTGTAGTCGCCGCGCAGCATGGGCCCGGCGGGCATGAAGATCGCGGGCAGATCCATCGAGATGGCCCCCATCACCAGGGCGGGCGTGGTCTTGTCGCAGCCGCCCATCAGCACGCAGCCGTCGGCCGGGTAGGAGCGCAGCAGCTCCTCGCACTCCATGGCCAGCAGGTTGCGATAGAGCATGGTGGTGGGTTTCTGGAACGGCTCGGACAGGCTGATCGCCGGCATCTCCACCGGAAAGCCCCCGGCCTGCCAGATGCCGCGCTTGACCTCTTCCACGCGCTGCTTGAAGTGCGAGTGGCAGGGGTTGATGTCGCTCCAGGTGTTGATGATCGCGATGACGGGCTTGCCCGCGTAGTCGCTGCGGTGGTAGCCCATCTGCGCGGTGCGCGAGCGGTGGCCGAAGGACCGCAGGTCCTTCACGCCGTACCAGCGGTGGCTGCGCAGGTCCTCGGGCTTCTTTTTCGGGGGAATGGTCATCTTGGAATCGTACCGGCTGGTTCAGGGCTTTTGGGGCGCCTGGGCCGAAGGTGCAGCCCGGCACCGGGAACTGCTATTGCGGGCCCAACGCCGCGATCAGCTGCTGCAGTTCGGCCATCTCGCTTTCCCGCAGGTCCGTGAGCGGCGGCCGCACCGAGCCCGCGGAACGCCCGACCAGCCTCGCGCCGGCCTTGACGATGCTCACGGCATACCCGGGCATGCGGTTGCGGATCGCCAGGTAGGGCATGAAGAAGCTCTTGAGCAGGCGGTGCTGGGTCGCCAGGTCGTCGCTGCGGACCGCTTCGTAGAAGGCCATGGCAGTCTTCGGGATGAAGTTGAAGACCGCCGAGGAATACACCGGCGTGCCCAAAGCCTTGTAGGCGGCGGCATAGACCTCCGCCGTCGGCAGTCCGCCCAGGTAGGCGAAGCGGTCGCCCATCCGGTGGTAGATCGAGGACATCAGCTCGATGTCACCGATCCCGTCCTTGAAGCCGACCAGATTGGGATTGCGCTCGGCCAGCCGGGCCAGCGTGTCCGGCAGCAGGCGGCTCTGGGCGCGGTTGTAGACGATCACGCCGAAATCGACGCTCCTGCAGACTGCTTCCACATGGGCGCAGAGGCCTTCCTGGCCCGCCTCCGTCAGGTAGTGCGGCAGCAGCAGGATGCCGTGGGCGCCGGCCTTCTGCGCCTCCTGCGCGCACTGGATCGCGAAGCGGGTGGGCCCGCCCGCGCCGGCGACGATCGGCACCTTGCCGCGGCAGGTCTCCACCGCAGTGCGGATGATGAAGGGGTATTCGTCCGCCGTGAGGGAAAAGAACTCGCCGGTGCCGCCGGCGGCGAACAAGGCGGTGGCGCCGTAGGGCGCCAGCCATTCGAGCCGCTCGGCGTAGCCGCGAGGGTTGAAATCGCCCTGGTCGTCGAAATCGGTCAGCGGGAAGGACAGCAGGCCGCGGGCCATGATGCTTTTCAGGTCTTGTGGGGTCATGGTGTTCGAGGGTTCGTTCAGACGCCGACCGCGCGCGGCAGCCACAGCGACAGCGCCGGTACGTAGGTGACGAGACCGAGCACGATCAGAAGCAGGCCGAAGAAGGGCACCAGGGCGCGCACCACCTGCTCGATCGGCAGCTTGCCTACGGCGCTGCCGACGAACAGCACCGTGCCGACCGGCGGCGTGATCAGCCCGATGCCGAGGTTGACGATCATGATCATTCCGAAATGCACCGGGTCCACGCCGACGGCGATCACCACCGGCAGCAGGATCGGCGTGAGGATCAGGATCAGCGCCGCCATGTCCATCAGGGTGCCGAGCACCAGCAGCATGAAGTTGATCGCCAGCAGGATCAGGTATCGGTTGTCGGTCAGGGCCGTCAGCAGTGCCGTCACCTTCATCGGAATCTGCATCAGCGTCATGATGTAGCCGAAGGCGGCTGCGAAGCCGATCAGGATCATCACGATGGAGACCGTCTTCACCGTGCGGTGCATCAGCTTGGGCAGGTCGCGCCAGCGGTAGTCGCGGTAGATGAACATCGTGACGAAGAAGGCCCAGATCACGGCGATGGAGGCCGACTCCGTGGCGGTGAAAACACCCGAGAGGATGCCGCCCAGGATGATGACCATCGTCATCAACCCCCACAACGCGTCCACGCAGATCCGCAGCGCCCGCTTCAGCGGAACGGATTCGCCCGTCGGGAAATTTTTGTTGCGCGCCACGAGGAGGCAGTAGCTCGCCAGGGTGAGGCCGAGCAGCAGGCCGGGCAGCACGCCAGCCATGAACAGCGCCGCGACCGAAATGGAGCCGCCCGCCGCCATCGAATAGATCACCGCGTTATGGCTCGGCGGGATCAGCGTGGCCTGGATGGAGCCGCTCACCGTCAGCGCGGTGGCGAAGTCCCGCGGATAGCCCTTTTTCACCATCTCCGGGATCATCACGGACCCGATGGACGCGGTGTCGGCCACGGACGAGCCGGAGATCGCGCCGAAGAAGGTCGAGGCCAGGATGTTGACCAGCGACAACCCGCCCCGCACGAAGCCCACCAGCACGCTGGCGAAGGCCACCAGCCGGCGCGACATGCCGCCCTCGGCCATGATGGCCCCCGCCAGCACGAAGAAGGGAATGGCCAGCAGGGAGAACTTGTTGACGCCGCTGGCGATCTGGATCATCACCGCATCCAGCGGCAGCTCGATCCAGACGGCGCCGATCAGGGCCGCCAGGCCCAGCGAATACGCCACCGGCATGCCGACCATGATCAGCACCGCGAAGCTGCCCAGGAGAACGAGCGCGTCCATGTTCAGCCCCCGTCCGCCAGAGGTTCGACTTCATGGTCATAGCGCACCACCGCACGTGCATACTGCGGACCGAACAACAGTTTCTCCAGCACGAAGGCCAGCGTCGCCAGTCCTCCCGCGGGCAGCGGCGCGTAGGTGAGGCCTACCGGGATGGCGGGGATGGCCGCCAGCGACTGGTTCATGGTTTCCAGGGCGAGTTTCGCGCCCCAGACCACCATGAACAGGCTGGCGACGATCATCAGCAGGTCGACGGCGACCGCCACGATGCGGCGCCAGCCCGGGGGCAGCCGGTCGGTCACCATGCCGACCGCGATGTGCACACCGGCCCGGTAGCCTGCAGCCGCGCCGAAGAAGGTGAAGATCACCATCAGCAGGATGGCGATGGGCTCGGGCCACTGGGCGCCGAAGCCGAGCACGTAGCGGGCGAACACCCCCACCGGAATGATCAGGCTCATGGCGGCAATCGACAAGCCCGCGATCCAGATGCAGGCGAGGTAAAGGCCGTCGAGGGCGCGCACAAGGGGGTGGTCAGTCATGGATTCTCAAGGCCGCAGCACGGCCTGTGGCCGGCTGCGGGAGTTCAGGGGGAAAAGCTGCGCGGCACCAGCAGCGCAGAAGCTGCGGGCAGCGCCTACTTCACGTCGGCGATGCGCTTCATCAAGTCCGCATACGGCGCCCCGTACTTGGCGCGCACCGGGGCCGTGGCATCGAAGAACTGCTTCTGGTCCACTTCGATGAACTCGACGCCGGCGGCCTTGAGCTTGGCGGTGTAGTCGGCCACGCTCTTGTCCCACAAGGCACGCTGCTCGAACTGCGCCTCGCGGCCGAGCTTCTTGACCAGCGCCTGCTCGTCCTTGCTCATCTTGTCCCAGGCCACCTTCGACATCACCAGCAACTCCGGAATGATCAGGTGGTTGGTCTGCGCGTAGTACTTGGCGCCGGTGGTGTAGTGGTTGGAGGTGAACATGCTGGGCGGATTGTTCTCGGCGCCGTCGATGACGCCGGTCTGCAACGCGCTGAAGACTTCGGCATAGCCCATGGAGATGCCGTTGCCGCCCATCGCGTTCATGGTGTCGACGAACAGCGGGTTGCCCATCATGCGCACCTTCTGGCCTTTCAGGTCGGCGGGTGTCTTGACAGGCTTCTTGGTGTAGAGGTGACGCGAGCCGCCATCCATCCAGGCCAGCGCGATCATCCGCGTCGGGCCGTTGCTCACCTTGTCGAGGATCTCCTGGCCGATCGGGCCATCGATCACCGCGCGCATGTGGGCTTCGTTGCGGAAGACGAAGGGCATGTTGAAGACGTTCACGTCGGGCACCACGGCGCCGACCGGCCCGAGCGAGGTGCGCAGGATGTGGATCGCGCCGATCTGGGTCTGCTCGATCATGGTCTTCTCATCCCCCAGCACGCTGCCCGGGAACATCTGCATCTTGTACTTTCCCTTGGTGGCCGCCTCGAGCTTCTTGCCCAGGTTCTCGGTGGCCACCACGGTGGGATAGCCGAGGGGATGCACGTCGGCCGCCTTGAGCGTGGTCTGTGCCAGCCCGCACAGCGGCACGCCAAGAGCGGTGGCAGCGAGCGCCGCGGTGACGATGAGGCGTCTGGAATGTTTCATGCTTTGTCTCCTGGTGGGTCGGGGTTCACGTGAATGGGAAGGAGGCCCCTCCGGGCGTTTCGGGATAGCGGGAGAAGCGGGGTTCGGGGCGCCCCGCGACTTGCACTTCGATCGCCAGCAGGGCTCCATCCAGGGCAGTTTGCTGGCCGCCCGGCTGGATCGAGGTGACGAACAGCGTGCGCAGCCCGGGGCCGCCGAAGCAGCACATCGACGGCTTGGGCACCGGCACGGGAATCGACTGCAGCAGTTCCCCGGCGGGGCTGAAGCGGTGCACGAGCCCGGCATCGTTGGCGCAGATCCAGTAGTGGTCTTCGGCGTCGACAGCGGCACCGTCCGGGCGCCCCGGTAACCCGCGCATGTCGACCCAGGGACGGCGCTCCGACAAGGCGCCGGTGGCCGGGTCGCGCGAGAAAGTCCAGATCTGCTGCACCGAAGGATGCGAGTCCGAGAGCCAGGCGCGCCGCCCGTCGCCGCTGAAGGCCAGCCCATTGGGCGTCACCAGGCCGCTCACCACCGGGGCGCTGAGGCCGGTTCTGTCCAGCACATGCAGCGCGCCGTCTGGCGCGGCCAGTCCCATGTCCATCACCATGCTGCCGACCCAGAATCGGCCTTCGGCGTCGCAGCGGCCGTCGTTGAAGCGCATGCCGGCGCGCCCGTGGCGCGCCGGGGCGATGAGGCGGCTGCGCACCTCCGGCGCCGTTTGCAATTCGAGCTCGAAGACGCCGCTTTCCATGGCGGCAAGCAGACTGTTGTTGCGAGCGGTGAGCGCGATGCAGCCCACGCGCTCGGCGGTACGCCAGCTTTGCACCTGCCCGCTTGCCCCATCGAGCCGCCGGATGGCACGGCCTTCGATATCGACCCAGTAGAGCGCCTGTGCGTCGGCGTCCCACACCGGGCACTCGCCGACCTTGTCCCGGGTGCTGCCGATAACGCGGACGCCGGCTGCGCTCATTCGAAAGGCCCGGTGCGCACGAAGGCGCCGCCCTGGAAGCGGGCGGCCGGGTCGCTCAGGTCAGGGTTGGGCGTGCGGGCATAGACGGCGTCGCGAAATCCATCGGAGCTGTCCTGCGGCACGTAACCCACGTGGCGGGCGCGGCTGTTGTCCCACCAGGTGACGGCGTTGTTCGACATGCCGAACACGATCGTGTGGCCCAGTACCGGCGTGGTGAGGCAGGCGGTGATCAGGCGGTACAGGTCGTCATAGCTCAGCCAGGTGGCCAGCATCCGGCGGTCCTTCGGCTCGGGAAATGAGGAACCGATGCGAAGGCAGGCCGTCTCGATGCCCCAGCGGTCGAAATAGAGCCGCGCCAGGTCTTCGCCAAAGGCCTTGCTCAGGCCGTAGAGGCCATCGGGGCGAGGCGGGTCGTCCGCCGTGATGGTCTGGCCCTGGCTGTAGAAGCCGGTGACGTGGTTCGAGCTCGCAAACAGCACCCGCCTGACGCCGTGCTTGCGCGCCGCTTCGTAAAGGTGGTAGACGCCGACGATGTTGGCGGCGAGTATGGGCGCGAACGGCGACTCCACCGAGATGCCGCCCAGGTGGACGATCGCATCGACGCCGCGAACCATGGCGTCGACGGCAGCGGCGTCGGCAAGGTCGGCCAGCACCACCTCCTCGCCTTCGCCCGCTTCCCCGAACGGTTTGACATCCGACAGGCGCAGCACCTTGCAGTTGGCCTTGAGCGGCGCCCGCAGGCGTTGGCCGAGGCCGCCGGCGGCACCGGTCAATAGAATCTTGTCATGCACCTGGATCATCGTCTTCAGGGGTGGGCTGGACCTTCTGGCCGGCTCTTGTTAGAGTGGCTCTTGGTTGTCAGTTGTCGGACGACTTATTCTGGCTCCAGCTTCACACCACTGTCAACCTTTTTCAATGAACCCGTCACAGCCGCCTGCCATGGATGACGCGCTCTCGGCCCGGGCCCGCCGCCGGCCCGGACTCGCGGCCGAGATCGTGGAAAGCCTCGCCGGTGCGATCCGCCAGGGCCAGCTCCTGCCGGGCGCGAAGCTGCCGACCGAGGCGGAAATCATGGGCCGCTTCTCGGTCAGCCGCACCGTCGTGCGGGAAGCGCTGTCCAAGCTGCAGGCTTCCGGCCTGGTCGAGACTCGCCATGGCGTCGGCACCTTTGTGCTGCCTGCCGCGGACGCTGCAACCTTCCGCATCAGCGCCGAAGACTTCGCGACGGTGGCCGACGTGATCTCGGTGCTGGAGCTGCGCATCAGCCTGGAAACGGAGGCTGCGAGGCTGGCGGCGCAGCGCCGCACCGAGGAGAACCTGCACGCGATGGAAGCTGCGCTGCAGGCCTTCCACGACTCAATCAGGGCCGAGTCGGACGCGGTGCCGTCGGACTTCCAGTTCCACCTGGAGGTGGCGCGGGCCACCGGCAACCGCCATTTCGCCGACCTGATGGTCTACCTGGGCGCGATGATCATCCCGCGCACCCGGATCAACACCGCCCATGCCGCGCCCGAAGGCCGCCTCGCCTACCTCGAGCGCGTCCACAGCGAGCACCAGAGCATCCTGGACGCCATCCGCCATCGCGATGCCGAGGCCGCGCGCGCCGCCATGCGCATGCACCTGTCGAACAGCCGCGAGCGGCTCCGGCGGGCCGGCGGTCCCGACGCGCTGCAGCCCCCGGCCGCGCCCATGGCGGCAGAGGATTGTCGGTAGGTTGTACGACAACTCATGAGTTCGACTCTCCCCCGCAGCGGTGATCACGCCTGCTCGGCGCGTCTGGGCGTCGCCGTGATCGGCGCCGGGCTCGGGGCGGCACCGCACTTGCGCAGCCTGGAAGATCTCGCCGCCGAAGTCGATCTGCGCTGGGTTTGCGGGCGCAGTCCCGAACGGCTGGCGGCGGCTTCCCTGCCATCCGATTGCCGCCGGACCACCCGCGTGGAAGATCTGCTGGAGGACCCTGCCGTGCAGGCGGTGCTGGTGCTGACGCCGCCCGACAGCCATTGCGAGCTCGGGTCGCGCGCGGCGGCCGCCGGCAAGCACGTGCTGGTGGAGAAACCGCTGGCCTTGAACCTGGCCCAGGCGACACAACTGGTGCAGGCCTGCGAGAACGCCGGCGTGATCCTGGCCGTGATGCTGCAGCACCGGCTGCGCGAAGGACCGCTGGCGCTGCAGGAACTGATCGCCGGCGGGCGGCTCGGCTCGCTGGTCGCAGGCGCGGCCTCGGTGCGGTGGTGGCGCCCCCAGGGCTATTACGACGTGCCGGGTCGCGGCACGCTGGCGCGGGACGGCGGCGGCGTGCTGATGACGCAGGCGATCCACACCCTGGACCTGCTGCTGCACCTGGTGGGCACGCCGCAGTCCGTCACCGGCCTGGCGAACACCAGCCAGGTGCATCGCATGGAATGCGAAGACCAGGCCGCCGCGCTGCTGCAATACGCGGGCCGCGCCGTGCTGACGGTGCGCGCCACCACGGCCGCTTACCCGGGGTATGCGGAGCGGATCGAGCTCGACTTCACTGGTGGCTCGGCCACGCTGGAGGGGGGCAAGCTGGAGGCGTCGCTCCACGACGGCAGCCACGTCTCGACCAGCGCTGCCCAGGGTGGAGGCAGCGGCGCCGACCCGATGGCGTTCGACCACGGGCCGCATCGCGCGGTGCTGCTGGATTTCGTGCAGGCCGTGCGCGAGCGCCGTGCGCCGCGGGTGAGCGGGCGCTCCGCGCTGGCCGTGCAGGCCCTCATCAAGGCGATCCTGAAGTCTTCCCAGGCGGGCGGCTCCCCGGTGCCGTGGGTACCGGAAGCCGCGTGAACGCGGCGCGTGCGGGCTACGCCAGCCCGAGCAGCCTCACCGCATTGCCCTTGAGGATGCCGGGCATCACCTCCGGCTTGAAGCCGGCCTCCTCGAAGTCCTTCATCCAGCGCTCGGGCGTGATCAGCGGGTAGTCGCTGCCGAACAGGACCCGCTCCTTCAGCAGCGTGTTGGCGTACTGCACCAGCTGCTTGGGAAAGTACTTGGGGCTCCAGCCGGACAAGTCGATCCAGACGTTGGGCTTGTGGGTGGCCACCGAGAGCGCCTCGTCCTGCCACGGGAAGCTGGGATGAGCCATCACGATCTGCATGTCCGGGAAGTCGATCGCCACGTCGTCCAGGTGCATCGGGTTGCTGTATTCCAGCCGCAGGCCGCCGCCGCAGCGCATGCCGGAGCCGATGCCGCTGTGCCCGGTGTGGAAGATCGCCGGCATCTTGTGGGCGTTGATCACCTCGTAGATCGGCCAGGCCATCTTGTCGTAGGGGTGGTAGCCCTGGACCGTCGGATGGAACTTGAAGCCCCTGACGCCGTGCTCGGCGATCAGGCGCTCGGCCTCGCGCGCGCCCATCCTGCCCTTGTGCGGGTCGATGCTGGCGAAGCACACCATCATGTCGCTGTTCTCGCGGGCGGCCTGCGCGATCTCCTCGTTCGGGATGCGCCGGCGGCCGAGCCTGGATTCGCTGTCGACTGTGAACATCACGAGGCCGATCCTGCGTTCGCGGTAGTAGGCGATGGTCTCGGCGATCGTCGGCCGGCGCGAGTTGCGGAAGTACTTGTCTGCGGCGCGGTCGTACTCCTCGCCATAGTTGTCGAACGGGTTCCAGCAGCTGACTTCGGCGTGGGTGTGGACGTCGATGGCGATGAGGTTGGCGTGGTCCATGGTCCTGGGGCCGCTAGGGAAACCCCTAGCCAGTACGGCTTGAGTTGGTTATTGTTTATAACAATAATCGGCCTACTGCGCAAACCTCATGACCCCCAACAAAGACATCACCCTCGACATCCGCGGCAGCGTCGCGATCGTCCGGCTCAACCGTGCGGCCAAGCGCAACGCGCTCAGCGACGCGCTCATCCTGGCGGTGCGCGACACCTTCCAGAACCTGCCGGACACCGTTCGCGCCGCCGTGCTCGACGGCCAGGGCGAGCATTTCTGCGCCGGGCTGGACCTGTCCGAGCTGAAGGAGCGCGATGCGGGCGCGGGCCTGTACCACTCGCGCATGTGGCACGAGGCGCTGGAGCGGGTGCAGTACGGCCCCGTGCCCGTGGTCGCGGCCCTGCACGGCGCGGTGGTCGGCGGTGGACTCGAGCTGGCCAGCGCCTGCCACATCCGCGTGGCGGACGAATCCACCTTCTACGCGCTGCCCGAAGGCTCCCGCGGCATCTTCGTGGGCGGCGGCGGTGCGGTGCGCATCCCGCGCCTGATCGGCGCTGCGCGCATGGCCGACATGATGCTCACGGGCCGTGTCTACAACGCGCAGGACGGCGAGCGCGTCGGCTTCGCGCAATACCTCGTGCCTCAAGGCCAGGCCTTCGACAAGGCGCTGGAGCTGGCCGAACGCGTGGCCGAGAACGCGCCGCTGACCAACTACGCCCTGATGCACGCCCTGCCCCGCATTGCCGAGCAGCCCGCCGACCAGGGCTTCCTCACCGAGGCGCTGATGGCCGCCATCGCGCAAAGCGCGCCCGAGGCGAAGGAGCGCGTGCGCGCCTTCCTCGAAGGCCGCGCCAGCAAGGTCAAGAAGGGCTGAGCCGCCATGAGCACTGCCGCGCCCCGCTACCGTTCCATGCGCTTCGGCGTCACACGCGCCGTGGTCCGCCAGGGCGCGGGAGGCGTCACCTACCTGCGGGCCGACCAGGATCTGCAGGCGTACCCGAAGCGCATGACCGACCGCCTGCTGCACTGGGCCGGGACCACGCCCGACCGGGTCTTCATGGCCCGCCGGCGGCGCAACCCGGACGGCAGCACCGGGGACTGGCAGTCCATCACCTACCGTGAAGCGCTGGCGGCGGCGCGCAGCATCGGCCAGGCCTTGCTGGACCGCGGGCTCAGTCCGGAACGCCCGGTCGCCATCCTGAGCGAGAACTCGCTGGAGCACGCGCTGCTGGCCCTGGGGTGCCTTTATGCGGGCGTGCCGCACTGCCCCGTGTCGCCGGCCTATTCGACCATCAGCCAGGACTTCGACAAGCTGCGCCACGTGCTCACCACGCTGACGCCGGGCCTGGTGTTCGCGTCCGATGCCGCGCGGTACGGCAAGGCCATCGCGGCCGCGGTCGGCGCCGACGTGGAAGTCGTCTACGCCGTTCGGCCTGAGCCTGTCGAAGGCCTTGCGAGGACTTCGACAGGCTCAGGCCGAACGGTATCCACTTTCTCGGCGCTGATCGCTACCGCAGCGACGCCCGCCGTCGACGCCGCGATGCAGGCCACCGGCCCCGACACCATCACCAAGTTCCTCTTCACCTCCGGCTCCACCAAGCTGCCCAAGGCGGTGATCAACACCCACGGCATGTGGTGCGCCAACCAGCAGCAGATGCGCCAGTCGATGCCGCTGCTGGCCGAAGAGCCGCCGGTGCTGGTGGACTGGCTGCCCTGGAACCACACCTTCGGCGGCAACCACAACGTGGGCCTGACGATCTTCAACGGCGGCACGCTGTACATCGACGATGGCAAGCCCACGCCCGCCCTCGTGCACGAGACCCTGCGCAACCTGCGGGAGATCGCGCCCACCATCTACTTCAACGTGCCCACCGGCTTCGAGGCGATCGCCCAGGCCATGAAGGCGGACGAGGTGCTGCGCAAGAAGCTGCTGTCGCGGGTTCGCATGTTCTTCTACTCCGGGGCCGCGCTCGCGCAGCCGCTGTGGGACCTGCTGCACCAGGTGCAGGAAGCCGAGGTCGGCGAGCGCATCGTGATGGGCACCGGCCTGGGCATGACCGAGTCGTCGCCCTTTGCCGTGTTCGTCACCAGCCCCGAGGTCAGGTCCGGCCACCTGGGCCTGCCGACGCCCGGCATGGAACTGAAGCTGGTGCCCGCGGAGGGCAAGACCGAGATCCGCTACAAGGGCCCCAACATCACGCCAGGGTACTGGCGCTCGCCCGAGGCCACGCGCGAATGCTTCGACGAGGAGGGCTTCTTCTGCACGGGCGACGCGGTGCTCTGGATCGATCCGGCCGATCCCCACCGGGGCCTGAAGTTCGACGGCCGCATCGCCGAAGACTTCAAGCTCGCCACCGGCACCTTCGTCAGCGTCGGGCCGCTGCGCGCCAAGATCATCGCGGCCGGCGCGCCCTACGTGCAGGACGCCGTGATCACCGGCCTGAACCGCAACGAAGTGGGCGCCCTGCTGTTCCCGACCCCGGCGGCTCGCACGCTGGCGGGCCTGCCGGACGGCGCACCGATGCAGTCCGTCCTGGAAAGCGCTCCCGTGCAGGCCTACTTCCAGAAGGTGCTGAACGGCTTGGCGCGCAGTGCCACCGGAAGCGCCAACCGGGTGGCACGCCTGCACCTGATGCATGAGCCTCCTTCCATCGACAAGGGCGAAGTCACCGACAAGGGCTCGATCAACCAGCGGGCGGTGCTCAAGCACCGCGACGCGATGGTTCAGGCCTTGCATGACGGCCAGCTGCCTTTCACACTGGTTCCCACCCAGGAGACGGCATGAACATCCAGGGACAGGCGGCACTGGCCATCGGCGGCGCTTCGGCCGTCCACGTCTGGGAAAACCCGAAGAGTTCGCGCCGCTGGCCGCGCATATCGTCACCAACAACCACGTGAACGCGAAGTGATCCGCCTGCACGGCGCGCTGCGCATGCCCCCCGTCAAGTTCAATCCCGAGGAAACAAGCAATGACCACCACCCGCCGCCGATTCGTGCAGACCACCGCCTCGCTGGGCGCCCTGGGGGCGCTCAGCCCCTGGGCCGCGCTGGCGCAGTCCTTCGATTCCGTCAAGATCATCAACGGCTTTCCCGCCGGCGGCACGGCCGACGCCACCAGCCGCCGCGTGGCCGAGAAGCTGGGCGGCTCTTCCTATTCCAAGGGCGCCGGCGTGGTGGAGAACAAGCCCGGCGCCGGCGGCCGCATCGCCTGCGAAGTGGTCAAGGCGGCCCCGCCGGACGGCTCCACGCTGCTGCTGACGCCTTATTCCTGCACCGCGATCTATCCGCACATCTACAGCAAGCTCAGCTACGACCCGTTCAAGGATTTCGTGCCGGTGTCGATGGCCGCCGTGATGACGCATGCGCTGACGGTGGGCCCCATGGTGCCGGCCAGCGTGAAGACGGTGAAGGACTACCTCGCCTGGGCCAAGGCCAATCCCAAGGACGCGAGCTACGGCTCGCCAGCGGCGGGCTCCACGCCCCACTTCCTGGCGGCGCTGCTGGGCCTGAACCACGGCGTGGACCTCAAGCACGTGCCGTACCGCGGCTCGCTGCCGGCGGTGGGCGACATGATCGGCGGCACGCTCGCCTCCACCTCCACGCCCACGGGTGATGCCCTGGCCAACCACAAGGCCGGCAAGGTGCGCATCCTGGCCACCTCCGGCGCCAAGCGCACGCCCTTCACCCCGGACGTCGCGACCTTTGCCGAACAGGGCTTCGCCGAGCTCACCACCGAAGAATGGTTTGGCTTCTACGCACCGGCCAGGACGCCGGCTTACGTGGTGGCCAATGCCAACGCCGCGATCAACGCGGCCCTGCGCGAGCGCAGCGTGATCGACTCGCTGGCTCTGATGGGCCTGGTGGCCCAGGGCTCGACACCCGACGAGATGGACCGCAGCCAGAGGGAAGAAAACCGGCGCTGGGGGCCGCTGGTCAAGAAGATCGGCTTCACGGCAGAAAGTTGAGTCCCCCCCGAAGCGGCCTGCGGCGGCCCGAGGCTGCGCCGTTGCACGCGGTCGAGTCGGTGGACACCAGCTTCCTCGAGGGCCTGATCGGCTACAACGCGCGCCGGGCGTCGCTGGCGGTGGTCGGGCGCTTCATGGAGCGCATGGCGCCGTTCAAGCTGCGCGTGGTCGATTTCTCCGTCATCTCGCTGATCACCCACAACCCGGGCATCACCTCGCGGCAGCTCTGTGCCAGCCTGGGCATCCTGCCGCCCAACCTGGTGGGCATCGTCGGCAGCCTGCAGCAGCGTGAGCTGATCGAGCGCAAGCCCCACCCACGCGACGGCCGTGCGGTCGGGCTGCACCTCACGGCGGCCGGGCAGAAGCTGGTGCAGGCCGCCGAGCGCACTGTCGCCCAGCTCGAAGACGAGGTGGGGCAGCGGCTCTCGCCGGACGAGGTCAAGACCCTGATCCGGCTGCTGCGCAAGATCTACCTCTAGGCCGAAACGGCCATGGTCCGCCCCGGCCGGGCGCACCCCGCTATCAAAGCAGTAGCGTCCCGACCGTTGCGCCGACGTCACGGTGCTATTGTTTGTATAGCAGGATGTGCGTACACTGCACATCGGCCCGGCGCTTTGGCGCCACGGCACGAGGAGAAAACACCAATGAGTTCGAAGGAAAACGCCGCCATCAGCCAGCTGCTGGCCCTGCTGGAAGCCCGCTATGCGCTGCGGGTGCTGTGGGCGCTGCGCGACGGGCATCCGCAAACCTTCCGGCTGCTGCAGGACAGCGTGGGCGGCATCACGCCCAACACGCTCAACACCCGCATCAAGGAGCTGCGCGAAGCGGGCCTGGTCGGGCACGGCAGCGACGGCTACAGCATCACCCCCAGCGGCGCCGACCTGCTCAAGCGGCTGTCGGACCTGCAGGCCTTCGCGGCCAAGTGGGTCACCGGGCAGGCCAAGAAAAAACAATAAGCAAGTTTCACCATTGCAGGCCAGGACAGGTATCCCCTGTCCTTTTTTTTAGGATGGCGGCATGAACCCTTTGCACGACGCACTCGACCCGGCCCGCGCCCTGCCGGCCGACGCTTCCGAAGCCATGCTTGCGGCGCGCGCCTGGCTGCCTGGCGTCGGCCCGGTGCTGGTGCAGGTCCGGCCCGATGGCGTGTACGACCTGTCCGCCGTGGCCCCCACCATGAGCAGGTTGCTGGAGCTGCCCGACCCGGCGCAAACGATCCGCGCCGCTGCTGCCCCCAAGATCGCCGAGACCGCCGCGGTGCTGGCCAACAGCGCCCACGACGCCCGCGACACGGCGCGCCCGTGGTTCCTGGCCCCCTGCGACCTGCAGGCCATCAAGGCCGCGGGCGTGACCTTCGTGGCCTCCATGCTGGAGCGCGTGATCGAGGAGCAGGCGCGCGGTGACGCGTCACGCGCCGAATCGGTCCGCCAGGCCGTCGTGGCCGTGATCGGCAACGACCTTGCCGCGGTGCGTCCGGGGTCGCCCGAGGCCCTGCGCCTGAAGGAGGTGCTGATCGCCCAGGGCATGTGGTCGCAGTACCTGGAAGTCGGTATCGGGCCCGACGCCGAGATCTTCACCAAGTCGCAGCCGATGAGCGCGGTGGGCACCGGCGCCGAGGTGGGCCTGCATCCGGGCAGCCACTGGAACAACCCCGAGCCCGAGGTCGTGCTGGCGGTGGACAGCCGCGGCCAGGTCAAAGGCGCGGCGCTGGGCAACGATGTCAACCTGCGTGACTTCGAAGGCCGCAGCGCCCTGCTGCTTGGCAAGGCCAAGGACAACAACGCCAGCTGCGCGATCGGACCCTTCATCCGGCTGTTCGATGGTGGCTTCGGCATGGCCGACGTGCGACGCTGCGACCTTTCCATGCAGGTCATCGGGCCCGAAGGCTTCGTGATGCAGGGCTCGAGCTCGCTCGGCAAGATCAGCCGCGACCCGCTTGAGCTCGTGGCGCAGGCCTGCGGCCCGCACCACCAGTACCCGGACGGCTTCCTGCTGTTCCTGGGCACCATGTTCGCCCCCACACAGGACCGGCACGGCCCGGGCCAGGGCTTCACCCATGTGGTCGGAGACGTGGTTACAGTGGCCACGCCGCGCCTCGGTACACTGGCTAACCGCGTCAACACCAGCGATCGCGTCCCGCCCTGGACCTACGGCGCCGGCGCCCTGATGCGAGACCTGGCCCGCCGCGGCCTGCTCCACGAATAAAGGATTGCCATGATCACCACCCCCTCGGGCCTGCAGTACGAAGACACCACCCCCGGCACCGGCGCCACCGCGCAGGCCGGGCAACACGTGCATGTGCACTACACGGGATGGCTCTACGACAAGGGCGAGCAAGGCGCCAAGTTCGACTCCAGTGTCGACCGCAACGACCCGTTCGCGTTCTCGCTGGGCGCCGGCATGGTGATCCGCGGCTGGGACGAGGGCGTGGCGGGCATGAAGATCGGCGGCAAGCGCACGCTGATCATCCCGCCCGATCTCGGTTACGGCGCCCGCGGCGCTGGCGGCGTCATCCCGCCGAATGCCACGCTGAAGTTCGACGTCGAGCTGCTCGACGCCCATTGAACGTCGTCCCCGCGAAGGCGGACCAGGGGGCCCTGGATTCCCGCCTCCGCGGGAACGACGACTACCTCTTGCGAGCCGTCACCTCGATCTCGATCTTCATCCGAGGGTCGGCCAGGCCGGCCGAAATCATCATGGCGGCCGGACGGATCTCGCCGAAGTACCGGCGCAGCACCGGCCAGCAGGGCGCGAAGTCCTGCGCGTGCGGCAGCACGTAGGTGACGCGCACCACGTCCTGCAGGCCGGCTCCGGCTTGTCGCAAGGCGTGCTCGATGTTGCGCAGGCACTGCTCGCACTGGGCCACCACGTCGTCCGCGATGGTCATGGCGGCGTAGTCGAAACCGGTGGTGCCCGAGACGAACACCCACTCGCCATCCACCACGGCGCGCGAGTAGCCGATCTCCGCTTCGAACGTCGAGCCTGAACTGATGAGTTGTCGGGTCATGGGTGGCTCCGGGGGTAGGACCCGAATGTAGCGGCCCAGGGCTCCAGCGGCACCCGGGCCGCGTTGCAGACATAGCTGATGGCCCGGTACCAGCCGGCCAGCATCAGGAGTTCGATCAACTGCGCCGGCGTCCACACCGCGGCCAGCTCCGCCCACAGCCCATCGCTCACGGTGCTGGTCTCGTGCAGTTCGTCCACCAGGCGCACCAGCAGGCGGTCTCGCTCGGGCAGCAGCTCCAGGCTGCCGCCGGCGTCGGCGATGGCCGCATTCTGGGCGGCGTCCAGCCCTGCGGCTTCGGCGAAGGCGGCCACGTGCACGCCCCACTCGTATTCCGCGCCACAGCGGGCACAGACCCGGTCGATCACGATTTCGCGGTCACGCACCGGCAAGCTGGCCTTGCGGCTCAACAGGAACCCGCCCCAGCCCGTCATGCGTTCGGCCAGCACCGGATGGTGGGCGAGCGTGCGGAACAGCGCCAGGATGTCCGGGGCTGTGAGCGGCGTCATGCGCGTGAGCAGCGCCTGCAGATCGGGTGCGTACGGCGGCGCCAGGGGCGCCAGGCGGGGTTTCGAGGTGTTCATGCCCGCAGTCTACCGCTACGGAATCCGTAGCGGTAGTCTCGCTAGAGACGGGCGGTACAATCGAGATAAGTCATGGAAAACCTGCTGCCCCTCCCCGGCCGGCCCGTGCGCGGCTCCCGCACTGGCCGCCCGGTCATGGCCTTGCTCGACCTGCTGGGGCGGCGCGGGACGCTGCGCATCCTCTGGGAGCTGCGCGACGGCCAGCCCCAGGCATTCCGGCTGCTGCGCTCCAGCACCGGCGACATGTCGCCTTCGGTGCTCAACGAGCGGCTGAAGGAGCTGCGCGAAGCAAGGATCCTCGAGCTACGCAGCGACGGGTACGTGCTGACCGCCTCCGGCCTCGACCTGGTCAAGCGCCTGCAGCCCCTGAACCGCTGGGCCGAGCTGTGGGCGGCCGGCGGCGGGGGCAATATTTAACGGCCGGGCGCATCTCCCTGCCTTGAAAAGGGCTTCCCAGCCCCAAATTGCTGCGCAGTCTTCATAGCAGCCACGCACAACAGCATGCCCGACCAAACCAAGATCGAACCGACGCTGGACGAGACGGCCCTGTCCGCCGAACCCAGCCCCGAGGAACGCGAGGCCGCCCTGGCCGCCAACGAAGCCGACCTGGCGGCCGCCCAGGCCGAACTGGCCGCCTTGCAGGCCAGGAACGCCGAACTCACCGAGCAATTCCTGCGGGCCCAGGCCGACATGCAGAACACCCGCCGGCGCGCGGACGAAGAGATGTCCAAGGCGCGCAAGTTCGCCATCGAAAGCTTCGCCGAGAGCCTGCTGCCGGTCGCCGACAGCCTGGAGGCCGGCCTGGCGATCAAGGACGCCACCCCGGAGGTGATCCGCGAAGGCGCCGAGGCCACGCTGCGGCAGCTGCGCAGCGCGCTCGAGCGCAACAAGGTGGCCGAGATCAACCCGGCGGCCGGCGCCAAGTTCGACCCGCACCAGCACCAGGCCATCTCGGTGGTCCCCGCGGCGCAGGAGGCCAACACCGTGGTCAGCGTCCTGCAAAAGGGCTACTCGATCGCAGAGCGCGTGCTGCGGCCCGCGCTGGTCACCGTGGCCGGCCCCCAATGACACGCCTGAAAGCGCCCTTGAAAGGCGGTTTCTTAGCCACAAGTTAGCAGCAGTTCAAGAATCTAGGAGAGAACACATGGGAAAGATCATCGGCATCGACCTCGGCACCACCAACTCGTGCGTGTCGATCATGGAAGGCAACACCCCCAAGGTCATCGAAAACAGCGAGGGTGCCCGCACCACGCCGTCCATCGTCGCCTACCAGGAAGACGGTGAGATCCTCGTGGGCGCCTCGGCCAAGCGCCAGGCGGTCACCAACCCGCGCAACACGCTCTATGCCGTCAAGCGCCTGATCGGCCGCAAGTTCGAGGAAAAGGAAGTCCAGAAGGACATCAACCTCATGCCCTACACCATCGCCCGCGCCGACAACGGCGACGCGTGGGTCGAGGTGCGCGGCAAGAAACTGGCCCCGCCGCAGGTGTCGGCCGAAGTGCTGCGCAAGATGAAGAAGACCGCCGAGGACTACCTGGGCGAGCCCGTGACCGAAGCCGTGATCACGGTGCCGGCCTACTTCAACGACGCCCAGCGCCAGGCCACCAAGGACGCGGGCCGCATCGCCGGCCTGGAAGTCAAGCGCATCATCAACGAGCCGACGGCGGCGGCGCTGGCCTTCGGCCTGGACAAGCAGGAGAAGGGCGACCGCAAGATCGCCGTCTATGACCTGGGCGGCGGCACCTTCGACATCTCCATCATCGAGATCGCCGACGTCGACGGCGAAAAGCAGTTCGAGGTGCTCTCCACCAACGGCGACACCTTCCTGGGCGGCGAAGACTTCGACCAGCGCATCATCGACTACATCATTGCCGAGTTCAAGAAAGAGCAAGGCGTCGACCTGTCCAAGGACGTGCTGTCCCTGCAGCGCCTGAAGGAAGCGGCCGAGAAGGCCAAGATCGAGCTGTCCAACGGCGCCCAGACCGACATCAACCTGCCCTACATCACCGCCGATGCGTCCGGTCCCAAGCACCTGAACATCAAGCTCTCGCGTGCCAAGCTCGAGAGCCTGGTCGACGAGCTGATCGAGCGCACCATCGCGCCCTGCCGCATGGCCATCAAGGACGCCGGCGTCTCCGTGGGCGACATCCACGACGTGATCCTGGTCGGCGGCATGACCCGCATGCCCAAGGTGCAGGAGAAGGTCAAGGAATTCTTCGGCAAGGAGCCGCGCAAGGACGTCAACCCCGACGAAGCCGTTGCCGTGGGCGCGGCGATCCAGGGCCAGGTGCTGGGCGGCGACCGCAAGGACGTGCTGCTGCTGGACGTCACCCCGCTGTCGCTGGGCATCGAGACCCTGGGCGGCGTGATGACCAAGATGATCACCAAGAACACGACGATCCCGACGAAGTTCGCGCAGACCTTCTCCACGGCCGACGACAACCAGCCGGCGGTGACGATCAAGGTGTTCCAGGGCGAGCGCGAAATGGCCGCCGGCAACAAGCTGCTGGGCGAGTTCAACCTGGAGGGCATCCCCCCGGCCGCGCGCGGCACCCCGCAGATCGAGGTGAGCTTCGACATCGACGCCAACGGCATCCTGCACGTGGGCGCCAAGGACAAGGCGACCGGCAAGGAAAACAAGATCACCATCAAGGCCAACTCGGGCATCTCGGAAGAAGAGATCCAGAAGATGGTCAAGGACGCCGAGCTGAACGCCGCCGAGGACAAGAAGAAGCTGGAGCTCGTGCAGGCCCGCAACCAGAGCGAGGCGCTGGTCCACAGCGTCAGGAAGAGCCTGTCCGAGTACGGCGACAAGCTGGACGCGGGCGAGAAGGAAAAGATCGAGGCTTCCCTCAAGGAGATGGAAGAAGCCCTCAAGGGCGACGACAAGGACGCCATCGAGGCCAAGAGCACGGCGCTGATGACGGCGAGCCAGAAGCTGGGCGAGAAGATGTACGCGGACATGCAGGCCCAGCAGGCGGCGCAGGCCGCGGGCGGTGCCGCAGCCGGTGGTGCGGAAGCCCCGGCCGGCAAGCCGGCCGACGACAACGTGGTCGATGCGGAAGTCAAGGAAGTGAAGAAGGGTTGAGGCTGCGCGAGCGCTTCGACAGGCTCAGCCCGAACGGGAATCCCTCGTTCGGGCTGCCGTTTTTCCAGAGACAACATGGCAACTAAACGCGACTACTACGACGTCTTGGGCGTCCCCAAGAACGCCTCGGACGAAGAGATCAAGAAGTCTTATCGCAAGCTGGCGATGAAGTACCACCCTGACCGCAACCAGGGTGATGCCGCCAAGGAGGCCGAGGTCAAGTTCAAGGAAGCCAAGGAAGCCTACGAGATGCTGTCGGACACCGACAAGCGCGCGGCATACGACCAGTACGGCCACGCCGGGGTCGATCCGAACATGCGCGGCGCCGGTGCCGGGCCGGAGGGTTTCGGCGGCTTCGCGGAGGCCTTCGGCGACATCTTCGGCGACATCTTCGGCCAGGGTGGCCGGCCCGGCGCGCCTGGCGCGCGGGGCGGCCGCCAGGTCTACCGCGGCAGCGACCTGTCGTATGCGATGGAGGTCACGCTGGAAGAAGCGGCTGCCGGCAAGGAGGCGCAGATCCGCATCCCGACCTGGGAGTCCTGCGATACCTGCCACGGCTCCGGCGCCAAGCCGGGCACCCAGGCCAAGACCTGCGGCACCTGCAACGGCCAGGGCGTGGTGCAGATGCGCCAGGGCTTCTTCAGCGTGCAGCAGACCTGCCCCCACTGCCGCGGCGCCGGCAAGATCATTCCCGAGCCCTGCGCCACCTGCCACGGGCAGGGCAAGGTCAAGAAGCAGAAGACGCTGGAAGTGAAGATCCCGGCCGGCATCGACGACGGCATGCGCATCCGCAGCGCCGGCAACGGCGAGCCCGGCACCAACGGCGGCCCGCCCGGCGACCTGTACATCGAGATCCGCCTCAAGAAGCACGACATCTTCGAGCGCGACGGCGACGACCTGCATTGCGTGGTGCCCATCAGCTTCACCCGCGCCGCGCTGGGCGGCGAGATCGAAGTGCCGACGCTCTCCGGCAAGGCAGCGATCGACATCCCCGAGGGCACGCAGGCCGGCAAGCAGTTCCGCCTGCGCGGCAAGGGCCTCAAGGGCGTCCGTTCCAGTTACCCGGGCGACCTGTATTGCCACATCAGCGTGGAGACCCCGGTCAAGCTGACCGAGCACCAGCGCAAGCTGCTCAAGGAACTGGACGAATCGCTCAAGAAAGGCGGCGCCAAGCACTCGCCGGGCGAAGAAAGCTGGTCGGACAAGCTGCGCAGCTTCTTCAGCGCCTGAGCGCTCTCCCCTCGCGTGCGGGCTTGTCCTGCCGTCGTGCCGGAAGTACAAAGCAGGGAACGGGTGAGAATGCGCTGATGTCGCTGAAACTGTTCCGATCCACGGGCTATTCCTCGATCCTCGTGCCGGGTGAGACCCGCGTCGCGATGCATCCCGCGTGGCTGGCGCTGGCGACGAGCGCCTGGATAGCGTTCGCCTGCAACGTGGCGCTCTGGCGCGCCCTGGTCTCCGGGGAACCGGGCCTGGGTCGGGCGCTGGCGGTGGGCGTATTCACAGGCGCGGCCAGTGGCCTGGTGCTCAGCGTCCTCGGTTGGCGGCGCACGCTCAAGCCCGCAGCCAGCGCCCTGCTGCTGCTGGCAGCGGTTGCCGCCGCCGGCCTTTGGACCCAAGCGGCGCCGCTGGACGCCAGCCTGCTGGCCAGGCGCTTCGGTGCCCTGCTTCCGCCCTGGACCAGCCTGCTGGGCTGGCAAGTGCCGTTGCTGCTGGTCGTGCTCGGTCTCGCTCCCCTGCTGTGGGTCTGGCAGGCGCAGTTGCGCCGCTTGCCGGGGCCGGAGCAGCTCACCGCGAATGCCGTGGGCTTCGCGATCGCCGCGGCCCTGATGGCGGCCAGCGGCTGGCTGCTGCTGCAGGGAGTCGTCTAGAACAGGCTGCCCTGGCCGCGCGCCCCAGGCCGGCGGAACGCGCTGAGGTCGAGCTCGATGCGCTCCTGGTTGAAACCCAGCTTGCGCGTGGCCTTGCGAAAGCGCTGCGCGATCAACTCGGCCCATGGACCGCTGCCCTTCATGCGCGTGGCGAAGTCCGCGTCGTAGTCCTTGCCGCCGCGCATGTCCTGGATGCGCGCCATGACGCGCTCGGCGCGTTGGGGGTAATGCACCTGCAGCCACTGCCGGAACAAGGGGCTCACCTCCCAGGGCAGCCGGAGCACATGGTAGAAGGCGCTGCGGGCGCCGGCATCCCAGGCCGCCTCCAGGACCTGCTCCATGTCGTCGTTCAGGAAAGGGATCTGGGGCGCCAGGCTCACCCCGCACGGCACGCCGTGCTCGGCCAGCGTACGCAAGGTCCGCAGCCGCCGATGCGGGGCCGCGGCCCGCGGCTCCAGGGTTCGCGCCAGCTGCGCGTCCAGGGTGGTGATGGTCACGTAAACCGCCGCCAGCTTCTGTTCGGCCATGGGCGCAATCAGGTCGAGGTCGCGTTCCACGCCGCTGGACTTGGTGACGAGCGAAAAAGCGTGCCGCGTTTCCTGCATCAGCTCGATGACGGAGCGCGTCAGCCGCAGCTCTCTTTCGACCGGCTGGTAGCAGTCGGTCACGGTGCCGATCGCGATGGTGCTCGGCCGGTAGCTGCGACGCGACAACTCGGCCCGCATCAGGGGTGCGAGGTTGCGCTTGGCGATGATCCTCGTCTCGAAGTCCAGCCCCGGCGAAAGGTTCAGGTAGCTGTGGGTGGGGCGTGCGTAGCAATAGATGCAGCCGTGCTCGCAGCCGCGATACGGATTGACCGAGCGTTCGAAGTACACGTCGGGCGAGTCGTTCGAGCTGATGATGCTGCGCGCGTCTTCCCAGGTGACTTCGGTCCGCGGCGTGGTGGCGGTGTTGGCGGACTCGTCCAGCGTGTCCCAGCCATCGTCGAAAGCCTGCCGCTGGTCACGCTCGAAGCGGTGCGCCAGTTGCGTGGAGGCTCCGCGCCCCTTGATCGCTGCCAGCGGTATATGGACTTCACTCACGGTCTTAACTGTATTTTCATACAGTATAACGAGGCTACGCAATTTGCCTAGCCCGCCGCAGGATTTTTCGTAGCGGGCCGCCTGCAGCGGATGGTCTGATCACCCCATCGAGAGTCACTCAAGGGGCAGCATGATGGACAAGGCGCAAGGCGGTGCCCGCAAGGCACGCATCCTGGTGGTGGACGACACCCCGGACAACCTGTACCTCATGGGTGCGCTGCTCGAGGATGACTACGAAGTGGTCACGGCGGCCAGCGGCGCCGAGGCGCTGCAGGCGGCACGGTCGGCGGCGCCGCCCGAGCTGATCCTGCTGGACATCATGATGCCGGAGATGGACGGCTACGAGGTGCTGCGCCGCCTGCGCCAGGATGCCGCCACCCTGAACATCCCGGTGATCTTCCTGACGGCGCTCACCAGCATCGAGGAAGAGCAGTTCGGCCTCGATCTCGGTGCCGTCGACTACATCACCAAGCCGATCAGCCCGCCCATTGTGCTGGCCCGGGTGCACACGCAGCTGGAACGCAGCGCCAACGCGCGGCGACTGCAGGCGCTGTCGGAGAAGCTGGGCCGCTACCTCGCACCGCAGGTCTACAAGTCGCTGTTCGACGGCTCGCGCGATGCGGAAATCCGCACCCAGCGCAAGAAGCTCACCGTGTTCTTCTCCGACATCAAGGATTTCACCGCCTCCACCGCCAAGTGGCAGCCGGAAGACATCACCTTCCTGCTCAACAGCTACTTCTCCGAGATGTCCAAGATCGCGCACGAGTACGGCGGCACGCTGGACAAGTTCATCGGCGACGCCATGGTGATCTTCTTCGGCGACCCGGACAGCCGCGGGGTCAAGGAGGACGCGCAGCAATGCGTGAAGATGGCGCTGGCGATGCAGCGGCGCATGGCCGAACTGCAGATCCTCTGGCGCGAGATGGGCTCCGACAAGAGCTTCCAGATCCGCTGCGGCATCAACACCGGCTACTGCGATGTCGGCAACTTCGGCAGCGACCTGCGGATGGACTACACCATCATCGGCTCGGAAGTGAACCTGGCCGCCCGGCTCGAGCAGGCGGCGGACCCCGGCGGCATCCTGATCTCCGGCGAGACCTACGCGCTGGTGCGGGACATCGTCGAGGCCGACCAGCGCGCCCCGCTGGTGGCCAAGGGTTTCGCGGAGCCGATCACCGCCTACGCGGTGCGCGAGGAAGCGGCCGCGCCCAGCACGGCACGCAAGGTGTTCCAGTGGGAGCGCCTGGGGATGCGGGTGTTGATCGACCTGGACCGCCTGCCTTCGGGCGAGCGCGCCGCCGCCGCCGTGGAGCTTCGCGAGATGGCTGACCGCCTCCACTGAGCGTTTGCAAGCACCGAGAGGCCCTGCCTCGCCCGCATGCCCCTTCTGATCTTGTTGAATCTTCAGAACTTTCTGAAAATTCAACAAAACGAAGGCAGAATTCCGGCATGCCGCTTCAGGACCACCTCCCTCCGCTCTCCCGCGAGTTTGTCGCCCATTTCGGCGAGATGGGCAGCCGTTGGGGGATCAACCGCACCGTCGGACAGATCTATGCGCTGATCTTCATCTCGCAGCGTGCGCTGAACGCGGACGAGATCGCCGAGGCGCTGGAGTCCTCGCGGTCGAACGTGAGCATGGGCCTGAAGGAGCTGCAGTCCTGGCGGCTGGTGCGCCTGAAGCACCTGCCGGGCGACCGGCGCGAATACTTCGAGGCGCCCGCTGACGTGTGGGAGATCTTCCGGGTGCTGGCCGAAGAGCGGCGTCGGCGGGAGATCGAGCCCACCCTCTCGATGCTGCGCACCGCCCTGCTCGAGCAACCCGGCAGCGACGCCGACCGCCATGCCCAGGAGCGCATGCGCCAGATGCACGACCTGATCGACCGGCTCATGACCTGGTTCGACGACGTGCAGAAACTCGCACCTGAAACCGCGCTGCAACTCATGGGCATGGGCGCGACGGTGACCAAGGTGCTCGAGTTCAAGGACCGCGTCACGGGCAAGGGCGCATCCTCCCGGAACAAGGAGCACTGACGATGGACACCCTCCTGCTGTCCCGCATCCAGTTCGCCGCGAACATCAGCTTCCACATCCTGTTCCCGACCATCACCATTGCCCTGTGCTGGTTCCTGGTGTATTTCCGGCTGCGCCACAGGGCCGTGAAAGGCACGCCCGAAGCCCAGTCGTGGGAAGAGGCGTACTACCTGTGGACCAAGGTCTTTGCCTTGAGCTTCGCCCTGGGCGTGGTCTCGGGCATCACCATGAGCTTCCAGTTCGGGACCAACTGGCCGGGCTACATGGAGAAAGCCGGCAACATCGCCGGACCGCTGCTCGGGTACGAGGTGCTCACCGCCTTCTTCCTGGAGGCCACCTTCCTGGGCGTGATGCTGTTCGGCCGCGGCCGGGTGTCGGACCGGGTGCACCTGTTTGCCACACTGATGGTGGCGATCGGCACCACCCTGTCGGCTTTCTGGATCCTCAGCCTGAACTCCTGGATGCAGACGCCGGCAGGCTACAAGATCGTCGACGGCGTGCTGCACGCCACCAGCTGGTGGGACATCGTCTTCAACCCGTCGTTCCCCTACCGCCTGACGCACAAGCTGCTGGCGTCCACCTTGACTGCCGCCTTCCTGATTGCGGGGCTCTCCGCCTACCAGCTGCTGCGCAAGACCGGCAACGGCGGCACGCACAAGGCCTTGCGCGCTGCGCTGACGGCGGCAGCCATCGCGATTCCGCTGCAGATCCTGGCCGGGGACCTGCACGGACTCAACACGCTGGAACACCAGCCGGCCAAGATCGCCGCGATCGAAGGCATCTGGCACACCGAAAAAAGCGCGCCGCTCACCCTGTTCGGCTTACCCAACGAGAAGGAAGGCCGCACCGACTACGCCATCCAGGTGCCCAAGCTCGCCAGCCTGATCCTCGCGCACGACTGGGACGCAGAGCTGAAGGGCTTGAACGAGTTCCCGGGCGAGCATCCGCCGGTCGCGCCGGTCTTCTGGAGCTTCCGGGTCATGGTCGGCGTGGGCCTGCTGATGCTGGCCGTGTCCTGGTGGTGCGCGTTCAGCGTGTGGAGAACCAAACGCCCCATGCGTCCTGAGCCTGTGGAAGGCCGCGCAAGGGCTTCGAACGGCTCACCTCGAACGGAGAACCTGTCGCGCCTGCAGCTGCGTGTGCTCGCCGCCATGACCTTCTCGGGGTGGGTGGCGACGCTGGCGGGCTGGTACGTCACCGAGATCGGGCGCCAGCCTTTCCTGGTCTACGGCGTGCTGCGCACCTCCGAGCTCGTGGCCCCTCATGCCCCCGGCATGGTGCTTTCCACCCTGATCGCCTACCTGCTCGTGTACGTGCTGCTGCTCGCCGCCTACGTGATGGTGCTGATGTACATGGCCAGGCATCCGGCCATGCCCACGCCCGAGGCGCCGCAGAGCGCCAACCCGGCAACTCCCATCCGCGGCCCTGCCTGACCCGAGGATCTTCGATGGACTTCACCTGGACCACCTTGCTGCCGCTCATCTTCATGGGCGTGATGGGCCTGTCGCTGCTGGCCTACGTGGTGCTGGACGGCTACGACCTGGGCGTCGGCATCCTGCTGCCTCTGGCCACCGACACCGAGAAGGACATCATGGTGTCCAGCATCGGCCCGTTCTGGGACGCCAACGAGACCTGGCTGGTGCTGGGGATCGGGGTGCTGCTCGTGGCCTTCCCGAAAGCGCACGGCCTGGTGCTCACCAACCTCTACCTGCCGGTCGCCGTGATGCTGATCGGCCTGGTGCTGCGCGGCGTGTCGTTCGACTTCCGGGTAAAGGCCCGGGCCGCGCAGAAAGGCACCTGGAATGCCCTGTTCGCCGCCGGCTCGTTGATGGCGGCCATGGCCCAGGGCTGGATGCTGGGCAGCTACCTGACCGGGTTCGACAAGGGCCTGTGGCCGACCTTGTTCGCGCTGCTGATCGCGCTGACCTTGCCCACGGCCTATGCCATGCTGGGCGCCGGCTGGCTGATCATGAAAACCTGGGACGAGCTGCAGCTCAAGGCGGTGGGCTGGGCCCGCGGCGTGCTGTGGCCGATGGGGGCGGCCCTGGTCGGCATCTCACTGGCCACGCCGCTGGTCAGCGCCACCGTGTTCGAAAAGTGGTTCAGCATGCCGCAGCTGATCGGGCTGCTGCCCATCCCGGTCGCCTGCGCGGCAGCTTTTTTCGCGGCCTGGCATGTGATCGGCAAGCCCAAGGTGGTGGCCGCCGGCTACGGCTGGGTCGTCTTTGCCGCCACGGTGCTGATCTTCGTGCTCGCTTTCCTGGGGCTGGCCTACAGCATCTATCCGTTCATCGTGATCGACCGCCTCACCGTGTGGGAGGCCGCGAGCGCGCACGAATCATTGGTGATCATCTTCGTGGGCGTCGCCATCACCTTGCCCGCCATCATCGTGTACACGGTCTTCATGTACCGCGTCTTCTGGGGCCGGGCCAGCATGCTGAGTTACCTGCCGGCCAGTCTCGTCGTTGCGGCGCAGGCGGGAACCCAGGGCGCCCTGGGTTCCCGCCGCGGCGCGAATGACATCACCTGAGGCGTGCCTTCGCCTCTTCGTACTCGCGCCGCAGCTTCGCCACATAGGCCGCGGTGCTGGTGACCTCGGTCACCGCGCCGATGCCCTGGCCGCAGCCCCAGATGTCCTTCCACGCCTTGGACTTGCTGCCTTCGCCGCCGCCGAAGTTCATGGTCTTGACGTCGCCTTCGGGCAGGTTGTCCGGGTCCATGCCGGCGGCGCGGATGGAAGGCTTCAGGTAGTTGCCGTGCACACCCGTGAACAGGCTGGAGTACACGATGTCGTCCGAACTGCCGTCCACGATCGCCTGCTTGTAGGCGTCCGAGGCCCGCGCTTCGTGCGTGGCGATGAAGGCCGAACCGATGTACGCGAAATCCGCGCCCATGGCTTGCGCGGCCAGAACCGCACCGCCCGTCGAGATCGAGCCGGACAGCGCCAGCGCGCCGTCGAACCACTGCCGGATCTCCTGGATCAGGGCGAACGGGCTCTTCACCCCGGCATGGCCGCCGGCGCCGGCCGCCACCGCGATCAGGCCGTCGGCGCCCTTCTCGATCGCCTTGCGGGCGAACATGTTGTTGATGATGTCGTGCAGCACCACGCCGCCGTAGCTGTGGATCGCCTCGTTCACGTCGGTGCGCGCGCCCAGCGAGGTGATGATCACCGGCACCTTGTACTTGACCGCCATTTCCATGTCGTGCTCGAGCCGGTCATTGCTCTTGTGCACGATCTGGTTGATGGCGAAGGGCGCGGCCGGCTGGTCCGGATGGGCACGGTTGTAGGCGCCCAGCGTCTCGGTGATCTCGTGCAGCCACTCGTCCAGCTGCGCCGCGGGCCGGGCGTTGAGGGCTGGCATGGCGCCGATGATCCCGGCCTTGCACTGCTCGATGACGAGCTTCGGGTTGCTGATGATGAACAGCGGCGAGCCGATCACCGGCAGCGAAAGGTTGCGCAAGGCTGGGGGCAGCTGGGACATGTGGACTCCTCGATGAATACCGTTCGCCCTGAGCCTGTCGAAGGGCTGCGACAGGCTCAGCCGGGACGGCGGGGTTAGAACGCTGCGGGCGCCAGCGCCGTGACGCTGTCCGCGCCTTCGACGATGCTGTCGCGCATGCCGGGCGCCTTGGACAGGATATGGTCCGCATAGAAGCGGGCGGTGGCGGTCTTGGCCCGCATGAAGTCCACGTCCTCCCCGGCGGCGGCAAGTCGGCCCGCCGCCAGCATGGAACGCGCCAGCTGCCAGCCTGCCACAAGGTTGCCGGCCAGCATGAGGTACGGCACGGAGCCCGCGAACACGGCGTTCGGGCTCCCCTTGCTCTGGCCGGCCACGAAATCGACCACGTCGAGGAACGCCCTGCGGGCAGCGGACAGGCGCTTGAGCATGGCCCGCGCGGCCTCGCTGCCGTCCCTGGCGAGTTCGCCCTCGGTCTTCTCGATCTGCGCAGCAATGGCACGAGCCGTCAGTCCGCCGTCACGCGCCGTCTTGCGGCCTACGAGGTCGTTGGCCTGGATCGCGGTCGTGCCTTCGTAGATCGGCAGGATCCGTGCGTCGCGGTAGTGCTGGGCGGCACCGGTTTCCTCGATGAAACCCATGCCGCCGTGCACCTGCACGCCCAGGGAAGTCACTTCCACGCTCATCTCGGTGCTGTAGCCCTTGACCAGCGGCACCATGAATTCGTAGAAGGCCTGGTTCTGCTTGCGAACTTCCCCGTCGGGATGGTGGTGCGCCGCATCGTAGGCGGCGGCAGCCACGGTGGCCATGGCGCGGCAGCCCTCGGTGTACGCCCGCATCGTCATCAGCATGCGCCTGACGTCCGGGTGGTGGATGATGGGCGCGCTGGCGTTCAGGGAGCCATCCACGGGCCTGGACTGGATGCGGTCCCTGGCGTAGGCCACAGCTTGCTGGTAAGCCCGCTCGGCCACCGCGATGCCCTGCACCCCCACGGCGTAGCGAGCGGCGTTCATCATGATGAACATGTACTCGAGGCCGCGGTTCTCCTGGCCGACGAGGTAGCCCACCGCTCCACCCGTGTCGCCGAATTGCAGCACCGCCGTCGGCGACGCCTTGATGCCCAGCTTGTGCTCGATGCTGACGCAGTGCGCGTCGTTGCGAGCGCCCAGCGCGCCGTCCTTGTTCACCAGGAACTTGGGGACGACGAACAGGCTGATGCCCTTGACGCCCTCTGGCGCGCCGGTGACCCGCGCCAGCACCAGATGGACGATGTTCTCGGCCATGTCGTGCTCGCCATAGGTGATGAAGATCTTGGTGCCGAAGATCCTGTAGGTGCCATCGGGCTGCGGCTCGGCACGCGTGCGCACCAGGGCCAGGTCGCTGCCGGCCTGCGGCTCGGTCAGGTTCATGGTGCCGGTCCATTCGCCGCTGACCAGCTTTTCCAGGTACAGCGCCTTGAGCTCGTCGGAACCCGCCGTCAGCAGCGCCTCGATCGCGCCGTCGGTCAGCAGCGGGCAAAGCGCGAAGCTCATGTTCGCCGAGTTGAGCATCTCGCCGCAGGCCGCACCGATGGTCTTGGGCAGGCCCTGGCCGCCGAAATCCTGCGGGTGCTGCAGGCCCTGCCAACCGCCTTGGGCGTACTGGCGGAAGGCCTCCTTGAACCCCGGCGTGGTCGTGACCTTGCCGTCCTTCCAGCTCGAAGGGTTGCGGTCGCCTTCGACGTTGAGCGGAGCGAGCACGCCCTCGTTGAATTTCGCGCATTCCTCCAGCACGGCCTGCGCGGTGTCGAAGCCGGCTTCCTCGAAGCCGGGGATCTTCGCGATCTCGTCGATACCTGCCAGGTGGCGGATGTCGAAAAGCATGTCCTTGACGGGGGCGCGGTAGCTCATGGTGTTGTCTCCAAATGCAAGGCCGGCCGCGAAGGACGCAAAATCCACGCGAAGGACGCGAAAGAATCCAAAACTTCTGGATGTTCCTTTTTGCGTGCTTCGCGGCTCCTTCGCGTCCTTCGCGGCCGATGTTTCGTCTTTACAGCGCCGCGACCAGCTCGGGAATCGCGGTGAACAGGTCCGCCTCGAGCCCGTAATCCGCCACGCTGAAGATCGGCGCTTCGGGATCCTTGTTGATTGCCACGATCACCTTGGAGTCCTTCATGCCGGCCAGGTGCTGGATCGCGCCCGAGATGCCCGCAGCCACGTACAGCTGCGGCGCGACGATCTTGCCGGTCTGGCCGACCTGCCAGTCGTTGGGCGCATAGCCCGCGTCGACGGCGGCGCGGCTGGCGCCCAGGGCTGCGCCCAGCTTGTCCGCCAGCGGCGTCATCACCTCGTTGAACTTCTCGGCGCTGCCCAAGGCCCGGCCGCCGGAGACGATCACCTTGGCGGCGGTGAGCTCGGGGCGCTCGCTCTTTGCGATCTCGTTGCCCTCGAACTTGCTCTTGCCGCTGTCCGCCGTCGCCTGCGCGGTCTCGACCGCGCCGCTGCCGCCGGTCGCCGCCGCCGCGTCGAAGCCGGTGGTGCGCACCGTGATCACCTTGGTGGCGTCCTGGCTTTGCACCGTCGCGATGGCGTTACCGGCGTAGATCGGGCGCTCGAACGTATCCGGGCTTTCGACCTTGGTGATGTCGCTGACCTGGCCCACGTCCAGCCTGGCCGCCACCCGCGGGGCGATGTTCTTGCCGCTGGCCGTGGCCGGGAACAGGATGTGGCTGTAGTTCGACGCGACCGCCAGCACCTGGGCCGCCATGTTCTCGGCCAAGCCATGCGCGAAGTGCTCGCCTTCCACATGCAGGACCTTGGCCACGCCCGCGATCCGGGCCGCCGCCTTGGCCGCCTCGCCGGCGTTGTGGCCGGCCACCAGCACGTGGACGTCGCCGCCGCAGGCCGCTGCCGCCGTGACGGTGTTGAGGGTGGCACCCTTGACGGACGCGTTGTCGTGTTCTGCTACTACGAGGGATGTCATGGCATGTTCCTGAAGATGTCGCGACTTAAATGACTTTTGCTTCGTTCTTGAGTTTGGCCACCAGCGTCGCGACGTCCGGCACCTTGACGCCGGCGCTGCGCTTGGGCGGCTCGCTGACCTTGAGCGTCTTGATCCGCGGCTTGACGTCCACGCCCAGGTCCTCGGGCTTGAACGTATCCAGCTGCTTCTTCTTGGCCTTCATGATGTTGGGCAGCGTCACGTAGCGCGGCTCGTTCAGGCGCAGGTCGGTGGTGATCACGGCCGGCAGCGTGATCGACAGAGTCTCCAGGCCGCCGTCGACTTCACGCGTGACCTTGGCCCGGCCGTCGGCGACTTCGACCTTGGACGCGAAGGTGGCTTGCGGCAGGTCGGCCAGCGCGGCCAGCATCTGGCCGGTCTGGTTGCAGTCATCGTCGATGGCCTGCTTGCCCAGGATGACGAGGCCCGGCTGCTCCTTGTCCACGAGCGCCTTGAGCAGCTTGGCCACGGCCAGGGGCTGCAGTTCCTCGTCGGTCAGCACCAGGATGGCGCGGTCGGCGCCGATGGCCATCGCGGTGCGCAGGGTTTCCTGGCACTGGGCGACGCCGCAGGAGACGGCGATCACCTCGGTGGCCACACCCTTTTCCTTCAGGCGCACGGCCTCTTCCACCGCGATCTCGTCGAACGGGTTCATGCTCATCTTGACGTTGGCGATGTCCACACCCGTGTTGTCCGACTTGACCCGGACCTTCACGTTGTAGTCCACCACCCGCTTGACCGGTACCAGGACCTTCATGCTGGGTGCTCCTAAAGTTGTGGGGAAATTGACGCTGACGTAAACCTGAAATTCTATGTGGCGCCGCACAATCGGCCGGCCATCCGCACGTCCTTGCGGCCGAGCTCGGCAGAAAAGAACGATCGTTCGTTTTTGATTATAGAGGCGACCCGGGCCCGGCATTCCCGGACCGCCCGGTTGGTTAATCCGGGTAAGTCTGGACCGGGTTCCGGGCACGTGGGCCGTACAGTCGCCAACAGCTACAAAAGGAGCCATTTTTCATGAAACGTTCCCTGTTTTGCCTCGGCGCCGTCGCGGCAGCCCTGGCCGGCCCCGCTGCCGCGCAGACGGTACTGACCGTCTCCTCCTGGGTGCCGCCTACCCACTCGCTGAGCGTCGCCCAGAAGGAATGGTGCGACCTGGTCGAGAAGAACGCCGGCGGCAAGATCAAGTGCAACATCCTGCCCCGCGCCGTTGCCGCCCCTCCGGGCACGCTCGACGCGGTGAAGAACGGCCTCGCGGACGTGTCCTTCACCGTCCACGGCTACACGCCCGGCCGGTTCGTCTTCACGCAGATGGCCGAATTCCCCTTCCTGGGCGATGCGGCCGAGCCGCTGTCCGTGGCCTTCAACAAGGTCGCCATGAAGTACCCGCAGTTCGGGCAGGAGCACCAGGGCATCCACGTGCTGGCCTACTTCACGCACGGCCCCGGCATCGTCTTCAACACCAAGCGGCCGGTCACCAAGGTGGACGACCTGCAAGGCCTGAAGTGGCGAGTGGGCGGCGGGATGGTCAACGAGATCACCAAGACGCTGAACATGAACGTCACGCTCAAGCCGGCGCCCGAGTCCTATGAGCTGCTGTCCGGCGGCGTGATGGACGGCACCCTGTTCCCGGCCGAATCCACCGAGTCGTTCCGCATCGACAAGGTCATCAAGCACGCCACCACCTTCCCGGGCGGCCTGTACAACACCAGCTTCGTCTTCATGATGAACCAGGGCAAGTACGACAAGCTCGGCGCTGACGAGAAGAAGGCGGTCGATGCCGCCTCGGGCGAAGTCGCCGCCCGCATCATGGGCCGCAACTGGGACAAGGTGGACCGCCGCGCCTACGCCCTGATGCAGGCCAACAACGTGCAGGTCGTCAAGGCCGACGCCAAGTTCGTCGGCGACGTGAAGGCCAAGACCTCGCAGCTAGAAGCCAAGTGGGTCAAGGATGCCGAGGGCAAGGGCCTGAAGGACGCGGCCAAGGTGCTGGCCGAGTTCCGCTCCGAGATCGCCAAGCAGGCAAAGTAAGCCTGGCAGGCGCCCGGCACGACGCGGCCTCATTCACAATGAGGCCGCGCTGCTTTGCGCCCACGACAAACGACGGAGTGATGAAAAAAATACTTGAGATCGCCAGCGGCCTGCTGTGCGCGGCCGCCCTGTTCGGGATCATGGCGCTGACCTTCTTCGACGTCGGCGGGCGCAAGTTGCTGGACAACTCCATCCCCGGCTCGCTGGAGCTGACCGAGCTGATGATGGTCGCCGTCATCTTCGCGGCGCTGCCGCTGGTGTCGATGCGTGGCGAGCACGTGACCTTCGACTCGCTCGACGGCTGGCTGCCCGCCTGGGCCCGGCGGGCGCAGGACGTCATCGTCCACCTGCTCTCGGCCGCGGCGCTCCTGGGCCTGGCCTGGCTGATGTGGCGCGAGGGCGGGCAGTTCATGGCCACGGGAGAGACGACGGCGCAGCTGAAGATCCTCAAGGCGCCGTTCATCTACGGCATGGCGCTGGCCTGCGCGCTCACCGGCCTCGTGCACCTGGGCCTGCTGCTGCGGCCTCGCGCCGACCCGGCCGACGGCGAGGGGGCGGCGCTGTGACGGAGGCGCTCACCGGCTTCGCCTGCATCTTCATCCTGGCCCTGCTGCGCCTGCCGCTGGCGTTCGCCATGGGCATGGTCGGCATTGTGGGCATCGGCCTGACCCGCGGCTGGCAACCGGCGCTGGCCAGCACCGCCCAGGTGGTGTACGAGACCGGGTTCGCGTACACCCTGTCGGTGATCCCGCTGTTCATCCTGATGGGCAATTTCGTGGCGCGCGCCGGGCTGGCGCACGAGCTGTTCCAGGCCGCGTACGCCTTCATCGGCCACCGCCGGGGCGGCCTGGCGCACGCCACCGTGGCCGCGTGCGCGGGCTTCGGCGCCATCTGCGGCTCCTCCATCGCCACGGCCGCCACCATGAGCCGGGTGGCCTACCCGTCGATGAAAAAGCTCGGCTACAGCGATTCGCTCTCCACCGGCGTGATGGCGGCCGGCGGCACCCTGGGCATCATGATCCCGCCGTCCACCATCATGGTGATCTACGGCATCGTGACCCAGACCAACATCGGCAAGCTGTTCGCGGCCGGCGTGATTCCGGGTCTGCTGACGGCTGCGGCGCTGATGCTCACGATCGTCGTGATGACGTACCACGACCCGGAGCACGCGCCGGCCGGCGAACGCACCTCCTGGCCGGACCGCTGGCGTGCGTTGCGCGGCATCTGGGGCGTGCTGGTGCTGGTGGTGGTGGTGCTGGGCGGCATCTATGGCGGCTTCTTCACCGCGACCGAAGGCGCCGGCATCGGCGCCGCGGGGGCCTTCCTCTTCGCGCTGGCTCGCGGCCGCCTGACCTGGGCCATCCTGTGGCAGGTGCTGGTGGAGTCGGCCCGCACCACGGCGATGCTGTTCACGCTGCTGATCGCCGCCACCATCTTCGCCAACTTCGTGAACTTCACCACCTTGCCGGGCGACCTGATGGCCTGGATCACCGGCCAGGGCTTGTCCCCGACGATGGTCGTGGTGTCGATGATGGCGGTCTACATCCTGCTGGGCACCGTGATGGAAGAACTGACGATGGTGCTGCTCACGATTCCGCTGTTTTTCCCGATCGTCACCCAACTCGGTTTCGATCCGCTGTGGTTCGGCGTCCTGATCGTGATGGTGGTGCAGATCGGTCTGATCTCGCCTCCGGTGGGCATGAACCTGTTTGTCATCAACTCGCTGCTGCCCGGCGTCAAGCTGGGGCAGATCTTCCGCGGCTGCTGGCCGTTCGTGGCCGTGATGGTCGGGGTGATGGGCCTGCTGATCGCATTCCCGCAGCTCAGCCTGTGGCTGCCGTCGCTGGTGCGCTGAAGAACGTCATTCCCGCGCAGGCGGGGATCCAGTGCTTTCGGGTACCGCGCTTCGCGGGGCGCCCGGGGTCCCCGCCTGCGCGGGGATGACAGTGATGACCCGCTGCGGGTAGGGGATCGCGATTCCTGCCGCCCTCAGGCCCTGCAGCACGCGCAGGTTCACGTCGGACCGCACGTTGAGCTGCCCGTTGGCCGGGTCTGCGATCCAGAACAGCAGGCTGAACTCCAGCCCGTCGGCGCCGAAGCGCGCCAGCCGCGCGGCCGGCGCAGGATCGTCCAGCACGCGGTCCACTGCGGCCGCCGCTTCGACCAGTATTTTTTGCACCTGCTCCACGTCGCTGTCGTAGCCCACCGCGACGTCGGTGGTCAGCAGCACCTTGGGATCGGCCAGCGACAGGTTCTCGATCCGCTCGATGATCAGCTTTTCGTTGGGCACGATGGATTCGCGGCCATTGAGGGCCCGGATCAGCGTGTAGCGCGTCTTGATGTCGATCACCTCGCCCTCGAAGCTGTCCACGCGCACGGTGTCGCCGATGCGCAGGGAACGCTCGAACAGGATCACGAAGCCGCTGACATAGTTGGAAGCCAGCTTCTGCAAGCCGAACCCCAGGCCCACGCCCAGGGCGCCGCCCAGCACCGACAACGCGGTGAGGTCCACCCCCACCGCCGACAGCGCGAACAGCAGGCCGACCAGCAGCAGGATGGCGCGGATCGTATTCGCCGCCACCTTGCGCAGCGACTGGTCGTGCACCGCCTGGCGCAGCACGCGCTTTTCCACCGCGGCGGAAATCCACAGGGCCGCCACCAGCACCACTCCGGCCGACAGCACGCCCTCGGCCAGGCTCAGCAGACTGATCTGCGATTTGCCGAAAGCAAAGCGGATCTGGTCCATCTCGGCCGTGACGGCCGGCAGCAGGCCGATGATCCACAGCACGGCCGCGATCCAGGCGAGCCAGGAGAAGACCCGCTCGGCCGCGCGCGCCAGCCCTGAAGCGGGGAACACCACCGTGAGCACCCGGGCCAGGAAGCGGATGCCAGCCAGCGAAACGAGCACCGGCACCGCGATGCGCAGCAGCACCACGCGCTGGTAGTCGTCCATCACATGGCGCGCCGAGTAGGTCAAGGCCAGCGCCAGCAGCGGGAACAGCAGGCCGTCGACGGTGGCGCGGCCGAACCACACCGAATCCGGCCCCTGCCGGCGACCCAGCAGCCAGCAGACGAGGAACGCCAGCCCCAGGCAGCCCGACAGCACGGCGATTTCCCAAGGCATCCCAGGATGGCCCAGATCCTGGACCAGCTTGTTGAGGCTGTTCATGCGACTAAGGTTTCCAGGAGGGCTTGCGCTTCTCGGTGAAGGCGGTGATGCCCTCCTGCGCGCAACCCTCCATCATGTTGACGGCCATGGTCTGGCCGGCCAGCTGGTAGGCCGCTTCCAGGCCCATCTCGCGCTGCCTGTAGAACAGCTCCTTGCCCATGGCGAGCGCCTGGCGCGGCTTGTCCAGGATGCTCGCGAGCAGCTGCTCGACTTCAGCGTCCAGCTGCCCAGGAGCCACCGCGCGATTCACCAGGCCACGCTCGGCAGCCTGCTGCGCCGAGATGAAGTCGCCCGTGACCAGCATCTCCATGGCGTGCTTGGGTGCCACGTTGCGCAGCAGCGGCACGCTCGGAGTGGCGCAGAACAGGCCGAAGTTCACCCCGCTCACCGCGAACCTGGCTTCGGTGGACGCCACCGCCAGGTCGCACTGCGCCACCAGCTGGCAGCCGGCGGCCGTGGCGATGCCGTGCACCCTGGCGATCACCGGCACCGGCAGCCGGAGGATGGACAGCATCATCCGGCTGCACTGCGCGAACAGGCGCTGGTAGTACTCGAGCTGCGGCGTGGCGATCATTTCCTTGAGGTTGTGCCCGGGGCAAAAGGCCTTGCCGGCCGCCGCGATGACCACGGCGCGCACCGACTCGTCCGGCATCAGCCGGTCGATGGCCGCCTGCAGCGCGGCCAGCATCTCCTCGCTCAAGGCGTTGAAGTTCGCCGGGCGGTTCATGGTGAGGGTCACCACGCCGCGCGCGTCGCGCTGCTCGATCACTGCCGGCTCGTTCATGGTTACAGGTCCGCCAGGACGCGCAGGTGGGCCTCGACGCTGCGTCCCAGCGCGTCGAGGTTGTAGCCGCCTTCCAGGCTGGAGACGATCCGGCCCCGGGCGTGCTTGCGTGCGATGTCCTTGATCCGCATCGTGATCCACGCGAAATCCTGCTCGGTCAGGCCCAGCTGCCCGAGTTCGTCGTCGCGATGCGCGTCGAAGCCGGCGCTCACGAAGATGATCTCGGGCCGGAAGGCCTCCAGGCGCGGCATCCATTCCTGTTCGATCAGTTCGCGCACTTCCATGCCGCGGGTGTAGGCCGGCACCGGCAGGTTCACCATGTTGGCGGCCCGCGGACGCTCGCCGCTGTACGGATAGAACGGGTGCTGGAAGATGCCCACCATGAGCACGCGCGGGTCGCCGGCCAGGATGTCCTCGGTGCCGTTGCCGTGGTGCACGTCGAAGTCGACCACGGCCACGCGCTTGAGCCCATGGCGGTGCAGCGCGTATTCGGCGCCGATGGCCACGTTGTTGAAGAAGCAGAAGCCCATCGCACGGTCACGGCAGGCGTGGTGGCCCGGCGGCCGGACGGCGCAAAAGGCGTTCTCCAGCTCGCCTGCCATCACCGCATCGGTGGCCGCCAGCACGGCGCCGGCGGACCGCAGCGCGGCGTCCCAGGTGTGCAGGTTCATGACGGTATCGGGATCGATCTGCGCATAGCCACGGCCACCGGCGTCGATCTGCTCGGCCAGGCCGGCCTTGAGGCCCCGCATGGCCGCCACGTGCAGCTTGTGGTGGGCCAGCTCGATGTCGTTCAGGGAAGCTTCGGGTGCCTCGCGCCGGTCCAGCGCATCACCCACGCCGGTGAGCAGCAGCCGGTCTTCGATGGCATCGAGCCGCTCGGGGCATTCGGGGTGGCCGGGACCCATCTCGTGCCGGCGGCACTCGGGGTGGCTGAAATACCCGGTTTTGTTCGCAGTCATGCGTCTGCCAAGGGAATTTCGGATAACGTCGCGCCATGGAAGCACAACAAAAACTCAAGGGGCTCCTCGACCAGCTTAACACGGTGATCGTCGGCAAGTCCGCCCAGGTCCGCGACTGCGTGGCCTGCCTGCTGGCGGGGGGGCACCTGCTGATCGAAGACGTTCCCGGGGTGGGCAAGACCACGCTGGCCCATGCGCTGGCGCGCTCGTTCGGCCTGCACTTTTCGCGCGTGCAGTTCACGGCCGACCTGATGCCCAGCGACCTCTCCGGTGTCTCCATCTACGAGCGCGGAAAGGAAGCCTTCGTCTTCCATCCCGGTCCGGTCTTCGCCCAGGTGCTGCTGGCCGACGAGATCAACCGCGCCAGCCCCAAGACGCAAAGCGCGCTGCTCGAGGCGATGGAGGAAAAGCAGGTCACGGTGGAAGGCGAGACCCGGCCGCTGCCCAGCCCGTTCTTCGTCATCGCCACGCAGAACCCGCAAGACCAGCTGGGCACCTTCGCCCTGCCCGAGTCGCAGCTGGACCGCTTCCTGATGCGCATTTCGCTCGGCTACCCCGACCGCGCCGCGGAACGCGAGCTGCTGTCGGGCAGCGACCGCCGCGACATGGTGCTGGCGCTGCAAGGCACGCTCACGCCCATCGACCTGGACTGGCTGCAGCGGCGCGTGCAGGAAGTCCATGCCGCGCCGCCGCTGCTGGACTATGTCCAGGACCTGGTGGCGGCCACGCGCTCGGGCCGCTGGTTCCTGCAAGGCCTGTCGCCGCGCGCCGGCATCGCGGCGGTGCGTGCGGCCAAGGCCCAGGCGCTGCTCAGCGGCCGCGACTACGTGGCGCCGGACGACGTGCAGGCCATCCTGCCGCAGACCATCGCGCATCGGCTGATCCCGGTGGGCGACGCGGGCCGCGGACCGGTGGAACAGGTCCGCGCGATGCTGGAGGCGGTGCCGCTGCCGTGAGCGAGACCGTCGCGTCATTCCCGCGGAGGCGGGAATCCAGTGCTTCTGTATCCCTGGGTCCCCGCCTGCGCGAGGACGACGAGGACGCATGAACGCCGGCGTGCTCAACCCTTTCGCATTCGCACGGCGGCGCTTCCGCCAGTGGTGGCAGGCGCGGCTGCCGCTGGCCGACACCATCACGCTGACCCAGCGCAACGTCTACATCCTGCCCACCCGGCCCGGCTTCATGATGGCCGCCACCTTGCTGGTGCTGCTGGTCGCGTCCATCAACTACCAGCTGAACCTGGGCTACCTGCTCACCTTCCTGCTGGCCGGCTGCGCCGTGGTCGGGATGCATGTCTGCCATGCCACGCTGCGCGGGTTGACTATGAATTTGATAGCGCCAGGCGCCCAGTTCGCGGGGGCCAGCGCCACTATCGGCATCGCCCTGGCGAACCATCGCAGGCACCCCCGCCGTGGCATCGGGCTGGCGGTGCTGGACGGGGCGGGCCAAGACCACTGGGTCTGGACCGACGTGCCGGGCCAGGGCAGCGCCGCCGTGCAGGTGGCTTTCCGGCCTGCGCGGCGCGGATTGCACCGGGTGCCCACGCTCACGGCCGAGACCCGCTTTCCGCTCGGCACCTTTCGTGTCTGGACGGTGTGGCGGCCGGCGGCCCAGGTGCTGGTCTACCCGGCGCCCGAAGCCTTTCCGCCGCCCCTGCCGCCGGGAGAGCCGCGTGCCGGCGGCGGTGCCCAGGCCCGCGTGCAGAGCACCGGCGAGTTCGAAGGCGTGCGGGCCTACCGGCGCGGCGACCCGATGAAGCTGGTGGTCTGGAAGAAGGCGGCCAAGGCCGATGAACTGGTCAGCCGCGACACCCAGCAGGCGCAGCGTTACGAACTCTGGCTCGACTTTGCCCAGGCGGGCGGCATCGCAGGCAACACCAGCGTTGCCGACGCCGAGCACCGCCTCTCGCGCCTGGCCGCCTGGGTGCTGCAGGCCGACAAGCTGGGCCTGGACTACGGCCTGCGCCTGCCGGGCCAGGAGATCGCCCCCGCGGCCGGCGAGGCGCACAAGCGGCGCTGCCTGGAGGCGCTGGCGCTATGTTGAACGACCGTCATCCCCGCGCAGGCGACGCTTCAGCGTCATCCCCCGGAGCCTGCCCTCGCGAAGGCGGGGGGCGGGAACCCCGTGAGCGCAAGCCCTCGATTGCCGCCCCCCGCCTGCGGGGGGGCGTGCTCCGGGGAATGAGATGGGGCACCCTGCCCCGCGACAGCCGCGACACGCTGTTCCTGCTGCTGGTGATCGCCTGGGTGGTGATGCCGCACGTGCCCCACCTGCCGCTCTGGTGCAGCCTGCTGACGGCTGCGGTGCTGGGCTGGCGCGGCTGGCTGGCGCTCAAGGCGCAGCCGCTTCCAGGCAGGTGGTGGCTGGTGGCGCTGTTGGCGGGCGCGGTGGCCGCCACCTTGCTGACGCATCGCACCTTGCTGGGCCGCGATGCCGGCGTGACCTTGATCGTGGCGCTGCTGGCGATGAAGACACTGGAGCTGCGCGCACGGCGCGACGCCTTCGTGGTGTTCTTCCTGGGCTTCTTCACGATGCTCACCAACTTCTTCTTTTCGCAGTCGCTGCTCACCGCGGCGGCCATGCTGGTGGCCTTGCTGGGGCTGCTCACCGCGCTGGTCAACGCCCACATGCCGGTGGGCAAGCCGCCGCTGGCCGAGGCCGCGCGAACCGCCGGCTCGATGGCCTTGCTGGGCGCGCCCATCATGGCCGTGCTGTTCGTGCTGTTCCCCCGCTTCTCGCCGCTGTGGGGCATCCCCAGCGACGGCCTGACCGGCCGCAGCGGCCTGTCGTCCACCATGCAGGTGGGCAGCGTGGCGCGGCTGGCCCTGGACGAAAGCGTCGCCATGCGGGTGCGTTTCGAAGGGCGTCCCCCGCCGCAGCGCGACCTCTATTTCCGGGGGCCGGTGCTCTCGGTGTTCGACGGGCGCGAGTGGCGGCCTTTGCAGCCGCGCCTGGGCACGCGTTCCGCGGCCGTGCTCCCTGCACCGCCGGTGCAGGTGTCCGGCGAGCCGGTGCGCTACGAGGTCACCCTGGAGCCGAGCAGCCGTCCCTGGCTGCTGGTGCTGGACGTGGCCCCGCGCGCACCCGCGGCCAGCGGGCAGGAGGTGGTGGGCGGCAGCGAACTGCAATGGCTCACGACCCGGCCCGTGACCGACCTGCTGCGCTACCGGGCGGAAAGCTACGCCGACTACCGGGCCGGGCCGGTGGGCAGTGCCGCCGCCCTGCCGCTGGAGTACCGCGAACTGCCCCCCGGCTTCAACCCACGCACGCTGGCGCTGGCCACCGAGCTGATGCGCAGCGGCGCGGCCGACAAGCCGGCGCTGGTCGAGGCGGCCCTGCAGCGCCTGCGCGAGGGCGGCTACAGCTACACGCTGGAGCCCGGCGTGTACGGCCAGCACACCGCCGACGAGTTCTGGTTCGACCGCAAGCAGGGCTTCTGCGAACACATCGCGTCGGCTTTCGTCGTGCTGATGCGCGGCATGGACATCCCGGCGCGCGTGGTCACCGGCTACCAGGGCGGCGAAGCCAACTCCGTCGACGGCTACTGGACGCTGCGCCAGAGCGACGCGCACGCCTGGGCCGAGGTGTGGCTGGCCGGCCGGGGCTGGGTGCGCGTGGACCCCACCTCCGCCGTCGCGCCCGGCCGCATCGGCAGCTTCCAGCGGCTGCAGGCGCCGCCCGGGGTGTTCGCCGCCGCCATCGGCACCGTGAACCCCAACCTCGCGGCCAACCTGCGCGCTGCGTGGGAAGCGCTGAACAACTCCTGGAACCAGTGGGTGCTGAACTACACCCAGAGCAAGCAGCTGGACCTGCTCAAGAACATCGGGTTCGCGTCCCCGAGCTGGGAAGACCTGGGCTACCTGCTGCTGGCGCTGATCGTGGCCGCGGGGCTGGGTGGCGCCGCCTGGGCCCTGTGGGAGCGCACCCGGCACGACCCATGGCTGCGGCTGCTGGCGCGCGTGCGCCGGCGGCTGCACCAGGGGGGCCTGGAACTTCCTGTTTCAAGTGGACCCCGGCAAATTGCGGCCGCCGTCACAGCGCGCTTCGGGGCCGATGCGCGACCATTGGCGCTTTGGCTGCACCGGCTGGAAGCGCATCGTTATGCGCGCACCCCGCAAGCCAGCCTGCCCGCGCTCCAGCGCGAACTCAAACACCTGCCCTGGCCCGCCCCCTGATGTACCGCGCCCTCTTTTTTGCTCTTTTTTTGATAGCTGCCGGCGCCCAGCCTGAGCGGGCTGAAGCCCAGAAAGCCAACAAGACCAAGGTCACCGCGCCCGTGCGGCAGGGTGTGCCGTATGCCACGCGCGAGGACGCGATGCAGTTCGCCGACGACCTGGCCCAGCGCCGCGGGCTGGAGGCCGATTGGACCCGGCGCGTGATCGGCCAGGCGCAGTTCCTGCCGGTGGTGTCGCGCCTGATGCAGCCGGCACCCGTGGGCACGCCCAAGAACTGGGCGGCCTACCGCAGCCGCTTCATCGACCCCATTCGCATCCAGGCCGGCGTGCGCTTCTGGCAGGAGAACCGCCAGGCGCTGGAACGCGCCGAGGCCGAGTACGGCGTGCCGGCCGAGATGATCGTCGGCATCATCGGCGTGGAAACCGTCTACGGGCAGCAGACCGGCAACTTCCGCGTGCTCGACGCCCTCGCCACGCTGGCCTTCAACTTCCCGGAGAGCCATCCGCGCGCCGCAGAACGCATCGCCTTCTTCCGCGGCGAGCTGGAGCACTTCCTGGCGCTGCACCAGCGCGCCGGCACCGACCCCGGCACCGCGCTGGGCAGCTACGCCGGCGCCATGGGCCTGCCGCAGTTCATGCCCAGCAGCTGGGCGCGCTGGGCCGTCGACTACGACAGCGACGGCCGCATCGACCTGTGGCGCAGCCCCACCGACGCCATCGGCTCCGTGGCCAACTACTTCAAGGGCTATGGCTGGCAGCCCGGGATGCCCACGCACTACCCGGTCAGGTTCGACGCGGCCCGCCTGGACAAGGAGGCGCTGCTGGCGCCCGACATCCTGCCCACCTTCAGCGTGGCCAGCTTCACCGGCAAAGGGGCGGTGCTCGAAGGCGCCGCCCTGGAGCACGCCGGGCCGCTGGCGCTGGTGGAACTGCAGAACGGCCAGGAGGCGCCGAGCTACGTGGCCGGCACCGAAAACTTCTATGTGATCACCCGCTACAACTGGTCCAGCTACTACGCCATGGCGGTGATCGAACTGGGGCGCGAGGTCAGGCAGGCCCTGGCGCGGGGCGGATGATGCTCACCTCGCTGCACGCCTGGCTGCGCACCTGGCATGAACTGGGTGCGGCTGCCGCCGACGAATCGCTGCACCGCCGGCTGCTGGACTGCTGGAGCGAGCCGCACCGCCACTACCACACGCCGCAGCACCTGCGCGAATGCCTGGCGCACCTGGAAGGCGCCAGGGACAACGCGCAGCGCCCGGCCGAAATCGCGCTGGCGCTGTGGTTCCACGACGCGTTCTACGACGTGCGGCGCGACGACAACGAGGCGCGCAGCGCCGAATGGGCCCGCAGCGCCGTGCTGCAAGCCAACCTGCCCGCCGAAGTGGCGGGCCGCGTCCATGCCATGGTGATGGCGACCGAGCACGAGGCCTTGCCCGAAGACGCCGACGCCCAGCTGCTGGTGGATATCGACCTGGCCATCCTCGGCGCGGACGTGCCGCGCTTCGAGGAATCGGACATCCAGGTGCGCGCCGAGTACGCGCACCTGGGCCCGGACGAATGGCGCAGCGGCCGCCGCGAGGTGCTGGCGAGCTTCCTGGGACGGCCGCGGCTGTACAGCACCGAGCGGTTCCATTCAGCGTACGAGCGGCAGGCGCGCGAGAACCTGCAGCGGGCGATGGACCGGCTTTAGGGGAAGCGCAGGGCGTGCGCCGCCCTGTTCACCTGAGCTCTCCGGTCTTCATGGATCAGGCTAGTACCGGGAGCGGTCGCTCAGCGTTGACGGCGAATCCTCACTTCTTCAAGCCGGCCTGCTAGAGCACTCTGTTCAGAATGCCCGGTGGTACGTAAAGACCCCGACCCGGACCCGCGGCATTCCTTCGGTGCTCACCCGAGCCGAGGTGCGGCCCTGCTGGGCGCCTGAACTGCTCTACATTCGATAGCGCTCCGCGCCCACTTCGTGCGGGCTACAGCCCGTTATCATCCAAGAGCCTCACACCAGGACCGCGGCCCGGAAGCCTCTGGCCGCGTAGTAGGACTGGGCGCCGTTGTGGTACACGAAGACCTGGCCGTAGCGCCGGTCGCAAAAAAGGGCGCCACCCAACCGGCGGATCTCCGGCGGGGTGATGACCCAACTCGAGGTCTTGGTGTCGAACTCGCCAAGCTCCTGCAATTGCCGGTACTGCGCTTCGGTCAGCAAGCTGGCGCCCATTTCCGCAGCCGTTTCGACGGCACTGCCTTGCGGCTTTTGCTCCTTGCGCGCGTCGAGCGCGGCCCGGTCGTAGCACAGGCTTCGGCGGCCGGGCGGGCTCTCGGCGGAGCAGTCGAAGAACGCGAATCGCCCGGCTTGGCTCGCGGGGCCGATGACATCGGGCTCTCCGCCGGTCGCCTCCATCGCCCCGAGCGCCTTCAAGGCGGCGGGATGGCTTTCGAGCCTTGCGCGGACCTGCTTCCATGCGACGCCCTGGTGGCGATGCATGTGGTTCTCGAACCGGATTTCCAGGGTCCGAAACAGCTCGTCGCGCTCTTTGGCCTTCATCACCGCGCCTGCGTCAAACCGTCGCCGGCACCAGGAAGTCGCGGCTGATGCGCCCACCCAGTTCGTTCACGCGGTCCAGGAACTGTGTCAAGAACGCATGCAGCCCCGTGGCCAGGATCTCGTCGATGTTGCCGTACTGCAGCTCGGCCCTCAGCTTGCCGGCGCGGCGCTGGGTTTCGGCGGACTGGTCGTTGCCGACCACGGCCAGGTTGCTCACCACCTCGTTCATGCTGGCGTGCAGCGAACGGGGCATGTCGGGGCGCAGGATCAAGAGGTCGGCCACGCGCTCGGGCTTGATGACGTCGCGGTAGACCTTGCGGTAGATCTCGAAGCCGGAGACCGACCGCAGGATCGCGCTCCAGTGATAGAAGTCGTACTCCTGGTCCTTCTCGCTGGCCGCGCCGAAAAAGTCGCTCTGCACCGCGTGGAACTTCACGTCCACCAGCCGCGCGGTGTTGTCGGCGCGCTCGAGGAAGGTGCCCAGCCGCATGAAGTGCAGCGCCTCGTCCATCAGCATGGTGCCGACCGTGACGCCGCGCGAGAGGTGCGAGCGGAACTTCACCCACTCGAAGAACTGGCCCGGGTCGCGCTCGAAGCTGCCGCTGCGCAGCATGCGGTTGACCTCCAGCCAGGTCTGGTTCTGCGTTTCCCAGGCTTCGGTGGTGAGCGAGCCGCGCACCGCCCGCGCGTTCTCGCGCGCGGCCTTCAGGCAGGAGACGATGGACGAAGGATTGTTCTCGTCCTTGACCATGAATTCCATCACGCACCTGGGCGTGATCTCGCCGTGCCTGGCGGTGTAGGCCGGCACCAGCTCGCTGATCGACAGCAGGCCCTGCCAGCCGACCTGTGCCACGGCCGCCGATTGGGGCAGCAGGGACGTCTGGTAGTTCACGTCCAGCATGCGGGCGGTGTTCTCCGCGCGCTCGGTGTAGCGCGACATCCAGAAGAGGTGGTCGGCGGTTCTAGAAAGCATGGCGGTCTTCCATTTCGGGGGCCACCGCGGAATCGGCTTTGCCGGGCCGCTGGTGGCGCCCCCTTGAGGGGGAGGCGCCGCAGGCGCTTCGGGGGTGGGTCATATTTCCAGCACCCAGGTGTCCTTGGTGCCGCCACCCTGGGACGAATTGACCACCAGCGAGCCCTCCTTCAGCGCCACGCGCGTCAGGCCCCCCGGCACCATCTGCACCTCCTTGCCGGAGAGCACGAACGGGCGCAGGTCGATGTGGCGCGGCGCGACGCCGCTTTCCACGAAGGTGGGGCAGCTCGACAGGCTGAGCGTGGGCTGCGCGATGTAGCCGTCGGGCTTGGCCTCGATCGCCTTGCGGAAATCCTCGATTTCCTGGTGGGTCGAAGCAGGGCCGACCAGCATGCCGTAGCCGCCGGCGCCATGCACTTCCTTGACCACCAGGTCCTTCAGGTTGGCCAGCACGTAACCGAGATCGTCCTTGTTGCGGCACATGTAGGTGGGCACGTTCGACAGGATCGGCTTCTCGCCCAGGTAGAACTCGATCATCTTGGGCACGTACGGGTAGATCGACTTGTCGTCGGCCACCCCGGTGCCGATCGCGTTGCAGATGGTCACGTTGCCGGCGCTGTAGGCATCGACCAGGCCGCGCGTGCCCAGCGTGGAGTTCGGACGGAACACGTCCGGGTCCAGGAAGTCGTCGTCGACGCGGCGGTAGATCACGTCCACCCGCTTGGGGCCGCGCGTGGTGCGCATGTAGACGTAGCGGTCCTTGACGAACAGGTCTTGCCCTTCGACCAGCTCCACGCCCATCTGCTGCGCCAGGAACGCGTGCTCGAAGTAGGCGCTGTTGTACATGCCGGGGGTGAGCACCACGACGGTGGGATCGGGCGCGCCGGGCTGGGCCGAAGCGCGCAGGGTTTCCAGCAGCAGGTCGGGGTAATGCGCGACCGGGGCCACGCGGTACTGGCTGAACAGGTCGGGGAACAGCCGCATCATCATCTTGCGGTCTTCCAGCATGTAGCTCACGCCGCTGGGCACGCGCAGGTTGTCCTCCAGCACGTAGTACTCGCCCTCGCCCTGGGCGTTGGGGGCGCGCACGATGTCGACCCCGGCGATGTGCGAGTACACGCGGTGCGGCGTGTAGACACCCATCATCTCCTTGCGGAACTGCGCGTTGTTGAGCACCTGCTCGGCCGGGATGACGCCGGCCTTGAGGATCTCCTGCTCGTGGTAGACGTCGTGCAGGAAGCGGTTCAGAGCGGTGACCCGCTGCACCAGCCCCTTCTCCATCGACGCCCACTCCTGGGCCGGAATGATGCGGGGAATCAGGTCGAACGGGATCAGCCGCTCGGTGCCGGAGCCGTCCTCGTCCTTGGCGCCGTAGACGGCAAAGGTGATCCCGACGCGCCGGAAGATCATCTCCGCTTCGTCGCGCCGGGCGCGCATGACGTCCTGCGGCTGGCGGCCCAGCCATTGCGCGTAGCGCTGGTAATGGTCGCGCACGCCCTGGGACTGGGTCTGCGACTGGCTGCCCTGGGACTGGCTCTGTGACTGCCAGCTCCCGCTGCCCGGCAGTTGGGCGTACATCTCGTCGAATTTTTGCATTGAGGCTGTTCTCCAGCCACAGGATAGCAATAACGGTGCCCGGCCTAGGGCTCGTCCAAGGGTATTCGATGGTGCCAGTAGCGCCGCGCGACGTGGCGCTCGCAGCGCAAGGGCGCCGCGGACGCAGTGGACCACCAGGCCGCCCCGCACGCCGCGGAGGTCACCAGCCGGATGCCGCGCTCCTCGTAGCGCGCGACCACGGCGGGCGCCGGATGGCCGAACCGGTTGCGGTAGCCCGCCTGCACCATCGCCCAGCGCGGCTGCACGGCGTCGAGGAACGCCGCGCTGGACGAGGTCTTGCTGCCGTGGTGCGGAACGAGCAGCAGGTCGGACTTCAGCGAGGCGCCGGTGGCCAGCAAGGCGGCTTCCTGCGGCTGCTCGATGTCGCCCGCCAGCAAGGCGGACTGCTGGCCGCCGGCTATGCGCAGCACGCAACTGCGGGCGTTGGGCTTGCCGCCGTCGGCATCGGCAGGCGGATGCAGGAACTCGAACTCCACCCCGTCCCAGCGCCAGCGCTGCCCCGCGGCGCAGGGCCGCAAGGGCCGCAGGGCGCCCAGCGGATGACCTGGCTCCAGGGATCCCACGAGCGCCGCGCCCGGCTGCATGCCCAGCACGGCTGCCGCGCCGCCCGTGTGGTCGCTGTCGCGGTGCGTGAGCACCAGCGTGTCGACCCGCTCGCCGAGCGCGCGCAGCAGCGGCACCAGCACGCGGTGCCCGGCGTCGCTCTCGGCGCTGTAGCGCGGGCCGGCGTCGTACACAAGGGTGTGTCCGGCCGTCCGGACGATCACGGCGTTGCCCTGCCCCACGTCTGCGGCCAGCACCTCGAATTCGCCGGCGGCGGGCCGCGGCGCCTGCCACAGCACTACCGGCAGCAGCAGCGGGAGCCCGAGCGCGCGGGCCGGCCAGGGCAGGCGCATCGCCAGCAAGAGCCCGCCAGCCACTCCGCCCGCGCCCGCCCACAGCGGCGGTGCCGCGCCTGACCACACCGCGTGGGGTGCCTGGGCCAGGAGCTGCAGCCACCAGCCCAGCGCCTGCACCGCCCAGGCCGAGGCGTCCCACAGCGGCGGTGCCAGCACCCCGGCCAGGGCCAGCGGCGTGACCAGCAGCGTCACCCATGGGATGGCCAGCAGGTTGGCCACCAGGCCCACCAGCGACACCTGCCCGAACAGCAGCAGGGTCAGCGGCGCCAGCGCCAGCGTGACCACCGACTGCTCACGCACAAGCCTCGTCATCCCCGCGAAGGCGGGGAGCCAGGGCGCCCTGGGTTCCCGCCTCCGCGGGAACGACGTTCCTGGGTCCGTGGCAAATAGCACGCCCACCGCCACGAAACTCAGCCAGAACCCGGCCTGCGCCAGCGCCCACGGATCCACCGTCACCACCACCGCACAAGCCAGCAGCCACATCGCGGGCCAGGGCCAGCGCCGCCCCGTCAGGCGCAGGCAGGCGACCGTTGCCAGCATCCACAAGGTGCGCTGCGCCGGCACGCCCCAGCCGCTGAAGAGCGCGTAGGCCGTGGCCAGCAGCAGCCCGCCCACCAGCGCCGCATGCGGCGCCGGCCACGCCAGGCACAGGCGGGCGCTGCGGCGCCACAGCGTCCCCACCACCAGGGCCGCGGCCCACGCGAACATGGTGACGTGCAGACCCGAGATGCTCATCAGGTGCGCCACGCCGGTGGCCCGGAACACGTCCCAGTCGGCCCGGTCGATCGCCTGCTGGTCGCCCACCACCAGCGCGGCGATCAGGCCGGCGCTCTTGCGGTCGGCCACGCGAGCGAAGATCGCGTCGCGCGCGGCCTGCCGGGCGCGCTCGACCGGGTGCCGCCAGGTGGCGGCCAGCCGCCGCGGCACGGGATCGGCCGGGCCGGCGCGCACATAGCCGGTGGCCTGCAGCCCCTGGTCCCACAGCCACAGTTCGTAGTCGAAGCCATGCGGGTTCAGGTTGCCATGCGGGGCCTTCAGCCGCACCGTCATCTGCCAGCGCTCGCCGGCGCGCAGCTCGGGGGCGCTGCGATGCAGTTCCAGGCCGCCGCCGGTGGCCTGCGCGCCGCCGTACCAGCCCAGCAGCACGCGCGGCGGCAGCTTCACGGGCCGGCCGTCCAGCGCGGCGGACTCGATGTCCAGCCGGAAGCGCTGCCCCAGTTCGTTGCGCTGGGGCATGGCCGAGATCACGCCGCCGACGGTGATGCTGCGGCCCTCCAGCGCCGGGTCGAGCGCGCCCGCCTGGAACTGCGCCGCGCGCCAGCCCGCCAGGCCGAAGGTGGCAGCGGCCGCCAGCACCAGCGCCAGCGCGGCGGTGGCCGCGTTAGCTCTGATTTTGATAGCGGCGAGCGCCCACAATACAAGGGCTGCAGCCCCAAAAGCCATGTAGAAAGGGGCAGGCCACAGCTGCGGCTGCTGCAACTGCAAGCCAGGCCCGAGCACCGCGCCCAGCAGGGCCGGCAGCAGCGCCCTCCCCGTCCCCTGGTGGCTGTGTGGCATGTGCCCTGCACAACGGGCCATGCCGCGGGCCGGACGACAAGGCCCTCGCAGGCCCCGGACTTGCTAGCATGGTCCACCTATGTCCATCCACGCCGCCCTGAACCACGTCACCCACTACCGGTACGACCGCCCGGTGCAGCTCGGTCCGCAGGTGGTGCGGCTGCGGCCGGCGCCCCACTGCCGCAGCAAGGTGGTGTCGTATTCGCTGCGGGTGGAGCCGGCCAGGCACTTCGTCAACTGGCAGCAGGACCCGTTCTCCAACTACCAGGCCCGGCTGGTGTTCCCGGAAAAGACGCGCGAGTTCAAGGTGACGGTGGACCTGGTGGTCGAAATGGCGGTGTTCAACCCGTTCGACTTCTTCCTGGAGCCCAGCGCCGAGAAGTTCCCGTTCCGCTACGAGCCCGAAGTGGCGCAGGAACTGGCGCCCTACCTCGCCGCCGAGCCGGCCACGCCGCTGCTCAAGGCCTACCTGGAGAGGATCGACCGCACGCCCAAGGCGACGATCGACTTTCTGGTGGCGCTCAACCAGCGGGTGCAAAAGGACGTCAAGTACCTGATCCGCATGGAACCCGGCGTGCAGCCGCCCGAGGAGACGCTGCGCAACGCCAGCGGTTCCTGCCGCGACTCCGGCTGGCTGCTGGTGCAGCTGCTGCGCCACCTGGGCTTGGCGGCGCGGTTTGTCTCGGGCTACCTGATCCAGCTGGCGCCGGACGTCAAGGCGCTGGACGGTCCCAGCGGCACCGAGATCGACTTCACCGACCTGCACGCCTGGTGCGAGGTCTACCTGCCGGGCGCCGGCTGGATCGGGTTCGACCCGACCTCGGGGTTGCTGGCGGGCGAAGGCCACATCCCGCTGGCCTGCACGCCGCAGCCTTCGGGGGCCGCCCCGATCGAAGGCCTGGTGGACGACGCCGAGGTGGAGTTCGCCCACCACATGAAGGTCACGCGCATCTACGAATCGCCGCGCGTGACCAAGCCCTACACCGAGGAGCAGTGGCAGCAGGTGCTGGCGCTGGGCGATGCGGTGGACCGCGACCTGCAGGCGGGCGACGTGCGCCTGACCATGGGCGGCGAGCCCACCTTCGTGGCCGTGGACGACCGCGACGCCGCGGAGTGGAACACCGACGCGCTGGGCCCCACCAAGCGTGGCCTGGCGATGGCGCTGACGCAGAAGCTGCGCAAGCAGTACGGCGAGGGCGGCTTCCTGCACTTCGGCCAGGGCAAGTGGTACCCGGGCGAGCAGCTGCCGCGGTGGGCGCTGTCGATCTTCTGGCGCGCCGATGGCCAGCCTTGCTGGCAGAACCCGGCCCTCTTCGCCGACGAGCGCGAGCCGTCGCACTACACCAGCGAGCACGCGCGAAGGTTCACGCACCGGCTGGCGGCCAAGCTGGACATCACGGACGAATTCGTGCGGCCCGGGTACGAAGACACGCTGTACTACCTGTGGCGCGAACGGCGCCTGCCGATCAACGTGGACCCGTTCGATTCGCGCCTGGACGACGAGCTGGAGCGCACCCGGCTGCGCCGTGTGTTCGAGCAGAAGCTCGACGCGGTGGTGGGCTATGTGCTGCCGCTGTTCTCCAACACCGGCGAAGACACGCCGGCATTGCAGGGGCCGGCCTGGTCCACCGGGCCCTGGTTCCTGCGAGACGAGCGCATGTACCTGATTCCTGGCGATTCGCCCATGGGGTACCGCCTGCCGCTGGACGCGCTGCCCTGGGTGAGCAAAGCCGACTTTCCGTACTTGGTGGAGCTGGACCCGACGGCGACACGGCCTGCACTGCCGCCGGCCCACAGGCTTCGACAGGCTCAGCCCGAACGGCAAAACAATACCGTTCGCCCTGAGCTTGTCGAAGGGCTCGCACAAACGCCTCCCGCCAAGTTCCAATCCGCTGCCAAGCAGAACCGCACCGCGCTGTGCGTCGAAGTTCGCAACCCGGCCCGCGCCAACGGTCCCAAGGCCGAAGCTGCCGCCGAGAAACACGGCGTGCTGTACGTCTTCATGCCGCCCCTGGCGCGCCTGGAGGACTACCTGCACCTGCTCACGGCTGTGGAGGCGACCGCCGAAGAACTGGGCGTGAAGATCGTGCTGGAGGGTTACCCCCCGCCGCGCGATCCCCGCCTGAAGGTGCTGCAGGTCACGCCGGATCCCGGCGTCATCGAAGTCAACATCCATCCCGCGCACAACTGGTCCGAGCTGGTGGAGCACACCGAGTTCCTGTACCAGACGGCATGGGAAACGCGGCTGTCGGCCGAGAAGTTCATGACCGACGGGCGCCACACCGGCACCGGGGGCGGGAACCATTTCGTGCTCGGCGGCGCGACGCCCGCCGACTCGCCCTTCCTGCGCAAGCCCGAACTGCTGGCCAGCCTGCTGGTGTACTGGCACAACCATCCCTCGCTGTCCTACCTGTTCTCCGGCATGTTCATCGGGCCTACCAGCCAGGCGCCGCGCGTGGACGAAGCCCGCAACGACCAGCTGTACGAGCTGGAGATCGCGCTCAAGGAAATCGCGCGCAACCGGGAGGTCCACGGCGAGGCCATGCCACCCTGGATCGTCGACCGCACGCTGCGCAACATCCTGATCGACGTCACCGGCAACACCCACCGCAGCGAGTTCTGCATCGACAAGCTGTATTCGCCCGACAGCGCCAGCGGGCGCCTGGGCCTGCTGGAGCTGCGCGGCTTCGAGATGCCGCCGCACGCGCGCATGAGCATCGTGCAGCAGCTGTTGATCCGCGCACTGGTGGCCCGCTTCTGGAACCAGCCTTACCAGGCGCCGCTGACGCGTTGGGGCACCCAGCTGCATGACCGCTGGCTGCTGCCCACCTTCATCCAGGCCGACCTGAGGGACGTGCTGGCCGAAATGAAGCTGGCCGGCTATGCCTTCGATCCGGCCTGGTTCGCGCCGCACTTCGAGTTCCGCTTCCCGCTGGTGGGGGAGGTGCAGTCGCGCGGCATCGAGCTCACGCTGCGCAACGCGCTGGAGCCCTGGCACGTGCTGGGCGAGGAAGGCGCCGTGGGGGGCACCGTGCGTTACGTCGATTCCTCGCTGGAGCGAATCGAGGTGCGCGCCACCGGCCTGAACGAAAGCCGCTACGTGATCACCGTCAACGGCCGGCCGCTGCCGCTGCAATCCACCGGCACCGCGGGCGAATTCGTCGCTGGCGTGCGCTACCGGGCCTGGAACCCCTCGTCGGCGCTGCACCCCACCATCCCCGTACATGCCCCGTTGACATTCGACATCCTGGACACCTGGATGGAGCGCTCGCTCGGCGGCTGCCAGTACCACGTGGCGCACCCCGGCGGCCGCAATTACGTGACCTTCCCGGTCAATGCCTACGAGGCCGAGAGCCGGCGCCTGGCGCGCTTTTTCCGCATGGGGCATACGCCCGGCAAGCTCACCGTGCCGCCGGCGACGATCAACCTGCCGGGCAGCCGGGAGTTTCCGTTTACGCTGGATCTGCGGCGCGCCGGCGGGTGAGCCGAGTTGGCGCAGATGCTACTTTGGTCTCGGCGCCCGCTGAAAGACGAAACCATACTAGCGCCCCTGTGGGGCTCCTCGCGCGCAGTCGGAGCATCTGTATGGTCCTCCTGGGGCTGGAGCAGGTGCCGGGGTTGGGGCCGGCGTCCAAGCTGACTGATAGGCTGAAGAAGGAAAAGCCTCCGAGCGAAACCCGGAGGTTCGCCATTGCTGCCACTGATTCGATATGCCAGAAGCACGGGCACCCCAGGCCGAGCCAATGTCCAGATTTTTCAGATTAGTGATGGCTTGTCTCGCGGCGTCTTGGACCCCACCGATGATTTCGGAACTGGTAACTTCATAGAGGTACGCGCCGGCTCGTTCCCGGACGGAATTCACGCGCGTGGCGCTGGGAAGAACGTTTTTCACGAACCTGGGAAGCGCATACCCGGTCACGTTGTTCAACCAGAAACCGACGGTATCCCTCACCCGTAGCTGGTCAGCCGACTTGAGCCCTCCGAAAACGGCGAGGTTGTCGGCGAGAAAGCCGCCTACCAGACCCACACCCATCCCCACGCCGAGAATGATTGCCCCGGTTCCGATCGCGGCGGCAACTGTGGGACTCGACACCAGGAGCGCCGTCGCTGCGACCAGGCCTGCGACCTTGGTCAAGGTGCCGGCGCTTTCGCGTACCTTGTTCCCCATGTCGCGACTGAGCTGATCGACGTCGATGTTGTACTCAGCCAAGATGGCATCGTTGAGATCGTCTGAGGCTGCCTGCGGCAGCATCTGCGTGGCGGGTCTCAGCACGGGCCGGATGTAGTCTTGCGGGCGCAGCTCCAGCGCGGAAAACATGGCTTCAAGGTACAGGCGCAGGACTTTCTCTTCGTTGGCGTCCGCAGCCAGCGGCGCGAATGTCTTTGCACTCTGGGTGCTGTACAAGTTCTCGTTGACGGCAGCGAGGCTCGCCTGCGCAGGGGTTCCAGGAACGAGCGTTCGCGAGATCGTCTCGCTACGGTAGCGCCCGATTGCGCCGGACAGGGCTGATGCCAGGGCGGCCGCCGGTGTCGCAGAGACGGCAGGCTGCTCGATCGCGAGCGTGAACACGTTCGAGAGCTCTTCCTTATCGCCGGAGATTCTCACCACCGCCACCTGGACCGGACCGGCTTGAGGCAGTCCTGCCTCGGTGAGCCGGCCCACCGGCGAATAAACCTGGAGCTGTCCAGGGGCTGTCTCCAGGGGAAAGTCAACGATGAAAGTTTTGCCGTCCCAGCTGTAGACCACCGCCAGCTCCTCATAGGGCTTGGTGCGCGCGTCCGTGCTGATGGAGTATGGTGCCAGCGGGCGCACGACGGACTGACTAGGCTGCGCATTGAAGAGCCCAGCCGGCTCTCCCAGGAATGTCGTTCCTGGCGTGGGGTTGGCAGCCGGCGCCGCTTGGCCGGCCGGCGCGGGGGCACCCCCTCCGCCGCCGCACGCCGCCAGCCAAACCGGTGCCGACATGGCCCCCACAAGGCCCAGGGCCCTGCGGCGGGTGAACCTGCGAAGAGCCGATCCCCCGATCGCCGGATGGGCTGCGCTGGCGCGGCCGAACCTAGTCAATGTCATGGCGTCTCCTTTGATGCTCGTAAGCGAACTGTTGAAGCTGGGCTCATGTTCGGCGGCGGTGTGCGCGATGTCATCACCTGCCTGAGGTATAGGCTGTGAAAAATACGGGCGATGGCGTCGCTTTCGCTGCTCTTCAATGCGTCTCGCTAACGCCAGAGCAGCGATTTAACGTACGGTTGTGTTGAACGTCATGACCGGGTTAGGTAGTCTTGACGGATGTTCCGCACGATGCCCTCGCCCGATCAACATGCTGCCAAGGCATGACATGGACACCACCGCCGTCGAATCCATCGCGGGAGGGTTCTACGAGGCCGCGCTCGACCCGGGTCGCCTGGAACCCGCGCTTGCCGAACTCGCCCAGTTTGGCGGAGCCAAGGGCGCCAACTTCCTGCAAGCCAGCATCATCCAGATGCGGGGCATCGTCGTGGGTGGCGTGGGAGAGGAGCGGGAAGCGATAGAGGCGTACAACACCCGCTATAGGGACATGGATCCCCTGACCCCGCTGGCCCTGAAGTCTCCCGTCGGCAGCTGGTTGAACGACTGGAAAGCTTTCGGAGACGCCGGATACGCGAAGTCCGAGTATTTCAACGAGTTCATCCGCCCGTTCGGCAACCACGCCGTCATGGCATGCGTGCTGACGCGCGATCAGAACAACGTCGCGGCGTTCTCGCTGCAGCGCAATCCCTCCCAGGGAGTCTTCACCGCGCAGGACGAGGAACGCCTGCGCCCGCTAGTGGGCCACCTGCAACGCGCCAGCCGGCTGTACACCGCAACGGCACATCTGCGCGAGCGGGCCGATATCGCCAGCGCACTGCTTGACCATTCTTCACCTGCCTTGTGGGTTCTGGAACGCAGTGGCCGGGTGGTGCTGGCCAACGCACGGGCTGAAAGGTTGGCCGCCGACCCAAGCCTCTTCCGGTATTTCTCCGGCGTGCTTGAAACGGTTCATGACCCGCGCCGCTGGCATGTGGCCCTCAGCCGCGCGACCACGAGTACCGCGGCGCAGGCCAGCTGGCTGCAATTGCCGCTGGGGGAGGGGCCGGCCCAGCCGATCGCCATTGCTCCATTGGTGGCCAGCTCGCACCTGGGTCGGAATTTCCAGAGGCCTCTGGCGGCGGTGCTTGCCCAACCCCCGCACACAGAGGCCGCAGCCGCCCTGCCCGCGGCACTGCGGTGCCTCTACGGCCTGACCCCAGCAGAAGCCAGGGTAGCTTGTTCCCTGGGTGAAGGCCTGGCGCCACGCGACATCGCGGCCACGCTGGCCGTTGCCGAGGCCACGGTTCGCACCCAGCTCAAGGCTGTATTCGCCAAAACCCGGGTCAGGCGCCAAGCCGAGCTGATGCGCCTGGTGATGAACCTGCGCAACCTCTGCCGGCGCTCACCCTGACCAGGCCGCGCTACGGGGCAAGAGGCCTAACTTTCGCCTAAGAAGCCTCTAAGCGCCAGCTAACGGCAGCTTCCTACATTCACGTCACGGGCTCACGAGGCCCGCAACCTGAAACCCAAAAGGAAACTTCCATGAACGCCAAGACCCTTGCCACCCTGACCCTTGCCATCGCTGCCGCCGGCACCGCTTTCGCCGAGACGCCTACCGTCGTCACGGACAACTTCGTCGCGACCAAGAGCCGCGCCGAAGTGCAAGCCGACCTGGCCGCCTACAGACAAGCCGGCGTGAACCCCTGGTCCACCCAGTACAACCCGCTGCGTTCGTTCAAGAGCGAAACGTCTCGCGCGCAGGTCGTGGCCGGCTACTTGGCCGACCGTGACGCCGTAGCCGCGCTGAACAGCGAGGACAGCGGCTCCGCATCGCTGGCCCACGCCGTCCGCGGGGGCACGCTCACCGGCACCACCCTGGCGGGCCGGCCTGCGCAAGCGAACCAGAACTAAGCGCTGGTCGTTGCGGGCTTGCCTCGCAATCCACGCCTCGTCGGCCCGCACCCCGGCCGACGAGGCGGGGTAACGGAAGACCCGGCTGTCCTAGCTGCTCCGTGCCCTGTCCGCCTGGCCGAAGTCTTCCTCCACCGCCGGCGCAGAAAGCTCCCGTCCCACCATGGCGCGGGCGTACAGGTAATTGTTCCGTGCCGCGTCGCTGAGATCGTCAAGATCGACCCGGCCCGTGCGGTCGCAGGGGAACGCGTAGCCGCGCCCGCTCTGGAACAGCGACCGAAAACACAAGAGAAAGCTCATTGACCCCGACTGCTCGATCATGTTGCGCTCCTTGGCACCGCTGCGCAGACGTCTACCAGCGCAGCGGGCTTGATGTCTCAACGCATGGCACCGGCGGCAGGCGGACAGCCTTGTTGCAAACCTGCTGTGAAGATCAACCCGGCACCGCCGGCGCAAGGAAATGGCCACGGAACTGGGTTACACCGGCGCCCAGGACGGATCGGCCGAGATGAACATCTGGCTGCATCGGCAAGTCTTGAAGAAGCTCGCCGAGAACGGCGGCAAAGTGCCAGCCGAGCTCAGGGACTGACGACCTGGCGCGTGTTCAACGACACGGATCCCGCGGCCTGGGGTTCAGCCCCTCGTCAGCAAGGCGCGGCCAACGCCTCGAGTCCGGCCGCAGAATGGGCCCATGGCAAAACGAAGTAGCAGTCTCTCGTGGGCCAGGACGTGGCAGCGCAGTTTTGAAACGATCGCCAGGCAGTCGATCAAGGCTGCTGCGCCCGTTGTGCAGCAGGCCTTGAAGCAGCATGTCAGGAGCCGCGCCCGGCCGGCAGGCGAAGCAGGCGCCTGGCTCTCCGGCATGGCCATCGGCAGCGCCGGTGCGCGGCGCTACCGCCTCTACCGCCCAGCCGGCGCACGCTTTGGCGAGCGGCTGCCGCTACTGGTCATGCTGCACGGCTGCGGCCAGGATCCCAAGGCGTTCGCGCAGGGCACGCGGATGAACCGCATTGCCGATCGCGAGCGTTTCATGGTGCTCTATCCCGAACAGGACCGGCTGGCCAACCCGCAGGGGTGCTGGAACTGGTTCGACACCCGCACCGGCCGCGCGTACGGCGAAGCCGAGCTTGTGATGCGGATGGTCGACCAGGTGTGCATGCTGTACCTGGCTGACAGCGGCCGGGTGGCGGCAGCCGGCCTCTCCGCAGGCGCCAGCATGGCGGCCCTGGTGGTGACGCAATACCCGGCGCGCTTCAAGGCGCTGGTCATGCACTCGGGCGTTCCGCCGGGTGCCGCGCACTCCACGCTCTCCGCCGTCGGGGCGATGCGCGGCCAGCGTGCGGTGCAAGCCGTGCCCTCGCCTGCGAGGGCGTTGGGCTTGTGGCCGCCCTTGATGGTGATTCATGGCGCGCTGGACAGCGTCGTCTCGGTCCACAACGGCCAGGCGGCCGTGCAGGCCTGGGCGGGCGCCTGCGGTGCGACGGCGGTGGCGGGCCGCACCGTGCAGCGGGGCACGCGCTACCCCGCCACCATCACCGACTACAAGGTCGGGAGCAGCACTGCGGCCACCCTGGTGGAGGTCGGCTCGCTCGGCCACGCCTGGAGCGGCGGCGCGGCAGACCGCGCCTATACCGATGGCAAGGGGCCGGACGCGTCCCGCATGCTGTGGACTTTCGTCGCCAAGCACTTCGCGCCAGGTTGATTTGCGGGCCCCGCCCGCGCCATCAGCCCCAAGGCCGAGGCAGGAAGCGACAAGTACGTCTTCATTCCGGATGCCGAGGGTGGCGCTGCGGCCTCGAAATCAGAACGGAAGCAAAGACGTGATCCGGGGAAACGCCAACAAGAGCGCCAGTACCGCCATCATGGCGGCGACGAACGGTGAAGCGCCCAGAAAGATGTCCGAGACGGAGATGTCCGAACGGTCCAGCGCCGACTTCACCGTGTAGACGGAAACTCCGAACGGCGGTGTGAGAAGACCGATCTCGACCGCGACCACCGTTATCACGCCGAACCACACGATGTCGAGCCCGAAGCCCCGCACCGTCGGTAGCACGATGGGAAGAACGATGAGCATGATCGATACCGAATCGATGATGCAACCCAGCAAAATGACGAGTGAGACATAGGCGATCATGAAGCCACCCGCGCCCAATCCCACCGTTGTGATCGACTCAGTCACCGATGCGGGAATGCCCGTCAGTGCCAGCATCCGGCTGTAGAGGGAGGCTGCCAGGATCAGGAACAGCACGGCAACCGACACATGGCCTGTCTCCGTGAGCACGGACCAGAGCTTTCGCCAGCTGAGTTTCTTTCGTACCGCGGCCACCACGAAGGCCCCGGCGGCCCCGACCGCGCCAGCCTCCGTCGCGGTGAAGATGCCGGCGTACAGCCCGCCGAGGATCAGGAGTACCAGCGAGCCGATCGGCACCAGCTTGCGGGCGGCCGAGGCCCAGGTCTCCGACGACGAGTCTGGCGACGGCGCGCCGGATTGCAGCACCGTGCGGGGCCAAAGGTAGGCCATGCCGAGGATCACGGCAGAAAACGCTACAGCGAGAAGCAGCCCAGGAACGATGCCTGCGATGAACATGCGTCCGACCGACTCTTCGGCCAGGACGCCGTACACCACCATCAGCAGGCTGGGCGGGATCAGCATGCCCAGTACGGAGGAACCCGCCACGACTCCGACAGCGAAGCGGCGGTTGTAGCCCATGCGGATCATCTCGGGCACGGCCACCTTGGTGAAGACCGAAGCCGACGCGACCGAGATTCCAGTGATGGCGGCAAATACCGCGTTCGAGGCCACGGTGGCCAGGCCCAGCCCGGCGCGAAGGCGGCGCGTGAGCCATTGAAAAACATCAAAGGTGTCGCGGCCGACCCCGGAGATGCTGACCAGCATGCCCATGAGAACGAACAGGGGCACCACGCCGAACAGGTAGTCGCGCACGGCGTCGTTGGCGGCCGCCGCCACGAACTGCGTGGCGACCTGAGGCGACTTGAGCACCCACACGGCCGCCAGCGACGAAACCATCAGGGCCACGCCGATGTGCATGCCCAGGAGGACGAACGCCAGCATCGCGCTGCTCGCAAGAAGGCCGATGGAGAGATCGCTCATGCCGCGCCCCGAAGTTCCTGCCAGCCCAGCAGCAGGTACTGCAGGGCGGCGAGCGATGCCCCCAGGAGAACGACGAAGCGCATCGGCCAGATCGGAAACGTGAAGATGCCCTCCACCCCCAGCGACTCCATGTCGGACCATCCCTGGCGCAGCAGCGGCCATGTGGCATAGGCGATGGCGGCGCAGGCCGCGGCACCGGCCAGGCAGAAGAATGCTTCCAGCAGCCGCGCGGTCGCCGGATAGCGCCGGCTCAAAGGAGCAATGACCAGGTCCGCCCGCGACATACGCCCGTGGCGCAGCGTGGCGGGAAGCTGGAGGAACACGATGATGGTGATGGAGACAGCCACCAGCTCGGCCACGCCGTCCACCGGCCGCCCCGCCAGGTTGCGCATCGCCACATCACCGCACATCAAGATCGTGATGGCTGCGATGACGAGCGAACCGAGGGCGTTCAAACCGTCCACGACCGATCCAAACAGGTGCGGCCCGGCCGGTTGCGGCACTGCGCCGGACGCGAACGAGCCGGCTTCGGCCGTGCTTTCGCCCGCCTTCATACCTCCGCATCCCAGTTGCGCGCCGGCGTCACCCCGCGTTTGCGCAGCATCTCCATGTAAGTCTTCACGATCGCCCTGGTCGGGCCCTTGCCCGCATGTGTCTTGGCCCATTCCGCGGCGATGTTCGGCATGGTGCGCACCCAGCGTTCGCGCTCACCCGCGCCCATGTTGACCAGCCGCACCGCCGGCGTCTGGCTCGCACCGACCTCGACCATCCGCTTGAGAGCCTGTTCGTAGCGCTGCATCAGCACGGCGCCAAGTTCCTTGGAGTAGAGGCGTCCCACGTCCATGATCACTTTACGGACCTCGGGCGGAAGCGCCTGCAGGCTGTCCTTGTTGATCGCCAGGGCGCCGGTATAGAGGGCTCCGATATTCACCGTGGTCACGTATGGGGCGACCTCGTAGACCTTGTTGGGCAGAATCCCGGTGGCCATCGAGATGGTCCCCTCCGACAGTCCCGACTGGATGTCCGTGTAATAGCTCGTCAGCGAACCATCGACGGGAACGGCCCCACTCCCCTTGAGCCACAGCCCGATGGATCCCGGCGCGCTGATCTTGCGGCCCTTCAGGTCGGCATACGCGGCGATCGGCACCTTCGTGTAGAGGTGGTAGGTGTCGACCCCCGTGGCGCCAAGGAAGACGGTATTGTGCTTCTCCCATTCCTGGCGCAGCGCCGGCACCTGGTCATGCATTTCATTGACCACTTCCAGCACCAGCCGGACATCCTCGGTGGTGAACGGGGTGACGGTCCCGAACTGCTGCAGCGGCAGGCGCGAAGCTTCGAGGTTGTGGAAGACCCATCCGATGTCGGCGATGCCCTGCTGCACCGAGCTGAGCGTGGCGTTCATCTTGTACAGCTGGCCACCGTAAGCCTCGCGCCACTCGATCTTGTGGCCTTTGCCCAGCGCCTCCACCCGGCGGTTGACCTCGGGCACGAAAAGCGTGTTGAGCAGCCCGACCCAGGGCACGGTCACCGCATGGCTGGACCCGATGGTCAATTTGAAAGTTTGCTGTGCCCTGGCAGCGCCGCCCAGCAGGCCACTTGCAAAGCAGGCCGCCGCGATGGACGCGCCCCGCCGGTTCATCTTGAATGTCATGCTTGTCTCCTTTGATGGTTCGTCAGTCCTGCTGCGCAGGTGCGGGACCGACCGGCACGATGCCGCTCGGGTTCACCTGCAGCAGGTTGTAGTAGTGATTCTTGATGTGCCGCATGTCCAGCGTCTCGCGAAAGGCGCGCCGCTGCTGCAGGTGCTGCAGGTAGCGCGTCAGGCGCGGGTAGTCCGCCAGCCGGCGCAGGTTGCACTTGAACAGTCCGTGGTAGACCGGGTCGAAGCGAACCAGGGTGGGGTAGAGCCTCACGTCGGCTTCGGTCAGGCGGCCGCCAACCAGGAAGTCCCGGCCCTCCAGGTGTGCATCGAGCCAGTCCAGCGTCTCGAACACGCCCCAGGCGGCCTCTTCGTAGGCCGCCTGCGTGGTCGCGAACCCGGCACGGTAGACCCCATTGTTCAACCCGGCGTAGGTTCGCTCGTTCATCTCGTCGATCTCACGCCGCAGCCCATCGGGGTAGTAGTCGCCCGGCGCCGCCCCCAGCGTATCGAACGCCGCGTTCAGAATGCGGATGATGTCGGAAGACTCGTTGTTGACGATGTCCTTCTGCCGGATATCCCACAAGATGGGCACGGTCGCCCGGCCGGTGAAGGCGGGACGCACGAGCGTGTACAGCTCATGGATCGCATGGACGCAGTTGACCGGGTCCGGCACCACACCTTCGTCCGGCTCGAAGCTCCAGCCGTTCCCGGCCATGCGCCAGTGCGCGACTGACAGGGAAACAAATTTTTCCAGCCCTTTGAGGTGCCGCATGATCAGGACGCGATGAGCCCAGGGGCAGGCCATTGCCACGTACAGGTGGTAGCGGCCAACCTCCGCGGGGCGGGCGGTGCGGCCCGCCGGCGGTTCCTGCCCGGTGCCGCAGACCCAGCCCCGGAATGCGGAGTCCTGGCGCACGAAGCGGCCGTCGTGCGCGTCGGTGTCGAACCAACGGTCGCGCCAGCGCCCTTCGACCAACATGCCCATCTCGCGCTCCCGTCTTGCCTAAAGCACCTGGCAGCCGGTACTGAATTCGTGCCTCGGGTTGCGCGGCATGTTCTTGGCCGCGTCCGCGTAGCCGAGGTTGACCAGGAAGTTCGATCTCCACCGCCCGTCGGGGAAGAACTCGGCGTCGACTTTGGCCGCGTCGAAACCGGACATCGGGCCGCAGGCCAGGCCGAGCGCGCGCGCGGCCAGCATGAAGTAGGCACCCTGCAGCGACCCGTTGCGAAAGGCCGTGGCCTCGCGGGCGCCGCGTTTCTCGTCGCCCTCGAACATTCCCTTGACCTGCGGCGCTTGGGGAAGCATCTGTGGCAGGAAGTCGTGAAAAGCGGTGTCGTGCGCGACGATCACGGTCACGGGCGCCGCTCGCGTCTTGTCCACGTTGGCGGGCGACAGCGCCGGCACCAGGCGCGAACGGGCGTCCTGCGAGCACAGAAAAACGAACCGCGCGGGCTGCGAATTGAATGCCGTGGGGCCCAGCCGGGCCAGCTCGAAGACCTGCTGCAGCAGCTGCTGCGGCACCTCCTTGTCGATGAAGCCGTAGGCGGTGTGCGCCTGACGGAAAAGTTGATCCAGCGCGGTGTCGGGAAGAGTCATGGGATGGTCCTCATTGGGGAGCGGGTGTATCCGGCGCGATTCGGAAATCGAACTGCACGGTGCTGAAAGGCTCGTTGTGGTGCGATCCGTCCGGGGCAGTGCCGCCGGCGTGGCGCTCGAAATGCGCCACGAGCGGGTCCTTCACGCCGAACACGGCGTCGGAGTCCAGGTAAGGGTCCCCGGCGACAAAGATGTGCGTGACCAGCGTGCGGAAGCCTGGTTTGGCGATCCTGGCGTGGATGTGTGCCGGGCGGTACGGGTGGCGGCCCATCTTGTCCAGCATCACGCCGACCGGCCCGTCGCTCGGAATGGGATAGTTGGTCGGCCGGACCGTTCGGATGGCATAAAACCCGTCGGCGCCGGTGGTGAGCCGCCCCCGGCCCATCATCGGCGCGCCGGGACGCTGCACGTCGTAGAGCCCCTCCACGCCGTCGGCCTGCCAGATGTCGAGCTCCGCACCCTCCAGCGGCGCTCCTGCGGGGTCCGTGACCTTGCCGGACATGAAGCTCGTCTCTCCCTTGGCGCCCTCGCTGATGTCAGTCCACATCGGCACCGCCGGGGCATGCTGGCGGTGGAACGGGCCCAGCACCGTGGAGGGCGTGGCGCCGGCGGGCAGCCGGTGGTTGACGGCGTCGACCAGCATCGACACTCCCAGCGTGTCCGACAGCAGGATGAATTCCTGGCGAAGTTCGTTGCAGGCGTGGCCCGTGGCGGTGAGGAATTCGATCGCCGAGAACCACTCCTTCTCGGTCAGTTCCACCTCGCGCACGAAGTCATGCAGGTGGCGCACCAGCGACGTCATCACGCGCTTGAAGCGTGGGTCAGCGTCACCACCCAGCCGGGACAGCACCGCGTCGGTGAGATTGTGTTCAGTGAAGTTCATGGTCGTCGACATTCCAGGTTCAGGCCGGCGCGCCTTCCCAGGCACGGTGCAGCAACTGCCGCAGCGGTTCACGCTCCAGCGGCCTGGGGTTGGGATAGCGGTCCTGCAATGCCAGGTCCAGGACATGGTCGATGCCGTCCTGCGGCATGCCGATCTCCCGCAGTGACGTGGGCAGTCCGAGCTGCCGGACCAGGCGCTGAAGGCTGCTCGCAGCGCGCCCGTCGTCGAGTCCAGGCATCGCCCTCCTGATGCGCTCCATGGCCTGCGGGGCGGCTTCCTCGTTGTACGCGACGGCATAAGGCAGCACCGCCGCGTGAGTCTGTGCATGCGGCAAGCCGAAGGTTCCTCCCAAGGTGTGACAGAGTTTGTGGTGGATCGCCATGGATGCACCGTTCAGCGCGGCGCCGGCAAGCCAGGACCCGTACAGGGCTTGGGTGCAGCTCTCCTGGGAAGCGGGCTCCCGTGCCAGCCCGGGGGCAGCCGCAGCAAGCGCTCGAATCCCCTCTTCGGCCATCAGCAGTGTGACCGGGCTGGCATCGTCCGCGTAGAGGGCCTCGACGCAGTGGGCCATTGCATTCACCAGGGAACTGAGGGCGATGTCGCGCGGCAGCGTGGCGACCAGGCGCGGCTCGTAGAACACCGCGCGGGCCAGCACCGCGTCGGAACGCCCGGTTTTCTTGGCGCCTGTTTCCGTGATCCCCCAGATGTTCGTCATCTCGGAGCCCGAGTAGGTGGTCGGCACCGCCAGCATCGGCAGCTTCTGGCGCAAGGCCAGCGCCTTGCCCAGCCCGAGGGTGGAGCCGCCGCCCACGGCGATCGTGCAGTCCGCGCCCGCCGCCGCGGCGCGCTCGGCGGCCAGGTCGGCCACATGGGCAGGCACATGCATCTGAGCGCCGCTGAAACAGGTGGACTCCAGCGACCCGAGCACCTGCACCGCATCCCTGGCCAGCCAAGCCGCATCGGGCGTCGTCAGGATCAGGGGGCGACTGCAGCCGAGACGGGCCAGTTCAGGCTGCAGCCGGCCAAGCGACCCGCCGCCGAAGTGCACGGCCTGGTCCTGCGTCCGGTGAGCAAAGGGTTTCATCGAAGTGCGTTCAAGTGGCGTTCGTTCGGCGCGATGATGCGCAGCGGGCGCCCGTAGCGGCAAGCCCAGCCGACGCAATGAAGTGTTCTCGGCGCAAGACCAATGAGGCGGGCGGGCCGCCTCACAATCGGCGGCCTCACCCTGCAGGAGGCTGCATGATCACCTTCTACGCCCACGGCACACCCAACCCCCACAAGGTATCCATCGCCCTCGAGGAGATGCAGTTGCCCTACCGCAGCGTAATCGTCGATATCCGGCAGGGCGAGCAGTTCGAGCCCGAGTTCCTGCGCGCCAATCCGAATGCCAAGGTGCCCGTCATCCACGACGAGGAGACCGGCATCACCGTCTACGAGTCGAATGCCATCTTGCTGTACCTTGCCGAAAAGACCCGGCGCTTCATGCCGGCGGCCGGCGCCGAACGCTGGGAGGCCACGCAACTCCTGTTCTTGCAGGCTGCGAGCGTCGGGCCCATGTGGGGCCAGCGCGCGCACTTCAGCCTGTTTGCGCCCGAGAAACTGCCGTACGCCATCGCGCGCTACGAGAAGGAAGGCGACCGCCTCAACCAGGTTCTGGACGCGCTGCTCGAGGGTCGGGAGTACTTCCTGAGAAGCGGCTACTCCGTCGTCGACATGGCCGTCTTCGGCTGGGCCTGGTGCGCAGTGCACCAGGGTTTTGCTCTGGACGCGGTCCCCAGGCTGCAGGCCTGGTATGAGCGCGTGGCGGCTCGCCCCGCCGTGGCCAAAGGCGTGACGGTGCCGCTGCCGCTGCCGGACTTCTCCACTTACCGCGGCATGGCCCGGCCCTGAGCCGCCCGGTTGCGGGTCCATGAGGTCCGGCACATACTCGCCCCATGGTCGACCTGGATCACTGGCGTGCGTTCGTGAAGGTGGTGGAGTCCGGCTCGTTCGCGCGGGCGGCCGAACAGATGCAGATCGCCCGCTCGGCCGTCAGCCGGCGCGTGAGCGAACTTGAGCAGCACCTGGGCGCCCACCTCCTGCACCGCTCCACCCGCCAGCTGAGCGTCACCGAGGCGGGCACCACGTTCTACGAGCGCGCCGCGCCGCTGCTGATCGAGATCGAAGAGCTCGAGAGCGCCACGGTCCGCGGCGGCGCCGACATCAAGGGGCCGATCCGGCTGGCCGCGCCCTTGAGCTTCACCTACCGGCACCTGCAGCCCACGCTCAATGAGTTCCGCAAGCAGCATCCGCAGGTCACCTTCGAGCTGAACCTCGGGGACCGGCGCGTAGACATTCTCAGCGAAGGGTACGATTTCGCGCTTCGCATCGGAGCGGAGATGGAAGGTTCGATGGTCGCCCGGCGGCTGTGCACCATCCACCACATGGTCTGCGCGTCCCCCGAATACCTCCGCACGCATGGGGTGCCGCAGACCCCGGACGCTCTGATCGAGCATTCGGTGCTGTGCTATCCCTATCGCACCAAGAGCCGGGCCTGGCGCTACTGGACCGCCGACGGCGCGCCCGCAGGCGAGGCCAGGCTCAATCCGGCGATGTACTGTGACAACGGGGACATCCTGCTGCAGGCCGCGCTCGACGGCGCAGGGATCGTCTGTGAGCCGACTTTCATCTGCCACGAGGCGATCGCCCACGGCACGCTCGTGCCGCTGTTGGCGCAGTGGCGCTGGTCCAACATGAACGCCTACCTGGTGTTCCCGCCGCATCGCCGGATGCCGGCCCGGGTGCGCTTGCTGATGGACACTCTCGCAGCGCGTATCTCCGACCCCCCGTCCTGGGACCTGCCGTTGCAGCGCTGGTTGCCGGCTCTGCCCGGCTAGGCGGAACTTCGGCCGCGCAACGCAGCGGCCAAGGGCGGCATCAGGATGCTCACGCCTTCGTGCCGCTCCAGGTCGGCCAGCGCGGCCATGACGGGCTCGAGGAAGGCGGCTGCGGCTGACGTGAGCGCCCGGCCCCGCTTGGTCATGAGGCAGACCGTGCGGTCCAGGCCAGGCTCGACCAGAGGCCGCCAGGCCAGCTCGGTCAACGGCGGCCTTTTGGCAGCCAGCGCCGACATCACCGACACCCCGAGCCCGCGCGACACCAGTGACTCCACGGCGGAAGTATTCGAGACGCGGTAACGCGGCGCCTTGACTTTCTCGGGAACACCACTCGTATCCTCGAGCAACCGCTGCATGCCCAGGTCCGCGGCAAAGCCGATGATGCGGAACGAGGCGAGATCGCTCCACCGCACCGGCCGCTTGGCCAGGGCCAGCGGATGGTCCTTCGAACAGACGACGCCGAAGCGGTCCTTCAGGAGCGGCGTGAGTTCCAGGCCCGACACATCACCCAAGGGGCCTGCCAGGCCGAGGTCGACCTCCTCGTCCAGCACGCGCTGCTGGACGGCGGCCGAGTTGTCCTCGCGCAGGTAGAGATCCACCTCGGGCAGCCGCTCGACGTACGCGCTCACCGCCTGCGGCAGCAGCAACGCCATCAGCGAGGGCACGGCCGCTACGCCGACCTTGCCCCGTTTCATGTTGCCCAGGGCCCGCATTTCGTCGAGCGCGGCGCCGAACTCGCGCACCAGGCGCCAGGCCGTGGGCAGGAACTCCTGGCCCGCGCTGGTGAGTTCGACATGGCGCGCCATCCGCACGAACAGCTTGAGCCCGAGGTCTTCCTCGAGGTGCTGGATGGTGCGTGTCAACGCAGACTGCGCCACGTTCAAGTGGCTGGCCGCCCGCGTGAAGTTCTGGTGCTCGGCCACGCAAAGGAAGGCGCGCAGATGGCGCAGCGAGATACGGCCCGTGCGGGCGAGCGACGAACCATCGAAATTAGTCATGGCTGGCTCGAATCAATGTATTGGACCGGCCCCGGGGCCCTGCCTAAAGTCGCGCCTGATTTTGAAAGGCGCACATGCTGGTCGATTTGAGGACATACACGATCGTGCCGGGCAAGCTGGCCACCTACCTCGCGGTCTACCAGGAGCTCGGCCTGCCGGTCCAGCGTGAGTACCTGGGCGATCCGCTGGGGTACTTCATCTCGGAGACCGGAACCCTCAACCAGGTGTGCCACCTCTGGGGCTACGAGAGCCAGGCCGAGCGCGAGCGGCAGCGCACCGCGTTGGAAGCGGACCCCCGCTGGCAGACCTACCGCAAGCGCTCGGCCCAGGACGGCTTCGTCCACGCGCAGCACAACCAGTTGATGAAGTCGGCGCCCTGGTCGCCCATCTGATGCCCGCCTCCGGACAACCACGCTTGTCATGCCCGAGTGTGCGCAGCGGCGCGCCACGGGGCCAAGCCTCACCAGGAGAACAATGATGTCTGCATTTCGCATCAATCGCCGCCACTGGCTGGGGGCCGCAGGGGCCGGCTGGCTGTCCGGCTGCGCGGCAGTGGCCCCCCAGCCGTCGGCACAGTCCAGGCCCCGCTTGCGGGTCGCGCTGATCTCGAACGTATTCGAGTACGCGCCCATCTGGCTGGCCGCGCAAAGGGGCTACTTTGCCGACGCCGGCATCGACGTGAGCTATTCGGTGCTCGGCTCGGTGCCGAAGGTGACCGAGGGCGTCAAGGCGGGCGAATTCGAGATCGGCGCCGGCGTGCCGGAAGGCGTGGTCCTCGACGTCGAGTCGGGCGGCGACCTGCGCTTCATCGGTGGCCTGTCGCGCAAGGTGGCGGTGTCTCTGATCACTCAGCCGAAGTTCAAGCGCATTGAAGACCTCAAAGGCGCGCGGCTCGGCGTTTCCGGCTTGCGCGAAGGCACCGGTGTGCTCATGCAGGAGGTGGCCACGCGCTACGGCATGAAAGCCGACGACATCCGCCTCACCGTCGCCGGCATCCACACTACGCGCTGGGAGAAGCTGCAGTCCGGCGAGATCGACGCGGCGTTGCAGCCCTTTCCCTTCAACCTGATGGCAACCGAGAAGGGTTATTCGAATTTAGGCGAGTTCCCGGACCTGGTGCCGGCTTACCAGTTCATTGCCTTGTTCGTGCGCAAGTCCTGGCTGGACGGCAATGCCGACACCGCGCGCAAGTTCATGGCGGGCCTGCGCCGCGGCATCGAGGCCGTCCACCAGGACCGCGATGCGACAGTGGCGCTGGCCATGCGCCAGGCCGGCATGTCGGCAGCGCATGCCCAGCAAACGTGGTCCTACTACGTTCAACGGCAGGTGCTGCACCCGCAGGGGCATATCGACCCGGCGGCGCTGGACAAGACGCTGGAGGTGATGGCGCGCTCGGGCAGCGTGCCGGCCGATCGGGCGGCGCTCGCCTCCCGCTACCTCGACACCCGGGCGGTACAGCAGTGATGCGCGAGGACTCGCGCATGCTGCAGTTCCAGCACACGGCGCTGCCAGTCAAGGTTCTTTTCGGTACCGCGGCCGTGCCCGCCCTGCTGCAGGAGATCACGCGGCTGGAGCGCCGGCGGGCGCTGATCGTCTGCATGCCCGACCCCCGCAGCCGCGCGGAAGCGCAGGAGTTCGGCTCGGCGCTCGGCGAGCGCCATGCCGGAACCTTCGCAGACGCAAAGGTCCACGTGCCGGCCGAAACGCTGGCGGCCTGCCGCGACCAGGCCGCAGGCGCGGAGGCCGACGTGCTGGTCTCGATCGGCGGGGGCTCGTCCATCGGCCTGGCCAAGCTGGTGGCGGCTGAACTGGGGCTGCCTTCGATTGCCATCCCCACGACCTACTCGGGCGCCGAGATGACGCCCTTCAACGCGATCACGCAGAACGGGGTGAAGACCCAGCGCCGGGACGACTCGATGATGCCCGCAGTCGTGATCTACGACATCGAGCGCAGCCTGGGTCTGCCGCTTCCCATCACCTTCACCAGCGCGATGAACGCGCTGGCGCACAGCGTGGAGGCGCTGTACGCGCCGGCGGCCAGCCCCATTGTCACGGCGCTGGCATGGAGCTCGGTTCGCATGATCCTGCCGGCCCTGCCTCGGCTGAAGGACCGGCCCACCGATCCGGCGGAGCGCGCCAACCTGATGTGCGGCTCGATGCTGGCCGGACAGGCATTGGCAGGCGCCGCCATGGGCCTGCACCACAAGATCTGCCACGTGATCGGCGGGCGCCATGACCTGGGCCACGCCGAGCTCAACTCGGTGATGCTGCCGTATGCGCTGGCCTACAACCTTCCACACGTTCCTCAGGTTCAGGCGGAACTGGGCCGATTGATGGGCACCGCGGCACCGGCGCGCGCCTTGCACCACTTGCAGCTGGCCCTGCAGTGCCCGCGCGGACTCGAGTCGCTGGGTGTTCGGGCGGACAGCCTCGCCACCATTGCGGAGGAGACGGCGGCGCTTCGGTTCGGCAATCCCGCGCCGCTCCAAGAGCAGGCGTTGCTTCGCATGCTGCAGGACGCGTGGACCGGTGCGCCCCCTGCCAGCAGCTATCGCCCGACCTGACCCTTGGCCCACCTTCAGGAGACACCATGCCTTCGATCCACACGACCCATCCCAATCTCGCGCGCCGGGGCCTGCTGCTGGGCGGCCTCACTGCGGCCGCCTCGCTGTCAGGGTGCGGCGGCAATGCCGAAGCCAGCACCGTGGCGGAAATCCCCGGCTTTGCACCCTTGACGGCTGCGGTCAATGGGACGCAGATCTACTGCGAACGCGCGGGAACCGGGCCGGCCGTCGTGCTTGTGCACGGCTATACGCAGACCGGGCGCTCGATGCGGCCGCTGGCGGCCGAGCTCGCCAGAACGCGCACGGTGATCGTGCCCGACCTGCGCGGGGCCGGCCATTCCGACGCCCCGGCCGCCGGCTACGACAAGAAGAACATGGCCCGCGACATCCGCGAGTTGGTGCACTCGCTGGGACTTTCGCAGGTCGACGTGGTGGGCCATGACATTGGCCTGATGGTGGGCTACGCCTACGCCGCGCAGTGGCCGGCTGAAGTGCGGCGGCTGGTGGTGATGGACGCGCCGCTACCGGGCATCGGTCCGAACTGGGAGAAGGTCTGGGCCACCCCGGCACTGTGGCACTTCCACTTCCATGGGCCCACCGCCGAAGCGCTGGTGGCGGGACGCGAGCGCATCTACTTGGACCACTTCTGGAACGACTTCTCGACCACCCCTGGCGCCGTCGCGGAGGCCGACCGGGTCGCCTACACGGCAGCCTACGCACGCCCGGGGCGCATGCGCGCAGGCTGGGAGTACTTCAAGGCTTTCGCCCAGGACGCTGCCGATAACCTGGCGCTGTCCCGAACCAAGCTGACGATGCCGGTGCTCACAATGTCGGGCGAGCACGCGGGCGGACCGCTGCTGCAGTCGCAGTTCAGTCTGGTCGCCAACAACGTGCAGTCCGCCGTGCTGCCGGGCACGGGTCACTGGCTGCTGGAAGAGAAGCCGGCAGCGACGATCGCAGCGATTTCCAATTTCCTGTCTGCTTGAGCGGTATGAACATGACCTTTTCACGATCCACCCGCCGCTCGGCATTGGCAGTGCTGACGGCTGTCACCCTGTGCTTCAGCGGCGCCGCCGGCTCCCAGACCTACCCCTCCAAGCCGGTGCGCATCGTCTCGCCGTATCCTCCCGGCGGCGCCACCGACGTGCTGGCGCGCCTGCTCGCCCTGCGCCTGCAGGATCGGCTCGGCCAGCCCGTGGTGGTGGAAAACCGAGCCGGGGCCAACGGTAACCTTGGCAGCGATTACGTGGCCAAGGCAGCCCCCGACGGGCACACGCTGCTGCTCGCCGCTGCGGGCCCGCTGGTGATCAGCCCGGCGCTGTATCCCAAGCTCGGCTACGACCCGGTCAAGGACTTCACCGCCATCGCGCCGATCGGCCAAGTTCCCTTTCTGCTGCTCGCGCATCCCTCATCGGGCGCTGCAACCGTGGCTGACCTGATCCGCCAAGCCAGGGAAAGGCCGGGGATCGCGTACGCCTCTTCCGGCAACGGCTCTCCCAATCACATCATGGGCGAAATGTTCAAGCTGGCCGCCGGCGTCCAGCTGGCGCACATACCTTACAAGGGCTCGGCGCCGGCTCTCAACGACCTGGTGGCTGGCCATGTGCCGTATTCCTTCGACAGCCCGGTGGGTGCGATGCCGCACATCCAGAGTGGGCGACTGCGCGCGCTGGCGGTGACGTCGCCCCGGCGGTCGCTGGCGCTGCCGTCCGTGCCGACGTTGGCCGAGGCCGGGCTGCCGCGCTTCGAATCCGCGGTGCCGTGGTATGGCCTGTTCGGGCCCGCCGGAACGCCGCGCCATGTTGTGGATCGGTTGCATCGCGAAGTCGAAGCATGGCTAGAGTTGCCTGACGTGCGCGAGCGGCTTGCGACACTCGCCGTCGAGCCGCTGCCGCTCCATCCCGAAGCGTTCCAGAAATTCGTTGCGGCCGAGCGCGACAAGTGGGGGCGCGCGGTCAAGCAATCCGGGGCCACGGTCGATTGAGGCAGCCGCGCTGGGCGGCTTCTGGCTGCGCCTGCCACAATTCCCTTGATGGAAGAGACCGAAAGCAGCGCGGCGCGGCTGACCATGACCGTGCTGATGACACCCGACACCGCGAACTTCGCGGGCAACGTGCACGGCGGCACGATCCTCAAGCTGCTGGACCAGGTGGCCTACGCCTGTGCCAGCCGCTACGCGGGCAAGTACGTCCTGACGGTCTCGGTCGACCGCGTGATATTCCGCGAGCCGATCTTCGTCGGCGAGCTGGTGTCATTCTTCGCCAGCATCAACCACACCGGCCGGACTTCGATGGAAGTCGGCATCAAGGTGGTGGCCGAGAACATCCGCAATGGTGGCAAACGCCACGTCAACAGCTGCTTCTTCACCATGGTAGCGGTGGACGACGATCGCAAGCCGGCCGCCGTGCCGCCGCTGGTCCCACGAACGCCGGTGCAGCAGCGCCGCTGGGACAAGGCGGTGCGGCGCAAAACGGCTGCCGCTGCTTAGCGGGATTGTTCTCCTGCGCGCAACGCTGTGGTGCCGCTGAGGCACTTCCAGCCCGGCCCATCCCCTCCTAGAGTGAGTCTCATCGGCGTATTGCAGGGAGCCGCACAGGCCTGGTCCACCGGGCCGTAGAGGGAGACATCCATGACATCCGTTCGCATCCGGCGGCGGCAGCACCTGGTGTTGCTGGGAGCAAGCCTGGCGATGCCCGGCGCCCCCGCAGCCGGCGCGCCCCCCCACATCCTGGTCGGGCAGTCGGTGGCGCTGAGCGGGCCGCTGTCGCTGTACGGCAGGGAGAAAGCCGATGGCGTGAAGCTGGCCTTCGACGCAGTGAACGCGCAAGGCGGCATCCGCGGCAGGAAAGTCGAGCTCGTGGTCCTGGACGACGGCTACGACCCCAAGCGCACGGTCCAGAACACCCGCGACCTCGCGTCGCGGCATCAGGTCCAGGCCCTGGTCGGCTACCTGGGCGTGCCCACGATAGAAGCAAGCCTGCCCGTCTTCGAGGAACTGAAGGTCCCGGTGGTGGGGCTGACCTCGGGTTCGTCCAGCCTGCGCATGCCGCACCGCAGGTACGTGTTCCCGGTACGGGCGCCCTACACGGCCGAGGCCAGCCACATCGTCAGGCACCTGCAGACCATTGGCGTTTCTCGCGTCGCCATCGCCCACCACGATGATTCCTTCGGTGAGATGGGGGCCAGCGCCTACCAGTCGGCGCTCAAGGCTGCCGGGTTGGCGGCGGCCCAGACCGTCAACGTCGATCGCGGCGGCACCGACGCCGCGCCGGCCGCCGCCGTGCTCGACCGGGCAAGGCCGCAGGCGGTGCTGTTGTTCCTGCAGGCGAACGCGGCGGCAGAACTGGTCAAGGCCTACCGGCGCCAAGGTGGTGGAGCATCCTTCTACAGCGCCTCCATCGTCGCCGCCAACCAACTGATCACCGCCGGCGGATCGGCGGTCACCGGAATGGCGATCAGCCAGGTGGTGCCGCTGCCCAGCGAGGGCACGCTCGCCCTCACTCGGCACTACCGGCGCCTCGTCGAGGCATCTCCCGGCGCCCGCGCGTCGCTGTATGGCCTGGAGGGATTCGTCGAGGCCTCCCTGTTGATCGAAGCCCTCAAGCGTGCCCCGGGCGCCACGTCGCCCGACATCGTACGGGCCCTCGAGGGCCTGGGGGGCTTCGACATCGGCGGCTATCCGCTTCGCTACGGGCCCGGGGACCGCACCGGCTCAAGCTACATCGACATGACGGTGGTGTCGGGAGGGGGCGTCCTCAGGCGCTGAAATGGGGCCGCCGGCCATTGTTCTTGCGCCGGCAACGCTGCGATCCGTCCACCCATCTTCCGCACCGCGGCCGCAATGCCTAGAGTGCACAGCCGGGCGGTCTCACGGCGAGAGCGCCACCCACATCAATGGAGGTCTCATGCACCGCGTCCTATCCCTGTGCCTTGCATTCTCAGCGCTCTTGTTCAACGCCGGCGCCCTGGCGCAGGACAACGCCTTGCGCGTCCGAGGCACCGTCAGCGCAGTAGCCGGCAACGAACTCACCGTCCAGACGGCGGCGGGCCAATCGGTGAAGGTCCAACTGGCCGACAAGCACACGGTGCTGCTGTACACGCCGCTGAAGCTGTCCGACATCAAGCCGAACTCCTACGTGGCCGTGGCCTCCGTGCCTCAGCCCGACGGATCGCTGCGCGCCGTGGGGCTGGCCGTGTTCCCGGAGGGTATGCGCGGGCTGAACGAGGGCACGAAGGGCTGGGACATCGCGCCCGGCAGCAGAATGACCAACGCCACCCTGGCCCAGTTCGTCGAGCAGGGAAAAGGCGGCGAGGTCGTCCTGCGCTACGAAGGATCGAAGACCCAGAAGGTCGTCGTGAACGAAAACGTGCCCGTGTCGACCTTTGCCCCGGCCGAGCGCTCGGCCCTGGGGGTCGGCAGCAAGGTCGTGGTGTTCGCCACCCGCCAGGGCGACGGCTCGCTGACGTCGGGCCTGGTCGGTGTCGGCAAGGACGGCTACATGCCGCCCGTCTGAGATGCTGCGTGCCGCTCACTGGCTGTGGGCCTTTGCCGTCCTCTTGCTCATTCCCAGCGGCTGGGGCATCTACAACGCCGCGCCGCTGTACGGTTTCAGTTTTCACCCCGTGCTGGTGCTCGGCAAGGGCCTGACCGAATCGCTGCTCTGGCACCTGTTCGCGATGTGGCCGCTGCTGTTGGCTCTTGGTGGGTGGATCGCGGCGAGGGCCGCCCGCAAGGCGGACACGCCACGCATCCTGCCGCTGCAGCTGGGGGGCTTGGGCCGCGATCTCCGCGCGGCTGCCAGCATGAAACTGACCCACCGCGACGGGCAGTACAACCAGCTCCAGCGCGCCGCCTACCTGTTCGCCGCCTCGGCCCTGATCGCCGTGATCGCCTCGGGCCTGGCGCTATGGAAGCCGGTGCAGTTCGGAAACCTCACCGCTGTGATGGGCGGCTACGAGACCGCCCGGCATGTCCACTTCTGGGCCATGGCGGCCCTGGCGGCCTTCACCTTGGGGCATGTGGTCATGGCCGCTGCGGTGCCGCGCACCCTGCGCGCGATGGTGTTCGGGCAGGGGGCCGCCCAGTGAGCGCGCCCGCTTCGCGCCGGCGTTTTCTCGCCAGCTCGGTTGGCGCCGCCGCGTGGCTGGGCGGGATGGGTTACGCCGCGCTCAACCGCGTTGAATCCCCGGGATGGCTGCGGCAGGTCTCGGCATTCAACGATCGCGTCCAGCACCTGCTGTTCGACCCGGCCCGGCTCGCCCCCGCCTATCCCGATCAGGCCGTCACGTCGCCCTTTCCCTTCAACGGCTTCTACCCGGAACCAGCGGCGCCGGTCGTCAGTGCCGTGACCTGGCGGCTCGAGTTCTCCGGACAAATAGCCAAGCCCGACCCGTTGAGCTTGGAAGAGTTGCTGAAGATGCCGCACCAGCGGCAGGTCACGCGGTTGATCTGCATCGAGGGGTGGAGCGCTATCGGGGCCTGGGCCGGCGTGCCGCTGGGCTGGCTGCTGCGGCATGTCCAGGCCGATCTCTCGGCGCAGTATGTGGGGTTCCGCTGCGCGGACGGGTACTGGACGAGCATCGACATGGCGTCGGCCCTGCACCCGCAGACGATCCTGGCAACGCGCTTCCTGGACCAGCCGCTGCCGGCGAGCTTCGGTTTTCCACTCCGGCTGAGGATCCCGACGAAGCTGGGGTTCAAGAACGCCAAGCACATCACCCACCTGCTGGTGGGCAATACCTATACGGGTGGGTTTTGGGAAGAGAAGGGCTATAACTGGTTCGCCGGTCTTTGACACCTTCCCGCGCAGGCGCCCGGACCCTGCCGGCATCGCTGCTGGCTGATGTCCAGGCCATTCGGAACGGGCTGGAAGCTACTGCAGCCCTTTACTGCCGCTTCAGCATCGAACCCACGAGCGCACCGACGCCGAGCAGCACCACAGCGGAGAGGACCGGGCGAGATGAGATGGCCGCGGAGGTCCGAAGTCGCACATCCGGCCGGTCGCGCTCCCAGGCAAGGCCATTGCCTTGCTCGTCGACGGTGACGTAGGGGGTGCCCGGCGCCGGGCGAGCGCGCATCCGAGACAGCAGCGCCCCCAGCGCCGCCACGCCGGCCACCGCCCCGGCTCCCGCCAGCGGGTGCTGCCGCACCTGCGAGGCCGCCATGCTGCCGTACGCTTGCGACCTGGACAGCAGCCGCTCGGTGGCCAGCCGGACCTGCGGCGGCAAGGTACTGGCCATCCGCGCCAATGAGGCCCCGATGGCCTTGGCCGCGGCCACGCCCAAGCCAGCCGTGGCGCCCACCTCTTGCGCCACTTCCTGCCTGGCTTTTCCCAGTCCCCTGGAAGCAGGCACGGGCACGCGGACGACGCGAACCTGGGGCTTGCTCGCGAACACCTTGTCGAGGACCATGCCAGCCCCCAACGCCATGCCCACGGACTGCAGCGGCCGGGCGCCGACGCTTTCGCGCAGCTGTTGGCCGTATTTGGCCTGGCTGGAGATCACGCCCTGGCTTTTCGAAGCCAGGCTCTGCTCCACCCGGTCGATCGCACGATGAACCATGCCTGCATAGCGGTGAATGCGCCCGCGCGCGTCAAGGTCAACCATTTTGCCGGCCTCAAAGGTTCGGTTTGTCGTTGCCGCCGCTTCTGCGCAGCCCCTGCATGTCGTCTGCCGCCACCGCGCGCTCGCGCGCGGCACCGGGCAGACGCTCGATCTCCACGTCCTTGCGCCGGACCGTGTCGTTGATGATTTCCTCGCGCTCGCGGACTTCCTTGCCAACGCGGACTTCTTCCACCACACGAGCCGTCTTCGCAATCACGGGTTCCTCGACCGTCTCGCGCACTTCCAGAGTGCCTTCGCGGAAGTTGGAAAGCTCTTCGGCGCCGGCCTGGCGGTCGACGGAAACACGTTCGATGGTGGCGTGTTCCTCGCGCAAGCGCACGATCTCGCGCACCGGCCTTTGCGACACCCGCTGGATGACGCGCACCCCGCCCCGGTCCAGAGTCCGCTTGCCCACCTGAAGCTGTTCCTCGACGACGTCGAACTTCGCCCCCTGCTCCACCCGCTGCGTGTCCTGCTGCGTGTCCTGCTGCGCCAGGGCGGCTGTCTGCTGCGTCCCGGCCGGCGGTTGCCAGCCTTCGGCCTGCCATTGCCTGGAGCGCTCGTCCACGTCCACCGCACCGAGCTCGTGCAGCAGGGCACTGGCTTCTTCGGCCCGCTGCTCGCCAAGGGCATCGACCACCACCACGGCGCTGCCGCGCCGGACGGCTTCGTCGTAGGTGTGCGCATGCCGGGCATACGGGTCCTGTTGCAGGCTGCGGCCTTGCGGACCGTTCGCGCTCAAGAGGTGGTTGAAAAAGCCGTCACTCTCGGCACCCGCCGTGCCGACGCCCTGCCGGTGCTGGACATGGATGTCCCCGGGGTCGAAACCGTTCTGAACCAGCCTGTCGACGGCCCGCTGGGCCACCGTCGGTTCATCGAACGCCCCGATCACGGTGTGGACGGAATCATCGCCGGTGGAGAGCCCGCTCCCGTTGGTCGCAGTGAGTTCAGCGCTGTCGTGGTCGGCCGGGCCGGCGGCCGCCCGGCCGGTCACCGCGCCGACCACCGCACCGACCGCCGCGCCGAGTACGGCACCGACCGGCCCGGTCAGGCCGCCCGCCGCCGCGCCTGCGGCCGCACCGCCGGCGACACCGCCGGCCGCGGCGCCAACCGCTGTGCCTGCGCCGATACCCTTCTTCTTGCCATCACGATCTGCCATGGAGTTCTCCAGGTTGCTTGGTTGAAAGGGCGCCAGCCTAGGCCGCGCCTTGCCACCAGGCTGCGTGGCATTGGCTTCAGTGCGCGCAAGGCAGGACCTACGGCGGTAGTCCTGTTTCGACACAGCTTTGAATCAGTTCCGCGCTGCGGCGTCCTGCCAACCTCCACCCAGCGCCCGGTACAGCAGCACCTGGTTTTGCAGCTGCGCCAGCCGGGTCTGCACCACCGCCTGCTGCGCCGTGAACAGGGAGCGCTGAGCATCCAGCAGGTCGAGGAAGCTCGCCACGCCCGCGTCGAAGCGCATCTGCGCCAGCCGCAAGCGAGCGGCTTCCGCCTGCACCACGTTGCGCTGCGCCACCAGCTGGTCCGCCAGGGTGGCGCGTCCGGCCAGTGCGTCCGACACCTCCCTGAAAGCGGCCTGGACCGAACGCTCGTACTGGGCCACGGCGATGTCACGCACGGCGACCGCGGAAGCCAGCCCGGCGCGGTTGCGGCCGGCATCGAAGATCGGCTGCAGCAGCTGGGGCGCGGCGGTGAAGCCCCAGGACCCGCCCTGGAACAGGCCCGAGAGTTCGCCGCTGGCGGTGCCGATGCCGGCGGTCAGCGAAATGCGGGGAAAGAAGGCTGCGCGCGCCGCGCCGATATTGGCGTTCGCGGCAATCAATTGCTGCTCGGCCTGGCGCACATCGGGCCGGCGCGTCAGGACGTCCGACGGCGTGCCCGCAGGCACCTCGGGCAGGGCTACCGTCGATGTATCCACGCCCGCCACAACGGCATCGGGCACGGGCTGGCCGATCAAAAGCGCCAGCGCGTTCAGGTCCAGCAGGCGCTGGCGCTGCGTCTGCGCCAGCGCCACCCGGGCGGTTTCGGTGAGCGACTGCGCCAGCCGCACGTCGAGTTCCGACGAGGCGCCGGCGTCGAACCGCAGCCGGGTCAGCCGCAGCGACTCTTCGCGGGTAGCCAGCGTCTGGCGGGTGACGGCCAGCAGTTCCTCGTCCGCTGCCAGGCTCAGCCACGCGTTGGCGACCGCCGATACCAGCGTGATCTGCGCGGCCTTGCGGCCCTCCTCGGTGGCGAAGTACTGCGCCAGCGCCGCCTCGCTCAGCGAGGCCACGCGCCCGAACAGGTCGATCTCCCAGGCGGTGACCGCCAGCCCAGCGGTGTACGACGTCTGGCTGTTGCCGCCCGCGGTCGGCACCCGCGAGCCCGCCACGGTGGCGCCGACGGTGGGAAGACGGTCCGCGCTGCGGATGTCGTACTGCGCCCGGGCTTGCTCGATGTTGAGGATGGCGACGCGCAGGTCGCGGTTGTTGCGCAAGGCGGTGGCGATCAGGCCTCGCAGGCGCTCGTCGGCGAAAAAGCGCTGCCACTCGACGTCGGCGGCGGCCGGGCCGGCTTGCGCTCCCGCGCTGGGGAACGCACCGGGCACCGGAGCCACGGGGCGCTCGTAGGCCGGCATCATCGAGCAGCCGGCCGCGATCATCGCGGCCGCCAGGACGGTCAAACGCGGGGTCGCCCTCATACCTGGTCCCCCGCCGTGGCGCCGGGTGGCAGTTCACGGCCCGACTCAGCCTCCCGGATCTTGCGCTGGCGTTCGCTGCCCTTGAAAAAGCCGCGCACCACCACGAAGAAAACCGGCACGAAGAACAACGCCAGCGCGGTCCCGGTCAGCATGCCGCCCAGCACACCGGTGCCGATGGCGCGCTGGCTGGCCGAGCCCGCGCCGGAGGCCAGCACCAGCGGCAGCACGCCCAGGCCGAACGCCATCGAGGTCATCACGATGGGACGGAACCGCAGGTGGGCGGCGGCCAGGGCCGATTCGATGACGCCCCTGCCCTGAGCCTGCAGGTCCTTGGCGAACTCGATGATCAGGATCGCGTTCTTGGCCGACAGGCCGATGATGGTGATCAGGCCAACCTGGAAGTACACGTCGTTCGCATAGCCACGCAACAAGGTCGCCAGCAGCACGCCCAGCACCCCCAGCGGCACCACCAGGATCACCGCCAGCGGGATCGACCAGCTCTCGTACAGCGCCGCCAGGCACAGGAACACCGCCAGGATGGCGAAGCCGTACAGGATCATGGCCTGCGAGCCGGCCAGCTTTTCCTCGCGCGACTGGCCGGTCCATTCGTACCCGAAGCCGGGCGGCAGCTGCGCGGCCAGCCCCTCCATCTCGGCCATCGCCGCGCCGGAGCTCTGGCCGGGGGCGGCCATGCCCGAGATGCGCATGGCGGGGTAGCCGTTGTAGCGCACCGTCTGCATCGCCCCCGGCGCCCAGCGCGTGCTGGCGAAGGCCGACAGCGGCACCACCCGTCCCTGGTTGTTGACGGTGTTCAGCCGCAGGATGTCGCCCGGCTGCATGCGGGCGGGCGCGTCGGCCTGCACCACCACCCGCTGCAGCCGGCCGCGATTGGGGAAGTCGTTGATGTAGGAAGAGCCCAAGGCCGACGACAGCGTCGCGTTGACCGCATCGAACGAGACGCCCAGGGCTGCGGCCTTGTCGCGGTCGATGTCCACGTAGAGCTGGGGCGCATCTTCCAACCCGTCCGGCCGCACCTGCGCCAGCAGCTTGCTCTGGCCGGCCAGCCCGAGCAGCTGGTTGCGGGCGGCGTTGAGCGCTTCCGGTCCCGCGCCGCCCCGGTCCTGCAGGCGGAAGGTGAAGCCCGAGGCCGTGCCCAGCTCCGGAATCGGCGGCGGGCTGAGCGGGAAGATGAAGGCGTCGCGGATGCCCGAGAGCGCACCGAACGCGCGGCCCGCCAGCGCCTGGGCCGACTGGCCGGCGCCTTCGCGCTCGTCCCAGTCCTTGAGCGTGACGAAGGCCAGCGCGGCGTTCTGCCCCTGGCCCGAGAACGAAAAGCCCAGAACGCCCACCATGCTCTGGACTTCCGGCTGCTTGAGGATGTAGGCCTCGACCTGCTCCATCACGTTGCGCGTGCGCTCCTGCGTCGCCCCCGGCGGCAGCTGCACGTTGATCAGCATGTTGCCCTGGTCCTCCGCGGGCAGGAAGGACGTGGGCAGGCGCGTGTAGAGGAACGCCGCCACCGCGACGATGACGCCGTAGATCAGCAGGTAGCGGGCGGCCCGCCGCAGCATGCGGGCCACCATGTTCTCGTAGCCGTGGGCGGTCCTGGAGAAGCCGCGGTTGAACCAGCCGAAGAAGCCCCGCTTGCCGTGGTGCTGCCCGGCCTTCATCGGCTTGAGCAGCGTGGCGCACAGCGCCGGCGTGAGCGACAGCGCCATGAACGCGGAAAAGCCGATCGACGCCACCATCACCGCGGCGAACTGCCGGTAGATGTTGCCGGTGGAGCCGGCGAAGAAGGCCAGCGGCACGAACACCGAGATCAGCACCACGGTCACGCCGACGATCGCGCCCTGGATCTGGCCCATCGCCTTGCGGGTGGCCTCGCGCGGCGGCAGGCCCTCCTCGCTCATGATGCGTTCGACGTTTTCCACCACCACGATGGCGTCGTCCACCACGATGCCGATCACCAGCACCATGCCGAACATGGTCAGCACGTTGATCGAAAAGCCCAGCGCCAGCAGCGTGGCGAAAGTGCCCAGCAGCGCGATCGGCACCACCAGCGTCGGGATGATGGTGTAGCGCCAGTTCTGCAGGAACAGGAACATCACCAGGAACACCAGGGCGACGGCCTCCAGCAGCGTGACCACCACCTGCGTGATCGAGATGCGGATGAAGCGCGAGCTGTCGTAGGGGATCGCCCACTTCATCTGGGCCGGGAAGAAGGCCGACAGCTGCGTCATGCGCTGCTTGATCGCATCGGCCGTCTGCAAGGCGTTGCCAGTCGGCGAGAGCTGGACGCCGATGCCGGTGGAGGGCTTGCCGTTCAGGCGCGCCGAGGTCGAGTAGTTCTGGGCGCCGAGCTCGACCCGCGCCACATCGCGCAGCCGCACGCTGCTGCCGTCGGTGTTGGCGCGCAGCACGATGTTGCCGAACTGCTGCACCGTGCTCAGCTGGCCACCCACCACCACGGTGGCGGCGATGCCCTGGCCGCCGATGTTGGGCAGCTCGCCGATCGAACCCGACGACACCTGCGCGTTCTGCGCCCGGATCGCCGCGTTGACCTCGGTGGCCGAGAGGTTGAAGCTGACCAGCTTGGCCGGGTCGACCCAGACCCGCATCGCGTGCTCGGTGCCGAACAGCTGGGCCTGGCCGACGCCGGGAATCCGCTGAATCTCGGGCAGCACGCTGCGCGACGCGTAGTCGCCCAGCTGCGTGGGCGTCACCGCCGGGTCGTCCGATGACAGGATCGTGAACAGCAGGAAGTTGGAACGCGCCTTGTCGACACGCACGCCCTGCTGCGTCACCGCCGCCGGCAACCGGGGCGACGCACGGGAGAGCCGGTTCTGGACGTCGACCTGCGCCAGGTCGGGGTTGGTGCCGGGCTGGAAGCTCAGCGTGATCTGGCCCTGGCCGTTGGCCTGGGTCACCGACTCCATGTAGATCAGGCCGGGCGAGCCGTTCATCTCCTGCTCGATGACGCTGATCACGCTTTCTTCCAGCGTGCGCGCCGAGGCGCCCGGGTAGGTGGCGGTCACCACGATGGAGGGCGGCGCCACCGGTGGGTACTGCGCGATGGGCAGCTGCGTGATGGCCACGCCGCCCATCACGATGATGAACAGAGCGATGACCCAGGCAAAGATGGGCCGGTCGATGAAGAACTTCGCCATGCTGCGGCGGCCTCAGGTCTTGGCCGGGGCCGAGGCCGCAGCAGCCGGCCCGGCGGCGGGCCGGGGGTTCCAGGGCACCGGCTTGACCGGCGCGTTGGGCCGCACTTTCTGGAAGCCGTCCACCATCACCTGTTCGCCGGGCTTCAGGCCTTCCAGGATCACCCACTGCCCGCCCTGGGCATTGCCGACCTTGACCGGCCGCGGCGCCACCTTGCCATCGGGCGCGACCACCATCACCGTGTCGCCGGTCGGCCCGCGCGTGACGGCCTGCTGCGGCAACAGCACGGCGCCGGCGGCCTTGGCCTGCTCCAGCCGTACCCGCACGTACAGGCCGGGCAGCAGCAGACCGTTGGCATTGGGCACTTCGGCGCGCAGGGTGACCTGCCCGCTGGTGGGATCGACCGCCAGGTCGGAAAACAGCAGCCGCCCGGGCTGCGGGTACTCGGTGCCGTCCTCGAGCACCACGCGGATCGTCGCGCCATCGGCGCCGTTCGCGCGTTTGAGCTGGCCCTGCTCCAGCGCCCGGCGCAGGTTCAGCACCTCGGAAGCCGACTGCGTGAAGTTCACGTACATCGGGTGGATCTGCTGGATCAAGGCCAGCGGCGTGGCTTCGCCCTGCCCTACCAGCGCGCCCTCGGTCACCAGGGAGCGGCCGATGCGGCCCGAGATCGGCGCGGTGACCGCGGCGTAGTTCAGGTTGATCTGCGCGGTCTGCACCGCAGCCCTGCCCGCCGCCACCTCCGCCTCGGCCTGCTTTTGCGCGGCCACCGCGTTGGCGTACTCCTGCTTGCTGATGGCGTTGGCCTCGACCAGCGGGCGGTAGCGTTCGGCCAGCGCCGTGGCCGTGCCCAGCGTCGCCTGCGCCCGCGCGAGGCCCGCCTGGGCGCTGGACAGCGCGGCCTGGTAAGGCGCTGCATCGATGCGGTAGAGCGGCTGGCCGGCACGCACGTCGGAACCCTCGCGGAACAGGCGCTCCTGCACGATGCCCGCCGCGCGGGCCCGCACCTGGGCGGTGCGAGAGGCCTCCAGCCGCCCGGGCAGCTCATTGAACAGGCCCACTTCTCCCAGCGACACGGTCACCACGCCGACCTCGGGCGCCGGCGGCGCGGCCGCCGCCGCAGGGGCTTCCGCCTTGTTGCCGCATCCGGCCAGCAGCAGGAGCAAGGCCAGCAAGGCCGGCAGGGACACGAGGGGACGGAACACGCGCAAAACGGCCATGGCAAGGTTCAGGCAGAGGGGAACCGGGCAGTCTAGCGGCTGGGGCAAGGCCCGCCCGCGTGTAGGCCATGGCCCGGCGCGTCCTGAAGGGCTGGCTTCCACCTCATGGCTCAGCAACTTCCCAGCCCAACTGCGGCAAGCGTCCTACGCGGACGCCCGCGCGGCTTTGTCATGCTCTGTCCGTGCTCACCTTCGCCGCCATCGTCGCCGCCCTGCTGATCGCCCTGATCGTCGTCAATTTCGGCGCGGCCGAGCGGCGGGTCGAGCAGGAGATCGAGCACCTGTACCCGGTGGAAGATCCCCAGTTCATGCGCTCCATGGCGATGCTGATGGGCCCGGCGATCGCGCCGGGCAACAAGGTGTCCGAGCTGATCAACGGCGACCAGATCTTCCCGGCCATGCTGGAGACGATCCGCGCGGCGCGCAAGACGATCCTGTTCGAGACCTTCATCTACTGGTCGGGGGAGATCGGCAACGAGATGGCGCAGGCGCTGTCCGAGCGGGCCCGGTCCGGGGTCAAGGTACACGTGCTGCTGGACTGGGTGGGCAGCACCAAGGTGGACCGCGGCCTGGTGCACCGCATGCGCGACGCCGGGGTGGAAGTGCGCATGTACCACCCCCTGCGCTGGTACAACCTGGGCCGCATGAACAACCGCACCCACCGCAAGCTGTTGATCGTGGACGGCCGGGTGGGCTTCACCGGCGGCGTGGGCATCGCGCCGCAATGGACCGGCAACGCGCAGGACCCGGACCATTGGCGCGACTCGCATTTCCGCGTCGAGGGGCCGGTGGTGGCGCAGATGCAGAGCGTGATGCTGGGCAACTGGAGCAAGACCACCGGGCGGGTGCTGCACGGCGAGGAGTACTTCCCGGAACTGAAGCCCGTGGGCGACCTGCCGGCCCAGATGTTCCAGAGCTCGCCCAGCGGCGGCAGCGAATGCATGCTGATGATGGTGCTGCTGGCCATCACGGCGGCCACGCGCACCATCGACATCGCCAGTGCCTACTTCGTGCCGGACGATGTGGCGCTGAAGTCGCTCGCCTCCGCCGCCAGGCGCGGTGTGCGCGTGCGCATCGTCACGCCCGGCAAGCATACCGACCAGCACACCGTGCGCCGGGCCTCGCGCGGGATGTGGGGCCGGCTGCTGGAGGCGGGGGTGGAGATGTACGAGTACCAGCCGACCATGTTCCATTGCAAGGCGCTGATCGTGGACGGCCTGCTCACTTCGGTGGGCTCCACCAATTTCGATCCGCGCTCGTTCCACCTGAACGACGAGGCCAACCTGAACGTCTACGACAAGGCGTTCGCCGCCCGCATGACCGAAATCTACGAGGCCGACCTGAAGCGCTGCCGCCGCATCACGCTGGCCGACTGGAACGGCCGGCCGATGCACGAGCGGGTGCGCGAGCGGGCCAGCGCGGTGCTGGCGCCGGTGCTCTAGCTGACGCCACAGCGTCATCCCCGCGCAGGCGGGGACCCAGAACGCACGCGCAGCGTGCGCCGCCAGCCCTGGATTCCCGCCTGCGCGGGAATGACGAAAGCCGCAGCCAAGGTGGGACAATGCCCCTGGTGGACCAACCCATCGATTCGCTGTTCGGCCCCGCCCCCGGCGACAGCCCGGCCGCCCTTGCGGCCGCGCTGGCGCCTGAGGCCACCAGCGGGCACTACGACGAACTCCGCGGTTGCCTCTCAGGATCAGCTGGTGCTATGGATTCCGTAGCTGGCGGCGAGCAGTTGGCGCGGGCTTGGGCCGGATTCTTTGACAACCTCGGGCCCGAGGGCTTTGCCGACCTGGACCGCCGCACCGTCAACCTGGCGCGCCAGGTGCGCGACAACGGCGTCACCTACAACGTCTATGCCGACGCCGGCGGCCCGCAGCGGCCCTGGTCGCTGGACCTGTTCCCGTTGATCGTGTCGCCCGACAGCTGGCAGCAGATCGAGGCCGGGGTGCTGCAGCGGGCTCGGCTGCTCGATCGCGTCATGGCCGATGTGTACGGGCCGCAACAGCTGCTGCAGCGCAACCTGCTGCCGCCCGCGCTGGTGCAAGGCCACCCCGGCTACCTGCGCTCGCTGCACGGGGCCCGGCCCGCCGGCGGCACCTACCTGCACATTTCGGCATTCGACCTGGCGCGCGACCCGCAGGGCCGCTGGTGGGTGGTCTCGCAACGCACGCAGGCGCCCTCCGGCCTGGGCTACCTGCTGGAAAACCGGCTCATCATCTCCCGGCTGTTTCCCCAGGCCTTCAGCAGCCTGAAGGTGCAGCGGGTGGCCGCCAGCTACCGGGCGCTGGTGGAGGGCTTGCAGGCCATGAGCCCGGCCGGCGCCGACGCGCGGATCGTGCTGCTGACGCCCGGGCCGTACAACGAAACCTACTTCGAGCACGCCTACCTGGCGCGCTACCTAGGCCTGACGCTGGTGGAAGGCAGCGACCTCACCGTGCGCGACCAGCGCCTGTACCTGAAGACACTGAAGGGCCTGGAGCCGGTGCACGGCATCGTCAAGCGCCTGGACGACGAGTTCCTGGACCCCCTGGAGCTGCGTTCCGACTCGCGCCTGGGTGTGCCGGGCCTGCTGCAGGCGATCCGCGCCGGCCATGTGCTGATGGCCAATGCCCCGGGGTCGGCCTTCCTCGAATCGACCGCGCTGCTCGGGTTCCTGCCGGCCCTGTCGCGCCACCTGCTGGGAGAAGAGCTGGCCCTGCCCTCGCTGCCGACCTGGTGGTGCGGCGAGCGCGCCGCGATGGAGGCGGCGCTGCCGCTGCTGGCTACCAGTGCCATCAAGCCCACCTACGGCACGCCTGGAGCGGGCGCGGTGCTGGGCCGCACGCTGTCGCGGCGCGAGCTGGACGAGTGGGCCGGCCGGATCGTGCGCCAGCCCGACGACCATACCGTGCAGGCCTGGATGCCCCTGTCGCAGATGCCGACCTGGAAAGGCGGGCGGCTGACGCCGCGGTCCCTGATGCTGCGGGTGTTCGCCCTGTCGGACGGGCCGAACTCCTGGCGGGTGCTGCCGGGCGGCCTGACACGCATTGCCGGCGACGCCCTGGACATCGCCTCCATGCAGCGCGGCGGCAGCAGCGCCGACACCTGGGTGCTCACCCAGGGCGAAGTGGACGACACCAGCTTGCTGCACCACGGCCAGCCCGCGAACGCGGTGTCCCACCGTGGCCGCGCCACCACGAGCCGGGCGGCCGAGAACCTGTTCTGGCTGGGCCGCTACACCGAGCGCACCGAAAACACCGCGCGGCTGGCGCGGCTGGTCCTGCAAAGCCTGAACGGCGAGGACCGCTCCTCGCAGCCTTTGCTGGCCTGGCTGTCGGAGCTGGCGGCCGAGCACGCGCTGGTGCTGCCGGCGGTGCCGCCGGCGACGCAGTCGCGCCGTGTCTTCGAGCGCTCCCTGATCGCTGCACTGGCGGACACCGACCAGGCCACCAGCGTCGGCTTCAACCTGGCAGCGCTGCGCCACGCCGCCTCGGCGGTGCGCGACCGGCTGTCGCAGGAGCAATGGAACGTGATCACGCGGGCCGAGCAGGAGTTCATCCGCGGCTGCGCGCTGTGCACCGAAGACGGCGACTACTCCAGCGTGGAAGCGCTGCGCGTGCTGGAGACGCTGTCCTGGCACACCGCCGCCATGACCGGCGCCCAGACCGACCGCATGACGCGCGACCATGGCTGGCGCCTGCTGTCCACCGGACGCCACCTGGAGCGCCTGGGTTTCCTGGCCTCGGCGCTGTCCTGGGGGTTCGAGACCGGAGCGGTGTTCGACGAGGGCGGCTTCGAAGCGCTGTTGGCGCTGTTCGACAGCACCATCACCTTCCACGCCCAGTACCAGCAGCGCCGCGACATCCCGCCGCTGCTGGACCTGCTGGTGCTGGACCGCGACAACCCGCGCTCGCTCGGCTGGGTGGCGCAGACCCTGCGAGGGCGCCTGGCGCGGCTGGCGGGCAGCGCGCCAGGCGAGCTTCCGGGCATCGCGCTGACCGTTCCCGATCCTCAGGCCTGGACGCTGGAGAGCCTGTGCAGCCGCAACGCCGAGGGGCGGTACGGTCCCTTGCTGGAGGTACTGCGCCAGTGCGCGGACGCCGCCTACCAGCTGTCGGACGACCTGGGCGCACGCTACTTCACGCATTCGGGCGACAGCCGCCACAGCGTGGGCGCCTAGCCTGATCGCGCCATGCTGCTGCACGTCCTCCACGAAACCCGCTACGACTACGCACCCGCCGTCAAGACGGCGCAGCACATGGCGCACCTGCGCCCGGCCGAGAGTGCGGGCCAGCAGCTGCTGTCGCACCGCCTGTCGATCAGCCCCGAGCCGGCCCAACGCTCGGAAGCGATCGATATCTACGGCAACACCCGCAGCTTCTTCGGCCTGCAATCGACGCACGAAACGCTGACGGTGGTCGCCGACAGCGTGGTCTCCACGTCGGCGCCCGCGCCCGCGAACAGCGGCATGGCCTGGGAGACGGTGCGCGAGCGCATGCGCTACCACCGCGACGCCCGCTACGACCCGGCTTCCGAGTTCATCTTCCCCTCGCCCTATGTGCCACGCCATGCCGATTTCGTGGCCTATGCCCGGCGCAGCTTCGCCGGCGGCCGCCCGCTGCTGGAGGCCGCCTGGGAACTGACGGCCCGCATCCAGGAGGAGTTCGAATACCAGTCCGCGGTCACCGACGCCAACACGCCGGCGCTGGAGGCGCTTGCCTTGCGCAAGGGCGTGTGCCAGGACTTCGCCCACGTGATGCTGGCCTGCCTGCGCAGCCTGGGCCTGCCGGCGCGCTACGTCAGCGGCTACCTGCTGACCCAGCCGCCGCCGGGGCAGACGCGGCTGGTGGGCAGCGACGCGTCGCACGCCTGGGTGTCGGTGTACCTGCCGGGTGAAGAAGGGCCGGGCCGGTGGGCAGACCTGGACCCGACCAACAACCGGGCGCCGGGCGAGGACTATGTGACGCTGGCCGTCGGCCGCGACTACTCGGACGTCTCGCCGGTGCGGGGCGTGATCCACGGCGGCGCCCACCACCGGCTCAAGGTCGCGGTCACCGTCTCCGCCTGGGAGCGGCCTACAATTTCCGACCTCCCGGAGAAAGCAACATGAGCGTCTACGACAAGCTGAAGGAACTGAACATCACCCTGCCCCCGGTGGCCACGCCCGCCGCCGCCTATGTGCCCTTCGTGCAGACCGGCAACCTGGTCTTCATCAGCGGCCACACCGCCAAGCAGAACGGCAAGCCCTGGGTCGGCCAGCTCGGCAAGACCATGACCACGGAAGAAGGCAAGGCGGCGGCGCGCAGCATCGCGGTGGACCTGATGGGTACGCTGCAGGCCGCCGTCGGCGACCTCGACAAGGTGAAGCGCATCGTCAAGTTGATGAGCCTGGTGAACTCCACTTCCGAATTCACCGAGCACCACCTGGTCACCAACGGCTGCAGCGAGCTGCTGGGACAGGTGTTCGGCGACCAGGGAAAGCACGCTCGCAGCGCCTTCGGCGTGGCGCAGATCCCGACGGGATCCTGCGTTGAGATCGAGATGATCGTCGAGGTTTCTTGAGCGGCTGCACCTCGCACGCGGTAGCCGGTGTTCCGGCATCGGCTTAGAGTGTCCGAGCAGCGCCATGCGGCGCTGTGCCCTGGCGCCCGACGGTGCGCTGCGCAATCCTGATCGAGCCCGGCGGGCGCAACAGCCCGGCCACATGCGCCGCTGCCGGAACACCGGCCACCGCGCGAAGCAGCGTTACGAGTGCCTGCAGGCACGCACCGGCATCACTTCTCGCGGTGCAGGGCAGTCCGGCCGGGGCGCATGTGGCATCGCTGAGCGGCTGCCGGGTTTTTTGCCCGGCGCGCACGATGCACCCTCCAGCCGCACAGGGAACAGCGCCGCCAGGCGCCGCGCTGACACCTTAAGCCCCGGCCGGACTGCCCTGCGCCGCAGGCGCGACATACCGCTCGCGCAACTCCCGCTTGAGCACTTTCCCGATTTCGCTGCGCGGCAGTTCGTGGATTAGGCGCAGGTCGGACAGCCGCTGGGTCTTGGCCAGCTGGGCGTTCGCCCACTCGCGCAACTCCTGCGGCGACGGTGCGCCACTGCGCACCACCACAAAGGCCACCGGGGACTCCCCCCACTCCTGCGAAGGCACGCCCACCACAGCTGCGTCAGCAATCGCGGGATGCCGGCGCAGCACCGCCTCCAGGTCACTGGGATAGATGTTGAAACCGCCGGAGATCACCATGTCCTTGCGCCGGTCCATCAAGGTGAGAAAGCCGTCTTCGTCGAACCGGCCGACGTCGCCGGTGCGGATGAAGCGATGGCCCTGCGGGTCGTACCACTCGGCCTCGCGCGTCCTGGCCGGCTGGTTGTGGTAGCCGGTCATCATCGATGCGGAACGCCCGACGATCTCGCCGACAGCCCCGCGCGGCAATTCATTCTCGTCCTCGTCGATCACGCGCATGTCGTGCCCCTCGGCCGGCTTGCCGACAGTGTGCAGCTTGTCCGGGTAGCTGTGCGCCTCCAGGATGCAGGAGCCGCCGCCTTCGGTCATGCCGTAGAACTCGACCAGCCCGCCCGGCCAGCGGTCGAGGATCTCCGCCTTCAGCTTCGCGTGGAACGGCGCGCTGGTGCAGAACTTCATGCAAAAGGCCGACAGGTCATGGTCGCCGAACCCCGGCAGCGCCATGATCCGCTGGTACTGCACCGGCACCAGCATGGTGTGGGTGACGCGCTCTTTCGCCGCAAGCGCCAGGTAGCCGGCCGGGTCGAACTTCGGCGCGCCCAGCACCACGCAGCCGCCCTTGGCGATCGTCGGGAAGAAGCACACCAGCGTGGTGTTGGAGCACAGCGATGTCGCCAGCAGCGTCACCGTGTCCGGGCCGTACCCGTAGTTCTCGGCCCGCGCCACGTGCTGCCAGCGCATGGCATGCGATTGCACGATGCCTTTGGGCGTGCCGGTGGTCCCCGAGGAATAGATGATGTTGAAAGGCCAGTCCGGTTGCACCCGCACGGGCTCGGGTCGGGCCCCTGCCGGCGCCAGCCATTCCTGCAGCGACGGTGAACCGGAGCCCTCCATGAAGATGCGCTGCACGCCGGTCTCGAACGGCGGCACCTGGCCGTCCACGAAGAAGTGGCGGGCGCCGCTGTCGGCGACCATGGTCGCCAGCTGCTGCGGCAACGACTGCGTTGCGAGCGGCGCGACCGCCACGCCGGCCCGCAGCGCGCCCAGAAAAAGCGCGGCGTAGTCGAGCGAATTGCTGCCGCAGATCGCGATGCTGTCGCCGGGCTTCAGGCCGTCGCGCTGCAGCGACGCGGCCACCCGGTCCGCCATCGCATCCACCTGGGCCCAGGTGAGGCGCCGCTCGCCCTGCACCAGCGCAGCTTGCTGCGGCCGTGCGGCCGCGTGCTCGCGCACCAGGTCGGTGATCGCACGGAACGGCGGGGCCGCCGGGCTTGTTCCACTCATTCCACCCGCTCCACCGAGACCGGGTCAAACGTGAAGTTGCCGGCCTTGCCCTTGCGGCCGCGGGCGCCCAGCGCGTTGTTCAGGGAGCGCACCTCCAGGGTCTCTTCACGTTCCTTGCCGCGGAACATGCCCCGGATCACGATGCTGCGCACGTAGGCGGCGGCACCGGCCAAGGTCTCCTTCTTGTCCAGGTCGATCAGCATCAGGCCGCGGCCGCCGTTGGCCTGCTGGCGCAGTTCGGCGATGGGGAAGGTGAGGATGCGCCGGGCCGAGGACACGCAGGCCACGTGCGAGGCGGCAGGCTGCGGCGGGACGTTGGCAGGCGACGGGCGGCAGATCATCTCGCCCGGGGCGCAGGTGACGAAGGCCTTGCCGCCGCGCTGGCGCGACAACATGTTTTCCACGGTGGCGATGAACCCGTAGCCGCCGCTGTTGGACAGCAGCAGCCAGGCGTTCGCGGCACCGGCAAAGTAGTGGATCAGGTGGGTGCCGGACTCCAGGTCGATGTAGGTGGTCACCGGCTGGCCGTCGCCGCGGGCGCCCGGCAGCGTGGACACCGGGATCGAATACACGCGGCCATTGCTGCCGAAGGCCAGCAGCGTGTCCACGGTGCGGCATTCGAAGGTGCCGTACAGCCCGTCGCCCGCCTTGAACGCGAAGCTGCCGGCCTCGTGCCCGTGGCCCTGGCGAGCGCGCACCCAGCCCTTCTGCGACACCACCACCGTGACCGGCTCGTCGATCACCTTCACTTCGGCGACGGCACGCTTCTCGGCCTGGATCAGCGTTCGGCGCGCATCGGCGAAGGTCTTGGCGTCCTGCTCGATCTCCTTGACCATGAGGCGGCGCAAGGCCGCCGGGCTGCCCAGGATCTCTTCGAGCTTTTTCCGGTCCTCGCGCAGCTCCTTCAATTCCTGCTCGATCCTGATCGCTTCCAGCCGGGCCAGCTGCCGCAGCCGGATCTCCAGGATGTCCTCGGCCTGCCGGTCCGAAAGCCTGAAGCGGGCGATCAGCGCCTGCTTGGGCTCGTCGCTGGCGCGGATGAGCGCGATCACCTCGTCGATGTTCAGCAGCACAAGCTGCCGCCCCTCGAGGATGTGGATCCGGTCCAGCACCTTGCCCAGGCGATGGCGCGAGCGCCGCTCGATGGTGCGCTGGCGGAACTCGATCCACTCCGTCAGCATCTGCCGCAGCGACTTCTGCACCGGCCTGCCGTCCAGCCCCACCATGGTGAGGTTGATCGGCGCCGTGCTCTCCAGGCTGGTGTGGGCCAGCAAGGTGGTGATCAGCTCCTGCTGGCCGATGCGGCTGGTCTTGGGCTCGAACACCAGCCGCACCGCCGCGTCCTTGCTGGATTCGTCGCGCACCGTGTCCAGCACGGCCAGCACGGTCTGCTTCAGCTGCACCTGTTCGGCGGAAAGGGCCTTCTTGCCGGCGCGCACCTTGGGGTTGGTGAGCTCCTCGATCTCCTCCAGCACGCGCTGGTTGCTCACGCCCGGCGGCAATTCGGTCACGACCAGCTGCCATTGGCCGCGCGCCAGTTCCTCGATCTTCCAGCGCGATCGAACCTTCAGCGAGCCGCGGCCGGTGCGGTAAGCCTCCGCGATGTCGGCGGCGCCGCTGATGATCTGGCCGCCGCCGGGGTAGTCGGGGCCCGGCACCAGGGCCAGCAGTTCATCGTCGGTCAGCTTGGCGTTCTTGATCAGCGCCACGCAGGCGTCGGCGATCTCGCGCAGGTTGTGGCTGGGGATCTCGGTGGCCAGGCCCACCGCGATGCCGCTGGCGCCATTGAGCAGCGTGAACGGCAGCCGCGCGGGCAGCTGCTGCGGCTCCTGCGTGCTGCCGTCGTAGTTAGGGATGAACTCGACCGTGCCCTCGTCCAGTTCGTCCAGCAGCAGGTTGGTGATTCGCGCCAGCCGCGCTTCGGTGTAGCGCATGGCCGCGGCGCCGTCGCCGTCGCGGCTGCCGAAGTTGCCCTGGCCGTCGATCAGCGGGTAGCGCTGCGAAAAATCCTGCGCCATGCGCACCAGGGCGTCGTACGCGGCCTGGTCGCCGTGCGGGTGGAAGCGGCCCAGCACGTCGCCCACCACGCGGGCGCTCTTGACCGGCTTGGCGCCGGTGGTGCCGCCCGTCCCCGAATACGCCAGGCCCATCCGCGACATCGAGTACAGGATGCGGCGCTGCACCGGCTTCTGGCCGTCGCACACGTCGGGCAAGGCCCGGCCCTTGACCACGCTGAGGGCATATTCCAGATAGGCCCGCTGCGCGTAAGTCGCCAGATCGAGCTGGCTGCCGTCGTCGCCGGTGCCGCTCAGGTTGATCAGTTCTTGGTCCATGGAATCCGTCTGACAAGCTCAACAAAATGGAACATGGGCGAGCTTCACCGTTGGCGCCGGCGCGCAAGGGGCAGCCCGCGGGCCGCCCTGCTTTCACTCACGTTCTTCTGGGGGTGGGGAATACAGCGAAGACAGCGGCTGCGAAGCCTGCGAGGGCCGCGAGACCTGGGACGGCTGCGATGGGCGCGAGGGCTGGTACGCGGGCATGTTGCCGCGGTTCAGGGCGCCGCCGGCCGGTGGCTGCTGGCCGGCACCCTCGGCTTCGCCCCCGGGCGGGCCCGACATCTGCACGCGAACCCGCCCGGGCACGCGCGGCGGCTCCGCCACCATCGTGGGCGGCTTGAGCACGCCATACAGCTGCATCACCGTCTTCACATAGTTCTGGGTCTCTTTGTAGTTCGGGATCTTGTTGCCCGCGCGCTGCACGGCGCCTTCACCGGCGTTGTACGCGGCCAAGGCCAGCTCGAGCCGGCCGGGGAACAGGTCCAGCAGGTAGCGCAGGTAGCGCGCGCCGGTGCGGATGTTGGTCTTGGGGTCCGTGAGCTTCTTTTCCACCGGCGCCTTGGCATCGGCTGCCACACCGTAGCGCATGGCGGTGGCGGGCATCACCTGCATGAGGCCCACGGCGCCCTTGGGCGAGACCGCTTGCGGGTCGAACCCCGACTCGGTGGCGATCACGGCCTTGAGCAGTTCGTAATCGATCCCATGCTGGCTGGACGCTTCGCGCAGGTGGTGCTTGACCTGCTTGTAGCTGGGGGAGATTTCGAAGAACGCCACCAGCTTGGGAGGCGCGGCGGGCACCGCCACGGGCCGCGGCGTGGCGGGCACGCCGGCACTGGTGTCGATGTTCTCGCCGCCACGGTAGAACAGCTCATAGCGCTGGTCCACCTTCTCGGGGGCGAAGTGCGCCACACCCTTGCCGTCCACATAGCCCCAGACCTCGGCGTGTGCAGCGCCGCCGAAGAACACCAGCGCCGCCGCGAAGGCGACGCGCAGCGTCATCCCCGCGCAGGCGGGGACCCGGTGCGTTGGCTGTTCGGACGCCCTGGATTCGCGCCTGCGCGGAAATGACAACCTTGTGCTCATGCCCCCATCTCCCATCCCTGGCCACGGCGCACAGTGAATTCCGGCCGCAGCATGGACATCACGATCAGCGATTCGAAGCCCTGCTCGATGCGGACCGACTCGCGCAGCAGGCCTTCCACCACGAAGCCTTCGCTGTCGTACAGGGCCTTGGCGCGCGCGTTGCGGCTCTTGACGTCGAGCCAGAAGCGGTGCGCGCCCAGGTCGTCGAAGGCCACCTTCTTGGCCACGCGCAGCGCGGCCCGCCCGAAGCCGGTGCCTTTTTTCTGGACCACCATGCGCTTGAGTTCCAGTGACTGGTGGCGGCTCTTGCAGCCGATCAGGATCAGGAAGCCGACCGAAGGCAGGCCTTCGCCGCCTTCGATGATGAAGTGGCGGAAGTCGGGAAAACGGATCGCCGCCTCGTGCTGGGTGCGCTCCCAGGGCGTGATGAACGGCAGGTTCTCGTCGTCGTTCTCCAGCGAGAGCACGAACCCCAGGTCGCTCTGCATGGTGGGGCGCAGCCGCACCCGCGCCGGCTCTTTCAGGGAGCGGCTGGCAGCGGCGGTCACGGCGTTCATCGGCAGATCGGTCCTCAGATGTCGATTTCCACGGCATCGCCGTGCAGTTCCATCAGCTCGCGGCGGGCGGCGGCTTCGCCCTTGCCCATGAGCTTGGTGATCAGGCCCTCGGTGGCGCCGAAGTCCAGCTTGCCCAGCTGCACCGGCAGCAGCCTGCGGGTGTCAGGATTGAGCGTGGTTTCCCACAGTTGTTCCGCGCTCATCTCGCCCAGCCCCTTGAAGCGGCTGATGCTCCACTTGCCCTCGCCAACGCCTTCCTTGCGCAGCTTGTCCAGGATGGCGGTGAGCTCGCCTTCGTCCAGCGCGTAGGCCTTGGACGCGGGCTTCTTGCCCCTGGCCGGCGCGTCCACCCGGAACAGGGGCGGCCGTGCCACGTACACATGGCCCGCCTCGATCAGCTTGGGGAAATGCCGGAAGAACAGGGTCAACAGCAGCACTTGTATATGGGAGCCGTCGACGTCGGCGTCGGACAGGATGCACACCTTGCCGTATCTCAGGCCGGACAGGTCGGGCTGATCGTTCGGCCCATGCGGGTCGACACCGATGGCGACCGCGATGTCATGGATCTCGTTGTTGGCGAACAGGCGGTCGCGCTCGACCTCCCAGGTGTTGAGCACCTTGCCGCGCAGCGGCAGGATGGCCTGGCATTCCTTGTCGCGGCCCATCTTGGCGCTGCCGCCGGCCGAATCGCCCTCGACCAGGAACACCTCGTTGTGGCGGATGTCCTTGCTCTCGCAATCGGTGAGCTTGCCCGGCAGCACCGCCACGCCCGAGCCCTTGCGCTTCTCGACCTTCTGGCCGGCCTTCTGCCGGGTCTGCGCGGCCTTGATGGCCAGCTCGGCCAGCTTCCTGCCGTAGTCCACGTGCTGGTTGAGCCACAGCTCCAGGGCCGGGCGCACGAAGCTGGACACCAGCCGCACGGCGTCGCGCGAGTTCAGCCTTTCCTTGATCTGGCCCTGGAACTGCGGGTCCAGCACCTTGGCCGAGAGCACGTACGAAGCCCGGGCGAACACGTCCTCGGGCAGCAGCTTCACGCCCTTGGGCAGCAGCGAGTGCAGCTCGATGAAGCTCTTGACGGCGTTGAACAGGCCGTCGCGCAGGCCGCTCTCGTGCGTGCCGCCGGCGCTGGTGGGGATCAGGTTGACGTAGCTCTCGCGCACCGGCTGGCCGTCTTCGGTGAAAGCCACGCACCACTGGGCGCCCTCGCCCTCGGCGAAGTTCTCGTTGTTCTCGGCGAAGCCTTCGCCTTCGAACAGCGGGATCACCGGATCGCCGGTGAGGGTCTGCATCAGGTAGTCGCGCAGGCCGCCCTTGTACTGCCAGCTCTGGTTCTCCTTGGTCTTCTCGTTGACCAGGTACACGGCGACGCCGGGCATCAGCACGGCCTTGCTGCGCAGCAGGTGAGCCAGCTCGGCCATGGGCAGCTGGCTGGATTCGAAGTACTTGCCGTCGGGCCAGGCGCGCACCGTCGTGCCCTGGCGCCGGTCGCCCTCCACCGCCTTGCGCAGCTTCAGCGGCTCGACCACGTCGCCGCCGGCGAACACGATGGTGGCGACCTGGCCGTCGCGGTGGCTGGTCACTTCCAGCCGCTTGGCCAGCGCGTTGGTGACCGACACGCCCACGCCGTGCAGGCCGCCGGAGAAGCTGTACGCGCCGCCCTTGCCCTTGTCGAACTTGCCGCCGGCGTGCAGCCGGGTGAAGACCAGCTCGATCACCGGCGCTTTTTCCTCCGGGTGCATGCCGAAGGGAATGCCGCGGCCGTCGTCCTCGACGCTGACCGAGCCGTCGCCGTGCAGCGTCACCTTGATCCGCTTGCCGTGGTTGGCCAAGGCCTCGTCCGCGGCGTTGTCCAGGACTTCCTGGATCACGTGCAGCGGGTTGTCGGTGCGGGTGTACATGCCCGGCCGCTGCTTGACGGGCTCGAGCCCCTTGAGCACGCGGATGGAGCCTTCGGAATAGTCGGACGGGAGTTTGCTGGCCATGGGTGGCGGATTGTAGTGCCGGGTGGCCAAACTACTGTATGCAAATACAGAACAGCCGGCCGCGAAGGACGCGAAAACTCGCAAAGAACGCAAAAGGGCCAAAAACCTTTTGGATATTTTTTGCGTCCTTCGCGCTCCTTTCGCGTCCTTCGCGGCCGGCTGTCCGCTTTCACCCGTCCAAGAGCAAGGCAAGCTGGCATTCGCTACAGTCCCCCGATGACATCCCAGAAGCTTTCCATGGCGCAGGTGCTGGCCTGCGGCGCCGCCATCGTCACCTTGTCCATGGGCATCCGGCATGGCTTCGGTCTCTGGCTGCAGCCGATCACCCAGGCCCAGGGCTGGACCCGCGAGACCTTTTCGTTCGCGCTGGCGATCCAGAACCTGTCATGGGGCCTGTTCGGCATCTTTGCCGGCATGGTGGCCGACCGCTTCGGCGCCGCCCGCGTGCTGGTCGGCGGCGCGGCGCTCTACGGGCTGGGCCTGGCCGGGATGGCGCTGGCACCGACGCCCTTCATCTTCACGCTCACGGCCGGCGTGCTACTGGGGGCAGCGCAGGCGGGCACCACCTATGCAGTGATCTACGGCGTCATCGGCCGGCAGATCGATCCGGCCAAACGGTCGTGGGCCATGGGGGTGGCCGCGGCGGCCGGCTCCTTCGGCCAGTTCCTGATGGTGCCGGTCGAAGGCTTCCTGATCAGCGGCTTCGGCTGGCAGCAGGCGCTGCTCGCCCTCAGCGTCATCGTGCTGCTGATCGCGCCCCTGGCCCTCGGGCTGCGCGAACCGGGCTTCGCGGGCGGGGCCGTCCCCGCGCGTGACCAGTCCATCCTGCAGGCACTGCGCGAAGCCTTCAGGTACCCCAGCTTCCAGCTGCTGATGGCCGGCTATTTCGTGTGCGGCTTCCAGGTGGTGTTCATCGGCGTGCACATGCCCAGCTACCTCAAGGACAACGGCCTGTCGCCGCAGGTGGCGGGTTACGCGCTGGCCCTGATCGGGCTGTTCAACGTCTTCGGCACCTATATCGCCGGATCGCTCGGCCAGAGGCTCGCCAAACGCAAGATCCTGGCGTTCATCTACCTGGGCCGGGCCGCCGCCATCTCGGTGTTCCTGTGGGCGCCGCTGACCCCGATGTCGGTCTACATCTTCGCCAGCGTGATGGGCCTGTTGTGGCTGTCGACGGTGCCGCCCACGAACGCGACCGTCGCGCAGATTTTCGGGGTGGCGCACCTGTCCATGCTGGGCGGATTCGTGTTCTTCAGCCACCAGATCGGCTCTTTCATGGGCGTGTGGCTAGGGGGCCTGCTGTACGACCGCACCGGCAGCTACGACATCGTCTGGTACATCTCCATCGCGCTGGGCGTGTTCGCGGCGCTGGTGAACCTGCCGGTGCGCGAAGCACCGATCCACCGCGTCCCCCTCCCGCGGGCGGCCTGACGTGAAGGCACGCGCAGGCAAGCTCCTGGCCTACGGCGCGGCGGTCGCGGTGCTGCTGGCCGTGTTTGCCCTGTACACGCGGCCGACCATGCTGGTCACACTGGCCGACTTCGTCTGGGCCTGTTTCAATTGAAGACCTGTGCGATCACCGGTGCCTGCGGCGGCGTCGAGGCCAAACCCAAGTGAGCCTGCACGGGCGCGAGGAGCCATCGCCCTGGGTGCGCCGCTGGAGCCACCTGGTGCCGGCCGGCGGCACCGTGCTCGACGTCGCCTGCGGCCATGGCCGCCACATGCGCTGGTTTCATGAGCGAAATCATGCTGTAGCCGGCGTGGATCGGGCGCAAGACGCTATCGATTCCGTAGCAGCGCTGGGCCGGGCGGTGCTCGCCGACATCGAGAACGGACCCTGGCCTTTCGCCGGCGAGACCTTCGCCGGCGTCGTGGTCACCAACTACCTGTGGCGGGCGCTGTTGCCCGTCATCGTGGCCAGCGTCGCGCCCGGGGGCGTGCTGATCTACGAGACCTTCGCGCAAGGCAACGAAACCGTGGGCAAGCCTTCGCGCCCGGACTTCCTGCTGCGTCCCGGCGAGTTGCTCGAGGCCTGCCAGGGCCTGCGCGTGGTGGCCTACGAAGACGGGTTCCTCGAGCAACCTGAGCGGTTCGTGCAGCGCATCGCCGCTGCGAGGCCGGGGTCCGGCCACGGATGGGCCCGTTACCTCCTCTAGGTAGAATTGCCGTTTCCCGATCCGACCCACTACATGACACCGATTACTGGCAGCATCGTGGCCCTGGCGACCCCGATGCTTGACGACGGCAGCGTGGACTATCCCACCCTGCGCAAGCTGGTCGACTGGCACATCGCCGAAGGCACCGACTGCATCGGCGTGGTGGGCACCACGGGCGAATCGCCCACCGTCTCCGTGCAGGAGCACCAGGAGATCATCCGGGTGGCGGTGGAACAGGCCGACAAGCGCGTGCCGATCATGGCCGGCTGCGGCGCCAATTCCACGGCCGAGGCGATCGAGCTGGCGAAGTTCGCCCGCAAGGTCGGCGCCGACTGCCAGCTGCAGGTCGTGCCCTACTACAACAAGCCGACCCAGGAAGGCCAGTACCAGCACTTCAAGGCCATCGCCCAGGCCGTGGGCGACCTGCCCATGGTGCTGTACAACGTGCCCGGCCGCACCGTCGCGGACCTGCTGCACGACACCGTGCTGCGCCTGGCCGAGGTGCCGGGCATCGTCGGCATCAAGGAAGCCACCGGCAACCTCGAGCGCGCCCAATGGCTGCTGCGCGACGCGCCCAGGGGCTTCTCGATCTACTCGGGCGACGATCCGACGGCCGTGGCCCTGATGCTGTGCGGCGGCCATGGCAACGTGAGCGTGACGGCCAACGTCGCCCCCCGGCTGATGCACGAGTTGTGCGTCGCCGCGGTGAACGGCGACGGCCGGCGCGCGATGGAGATCCAGCGGCAGCTGATGCCGGTGCACAGGAACCTGTTCATCGAAGCCAACCCGATTCCCGTGAAGTGGGCGATGGCCCGCATGGGCCTGTGCGGGCCGGCGCTGCGCCTGCCGATGACCCCGCTGGCCGAAGCCCACCGCCCCGCGGTGGAAGCGGCCTTGCGCGCCAGCGGCCTGCTGGCCTGATATTCCCCAAAGGTGAAGACGTGAATCCATTCCCCAAATTCGCCGTGCTGGCAGTGTGCGCCGCGCTTGCGGCCTGCAGCGTGCTCGAGGGCGACAAGATCGACTACAAGAGCGCCGGCAAGGGCGTCTCGCTGGAGGTCCCGCCCGACCTGACACAGCTGGCGCGCGATTCGCGCTACCAGGTGCCCGGCGGCGCCGTCACCGCCAGCAGCTTCCAGGTGGGCCAGTCGGCGCCCACCATGCCCACCGCGGCCACCACCGTGGGGGACGTGCGCATCGAGCGCGCCGGCACCCAGCGCTGGCTGGTGATCAACCGCCCTGCCGACCAGCTGTGGGGGCCGGTGCGCGACTTCTGGCAGGAGAACGGCTTCCTGCTGGCCCTGGACCAGGCCAACCTGGGCATCATGGAGACCGACTGGGCCGAGAACCGCGCCAAGATCCCGCAGGACTTCATCCGCAACACGCTCGGGCGGCTGATCGATTCGGTCTACTCCACCTCCGAGCGCGACCGCTTTCGCACCCGGCTGGAGCGCACGCCCACCGGCGCCACCGAGGTCTACATCTCGCACCGCGGCATGATCGAGGTCTACAACAACCGCGAGAAGGACCAGACGGTGTGGCAGCCGCGCCCCTCCGACCCGGAGCTGGAAGCCGAATTCCTGCGCCGGCTGATGGTCAAGCTGGGCGTGCCGCAAGAGCAGTCGCGCAACCTGGTGGCCAGCGGCGCGGCCAAGCCGACCTCGCGCGTGGCCAGCCTCGGCAACACGCCCGTGGTCCAGATCGACGAGGGGTTCGACCGCGCCTGGCGCCGGGTCGGCCTGTCGCTGGACCGCACCGGGTTCACCGTCGAAGACCGCGACCGCGCCCAGGGCACCTACTTCGTGCGCTACGTCCCGCCCAACCCGGACAAGAAGGACCCGGGCTTTTTCGGCCGGCTGTTCAGCCGCGAGCGCGCCGAGCAGCCGCTGAAGTTCCGCATCAACGTCAAGAGCCAGGGCGAGGCCACCACCGTGTCGGTGCTCAACGAGCAGGGTGCGCCGGAGACTTCCGCCAACGCCCAGCGCATCGTGCAGGTCATCGCGGACGATCTGAAATGAAGAAACGAAACAAGGCAGGCGGCAAGCCACCCGCCTTGTCCGCAGGCGCACGCGGTGATCAGATTCAAATCTCTAGGCAGCGGTAGCTCAGGCAATGCGGCGGTGATCCAGGGCCGCGACCTGACGGGCCTGACGCACGTGCTGGTCGATTGCGGCCTGGGCATCCGGGTGCTGGACAAGCGCCTGGGCCAGGCCGGCATGCTGGCCGAACAGATCGACGCGATCTTCATCACCCACGAGCATGGCGACCACATCGGCTGCGCACGCCAGCTGGCCTGGCGCGAGCGCATCCCGGTGTGGATGAGTGAAGGCACCTACCGCAGCCTGGGCGAGCCCGATTTCGGCGGCCTGCTGCGCATCGCCAGGGACGGCGAAATGGCCGACGTGGGCTGCCTGCGCCTGCAGCCCTTCACGGTGCCCCACGACGCCCGCGAGCCTCTGCAGCTGACCTGTACCGATGGTGACCTGACGCTGGGCGTGCTGACCGACCTGGGCCACGCGAGCGCGCACGTGCTGGAGCGCCTGGCCGGCTGCACCACCTTGCTGCTGGAGTGCAACCACGACCGCGACATGCTGGCCAACGGTGCCTACCCGCCTTTCCTCAAGCGCCGGGTCGGCGGCGCCTGGGGCCACCTGGCCAACGACGACGCCGCCCAGATCGCCAGGGCCATCCTGCCCCGGGGCCTGAAGCAGGTGGTGGCCGCCCACCTGAGCGAGCAGAACAACCGGCCGGAGCTCGCCCGCGCGGCGCTGGAAAGCGCGCTGGCCGGCGCGGTCGAGATTCACGTGGCCGACGGCCCCACCGGCAGCCCCTGGCTGGACGCGTAGGCGCCAAAGAAAAAGCCGCCCGAAGGCGGCTTTGCCCAAACCGCGGGAGGCCGGTTTACTTGGCAGTGCCGCTGGCCGGAGTGGCCGGGTTGGCGGTCGAAGGCGTGCCGGAGTTGGCGGCAGTGGCGCCCGAAGCGGCGTTCGCGGCGCCGGCGGCAGCAGCGGCAGCGGCGGACGCTGCACCAGCGGAAGCGTCAGCGGCGGGGGCGGCAGCGGGAGCAGCGGCCGGGGCGGCAGCCGGGGCAGCAGCGGGAGCGGGAGCGGGAGCCGGTGCGGGTGCCGGAGCGGGAGCTTCGGTCTTGCCACAAGCAGCCAGGCCGGCGGCGGCAATCAGGGTCGCCAGGACGAGCGAGTTCTTCATTTCAAGGTTTCCTTTGAGGAATGACAATTTCCGGAAAATTGCCAAGGCACCGGGATGGTTGCTATGGCTGAACAGCAGGGTCTCGAGCTCTTTCTGCTCAGCCTTAAATTATAGGCTCTACAGTCCCAGTGTCGTCGCGGCAAATGAGGGCGAACTCTTTTGCAGCCACTGGTTCAGGCTTTCGCGCAACAGCAGGCGGCGCTCCGGTTCCGCGCCGCTCACGCCGGTGCAGCGCTCCGGCTCCAGCCGCTGCATCACCCAGCCCGGGCTCCAGATCGCGCTGGGCAGCTCCAGCGCGTCGGCCGCCGGGCAGGCCCGCGCTTCGATGATGTGAGACCAGGTGCGCCGCCAGGCCACGAAGCGGGCGTGGCGGCGCACCACCTCGTCATAGCGGCGGGCCAGCAGGATGCAGCGCCGGCCGCTTGCCGACCAGTCCTGCAGCGCCTCGGACACCGCACGCTCGCCCAGCGGCCAGTCGGCGAAATCGGCGTCGCTGAGGATGATCTCGCGCCAGCCTTGGCGCGCGGCCTGCGCCAGCGCGCCGCGCACGATCTGCTGGAAATCCTCGCGGCCGGAAAACCGGCCCAGGGGCAGCGCGTCATCCACGCGGCTGCCCCTCGTGCAGCCAGCCGGCCTCGCACCAGGAGCGCAGCAGCTGGCAGGCTGCCTGGCTGGCGCCGGCCAGGTCGGCCGGTGCCAGGTGGCGCTGATCGGCCAGCTTGCGCATCAGGGCGGCGTCGCGCCCGGCCGCGCGCCAGCTCTCGCCATTGAGGTAGATGTGGCGGGCGTCGTGCAGCATGCGGCTGCGGCGGTCCAGCGCCACGCGGCGCAGCTTGCGCGGCGCGCGGCCGGCCTCGAACCACACGTTCGACTTCGGCTCGCTCAGGTACTCGCCGAGCGAGCGTTCGAGCGCCACGGGATCCTTCAGCGCAGCCTGGAGCGACTGGCGGGCGAACTGCTGCAATTGCGCGGGTATGCCCCCCGGCGCGGCGGTCGCCGGCTGCCCGGGGTCACGGTAGATCGCATCGCCCGCTCCATCAGCCGCGTCTTCGGCCATGCGCTGCAGCAGTTCACGCGCGAGTTCCCCCCGCGCCGGGGAGCGAAAGCCGATGGAACAGGTCTGGCACTCGCCCTGCGCGATGCCGTCATGCGCGTAGCCCGGCGGCAGGTACAGCATGTCGCCCGGCTCCAGCACCCACTCTTCCTGCGGCTCGAACCGCGCCAGGATCTTCAGCGGCACGTCTTCGCGCAGCGACAGGTCCTTCTGCCGACCGATGCGCCACAAGCGGCGCCCTTGCGCCTGCAGCAGGAACACGTCGTAGCTGTCGAAATGCGGCCCGACACCGCCGCCGTCGCTGGCCCAGCTGATCATCAGGTCGTCCAGGCGCGCCTGCGGCACGAAGCGGAACTGCTGCAGCAGCCGGTGCGCCGCCTCGTGGTGCAGGTCCGCGCCTTGCACCAGCAGCGTCCAGCCCGGGCGCGAGGCGGGCGGCAGCCGACCGAAGGGCCCGCGCTTGATTTGCCAGCCGCTGGCCGCGCGGCTGACCACGCGCGCCTCGACCTCCTCACGCCGGACCAGCTCGAACAGCTGCGCACGGCCCAGCAGCGGCTGCATGCCGGGCACGGCGCCGCGCACCAGCAGCGGTTTGCGCTGCCAATGCCGCTTCATGAATTGCTGGGGCGACAGTCCGCCCAACAGGGCCAGGGGTGCTGTGGTGTCCATGGGTGTCCGGGGCGCGAACGGGGTGAGCGGGGGCACAACTTGAGTGAGAGAATTCTCGCCTATGGAAGTCACCCCTCAATGCGTGGTCGCGCTGACCTGGACCCTGAAGGACACGCTGGGCGAAACACTCGACGTGCTCGACCAACCCGTGGAGTTCCTGGTGGGCGGATCCGACCTGTTCGCCAGGATCGAGGAGGCCCTGCAAGGCCACGAGCCCGGCGCGAAGGTGGATCTGCACCTGGAGCCGGAAGACGCGTTCGGCGACTTCAACGACCAACTGGTGTTCCTGGAGCCGCGCAACCTGTTCCCGGTGGAGCTGGAGGAAGGCATGACGTTCGAAGGGCTGCCGCAGGGATCGAACCCCGCTGCGCCCCAGGACGTGCTCTACACGGTTACCGAGATCTACCCCGAGCACGTGGTCGTGGACGGCAACCACCCGCTGGCCGGCATCGCGATACGGCTGCACCTGAAGCTGGAGGCGGTGCGCGAGGCGACCGAGGAGGAGATCGGCCGTGGCTCTTGCGGCACAGGGTTCTTCAAAGTGGAAACGGGTGCCCCCAAGGGACACCCGCTGCACTAGTTCCTGTCGTTCCCGCGCAGGCGGGAACCCAGAGCGTCCGGGGAGCACGCTGCGCGCGCTCTGGGTCCCCGCCTGGGCGGGGATGACGCCGAAGCGCCGCTTTACGACCGGTAGATCACCCCGTTCTCTACCCGCACGCGGTCGCCCACGCGCAGGTCGCCCACCGCGCCAACCTCGTAGGTGCGCCAGGCGCCCTGGTCGGTCTGCACCATCACGCGGTAGGCCGGGCCGCCGGCACCGGCGGTGGAACCGGTCTGGCCCTGCCCGATGCGGTTGCCGATGGCCGCGCCGGCGGCCGCACCGCCCAGCGTCGTGCCGCTGCGGTAGTCACCGCCGCTGATGTTCTTGCCGGCGATGTTGCCCACCACCGCGCCGATGATGCCGCCCACCACCGCATTGCGAACGCTCGGGTTGGTGGCGCTGGTGGCCCCCATCTGCACCGTCTGGATGTCGGTCACGCGGCCGAATTCGACGGCGGCGGCCGGGGCCGTGGTGGTCTGCGGATAGCTGCCCGCGGCCGGATAGGTGCTCGTGGTCGTGGGGTACGTGGTCGACGGGAAGCTGCCGATCGGCTGGTTGGGGTTGGTGGTGCCGCAGGCTGCGAGCAGAGCCGCTGCCGCGGTGACCGTGGCGATCGCGGCGAAACGTTGGGAAGTGCGCATGAAATATCTCCTTGGCATGGGTTTGCTCAGCGGCGCAGCCCGGCAGGCGCGCCCCGTGCAGTGATTACATGCAGATGGGAGATCGGGACAGCGAAGGCATCGCCGCGCATCGGTGTAGGAGCCAGCGCGGCAGCCTGTAGGAAGAAGGACTCAGCTTTTGCCGAGCGAAGGCTCAGCCCTTTCCGGTGGAGCCGTAGCCGCCCTCCCCGCGCTGGCTGGGGGGGAATTCGCTCACCACATTGAACTGCGCCTGCAGCACCGGCACGATCACCAGCTGGGCCAGGCGCTCCATCGGCTGGAGCGTGAACTCGGTGCCGCTGCGGTTCCAGCAGCTGACCATCAGCTGGCCCTGGTAGTCGCTGTCGATCAGCCCCACCAGGTTGCCCAGCACGATGCCGTGCTTGTGCCCCAGGCCCGAGCGCGGCAGGATCAGCGCCGCGTAGCCCGGGTCCTTCAACCAGATCGCGATGCCGGTGGGCACCAGCTTCCAGGCGTTGGCGCCCAGCGTCAGCGGCTCGTCGATGCAGGCGCGCAGGTCCAGGCCCGCGCTGCCCGGCGTGGCGTATTCGGGCAGTTGGTCCGCCAGGCGCGAATCCAGGATCTTGACGTCGATCTTCATGGGTCTTTGGGGTGAAATCAGGCTGCAGCCCGCATCCGCCGGGCCAGTTGCGCTATCAATTCGCGAGCAAGTTGGAGCTTGGGCGCGCGCGGCAGTTCCTGGGCGCCGTGCTCGTCCACCAGCAGCAGCTGGTTGTCGTCCTGGCCGAACGTGAGCTGCCCGATGTTGCCCGCCAGCAGCGGGATGCCCTTGCGGGCGCGCTTGGCCTGGGCATGCGCCAGCAGGTCATGGGTCTCGGCGGCGAAGCCGACGCAGAACAGCTCGCGCTTTTGCGCGCGCTCGCTCTGCGCCACGGTCAGCAGGATGTCGGGGTTTTCGGTGAAGGCCACGGTCGGGGCGTGGCCCGAGCCGTCCTTCTTGATCTTGTGCTCGCTCTCGGCGGCCGGGCGCCAGTCGGCCACGGCCGCGGTGGCGACGAACACCTGGGCATCGGGCACGGCGGCCAGCGTGGCATCGAGCATCTGCCGCGCCGACTTCACGTCCACGCGCTGCACGCCACGCGGCGTGGGCAGGTGCACGGGGCCGGCCACCAGCGTGACCCGCGCGCCGGCTTCGCGGGCAGCGCGCGCGATCGCAAAGCCCATCTTCCCCGAGGAATGGTTGGTGATGCCGCGGATCGGGTCCATGGCCTCGAAGGTCGGGCCGGCGGTCACCACCACCTTCTGGCCTGCCAGCAGCTTGGGCTGGAAAAACGCGACGACATCCTCCAGCAGCTCGGGGGGCTCGAGCATGCGGCCGTCGCCCGTCTCGCCGCAGGCCTGGAAGCCGCTGCCCACGCCCAGGATGGTGGCGCCGTCGGCGGCCAGCTGCTGCATGTTGCGCTGGGTCGCGGGGTGCGCCCACATCTCGCGGTTCATCGCCGGTGCCAGAAGGAGCGGCACCTCGGTCGTCGGGCGCGCCAGGCACATCAGGCTGAGCAGCTCGTCCGCGCGGCCATGAACCAGCCTGGCCATGAAGTCGGCGCTGCAGGGCGCGATCACGATCGCATCGGCCTCGCGCGAGAGGTTGATGTGCGGCATGTTGTTCGGCTCGCGGGCGTCCCACTGCGAGGTGTACACCCGCCGCCCCGACAGCGCCTGCATGGTCACCGGCGTGATGAACTGCTCCGCGGCCTCGGTCATCACCACCTGCACCGTGGCGCCTTCCTTGATGAAGGCGCGGCACAGCTCCGCGGCCTTGTAGCAGGCGATGCCCCCGGAGAGCCCCAGGACGATGTGCTTGCCTTGCAGGTCGTTCATGGGCGGCAATGTAGCAAATGCGGACAGCCGGCCGCGAAGGACGCGAAGATGACGCGAAGGACGCGAAAGAAAACCAAACAAAATTTTTGGATTTTCCTTTTGCGTCCTTTGCGCTTCCTTCGCGTCCTTCGCGGCCGGTTGCCCGGCTTCCTCCCCCCTATAATCCCTCTTTACCACCTCCAGGAAGCCCGGCCTTCCGACCTGACATGACCAAATTTGTCTTCGTCACCGGCGGTGTGGTGTCCTCCCTGGGCAAGGGAATCGCCTCAGCCTCCCTCGCTGCGATCCTGGAATCGCGGGGCCTCAAAGTCACCCTCATCAAGCTCGATCCGTACATCAACGTCGATCCGGGCACCATGTCCCCGTTCCAGCACGGCGAGGTGTTCGTCACCGACGACGGCGCCGAGACCGACCTGGACCTGGGCCATTACGAGCGCTTCGTGACCACCCGCATGGGCAAGGTCAACAACTTCACCACCGGCAAGATCTACCAGTCCGTGCTCGAGAAAGAGCGCCGCGGCGACTACCTGGGCAAGACGGTGCAGGTGATCCCGCACGTCACCAACGAGATCCAGGAATTCATCAAGAAGGGCGCGCGTTTTGGCGAACCCGGCGCGGCCGACGTCGCGATCGTGGAGATCGGCGGCACGGTCGGCGACATCGAGTCGCTGCCCTTCCTGGAGGCCGTGCGGCAGATGAGCCTGCGGCTGGGCGCCAACAACACGGCCTTCGTGCACCTGACCTATGTGCCCTGGATCGCCGCGGCCGGCGAGCTCAAGACCAAACCGACCCAGCACACCGCCAAGGAGCTGCGCGCCATCGGCATCTCGGCCGACGCACTGCTGTGCCGCGCCGACCGCAAGATCCCGGACGACGAGCGCGCCAAGATCTCGCTGTTCACCAACGTGCCCGAATGGGGCGTGATCTCCATGTGGGACGTGAACACCATCTACAAGGTCCCGCGCATGCTGCACGAGCAGGGCCTGGACGGCCTGATCTGCGACAAGCTGCGCCTGAACACCCCGCCGGCGAACCTGCGGCGCTGGGACGACCTGGTGTATGAAACCGAGCACCCGAAAGGTGAAGTGAACATCGCGATGGTCGGCAAGTACGTCGACCTGTCCGACAGCTACAAGTCGCTCAACGAGGCGCTGCGCCACGCCGGCATGAAGAACCACGTGCGGGTCAAGATCGACTACCTCGATTCCGAGTCGCTGAGCGAAGAAAGCGTGCGCCAGCTGGCCAAGTACGACGCGGTGCTGGTGCCCGGCGGCTTCGGCAAGCGCGGCATCGAAGGCAAGATCGCGGCCGCCCGCTTCGCGCGCGAGAACAAGATCCCGTACCTGGGCATCTGCCTGGGCATGCAGGTCGCGACCATCGAGTACGCGCGCCACGTGGCGGGCCTCAAGGGCGCCAACAGCACCGAATTCGAGCCGGACAGCCCGCACCCGGTGATCGCGCTGATCACCGAATGGGCCGACGCCGACGGCACCATCAAGAAGCGCGACCACACTTCCGACCTGGGCGGCACCATGCGCCTGGGCGCGCAAAGCTCCGACGTGGCCCGGGGCACGCTGGCGCACAAGATCTATGGCGACGTGGTGAACGAGCGGCACCGCCACCGCTACGAAGCCAACGTCAACTACCTCGACCCGCTGCGCCAGGCCGGGCTGGTGATCTCGGCGCTGACCCAGCGCGAGCACCTGACCGAGATCGTCGAGCTGCCGCAGGACGTGCACCCCTGGTTCATGGGCGTGCAGTTCCACCCCGAGTTCAAGTCCACGCCCTGGGACGGCCACCCGCTGTTCAACGCCTTCGTCAAGGCCGCGGTCGACCACCAGGCGGCAGGCAACAAGTCGCTCAAGGCGGTGGCCTGAATGCAGCCGAAGACTTGCCATCCCCGCGAAGGTGACGCTGCGCGTCATCCCCGCGAAGGTGACGCTGCGCGTCATCCCCGCGGAGGCGGGGACCCAGGGAGTGCGGACGCACTGGATTCCCGCCTTCGCGGGAATGACGGAGGTATGGCGTGAAGCTTTGCAACTTCGAAGTCGGCCTTGACCGGCCCTTTTTCCTGATTGCCGGCCCCTGCGTGGTGGAGTCCGAGCAGCTGCAGATGGACACGGCCGGTGCGCTCAAGGAGATCACCTCGTCGCTGGGCATCCCGTTCATCTTCAAGAGCAGCTACGACAAGGCCAACCGCTCCTCGGGCACGAGCTTTCGCGGCCCCGGCATGGGCCGCGGCCTGGAGATCCTGGCCAAGGTGAAGAAGGAGCTGGGCGTGCCCCTCATCACGGACGTGCACGCCGAGGCCGAAGTGCCCGCCGTCTCGCAGGTCGTGGACGTGCTGCAGACCCCCGCCTTCCTGTGCCGGCAGACCGACTTCATCCGCGCCGTGGCCCAGTCGGGCAAGCCGGTGAACATCAAGAAGGGCCAGTTCCTCGCGCCGCAGGACATGAAGAACGTGATCGAGAAGGCTCGCGCGGCGGCCAGGGAAAAGGGGCTGCCCGAAGACAGCTTCATGGCCTGCGAGCGCGGCGCCAGCTTCGGCTACAACAACCTGGTGTCCGACATGCGATCGCTGGCGATCATGCGTGAGACCGGGGCGCCGGTGGTGTTCGACGCCACCCACTCGGTGCAGCTGCCCGGCGGCCAGGGCACGAGTTCGGGGGGCCAGAGCGAGATGGTGCCGGTGCTGGCCCGCGCCGCCATCGCCGTCGGCGTGGCCGGCGTGTTCATGGAAACCCACCCCGATCCGGCCGTGGCCTTGTCCGACGGGCCCAATGCCGTGCCGCTCAAGCACATGAAGGCGCTGCTGGAAACCCTGCTGGCGCTGGACACCATCACCAAGAAGAACGGCTACCTGGAGACCCGCTTTCATGCCTAGCGCCTACGTGATCGCCAACGTCGACGTGCACGACCCGGTGCAGTACGAGGAGTACAAGCGCCTGTCCACCATCGCCATGGATGCGCATGGCGCGGAGGTCTGCATCCGCGGCGGCAAGGTCGAGGTGCTGGAAGGCGACTGGAACCCCAGCCGCTTCGTCATGCTGAAGTTTCCCTCCGTGGAAGCCGCGCACCAGTTCTACGACTCCGCCGAGTACACCGCGGCCAGGAAGGCGCGCGCGGGAATCGCCACCATGCGGATGCTGATCGTCGAAGGCGTCTGATGCCCAACATCCGGCCGCGAAGGACGCAAAGATGACGCGAAGGACGCAAAAGAATCAATTTCAGTTTTTCTTTCGCGTCCTTGGCGAGTTTTTGCGTCCTTCGCGGCCTTGACCCCGATTTGAAAACTTGGAGAACCACCATTTATGAGCGCAATCGTTGACATCGTCGGCCGCGAGATCCTGGACAGCCGCGGCAACCCCACCGTGGAATGCGACGTGCTGCTGGAGTCGGGCACCATGGGCCGCGCCGCCGTGCCTTCTGGCGCTTCCACGGGCTCGCGCGAGGCGATCGAGCTGCGCGACGGCGACAAGGGCCGCTACCTGGGCAAGGGCGTGCTCAAGGCGGTGGAGCACGTCAACACCGAGATCTCCGAATCCATCCTGGGCCTGGATGCCTCGGAACAGGCATTCCTGGACAAGACCCTGATCGACCTGGACGGCACCGAGAACAAGAGCCGCCTGGGCGCCAACGCCACGCTGGCCGTATCGATGGCCGTGGCCCGGGCCGCGGCCGAGGAATCCGGCCTGCCCCTGTACCGCTACTTCGGCGGCATGGGCGGCATGCAGCTGCCGGTGCCGATGATGAACGTGGTCAACGGCGGCGCCCACGCCAACAACAACCTCGACCTGCAGGAGCTGATGATCATCCCCGTGGGCGCGCCCAGCTTCCGAGAAGCGGTGCGCTACGGCGCCGAGGTGTTCCATGCGCTCAAGAAGATCATCCACGACAAGGGCATGAGCGTGGCGGTGGGCGACGAGGGCGGTTTCGCGCCCAACGTGGCCAACCACGAGGCGGCGATCCAGATGATCCTGCAGGCGATCGAAGCCGCCGGCTACAAGCCCGGCGAGCAGATCGCGCTGGGCCTGGACTGCGCCGCCAGCGAGTTCTACAAGGACGGCAAGTACCACCTGGAAGCCGAGGGCCTCACGCTGGACGCCGGCGAGTGGACCAACATCCTCACCAGCTGGATCAACAAGTACCCCATCATCAGCATCGAGGACGGCATGGCCGAGGGCGACTGGGACGGCTGGAAGCAGCTGACCGAGCGCATGGGCCGCGAGGTGCAGCTGGTCGGCGACGACCTGTTCGTCACCAACACCAGGATCCTCAAGGAAGGCATCGAAAAGAAGATCGCCAATTCCATCCTGATCAAGATCAACCAGATCGGCACGCTGTCCGAAACCTTCGCGGCGATCGAGATGGCCAAGCGCGCGGGCTACACCGCCGTCATCAGCCACCGCTCGGGCGAGACCGAGGACAGCACCATCGCCGACATCGCGGTGGGCACCAACGCCGGACAGATCAAGACCGGCTCGCTCTCGCGCTCGGACCGCATGGCCAAGTACAACCAGCTGCTGCGGATCGAGGAAGACCTGGGCGACGTCGCCACCTACCCGGGCCGCAGTGCCTTCTACAACCTCCGCTAAACCGAGGCCTTGGGCTCGCGCATCGTCCCCGCTGTCCTGGTCGCCCTGCTGCTCATCGTGCATGCGCAGCTGTGGCTCGGCCGCGGCAGCGTGGGCAGCGTGAGCGAGATGCAGCGCAAGCTCGATGCGCAAAAGGCCGCCAACCTGCAGGCGCAGCAGGCCAACGAGCGGCTGGCCGCGGAAGTGCGCGACCTCAAGGAAGGGCTGGAGATGGTCGAGGAGAAAGCCCGGTCCGAGCTGGGCATGGTCAAGCCCAACGAAATCTTCGTGAACGTGAAATAGGCAATAACGCGGCTTCGACGCGGGCAAGCCCGCGAACTTGTGTTGGACCTTTTTACCCTTGAACTTGCCGCCGTCGCCGTCGCGCTGGCGATGGTCGGCTGCAACATCCGCGAGATCCACTGGGCCTGGCCGCTGGCCATCGCCAGCTCGCTGATGTACTTCTTCATCTTCTGGCACAGCAAGCTGTACGGCGACGCCTCGCTGCAGGTCTTCTTCGCGGTGGTGGCGCTGTGGGGCTGGTTCCAGTGGCTGCGCGGGGTTCGGCCGGACGGCTCGGCCTTGCGGGTCGCGCGCCTGTCCCGCGGCGGGCTGCTGATGGCGGTGGCGGCCTGCGCCGTCCTCTGGCCCGCCACCGGCTTCTTCCTCAAGACCTACACCGACACCGACGTGCCCTGGTGGGACGCGTTTCCCACCTCCGCCAGCCTGGTCGGCCAGTTCCTGCTGGCGCGCAAGTACATCGAGAACTGGGCGGTGTGGATCGTCGTCAACGTGGTCAGCGTGGGCCTGTTCGCGTACAAGGGGCTGTGGCTCACGCTGGGGCTGTACGTGGTGTTCATCGGCCTGAGCGTGGTGGGCTGGCGGGCCTGGGCCCGCCGGCTGGCTCGCTCATGAAGATCGCGCTGCTGGGCGCCGAAAGCACCGGCAAGACCCAGCTCTCGCAGGAACTGGCCCAGGCCTTGCGCCAGCGCGGGCAGACGGTGGCGGTGGTCCCGGAGTACCTGCGCGAGTGGTGCGTCCGCGAGGGCCGCACACCCCGGCCCGAGGAGCAGTTGCCGATCGCGCAGGAGCAGGAGCGGCGCGCCGACGAAGCCGCCACCCGCGCGCAGGTGGTGATCGCCGACACCACCGCCGTGATGGTGGCGATCTACAGCGCCATGCTGTTCCAGGACGGCACGCTCTACCGCTTCGCGCTGGAACGCCAGCGCGGCTACGACCTGACGCTGGTCACCGGGCTGGACCTGCCCTGGGTGGCCGACGGGCTGCAGCGGGACGGCCCGCACGTGCGTGAGCCGGTCGACACGCTGGTCCGCCAGGCGCTGGGCGATGCCGGCGTGCCCTACCGCGTGGTCTACGGCGCCGGCGCGGAGCGCGCGCGAAACGCCCTGACTGCTATTGATTCGGTAGCGGCCCGAGCACAGCGGGAGCGGGCCGCAGGCCAAAATGACGCAAAACCGGTGCGATGGTCGTGGGCCTGCGACAAGTGCGGCGACCCCGACTGCGAACACCGCCTGCTGACGCGGCTGGCTCCCCGCGGGTGACAAGCCATTCGGCCGCCAGACTGCGGCTGTGCCGGAAGTCGGCCTACAGGGGCCGGACACCCCGCTGGCTAACCTGCCTGCATCGCCACTCCACCGAGGAATGCCGCATGCCAGCCGCCGCCACGCCGATCGAGACTGCCCGCGACCGGACCCACACCATCCAGCAGGAGCTGGAAGTGGCGGGGGCCGAACTGCACCTGGCCAACGCCGCGCTCGAGAGCAGCCTGCCGGCCGCGGCCCGGCAAGGCGACGTGGGCAAGGCCCTGGAGCAGAACGCGGCCATCGAGGAGAAGGTGCTGGAAGCGGCGGAAGACCTGCAGGCCGTCACCGAGCTGCTGGCCGAAGAGGTGGCGCAGCGCGCCTGGCTGGAGCGCGAACTGGCGATCGCACGTTCGGCCCGCCCGTGATCTGTTACGGATGAGTTCGCCGCTTGCGGCAGAGCAGAAGATAATGCCGCTCGCCCTGTCCATTCGTCCCCGCTCCTTCGGAACCCTCGTGCCCATTCGTGTCCTGCTGGTCGAAGACATGCTCCACCTGCGCGGCGTGGTCACCGACCTGCTGCGAAGCCTGGGTGATTTCCAGGTGGTGGCGCAGGCCTCCACCGAGGCCGAGGCCAAGCTCTGGCTGGAAGAGAACGCCGGCGGCTGGCAACTGGCCATCGTCGACCTGATCCTGGAGCAGGGCACCGGCATGGGCGTGATCGGCAAGTGCCGCGACACTTCTCCGCGAGGCCGCGTGGTGGTGCTCAGCGACTACGCCACGCCCGGCATCCGCAAGCATTGCATGAAGCTGGGCGCGCATGCCGTGTTCCAGAAAAGCGACGAGGTGCAGGCCTTCGTGGACTACTGCGCCGCCATGGCCGCCAACGCTACTGAACCGCCGAAGTCACCGGAGGCTGATCGCCCGGCGATGTGAACAGCTGCGCCGCGTCGACCGGGTCGAACCGGTACTGCTGGCCGCAGAAATCGCACCCCACCTCGATCTGGCCGCGCTCGGCCAGGATGCTCTCGGCTTCCTCGCGCCCCAGGCTGCGGATCATGTTGCTCACGCGCTCGCGGCTGCAGGTGCAGGCGAAGCGGGGCGTCTGCGGCTCGAAGCGCAGCACCTTCTCTTCCCAGAACAGGCGCCGCAGGATGGTGTCCACGTCCAGCTCCAGCAGCTCTTCGCGCTGCAGGCTGGAAGCCAGGATCGAGATGCGGTTGTAGTCCTCGTTCAGGCCGATCTCGTCTTCGTTGGCTTTCGAGACCATGGAGCCGGCCAGGTTGCCCTCGCCTTCCAGCGGCAGCCGCTGGATCAACAGGCCCGCCGCCACCTTGCCGTCGGCGGCCAGCACCAGCGTCGTGTCCAGCTGCTCGGATTGCAGCATGTAGTGCTCCAGCACCTGGCTGAGCTTGCCGAGCTGCTCGCCGTGGTCGCCATTGAGCGGCACCACGCCCTGGTAGGGCTGCTGGCCGGGAAACTTGTCCTTGGGGTCCAGCGTGATGACGCAGCGGCCCTGGCGGTGCGCGTTCACCAGCTGCGGCAGGCGGTCGGACACGCCGACATCGCCCAGCACCTTGGCCGTCGCCCGCAGGCTCAGGTCGGGCTGCACCTCGCACACGGCCACCTTGACCGGGCCGTCGCCGAACACCTGCAGCACCAGCGCGCCGTTGAACTTGATGTTGGACTGCATCAGCGCGCCCGCGGCGGCCATCTCGCCCAGCAGCTCGGCCACCGGCGGCGGCCAGGCGCCGGTGGCGGTGTTGGCCTGGCGGCGCGCCAGGATGTCGGTCCAGGCGTCGGTCAGGCGGACGATGGCGCCGCGCACGGGCAGGCCGTCGAACAGAAACTTGTGAAGCTCGGACATGGGGGTACTGCAGGCAGCCGGCGTGCCCGGAGTCAGGCGATCTTCTTCAGGCCCCGCTCGAAGCGGCGGGCGTTGTCCACGTAGTGCTCGGCGCTTTGCCGCAGCTTGGCCGCGGCGGCCTCGTCCAGCGTGCGCACCACCTTGGCTGGCGAGCCGAGGATCAGCGAGTTGTCGGGGAATTCCTTGCCTTCGGTCACCACGCTGCCGGCGCCCACGATGCAGTTGCGGCCGATCTTCGCGCCATTGAGCACCACGGCCTGGATGCCGATCAGCGAGTTGTCGCCGATGGTGCAGCCGTGCAGCATGACCTGGTGGCCCACCGTGACGTTGTCGCCGATGGTCAGGGGCATGCCGACGTCGGCATGCAGCACCGACAGGTCCTGGATGTTGGAGTTGCGGCCGATGCGGATCGTCTCGGTGTCGCCGCGGACCACGGCGCCGAACCACACGCTGGCGTTCTCGGCCAGCTGCACCGCGCCGATCACCTGGGCGCTGTCGGCCACCCAGGCCCCGGCACCGAGTTGCGGCGGCTTGCCGTCGAGTTCGTAAAGGGCCATGACGTCGATTCCAAAACCTCGATTGTAGGGAGGCCGCATTGGCTATGCTCCCGGCATGGAGCCTGACCGGGACCTGCTGCTGGAACACACGTCCGACGCCGTGATCGTGCTGGATGCGCGGCTGACCGTGACGCAGGCCAATGGCAAAGCCGCCCTGCTCTACCGCAGGCCGCGCGCCCAGCTGCTGGGGCAGCGCTTGCTGGAACTGTTTCCCGAGCTGGCAGGATCGGCACCTGAGCGCAGCCTCGGCGAGGTGCTGGGCGCCCAGATCCCCAGCCGTTTCGAGATGTTCGTTCCCAGCCTGTTCGCATGGCACTCGGTCCTGGCGGTGCCCACGGGAGCGGGCCTGACGCTGTTCTGCCGCGACATCACGGACCGGGTGCGCAAGGAAAACGACGAGGTGGTCCGCGCCTCCGTGCGCCGGATCGTCGAGGACCTGCCCGTCAGCGTGGCGATCACCCGCGGGCCGGGCCATCGCATCGAACTGCTCAATGCCATGGCGCGCGAGCTGTTCGGAGGCACCGCCGCCGAAGGCGAATTGCTGGAAACCGCGTTGCCGGGCACGCGCGCGCACGCATTCATCGAGCTGCTGGACGGCGTGTACCGGACAGGGCGCGCCTCCCGCGGCGAGGAGATGGCGCTGGACTGGCTGCCCGCCGCGCCGCAGCCGCAGGGGCGCTTCTTCGACCTGGTCCTGCAGCCCGTGCTCGACCAGGCGGGGGCGCGCTCGGGCATCCTCCATCTGCTCACCGACGTCACCGAGAAGGTGAGCCGCACCGCCCTGCTCGCCCGGTATGCGGCGGAACGCGACGCCGTGCTGGAACAGCTGGCGCAAGGCGTGATCCTGACCGACGCCGGCGGGCGCATCACCTTCGTCAACGAGGCAGCCCAACGGATGCACGGCGCCGCGGTGCTCGACGTGCCGCCGGAAGGCTACAGCGCGGCCTACCACCTGCTCACCGACGCCGAGACCCCGCACCCGTTCGAAGACCTGCCGCTGAGCAAGGCGGTGCGCACCGGCGAGACCGTGCTGGGCGCGGTGTGGAAGATTCGGCGGCCCGACCAGAGCATCCTGCGGGTGACCGGCAATGCCCAGCCCGTGTTTGCGGCCGACGGCAGTCTGGTCGGGGGCGTGCTGACGATGGAGCCGGCGCCCGCCATCTCCACAGCCAAGCAGGCTCCCGCCGCACCGGCCGGGCAACGTCCGTGAAAACGCTCAGGCAATTGGCGCGCGACTTGCTGCTTGAACCGGATGCGGCAACGAAGGCGGAGCGCGCATCTGCACTGCCTTTGGCGGGCGACTTCGGCGAGAACGACCACCTGCATGAACCGCCCGGTGTACCCGGGCGTCCCGTGCGGCCCCGGCTCGTGCCGCACACCGACCTGAAGCAACGCTCGATCGGCACCGTCGCCGGACGCGCGGGGCTGATCCACGCGCTCGCGCACATCGAACTGAACGCCATCGACCTGGCGCTGGACATCGTGTGGCGCTTCAGCGGCCTGCCGACGGAGTTCTATCGCGACTGGATCTCCGTGGCCCGGGAGGAAGCGATGCACTTCCAGCTCCTGCGATCGCACCTTCAGTCGCACGGCTTCGACTACGGCGATTTTCCTGCGCACAACGGGCTGTGGGAGATGGCCGAGAAGACCCGAGGTGACCTGCTCGCCCGCCTGGCACTCGTTCCGCGGACGCTGGAAGCACGCGGCCTGGACGCGTCCCCGGCAGTCAAAGACAAGTTGCTGCGCGCCGGCGACACGCGCGGCGGCGAAATCCTCGACATCATCCTGCGCGACGAGATCGGGCACGTCGGCATCGGGAACAAATGGTACGGGCGCGTGTGCCATGAACGAGGCCTGGACCCGGTGGCCGCGTTCGCCGAACTGGCGCGCCGCTACGAGGCGCCTCGCCCGCGAGGGCCGTTCAACCTCGAGGCCCGGCGCGCAGCGGGTTTCAGTGAGGAGGAGCTTGCGGAGCTGGCGGGCCCCACACAGACGCGAGGTCCTGCATCCGGCTCTGCGAAAGAGTGACGGCCGCTCGGCCAGAAGCGGCACCTCGGGGCTGACGCCCCGAGGTCCGACCTTCTACCCGCGCCGGTGTGCCTGAAGCGGGTGTTGGGCTAGCGCTTAGACCGAAGTTTGAAATATGTCTTAGCGTGCCATTCGGTCATTGCGCCAGCTCCCCAGATCAGTTTCGGTAGCAAGGGCCCAAACGGCCAAGACGAACAGTGTCAACCCAACGATGCCCGCATTTCGGACGGCGGCCTGATGTCCAGCAAAGTCGAGCAGCCAGGGCGATATGGCAATGCCGATGCCAAGCGCCCCTGCGACCCAGTACTCCCACGGCTTGGTGGCGAGCATCGAGCCCACCGCCAGCGCGACGACGGCCAGGCCCAAAGCAAGACTCGCCGCTACGGCAGAGTTGTTGTCCTTGAACCCTAGGATCCAAGGCGAGGCTGCAAACCAGGCGCCGAGCAATGCGGTCACCGGGTCCTGCCAGTGCTTCAAATGCAGATGCTTCATGGTTTACCTCCAAAGCGCAGCCACCACGGCCGCGATGGGGGCTTTGATCTCAGGCCAGATTGCTAGTTCCGAATGCGCGGCACGTGTGACGAGGCACCCCGGGAGGACCCAAAGCTCTTCAATAAAAACAGGGCTTGTGAGGGCTGCACACTCTCTACCGCACGCCACCCAATACACCCAGCAACTCCCGAATATCGGCGGGCTTCAAGTGGACCGAGTCGATGCCCGCCGCCGATGCGAGTTTGTTGCTTTCTTTGTTCGGATAGACGGTAACCGCAGCGATATAAGGCTGTTGGACGTTGGCAAGCTGCCGGATTGCGCGGGCAGTCTGGTATCCGTCCATGCCGGGCAATCGCACATCCATCAGGACAGCGTGAGGCGTGAATTGATCTACGGCCACCACGGCTGCCTCGCCGTTGTTGACTGATAGCACTTGGAAGCCGTGAACTTCCAAAAGGCTCTCCAACATGGCGGCGTAGTCGCCGTGGTCGTCCACGACGAGTACTCGCCGGCGCGCCAAATCGGCCAGCGGCAGCTCGGCGGGCCTAGTGTCCAGTTGCTTGCGCAACGCCCTCAGGGCGCTATCCGTACCCTTGCCCGTGCGCTCGCTTGGAACCTGGTTGCTGCTGGTCTGTGACTTGGCTGGAACGGTGCGTCTATTCACTTTGCACCCGATTACCCGGGTGCGGCTGTGCAGGTTGTTGCTTGATCCGTTCCTGGTCCAGAGATTTGAGTCTTTCGAGCGCGCTGGCTGCCCCGGTGCCGCCGCACAAGGATTGTCCTTGGTGCTGCTCGTCAGCCTGAGCATCGCGGTCTCGGTCGGCCGACGATTGCATGCTTTGAAAGCTCCTTGCAAAAACGCGCCAACAAAGCGAAATCGGCGACGGCCCAGAATATACCCGCACTAAGCTTCAGCTTCAAGCGGCCGCGCGTGGCGAGTCCACGCCGCTGCCGAACAAAGGAAATCCCTATAGCAGGCCGCAGATCAGACGTGAAGGCCATGCGCCAGCACAAAGCATCTCTGATGCTCTGATCGCCGTTGTCACCGGATACCCTGCAAGTCCTGAGCGATTCGGTTCCATGACTAATTTCGCCTTGCCCCGCCAGGTGAAGCAGCGTCCTGGAATACGGACTGCCAATGCGCGCTTGCAGCGCCAGCGGCTGAAAAAAGAGCCCCGTCCCACGGGGCTCAGAGAGTCGCCGTCAGTGCGCGACCTTGTCGTCCCACCAATTTTCGGTGTCTACAGACTTGAAACCGACCATGCAGCTCAAAGTCCCCGCGACAAGACCGGTGGCCACGGCATTCAGCGCGGCGATCACGTTCTCAGTATTGCCCAAGAGCCACGGCGAGACGGCGGTAACCAGGCCGAGAACGAGCCCGCCCCAAGCCGCGGAGGAGGCGTGCCCGGTGCGAGTCATGCTGGCTGCAGCAGTGGCCAGTGCGAGCCCGAGCACGACGTTTACCGCCACCATCCGCGTGTTTTCGGCGCTGCCCAAGGCCCACGGCGAGACAGCGAACCACAGACCGAGCAGGCCTATGACAGGGATCTCCCAATGTCTGACGGCTTTCATCAGCTTGTCCATGGCTCACCCCCGTCACGGATCTGAATTTGCCGACGATCCTTGACTTCAGCCTTGCTCAGACGCAACGTAAGCACGCCGTCTTTGAGGGTTGCCTCCGTGGCGTCGGCGTCCACGGCAGCAGGCAGTTCATAGAAGAACTTGTATTGCCGTTGCGCGTCGGCCCCGCTCTCCACTCGGACGCTGTTGCCCAGCACGGTGACATTCAGGTGCTCCTTGGCAACGCCGGGCACATCCAAACTGAGCGTCCAGGACTTGTCGTCCTCTTCCAGGCTGACGCCGCCGAAGCCGCGCAGCGTGTCCCCCATCCAGCGCTCAAAGCCCAGGTCGGGGGCAAGCGATGCAAGTGACCTATCAGGACGAATAGCAGGTGCAAAAAACATCTTCAAACCTCCTTTCAGGGATCTCGGTTGAACCGATTGGCGCAAAGGTAGGTTCGCGCCAAAAATTTTCAAGCGACCCTCATTGCTGCCGAGCTGATTGGGGGGCCCGCGCTCTCGCCGCAGGGTCCGCTGGATTCGAAGAGCACGTGCAAGCCCAGAACGAGCAACGGCGCACCTCGGGGTATCTGTCTGTTTGCGAAGGGCATCTCGCAATTTCGACTACGCGTCGAGAGCCCGATCCCTCGACAACGCGACCGCCTAATCTCCCCTCAGGCAAAGCCGTTTCGCTGCTTGCCTGGATCGAGGGACGGCGCAGTTATGAGCTGTCCATCAACGCAAACGTGAAAAGATCGACCGTGTCTCCAACCCTCCTCGGGCTTGCGAACTCGATCCCAAAATCGGTTCCGGCTCGACTGGACGAAGGGTCGTCAGGTTTCCGGCCTCCGATCCAGCCACCGCCATTTAGCAGGTGATCAGTCGGTAGAGCCTCGGCCGCGCAAGACGGCCGTTCGAAGTCAGGCAAAGAAGTCCGCTCTCGGCCAAGCAGATGCCGGACGCCACTTCGCTCAAGTGTCCACAAGCAGACATCCGAATCCTTAACCCTTCTGCTTTACGCGGTGGAAACCTTCGGGAAACCCGGTGTTGAGGTTCAAGGCGTGAGAATTGCGCGCATGAATGCCTCAGCCATTGCCCTGAACCGTTTCGGCCTCGGCGCCCGGCCCGACGAGCCGCCGCCGGCCGACCCGCAGCGCTGGCTGCTATCGCAGTTCGATAAGTACGAGCCGCTGCCTGCGCCCTGGAAGGCGGTGCCCCGGACGCCAGCCCTGGTGGATGCCTGGCTGGCGCAGCAGCGTGCGGCGCGGCAGGCGCCGGAAGGCCAGCGCGCCGGCATCCGCGAGGCCTACCTGCGCAAAGGCCGAGAAGAGTACGTGGCCGCGGCCGGCGCCCGCACCACCAGCGCGCTGCAGACATCCACGCCTTTCGTCGAGCGGCTGGTGCATTTCTGGTCCAACCATTTCGCTGTGTCGGTGGACAAGCTGCTGGTGGTGGGCCTGGCCGGCGGCTTCGAAGCCGATGCCATCCGCCCCAACGTCCTGGGCCGCTTCGAAGACTTGCTGCTCGCCGCCGTGCGCCATCCGGCGATGCTTCTCTACCTGGACCAGGCGCAGTCGATCGGGCCTGGCAGTCCCGCAGGCGCGCGCGCGCAAGAGCGCCAGCAGCCGCGCGGCCGAGGCCTGAACGAAAACCTCGCGCGGGAAATCCTGGAGCTGCACACGCTGGGCGTGCGCAGCGGCTACACGCAGGAGGACGTGACCGAATTCGCGCGCGCACTCACGGGCTGGACGCTCCCGGCCGATGACGGCGCCGCCACGGCGACCTTCCGCTTCGTGCCTGCCCTGCACGAGCCAGGGGCCAGAACGGTGCTGGGCCGCAGTTATGCGCAAGGCGGCGAGCAGCAGGGGTTGGGCATCCTCCACCACCTGGCGACCTCACCGGCAACCGCCCGGCACATCGCGCGAAAGCTCGCGCGCCATTTCGTTGCCGACGATCCGCCGCCGGCACTCGTCGAGCGGCTGGCTGCCACCTTCTCGCGCACCGGCGGTGACCTGCCCAGCCTGTACCGGGAACTGGTGGCGGCGCCCGAGTCATGGCAGGCCGCGGGCGCCAAGTTCAAGTCGCCGTGGGACTGGGCAATCTCGACCTACCGCGCCCTGGGGCGCGGCGAGGTGCCGGCCATGCAGTCGACCAGCCTGATGAACCAGCTCGGCCAGCCGGTGTGGCGGCCCGGCTCCCCCGCCGGCTACGACGACGGGGCCGCCACCTGGGCCTCGCCGGACGCGCTGCTGCGGCGCGTCGAGGTGGCGCAGCGCATCGCCACGCAGGCCGGCAACGCCATCGACGCCCGGGCGCTCGCGCCTCGGCTGCTGCCCGGCGGCGCCTGGGGCGAAGCCTCGGCCCGCGTGATCGCCCGCGCCGAAAGCGGCAGCACGGCGCTGGCCCTGTTGCTGGTTTCGCCCGAGTTCCTGAGGAGATAACCATGAGCCTTGACCGACGCCATTTCCTCGGAGCCACCGCACTGCTGGCCGCGCCGCGCGTCCTGTTCGCGCAGGCGGCCACCGAGCGGCGGTTCATCTTCATCATCCAGCGCGGCGCGGCGGACGGGTTGAACACCGTAATCCCGTACGCGGAGCCGGCGTATGCCAGCGCCCGAGGCGCGCTGGCCATCGACACCGCGAGCGCGCTGAAGCTGGACGGAAGCTTTGCCTTGCACCCGTCCCTGGCAAAGCTCCATGCCCTCTATGGCGCCGGCCAGGCCACCTTCTTCCATGCCGTGGCGTCCCCGTACCGCGAGCGTTCGCATTTCGACGGGCAGAACGTGCTGGAGACCGGCGGCAACGCGCCCTACCAGGTCAAGGACGGCTGGATGAACCGGCTGCTGGGCGTGCTGCCGCGAGGTGGCAAGCCGGCGGTGGCGTTTTCGCCCGGCGTGCCGCTGGCGCTGCGCGGCGCCGCCCTGGTGACTTCCTACGCACCTTCGGCGCTGCCGCAGGCGAACGAAGATTTGATGATGCGCGTGGAACAGCTCTACGCCGGTGACGGGCAGCTTCATGCCCTGTGGTCCTCCGCACTGGAGGCGCGCGGCATGGCCGGCGGCATGGGGGGCGGTGCGAACCGGCAGGACGCGGCAGCGCTGGGCCGGGTGGCGGCAGGCTTCCTGGCGCGCAGCGACGGCCCGCGCATTGCCATGATCGAGACCGACGGCTGGGACACCCACAGCGGACAGAACGCGCGCCTTGCCACTCAGTTGAGGCGCCTGGACAGCCTGGTCGAAGGGCTGCAGGAGGGGCTCGGGCCGGTCTGGGCGCAAACCGTGGTGCTGGTGGCGACCGAGTTCGGACGCACGGTGGCGGCCAACGGCACCGGCGGTACCGACCATGGCACCGGCGCGGTGGCCATGCTGGTCGGTGGCGCCGTGCAGGGGGGCCGCATCGTGGCCGATTGGCCGGGCCTGGCGCCCGCGCACCTGCAGGATGGCCGCGATCTGAAACCGACGCTGGCGCTCGACGCGCTGGTGGCTGCGGCCTGCGCCGAGAGCTTCGGGCTGGACCCGGAGCGGCTCAAACCTGTGCTGTTCCCGCACGGGGCGCCTGCCCAGGGTTTGACCAGGCTGCTGCGCGCCTGATGAGGCCGCGTCCGCTCAGCTGAATCAGCCCTTTGGCGCTCAGGGCCGCTTGCGGTTCTTCTGCACGATGGCCACGATGATCAGCCCGTAAGCGACCACCCGCACGATGTAGAACACCGGCTCGAGTTCGCTGGAGTTCACCAGCAGGCCGAGCGCGATGCGGTTGCCCGTCTCCAGCCAGAACGACAGTGCGAAGAACAGGAAGAACCGGTCCCGGGTGGTGCGCCAGAACCGGAAGAAGAAAAGGCCGGCCAGCAGCGAACCGCAAGCGATGGCCCCCGTCAGCATCTGGTTCATGGCTTCACTCCTCGCCCCAGATCAGCCCGTACAGCAGCAGCAGCACCGCCAGCAGGGCCGCCATCAGCCGCCAGGTGCTCAGGTCCACCTGCGTGGGAAACACCAGCTTGTCCGTCACCAGCAGGAAATTGTTTACCGTCATGGCGGCAAAGCACATCGCGCTCCAGAACAGGAGGCGGGCTTTGGTAGCGCGCCAGCCGCGCAGCAGCAAGACGAAGCAGGTGAGACTGGTGAACGCGCACAGCGAATAAACAATGGCAGCCATGTCAGGAGTCCTTGCGCCAGCGGAAGGCACCGGCAAATTGCTCGGCCCGCTTGTCCGTACGGGAGTGGATCAGGCTCGCGACCGTCACGATGTCGGCGGCGTAGTGGGCGGCGAGGTGGTCCATGAGCTGGGTGAGTTCCGGCGTGCCCGGCTTGTAGCCGAAGGCCACCGTGCTGCCCGACTGCTGCCGGCTGGCCAAACCCACCTCGCAGGCGGTCTCCAGCAGCGCCCTGACTTCGGCCTCGGGCAGGTAAATTCGCTGGGCCATGGCGGCCGCGGTCCAAGGCGTGCCCGGCTGGGCCCGCAGCAGCAACACCGCTTCCAGGTACGGCACCGAAGGCACGCTGGTCAGGATGAAGCGCCGCAGTTCGTCGGGCAGTTCGGGGCGGTTCAGGGCGGTCTTTCTTCGCAAACAGTGCCCGGCGTCACAAGGTCGAGCACCTGCGGATGCTAGACAGATTGCACCGCCGGATTTGTAGGACAACGCCGCCTGCTCATCCATAGTCTGTCGGATTTGTCCTACCCGCAAGCAGGCCTAAACCGACGACACTGCTGTCGCGTTCAGGCGCAGCCACCGCGCCCCGACCTCAGCAGTACCCCCTAGACCGGAGCCCCCATGGACCAGGCCGTTCACCCCACCACCAAGAAGAAAGCGTCCAAGGCCTCCAATGGCCTTGGGCCCATCCAGACCCGTTCCCTCGCCACGATAGATGCCGCCGAGGCGCGTTCGCGCCAGGTGCTCGCCGCCCTGATGGCGTTTTCGAACGGCGACTTCGAAACCCGCCTGCCCTCCGACTGGAGCGGCACCGACGCCCGCATCGCCGAAGCGTTCAACCAGACGATCACCAACGCAGCGCGGATCACCGGCGAGGCCGCACGGCTGTCCAACACCGTCGGCAAGGAAGGCCGCCTATCGCAGCGGATCACGGCGCCGGGCGCCATGGGCAGCTGGGCGACCCAGGTCGACTCCCTGAACACCCTGATCGACGACCTGGTGCGCCCCACCACCGACATTGCCCGCACCATCGGCGCGGTGGCCAAGGGCGACCTGGGCCAGTCGATGGAACTGCAGGTCGACGGCCGTGCGCTCAAGGGCGAGTTCCTGCGCTCGGCCAAGCTGGTCAACACCATGATCGAACAGCTCTCCGTGTTCACCTCCGAGGTGACCCGGGTGGCGCGCGAGGTGGGCACCGAAGGCAAGCTGGGCGGCCAGGCCAAGGTCAAGGGCGTGTCCGGCGTCTGGAAGGACCTGACCGACTCGGTCAACCAGATGGCCGGCAACCTCACGGCCCAGGTGCGCAACATCGCCGACGTGACGATTGCCGTGGCCAACGGCGACTTGTCCAAGAAGATCACGGTGGACGTGCGCGGGGAAATCCTTCAGCTCAAGGAAGCCACCAACACCATGGTGGACCAGCTGCGCTCATTCGCGTCGGAAGTGACGCGGGTCGCGCGCGAGGTGGGCACCGACGGCCGCCTCGGCGGCCAGGCGGTCGTGCCCGGCGTGGCCGGCACCTGGAAGGACCTGACCGACTCGGTCAACTCCATGGCCAACAACCTCACTTCGCAGGTGCGCAACATCGCGACGGTGACGACGGCCGTGGCCCGGGGCGACCTCTCCCGCAAGATCACGGTGGACGTGAAAGGCGAGATCCTGGAGCTGAAGGAAACCATCAACACGATGGTGGACCAGCTCAACGGCTTCTCGTCCGAAGTGACGCGGGTGGCGCGTGAGGTGGGCACTGAAGGCAAGCTGGGCGGCCAGGCGCAGGTGCCCGGCATTGCCGGCACCTGGAAGGACCTGACCGACTCGGTCAACTCCATGGCCTCCAACCTCACGGGCCAGGTGCGCAACATCGCCGGCGTGGCCACCGCCATTGCCAAGGGCGACCTGTCGTCCAAGATCACTGTGGAAGTGAAGGGCGAAATTCTTGCCCTGAAGGAAACCATCAACACGATGGTGGACCAGCTGAACGGCTTCGCGTCCGAAGTGACCCGGGTGGCGCGGGAGGTGGGTACCGAAGGCAAGCTGGGCGGCCAGGCGCAGGTGCCCGGCGTGGCCGGCACCTGGAAGGACCTGACCGACAACGTGAACTTCATGGCGTCCAACCTGACGGGCCAGGTGCGAAACATCGCCGACGTGACCACCGCCGTGGCCAACGGCGACCTGTCCAAGAAGATCACGGTGGACGTGCGCGGCGAGGTGCTGGAGCTGAAGAACACCATCAACACCATGGTGGACCAGTTGAACGGCTTCGCCTCCGAAGTGACGCGGGTGGCGCGTGAGGTGGGTACCGAAGGCAAGCTGGGCGGCCAGGCCCAGGTGCCCGGCGTGGCCGGCACCTGGAAGGACCTGACCGACTCGGTGAACTTCATGGCGTCCAACCTCACCGGCCAGGTGCGGAACATCGCCGAAGTGACGACCGCCGTGGCGCGGGGCGACTTGTCCAAGAAGATCACCGTGGACGTGCGCGGCGAGATTCTGGAGCTCAAGAACACCATCAACACCATGGTGGACCAGCTGAACGGCTTTGCGGGCGAAGTGTCTCGCGTGGCACGCGAGGTGGGCACCGAAGGCAAGCTGGGCGGCCAGGCGCAGGTGCTGGGCGTGGCGGGCACCTGGAAGGACTTGACCGACAACGTCAACTCCATGGCGTCCAACCTGACGGCCCAGGTGCGAAACATTGCCGACGTGGCGACCGCGGTGGCCAACGGCGACCTGTCCAAGAAGATCACGGTGGACGTGAAGGGCGAGATCCTGGAGCTGAAGAACACCCTGAACACCATGGTGGACCAGTTGAACGGCTTCGCCTCCGAAGTGACGCGGGTGGCCCGCGAGGTGGGCACCGACGGCAAGCTGGGTGGCCAGGCCCTGGTGCGCGGCGTGGCCGGCACCTGGAAGGACCTGACCGACAACGTCAACTCCATGGCCAACAACCTGACGGGCCAGGTGCGAAACATCGCCGACGTGACCACGGCGGTGGCCAAGGGCGACCTCTCGCGCAAGATCACCGTGGAGGTGAAAGGCGAGATCCTGGAGCTGAAGAACACCATCAACACCATGGTGGACCAGCTCAACGCGTTCGCATCGGAAGTGACGCGGGTCGCGCGCGAGGTGGGTACCGAAGGCAAGCTGGGCGGCCAGGCCCAGGTGCCCGGCGTGGCCGGCACCTGGAAGGATCTGACGGACAACGTGAACTTCATGGCGTCCAACCTGACGGGCCAGGTGCGAAACATCGCGGACGTGGCCACGGCCATCGCGCGGGGCGACCTCTCGCGCAAGATCACCGTGGAGGTCAAGGGCGAGATCCTGCAGCTCAAGCAAACCATGAACACCATGGTGGACCAGCTGAACGCGTTCGCCGGCGAAGTGTCGCGGGTGGCGCGTGAGGTCGGCACCGACGGCAAGCTGGGCGGCCAGGCCGCCGTGGAAGGCGTGGCCGGCACCTGGAAGGACTTGACGGACAACGTCAACTCCATGGCGTCGAACCTGACGGGCCAGGTGCGCAACATCGCGGAAGTGACGATCGCGGTGGCCAACGGCGACCTGTCCAAGAAGATCACCGTGGACGTGCGCGGCGAAATCCTGGAACTGAAGGAAACCATCAACACCATGGTGGACCAGCTGCGCTCGTTCGCCGCCGAGGTGAGCCGGGTGGCCAAGGAGGTCGGCACCGAAGGCCGCCTGGGCGGGCAGGCCGTGGTGCCCGGCGTGGCCGGCACCTGGAAGGACTTGACCGACAACGTCAACTCCATGGCCAACAACCTCACGGGCCAGGTGCGCAACATCGCCGACGTGGCCACCGCCATCGCCCGCGGCGACCTGGGCCGCAAGATCACGGTGGACGTGAAGGGCGAGATTCTCCAGCTGAAGGAGACCATCAACACCATGGTGGACCAGCTGTCCGCCTTCGCGTCGGAAGTGACGCGGGTGGCGCGGGAAGTGGGCTCCGAAGGCAAGCTGGGCGGCCAGGCGGTGGTGCCCGGCGTGGCCGGCACCTGGAAGGACCTGACCGACAACGTGAACTCGATGGCCTCGAACCTGACGGGCCAGGTCCGCAACATCGCCGAAGTGACCATCGCGGTGGCCAACGGCGACTTGTCCAAGAAGATCACGGTGGACGTGCGGGGCGAAATCCTTCAGCTGAAGGAAACCATCAACACCATGGTGGAGCAGCTGCGCTCCTTCGCGTCGGAAGTGACGCGGGTGGCGCGTGAGGTCGGCACCGAAGGCCGCCTGGGCGTGCAGGCCGTGGTGCCCGGCGTGGCCGGCACCTGGAAGGATTTGACCGACTCGGTCAACACCATGGGCGCCAACCTCACCTCCCAGGTGCGCAACATCGCCGAGGTGACCACCGCCGTGGCCCGCGGCGACCTGAACCGCAAGATCACGGTGGACGTGAAGGGCGAAATCCTGGAGCTGAAGAACACCATCAACACCATGGTCGACCAGCTCAACTCGTTCGCCGGCGAAGTGACGCGGGTGGCGCGAGAGGTGGGTACCGAGGGCAAGCTGGGCGGCCAGGCCGAGGTGTCCGGCGTGGGCGGCACCTGGAAGGACCTGACCGACAACGTGAACTTCATGGCCTCGAACCTGACCGAGCAGGTGCGCGGCATCGTGAAGGTGGTGACGGCCGTGGCCAACGGCAACCTGAGCCAGCGCCTGACGGTGCAGGCCAAGGGCGAGGTGGCGGCGCTGGCCGACACCATCAACGGCATGACCGACACGCTGGCCACGTTCGCCGACCAGGTGACGAACGTGGCGCGCGAGGTGGGGGTGGACGGCCGCCTGGGCGGCCAGGCCCACGTGCCCGGCGCCGCCGGTACCTGGAAGGACCTGACCGGCAACGTGAACCTGCTCGCGGCCAACCTCACCACGCAGGTGCGCGCCATCGCGGAAGTGGCCACCGCGGTGACCAAGGGCGACCTGACGCGGTCGATCCAGGTGGACGCCAAGGGCGAGGTGTCCGAGCTCAAGGACAACATCAACACGATGATTTCCAACCTGCGCGAGACGACCGAGTCGAACCGCGAGCAGGACTGGCTCAAGACCAACCTGGCGCGCTTCACCGGCATGCTGCAGGGCCAGCGCGAGCTGTCCACCGTGGGCAAGATGCTGCTGTCGGAGCTGGCGCCTCTGGTCCACGCCCACCAGGGAAGCATCTACCACAACAGCCACAGCAGCGAGGGCGCCACCGGCCTGGTGCTGCTCTCGAGCTATGCGCAAGCGGGCACGGTCAGGCTGGCGCCCAGCATCGCGCTGGGCGAAGGACTGGTCGGCCAGTGCGCCCTGGAAAACCGCCGCATCCTGCTGGCCGATGTGCCCACCGACTTCGTGAACATCACCTCCAGCCTTGGGCAGGCCCAGCGGCTGAGCGTGGTGGTGATCCCGGTGCTGTTCGAGAACCAGACCAAGGCGGTGATCGAGCTGGCCTCGCTGCACCCGTTCACCGACGTGAACCTGAACTTCCTGGACCAGCTGGCGCTGGGCATCGGCGCGGTGTTCAACACCATCGAAGCCACGATGCGGACCGAAGGCCTGCTGACGCAGTCGCAGCAGCTGACGGCGGAACTGCAGTCCCGGCAGGCCGAACTGCAACAGACCAACGAGGAGCTGGGCACCAAGGCGCGCCTGCTGGCGCAGCAGAACGAGGAGGTGGAACGCAAGAACTCCGAGGTGGAACAGGCGCGCCGCGCGCTGGAGGAAAAAGCGTCCGAGCTGGCGCTCACCTCGAAGTACAAGTCCGAGTTCCTGGCCAACATGTCGCACGAGCTGCGCACGCCGCTGAACTCGATCCTGATCCTGTCTCAGCAGCTGGCGGAGAACGCGCCCGGCACCCTCTCGCCCAAGCAGATCGAATTCGCCCGCAACATCAACTCCTCGGGCAGCGACCTCTTGAACCTGATCAACGACATCCTGGACCTGTCCAAGATCGAATCGGGCACGGTGAGCGTGGATGTGGAGGACATCTCCTTCGCCGGACTGCGAGACAGCATCGACCGCAACTTCCGCCACGTGGCCGAAGCCAAGAACCTGCCCTTCTACGTCCAGTTCGCCAACGACCTGCCGCGCTCGATGGACAGCGACCCCAAGCGGCTGCAGCAGATCCTGAAGAACCTGCTGTCCAACGCGGTGAAGTTCACCTCGCAAGGACAGGTGGAGGTGCGCGTGGGGCTGGCCACGGACGGCTGGTCACCCGACCATCCGGTGCTGAGCCAGTCGCAGCACGTGGTGGCATTCTCGGTGGAGGACACCGGCATCGGCGTTCCGCTGGACAAGCAGCGCCTGATCTTCGAGGCGTTCCAGCAGGCCGATGCCGGCACGTCGCGCAAGTACGGCGGCACGGGCCTGGGCCTGGCGATCAGCCGCGAGCTGGCGGTGCTGCTGGGCGGCGAGATCAAGCTGCAAAGCGTGCATGGCCAGGGCAGCACGTTCACGCTCTACCTGCCGCTGCACTACGCCGGCCCCGACTCGGCCACGGTCATGCGCAACACCAGGACTTCGGCGGACAGCCCGCCGGTCACCGTGCTGGCGCTGCCGGTTGCACGCGAGGAACACATCCCCGACGACCGCGACCAGATCATGCCCGGCGACACGGTCCTGCTCGTGATCGAGGACGATCCGCACTATGCGCGGATCCTGCTCGGGCTGGCCCGGGACAAGGGGTTCAAGGGCCTGGTCGCCACCAAGGGCACCATGGGCCTGTCGCTGGCACGCCAGTACAAGCCGTCGGCCATCTCGCTGGACATCTTCCTGCCCGACATGCTGGGCTGGACGGTGCTCAACCAGCTCAAGCTGGACCCCGAGCTGCGCCACATCCCGGTGCAGATCGTGACGCTGGAGGAAGAGCGCCAGCACGGCCTGTCGCACGGCGCCTTCGCCTACCTGGTGAAGGAGCCGACGACGTCCGGGCTGGAACTCGCGTTCGACCGCATCAAGGAATTCACAGTGCCGCGCGCGCGCCGGCTGCTGGTGGTGGAGGACAACGACATCGAGCGCGACGCCGTCACCGAGCTGCTGGGCTATGACGACATCGAAATCGTCGCGGCCAGCAACGGCGACGAAGCGCTGGCCGCGATGCACGACCAGGCGTTCGACTGCGTGGTGCTGGACCTGCGGCTGCCCGACATGACCGGCTTCGAGCTGCTGGAGCGCATGCGGGCGGAGCCGGCGCTGGCAGTCGTGCCGGTGGTGGTGTTCACGGGCAAGGACCTCAGCCAGGACGAACAGGCCCGCCTGAACTCGATGGCCAAGAGCATCGTGCTCAAGGACGTCCAGTCCCCCGAGCGCCTGCTCGACGAGACCGCCCTGTTCCTGCACCGCGTGGTGACGCAGCTGCCGGTGGAAAAGCAGGCCATGCTGGAGCGCCTGCACAACTCCAGCGAAGTGCTGCGGGGCCGCAAGGTGCTGGTGGTGGACGACGACGCGCGCAACATCTTCGCGCTGACCTCCGTGCTCGAAAACCACGAGGTGGAGGTCATCAGCGCCACCAACGGCCGCCAGGCCATCGAGATCATCCAGACCACGCCCCAGCTCTCCATGGTGCTGATGGATATCATGATGCCCGAAATGGACGGCTACGAAACGATGCGCGAAATCCGCAAGGAACCCCAGTTCCGCACCCTCCCCATCCTCGCGCTGACGGCCAAGGCCATGAAGGGCGACCGGGAAAAGTGCCTGGATGCCGGAGCCAGCGACTACATTTCCAAGCCTGTGAACACCGACCAGCTGCTCTCGCTGATGCGGGTCTGGCTGTTCCGCTAAAAAAAAGGCACCCCCGCGCCGTGAGAAATCCCCTTACCGACGACACCGCTCTCCTGGACGCGGCGGGGCCGGTCAACATCCTGATCGTCGATGACGAGCCCAAGAACCTCACGGTCCTGGAATCCGTCCTGAACGATCCGGATTACCGCCTGGTGCGGGCGCTGTCGGGCGACCAGGCGCTGCTGGCCCTGATGGCCCAGGAGTTCGCCGTGCTGGTGCTGGACGTCCGGATGCCGGGCATGACCGGTTTCGAGCTGGCGCAGCTGGTCAAGGAGCGCAAGCGGACCGCGCGCATCCCCATCATCTTCCTGACCGCCTACTACAACGAGGACCAGCACATCCTGGAAGGCTATGGCAGCGGCGCGGTGGACTACCTGCACAAGCCGGTCAATCCGTCCGTGCTGCGCTCCAAGGTCGCCGTGTTCGCCGAGCTGCACAAGAAGCGCCGGGCCCTGGAAGGCGCCAACCGGGCGCTGAAGGACCTGAACGAATCCCTGGACCGGCGGGTGACCGAGCGCACGACCGCGCTGCTGGAGAGCGAAGCCCGGCTGCTGGAGGCCAACCGCCGCAAGGACGAGTTCCTGGCCACGCTGGCCCACGAACTGCGCAACCCACTGGCGCCGGTGAGGAACGCGGTCGAGGTGCTGCGGCTGCGCGGGGTCGAAGGCGAGATGAAGTGGGCCTCGGAGCTGATCGACCGGCAGGTCAGGGCCATGAGCCGGCTGATCGACGACCTGATGGACGTCAGCCGGATCAACCAGGGAAGGATCGAGCTGCGGCGCGAGGTGGTCGACCTGCACGAGGTGCTGGCGGACGCCATCGAGACGACGCGCCCGTTGATGGAGGAGTCAAAGCACAGGCTGGATGTCCACCTGCCGGCGCACCCACTGCAGGTGAACGTGGACCGCACGCGCATGGCCCAGGCGTTCATGAACCTTTTGAACAACGCCGCCAAGTACACCGACCAGGGCGGTGTCATCGAGCTGCGTGCCAGCGTGAACGCAAACAAGGTCTTGGTGACCGTCAAGGATTCGGGGATCGGCATTCCCACCGATCACCTCGAGTCCGTGTTCGAGATGTTCTCGCAGGTGGAGACGGCCTTGACCCGCTCCCGCGGCGGACTGGGCATCGGCCTGTCGCTGACGCAGCGCCTGGTGCAGATGCACGGCGGCCGGGTCAGCGCCCGCAGCGCCGGCATGGCCACGGGCAGCGAATTCGAGGTCGAACTGCCGCTGGCGGCCGAGCAAAGGCAGGCGGCGGCGCCGGCAGTCGAGGCCCCGCAACCCGGCAACATCTCGGAGCTGCGGGTGCTGATCGCCGACGACAACCAGGACGCCGCCGACACCCTGTCGGTGCTGCTGGGCATGATGGGGCACTCGGTGCGCTATGTGAACGACGGCGAGGCCGCCGTCCAGGTGGCGCAGGAGTTCGACCCGCACCTGGTGCTGCTGGACATCGGCATGCCCAAGCTGAACGGTTACGAGACCTGCAAGCAGATCCGGGTGCTGCCGGGCGGCACCGGCCGCACGCTGGTGGCCGTGACGGGCTGGGGCCAGCCCGAGGATCGGCGCACCTCGAAAGAAGCCGGTTTCGACCATCACCTGGTCAAGCCGCTGGACTTGCAGGCCCTGTCGGGCCTGGTCGCCAGCCTGGCGCAGCGCACGGAGCAAGCGCAGTAGCCCGCCGAGAGCGGGGCGGCAACGTTTGCGCCAAAGTGTCACCGGCCGGCGCGGCTCGGCCGGGCGGCGCTAAGGTCACCCATGGACATGATCGCGCGCCAGGGCGGCATCCGGCCAACCTTCACCGACGGCCAGCTGGAGGCGCTGAAGTGGCTGGCGCTGGCGTCCATGTTCCTCGACCATGTCGGGCGCCACCTGCTGGGCTGGGGCCAGGACACCTGGGTGTTCGCGGGCGGGCGCCTGGCATTTCCGCTGTTCGCCTTCGTGCTGGGGATGAACCTCGCTCGCGAGGGTGAGCAGGCCCAGCGCTCGGCCCGTGTGGCTGGCCGGCTGGGCCTGTGGGCTGGCATTTCGGTGTTTCCTTCGGTGCTCGCCCGCGGCGATCCTCACGTGCTCAACGTCCTGGCCACCTTGTCGCTGGGCGCGGCCCTGTGCTGGACACTGGCCAGCGATCGCAGCCTGGCGCTGCGGCTGGCGGCCTGCATCGCCATCGCCCTGGCCTCGCAGCATGTCGAGTTCGGACTGGCGGGCGTCTTTCTGGTGGCCGCGGTCTACGTCTGGCGCAACGATGGCCAGGCCGGCTCGGCGGTGCTCGCCGCCGTGCTGTTCCTCGCCGTGGGGTGGCTGAACGCGTTCTTCGGCGGCGTGCCGGCGCTGCTGGGCACGCTCGCCTGCGTGCCGATCGCCTGGGCCGTCAGCCGGCTGCCGGTGCAGGCGCCCCGGCTGCAGCTGGCCTTCTACCTGGTGTACCCCCTTCACCTGGGGCTGATCGGCGTGCTGAAGGCGCTGGGCTGAACGGCGCGCTACCGGGAACCGCCGCCAGCCCGCTTCAGGTGCTTGACCAGGCTCTTGACGCCCCGTCCCGACCGTGAAGCCGCGCCGGCGCCATCGGACATGCCGGTGGGCGAAGAATCCAGCAATTCGGCCACTACCTCCAGCTCCTCCACCGCTCGCGCGACTTCGTGCTCGGCATGCTCGGTCTGCTTTCGCACGCCGGTGACTTGCTGCGCCACGGGTCCGTTTCCCGCGCTTTTCAACGTCCGGTTGGCCTCGGCGAGTTCTTGCTCCGCGCTGATGAGCCTGAGCCTGGCGCGCTCGGCTTTTCGCTTCGCGGCGGCGTTCAGGGACTGCTGTGAAAGTGCCATGCCTGCTTTGTAGTCGTATTCCCACAGGGCTCGACCATGCAACGCCGAGAGGCCTGATGGCCCAGCAAAAGCGCGCAAAACGCCCTGGTCGAGCTCCGGCGTGCGTGCGCGCCGCCTAAACTGGCGTGCACACCCCTTCCGCGCCCTGCCCGATGGCCCTTGACCGGTCCCGCATCCGAGCCCTCTGCTTCGACGTCGACGGCACCATTGCCGACACCGACGACCACTTGGTCGCGCAGATCGCTGCGGCCCTGGACGCGTTGCCGCTGGTGAGCGGGCGGCGTGCCGAACGTGTGGCCCGCCAGTTGGTCATGGGGGCGGAGACGCCGGTGAACTCGGCTTACGAGTGGCTCGACCGGATGGGCCTGGATGTACCGCTGTCCAGGCTGCGAGCCCGGCTGCGGGCGACCAAGGCGCGTGGTGCCGATCCGGCCCACACCCGCAACCCCGAAGCCGCCGACGAGGTGCCGCACGAGATGATGGCCGGTGTGCAGCAGATGCTGCGCACGCTGGCCAAGCACTACCCCATGTGCACCATCTCCACCGGCAGCGCGCCGCGCGTCGAACGCTTCCTGGAGCACTACGGCGTGCGCCCGCTGTTCGCGACAGTGGTGGGCGCCGAAACCACACGGCGAATGAAGCCCCATGCCGACCCCCTGCTGTTCGCCGCCAAGGCCATGAACGTGGAGCCCGTCGAGTGCCTGATGATCGGCGACACCACGGTGGACATCCGCTGCGGCCTGGCGGCCGGCGCCCAGACGGTGGGCGTGTTGTGCGGCTTCGGCACCGAAGACGAATTGCAGGCGGCGGGTGCAGGGATGATCCTGCGGACCACGTCCGACCTGCTCGCCGTGCTCGACCCGGCCGAGGACACGCTGGGCAAGACGGCCAGCCCCGAGCCGAAGCAGACTTAGGAGCCGGCGCCGAGCGCGGGCCACTCGCACGGACTAACCGCGGGGATGGTGCTGCGCGTGCAACTGCTTGAGCCTTTCGCGCGCCACGTGGGTGTAGATGGTGGTGGTGGAGATGTCGGCATGGCCCAGCAGCATCTGCACTGCGCGCAGGTCGGCGCCATGGTTGAGCAGGTGCGTGGCGAAGGCATGCCGCAAGGTATGCGGCGACAGCGGCACGGTGATGCCGGCGGTGCCCGCGTGCTTCTTGACGATGAACCAGAACATCGCCCGGGTCATGCCTTGCCCGCGTGCCGTGACGAACAGGTCTTCCGTCTGCTGGCCGGCCAGGATGGCGCCACGCGCCTGTTCCAGGTAGCGCAGCACCCAATCGAGCGCGACCTGGCCGAAGGGCACCAGGCGCTCCTTGCTGCCCTTGCCCATGACACGCAGCACGTTTTCCTGCAGGCTCAGGTTGAAGGTCTTGAGCGTCACCAGTTCGCTCACCCGCAGGCCGCTGGCGTACATCAGCTCCAGCATGGTGCGGTCGCGCAGGCCCAACGGCGTGTCGGTGTCGGGGGCGGCCAGCAGCGACTCGACCTGGGCTTCGGTGAGCGTGCGGATGTTGCGCACCAGGCGCTTGGGCGCCAGGATCTGCAGCGTGGGGTCGGCGTCGATCAGCCGCTCGCGCACCGCCCAGCGGAAATAGCGCCTGAACACCGCCAGCCGGCGTTGCGCCGAGCTGTTCTTGCCGCCCGAACGCACGGCGAAATACGCGTTCAGGTCTTCCTGGGCCGTTTGCTCGAGCGCCTTGCCGCTGCCGGCCAGCCACTGGCCGTACAGCGTCAGGTCGCGCCGGTACGCCGCCAGCGTGTTCCGGGAAAGGCCTTCTTCCAGCCAGAGCGAATCGATGAAGTCGTCGACGGAGGAGGTCATCGCGCAGAGCGCGGCTGAAGGACAAGGCGCCCTGGGCGCCTTGTTTTCGCCTGTTAATCCAGCTTCAATTTCGCGTCGGTCACGACCTTCTTGTAGACGTCGAACTCGGCGCGGATCTGCTGGGCGAACTGCTCGGGCGTGTTGCCGATGATGATGGAACCGGTGTCCTCGATGCGCTTGCGCACCGCCGGATCGGCCAGCGTCTTGGCCGCGGCGCCGTGCACCTTGTCCACCACGTCCTTGGGCAGGCCCTTGGGCCCGTAGATGCCGTAGTAGGCCATGCGGTTCACCGGTGTCAGCCCGACTTCCGCGAAGGTGGGCACATTGGGCAGCTCCTTCAGGCGCTGCGGTGCGGCCACCACGATCGGGATCAACCTGCCGTCCTTGATGAAGGGCAGCGCCGAGGGCAGGTTGTCGAAGATCATGGGCACCTGGCCCGCGACGGTGTCGTTCAGGGCCGGGCCGGCGCCGCGGTAGGGGATGTGGGTGACGAAGGTGCCCGACAGGTTCTTGTACAGCTCCATCTGCAGGTGGCCGATGCCGCCGGTGCCCGAGGACGAGTACGAGTAGCGGCCGGGAGCGCGTTTGAGTTCGGCGACGAAGGACTTGTAGTCCTTGGCCGGGAAGCTGGGATGCACCGCGATCAGGTTGGGGGTGGCCGCGATGTTGATGATGGGCGTGAAGTCCGTGGTCGGGTTGTACGGGATCTTCGGGTTGATGGCGGGGTTGGCGGCGGTGGTGGACACCGTGGCCATGCCCAGCGAGTAGCCGTCCGGCGCGGCGCGCGCCGTCTCGGTGGCGCCGATCACGCCGCCGCCGCCGGCCTTGTTTTCGATGATCACGTTCTGGCCGAGCGCCTTGCCCAGCGGGTCGGACATGACGCGGGCGATGATGTCGGTGGTGCCGCCGGGCGCGAACGGCACCTGCAGCTTGACCGGCTTGGTGGGATAGCCCTGGGCGAGGGCCGGCCCGGCGGCCACGGCGAGGGCGGCAGCGGACAGGGTGAGCCAGTAACGACGATTCATGGGGACACTCTCCTTGATGACGTGAAAGCCAAAAGACCCGTGCATCCTATAAGCAGAAGCGGTGCCGCGCTTTGTGGATTACACATAAGGGCTAACCCGGAGGGTTGGCGGGCCTCGGCTATCCTCGGCCGGTGAACTACGCCCAGCTGCTGTTCCCGGACTTCTCGCTGATCGTCTGCGGCTTTCTGGTGTGCCGCTACACCGCGCTGGACCGCACCGTCTGGAGCCAGGTCGAGAACCTGGTGTACTACTTCCTGTTCCCGGTGATGCTGTTCCACAGCATCGTGCGCAGCCCGCTGGACCTGGGGGCGGCTTCGGGGCTGATTGCCGCCGGGCTGCTGATGGGGCTGTCCGGCATTGCGATGGCCTACGCCCTGCCCTGCCTGCCCTGGCTGGGAAAGCGGCTGGACCGCCGCGAGCACGCGGCAGCCGCCCAGATCGCGTTTCGCTTCAACTCCTTCATCGCCCTCGCCCTGGCCGAGCGGCTGGCCGGGCCGCAGGGCTTGCTGCTGATCGCGGTGCTGATCGGCGTGTGCGTGCCCCTGTTCAACGTGGGTGCGGTCTGGCCCATGGCCCGGCACTCGCAGAGGGCCATGGGCGGTGCCCTGCTGCGCAATCCGCTGATCATCGGCACGGCCTGCGGGTTGGCGGCCAACCTGCTGGGATTCCAGATGCCGCCGTGGCTGGAGCCGACGGTCAGCCGGATCGGCGCGGCTTCCCTGGCCCTGGGCTTGATGGCCGCGGGCGCCGGGATGCAGCTGGGCACCCTTGCCCAGTCGCGCGTGCTGACGGCGTCGGTGCTGACCATCAAGCACCTGATGCTGCCGCTGGTGGCGTGGGCGCTGGTGAAGCTGTTCCGGCTGGATGCCACCCAGGCCGCGGTGCTGCTGGCCTTTTCGGCGCTGCCGACCGCGTCGAGTTCCTATGTGCTGGCGGCGCGTATGGGCTACAACGGCGCGTACGTGGCGAGCCTGGTGACGCTGTCGACGGTGCTGGGGTTGGCGAGCCTGCCGTTGGCGTTGGGGGTGTTGCGGTAGGGTTCAACCGATTCGCAGCTGCGCCTGTTCCTCGGCGGCCGCGCATCCCATCAAAGCCCAGGCGACGTGCTCGCGAACAAGTGCGCTGGAATGTTGGGCGCGTCGGGTGAGCGCGTCGCGAAGGGCCGGATCGTCGTGCGCGGCCAGGGCGTTGCCGATGGCGACAGCGATGTTGCGCAACCACCGTTCATGCCCGATCCTCCTGATCGGGGAGCCTTCGGTGTAACGCAGGAACTCCTCCTCGGTCCACGAGAACAGCTCCACCAGCTGCGCCCCGGCGAGCCCTTCCCGCTCATCGAAATCCGGCAAAGCGCTGCGCCCGGCGTACTTGTTCCACGGGCAGACCAGCTGGCAGTCGTCGCAGCCGTAGATGCGGTTTCCCATCAGTGGCCGCAGTTCTTCCGGGATCGGCCCGGCGTGTTCGATGGTAAGGTACGAGATGCACCGCCTCGCATCCACCTTCTGTGGCCCCACGATCGCGCCGGTGGGGCACACATCGGCGCAGGCGCTGCAGCTGCCGCAATGCGCCGTCACCGGCGGGCTCTCGGGCAGCGCCAGGTCCACATAGACCTCGCCCAGGAAGAACATCGAGCCCGCTTCGCGGCTCAGCACCAGCGTGTGCTTGCCGCGCCAGCCCTGGCCGCTGCGGGTGGCAAGTTCGGCTTCCAGCACCGGCGCCGAATCGGTGAAGACGCGGTGGCCGAAGGGGCCGATCTCCTGCGCGATGCGGTCGCTCAGTTTCTGCAGGCGCGAGCGCAGCACCTTGTGGTAGTCCCGGCCGCGGGCGTAGAGCGAGATCACGCCTTCGGTCGGGCGCTTGAGGCGGTCGAACTCGATGGCTTGCCAGTCATTCGGCGTCTCCGCGGGCAGGTAGTCCATGCGGGCGGTGATCACGCTCACCGTGCCCGGCACCAGTTCGGCGGGGCGGGCGCGCTTGAGGCCATGGGTTTGCATGTAGGCCATGTCGCCGTGACATCCGTTCTCCAGCCAGGCCAGCAGCCCCGGCTCGGCGGAGGACAAGTCCACCCCGGCGACGCCGATTTGGGAGAATCCGAGCTCACGGGCCCAGCGCCCCATCGCCGCCACCAGTTGAGGACCGTCGATCTGACCGCCATTGAACGTCACCCGCCGATTGTAGAAAGCACGAGCAGCTGGGCCGTCTGGGCGACGGAGGACGACACGCAGGCTTTTGCCCAAACGCTGGCGGCCTCGCCCGCCCTGGGCAACGCCTTCATCGAGCTGCATGGCGACCTGGGGGCGGGCAAGACCACCTTGGTGCGGCACCTGCTGCGCGCCCTGGGAGTGCAGGGGCGGATCAAGAGCCCGACCTACGCGGTGGTGGAGCCGCACGAGACCCTGCACTTTCCCGTCTGGCACTTCGACTTCTACCGCTTCAACGATCCGCGCGAATGGGAAGACGCGGGGTTCCGCGACCTTTTTGCAGCACCGGGATTGAAGCTCGCGGAATGGTCGGAGAAGGCGGGTGGGCTGCTGCCGGTGGCGGATCTGGTGCTGCGGATCGAGGCGCGGGCGGATGAAACCCGGCGCGTCGGGCTGCAGGCCCGCACGCGGTCGGGTCGGGAACTCCTGGAAGCTCTGGATTCCCGCCTTCGCGGGAATGACTGGGATGGGCGCGGGAGCGACGGCGCATGAGAAGGCGCGAACTCCTTCAAGGCGGCACGCTCGTGCTGCTGCTGGGCGCGGCGCAGATCGCGCGGGGCGCCACCATCCTGGCGGTGCGAGTCTGGCCGGCGCCGGACTACACGCGGGTCACCATCGAGTCCGATGGCCAACTCAGCTCGCGGCAGATCATCGTCACCAGCCCGCCGCGGCTGGCGGTGGACATCGACGGTATCGAACTGAACCCCGCACTGCGCGAGCTGGTGGCCAAGGTCCAGGCCGACGATCCCTTCATCGCCGGCATCCGTGTCGGCCAGAACGCGCCGGGGGTGATCCGGCTGGTGCTCGACCTGAAGCAGGCCGCCCTGCCCCAGATCTTCACGCTCCCCCCGGTGGCGGCCTATCAGCACCGGCTGGTGTTCGACCTGCATCCCTTGAACGCGGTGGATCCGCTGGAAGCGCTGATCGCGGAGCGCGTGAGGGACAGGCCGGTGGCGCCGCCCACGCCCGCAACCGACCCGCTGGGCGAACTGATCGCCAGACAGCAGGACCGGCCCCGGCTCTCGCCCGCCGCGCCTGCCGCGCCCGCACCGACCCCGGCACCGGCCCCGGCCCCGGCCAAGACCGACCGCCTGATCATCATCGCGCTGGACCCGGGCCATGGCGGTGAAGACCCGGGCGCGATCGGACCGGCCGGCACCCGCGAGAAAGACGTCGTGCTGCAGATCGCCCACCGCCTGCGCGACCGGATCAACGCGACGACCTTGAACGGCAACCCGATGCGCGCCTTCCTCACGCGCGACGCCGATTTCTTCGTGCCTTTGCAGGTGCGCGTGCAGAAGGCGCGCCGGGTGCAGGCCGACCTGTTCATGAGCATCCACGCCGACGCCTTCATGACACCCACCGCGCGCGGTGCCAGCGTGTTCGCGTTGAGCCAGGGCGGCGCCTCCAGTTCCGCCGCACGCTGGATGGCGAACAAGGAAAACCAGGCCGACCTGATCGGGGGCGTGAACGTGAAGACGCAGGATTTGCAAGTGGCCCATGCGCTGCTGGACATGAGCACCACGGCGCAGATCAACGACAGCCTGCGCCTGGGCGGCGCGCTGCTGGGCGAGATCGGCAACATGGGCGCGCGCCTGCACAAGCGGCACGTGGAGCAGGCCGGCTTCGCCGTGCTCAAGGCCCCCGACATCCCCAGCGTGCTGGTGGAGACGGCCTTCATCAGCAACCCCGAAGAAGAAGCCAAGCTCAGGAGCGAGTCCTACCAGGAACAACTGGCCGATGCCCTCATGCGCGGCATCAGCCGCTACTTCGCCAAGAACCCGCCGCTCGCGCGCACGCGGACGATGTGAGCGGGACGACAGGAGCTATCGGGGCTCTCCTACGCTCGCGCAAAGCCCTCCTGCCTACAGTTCATCCCACAGGCAGTCCGCGCCTTCTGCGGTCGCAATACTCAAGGTGAACGGTATGAAAAGCAAGATTCTCGCGGCCGTGGCGGCCGCTTCGATGATCGCCCTGACGGGCTGCGGCACGATGGACCGCCAGACCGCCGGCACGGTGGGTGGCGCTGCGGTGGGCGGCGTGCTGGGCAACGCCGTGATCGGCGGCCCGCTGGGCACGCTGGGTGGCGCAGCCGCCGGCGGCTACATCGGCAACCGCGCGACCGACCCCGCGCGTTGATCAAATCGGGTAGATCAGCGAGTTGAGCACCATCTCGCTGTCGTAGACGCAGCGCCGGCTCCTGAACTTCAGGCCCGCCGGCGTCCTCACGATCTCGTCGAGGTAACGGCCTACGTTGTAGACCTCGCTCGCATCGCCCGGCCGGGTGCGGAAGACCGCGTAGTGCGCTTGGGCCCTAACCAGGCCCCCGTCTTCCGCCAGCACCTGTGCCGGGCCTATCACGTGCCGCGTGTAATACGGCCCGTGGTAGATCGTCTGGGTGACGCCGTACACCCGGTCCTTCATCATTCCCTTGCTTTCCAGGGCGATCAGCGCCAGGGGCAGGCCGCGGTCGAAGTTCTCGCGGCCCTGCACGATGTACTGCGCGTCATCGACGAAGAACTCCGGCCAGTCGTCGAAGCGTTTTTCGTCCAGCGCGGCGGCGTAGGCGGCGTTGAGGGCATTGATCTCCAACTGCAGCATAAGGGCTTCGACAGGCTCAGCCCGAACGGGGGTGGGCTCGGCCCGAACGGCCCCCATCTCCGTTCGGCCTGAGCTTGTCGAAGGGCTTGCGGGGTGGTCGCTCACAGCGCCATCACCCTGCGCCAGTAGGCGTACATGCTGCGGATCAGCGTCTCGGTGACCATGTGCTCGGTGCCCCCGGTGCCGGTGCCCCCCAACTCGCAAAGGGTGCTGCCGCCCTCGCCCCACTGCTTGAAGCCGTCCTGGCTGAACTCGATCACCTCGCCGTCGTCCGCCGAGACGAAGCCGGCCGGCCCGAACAGGTTGGCCTGGCGCAGCCGGCGCCGCGTCATCTCGGGCGTGTCCTCGGCGAAGCCGAAATGGGTCCAGACGAAATCGAACTCGCCTTCGCCGCGCGGCACGATGTGGCGGGTGGACAGCGAGTTCACCTGCTGCTGGATGATCAGGCTCGGGAACAGCGTGATCATGGTCACCGTGGGCGTGATCTCGGCGCCGGGGTGGGACGGGTCGGGCACCTTCCACCAGGGCTCGGGCACCACGTCCAGCAGCCGGTCGTCGTTCAGCACCATGTTGGCCTTGAACGAGGTCACGCCTTCGGTCACGGTCTTGTTCTCGCCGCCTTCATTGCGTCTTGAAATCATCACCGCGTGCCTGCCATGTTCGTCCATCACCATGCGGCTTTTCTGGTCGGCGCGCCACAGCCCGAAGGTGACGAACCAGGTATGCAGCAAACCGGGGTGGTACGGGTCCTTGATGTTCTCCATCATCAGCTTCCAGTTGCCCGGAATGCGCTGGCGGTTGTAGCCCAGCAGGCTGAGCCGCCGGCCTGTCCTGAGCCCTGTCGAAGGGCCCTTGAAGATGCGGTCCAGCCACGGCAGGATCTGCGGCCCCAGGTAGCCGGCCAGCGGCTCGACGCTATCGCTGAAGGTGGCGAACACCAGGCCGTGCAGCACCTCCACCCGCAGCCGGGTCAGGCCGTGGGCCCGGAGGTCGAAGTCCGCCGGCATGCCGCCGTTGACGCAATCGCCTTCCTTGACGCCGTCCTTGAACGGCAGGCCGGCCAGTTCGCCATTGAGCTTGTAGGTCCACTGGTGGTAGGGGCAGACGAAGCTGCGGGCATTGCCGTGCGGCTGCTGGCAGAAGCGCACCCCCCGATGGGCGCAGCGGTTCTCGACCACGCGGATGCCGTGATCGGTGCCTCGGTCCCGGGGCGCCACGCGATCGCGCACCAGGATGAGCTGGCGCTCGCCGATCCAGCTGAGCTTGAAATCACCTGTGTTCGGGACTTCGATCTCCAGCCCGACGTAGCTCCAGTGCGGGCCGTAGAAGATCTTCTCCAGCTCCTGCTGGTACAGCTGGGCGTCGGTGTAGGCCCAGAAGGGCACGCGGCTGGAGCCGGGCTGGCTCCAGCGGGAAAGCGTCTGGGGAGCGTTCATGGCGGGGTCTCCTGCCGCCAATCATAAGCATTCTTATCAATGCCGGGCGGGTCGCGCTCGCCAAGGTGAGCGGCGTGCCGCGCCCGCCGCTCAGCCCTGCGCGGGCGCGACCACCTTGCTGCGCCGCGCCTGCCAGGCCCCGGCCAGCACGATCAGGCCGGGGATCAGGATCATGGCCCAGATGATCTTGTCCAGGTGCAATTTGACCCAGGGGATGCTGCCCAGAAAATAGCCCGCCGTGACGATGCCCATCACCCAGATGAAGGCGCCGGCCACGTTGTAGGCCGTGAACTTGGTGCGCGACATCTCGGCGACGCCGGCCACGAACGGCGCGAAGGTGCGCAGGAAAGGCGCGAAGCGGGCCAGGATGATGGTGATGCCGCCGTACTTCTCGTAGAACGCGTGCGCCTGGTCGAAGGCCTGGCGGTTGAAGTAGCGGGACTGCTCCCACTGGAACACCTTGGGCCCGAAGTAGCGCCCGATGGTGTAGTTGCACTGGTCGCCCAGGATGGCGGCGGCCAGCAGGACGGCGCACGCGACCGGGTAACTCATGAAGCCGACGCCGCACAGCGCACCCACCACGAACAGCAGCGAATCGCCCGGCAGGAACGGCATGACGACCACCCCCGTCTCGACGAAGATGATCAGGAACAAGAGGGCGTAGACCCACAGGCCGTAGGTGCGCACGAACATCTCGAGGTGGACGTCCACGCGCAGGATGAAGTCGACGAGGAAGGCGATCAGTTCCATGGCGGCCGATTATCCCCGCCCCCTAGAATCGATGGGGTGAACGCAGTGCTCCATTCGGACCATCGCCGCCCCATCCGGGAGCTGCCTGATGAACTCATCAGCCAGATCGCGGCGGGCGAGGTGGTGGAACGTCCCGCCTCGGTGGTGCGTGAACTGGTCGACAACGCCCTCGATGCCGGCGCCACCCAGGTCACGGTGCGGCTGCTCGCCGGCGGCGTGCGCCTGGTGTCCGTGGAAGACGACGGCGGCGGCATTCCGCGTGAAGAACTGCCGGTCGCGTTGCGCCGGCACGCCACCAGCAAGATCGAAAGCCTGGCCGACCTGGAATCGGTGGGCACCATGGGCTTTCGCGGCGAGGCGCTGGCCGCCATCGCTTCCGTGTCCGAACTGAGCCTGCTCTCGCGCTGCCCCGGCCAGCCCAGCGCCTACCAGCTCGATGCCCGCACCGGCGAACTGCGGCCCGCGGCACGGGCGGTCGGCACCACGGTGGAGGTCAAGGAGCTGTTCTTCAGCACGCCGGCGCGCCGCAAATTCCTCAAGACCGACGCCACCGAACTGGCCCATTGCCTGGAGGCGGTGCGCCGCCACGCGCTGGCCCGGCCCGAAGTGGGCTTTGCGATCTGGCACGAAGGCAAGCTGGTGGAGCAATGGCGGCCCGCCTCGCGCGACCAGCGCCTGGGCGACGTGCTGGGCGAAGCGTTCGTGGCGCAGAGCGTGGCGGTGGACTACAGCGCCGGGCCGCTGCGCATCACCGGGCGCGCCGGCATCCCGGATGCGGCGCGCTCGCGCGCCGACCAGCAGTACAGCTACGTCAACGGCCGCTTCGTGCGCGACAAGGTGCTCACGCACGCGGCCCGCAGCGCCTACGAGGACGTGCTGCATGGCCATCGCCAGCCGGTGTACGCGCTGTACGTGGAGATCGATCCGGCGCGGGTGGACGTGAACGTGCACCCGACCAAGATCGAGGTGCGCTTCCGGGACAGCCGCGAGGTGCATCAGGCGGCGCGGCATGCGGTGGAGTACGCGCTCGCCGCGCCGCGGGCGCGGCAGGCCGCCGATGCCCCGGCTTCAGATGACAATGTGCCTGCAGCCCGCATGGAATGGGCGCAGCCTGCTATGAATTTCGAAGCGGGGAACCGGGTGTCGGAGCTGACGGCGCTCTGGGCGCCCTCCTCCGCCGTCCGCCCTGAGCCTGTCCTTCGACAAGCTCAGGATGATCGGATTGGAGGGGCTTCGACAGGCTCAGCCCGAACGGATAGTTCGTCGCTCCCCCAAGGCGACTGGCCGCTGGGCCGCGCCATCGCGCAGTTGCAGGGCATCTACATCCTCGCCGAGAACCGCCAGGGCCTGGTGATCGTGGACATGCACGCGGCGCACGAGCGCATCGTCTACGAGCGGCTGAAGTCGCAACTGGACACGAGTCGAATCGCCAGCCAGCCGCTGCTGATCCCGGCCACCTTTGCCGCCACGCCGCAGGAAGTGGCGGCCGCCGAGGCCAACGCGGACACCTTGGGCACGCTGGGCCTGGAGATCACGCCCTTTTCGCCCAAGACACTGGCCGTGCGCGCCGTGCCCACCAGCCTGGTCCAGGGTGACGCCGTGGAACTGGCCCGCGGCGTGCTGGCCGAACTCGGGCAGCACGACGCCAGTACCGTGGTGCGGCGGGCCCGCGACGAGATTCTCTCCACGATGGCGTGCCACGGCGCGGTGCGGGCCAACCGCCAGCTCACGCTGCCGGAGATGAATGCCCTGCTGCGGCAGATGGAGGAGACCGAACGCTCCGACCAGTGCAACCACGGCCGCCCCACCTGGCGCCAGCTCACGGTGCGGGAACTCGATGCGCTGTTCCTGCGGGGGCGCTAGCATGCCGTTGTTGCCGCGCAGGCGGCAAGCTATTCAGCGAAACTTTCTCCGGCTCAGCCAGTCCATCCCCGTCATGAAACGCTGGATCCTCCTTTTCGCGGCCGCCCTGGCCACCGCCCTGTCGCTGGGCTGCTCCACCCTCGACCAGCAGCAGCGCGCCTGGATCTTCCAGCCCAGCGACCGGTCCTGGGGCGGCAGCGCCAGCCAGGCCGAAGGCATGGACGACGTGTGGGTCGAGTTCAAGTCCAAGGTCACCGGCGAAGCGGTCAGATTGCACGGCTTGTGGCTGGCCGCCGACAAGCCCGCGGAGGAATCCCCGGTGATGCTGTACCTGCACGGCGCCCGGTGGAACGTGGCTGGCTCCGCGGGCCGCATCCGGCGCATGCAGGAACTGGGCTTTTCGGTGCTGGCGATCGACTACCGGGGCTTCGGCAAGAGCAGCGCCGGCCTGCCGTCCGAAGAGATGGCCTATGAAGATGCGCGCCAGGCCTGGGACTGGCTGGCCGCGAAATACCCGCAGCGCCCGCGCTACGTGTTCGGCCACTCGCTGGGCGGCGCCATCGCCATCGACCTGGCGGCCAAGGTCGACGACGAGCAGGGCACCATCGTCGAGGGCACCTTCACCTCGATCCCGGACGTGGCCAGCAGCTTCAAGTGGGGCTGGCTGCCGGTGGGGCCGCTGATCACCCAGCGTTTCGAATCCATCAACAAGGTCAGCAAGATCGGCTCGCCGCTGCTGGTGGTGCACGGCGCCGCCGACAACCTGATCAAGAGCGACCTGGGCCGGCGCCTGTACGACGCGGCCAGCGGCAAGAAGCATTTCCTGCTGGTCGAAGGCGGCTCGCACTACAGCACCATGTGGGTGGGCCAGGGCAAGTACCGCGAGGCTTTGACCCAGCTGTTCAGCCTGAAGTAGCGTCCTACCCCCCGGTTGCGCGGCGCGGCTTTGAACCTCGCGCGGGCGTGGCGATACCTGTGTCTGCTACGCTTGCCCGCGATGTCCGCCGCCCCATCGCAAGCCCCGCGCGTGATCGCCCTGGCCGGCCCCACCGCGTCGGGCAAGACCGATGCCGCGCTGGCCCTGGCGGCGCGGTTCGGCGCCGAGATCATCAGCGTCGATTCGGCCCTGGTGTACCGCGGCATGGACATCGGCACCGCCAAGCCGAGCGCGGACCAGCTTGCCGCCGCCCCCCACCATCTCATCGACATCCGCGACCCGCGGCAGGCCTACAGCGCGGCGGAGTTCGCCGCCGATGCGACGCGGCTGGTGAGCCAGGTCAATGCACGCGGCCGGCTGGCGTTGCTGGTGGGCGGCACCATGCTGTACTTCAAGGCCCTGTTCGAAGGGCTGGACGCGATGCCGGCGGCACATCCCGAGATCCGCGCGAAGATCGAAGCCGAGGCGGCCGAGCGCGGCTGGCCGGCCTTGCACGCGGAGCTTGCCGTGCACGATCCCGTGACGGCCGCGCGGCTGGCGCCCGCCGACGCGCAGCGCATCCAGCGCGCCCTGGAAGTGCTGCGGGCCACAGGGCGGGCCCTGAGCAGCTTCCATGCTACAAAAAATGCAGCTGAATGCGGCGGCGCATGGCGGGCTGTGGCACTTTTTTCCCTGGAACCTGAAGACCGGTCCTGGCTGCACGAACGCATCGCCCGCCGGTTCGACGCGATGCTTGCCAGCGGCTTCCTCGATGAAGTGCGCAGCTTGCGCGCGCGCGGCGACCTGCACGCCGGCCTGCCCAGCATGCGCTGTGTGGGGTATCGGCAGGCCTGGGAGTTCCTGGACGCGCGCGAAGCGCACGGCCTGGACGCGCACGAAGCGCACGAAGCGCACGGGCCCGCCGGCCCCTGGACGCTGCAGCTACTGCGCGACAGGGGCATCTTCGCCACGCGGCAGCTGGCCAGGCGCCAGCTCACCTGGCTGCGCGGCATGCCGCAGCGCCGCGTCATCGCTTGCGACCGCCCCGATGCGATCGCGCAGCTGCTGCGCCAGGCAGCGCCCTGGGCGGCATGACGAACCCGGCCCTGCTCACCGTCGACGCGCTGGCCAAGCGCTATGGCAGCGTGCCTGTGTTCGAGAACGTTTCGCTCGAGGTCGCGCCGGGCGAGTTCGTGGCCATCGTCGGCGAGTCGGGCGTGGGCAAGTCGACGCTGCTCAACTGCATCGCGGGGCTGGATGACTGGGACGAGGGCCGCATCGTGCTGGACGGCCAGGACGTCGGGAAGCTGGACGACACGCAGCTGGCGCTGCTGCGCCGGCGGCACATCGGCTTCGTGTTCCAGGCCTTCCACGTGCTGCCGCACCTGGACGTGGCGCAGAACGTGGCCTTGCCCTTGATGCTGCTGGGGCGGCACGATCGGGCTCAGGTCGACGGGACGCTGACCGCGGTGGGGCTGGAGGGACTGGGCGCGCGGCTGCCGCAGCAGCTCAGTGGCGGCCAGTTGCAGCGGGTGGCGATCGCGCGCGCCCTGGTGCACCGGCCCGCGCTGCTGCTCGCGGATGAACCTACGGGGAACCTGGATCCGTCGACCGCGGCGCGCGTGCTCGACCTGCTGGTCGCCCAGACGCGTCAGCAGGGCTCGGCGCTGGTGCTGGTGACCCACTCGAAGGCGGCTGCCGAACGCGCGGATCGTGTCCTGAGCCTGACCGGCAGCGGGATCGCCCGGGTGGCCTGAGGCGGCGTCAGCGCTTCTTGGCGGCAGGCTTGCGTGGCGCGGGCGCGGCGGACGCGTGCTGATCCATGAACTCGCGGATCAGCCTGCGCATGACCTGCGAAGGTGTCATGTCCTGAGCGTGGCAAAGCTTTTCGAAAGCCAGCTTCTTGGCCGGGTCGATGAGGACGGTGAGCCGGGCGGTCTTGTTCTCCATGAAGGCAGCCTCGATGTTAATCAAATTCTAATTGAAGATTTGATCGAAGGGGGCCGGGAGAGTGCCGCAAAGAAATGCATCCGGTGATACCGGATAACGCAGTGCCAGCGCGGGCTACTTGCGTTGCTTCTTCTTGCGCGGAGCGGCGGTCTTGTACTCCACGCCGTGCTTCTCGAGGTATTCGCGGATCAACTGCCGGATCATCTGGGAGGAGGTCACATCCTGCGCAGCACACAGCTCATCGAACGCCTTCTTCCGCTCAGCATCGATAAGTATGGTGAAGCGCGCTGCCTTGTCTTCCATTCACAAGCCTACACAGGTTAATAACATGATAATACTATGCACCTGTGCGGCAAGCTCCATGGGTAGTACCCTGCCAACCATCGCGGCAGGCGGTTTTCGCCCATGGCGGGCTCCGGTGTGCTGAGCGGCTTGTAGGCGCACACGCGGCGCGGCGCGACGGTTGCAGCTTCTACAGCACTTCCCGATGTTTTCCTACAGCCGCGCCACCCCGGCGCTTCCATGATCGGGAACTCAATCGAAGGAGCACCTCCCATGCCAAGCACCCGTTCCGCCAAAGACGCCTGCGACCTGCTTGACGCCGACCACAAGGCCGTCAAGAAGATGTTCAAGGAGTTCGAAGAACTCACCGGATCCCGCGCCCGCAGCGCCGCGCAAAAGAAGATGGACCTGGCCCGCCAGATCTGCATGGAGCTGACGGTGCACGCGCAGCTCGAGGAAGAGATCTTCTACCCGGCCGTGCGCCAGGCGATCAAGGACACCGACCTGCTGGACGAGGCGGAAGTCGAGCACCAGAGCGCCAAGGACCTGATCGCGCAGATCCAGGAAGCGACCGAGCCGGACGAAAAGTTCGAGGCCAAGGTGAAAGTGCTGGGCGAGTACATCGACCACCACGTCAAGGAAGAGCGCGGTGAACTCTTCCCCAAGGCGCGCGCGGCCCGCAAGCTGGACCTGATCGCGATGCGCGAGGAGATGGAGACCCGCAAGGAAGCCTTGATGGCGGAAATGGGAGCGATGGCCTGATCACGGTCCTGGCGCCTCAGCGGCGCCAGTACTCGTAGCCCCAGGCCGGCGCCAGAGCGGCCTTGCGGTACAGCCGCAGGGCCGTTTCGTTGCCCTGCTCCACCTGCAGGAACACCCGCCGCAGGCCGCGGCGCAGTGCCTCGCGGCCCAGCGCTGCCAGCACACGGCTGGCCAGCCCTCGACCCCGAAAGCCCGGCACGGTCCGCATGCCATGGATGCCGCACCAGCCCTGGCTGAAGCACCCCAGCCCCACCGCCGCCACCTGCCCGTCGAGGCGGACGCTGGCGAACACCGAATCGCGTCCGCGCCGCAGGATCGCAAAGCGGCTGGCGCCATCCACCGGATCGAAGCCCTGCCCCATGAACGCCGCGCCCCAGCCGGCGTGCAGGCTGGGGTCCAGCGCCACGCCTTCGGGCTCGGCCAGCAAGGCCAGGCCGTCGAGCGGCCCGGCCAGGGTGAAGGTGGGTTGCCCGGCGCGCCAGCCGCGGGCAGCCAGTGCCGCACGCACGGCATCGAACGCGCCCAGCTGCGGCAGACGGAACACCGCCTGCAGGCCCCGTGAGGCATAGCGCGCCTCGATCGCCGGCAGCACCTCCACGTCCGCGCTTCGGTGCTGCAGGGGGGCGGCACTGTGCGCGCGGCCCACGGTGCCGTCGTCCAGCGCCAGCAGCCAGCCACCGAGTTCCACCAGCTGTTGCGGCGGCAACGCCGCCAGCGTGGCGCGCTCCAGGGATTCCACGTCGATCTGCATGCGTCCATCGTAGCCGCCGCACAATGACGCATGCTCGTCCTGCTGCGCACCTTCTCCTGGCAGGAACTGCGCCACCACCCCTGGCGCAACGCCGCCGCCGTCGGCGCGGTGATGCTGGGCGTGGCGCTGGCGTTCTCGGTCCACCTGATCAACGCCTCGGCCCTGGGCGAGTTCTCCAGCGCGGTGCGCTCGGTCAACGGCCAGCCCGACCTGGAACTGCGGGCCGTGCAAGGCGGCTTTGACGAAAACCTGTTCGCGCGGGTGGCCACGCACCCGGGCGTGGAAGTCGCCAGCCCGGTGCTGGAACTGAGCACGCTGGCCTCCGCCGAGGGCAGCGCCCGCCAGGCCCTGCGCATCGCGGGCGTCGACGCGCTGGTGGTGGCAGCCCTGGCACCCGCACTGATGCCGATGCCGGGCGAAGGCGCCGACCGGATGGCGCTGTTCGCGCCGGGCACCGTGTTCCTCAATCCCGCGGCGCGCCAGCTCTGGCCCCAGCCGCGCATCGCGCTGCAGGCCGGGCTGGCGCTGCGCGAAGCGGCCGTGGGCGGCACGGTGGCCGCCGGTGGCGGACCGCTCGCCGTGATGGACATCGCCGCCGCGCAGGACTTGTTCGGCCGCGCCGGCCAGCTCTCGCGCATCGACCTGCGCCTGAAGCCGGGCACGGACCGCGGCGCCTTCCTGCAGTCCCTGCGCCTGCCCCCCGGAGTCACGGCGGCCCAGCCCGCAGACGCCGCCGAGCGCGTGAGCAATCTCTCGCGCGCCTACCGCGTCAACCTCACCGTGCTGGCGCTGGTGGCGCTGTTCACCGGGGCGTTCCTGGTGTTCTCGGTGCTCTCGCTCAGCGTGGCGCGGCGGGCCCAGCAGCTGGCGCTGCTGGGCGTGCTGGGGCTGGACGCGCGCCAGCGGCTGCGGCTGGTGCTGGCAGAGTCGGCGCTGCTGGGCCTGGCCGGCAGCGTGCTCGGCGTGGCGCTGGGCGGCGCCCTGGCGGCCTTGGCGCTGCGGCTGCTGGGAGGCGACCTGGGTGGCGGCTACTTCGACGGCGTGGCGCCGCAGCTGCAGTGGAGCAGCCCGGCCGCCCTCGGCTACGGCCTGCTCGGCGTGGTGGCCGCCGCCGCCGGCGGCTGGCTGCCGGCGCGCAGCGCGCAACGGCTGCCGCTGGCGCAGTCGCTCAAGGGGCTGGGCGCTGCCGGCCGCACGGGCCGCCGCCAGTGGCTGGGCCTGGTCCTGGTGGCGGCGGCGGCGCTGATGGCCCTGGCGCCGCCGGTGGGCGGCATTCCGCTGGCTGCCTACGTCTCGGTGGGCCTGCTGCTGGTCGGCGGCATCACGGCCCTGCCCGCGGGCGTGGGCCTGCTGTACGACCGGCTCGCGCCGGCGCTGGCGCACCGGCTGCTGCCGCTGCTGGCGGTGGAGCGCGCCCGCCGCGTGCGCGAGACGGCAGCCGTCGCGGTGAGCGGCGTGGTGGCGTCGCTGGCCCTGGCCGTGGCGCTGACCGTGATGGTGGCCAGCTTCCGCGACTCGGTCAGCCGCTGGCTGGACGTGGTGCTGCCGGCCGACCTCTACGTGCGCACCGCCACCAGCACGTCCGCCGGCGACACCGCCTTCCTGGCGCCCGAGTTCGTGCAGGCGGCCGCCAGCACCCCCGGCGTGCAGCGCACGTCCACGCAGCGCGTGCGCTCGCTGCAGCTGGATCCGGCGCGGCCCGCCGTCGCCCTGCTCGCCCGCCGCATCGACGACCCGGCGCGCAGCCTGCCTCTGGTGGGCGACCCGCTGCCGGTGCCGCCCGGGCGCATCGCCGTGTACGTCAGCGAGGCGATGGTGGACCTGTACGGCGCCCGCACCGGCAGCGCCCTGCCCCAGCTTTCGGATGCTTTTGGGCCGCCAGCCCGCTCGCAGCAAGCGCAACCAGCTCCTTTTTTTGTAGCAGGCGTGTGGCGCGACTATGTCCGCCAGTCCGGCGCCGTGCTGATGGACCAGGCCGACTACGAACGCCTTACCGGCGACCGGCGCGTCAACGACCTGCAGCTATGGCTGGCGCCGGGCGCCGACGCAGAGCAGGTCCAGCGGTCCCTGCGCTCGCGCGCCGGCGCGGCGGGTGCCTTGCTGGAGTTCGCCTCGGCGCGGGAAATCCGCGCCGTGTCGCTGCGCATCTTCGATCGCAGCTTCGCCGTCACGTACTGGCTGCAGGCGGTGGCGATCGCCATCGGCCTGTTCGGCGTGGCGGCGAGCTTCAGCGCGCAGGTGCTGGCGCGGCGCAAGGAGTTCGGGCTGCTGGCCCACCTGGGGCTGACCCGGCGGCAGATCCTGGGCGTGGTCGCCGGCGAGGGCGCGGCCTGGACGGTGATCGGGTCCCTGGCCGGGCTGTTGCTGGGGCTGGCGGTGGCGGTGGTGCTGGTGCATGTGGTCAACCCGCAGAGCTTCCACTGGACCATGGACCTGCTGGTGCCCTGGGATCGCTTGCTGCTGCTGTGCGCCGCCGTCATCGTCGCGGGCACGGCCACGGCCTGGCTCTCGGGGCGCGCCGCGGCCGGCCGCGGCGCGGTGCTCGCCGTGAAGGAGGACTGGTGATGCTGCGCCGCCGCCCCCTGCTGCTGCTGGCCGGCCTGGCGCTGGCCGGCCCCTCGCCGGCGCTGCCGCCCCGCACCCTGGCCTTTGCGCGCGACCACGGCGCGCATCCCGACTTGCGCACCGAGTGGTGGTACGTGACGGGACGCGTGGAGTCCGCCGGCCGCGAGTTCGGCTTCCAGGTCACGTTCTTTCGCACCCGCGTCGATGCGACGCAAGGCATGGCGTCGCGCTTTGCCGCGCGCCAGCTGCTGTTCGCGCACGCGGCCGTGACCGACGTGGCGGGGCGCCGGCTGTGGCACGACCAGCGCATCCTGCGCGAGGGCTTCGAGGTGGCGCAGGCCTCGCGCGAGGACACCGACCTGCGGCTGCGCGACTGGACCCTGCGGCGCACGGGCGAAGGCTACGAGGCGCGGATCCAGGCGCGCGAGTTCACCCTCGACCTGCGCTGCCGGCCCACGCAGCCGCTGCTGCTGCAGGGCGACCGCGGCCTTTCGCGCAAGGGCCCCGAGCCGGCGCAGGCGAGCTACTACTACAGCCAGCCGCAGCTGGCCGTGGCCGGGCGCATCGCCCTGCAGCAACGCAGCTTCGAGGTGACGGGCAAGGCCTGGCTGGACCACGAATGGAGCGAGGCGCTGCTGCATCCCGAGGCCTTGGGCTGGGACTGGATCGGCATGAATCTGCACGACGGCAGCGCCCTCACCGCGTTTCAACTGCGGCGCGCCGATGGCAGCGCGTTGTGGGACGGCGGTTCGTTCCGCAGCCCGGGCGGAGCGCCCTACATCTTCAGCCGCGGCGAGACGGTGTTCAGCCCGCAGCGGGTGTGGACCAGCCCGGTGTCGCAGGCCAGCTATCCCGTCGAATGGATGATCCGCACGCCGGCGGATTTCTACACCGTGCGCGCGGTGCTGGACAACCAGGAACTGGACAGCCGTGCATCGACCGGCGCCATCTACTGGGAGGGCCTGTCGCAGCTGGTCGACAGCAACGGCCGCGAAGTCGGGCGCGGCTATCTGGAGATGACGGGGTACGCGCAGCGGTTGCGGCTGAGTTAGTCCCGGTCCCCGCGCCCGGGCTGGCGCCACGCCGGTGGGTTTGTGGCGCCAGCCATCCGGGTGATGGCGAAACAGTGGGACACCACGCCAGGCCGCGACTTTGCGACTTGCGCTGACAGCATGCAGCGCCGCCGTGCGGGATCATTTTTGGCATGCGCAGCCTGCTCAGCCACCTGCTCCCTGCCCTGACCGCGGCGGGCCTGCTGGCGTGGGGCGCCAGCCAGGCGCAGGACCGTGCTGCCGGCGGCGCACTGCCGCCGGTCACCATCTCCGGCAAGGCGCTGCGCGACCCGGTGGAGAAGTCCTACCGGCGCATGGTGCGCGGGATGGAGCTGTTCGAGCGCAACCGGGCGATGGCGCCGCAGGCCGCCTTGCGCTTCAAGCTGCTGCCGCGCAAGCGCGACACCAACTTGAACGATCTCGACCTCCACGTGCTGGGCACGACGGTGGAGATCCCGGTCGCGGTGGCTGCGGACCAGACGTTCACGCTGCCGCGCGACGCCAAGGCGCTGGCCGAGAATGCCGTGGTGTCGCCTGATCGCAAGGCCCTGACCATGACCTGGCGGGCCGACATCCGCACGCCCGGCCTGCCGCCGAACACGCGCCGCCTGGGCGACCTGCGGCTGGAGTGCCAGGTGGGCATGGAGGCCGGTCTGATCTCCAACAGCCCCTCGTTCATCACGCAGCTGTTCGGCGCACCGTCGAACACCCCGGCCTACTGCAACACCCCGGACAACCGCTACCTGTTCTTCGCGGACCAGCCGGTGTTCGGCGTCACGCTGGTCTCGGGCGCGCGGCGCGAGAGCGTGCGCGTCGGCCGGCTGTACGCCTCCGCCATCGACGAGCCGAACTTGAAGAGGGAGCTGCCGTACTGTGACTGCGAGGTGCTGCTGGACCGCGCCTACTTCCTGCCGCTGGCCGACGCGAGCTGGCCGCACGACACGCTGGTCGAGTTCGACTTCATGGAGGAAGCCGGTGCGCCGCGCTAGCCTGGCGGTCGCCGCCAGCCTGGCCCTGGCCGGGTGTGCGTTGCTGGCCCCGCCACAGGCGGCGCCGCCCTTCCGCGATCCGGCTGTCTCGATGACGGCGGCGCGCGAGGCGATCGCCCTGGGCACCAGCACCAAGGCGGACATCCAGGCCCGGCTCGGGCCGGCGGAAGTGGTGCGCTTCGACAGCGGCTGGGAGGTCTGGGCGTATCGCGACAAGCGAGCACGCGAGCCGGCGGCGTGGTCGGAGCTGGTGGTGCTGTTCTCGCCTTCTGGCCTCGCGCAAAAGGTGCGGGTGCGGCCGGCCGAAGGATCCGCGGCCCGCCGGTAGGGCGACAACCGCAGGCTGCCTGCGACACGCGGGCCTGCGGCTTTTTCTGCGCGTACCGTTCGTCGCGGACACGCAACGGCATTGCGCCGCAAGGCGGCTGCTGAGCGTACTCCTCGCGGCGCAATGCCGTTGCGTGCCGGTCAACTCCGACGTCATCCCTCGCTCTGAGCCGCAGCGCTTGACGCGACGTACGAATAAACGTACGCTAGCTCTCCCTTTGGAGAGCGCCCATGTCAAACCCCGTCACCGCCAGCGAAGCCCGCGCCAACCTGTACCGCCTGATTGACGAGACCAACGAGTCCCATAGGCCGGTGGTGATCGCAGGAAAACGCAGCAGCGCCGTCCTGGTTTCGGCCGAGGATTGGGATGCCATTCAGGAGACGTTGCATCTCCTGTCTGTGCCCGGCATGCGTGAATCGATCAAGAAGGGCATGGCTGAGCCTCTCGAGAAGAGCGCCAGACAAGTGAAATGGTGAAGTGGCAGGTCGTCTTCGCCAAGCACGCCCTGAAGGACGCAAAGAAGCTCTCGGCAGCGGGTCTGAGGGAGAAGGCGCAGGAACTGCTGGAGGTCTTGGCACAGGACCCATTCCAGAATCCGCCTCCTTACGAGAAGCTGGTCGGCGACCTGGAGGGTGCGTACTCCCGCCGCGTCAACATCCAGCACAGGCTCGTGTATGAGGTCTTCAAGAAGGAACGAACGGTTCGTGTCCTTCGGATGTGGACTCACTATGAGTGACCCAGGTTGACTTAGGCCACCCGCACCACCGCCATCATCCCGCCGTCCTGGTGCTCCAGGATGTGGCAATGAAACATCCAGTCGCCGGGGTTGTCGGCGACAAGGGCGATGTCGACGCGCTCCATCGGGTCCATCAGCACGGTATCGCGCCACTCGCGATGCGGCGTCGGCCGGCCGTTACGCGCGATCACGCGAAAGCTGTGGCCGTGCAGGTGAATCGGGTGGTGCCAGTTCGTGTCGTTGCGCAGCGCCAGCACGTAGCTGCGGCCCAGGCGCAAATGCAGCAGCGGCGCCTCGTGGTGGGCGTGGCCTTCGCCGTGGCCGGCGGACACCACGCCGTTCACGGCCCAGGCCTTGCCCTGGCGCAGCAAGCTCATCATCGGAAGCGACTGGCCGTTGAGCAGGGCGCGGTGCAGGCCGCCCATCATCCCGCCTTCGAAGCGGATCTCGTGCGTCTGCGCCGCGGCGAGGTCGGGTTCGGCGAGCGGATTGGGAGGCAGGGGCGCCGGTGGGCCCTTAGACCGGCCTGTCCTGGGCTCGGTCGAAGGGCTGAGGGCGAACGGAGTCTTGCCATAGACCAGCTGCAGCAGGTCGAACGCCGCACGCGGGTAGAAGGTGTCGTGCACGGCGTAGCGCTGGCCGGGCTGGCCGGTGGCGTCCAGCACCAGGTCGCAGCGCATGCCCGGCGCCAGCCGCACTCGCCCGCCCGGCAGCCCGTGCGGCGCCACCGGCTGGCCGTCCAGCGCGATCACCTGCGGCTCGTGCCCGTCGAAGCCGAGCGCGAAGATGCGCGCGTTGGCGGCATTGACGATGCGCAGCCGCAGGCGCTCGCCGGGGCGCAGCACCAGGTCCCGGGGTGGGCGGCCGTTGAGGGTGATCGCATTGCCGATGCGGCCGGCATGCGAGATGTCGTGCGCGCTGCCGAAGCTTTCGCTGACCTGGCCGGCTTGCGTCAGGCGCCAGTCGTCCAGCACCCAGGTGATGTCGCGGTCCACGGCCGGCGGTTGCGCCTCCTCGACCACCAGCGCGCCGTGCAGGCCCCGCTCCAGCTGCTCGCTGCTGCGCAGGTGCGAGTGGTACCAGTAGGTGCCGGCATCGGGCAGGTCGAACTCGTAGGTGAAACGCTCGCCCGGCCGGATCGGCGGCTGCGTCAGGTGCGGCACGCCGTCCATCGCATTCGGCACCCGCAGGCCGTGCCAGTGGACGGTGGTCTCCTGCGGCAGGCGGTTTTCCACCACCACGCGCAGCCGCTCGCCCTGGCGGGCGCGAATCTCGGGGCCGGGCACCTGCCCGTTGTAGGCCCAGACCGCCGCCTGCGCATGACCGGCCCCGCGCACGGCGGCCTCAGCCGGCGCGGCGACCAGCGCAACCTCGCGCCATGCACCCGGGCGCAGGGCCGGGCGCAGCGCACACGCGGCGGGGCCCAGCGGGAGCGCGGCGCAGGCCAGCAACCATCGGCGGCGGCGCAGGTCGGCCGGCAGGTTCATGGCGTGAACGCCACCGCGCGGGCGTGAGACAGGGCCTCGAGCAGGCGCTCGGGCTCGACCGGCTTGACCAGGTGCAGCGCGAAGCCGGCCGCCAGCGAGGCCGCCCGGTCCTGGCTCTGGCCATACCCGCTCAACGCAATCAGGACCGGCGGCCGTTCCCCGGCGCTGCGGATCGCGCCGGCCAGCTCATGGCCGCTCATGTCCGGCAGGCCGATGTCGAGCAGGGCGACGTCGAAGGTCTCGCGCTCGAGCAGGGCCAGCGCCTCGCCGCCGGTGTAGGCGCTGCGGGCGTGATGGCCCAGGCCTTCCAGGAGCACGGCCAGCGTATCGGCCGCATCCACGTTGTCGTCCACGATCAACACCCGATGAAGTGCCCGTTGCGGCGGCGCGGCCGTGGGCACGGGCCCGGCGGCCGGGCCTTCGGGCGCGGCCAGGGGCATGTCGATCTCGAAACGGCTTCCCCGCCCGAGGCCCTCGCTGCGCGCGGCCACGCTGCCGCCCTGCAACTGGACCAGCCCCTTGACCACGGCCAGCCCGAGCCCGAGCCCGCCCTGCGACCGGTCGGCCCCTCGCTCGGCCTGGGTGAAGGGCTCGAACACGTGGGGCAGCAGCGCCGCGGAAATACCGATCCCCGCATCGACCACGGCCACGCGCACCCGACCCGCGGCCACGCGCAGCTCGACGCGGATGCCGCCCCCCGGTGCGCTGTACTTGGCCGCGTTGTCCAGGAGGTTGGCGATCACCTGGATCAGGCGCAAGCGGCTCGCCAGCACGGGCGCGGCGCAATCGGCCAGGTCCAGCACCAGCTCGTGCCGGCGGGCCTCGATCAGGGGCCGGACCTGCTCGACGGCCGCGGCAACAATGTCCGCCATGTCCAGCCGTTCCCTGTCCAGGGTGACCAGCCCGCGGGTGATGCGCGAGACATCCAGCAGGTCGTTGAGCAGCCCGGACATGTGGCCGACCTGGCGGGCGATGATGTCGCTGGCCTGCGCCACGCGCGGCTCGGCGCTGCCCGACCTGCGCAGCAATTCAGCCGCGTTGCGGATGGGCGCGAGCGGGTTGCGCAGCTCATGGGCCAGCATCGCGAGAAACTCGTCCTTGCGCCGGTCGGCCCGGCGCAACTCGTCCTCCGCCTTCTTCAGGGGCGACACGTCGGTGTTGGTCCCGAACCACTGCGTGATCGTCCCGGTGGCATCGCGCAGCGGAGCCACCCGGGTGAAGAAAGGACGGAAGACCCCATCCTTGCCCAGCAACGGGAACGTCATCTCGAACGGCTGGCCAGTGCTGATCGACGCCTGCCAGCGCTCCATGACCTGGGGCAGCGTGGCGGGGTCATGCACCTGCTGCCAGCCCCACCCTTCCATGTCCGCTGGCACGGTGCCGGTGTACTCGTACCAGCGGTCGTTGTACCAGGTGATCCACCCGTCGGCATTGGCCATCCAGGCGAGGTTGGGGATGGTGTTGGCCAGCTGGCGCAGCCGCGCCTCGCTCTCGCGCAGCGCGTCGGCGGCCTGCCTGCGCAGGGTGATGTCGGCGGCCGTCCCGACCACGCTGGCCGAGCCGTCGAGCGCTTTTTCGTTCTGCCCCGTGAACTCCACCCACCTGACCTCACGGTCTGAGAGCCTTCGGATCCGGCCCTGGAATGCAAAGGACCCCCCCTCCAGCGATCGGCCCAGAGCTCGCCTGAATTCGGGTGCGTCTTCGGGGAGCAGGAACTGGGCGACGAACTGCGCGGCGTTGACCGGGCCGGCCTCGCGCGAAATGCCGAAGATGTCGTAGGGCAGGTCGTTGTGCCAGACCACGGCATCGGACTTGGGGTCCCAGGTGAACAAGCCCAACCCGCTGGCGTTGGTGGCCAGCTGGACCCTCTCGTTGCTCCTGCGCAGCGCCTGCGCCGCCGCCTCGGCCTCCTGCCTGCGCGCCTGCAGGGAGGCGTTGGCGACATTGATGCGGCGGTTCGCCTCCTGCAGGGACGCGAGGACCTGGTCCGTCTCGCTCAAACCGGTGGGGGCCGCGTCGAAGGACCGGCCCGAACCCAGGGCTTCGGAAGCCTCCTTCAACCGCTCGACGGGCCTGAGCAGCCGGCGTCCCGTCGCCAGGGTGGCGAACACCGTCAGCAGCAGCAGCAGCGCCGCCAGGACGCCGAAGCCCGCAACCACCTTCAGCGGCGCGGTCGCCCGGCTCAACGGCACCCCGATCACCACGCTCCAGCCGTAGCCGGGCGACGTGCTGTAGGCGGCGAGGATCGGGATGCCGTCGATCGTCGTCGATTCGAACACGCCCTCCTTTCGCTGCGCGAGCTGCGCCGCCAGCCTGTCGCTGGTGGGCTGGCCCACGAACCGCTCAGGGTCCTGGTTGCGGGCGACCACCACGCCCTTGGCATCGAGGATGGAGGCGATCCACCCTTCGGGCAGCCGCTGGTCCGCCATGATGGATTGCAGGGCGGAAGCAAACCCCGCCACCGACAGGTAGTAGAGCACCTTGCCGTCGCGCACCACCGGCACCTGCACGCCGAAACTGAATTGCTTGCCGACAGGCGCGAAGTAGAGATTGGAGACCACGGTCGCCGTGGGACCGGCGGCTTCGCGTTCCTTGCTGATCCTCGATGTCGGCAGGGCCGAACCGAAGGGCAGCCGGGTGTTGACCAGCTGCTGTCCGCTCAGGTCCTGCAGCGCAACGACCTTGTCGCGCGTTGGCGCGATGTTGCTGGCGTACTCATAGAAGGCCAGCAGGTCCCCGCGCGTCAGGGTGGGCGACCCCGCAAGGGTCAGCGCAATCGCTTCGCGCCGGGCGATCTCGCGATCGACCACCAGAGTCAGGGCGCGGGTGGTTTCCGTCACCCCTTCACGAAATGCCGACTGCTCTTCCTTGTAGGCATACAACAGGGCTGCCGACGCGGCGATCAGCGTCGGCAGGACGGCGGCGATGACGAGAACGACGAGGGAGCGTCTGACTGTGGAGGTGGCGTGGCGCACACTGTATTTTGCCCTGCTGCGATACCGCGGCCGGGCGCCGCGCCGCCGCAAGCAGGAGCGGGCCAGGTCCTTGACTACACTGCCCGGCATGGTCCGCACCGCCAGCAGCCCGGCCAAGGGCGCCCCCCGCTCCCTGTCCGGCCTGCTGCCTTTCCTGCGCCCTTACGGCGGCCGCATCGCAATGGCGGGATTGTTCCTCGTGATGGCGGCCATGGCTACGCTGGTATTTCCCGTCGCCCTGGGCAAGCTGATCGACGGCAGCCTGTCCGCCGCCGGCAAGGGCGAGCAACTGATGGCCGTGCGCGAGCATTTCCTGCTCCTGTTCGCGGTGGCGGTGTCGCTGGGGCTGTTCTCGGCGGCGCGCTTCTACATGGTGAGCTGGCTGGGCGAGCGTGTCACGGCCGACCTGCGCAACGCGGTCTACGCGCATGTGCTGCGCCAGAGCCCGGAGTTCTTCGAGAGCACGCAAGCGGGCGAGGTCCTGTCACGCCTGACCACCGACACGACGCTGGTGCAGAGCGTGGTCGGCTCGCAGCTCAGCCTGGGCCTGCGCAACCTGGTGATGGGCGTCGGCGCGCTCGCCATGCTGGTGTGGACCAATCCCTATGTCATGACGCAGGTGCTGCTGATCCTGGTGCTGGTGGTGCTGCCCAGCATGTGGTTCGGGCGCCGGGTGCAGCGCCTCTCGCGCGCGAGCCAGGACCGGGTGGCCGATTCCAGCGCCATCGCCGCGGAGGTGCTGAACGCGATTCCCGTCGTCCAGAGCTACACCGCCGAAGGGCGCGAAGCCAGCCGGTTCGACGACTCGACCGAGCATGCCTTCCAGACCGGCGTGCGCCGCACCCGGGCGCGCGCCGTGCTGTTCGCCTTCATCGTCATCGCCAACGCCGCCCTGCTGCTGTGGGGCCTGTACCAGGGCACGCAGGCCGTGCTCGCCGGCAAGATCAGCGCCGGCCACCTGGGCCAGACGGTGGTCTACGTGATCATGCTGGCCGGTGCCGTGGCGGTGCTCGGCGAGGTGTACGGCGACCTGCTGCGCGCCGCCGGGGCCACCGAGCGGCTGATGGAGCTGCTGGACGCGCGCTCCCCGGTGACTTCACCCTCAAATCCGGTCGCAGCCCGCTCCACCTTTGCGGGAAGCGCTATCGAAATGGAAGCAATCACCTTCCACTATCCGTCGCGGCCGCAGAGCCCGGCGCTTCGGGACGTCAGCCTCGCGGTGGCGCCCGGCGAGACCGTGGCGCTGGTGGGCCCAAGCGGCGCCGGCAAGACCACCGTGTTCCAGCTGCTGCTGCGCTTCTACGACCCGGCGCAGGGTCGCATCCTGCTGGACGGCGTGCCCACGCGCGAACTTGCGCTGGAAGACCTGCGCAGCCGCATCGGCATCGTGCCGCAGGAGCCGGTGGTGTTTTCCACCAGCGCGATGGAGAACATCCGCTACGGCCGGCCCGGGGCTTCGGACGACGACGTGATCGCCGCCGCCCGCGCCGCCTTCGCCCATGACTTCATCGACGCGCTGCCGCAAGGCTATGCCACGTTCCTGGGCGAGCGCGGCGTGCGGCTTTCCGGCGGGCAGCGCCAGCGCATCGCGATCGCGCGGGCGATGCTGAAGAACCCCCCGTTGCTGCTGCTGGACGAGGCGACCAGCGCGCTCGATGCGGAAAGCGAGCGGATGGTGCAGGCGGCGCTGGCTTGCGCGATGCGCGACCGGACCACGCTGGTGATCGCGCACCGGCTGGCAACGGTGCAACAGGCGGACCGGATCGTGGTGCTGGACCACGGGCGGATCGTGGAGCAAGGCACGCACGAGGCGCTGGTGGGTGCGGGCGGTGTGTATGCCCGGTTGGCTGCTTTGCAGTTCATGGATTGATTCGGACAGCCGAACGCAGAAGTCGCAGAGGAACGCAAAAGACGCAAAAGGGGCCAGGAACCGAACCGGCTTCCCTTTGCGACCTTTGCGAGTTTTTGCGCCCTCTGCGTTCGGCTGTCCGCTTTACTGCAGCGGGCCTTTGAGCGCTTTCGGGATCGGAAGCGGCAGCACCCCGATGCCCTCCTCGAGCAACGCCTGGGTTTCTTCACGCGAGGCCTGCCCGCGGATGCCGCGCTCCTCGGTTTCGCCGTGGTGGATCCGGCGCGCTTCTTCGGCAAAGCGGTCGCCGACGTCCTCGGTGTTGGCCATGACGTGACGCACCATCTTCAGCCACGCGGCCTGCAGGGCCGCCGGGGGCACGGTCGCGACGTCCTGCTTGCCAGCCTCAGGCGGGGCGGCCCCGAGATTCAGGCGCGGCGCGCTGGGGAGCTTGGTGACGGCCGTGTCGCCGCAAAGGGGGCACTCGACCAGCCCCCGCCGCAGCTGGTCCTGGAAGTCGTCTTCGGAGCCGAACCAGCCTTCGAACGAATGCCGGTGGGCGCAGTGGAGGCTGAGAACCTTCATGGCGCCGTAGTTGGGGCCTGCCAGTCCAGTTTCCAGGCCCCGGCCAGCACGTTCTGCAGCCAGAGCATGCCGATCAGGGTCTTGGCATCCGTCACCTGGCCAGTGTGGCACCACTCCTGCAGCTCCTGCGGCGTGGCGGTGAACACGTCGAGGAACTCGCCCTGGTCCAGCTTCTGCCGCCCGAGCGTAAGGCCCCTCGCGAACCAGATGTCGATGAACTCGGTGGCATACGAGATGACGGGATGCAGCTGGCCGGCATGCGCCCATTCGCGGGCCGAATAGCCGGTTTCCTCCAGCAGTTCGCGCCGGGCGCACGCCAGGCGGTCCTCACCTGCATCGAGCTTACCGGCCGGAAACTCGATCATCACGCGCCCGATGGGGTGCCGCCACTGACGCTCGAGCACCACGCGGCCATCGTCCAGCAGCGGCACGACCATGACGGCGCCGGGATGGACGATGTACTCGCGCGTGGCCCGGCCCCCGTCGGGCAAGGCCACGGTGTCTCGCACCGCGTGCAGGAAGTGGCCTTTGAACAGTTCCTCGCGCGAGACCGTGCGCTCGGTGAGGTGCTTGTCGTCTTCAGCCATGGCGGTGTTTCATGAGGTAGCGCCAGACGAACCCGGGAAACGCCAAGGTCAGGAACAGCGCCCCGGTGACCGCGTAGAACTCCCAGCCCTGGGGCGCGATCTGGCCGGCGCGGCGCTCCAGCGCCAGCCCCAGCCCGCCCACCAGGAAGTAGAAGAACACCAGTTCGGCCAGCCGGATGGCCAGGCTCTTGGGCTTGGCCAGCGGGATCACGGCCAGCAGGCGCTGGTTGATGAACGGAAGGTTGGCCGCCACCACCGCGGCCAGGATCACGAGCCAGATCGAGGCGGTCTGGGACATCCAGGGGCCGCGATCAGGTGGCGAGCGTCTTGACGACCGCGTTCGCGCACAAGGTCATCAGCCCACCCGGCACGATCCCCAGGATCAGCACCAGCGCGCCGTTGACGGAGAGCACGGCTCGCACGTCGATCGGGGCCGATACGGTGGTGGCGGTGATCGGCCGGTCGAAGTACATCACCTTGACCACGCGCAGGTAGTAGAAGGCGCCTATCAGGGACATGACCACGGCGAACACCGCCATCGAGATGTAGAGCACCTGGCCGGAGGCGACCAGTGCCTGCAGCACCGCCAGCTTGGCGTAGAACCCCACCAGCGGCGGTATGCCGGCCAGCGAGAACATGCAGATCGCCATCACGCCGGCATAGAGCGGGCTGCGCTGGTTCAGGCCGGCCAGGTCGGCGATCTCTTCGCTCTCGAAGCCTTCACGGGCCAGCAGCAGGATGATGCCGAAGGTGGCCAGCGTGGTGAGCACGTAGGTCACGATGTAGAACATCGCAGCGCTGTAGGCGAACTGGGCGTTCAGCGTGTTGCCGTTGACCACGCCCGCGGACAGGCCCAGCACCACGAAGCCCATCTGCGCGATCGTGGAATAGGCCAGCATGCGCTTCAGGTTGGTCTGGGCGATGGCCGCCAGGTTGCCGACCAGCAGCGAGGCGGCCGACAGCAGCAGCAGCATCTGCTGCCAGTCGATCGCCAGCGGGATCATGCCCTCCACCAGCAGGCGGATGGCGATACCGAAGGCCGCCAGCTCCGGCGCGGCGCCGATCATCAGCGTGACCGCCGTCGGGGCGCCCTGGTACACGTCGGGGATCCACATGTGGAACGGCGCGGCGCCGAGCTTGAACGCCAGCCCGGAGACGATGAACACCAGGCCGAACACCAGCACCTGGTGGTTGATGCCCCCGGTGGAGATGGCGCGGAACACCTCGTTGATGTCCAGGGAACCCGTGGCGCCGTACAGCATCGAGATGCCGTACAGCAGGAAGCCGCTGGCCATGGCGCCCAGCACGAAGTACTTCATCGCCGCCTCGGTGGACTGCTCGTGGTCGCGGCGCAGGGCGACCAGGGCATAGCTGCACAGCGTGAGCAGTTCCAGGCCCAGGTAGATCACCAGGAAGTTGCTGCCGGAGATCATGACGAACATGCCCAGCAGCGAGAACATCGACAGCGTGAACAGCTCGCCGCCGCGCAGCATGTCGCGGTCGGCGCTGTAGGGCCGGCCGTAGACCAGCGTCACCATCACCGCGACCGTGGCGAAGAACTTCAGCCAGTTGCCCAGCGGATCGCTCACCACCATCTTGCCGAAGCCGTAGAGCGTGTCGCCGCGAATGGCGAAGTCGGCGGTGAACCAGGCGACAAGCGCCAGGGTGGCCATGGTCAGGCCGTAGGTCAGGCCGCGCAGGCGCGTCTTGACGCCGAGGTCGACCAGCGCGATCACGCAGGCCATGACCAGCAGCAGGATCTCCGGCGAGACGACGATGAGGCTCAGTTTGTCCAGCATGGTGGAGTTCTCGATTTAATGCGGACAGCCGGCCGCGAAGGACGCGAAGGAGACGCGAACGACGCAAAAAAGAATCCAAGCTTCAATTGGGTTCCTTTTGCGTCCTTCGCGAGTTTTTGCGTCCTTTCGCGGCCGGTATCCGTTCATAGCTTGGAAGCGCTGACGTGCTTCAGGAAATCGGCCACGGAGGCGTCCATGACGTCGGTGAACGGCTTGGGATGGATGCCCATGTACAGCACGGCGACCGCCAGGATGCCCAGCATCAGGAACTCGCGCGCGTTGATGTCGGTGAGCTGGCGCACGTCGTCGTTGGCCACGGGCCCGAGGTACACCCGCTTGAACATCCACAGGGTATAGGCCGCCCCGAAGATCAGCGCCGTGGAGGCCGCCAGCCCGATCCAGAAGTTGGCCTTGACGGCGCCCAGGATCACCATCCATTCGCCCACGAAGCCTGCCGTGGCCGGCAGGCCGCAGTTGGCCATGGCGAAGAGCAGCGCGAAGGCGGTGAAGTTGGGCATGGTGTTGACCACCCCGCCGTAGCTGGCGATCTCGCGCGAGTGCACCCGGTCGTACAGCACGCCGATGCACAGGAACATGGCGCCGGAGACGAAGCCGTGGGCGATCATCTGCACGATGCCGCCGGCCACGCCCAGGTCGTTGAAGATGAAGAACCCCAGCGTGACGAAGCCCATGTGCGCGACCGACGAATAGGCCACCAGCTTCTTCATGTCCTGCTGCACCATCGCGACCAGGCCGACGTAGATCACGGCGATCAGCGACAGCGCGATCATGAGCCAGGCCCATTCGCGCGAGGCGTCGGGTGCGATCGGCATCGAAAAGCGCAGGAAGCCATAGGCGCCCAGCTTCAGCATGATGGCCGCCAGCACGGCGGAACCGCCGGTGGGGGCTTCGACGTGCACGTCGGGCAGCCAGGTGTGCACCGGCCACATCGGCACCTTCACCGCGAAGGCAGCGAAGAACGCGAAGAACAGCAGCGTCTGCACCGAAGCGGCCAGCGGCAGCTTGTGCCAGGTGGCGATGTCGAAGCTGCCGCCCGACTTGGTGTACAGGTACACCAGCGCGATCAGCATCAGCAGCGAACCGAGCAGCGTGTAGAGGAAGAACTTGAAGGCGGCATAGATCTTGTTCGGCCCGCCCCAGATGCCGATGATCAGGTACATCGGGATCAGCGTGGCCTCGAAAAACACGAAGAACAGCATCGCGTCCAGCGCGCAGAACACGCCGATCATCAGGCCCGACAGGATCAGGAAGGCGCCCATGTACTGGTTGACGCGCTCGGTGATCGCTTCCCACGCGGAGATCACGACCACCACCGTGATGAATGCCGTGAGCAGCACGAACCAGAACGAGATGCCGTCCAGGCCCAGGTGGTAGTTGATGTTGAAGCGCGCGATCCAGGGCTGGTTCTCGACGAACTGCATCGCCGAGGTGCCCAGCTGGAAGCCGCTGTACAGCGGCAGCGTCAGGGCAAAGCTCAGGACGGCGCCGATCAGCGCAATCCAGCGCACCATGCGGGCCTGGTCGTCGCGGCCCAGCGCCAGCAGCACGGTGCCGAACACGATCGGCGTCCAGATGGCAAGGCTCAACAGTCCCATTGTTCTTCTTCCGTCTTGATTTGAAACGCAACGTCATTCCCGCGGGGATGACGCGGAGCGGGGACGATGGTCACTTGTTCAGCCATACGAACCAGGTCATCAGCACGAACACCCCCATGATCATCGCCAGGGCGTAGTGGTAGATGTAGCCCGATTGCAGGCGGCGGGTGATGCCGGCGAACCAGCCCACCAGGCGGGCGCTGCCGTTGACCATGGTGCCGTCGATCAGCGCCTGGTCGCCGCCCTTCCACAGGCCGACCCCGAGGCCCCGGGCGCCGCGCGCCAGCACGTTCTCGTTGAACCAGTCCATGTAGTACTTGTTGTCCAGCAGGGTGTACAGCGGCTGCAGCTTCGCCTGGATACGTCCCGGCAAAGCGGTGTTGACCATGTACAGGTAGTACGCCGCGGCGACGCCGGCGGCCGCCAGCCAGAACACCGGCGTGGTAAAGGCATGCAGCGCCATCTGCACCGGGCCGTGGTAGATCTTGGCGAGTTCCGTCATGGCCGGGTGCTTCGCGGCATCGACCACGATGGCGTCCTTGAGGAAGTCGCCGAACAGCATCGGGCCGATGGCCAGGAAGCCGATCACGACCGAGGGGAAGGCCAGCAGCAGCAGCGGCGCCGTCACCACCCAGGGCGTTTCATGCGGCACGTGTTGCCCATGGTGGTCGCCATGGCCATGGTGCTGCACGTCCGGTTCCTCGTCGGAGTGGTGGCCGTGGTGGGCGTCGGGATTCTGGTCGAAGCGCTCCTTGCCGTGGAACACCAGGAAGTACATGCGGAACGAATAGAACGCCGTGACGAACACGCCCGCCATGACAGCGAAGTAGGCGAAGCCGGCGCCCGGCAGCTTGCTGAAGTGCACCGCCTCGATGATGCTGTCCTTGGAGTAGAAGCCCGCGAACAGCGGCGTGCCGATCAGGGCCAGCGATCCCAGCAGCGAGGTGATCCAGGTGATGGGCATGTACTTGCGCACCCCGCCCATCCAGCGGATGTCCTGGTTGTGGTGCATGCCGATGATCACCGAACCCGCCGCCAGGAACAGCAGCGCCTTGAAGAAAGCGTGCGTCATCAGGTGGAACACGGCCACCGAATAAGCCGAGGCGCCGAGCGCCACCGTCATGTAGCCCAGCTGCGACAGCGTGGAGTACGCCACCACGCGCTTGATGTCGTTCTGGATAATGCCCAGGAAGCCCATGAACAGCGCGGTGATGGCGCCGATCACCAGGATGAAGGACAGGGCCGTGTCCGAAAGCTCGTACAGCGGCGACATACGCGCCACCATGAAGATGCCGGCGGTCACCATGGTCGCGGCGTGGATCAAGGCCGAGATCGGCGTCGGGCCTTCCATGGAATCGGGCAGCCACACGTGCAGCGGGAACTGGGCGCTCTTGCCCATGGCACCGATGAACAGGCAGATGCAGATCACGGTGATCAGCATCCACTGGGTGCCGGGGAATTGCATGCCGGCCAGGGCGCCTGCCTTGGCGAAGGTCTCGGCGTAGTTCAGCGTGCCGGCGTAAGCGGCGATCAGGCCGATGCCCAGGATGAAGCCGAAGTCGCCGACCCGGTTCACCAAAAAGGCTTTCATGTTCGCGAAGATCGCGCTGGGCTTGTTGAACCAGAAGCCGATCAGCAGGTACGACACCAGGCCCACCGCCTCCCAGCCGAAGAACAGCTGCAGGAAGTTGTTGCTCATCACCAGCATGAGCATGGAGAAGGTGAACAGCGAGATGTAGGCGAAGAAGCGGTTGTAGCCGTCGTCCTCTTCCATGTAGCCGATGGTGTAGATGTGCACCATCAGCGACACGAAGGTCACCACGCACATCATCATGGCGGTCAGGCCATCGACCAGGAAGCCGACTTCCATCTTCAGGCCGCCCACCACCATCCACTGGTAGATCGTCTCGTTGAAGCGGGCGCCGTCCACCGCCACGCTCTTGAGCGTCATGGCCGACAGGATGAAGGCCACGAGCACGCCCAGGATGGTGAAGGTGTGCGAGAGGCGCCGCCCGATCCAGTTGCCGCCGAAGGTGGTGCCCAGGATGCCGGCCAGCAGCGCCCCGGCCAGCGGAGCCAGCGGAACGGCGAGCAGGGTCGATGCGTTGAGGGTTTGGCTCATGTTTCTTCTTTGCCCCGGGCGTGATCTGGCGTCAGCCCTTGAGCGTGTTCAGTTCTTCGACGTTGATGTTCGATTTGTTGCGGAACAGCAGGACCAGGATGGCCAGGCCGATCGCCGACTCCGCGGCCGCCACGGTGAGGATGAAGAACACGAACACCTGGCCGTGCATGTCGCCCAGGTAGTAGGAAAACGCCACGAAGTTCATGTTGACCGCCAGCAGCATCAGCTCGATGGCCATCAGCATGACGATCAGGTTGCGGCGGTTCAGGAAGATGCCGATCACCGACAGCGCGAACAGGATCGCGCCCAGCGAGAGGAAGTGGCCCAGCGTGAGGGTCATGCCTTGCCCTCCGACGCGGCCGGTGCGGGCTGAGGTTCGGGCTCCACCATGGTCGGCGGCATCTGGACGATGCGGATGCGGTCGCGTGCGCGCACCTTCACCTGATCGGCCGGGTCCATGTGGCGGCTGTCCTTGCGCTCGCGCAGCGTCAGGGCGATGGCGGCCACGATGGCCACCAGCAGGATCACCGCGGCAATCTCCAGGGGATACAGGTACTCCGTGTAAAGCAGCTTGCCCAGCTCCTTGGTGTTGGAGAAGTCGGCGGCGGCACCGGCGGCCGCAGCCGCCCGCGGCTCCTCGGCCAGGCGGAAGCCGCCCATGAGGACGGCAGCCATCTCGAGCGCAATGATGGCGCCCACCGTGGCGGCGACCGGAAAGTGCTTCCAGAACCCCGCCCGCAGGCTGTCGACATTGATGTCCAGCATCATCACCACGAACAGGAACAGCACCATCACCGCGCCCACGTACACCAGCACCAGCGAGATGGCCAGGAATTCGGCCTTCAGCAGGATCCACACCGCGGCGGCCTGGAAGAAGGCCAGCACCAGGTACAGCGCCGCATAGACCGGGTTGCGCGCCGTGATGACGCGGAACGCGGCGAACAGCAGCACCGCGGAGAACAGGTAGAAGAAGCCGGTCTTGATGTCCATGGCGTTAACGGTATTTGGCGTCGGCGGCGCGGCGCTCGGCGATCTCGGCCTCGTAGCGGTCGCCCACGGCCAGCAGCATGTCCTTGGTGAAGTACAGGTCGCCCCGCTTTTCGCCGTGGTACTCGAGGATATGGGTCTCCACGATGGAGTCGACCGGGCAGCTTTCCTCGCAAAAGCCGCAGAAGATGCACTTGGTCAGGTCGATGTCGTAGCGCGTGGTGCGGCGGGTGCCGTCGGCACGCTGGTCCGACTCGATGGTGATCGCCATCGCCGGGCACACGGCTTCGCACAGCTTGCAGGCGATGCAGCGCTCCTCGCCGTTCTCGTAGCGGCGCAGGGCGTGCAGGCCCCGGAAGCGCGGCGACAGCGGCGTCTTCTCCTCGGGGAACTGCACGGTGATCTTGCGGCTGAAGGCGTACTTGCCGGTGATGGCCATGCCCTTGAACAACTCCACCAGCAGGAAGCTGGACAGGAAGTCCTTGAGCGAGAAAGCGGAACGAGCGGCGACTGCGGACATGCTATTTCCAGATGTTGTACGGGGTCTGCATCCAGGCGCCCACCACCACGAGCCAGACGAGCGTGACAGGAATGAAGATCTTCCAGCCCAGGCGCATGATCTGGTCGTAGCGGTAGCGCGGGAACGTGGAACGCACCCAAAGGAACATGGTCACGACCATGAAGGTCTTGATGCCCAGCCAGATCCAGCCGGGGATCCAGTTCAGGACCGGCGCGTCGATCGGGGGCAGCCAGCCGCCCAGGAACATGATCACGGCCAGGATGGAGACCAGCCACATGTTGGCGTACTCCGCCAGGAAGAACATGGCGAAGCTCATGCCCGAGTACTCGATCATGTGGCCGGCGACGATTTCAGACTCGCCTTCCACCACGTCGAAGGGGTGGCGGTTGGTCTCGGCCAGCCCCGAGATGAAATAGACGAAGAAGATCGGCAGCAGCGGCAGCCAGTTCCACGACAGGAAATTCAGGCCGATGTTGGCGAAGTAGCCGCGGTCCTGGCTGAGCACGATGTCGGTCATGTTCATGCTGGCCGAGACCATGAGCACCACCACCAGGCAAAAGCCCATGGCGATCTCGTAGCTGACCATTTGCGCCGATGCACGCAGCGCGCCGAGGAAGGCGTACTTCGAATTGGAGGCCCAGCCCGCGATGATGACGCCGTAGACCTCCAGCGACATGATGGCCATCAGGAACAGCAGGCCTGCGTTGATGTTGGCCAGCGCGACGTCGGGGCCGAAGGGAATCACCGCCCAGGCCGCCAAGGCCGGCATGATGGTCATGATCGGGCCGAGCAGGAACAGGCGCTTGTTGGCGACCGTCGGCAGGATGATTTCCTTGGTCAGCAGCTTCAGCGCGTCGGCGATGGGCTGCAGCAGCCCCAGCGGGCCGATGCGGTTGGGGCCCATGCGGATCTGCGTGAAGCCGATCGCCTTGCGTTCCCACAAGGTCAGGTAGGCGACGGCACCCATCAGCGGCGCCACGACGGCAATGATCTTGATCAGCGTCCAGGCCACGGGCCAGGCCATGGTCGTCCACCAGGGCGCGGCCACCAGGCCGTTGCCGAATCCGTAGATGGTGTCGATCATGTCAATTCGCCCCCCCGACACTTGCTAACGCTGCGCTGCCCGCCGAGGCGGCCCGGCCGCCCAGGGGCCGCTCGTCGCCGGCCGGTACTCCCTCTCGCTCGCGGGCCACCACGCCGTCGGCCGTGCGCTGCAGCGGCGGCGAGCGGCGCACGATGCCGTCGAGCTGGTAGATGGCGGCCGTGACGGGCTTGCCGGCCGCGGCCTCCAGGTCGATGCGCGCCCGGGTGCCGTTGCTCAGCTGGCTGCCCTGCACGAAGGCCTGGCCCATGTCCTGCTCGCCGCGGACCGCTGCCAGCACTTCGCCGGCGGATTCGTACGTGAAGCCGGGCACGCCCAGCATGTTCGCCAGCACGCGCAGCACCTTCCATGCAGGACGGGTCTCCCCGAGCGGCTTGACCACGGCATGGAAGGACTGCACGCGGCCTTCGGCGTTGACGAAGGTGCCCGGCGTTTCGCTGAAGGGCGCCACGGGCAGCAGCACGTCGCTGAATGCCAGGTTGGCCTTGAACGGGCTGAGCGTGACGACCATGTCGGCCTGGCCCAGCGTCGCGGCGGACCTGGCGCCGGCGGCCGAATCGAACTCGGGCTCGGTGTTCAGCAGCAGCACGGCCTTGAGGCCGCCCGCGAGCATCTGGCCCGCGTTCAGGCCTCCCTCACCCGGCAGCGCGCCTGCGAGCTGCGCGCCCACCGTGTTGGCGGCCTCGGTCAGGTACCCCACGGTGGCGCCGGTCTGTTCGCCAATCCACTGGGCCAGCGCCAGCAGCGTGGACGCGTTGGCGTGGTGCGCCGCGGCATTGCCCAGCAGGATGGCCTTGCGTTCGCCCCTGAGCAGGGCGCGGGCGATGGCCGACACCCGTTCGCCCTGAGCTCGTCGAAGGGCTTCGACAGGCTCAGCCCGAACGGGGGATTCGATGCCCTTGCCTGACGCGATCTCGGAGGCCACGGCAGCCAATGCCTGCGCCCACTCACCTGCGGGCACAGTCATCGACCCTGCCAGCGACATTGCCCAGTCATTGGATTCGTCGTGGATGCGTGCGATGGCCGCACCTTTGCGCACCGCGGCCCGCACGCGCAGCGAGAACAGCGGATGGTCCTTGCGCAGGTTCGAACCGATGACCAGGGCCCCCTGCAGGTCGCCCAGCGACGCGATCGAGGTGCCGAGCCAGCGTACGCCTTCGAACGACGTGAACTGCGCATGGCGCAGGCGGTAGTCGATGTTCTGGCTGCCCAGGCCGCGCATCAGCTGACCGGCCAGGAACAGCTCTTCCACCGTGCTGTGCGGGCTCACCAGTGCGCCGATGCGCTCGGGACCGTGGTCGCCCTTGATCTGCTTGAGCCCATTGGCGACGTACTCCAGCGCCGTCTGCCAGTCCACCGTGCTCCACTGCCCGCCCTGCTTGATCATCGGCGCGGTGAGCCGCTCGTCCGTGTTGAGCGCTTCGTAGGAGAAGCGGTCGCGATCGGCCAGCCAGCACTCGTTGACGGCTTCGTTCTCCAGGGGCAGCACGCGCAGCACCTGGTTGTTCTTGACCTGGACGAGCAGGTTGGCGCCGGTCGAATCGTGCGGGCTCACCGACTTGCGGCGCGACAGCTCCCAGTTGCGGGCCTGGTAGCGGAAAGGCTTGCTGGTGAGCGCGCCGACCGGGCACAGGTCGATCATGTTGCCGGACACTTCGGAATCGACCGTGTCCCCCAGGATCGTGGTGATCTCCGCGTGTTCGCCGCGATGGATCATGCCCAGCTCCATCACGCCCGCCACTTCCTGGCCGAAACGCACGCAGCGGGTGCAGTGGATGCAGCGGCTCATCTCTTCCATCGAGATCAGCGGGCCCACGTCCTTGTGGGCCACCACGCGCTTTTCCTCCTCGTAGCGCGAGGAAGAACCGCCGTAGCCGACGGCCAGGTCCTGCAGCTGGCATTCGCCGGCCTGGTCGCAGATGGGGCAGTCCAGCGGGTGGTTGATCAGCAGGAACTCCATCACCGACTGCTGGGCCTTGATGGCCTTGTCGCTGCGGGTCTGGACCACCATGCCGTTGGTCACGGGCGTGGCGCAGGCCGGCATCGGCTTGGGCGCCTTCTCCACGTCCACCAGGCACATGCGGCAGTTGGCGGCGATGGAGAGTTTCTTGTGGTAGCAGAAGTGCGGGATGTAGGTGCCGACCTTCTCGGCAGCATGCATCACCATGCTGCCGTCGGCGATCTCCACCTTCTGTCCGTCGAGAGTGATTTCAGCCATGTCGTTGTGCGGTCAGCCGCGCGCGCCGGCGGGCACGGGCTGCTGGCCCTGGGAAGTGGGCAGGTCCGGGCGGGCGATCCTCGCCTCGAACTCGTGCCGGAAGTGCTTGATCATGGCGCGCACCGGCATCGCCGCCGCGTCGCCGAGGGCGCAGATGGTGCGGCCCTGGATGTTGTCCGCCACGGAGTTGAGCAGGTCGATGTCGCTGGGCTTGCCGTGGCCGTTGTGGATGCGGTCCACGACGCGCCATAGCCACCCCGTGCCCTCGCGGCAGGGCGTGCACTGGCCGCAGGACTCGTGCATGTAGAAGTACGACAGGCGCAGCAGGCTTTCCACCATGTCGCGGGTTTCGTCCATCACGATGACGGCGCCCGAGCCCAGCATCGAGCCGGCCTTGGCGATGGAGTCGTAGTCCATCGTGCACTCCATCATGATGTGCGCCGGCAGCACCGGGGCGGAAGAGCCGCCTGGAATCACGGCCTTGAGCTTGCGCCCGCCGCGGACACCCCCGGCGAGTTCCAGCAGCTTGCCAAAGGGCGTCCCCAGGGGGATCTCGTAGTTGCCCGGTAACTCCACGTCGCCCGACACCGAATAGATCTTGGTTCCGCCGTTGTTGGGCTTGCCGCACTCGAGGTAGGCCTGGCCGCCGTGGCGGATGATCCAGGGCACCGCCGCGAACGTTTCGGTGTTGTTGATCGTGGTGGGCTTGCCGTACAGGCCGAAGCTGGCCGGGAACGGCGGCTTGAAGCGCGGCTGCCCCTTCTTGCCTTCCAGCGATTCGAGCAGCGCGGTCTCTTCGCCACAGATGTAGGCCCCGAATCCGTGGACGGCGTGCAGCTGGAAGCTGAAATTGCTGCCCAGGATGTTGTTGCCCAGCAGGCCGGCCGCGCGCGCCTCTTCCAGCGCTTCCTCGAAGCGGTTGTAGGCGTCGAATATCTCGCCGTGGATGTAGTTGTAGCCCACCGTGATGCCCATCGCGAACGCCGCGATGGCCATGCCCTCGATCACCTGGTGCGGGTTGTACAGCAGCAGGTCGCGGTCCTTGCAGGTGCCCGGCTCGCCCTCGTCCGAGTTGCACACCAGGTACTTCTGCCCCGGGAACTGGCGAGGCATGAAGCTCCACTTCAGGCCGGTGGGAAACCCTGCGCCGCCGCGGCCGCGCAAGGCCGATTCCTTGACGGTGGCGATCACTTGGTCTTGCGTCAGGCCTTCGGAGAGGATCTTGCGCAGCGCCTTGTAGCCGTCGCGCGCCTCGTAGTCCTTCAGGCGCCAGTTGGTGCCGTCCAGGCCCGCATAAATTTGCGGGTTGATATGGCGGCCATGGAAGCAGGTCTGGACGCCGGTGGCCTTGAACTGCGACAGGACTTGATCGGCGTTCATGCAGAAACCTCCGTGCTGCGCACCGATGTATTCGCCTTGGAAGCGGCCCGGCGGCTCATGCGGACGCTCCCTTGAGCCCGTCGATCAGCTGGTCGAGCTTTTCGGCGTTCATGAAGCTGCACATCGTGCGGTCGTTCACCAGCATCACGGGCGAGTCGGCGCAGGCGCCCAGGCACTCGCTCTGCTGCAGCGTGAACTGGCCGTCGGGCGTGGTCTCGCCCATGGTGATCCCCAGTTTCTCTTCGAGGTATCGGAGTGCCGCGGCGCCGTCGCGCAGCTGGCACGGCAGGTTGGTGCAGACGTTCAGCTTGTAGCGGCCGACCGGCCGGGTGTTGTACATGTTGTAGAAGGTCGTGACCTCGTGCACGGCGATCGGCGGCATGCCCAGGTAGTCCGCGACCACCTTCTCGCTCTCGATGCTCACGTAGCCCTGCTCCTGCTGGACGATCGCCAGGCAGGCCATCACCGCCGACTGCTTCTGGTCGGCCGGGTACTTGGCGACTTCCCGGTCGAACCGGGCCAGGGCAGCCGCCGACAGCGGCGCCGGTGCCGCGCGGGTGGTTTCAGTCATCGGTCAATCTCCCCGAACACGATGTCCATGGTGCCGATCACGGCCACCGCGTCGGCGATCATGTGGCCGCGCGACATCTCGTCCATGGCAGACAGGTGGGCAAAGCCCGGCGGCCGGATCTTCAGGCGGTACGGTTTGTTGGCGCCGTCGCTGACGATGTAGATGCCGAACTCGCCCTTGGGGTGTTCCACGGCGGCATAGGCCTCGCCCTCGGGCACGCGCATGCCTTCCGAGAACAGCTTGAAGTGGTGGATCAGCTCTTCCATGTTGGTCTTCATGGATTCGCGGTCCGGCGGCGCCACCTTGTGGTTGTCGGTGATCACCGGCCCCGGGTTCACCCGCAGCCAGTCCACGCACTGCTTGATGAGGCGGTTGGATTCGCGCATCTCCTGCACGCGCACCAGGTAGCGGTCGTACGAGTCGCCGGTCTGGCCCACCGGAATGTCGAACTCGAGGCGGTCGTACACCTCGTAGGGCTGCTTCTTGCGCAAGTCCCAGGCGATGCCCGAGCCGCGCAGCATGGGGCCGGTGAAGCCCAGGTTGAGCGCTCGCTCGGGCGAGACGACGCCCACGCCCACGGTGCGCTGCTTCCAGATGCGGTTGTCGGTCAGCAGCGTCTCGTACTCGTCGACGTAAGCGGGGAACCGCTTCGTGAAGTCCTCGATGAAGTCCAGCAGCGAGCCGCTGCGGTTGCCATTGAGCTGCTTGATGGCGCGTTCGTTGCGAACCTTGCTGGCCTTGTACTGCGGCATGCTGTCGGGCAGGTCGCGGTAGACGCCGCCCGGGCGGAAGTACGCCGCGTGCATGCGAGCGCCCGACACCGCCTCGTACATGTCGAACAGGTCTTCGCGCTCGCGGAAGCAGTAGATCAGGATGTTCATCGCGCCGCAGTCCAGCCCGTGCGCGCCCAGCCACAGCAGGTGGTTCAGCAGCCGGGTGATCTCGGCGTACATCACGCGGATGTACTGGGCGCGGATCGGCACCTTCACGCCCATCAGCTTCTCGATGGCCATGCAGTAGGCGTGCTCGTTGCACATCATCGAGACATAGTCCAGCCGGTCCATGTAGGGCAGCGACTGCAGGTAGGTCTTGGTCTCGGCCAGCTTCTCGGTGGCGCGGTGCAGCAGGCCGATGTGCGGATCGGCACGCTGGATCACCTCGCCGTCCAGCTCCAGCACCAGGCGCAGCACGCCGTGCGCCGCCGGGTGCTGCGGGCCGAAGTTCAGGGTGTAGTTCTTGATTTCAGCCATGGCAGTAACTTCCGGCCGCGAAGGACGCAAAGGACCCGCGAAGGACGCAAAAGGAATGCACGGAAGCTTTCTGGTTTCTCTTTCGCGACCTTCGCGAGATTTCGCGTCCTTCGCGGCCGGTATCCACGTTCATCACGGCTGCGTCCCCCGCCCAGGTTGAATGCCGCCGTAGTTCTCTTCGCGGATCACGCGCGGCGTGATCTCGCGCGGCTCGATCGTCACCGGCTGGTAGATCACGCGCTGGCGCTCGGGGTCGTACCGCATCTCGGAGTGCCCCGAGACCGGAAAGTCCCTGCGGAACGGATGCCCGATGAAGCCGTAGTCGGTGAGGATGCGGCGCAGGTCGTTGTGGCCTTCGAAGATGATGCCGTACAGGTCGAACGCCTCGCGCTCGAACCAGTTGGCCGAGCTCCACAGGCCGGTGAGCGAATCCACCACGGGGAAATCGTCGTCCTGGGCGAACACGCGCAGGCGCACCCGCTGGTTCAGGCTCACCGACAGGTAATGCGTGACTACGGCATAGCGCGGGCCGTCCCAGCCGCCGTTGCGGTACTCGGAGTAGTCGATGCCGCACAGGTCGAGCAGTTGCTCGAACTGCAGCCCCGGCGCATCGCGCAACACCTGCGCTGCCTTGAGGTAGTTGTCGGGCGTGACCAGCACGGTGAGTTCGCCGAGCTGGAGGTCGATGCGCTTGGCCAGATCGCCCAGGGCGGCTGCCACGGTTTGCCTGAGCGCGGCGGGGTCGACCGCGAAAGGGGTGCTGGTCGACATGGGATCAGGCCCTCGCGATCGTCTGCGTGCGGCGGATCTTCTGCTGCAGCTGGATGATCCCGTAGAGCAGCGCTTCCGCCGTGGGGGGGCAGCCGGGCACGTACACGTCGACCGGGACGATGCGGTCGCAGCCGCGCACCACCGAATAGCTGTAGTGGTAGTAGCCGCCGCCATTGGCGCAGGTCCCCATGGAGAGCACCCAGCGCGGCTCGGGCATCTGGTCGTACACCTTGCGCAGCGCCGGCGCCATCTTGTTGCACAGCGTGCCGGCCACGATCATCAGGTCCGACTGGCGCGGGCTGGGGCGGAACAGCATGCCGAAGCGGTCGATGTCGTAGCGGGCGGCGCCCGCATGCATCATCTCCACGGCGCAGCAGGCCAGGCCGAAGGTCATCGGCCACAGCGAGCCGGTCTTGGCCCAATTGATGACGCTGTCCACGGTGGTCGTGACAACGCCCTTGTCGAGAATGCCTTCGTTAGCCATTGAATAGTCCTTGCGGCGCGCGGCGGGTCACTCCCAGTCCAGCGCGCCCTTCTTCCACTCGTAGACGAATCCCACGACCAGGATGCCCAGAAAAACCATCATCGACCAGAAGCCCACCGGGCCGATTTCCTTGAGCGCCACGGCCCAGGGGAAGAGGAACGCGATTTCCAGGTCGAACAGGATGAACAGGATGGCGACGAGGTAGTAGCGCACGTCGAACTTCATGCGCGCATCCTCGAAAGCCTCGAACCCGCACTCGTAAGGCGAGTTCTTGGCGGCGTCCGGCTTGTTGAAGCCGAGGCCGCCGGCGAACAGGTATCCCAGCAACTGCGGCAATACCCCGACGGCTACGCCGACCAGGATGAACAGGAGAACTGGGAGGTACTGGTCAAGGTTCATCTCGGGGCTCTGATCACCGCTTCAAGCCCCCGGGCCTGGCCGGAGGCTTGACTCTTGTATGGTGCCGTCGGCGAGACTCGAACTCGCACAGCTTTCGCCACTACCCCCTCAAGATAGCGTGTCTACCAATTTCACCACGACGGCGTTTTTGCTTGCCCGGACAGGCATGAGGCTGGATGGAACGCTGGCTTTCCGGACAGCCTTGGAGTTTACCCTGAAACAGGGCGTTTCCTTCGAGGAAGCGCCCGTAGGTACGACTACTTGGTGGGTATCTGGGCCGCGCCGGAAGCCGGTGCAGCCGGTGCGGGTGCAGGCATCGCGGCGGCGGGCGCGTTGGTCGCCGGGATCTGAGCCGCGGGGCCCGAAGCAGCGGGCGCCGGCGCCGCGGCCGGGGCGCCGGCACGGTCGAGCACGCTGCCTGATTCGGCGGGGCGCAAATTGCCGAAGTAGGCCAGCGCCAGGGTGCACACGAAGAACACCGCGGCCAGCACGGCCGTGGTGCGCGAGAGGAAGTTGGCGCTGCCGCTGGCGCCGAACAGGCTGCCCGAGCCGCCGCTGCCGAAGGCTGCACCCATGTCCGCGCCCTTGCCGTGCTGCACGAGGATGAGGCCGATCATGCCCAGCGCCGTCAGCATCTGCACGGCCAGAACGATGGTGAGAATCGCGTTCATGTCTTACTCCTGATTTTGTAGCGCCATGCGCCCGCTACGTGTGGGCTGCAGCAATGATCTGCAAGAAGTCGGGGGCCTTGAGCGAAGCGCCGCCGATCAGGCCGCCGTCGATGTCGGGCTGGGCCAGCAGGCTGGCGGCGTTGGCCGCGTTCATGCTGCCGCCGTAGAGAATGTGCACGCGTTCGCTGTGCGCGGTCGCGGCCTTGAGCTGGGCCCGCAGCACGGCATGCACCTGCTGGGCCTGCTGCGGGCTGGCGGTCTTGCCGGTGCCGATGGCCCACACCGGCTCGTACGCCACCACGACCTCGCTGATGCAATGCCCATTGGTGTGGATCACTGCCGCCAGCTGGCGCTTGACCACCTCTTCTGTTTGTCCCGCCTCGCGCTGCGCCAGCGTCTCGCCCACGCACACGATGGGCGTGATGCCGTGCGCGAGTGCGGCCTTGGCCTTGTCGGCCACCAGCTGGTCGGTCTCGAAGTGGTACTGGCGCCGCTCGGAATGGCCGACGATGGCGTAGCGCACGCCGAACTCCTTGAGCATGGCGGCGGACACCTCGCCGGTGTACGCGCCCTGCCCGTGGGCCGAGACATCCTGCGCCCCGAGCTCGAGCGTGCTGCCGTGCCGCAGCGACTGCAGCTGCGCCAGGTACGGCGCCGGCACGCACAGGGCGGCCAGGCAGCCGGGGTCGGCGCCCATGCCCGTGACGACCGCGCGCACCAGGGCCTCATTGGCCTCGATGCTGCCGTTCATCTTCCAGTTGCCGGCGATGAGCTTCTTCTTGGTCATGTCGTTCTCGTGTTCCACGTCATTCCCGCGCAGGCGGCAATCCAGTGCTCCCGCACCTCCTGGATCCCCGCCTGCGCGGGGATGACGATTGCACCTTGATCTACCACGTCAGGACGATTTTTCCGATGTGCTGGTTCGACTCCATCAGCTCGTGCGCCCGCGCCGCCTGCGCGGCGGGAAACATGCTGTGGATGACCGGGCGGATGGCCTTGCGCTCGAGCAGGGGCCACACCTTTTCCTTGAGGGACGCTGCAATGGCCGACTTGAACGCCACCGGCCGCGGCCGCAGGGTCGAGCCGGTGACCACCAGCCGCTTGCGCAGCACCTGGCCTGCGTTGAATTCGCTTTTGACACCACCCTGTACCGCAATGATGACCAGGCGGCCGTCTTCGGCCAGGCACTCGACCTCACGGGCGACATAGCTGCCGGCCACCATGTCGAGGATGACGTTGACCCCGGCCCCGCCGGTCAACCTCTTCGCCTCCTCGGCGAAGTCAGAAGTCCTGTAATTGATCGCGTGGTCCGCGCCCAGCTTCAGGCAGGCCTGGCACTTGTCGTCGCTGCCCGCGGTGACGATGACCCGGATCGGAGGTCCGTCCGAGTGCTCGCCCAGCGCCTTGGCCATCTGGATCGCCGTCACGCCGATGCCGCTGGAGCCGCCCTGGATCAGAAGCGTCTCGCCCGGCTGCAGGCGCGCCCGGTCGAACACGTTGCTCCACACGGTGAAGAACGTCTCCGGCAGGCAGGCGGCTTCGATGTCGCTCAGGCCTTGCGGCACCGGCAGGCATTGTCCCACCGGAGCCACGCAAAGCTCGGCATAGCCGCCGCCGGCCACGAGTGCACAGACCCGGTCACCCTTCCTGAAGCCGGCTGCCGCCATGGCGCCGGCATCGCCGTCCACCACCTCACCGGCCACCTCCAGCCCCGGAATGTCGGAGGCGCCCGGCGGCACCGGGTAGTTGCCGGTTCGCTGCAGAACGTCCGGCCGGTTGATGCCGCTGGCCGCGACGCGGATCAGCAGTTCACCCGGGCCTGGCGCAGGCGCGGGCCGTTCGGCCAGACGCAGAACGTCGGGCCCACCGGGCGCGCTGATCTCGACCGCTTTCACTCTTGCGAGTTGAAGGTCGCCTGCGGCTGCTGAGGATCGCGCGGCTGCTCGTTGCGGGGCTCACGCGGCTCGCGGGCCTCACGCGGCTCGCGAGGTTCCCGGAATTCACGCTGCTCACGCGGCTGGCGCGGCGGACGGTCGTCCTGCATGCCTTCCGGACGGTCCAGCAGGGCCTTCATGGACAGCTTGACACGGCCCTTCTCGTCGGTCTCGAGCACCTTGACGCGCACGACCTGGCCTTCCGACAGGTAGTCGGTGACCTTCTCGACGCGTTCATGGGCGATCTGGCTGATGTGCAGCAGGCCGTCCTTGCCGGGCAGCAGGTTGACCAGGGCGCCGAAGTCCAGCAGCTTGGTGATCGGGCCTTCGTAGACCTTGCCGATCTCCACTTCGGCGGTGATCTGCTCGATGCGCTTCTTGGCGACGTCGGCCTTCTCGGCATCGGTCGCGGCGATGGTGATGGTGCCGTCTTCCTCGATGTTGATCTGGCAGCCGGTCTCTTCGGTCAGCGCCCGGATCACGGCGCCGCCCTTGCCGATCACGTCGCGGATCTTGTCGGGGTTGATCTTCATCGTGTAGAGCTTGGGCGCGAAGCTGGACACCTCGGTGTTGGCCGCGCCCATGTTCTCCTGCATCTTGCCCAGGATGTGCATGCGGGCTTCCTTGGCCTGGGCCAGCGCGACCTGCATGATTTCCTTGGTGATGCCCTGGATCTTGATGTCCATCTGCAGGGCGGTGATGCCGTTGGTGGTGCCCGCGACCTTGAAGTCCATGTCGCCCAGATGATCTTCGTCGCCCAGGATGTCGGTCAGCACGGCGAAGCGGTTGGCTTCCTTGATCAGGCCCATGGCGATGCCGGCCACGTGCGCCTTCATCGGAACGCCCGCGTCCATCAGCGCCAGGCAGCCGCCGCAGACCGAGGCCATCGACGAGGAGCCGTTGGACTCGGTGATTTCCGAGACCACGCGCATGGTGTAGGGAAATTCTTCCTTGGTCGGCAGCACGGCGACCAGCGCGCGCTTGGCCAGGCGGCCGTGGCCCACTTCACGGCGCTTGGTGGAACCCATGCGCCCCACTTCGCCGGTGGCGAAGGGAGGCATGTTGTAGTGGAACATGAAGCGGTCTTCGTACTCGCCCATCAGCGCATCGATGCGCTGCGCGTCGCGCTCGGTGCCCAGCGTGGTGATGACCAGCGCCTGGGTCTCGCCGCGCGTGAACAGCGCCGAGCCGTGGGTGCGCGGCAGCACGCCGTGGCGGATCTCGATCGGGCGCACGGTGCGCGTGTCGCGGCCGTCGATGCGGGGCTCGCCCTGCAGGATCTGGTTGCGAACGATCTTGGCTTCGATGTCGAACAGCAGGGCCTCGACCTTGGCCGCGTCGAACGGCTCGCCGCTTTCCTTGAGCGACGCCATCACCGAAGCGGTGGCTTCGCGCAGGGCCTGGGTGCGGGCCTGCTTGCTGCGGATCTGGTAGGCGGCGCGCAGTTTCTCTTCGGCCAGGGCATTGACCTTGCCGATGAAGGCCTCGTCCTTGGCAGGCGGCTGCCAGTCCCACACGGGCTTGCCGGCATCGCGAACGAGTTCGTGGATGACGTTGATGGCGACCCGGGCCTGCTCATGGCCGAACCCCACGGCGCCGAGCATGACTTCCTCGCTCAGCTGCTGGGCTTCGGATTCCACCATCAGCACGGCGGCTTCGGTGCCCGCGACCACCAGGTCCAGCAGCGAATCCTTGCGCTGGGTCTGGCCGGGGTTCAGGACGTACTCACCGTTGATGTAGCCCACGCGCGCGGCGCCGATCGGGCCGGCGAACGGGATGCCGGAGATCGCCAGCGCGGCGCTGCAGCCGATCATGGCGGCGATGTCAGGGTCGACTTCCGGGTTCAGAGACATGGTGTGCACCACGACGTGCACTTCGTTCAGGAAACCTTCGGGGAACAGCGGCCGGATCGGGCGGTCGATCAGGCGGCTGGTCAGCGTCTCGAGTTCGCTGGGCTTGGCTTCGCGCTTGAAGAAGCTGCCGGGGATCTTGCCCGCGGCGTAGGTCTTCTCGATGTAGTCGACGGTCAGCGGGAAGAAGTCCTGCCCGGGCTTGGCCGACTTGGAGGCGGCCACGGTGCACAGCACCACGGTGCCTTCGATGTCCACGACCACGGCGCCGGAGGCCTGGCGGGCGATCTCGCCCGTCTCGAGCACCACCTGGTGCTGGCCCCACTGGAAGGTCTTGGTGACTTTGTTGAAGATGCTCATGTTCTTGCTCTCTTTCCTGGGATGGGCGGGCGCTGGGGCGAACACGATGCCATTCCATCAAGGGCCGGGGGCCGCTGGTGGAATGACACAGCGCGTATTCGGCTTTCGCGTCCTTTGAAGTGAAACGCGCCTGAGCTAGCGAAACTAACTCAGGCGCGTTCCGGGGTTGGGTGCTTACTTGCGCAGGCCCAGCTTGCCGATCAGCGCCGTGTAGCGGTCGGCGTCCTTGTCCTTGAGGTAGGACAGCAGGCTCTTGCGGCGGTTCACCATGCGCAGCAGGCCGCGGCGGCCGTGGTGATCCTTGGCGTGGGTCTTGAAGTGGGGGGTCAGCTCGTTGATGCGGGCGGTCAGCAGGGCCACCTGCACTTCGGGGCTTCCGGTGTCGGCGGCGCCACGGGCGTGGGCCTTGACGACCTCGGCTTTGTTCAAAGCGGTCATTTCGTTTCCTTGGATGGTTTTAACTTGCGTTGGGGGCTGGAACTGCGCCCCAACGTGCGCCTTGCGGCATGCAAAGCCTCGGGATTATAACTGGAAGGGGGAATTCGGACGCCCGGCCGGATGTTCTCAGCGGCCCAGCCAGGCCCTCAGCCGTTCGACCCCTTGTCCCAGCCGGGAAAGGTCGCGGGAGGCGAAGCACCAACGCAGCCAGCCCTGGGCCTCCGGCGCGAAGGCGTTGCCCGGAGCGAGCCCCAGGCCAGCCTCGGCGACCAGGCGCTTGGCCACGGCCAGGGAGTCCTCGAAACCCTCGAGCCTGAAGAAGGCGTACATGCCGCCGGCCGCCGGCTGGAGCTGCACCCGCGGCAACGCCTGCAACTGCGGCACCAGCGTGTCGCGGCAGAGCTTGAGATGGCTGACGACCCGAGGCGTCACATCATCGGTGCGCCGGACAGCGGCCAGCGCCGCCCGCTGGGTGAAGACACTGGCGCACGAGGTGTTGAACTCCACCAGCTTGCCCATGTGCGGAGTCATTTCCGCAGGCATCACCAGCCAGCCCAGCCGCCAGCCGGTCATCAGGAAGCTCTTGGAAAAGCTGTGCGCCACCACCAGCCGGTCGTCAGGCCGGGCAATGTCCAGGAAGCTGGGCGCGCAGCCGTTCGCGGTGGGCTCGTAGTACAGCCGCTCGTAGACCTCGTCCGCCAGCACCCAGGTGCCGGTCAGCCGGCAATGGTCGAGGATGGCCTGCTGCTCGGCCGGGCTGAGCGTCCAGCCGGTGGGATTGTTGGGCGCATTGACGATCAACAGCCTGGTTTGCGGCGTGATCGCGGCCAGCAGCGCCGGCAGATCCAGCGTCCAGGCACCTTCGGCCGGCGTGAGCGAGACGCGCTTGAGCCGGGCGCCCATGATCAGCGGCTGGGCGGTGAGGTTCGGCCACACCGGTGTCACCGCCACCACTTCGTCGCCCGCGTCGACCAGCATCTGCACCGCCAGCATCAGCGCGTTGACCCCGCCGGAGGCGATGGCGATCCGGTCGCTGCCCACCGGCCCGTGCAGGGCCGAGGTGTAGCGAGCCACCGCCTCGCGCAGTTCGGGCAATCCCAGGTTGTGCGCGTAGAACGTCTCGCCCTTGCGCAGCGACTCGATCGCCGCCTCGCGGATGAAATCGGGCGTGACCTCGTCGCTCTCGCCGAACCAGAACGCCAGCACGTCGCTGCGCCCCATGCCGGCGTTGGCGACTTCGCGGATCTTGGATTCTTCGAGGTCCTGGATGGCTTGGCGCATAAAAAATCGGACTCCTGAACGCAAAGGGCGCAGAGGATTCGCAGAGGACGCAGAAAAAAGGAAACCAGATTCTGGCTGTTCTTTTGCGCTCTCTGCGTAACCTTTGCGCCCTCTGCGTTCCGCTGTCCGTATTCAGGGCCGCACCATACGGCAGCTTGAAGGCAGCTCGGCCGCACCTGCAGGCACCGTCTTGACCACCCGGAAGCCGTAGCCCGAGCCCTCGACGTCGAACTTCACGCCCGGCGCGCCCTGGCGCTCCATCATGCCCACCACCAGCGACTGCTGGAACTGGTGGTCGACCGCCCGCATCGCGCCGCCCTGCCCGTTCAGGCTTACGCTGGCCTTCTCCAGGGCGCGCGCCACCGCCACCGGCTCGGTGCTGCCGGCGCTCTCGATCGCCTGCGCCAGCGCCTCCACCATCAGCTGCATGCGCATGTGCACGTAGTCGTCCTGCGGCCTGGGAAAGCGCTGCTTGAAGGCCTGGTAGAAGGCCTCGCTTTGCGGCGTGGGAACGTTGGGCAGCCAGTCGGCCACGGCGATGACCCGCCCGACGCCCGCCTCGCCGATGGCCGCCGGGGCTCCCAGCGCATTGCCGTAGAAGGTGTAGAACTTGCCCTCGTAGCCGACCTCGCGCGCCGCCTTCACCAGCAAGGTGAGGTCATTGCCCCAGTTGCCGGTGATCACCGCCTGCGCGCCGCTCTGCTGGATCTTGGCGGCATAGGGCAGGAAGTCTTTGATGCGGCCCAGCGGGTGCAGCTCGTCGCCCACGATCTGCACGTCCGGCCGCTGCGCGCCCAGCTGCCTGCGCGCCTCGCGCAGCACGGCGTGCCCGAAGCTGTAATCCTGCCCGATCAGGTAGGCGCTCTTGACCCCCTTGTCGCTGCCGAGCACCTCCATCAGCGCCGCCATGCGCATGTCGGCGTGGGCGTCGAAACGGAAATGCCAGAAGCTGCATTTCTCGTTGGTGAGGATCGGGTCCACGGCCGAGTAGTTGAGGAACAGCACCCGCTGGCCGGGTTCGCGTTCGTTGTGCTTGTTGATCGCGTCCACCAGCGCCGCGGCGGTGGCCGAGGAGTTGCCCTGCAGGACGAACTGCGCGCCATCGTCGATGGCCGCACGCAGCGCCGACAGCGCTTCCTCGTTCTGGCCCTTGCTGTCGTAACGCTCCAGCTGCAGCAGGCGCCGGCCCTGTGCCGTGCGCACGCCACCCCGCTGGTTCACGCGCTCCACCGCCCACACCAGGTTTCGGAACACCGCTTCGCCCGTGTTGGCGAAGGGGCCGGAAAGGCCCTCGATCATCGCCAGCTTCACCCGGCCGGCGGCAGGCTGGGCGCCGGCCAGGGCGGGAGCAAATAGCGCCGCCGCCAGCGATTTCAAGATCCCTCGCCTCGCGTTTTTCATGCTTGCCTGTCCTCTTGAAAACCCGCCGCCGGCGCACACATCGGATGCAAGCGGCAGTCGAATGCGAAAGCCGCGCAGTGTAAGGGACCCAGTTTTTTCATCGAAGGAGTTCAGCCATGTTTTTCGCACCCGTCGTCCGCACCCGTGCCACCGTGCCGGCCCACCGCTCGTTCGACCGCAGCTTCGAGCGTTTCGTCAATGACGCGTTTTTCAACAACAGCCCCGCCGGCTTCGACATCGCCCAGGACGACAAGGCCTGGACGGTGAGCCTGGACGTCCCCGGCGTGGCCCGCGAAGAGCTGTCGATCAGCGTCGAAGGCCCGATCGTGCGCATCGAGACCCAGCCGCAAGCCAAGCGCCAGCTGAAGGCCGCTTACGAGCTGCCGCAGGAAATCGATGTCGAGGCCACCACCGCCAAGCTCGAGAACGGCGTGCTCACGCTCACGCTGGCCAAGAAGCAGCCGGTCAGCAACGCCCGGCAGATCGAAGTCAAGTGACGAACTGAAGCCGCGCGTCGCGCGGCTCAGGTTCGTCATCCCCGCGCAGGCGGGGATCCGGGCAGGCCGCGTTCCACGCGGCCTCTTGTCGAAAGCCCTGGATTCCCGCCTGCGCGGGAATGACGTCTCAGCTGCCCAGCTCGCTCAGGGCCCACCGCGGCTTGACGTCGAAAGCGTAAGCCGTGGTGGCCGTTTGCACGCCGGCCTGCAGCCGCATCGCGGCGGCCATGGCGATCATGGCGCCGTTGTCGGTGCACAGGTGCAGCTCGGGGTAGTGCACGCGTACGCCCTGCTTGGCGCAGGCTTCGTTCAGCTGCGCGCGCAGCAGGCTGTTGGCGCCCACGCCCCCCGCGACCACGATGCGTCTGAGGCCGGTGGCCTTGAGCGCCGCCAACGACTTCTTCACCAGCACCTCCACGATCGCGGCCTGCGTCGAAGCCGCCAGGTCCGCCTTTCGCGCATCCAGCTCGGGGCCCAGCTTCTTCGCCTGGGTCAGCACGGCGGTCTTGAGCCCCGCGAACGAGAAATCCAGGTTGCCGCTGTGCAGCAGCGGGCGCGGCAGCTTGAACGCCGCCGCATCGCCCTGCTGCGCCAGCCGCGAGAGCGCCGGCCCGCCCGGGTAGCCCAGCCCCATCAGCTTGGCCGACTTGTCGAAGGCCTCGCCGGCGGCGTCGTCGATCGTCTCCCCCAGCAGTTCATAGCGGCCGACCCCCTCGACGCGCATCAGCTGCGTGTGGCCGCCGGACACCAGCAGCGCCACGAACGGAAACGCCGGCGGGTCGGCGCCGAGGAAGGGCGACAGCAGGTGGCCTTCCAGGTGGTGCACGCCCAGCACCGGCCTGCCCAGCGCCGCACCCAGCGCGCAGGCCACACCCGCGCCCACCAGCAGCGCGCCCGCCAGCCCCGGCCCGCGCGTGTAGGCCACCGTGTCGACCTGGGCCAGCGTGCGCGCGGCCTGCCCCAGCACCTGTTCGGCCAGCGGCAGGACGCGGCGGATGTGGTCGCGGCTGGCCAGCTCAGGCACCACACCGCCATAGGCCTGGTGCATGTCGATCTGGCTGTGCAGGGCATGCGCCAGCAGGCACGGCATGCCGTCGCGGGCTTCCACCAGCGCAACACCGGTTTCGTCGCAGGAGGACTCGATTCCGAGAACAAGCATGCGGGCAGTCTAGCGCCGCCACTTTCGGCGCCAGCGTCATTCACCTTATTCCCGAAAGTCATCAGCACTCGGCGAAAATCGCCTCGTGAGCATCAGCCCTTACCTCAAGGAAATCGGCCGCGGCAGGGACGGCGCTCGCCCGCTCACGCGTGCGCAGGCGAGCGACCTGTTCGGGCAACTGCTCGATGGCAGCGTCACCGACCTGGAGGTGGGAGCGTTCTGCCTGGCCATGCGCATCAAGGGCGAGACGCCGCAGGAGATGGCGGGGTTCCTGGACGCGACCTCCACCCGCCTGGCGAAGGTGCCTGCGAGCACCAGGCCGGTGGTCGTCCTGCCGAGCTACAACGGTGCGCGCCGCCTGCCGGTGCTCACGCCGCTGCTGGCCCTGCTGGCGGCGAGGCACGGGCTGCCGGTGCTGATCCACGGCACGTCCACCGAAACCACCCGGGTTTCGGTGCCCGATGTGCTCGCAGCCCTTGGTATCCGGACGCGGGCAGCTATCGAAACCATAGCGCCTGGCACTGTCGCGTTCGTGCCGACGGAGCTGCTCTGCCCGGGCCTGAAGCGCCTGCTCGACGTTCGGCGCGTGGTCGGCCTGCGCAATTCCAGCCACAGCCTGGTGAAGCTGATGAACCCCTGCGCCGGGCCGGCCGTGATCGTCAGCAGCTACACGCATCCGGAATACGCCGCCAGCATGGGGGCCGTGTTCGAGCTGATGGGATCGACCGCGCTGCTGCTGCGCGGCACCGAGGGCGAGGCCGTCGCCGATGCCCGCCGGTTGCCGCAGATGGAGGGCTTCAAGGCCGGGCAACGGGTGCAGCTCGAGAGCGGGCAGCGCGGCACGCTGACGGACTTGCCGGGCTGGCCCGAAGGCATCGACGCGCAGAGTACCGCTGGCTACATCCGTGGCGTGCTCGAGGAGCGCGTGCCGCTGCCCGCTTCGCTGCGGCTGCAGGTTGAACACATCTTGCGTCTGGCTGACGGCATATGACGACAGGCAAGGTCATCCTGGTCGGCGCCGGCCCCGGCGATCCGGAGCTGCTCACCATCAAGGCCGTGAAGGCGATCCAGTGCGCGACCGTCGTGCTCGTGGACGACCTGGTCAGCCCCGACATCGTGGCTCTCGCTTCGCCGCAGGCGCGCATCGTCCACGTCGGCAAGCGCGGCGGCTGCAAGAGCACGCCGCAAGCCTTCATCGAGCGGTTGATGGTGATGGCGGCGCGCGAGGGCGAAAGCGTGGTGCGGCTCAAGGGCGGCGACCCGCTGATCTTCGGCCGCGGCGGCGAGGAAGTCGAGCACCTCGAAGCCGCCGGGGTCCAGGTGCAGGTGATCAACGGCATCACGGCCGCACTGGCCGCGGCGAATGCCTTGGGCATCGCCCTGACCCACCGCGAGCATGCGCAGGGCGTGCTGTTCATCACCGGGCACGCCAGGCCCGGCTCGCCAGGGCCGCACTGGAAGTCGCTGGCCGCCACCGCCCGCGACGCCCGGCTGACGCTGGTGATCTACATGGGCGTTGCCGGCGCCGGCCGCATCCAGCAGGAACTGCTCGCCGGCCTGCCTGCGGAGACGCCCGCGGCCATCGTGCAGCGCGCCAGCCTGGAAGGCCAACGGCAGGCCGTCACCACGCTGGGCGACCTGGCAGGCACGATCCTGCGCGAGCGGCTGGCCAGCCCCTGCGTCATCGTCGTCGGCGACGTGCTGCGGGGCCTGGCCGCCGCGGCCGGCAACCCGGCGCAGTTCCGCGCCGCCTGACCAGCACGCCCGGGCTTGCCCGCTCAGGAGGAGAACGGCGGCTCCCACTTCGCCTTGTCGATCTGCTCGCGCAACCAGGCATCTCCACCCAGCAGCGCGAGCTTGTCCTTTTGCGCTGGTTCGAGCTTCACCTGAACGGACACGAACTCCGGCTTCTTCGGGGCCTTGGCCCGCTGGGGCTTGCCCGGCGGAGGATCCTTGCCGCCCAATCCGAACATGGCAGCCCTCCTGAGGCTCAGTCGGGCTGCGCGCTGGCGGCGCTCGGCAGCTCCTTGCTGCCCTTGAGGTACTCGCGGACCTTCTCGGCCCGGTCGCCGACCGCGGCCACCGCCTTCTTCAGTTCTTCGGGGGTGACGCCCAGGCTCTTGCTCCAGTCGCGAAGCTCGTAGTCCTCGTGCACGTCGATGCGGGCACGGTCCTGCCCGCCCACCTTGGTCTTGTCGTCGCTCATCGGGTTCTCCCGTTTGGTGATGTCCGAACCGTAGCGCGGGTGAGCGGTGCGCCGTGTAGGCGCGCCACAACGGCCGGTGTGAGGCGTGTCCGTGCTGCGCCGCGGATCAGGCCGCCCTGTCGCCGCGCCCGGCTTGCTGCACGAACAGGGCGAATGCCCCGGCGACCACCCCCCAGAACGCCGAGCCGATCCCGCCCAGCGAAACGCCGCTGAGCGTCACCAGGAAGGTGACGAGCGCCGCCTCCCGGTGCGTGTCCTCCTGCATCGCGGAGGCCAGGCCGGAACCGATCGTCCCCAGCAGCGCCAGGCCGGCGATCGCGACCACCAGTTCCCGGGGGAAGGCGATCAGCAGCCCCGTCACGGCGGCGCCGAACACGCCGACCAGCAGGTACAGGACGCCGCAGCTGACGGCCGCGGTGTACCGCCTGTCCGGGTCCTCGTGCGCCTCGCGGCCCATGCAGATCGCGGCCGTGATGGCCGAGAGGTTGAGCGCGAAGGCGCCGAACGGCGCGAGCAGCAAGGTGGCGACACCGGTGGAGGTCAGGATCCGTGAGAGCGGCAACTGGTAGCCGGCCGTCCGGATGGCGGCCACCCCGGGCAGGTTCTGCGAGGCCATGGTGACGATGAACAGCGGCAGGGCCAGGCTCATGAAGGCGCCCAGGGTGAACTCCGGCATCGTGAACACCGGCACGGCGAGTTCGAAGCGCACCTGCGACCACTGCATCTGCCCGCGCGCCACGGCATAGGCCACCGCCGCGACCAATGTCGCCACCACCGCGTAGCGCGGTGCCAGACGCCGGGCCACCAGGTAGCTGGCCAGCATCAGCAGCACCAGCGGCAGCGCCGTCTGCGCCGCGGCGAAGGCTTCCAGGCCGAACCGGGCCAGGACCCCTGCCAGCAAGCCCGATGCCAGTGCCATCGGGATGCGCTCCATCAGCTTCTCGAACCAGCCCGTGACGCCGAACAGGATGATGAGCGCGCCGCAGGCGATGAAGGCGCCCGTGGCCTGCGCCATGTTGAAGCCGCCCGCCAGGCCCGCGGTGGCGAGCACCGCCGCGCCGGGCGTGGACCACGCCACCATGACCGGCTTGCGCAGGATCAGCGAAGGCACCGCGGAACACAGGCCCATGCCCAGGCACAGCGCCCAGATCCAGGAAGCGATCTGCGCAGGAGAGGCGCCGAACGCCAGCGCCGCCTGGAACACGATGGCGACGGAACTGGTGAAACCGACCAGCACCGCGACGAAGCCGGCGGTGAAGGCGGACAGGCTCAGGTCACGGAAGAACCGCATGAAGTTGGCAGAGGGTGGGCGACCCGCGAACTGTAGCGCTCGAGCGCGAAGGCCCCCGCGGCTACGGCATGCGGCCGAACCACAGCACCGACAGCCCCGCCGCCGCCGCAGCGATCAGCGCCGCCAGCAGCGCCAGCAGCCCGGCGACCTCGGTCTCGCGGGTCTGCACCTGCAGCTGGGAGCCCAGGGTCTGGTACACGCTGCGCAATTTTTCGGCGGTGCCGGCGTAGTGGTATTGCCCGCCGGTCAGGCGCGCCACTTCCTTCAAGGTCGGCTCGTCCAGCTTCAGGTAGATCGGCATGCCCTCCGTCGTGGAGGCCTCACCGTCGACGGTGCCCAGGCCCACGACATAGATGCGCACGCCGCGGTCGGCCGCCATCTTGGCGGCCGCCAGCGTGTCCACGCCCACGGTGCGGCGGCCGTCGCTCAGCAGGATGATGGCGGCCGATTTGTAGGAGCCCGGCTGAACGGGCGTGATCTGCCTGGGCGGCGGCTTGTCCTTGTCGTCCAGGCTGCGGCCGCGCGGCTTGCCGCCGAAGGTCATCTCGCCGACGTCGATGCCATGGTCGGGAAAGAGTTCGGCCAGGGACACCACGATCGCGTTGCCCACGGCGGTTCCCATCTGCATCTGGAACGCATCGATGGCGGCGACCAGTGACGCCCGGTCCAACGTCGCGCGTTGCGTCACTTGTGTGGTGCCGGCGAAGGTGACCAGGCCGACCTCGATGTCCTTGGGCAGGTCGCGCAGGAACGACTTGGCGGCCTCCTGCGCCGCGGCCAGGCGCGTCGGCTTGACGTCGGTGACGCGCATGCTGAGCGACACGTCCATGGTCAGCAGGATGGTCGAGCGGGCCCAAGGCAAGGGCACCCAGGCCAGCGGCCGCGCCGCCGCCAGCAGCAGCAGCGTGCAGGCCAGCAACAGCAGGGCGGGTGGCAGGTGCCGGCGCCACTGCCGCCCGACGGCAGCCTCGCGGGCGACGGCCACGCTGCTGTAGCGAACGGCCGCCTGGCGGCGCCGCCGCAGCAGCCACAGGTAGGCCAGCGGCAGCAGCGGCACCGCCAGCAGCAGCCAAAGGTACTGGGGCCACAGGAAAAGCATGCTTGGTATCCCGGCGCGGTTGCCGCGCCATCCGGCAAGCAATGTGCCCGCGATGGCGGTGCTTGGCAACGGCTTTCAGGCGGCCGTTCGCAGCGCGCGGCGCGCGCACAAGGCGACGGCCGCGGCGAACACCACCACGACCAGCAGCCCTGCCGCCAGGGTCCGGCCTTCGGCGATGAAGCCGATCACCGGCGGCCCCGCCATCAACCCCAGGTAGCCCAGCGACGCCACGGCGGCGATGCCGTGCGCCGCCGGCACGCCCGGGACTTGCGCCGCTGCACTGAAGAGCACCGGCACGATGTTGGCGAAGCCCAGGCCCGCCAGGGCGAAACCCGCCAGCACCGCCCCCGGATGCGGCACCAGCAGCGCCACCGCCATGCCAGCGGCACCGACCGCGCCGCTCAGGCGCAACAGGGCCACCGGCGTCATGCGCTCGCGCACCCAGTCGCCGCCGAAGCGCGCCGCCGCCATCGCCGCGCTGAAGCTCGTGTACCCGAGGCTCGCCACGGCAGCGCCGGCGCCGATGTCCTGCTTCAGGTAGAGCACGCTCCAGTCGTACATCGCGCCCTCGGCAATCAGGCCCATGGCGGCCAACGCCCCGATCAGGCCCAGGGCACCTCGCGGCAGGCTCAGGCGGGGCTGGCCGTCCTCTGGCCCGGCCGGCGGCTGCCGCAACATGGCCGCGGCGGCACAACAGGTCAGCAGCGCGCATGCGGCGCCCGCCCCGGCCAGGTGCGGCACCGCGCCCACGCCGCCGGCCGCCAGCGCGCTGCCGGCGGCCGCCCCGGCCATCCCACCCAGGCTGAACATGCCGTGAAAGCCGCTCATCAAGGCGCGGCCGGTAAGCCGCTCGAGTTCGGTGGCCTGTGCATTGATCGCCACGTCGAACAGGGCCGCCGCCATGCCGTACGCCAGCATCAGGGCGAGCAGCACGCCGTAGTGGCGCGACGCCAGCAGGCTGGCGATCGCGGCGGCGCACACCAGCCCGGTGAGCGGCACCAGGAGGCGCGGCTCGACCCGCGAGAGCACATGGCCGGCCTGCAGCAGGGCGGCGACGGCCCCGGCGCCCGCGGCGAGCATGGCCCAGGCAAGTGCCTGCTCGCCCAGGCCGTAATGCGCTTTCACGCTCGGCACGTGCACGCCCCAGGTGGCGAACAGCGCGCCGGCCACGAAGAACTGGGCGCGCAGCGCCCAGGCGGCACTGCGCAAGGGATCGGGAGGCGGCATCGGCAAAGCCGGCCATTCTGGCAGCCGGCCCGGCGCGGCGGGGGCCGCCACGGATAATCCCGGCCGATGCAATCGTTCGACGTGGTGATCATCGGCGCCGGGGCCGCCGGCCTGTTCTGCGCCGGCGTGGCCGGACAGCTGGGCCAGAGGGTGCTGCTGGTCGACCATGCGGAAAAAGTGGCCGAGAAGGTGCGCATCTCCGGTGGCGGGCGCTGCAACTTCACCAACCGGGATCTGGACCCGCGCGCGCCGCACAGGTATTTCCTGGGCGAGAACCCGCAGTTCTGCCGCTCGGCCCTGTCACGCTACACGCCTTCGGATTTCATCGCGCTGGTGCAGCGCCACGGCATTGCCTTCCACGAGAAGCACAAGGGCCAGCTGTTCGGCGACCGCTCCTCGGAAGACTTCATCCGCATGCTGCTCGCCGAATGCGCGGCCGGTGGCGTGACCCACTGGCAGCCGTGCAAGGTGGGATCCGTCGCCTTTTCGGCCTCCAGCCCGGATGGGACGGGCGCGAGCTGCTATGAAATCGAGAGCGACCGCGGACCGGTGCGGGCGGCGCGGGTGGTGATCGCCACCGGCGGCCTGTCGATTCCCAAGATCGGCGCGACCGACTTCGGCTTCCGGCTGGCCCGCCAGTTCGGATTGCGCGTCGTGGAGCCGCGGCCGGCGCTGGTGCCGCTGACCTTCGACGGCCAAGGGTGGCAGCCGTACGCGCAGCTGGCCGGGCTGTCGCTGCCGGTGCGCATCGAAACGGACGGCCCTTCGACAAGCTCAGGCCCTTCGACAAGCTCAGGACGAACCGGGAAGATCGCTTTCGACGAAGACCTGCTGTTCACCCACCGCGGGCTTTCAGGGCCGGGCGTGCTGCAGGTCTCCAGCTACTGGCAGCCGCAGACCCCGATCCGCATCGACCTGGCGCCCGACCGCGGTATCGAGCAGGCGCTGGGCCGAGCCAAGGCCGCCTCGCGCAAGCTGGTCACCAACGAACTGGCCGCGTTCGTGCCGTCCCGGCTGGCCGACGCCTGGGTGCAGCAGGACGCGGCCTGGCAGCGGCCGGTGAACGAGGCCAGCGACAAGGCGCTCGCCCGGCTGGCCGAGCGGCTGCGCTGCTGGTCGCTGGTGCCCACCGGGACGGAAGGCTACAAGAAGGCCGAGGTGACCGCCGGCGGCGTGGACACGCGGGGCCTGTCGTCGCAGACCATGGAGTCGAAGCAGCCGGGGCTCTACTTCATCGGCGAGGTGGTCGACATCACCGGCTGGCTGGGCGGCTACAACTTCCAGTGGGCCTGGGCCAGCGCCTGGGCCTGCGCGCAGGCGCTCGCCGCCGGCCGCGCTTGAGCCGCACCGGTTGCCGCGTGGCCGCCGCCCGCTATAATGTCCGGCTTTGCTGGCAAAACCCCAACGGCCTTTGATCACTTTAGTTGGGGAACCCCGCTGCAGGCCCGATCTTCTTGCGGCAACCATTCGAGATTCATGACGTAATGACGACCATTCGTGTTAAAGAAAACGAGCCGTTCGACGTGGCCCTGCGCCGCTTCAAGCGCACCATCGAAAAACTCGGCCTGCTGACCGAACTGCGCGCCCGCGAGTTCTACGAGAAGCCCACCGCCGAGCGCAAGCGCAAGAAGGCCGCCGCCGTCAAGCGCCACTACAAGCGCGTTCGCAGCATGCAGCTGCCGAAGAAACTGTACTAAGCGCACCCGCCGCAGCCTCGCGGCACACCGAAAGCCTGCCTGGGGACGCTCAAGCGGGCTTTTTTCATTTCCCGGACCTGGAGCCACCGATGAGCCTGAAAGAACGCATCACCGACGACATGAAGGCCGCCATGCGGGCCAGGGACAGCGAGCGCCTGGGCACCATCCGCATGCTCACCGCCGCCATGAAGCAAAAGGAAGTGGACGAGCGCGTGGAGCTGGATGACGCCGCCGTGATCGCGATCGTCGACAAGCTCATCAAGCAGCGCAAGGACAGCATCGAGGCTTTCGAGAAGGCCGGCCGGCAGGACCTGGCCGACAGGGAGAAGTCCGAATCCGCGGTGCTGCAGGCCTACCTGCCGGCGCGCCTGTCGTCCGAAGAAATTGCGACCGAAGTGCGGGCCATCGTGGCCGAAATGGGCGCCAAGGGCCCGGGTGACATGGGCAAGGTGATGGGCGCCGCCAAGTCACGCCTGGCCGGCAAGGCGGAGATGGGTCAGGTGTCCGCTGCCGTCAAGGCTGCGCTGGCTGGCTGAACAATTCGGACAGCCGAACGCAGAGGGCGCAAAGGATTCGCAGAGGTCGCAGAGGAAGACCAGAAATTCGTTGGGATTGCCCTCTGCGACCTCTGCGCGATCTTTGCGACTTTTGCGTTCGGCTGTCCTGCGTTCAGGACCCCGCCACCTTCATCCGGTTGATCAGCACCGAGCCCACGGTCTTGGCGCCGTAGTTGTAGGTGTCGGCGCCCACGGCTTCGATGCCGGCGAGCATGTCCTTGAGGTTGCCGGCGATGGTGATCTCCTGCACCGGGTAGGCGATGCGGCCGTTCTCCACCCAGAAGCCGCTGGCGCCGCGTGAATAGTCGCCGGTGACGTAATTCACCCCCTGCCCCATCAGCTCGATCACGAACAGTCCGGTGCCGAGCTTGCGCAGCATGCCTTCCAGGTCGTCCCCCGGCTGCGTCAGGCGCGAGGTCAGCGTGAGGTTGTGCGAACCGCCGGCATTGCCGGTGCTCTTCATGCCCAGCTTGCGCGCCGAATAGCTGGACAGGAAATAGCCCCCGACCTGGCCCGAGTCGACCACCTTGCGGGCTTTGGTGCGCACCCCTTCCTCGTCGAAGGCGGCGCTGCCCTTGCCGCGCGGGACGTGCGGGTCCTCCAGGATGTCCACGTGCCCCGGGAAGACGCTCTTGCCCAGGGAATCGGCCAGGAAGGTGCTCTTGCGGTACAGCGCGCCGCCGCTGACGGCCTGCACGAAGCCGCCCAGCAGCCCCGCCGCCAGGGGCGACTCGAACAGCACCGGGCATTCGCGCGTGCTGATCTTGCGGGCCTTCAGGCGGGCCAGTGCGCGCTCGGCGGCGTAGCGCCCCACGTGCTCGGGCGCCGCCAGCTCCTTGGGCGAGCGCATCGAGCTGTACCAGGCGTCGCGCTGCATCTCGTCGCCCTTGCCGGCGATCGGCGCCACCGAGATGGAATGGCGCGAGCTGGCATAGCCGCCCCGGAACCCGCGGGTGTGCGCGCTGAAGAAGTGGCTCTGCTGGGCCGAAACGCCCGCCCCTTCGCTGTTGGTGATGCGCTTGTCGGTCTTGAAGGCCGCGGCCTCGCACTTGAGCGCGATCTCGGCGGCCGCTTCGCTGTCGATGGCCCAGGGATGGAACAGGTCCAGCTCGGACTGTTCCTCGGGGCGGGCGATCTCGTCGGCATCGGGCAAGCCGGCCACCGGGTCTTCGGCGGTGAAGCGCGCGATGTCATAGGCGGCCTGCACCGTCTGGGCGATCGCCGCCTCCGAGAAATCGGAGGTGCTGGCATTGCCCCGGCGCTGGCCGATGTAGACGGTGACGCCCAGCGACTTGTCGCGATTGCGCTCCACGTTCTCGAGTTCGCCCTTGCGCACGGCCACCGACAGGCCGCAGCCTTCGGAAGCCTCGGCGCCGCAGTCGGTCGCGCCCAGCTTCCTGGCGTGGGCCAGCGCGGAATCGACCAGTTGTTCGAATTGGGCGCGGCTGTAGCTGAAGCCCTGTCCTGAGCTTGTCGTCGCGGCGGCGCGGGAAGAGTGGCTTGTCATAGCCGAACTATCATACTTGCGACATGTCACGCAAATTCAAGAAAGGCTACTTCGTGCGCGGCCAGTTCGTCGCCGAAGGCAGCGAGCTGGACCTGCAGCTCAAGGCGGAGCTCAAAGGCACGCAGGCCAGCAGCAAGACCGACCTGAAACGCGAAAGCACCGAATTGCAGAAGCTCGGGGAGGCGCTGCTGACGCTGCGCGGCGACCTGATGGAGCGCCTGGCGCTGCCCGACAAGCTGGTCGACGCGCTGGCCGAGGCCAAACGCATCACCAACTTCGAAGGCAAGCGCCGGCAGATGCAGTATGTGGGCAAGCTGATGCGCGGCCTGGACGAGCAGATGCTGCAGGCCGTGCGCGATGCGCTGGACGAGCAGCACCAGGGCTCGGCCCGCGAGAGCCTGTCGCTGCACCAAGCCGAACAATGGCGCGACCAGCTGATCGCCAGCGAGGAAGCGCTGGACCAGTGGATGACCGAGCACCCGCAGACCGACAGCCAGCAACTGCGCGCCCTGGTCCGCCAGGCCCGCAAGGACGTGCAGCCGGACCGCGCTTCCGTGTCGCAGGGCCTGGCGCCGCGCCATGGCCGGGCCTACCGTGAGATCTTCCAGCTGGTCAAGGAGCACCTGGCCCATGACGAATGAGACCTTCGATGCCGTGCGCATCGGCATCGTGTCGGTGAGCGACCGCGCTTCGAGCGGCGTGTACGAGGACAAGGGCCTGCCGGCGCTGCGCGACTGGCTCGCGCGGGCGCTGAAGAACGCGGTCACGTTCGAGGCGCGCCTGATCCCCGACGAAAAGGAGCGCATCAGCGCCGCGCTGATCGAGCTGGTGGATGCCGGCTGTTCGCTGGTGCTCACCACCGGCGGCACCGGACCCGCGCGCCGGGACGTCACGCCCGAGGCCACGCTGGCCGTTGCCGACAAGGAAATGCCCGGCTTCGGCGAGCAGATGCGTCAGATCAGCCTGAAGTTCGTGCCCACCGCGATCCTGTCGCGCCAGGTGGCGGTGATCCGCGGCGAGAGCCTGATCATCAACCTGCCGGGCCAGCCGAAATCGATCCAGGAAACGCTGCAGGGCCTGCCCGACATGCCGGGCATCTTCGCGGCGGTGCCCTATTGCATCGATTTGATCGGCGGCCCCTACCTGGAAACCGACGAGAGCGTGTGCAAGGCGTTCCGGCCGAAGTCGGCGATCCGAACCCCGAAATAGCCGTCACTCCCGCGCAGGCGGGAATCCAGTGCTCCCGCACCCTCTGGATCCCGCGTGCGCGGGGATGACCCTATTTCCCCACCAGCTGCGTCAGCTTGTCCGCCTCGAAGTTTTCCTGGGTCTGGGCATCGCCCGGCACGCAGTCCTCCCCGCGCCGCGCCGAGGACAGCTTCTCGATCGCCTGCCACAGCAAGGCGATCTGGTGCTCATGCCCCGCGGCGTTGTCGATCAGCCCCTTCATCGCCTGCGACAGCGGGTCGTCTTCCAGCGTGATGCCGTAGGCCGCGAACTTGCCTGCGTGCGTGGTCACGTCGGCGCTTTCGCCGGCCTTGGACGGGATGATGCGCGCCGGGATGCCCACCGCCGTGGCGCCGGCCGGCACCGGCTTGATCACCACCGCGTTGCTGCCGATCTTGGCGCCGTCGCCCACCTCGAAGCCGCCCAGCACCTTGGCGCCGGCGCTCACCACGACGTTGCGGCCCAGGGTCGGATGGCGCTTGGTGCCCTTGTAGAGGGACGTCCCTCCCAGCGTCACGCCCTGGTAGATCGTGCAGCCGTCGCCGATTTCGGCGGTCTCGCCCACCACCACGCCCATCGCATGGTCGAAGAACACCCTCTCGCCGATCCTCGCGCCGGGATGGATCTCGATGCCTGTGAACCAGCGCGTGAACAGCGACAGGAAGCGGCCCAGCCACTTCAGGTCGTGCGTCCACAGCCAGTGCGCCGCCCGGTGCAGCACGATGGCATGCAGGCCGGCGTAACAGGTCAGCACCTCCCACTTGCTGCGCGCGGCAGGGTCGCGGTCGAGGATGCACTGGATGTCGGAACGCAGGCGGCTGAACATGCGGCTTGGCTGGTGAGCTGGTGGCCTCAGTCTAAAGCTTCCGTTTTGCGGCCGCTTGCGACATGGCCTTGGCGACACCACGAAGGATGTGGATTTCCTCCTCTGTCAGCGCGGCCCGGTTGAACATCTGGTTCAACCGCGGCATCAGCTTCTTGGGCGCGGCGGGGTCGAGAAAGCCGATGTCGGCAAGGGCGCGTTCCCAGTGCGCCAGCATGCCCGCCACCGCCCGTGCATCCGCGAGGTTTTCCGTCCGGGCCGAGCTTGCCGAAGCCCCTGGCATCCGGCCATCCTGAGCCTGTCGAAGGACAAGCTCAGAGCGAGCGGCTTGCAGGGCGCACCGCCAGTCGTAGGCGATCACCTGCACCGCCGCGGCCAGGTTGAGCGATCCGAACTGAGGATTCGCCGGGATCGTCAGCGCCGCATGGCAGCGGTACACGTCCTCGTTGCTCATGCCGAAGCGCTCGGGCCCGAACAGGAAAGCCACGCCGTGCCCCGTGCCGGCCAGGCCGGGCAGGTGCTCGCGCGGCGCGAACGACGGCGGCCCGAAATCCCGCGGCGTCATCGCGGTGGCGCACAGGTACGTCATGCCTTCCAGCGCTTCGCCCAGCGTATTCACCACGCGGGCCTTCTCCAGCACGTCCAGTGCCCCGCTGGCGCGCTGGATCGCCTCCTCCCTGCGCAGCACGTTGTCCCAGCGCGGGGCCACCAGCACCAGGTCGTCGAAGCCCATCACCTTCAGGGCCCGCGCGGCCGCGCCCACGTTGCCGGCGTGGCTGGTGTGAATCAGGATGAACCGGGTTCGCATCACCACCATTGTCCCTGCTCAGCAATGGACGTAGACTGGGCCGGCGCCGAATGCGCGTCCCTGAGGAGGGAAGATGGTTGCCAACGCACTGGGCGTGCTGGGCGGCATGGGGCCCCTGGCCACCGCCGACTTCCTGCACAAGCTCACCACCGCCACCCCGGCCGGCCGGGACCAGGAGCACATTCCCCTGATCCTGTACGGCGACTGCACCACTCCCGACCGCAGCGCCAGCGTGCTGGGCACCGGCCCTTCGCCGCTGCCGCAGCTGCTGGAGGGCATCCGCTTCCTCAACGACGCCGGCTGCGCCACCATCGCCATCCCGTGCAACAGCGCCCATTGCTGGTACGCCGAGATGGCGGCGGCCAGCCGCATCCCGGTGCTGCACATCGTCGAATCCAGCGCCGGCAAGGTGCGCCGGAACGACGCGCGCACCCGCAGCGTCGGCGTGCTCTCCACCGAGGGCACGCACCGCATGGGCATCTACCGCGGCTGCCTGGAGCAGCTGGGGTTCGAGGTGTTCTCGCCCACGCCGCAGGACTTCCAGGAGCTGGTGTCTCCGGCCATCGCCGACATCAAGGCCAACCGCATCGCCGACGCCGAACGCAAGTTCGACATCGCGGCCGACCGCCTGCTGGCACGCGGCGCCGAGCAGATCATCCTGGGCTGCACCGAGATCCCGCTCGGGATGACCGCGCGCTGCGCCAGCCAGCCCCGCGCCGTGGTCGATTCCACGCAAGCGCTGGTGGAGGCCGTGCTGGCCCACTTCGGCCGGTGAAGGGCTGGCTCAAGCAGGTCTCCTCGGGGCTGGTCCTCGGGTTGAGCGCCGTCATCTACGCCGTGGCGTTCGCGGCCCTGATGTTCTCCGGCCCCTTGTCGCCGTACGTGGCGTACGGCATGACGCTGACGCTGATCGCGGCCGCCACGGGCGGCCTGTACGGGCTGCTGTCGGAGGAGCCCACCTTCGTCAGCGGCCCCGATTCCAACACCACGTCGCTGCTGGCCGGCACGCTGGCGGCCTTCGCTGCGACCCTGCCGCCGGGCGTTCCCCTGCTGCACGGTGCCGTGGCGCTGCTGCTGGTGGCGTCCATCACCACGGCGCTGACCTACCTGCTGCTGGAACGCTTCGGCACCGCCCGGCTGGTGCGCTTCATCCCCTTCCAGGTGATGGCCGGCTTCCTGGCCGCCACCGGCTGGCTGATGTGCAGCGGGGCGCTCAACATCATCGCCGGCCTGCCCCTGTCGATGGAAGGCCTGGCGGCCTTCATCGACGCGCCCTGGCGCCCGGAGCTGCTGGCCGGCGTGCTGCTGGCGGCGGCGCTGTCGGCGCTGGCGCGGCGGTTCAGCGCCGCGCTGGTGATCCCCGCCTTCATGGTCGCCGTCTCCGTGGGCGTGAACCTCGTGGTGCGGGGCCTGTGCCCGCCAAACCCGGCCTGCCATCCCGACCGCTGGTTCTTCCGGCCCTTCAGCAAGCTCGAATGGCTGCCTCCCTGGCAGCTGCAGGTCGATTCCGGGCTCGCCATGGAACTGCTGCGGCTGGCCCCGTCGCTGTTCGCGGTCGCCTTCGTCGGCACGCTCACGGTGCTGCTGTCGCTCAGCAGCCTGGAGTTGGCCTACCGGCGCGACTTCCGCCTGGAGCCCGCGCTGCGGCTGCACGGCCGCATGACCCTGGCGACGGCCGCGCTGGGCGGCTACCTCTCCTTGATCTCCATCGGCCGCAGCACCTTGTCGCGCCAGACCGGGGGCGGCCGCTACACGGGGCTGGTGGCCGCCGCCGTCTGCGTGGCGGTGATCCTGGGCCTGGGAGGACTGCTCGCCTGGATTCCCAAGGTGGCCCTGGGCGCCCTGGTGCTGTACCTGGGCGTGGGCATGCTGCGGCAATGGTTGTGGGACCTGCGCGGCGAGTTGAGCCGCGTCGACCTGCTGCACGTGGTGGGCATCCTCACCTGCGTCATCGCGTTCGGCTATGTCGTGGGCATCCTGGCCGGGCTGGTGTCGGCCTGCATCTTCTTCGTCGTCCACTACAGCAGGCTGCCCTTCATCCGCCTGGACACCACGCTGGCGCGGGTGCGCAGCTCGGTGATCCGCGACGTCGCCGACCAGCAGTTCCTGTCCGCCTCGGGCTCGAGCTGCCGGGTGGCCAGGTTCGAGGGCCTGGTGTTCTTCGGCGTCGCGAATTCCATCTACGAGTGGTACCGCGCGTCAGCCGCGGGCCAGCACCGCCAGCTGGTCCTGGATTTCTCGCTGGCGCGCGGCATGGACCCGTCCGCGCTGGCGGTGCTGCACAAGATCATGCGCGCCGAAGCCGCCCAGCAGCGCCGGGCCATCCTGTGCCTGGACCCCGAGGTGTGCACCCGGGTCGCGCCCGGCACCCCGGCGCACCTGGTGCCCAGCTTCGACGCGGCGCTGGAGCTGGCAGAGGACCTGCTGCTGCGCGAACGCAACCAGGCCGGCGGCGCGCCGGCCGTCGCCGGCGCCCTGAACTTCTTCGATTCCATCGAGGACCGCATCGCGTTCCTGGGCTTCCTGCAGCGCATCGAACTGGCGCAAGGCCAGCCCTTGTTCCACGAAGGCCAGGCCTCGGGCGAAGCCTATTTCGTCGAAAGCGGCGAGCTCGAGGTGGTCAAGGCGACGGCGCAAGGCAGGCCGATCCGGCTGGCCAAGGTGGTGCCCGGCTCGATGATCGGCGAGATGGCGCTGTACTCCGGCAAGCCGCGCACGGCCAGCGTGGTCGCCGCCGCACCCGCCGTGCTGCGCGCCCTCACCCGCGCCGGCTGGGAGCGCATGCGGCTGCAGCGGCCCGAGCTGGCCGCGCAGTTCGACCACCATGTGGTCCTGAGCCTGGCCGCCACCGTGGAGCGGGCCAACGCGGCCCTGAGCCAGCAGGGCTGAGCCCCACGCGCGGTCACACACGGAAACCGGGCTCGCCGGGTAAAATCGCGCCTCGCCGCCCGCATCGCCGGGCCTGTCCCGCGGCTCTTCCAAAATCCATGTCGTCCAACCTGCACCCCATGCTCAACGTGGCCATCAAGGCCGCCCGCGCCGCCGGCGCCATCATCAACCGCGCCGCGCTCGATGTCGAATCGGTGCGGATCTCGCAAAAGCAGGTGAACGACTTCGTGACCGAGGTGGACCATGCCAGCGAAGCGGCCGTCATCGAGACGCTGCTCACGGCCTACCCCGACCACGCCATCTGGGCCGAGGAATCCGGCAAGACCCACGGCCAGCAGGGCTCCGATTTCGTCTGGGTGATCGACCCGCTGGACGGCACCACCAACTTCATCCACGGCTTCCCGGTCTACTGCGTCAGCATCGCGCTGATGGTCAGGGGCAAGGTGGAGCAGGCCGTGATCTACGACCCCAGCCGCAACGACCTGTTCACCGCCACGCGCGGGCGCGGCGCGTACATGAACGAGCGGCGGATCCGGGTGTCCAAGCGCACCGAGATGAAGCAGTGCCTCATCTCCACCGGGTTCCCGTTCCGCCCCGGCGACAACTTCAACAACTACCTGCGCATGATGGCCGACGTGATGCAGCGCACCGCCGGCCTGCGCCGCCCGGGCGCGGCCGCGCTGGACCTCGCGTACGTGGCCGCGGGCTTCACCGACGGCTTCTTCGAGACCGGCCTGTCGCCCTGGGACGTGGCCGCCGGCTCGCTACTGGTCACCGAGGCCGGCGGCCTGGTCGGCAACTTCACAGGCGAGTCCGACTTCCTGGAGCAAAAGGAATGCGTGGCCGGCAACCCGCGCATCTACGGCCAGCTGGTGGGCATCCTGGGCAAGTACAGCAAGTTCGCCGGCGCCGGCGAAAAGGCCGCCCTGCGCCAGGCACCCGACCTGGTGCCGCCCGAGACGCTGCCGGGCACCCAAGTCCAGGCCGGCGAATAGGCTCGCGCCGTGGAGATGCTCGCCGAGCTCTTCCGGCTCAGCCCATGGACGGCGACGGCCGCGCTGGCCCTGCTGGCGGCCGTGGGCGCGATGGTGGTGCACCACCTGGTGGGCGGGCTGCTGCGCCGGGCCACGCGCAGCAAGGCCCCGGTGCTGCACGCGATGCTGGTGTCGGTGGAGCGCGCCGCGGGTGCAGCGCTGCCGCTGGCCGCGCTGCAGGTGGCCTGGCAGATCGCTCCCAACAACCTGGACCACATCGGGGCGGTGCGGCACACCAACGGCATCCTGCTGATCGCCGCGCTCACCTGGTTCGTGATGGGCGCGATCGCGGGCCTGGCCGACGGCATCGTGGCCAAGCACCCGGTGGACGTCGGCGACAACATCCAGGCACGCCGCATCCAGACCCAGGCCCGGGTGCTGGCCCGCACCGCCATGATGCTGGTGCTGATCGCCGGCACCGCCATGGCCCTCATGACCTTCCCCGGCGCACGCCAGGTCGGGGCCAGCCTGCTCGCCTCGGCCGGCGTGCTGGGCATCATCGCCGGCTTGGCGGCGCGGCCGGTGTTCAGCAACCTGATCTCGGGCCTGCAACTGGCCCTGGCCCAGCCGCTGCGGCTGGACGACGTGCTGATCGTCAAGGGCGAATGGGGCCGGGTCGAGGAGATCACCGGCACCTATGTCGTGCTGCGGATCTGGGACGACCGGCGCCTGATCGTCCCCCTGCAGTGGTTCATCGAAAACCCGTTCGAGAACTGGACCCGCACCAGCTCGCAGCTGACCGGCCTGGTGGTGCTGCACCTGGACTACGCCACGCCGATGGAGCCCCTGCGCGCACACGCCCGGCGGGTGGTCGAAGCGGCGCCCGAATGGGACCGGCGCGTGTTCGCCGTGCAGGTGCAGGACGCCACCGAGCGCGCCATGCAGGTGCGCATCCTGGTCTCGGCGGCCGATGCCGGCAGGCTGTGGGACCTGCGCTGCCGCGTGCGCGAGGACCTGCTGGGCTTCCTGGCGCGCGAGTACCCGGAGTCGTTGCCGAAGCTGCGGGCGGCCGGTGAAGGGCGGGGCAAGGACGGCGTTGCTGCAGGGTGATGGTTTGCAAGATGCGCCGTGGCGTGCGATGTAGCCCTGGTCCTACGAGGCGAGCGCCAGCGCGTCAAGGCGGTGTCCGGTACAATTTGAACAGCCCACCAAGGCATTGAAGATCTGGATGTCGCACTTGCCTCTGATCAAGGTATTCGCTCCAGCCGTCCGAGGTGGGCTTTTTCTTGCCTACGATTTTTCGATCGCAAGGTGGTAGAAGTCCAGGCGAGACGCTTGGCCTGCCTTCAGTTCTCTTGCTACCACATGCCCCTGCCGCACGATATTGTCGATTGCGTCCTCGAGTTGCACCGGGAATTTGTAGACGGCCAGGACATCCGGGCGCCCTAACTTGTCCGGAAGCACGCTTGGAGCCTCTGCCTGCGCGAGAACGTCAGGCAGGACAGCCAATGACCGAATCAGCAGCGTGCGAGCGCCAAAGAGAGTGTGCTTCACACCTTTGGCGGCGATGTGAGCAGGCGTGCCCGAAGCCGCGTTGAGGCAGGTGGTACCGATCGTGCTGGCCTGGCACCAGGCCAATGCCAGCTTCCTGTGCTCGGCGTCGCCGCTACCAACAGGCAGCGCAAATGGATCGGCCGGAACAATGACTGCAAAAGGCTAACTTAGCAGTATGCGCCAGCCGTGCCGCTCTGGCCGCGGTACGACGCGCCCGATAATGTCGGGCCGCAGCAGAACACCAAGACGGATGCCGCAAATTTCCAGTGCCAGCGACCAAACCGGTGCCTCAGCGCGGGGGGCCGACCTTTCCGCCCACACCCCCATGATGGCCCAGTACCTGGCCATCAAGCGCGAGCATCCGAAGACGCTGGTGTTCTACCGCATGGGCGACTTCTACGAGCTGTTCTTCGGCGACGCCGAGAAGGCCGCGCGGCTGCTGGACATCACGCTCACCCGTCGCGGGCAGTCGGCAGGCCAGCCGGTGGTGATGGCCGGCGTGCCGTTCCATTCGGTCGAGAACTACCTGGCGCGGCTGATCAAGCTGGGCGAGTCGGTCGCCATCTGCGAGCAGGTCGGCGACGCCGCCACGAGCAAGGGCCCGCTGGAGGGCGGCACCCCGAAAGGTCCGATCCAGCGCAAGGTCGTGCGCGTGGTCACGCCCGGCACGCTGACCGACACCGAGCTGCTGGGCGACAAGTCCGAGGCCATGCTGCTCGCCGTGCACCAGGGCTCGCGCCACCGCTGCGGGCTGGCCTGGCTGTCGGTCACGCAAGGCGCACTCCAGCTGGCCGAATGCGCCGGCGACGAGCTCGAAGCCTGGGTGGCGCGCGTGGCGCCCAGCGAGCTGATCTTCAGCGCCGACATCACGCCGGCGTTCGGTCAGCGGCTGAAGGCGCTGCGCTTTTCCACCGCCGTCTCGCTCACGGAGCGTCCGGCCTTCCAGTTCGACCCCGGGCTGGGCCTGCGCAAGCTGCTCGAGCAGCTCAACTCGGCGACGCTCACCGCCTGGGGCGCCGATGAACTGGTGCAGGCGCACGCCGCGGCAGCCGCCCTCCTCAGTTACGCCGAACACACCCAGGGCCGCGCGCTCACGCACGTGCAAAGCCTGCAGGTGCAGCGCGACGACGAGCTGATCGACCTGCCGATCGCCACCCGGCGCAACCTGGAGCTGGTGCAGACCTTGCGCGGCGAAGACTCGCCGACCCTGTTCTCGCTGCTGGACACCTGCATGACCGGCATGGGCAGCCGCATGCTCAAGTGCTGGCTGCTGGAGCCGCGGCGCGAGCGCGCGCAGGCCCAGCAGCGGCTGGACGCGGTCGCCACCTTGCGCCAGGGTCTCGGGCAGCGCCTGCGCGAGCAGGTCAAAGGTTGCAGCGACGTGGAACGCATCACCGCCCGCATCGCCTTGCGCCAGGTGCGGCCCCGCGAGCTGGTCGGACTGCGCCAATCGCTACAAAAAGCAGAGCAGCTAGCGCCCGCCTTGAGCGGGCTGCAGGCACTTTTGGCTCAGATTTCCAGCGACATGACGCCGCCGGCCGGCTGCGCGCCGCTGCTCGAGCGCGCGCTGCTGGAAGAACCCGCCGCGCTGGTGCGCGACGGCGGCGTGTTCGCCACCGGCTTCGACGCCGAACTGGACGAGCTGCGCGCCATCCAGACCAACGCCGACGGCTTTCTGATCGACCTGGAAACCCGCGAGCGCGCCCGCACCGGCATCGCCAACCTGAAGGTGCAGTTCAACAAGGTGCACGGCTTCTACATCGAGATCACGCAGGGGCAGCTGGACAAGGTGCCGGACGACTACCGCCGGCGCCAGACGCTGAAGAACGCCGAGCGCTTCATCACGCCGGAACTCAAGGCGTTCGAGGACAAGGCGCTGTCGGCCCAGGAGCGCGCCCTGGCGCGCGAGAAGTGGCTGTACGACCAACTGCTGGACCGCCTGCAGGAACACGTGCCGGCCCTCACCCGGCTGGCCAAGGCCATCGCCTCGCTGGACGCGCTGTGCGCGCTGGCCGAACGCTCGCTGACGCTGAACTGGTGCCGCCCGCATTTCATGAAGGAACCCGGCATCGAGATCGAGCAGGGCCGCCATCCGGTGGTGGAGGCCCGGCTGGCTGAAACCACGGGCGGCTCGTTCATCGCCAACGACACGCGGCTGGGCCCCAGGCAGCGCATGCAGGTGATCACCGGCCCCAACATGGGCGGCAAGTCGACCTACATGCGCCAGGTGGCGCTGATCTGCCTGCTGGCTTCCATGGGTTCGTACGTGCCGGCCGCGGCCTGCCGGCTCGGGCCGATGGACGCGATCCATACCCGCATCGGTGCTGCCGACGACCTGGCCAACGCCCAGTCCACCTTCATGCTGGAGATGACCGAGGCCGCGCAGATCCTGCATGCCGCGACGCCCAACTCGCTCGTGCTGATGGACGAGATCGGGCGCGGCACCTCCACCTTCGACGGCCTGGCCCTGGCGTCCGGCATTGCCGCGCACCTGCACGACAAGACCCAGGCTTTCACCCTGTTCGCCACGCACTACTTCGAGCTGACCGAGTTCCCGGCCAGGCACCACGCCGCCGTGAACGTGCACGTCAGCGCCGCCGAGTCGGGCAGCGAGATCGTGTTCCTGCACGAGATCCAGGCCGGGCCCGCCAGCCGCAGCTACGGCATCCAGGTGGCACGCCTGGCCGGCATGCCCGCCGCGGTCGTGAACCACGCCCGTCATGCGCTGGGCGCCCTGGAGGCGCAACAGGCCGCCAGCCGTGAGCAAGTAGACTTGTTCGCGCCGCCCCCCGAGGCGCAAGCTTGTGCGCCCGGCGTCCTCGAAGCCGCCGTGGCCGCGCTGAACCCCGATGCGTTGAGCCCGCGCGAAGCACTCGACGCGCTCTATGCCCTGAAGAAACTGGAAGGCAAGAAATGACCTACTGCGTCGGCATCAAGCTCAACGCCGGCCTGGTGTTCCTGTCCGACTCGCGCACCAACGCGGGCGTGGACCACATCAGCACCTTCCGCAAGATCATCGTCTACGAGCGGCCCAACGACCGCTTCATGGTGCTGCTGTCGGCCGGCAACCTGTCGATCTCGCAGTCGGTGCGCGAGATCCTCCAGGTCGAGCAGCTCAAGGACGGCGACAACGAGCCCCTCACCATCTGGAACGCCAGGAGCATGTTCGACGCGGCCCGCGTGCTGGGCCAGGCCGTGCGGCGTGTTTACGACCGCGACGCCGAGTCGCTGAAGTACGCCGGCGTGGAGTTCAACGTGTCGCTGGTCTTCGGCGGCCAGATCAAGGGCGAGGGCATGCGCCTGTTCCAGATCTACTCGGCGGGCAACTTCATCGAGGCGACCGTCGAGACGCCGTACTTCCAGATCGGCGAATCGAAGTACGGCAAGCCCGTGCTGGACCGGGTGATCACGCCCGAGACGCCGCTGGACGAAGCGGCCAAGTGCGCGCTGGTTTCCATGGATTCGACGATGAAGTCCAACCTGTCGGTCGGCCCGCCGCTGGACCTGGTGGTCTACGAGGCCAACCGCTTCGCTTCCGACAAGCTGGTGTGCATCGACATGGCGAATCCCTACTACCGCATGCTGCACACCAGCTGGGGCCAGAAATTGCGCGAGGTGTTCGACAGCCTGGAAGACCCGGTCTGGGACGGCGCCCACACCGAAACGCCGCTGCTCGTGAAGGAAGGCCGCAACGTGCCGCTCAAGAAGATCACACGGCCCGAAGAGAAGCTGATCTGACGGGCAGCGGCGCCGGCTCCAGGGTGAAGCAGCTCCCGAGCCGGCACGCTGCTGCCCCCCGGCTACAATCGCGTCCCGATCGGCCCGGCCTGTCGCCAGGGATGCAGGCAGCCGGTGTCGGCGACAGGTTCAAATGCCCGATCCCAGACCGTCCCCCGTGCCACCGCCTGCCGGCGAATGCGATGTCCTGATCGTCGGCGGCGGCCCGGCGGGCAGCACCGCCGGCGCCTTGCTCGCCCAGCGCGGTTTCAAGGTCACGCTCCTCGAAAAAGCCCGCCACCGGCGCTTCCATATCGGCGAATCCCTGCTTCCGGCGAACCTGCCGCTGCTGGACCAGCTCGGGGTGGCCGACCAGGTACGGGCCGTGGGCATGGAAAAGTGGGGCGCCGAGTTCGTCTCGCCCTGGCATGAGCCGTCGCGGCAGACCGTCTTCTTCAACGAGGCCTGGAACAAGGCGCTGCCGTATGCCTACCAGGTACGGCGCTCCGAGTTCGACGACATCCTGCTGCGCAATGCGCAGCGCAAAGGCGCGCAAGTGCTGGAGGGTTGCCGGGTGCTCGATGTGGAATTCGGCAGCGACGGCGCCGCAGCCCTGGTGCTGGGCCTCATGGATGACGGCAGCACGGCCCGCTGGCGCGCCCGCATGGTCATCGACGCCTCGGGCCGCGACACCTTGCTGGCGAAGAAATTCGACACCAAGCGACGCGACCCGCGCCACAACAGCTCTGCGCTGTATGGTCACTTCACCGGTGCGCGCCTCCACGCGGGCCGCGAGCGGGGCAACATCACGATCTTCTGGTTCGCGCACGGCTGGTTCTGGCTGATCCCCCTGGCGGACGGCTGCACCAGCATCGGCGCGGTCGTGTGGCCCTACTACCTCAAGACGCGCGACAAGCCGGTCAAGGACTTCTTCCTGGACACCATCCGCATGTGCCCGGCGCTGGCAGAGCGCCTGCACCAGGCCACCCTGGTGTCCGGGGTCGAGGCCACGGGAAATTTTTCCTACACCAGCCAGCAAACGCACGGCCCGGGGTACCTGATCATCGGGGACGCCTTCGCCTTCATCGACCCCGTGTTCTCGTCCGGTGTGATGCTGGCCATGCACGGCGGCTTCGTGGCGGCCGACACCGTGCAAACCTGCCTGCGCGAACCGGCCCGCGCGGCGGCGGCGCTGCGCGACTTCGACCGGCAGGTGCGGCGCGGACCGCGCGAGTTTTCGTGGTTCATCTACCGGGTCACCAATCCCATCCTGCGCGACATGCTGATGGCGCCCAGCAACGTGTTCCGTGTCAAGGAGGCGCTGCTGTCCCTGCTGGCCGGCGACATCTTCGGGAAGACGCCGATCTGGCGCTCCATCCGCATCCTCAAGGCCATCTATTACCTGCTGTCGCTGAGCAACCTGCTTCGGTCGTGGCAGGCCCTGCGCCAGCGCCGGTTCAACATCACGGGCGGCGCCGCGACCGATGCATGACAGTCCCGCCATGACCGCTGCCTCCCGCAGCCACCTGGTCCTGATCCCCAGCTACAACCCGGGGCCCAAGGTCTACGAAACCGTGCGCGAAGCACGCGCCCGGTGGAATCCGGTGTGGGTGGTGGTCGACGGCAGCACGGACGGGTCGGCGCGCGGGCTGCAGGCGCTGGCGCAGGAAGACCCGGGCCTGCGCGTGCTGGTGCTGGGGCGCAACCGGGGCAAAGGCGCGGCCGTGCTGCACGGCCTGGATGCCGCGGCGGCCGAAGGCTTCACGCATGCGCTGACGATGGACTCGGACGGCCAGCATCCGGCCGACCTGATCCCCGCTTTCATGGCCGCCTCGGCACGGCAGCCCGAGGCCATGATCCTGGGCAAGCCCGTGTTCGACGCCAGCGCGCCGGCGCTGCGCGTCAACGGCCGCAAGGTGTCCAACGGCTGGGCCGACCTGGAGACCCTCTGGGCCGGCATCGGCGACTCGCTGTACGGCTTTCGCGTGTACCCGATCGAGCCGCTGCGGCGCGTCATGCAGGGCCAGCGCTGGATGCGGCGTTTCGACTTCGACCCCGAAGCCGTGGTGCGCATGTGCTGGCGCGGGGTGCGTCCCGTGAACCTTCCCGCACCGGTCAAATATTTCCTGCCCGGCGAAGGCGGGGTGTCGCACTTCAACTACCTGCGCGACAACCTGCTGCTCACCTGGATGCACAGCCGGCTGCTGATCGGCTTCCTGGTGCGGCTGCCGCTGCTGGCGTGGCGCCGCGGCACCGGCCGCTGAGGCTCAGTCCTTGGCGCCGGGTCCGCCATCGAGCAGCACCAGCGGCGAGGCCTGTTCCGGGTGGAGCGCGACGGCGCCTTCGAACGCCCGCCGGATCACGGCCATGTCCGCTTCCCGGTCGCCGGTAACGCGCATGAATGGGCCCACGATGATCTCGCGCCTGCCGTAGTCCAGCCGGACCAGTCCCAGCGGCACGTCGGCCTCCTGCGCGATGCGGTAGAACCCGCTGCGAAGCCCGGCCGTGCGGGCGCGGGTGCCTTCGGGCGTGAGCGTGAGCCAGTAGCAGCCGCCGGCGGCCTTGGCTTCGGTCATCTCGCCGATGATCTGCACCGTCACCCGCCCTGGAGCCGAGCGGTCCACCGGCACACCGCCCATCCAGCGCAGGTAGGGCCCGAACAGCGGGATCCGGAACAGGCTGGCCTTGCTCAGGAATTTCATCGGCACCCCCGCGGCCACCTTCGCGACCAGCAGCGCCACGGTGTCCCAGTTGCTGGTGTGCGGGTAGGCGGCCAGCACGCCCTGCAGCGCCGGCAGCCCGTCGAACTGCAGCCGCCAGCCGGCCAGCCGCAGCAAGGCGGCGACCAGCCTGTTGCCCCGGAACTGCAGGGGACGGGGATGCGGGAATTCCGCCTGATGCGCCTGGTCCTGGTCGCGCTTCACTAGATCATCCCGCCGTTGATGGAGATGACCTGGCCCGTGATGTAAGCCGCTTCATCGGAGGCCAGGTAAGCCACCAGGCCGGCGACCTCGTCGGGACGCCCGGCCCGCTTGACCGGCACCAGCTGGGCGATCGTCTTGGCGTCGAAACTGCCCTGGCTCATGGCGGTCTCGATGATGCCCGGCGCCACCGAGTTGACGGTGATGCCGCGGCTCGCCACCTCGAGCGACAGCGCCTTGGTCGCCGCATGGAGCGCGCCCTTGGCGGCCGCGTAGTTGACCTGGCCGCGGTTGCCCGCAATGCCGGCCACCGAGGTGATGTTGATGATGCGGCCCCAGCGGGTGCGGATCATCGGCATCATCAGCGGCTGCGTGACGTTGAAGAAACCGTTCAGCGACACATCGATCACGCGCTGCCATTGCCGCGGCCGCATGCCAGGGAAGACGGCATCGTCATGGATGCCGGCATTGTTCACCACCACCTGGATCGGCCCGTCCGCCAGCAGCGCCCCGAGCTGCTGCAGCGTGCCCGGGCCGTCGGTCACGTCGAACACGCATGATTGGGCCAGGCCATCTGCGGCCTGGATCTCCTGCGCCAAGGCCAGTGCGGCTTCAGGCTGCCGGTTCGAATGCACCAGCACATGGAACCCCGCGGCGGCCAGCCGGCGGCAGATCGCCGAGCCGATGGCGCCACTGCCCCCGGTCACGAGCGCACGCCGGGCTGGCTGCGTCATGCCGCGCCGCCCCCACCGATGGAGGCGGCCAGCGCCGCGTCCAGCACCACGGTGGCCCGTCCGCTGAGCAGAGCCCCGGCCTCACAGCTGACGTCGAAGCCGTAGACGATGTTGTTGCCGTCGCCCAGCAGGCGCTCGGCGTTCACCACCAGGGCGCCCGGCACGTCATCGATCCTGCTGGCATGCAACTGCACGTTGCGTACGCTGGCCAGGTAACCGGCCCGCGGAGCGCCGGTCTGTGGGCCCTGCGCTTGGGCCACAAGGCTGCCGTGGACGGCCATGGCTTGCGCGGCGTATTCGATGGCGCAGGCAATGCCCAGCCGCCCGTGGGCGCGCAGCGGGTTCCGCCCGCACCGGTGGCTGGTCGCCTCGCAGCGGATGCTGTCCGCATCCCAGGCAACCACCCGGTCCAGCAGGCACATCGGGCCCTGGTGTGGGATGCGGCGCGCAATCTCTTCGTGGCTCAGCATGGCTGCACCGTGACGCGAAGCTGCATGCCGGGGAGGTAGTCGAGCACCACCGGGCCCGGCCGGCCCAGGGCCAGCGCCTGCAGCAAGGGCAGGCAGCGCGCGGCGGGGATCTGCTGGCGCACCTGCTCCAGCCAGGGATCGGACAGCCGGTCCGCCGCGCCGCGCGTGAACGCGCCGGCCCCTTCGATTACCAGTTGCGCGCTGCCGGCCCGCTCCGCCTGCGGCGACAGGAGCAGGGCCACACCCATGGTGTCCGGAATGGGACGCAGGCCGTGCAGCGGTTCCGGATAGGCCGTGTCATACCCCACCAGCAGCACCGGACGGTTCTCGCTGGCCACCTGGGCCAGGGCTTCCAGGAGGCCCGCGGCAAAGCTGCCGTCATGCGCGCACAGCACCGAAGAAGCCGCCATGGAACCGGATGAGATGCTCCAGTAGCCCGAAGGCGCGTTGTGCACCGAGTTGTGGAACCGGGTGGGGGAAATCGCGCGGTCGTCACTGGCCAGTGCGGCGCAGATCTCATGGCAGTTGACCCCGTCGCCCCCGGACGACGTGAACACCGTCGCCAGGTTTGCCGGCGACAGCTTCGCCATTGCGAGTGCTTCGTGCCCGACCGCCAGCGCCGCCTTGACCGCCAGGCCGGCGCGCCGGCGCTCGGCGGGCGGCAGCGACTGGGGCGCGGGAACTTCGGTCTTGTCGGCACGGACCGGGGCGGCGCCGCGCAGCTGGCCGGCAGCCTCGTCCCAGCTCCGGAAGCCGGGGCCGAGCAGGCCGATGCCCTGCACCGACGCCACCAGCCGCTGCGTCGTGGCCGTTTCGGCCCGTTCACGCGCGCTCACGAGGGGCGTCCCAGCAACAGGCTGCAGTTGGTGCCGCCGAACCCGAAGGAGTTGCTCAGCACCATGCGGGTGTCCTGGGGCCGGTTCCGCAGCAGGTAGTCCACCGGAATGGATGGATCGAGCGCCTCGGTGTTCACGCCACCCCAGGCCGTGCCGTGACGCAACGACAAGGCGGCAATCACGGCCTCGATGCCGCCGGCCGCGCCCAACGCATGGCCGGTTGCTCCCTTGGTCGAGCTGCAGGCCACGCCATGGTCGCCAAAGACCGCGGCCAGCGCCTTGCCCTCGGCCGCGTCGTTCGCCGCGGTGGCCGTGCCATGCAAATTCACGTAGTCGACGCCGCACGCCTGGGCCCCCGTCATGGCCAGGGCCTGCTGCATGGCCAGGCGCGCGCCCTCGCCCTCGGGGTGCGGCGCCGACATATGGTGAGCGTCGCTCGACTCTCCGACCCCTTTCAGCAGCACGGCGTCGGCCGGCAACCGGGCGGGCGGCCGCTGCAGCAAGGCAAAAGCGGCGCCCTCACCGATGGAAATGCCCTTGCGCCCGGCGTCGAAGGGACGGCACGGTGCATCCGAGAGCACGTCCAGCGACCCGAACCCATACAAGGTGGTCAGGCACAGCGAATCGACGCCGCCGACGACGGCGGCGTCGATCAGGCCCGACTCGATCATGCGCCAGGCCGAATTGAAGACCTTGCCGCTGGAAGAGCAGGCGGTCGACACCGACACCGCGGGACCCTGCAAGCCGAGCGCCTCCCGCACGAAGCCGGCCAGCGAATAGGGGTTGTGGCTGCCGCGATAGACCAGCCGCCGCGGCAAGGCGCCGGTGGCCGGGTCGCGCTCGCGGTAGGCCACCTCCGTCTCGTAGATGCCGGAGGTGCTCGTGCCCAGGAACACGCCCATGCGATCGGGCCCGAGCCGCTGCGCGGCCTCGCGCACCGCTTCGGAAAAGCCGTCCTGGTCCAGGCCCAACTGGGCCAGGCGGTTGTTGCGGCAGTTGTAGTCGGCCAGCGCCGGCGGCAGGGTGACCTCGTCCACGCCTTCGACCATCCCGGTCCAGGTGGCCAGTCGCGCGTCGTCGAAGGCGCAAGGGGCCAGGCCGCTGCGGTGCGCCTGCAGTGCGTCCAAGGTCGGGGCCAGCCCGGCGCCCAGGCAGGTGGTGGCAGTGAAATGGGAGAGGTACAGCGGTGTGCGCAAGGCCGGGCTTTCGCGGAGGGCTGGAAATCGTATCAAACGCGGGCAACCAGCAGGACATTGGCGAACGGGGTGCCGTCGCTCATGGGCTGGGCGTCCACGCGAAACCCGAGCGAGCGCAGCAGTTCCTGCCACTCTCCCAGCCGGCGACAGTAAAGCTTTCCGAGCCGGTGCCCGCGCAGGGTCGTCACGACGAAATCCACCCAGTTGCTGATCCAGAACGGCAGTCCCGCCGCGGCGTCCCCTACCCGCAGCAGCAGGACGCCGCCCGGGGCCAGCGCGTCGCGAACCCGGCGCAACACGTCGTCCTGGGCGGCGATCGGCACGTAGTGCAGCACGTCCAGGATGACGACCGCATCGGCTTGCCCGAAATCGGCCCGGCACATGTCGGCGGCGGCGAAACTGGCCTGGCCCGCGTCCACGGCGGGCCGCAAGGCGGCTTGCGCCCGCGTTACGTCGTGCTGCATCAACTCGATTCCCCTGACGTGACGCGGCTGGGGCGCCGTGGGCCAGTGCGCAGGCCAGCGCCCCTGCGCCGAGGCTTCGCCCGCGGCCAGCAGCCATGCCGTGAGCAAGCCTTGCCCGCAGCCGATGTCGAGCACGCGCTCACGCCCGGTGAGCAGGCCGCGTTCGAGCAGGGCCGCAAACGCCGGGTCGCCGCCGAGCTTGCCCCTGGCGAAGTGCCAGGCATAGCGCCCCGCCTGCCGGTAGGGGGCCGCCGCACGTGCCACGAGCGACTTGACAAAGGACTTGGAGGAAGCGGCAGTCATCGGTGCGCCTGGCGCAAAGTCACCGGGTACAGGCCTTGGGCGGCGGCACGGGCCAGCAGCTGGTCCAGCACGGTCAGCACCACCGGCTGCCCCGCGTCGGTGCGTGCGCCATTGCCATCGTGCAGCAGCAGGATGTCGCCGGCCCGCAGGCCTCGCGTGAGCCGCCGCAGCAGCAGCTGCGGGTCGGCTGTGCGGGTGTCGAAACCGCGCCGGGTCCAGCTGGCCAGGCGCAACCCCAGGCCGGGCAGCACCGGGTCCAGCAGCGGATTGCGCAGGCCCGCCGGCGCGCGGAAGAAAACCGGGGCGCGGCCCGTGAGGGCGGTCAGCGTCTCCTGCGCCCGCCGCAGCTCGCGCCGCAAACCGCGCGGGCCCATGAACGAGAACCCGTGCCGGTGCTCGTGGCTGTGGTTCTCGACGTCATGTCCCCGCCGGACGATCTCGCGGCACAACTCAGGGTAGCGCGCGGCGCGCTCGCCGATGCAGAAAAAGGTGGCTTTGGCCTGATGGCGGTCGAGCAGATCCAGCACCGCGGGGGTCACCTGCGGATCGGGTCCGTCGTCGATCGTGATGGCGATCTCGGACCGCGCGGCGGAAGCCGCAGGCAACCTTGTCAGGTTGGGGCCCAGCCAGTGCGCCCGCGGCAACAGGCCGCAGATCGTCAGCAGCAGATGGTTGGCCGCAAGCAGCGCCAGCAGTTGGGGCCACCAGTGCGGCTGCAGCAGGAGGGCCGGCAGGGCCAGCAGATGGAGCGCGAGCGATGCAAGCACCAGGGCCGAAGGGCGCCAGCGTACCGGCCCTGGAACTTCAAGCGTGGACATGGCGGTGATCCAGGTAACGGTTCCACAGCGCCGCCCAGGTCGGCCAGTCGTGGCCCCCGGGCTGCACATCGACCCGCTGCGGCGGCAACACTTGCGCCATGAGAGCGTGCGCCCTGGCAAAGCGGTCCTCCCGGCCATAGCCGAGGTAGAGCTTGTCCAGCGCCGCGGGCCCGGTCTGCAGCCAGTGCCAGATGCGCCTGTCGATGTCGTCCGCGCCAGCCGCGGGCTGCCAGTCGCGAAGCCCCGCTCCGGCGCGGGCCTCGTCCACCACGTCGTAGGGGCCGAGATAGGGCGCGAGCAGGCAGGCGGTCGCCACGCGCGCCGCAGCATCTTGCTCCCTGGCACTGCCGCAGGCCCGCGCCAGGCAGGCCAGCGCCAGGTGGGCGCCCAGCGAAATGCCCGCCAGGCCCACGGGGCAGCGGCAAGCCCGAGGGTCGGTCGTGAGGAATTCCTGCAACGCGCCCAGCGCGGATCCATCGGCCACCTCCGGGATGGTGGCCTCGAGCAGCACGATCTCGTGCGGCAGGCGCCGGCTGCGCACCGCCTCGGCAAAGCCGGCCTGCAGGAAATCCTGGGGCTTCATGTAGGCGCCCGGCAGCAGGATCCACAGCAGCGCCGGCTCGGCATCTTCCGAGTCCTGGCGATGAAACTTCATGCCGCACGCTCCGCGCGCGGGCGCGCCGCGAACACTGCGGCCAGCACCAGTGCCAGCACCGCGCCGGGGCCCACCGTGACGCCGATGGCATGGAGGACGGGCACCTGCGACAACGCCAGGATGCCGAAGCCCAGCACGGCAGCGATGTTGGCGAACAGCAAAGAGGCCAGCGTGACGGGCGAGACGCTGGCCGCATCGCGATCGGCCTGGCCGCCGCGGCTGAAGAACAAGGCGTAGTTCGACCCCACCGCGAACACCAGCAGCAGCCCCACCAGATGAAGGATGGTCAGGCGCTGCCCGGCCAGCGCCAGCCCCGCCATGACGATCAGCACGGTGCCCGCCAACGGCAACATCACGCCGGCCATCCGACGGACCGAGCGCAGGCTGACGGCGATCAGGATCGCGATGGCCACCAGCCCGGCCAGGGACAGCAGGCCCGCCTCACGCAGGTAGGTGCTATACAGGGCATCGGCTTCACCCTTGAGGTCCACGAACAGGGTGCGTGTCGGCCCACCCGCGTCGACCGCCGGCAGGACGGATTTCACCCGGGACGGGTCGATTTCGCCCGCGGGACGGCCGTCGGGCCTCGGGCCGTGCAGCGGCAGCAGCGCGCTCCAGGCGTCCTTGCCGCCTGCCCCGGCCCGGCGCATCAACATGCCGTCCAGGGCCACGGCCGTCGAAGTCCCATGCAGGTCAGCCCTTTGCACGGGACGCCCGGTGCGGGCTTTCTCGGCATCCTCCAGGAAGCCGGCCAGGCGCTCGGCGCGCAAAGGCAGCCCCTGCACAGCTTGTGCGAGCCGTGTGCGCAGTTGCTCCGGCGGCGGGATCGCCGCCAGCCGCCGGCGCTGGGTCTCCATGCTGGGCAACAGGTGACTGGGGCTGTCGACGCCGCCGATCGCATTGGCCTGCACCAGGGGCTGCAAGGCGCGCACGGCGCGCTCCGCGCCGGCCAGCACCTCCTCTTCGCTGCGGCCTTGGATCACCACCAGGAAGCGCACGTCGGGCGCGCCGAGGTCGGCACGCAAGCCCTGGTCCAGCGCCTGGTCCTGCGCCGACACCGGGCTCAGCGCTGCCAGTTCATGGTTCCAGAGCCGGTCGCGATGCAGCATGAGGATGGCTGCCGACAGCACGACAAGCACCACGGCGGGCCCTTTCAATACACCCGCCCGCGCCACTGCCCCAGCCAGTGCCCGGCCCGGCCCCGAGATGTCACGCACCATGAACTGCGCCGGCAGCAGGTGCGGCAGCACGAACCGGGTCACCAGGGCGGCCGTGGTCAAGCCGGCGATCGAATACAGGCCCAGCTGCGCCAGGCCCGGGAAACCCGAGAACAGCAGCGCCGCGAACCCGAAAATCGAGGTGAGTACGCCCAGGCGCACCGTCGGCCAGAAGCGACGCACCCACTGCTCCCGGTCGGCCCCGGCGTGCCGCGATTGCACGAACAGGTAAATGGAATAGTCCACGGCCTCGCCGATCAGCGTGGTGCCGAAGCCCAGGGTCAGCCCGTGCACCGTGCCAAAGCCCAGGCTCACGGCGGCGACCGCGACCAACACTCCGGAGGCGACCGGCAGGAGCCCCAGCACCAGGGCCGGCAGCGAGCGATACAGTGCCAGCAGCAGCACCACGATGAGCGCGGTTCCCACCAGCGACAGCCGCTTGACCTCACTTTCGATGAGTTCGCGCACCTGCACCCCGAACACGCCGGGACCGGAGAGCACCAGCGTGGCGGCGCTCGCTGCACGGTCCTGGGCTTGTGCTTGCGCGAAGGCGGCGCGCACGGCGGCGACGGCCGCCTGCTGGGCATCGGTGTCGCCCCCCGACGCTCGTGTCTGCAGCAGCAGCAAGGCCCGCTTGCCGTCGCGCGACGCCCATACACCCTCGGCCGTCGCCGGCCGGTTGCGGGCGCTGGCGGACTGGTCACCCAGTGCATCGAGCAGGACCGCGATCTCGCCGGTCGGGTCCCGAGCCAGCATGTCCTTGACCAGCAATCCGGCCGGCGACGCCAGCAGGTCCAGCGTGTCCTGGATGGCCGTGCGCAACCCGGCCACCGTGAAGCGTTCCGCATCGACCGCGGGACTGAGCTGGTAACGGTGCCCAAAGAAGAAGGCCTGGTCCCGCTCCGTGCCCGTGCTCTCGCCATTGGTGACCGCCACGAACTTCGCATCCCTGCGCAAGCTTGCGGCGACCTGGCGCGAGAGCGCCGCCCGCGCCGGCGCGTCGGCGCCTTCGACGCCGACCAGGACCAGGCGCGAGACCAATCCGTCACGCAGCTGGTCCACCAGCAGTTGCTGCTCGGGTGTGGGCGCCTGCGGCAGGAAGGCCGACATGTCGGCGGTGAAGCTGGCGCGCAGCACCAGCACGGCGCACACGGCCATGGCCGCGAGCCACAGCCAGACGGCCGCCAGCCGGCGCCAGGGCCCCGGCTTCACGAACCCGGAACCTTGGTGATGGTCATGACCGAACGGTCCTTGTCGGACTGCTCGATCTCCACGGTACGGACCTGGCCGCGCTCGCCCGCGATGAGGATCCCGAGCACGTAGCCGCGCGTTTTCGCCTCGCGCGGCGTCAGCAGCAGCGACCAGCGCGCCGGCCCCCCTTCCAGCTTCAGAGCGAAATGCCGCTCCAGGGCCTGGCGGTCACCGGCGAGGGTGGCACGGATGCTTTCGGTGAGCGCAGCCAGCGCCGGGTGGTCCTGCAGCTGCAACACCATCTGGCGCTCGCCACGCGTCATCGTCAGCGTCGCGCCATCCAGCACCACCGACTCCCGCCGGGGCTTCAGGGTCCGGCGCTCAAGCCGCCCAGGCGGGATGAACAGCAATTCACCGGACGACGTGACCGGCGCGTCCAGCATGGCCAGGTACTTCTTCTCGACGAAGGTGGCGCGCGACACCTGCTGGCCGGCCAGCGCTGCCATGAGCTCGTCGACACCCCACGCGGCGCGCACCGGTGCCGCCGCGAGTGCCGCGAGTGCCGCGAGAATGAGCAGCAGGCGCCGGTTCACGTTCCCGATCCGCTTTCCGAGGGCTTGCTGCCCGTCGCCCAGAAATCGAAGAAGTTGAACCAGTTGTGCGGCGCCATGGCGCCGTACTTTTCAAGCAGGCCGGCATAGCGATCCATCGCCGCTTCCATCGCCGCCTGCCGGTTGCCGGCGGCCACGTTGGAAAAATCGGCCAGCTTCTCGAAATGGATCTCGTAGCGGTTGCCGCCGCGGTACAGGCCGACCATGAACACCACCGGGCGGCGCAGGATCGCGGCCATCCGGAACGGGCCCAGCGGGAACGAGGCGTCTTCGCCAAAGAAGGAAATGCGGCGCGTGGCCTCATCACCCAGGGCGCGGTCACCCATCATGCCGACGATGGTGTTGGCATCGAACAGGGCATGCAGCTGCAGCATCGAATCGACCTGGCCCAGCGCCACCACGTCGAGTTCGGCCTTGGGATTGATCGCGCTGAGCAGTTGGTTGATCTTCTGCGCGTTCTCCTTGTACATGGCCATGGCCACCCGCAGGCCGGGCTGTTGCCGCCCCAGCGAACGCAGCACTTCGAAGCTGCCCATGTGGGCGCCCATCAGCATCAGCCCCCGGCCCTGGGCCTGCATCTCGCGCGTGACCTCGTGGCCATGCAGCTCGATGTCGAACAGGTCGAACTGGTCGTTGACCAGGTAGATGCGGTCGTGGATCACCGAAGCGAAGCTCATGAACTGCCGGAACACTGCGGCCCCACCCGGCGCCTGGCCCGTCACGTGGCGCAGCCACCCGGCGCAGGCCCGGCGCGCCGCGGGAGCGAACAGCACGAAATAGGCGGCGATCGGGTACAGCAGGACCCGTCCCACGCTGCGGCCCAGCCGCAGGGACACCCAGGCCATGAAGCGCAGGGCGAGCGCGTTGCTGCGTTCGGGACGTTGCGCCCACTCTGCGCGCGCCACTTTCGAGGCACCTGCGAAATTCGTGCTCATGGCGGCGAGAGGAGCTGACCCGTCGTGACCACCACATCCCCGCGCGCGATCGAGACCGAAACCCGGCCCGCTGCACCGGTGCGGCAACGCATCGACAGCGACTGGCCGGGCGCGACGGGCTGCAGGAACTTGGCGGACGCGACGCCTGTGACGGCTACTCCGGCTGCTTCGCACGCGTGCAGCGCGGCATCGAGCAGCAGCACGCCCGGGACGATGGGCGCACCCGGGAAGTGCCCGGCGAAAGCCGGATGGTCCGCCGCGAACTCCAGCGCCGATTCAATTTCCATCCGATGTTTCCCCTTGGCCGAGGCCGGGTTGCAGGTGCTCCCTGGCCAGGGCTTCGATTGTCTCACGCGTCAATTTGCCGGTGCTGTTGCGAGGCAGGCTCGCCAGCAGCACCAGCGGCCGGGGCAGGAAGATGGCCTCGATGCGTGCGCGCAAGGCGTCCCGCAGCTCAGTCACGCTCATGCCGGGAGCCACGGCAAAGGCTGCCAGGCGTGTCACCCCGTCGCGCGCCTCGTCCCCTGGCATGAAGAAGACGCCATCTTGCACGCCCGGGATCGCCAGCAGCTGATGGTTGAGGTAGGCCAGCGAATTGCGTTTGCCCGCGATGTTCACCATGTCGCCCAGCCGTCCTTGCAGCAGGAAGCGCCCGGGCGCCGTCAGCTCCAGCAGGTCGCCCAAGGGCGTCGGTTCCCCGACATGGCCGCCGCTGGCCCAGAAGCGGCCTTCGCGCTCGGCCAGCTCGATCCCCGGCAGCAGCGTCCACTCGCTGGTCCTCGTGCTCAGCCGGGTCGCGATCTGACCGGTCTCGGTGGAACCGTAGATTTCCTGCAGCGGCGCGCCCAGCCGGGCCTCGGCGCGTCGCGCCAGTTCCGGGGACAGGGGCGCGGTGGCAGACAGCACCAGCCGCACGGGCGGCAAGGGCACTTGCGAGTCCAGCAGGTTGCGCAGGTGCAGCGGCGTGGTCACCAGCATCCGCGGACCCGGCACCTCGTTCAATGCGGCCGCGATGTCGGCCGGGTAGAACGGATGCCCGGCACACAGTGCACCCCCGCTTTGCAGCGGCAGCAGCACGGTCGACTCGATTCCGTACATGTGCTGCGGCGGCACAGTCGCCACCACCGCCACCGCCTCCTGGTGGGGCAACAGCAAGGCGGCCGCCTCGGCCCGCACGTCCAGCACCACCCGGCCCCAGGTCTTGCGGTGCGGCACGGGCACCCCGGTGGAGCCCGATGTGAACACAAGGGCCAAAGTCCGGTCCGCCGGGATCATGGGAACAGGCCGTGCCTGCGCCCCCTCTGGCGCAAGTTCATCGAACAGGTGCCGGGGCATGTCCATGGTCGCCGGGCCGTCGACGAGGCAGAAGGCGCCTTCGTACGCCTTCATCTGGCGCACGGTTTCGGCCGTGTGGCTGGGGGGCAGCAGGCTCACCTTGCCGGACAGCAGTGCGGCGGCCAGGCCAACGGCAAACCGGTAGCGGTCGCTGCACGCGTTCAGCACGTGGTGCCCGGCGGGCCAGGCCGCGCACAGCCGCTCCACGTCGGCCAGGAACTGGGCGGCGGTGATCGGCCGCCCATGCCGCCAGGCGACCACCTCGCCCGGCTCCTGGTGGGAAACAAGCGGGTACGCGTCCATCACTCAGGCGTTCGGGCCTGCTTCTCGCGCGACATCTGGCGCCAGGAAGTCACGGCCTGCAGGAAGCCGGCGCGCTCGTCGCGCGGGATCACGATGACGCGGACCAGGTATTCAGCCCCGAACATGGCCAGCAGCAGCGGCAGCGACAGGAAGTTGATGAACGCGGACCAGAGCTCGAGGGGGGCCAGTGCGAACAGCACCACCGAAGCCAGCGCGATCACCCCGAAATAGGCGACCCAGGCCCAGGTGGCCCCGCGCGTGTAGCGCTGCAGGCGCGGTGTCAGCGGGCCGTGCACGCGCTCGGCCAGCCGCGAAATCATCGGCACCGTGCCCGGCCCGAGGGTGCGGCCGAAGGCGATGCACAGGGCGAGGTTGATGCACACATGCTGCGCCAGCAAGACCCAGGCGGTGCCGGCCGGGACCCGGTCGCGCGCCAGGAACAGCGCCACCGCGACCGCCAGCCACAAGGCCAGCCACCGATGCCGCGCCGATGAACGCCAGGCTACGACCAGGGCGAAGGCCATCAGGGGCACGATCAGGATGGCGGCCTCCAGCAGCCCCGGATCGGCTGCCGAAGCCGCGCGGTGGGTCAGCAGCGCATAGACGATGCACCCGGCCACCGCCCCGATCCAACCCGCTGCCTGCCACGCGCCAGGCAAACGGCCGGCCATCACAGCGTTCTCTGGGCGGCAATGTGGTCGGCCAGGCTTCGCAGCGAGCTGAAGATCTTGGTGTTGTCTTCGTGGTCGGCGCGCAGTTGCAGGCCGTATTTCTTGGAAACGACCAGCGCCACTTCCAGGATGTCGATCGAGTCCAGCCCGAGGCCGTCCCCGTACAGCGGGTCGTCCGCCTGTATCTCGGCGGGCGCGATCTCCAGGTTCAGGGATTTGACGACGAGTTCGGCGACTTCGCCCAGGAGGGCGTCGCTGGCGGCGGGGGCCCCTGCGTCGGGAGAAAGGGAATCGGTCATGGTGTGAGGGTACAGCGTGGGGCCCAGTGGCCGCGGATTTTATCTCTGGTACGGTGGCGGCTTTGCACCTGCCGCATCATGACGACCACCCAAGCTTCCGGCGCCGCCCCGCAAACCTGCACCACGGGTGTCCTGGTGCTGGGGGGCGGACTGGCCGGCCTGAGCCTGGCGCTGCAACTGCGCCAACGCTTTCCCGAACTGCCCGTCACGGTGCTGGAGCGGCGCGCGCACCCGGTCCCGGCGGCCGCGCACAAGGTGGGTGAATCCACGGTGGAAATCGGCGCCCACTACTTCGCGGAAGTGCTGGGGCTCAAGGCGCACCTGCAGCAGTCGCAGCTCAAGAAGTTCGGTTTCCGCTTCTTCTTCAACGACGGCCGCACCGACATCGACGGCGTGACCGAGCTGGGAGCCGGCACCTTCCTCAGCACGCCGGCCTGGCAGATCGACCGCGGCATTTTCGAGAACCACCTCGGTGAGCTTGCACTCGAACGAGGCATCCGCTTCCTGGATGGCGCCACCGTCAAGACCGTCGAGCTCGCCGATCCCGGTCGCCGCGACAGCGAGCACACGGTCGGCTACGAGCAGGATGGGCAGGCGCACGCCATCCATGCGCGGTGGCTGGTCGACGCCAGCGGGCGGGCCGGGCTTCTCAAGCGCAAGCTGGGGCTGGCACAGGCCAACGAGCACCGCGCCAATGCCGTCTGGTTCCGCATTGCCGAGCGGGTGGACGTGAACGAGTGGTCCGGCGACGCGCAATGGCTCCAGCGGTGCAACCCGCCCCACCGGTGGCTGTCCACCAACCACCTGTGCGGGGACGGCTACTGGACCTGGCTGATCCCGCTGGCGTCCGGCTCGCATTCGGTGGGCATCGTGTGCGATGCGCACACGCATCCGCTGGAGACGATGAACACGTTCGACAAAGCGATGGACTGGCTGGCCCGGCACCAGCCCCAGCTCCACGCCGAACTGCAAAGGCGTCGCGACAAGCTGCAGGACTTCGCGTTCTTCAGGCACTTTTCTTACGGGTGCAAGCAGGTCTTCGACGGCCAGGGCCGCTGGGCGCTGACCGGCGAGTCGGGCCTGTTCCTGGACCCGTTCTATTCCCCGGGCAGCGACTTCATCGCCATCGCCAACGGCTTCATCACCGAGCTGGTGGCGCAGGACCAGGCCGGCCGGCCGGTGGGCATGTATGCCGACATCTACCAGTCGGTGTTCTTCCTGCTGTACCGCAACATGCTGCCGCTCTACACGGACCAGTACCGAATCTTCGGCAACGCCGAGGTCATGCCGGTCAAGGTGCTCTGGGACTACACCTATTACTGGGGCGTGATGTGCCAGCTGTACTACCAGGGCAAGCTGTGCGATTTGTCGGCCATGAGCCGGCTGCAAAAGCCGCTGGCCGCCGTCCAGTCGCTGAACATCGCCGTGCAGGAGTTTGTGCGCAACTGGGACCTGGCCGGGCGGCGCGACGACCAGGCACGCATGCTGGACCAGGCTGCGCTGCCGTGGTTTGCCGAGCTCAATCGCAGCCTCACCGACGTCCTGGACGACACGGCTTTTGCGCAGCGCCTGCATGCCAACCTGGAAAAGCTGGACACTCTCGCGCTTCAGATCGTCGCACACGCCCGGACCAGCCACCCCGGACTCGATGGCTCGGCCGTGACGGCCAGCCTCACGGACCCCGCGCGCGCAGGAAAGCCGCTGGGCCAATCGCTGCTTTTCCCGGGCATGGCGCTGGCTCCTGTGGGCCTGGCAGCCTGAGCGTGCCACCGCGCTGGGTGCCGTGCACTGCTGCGGCGCAGCATATCGGAGCCTGTCCTACAAGCGCGTGCCGCAGCGACCCACACCCCTGGATGGGTTGTGTCGCCACATTGGCAGCATGAGCACAACGCAATCCGTCCCCTCGCCCTACAAAGCCCCGCCTCTGTCGCTGCTGGCGATGGAGCCGCTTCGGGCCATGTTCGACTTCATCGGCGCCAAGGTCGGCGCGCGGGCCCAGCCGGTCGGTGACGGCCACCCGGTGATCGTGTTTCCCGGCCTGGGCGGCGCACCTTTCACCACCTCGCACCTGCGCCGCTTCCTGACCGACTCGGGCTTCGGCGCGCAGTGCTGGGGGCGCGGGGTCAACACCGGGCCGGAAGGCGATTTCGACGAATGGCTGGACGGTCTGGAACACGACGTGCGCCGCTGCCATGCGCAGACCGGCCGCAAGGTCAGCCTCGTCGGCTGGAGCCTGGGGGGCGTGTACGCCCGCGAGCTGGCCAAGCGCTGCCCCGAGTGCGTGCGCCAGGTCATCACGCTGGGCACGCCGTTCGCCTCGATGCAAGGCTCGACGCACGCCGAAGCCGTCTACAAGCTCCTCAATCGCGACGTGTCCCAGCTGACCCCCCGGATGCAGCAGCGCCTGCGCGAGTGCCCACCCGTGCCCACCACGTCGATCTACAGCAAGACCGATGGCGTCGTGTGCTGGCGCGGCTGCATCGAGCGCAAGTCGGCGCAGTCCGAGAACGTCGAAGTCACGGCCAGCCACCTGGGCATGGTCACGCACCCGGAGGTGCTGCGCATCATCGTGAACCGTCTGGCCCAGGCCGAGGGCCGCTGGAAGCCGCTGCGCCGGCGCGAGCGGCTGGGCCGCCCCGGCGCCAGCAGCACCGCGGCGCGGCGGTGATGCGCTGAATTCTCACTGGCGCCACTCGACCCAGCCGAGGCTGGAGGTCAGCAGCACGATGATGCCGAAGGCGATGCGGTACCAGGCAAACGGCGTGAAGCTGTGGCTGGAGATGTAGCGCAGCAGCCAGCGCACGCAGACCCAGGCGCTTGCGAAGGAGAACAGCAGGCCGACGCCGAACATCGGCAGGTCGGCCGCGCTGAGCAACGCGCGCTGCTTGTACAGGCTGTAAGCGCCGGCGCCCACCAGCGTGGGGATGGCCAGGTAGAACGAGAAATCGGTGGCGGCCCTGCGCGACAGGCCGAGCAGCATGCCGCCGATGATGGTGGCGCCGCTGCGGCTGGTGCCCGGGATCATCGCCAGGCACTGCACCAGGCCGACCTTGAGCGCGTCCTTCCAGCTCATGTCGTCGGCCTCCTGCACCCGCACGGCTGTCTGCTGCCGGCGCTCGGCCCACAGGATGACGACCCCCCCCAGGATGAAGGTGGTGGCGACCACCGCGGGTGTGAACAGGTGGGTCTGGATCATCTTGCCCAGCAGTAGCCCGGCCACCACGGCCGGCAGGAAGCCGATGGCCACATTCAACGAGAACCGCTGAGCCTCGCGTTGTGTCGGCAGCGCCGCAAGCGTGCTGCGGATCTTCTGCCAGTACACGATGATCACGGCCAGGATGGCGCCGGTCTGGATGGCGATGTCGAAGACCTTGGCTTTTTCGTCGTCCAAGCCCAGCAGCGCTCCCACCAGGATCAGGTGGCCCGTGCTCGAGATCGGCAGGAACTCCGTCAGGCCCTCGACCACACCCATGATCGCGGCCTTGATCAGCACAACAGGATCCACATGCCCTCCCACAAAGAGCGCGATTATCGCCCTGGCCCAGCAGTGAAAACGGCCACCTAGGCCATTCGGGCCAAGCCGCGGCTCATCCGGCGGCGCGGGCCGCGCGGCAAGGCGGGCTCGCGCCGTCGCGCTTTCGCCCCCGCCCGCCGCATTTCGCTGCGGGAATCCGGCGTTTCGTCGCGCCCGGCTGGCTGGCGGCCCGCCCCCTGGGCAAAGTACCGCCATCGCGAACGCACTGGAGCCGCCATGGAAATGTCCCCCGTCATCGCCGTCCACCTGGCAGCCGCGCTGGGTGCCCTTGTCACCGGCCCGGTGGCGCTCTGGGCCCGCAAGGCCCGCGTGCAGCGCCCGGCACTGCATCGCGCCTTCGGCTATGCCTGGGTCGTGCTGATGCTCGTCGCGGCGCTGTCGGCGGTCTTCATCCGCGATTTCCGCCTCCCCAACATCGCGGGCTACACGCCGATCCACCTGCTGGTGCCGATCACGCTGGCCAGCCTCGCAGGCGCTTTCTATTTCCTGGGCAAGGGAATGATCCGCCACCACCGCCTTTTGATGCAGTGGCTGTACGTCGCCGGCTGCGTGGTCCCCGGTGCCCTCGCGCTGCTGCCCGGCCGCTACCTGGGCAACCTGGTCTGGGGCCAGCGGCTGGTCCTGATCCCGTCCTGGGGCTGGGTCGCCATGGCCGCCCTGGGTATCGCCGTCGTGCTCCTGCGCCGGCGCTCTTCTTTCTCCCGCCCCATCAACACCTGAAAGGAAACCTGTCATGAACGCCACCGCCCAAAACACCGACATCGAACGTCTGGCCCGCAAGCGCGCCGGAGCCAAGCTGGGCTGGTATGTCCACGCCAGCATCTACGTCGCGGTCAACCTGATGCTGGCTGCCCTCTCGGCCGCGAGCGGCCGCCACTGGGCCGTGTTCCCGGCCTTCGGCTGGGGCATCGGCCTGCTGGCGCACGGCCTGGCGGTCTTCGTCATCACGGGCGGCGCCGGGCTTCACGAGAAGCTCGTGCAGCAGGAGCGCCGGCGCCTGCAGCTGCAGCGCGATCCCTGGTAACCCTAGAATCGTCCGCACATGGCCGCCCCGCTTACCGGTGAAGAGATCGACGCACTCGCCCGCAGGCGCGCCGGTGCCAAACTGGGGTGGTACGTGCACGCAGCGTTCTACCTGCTGGTGAACCTGTTCCTGTTGGCCATCTCCGAGCATGGCTTCGGCCAGCGGCGCTGGACGGTATTCCCGGTGCTCGGCTGGGGCCTGGGGCTGGCCCTGCATGGCGTGTCGGTCTTCGTGCTGGGTACCGGCAGCGAGCTTCACGAGCGAATGGTCCGCAAGGAGCGCGAACGGCTGCAGCGCGAGCGCGGCCAGCCATGAGGTTCGACGCACTCGCCAAGCTGCGGCACCTGCTGCAGACCATCGCGTTCTGTCTGGCCGTCGCCACCCTGCTGTACGCGTTTTCCCCGGAGAAGCCGTACGCCCCGGCCGTCACCCACGCGCTGTGCATCGGCCTGATCGTCTGGGCCATCATCGACCTGGGGCGGCACCTCTTTCCCTCGGCGCAGGAGACCGGGTGGCCGGCCGGCGTGCCCGGCCTGCTGCTGGTCGCCGGCGGCATCGCCGCAGGCTACCTGCTCGGCACCACCATCGCCGACCAGCTGTGCCGGGCTTTCGGCTGGTACGGCGCCTTTCCCGGTCGTGAGCGCACCAACGACCTGCGGACGTCTCTGCTCGTCACGGTGATGGCCGGTGTGGCCGGCACCTACTACTTCTACAGCGCCAACCGCAGCCGTTATTTCGAACGCAAGATGGCCGAGGAGCACCAGCACGCCAACGAGGCGCGCCTGAAGCTGCTGGAGGCGCAGCTGGAGCCGCACATGCTGTTCAACACGCTGGCGAACCTGCGCGCGCTGATAGCCACCGACCCGGCGCGCGCGCAGCAGATGCTGGACCACATGATCGCCTACCTGCGCGCGACGCTGAACGCCTCGCGCAGCACCAGCCACACGCTGGAAGACGAGTTCGAGCGCCTGCGCGACTACCTGGAGCTGATGGCCATCCGCATGGGCCCGCGGCTGGCGTTCACGCTGGATCTGCCGCCGGCGCTGGCGCGCCAGCCGGTGCCCGCCCTGCTGCTGCAGCCGCTGGTGGAGAACTCGATCAAGCACGGCCTGGAGCCCCAGGTGGCAGGCGGCCGCATCACCGTGAGCGCGCGGCGGGAGCAGCACCAGGTCGTGCTGGAAGTGGCGGACACCGGCATCGGCCTGGGCGACGCCAACGGCGCCAAGGGCTTCGGCCTGGCGCAGATCCGCGAGCGGCTTGCTGCGCTTTACGGGCCGGCGGCTGCTATCGAATTCGTAGCTGGGGACGCCCGGGGAACGCGGGCTAGCGTTCGATTTCCCTCTGCATCATGACCCCCACCGCCCTGATCGCCGAAGACGAGCCGCTGCTGGCCCAGGCGCTGCAGGCGGAGCTGGCCCGGTGCTGGCCCGAGCTGCGGATCGTGGCCACGGTGGGCGACGGCGCATCGGCCGTGGCGCAGGCGCTTGCGCTCAAGCCCGACGTGCTGTTCTTCGACGTGCGGATGCCGGGGCAGACCGGCCTGGAGGCGGCGGCCGAACTGGCGGACGCATGGGTCGACGAGGGGCCGCAGGGCGCCACCTTCCCCGCGCTGGTGTTCGTCACCGCGTACGACCAGTACGCCGTGCAGGCGTTCGAGACCCAGGCCGTGGACTATGTGCTCAAGCCGGTGCAGCCAGCCCGCCTGACCAGGACTGTGGCCAAGTTGCGGGAACTGCTCGCGCACAGGGCGCAGGGCAACAGCGACTTCGAAGGCACGCTGGGCCAGCTGCGGCAGCTGCTGGGTGCCGCCCGGGGAGCGGACCAGCCTCGGCTGAAAGTGATCCAGGCCAGCGTCGGCACCAGCATCCGCATGGTGCCCATCGACCAGGTGCTGGTGTTCGAGGCTGCCGACAAGTACGTGCGCGTGCTGACGCAAGGCCACGAGTACCTGATCCGCACGCCGCTCAAGGAGCTGGTGCCGCAGCTGGACGCGCAGCAGTTCTGGCAAGTGCACCGCGGCACCGTGGTGCGGGCTGCGGCGATCGAGGCCGTGCACCGCGACGAGGCTGGAAAGCTGCACCTGCAGTTGCGGGACCTGCCGGAGAAGTTTCCGGTCAGCCGCCTGTACGCGCACCTGTTCAAGGCGATGTAAGCCGTCATTCCCGCGAAGGCGGGAATCCAGTGCTTCCGCACCCCTGGATCCCCGCCTTCTCGGGGATGACGAGCTCGGGGATGGCGAGCTCGGGGATGACGAGCTTCTACTTCGTGATCCCCGCCCACCACTCGCGGGCCGTCTTCTTCACCAGGTCCAGGGCCTGCGGGTCCCGGCGCATCAGCGCGGAGAAGTAGCCCTTGGCCTGCTTGTTGCTCACATGCGGCGGGATCGGGGGCACGTTGGCGTCGCAGACCATGTCCAGCACCACGGGGCAGTCAGCGGCCAGCGCTTCTTCCCAGGCCAGCCCCACCTGATCGGGCCGGTCGATTCGGATGCCGCGCAGGCCCAGCATCTTGGCGTAGTCGGCATAGGGGAAGGCCGGCAGCAGCTGCGAATCGTCGAAGCGCTTGTCGCCCGAGTTGCCGCGCTGCTCCCAGGTCACCATGTTCAGGTCGCCGTTGTTCAGCACCAGCACGATGAAGCGGCCGTCACGCCACTGGCGCCAGCGGTCGGCCACGGTGATCAGCGCATTGATGCCGTTCATCTGCATCGCGCCGTCGCCCAGCAGCGCGATCACCGGCCGCGTGGGATGCGCCAGCTTGGCGGCCAGCGCGTAGGGCAGCGCGCAGCCCATGGAGGCCAGCCCGCCGGAGACCGAGCCCATCATCCCGCTGCGCACCTTCAGGTCGCGCGCGTACCAGACGGCGCAGGTGCCCGAGTCGCAGGCCAGGATCACATCGTCCGGCAGCCGGGGCGACAGCTCCCAGAACACCCGCTGGGGATTGATCGGCTGGGCGTCGGACATCGCGCGCCGCTCGACCAGCGCCCACCAGTCGCGTACGCCGGCCTCGATCTGGTCGCGCCAGCCGCGGTCCGGCTGGGGCTGCAGCAAGGGCAGCAGTGCCTGCAGCGTGAGCCTGCTGTCGCCGACCAGGTTCACTTCCATCGGGTAGCGCAGGCCCAGCTTGCGGCTGTCGATGTCGATCTGCACGCCGCGGGCCTTGCCCTCCTGGGGCAGGAACTCGGAGTAGGGAAAGCTCGACCCCACCATCAGCAGCGTGTCGCAGCCTTCCATCAGCTCCCAGCTCGGCCGGGTGCCCAGCAGGCCGATCGCACCGGTGACGAAGGGCAGGTCGTCCGGCACGGCGGTCTTGCCCAGCAGCGCCTTGGCGATGCCCGCGCCCAGGCGGTTGGCCACCTCGATCAGCTCGCTCTCGGCGTTCAGCGCGCCGGCACCGGCCAGGATCGCGACCTTCTTGCCCTGGTTGAGGATGGCCGCGGCGGCCTGCAGGCCCGATTCGTCGGGCACCATGCGCCGGCCTGTCAGGCCGATGCCGCTGTGCACCGTGCCGTGCTCGCGCGGCGGCTCTTCCACCGCGTTCTCCTCCTGCAGGTCGTTGGGCAGGATGATGCAGGTCACGGTGCGCTGGTCGCGGGCGATGCGAAAGGCGCGGTCGACCAGGTGCCGCGCCTGGCTAGGCACCGTACCCATCTGCACGTACTCGTGGGCCACGTCCTTGAACAGGGTGAGCAGGTCCACCTCCTGCTGGTAGTCGCCGCCCAGCGCGGCACGGGCCTGCTGGCCGACGATGGCCACCACCGGCTGATGGTCGGCCTTCGCGTCGTACAGGCCGTTGAGCAGGTGGATCGCGCCCGGCCCCGAAGTGGCCATGCACACGCCCACCTCGCCCGTGAACTTGGCATGGGCACAGGCCATGAACGCGGCCAGCTCCTCGTGCCGCGCCTGGACGAACTGCATTCGATCGCCCATGCGCTCGAAGGCGCCCATCAGCCCATTGATCCCGTCGCCGGGATAGCCGAACACGCGCTTCACGCCCCAGGCGTGCAAACGTTCGAGGATCTGGTCGCCGACGGTCTTGGTCATCGGGATCAGCTTAGGACGGCTCCGGTTCGGCGCCGTCGGCAGGCCGCCTTGCGGCCGGTAGGCGCGCTCTGACCTCGAGCATTCACGCGGTGGAAGAACAGCCTCGAATCCGTTTTGGCGGCAACTGCGTATGGGTAGATCCCACAAACCTCTTCAGGAGCCCACCCATGACGATCACCCGCCTTGCCCTTGCCGCCGCTGCCACCGCCCTGCTGGGCGCCTGCGCCAGCGGGCCCATGATGATGAGCAAGTCTTACGACCAGAGCAGCCTGCCCGCCGCGGTGCAGGTGCCCGCCGGCAACAAGGTGGCCATGGAAACCGTGGGCGTGGGCGAGATCACTTATGAATGCCGCGCCAAGGCCGGCGCGGCCGGGCAGTTCGAGTGGGTGTTCGCCGGCCCCGACGCCCGGCTGATGGACCGCAGCGGCAAGGTGGTGGGCAAGTACTTCGGCCCGCCGGCCACCTGGGAGAACACGGACGGCTCCAAGGTCACGGCCACCCAGGTCGCCGTGGCGCCCGCTGCGGCCGGCTCCATCCCTCTGCAGCTGGTCAAGGCCAATCCGGCGACGGGCAACGGGATGATGAGCGGCACCACCTACATCCAGCGCGTGGCCACCCAGGGCGGCGTCGCGCCCAGCACGCCTTGCGCCGCCGGCAACGTGGGCGCCAAGCAGATCGTCAAGTACCAGGCCGACTACATCTTCTACAAGGCCGGCTGAGGCTGACGCTGGCAGCCTGACTGGCCTTTGTCCTACAGGCGGGCCGGAAATGATGCGGTCTACTACCAGCCAATCACCCCGACTCCTCTGAGTCCCCTCCTCCTCCGGGGTGAGCTGGTCCGGCCCTCCGTCCCGCGACTGGCATGTTGCCCCCAGGCCCAAAGCCTGGGGGCTCTTTTTTGTCTGGCCGATTCTGTCCGGGCGTAGGAGAACACCGCACGGTAGGGTCCTTCCTACCGACGCCGCCGCTTGGAGCCCGCACGCGCGGCGGGGAGCTGCTCGTACTCTGGGTTCAAGCCGAATCACCGGCTGGGCAGAACAAATGGCCAAGGACGAATCCTCCAACCGCGACCCGGACGAGCCCCGCAGGCCCAGCCCCGGCGGACCGGCGCGTCCCTACGGGGCGCCGGGCCGGCGCGAGCGGCGCGGCCGCAGCGGCTATGGCATGGAGAGCATCCGTCCGCACCTGCGCGCCCAGCTGGAGCAGCGAAAGCTCCTGCGCCCCACCTTTCCGCCGGAAGACCCCGAAGAAGACACGCGCTCCAACCAGGCCGACGGCTGATTCGCCGCCATAAAAAAACCCCCGGGCGCCGGGCGCTTCGGGGGCAGCTTGGAGAGAGAGGTTTACGACTGCAAGAACGACCGGCAGCGCCGCTTAGCGATGGTGCTTGTGGTGCTTGTGGTGATGCTTGCCGTGCCAATGGCCACGGCCCCGATGGCCGTCGTAGTAGACGGGGTACGCCGGGGCGTGCTGCACATAGTAGTTCTGGGGGTAGTACACGCGCGGCGCCGGCACGTAGATCGGCGCCGGCTGCACATAGATGGGCGCGGGCTGCACGTAGACAGGTGCCGGCTGCACGTACACGGGCGCGGCGTAAACCGGGCGATGGTTGCCCACGCCGAGTGTCACGCCGGGGGCGGCATGCACGCCAACCGACCAGTACACGTTGTCGCGGGCCTGGGCGACCGATGCGCCGGCCAGCGCCACGAGCATCAGCCCGGCGGCAAGGAGAAAACGGCTCTTGCTCATTGGTGAACTCCTGTTTGGGGCCAACAGCGCCCCTTCGCTTCCATTTAACGCCGCGGTGCAGGGCCGGAATACGGCTGGCCGGTCAAACCCGTTGCCAGACGTAACCTCACCGAAGAGCGTGACGGATGACCCACCTCTAGAATGGTCTCAATATGACCTCCCCTGCCGATAAAGACAGCCTAAAACCCAGCAATTTCCTGCGCCAGGTGATCGAAAAGGACCTGGAACAAGGCACCTATGCCCAGCGCCGGTGGGGCGGCCAACCTGCAGACAAACAGCAACACCAGGCCGGCCAGCCCGACCCGGCGCGCATCCGCACCCGCTTCCCGCCCGAACCCAACGGCTACCTGCACGTGGGCCACGCCAAGAGCATCTGCCTGAACTTCGGCCTGGCGCAGGACTACGGCGGCGTGTGCCACATGCGCTTCGACGACACCAACCCGGAAAAGGAAGACCAGGAATACGTCAACGGCATCCTGGACGCGGTGAAGTGGCTGGGGTATAGCTGGGACGCGCACGGCACCAGCCATCTGTACCACGCCAGCGACTACTTCGACTTCATGTACCGCGCCGCGGAGTACCTGATCGAAGCCGGCCTGGCCTACGTGGACGAGCAGTCCCCCGAAGACATGCGCGCCAACCGCGGCGACTTCACCCGCCCCGGCACCGACAGCCCGCACCGCAGCCGCAGCATCGAAGAGAACCTGAACCGCTTTCGCGAGATGAAGGACGGCCAGCTGGCCGACGGCGCCGCGGTGCTGCGCGCCAAGATCGACATGGCGCACCCCAACATCAACATGCGGGACCCGGCCCTGTACCGCATCCGCCGCGCCACCCACCACAACACGGGCGACAAGTGGTGCATCTACCCGATGTACACCTACGCGCACCCGATCGAGGACGCGCTGGAGAACATCACCCACAGCCTGTGCACGCTGGAGTTCGAAGACCAGCGCCCGTTCTACGACTGGCTGCTGGACAGATTGAGCGAAGGCGGCCTGATCAACACGCCCCACCCGCGCCAATACGAATTCGCGCGGCTGAACCTGACGTACGTGATCACCAGCAAGCGCAAGTTGAAGCAACTGGTGGACGACAAGCACGTGAGCGGCTGGGACGACCCGCGCATGCCCACCATCGTCGGCCTGCGCCGGCGCGGCTACACGCCCGAGAGCCTGCAACTGTTTGCCGAGCGCATCGGCGTGAGCAAGTCGCCGCAGTGGATCGACTTCAGCACGCTGGAAGGGTGCCTGCGCGACGACCTGGACCCGAAGGCGGCCCGCGCCATGGCCGTGCTGGACCCGGTGAAGCTGGTGATCGAGAACTGGGGCGAAGTGATGGGCGGCGACGACGTCCTCGACCCCTGCTCCGCCCCCGTCAACCCGCACGACGAAAGCAAGGGCCGGCGCGAGTTCAAGTTCGGCAAGGAGATCTGGATCGAGCGCACGGACTACGAGGACGTGCCGCCCAAGGGCTACAACCGCCTGTTCCCCGGCAACAAGGTGCGGCTGAAGTACGGGCACATCATCGAGTGCACCGGCGCTATCAAAAACGAAGCAGGCGAGATCCATTCAGTGCGGGCCAACCTGGTCCCCGACACCAAGAGCGGCACCCCTGGCGCCGACAAGGTGAAGGTCAAGGGCGTGATCACCTGGGTCGGCGTGGCCGACGCGCTGAAGGCGGAAGTGCGGCTGTACGACCGCCTGTTCGCGGTGCCGCAACCGGATACGTCGGACAAGGACTTCCTGGAGGAGCTGAACCCGGAGAGCCTGAAGGTCGTGACGGCGTACGTCGAGCCGTCGCTGGCGTCAGCGAAGGGGGACGAGAAGTTCCAGTTCGAGCGGCACGGGTACTTTGTGGCGGATCGGGTAGACCATCGTTCTCCTCAAGGTGGAGGAGAGGGTAAGTCTGTCTTCAACAGGGTAACGGGGTTGAAGGATAGTTGGGGGAAATGAAGCCCGTGCGCTCTTGTTTGCCGCGAGAAACGCGATTTAGGTGACTGATTGACTGCTTTCAAGCTTGAATCTCGAACAGCCGGCGGGAGCAATCCACATCAGCAGGGCGTAGACACGTCCCTCCTCTTTTCAGAATTTTGCCGAGAGTACGAGACAGCTGGCAAACCGCTTCAAGTCGACTTTCGCAAGCTCGTGCATTGGGTGAAGTTAGGAGATCAACTTACCCATCAAGTTCACCCCTATCCAGCCAAGCTGCTCCCCCAAATTGCTGCGTTCTTTCTGCAGGCTAGTCGCCTTACTCAGGAAAATTGTGTGCTCGACCCGTTCTGTGGGTCAGGAACCGTCGCAGTGGAAGCGTCTATCAACGGGTTGCAATCGTATGCAGCAGATGCGAACCCTATAGCCCGGCTACTCACACGGGTCAAGACAGAGCCATACGACACTGCCGAGCTCTTGGAGGTTGCAGGGGAAATAATGAAGCAGGCGAAAAGGTTTCGGACTGCCCCTCACATTCCCATCATCAATGAAGACCTCTGGTACTCACCAGATACCAAGTGTTCGTTGGAGCGATTGCTGCGCTCCATCAATCTCGTCCACGTCGAATCGGTTCGGGAATTCTTCCAAGTATGCTTTTCCGCAACCGCCCGCCGAGTAAGTTTGGCCGATCCGGCGATCTCCGTGCCTGTCAGATTACGTGTCAAGCCTTCGCTAGGACTGGACGCAGGAAAGAGAATTGCTGAACGGTTGGCTTGGCTCAAGGCTGTCGATGTTCTTGAAGAATTTGCGAACATCTGCCTTCTGAATATAGGAAGAGTATCTCGGACTAACGGCGCAAACGCTCGAAGAACACGTGTGCTGGAAGTTGGGACAGACGCACGGGCCTTGAAGTCGCCCCTCGACGGGTGCCGGGAGATGGAGTCGGAATCAGTTCCGCTCGTGGTGACCTCGCCACCATATGGCAGTGCTCAAAAATACGTTAGAGCAGCGAGTCTCTCTCTAAACTGGTTAGGACTTGCCTCTCCCAAGGAACTGACACACCTTGAGGCGCGCACCATCGGAAGAGAGCATTTGCCCGACCACTCCCCAGGCACCACGGCGACGATGAACGATGAAATTGAAGCGTTTCTCAAGTCTATTAAGAAGGTCAACGCGCAACGCGAAGCCATCACGCGAACTTACCTCGCAGAGCTTAGCCAAGCACTGCGGGAAATCGCGAGAGTGCTTAAACAAGGCGGCCGCTCAATTCTTGTTGTAGGCAACAACTCCGTTTGCGGAAAAGTTCTCGAGACTGACGCGTTCATAAAGGCTGAAATGGAGAGAAATGGCCTCACGACCGAGCTTCTTCTAGTTGACGACATCAAATCCCGTGGGCTACTCACGAAACGGAGGGGTTCCACTTCCGTCATTTCACGAGAAACCATCTTGGTTTTTCGTCGGCTATGAGATCCGAGCTTGAGCGTCGCGTTCAAGAAGTCGCGACAGCCGCATGGGACGGTGAACTCCGCTGGCCAGAAGTAGTTGCCTGGATCGAAAACTTCACAGGACAAGCACTGGGAGATGCAGAAAATGAGCAAGACCACGCTGCATTTGCGCTTACCAAGTTCATCTACTTCGGGCGCCGACTCGTCCGTGAACTTCTTAGATCCTTATACCGAGATCATTTCGAAGCACCCGTCATTCAGCGTATCCGGCGCAACCTTCAAAACACGAGAGACGTGCAGCTGCTGCGCCAGCTGTACTCTTATGAGCTGAGTTCAACGCGCTTCATTGGCGTGGGAAATCCATCCGAAAGTGGCGCGCACCTTCTCTATTACTTTCGCCAAGTTAACTATCTCAAGAAGGATCTTTTTGCTGATCTAGCTGGGCTCTTCACACCTACACGCGATCAACGAGGTGACACTGCCTATAGTCTCCGAGACAGCAAGGTCACACGTTTGGTCTTTTTTGATGACTTGGTTGGTTCAGGGAGTCAGGCGAGGTCCTATCTTTCCACTGAACTAGACCGAATTCGGCGTGGGAATCCTGGTCTCGACATATCTTTCTTAAGCCTGTTTGCAAGTACTGCAGGACTGGCACGCCTCAATGAGGCCGTGCTGTTTGATGGCAAAGCCTCCTGCATGTTCGAGCTGGATGAGTCATACCGCGCGCTTGACGCCTCTGCCCGGTACTTCACGTCAACTCCAAGTTGGTTTGACAAGAACAAGTTTCAAGCGATAGCGAGCCATTACGGCAGCCAGCTGAGGCCGAGCATGCCTCTGGGTTTTCGAGACGGGCAACTAATGCTTGGCTTCTCCCATAACACACCTGATAACACCTTACCAATCTTTTGGGACGAGGGGACTGGTCCGCACGCTTGGTCAGCTGTTTTTCCCCGCTACGACAAGAAGTACACGTGATGCGCGACATTCAAAATCCCTTTGCACTGGTACGAGCATCTGATTTCAGCGACACCCAGATCAATGAGCTGTGGGTTGAGCTCGGCGCTAGGTACATAACCGCCGTCATCGAACCGCGTTCGAGAATGTCTAGGTACATCCTGGGCGGGAAGGGCACAGGGAAAACGCACCTGCTCCGGTATCACTCCTATCCAGTAGCCCGACTCAGGGGGGGTGAAGAGTCTGGACTCAAAACCGTCGAGAACCTCAAGTTCCTCGGCGTCTTCGTCCGTGCGACAAACATCGACGCCGGCCGATTTGAACCTGAGCCCGATGAACGTAAGTGGCAGCAGCTGTTCGGCGTCTATTTCGAACTCAGACTTGTCGAAGGCCTGCTAGATGCGCTCAAGGACATCAAGCAATCATCACCGGGTCAGAAATTCATTGAGGCGGCGATACTTCGAGACTTGCGGAGATCCGTCCACGACCCAGAAATTGCCAGCATCGAATCAATCGGATCTCTTTTGGAGTGGGTTGAGCGTAGACGTCGCGAGATTGACGAGGCAGTCGACAACGCAGCCTTCACAGGGGAGCTCAACGTAAGGGCCCCGTTTCCGATCGGCGGCCTCTGTGTTCCGCTAACTAAGGCACTTCCCAAGTGGCACCCGAATTTTGCATCCGCACCAGTCATCTTTCTGATTGACGAGATTGAGAACTTCTCTGAGAAGCAACAGCAGGTGTTGAACTCGCTGGTGCGGTATGGAGAAGGCGTACTCACCTTCCGAATCACTGGTCGCCTTTATTCGAGGAAGACATTGGCTACCATGGCCAACGGTGAGGAGAATCGGGAAGGCTCAGAGTTCACAACGGTTGAGCTTGATGAAATTCTGCGGGCTTATGAAAAGTATCCAGAATTTGCGAAAAAGTTTGTCGCACGACGCCTCAGTGCGAACTCAGGGCCAAGCGGTGCACTAGGTCCGATTTCGTTTGATCCCATCGCCTCTCTCGAGGAGCTATCACCTGAGAATTTCTATCAGAGACATATTCGTGCGTACGGCCTCGAGGCGACAGTTGCGGTTCATGCACGCGCGTTCCGAGACGCCCTTGAAGCTGCCGACAGTCAGTTCAGCTTTGACAGGGCCACTATTCAAGCCATAGAGAAGACCCTCCTTGAGGATTTTCCACCGCTGATCCAACGCTTGAACATGTTGCTCTACTGCAAGAAATTTCGCCGTGGACCGGATCCACGTGAAGTCGCAAAGACGATCGCGAGTGGTGCTGAGGAATTCATCGGAGGAGGCCGGCGTTCCTTCTATGCGAACGCTTACGGTCACTACGCGGTCGACCTATTTGCGCAGATGTGCCGTGAGTCGAGAAAGCTTGGCACTCCGCTTTACGCTGGCTTCGAGACATTCATCAAGATGTCATCGGGCAATCCTCGCAATCTATTAATCTGCCTAAGTCGTCTGTATGAGATCACTTCTTTCCGGGAAATTGACCTCAGCAGCGTAAAGCTTTCGCCGGCCTTGCAGACCGAAGCCGCTTTAGAGGCCGCTAGGTTTCTTTACGAGAGAGATAGCAACTATGGAGCCGCGGCCGAGTCGGCCCGCGAAGCTGTGAACCGACTTGCCGTGGTCTTACGTACGGCTCGGTACGCACTGAATATTCCTGAGGTTTCGCCACTGACTGTGAGTTTTTCCGACGGCGATGCAGTGGGTGCTTCTCGAACGATTCTTCGTTCTGCCTTGAACTATTCGCTTCTCTTCGAGGTAAAGGTGGGAAGACCGGACAGGAACAGCCAGGATTTGTTGAGGAAGCTGCAACTTAACCCGCTTCTTGCCCCGAGGTGGGGGCTTCCCACGGCCCGACGCGGCGATCTTTCATTGAGCAAAGAACTGGTGAATGCCATCTTTGATCCAGATCAGCAGAAGGATTTTGAAGCCCTGCTTCGACTACTTGCCTATAGGTGGAACTTTCCATTCACCTCTCGAGGGGCCTACTTGGCTCCGCAGCCGAATCTGTTCTGATGATTGACTATTCGATTTACTATCGCCGCGCCATCGATGTGGGGCGTATTAGTAAAGAGCTTCCTGAATTTGACGTTTTGCTCTCTGCATTCAACTCAAGCGACCGCGTCAACACTGTATTCAAGGAAGCGCGGGCAAAGCGGAAGATCTGGTTGGTTCACCCGGAGTATCAATACACACCATTGGATCTTCCACCGGACGAGGAGAACGTATGCCCGACCTCCATTGACGAGGTAGCGCAAGTGAATGCGCTTCTGGCGGCCGCTGGTGATCTGAGTGGAAAATCGTTGTGCGTCGATATCACTGGCTTCATGCGGCATGTGCTCGCATTCTTGACCGTGAAGCTAGCGCGCGTGGGTGTGAAGAACTTCTCCGTTGTTTACTCCGAACCAAAAAGCTACAAGCAGCAGGAACAGACTTCGTTCAGTACGCAGACCTCGGGTCTGGTTAGGCCCGTTCGGGGGATGGGGTCGAGCCTCTCATCGAATAGCGCCGATGCACTCATTATCGGAGTTGGTTACGACGACAAGCTCATCAGTCAAGTAGCGACAAGCAAAGATGGGGCCTCAGTAATTCCGATATTTGCCTTCCCCTCACTGAGCCCTGACATGTACCAGCAAAGTGCAGTTCGAGCGGCGAACAGCGGTGATGTTGCGCTTGGCTCGACATGGATAACGAAACGCAAGTTTGCACCTGCGAACGACCCTTTTTCAACTGCGGCGGTTGTCGGCACCGCTGTTGCGGAATTGGATCGAAGCGCGCATTTTGCGAACGTCTACTTGTCGCCCCTTGCAACGAAAGTTCAGGTCCTAGGATTCACGATTTTTTGGCATCTCGAAGGCGCCAAACGAGGCGCAGTCTCACTAATCTTGCCTGAATGTCTGACCTACTCCCGGGAGACAACTACCGGTCTTCGACGTTTATGGCACTACGAACTCGAGCTCTAACGGTCTTTGATTTGCTCGTCTTTCCAGGACCAAGGGCGCGACTGCAAGCATAGGCATGCGAACACATGGCCTCCGCCATCGTCTTCAGGCGCGCCAACGCCTCCTCCCACTGCCTCCCGATCACCTCCAACGACTGCCGCGCGGCTTCCATCTGCGTCGGGTCGAACTGCCACAGCCGCTCGCGCCCGATCCGCAGGTCCTGCACCAGACCGGCGTTGGCCAGCACCTGCAGGTGCTTGGTCACGGCCTGGCGGCTGATGTCGGTGTTGGCAGTGAGCTGGGTGATGGAGGAGGCGCCGCCGGCGGACAGCACGGCCAGCACCGCGGGCGCGTGACGTCGCTGAGGGCGAAGAACGCCCGGCCAGATGGGCAGGCTCAGGCTGGGGAAATCGAGATCAGACTCCAATCAGGGCGAGAAAGGCAGGATGAGCCCTCAGCAACGCAGCTCGCGAAACCGCTTCCTGCTCTCGAAAAGCACCACTTCCGCCGTTGCCGAATCGGCCTTTCCCGCATTGCGCACGCCCGCTTCCTGGGCCAGGAGTCTTGCATCGAGCCTCTCGCATTCCAGCTTTTCCGCCGGCGGCAGCTTGAAGCGCCGGTGACGCACTTCCCGCTGCGCGGGGGTCTCACCAAAGAGCGGCTGAAGCGCTTCGGCCATGGCCTTGTTCTGCTCGATCTTCCGGACGTCCGCGCCTTTTCTGCTTTGCCCGCTCGATTTGTCCAAGCCCTGCGTCGCGGTCGTGTCGACGGCCTTGGCACCGATGCACGGTTCATGGCTGTACAGGACCGAGCCCTTCGATTCGCACTTGTAGACCGTCTGCGCCACCGACGTCAATGCGACGAAGGCGAGCCCCATGGCCATGAGCCACTTCCTCATCGGACGCCCCTGCATGCGGGATAGCGCGAGCAGCCCCAGAACTGGGAACCGGCATTGGCACCCTTTTTTGCCGTGCGGCGCACCATCGGAGACTGGCAGGCCGGACACAGGGGTTCAGTGGCGACAGCCGGTGCCGTATTCGGCGAAGTTGGCGCGACACGTGCGTTTGTCGATGTCGGCTGGCGATGGCCTTTGCCCTTGGCCTGCTGGATCAAGCCAAACAGCTTCGGGCCATCGATCAGGCTGACGTTGCGCCCTTCAGCGAACGCTTGCGCATCCGCGGTGAAACTGCCGGACGTGATGACGAAGCCGCCCGCAGCGCCCTGCGCCGCCATGACGCCGTAAAGCTGCCGCACGACATCGACACCGACCTTGTAGGCCTTCCACTGCTTGCACTGAACGAGGAATTTTTCGTTCCCCTTGCGCAGCACCAGGTCTACGCCTCCATCCGCGCGTGGACCACCTTGCTCGAAGACCTCGTAGCCCTGCATGCGAAATGCTTCACCCACCAGCACCTCGAACTCGGCCCAGGACATGCTGTTCAAGGCGTCGGCACTACTGGCTTGAGCGACGTTCGCGAGCAACGATTCCCGCTTGCGCCGGCGGGAAAAGGAAATGACCGCCGCGGCCAGGCAAAGGACGGGCGCAATGAATTGCCCTGCCATTGCGAAAGCCGCAATCATCGACCGGTGGATGACCGCGCCCATCTGGCCCGGCTGAAAGGTCCCCTGGGGCGCGGCTGCCAGTTGGTGAAGAAGCATGTAGCTGACAAATGCCAGTGCCACACAGGCCCACCAAGGTAGTAACGAGACGACATCCACCAAGTCGTCAAACGCACTGCTTCTTTTTCTGGCCATGCATCCTCCCTGTTTCTTGTACTGCTGAGCGGCATGCTAAAGAGGATTGCTGCTCCTGGCTACCCTGGACATACCTCATGGACCATTCAGTAGACTGCTTCAATCTTCGGCACCTGCGACGACATGCCTGAAACGACCTTCACCTCCGGCCGCATCCGCAAGGCGGACTACCAGCCCGCCACGAAGCAGCTCGACCTGCACTTCGACAACGGCTCGGTGCTGGCCTACAAGCATGTGCCCCACGAAGTGTTCCGGCGCCTGTGCAGCGCGCCCAACCCGGGCACCTACTGGGAAGACCGAATCGCCGAGGAATACCCCAAGGGCACGCCGATGAAGTCCGGCGCGGCGGGCGATGGCGAGAAGAAGTGGAATGACCTGTTCGGCACTGGCTCCGACGACTGAACGCCCCACCCCTTAATGAAAACCATCCGCGACCTCAACGCCCCGCCGCACGTGGTCGGCCGGCTGGAAGCGATCATCGTGCGCGGCTCCCCTCGCCTGCCCGCGCACCGCATCGAGGAGACGACGGCCCTGGCCGGCATCGGCCTGGCGGATGACCGGCTGGGCAAGAAGGGCGAGTCGGAACTCTCCACCCGGCAGGTCACGCTGATCCAGGCCGAGCACCTGCCGGTGATCGCGCAGCTGGCGCGGGTGCAGGCGGTGGACCCGGTGCGCCTGCGGCGCAACCTGGTGATCTCGGGCATCAACCTGCTGGCGCTGCGAAACGCGAAGCTGCGCATCGGCGACGCGGTGCTGGAGATCGTGGGTCCGTGTGCGCCCTGTTCGCGGATGGAAGAGGAGATCGGGCCTGGCGCCTATGCCGCGATGCGGGGGCATGGTGGGATGTGTGCTCGTGTGCTGACCAGCGGCGGGATCAGGATCGGCGATTTGGCGGTGGCGGTAGGGTGATGGACGCCATGCGCGTTGAGATGAGCGATCGGTCCAGGCATCTGCTCTGCATTTGATAGCTGGTGGTGGCCGCCTGGTGCGGGCTTACGGCAGTTCTGACTTTGAAGTGGCATGGGTTGCGGGTCGAGTCCGCAATCACAACCGTGCCATGACAGCGGCGAAATAAACTGTCCTGATGCACCCTGACCTTCCGTTGAACCGCCGCACCCTGCTTGGCGCCCTGGCCGCATCGGCACTCCCGGCTTGCGCGCAACGCGCCCCCCTCACCGCCGCCGCGCTGGCCGCCACTGTCGACAACGCCTACCGCCCGCTGCTGCAGGACCATGCCATCCCTGCCATGGTGGTCGGTGTGCTCGAAGGCGGGCGCTCGCATTTCTTTCCCTATGGCGCGGCCACGCCCGACACGCTGTTCGAGCTGGGCTCGCTGAGCAAGTGCTTTGCGGCCACCCTCGCCTGCCATGCCCAGGCGATCGGGCGGCTGTCGCTGGCGGATCCGCCGGGCAAGTACCTGCCCATGCTGCGTGGCAGCGCCCTCGACCAGGCGACGCTGCTGCATTACGGCACGTACACCGCGGCGGGGCTGCCGCTTCAGTTTCCCGATGCGGTGGCGACCGATGCCGCCGCGCTCGGCTGGCTGCGCAGCTTCCAGCCCACGGCCGCGCCGGGCGCGGTGCGGCGGTACTCCAATCCCAGCATCGGGCTGATGGGGCATGCGGCCGCGGCGGCGCTGGGCATCGACTACGCCACGGCGTGCGAAGGGCAGCTGTTCCCCGCGCTCGGGCTGCAGAACACGTTTGTGCGCGTACCGGCGCACGCCCTGCCCGCCTACGCCTGGGGCACGAGCCGCGATGGACGGCCTGTGCGCGTCAACCCCGGGGCTTTCGATGCCGAGGCCTATGGCGTGAAGTCCACCGCGCGCGACCTGCTGCGTTTCGTTCAGGCGCAGGTGCAGCCCGGCGCGCTGGCCGCGCCGCTGCGCGAAGCCGTGCGGGTAACGCAGGCACCGCACTTCGAGGTCGGCGCGATGGTGCAGGGCCTGGGCTGGGAGCAGTACCCCTGGCCTTGCCCCCGCGACCGGCTGCTGGACGGCAACTCCACCGCGATGGCGCTGGAGCCGCAGCCCGCGCGCCGCATCACCAGCGTGCCGTGGGATGCGAACGCCACGCTGTTCAACAAGACCGGTTCGACCAATGGTTTCGGCGCGTACGCCGCGTTCGTGCCCAGCCGCGGCGCCGGGTTGGTGATGCTGGCGAACCGCAATTTCCCGAATGCAGCGCGGGTGGCGGCGGCGCTGGAAGTGCTGTCGGCCCTGACCAACACGCCGGTGCTGACTTAGCGTTCGGGCCGCTGCCCGCTCTTCTTTCGATAGCGCCCAGCGCCCGGGCTGAGCGGGCTTTGGGCACTTTTGGCATTGAACCAGGCAGACCGCCACTCTGACAGCAGCACCAGCCCCACACTGACCGCCGTAGAGGCGACGGACAGCAGAGCCCAGAGGCGGGCGAGCGTGAACGGGTCGATGAGTGGCATGGCTGCTTACTTCCGCTGCTGGGCGCGCGCGGCGCGCTCCTGCTGCAAGGCCGCGGCCAGACCTGACTGCCCGGCGCGGCGTGCCGCGTCGATCAGCGTCAGGTCCAGCAGGTCACGCTGCGCTACGCTGCCGCCCATGGCGTACGAGGTGCCGCGCACCGGGCGCAGCAGTTCCACGGCACGGGCGTAGTCGCCTTGGCCGTGGGCAATCACGCCCTGGGTCGCGGCCAGCCCCACTTCGCGCAGGAAGCGCCCGGAGTCGTCCGTTCGCTGCAAAGCTTGCGACTGCGCCTGGGCCAGCGTGAACAGCGCACCGTCGCGGCCGTCGGCCACGAAAGCCATGGCGGCGTGCCAGTCGTTGAACGCGCACCAGCCAAGGCCCGCGGCCGGGGTCCACTGGTCGGCGATGACCTTCCAGCGGTCGCCCACGTCCACGTCCTGCAGGCGCAGGCGCCACAGCAGCGCGCTGGCGTCGATCAGCTCCAGCTGGAAGGCGCCGGCCGGCTTGGCGATTCGCTCGTCGTACAAGGCCAGCACCTTGGCGGTGTCACCCAGCGCCAGGTGGTGCAGCGCCAGATGCCACCAGTTGTGGATGCCCAGGCCGGTCGAGTCCTGCCAGCCCTGGTTCTGCAGCATCCAGGCGATGCCTTCGCTGCGGCGGCCCTGCATCTCCATCACGTGGGCCACCGCGTGCTGGCCCCAGGCGTCGCGCGGCTCCAGCTCCACGGCTTGCCGGCCCAGCCTCTCGGCCTGGACGTACCAGCCGTTCTCTTCCAGGCCGAAAGCCTGCATCGACAGCACGAAATGCCAGCCCGGCACGCCGGACGACCAGGCCGGCATCGCGCGGGCGATGCGGTCATGCAGCATGCGCGTGTCGCCGACGAAATAGTCGAGCGCATGGCCCACCTGCAGCGCCAGCGCATCCAGCGGGTAGGCGACGTTCAGTTCTTCCACCGTGCGGGCGGCGGCGCGCCACTGGCCTTCGCACCATTGCGAGATGGCGCGCAGGTGCAGGCCTTCGCGCTCGTTGTGCGGCAGGGCCAACGCGGCCTGCAGGCTCTGGCGGGCCACGGGCACCGCATGGCCGTCGGCGCAGGCCAGCATCAGCCAGGCGCGCAGGGCGTGGCCCATCACCAGCTCCGGGGCCAGCTGCAGCGCGCTATCGACGCTGGACAGCGGGTCGTCGGCGAAGCAACGGTATTGGTGGAAGGCCTGCTCCAGGCGATCCAGGGCACGGGCGTTGGCGCCCGAGAGTTCGTATCCGGCGGCGTCTTTCATGTTCTAAAGCTCCTTGAGGGTTGTGTGAGAGGGAATGTGTTCAATGGGGGTCAGGCGGGCTGCAGCCGCAGGTTCCAGGTGAAGGAGGCTTGCGCCACGCGCAGCGGTTCGGCGTAGCCGTCCTCCACGCGCGCCTCGACCTCGACCACGATGTCGGCGCGGCCTTCGCGTTCGAGTTCGGCCAGCACCTGCTCGGCGGGCCGTGCCAGCCGGCCTGTCGTCAGCAGGCGGCCCTTGGCGGGTTTCAGGTAGGTGATGCGGGCGTCACGCACCACGTAACGCGTCTTCATGATCACGGGCATCAAGGCGCCGGCCAGCGCGGCGCCGGAGGCGGTGTCGCAGGCGGTGAAGATCACCCCCGCATGCAGGGTGCCCACGTGGTTGTTCAGGTGGGCGGCGGGCTCCAGGGACGCGGTGGCTGCCTGGGCGTCGATCTCCTCCACGGCCAGGCCGAGCAGCTTGGCAAAAGGAACGGTGCGACTGAGTTGCTTGCGGATGATGTCGTACATGGTGCCGGGGCTCCAGCGGTGAATGAGGTGGACGAGGACGTGAAGGGGTTTCATCGAGGAACGCACTGTCCCAGCCTTGCGTCCTTTCTGCGTCCCTTGTGCGGCGGAGGCCCCTCCCTAGAATCGCGCCATGGTCCGCAGCACCGATCTGGAGTTCCGCCTGGCCGCCTACCCCGAGGTGTGGCTGCGGGGGCAACCGGCTGCGCTCAAGCTCAAACGCGGGCTGGCGTTGCTGGCGTACCTGGCAGAGACAGGCCGCAAGACGTCGCGCACCCACCTCGCGGAACTGCTCTGGCCCGACGCGCCGGCTGCCACGGGCCGCACCCGCCTGCGCCGCCTGTGCCACGAGGTGAACGGCGCCCTGGGCATGGAGCTGCTGCAGGGCGATGCCGATGCCTTGTGGCTGACGCCGGCCGAATGCGCGCAGTCCAGCGACCTGGCGCGCGTGCGCGCCGCGGCCATGCAGGTGCTGACCGCGCCGGCGCAGCCGGAGTCCCGCGCCTCGCTCGACCTGCTGTGTTCTGCCCGCGCGTGTTCCGTGCTGGAGGGATTCACGATCGATTCGGACGCGTTCGAGGGCTGGCTGGCCACCCACCGCACCCAGCAAGAGCGCCTGGTGTTGCGGGCGCTGGGCAGCATCGCGCACCACCTGCTGCAGACCGGGCAGCCCGGGCTGGCGGCCGATGCCGCCACGGCCATCGTGCGGCTGGACCCGTTCGCCGAAGCCGGCCATGCGCTGCTGCTGCAGGCGCAGGAGCAGCTGGGGGACGCCGGCGCGGTGGAGTCCGCCTACTTTGCCTGCGCCGACCTGCTGCGCCAGGAGCTGGGCATCAAGCCCTCGGCGCAGATCGAGGCGGCTTACGCCAGCGCGGTGGCCAGGCTCACTGCGCCGCCAGGCGACCCCGCGCCCGACCCCGACCGCATGCCACCCATCCGGTTTGCCGAGACCCAGGACGGCGTGGTCGCCTTTCTCGAGCTGGGCAAGCCCCATGCGCGCTGCGGCACGCTGGTCATCCTGTTCGGCATCTGGTCGCACCTGGAGGTCGCCTGGGAGGAGCCCGGCATCCGTGCCGCGCTGCAGCGGCTGGCGGGGCGCTTCCGGGTGGTGCTGGTCGATCGGCGCGGCATCGGCCTCTCCGAACGGGTGGCGCACCAGCAGGTGGTGAGCAGCGGCGCGCAGGACGTGGACGCGGTGCGCCAATGCCTGGGCGAAGAGCGCGTCTGGCTGTTCGGCAACTCGATGGGCGGCTCGGTCGCCATCGAGTACGCGGCCACGCGCCCGCAGCATGTGCACGGGCTGGTGCTCTATGCGGCGGGAGCGCGCGGCAGCTGGGCGCCGCACTACCCCTGGGCCGTGACCGAGGAGCAGTTGGCCGCCTGGCAAGACAAGATCCGCTCGTCCTGGGGCGAGGCGACCAGCCTGGAGCAGTTCGCGCCCTCGGTCGCCAATGACGAGGCGGCGCGCGCCTGGTGGGCGCGGCTGATGCGGCAATCGGCATCGCGCAACGGGTTGGTGAGCCACCTGGGCGCGTTCGCGAAGACCGACGTGTGCGAGCGGCTGCCGCAAGTCTCGGTGCCCACGTTGGTGATCCAGCGCGAGGGCGACCGCATCGTGCGCGCCGGCGCCAGCCGCTACATCGCAGACCGCATCCCCGGCAGCGAGTTGGCCCTGCTGCCCGGCGACGACCACCTGATGTGGTTCGGCGACACGAATGCGGTGATCTCCAGGCTGGAGCAGTTTGCGGCACGCCACGCCCGCGGCCATGAGCAACCAGGCACGGTGGTGCGCCGCAGGAATTGCGCGCGCCTGGGGGCGCCCTGCCGCGCGGGATGGAGGTCGCGGTTCGCCTGCAGCCATGGCATGGCTGACCCATAATCGCCAGCCACTTCGCTCACGGCGCCTTGCATGTCCCAGCCGCTCGTTCGCCTTCCGTCTCTGGACCTGATCAAGGGGTTCGTCGCCGTGGGGCGCCGAATGAGCATCACGCAGGCGGCGGACGACCTGTGCCTTACCCAGTCGGCCGTCTCCAAGCAGATCCGCACGCTGGAGGACATCCTGGGCGTGCCGCTTTTTCACCGCGGCTTTCGCAGCGTCACGTTCACGGAACACGGGCAGCAGCTGTTCCAGGCCGCCGACCATTCCATCCAGCAGTTGCAAAACGTGGTCGGCCTGATCTCGGCCCCGCGCCGGCAGCCCGTCACCGTGACCACCACCACGAGCGTCGCGTCGCTCTGGCTGCTGCCGCGGCTCGGAGAATTCCTCGCCCTCCACCCGCAGATCGACGTCCGCTTCTGCGCCACCAACGCGGTGCTCGAACTCGGCCTCGATGCCGACCTGGCCATCCGGTACTGTGCCGAGAAGCAGGCGCCGCGCGGCGCGGCCAGGTTGTTCGGCGAAACCATCGCGCCCGTGGCCCGCCCTGGCCTGGGCATCCAGTCGCTCGACACCCTCCAGGCCCTGCACTCGGCCACGCTGCTCGAATACGAAGTGCAGGGCCGCCCCTGGCTGCACTGGAGCGACTGGCTGGCCGCCCGCGGCTGGAGCACGGCCAGCGCCAAGGCGGTGCTGCACTTCAACCAGTACGAGCAGATGATCCAGGCGGCCCTCGACGGCCGCGGAGTCGCGCTGGGGCGGCTGCAGCTGTTGCAGCCCTACCTGCAAGACGGGCAGCTTCAGGTGATCCATACGCCTGCCGGGACATACCCGGAGAGCCCCAATGCCTTCTGGCTGGTCCAGGCCGAGAACCAGCCGCGCGAAGAAGTCCGCCGTGTGGCCGATTGCATTCTGGCCAGCGCGCTTCAGGTGGGCGAAGCCGCGCGGCATTGATTTCGCGCAGCTTCACATGAGCCGGCGTCCGTCGTCCGCGCCCGAGCTTTCATGTGACAGGGGGCGCCCGGTCGTCCAGTATTGCCGCTGTCGATACCTGCAGGAACCTGGGCCATGCCATCACTCGCCGCGCTTCCCTCTCGCCTTCCCGGCTGGTTCAAGGGCTTGCTTGCACCGGGGGCCGCCAACGTCAGGCCCACCAGTGCGCAGCTCGGGTATGACGAATGGCCGATGGACGCTTCAGGTATTGCTGAGCGCAGGCGCACCACGTTGCCGGCGGGTTTCCGCTTCGGGCCGGGCGGTGCGAAGTCCGTGGTCCTGCGGCCTCGCGGGGGCGTGAAGCTGACCTGCGTGACAGGCGATATCTGGTTCACCAAAGACGACGACGGCGTGGACCACGTGCTGCGCCCCGGCGATTCCATGCACCTGGCGGATGCCCGCTCCCTGGTCGTGTCTGCGCACGACGGCTCCCTGTTCGTGGAACGCTACTGATGGGCGGGCGCCAGCGGCACTTGCCACGTGCCCGCGGGCGCATTCGGGAAGTCACGCAACGCCGCCTGCACCAGCGCCACCGGACTAGCCCCTGAGCCGCCGCTGGCCTGCGACTGGAACATCACTCGGCCGCTGCTCAGGTCGCGCAGCTGCACGTCCACCTGCTGAGTCGCGCGCGGCGCGCCACCGCCCCCGATAGGCACACTCAGTCCGACGCCACCGAATCCGCCCCGGCTGCCGCCGCCGATTCCGATCCCGACCGACGGCCCGCCCCAACCCCAGCCGCCGCCCCATGGACTGTGCACCTCATCCCTGCGCGTTGTCAGTTGTACCGCCAGGCGTCCGGCCGCATCGTCGCGCCGCAACCCTGCCCGGGCCAGCGCTGCATCCGACACGGCCTCCAGCTCCGCCTGGCCCGGCTGCGCGGCCTGGGACGGCAGGCGTTCATAACGGTAGGTACTGCCGGCGGCCAGTTGCGGTGGCGGGGTGAAGACCTGCACCGTCGCGGCTGGCGGCGTGGTGGCGCAGGCGCCGAGCAGGGCGGTCAGGACCAGCAGGGAGAGGCGACGCGGCATATCGATCATTGCCGCATGTTGACTCCACGCGAGCCCACCCGCTGTAGGACCGCGGCGGCTGCGCTTGGTGCGGCGCGCTGACCCGACGTTTCGCGCAGCCCGACCTCAACGCCAAGCGCCATCACCGCGTCGGCAGGAAGGTCGGGCGCGCAGCGGAGTGATCGTCCTACACCGGCGCACCAGTCGCAAGGGTTCACTGGGCGACTCGTTTTCCACACCCCCCAAGGAGTTTTCTGATGTCACGCACCCTTCTCATCGCCGCCACCAGCATCATCATCGGCTTCGGCAGCACGGCATTCGCTGGCAGCGGCGGCAGCTCGTCCGCCGGTGGCTCGTCCAGTGGCGGCTCTTCTTCATCCGGCCAGTCCGCGTCCAGCGGCGGCGGTGGCGGCTCGTCCAGCTCGGGCGGCGGCAACCAGACGCAGCAGATGCAGAAACAAGCCGACGCCGACTACAAGTCGGCCAAGGCCCAGTGCGAAACCAAGCAAGGCCAGCAGAAGACGCTGTGCGAGAAGGAGGCCAAGGCGGCCCACGCCCAGGCTGAAGTCCAGGTCGAGAAGCAGAAGGCGATGGGTGCGAGCGGCTCTTCGCAGCAGTCGTCGCAGTCGTCCAGCGGCGGCAGCAGCGGCAAGTCGCAGTAAGCGCCTGCCCCGGCGCAGCCGGGGTCGGCCTTTGGAAGCTCTGGATTCCCGCCTTCGCGGGAATGACAGGCGTGAAGCAGACGCGGGAAAGACGGGGCTCAGGCGCCCTGCTTCTTCCGCGCCCCGGTCTCGGCGCGCAGCCGCTCTTCCCGCTCGCGCAGCTCGGGCGTGAGCTCCGCGCCGAAGTCCTCGGCCTCGAAGACCTGGCGAACCTCGATTTCCGAATCGGTGGGCATCGGGTTGGGGCAGCGCTTGGCCCATTCGATCGCCTCGGCCAGCGAGGCGCATTGCCAAATCCAGAAGCCGGCGACCAGCTCCTTGGTTTCGGCGAACGGCCCGTCGACGACCGCGCGGTTCTTGCCCGAGAAGCGCACCCGCGCGCCTTTGCTGCTGGGGTGCAGGCCCTCGCCGGCCAGCATGACGCCGGCTTTGACCAGCTCTTCGTTGAACCGGCCCATCTCGGCCAACATCTCTTCACTCGGCATCACGCGGCTTCGCTGTCGGGCGTGGCCTTGACCATGACCATGAATCTCATATCGTTCTCCGGGCTGGGTTGAAGATGCAAGAAGCTTGCGCCATCTTCCACGACGAACGAGGCCGGCGCAAATCGACACGGGGCTGGGCTTTTTCGGACGCTACTCGATCGATAGCAGCGTGGGCTTGCGCAGCGCGGGCCGCAAGCCCTGTCGGCCCCTGGATTCCGCAATCGCCCTGCTGCCTGTACATTCGCCCATTGCAAGCAGAGGAGAGTTCCCCATGTCCAACCGTGAACAGCGCAGCAACAAGATGACCAAGAAACCCAAGAAGGACCTCACCCCTCCCAAGGAAGGGTCCGGCACCTCCGACCGGCCGATGCCGCCGGTGACGACGGTGGTTCCCAAGGGCAAGCTGAAGAACAAGCAGTAGCCGGGACTGCGCCGCAGCCCCGGAGCATGGCGGGAAGCGGTGTTCCCCCAGGCGCCACTCGGGTAAGGCCTTGTACCGGTGGGCCCTGCAGGTCGACACTGTACGATCATCCAGTGGACCTGAATTCCAAGCTCGCGATCCTGGCGGACGCCGCCAAATACGACGCGTCGTGCGCCTCCAGCGGCGGCGAAAAGCGCAACTCCGTGGGCGGCCGCGGACTGGGATCGAACGAAGGCATGGGCATCTGCCACAGCTATGCGCCGGACGGCCGCTGCATCTCGCTGCTGAAGATCCTGCTGACCAACTTCTGCCAGTACGACTGCCTGTACTGCGTCAACCGCGCCAGCAGCAACGTGCCCCGCGCGCGCTTCAGCATCGAGGAGGTGGTGCACCTGACGCTGGACTTCTACCGGCGCAACTGCATCGAAGGCCTGTTTCTGTCCAGCGGCATCATCCGCAGTCCCGACTACACCATGGAGCAGGTGGTGGAAGTGGCACGCGCGCTGCGCGAAGACCATGACTTCCGCGGCTACATCCACCTCAAGACCATCCCGGACGCCGCCCCCGAGCTGCTGCACAAGGCCGGCCGCTACGCCGACCGCCTGTCGATCAACATCGAGCTGCCGACGGAACAAGGCCTGACGGCACTGGCGCCCGAGAAAGACGGCGCCGCGATCCGCCGCTCCATGGCGCGGCTGCGCGTGCACATCGACGATGCGAGGGCCGAGGCAAGGCAAGAGGCCAGCGCGCCCGTGGCATCCGTGCCCGGTGTGCCGCCGGCGCGGGCCAAGCCGCAGGCTTTCGCGGCCGCGGGGCAGAGCACGCAGATGATCGTCGGGGCCGACGGCGCGGACGATGCCAGCATCCTCGCGACCAGCGCCCAGCTGTATGGCGGCTACCGGCTCAAGCGCGTGTACTACTCCGCGTTCAGCCCGATCCCGGACGCGTCGTCCTCGCTGCCGCTGAAAGCGCCGCCGCTGATGCGCGAGCACCGCCTGTACCAGGCCGACTGGCTGATGCGCTTCTACGGCTTCGAAGCCGGCGAGATTGCCTCCTCGTCCACCGGCATGCTGTCCCTGGAGATCGACCCGAAGCTGGCCTGGGCGGTGGCGCACCCGGAGCGCTTCCCGGTGGACCTGAACCGCGCGCCGCGGGAGCTGCTCCTGCGTGTCCCCGGCCTGGGCGTCAAGGCCGTGGACCGGCTGCTTCTCGCGCGCCGCGTGCGGCGGCTGCGCGCGGACGACCTGAAGCGGCTGCACGTGCCGCACCGCCGCGTGCTGCCGTACGTGGTGCTGGCCGACCACCGGCCGGCATCAGCCGCCGCACCGGGCACGCGCGCAGCCCCCCGGCCATCGCTGCAGGCCGCCCTGTTCTGACCATGCGCGCGCAGCTGGCAAGCGACACCGATTTCGCCGGGTTCCGGGCGCAGGCCCGCGCCCTGCTTGCGCAGCAGGTCCCGCCGGAGCGGGTGCAATGGGCAACCTCGGCGAACGACGGCGGCCTGTTCGCGCAGGAGCCCGCAGTGGCACCCGCCGCACCCGGCGCATCTGCCGCATCCCAGGTGTCGGTCCCCTCCTCCTTCCTGGCGTTGTGCGAAACCGTGGTGCTGCACCGCGAGCCGCAGCGCTTCGCGCTGCTCTACCGGCTGCTGTGGCGCCTGCAGCACGAGCCTGCGCTGCGCCACGACCCGCTGGATGCGGACATGCTGCTGGCGCGGCAGATGGCCCACGAGGTGCGCCACGACATCCACAAGATGCGCGCCTTCGTGCGCTTTCGCGAAGTGCCGCAGGCGGATGCGCCGGGGCAGGTGCTGCACGTCGCCTGGTTCGAGCCCGCCCACCACGTGGTCCAAGCCAATGCCCCCTGGTTCATGCGCCGGTTCACGCAGATGCGCTGGGCGCTGCTCACGCCGCAGCGCTGCGTGGCCTGGGACGGGCATGAGCTGCAGTTCCGCCCGGGTGCCCAGCGCAGCGAGGCGCCACCGGCCGACGCGGGCGAGCAGCTGTGGCTCACCTACTACCAGAGCATCTTCAACCCGGCGCGGCTGAAGCTGGCGATGATGCAAAAGGAAATGCCGCGCCGGTACTGGCGCAACCTGCCCGAGGCGCAGTTCATCGCGCCGCTGTCGGCACGGGCGGCGCAACGCAGCGGCGCCATGATCGACCAGGCGCCCACCGTGCCCCAGCGGAAGGTGGTGAGGCTTGAACGAGCACAGCCCGCGGACCTTGGCTTTGCGCGCCCGGCCACGCTGCCCGAGCTGAACCAAGCCGTCTCGCGTTGCCGAGCCTGCCCGATCGGCGCCATGGCCACCCAGGCGGTGGGCGGTGCAGGCCCGCTGCATCCCGCGCTGATGCTGGTGGGTGAGCAGCCGGGCGACCAGGAGGACCTGCGCGGGCAACCGTTCGTCGGCCCTGCCGGCCAGCTGCTGGCACGGGCGCTGGCCCAGGCCGGCATTGCGCGTGAGAGCGTGTTCCTCACCAACGCCGTGCGGCATTTCAAGTTCGAGCTGCGCGGCAAGCGCCGCATCCACAAGACTGCCAGCCAGGCCGAAGCCGCAGCCTGCCTCCACTGGCTGGAGGAGGAAATCGGGATGGTGCAGCCCCAGCGCCTGGTGGCGCTGGGCGCCACGGCCGCGCGTTCCCTGCTGGGGCGGCCCGTGGCGGTGATGTCCGAACGCGGGCGCTGGCACGCGCGCGCCGACGGCCGCCATGTTTTTGTGACGCTGCACCCGTCCGCGCTGCTGCGCATGGAGCCTGGCCTGCAGCAGCAGGCCTTGGGTGCCTTCGTCGCCGACCTGCAGTCCGCGGCGCAAACCACTTCACCCGATCCGGCCTGACGCCGGCGGTTTGTGGGGCGGCGGGCGCCCAATTGCCGAGCTTCCCGCCAAAAATTCCACGCTGAGCTGATCGTTTCTAATACGGGGCCGCGCGCGGAGCCCCTCCCCTTGCAACACAGCACTTTCGGCAATTCGACCCTGGTTCGCCAGCTGCAGTCCTGGACACCGGTCGAGCCGGACGCGTCCGGGCCGGACGTGGCCGAGCGCCTGAGCCGGTGGTTCGATCCGCTGGCCGCGATCCGGCTGCACGCGGTGCAGCAAGTCCCGCCCGCCGGTATGACAGCCGCCGCGCCGCCTTCCAAAGCGGCGCTGGCCCGTGCCGGCAAGCTCGCACAGGACGTGCAGCAGTCACGGGCCGTGCTGGCCCTGGCGGTGGCGCAGGACCCACTGGCCGGCCTGGAGCTGGAGCGAGAGGCCGACCCGGGCTTCGCGCCTTACCACCAGCGGCACCTGGAGCTGCAACGCCAGATGGGTCAGATGACCGGCGCCGTGCGCGACCACGCTCGCCAGGCCATCGCCGCGCTGTCGCCGCGGCTGCGGCAGCTGGCCGCGCTGGATGCCACCTTCGAGGAGCTCCTGGCCGCGCGCGAGCAGTCGCTGCTGCCCGTCACGGCCGCCCTGCTGGAGCGGCGCTACCAGCAGCTGCGCGCCGCGCACCGGCAGGTGCACGAAACCACCGGCGAGCCCGATGACCCGGCGCAGTGGCGCCGGCCTGGCGGGTGGCTGCACACCTTTGCCGCCGAGTGGCGCCAGGCGCTGCTCGCCGAGCTGGACCTGCGGCTGGAGCCCGTCTGGGGCCTGGTCGAGGCCCTGCGCAACGAAACCGGAAACCTTCCATGAGCCCACGCTTTTTCGCCCTTGCCTTTGCTGTCGGCCTGCTGGCCCTGGCCTGGGTCGGCTTCAGCTTCATGGGCACCAGCTGGCTGGCCCTGCTCATGACCGCGGTCATTGCGGCGGTGTACCTGGCGGGCGCGTATGAACTGCGCCAGTTCCGCGCCGCGACCACGGGCCTGCGCAGCGCACTCGAAGGCCTCTCGAGGCCACCCGCCGCACTGGCCGAATGGCTGGATCGCGTGCCGGCGGCCCTGCTCACCCCCGTGCGCTCGCGCATCGAAGGTGAACGCGGCGGGTTGCCGGGCCCGTCGCTCGCGCCCTACCTCGTCGGCCTGCTGGTGATGCTGGGGATGCTGGGCACCTTCCTCGGCATGGTCGTCACGTTCAAGGGCGCCGTGTTCGCCCTGCAAGGCTCCACCGACCTGCAGGCGATTCGCGCGGCGCTGGCCGAACCGATCCGCGGGCTGGGCCTGTCGTTCGGCACCTCGGTCGCCGGCGTGGCGTCTTCGGCCATGCTGGGGCTGATGTCGGCCCTCGCCCGGCGCGAGCGGCTGGAGGTGGCACGGCTGCTGGACAGCCGTCTGGGCACGGTGCTGCAGCCCTTCTCGCAGGTGCACCACCGCAAGCAGACCTTGCGCGCGCTGCAGGCCCAGGCGGACACCTTGCCGGAAGTCGTCACGGCGATCCACGCAGTGATGGACCGCATCGAGCAGCGCAGCGAGCAGCTGGACGCGCAGCTGCTGGAGCGGCAGGCGCAGTTGCAGCGCGAGGTGACGCAGGCCTATGCGGAACTCGCGCGCAAGGTCGGCGCCTCGCTGCAGGAGAGCCTGGCCGCGCACACCCGGGCTGCCGGCCAGACCGTGCAACCCATCGTCGAGAAGGCGATGGCCCGGGTGGTGGACGATTCGCAACGTCTGCAGCAGCGCCTGGGCGACGTGGCGCAGTCGCAGGCCGACGCGCTCAGCCGGCAATTGGCCGCCGCCGAGCAGCATCGGGTGCAGGCCTGGGAGCAGCTCACCGAACTGGGGCGCACGCAGATGGCCGCGCTGCGGCAGGAAGAAGGCCAACGCGGCGCAGCCGCCGTGCAGCGCCTGTCCGAGCTGCAGGCGGCCGTGGCCCAGCACCTGGCGTCCCTGGGTGCGGCGCTGGAAGCACCGATCACGCGCATGCTGCAGACCGCGGCCGAAGTGCCGCAGGCTGCCGCCGGCGTGATCGGGCAGCTGCGCGAAGAGATGAGCCGCGTCGCCGAGCGCGACAACCTGGCCCTGCAGGAACGCACCGTGCTGCTGGAGCGGCTGGGGACACTGGTGCAATCCCTCGAGCAGGATTCCAGCGGCCAGAAGGCCGCCATCGAGGCCCTGGTGGGCTCGGCATCGTCGGTGTTGCAACAAACGGCCGCGCAGGTCAGCTCCGGCGCGTCCGAATTGGCCGGCCTCGGCGAATCGTTCGGCCAGAGCGTGCGGCAGTTCAACACCAGCCAGGAGAAGCTCACCGAGACGATGCAGCGCGTGGAAGCCTCGCTGGTGAAATCGACTGCCCGCAGCGACGAGCAGCTGGCCTACTACGTGGCGCAGGCCCGCGAGGTGATCGACCTGAGCCTGGCCTCGCAGGAAGGGCTGATCGAGAGCCTGCGCCAGCTGCAAGGCAAGGCGCGGCCCAAGGCGCTGCCCGAAGAGGCCCGCGCATGATCGGGATGGACGACAGCGACGCCGCCGCCCAGGAGGTGGCGCCGGCCTGGACCGTCTTCGCCGACCTGATGGCGGGGCTGGTGGGGGCTTTCGTGCTGGTGCTGGTGGGCGTGCTGGTCGGCCAGATGGACCTGGTCGCCACGCTGGAAGCCGAGATCGGCAAGCGCCGCGTCGAGGAGCAGCGCCGCATGGCGCTGGAGAAGGCGCTGGCGGTGCCCCTGGCCACCGGCCGCATCACCGTGGACAACGGCCGCATCGGCATCAGCGGCAGCGTGCTGTTCGCGGTCAACTCCGACCAGCTGCGGCCCGACGGCCGCCAGCTGCTCAGGAGCCTGGTGCACCCGCTCAAGGTCTACCTGGGCGAGCGCAACGAGCTGCTGATGGTGAGCGGCTTCACCGACGACAGGCCCTTGCGCGAGAACAACCGCCAGTTCGCCGACAACCTGGAGCTGTCGGCGCAGCGGGCACTGACGGTCGCCCGGGCGCTGGTCGAGGACGGCATGCCTTCGTCCCAGGTGTTCGCCGCGGCCTTTGGGCCTGAGCAGCCGGTGGCCTCCAACGCCAGCGAAGAAGGCCGTGCGCAGAACCGGCGCGTGGAGATGGCGCCGGTGCCTCGCGCCAGTGCGCCCAGGGCGCCCACGGCCAGGCCATGAGCCAGCCGCTGGCGGAGCTGAACGCCTACATCCGGTCCGCCCGGGCGCAGCGCCTCGGCCTGAGCGAAGACCAGGCCGCCGCGCAGCAGGAACTCGCCAGCGTGCGGCGCTTTCGGCGCGCCTGGGAAAGCGGCCGCACGCTCGACCAGCTGGAGCAGGCGCTGGCCCGGTCGCCGGCGAACGCAGGCCCGCTGAATTCGCACGCCCTGGTGGTGCGATCCCTGGGGCTCATGGGCGAACTCTCCACCGATTACCTGCGCCGCTTCCTGGTGTATGCGCAGGCGCTGCAGTGGCTGGAGAAAGCGCGCGAGACGTACCCGCGCGCACCGGCCAAAGTTGCCAAGGCGCCTCGCGGCAGCCGTGGCAGCCGCTCTCGCCCAAAGGCTTGAGCGTGGGCCGGCGCGCAGCCCGCGCCTGCCGCTTCGGCTTTAGCCGTGCTTGCCGGGCGCCCAACCCTTCTCGCCTGCGGCGTCGACGGCCACCTTCAGCGGAACCGCCTCCAGCGGCGTCGCCATTGTGTCGTTCCAACGGTTGAGAAAGCCGAACATCGCCACCACCCCGAGCAGTTCCACGATCTCGCCCTCGCTCCAGTAGCGGCGCAGCTGCGCGAACTGCTCGTCGGTGACGGCGTTGGGCTGGGCGGCCGCGGCCAGCGCGAAATCGAGCGCGACGCGTTCACGGTCCGTGTACAGGGGGCTGGTGGCGTAGTTCCACACGGCCGCCAGCTTCTCGTCGCTGACGCCGAAGTTGTGCGCGCCCAGCAAGGTGTGCGCCTGGCAGTACAGGCAGCCGGCCGCCTTGCTCGCCACATGGCCGACCAGCCGGCGAAAGCCCAGGTCGACCTCGCCGGCCGGATCCATCACCGCGCCGTTGAGTTGGGCGAATGCCTGCACCAGCTTGGGCTTGCGTTGCATGGTCAGCACGCTGTTGGGCGTGAAGCCCAGCGTGGAGATGAAGAAGTCGAAATGCGACTTCAGTTCGGGCGTGGTCTCGGGCGGCAGGGGTTGAAGGCGCGGCATGATTTCCTTGTGCAAAGGCGCATTGTTCCACCCTGAAACCGCTGCGAGCTGAACTGCTTCGGAGTACAAGCCGGAACTGGTCACGCGTGGCCCGCGCCGCGTTTCGTTAACCTAGCGTTCCTTGCGAAGGAGCACACCATTGGTTTTCGCCCGCGCGCCGCATACTGAGCTGCCTCACAGCCCCGCCGCCGATCGCAACAAGCAGCCGATTCTCGACGTGCTACGGGCCGTGTTGCCGCCGCACGGCAGGGCCCTGGAAATCGCCTCCGGCACGGGCCAGCACAGCGTGTGGTTCGCCGCTGCCCTGCCCCAGTGGACCTGGCAACCGAGCGATGCAGACGAAGCGATGCTGCCGGCCATCGCGGCGCGAACGACGGCCAGCGGCCTGGCCAACGTGATGCCGCCCTTGCTGCTGGACGTGATGTCCTCCGAGTGGCCAGTACAAGGCCGGTTCGACGCGATCTATTGCGCCAACATGCTCCACATCTCCCCCTGGCCGACTTCCAAGGCGCTGATGCAAGGCGGCGCCCGGTACCTGGCCGCGGCAGGGCTGCTGGTGACCTATGGGCCCTACCTGGAGGACGGCGTCGCCACGTCACCGGGCAACCAGGCTTTTGACGAGAGCCTGCGCGCGCGCGACCCAGCGTGGGGGATCCGGCGCAGGGAGGAGATGGAACGTGAGGCGGGGCTGGCGGGACTGGTGCTGCGGCAGCGGTACGAGATGCCCGCCAACAACCTGCTGCTGGTGTTCGCCCTCGCGCAGGCGTGGCCGGGCTCGGCCTGATCGTCACTTCGCGCCGGCGGCCGCCAGCAGTTGGGCGATGGCGGCCTGTCCGCGCTGGCGGGCGTGCGCCGGCGGCGTAACGCCTTGTCTGTCCGCGAGGTTCACGTTGGCGCCGCGGGCGATCAGCATCCGAACGATCTCGTTGTGGGCCGGCCCGCCGGCCCCCAGGACCACGGCTTCCAGCAGCGCCGTCCAACCCAGGTTGTTGACGTGGTCCACGTCGATCGGCGTGGTCAGCAGCAGGCGCACGGTCTCCACGTGGCCGTAGTGGCAGGCCGGGATCAGGGCGGTGCCGCCGTAGCGGTTGGTGCTTTTCAGGTCGGCGCCGGCGGCCAGCGTGGCCCGGACGAAGCGCCCAGGCATCCCAGCAGCCAGTAACGTCGGTGGCGTGATTCTGCCCCGCGCACAATGCCTCATGGCCTTGACCGTGAGCTCATTTCATCGCCGCGCCGTGACGGCGACCCTGCTGGCCCTGGCCGTGCTCGGGGCCGTGCTGCGCGCGGTGGCCGACAACCCGTCCATGCTGCGCGATGTCGGCACCGTGCTGCTGGTGCTGTGGCTGCCGGCGCTCGGCAGCCTCATCGGCTACCTGAAGAACAAGCTGCCGGCCAGCGCGCCGCCGCCCACCCACTTCGCCGAAGGCAGCCCCTTCTCGCCGCAGCTGAAGGTGAGGCTGCGCAAGGTGGCGCTGCCGCCCGGCTTCGCGGAACTGCTGGACCCGCATGAGGCGCGCGCCACGGTGATCCTGGGCCGCCGCGGCTTCACCGTGCGCATGGCCGAGCCCCTCCTGCAGTGGCTGGCACGCGGCGCCGATCCGGAGGTCGAGCTGGAGCTGCTGCGCCCCGGCGTGGCGCTGCCGCACCTGCCCGCGGGCACCAGTTTCCACGTGGTGATGGGGACCACGGCCGTGGCCAAGGGACAGGTGTGTGAAATCATCGGGGCATGACCCGCGCCGAAACCACTGCCTTCTCCACCCTGCCCCTGAGTCCTCCCACGCTGGCCAACCTGGAACGGCTGGGCTACAGCGAAATGACGCCGATCCAGGCGGCCAGCCTGCCGCCCGCGCTGCTGGGCAAGGACCTGATCGCGCAAGCCAAGACCGGCAGCGGCAAGACCGCCGCTTTCGCCCTGGCCCTGCTGGCCAACCTGAACGTCCGGCGCTTCGCCGTGCAGGCGCTGGTGCTGTGCCCCACCCGCGAACTGGCCGACCAGGTCACCACCGAGATCCGGCGGCTGGCGCGCGCCGAGGACAACATCAAGGTCGTCACGCTCTATGGCGGCGTGCCCTTGCGCGGCCAGCTCGCCACCCTGGAACACGGCGCCCACATCGTGGTGGGCACGCCCGGGCGCGTGATGGACCACCTGGAGCGCGGCAGCCTGCGGCTGGAGGCGCTCAACACCCTGGTGCTGGACGAGGCCGACCGCATGCTGGACATGGGCTTCTTCGACGACATCGCCCAGGTGGTCCGCCAATGCCCCGCGGCCCGGCAGACGCTGCTGTTCTCGGCCACCTACCCGGAAGGCATCGCCAAGCTGGCCGGGCAGTTCCTGAAGGACCCCGTGTCGGTGAAGGTGGATGCCACGCACGCCGCCTCGACCATCGAGCAGCGCTGGTACGAGGTGAAGGAAAGCGAACGCATCCCTGCCGTCGGCAGGCTGCTGGACCACTTCCGTCCCGCCAGCACGCTGGCCTTTTGCAACACCAAGGCGCGCTGCCGCGAAGTCGCGGCTTCCCTGCAGGCGCAGGGCTTCAGCGCGCTGGCCCTGTTCGGCGAACTGGAGCAGCGCGAGCGTGACCAGGTGCTGGTGCGCTTCGCCAATCGCAGCTGCTCGGTGCTGGTGGGCACCGACGTGGCGGCACGGGGACTGGACATCGCCAGCCTGGCGGCCGTGATCAACGTGGACGTGACGCCGGACCCCGAGGTGCATGTCCACCGCATCGGCCGCACCGGCCGCGCCGGCGAGAAAGGGCTGGCGCTGAACCTGGCCAGCCTGGACGAGATGGGCTCGGTCGGCCGCATCGAGCAATTGCAAGGCCAGGAGAGCACCTGGTCTCCCCTGGCCGGGCTGACGCCGGCGGGCGGCGGCCCGCTGCTGCCGCCGATGGCGACGCTGCACCTGCAGGGCGGCCGCAAGGAAAAGATCCGGCCCGGGGACGTGCTGGGGGCGCTGACGGCTGACCTCGGCTACGCCCGCGAGCAGGTCGGCAAGATCGACGTCAACGAGTTCGCCACCTATGTCGCCGTGGAGCGCAGCATCGCGGCCGAAGCCGCCCGGCGGCTGAACGCAGGCAAGGTCAAGGGCCGCAGCGTGAAGGCGCGGGTGCTGGAAGGCCTGCCCGACTGAAGAATCGCCACGCTCGAGTTGGACCCGCGCACCGCTGTGGCTACCATGAGCCAATGGCCGCGTCGCAGCACAACCCCCGTGCAACGGGCCGCACCCTGCGGCTTCGCCTTCTCTTGCTGGCAGCCAGCGGCCTGCTGCCCCTGGTGCTGGTGCTGGCCTGGGGCCTGAATTACCTGGTGAACGACCGGCGGGAAGAAGCCGAGCGCGCGGCCCTGGGGCTGTCGCGCGCCATGGCGGCCGCGTTGAACGCGGAGCTGAGATCCACCGTCACGCTGCTGGAGCACATCGGCACCTCCGATGAACTGGAACGCGCCGACTTCCGGCTGCTGCACGAGAACCTGCAGCGCACGTCGGACCAGCTCGGCTGGCTGCAGATCGTGCTGGCCGACGCGCGCGGCATGGTGCTGATGCGCACGAGCGAACCTTTCGGCCGGGCTGTGCCCGCACCGATGGACACGGCCAGCAACGATCTGGTGGCCCGGACGGGGCAGCCCGTGGTGAGCCAGGTGTTCCGGCTTCCCGGCGAAGCCGCCGAAGCCTTCGCCGTGCGCGTGCCGGTGCTGCGCAGCGGCGAGCTCGTCTACGTGCTCTCGGCCGTCCTGCCCACCGAGCTGATACGCACGGTGCTGATCCGCCAGAAGATTCCGCCCAACGCCGTCGTGTCCATCTACGACCAGGGCCTGCACCGCGTGGCGCGGTCGCGGGAGCTCGCGCTGCCCACGCCCTCACCCGGCCTGATGGCACTGCTGGCCAGCAGCAACGACCAGGGGGTCGGCCAGGCCGATTCGCACGACGGGACCGAGTACGACGTGGGCTTCACCCGCCTGGTGGGCCCAGGCTGGGTGGTGGTGGTGGGCAACGAGCTCGTGGAAGCCAGCCGCGGGCTGTACAACCTGCTGGGCGCCGTGGCAGTGGGGCTGGCGGCCTCGCTGGCGCTCTCGGCGATGCTGGCGTGGGTGCAGTCGCGCCGCGTCATGGCCCCGATAGAGACGCTCAAGCAGGCGGCCGCCGCGCTCGGGCGCGGCGAACCCGTCGAAGTACCGCCGCTGGACGTGGTGGAGCTGGAAGGCATCGCCTCCGCGCTCCAGGAGGCCGCCGCCGACCGGGACCGCGCCGCGCGCCAGGTGGCTGCCGCCTTGCACGAGGCCAAGGAAGCGAACAGCAGCAAGGACCAGTTCCTGGCGGTGCTGGGACACGAGCTGCGCAACCCGCTCGCGCCGATCGCCACCGCGGTGCAGCTGATGGCGCTCAAGGGCGACGAGAAGACGGCGGCGGAGCGGCGCATCATCGAGCGCCAGCTCGGCCATGTGACGCGGCTGGTCGATGACCTGCTGGACGTCTCGCGCATCACCAGCGGCCGGCTGGCGATCCGCCGCGAGCCGCTGCCCATCGCGCAGGTGCTGGCGCAGCTGGTCGAGGCGATCCGCCCCTCCCTGCAGCGGCGCACGATCTCCCTGGACCTGGCTGCGGGGACCGCGGACGCCTGGATCGCCGGCGACGAGGTCCGCATCGCCCAGGTGTTCAACAACCTGCTGGTCAATGCGATCAAGTTCACGCCGGTGGACGGCTCGATCCGGCTCGAGCTGTCGCTGGAAGGCGAGACGGTGCGGGTGGATGTCGCGGACGACGGCGTGGGCCTGTCGCCGGCGGAACTGGAGCGCGTGTTCGACCTGTTCTACCAGACGCCGCAGAGCGTGGACCGGGCGCGCGGTGGCCTGGGGCTGGGCCTGCCGATCGTGCGCAGCCTGGTCGGCATGCACGGTGGCGAGGTCAGCGCCACCAGCGCCGGGCCCGGCCAGGGCACGCGCCTGACGGTGCGCCTGCCCTTGTGCAAGGCACCGGAGGCCGCCCCCCTGCCCGTGCATGCGCCGGCGCCGCGTGGGGGCCCCGGACGCGTGCTCGTGGTGGACGACAACGAAGACGCGGCCAACACCTCGGCCAGCCTGCTGGAGCTGGCCGGCTACACCGTGCGCGTGGCGTACCGGCCCGAAGCCGCCCTGGAGATGCTGGGGGACTTCACGCCCGACCTGGCCATCCTGGACATCGGCCTGCCCGGCATGAACGGCCACGAACTCGCAGCGCGGTTGCGATCTGCCGAGGTGGGGTACCGGGGGCGCCTGGTCGCGCTGACAGGCTATGGCCAGGCGGCCGACAGGGCCGCGTCCCGGCAGGCGGGCTTCGACGCGCACCTGACCAAGCCCGTGCCACCCGATGAACTGGTGGCGCTGGTCCAGGAGATGGTGGCCGCAGGCGCTGCGGCAGAAACGGCCGCCGCACGCACGCAGAGCGGCGGCTAGGCAGCCTGCGCAGCGGGCTGTTCGCGCGAAGCGCGCAGGCCGATGCGGTCGAGTGCGCTCTCCAGCTGGCCCACGGTGCGGTCCACGTGGCGCCACTTGTCCAGGCCGAACAGCCCGACGCGGAAGGTCTTGAAGTCGCTGCCCTCGTCGCACTGCAGCGGCACGCCGGCCGCGGTCTGCAGCCCCTGCCCCAGGAATTTCTTGCCGCTCTGGATGTCGGGGTCGGTGGTGTAGCTCACCACCACGCCGGGCGCCTTGAAGCCTTCGGCCGCCACGCTCGGCAGGCCCCGGCTGTCGAACAGCGCGCGCACCTGGCGGCCCAGCTCCTGCTGCTCCGCTCGCACCCTGGCAAAGCCGCAGGCCTGCGTTTCCTGCATCGCCTCGCGCAGGCGTGTCAGTGCATCGGTGGGCATGGTGGCGTGGTACATGTGGGCGCCGCCCTCGTACGCCTCCATGACCTGCAGCCACTTCCTGAGGTCGCAGGCGAAGCTGCTGCTGGTGGTGGACTCGATCGCGGTGCGGGCGCGCTCGGACAGGCAGACCATGGCGCAGCACGGCGAGCTGCTCCAGCCCTTCTGCGGCGCGGAAATCAGCACGTCGACCCCAGTGGCCCTCATGTCCACCCACATCGCACCCGAGGCGATGCAGTCCAGCACGAACAGGCCGCCGTGTTCATGCACGGCGCCGGCCACAGCCTGCAGGTAATCGTCCGGCAGGATCATCCCGGAAGCGGTTTCAACGTGCGGCGCGAACACGACCGCGGGCTTCTTCTCGCGGATCGTGGCCGTGACCTCGGCGATCGGCGCCGGAATCCAGGCGCTGGTGGCGCCGCTGCCCAGCGGGCGCGCCTTGAGCACGGTGGCGCTGGCGGGGATCTGGCCCATCTCGAAGATCTGGGTCCAGCGGTAGCTGAACCAGCCGTTGCGCAGCACCAGCACGTCCTTGCCGCCGGCGAACTGCCGGGCCACAGCTTCCATGCCGAAGGTGCCGCTGCCGGGCACCAGCACCGCGGAATGCGCCTGGTAGACCTCCTTGAGGATGCTGGAGATGTCGGTCATCACGCCCTGGAAGCTGCGCGACATGTGGTTGAGGGCGCGGTCGGTGTACACCACCGAAAATTCGAGCAGGCCTTCGGGGTCGACATGGGGCAGGAGTCCGGGCATGGTGTTCGTGTCTCGGGAGGATGATGGGCCAGCTTATCACCGGGGCCGCTGTCCGGGTGCCCGCAATGGCCACCCGGCGGCCAATGCCCATGACAGCGCGGCGATGGACATCTCATCGGTTCACTGCTACGGTTTTAATAGCTGGTTGCGCCCGCCCAGAGCGGGCGAGGGGCCATATTGGTTCCGATGTCCGCCCCTGGAAGACGCGGGCGAGCCGCCGGGTATGGCCTGCTCCTGCCGGGTCGAAACGGCGAACGCTCGGCCGCCACCTACACGGGGAACGGGAACCGCGGACATCGGCAACCGCCCGAAATCTGCGATGGTTGGGCCCATGTCCGAATGGATCATCAATTTCATCCAGGGTGGCGGGTACGCCGGCATCGCGCTGCTGATGCTGCTGGAAAACGTGTTCCCGCCGATCCCGTCGGAGCTGGTGCTGCCGTTCGCCGGCTACGTGGCGGCCAGCGGCGAGCTCCACCCCGTGGGCGTGCTGCTGGCCGCGACCCTGGGTTCGCTGCTCGGCGCCCTGCCCTGGTACTGGGCGGGCCGCCGGCTCGGGCACGGCGGGCTGCAACGGTTCGCGGCGCGGCACGGGCGGCTGCTGACGCTGACCCCACAGGACGTCGACAACGCGCAGGACTGGTTCCGCCGGCACGGCGCCGCGTCGGTCGGCTTCGGGCGGCTGGTGCCCGGCGTGCGCAGCGTGATCTCGATGCCCGCCGGTGTGGGCCAGATGCCGATCGGCAGCTTCCTGCTGTGGTCGGCAGCCGGAACCGTGGTCTGGAGCAGCCTGCTGCTGGCGCTGGGCTACGTGCTGCAGTCGCAGTACGAGCAGGCCAAGGAAGCGGTGGAGTGGGTCACACGCGGCGTCGTCGCTGCGATGGGGGCCGCCTACCTGTGGCGGGTGCTCCGCTTCCGTCAGCCGTAGAAGGCTTCGACGGCGCCCTTGATCTTGATCAGCAGGGGCTTGCCCTTGCGGTCCACCGTCTTGCCGGCCGGCACCTTGATCCAGCCTTCGCTGAGGCAGTATTCCTCGACGTCGAACCGCTCCTTGCCGTTGAAGCGGATGCGGATGTCGTGCTCCACCACTTGCGCGTTGTAGTGGGGGCTGCGCGGATCGACGGAGAGGTGGTCGGGGAGTTCGGGGCGCGGGGTGGCTTCGGTCATGCGCGGATTCTGCAGGATTGCGCGCCCGGGTCCGGCGGCCGCCGTGGCCCACAATCGGCCGATGAAAACACCCCCCAGGCTGCAGTCGCTGGTCGACGAAGGCCTCATCGACAGCGTGGTCCGGCAGCTGATGAGCGGCAAGGAGGCCCTGGCGTACGTGGTGCGCTGCGGCGAGCACACCCGTTGCGCCAAGGTCTACAAGGAGGCCACGCAGCGCAGCTTCCGCCAGGCCGTGGACTACACCGAGAACCGCAAGGTCAAGAACAGCCGGCAGGCCCGGGCCATGGCCAAGGGGACGAAGTTCGGCCGCCAGGCCCAGGAGGCGGCCTGGCAAAGCGCCGAAGTGGATGCGCTGTACCGGCTCGCCGCGGCCGGTGTGCGGGTGCCGACGCCGTACAACTTCCATGACGGCGTGCTGCTCATGGAACTGGTCACCGACGCGCACGGCGACGCTGCGCCGCGCATCAACGACGTGGCGCTCACGCCGCAGGAAGCACGCGCCCACCACGCCATGCTGCTGCTGCAGGTCGTGCGGATGCTGTGCGCCGGCGTGGTGCACGGCGACCTGTCCGAATTCAACGTGCTGCTGGGCGAGGAAGGCCCGGTCATCATCGACCTGCCGCAGGCCATCGACGCGGCCGGCAACAACCACGCGCAGCGCGTGCTGCTGCGGGACGTGGCCAACCTGCGCAATTTCTTCGGCGGCTTCGCACCGGAACTGCTGCAGGCCGATTTCGGCCCGGAGATCTGGGACCTGTACCAGCGCGGCCTGCTCACGCCCGAGACGCCGCTGACCGGCCGCTTCGATCGGGTGCAAGGTGCCGTGGACCTGGGCGGGGTGCTGCGCGAGATCGACGATGCACGCGCGGAAGAATCCGCACGGCGGCTGAGGACGCAGGCGGCAGGCTAACAGTCTGCGCGACTTACGGCCTGTGTCCTGTCCGCTGGCGCCACGCCCAAGGGTTTGTGGCGCCAGCCGGTGCGGGTGAAGCAAACCAGTGGGCACCCTACAAAAGTAAGCTGGGGCTTGGGGCCGCCAGCCCGGCGTGCAGCCTCACCCGCAGGCGCAGCGGTGCTGCAAACGGGCGTGGCGGGATACCTAGGGCCATCCGGGCGGCTTCAGCTCTTGAGCCGGTAGCCGGTCTTGAAGATCCAGGCCACCACGGCCAGGCAGATCGCCAGGAACAGCAGCGTCATGCCCAGGCTGATGCCCACCCCGACGTCGGACAGCCCGTAGAAGCTCCAGCGGAAGCCGCTGACCAGGTACACCACCGGATTGAACAGGCTCACCTGCTGCCAGAACGGCGGCAGCATGTCGATGGAGTAGAAGCTGCCACCCAGGAAAGTGAGCGGCGTGATGATCAGCGTGGGGATGAACTGCAGCTTCTCGAAGCCGTCGGCCCAGATGCCGATGATGAAGCCCAGCAGGCTGAAGGTCACCGCGGTGAGCACCAGGAACAGCAGCATGAAGCCGGGGTGCATGATCTTCATCGGCACGAACAACGCCGCGGTGGCGAGAATCACCAGGCCCAGCACGATGGACTTGGTGGCCGCCGCCCCGACATAGCTGATGACGATCTCCAGCGTGGACACCGGCGCGGACAGCAGTTCGTAGATGGTGCCGGTGAACTTGGGGAAGTAGATCCCGAACGAGGCATTGGAGATGCTCTGGGTCAGCAGCGACAGCATCACCAGGCCCGGCACGATGAAGGCGCCGTAGCTGACGCCGCCCACTTCCGGGATGCGCGAGCCGATGGCCGAGCCGAACACCACGAAATAAAGCGAGGTGGAGACCACCGGCGAGACGATGCTTTGCAGCAGCGTGCGGAAGGTGCGGGCCATCTCGAAGCGGTAGATGGCGCGGATGGCGTGGAGGTTCATGGTTCCTGTTCCCTGACGAGGCTCACGAAAATGTCTTCCAGCGAACTCTGGCTGGTCTTGAGGTCCTTGAAGCCGATGCCGGTGGCATCGAGCGCCTGCAGGAGTCCGGCGATGCCCGAGTGCTCGGCCTGCGCGTCGTAGGTGTAGGTCAGCTCGGTGCCGTTGGCCGACAGCTCCACCGGGAAGCCCGCCACAGCGGCGGGGATCTGCGTCATCGGCTGGGCCAGCTGCAGCGTCATCTGCTTCTTGCCCAGCTTGCGCATCAGCTCCGCCTTGCCTTCCACCAGGATGATCCGCCCCTTGCGGATGACACCGATGCGGTCGGCCATTTCCTCGGCCTCGTCGATGTAGTGCGTGGTCAGGACGATGGTGACGCCGGTCTCCCGCAACCGGCGCACCAGGGCCCACATCTCCTGGCGCAGGGTGACGTCCACGCCGGCCGTCGGTTCGTCCAGGAACAGCAGCTGGGGCTCGTGGGACAGGGCCTTGGCGATCAGCAGCCGCCGCTTCATGCCGCCCGAGAGGGTGCGGATCGCGTTGTCCTTCTTGTCCCAGAGCGACAGGTCGCGCAGCACCTTTTCGATGTGCGCGGGGTTGGCGGGCTTGCCGAACAGGCCGCGGCTGAACGACACGGTGTTCCAGACCGTCTCGAAGGCTTCGGTAGTCAGCTCCTGCGGCACCAGGCCGATGGCCGAACGCGCGGCGCGGTAGTCGGCCGCGATGTCGTGCCCATCCACCAGCACGCGGCCGGCGCTGGCATTGACGATGCCGCAGACGATGCTGATCAGGGTGGTCTTGCCGGCCCCGTTCGGGCCCAGGAGGGCGAAGATCTCGCCGCGCCGGATCTGCAGGTCGATGCCCTGGAGGGCCGTGAATCCCGTCCCGTAGGTTTTTGACAGGCCGCTGACGGAAAGGACGTATTCGCTCATGTGGGCGCGAAGGGTACCCGGTTTCGCGTTTTCGAGCAGGCGCCCGCTCGCCTAAACTGGTTGCATGCACATCATCGTCCTGGGCACCGGGATCGTCGGCACCTGCACCGCGGCCTGGCTGCAGCGCGACGGGCATCGCATCACCTTCGTCGCGCCGGTGCCGCCGGGCCAGGCGTGCTCGTTCGGCAACGCGGGGTCGCTGTCGCCCAGCGCCTGCCTGCCGGTGGGGCTGCCGGGCATGTGGAAGCAGGTTCCGGGCTGGCTGCGCGATCCCGACGGGCCCCTGCGCATCCGGCCCGCTTACCTGCCCGTGGTGCTGCCTTGGCTGCTGCGCTTCCTGCGGGCGTCGCGCCGCAAGGATGTGGTGCGCATCGCCACCGCGCTGCGCGGGCTCCTGGCGCCGATCTTCGAGAGCTATTCACCCCTGCTGGAGCATGCCGCGGCGGGGCACCTGGTGCGGCGCAGCGGCTGCCTGTATGTCTACGGCTCGCCGAAGTCCGCGGGCCGCTGGAAATGGGGCATGGACCTGCGGCGCAGCCTGGGCGTGGACCTGCGCGACGTGGATGCCGATGAACTGGCACAACTGGAACCCGACCTGAGAGGCCGTTTTCGATTCGGCATCCTGGCACCGGAGAACGGATCGACCTTGGACCCGCAGGCGCTGGTGAAGGCGCTCCATGCGCAATGCGTGGCCGATGGTGCCGTCAACCTCACCGGTACCGCCCAGGGCTTCGAACGCTCAGGCGGCACCGTGCGGGCGGTGCGCCTGGTCGACGGCAAGCCGATCGACTGCGACGGGGTGGTGGTGGCCGCGGGCGCCTGGTCGGCCGGGCTCACGCGCGAGCTGGGGCTGCGGGTGCCGCTGGAGACGCAGCGCGGCTACCACGTCACGGTGCAGAGCAGCAACCTGGGCCTGCGCCACACCGTGATGGCCCCCGAATACAACCTCATGGTGAACCCGATGGCCATGGGCCTGCGCCTGGCAGGGAGCGTGGAATTCGCCGGGCTCGAGCCGCCTCCCGACTACCGCCGCGCCGACGTCTTGCTGGCCAAGGGACGCGAGATGTTCCCGCACCTGGACGCCTCACGCACCTCGCGGTGGATGGGCCACCGCCCCTGCCTGCCGGACAGCCTGCCGGTCATCGGCCGGGCACCGCGCGTCGAGAACGCATGGCTGGCGTTCGGCCACGGCCACGTGGGCATGTGCGGCGCCGCGACCACCGGTCGGGAGATCGCGAACCTGGTGGCTGGCCGCGCTCCCCAGGTCGATCTGGCTGCCTTCCGGCCCGACCGGTTCTAGGGACCTGGGGCCCTGCCATGCGCCGCGTGCTCCTGCTGTGCACCCGAGGCTTTGCCGACCTGCTGACGCTGGGCCGGCAGAATCGCCCTGACCCCTATGCACCCCATGTGGGGTGTTCTCCCTGGATCGCGGCGCTGCCCGACGAATGCCGCCTCGAGGTGGCGGGCCGCATCGACGCCAGCGGCTGCGAGGTGGAACTGCCGGACCCCCGCGCGCTGAGGGCGAAGCTGGCGGGAACGGAAGAACCGCAGGCGGTGGCCGTGAGCCTGCTGTTCGCGCACCTGAACCCGGCGCATGAACGGCAAGCGGCGGCGATCGTGCGCGAGGTCTGGCCCGCGGCCGAAGTGGTGTGCTCGCACGAGATCCTGCCGCAGGCGGGCGAGTTCGAGCGCACCGTCGCGGTGGTGGAGAAGGCCGGCGTCGGCGTGCCGGCATGGAACGCGGCGGAAAGCCCCAGCGACAACGAACTCGAGGTGGTCGCCGCCGCCATGCAGGAAGTGCTGGTGGCGCAGGCTGTCTCTTCCGTGGTGCGCGAAGCGATGGATTGCGCGGCTGCGGTCTTCCTGCCCGACGGCCGCAGGCTGGGCCAGGCCCGGACCCTGCCCCTGCTGCTGGGGAGCCTGTCACCGGCCGTCAAGGGCGTGCTGGAAGCGTTTCCGGCAGCGCGCATGCAGGAAGGCGACGGGTTCCTGAGCAACGACCCCTGGCGCGGCGGCACCCACCTGCCCGATTTCGTGATGGTGCGCCCGGTCTTTTGTTGCGGCCGGGTGCGGGCGCTGGTCGCCTGCGTCCTGCACCACCAGGACGTGGGCGGCATCACGCCCGGCTCGGTACCCACCGACGCCACGAGCATCCACCAGGAGGGGCTGCGCATTCCCCCGATAAGGCTCTACCGCGCGAACGCCATCGATGCTGCCTTGCTGCAACTGCTGCGCGCCAACAGCCGCATGCCGGACAACCTGGCCGGCGACCTGGCCGCGCAGTGGGCGGCGCTGGAGCACGGCGACGCCGATCTGGCGCAGCTGATCCAGGGCCGGCCGGATTTCGAGGCGCAGTGCCAACGGGCGCTGGACGGCTCCGAAGCCACGGTGCGGGCCGCGGTTGCGGCTGCCCCGGACGGCGAATACGTTTTCACCGACGCACTGGACGGCGATGGCATCACGGACGCGGCCGTGACGATCGCGGTGCGACTGCACAAGCGGGGCGACCGGCTGACGGTGGACCTCACCGGCTGCGCGCCGCAGACTGCCGGCCCGGTGAATGCCTCCCGCGGGGCGGTGTGGGCCGCGGTGAGCTATTTCGCGCGCAGCCTGGCGCCTGCCGCAGGCAGCAACGACGGTTGCACCGCACCCATCGAACTGCTGTGCAAGCCCGGCACCATCGTGGACCCGGCGTTCCCGGCCCCGGTGAATGCGCGCACCAACCTGGTCAAGCTGCTCGCCAACGCCCTGCTGGGGGCCTGGGCGCAGGCCCGGCCCGAGCAGACCCCGGCGCCCAACGCCGGCGTGGCGGTGGTGCTGTCGCTCAGCGGCACGCGTCCCGCGGGCCCGCATTGGCAGTACACCGAAATCATTGCCTCGGCCGCCGGCGGCGCCCCGTGGGGCGCGGGAGGCAGCGGCGTTTCCACCGACGTGGGCAACGCCCGCAGCACACCCGCCGAAGTGATCGAGGCGCAGGCGCCGCTGCGCCTGGAGGCCGTGCGCTTGCGCCGCGGCTCCGGCGGAGCCGGACTGCACCGGGGCGGCGATGGCGTGGTGCGCGTCTACCGCCTGCTGGAAGGCAGCGGCGTCATCTCCTACCGCGGTGAGCGGCACCGCACGCCGGCGCAAGGTACCGCCGGCGGCGCGCGCGGCGCGTGCGGCTGTGCCCGCATCGAGCGGGCCGACGGCACGATCGAGCATCTGGCCGCCAAGGCCCGCGCGGCGTGGAGCGCCGGTGACCGGCTGGTGATCGAGACCGCGGGCGGCGGAGGTTGGGGAAAGCCCGCGTCGGCGGGTGCACAACTTGCGTGAGACTGTGGCCACCTGTCGTCCGGAGTTTTCGATGACCTCTTTCCTGCGCCGCCGCACCCTGGCCCTGGCCGCTTTGTCCCTGCCGTTCGCTTCGTGGGCACAAGGCGGTTTTCCCAACAAACCGATCCGCATCGTCGTGCCGTTCCCGCCCGGCGGCAGCACCGACCTGCTCGCCCGCCGCCTGGGTGAAAAACTTTCGGCGGCGATGGGCCAGCCCGTGGTGGTGGAGAACAGGCCCGGTGCCGGCGGCACCACGGGGGCCGACTTCGTGGCCAAGTCCGCGCCCGACGGCTACACCCTGCTGATGGGCGTGACGGGAAGCAACGCGATCGCCGCGAGCCTGTATCCCAAGCTGCCGTACGACACGCTCAAGGACTTCGCGCCGGTGAGCATGGTGGTGTCGGCGCCGCTGGTGCTGGCCGTCAACGCCAGCAGCCCGACCAGGACCGTGAAGGACTACCTGGCCGCGGCCAAGGGCAAGCCCATGACCTACGGCACGCCCGGCAATGGCACGTCCATGCACCTGACGGGCGAGATGTTCGACCTGGCCACCGGCGCGAAGCTCACGCACGTCCCGTACAAAGGCAGCGCGCCGGCGCTCAACGACATGCTGGGCGGATCGCTCCAGTCCATGTTCGGCGACTTCCTGGTGCTGCTGCCGCAGATCAAGGCCGGCAAAGTCACGCCTATCGCGGTGACCTCCACGCGCCGTCACCCGATGCTGCCCGACGTGCCGACCATCGCGGAAAGCGGCGTCCCCGGCCTGGAGAAATTCGAGGCCACCTCGTGGCAAGGCCTGTTCGCGCCCGCGGCCACCCCGCGCGATGTGCTCGCGAAGCTGAACACCGAAGTGGTCAAGGCGCTGGAAAGCCCGGACATGAAGGAGTTCTTCGGCAGCCAGGGGTTCATCGTCGGGGGCAGCACGCCAGAGCAGTTCAGGGCGCTGATCGAGGCCGAAGTGCCCAAGTGGGGCCGTGTGATCAAGGCCGCCAACGTGAAGGTGGACTGATTGGGCCCTGCCGCCGCCAGCGTGCAGGTGCTGCTGTTCGACATCTTCGGCACCGTCGTCGATTGGCACGGCAGCATCGTGCGCGAGATGGCGCAGCTGCATCCCGAAGTGGACGGCGACGCATTTGCCCGCGCCTGGCGCGCCGGCTACAAGCCGGCCATGGCGCGCGTGATGAGCGGAGAACTGGGCTGGACGCTGATCGACGACCTGCACCGCATCGTCCTGGACGGCATCCTGCCCCGGTTCGGGCTGCAGGACCTGGGCGAAGAACAGCGCCGCCACCTGAACCGCGTGTGGCACCGCCTGGACGCCTGGCCGGACAGTGTCGACGGGCTGGTCCGGCTCAAGCGCAGGTTCACGATCTGCTCGCTGTCGAACGGCAACATCGGCCTGCTCACCAACATGGCCAAGCGCGCGGGCCTGCCTTGGGATTGCGTGCTCTCGGCGGAGATCTTCCGCGCCTACAAGCCCGACCCCCGGGCCTACCTCGGTGCCGTCAAGGTGTTCGACCTGCAGCCCTCGCAGGTGATGCTGGTGGCCGCGCACCATGACGACCTGGCCGGCGCCCGGGCCTGCGGCCTGCGCACCGCCTACGTCGAGCGGCCCCTCGAGTTCGGTGCGGCCCACCCCAAGGACGTCTCGCCGCGGCCGGACAACGACCTGCATTGCAGCGACCTGTTGGACCTGGCCCGCAGGGTCGGTGCCTAGACCCGGTGGCCGGCGGCGGCCGCGCGGCCTGGCGCCGCAATAATCCGGCATGCCCGCCCGTGACGATCACCGCTTCCGCGTCTGGGGTTCGCCCTGGCCCGGCGTCTATGCGACCCAGACGGAAAGCACGCGCCACTATGGCCGTCACTGGCATGGGACCTTCGGCATCGGCCTCATGGAAGCCGGGCGCAGCGCTCGGCCAGCGGCCGGGGCGCGGTCGATGCCTATCCGGGAAACCTGGTCGCCACCAACCCGGGCGAGGTCCATGACGGGCGGCCCCTGGGCGGACCCAGCCGGCGCTGGCGCATCGTGTACCTGGAGCCCGGGGTCCTGCGCGGGATGGCGGGTGATGGCGTGCCCGCGTTCGAGCTCACGCGGCCGGTGTTCAGCGACGAGCCGCTCAGGCAAGCCTTGCTGCGGCTGCTCGATGGCTTGCAAGCCGGCGAACCCGCCCTGGCCTGCGAAGAGGCGCTGGTGCGCACCTGCGGGATGCTGCTCTCGCGGCATGCGAGCGCCAGGCCACAGACCCAGGTGCCCGCTGCGGCCCTGCGGACCGTCTGCGAGCAGCTGGCCGAGAGCACGGATCCGCCCCCCCCTGGCCGAACTGGCGGCGCTGGCCGGTGTCGGCAAATACCAGCTGTTGCGGCGCTTCAGCCAGGCTTATGGCGTGACGCCGTATGCGTGGCTGCTGCAGCACCGGGCGGAACGCGCCCGCGGGCTCGTGGAACGCGGGGTGCCGCTGTCGGCAGCCGCGGCAGCAGCCGGGTTCGCGGACCAGAGCCACATGACGCGGGTCTTCGTGCGCCAGTTCGGCTTCACCCCGGGTGCCTTGCGGCGCGCGCGGATGCAATAGCGTTCAAGACGGCCGCCGCCGCTGTCGCCACAATGGGCCATGCACTTCAGCCACAGCCCCGCCATCTGGTCCCAGTTTCCCGAACTCGCTGCCTGCGTGCTGTACGCGGCCGGCATCCACAAGGATGCCGGGGTGGCGACGCTGGCCAACCGCTTCCACGACATGGCCCGGGCGCGCCTGGCCGCGGTGGCCAGCGAATCCGAGCTGCCCGAGATCCAGGCCTGGCGCCGCGTCTTCTCACGCATGGGCCTCAAGCCCACGCAGTACCGCTGCGCTTCCGAGTCCCTGCTGCGGCGTTTCAGGAAGGAAGGGCCGCTGCCTCCCCTGCACCCGCTGATCGACCTGTGCAATGCGGCATCGATGGCTTTCGCCATCCCCGTTGCGGTGTTCGACCTCGACCAGGTTGCGCAGGGGCTGGAGGTGCGGCACGCGCACGCAAGCGAGTCGTACCTGGCCTTCTCCGGCGAAACCGAGCACCCCGAGCCGCGCGAGGTGATCTTTGCCGACGCCCTGGGCCGGGCCCACGCGCGCCGCTGGACCCACCGGCAGAGCGGCCTTTCCGCGGTCCGCGATGGCACCGCCCGCGTGTTGATCGTTGCCGAGGCGGTGCATGCCACCGCCGCGGCCGATGTCCGCCAGCTCGGCGACGAGCTGGCGCAGGCGTTGCGCGAGTCCTGGGGCTGCTCTCCCTCCCGCGCCTTGCCGACGTCGCAATCACCGCGCTTCGAGTTCTGACCCACGCTTGCCTCCGGCACCGCTTGGCGCATTCGGCTGACATCCATCCGCCGATGAGCGCGCTGAAATGGAGCCATCGATTCTCCAAGGAGCAGCCATGTCCCAGCAAGCCATGATCCGTGGCGAAGTCAGCTTCCGCGTCGGCGACGGCATGTTGATGCCCGTGCCCGACGGTCCGGTGGACATCGAGTTCGCGGACGACAGCGTCACCCTGGGCTGGGTCGACGGCCAGAGCAACACGGGCTCGGCCGCGATCACGCGCGACGAGTTCGACCGTTACATGCGCGAAGGCAAGATCCGGCTGGAGCAGCGCCATGCCTGAGCCGGTCCATTCCGGCGCCGCAAACGCCGCCACACACCAGGCCTTCAGCCTCTACGCGGCCAACGGCCGCGTCTACGCAAGCAACGTGGACCAGAAACTCATCGACCTGGGCTCCCTGACGCAGGAGGCCGACGGGTTTGCCTGGATGCTCGACGGCAACAAGCTCGGTGGCCGCGGGCTGCCGGACGCGGTCGCGGCCCTGCGCGACGTCGTCAAGCAGATGAGCTTCCTCTACCTGGACGGCCAGTTCACCGCGCTGCCCGACGTCCGCGAGGACGACACGGTGCACCTGCTGAATGCGCCGCAGCTGAACATCGTCGTGGACGAACTTCAGCCGGGCGAGCCGGTCGAGGACGCACGCGTCTGAGCTTGCAGCAGCCGCTCGACGGCCTCCAGCAGCACGGCGGGATCGGCCGGTTTGGTCAGGTGCATGTCAAAACCGGCTTCGGCCGCGCGGCGCTTGTCGGCGTCCTGCCCATAGCCTGACAGCGCGATCAGCATTCCCTTCCACGACGGGGCGGCGTGCCGCGCCGCCAGCGCCAGCTCGTAACCATCCATTTGAGGCAGGCCGATGTCGAAGATCGCGACATCGGGCAGGAACTGCGGCACCAGGGCAAGTCCGTCGCTGGGGTGCGGCACCGCGCGGACGTCATGCCCGGCGATGCGCAGCATCTCGGCCATGGTGTCCAGCGCATCGATGTTGTCGTCCACCAGCAAAACCTTGCCGGTGAGTTCCGCCCCCGGGGCGGCGGGTTGCTCGGCGCGGCGCGGTGGCGCAGGGATGGTGGGCAGCACCACCTCGAAGGTGCTGCCGCGGCCCAGGCCCGCGCTTTTCGCCGTCACGTGGCCGCCGTGCAGTTGCGCCACCGCCTTGACGATGGCCAGACCCAGGCCGAGCCCGCCCGAGGAACGGTCCACGCCCTGCTGCGCCTGGTAGAAGGGCTCGAACACGCGATCCAGCGTTTGCGGGTCGATGCCCACGCCGGTGTCCGAGACGATGATGCGGGCGCTGCCCTCGCCCGCCTCCAGGCGCAGCGACACCTTGCCTTCCGGGCAGAACCGCAGGGCATTGGTCAGAAGGTTGATCACGGCCTGCAGCAGCCTGTTCTCGTCCCCTTCGATCCACACCGGCGCCGGCGGCAGCACCACCGCCAGAGCCTTGCCCCGCTGCTGCACCGCGGGCTGGATGGTTTCGAGCGCGCGCTCGGCCACGACGGTGAGGTCCAGCGGTTCGCTGCGCACCACGAACTTGCCGCTGACGATGCGCGACACGTCCAGCAGGTCGTCCACCAGGCTTTGCATCTGGGTCACCTGGCGGCGCATGATCTGCCGCTCCCTGGCGGTCGCCGCGCCGGACTTCAGGTCCATCAGGTGCAAGGCCGTGAGCATGGGGGCCAGCGGGTTGCGCAGTTCGTGCCCGAGCATCGCCAGGAACTGGTCCTTCACGGCGGAAGCCGCCTGCGCCTTGGCCAGCGCTTCCCGCATCGAAGCGGAGGCTTCGATCAGGCGCTCCGACGCGATCGACAGCGCCCGCCCCATGGCGTCGACTTCCAGCACCGCGCTGCGCTCCAGCGCGACAGGGCGCCCGGCGCCGAGTTCGACCGCCTGGTCCCGGACCGCACGAATGTCCGTCGTCAGCCGGCGCGCGATCCTCTGCGCCGCATAGACGCACACTGCCACGGACGCCAGGATGCCCGCCAGATACCAGGCCAGCGAGCGCAGCAAGGCCCCGCGGGTTTCGGCGGTCGGCGCGCCGACGACCACCGCCCAGCCGAACGGCTGGGCCCGTGTGAAGCCGGTATAGACCTCGGCGCCGTCATTGGTGACCGTGATCCCGCTGCCGGTTCGCGGATCGGAACGAAGCAGCGCCTGCAGCGTCGGCCCCACGGGGCGCCCCGTGGTGCCGCGCTGGTCCTTGGAGCGGGCGATGCGCAGCCCGGACGCGTCCACCACGGCCGCGTTCCAGGTGGGTGGCACCTGCTGCTTGGTGAGCACGTTCAGGATGCGGTCCGGCCTGACCGCGGCCGTGAGCACGTAAGCTAGCTTGCCTTCGAAAAACACCGGAAAACGCACCGGGAATGCGATATCCATCTCCCCCCGCACGACGCCGCCGACCACCGGCTTGCCGCTGGCGATCGCGGCCTTCAGGCTTTCGGCATCCACCACCTTGCCCTCGCCGAAGGGCCGGTCGGAATTGAAGAGGAAAGTGCCGCTGCCATCGGTCAGCACGATGGCCTGGAAACTTTCGCGCGCGGCGGCTTCGCTGCGCGCTTGGCCATAGAACGCGCGCAGGTTGCCCTGGCGCAGGCTGGGGGACGCCGACAGCCCGGCCAGCGCGGACACGGTAGCGTTCAGCTCGGCTTCCACGGCGCTGGACAGCGCCCGGGACAGCTCCAGCGTCGAACGCTCGAGCTCCCGGCGGTGCTGGTCGATGGCAGCTGCGATGCCCCAGGCTCCGAGCAGGGCGATGGGCAGCAGCCCCCACAGGGTCAGCAGGAGCAGCTGGCGGCGTAGAGTCGTGGTCTTGGTACTGCGCATCGGTGCTGCCGGCAGCGGCTCGGCGCCGGGTGCGGCCAGTGTAATGAAGCCAGCCGCGCGGCGATACTGCCCGCGTGGCCGAAACCTCTCCCCTCGCCTGGGCCTGGGTTCCCATCGTGCTGTGGGCCGCCCTGGCGCAGACCGCGCGCAATGCCGCCCAGCGCTCGCTGGTGGCGCAGGCCGGCACCTTGGGCGCGACGCTGGCACGCTTCGCCTACGGTCTTCCATTCGCCGCGGTCTGGGTGCTGCTGCTGCACGCCGTGCCTGCCAAGGCAGCCGGTATCCCCGGTTTCAGCGGCGCTTACTTCGGCTGGCTGCTGCTGGGTGCCGCCGGGCAGCTGGCGGCCACGGCCTTTCTCCTGGCGGCCATGAAGCAGCGCAACTTCGTGGTCGGCGTGGCCTTCTCCAAGACCGACGCGCTGCAGGTGGCCTTTTTTGGTGCGCTGTTCCTGCGCGAGCTGCCCGGTGGGGTGACGCTGCTCGCCATGGCGCTGGCCACCGCCGGCGTGGTGCTGATGTCGCTGCCGCAAAAGCCCGCCGCCGGGGCGGCCGGCTGGAGTGGACTGGCAGCGCTTTACGGCCTGGCTTGCGGCGCGGGCTTTGCCTTTTCGGCCGTGGGCTACCGGGGCGCCGCCCTGCAGCTGCCCGAGGTGTCGCCCTGGCTGACCGGCGCCTGGGGCGTGCTGTTCGCGCAGGCGGCGCAGACGCTCGTGCTGGGAGGCTGGCTGGCCTGGCGCTCGCCCCACTCGCTGCGGGCGATGTCGGGCGCCTGGCGCGTGTCGCTGGTGGCCGGCTTGGCCGGAGCGCTGGCTTCCATTGGCTGGTTCACCGCGTTCGCGCTGACCTCGGCGGCGAACGTGCGGACGCTGGGCATGGTCGAGGTCGTGTTCAGCTACCTGGTGTCGCGCCGGCTCATGCGCGAGAAGCTCGCCGTCGCCGAACGGGCCGGGCTGCTGCTGGTGGCCGCCGGGCTCGCCGCACTCTGCCTGCAGCTGTGACGCGTGCTATGTTTGGGCATGCGCCTTCGCCACCTGCTTTGCCTCTGCGCGGGCCTGGCCACAGCCGCGCCGGCCGCAGCCCAGGCCTTCGAAGAGGTCCCGTTCATCACCTCGCCCGACAACGTCACCCTGGAGATGCTGCGGCTGGCGCAGGTCGGGCCCGGTGACCACGTGGTCGATCTCGGCTCGGGCGACGGGCGCATCGTCATCCTCGCGGCCAAGCGTTTCAACGCCACCGGGCTGGGGGTCGAGATCGTGCCGGAGCTGGTTCGGCAGAGCCTGCGCCATGCACAGGAGGCCGGCGTGGCCGACCGGGTCACCTTCCGCGAGCAGGACTTGTTCAAGACCGACTTGTCACGGGCCACGGTGATCACCATGTACCTGCTGCCGGAGGTGAACCTGCAGTTGCGCCCCGCCCTGCTGGCGCTCCAGCCCGGCACCCGGCTGGTGTCCCATGACTGGGACATGGGCGACTGGAAGCCGGACCAGACCACGGTGGTGCCGGTACCCGACAAGAAGGTCGGGCTGGAGAAATCCAGCAAGGTGCACTTGTGGGTGGTGCCGGCCCAGGTGCAAGGCCTCTGGTGCGGCACTGGCCGGGCGCGCGGAACCAGCCTGCGGCTGTCGCAGCGCTACCAGGCTTTCCAGGGCGAGCTGCGCTCGGCCAAGCGCCGCCAGCCGGTGGACGGCCGCATCGAGGGCACCACCCTGCGCAGCGGAGCGGCCGCACTCGAACTCGCCGGCGAGCAGCTGCGGGTGGCCTCCGCGGGCGGCCTGCGGGTAGCGAGCGGATCGACCTTCCGGCGTGCGGGCCGTGAGCGCTGCGAGAGCTGACCCGCGGCGCAGGCTGCTCCTGGCCTGGGCCAGCGCCGTCGGGCTGCTGCCAGTCGCACGCTCGCAGGAGGCACCCCGGCCGCATCACCGCATCTCCGGCGCCCAGCTCCAGCAGGCCGTCGCGCAGCGGTTTCCCCTGCGCTTCCCGCTGGGCGGGCTGGTGGAACTGACGGTGACCGCACCGCGCCTGCGCCTGCTGCCGCTGCAGAACCGCCTGGCCGCGCAGGTGGCCGTGGACGCGGCCGGGCCTGCCCTGCGGCGCACTTACGCCGGCGGGTTCGACATGGCCTTTGCGCTGCGGTACGAGGCCTCCGATACGACCATCCGCGCGCACCAGCTCGAGGTGCTGGATGTGCAGCTGCCCGACACGCCGCCCCGCACCAGCGAGCTGCTGCGGGGTACGCTGCCGGCCGTGGCGCAGCAAGCGCTGGGCGACGTGGTGCTGCACCGGCTGCGGCCCCAGGACCTGGCACTGGCCGACGCCCTCGGCCTGGAGCCGGACACGCTGGCGGTCACCGCCGAAGGCGTCACCGTCTATTTTTCGGCGAAAAAGCCTCGCTGACGGCTCAGGCCCCGGGTTTGGCGTCCATGGTGACGGCCCAGGCGCCCCAGGCGGCGTCCGAAGCCTTGCGGGCGGCCATCCAGTCGTGGAATTCCGGGCTGCTCAGCGCCTGCTGAGTGGCGCCCGCGGCCTGCGCGCGTTCATGGACGGCATCGAAGCGGCTCTCGGCGGCATGTTCGGCCTCTTGCGTGTGCACCGCCGTCGCTTCGGCGGCCTCGATCTGCTGGGCCCAATTCATCATGTCCGTCCTTCAAAGTGAGGCGCGAGTATGAGGCCTTTCGCATTCCCCGCCCCACTACAGGGCATGCGCGTGGCCCGACGGCACGCGGGGAAAGCCTCCTACACCTGGCCTTGACGAGGCAGAAAATGATCGTTGCAAGGAGGCACCGTGCACCAACCCGGCTTTCGCACACTGCTGTACCGCTACTTCTTCTTCGGCTGGCTGTTCAAGGACGTCAACCGCGGGACCCTGTTCGAGCGCACCGCCGCCTGGCGCCATAACCAGGCCCAGGCGCGCTGGCTGCCCACCTACATGCGGCGCTGGCTGTGGTGCGGCCTGCTCTGCTGGGGCCTGGGCGGCTTTGCGGAACTCGTGTTCAACGCGCCCGCCCTGTCCGCGTTCTTCTACGTGCCCAGCGCGCTCAGTGTTCCCGTGAACGCGGTGATCGGCGCCGTCTGGCTGGGGCTCAAATTCTTGTCCGGTCCGTTCTGACAAGGCGCCAGACCGCAGGCGACTACCCAGGGGATGCGATGGCCACCGGCGTCATTGCGAGCCTGGTGCAGGAGGCTGCGCCTCGGTCAGGGTGAGCAGGATGTCCGCGTACCAGGCGCAGTTCAGGCCCAGGGATTCGTCCTCTTCCCGGTCACGCGTGCCCATGTCCATGCGCGAGGAATGCACGCCGAGCAGCTTCCAGGGCAGGCCAGCCGCACCGGCGGGGTCCCGCATGACCACCGGGGCGCCGCTGGAACCCCGGTGCGCCCGGGCATCCGTCAGGAAGTAACCCTGCCCCTGGAAACGCAGGCCGAAGGCTGACGCGATGCTGGCCTGCCGCACCACCGGAAGGTGATGGACGGTGTCGTAGAAGCCGAGGGGAAAGCCCACCAGCAGCAACGGTGAGCCGACCTCCGCCTCCTCCAGCGAACCCAGCAGGTGCGAGGGCGTGAAAGCCCGCAGGACCACGCCGGCCGGCAAGGCATCGCGCTCCATTTCCAGCACCGCCACGTCGATCTCGCCGGTCGCGTCACGGCCCTGGCGCCAGACGCTCTTGCCACTTTCGTAAAGCAGGATCGACTGCACCACCACCTGCGTGAGGTTCACTTCACTGGTGTGCAGGGTGATCTCGACGCGGTCCGGCAGGTGATGGCTGGGCTGGTCGATGAGCACGTGCCGGCTGGTCACGAAGAAAAGGCGGGCGCCGCGTTCGAAGAAAAAGCCGGTCGCACCCGTCAACGATTGCCCGCCCAGGAAGGTGGCAATGCGGGCGGTACTCAGCAGCAGGGGTTCGATCAAAGTGTTCTCTCGTCGGATGCTCCCATGGTACGCGCGACGATGCCTGAAATCTGCGCGCGCAACCACTGGATGCCAGCGTCACCATTGCTGCGCTCGGCCCAGCACAGCAGCGCGTGGTAGCCCGCCAGCGGGAACGGCAGGGGCTGGATGTGCAGCTCGTCGGCGAACTGGCGCGCGACCCGCCGGCCGAGCACGGCGGCATGCTCGCTGTGGCGCAGCTGATGCAGGATCTGGCCGAAACTGCTGACCGCGATCTGGGCCAGCCGCTGGCGGCCGGTCGCCGCCAGGGCCTCATCGATCAGGTCGTCCAGCACCGAGGTGCCATACCCGAGAAAGATCTGCGGGATGCCGCAGAAGCTGTCGAGCGTGACGGGTTCACCGGCCCGAGGGTGGTCCTTGCGCATCACGTACACATAGTGGTCCTCGTACAGGACCTCGGTCTCGATATCCTGCGGCCGCCTGATGCGCGAGAGCACCCCCAGGTCCAGCTCGCCCTTGTGCAGCCGCTCGGCCACCGGCCAGCTGCCGGGCGGCTCCCAGAGCAGGCGCACCGAAGAGCCGGCCTGCACCAGCAGCTGCGACAGGGGCGCCAGGATCATGCGGCTGGCATGGTCCGAGCCTGCGATGCGGAAGATGCGGCTGGAGCGCGCGGGATCGAAGGGCTGCTGGTCCTCCAGCAGCTGCGCGATGTCCGCGAGCACCTTGTCGATCTGCGGCGCGAGCGACTGCGCACGCGGGGTGGGCGTGACCCCGTGGGCGGTGCGGGTGAACAGCGGATCGGCGAAGGTTTCGCGCAGGCGGTTCAGCGACGCGCTGACGGCCGGCTGGCTCAGAAACAACCGCGCGGCGGCGCGCGAGACACTGCGCTCGCGCATCAGCGCGTCGAAGGTGCGCAGCATGCCGATGTCCAGGCTGCGGATATCACGGCCGTTCATATCTCATATCCAAACGTTCGAATTGCCGCATGGCGCCCCGCCGGCCATGATGGACGGCCTCAAGCAAACCAGGAGACAAACCATGCGGCAAGACAGAAGGAAGTTCACCACGCGGCTGGGCGCCGGCCTGCTCGGCATGGCGGCGTCGCCGCTGTGGGCCCAGGCGCCTGGCTTTCCGAACAAGGTCATCCGCATTGTGCCTTTCGGCACCGGCGGCGGCCCCATCGACGGCATCGCGCGGGTCTATGGCGACAAGCTGCAGGCGCGGTGGAGCCAGTCGGTCGTGGTCGATCCCAAGCCGGGCGCCAGCGGCATCCTGGCCGCCGACTTCGTCGCCAAGGCCGCTCCGGATGGCCACACGGTGATGTTCACGCTGCCGCTGACCCACGTGAACAACCACATCCTGCAGCCCAAGCTGCCCTACCACCCGGTCAACGACTTCCAGCCGCTGTCGATGCTGGCCACCGGCGGGCCGATGCTGGTGGCACGGGCCAATGCGCCTTATGGCAACCTCGCCGAGTTCATCGACTACGCCAGGAAGCAGCCCAAGGGCCTGACTTACGGCACCTGGGGCACCGGGTCCACGGCCCACCTGTTCGGCGAATTGCTTCGGCGGCAGACCGGCGCCAACCTGATCCATGCCGCGTACAAGGCCGAAGCCGCGGCGCACAACGACCTGTTCGGCGAAGTGCTGGACTTCGCCTGGGCCAACCCGTCCACCGCTCGCAACCAGACCCAGGGCGGCAAGATGAAGGTGCTGGGCATCACCGGCACCAGCCGCGTTTCCACCATGCCCAACGTGCCCACCTTCAGGGAGCAGGGCTTCAACGGCTTCGATATCGACAGCTGGATCGGCGTCTACGCGCCGGCCAGGACGCCGCAGCCGGTCGTGGAGGCCTGGGCCACCGCACTGCGCGAGATCACCGCCATGCCCGACGTGGCGGCCAGGCTGACCTCGTTCGGCTTCGAGCCGCTGGGCAACACGCCGGCGCAGTTCACCGAACGCTACAAGGCCGACTATCCCAGGATGGCCGAGCTGATCAAGGCGGCGGGAGTGACGGCCGAATGAATGCGAGGGTCATCCCCATCGTGCCGGACACCGGCACCGCGTACGGCAAGCCACCGCCCACCCACAGGAAGGACCTGACCGAGGTCGGTCCCGGCACGCCGATGGGCGAGTTGCTGCGGCGCTACTGGCACCCGATCGGCGTCAGTGGCGACGCGGCCGAAACGCCGCGCCAGGTGCGCGTGCTCGGCGAAGACCTGATCCTGTTCCGGGACAAGACCGGCCGCCCCGGCCTGGTCTACCCGCATTGCGCGCACCGCGGCACGTCGCTGTACTACGGCAAGGTGGAAGAGCGTGGCATCCGCTGCTGCTACCACGGCTGGCTGTTCGATGTGGAAGGCCATTGCGTGGAGCAGCCTTGCGAGCCCGAAGGCGGCAAGCACAGAGACAAGGTGCGCCAGCCCTGGTACCCGGTGCAGGAACTCTACGGGCTGGTGTGGGCCTACATGGGCCCGCCGGAGAAAAAGCCCGTGCTGCCCCGCTATGAATGCCTGGAAAATCTGGACCCAGGCGAGTTCCTGGAAGCCAACGACAACAGCATCGGCGGTGGCGGGCCTAAGGTCATTCCCTGCAATTGGCTGCAGCACTACGAGAACCTGGTGGACCCGTTCCACGTGGTCATCCTGCACTCCTCGTTCAGCGGCACCCAGTTCGTCGAACAGATGGCACTGATGCCGCAGGTGACCTGGGACACGCAGGAACAAAGCGTGCGGACGCTGTCGGTGCGCAAGATGCCCGACGGCAAGACCTTCCGCCGCATCAGCGAAGCGGGGTTGCCGACGCTGCGCGTGATTCCGAGTCCGCGGGTGGGCCGTTACGGCCGCGTCGAATCGCTGGGCTGGATCCTGCCGATGGACGACCATCACTTCCGCATCTACGTGGTCGGGCGGGTGCGGCAGCCCGGCGAGCTGGCCCAGATGCGCTCACGGCTGAACGGCAAGCTGTGGGAAGAGCTCACCGAGGAGGAGCATCGCCAGTTCCCGGGCGACTACGAAGCCATGACCAGCCAGGGTGCCATCGCCAGGCATTCGGAAGAGCACCTAGCGACGACGGACCGGGGCATCGTGATGCTGCGGCGGTTCCTGCAAAAGCAGGTCGAGGCCGTGCGGCACGGCGGCGACCCCGCGGGCGTGAGCTTCGACCCGCAGGCGCCACCGGTGTATTTCACGGCCGGCAACTTCCTCGGGGACTGAGCCGTGGACTCCGAGTTCCTGGTCAAGGTGGCGAGCACCGGCCAACTGGTGCCCGTCGCCAGGGGCGAGTCGGTGGTGGACGCGCTGCGGGCGCACGGCGTGGAAATCCTCACCTCGTGTGCGCAGGGTGTGTGCGGCACCTGCGTGACGCGCGTCCTCGAGGGCGAGCCGGACCACTGGGACATGTACTTCACGGCCGAGGAACAGGCCGCCAACGACCAGTTCTGCCCCTGCATCTCGCGCAGCAAGACTCCCGTGCTGGTGCTGGACCTGTAGCGGTCAGCCCAGGATGTTCACGATGACATCCACCACCAGGGCCGACTGGGGCGACAGCAGCAGGATGTCGTTGCCCACGCGCACGTACCGGTAGCCCACCGGCACAGGCGGGAGCTGCACGATCACGGGCTGGGGAACGGGGTAGTACACGACACCTCCCGGCAGCGGCTGCCCCACGGCGTACTTCCTGGCCTGCCCGGGTGGCATGCACCCGTTGTTCTTCTTGGCCAGGCCCGGCGGGCAATGCCCGCTGTACTGCTGGGTGTAGTAGGCCCGGGCGCGATGGCGATGGTCTTCGTTGAAGTAGCCGCCGACCTTCAACTCGTCGCGATGCTTGCCCTTGTTGCCGTGCTTCTCGCCCTTGTCCTTGTGCTTGTGTTCCTGCTTGTCCTTGCCGCCGGCCCATTCGGGCTTTTCGGCAAGGGCTCCAGTGGCCGGCAGGAGGCCCGCCAGGACGAGCGCGAGAAGGCATGTTGTCTTGTTCATGAGCATCCAACGCCGCTTTCAGCTCGGCGTTGACCGAGCCACGTAGGACAAGGCCCCGTGTGCGATCTAGACGGCCGCCAGCGCGGGGGCGACAGCGGCCTTGCCCAGCCCCAGGCGCTCGGGTGAGATGTACTGCTGCCGGTAGATCTCGAACGGCAGGGTGTCGGCTGCCTCGATCTCCCTTTGCTCCTGCAGCGACTGCCGGCTGAGTTCATCGAACCGCGCCTGCTGGCCGGCGCTGAAGGGCAGCGCCAGCAGCTTGGCCTTGGTCTGCTGCGACTGCGCCCGCCCGAAACCGATGAAGGAATTGTCGAAGTCCTTCTCCATCACCGCCAGCACCCGGGCCGAAGGCAGGAGGCTGGTGTCCCGCAGCAAGGCTTGCGCCCCCCGCAAGGCATCGGTGTAGTCGGACGTCTGGTGCATGGCATCGAGCGCTGCAGCGACCGGCGGGAAAACGTCCAGCAGCTCGGCCGCCCATTCGGCCAGCGCGACCTCGCCACGCCCGCGTTCGAGGGTCAGGCCCGGCTGCCGGCCGAACGCGGCGGTCTTGTGCTGGTTGCGGCTGATCTGCGCGATCTCCTGCGGGGTGTCGGGCGGGCTGTCGGCCAGCAGGCAGTGCAGCAGGAAGATGTCCAGGAAGCGCAGCGTCTGCGCCTTGATGCCGATCGGCACGAACGGGTCCAGGTCGAGCAGCCGGACTTCCACGTATTCCACCCCGCGCTCGCGCAGCGCGTGCAGCGGCCGCTCGCCGGGCCGGATCACGCGCTTGGGCCGGATGGTGCCGTAGAACTCGTTCTCGATCTGCAGCAGGCTGGTCGCGAGCTGGTTGTACTCGCCGCCGGGGTTCATGATGCCCACCGACTCGTAGGCCGGATAAGGCCGGGTCAGCGCCTCCTGCAGCGAAGCGGCGTACCCGTCGAGCCCGTTGTAGCTGACCGCCAGGCTGGCCTGCGCCTCGCTCTGGTAACCCAGACGTCCCATCCGCAAGGACGTGCCGTACGGCATGTACATGGTTCCGTGCGCAAGCGCCTGCAGCTGGTGCTGGCGCCCGGCAACGAAAGAAGAGCAGACCGCCGGCGACGCGCCGAACAGGTACAGCAGCAGGAAGGCATGCCGCCGGAAATTCCGGATCAGCGCGAAGTACTGGTCGCTGCGGACGTCCGGCAGCGACCAGTTGTAGTGGATGCCCGAGATGGTCTGCATGCGCCGGCCATAGCGATGCGCCAGGCCCATGCGGTACACGCTCTTGGCGCGCCCGACGTTGGACGATCCATACAGGCCGATCGGGATGGTCTCGTCGGCCGGCAGGTTGCACGGCATGCTCGAGACCCATAGCGTCTCATCGCCGAGCGCCCGGTACGTGTACTGGTGGATGCGCAGCAGCTCTTCCAGGCACGACTCCGGCGTGGCATGCACCGCCGTGATCAGTTCGAGCTGCGATTCGCTGTAGTCGGTCGTGATGTGGGGATGCGTCAGCGCCGAGCCCAGGGCCACCGGATGCGGCGTCAGTGCCAGCGCACCGTCGGCCGTCGCGCGCAGGCTTTCCTTCTCGATGCCGCGGCGGATCCCTCTGAGCCGTTCGGCAGGGAAGGCTTTCAGGGCGTCTTGCAATCGGCTCATGGATGGATGTCTCTCTCGCCCTCGGTTCGGTGGCGGGAAGTTAACACCTTTGAACAAATCCTGCTGGCGCACCGGGAAACCGCTTTGCGCTAGGGCCATGCCTCTAGGAAAGCCGCCGGTATTAGGGACCCGGCCCTACGCAGCCTGCCGACAATGCTCCCATCAACTGCCGAGGACATCATCATGAAAACCACCGACTTCACCACCAACGCCGCCCACTTCGTCGAAGCCTTCGGCACCACGGCGCACAGCGCGATCGATGCCTGGCGCGCCGGCGGCGAGCGTCTGGGCGAGTTCACGGCCCAGCGCTGGGACCACGCATTCAAGCAGGCCAGCCCCCGCCTGACCCCGCAGACGCGCAAGAACGCCACCAACGCCAAGAAGGTGTTCGGCCGCTACTACAGCCGTGGCCTCGCCCTGAGCACCAGTGGCGCCGAGGTGGCGGTGGACACCCTCGTCCAGGCCGCCGCCACGGCCATCGAGCGTGCAGCCGCACTGAAGCAGACCCGCACGGGCGCCTGAGCCGCGGGTGGCAAAATGGCCGCCACCCACCCACAACAACGAGGAGACAGCCATGGCCGTGACGGTCAACATCAACCTGGGCTACGAGTTCGAGGTCAAGGCCAAGGCGGCCGAGGTGTTCGAGGTCCTGTCGGACGTGCCGGCCTCGGTGTCGCACTTCCCGAAGGTGGAAAAACTCACCGACATGGGCGAGGGCGTCTACAAGTGGGAAATGGAAAAGGTGGGCACCGCGCAGGTGAACATCCAGACCGTCTACGCCAGCAAGTACACGAGCAACAAGGCCAAGGGCACGGTGGTCTGGAAGCCGGTGCCCGGCGTGGGCAACGGGCTGGTGGGCGGCAGCTGGAAGATCACCGACAACAAGAAGTCCACCGCGCTCGAATTGAAGATCGATGGTGAGCTGAACCTGCCGCTGCCGGGCCTCATGAAGATGGTGGTGGCGCCGGTGGTCGAAGGCGAGTTCGAGAAGCTGGTCGACAAGTACATCGCCAACCTGATCAAACGCTTCGGCGGCGAGGTCTGAGAAAAAAAACCGGCTTCAAGCCTGTTTCTTTTTTTTAGCGCCGGGGCGCGGGGCCGGGGCGGCCCTGGATGTGCCGGAAGGTGATGCGGCCCTTGGTGAGGTCGTACGGCGACATCTCCAGCGAGACGTTGTCGCCCGCGATGATGCGGATGTGGTGCTTGCGCATCTTGCCGCCCGTGTAGGCGATCACCTGATGCCCGTTGTCCAGCGTCACGCGGAAACGGGAGTCGGGCAGGACTTCATTGACCTGCCCTCGCATCTCGATCAATTCTTCTTTGGCCATGTAGGCGGTATTGTATCCGGGTGTGCCCCTGCACGGGCTCACCCCTGCAGCCGCAGGGGACGCAGCGCCCGCCTCTCAGGACGGTTGCAGCACGGTCAGCAGCCAGGCGTTCATGTCGGCGATCTCCTCCATGCAGACCGAATGCGCCATCGGGTACTCGCGCCACTGCACGTCGTAGCCCAGGCCGCGCAGCAGTTCCATCGAGGCCTTGCCGCGCGCCAGCGGCACCACGTTGTCGTACTGGCCGTGGGCCAGGAAGATCGGCGCCAGCGCGTTCGCATCGGACCGCTCGGCGGCAGTGGCCGCGGACAGCGGCAGATAGCCCGACAGGCCGATGATCCCGGCCAGGCGTTCGCGGTGGCGCAACCCCGCCATGAGCGACATGGCACAGCCTTGCGAGAAACCGGCCAGCACGATCCGGCTCGCGGCCAGGCCGCGCGCCTTCTCCCTGGCCAGCAAGGCCTCCACGGCCGCGGTCGAGGCGCGCAGGCCGGCCTCGTCTTCCTGGCGAACGAGTTCGGTCCCGAGGATGTCGTACCAGGCGCGCATGCGATACCCGTTGTTGATGGTCACCGGCATCACGGGGGCGTGGGGAAAGACGAAGCGCACCGGGCCGACGGCGTCCAGCGAGAGTTCACTTGCGATCGGCACGAAGTCATTGCCGTCGGCACCCAGGCCGTGCAGCACGATGATGGCGGCACGCGGGTTGGGGCCGGTTTCGACCTCGATGGTCTCTAGTTCGCTCATGGGGGTTCTCAGGGGGCGTCTGACGAAGGGCTGGGCATTGTCCTACAGCGTGGCAGCGGCAGGCCCGCTCAAACTGGGATCAAGCTTAGCGCGAAAGGACATCAAGACATGCACGTTCAGGTCAACACGAGCAACGGGATCGAGAACAAGGAAACGCTGGAACAATGGGCCAGCGACTACCTCAACGAGGCGCTGGCCCGCTTCAACCAGGACATCACGCGCATCGAGGTTCAGCTGCGCGACACCAACAGCGGCAAGAAGGGCGCGGACGACAAGCGCTGCATGCTGGAGGCCCGGATCAGCGGGCGCGAGCCCATCGCGGCCACGCATCATGCAGCGACGCCGGACGAGGCGTTCCGCGGCGCCACCCAGCGGCTGATCCACTTGCTGGACCACACGCTGGGCAAGCTGGACCGCCACCAGCACCGCGACCGCGACACCATCCGCAAGGACCCGAGCGCGATCGCCGAGTAAGCCTCAGTACGCCACCGGCGTGCTGTCAGTGCCTTTCAATCATCGGTCTTGTTGAGCCTCTCGATAGGCCCGTGGTAGCCCATGAAGGCAGCGCCGGTGGGGGACGCGTAGCCGCCGCTGTCGACGCCGGCGCTGTCGCTGCGGCCCAGCGCGGCGCAGGCTGTCAGCAGCGCAGCGGCGCTGGCCAGGGCAAGCAGTCTGTACATCTCGGGCCTCTTTCGCTCCAAACTTGTTCTCACCTTACGCAGCCCTGCGGCAGGCGGGGTAGGAGGCTGGAACCAGCGCGCGTAGTCGCCGCCTTGGGCCGGGTTTGTTCCGAGCCCACGGCGGCGCGAAACGCCACACAAGCCGCGTGGCCGGGCGTATATTGGCCCGGCGCACCGTCCTCTGGGCGCGTGCCCTCCCCCAGCCCCAACCCCATCCAAGGAGCCACACAATGACCATGAAGAAATTCACCTGCCGCGCGCTGATCGTTTCCATGTTCGCGCTGTCGATGCACACCGCGGGCGCCGGCATGATCGGCGCCGACCAGGCCATGACCAGCACCGCGCAGGCAGACCGAGGCCTGGTCGTCAGCGTGCTCAGCCGCGCGGACGTGGCCGCGCAGCTTCAAGCGCAGGGGCTCGACGCTTCGCACGCGATCGAGCGCGTCGCGGCCATGAACGACCAGGAAGTCAGCCAGCTGGCGGCCGACATCAAGGCGGCGCCGGCCGGCGCCGACGGCGGCACCGTGCTGGCCGTGGTCGTGATCGCCGCGGCCGTGTGGTATTTCTTCTTCCGCCGCTGAGCGGCACCCCGCCCGGGCCGATGACCGGCATGCGCAGTCTCCAGGCCCGCCCCCGCGCGGGCCTTTTCCTTGCAGGCCGCCCCTGGCGGGCCGCGCTGTGCGCCTGCGCGCTGGCGCTGCTCGCGGGTTGCGCGCAGATGGTGCCGCAGACCGTGCAGTTGCGCACGAGCTGGCCGCAGGGGGTGCCGCAGTCGCTCGAGCTGGCGCAAGTGCCGTTCTTCCCCCAGGAAGACTACCAGTGCGGTCCCGCCGCCCTGGCCACCGTGCTGGCCCACACCGGGGTGGCCGTCACGCCCGAGCCCCTGGTGAGCCAGGTCTGGCTGCCGGCGCGGCGCGGCAGCCTGCAGCTGGAAATGCTGGCCGCGGCACGGCGCTACGGGCGCGTGTCGTACGTGATCTCGCCGCGGTATGCCGACCTGCTGCGCGAACTGGCGGCCGGCAACCCGGTGCTGGTGCTGCAGGACGTGGGCACGCTGGTTACGCAGTGGCACTACGCGGTAGTCAACGGCTTCGACTACCCGAGCGGCACCATCTACCTTCGCTCGGGCACCGAAAAGCGGCTGGAGCTGCCCTTCACCGCCTTCGAGCGCAGCTGGATGAAGGGCGGGTACTGGGCCATGGTCGCGGTGCCGCCAGACCGCATTCCCGCCACCGCGACCGAAGAGAGCTGGATGACCGCCGTCCTCGCGATGGCGCGCGTGGCCGAACCGGCGGCCGGCCTGCAGGCTTATACCGCCGCGCTCAAGCGCTGGCCCGAGAATCTGGCGGCGGCCGTGGGCCTGGCCAACCACCATCACCTGCAGGGCCAGTTGCCGCAAGCGGCGGCGGCGCTGCGCGACGCGTTGCGGCGCCATCCGCGCTCGGTGATCCTGATGAACAACCTGGCCCAGGTGCTGTCCGACCAGGGGCGCCACCAGGAGGCCCTGGCTCAGATCAACCAGGCGGCGGCCGAAGCCGGCAGTCCCTTCGCTGGCGAGGTCAAAGGCACGCGGCAACTCATCCTGGAGCGGATGCAGGCGCGCCGCGCCGCCGCCCGCTGACTATGAAATCGATAGCAGGGGGCGCCCTAGCTGCGCCGGCTGCAGGCCTATTTGCCTTGAAGAGCCCGCGTGACGCGGGCGACAAAGCCTGGCACCCGGGCCGGGTCGATCCAGCGCACGACGACCACGGCCTGATGCTCAGGATCCATCCACACATAGTGGCCGCCGGCGCCGATCATGAACCAGCTGGTGTGTGAGGCTTCGGCGAACAGGTGCCCGTCGCGGTTGAGCCAGGTGAGCCAGCCGTAGAACGGCGCGATCACACACGGCTGCTGCATGCGCTCGACCCAGGCACGGGGGATCACCTGCCGGTGGCCGTGCAGGCCGCCGTCCAGCAGCATCTGCCCGATGCGGGCCTGGTCCCGCGCGCTGATGGACAACCCGCCGCCCCAGTGCGAGCCGCCCGGCACCGACTGCACGCGGTGCCCGCCCAGCTCGACCCAGGCATCGTCGTAGCCGGTCCAGCGCCACTGCTCGCTGGCGCCCAGCGGACGCATCACGGTGTCAGCCAGCACTTCGGGCAGCGGCCGGCCGAACAGGTGCAGCAAGGCCAGCGAGAGCTGGTTGATGCGCACATCGTTGTATTCCCAGTAGGTGCCCGGAGCCGACAGCGCTCGGGCCTCGCCCTTGCGGCCCAGGGGCGGCTTCGGGTCGTGCGCGACGCGCCGGTGGTGCTCCACCTGGTCGGGCATGCCGAGGCATTCGCCCCGCCATTCGCTGGTCTGCTCCAGCAGGTTCGCCCAGGTGACGGCGCGGTTGGGCCCGTCGTCGAAGCCGATGGCCTTCAGCCGCGCCGACACCGGCTCGCCGGGATCGGGCAGCAGGCGCTGCGCGTGCGCCACGCCGGCCAGCAAGGCCAGGAAGGTCTTGGCTACGCTGAAGGTCAGGTCGGCGCGGTCGGGCTCGCCCCAGGCGGCGAGTTCGCGACCGCGCTGCCGGATCACGCCCGAAACCGGGCCGCGCGGATGCACCGGGCCGCGCAAGCGGTTCCAGGGCGGCGGGTCGTCGTGGTGCACGCCCCACCGCGCCGGATCCGCCTGCGGGTCGCGCGGCCAGGGCACCTCGTGTTCGCACGCGTAGCGGATCGCCGCGCCCGTCAGGTCTTCGGTCATCGGGGCATTGTGGGCCGCGCAGGCGATGGCGGCAATGGCGCCGGTGGTGCCAGAAGAGCCGAAGGCGGGCTCGCGCGCGCCCGGGCCGAGCACACTGCGGGAGAGCACCTACAGGGGCTCGCGACCGCCGCTTGCGGGCGCCCCTGCCTCCGGCTGCCCACACTTGGCTTGTGCCCGCCGGGTGCGCGCTACAAAGACAGGTATCGGACTTCCGCGCCCTGCGCGAAACGGACGAACATTGTCCAGCGCACCCGGCGGTCCTTTTGTCCCCTGTCGCCGATAAAAAAAAGCCGGGCAAGCCCGGCTTTTCCGTGTGACAGCGAATTGTTGCTTAGTTGCGGTCGGCGCGGGCGGTACGGCCGGCGGTGCTGCCGGAGGCCGATGTGTCGGTCGAGCCAGCGCCCATGGTGCTGGAAGAACCCGAGGCCGAGCCGCTGGTGCTCGGGGTCGAGGCCGTGCTGGGCGAAGACGAAGCCCCCGAGCTGCTGCCGGTGGAACCCGAAGCGCCCGTGGTGCTGCCCGAGCCCGTGCTGCCGGTGGAGCCGCTGGCGGCCGTGCCCGCGGAAGGCTGCACGCCGGTCATGCCCATCGGGGTCTGCTGCGAGCTTTGCTGGCCGGCACCGGTGGCGGGGTTGGCCTTGTTGGGGTTGGGCGGCGTGCCCTGGGCGACAGCGGTGCCGACGGCGGCCACGGTGGCGAGGCCGGCGAGCAGGGCCTTGAGTTGCTTGGATGCGGTCATTGCGGTGATTCCTAGGTTGGATGGGGAACGTGAAAGAACGCCGGCCTCTTGCCGACTCTCTCGAGCCTAGGGTTCCGGCGAAACGGCCGCGTCAGTTCGCAACGACTCATCTTGTCGGACGAAGCCCAGCCTCTGCCATTCCCCGAGCCGTCTTACATCGCCCCGAACAGCTCGCGTACAGGCTGGGTTTCGGGCAGCACGTACACCACGCCCCGTGATCGCCCCAGCAGCGGCTCGATCACTTCCAGGTAGAACGCCACCGGCACCACGACGCAGCCGAGCGAGACGCGGTTGTCGTGCGGCGTGGCGGATGCAAGGCGGGCTGCGCGCTGTTCACGCGCAGGCCCCGCGCGCAGGCGGTGAATCGCGAAGGCCGAGTCGTAGTCGACCCAGACGACGGCCTCGCCTTCCAGGTTGCGCCCCGGGTGCGTGATGAAACGCCCGGCCGGCGTGGTGCGCTCGTGCGGCGCGAGCTGCCCGCTCTGCGCCCGCGTACCCACACCGGGTTCGGTGTGGTCCCCGAGGGCCGAACCGAGCAACACCGCAGTCGCCGCCAGCAGCCTGCCGCCCGGAGCGAACACATACAGCTTGGCGTCCTTCTTGTCGACCACGATGAAGGGTTTGCGGCCTGCGTCGGCGGTGTCCACCGACCACTGCGCGACATACCGCGCATCGGCGGACGGCCTGTGCCCGCCAAAATCCACCGGGCCTGATTGAGCCGCCCCGCACCATCCCGCCGCCAGCGCCACGCAGGCGATCGCCCTTGCCTTCCACCCCATTCATGTCCCCAGCGCCGCCTTGCGCCGGGCGGCATGAAAAAACCGGGCGACGCGCCCGGCTCAGCTGGAGGGGATGCTAGCAATCAGGCTCATCCGTGACAACGGTTTGTAACCGCGCGGATGAGCTTTTTTATCGCTGTGCCACGTGTGCCGCGGGCAACACGTCGTAAGAGCCGAACACCTCGCGTGGCGAGCGCGTTTCGGGCAGCACGTAGACGACGGCGCCGGTGCTCTTCACCGTGGGACTGAGCACGTCTTCATAGAAAGCCACAGGGAGGTTGATGCAACCGAACGAGATGCGGTTGTCTTCGGGAGTGGCGGAGGCCAGGCGCTCCAGCCGCTGTTCGGCTTTCACCAGCGGCCGCACGCGGTGCAGGGAGACGGCTGCGTCGTAATCGACCCAGATGATGTCTTCGCCCTTGAGGTTGACGCCGGGTTCCGCGATAAAGCGGCCGGCCGGTGTCGTCTTCTCCTCGGGCAGCACCTGCGACAGCGGCTTCTCGCCGATGCCGGGAACCGTGTGGTCGCCCTGCGCGGCGCCCAGCAACGCCGGCGCGGCCGCGACGAGTTCGCCGTGCGGATTGAAGACAAAGACCTTCGCGTCCTTCTTGTCGACAACGACGAAGGACATGTTCTTGTGGTCGCCGGAGTCCACGACCCAGTGGGCGATGTGCCGGGCCTCGGGCGAAGCGGGTTCGTCCCCGAACGAGGCCAGCCGCAGCACCTTGGTGCGGGCCGGCGTCGAGGACGCCTTGGCCGCGTCATCCCGCTGGAGCCAGGCGAGTGCCGGCAAAAGCAGGGCCAGCACGGCCAAGCCCAGCAGCACTCCCTTGAGCACGGCGCCCAGGAGTTCGGATCGTTGGCCGGAAGAGTTGCGTTTCATGCAAAGAGCGCAGGTGCAAGGAAAAAGGGGCGGACCCTTGCGAGACCGCCCCTGTCGGATGGGCGTGCGCCCGCTTAGTTCCGGTCGGCGCGAGCCGTGCGGCCACCCGTGGAGGTGTCGCTGGAACCGGTGCTGCCCGCACCCATGGTGCTGCTGCTGCCGGTGCTGCCGCTCATGCCGCCGGTGGAACCGCTGGCCGAAGAGCCGGTAGAACCCGACGAGCCGGAGGTGCCCGACGAGCCCATGGTGCTGCCGCTGGAGCCGGTAGAGCCCGTGGTGCCCGAGGAGCCGCTGGCGCCCATGCTGGAGCCGGACGCGCTGGGGGTGGAGGAGCCCGAAGCGCTGGGGGTGGAGCCCGAGCTGCCCGAACCGGCGGTGCTGCCGGTGGAGCCGCTGGTGCTGCCCGAAGAGCCGCTGGACCCCATGGTGCTGCCGGTGGAGCCGCTGCCCGTGGAGCCGCTGCCCGTGGTGCTCGCACCCGGGCTGGTGGCACCGCCTGCCGCTGCGCCGCCGCTGGCGCTGCTGCCGCCCGCACCGCTGGTGCCGCTGCCAGAACTGCCCGCGCTGCCCGAGCCTTGGGCGATGGCTACGCCACCGACCGCCAATGCCACCGCGGCCGCCAGTGTCGTGAGTGTCTTCTTCATGTCAAACTCCTTGAATGCCCCGGAGGGGATGGTTGGGGAAAAAACGCCGATGCGGGGCACCGGCTGCTTGCAGATTAGGGGGGTGCCCTGACCGCTGAAGTGGGCGTACAACGGCACGGCTTGTAGGAGCTTCACTGTCACGATTTGCTGCTCAGTAGGAGCGTCGCCGCTGGCAGCGGGCACAGGTGCCATGCAGGCGGAGCCAACCTAAGCCTGAGCTTCGTCGGTCTTGAACACACCGCGGATATTCAGGGCCGCGAGGGCGGCCTGCAGGGTGATCAGGGCCCAGGCGCCGTCGTGCCAGCCCCACACGCCCCACAGGACGTTGCTCACGAGGAACACCCAGAAGCCGATGTTGCGGCGGTGCTTCTTGGTGGAGGCCACCAGCCAGGCGGCGAGCACGGTGGCCAGCATGGCGGGCCATTGCAGGAGGTCGATCCAGTCGGCGTTGATGTCCATGGCAGCACGCGAGGCTAGCGGCGGGCCGGGGCCGCCCGCGCCAGCAGGCACCATGGGGCGCTGTAGGACTCGCGCCTTTCAGGCCGCCCGCAGCCGCCAGAGCGAAGTGACTTCCCGCGCTCGCGCCGCATGCAGCGGATCGGCCGCATCGCCGGCCTTCGGATGGCGCGGCCGGATGTCGTCGCGCCCGTGCACGGCGAGGCCGGCCTGCGCGATCAGCGCCAGCAGCTCCTGGCGGCTGCGCAAGCCCAGGTGCTCGGCCAGGTCCGACAGGATGAGCCAGCCCTCCCCGCCGGGCGCCAGGTGCTCGCGCAGCCCGGCCAGGAAGCCGCGCAGCATGCGGCTGTCCTCGTCATAGATGGCGCGCTCCAGCGGGGCGCTGGGCCGCGCCGGCAGCCAGGGCGGGTTGCAGACCACCAGCGCGGCCTGCCCCGGCGCAAACAGGTCGGCCGCCACGACTTCCACCCGCTTCGCAAGGCCCAGCCGCGCGAGGTTGTCCTGGGCGCAGGCCAGCGCCCGCGGGTCCAGGTCGGTGGCCATCACGCGCGGCACGCCGCGCCGCGCCAGCACGGCGGCGATCACGCCCGTGCCGGTGCCGACGTCGAACGCCAGCGCGCCGGGGGGCAACGGCGCGCGCGCCACCAGCGTCAGGTATTCGCCGCGCACCGGGGAGAACACGCCGTAGTGCGGGTGGATGCGGTTGGCCGGTGGCGCGCCCAGCGCTTCGATCTCCACGCCCTTCTTGCGCCACTCGTGTGCGCCCACCAGGCCGAGCAGCTCGCGCAAGGCGACGGCGCTGGGCTCGCCATCGGGCGGTCCCCAGGCTTCCTCGCACGCCAGGCGCAGGTCGGGGGCGCGGCGCAACGCGATCGCGTAGTCACCCTCCAGCCGCAGCAGCACCATGGACAGGATGCGCGAACGCCGCCCCTGCGCCTGGCGATGCAGGTGGAACGCCTGCGCCGGGGAGGCCGCCGGCGTGGCGGGCCGGCGCGGCTTGCGGTCCACTCGCCGCGCCAGCGCCTGCAGCAACTGGCGCGCATTCTGGTAGTCGCCCCGCCACAGCAAGGCGGTGCCTTCGCAGGCGAGCCGGAAAGCCTTGTCCGCAGGCAACGTGTCGTCGGCCAATTGCACGCGCGCAGGTGGCGCCGCGGCGGCTTCGGAACGCCACCGCGCGCTGCGGGTCTGCCCGCCTTCGTCCCACTGCAGCAGCGGCCGGTTCACGCGTGGGCGCGGCGGCCGCTCGCGCGCCGGGCCAGGCTGACCCCGCCCAGCACCAGCGCGCCGGCCGCAATGCCCACGATGGCATCCGACAGCAGGGTCAGCAGGGTGCCGGCCAGCCCGGGCATGCCTTGGACCCAATGCTCCACCGCATGGTGCAGCGGCGGGATGCCGTGGGCCAGGATGCTGCCGCCCACCAGGAACATGGCGGCGGTTCCGGCCACCGACAGCGCCTTCATCAGCCAGGGAGCGGCGCGCAGGATTGCGGCGCCGACGGCCCGGGCGGCGCCCGAAGCGCGCCGGCTCAGGTGCAGGCCGAAGTCATCGAGCTTGACGATGCCCGCCACCAGGCCATAGACACCCACCGTCATCAGGACGGCGATGGTCGACAGCACCGCCACCCGGGTCACGAAATCGCTTTGCGCCACCGTGCCGAGCGAGATCACGATGATTTCGGCCGACAGGATGAAGTCGGTGCGCACCGCGCCCTTGATCTTGGACTTCTCCAGCGCGACCACGTCGACCGCCGGGTCGTTCAGGGCTTGCGCCAGCGCCTGGTGATGGGCCTTGTCCTCGTGCTTGCCGTGCAGGAACTTGTGCGCGAGCTTTTCGAAACCTTCGTAGCAGAGGTAGGCGCCTCCCAGCATGAGCAGCGGCGTCACCGCCCACGGCGCCGCCGCACTGATGGCCAGCGCCGCCGGCACCAGGATCAGCTTGTTCACGAAGGAGCCCTTGGCGACCGCCCAGACCACCGGCAGTTCGCGCTGCGCCGTGAGGCCGGTGACCTGCTGCGCGTTCAGCGCCAGGTCGTCGCCCAGCACGCCGGCCGTCTTCTTGGCCGCCACCTTGGTCAGGATCGCGACGTCGTCCAGCAGCGTGGCGATGTCGTCGAGAAGCGCGAAGAAGCTCGATGCCATGGCCGCCTCAGTCGAGTTTGCGCCTGAGGCGGATCTCTTCCAGCTTCACGCCGCCCATCACGGCAGTGCGGGCGGTATTGAGCTCGCGCTTGAACCCGGCCAGCTCGGCAAAGCGCAAGGCCCGCTCGTTTCGCAGCGGGATCCACCAGGTGGCTTCGGTGCAGCCTTCTTCGAGCAGGCCTTCGCGCGCGCCATCCCACAGCGCCAGCCCGGCGCCGCGGTCCCAGTGCGAGGGCAGGACGTACAGCGCCCAGATCTCGCCGGTGGTGGGCTTGGACTTGGGGTCGCGCGAGCGGTCGAAGCCGACGAAGCCGACCGTGGCGGAACCCTCCTGCGCCACCAGCACCAGCGGCTCGCCGTATTCGATGGCGTCGTGCCAGAACGCGCGGCGCTTGTCGGCCGGCAGGGTGGCAGGCGCCGAGACGACATGCTGGTAGGCGGCGTGGGAGGAAGCCGCGTGGACCTCGGCCACCGTGGCCGCGTCCCCGGCCACCGCGGGCCGGACCGTGAAACTGGACATGCGCGATGTAATCGTGGAGAGGCGCTGATTATGCGGGGCGCCGGCGAGCATGGCCGCGCGGCTCACTCATTGCCGGTGACGTAAGGGCCGCGGGGCCGCTCGCCGCCGGCTTGCGGGCCACGGCGGTCGGCTTCGGGGTCCGGGTAGTGCTGCGTCGCGTTGGTGCCTTCGGCCTGGTCGTCGTCTTCAGGCGCGGGCCTGGGGTGGGGCGGGATCACGTCGGGGGCGGATGCGGGCTTGTTCATGGCGTCACTGTAGGGAACGGCCGGGCAACGCCGCTGTAGGACGAAAGCGGGACCGCGCACCAGCGGGCATGATCGTGGGCATGGTGAAACGATTCCTGGCTACGGTCGCGGCCGGGCTGGCGCTGCTGCCGGCCGCGGCGGCGCCGCCTTTCGAAGACACGATGGCGCAGCGCACGCTGGCCTGCAGTGCCTGCCACGGCGCGCAGGGCCGTGCCGGCCCCGACGGCTACTACCCGCGCATCGCGGGCAAGCCCGCCGGCTACCTCTACAACCAGCTGCTGAACTTTCGCGACGGGCGCCGGCATTACGGGCTGATGACACGGCTGCTGGACCCGCTCTCGGATGCCTACCTGCTGGAGATCGCTCAACACTTCGCATCGCTCGACCTGCCCTACCCGGCGCCACCCGCGCCTCGCGGCGCGGCGCCGGCGATGCTGGAACGCGGGCGCCAACTCGCGCTGCAGGGCGACGCCGCGCTCCGGCTGCCCGCCTGCGCCCAATGCCACGGGCCCGCCCTGACGGGGGTGCAGCCGAACACCCCCGGCTTGCTGGGCCTGCCACGCGATTACCTCAACGCGCAGCTGGGCGCCTGGCGCACCGGGCAGCGGCGCGCGCATGCGCCCGATTGCATGGCCCGGATCGCGCAGCAACTCACACCGCAGGACCTGACGGCCGTCTCGACCTGGCTCGCGTCGCAGCCTGTGCCGGCGCAGGCCCGCGCCGTGGACCGCCTGCCGCAGCCGCCGCAGATCGCCTGCGGCAGCGCGGTGCTGCCGGCCGGACCGCAGAAGCCATGAAGCGCGTACTCGCCGTGGTGCTGCTGGCGGTCGCCGCCTTCGTGGCCTGGGTGGCTTACGCCAACTACGCACCCGCCGACGTGACGCGGGCGCCTGCCGCCGAGCAAGCCACGGCCGAACGCGGCGCCTACCTCGCGCGCGCCGGCAATTGCATGGCCTGCCACACCGACCGGGGCGGCGCGCCCTACGCCGGCGGCCGTGCCATCGAGACCCCGTTCGGCACGGTGTACGCAGGCAACCTCACGCCCGATGCGAGCACCGGCATCGGCAGCTGGACCTCGGCCGACTTCTGGCGGGCCCTGCACCACGGCCGCTCGCGCGACGGGCGCCTGCTGTACCCGGCCTTCCCCTACCCCAACTACACCCAGGTGACGCGCGCCGATTCCGACGCGCTGTTCCAGTACTTGCGCACCGTGCCGCCGGTGGAGCGCGCCAGCACGCCGCATCGGCTGCGCTGGCCGTACAGCACGCAATGGGCGCTGGCCGTGTGGCGCGCGCTGTACTTCAGCCCGGGCGTGCACCAGGACGAGCCGAACCGCCCGGCCGAGTGGAACCGCGGCGCTTACCTGGTGCGCGGCCTCGGTCACTGCGCCGCCTGCCACACGGCCCGCAACGCGCTGGGGGCCAGCAGCGACATGATGGACTTGTCCGGCGGGCTGATCCCGATGCAGAACTGGTATGCGCCGTCACTTGCCGCACCGGCGCAAGCAGGCGTGGCGCAGTGGGCCACCGAGCACGTGGTGCGGCTGCTGCAAACCGGCGTGGCCCCGGGTGGCACCGTGCTCGGGCCCATGGCGGAGGTGGTGCTGCACAGCACGCAGTACCTGTCCGCGCAGGACTTGCGGGCGATGGCCGTGTTCCTGCAATCGCTGCCGCAGGCCGCGGAGGATGCGACGCCCGCGGCCGTGAAGCCGCCGGCCCAGGTCGCGGAACGCGGCGCGCGCATCTACGGCGAGCACTGCGTCCAGTGCCACGGCGAGCGCGGCCAGGGCGTGCCGGGTGCCTACCCGCCGCTGGCGGGCAACCGCGCCGTGACCATGGCGGCCACGGCCAACCTGGTGCAGGTCGTGATCGGGGGCGGCTTCCCGCCCGCGACGGCGGGCAATCCGCGCCCCTTCGGCATGCCGCCCTACGCCACCGTGCTCAGCGACGCCGAGGTCGCGGCCGTGCTGACGCACATCCGGACTTCGTGGGGCAACCAGGCCGGGGCCGTGAGCGAGCTGGCGGTCGCCCGGCAGCGCGGCAGCCGCCCGTAGCGCCTGCGGCAGCACTGCGCCAAGGCGGGTCTGCCTGTAAGAAGAGGCAAGGCGAGCCGACTGAATCGTTTCACCTCCAGAGCGTCGTAATGCTGAGATCACCCAGAGAAACCGAGACCGATGACCTGCTGAAGCTTGCCGTCAGCACCGGCCTGTTCAGCCCGGAAGAGGCGGATGCGTTGCTCGGTGAGACGCTCGGGCAGTGGCACGCGGGCAAGCTGCCTGCCGGGCATGCCGCGACCGTAGCCGCCGATGCCGGGGACAAGGCACTGGGTTGGTCCTACTTCGCGCCGGACCCGAACGCCGGAGGTGTCTGGAACCTGTGGTGGATCGGCTGCAGGCCAGACGCCTTCGGGTCGGGTGTCGGCCGCGCTTTGCTCGCGGAATTCGAGAGCGTTGCTCATCGCGCTGGCGCTCGCATCCTCATTGTCGAGACAAGCTCCTCGTCTCAGCTCGATCGTGCCCGCCGGTTCTACGCACGAGAAGGCTACGCCCAGCGGGGCGACATCCCCAACTTCTATGGGCCGAACGACAACAAACTCATCTTCGTCAAGGAAATCGCGGCCGGGGAATGACCTTGACGGTACGAACCGGCTGGCGCCACGCCTGCGGGTTTGTGGCGCGACGGGCGGCCGTGCCCTGGCCCTGGGCGCTGCTCGCGGGCGCCTGGGCCTGTGCGCCAGGGCTGCCGCATCAAGCTGATTGGCGCAGGCCCGCTCTGTGGCAACCGCAAATCGGCGCCCAGGGTCAGGGCACAGCCACCCGCCACGCCAGCCTGCACGGCTGGATGAACCTGCGAGTGGAGCGCGGCCCCCCCAGGGACAGGACACTAACGCGTGTAGCGCAGCTTGCGCAGCGGCAGGCCCAGGTAGTACTTGCGGAAGAACTCGAAGCGCGCGCCCAGCGACAGCTGCCAGGGCGGGTCCTTCGGGACGTACCAGCTGTTCAGGCCCGTGCGCATCAGAAGCGTGTAGCCCTTGGCCACCAGCAGGCCGTGCTTGGCCAGGCCCGTGACATGGTCCTCCAGCAGCACCAGGCTCGGCTGCCAGTAACCGAAATCGAACCCGGACAAGGCGACGAGTTCGTGGCCTTCGATGTCCACCGACAGGAAGTCGAAGCCCGGGGCCGCGCCGTGGGCGCGCAGGATCGCGTCTAGGGTGTCGCAGCGCACCGCGACCGTCTCCTGAGCGACCGCCCCACGCGCGATCGGCTGCGCCTCCAGCGTGGAATGCGGGCCGGCGCGATGCAGCAGCAACTCGCGCCCGGCGTTTTCAGGGCTGGAGCAGGCCGCTTCCACCACGGTGCCGCGGCGCTGCTCGCGCAGGCGCCGGGCGCAATCGGGATCGGGTTCGATCAGCAGGCCGGTCCAGCCCAGGGCCTCCAGGTGCCAGGTCTGCGAATCGACGACCGGGTCGTTCGCGCCCACGTCCACGTAGTAGCCGGGGCGGCCGCCGAAGAACTCGCGCACCAGCGCGGTCTCGACATCGGGTCCGTTGCGGAACTGGCGCACACGGCGCTGCTGGAAATCGGCGGAAGCTTGCATGGCCCCGCATTGTCGCGCAGCACGTTGCCGCGCAGCTCTCCTAGCCGGCGAACGGGTTGGCGAAGACGAACATCATCGCCACGCCGACGCCGATCAGGAAGTTGGCGTCGATCAAGCCGGCCAGCAGGAACATCTTGGTCTGCAGCGGCTCCATCATCTCGGGCTGGCGCACCGCGCCGTCGATGAATCGCCCGCCCATGAGGCCGATGCCCAGGCACGCGCCGATGGCGCCGAAGCCGATGATCAAGCCGCATGCGATGGCAATCAGTCCTGTGTCGCTCATGTGAACCTCCGTTGTGGTGGCTCGATGATCGGCTCAAGGAGTCATGCGGGCAATGACCTGGGAGGTAATGGCAGCCAGCTGCCGCGGGGTGACCAGCGCCGGTGCGATCTCGGCCAGGGGCAGCAGGACAAAGGCCCTGGCATGCATCCGCGGGTGCGGCACCGTGAGTTGCGGGCTTTCGATCCGGCCATCGCCGTACAGCAGCAGGTCCAGGTCCAGCGTGCGAGGCGCATTGCGCCACGGCCGTGCGCGGCCGGCCTCGTTCTCGATGGCCTGCAGCTGCTCCAGCAGCTGCGGCGCTGCCAGGCAGGTCTCGAGCGCGGCAACCGCATTGATGAAGTCGGGCCCGCCGGCATCGACCGGTGCGCTGCGGTACAGCGACGAGCGCACCGCCACCCGGCTGTGCGGCAACCGGTCCAGCTTCTCGAGGGCGCCGCGCACCGCCGCTTCGGCATCGCCGAGGTTGGCGCCCAGGCCGACGTAGGCCGTCACCGGCTCCCGCATGGAAGTCTCTAAGCGTCGCCCGGTTCCGCGGCCGGTGCGGTGCCGCCCTCGCCCTCGCCCGTGGGCTTGCGGCGGCGCCGGCGGCGCTTGCGCGGCGCGTCGCTGGCAGCGGGCGGCTCCAGGTCCGGCGGGCCGTCTTCCGCCTGGGGCAGCACGTCGCCCACGGGCTTGTCGGCCGGCCGCGGCGTGCGCACACGGCGCTGGCCCTTGTGCTGCTCTTCGCGCGCCTGCGCCATCAGGTCCTCGCGCACCGCGTCGCTGGCCTGGCTGAATTCCTGCCACCAGTCGGCCAGCACCACGTCGACCTCGCCGACGTCGGCACGCAGCCGCATGAAGTCGAAACCGGCGCGAAAGCGCGGCTGCTCGACCAGGCTGAACGGCGTATTGCCGGTGCGCTTCTCGAAACGCGGCTGCATCATCCAGATCTCGCGCATGTCCGCGGCCAGCTTGCCGCGCCCCGACACGTCGCCGATCCGTGCATTGAACACGTCGTCGATGGCGTCCTGCAGGGCCGGGAACGGGTGCTGCTTCCTGGCCAGCCGGCCGGCCCAGCCGTCACGGACATCCGACCACAGCACGCAGGCCAGCAGGAAGCTGGGAGCCACGGGCTTGCCTTCGTTCACGCGCCGGTCGGTGTCCTGCAGCGCGGCCTTGACGAAGGGCTCCTCGGCCCGCTCCACCGTCACGTCCAGCAGCGGATAGATGCCGCGCCCCAGGCCCAGCGCCTTGAGCTGCTCGATGGTGGCCAGCGAATGCCCGGTCTGCAGCAGCTTGAGCATCTCGTCGAACAGGCGGCTTTGCGGCACGTCCGCCAGCAGCGGCAGGCAAGGCACCAGCGGCGCCGCGGTCTTGGGCTCCAGCTTGAAGCCCAGCGGGCTGAGCTTGGCGGTGAAGCGCACCGCGCGGATGATGCGCACCGGGTCTTCGCGGTAGCGGGTGGTGGGATCGCCGATCATGCGCAGCAGCAGCTTCTTGGCATCCTTGATACCGCCGTGGTAGTCGACCAGGGTCTGCGTTTGCGGGTCGTAGTACATCGCGTTGACGGTGAAGTCGCGGCGCGTGGCGTCTTCCTCCTGCGGGCCCCAGACGTTGTCGCGCAGCACGCGCCCGGTGGAGTCGACCGCGTGCTTCATGCCCGCGAGTTCGCTGCGGCTGGTCTTCTCGTTGCCCGCCACCTGCTCGGCCGCGGCGTTGTCCATGTAGGCGCGAAAGGTGGAGACCTCGATCACCTCGTGCTCGCGCCCGCGGCCATAGACGACGTGGACGATGCGAAAGCGCCGGCCGATGATGAAGGCGCGGCGAAACAGGCCCTTGACCTGCTCGGGCGTGGCATTGGTGGCGACGTCGAAGTCCTTGGGGCGCAGTCCCAGCATCATGTCCCGCACCGCGCCGCCCACGATGTAGGCCTGGAAACCGGCCTCCTTGAGCGTGTGCACCACGTTCAGCGCCCGCTCGTCCACCAGGGCCGGGTCGATGCCATGCTCCTGCGGCCCCACTTCCTGCCGCTTGCCGAACCTCGGTTTCTTGCCGCCGCCGGTGGCTTCCAGCAGCCTGTCGAAAAATTTCTTGATCATTTCTTCTTGAGGCTCTGATTAGGCCTTTGCAAACAGGTCCAGTATGCGCCAGCCGCGCCCAGCGGCGATGCGGCGCAGCCGCTCATCAGGATTGGTCGCCACCGGGTGGTCGGCCTTCTCCAGCAGGGGCAGGTCGTTGGTGGAGTCGGAATAGAACGTCGTCTCGACCTGGCGCCAGTCCAGCCCGCGTTCGGCCAGCCAGCGCTCCACCCGGGTCACCTTGCCTTCCCGCATGGACGGCACCCCGGCGATCTCGCCGGTGATCCAGCCATCGGCGCCGCGCTCGAGCTGCACGGCGATCAGCTCATCGACGCCGAAGGCGCGCGCGATCGGTTCGGTGACGAACTCGTTGGTGGCCGTGACGATCGCCACGCGGTCGCCCGCCGCCTGGTGCCCGCGCACCAGCTCCAGGGCCTGCGGTTGGATGGCTGGTTCGATCACAGCCCGCATGTAGCGGGCGCGTGCTGCTATCGATTCGGTAGCACCCCGGAGGCGGATGGCTTCCGTGGCGAAGCGCACGTAGGCGTGCACATCCAGCGTGCCGGCCTGGTAGTGCTGGTAGAACTCGTCGTTCCGGCGCTTGAACACGACCGGGTCGCACCAGCCGATGGCCTGGGTGAACACGCCCCACTCGTAATCGGAATCCAGGGGCAGCAGCGTGTGGTCGAGGTCGAACAGCGCGATGCGGGTCTTGGGTGGGGTCACTCATTCTCCAGCATGGCTTTGATCAGGGGGATGGTGATGGCGCGCTTGGTCTGCAGCGCGTAGGCGTCGAGCTCGCCCAGCAGCTGCATCAGGCTGCCCAGGTCGCGCGAGAAGCGGGTGAGCATGAAGTCCATGACCTCGTCCCCCAGGAAGATGCCGCGCGCGTCCGCCTCCTGGCGCAGCACGGCGCGGCGCTCGGGTTCGCTCAGCACCTGCAGCTGGAACACATGGCCCCAGCCGAGGCGGGTGCGCAGGTCCTCGCGCAGCTTGAGGTCGGCCGGCGGCAGCTGCCCGGCGGCCAGCACGCCCCGTTTCAGCGACTGCGCGTTGACGAACCAGTTGAAGGCGGCGTGCTGCTGCACGGCGGTGTACAGGTGGACCTCGTCCATCAGCACCACGGCCCATTGCTCGTCGAACTCGGGCGGCTCGGGCGTCGCGGCGTCCAGCCAGCCGACCGCGGCGCCCTGTTCGCGCAGCGCCTGCCGCACGGCCAGCAGCAGGTGCGTCTTGCCCGCGCCGCTCGCGCCCCACAGGTAGGTGGGCACCGGCGAGCGCGTCGGGCTCCCCACCCACAGCTTCAGGTGGGCCAGCGCGGCCTCGTTCGGGCCGGCGCAGAAGCTCTGGAGCGTGGGCCCGCTGGCCAGGCCGATCGGCAGCGCGATCTGTTTCATCCCTGGTACAGGCGGCTGCCGAGGTAGCCGGCGCGGATGCGGCGGATCGCCACCAGCAGCACCGCGCTGGCCGGCAGGGCGACCAGCACGCCCACGAAACCGAACAGCTGCGCGAACGCCAGCAGCGCGAAGATCACCGCCAGCGGGTGCAGGCCGATGCGTTCGCCGACCAGCCGGGGCGTGAAGTAAAGGCCCTCGATCAGCTGGCCGCAGCCGTACACCGCCGCCACCATGACCAGGGCCTTGGCCGAGGCGAACTGCAGCAGGCCCGCGACCGTGGCGAGCACCAGGCCGATGCCGAACCCCAGGTAGGGCACGAACATCGCCAACCCGGTGAACACGCCGATCGGCAGCGCCAGGTCGAGCCCGAACAGCGCCAGGCCGGTGGAATAGAACACCGCCATGGTCAGCATCACCAGCAACTGGCCGCGCAGGTACTGGCCCAGCACCTGGTCGGCCTCCTGCGTGAAGGAGTCGACCGCGCCCCGGTGGCGCGGCGGCACCAGCTCCAGCACGCGGTGCACGAACCGGTCCCAGTCCAGCAGCAGGAAGAACAGGGCCACCGGGATCAGCACGGCGTTGAACACCACCGTGAAGGCCACGCTGCCGCCCAGCTTGAGGGAAGACAGCAGCCGGTTCAGCGTGTCCTCGTAGTTGGTGTTGACGTACTTGAAGACCTGGGCCTTGAGGCTGCCGGCGTCCAGCGAGACGTGGATGCCGAACTGCGCCAGCCAGGGCGACAGGCTGGCGTCCAGCCGCTCGAACAGCAGCGGCAGCTGCACGCGCATCAGCGGCACTTCCTTGGCCACCACGGGCACGATGATCAGGGCCAGGCAGGCCAGCGCCAGCACGAACAGCAGCTCGACGATGATCACCGCCACCACACGCGGCAGCCGGCCGTCGCCGAGGTCGTCGAGCCGGTCCACCAGCGGGGTGAGCGCGTAGGCGAGCACGGCGCCGACGACGAAGGGGGTGAGCACCGGGCCCAGCAGCCACAGCGCCAGCACGGCCAGCAACGCGATCGACGTCCAGGCGGCTACGCGTTTCTGCGAGGGTGTGAACTGCATGGTCGGTAAAATCCCGCAAATTCTATCGGGCGCACCCGCGGCGCCTGCCTCCAGGCACCCATGACCCAGACCCCCCTCTCCTACAAAGACGCCGGCGTGGACATCGACGCGGGCGACGCGCTGGTCGAGCGCATCAAACCGCTGGCCAGGAAGACCATGCGCGAGGGCGTGCTGGCGGGCATCGGCGGGTTCGGCGCCCTGTTCGAAGTCCCCAAGCGTTACCAGGAGCCGGTGCTGGTCTCGGGCACCGACGGCGTGGGCACCAAGCTCAAGCTCGCGTTCGAATGGAACATGCACGACACGGTCGGCATCGACCTCGTCGCCATGAGCGTCAACGACGTGCTGGTGCAAGGCGCCGAGCCGCTGTTCTTCCTGGATTACTTCGCCTGCGGCAAGCTGGACGTGGACATCGCCGCGGCCGTGGTGGGCGGCATCGCGCGCGGCTGCGAGCTGTCCGGCTGCGCCCTGATCGGCGGCGAGACGGCCGAGATGCCGGGCATGTACCCCGCGGGCGAATACGACCTGGCCGGCTTCGCCGTCGGCGCGGTGGAAAAGTCGAAGATCCTCACCGGCGCCAGCGTGCAGCCCGGCGACGTGGTGCTGGGGCTGGCGTCCAGCGGCGTGCACTCCAACGGGTTCTCGCTGGTGCGCAAGTGTATCGAGCGCGGCGCCGGCGCCTTGCCGGCCACGCTGGACGGCCAGCCGTTCCGGCAGGCCGTGATGGCCCCCACGCGGCTGTATGTCAAGAGCGTGCTGGCCGCCCTGGCCCGGCACCCGATCAAGGCGCTGGCCCACATCACGGGCGGCGGGCTGCTGGAGAACATCCCGCGCGTGCTGCCCGAGGGCATGGCCGCGCAGCTGAACAAGGGCAGCTGGCCGCAAAGCGAGCTGTTCGCCTGGCTGCAGCAGACCGCCGCCATCTCCGACCACGAGATGAACCGGACCTTCAACAACGGCATCGGCATGGTGGTGGTGATCGATGCCGATGCTGCCGCGGCCACGGCGCAGACCCTGCGCGCCGCCGGCGAGACGGTGTACCAGATCGGCACCATCACGGCCCGCGCCGGGGCGCCCGTCACCGTGTCCTGATTCGATTCGGGACGGCGCAACCCCCTCCAGCGTTGCTTTTGCTACAAAACTCCTAGCAACGCGCGCCCGCCGGCTGGACGCGCCGGCCGACTTGTACCAAACTGTGTCTCCCCCAGCTCATCCGGAGCCCTCCATGCCCGTGATCGCAGTCGTGAACCGCAAGGGCGGCAGCGGCAAAAGCACGCTCGCCGCCCACCTGGCCGCGTGGTGCGCGCGGCAGGGCCACGCCGTGATGCTGGGCGACGTGGACCGCCAGCAGTCGAGCCGCGCCTGGCTGCGGCGCCGCGACCCGGCCCTGCCGGCGATCGCTCCCTGGGCCATGGACCAGAAGAACGTGCTGCGGGTGCCCAGCGGCATCACCCACGTGGTGCTGGACACGCCCGGCGGCATCCACGGCTTCGAGCTGGCCCGGGTGGTGATGTTCGCCGACGCGATCCTCATGCCGGTGTGCCACTCGGTGTTCGACCGGGAGTCGGCCGCCGCCTGCCATGCCGAACTGATGGCCCTGCCCCGGGTGGCGACCGGCCGCTGCCGACTGGCCACCGTGGGCATGCGGATCGACGGTCGCACGCGCGCCGGTGAGGTGCTCCAGGCCTGGTCGGAAGCCTTGTCGGTGCCTTTCCTGGGCAGCTTGCGCGAAACGCAGCTCTACGTGCGCAGCCTGGAAAGGGGCCTGACCTTGTTCGACCTGCCCGCCTCGCAGATCGCCGCGGACCTGGCCCAGTGGGAGCCGATCCTGCGCTGGCTGCAGCCCCTGCTGGAGCCGCCGGCCGCCAACGAGCCGCTGGCCCAGCGGCCGCCCGGCACGCGGGTGGCCAGTTCGCGGCCGCAGAACCTGCGGCCGGCGCAGGACGCCTTGGCGTATGGCCAGCGCCTGTCGGTCCTCGGGGCCAAGCCCATGGGAACGACGGTGCAGGCGGTGCGCCAGGTGGCGGCCCGCCCCAGCGAGACCGCGGCCATTCCCCGTTTCCTCAAGCGCTAGCTGCGGGCGCGCCTGAGGTCGGCCACGCGGTCGGCGATGGCGTCGATGTCCAGCGAATCCTGGGCGTGCACCAGGTAGGTCTCCAGGTCCAGCACCGCGAGCGCCGTGTGGCCCTGCTCGGCATGGGCCAGCCCCCGGTCGCGGTATTCGGCCCAGGCGTCGGGCAGCAGGATCACCAGGCGGTCCTGCACCGCGATCATCCGCTGCCAGTCTTCCTGGGCGCGGTGGATCTCCTTGAGGTTGCGCAGCATGCGCGCGATGACGTCGCGCGGCGGCGCCGCCTGCAGGTACAGCCCGAGCGGCACCTCGAACTCATCCACCAGGCCGCTGCGGCGCTTGTAGGGCTCGAGCCGCTCCGACAGTTCCTCGCGCGAGAGGGACTGGCCCGTGAAGGGATCGATCACCACCTGGCCCTTGGGCAGGTTGACCTTGACCATGAAGTGGCCCGGGAAGCAGACGCCGCGTGCGTGCAGCCCCAGGCCCTGCGCCAGCTCGATCCACAGCACCGCCAGCGAGATCTGGATGCCGCGGCGCGTGCGCAGCACCACGTTCAGGTAGCTGTTGTCGGGGTCGCAGTAATCGTTGACGTTGCCGCCGAACGACAGGTCGCGGAAGAAGAACTGGTTGAGCGCGCGCAAGCGTTGCAGCGGCGCCGCGTCGGCCGGCAGGCGCCGCTTGAGCCGGGCCAGCAGCTGGTCCACGTCACCCAGCACTTGCTGCACATCCAGGTCGGGGTACTCATCCTGTGCGAGGCTGGTCGCAGCCTCGAGCAACGGGAAATGGTCGTCGCTTTGCACCAGCGAGCTGAAGTACTCGAGGGGCGTCGGGACCGAAAATTGAAGCGCCATATGCATCCGTTGTAATGGACCGCACCGGGAGCGTCAAGGCGGCCGCGGGCGGGCCCGGTCAGCGCGTGACAAACTGCCTCAGTTTCACGCCCGAAGCCCACAGCGCTACGAAATAAATAGCAGCTGAGCCAGACAGCATGAGGGCCATCAGCCCTGCGCGCTGGGCGGGCTGGGCGCCCAGCCTGATCCAGGGAATGCTGCCCGCTCCCCACATCAGGAACACCGCCAGCAGCGCCGTAGCGGCCACCACCTGCAGGATGAAGCGGCCCCAGCCGGGAGCGGGTTGCCAGCTGCCGCGGCGGTACAGGCCCACCAGCAGCCACAGTGCATTGATCACCGCCCCCAGGCCGATCGACAGTGCCAGTCCGGCATGCCTGAACAGCGGCACGAAGGCCAGGTTCAGCAACTGCGTGATCACCAGCACGGCCACGGCAATGCGCACCGGCGTTCGCATGTCCTGGCTGGCGTAGAAGCCGGGCGCGAGCACCTTGATCGCCACCAGGCCCATCAGGCCGACGCCGTAGCCGGCCAGGGCCAGCGAGACCTGGACCACATCCGTGTCCTTGAACGCGCCGTAGTGGAACAGGGTCGCCACCAGGGGCTGCGCAAACACCAGCAGCGCCACCGCGCTGGGCGTGGCCAGCAGCACCACGAAGCGCAGGCCCCAGTCCAGCATGCCGGAATAGCGTTCCGCTTGCCCGGCGGCACGGGCCGAAGCCAGCTGCGGCATCAGCACGACGCCCAGCGCCACGCCCAGCAGCGCCGTCGGGAACTCCATCAGCCGGTCGGCGTAGAACAGCCAGGTGACGCTGCCGGTGGCCAGATGCGAGGCAATCTGCGTGTTGATCAGCAGCGAGATCTGCGCCACGCTGACCCCGAGCAGGGCCGGCGCCATCATGGACCCGATCTTGCGCACCCCGGGGTCGGACCAGGCCGCGCGCACGGCGCTCCAGCCCAGGCCGATGCGAGGCAGCAAGCCGAGCCGGTGCAACGCGGGCAACTGGACGGCGAGCTGGAGCGCACCCCCCAGCATCACGCCCGCCGCCATGGCGTAGATCGGCTCGATGCCGAGCGAGCGGAACCAGGGCGCCCCCAGCCAGGCCGCCAGGATCATGGCCAGGTTCAACAGCACCGGCGTCGCCGCGGGCACGGCATACCGCTTCCAGGTGTTCAGCACCCCCGCCGCCAGCGCGACCAGCGACATGAAGCCGATGTAGGGGAACATCCAGCGCGTCATCAGCACGGCGGCCTCGAAGCCTTGCGGGTCCTTCTTCAGGCCGCTGGCCAGTGCCCAGACCAGCACCGGCGCCAGCGCCACGCCCAGCACGCAAGTGGCCAGCAGCACCCAGGCCAGCACCGTCGCCACGCTGTCGAGCAGGCGCCTGGTGGCTTCCTCGCCGTCGGTTTCCTTGGCGTGCGCCAGCGCCGGGACGAACGCCTGGCTGAAGGCGCCCTCGGCGAACAGGCGCCGGAACAGGTTGGGGATGCGGAAGGCGACGTTGAATGCGTCGGTCAAGGCGCTGGCCCCGAACACCGACGCCATCAGAAGGTCCCGGGCCAGGCCGGTCACTCGTGAAACCAGGGTCAGCAGCGAGACGGTGGAGGCGGCTTTGAACAGGCTCACGAATCAGGAACTCCGCCCTTGCGGGCTGCGATGTGCGACTTGGGACGGCCCGGCACCGCGCGAGTGTAGCCGCTCGCCTATAATGGAAGGCTTTGCTGGCATCATCCTTCAACACAAGGAACACATTCAATGGCATCAGCCAAACCCAAGAAGAAGAACCCGCGCCTGGCGTCGGGCCGCAAACGCGCACGCCAGGACGTCAAGCTCAATGCAGCCAACACGTCCCTGCGCTCGAAGTACCGCACCGCGGTGAAGAACGTGGAGAAGGCCGTCGTCGCCGGCGACAAGGCCAAGGCGACCGAACTCTTCGCCAAGGCGCAGAGCATCGTCGACACCGTCGCCGACAAGCAGATCTTCCACAAGAACAAGGCCGCTCGCGACAAGAGCCGCCTGGCCGCCAAGGTGAAAGCCCTGGCCACCGCCGCCGCCTGACGTATCAGGTCCAGCCCGCAGGCCGCCAGGCTTGCGCCGTTTGAAACGGGTGCGCTGCCAGCAAAGTGAAAGAGCCGTCGCCAGACGGCTCTTTCGCTTTGGGGCTATTTTTTTGTGGCGTCGGGCAGCAGGCAGGCTTCGGCGACCTGCAGGTCGTTGTCGCGGGCGAAGTTGATGACGAAGTCCCAGGCCATGGGTTCGTGCTCGCGCAGGTCGCTGTGGACGATGACGCACTTGACGCCGTTGATCAGGGTGGGCACGCACCACGGCGAGTAGCTCAGGTGGCTGCCCGGCTGGGCGCCGCCCGGGCGGAAGGAGCTCATCACCCCGGCCAGCCGTTCGGCCCAGTCGCTGGGGCGAAAGGTCCGGCCGTCGCGGGTGATGCCCTGGATGAAGACTTCTTTGGCGCTGCTGGAGACCATCGGCTCGGGTGGCGGGTAGCCAAGTACTATATCTTATATAAGAGTTAAGGAAGGCTTGGAGGCCCGCAGTGGTGCATCGCTGTAATGCGCAATCCTCAACCCGCCGGCTCTTAGCACGTGCCTAAAATCGGGCCTCAGCGGCTCACACGTTGAGCCGATCTTTTTGGGCGCCGGGCCGCCCCAAGCCAAAAACGCGCCCTCGGGGGGCAGCCAGGCGTGGGGGCCCTATTTCATTGGAGAACCGTCAAATGGCTTTCACCCAGGCAGCCTCGCCCCACACCATGAACACCTACGGCCGGGTGCCCATCGCCCTGTCGCACGGCCAGGGCGTGCGCGTGTGGGACGTGAACGGCAGGCAATACCTCGATGCGCTGGCCGGGATCGCGGTCAACACCCTCGGCCACAACCACGCCAGACTCGTGCCCGCGCTGCAGGACCAGGTGGCCAAAATCATCCACAGCAGCAACTACTACCACGTGCCCAACCAGGAGAAGCTGGCGGCCAAGCTGGTGGAGCTGTCGGGCCTGGCCAACGCCTTCTTCTGCTGCACCGGCCTGGAGGCGAACGAGGCAGCGATCAAGCTGGCGCGCAAGTTCGGCCACGACAAGGGCATAGAGCGGCCCGAGATCGTCGTGTACGAGAAAGCCTTCCACGGCCGCAGCATCGCCACGCTTTCGGCCACGGGCAACGAGAAGGTGCAGAAAGGCTTCGGGCCGCTGGTGGAAGGCTTCATCCGCGTGCCGCTGAACGACGTCGAGGCGCTGAAACAGGCCACCGAAGGCAACAAGAGCGTGGTGGCCGTGTTCTTCGAGACCATCCAGGGCGAAGGCGGGGTCAACCCCATGCGCATCGACTACCTGCAGCAGGTGCGGCGCCTGTGCGACGAGCGCGACTGGCTGCTGATGATCGACGAGGTGCAGTGCGGCATGGGCCGCACCGGCAAGTGGTTCGCCCACCAGTGGGCGGGCATCAAGCCGGATGTGATGCCGCTGGCCAAGGGGCTGGGCTCGGGCGTGCCGATCGGCGCCGTGGTCGCGGGTCCGAAGGCCGCCAACATCTTCCAGCCCGGCAACCATGGCACCACCTTCGGCGGCAATCCGCTGGCGATGCGGGCGGGCGTGGAAACCATCCGCATCATGGAAGAGGATGGCTTGCTGGAGAACGCCGCCGTCGTGGGCTCGCACCTGAAGAGCGCGCTGGAACGCGAGCTGGGCGGCCTTCCAGGCGTCAAGGAGATCCGCGGCCAGGGGCTGATGATCGGCGTGGAACTGCACAAGCCCTGCGGCGCGCTCACGGGCCGGGCGGCCGAAGCCGGCCTGCTGATCAGCGTGACCGCCGACACCGTGATCCGGCTCGTGCCGCCCCTGATCCTGACCCGAGCCGAGGCCGACGAGATCGTCGCCATCCTGGCGCCCCTGGTCAAAGGTTTCCTGGCCGAATGACGATGGCGATCAAGCACTACCTCCAGTTCAGCGATCTCGACGCGGGCGAGTACGCCTGGGTGTTCGAACGCGCCGCGGCCATCAAGAAGAAGTTCAAGGCGTACGAGAAGTACCACCCCCTGGCCGACCGGACGCTGGCGATGATCTTCGAGAAGGCGTCCACGCGCACGCGTGTGAGCTTCGAAGCCGGCATGTACCAGCTGGGCGGCAGCGTGGTGCACCTGACCACCGGCGACACGCAGCTGGGGCGCGCCGAGCCGATCGAGGACACGGCGCGCGTCATCAGCCGCATGGTCGACCTGGTGATGATCCGCACCTACGGGCAGGACAAGATCGAGCGCTTCGCCGAGCACTCGCGGGTGCCCGTCATCAACGGCCTGACCAACGAATTCCACCCCTGCCAGATCCTGGCGGACATCTTCACGTACATCGAGCACCGGGGCTCGATCAAGGGCAAAGTGGTCGCCTGGGTGGGCGACGGCAACAACATGGCCAACACCTGGCTGCAGGCGGCGGAGCTCCTGGGCTTCAAGGTCCACCTGAGCACCCCCACGGGCTACGAGGTGGACCAGGCCATTGCCGGCATCCGCAGCAACGAGAGCTACAAGGTCTTCAAGGACCCGATGGACGCCTGCCGCGGTGCCGACCTGGTGACCACCGACGTCTGGACCAGCATGGGGTACGAGGCCGAGAACGAGACCCGGCGCAAGGATTTCGCCGACTGGTGCGTGGACCAGGACATGATGCGCATCGCCAAGCCCGACGCCCTGTTCATGCACTGCCTGCCGGCGCACCGGGGCGAGGAAGTCCAGGCGGAAGTCATCGACGGCCCGCAATCGGTGGTGTGGGACGAAGCCGAAAACCGCATGCACGTGCAGAAGGCGCTCATGGAGTACCTTCTGCTGGGCCGGGTCAGCTGAAGCGGGCCGCCGGGGCCGCCTGCAACCGCCCCAGCTTCACCAGCCGCGCCTCCACCGAGTGCCGGGTGCGGCCGAAGGCGGCGGGCAGCTGGTCCAGGGTCTGCCCGGCATCGAAGGCCGCGGCCAGCCGCGAGTCGTCGTCGGGCGACCAGGGCTTGCCCGCGTTGGGCGGCAGTTCGCGCCGCGGTTTCGCCGGCGCGGCCGACCCCAGCGCCTGGGACACGGTGAACAGGGCCCGGATGACCTGCGGTTCGTTGTAGGGGCTGTCTTCGGGCATCACCTCGCCGCTGACCGGGTGGATGCCCCGGGCCAGGGTGTCGACAATCTCGCGCGCAGTCTGAAGTTCCATGGTATTTTCCTTTCCCTTTCAGTGGGCTGTATCTCCATACAGCTTTTTCAACAACGGCTGCGCTCCGGCGGCCGTTGACATGCAGGCTGAGAAGCCCCCTGCCACTCGGCGGCGCGTGTTGCGCCACTACCGGGTCGACCTTGCCGCAGATGCTTTAGGCTTGAAGTTTGGCGCGGGTGTTGGCATTAACCGACACCACGCTCCTGGCGCGCGGCGCAAACTTCGCCGCATGAAGCGCCTCTGGGACATCTCGCCCCCCGTCGACGCCCGCTCACCCGTGTTCCCCGGTGACACGCCGTACCGCCAGGAATGGGCGGCCACCATCGCACCCGGCTGCCCCGTGAACGTGAGCAGCCTCACCCTGTCTCCGCACGTGGGGGCCCATGCCGATGCGCCGCTGCATTACGACCCGCAGGGGCAGGCGGTCGGCGAACTCCCGCTGGACACCTACCTGGGCCCCTGCAGGGTGATCCACGCGCTGACCCCTGGCGCCCTCGTGCAGTGGGAACACCTCGCCCATGCCCTGCAGGACGTGCCGGCCCGCGTGCTGGTGCGCACCTATGCCCGGATGCCGGTCAACCATTGGGATCCGCAGCTTGCCGCCTTCGCGCCCGAAACCGTCGAGCGGCTGGCCGACCTGGGCGTGCGCCTGATCGGCATCGACACCGCCAGCATCGACCCGGCCGACAGCAAGCAGCTCCCCAGCCACCAGGTGATCCGCCGTCGCGGCCTGCGCGTGCTGGAAAACCTGGTGCTGGACGACGTGCCCGAAGGCGACTACGAACTGATCGCCCTGCCCCTGAAACTCATGACCGCCGACGCCTCGCCGGTGCGGGCGGTCCTTCGATCCTTATGAGCATCACCTTGCAAGACTGCCGCGCCCGCGATGCGGCCGACCCCCTGCGCGAGCTGCGGGACCTGTTCACCTTGCCCGGGGGCCTGGTCTACCTGGACGGCAATTCGCTGGGCCCCTTGCCGCGCGCCACGGCTGCGCGGGTGGCCCGCGCCGTCACCGAGGAATGGGGCCAGGGACTGATCCGCTCCTGGAACAACGCGGGATGGTTCGAGATGCCCCAGCGCGTGGGCGACAAGATCGGCGCCTGGATCGGCGCCCAGCCCGGCGAGGTGGTCGCCACCGACACCACTTCCGTGAACCTGTACAAGGTGCTGAGCGCCGCGCTTTCGATCGCGCGGGAAGACCAGCCGCGGCGGCGCGTGGTGCTCAGCGAGCGCAGCAACTTCCCCACCGACCTGTACATCGCGCAGGCGCTGTGCCAGGAGCGCGGACTGGAACTGCGGCTGGTGCAGGCGCAGGAGCTGGAGGCCGCGCTCACGAGCGAGGTGGCCGCGCTCATGCTCACCCACGTGAACTACCGCACCGGCGCCATGCACGAGATGGCGGCGCTCACGTCGCGGGCCCACCAGGCCGGTGCGCTCGCCCTCTGGGACCTGGCGCACAGCGCCGGCGCCGTGCCGGTGGACCTGCACGCAGCCGACGCGGACTTCGCCGTGGGCTGCGGCTACAAGTACCTCAATGGCGGTCCCGGAGCGCCCGCGTTCGCGTGGGTGCATCCGCGCCATGCCGATCGCTTCTGGCAGCCGCTGGCGGGCTGGTGGGGCCACGCGGCCCCCTTCGAGTTCAAGCCCGAGTACCGTCCTGCCGCCGGCATCGCCCGCTACCTGTGCGGCACGCAGCCGGTCCTGAGCATGACCGCGCTGGACTGTGGGCTCGACACGCTTGCAGCCGCGCAGACGCTGGGCGGCATGCAGGCGATACGAACGAAGTCGCTGGCGCTGACGGATCTTTTCGTCGAGCTGGTCGAGCAACGCTGCGCCGGCCACGGCCTGGCGCTGGTGACCCCGCGCGAGCACGCCCGCCGCGGCTCTCAGGTGTGCCTTGCCCGCGGCGAAGGCAGCTACGCCATCGTGCAGGCGCTGATCGCGCGTGGCGTCATCGGCGACTTCCGCGCGCCCGACATCCTGCGCTTCGGCTTCACGCCGCTGTACCTGGGCTTCGAGGACGTCTGGAACGCGGTGGAGCAGCTGCGCCAGGTGCTGGAGAGCGGCGAATGGCAGCGCCCCGAATTCAACCGGCAGCACGCGGTGACCTGAGATGGAAGCGAAGAACCCCGAAGACATCGTGCGCGAGGAGAACGCGCAGCTGGATTTCAGCCGCTCGATGAGCTATGGCGACTACCTGCAGCTGGACGCGATCCTGGGCGCGCAGAAGCCGCTCTCGCCCGACCACAACGAGATGCTGTTCATCATCCAGCACCAGACCAGCGAACTCTGGATGAAGCTGATGCTGCACGAGCTGCGCGCCGCCATCGCGGCCGTGGGACGCGACCAGCTCGGAAGCGCCTTCAAGATGCTGGCCCGCGTCTCGCGCATCATGGAACAGCTGGTGCACGCCTGGGACGTTCTCGCGACCATGACGCCGCCCGAGTACAGCGCGATCCGCCCCTATCTGGCCAACAGCAGCGGCTTCCAGAGCGCGCAGTACCGCTGCATCGAGTTTGCCCTCGGCAACAAGAACGCCGCGATGCTCAAGCCGCATTCGCACCGGCCCGAGCTGCTGGCCACCGTGCAGGCCGCCTACCAGTCGCCTTCGCTGTACGACGAATCGCTGCGGCTGCTGGCGCGCCGGGGCCTGCCGGTGCCCGCCAGCCACACCGAACGCGACTGGACGCAGCCTTACGTCGAGAGCGACGAAGTGGAACAGGCGTGGCTGGTGGTCTACCGCGATCCGCAGCGCTGGTTCGACCTGTACCAGCTGGGCGAGGAACTCACCGACCTGGAAGACGCCTTCCGCCTCTGGCGCTTCCGCCATGTCACCACGGTGGAGCGCGTGATCGGCTTCAAGCGCGGCACCGGCGGCACCGGCGGCGTGAGCTACCTGCGCAGGATGCTCGACGTGGTGCTGTTCCCCGAGATCTGGAAGCTGCGCACCGACCTCTAGAGGCAGCTGAACAACGCGCTCGACCGCTCCGATGCGCCAGGGCGTGCATGGGCATTCACGTCGCCGGGGGCCGCCTGCAAATGGCCGTCATGGACAGCGGTGTGGGCATCTTTCGCAGGATTGCGGCGGCGCTTCGACTGCCGACAGCGCCGCGCGAGCATTCGGGCGTGGGCGTGTTCGTGGCATCGCGGATGCTCGACCCGCAACCTGGCGCCCGCCGTAGCCGACATGCTGCGCCGGTTTGCGCCGCACGTTGATCTCGGCTAGCCATACAGCCAGGGCAGGTCTAGCAGCCTGCGCCCCCCAAGCCGCATCGCCAGGTTGCGAGCTTGGCGCAGCAACCCGTCGGCGTGAAAGATGCGGCCGTTGCGGATCGAGCGGCGCTGCACCCGGGCGCAGCGCTCCCAGCGGTTGAGGGCGTAGCGGCGCAGCGCCGTTTCCACGCCGATCACGCGGTTGTCCACCGCGGCCAGCGCGCGGCCCAGCTCGAATGCGTCTTCGATCGCCATGCCGGCACCCTGCGCGAGGTAGGGCCGCATGGGATGCGCGGCATCCCCCAGCAGCGCGGCGCGCCCTTGCGCCATCGAGCCGGCGCCCGTCACGGGCGCCCGGTCGTGCAGCACCCACAGGCGCCACTGCGGCACCTCGTGCAGCAGCGCTTCCAGCTCGGTGCACAGCCGCCCTGCGGAAGAGCGCAAGACCTCGGCCGAACCGGGTTGGTCCCAGTCCTGCGGGTCGGGCGCGCCCTGCCCTGCGATCACGCACACCAGGTTGCGCAGCTGCCCGCGCCGCACCGGATAGCTCACCAGGTGCATCCGTGGTCCCAGCCAGGCGGTCACCTCGTTCACGCCCGCTGCATTGGGCAGGAGGGCGCGCAAGGCCACATGGCCCGTACCCCGGGGCGGGCCGTCGGCGAGCAACTGCGTGCGCAAACGGCTCCACACGCCGTCCGCGATGGCCAGCGCATGGCCTTGCAGCTGCCTGCCGTCCGACGTCGTGGCTTGCACGGCGGACGGCAGGGAAGCCACCGAAGCCAGGCGCGTGGCCGGATGCAGCCGCGTGCCGCCTTCCCGTGCTGCCTCCAGCAAGGCCGCGTGCAAGTCCGCCCGGTGGATCGTGAGATACGGCGCGCCGTAGCGCTGCTCGAACGCCGCACCCAGAGCCAGCGTGCCCAGCTCGCGCCCATCCTGCGCGTCACGCACCCGCAGCCGCTGCGGGCAGGCGGCGACCGCCAGCACGGGCTCGAGAACGCCCCAGTCGCCCAGGATCCGTGTGGCGTTCGGTCCCAGCTGGATGCCCGCGCCGGCTTCGGAAAAGACCTCCGCCTGCTCGAAGAGCCGCGTCCGCCAGCCGGCCCGCGCGGCACCCAGCGCTGCCGCCAGCCCGGCGATGCCGCCGCCGGCGATCAGCAGTTCCTGCGTCACGCCGCCAGCAGTTGCCGCAGCACGAACGGAAGGATGCCGCCGTGGCGGTAGTAGTCCACCTCGATGGGCGTGTCGATGCGCAGCGTCACGGTCATCTCCTGGCGCGTCCCGTCGGCCCGTGTGACCACCAGCGTGGCGTCGCTTTGCGGCCGCAGCTGCGGATCGGGAATCACGTCGATCAGCTCCGAGCCGTCCAGGCGCAGCGACTGCCAGGCATCGCTGGCCTTGAACTGCAGCGGCAGCACGCCCATGCCCACCAGGTTGCTGCGGTGGATGCGCTCGAAGCTGCGCGCCACCACCGCCTTGATGCCCAGCAGGTAGGTGCCCTTGGCGGCCCAGTCGCGCGACGAGCCGGTGCCGTATTCCTCGCCCGCGAAGATCACCGTGGGGCGGCCCTCGGCCATGTACTTCATGGCCGCGTCGAAGATGAACATCTTCTCGGCCTGGCCGCTGGCGCCCCGGTACAGGGTGAGCCCGCCCTCCTCGCGCGAGCCGTCCGGCGCCGCGGGAAGCATCAGGTTCTTGATCCGGACGTTGGCGAAGGTGCCGCGCATCATCACGTCGTGGTTGCCGCGGCGCGCGCCGTAGCTGTTGAAGTCGGGCTTCATCACGCCGTTGGCCAGCAGCCACTGCCCGGCCGGCGAACTCTCCTTGATCGAGCCGGCGGGCGAGATGTGGTCCGTGGTGATGGAGTCGCCGAACAGGGCCATGATCCGCGCCTGCTTGACCGAGGCGTCGCCGCTGAGCGCCGGCGGCTGCGGATCGAAATCCGTGAACAGCGGCGGCTCCGCAATGTAGGTGCTGGGCGGCCAGGCGTAGGTCTCGCCCGCCACACCGCGGATGCGGCCCCACAGCTCGCCCGGCTCGGCCTTCACCTTGGCGTAGTTCTCGCGGTAGGCGTTGCCGTCCATCGCGAACTTCATCAGCTTGTGGATCTCCTCGCTGGAGGGCCAGATGTCGCCCAGCCACACGTCCTTGCCGCCGTGCCCCTTGCCCACCGGCTGGGTCATCAGGTCCTTGAGCACGGTGCCGGCCAGCGCATAGGCCACCACCAGGGGCGGGCTGGCCAGGAAGTTGGCCTTGATGTTGGGGTGGATGCGCGCCTCGAAGTTGCGGTTGCCCGAGAGCACCGCGGCGCAGACCAGGTCGCTCTTGGCGATGGCCTCGTTGATCTCGGCCGCGAGGTCGCCCGAGTTGCCGATGCAGGTGGTGCAGCCATAGCCCGCCACCGCGAAGCCCAGCTTCTCCAGGTAGGGCAGCAGCCCTGCCTTCTGCAGGTACTCGGTCACGATGCGCGAACCCGGCGCCAGCGAGGTCTTGATGTGGGGCTGCACCGTCATGCCGGCCTCGACCGCCTTCTTCGCCAGCAGCCCGGCCGCGAGCAGCACGCCGGGGTTGGAGGTATTGGTGCAGCTGGTGATCGCCGCGATCAGGACGTCACCGTTGCCGATGGTCACGTTGGCCGGCGCGGCGGGGGCCGAAGGCGCTTCGTGCTGGGCCGATGCCAGGGTCGGCTTGTTGTATTCCATCTCGGTTTCCGACACCAGCGCGGCAGGCTTGACCGGCGGGTTGGAAGGCACCTTGGGGTCCAGCGCCTCGCCGCCCAGGTGCAGGAGATGGCGGCTTTGCAGCGTCTGGGCCGGCTGGTTGAAGCCGTTCTCGGCCTGCGGCTTGCTGAACAGGGACGCGAACTGCGAGGCCACCTTGCCCAGCTCGATACGGTCCTGCGGCCGCTTGGGGCCCGAGAGGCTGGGCGTCACTTCGCCCAGGTCGAGTTTCACGATTTGCGAGTAATCGACCTCCCCCGCCAGCGGAATGCCGAACAGGCCCTGGGCCCGGAAGTAGGCTTCCAGAGCGTCGATCTCTTCCTTGGTGCGCCCGGTGCCGCGGAAGTACTCGATGGTCTTTTCGTCGACGGGGAAGAAGCCCATGGTGGCGCCGTACTCCGGTGCCATGTTGGCGATCGTGCCGCGGTCCGGCACGGCCAGGGTGCGGGTGCCTTCCCCGAAGAACTCGACGAACTTGCCCACCACCTTGTGCCTGCGCAGGATCTCGGTCACGGTGAGCACGAGGTCGGTGGCGGTGCAGCCTTCGCGCAGGCGACCCGTGAGCTCGAAGCCCACCACGTCGGGCGTGAGCATGTACACGGGCTGCCCCAGCATCGCCGCCTCGGCTTCGATGCCGCCGACGCCCCAGCCCACCACGCCCACGCCGTTGATCATGGTGGTGTGGCTGTCGGTGCCCACCAGCGAGTCGGGATAGCACACGCCCTGCGCGTTGCGGTGCACGCCCCGCGCCAGGTACTCGAGGTTGACCTGGTGGACGATGCCGAAGCCGGGGGGCACAACGCCGAAGGTCTTGAAGGCCTGCATGCCCCATTTCATGAACTCGTAGCGCTCGCGGTTGCGCTGGAATTCCAGCTTCATGTTCAGGTCGAGCGCGTCGGGCGTGCCGTAGTGGTCCACCATCACCGAGTGGTCCACCACCAGGTCCACCGGCACCAGCGGCTCGATCGCGCCCGGATCGCGGCCCAGGCGGGCGGCGGCGCTGCGCATGGCGGCCAGGTCGGCCAGCAGCGGCACCCCGGTGAAGTCCTGCAGCACCACGCGGGCGACGACGAAAGGAATCTCCTGCGTGCGGTCGGCGTTGGGGAACCAGTTGGCGAGCTGCCGCACGTGCGCGGCGGTGACCTTGCGGCCGTCGCAATTGCGCAGCACCGACTCCAGCACGATGCGCATGGAGACCGGCAGGCGACGGACCTTGGGGAATTGCTCGGCGAGCACCGGCAGCGAGTAGAACTTGCCGGTCGCGCGCGAGGCGGTCTTGAAGGTCCTGAGGGTGTGGGCGAATTCGTGGGTCATCGGAGCCTCGTCTTCTTGTTCAAGCGTGAGTCCCCATTGTGCCGCCGGGCTGCGCCGATCGCAGCGCGACCGCAAGCCCCTACCCGCCGGCGGGGAGGTAACGCACCGCGAGCACCCCTTCGATGGCCCGCAGCGCCGCCATGACCCCCTGGCCCACCGGGCTGTCCACGTCCACCAGGGTGTAGGCCATGTCGCCGCGGGACTTGTTGACCATGTTGTGGATGTTCAGGCCCGCCTGCGCCATGGCCGTGGAGATCTGCCCGAGCATGTTGGGCACGTTGGCGTTGGCGATCGCCACCCGGAACCGCGATTCGCGGGACATCGCCACCTGGGGGAAGTTGACGGCGTTGGCGATGTTGCCGTTCTCCAGGTAGTCGCGCAGCTGGTCCGCGACCATGATGGCGCAGTTCTCTTCCGCCTCGCGCGTGGATGCTCCCAGATGAGGCAGCGCCACCACCTTGGGATGGCGCAGGACCTTCCCGGTCGGGAAATCGCAGACATACCAGGCCAGTTGCTGCGCATCCAGGGCGGCCAGCACGGCTGCCTCGCTGACCACGCCCTCCCGGGAAAAGTTGAGCAACACCGCGCCCTGCTTCATCTGGGCGACGTTGCTTTCGTTGACCAGGTGGCGGGTGGCATCGACCAGGGGCACGTGCAAGGTCACGAAATTGGCGTTCTTCAGCACGTCGGCCACGCTGGCGGCCCGGCGTACCTGCGCGGGCAGGCTCCAGGCGGCATCGACCGTGATCTCCGGGTCGTAGCCCAGCACGTTCATGCCCAGCTTGATCGCCGCATCCGCCACCAGGCAGCCGATCTTGCCCAGGCCGATCACGCCCAATGTCTGCCCGGCCAGCTCGAAGCCGGCGAAGCTTTTCTTGCCGTCCTCGACCTGCCGGTCCAGGTCGGCCGCCGCCGGGTCCAGCTGCTCGACGAAGCGCTGGGCCGGGACCAGGTTGCGCGATGCGATCAGCATGCCGGCCAGCACCAGTTCCTTGACGGCGTTGGCGTTGGCGCCCGGCGCATTGAACACCGGCACGCCGCGCGCGCTCATGGCCGGGACCGGGATGTTGTTGGTGCCCGCACCGGCGCGGCCGATCGCCTGGACGCTGCGCGGGATGTCCAGCTTGTGCATGTCGGCCGACCGCACCAGCACCGCATCGGGCTGCGCAAGGTCCTTGCCCGTGACATAGGTGGTGGCGGGCAGCCGCTGCAGCCCGTTCTCCGAGATCTGGTTGAGCACCAGGACCCGGTAAGGAGTTCTAGGCCCCTCCACGCCTGCGGCGGCGCCCCCAGGGGCGTTGACGCCGTGGGACGGCCCGGCGGCGTCAGCCATGCTGCGCCTCGAATTCCTTCATGTACGCCACCAGCGCCTTGACCCCCTCGATGGGCATGGCGTTGTAGATCGAGGCGCGCATGCCGCCGACCGAGCGGTGCCCCTTGAGCTGGATCATCCCCCTGGCCTGCGCGCCCTTGAGGAACGGCTCATCGAGCTGGTCGTCCTTGAGCTTGAACGGCACGTTCATGAGCGACCGGTCTTCCGGTGCCACCGGGTTGCGGTAGAAGCTGCTCGCGTCCAGGTAGTCGTACAGCACCTTGGCCTTGGCCCGGTTGTGCTCCTCCATGGCGGCCAGCCCGCCGTTCTTCCTGACGTGCTGGTACACCAGCCCGGCGATGTAGATCGCATAGGTGGGCGGGGTGTTATACATCGAGTCGTTCTCGGCCTGCAGCTGGTAGTTGAAGGCCGAGGGCGTGATGGGCAGCGCGTGACCGAGCAGGTCGTCGCGCACGATCACGACCGTGACCCCCGAAGGCCCCATGTTCTTCTGGGCGCCGGCGTAGATCAGCCCGTACTTGCTCACGTCGATGGGCCGGGACAGGATGTTCGACGACATGTCGGCCACCAGCGGCACGCTGCCCGTATCCGGCGTCCAGTGGTATTCCACGCCGCCGATGGTCTCGTTCGAACAGATATGCACATAGGCGGCGTTCGGATCGAGCTTCCACTGCGCCTGCTTCGGAATGGCCGTGAAGCCGCTGGCTTCACCCGAGGCGGCGATGTTGACCTTGCCGTAGGTCCTGGCTTCCTTGATCGACTTCTTGGACCAGTCGCCGGTGCTCACGTAGTCGGCGCTGCCTGGGCCTGTCGAAGCCTGTCCTGAGCTCGTCGAAGGGCGGCCGATCAGGTTCATCGGCACGATGGCGTTCTCGCCGATGGCGCCGCCCTGCATGAACAGCACCTTGTAGTTCGAGGGGATGCCCATCAGCTCGCGCAGCGTGGCCTCGGCTTCGGCATGGATGCCGATGAATTCCTTGCCGCGGTGGCTCATCTCCATGACCGACATGCCGCTGCCGCGCCAGTCGAGCATCTCCTCGGCGGCCTGGCGCAGGACGGCTTCGGGCAGGGTGGCGGGTCCGGGGCTGAAGTTGAAGACGCGGGTCATGGCGGGCGTTGCTTTCTGGACAGGAGCTGGAAAGGGAAACCAGCATACAAGAAGAGCGCCCGCCGCCCGCCCCGCCCCGGCTTCAGGCCCAGCCGGGCACGGGCATCCGCCGCAAACCGGTCCACTGCAGTTCGGCCAGCACCGCCACGGTGACAGCTTGCGCCAGCACCCAGGCGATCCCGAGCGTGGAGGGTTGCAGGCCGGCGGCCATCAGCAAGGCGACGCAGCCGACGGCCCACAGCGCGTTGCCGGCAGCGAACAGGCCGACCAGGGTGCGAGGCAGCGGATCGCGCGTTGCGGTCCAGGCCGCGGCAGCGGCGTAGGCCACCATGAAGACGCCCGTGGCGGTGAGCAGCGGCTGCGGCAGGTTCAGCAGCTGCGCCAGGGCGCCGCCGCCGGCCAGCTGCAGGGCACCGGTGGCCAGGCAGGAGGCGGCGTCGGCCCAGAGCACGTAGCGCAGGAATCGAGGGGAAGCGAAGATCGACATGGAGAGAATTCCTTTCAGGTTGGCAGGCCGCCATCGTGTTCGGGGCGGCGCCTGCGGTCGATGACCTCGCAGGTCATGGAAACGGCGCCGCTCTGGCCCTAGGATGTGCCTCCATGGACACTGCAGCAGCCCCGGCGCGCCGCGCCGCCCCCCGCCCTTTTGGTGAGCACCTGCGGCACTGGCGCCAGCACCGCCGCCTGTCGCAGCAGGGGCTGGCCCACGAGGCGGACATCTCCACCCGGCACCTGAGCTTCGTGGAAACCGGCCGCGCCGTGCCCAGCCGCGAGATGGTGCTGCGCCTGGCCGAGCGGCTGGACGTGCCGCTGCGGGAGCGCAACGCGCTGCTGGTGGCCGCGGGCTACGCGCCGATGTACCGCGAACGGCCGCTGGAAGATCCCGCGCTCGCCCCTGCCCGGCAGGCCGTGGAGCTGATCCTGAAAAGCCATGAGCCCCACCCGGCGCTCGCGGTCGACCGCCACTGGAACCTGCTGGCCGCCAACCGCATGCTGCCGCACCTGCTGGCCGGCGCCGATCCTGCCTTGCTGCAGCCCCCGGTGAACGTGCTGCGCCTGAGCCTGCATCCCCAGGGGCTGGGTCCGCGCATCGTGAACCTGGGGCAATGGCGCGAGCACCTGTTCGAGCGGCTGCGCCAGCAGGTGCATGCCACGGGCGATGCGGTGCTGGCTTCGCTGCTGGAAGAACTGCGCGGTTACCCGCTGCCGCCCGGCGCGCATGACACCCGGCTGGAGGGCGAGTTGCTGGGCGTGGCCATGCCCTTCCTGTTCCGGACCGCCGACGGCGGCGTCCTGCGCTTCATCAGCACCACCACGGTGTTCGGCAGCCCGGTGGACGTCACCTTGCAGGAACTGGCGCTGGAGACCTTCTTCCCGGCCGACGATGCCACCGCCGCGGCCTTGCGCCGCCTGCATGCCGGCCTTGCATGACAAAATCAGGCCGCAGCCCGCATCGCGCGGGCGCATCCAGCTATGCTTTTTGTAGCGTCCCGGGCGCCGTGGGCCGCGGCGGCTCGCCCGGGTCGGCGTTCGTGATCTGCCGCTCGAACGCCCGCAAGCGCTTGTAGACCGACATCAGCTCCACCACCGTGCTCCAGCTGAGCACCAGGAACTGGAACGCGCTCTCGACCCGCCCGAAGGCGCGCACGATCTGCTGCATCACGCCCAGCGTGATGACCCCACCCACCACCGTGGGACCGAGCGCGATGTACGGCACCATGACGCCGGCCTGGATGTAGGACCACTTCACCACGTCGAAATACAGGTAGTGGAAGAACAGGCGGAAGTAGTTGGTGCGCACGTCATGGAACAGCTTGCCGGCGACCGGCGGTGCGGCCCGCGCCGCGTCGTCCTCGCCATAGACCAGCTCCTTGCGGTATGCGGCCTCCACCCGCTGGTTCTGGAACTGCAGGCCCGGCAGCTTGATGCCCACCAGCGCCAGCAGCAGCGTGCCGGCCAGGGCCCAGGCGATCGCCACCCAGACCAGCGAATACGGAATGCTGCCGAGGAACGGCAGTTCGGTGATCTTCCCCGACAGCCCGGCCAGGATGGGCAGGAACGCGAACAGCACCATCAGGCTTCGCATGAAGTCGATGCCCAGGCCTTCCATGATGCTGGCAAAACGCATGGTGTCTTCCTGCACCCGCTGGGCCGCGCCTTCGATGTGGCGGACCTTCTCCCAATGCGCCATGTAGTAGTCGTTCATGGCCGTGCGCCAGCGGAAGATGTAGTGCTTGACGAAGAAGTCGAGCACGACCGCAATGGTCACGTACACCATCGCGATGCGCAGGAAGGTCGACAGCTGCTGCCAGTAGTCGCCCATGGTGATGGCGCCGGGCTTGCCCAGCGCCTTCTGCAGCAGGTCGTAGAAGGAGCCGAACCACTCGTTGATCTGCACGTCCAGCTGCACGCGGTACCAGGTCGCCAGAAGGATGAGCGCGGTGCCCAGCAGTGACCACGGCCACCAGCGGCGCGACAGGAAGAAGGACTTGAACATGCGGATCGCTTTGTAGGAGGGGTTGGGCACATGCTAACGCCCCCGTGCGGCCGGGTGTCGGCGCAGGCGTACAGGCCTGGGCGGCCAGAACCGACCCAGCCGCGCCGCAGGCCTGACCAAGATGGCTCCATCGGGCGTTCAAGCCCGCAAGGAGCAAGCATGAGCGACACCCATTCCCATGACCGTCTCTGGGAGCTGATCAAGAACATCCGTTTTGGCATGCTGACGCACCGCCACGCCGGCGGCGGGCTGCACGCGCACCCGCTGACCACCGTCAACAAGGGGCTGGGGCCGAACGCGGTCCTCTACTTCTTCGTCTCCAAGCGCACCGAACTCGGCCAGCGCCTGCAGCAGGACGGCAACGTGAACGTCTCCTATGCGGACCCGCACAAGGACGCGTACGTATCGATCTCCGGCCAGGCCCGCATCAGCGAGAACATGGAAGACAAGCAGCGCCTGTTCAACCCGATGGTCAAGGCCTGGTTCCCGGGCGGCGTGACCGACCCCGACCTCGAACTGGTCGAGGTGAAGATCGAGCATGCCGAGTACTGGGAAGTCAAGGAAAGCAAGACCACCCAGCTGTTCAAGATGGCGGCCGCGGCGGTGAGCGGCGAGCGCCCCACCATGGGCGAGCACCGCGAAGTGGCCATGTAGACGACGAAACGGCCCCAGGGGCCGTTTTCTTGGGCCGCGCTTTCGCGCCGTTACGCCGCCACTGTGTCCGCCGCGTCCTTGAAGTCCTGGATCTGGTCGAAGTTCAGGTACTGGTAGACCGTGCTGCTGGCCGCCGTGAGCACGCCCATGTCGGCCAGGTATTCCTGGCGCGTCGGGATGCGGCCCAGCTTGGAACAGATCGACGCCAGTTCGGCCGAGCCGAGGTAGACGTTGCTGTTCTTGCCCAGGCGGTTGGGGAAGTTGCGGGTCGAGGTGGAGAACACCGTCGCGCCTTCCCTGACCTGCGCCTGGTTGCCCATGCACAGGGAACAGCCTGGCATTTCCATGCGGGCGCCGGCGCTGCCGAGCACGCCGTAGTGGCCTTCTTCGGTCAGCTGCCGGGCGTCCATCTTGGTCGGCGGGGCGACCCAGAGCTTGACCGGGATGTCGCGCTTGCCTTCCAGCAGCTTGGAGGCCGCCCGGAAGTGCCCGATGTTGGTCATGCAGGAGCCGATGAACACTTCGTCGATCTTCGCGCCGGCCACTTCGGACAGCGTCTTGACGTCGTCCGGGTCGTTCGGGCAGGCGACGATGGGCTCGTGGATGTCGGCCAAGTCGATCTCGATCACGGCGGCATAGTCGGCGTCCGCATCGCCCTTGAGCAGCTGCGGATTCTTCAGCCAGGCTTCCTGTGCGGCGATGCGCCGGGCCAGCGTGCGCGCGTCCTGGTAGCCCTGCGAGATCATCCAGCGCATCAGCGTGACGTTGCTGTTGACGTACTCCATCACCGGCTCCTTGTTCAGGTGCACGGTGCAGCCGGCGGCGGAGCGCTCGGCCGAAGCGTCGGACAGCTCGAACGCCTGCTCCACCTTCAGGTCGGGCAAACCCTCGATTTCCAGGATGCGGCCGGAGAAGATGTTCTTCTTGCCCTTCTTCTCCACCGTGAGCAGGCCCTGCTTGATGGCGTAGAGCGGGATAGCGTTGACCAGGTCGCGCAGCGTGACGCCGGGCTGCATCTGGCCCTTGAAGCGCACCAGCACCGACTCGGGCATGTCCAGCGGCATCACGCCCGTAGCGGCGGCGAAGGCCACCAGGCCGGAGCCGGCCGGGAAGCTGATGCCGATCGGGAAGCGCGTATGGCTGTCGCCGCCGGTGCCCACCGTGTCGGGCAGCAGCAGGCGGTTCAGCCAGCTGTGGATCACGCCGTCGCCGGGACGCAGCGAGACGCCGCCGCGCGTGGAGATGAAGTCGGGCAGCTCATGGTGCATCTTCACGTCCACCGGCTTCGGATAGGCCGCCGTGTGGCAGAACGACTGCATCACCAGGTCGGCCGAGAAGCCCAGGCAGGCCAGGTCCTTCAGCTCGTCGCGGGTCATGGGGCCGGTCGTGTCCTGCGAGCCCACCGAGGTCATCTTCGGCTCGCAGTAGGTGCCGGGGCGCACGCCCTGGCCTTCGGGCAGGCCGCAGGCGCGGCCCACCATCTTCTGCGCCAGCGTGAAGCCCTTGCGGGTGTCCACCGGCGGCTGCGGCAGGCGGAAGAGCTGGGAAGACGGCAGGCCCAGCGCTTCGCGCGCCTTGGCCGTGAGGCCGCGGCCCACGATCAGCGGGATGCGGCCGCCGGCGCGCACCTCGTCGAACAGCACGTCGCTCTTGACCGTGAACGTGGAGATCACCTCGCCATTCTTCAGGGCCTTGCCTTCGTAGGGGCGCAGCTCGATGGTGTCGCCCATCTCCATCCTGCTGACGTCCAGTTCGATCGGCAGCGCGCCCGCGTCTTCCATCGTGTTGTAGAAGATCGGCGCGATCTTGGCCCCCAGGCAGACGCCGCCGAAGCGCTTGTTCGGCACGAACGGGATGTCCTCGCCCGTGAACCAGAGGACCGAGTTGGTCGCCGACTTGCGCGATGACCCGGTGCCCACCACGTCGCCGACATACGCCACCAGGTTGCCGCGCGCGCGCAATTCCTCGATGAACCTGACCGGGCCGCGCTTGCCCTCTTCCTCGGGCTGGAACGGCGCGCCTTCGCGCTTGTTCTTGTGCATCGCCAGCGCGTGCAGCGGGATGTCCGGGCGGCTCCATGCGTCCGGCGCGGGCGACAGGTCGTCGGTGTTGGTCTCGCCCGGCACCTTGAACACCGTGACCTTCAGGCTCTGCGGCACTTCGGGGCGGCTGGTGAACCACTCGGCGTCGGCCCAGCTTTGCAGCACCGCCTTGGCGTTGGCGTTGCCCTTGTCGGCCTTTTCCTTGACATCGTGGAACTGGTCGAACATCAGCAGCGTCTTCTTCAGGCCTTCGGCGGCCACGGCGCCGACCTGCGCATCGTCCAGCAGGTCGACCAGCGGCCCGATGTTGTAGCCGCCCAGCATCGTGCCCAGCAGCTCGGTGGCCTTTTCGCGGCTGATGATCATGCACTTCTCGGTGCCGTGGGCGACGGCCGCCAGGTAGCTGGCCTTCACCTTCGCCGCGTCGTCCACGCCGGCCGGCACGCGGTAGGTGATCAGGTTCAGCAGGAAGTCGGCTTCGCCGGTGCTGGGGTTCTTCAGCAGCTCGATGAGCTCGCCGGTTTGCCTGGCTGTCAGCGGCAGCGGCGGGATGCCGAGGGCCGCGCGTTCGGCGACGTGGTCAACATAGGCTTGCAGCATGGGTTCTCCGTTGGGGTCAATCAGGTCAGCGCCGTGTTCAGCGGGCCGCCGGCGGGGTCGCGGTGCCGCCGGTGCTCGTAGGTGCCGGGGCCGGCACCTGGGCTTCGGCGGGCGGGGCGGGTGGTTTGTCCAGGATGCTGGGCAGCGGATTCTTCTTCAGCTCCTCGGCGTAGGTCAGCTGCTGCGGGCTCTGGCACTCGTCGGCCAGCCGCTGGCCCAGCTTCTGGCTCATCAGCATGGACTTGTTGCCCAGCTGCAGCCACATGGCCCCGCGGCGCGGGTCTTCCAGGCGGATGGCGCCGGTGCGGCTCTCCACCGGGTGCATGACGAAGCGGTGGCCCTTGGTCGAGACCACGAAGAAACCGTCGCGGCGGCCTGCGGTCAGCTTGACCGATGCGCCGAGTTCGCACGGGATCTCGCCGATGAAGACCTTCTTGGCGACATCGAGGTCGGCCTCGCTCAGCTTCACGCTGGGGTCGTCGTCGATGGGCGTGACCTCTTCCACCGCCTTCTGGGCGGAGCGGGCGAGCGCGGGTTTTGCGGCCGGCTTGGCCGCCGGCTTTTCCGCCGGCTTGGCGGGTGCCGAAGTCTGCGCCAGCGCCAGCGCGGGAACCGATGCGATGAGCAGGGAAGCGAAAAGGGCTTTCATCAGAATGTCTCCATGGGTCAATGGGGTGCCGGCTGGAACCAGCCGAGCACTTCGTCGGGGAGCTTCCTTCCGGTCCGGTGCGCCCTCTCCAGCACCTGCCAGTAGTAGCGGTAGCTCGCCCTGTCCTCCAGTTTTCCTTCATAACTGATCGGGGCCCAGTCTGCGCGGGCGGCCTCAGCTATTATTTTTGTAGCAATCTCGATCTCGTGCGCCGTGGGCGCGAAGGCTTCCAGGATCGGCCGGATCTGGTCGGGGTGGATGCTCCACATGCGCGTGAAGCCGAACTGGTGCGCCGCCTTGCGCGCGGCATCGGCCAGGGCGCGGGTGTCCCTGAACTCGGTCACGACCGAGTGCGACGGCACCTTGCCATGGGCGTGGCAGGCCGAGGCGATCTCCAGCTTGGCGCGTACCACCAGCGGGTGCGTGAACTGGCCCTGCAGGCTCATGCCGTGCGATGGGATCGCGCCGCCGTGGGCCGAGACGAAGTCCATCAGCCCGAAGCTGAGGGACCGGATGCGCGGATGCGCGGCGATGTCGAACGCGCGGTGCACGGCTGCCGGGGACTCGACCAGGGCATGCAGCGGCAAGTACCCCGCGCCTGCCTTGTCGAGGGCGGCGGCCGCCCGGTCGAGGTCGGCCAGGGACTCGACCTTGGGCAGCATCAGGTGGCACAGCTTGGCGCCGGCCTGGCCCGCGATGAGGGCAACATCCTGCTCGAACGCGGGATGGTCCACGGAGTGCACCCGGACAGCGATGCGGGCACCGGGCGCCGCCGCCCGGGCCAATGCCGCCACCAGCGCCGCGTGCTCCGCCTCGCCGCCGACCGGCGCGCCGTCCTCGCAGTCCAGCGTCACGTCGAACACGCAGGCGCCGAACTCCTCGGTCATCTCGGCCTGCAGCTGCAGGCTCTTGCGCATTCGCGCCTCGACGCCGCTGTAGTGGTCGCACACCGGCAGCAAGCCGGTGTGCGCCTGGGCGCCGAGGAGGATGTCGCGCGGATGTTTCATGAGTCAGATGGCGTCATCCCCGCGCAGGCGGGGATCCAGAGCGCCCTGGATTCCCGCTTGCGCGGGAATGACGAAATGATCAAAGCAGGTGGGCCACGCCGGCCTGTTCGTCGGTCAGTTCCTTGAGCGTCTTGTCGATCCGCTCCTGGCTGAAGGCGTCGATCTCCACGCCCTTGACGATTTCGTACTTGCCGTTGGCCGTGGTGACGGGAAAGCCGAACATCACGTCCTTGGGAATGCCGTAGTCGCCGTTGGAGGGCACCCCCATGGTCACCCACTTGCCGTTGGAGCCCAGTGCCCAGTCGCGCATGTGGTCGATCGCGGCATTGGCGGCCGAGGCCGCGGAAGACAGGCCGCGCGCCTCGATGATGGCGGCGCCGCGCTTGCCCACGGTGGGCAGGAACACGTCGGCGTTCCAGGCCTGGTCGTTGATCAGGTCCTTCACGCTCTTGCCGCCGATGGAGGCGAAGCGGTAGTCGGCGTACATGGTGGGCGAGTGGTTGCCCCACACGCACAGCTTCTCGATCTCGCCGACCTTGCCGCCGGTCTTGGCGGCGACCTGGCTGGCCGCGCGGTTGTGGTCCAGGCGCAGCATGGCCGTGAAGTTCTCGCGCGGCAGGCTGGGCGCGCTCTTCATCGCGATGTAGGCATTGGTGTTGGCCGGATTGCCGACCACCAGCACCTTGACGTCGCGGCTGGCCACCTTGTCCAGGGCCTGGCCCTGGCCGATGAAGATCTTGCCGTTGATGGACAGCAGCTCGGCCCGCTCCATGCCGGCCTTGCGCGGCATCGAACCCACCAGCAGCGCGTAGTCGGTGTCCTTGAAGGCGGTCATGGGATCGCTGTGCGCCTCCATGCCGGCCAGCAGCGGGAACGCGCAGTCCTCCAGCTCCATCATCACGCCCTTGAGCGCCTTCTGCGGGCCTTCGGCGGGCACTTCCAGCAGCTGCAGGATGACCGGCTGGTCCTTGCCCAGCATCTCGCCCGAGGCGATGCGAAACAGCAGGGCGTAACCGATTTGGCCGGCGGCGCCGGTGACGGCGACGCGGACGGGCTTCTTGCTCATGGGGAGTTCTCCGAAGGATGGTTGCAAAACAGCACTGGCGCGGGCCCGGCACGCTGCGCAGCCCCCGCGGAACAGCCGGGGAGTTTACTCGCGAAAACCCTAGCCGGTCAATTTGTCTTATGTCTTATATAAGATATGATTCGCCGGAAATCAAGGACTTTCCGCCATGGCCTCCACGCTGCCCGCACAGGACGACGCCGCTCGCGCCGACGCCGCGCCGCAGGCCACTCCTGCGTTCAGTCCGCTGTACCAGCAGATCAAGGGCCTGATCCTGCAAAGCCTGCAGGCCGGCGAATGGAAGCCGGGCGAGGCCATTCCGAGCGAGATGGACCTGGCGGGCCGCTTTCGCGTCAGCCAGGGCACGGTGCGCAAGGCGATCGACGAACTCGCCTCCGAAAACCTGGTGGTGCGGCGCCAGGGCAAAGGCACCTTCGTGGCGACGCACGCCGAAACGCAGGTGCAGTACCGCTTCCTCAAGCTCGTGCCCGACGGCGGCGACCAGGGCAGCGAGGGGCCGGCCGAGCGTTCGGTGCTGGAATGCCGCCGGCAACGCGCCACTGCGGACGTGGCTCGCGCGCTGTCGTTGCGGTCCGGCGATGCGGTCGTCCAGGTGCGCCGGGTGCTGGGCTTCGGCGGCGTGCCCACCATCCTGGAAGACCTCTGGCTGCCGGGCCATGCGTTCCGCGGCATGACGGCCGAGCAGATGGCGGGCTACCACGGCCCCACCTACGCGATGTTCGAACTCGAATTCGGGGTGCGCATGGTCAGGGCCGAGGAGAAGATCCGTGCCGTAGCCGCCGACGCGCAGCACGCCGCCCTGCTGAAAGTCGCGCAAGGCTCGCCGTTGCTCAGTGTCGAGCGCCTCGCCTACACCTACAACGACGTGCCCATGGAACTCAGGCGCGGCCTGTACCGCACGGACACGCACCACTACCGCAACGAATTGAGTTAGTCGGGAAAGATGAAACCCAGGTGTCAGCTTGTTGCGTTGCAATAGAATTTTGGGTTGCCCGACCTCCTGAAAGCCAAATCCATGACGCTCGCCCGTAAGCGGCCGGAATTCCGCAACATCAACGCCCTGAGGGACCTGCCGACGTACCGGCTGCCGGCCCCGGGCTGGGTGTCCATCCTGCACCGCATCAGTGGCGTGCTGATGTTCGTGCTGCTGCCGTTCATCATCTGGATGTTCGACACCTCCGTGTCTTCCGAGCTTTCCTTCGCACGCTTCAGGGCCGCCTTCAACAGCGGCCTTGGTTTCGTTCCGGGCTGGTTCATCAAGCTGGTGGCGCTGGGCCTCATCTGGGCCTACCTGCACCACTTCATCGCCGGCATGCGCCACCTCTGGATGGACGTGAGCCACACGGCGGTGAGCAAACAGTTCGGCGGCACCTCCGCCAAGTTCACGCTCGTCTCCAGCCTGCTGCTCACGGCCGTGCTCGGCGCCAAGCTGTTCGGGCTGTACTGATCACTGGAAAGAAAGAACCAACCATGGAAGTCCCCAAGAGGCAAGGTCCGGTGAACTACGGATCGAGACGCACCGTCGTCGGTGCCCACTACGGCACGCGCGACTGGCTGGCCCAGCGCGTGACCGCGCTGGTCATGGCGGTATTCACGCTGGTCGTGATCGCGCGGCTGGTGTTCAGCAAGGGGCCGATCGGCTATGACCTGTGGGCGGGGCTGTTCGCCGGCCAGGCCATGAAGATGCTCACCTTCGCCACCATCGTGGGCCTGCTCTACCACGTGTGGGTCGGCATGCGCGACGTGCTGATGGACTACATCAAGCCCGTGGGAACGCGCCTCGTGCTGCAGATCTTGACCATCGTCTACCTGGTGGGCTGCACCGGCTGGGCGATCCAGGTCCTGTGGAGGGTCTGAGCATGTCGTACACGAGCAAGAACGTCACCCGCCGCAAGTTCGACGTGGTCATCGTCGGCGCCGGCGGCTCCGGCATGCGCGCCTCGCTGCAACTGGCCCGCGCCGGCCTGAACGTGGCGGTGCTGACCAAGGTCTTTCCCACCCGCTCGCACACGGTGGCGGCGCAGGGCGGCATCGGGGCCTCGCTGGGCAACATGTCCGAGGACAACTGGCACTACCACTTCTACGACACCGTCAAGGGCTCGGACTGGCTGGGCGACCAGGACGCGATCGAGTTCATGTGCCGGGAGGCTCCCAAGGTTGTCTACGATCTCGAGCACATGGGGATGCCGTTCGACCGCAACCCGGACGGCACGATCTACCAGCGCCCGTTCGGCGGCCACACGGCCAACTACGGCGAGAAGCCGGTCCAGCGCGCCTGCGCCGCGGCCGACCGGACCGGCCACGCCATGCTGCACACGCTGTACCAGCAGAACGTCAAGGCCCGCACCAGCTTCTTCGTGGAGTGGATGGCGATGGACCTGATCCGCGACGCGGAAGGCGACGTGGTCGGCGTCACGGCGCTGGAGATGGAGACCGGCGACTTGCACATCCTGGAAGCCAGGACCACCCTGCTGGCCACCGGCGGCGCCGGCCGGATCTTCGCCGCCTCGACCAATGCCTTCATCAACACCGGCGACGGCCTGGGAATGGCCGCGCGCGCCGGCATTCCGCTGGAAGACATGGAGTTCTGGCAGTTCCACCCCACCGGGGTTGCCGGCGCCGGCGTGCTGCTGACCGAAGGCTGCCGCGGCGAAGGCGCCATCCTGCTCAACAGCAACGGCGAGCGCTTCATGGAGCGCTATGCCCCGACCTTGAAAGACCTGGCCCCGCGCGACTTCGTCTCGCGCTCCATGGACCAGGAGATCAAGGAAGGCCGCGGCTGCGGGCCCAACAAGGACTACGTGCTGCTCAAGCTCGATCACCTGGGCGCCGAGACCATCCACAAGCGCCTGCCCTCGGTGTACGAGATCGGCGTCAACTTCGCCAACGTGGACATCACCAGGGAACCCATTCCCGTGGTGCCCACCATCCACTACCAGATGGGCGGCATTCCGACCAACATCAACGGCCAGGTGGTCACGCAGACGGGCGACAGCCACAACGCGGTCGTCAATGGCCTCTACGCGGTGGGCGAATGCTCCTGCGTCAGCGTGCACGGCGCCAACCGCCTGGGCACCAACTCGCTGCTGGACCTGCTGGTGTTCGGCCGCGCGGCGGGCAACCACATCGTCGAGTTCAACAACCGCAACAAGAACCACAAGGACCTGCCGGCCGATGCTCTGGACCGGACGCTGGAACGCCTGAACCGGCTGGACAACGCCTCTTCCGGCGAGTACGCGCAAGACGTCGCCAACGACATCCGCGCCAGCATGCAAAAGCACGCGGGCGTGTTCCGCACGCAGGCCAGCATGGACGAGGGCGTGGGCAAGATCGCCGCCATCCGCGAGCGGGTCGGCGCCATCGCGCTGAAGGACAAGTCCAAGGTCTTCAACACCGCGCGCATCGAGGCGCTGGAAGTCGAGAACCTGATCGAATGCGCGCAGGCCACCATCGTCTCGGCCGCGGCCCGCAAGGAATGCCGCGGCGCGCATACTGTGAGCGACTACGAGCGCCCGGCCGACGATCCGGTGGCACCGCTGGGCCGCAACGACGCGGAGTGGATGAAGCACTCGCTGTGGCATAGCCAGGGCGCCCGGCTGAGCTACAAGCCGGTCCAGCTCAAGCCGCTGTCGGTGGACTCCGTTCCGCCCAAGGTCCGTACGTTCTAGTACGTACCCGCGCAGCGCCTAAATTAGGGATACCCCATGCAAAAACGCACCTTCCAGATCTACCGCTACGACCCGGACAAGGACGCCAAGCCCTACATGCAAACGGTCGAGATCGAACTCGACGGCAACGAACGCATGCTGCTGGACGCCCTGATGAAGCTCAAGGCACAGGACCCCACCCTCTCCTTCCGGCGTTCCTGCCGCGAAGGGGTGTGCGGCTCCGACGCCATGAACATCAACGGCAAGAATGGCCTGGCATGCCTGACCAACATGCGCGCGCTCAAGGACCCCATCGTCCTCAAGCCCCTGCCCGGCCTGCCCGTCATCCGCGACCTGATCGTGGACATGACCGACTTCTTCAAGCAGTACCACTCGATCAAGCCCTACCTGGTCAACGACGAGATCCCGCCGGACAAGGAACGCCTGCAGTCGCCGGAAGAGCGCGACGAGCTCAACGGCCTGTACGAGTGCATTCTCTGCGCCAGCTGCTCGACCAGCTGCCCCAGCTTCTGGTGGAACCCCGACAAGTTCGTGGGCCCGGCCGGGCTGCTGCAGGCCTACCGCTTCATCGCCGACAGCCGCGACCAGGCCACGGCCGAGCGGCTGGACAACCTGGAAGACCCGTACCGGCTGTTCCGCTGCCACACCATCATGAATTGCACGGACGTGTGCCCCAAGGGACTGAATCCGACCCTGGCCATCGGCAAAATCAAGGAGCTGATGGTGAGGCGGGCAGTCTGACGGATGACCGAAGAGCTGCTGGGCGAGCGGGCCCTTTCCAAGCTCCGGTGGCGCTGCCGCCGCGGACTGCTGGAGAACGACCTGTTCATCGAGAGGTTCTTCAGCCGGCATGAAGCCAGCCTCACCGCGAGGCAGGGTGAAGTGCTGGGCGAGTTGATGGAGCTGGCTGACAACGACCTGCTGGACCTGCTGCTGCGGCGCAAGGAGCCTGACGGCGAACTGGACCGGGGCGACGTGAAGGAAATGCTGGAACTGCTGCGGACCTGACCGATTTTGAAGGAAACCGATATGAAACTCGCCGACAACAAAGCCACCCTGTCGTTCTCCAACGGCAGCCCCAGTGTCGATCTGCCGGTCTATGCGGGCAGCATCGGCCCCCAGGTCATCGACATCCGCAAGCTTTATGCCCAGACCGGCATGTTCACCTACGACCCGGGCTTTCTGTCGACCGCGGCCTGCCAGTCCTCGATCACCTACATCGACGGCGACAAGGGCGAGCTGCTGTACCGCGGCTACCCGATCGAGCAGCTGGCCACCCAGTGCGACTTCCTGGAGACCTGCCACCTGCTGCTGTACGGCGAGCTGCCGGACGCCAAGGGCAAGGAAGACTTCACCCGGCGCGTGACCCTGCACACGATGGTCAACGAGCAGATGCAATTCTTCCTGCGCGGCTTCCGGCGCGACGCGCACCCGATGGCGGTGATGACGGGCCTGGTCGGCGCCCTGTCGGCCTTCTATCACGACAGCACGGACATCAACAACCCGGAGCACCGCGAAATCTCGGCGATCCGGCTGATCGCCAAGATGCCGACGCTGGTCTCCATGGCCTACAAGTACAGCGCGGGGCAGCCCTACATCTATCCGAAGAACTCGCTCTCGTACACCGCGAACTTCATGCGCATGATGTTCGCCACGCCCTGTGAGGAGTACGAGCCCAACGACGTGCTGGTGCGCGCCATGGACCGCATCTTCATCCTGCACGCGGATCACGAGCAGAACGCTTCGACCTCCACGGTGCGCCTGTGCGGCAGCTCCGGCACCAACCCGTTCGCCGCGATTGCCGCCGGCGTGGCCTGCCTCTGGGGCCCGGCCCATGGCGGCGCCAACGAGGCGGCGCTCAATATGCTGGAAGACATCCAGAAGATGGGCGGGGTGGCCAAGATCGGCGAGTTCGTCACCAAGGTCAAGGACAAGAACTCCGGCATCAAGCTGATGGGCTTCGGCCACCGCGTCTACAAGAACTACGACCCGCGTGCCAAGCTGATGCGCGAGACCTGCCACGAGGTGCTCAGCGAGCTGGGCCTGGAGAACGACCCGCTGTTCAAGCTGGCCATGGCCCTGGAAAAAGTCGCCCTCGAAGACGAATACTTCGTCTCCCGCAAGCTCTACCCGAACGTGGACTTCTACTCGGGGATCGTGCAGCGCGCCATCGGCATCCCGGTCGGCCTGTTCACCGCCATCTTCGCGCTGGCCCGCACCGTGGGCTGGATCGCCCAGCTGAACGAAATGATCGGCGACCCCGAGTACAAGATCGGCCGCCCCCGGCAGCTGTTCACCGGCTCCGCCCGGCGCGACGTCAAGCCGCTGGCCCAACGCTGAGCCCGGGTGCCGCCACGAAAGCCCGCTTCGGCGGGCTTTTTCGCGACCAGGGACATCGTCACTCGCGATGGCGCCGCGGCCGCGCTTAGAGGAGAATCGAACGATCCATCGCCAGCCGCGATGCCCTGATGAAGCCTACCGAACGCTCCTTCGCCCGCCGGATCGACCTCACCTCGCTGCAGCTGTTCGTGGCGGTGTGCGAACTCGGATCCATCGGCCGGGCCGCCGAACGGGAATTCATCGCCGCCTCGGCCGTCAGCAAGCGGCTGTCGGACCTGGAAGCCATGCTCGACACACCGCTGCTGTACCGGCACACGCGGGGCGTGAACCTCACGCCCGCCGGCGAAAGCCTGTTGCACCACGCGCGGTCGGTCCTGTTCAGCCTGGAGAAGATGCAGGGCGAGCTGTCCGAGTACGCGGACGGCGTTCGCGGCCATGTCCGGATCCACGCCAACATCTCGGCGATCGTGCAGTTCCTGCCGGAGGACCTGGGGTCCTTTGTGCGGGCCCATCCCCAAGTGAAGATCGACCTAGCGGAGCACCTGTCCACCGAGGTCCTGCGGGCGGTCCAGGAGGGCGCGGCGGACCTGGGAATCTGCAATGCGGCACTCTCGCGCATGGGCCACACACTTCAGTCGCGCGCTTACCGGCGCGACGAACTGGTGCTGATCGTGCCCCGTGGCCATGCGCTGGTACGCCGCAGCCGCATCGCGTTCGAGCAGACGCTGGACTGCGACCATGTGGGTCTGCACTCGAACAGCTCCATCTACCTGGCGATGCGCGAGGCCGCCGCCGCCGGAGGCCGCAACATCCGCCTGCGGATCCAGGTCACCGGCCTGGATGCGATGTGCAGGATGATCCACAACGGGCTCGGGGTGGGCGTGATGCCCCGGCGCGCCTTCGAGCTGATGCACGGCGTGGGCGACCTGGCTTGCGTCGCGCTCACGGACTCCTGGGCCCGGCGCGAGATCAGCCTCGTGGCCCGCGATTTCTCCACCCTGCCGCTCACCGCGCGGTTGCTGGTGGACCACCTGCAAGCCCGGGCCGATACGCCCGAGCCCGCGACCGCCGAATAAAATCAACCTCCTTCCCGAAAGCACCGCCATGGGCCGCACGCTGTACGACAAGATCTGGGACGAACACGTCGTCCACACCGAGGAGGATGGGACGGCCATCCTCTACATCGACCGCCACCTGGTGCACGAAGTCACCAGCCCGCAGGCATTCGAAGGCCTGCGCGAAGCGAACCGCAAGGTGTGGCGCGTCAGCTCCGTGGTGGCGACCGCCGACCACAACACGCCCACCACGGGCTGGGAACTGGGGTACGACGGCATCACCGACGCGGTCAGCAAGGAACAGGTCACCACGCTGGACAAGAACATCGCCGAGTTCGGCTCGGCGGCGTATTTCCCGTTCCTGTCCAGGCGGCAAGGCATCGTGCACGTGATCGGCCCCGAGCAGGGGGCGACCCTGCCCGGCATGACGGTGGTCTGCGGCGATTCGCACACCTCCACGCATGGCGCCTTCGGCGCGCTGGCGCACGGCATCGGCACCAGCGAGGTGGAGCACGTGCTGGCCACGCAGACGCTGCTGGCGAAGAAGGCCCGCAACATGCTGGTCAAGGTCGAAGGGCGCCTGGCGCCCGGCGTCACGGCCAAGGACGTCGTGCTCGCGATCATCGGCCGAATCGGCACCGCCGGCGGTACCGGCTACACCATCGAGTTCGCGGGTTCCGCCATCCGCGGCCTGTCGATGGAAGGCCGCATGACCGTGTGCAACATGGCCATCGAGGCCGGCGCGCGCGCGGGCCTGGTGGCGGTGGACGAGAAGACCATCGAGTACGTCAAGGGCCGACCGCTCGCGCCCAGGGGCGTCGAGTGGGACCAGGCGGCGGCTTACTGGAAGACCTTGCAATCGGACCCTGATGCCGGGTTCGACGCGGTGGTCGAATTGGACGCGGCGAGGATCGTTCCGCAGGTCACCTGGGGCACCTCGCCGGAGATGGTGCTCGGCGTGGACGGGCACGTGCCCGACCCCGACAAGGAGAAGGACGCGAACAAGCGCGGCGCCATCGAACGTGCGCTGACCTACATGGGCCTGGAACCGGGCAAGCCGCTGAATGACATCCACGTGGACAAGGTGTTCATCGGCTCGTGCACCAACAGCCGCATCGAGGACATGCGCGAAGCCGCTGCGATGGTCAGGAAGCTGGGGCAGAAGGTGGCGGGCAACGTGAAGCTGGCGCTGGTGGTGCCCGGCTCGGGCCTGGTCAAGGAGCAGGCCGAGCGCGAAGGCCTGCACGAGATCTTCAAGGCCGCCGGCTTCGAATGGCGCGAGCCCGGCTGCTCCATGTGCCTGGCCATGAACGCCGACCGGCTGGAGCCGGGCGAGCGGTGCGCGTCGACCAGCAACCGCAACTTCGAAGGCCGCCAGGGCGCCGGCGGCCGCACCCACCTGGTGAGCCCCGCGATGGCTGCCGCCGCCGCCGTGCATGGGCACTTCGTTGACGTGCGGCAGTTTGTCTGAACAGCCGGCCGCGAAGGACGCAAAAAGAACGCGAAGATCGCGAAAAAAAACGTCAAGAGAAATTTGTATTCGAGCCTTTCGCGCCCTTCGCGAGATCTTCGCGTCCTTCGCGGCCGGTTCCCGTCTTCTCCAGGAGCAGCAATGCAGAAATTCACAGTACATAAGGGCCTGGTGGCCCCGATGGACCGCGAGAACGTCGACACCGACGCGATCATTCCCAAGCAGTTCCTCAAGTCGATTCGCAAGACCGGCTTCGGCCCCAACCTGTTCGACGAGTGGCGCTACACCGATCCGGGATGGGTGGGCAAGGACCCGGCCACACGCACGCCGAATCCGGATTTCGTGCTGAACCAGCCCCGCTACCAGGGCGCCTCCGTCCTGCTGGCCCGCAAGAACTTCGGCTGCGGCTCGTCGCGAGAGCATGCTCCCTGGGCGCTGGACCAGTACGGCTTTCGCGCGATCATCGCACCCAGTTTTGCCGACATCTTCTTCAACAACTGCTTCAAGAACGGGCTGTTGCCCATCGTGCTGCCCGAGGCGCAGGTCAGCCGGCTGTTCGATGAAGCGGCGGCCTTTCCCGGCTACCAGCTCACCGTGGACCTGGAACGCCAGGTCATCGTCAAGCCGCAGGGCGAAGAGCTGCCGTTCGAGGTGCAGGCCTTCCGCAAGTACTGCCTGCTCAACGGCTTGGACGACATCGGGCTGACCCTGCGCCAGTCCGACAAGATCAAGGCCTTCGAAGCCCAGCGCCTGGCGGCCAAGCCGTGGCTGGCCCAAACCCTGAACGGATAAAAAAGAAATGAAGATCGCAGTGCTTCCTGGTGACGGCATCGGGACCGAAATCGTGGCCGAGGCCGTCAAGGTCCTCAGCGTCCTAGACCTGCAGTTCGAAATGGAGACGGCCCTCGTGGGTGGGGCGGCCTATGAAGCGCATGGTCACCCGCTGCCTGAGGCCACGCTGAAACTTGCCAAGGAGGCCGACGCCGTCCTGTTCGGCGCGGTCGGCGACTGGAAGTACGACAAGCTCGACCGCCCGCTGCGGCCGGAGCAGGCGGTGCTGGGCCTGCGCAAGAACCTGGGCCTGTTCGCGAACTTCCGCCCGGCGCTGTGTTACGACGAGCTGGTGTCCGCTTCCAGCCTCAAGCCCGAGCTGGTGGCCGGGCTGGACATCCTCATCATCCGCGAGCTCACGGGTGACATCTACTTCGGCCAGCCGCGCGGACGGCGCCAGGCCCCCGACGGCCACTTCCCCGGCGCCGAGGAAGCGTTCGACACCATGCGCTACAGCCGCCCGGAGATCGAGCGGATCGCCCACGTGGCGTTCCAGGCCGCCCGCAAGCGCAGCAAGAAGGTCACCAGCGTCGACAAGGCCAATGTGCTGGAAACGTTCCAGCTCTGGAAGGATGTGGTCACGGAAGTGGGCAAGGAGTACCCCGACGTCGCGCTGGACCACATGTACGTGGACAACGCCGCCATGCAGCTGGTGAAGGCGCCCAAGAAGTTCGACGTGGTCGTCACCGGCAACATGTTCGGCGACATCCTCTCCGACGAGGCCGCCATGCTCACGGGGTCGATCGGCATGCTGCCCTCCGCCAGCCTGAACGCCGGCAACCAGGGCCTGTATGAACCCAGCCACGGCAGCGCGCCGGACATCGCGGGCCAAGGCATCGCGAATCCTTTGGCTACAATCCTGTCCGCTGCCATGATGCTCCGCTTTTCCCTGAACCAGCCCCAGGCCGCCGACCGTATCGAGTCGGGGGTCAGGCACGTTCTCGCGTCGGGGCTGCGCACGGCGGACATCTGGTCTGACGGCACCACCAAAGTCGGCACCCGCGAGATGGGCGACGCCGTCGTGGCCGCGATCACCAAGAAGACCATTACCAAGAGCTAGCAAGCTCCGGTTCGTCGCGCCTACCCCGGCTGACGAGCCGGGGAAATGACAAGTTTCAATCGAGTTGAAACGCAGATTCACTTCTCAAAGGCGACGACGATGACTCTCAAGGCACAACAACCCCTGGTCGGCCTGGTCGGCTGGCGCGGCATGGTCGGCTCGGTCCTGATCGACCGGATGCAAGCCGAAGGCGACTTCGGCCTCATCGAGCCCCTGTTCTTCTCCACCTCCAATGCGGGCGGCAAGGCCCCCGCCCAGGCGAAGAACGAGACCATCCTGAAGGACGCCTTCGACATCGAAGCGCTGAAGAAGTGCGACATCGTCATCACCGCGCAAGGCGGCGACTACACGACGGAGGTGTTCCCGAAGCTGCGCGCGGCGGGCTGGACGGGCCACTGGATCGACGCCGCCTCCACGCTGCGGATGAAGGATGACGCGGTGATCGTCCTGGACCCGGTCAACCTGCCGGTGATCAAGAACGCGTTGGCGAAATCCAGCAAGGGTGGCGGCAAGAACTGGATCGGCGGCAACTGCACCGTCAGCTGCATGCTGATGGGGGTGGGCGCGCTGTACAAGGCGGGGCTTGTCGAATGGATGAGCAGCATGACCTACCAGGCGGCTTCGGGCGGCGGCGCCCAGCACATGCGCGAACTGCTCACGCAGTTCGGAACACTGAACGCCGACGTCAAGGCGCTGCTGGACGACCCCAAGTCGGCCATCCTCGAGATCGACCGCAAGGTGCTGGCGCGCCAGCAATCGATGAGCAGCGCTGAGACCGAGAATTTCGGGGTGCCGCTGGGCGGCTCGCTGATCCCCTGGATCGACAAGGACCTCGGCGGCGGCGTCTCGCGCGAGGAGTGGAAGGCAGGTGCCGAGACGAACAAGATCCTCGGCCAGGGGCCCGGCTTCTCGAGCCCCGCGGTGCCGGTGGACGGGTTCTGCGTCCGCGTTGGCGCCATGCGCTGCCACAGCCAAGCCCTGACCTTCAAGCTCAAGAAGGACGTGCCGCTGGCCGACATCGAAGCCATGATCGCGAACGACAACGCCTGGGTGCGTGTCGTGCCCAACACCCGCGAAGCCACGCTGGCGGACCTGACCCCGGTGGCCGTTACCGGAACGCTGGGCATCCCGGTCGGGCGCATCCGCAAGATGGCCATGGGCCCTGAGTATGTGGGCGCGTTCACCATCGGTGACCAGTTGCTGTGGGGCGCTGCCGAACCGCTGCGCCGGATGCTGCGGATCCTGCTGGAGGCCTGAAACAATCGGACAGTCGAACGGCCTGTAGCCCATGGTTACAGCCGTTGTCGCGTCACAACGCCACCCTCATGTGCTCGAGGCGCAAAGAGGTGCTGCAGAAGTTAAAACCTGTCTCAGCTTGTCAGCCTAAGACATTGATGCTATGGTCCTTTTAGCAATTTCTGTCTCGAGGCGAATGTCCGCATGAAGAGAAAAAAACTGCCTGCAGACCGAGCAGTGGGGACCCCAACAACGATGAAAAAGCCGCGGTGGCAGGTCACGGCCCTGGCTGTTGCGGCAACGGTCGTGCTGGGCCTCGCGGCTGCGGATGCACAGGCGCTGGCCCTGGGCCGTGTAACGGTCCAGTCAGCGTTGGGCGAACCGCTTCGTGCCGATGTCGACATCCCCGAGATCAATGCCGAAGAAGCGGCCAGCCTGCGGGCCGTGGTGGCATCGCCCGAGGCTTTCCGCGCGGCCGGCATGGAATACAGCCCGGCCCTGGCCAACGTCCAGATCACCCTGCAGCGCCGCGCCGACGGCCGCTATTTCCTGCGGCTGAGCAGCGATCGCGCCGTCACCGACCCCTTCATCGACCTGATCCTGGAGACCAACTGGTCGGCCGGCCGGGTGGTGCGCGACTACACCATGCTGTTCGACCCGCCCAGCATGCGTCAAAGCGCGCCGCCCGTGACGGCGCAGGTCACGCCGGTGGCGCCCCCGGCGCCGTCTGCGGCCGCCCCTGTCCCTGCACCTGCTGCGCGTCCTGCTCCCGCGCCGCGCACCTCGGCACTTGCGCCGATGGCCAGCGCACCGCCGGCGAGGCCCCCGGCCCCGGCATCCACCCCGGCCCCCTCGGCACCGGTGGCGGCCGCGCCCCGCCCGGCTGCCGGCGCTTCGGAAGGCAACAAGCGCGTGACGGTCCAGAACGGCGACACGGCCACCCGGGTCGCGCTGGCCCACAAGCCCCCCACGATCTCGCTGGACCAGATGCTGGTGGCCTTGCTGCAAGCCAACCCGGATGCATTCATCGGCGGCAACGTCAACCGGCTCAAGGCCGGCGCCGTGCTCGAAGTGCCCGGGTCCGACCAGGCCGGCAGTACACCGGCTGCACAAGCCAGCCAGATGCTGGTGGCGCAAAGCCGCGACTTCAACGAATTCCGTCGCCGCCTGGCCGAGGGCCTGCCCACGGCCCAGGTCGGCACCGCCGACCGGCAGGCCTCGGGCCGTGTGCAAGCGCAGGTTGACGAGAAGAAGCCCGCCGCTGCCGCGCCTGACAAGCTCACCCTGTCCAAGGGCTCGGTGCAAGCGAAGGCGGCCGAAGACAAGATCGCGCGCGACCGCGCGGCCCAGGATGCGTCCACACGCGTTGCCGAGCTGAACAAGAACATTGCCGAGCTCAACAAACTGGGCACCGCGACGGCTCCTGCGGCAGGCTCAGGCCTGGCCGTGCCTTCGCCCGGAGCGGCGAGCGCTGCCCGCGCTGCCGCACCAGCCCCCCAGGGCGCTGCACAGGCTTCTCCCGCCGTGGTGGCTGCAGCACCGGCGGCAACGCCGGCCCCGACCGCAGCACCGACGCCCGCACCGACGCCCGCGCCCACACCCGCACCCACCCCGGCCCCGACGGCCGCGCCTACTGCGGCACCTACACCTACACCGGCTGCGGCTGCGGCGCTAGCGGCTTCTGCCGCTGCACCCGCGGCAACCGCTGCCACCGCTGCAGCACCGGCCCCCGCCGCGCCTGCTGCAACCAAGCCGGTGGTGCCTGCGGCCGTCGAAGAGACCAGCCTGGTCGATGAGCTTCTGGAAAATCCGTTGCTGCCTGCGGCTGCGGGCGGCCTGCTGGCCCTGCTGCTGGGTTTCGGCCTGTACCGCGCCCGGCAGCGCAAGAAATCCGGCCAGGTCGACAGCTCCTTCCTGGAAAGCCGGCTGCAGCCCGATTCGTTCTTCGGTGCCAGCGGAGGCCAGCGCATCGACACGGCGGAAGGCGCGGCGACCGGCTCGTCCATGGTGTATTCGCCCAGCCAGCTCGATGCCGCCGGCGACGTCGATCCGGTGGCCGAAGCGGACGTGTACCTGGCCTATGGCCGCGACCTGCAGGCCGAAGAAATCCTCAAGGAAGCGCTGCGGATCAGTCCCCAGCGCGTGGCCATCCACAGCAAGCTGCTGGAGATCTATTCCAAGCGGCGCGACGCCAAGGGCTTCGAGCTGATCGCGACCGAGGCCTACAGCCTGACCCACGGCGAGGGTCCCGAATGGAGCCACATTTGCGAGCTGGGCCAGGAGCTCGATCCCGCCAATCCGCTGTACCAGCCCGGAGGCCAGCCCGCCGAAGGCGCCGGCTCCGGCCTTCCAGCCGCGGCGGCCGGCGCCATCGGGCTCGGTGCTGCGAGCCACGCCTTGGCGGACGCCCGCCCGGCCGCTGGCGGTGTCGACCTCGACCTCGACCTGGATTTCTCCCTCGGTGACGACGAACCCGCGGGGGCCGCACCCATCGGCGGCCCTGCAGCCTCCGACGGGTCTGAGCGGACCCTGGCTTTCACCGTGCCGCCCTCCGCGGACGCGTCGGCGGACGCGCCGATGGACATGGATTTCGGCAATGCCACGGTCGCGATCGATCCTCCCGCCGGACTGCCCTCGCTCGAGCTGCCGGCGGTCGAAGAGCCGGTGCGCCTGGACACGCCCGAGCCCCTGCTGACCGACAACAGCCTGAACTTCAGCACCGAGCCGATGGACCTCTCGGCAGCGGCGGTGGAAGCACCCGCACCAGCTACGGCCAGCGAAGCCGGCATGATCGAGTTCGACCTGGGCGCCTTGTCGCTCGACCTGGACAAGCCCGCCGTTGCGGCGGCCGAGCAGGACACCGACGACGCGCCCCTGAGCACGGCCGGGGCGCCCCTCACCACCGCGGGCGCCCCCCTGGGCGACGACAGCAGCGACCCGCTCGCAACCAAGCTGGCGCTGGCCGAGGAGTTCAACGCCATCGGCGACCCCGACGGCGCGCGCAGCCTGGCCGAAGAAGTCGTGGCCGAGGCCTCCGGCGAACTCAAGAGCCGGGCGCAGCGTTTCCTCGCGGAAATCAGCTGACCTCCCCGCTTTCCTGAGGGCCACCGATGCGGCTGGCACTGGGCATCAGCTACAGCGGCCAGGGGTACGAAGGCTGGCAGAGCCAGGCCTCGGGCAACACCCTGCAGGACCGCCTCGAAACCGCCCTGTCCTGCTTTGCAGCCCAGCCTGTGGCCACCGTCTGCGCCGGCCGCACGGACGCCGGCGTGCATGGCCTGATGCAGGTGGTGCACTTCGACACCGAGCTGCACCGCGAGGAATTTTCGTGGGTGCGGGGGACCAACCGCTTCCTGCCTGCGGACATCGCCGTTCAGTGGGCAGTGCCGGCCCCGGACGAATTTCACGCCCGGGCCAGCGCCAAGGCGCGGCGTTATGCCTATGTGCTGCTGGAGTCGCCGGTGCGCCCGAGCGTGGAGGCCGGCCGCGTGGGATGGGTGTTCCGGCCGCTTGAGCGCGACGCGATGGAGCAGGCCGTGCAGGCGCTGCTGGGCGAGCACGACTTCACCTCGTTCCGCGCCTCCGGCTGCCAGGCCCGCAGCCCGGTCAAGACGATGAACCGGATCGCGATCACCCGGCGCGGCGCCTATTGGCGCTTCGAGTTCGAGGCCAACGCGTTCCTGCACCACATGATCCGCAACATCATGGGCTGCCTGCTCGTCATCGGGCAGGGGCACCAGCGGCCGGACTGGATGGCGCAGGTGCTGGCCGCACGGGACCGCAAGGCCGCCGCCCCGACCTTTTCGCCCGACGGGCTCTACTTCCTGGGCCCGGTCTACGATGCCCACTGGGGCCTGCCGGACACCCCCGCTGCGTATGATTGGCTGCCATGAGCGCCGCCCCCGCCCTTCGCACCCGCATCAAGATCTGCGGGCTGACGCGAGAACAGGACGTGGATGCGGCGGCCGCCGCCGGCGCCGATGCGGTGGGCTTCGTGCTCTATGGGAAGAGCCCGCGCTGCGTGAGCCCGGCGCGGGCCGCCGAGCTGGCCCGCAGGCTGCCGCCGTACGTCACGCCGGTGCTGTTGTTCGTGAACGAGTCTGCTACCAATGTGATAGCGGCCTGCGCCCAAGTGGCGGGGGCTACAGCCCAGTTTCATGGTGACGAGACGGCGCAGCAGTGCCTGCAGGCGACATCGGGCGGCGCTCGGCCGTATCTGCGCGCGGCGCGCATTCCGCTGGACGAGTCCCACCCCTTCGACTTGGTAAGATTCGCTGCTGAACACGAAAGGGCCCAGGCCATCCTCCTCGACGCGCATGTCGAGGGCTACGGCGGCGGCGGCAAGGCATTCAATTGGTCACGTCTTCCACCAAGCGTCAACGCTCACCTCGTCTTGTCTGGTGGGTTGACGCCTGCAAACGTGACCGATGGCATCGTGCAGGTACGGCCGCGCTGTAAATCGCTGGCCGTCGATGTGAGCTCCGGGGTCGAGGTTTCCGCTACCGCAGGGGCAACCCTGAAAGGAATCAAGGACCCGGAAAAAATCCATCGGTTCGTCGAGGCCGTCCGTGCCGCCGACGCGCTACTTGCAAGGTCCCCCCATGCCCTCCTATCGACAACCTGACATCACAGGCCACTTCGGAAAATACGGTGGCAGCTTCGTCAGCGAGACGCTGACCCATGCCATCCAGGAACTTCGCGGCGCCTACGCGAAGTACCAGCACGACGCGCAGTTCCTCGCCGAATTCCGCTACGAGCTGGCCCATTTCGTCGGCCGCCCGTCACCCATCTACCACGCCGAGCGGATGAGCCGCGAACAGGGCGGCGCGCAGATCTACCTCAAGCGCGAAGACCTCAACCACACGGGCGCGCACAAGATCAACAACGTGATCGGCCAGGCCATGCTGGCGCGGCGCATGGGCAAGCCGCGGGTGATCGCGGAAACCGGCGCGGGCCAGCACGGCGTGGCCACGGCCACCATCTGTGCCCGCTACGGCCTGGAGTGCGTGGTCTACATGGGCAGCGAGGACGTCAAGCGCCAAAGCCCCAACGTCTACCGCATGAACCTGCTGGGCGCCACGGTGGTCCCGGTGGAATCGGGCAGCAAGACGCTCAAGGACGCGCTGAACGAGGCCATGCGCGACTGGGTCACGCATGTGGAGAACACCTTCTACATCATCGGCACGGTCGCCGGCCCGCATCCTTACCCGATGATGGTGCGCGACTTCCAAAGCGTGATCGGCAACGAATGCCTCGAGCAGATGCCGAAGTTGGCCGGCGGCCAGCCTGACGTGGTGATCGCCTGCGTGGGCGGCGGCAGCAATGCCATGGGCATCTTCCATCCCTACATTCCGCACGAGCAGACGCGCCTGATCGGCGTGGAAGCCGCAGGCCAGGGGCTGGACAGCGGCAAGCACTCGGCCTCCCTGCAGCGTGGCAGCCCGGGCGTGCTGCACGGCAACCGCACCTACATCCTGCAGGACGAGAACGGGCAGATCACCGAGACCCACAGCGTCAGCGCCGGCCTCGACTACCCGGGCGTCGGGCCCGAGCACGCCTGGCTCAAGGACATCGGCCGCGCCGAGTACGTCGGCATCACCGATGACGAAGCGCTGGCCGCGTTCCACTACCTGTGCCGCACGGAAGGCATCATTCCGGCGCTGGAGTCCAGCCATGCGGTCGCCTACGCGATGAAGCTGGCCCGCACGATGAAGCCTGAGCACAGGATCCTGGTCAACCTCTCGGGCCGCGGCGACAAGGACATCGGCACCGTGGCCGATCTGTCCGGCGTCGAGTTCTACGACCGCCCGTCGATGCGCGGCCTCACGCTCAAGGGAGGCAAGGCATGAGCCGGATTGCCGCGACCTTCGCCCGGCTGAAGGCCGGCCAGCGCAAGGCCCTCATTCCCTACGTCACCGCCGGCTTTCCCTATGCCGACGTCACGCCCGAGCTGATGCACGGCATGGTGCAGGCCGGCGCCGACGTGATCGAGCTGGGCGTGCCCTTCTCCGATCCCATGGCGGACGGGCCGGTGATCCAGAAGGCGGGCGAGCAGGCACTCGCGCTGGGGATCGGCATGACCCAGGTGCTGGCCATGGTGCGCCGTTTCCGCGACCGGGACGAGACGACACCCGTGGTGCTGATGGGGTACGCGAACCCGGTCGAGCGCTACGACCTGCAGCACGGCGACGCAAGCTTCATCCGTGACGCCGCCACCGCGGGCGTCGACGGCATCCTGGTGGTCGACTACCCGCCCGAGGAATGCGAGTCCTTTGCGGCGCAGCTCAAGGCCGCGGGGCTCGACCTGATTTTCCTGCTCGCCCCGACCTCCACTCCCCAGCGCATGCAGCAAGTCGCGCGGATCGCCAGCGGCTATGTCTACTACGTCTCGCTCAAGGGCGTAACCGGGGCGGGCCACCTGGACACCGGCGCGGTCGAGCAGATGCTGCCGCGCATCCGCGAGCACGTGAAGATCCCGGTGGGCGTGGGTTTCGGCATCCGCGATGCGGCCACGGCGCGGGCGATCGCACGGGTGGCTGACGCCGTCGTGATCGGGACCCGGATCATCCAGCTGGCGCAGGGCCAGCCGCGCGACAAGGTCGTCGCCGAAGTGGCGGCCTTCCTGCGGGAAATCCGCCAGGCGCTGGACGCATAATCGCCTCTTCCACCAGGAGCACCCACGCATGAGCTGGTTAGAAAAACTGCTGCCGCCCAAGATCCAGCAGACCGACCCGAACGAGCGCCGCAGCGTGCCCGAGGGGCTGTGGGTCAAGTGCCCCAGCTGCGAAAGCGTGCTGTACAAGACCGACCTGGAGCACAACCAGAACGTCTGCCCCACCTGCAGCCATCACCACCGGATCGGCGCCCGGGCCCGGCTCAACGCCTTTCTCGATGCCGAAGGCCGCTACGAGATCGGCCAGGAAGTGCTCCCCGTGGATGCCCTGAAGTTCAAGGACAGCCGCCGCTATCCGGAACGCCTGAAGGAAGCCCTGGAGAACACGGGCGAGACCGACGCGCTGGTGGTGTTCGGCGGTGCCGTGCACAGCATCAGCCTGGTGGCGGCCGCCTTCGAGTTCGACTTCATGGGCGGCAGCATGGGCAGCGTGGTGGGCGAGCGGTTCGTGCGCGGCGTGGAAACGGCGATCGAGCAGAAGGTGCCCTTCATGTGCTTCACCGCCACCGGCGGCGCGCGCATGCAGGAAGGACTGCTGTCCCTGATGCAGATGGCCAAGACCAACGCCGCCCTCACGCGGCTGGCCAAGAAGGGCCTGCCCTACGTGAGCGTGCTCACCGACCCGACCATGGGCGGCGTCAGCGCCGGCTTCGCCTTCGTCGGCGATGTGGTGATTGCCGAGCCCAAGGCCCTGATCGGCTTCGCCGGCCCCCGTGTGATCGAGTCCACGGTGCGCGTGACCTTGCCCGAGGGCTTCCAGCGCGCCGAATTCCTGCAGCAAAAGGGGGCCGTGGATCTCATCTGCGACCGCCGTGAGCTGCGCAAGACGGTGGCGCACACGCTGGCCATGCTGCTGCGGCAACCGGCCGACGCGGTCAGCTGAACCGCTGCTTCAGCGCAGCGCGCTGCCCTGCAGGCCGGCCAGCAGGATCGAAGCCACCTGCAGCAGCACCAGCAGTGCCAGCGGCGACAGGTCGATGCCGCCCACCAGCGGAATCACGCGCCGGAAAGGCCGCAGCAGCGGCGCGCACAGCCGGTCGATCACGTCCGTGATCGGCGAATCGGCGCGCACCCAGGACAGGATGGCGTAGACGATCACCAGCGCCGTCAGCGCCGAGATCACCAGCCGCAGCAAACCGAACAAGGCGAAAAGCGGGACCAGCTCCACGCCGGCGCCGCGGCCTGCGAGTAACCACAGTAGGGCGTACTGCGCCAGCTGGATCAGGTAAGCCGCCACCAGGCTGGCCGTGTCCCAGCGCCCCACCGGGGGCAGCACCTTGCGCAGCGGCAGCACCAGCCAGTCGGTCAGCGCGAAAACAAAGCGACCGACCGGGTTGCCGAAGGGCACGCGCTGGTGCTGCATGAACAGGCGCAGCAGGCAGGCGCCGCCCAGCAGGCCGGCGGCCACGTCGAGCAAAAACGAGATGATTTGGAAGAACATGGCCCCGCCGTGAACAAGCTCGTGGGATGATAGCGGCGAAGAAACGGAATTCACGTGACCTCGGCCCTCACCCTGCAGTCGCTGCCGCTGTTCCCGCTGGGCACGGTCCTGTTTCCGGGCGGCATCCTGCCGCTGCGCATCTTCGAAGTCCGCTACCTCGACATGATCGGGCGCTGCCACAAGGCCGGCGCCCCTTTCGGAATCGTGTCCCTCACGCAGGGCAGCGAAGTGCGGCAGCCCGGCGGACAGGAGGCGTTCTCCACCGTCGGCACCCTGGCCACGATCAGCGCTTTCGAAAGCCCGCGCCCCGGCCTGATGATGGTGCGCGCGCGCGGCGCCCAGCGCTTTCGCATCACGGCCAGTGACCAGCTCAAGCACGGCCTGTGGGTGGCGGATGTGCAGCGCCTGGATGCGGACAAGGCGGTGGCGATCCCCGACGACCTCCAGGGCACCTCGGAAGCGCTGGCCAAGGTGATCGAGTCGCTGCAGCAAAAATCCGCTTCGGCGCGCGAAATGCCGATCCAGGAACCCTGGCAGCTGCAGGACTGCGGCTGGGTGGCCAACCGCTGGTGCGAACTCCTGCCCCTGCCGGTGGCGCTGAAGCAGCGCCTGATGGAGCTGGACAACCCCCTGGTGCGCCTGGAGCTGGTGAGCGACGTGCTGGCGCGCACCGGCATCGCCAGCTGAACCCTCAGCGCGGCTGGTACTCGGGCACCTGCGCGCGCAGCCACTCGCGCACCGCGGTGTCCGAAGGAGCCGGTCCCGCCTCGGACACCCAGCGCATCACGGCTTCCAGGTCGGGCATCACGTCGGCGCCGCGGGCGACCCGGAGCTTGGGATGCGGCGTCGGCACCGTGGTCTCGTCATTCGCCAGCAACTCCTCGTAAAGCTTCTCGCCGGGCCGCAGGCCGGTGTAGGTGATCGGGATCTCCTGCTCGGTCTTGCCCGACAGGCGGATCAGCATGCGCGCGAGTTCCACGATCTTCACCGGCTCACCCATGTCCAGCACGAAGATCTGCCCCGAGCGGCCCATCAGCCCCGCCTGCAGCACCAGCTGGGCAGCTTCGGGAATGGTCATGAAATAGCGCACGATCTCCGGGTGCGTCACCGTCACGGGCCCCCCGCGGGCAATCTGCGCGCTGAACAGCGGCACCACCGAGCCGCTGGAGCCCAGCACGTTGCCGAAGCGGACCGACACGAACTGCGTCGCCGCGTATTGCGCCGCCACCCCTTGCACCGTCAACTCCGCCAGCCGCTTGCTGGCCCCCATCACGTTGGTGGGATTGACCGCCTTGTCCGTCGAGATCATCACGAAGCGCCGGGCGCCGCATTCACCCGCGACCCGGGCCGCATGCACGGTGCCCAGCACGTTGGTGCGCAGCGCCTCGATCTCGTTGAGCTGCTCCATCAGCGGCACATGCTTGTAGGCCGCGGCATGGAACACCACGGCGGGCGGGTGCCGCTGCGCGATGGCCCGCAGCCGATCGGCTTCCCGCACGTTCGCCGTGTAGTAGATGCCGCGCATCTGGGGATGGCTTTCCCGCAGCTCCTGCTCGAGCTGGTAGATCGCGTACTCCGAGACGTCGACGCACACCAGCCGCGCAGCCCCGAACCGCGCGATCTGCCGGCACAGTTCCGAGCCGATCGAACCCCCCGCGCCGGTGACCAGGACGGTCTGGCCCGAGAGCAGCTCGGCCAGGCCTTCCACATCCGGCTGCACCGGGCTGCGGCCCAGGAGGTCTTCCAGCTCGATTCTGCGCGGCCCCGTGCTCTCGGTCTTGAGCCATTCGTCCGGGCGGGGCATGGTGAGCAGGGTGACGCCGGCGTCGGCCGCGGCCAGCAAGGCTTGACGCCGCTCGTGCGAGCCCGGCGGGCTGGCGACCAGCGCCGTTTGCACGCCGGCCGACGAACAGATCTGCGTCATCGCGGCGGGCAGGCCCAGCACACGCACGTCCTGCATCGAGCGGCCCACCTCCGCCGCAACGGGCGAAACGATGCCCACCGGCAGCCACTGGCGCGAGCCCTTGAGCGCCCGCAAGGCATCCGCGGCGTCCTGCAGCGAGCCCACGATCAGCAGCCGGCGGCCCTCACCGCCCGGAAGGCGGCGTTCGGCCAGCGTGCGCCATGCCGCACGCGCGGCGCCCAGCAGCACCAGGGCGATCAGGGGTTGCAGCAGCAGCACCGAGCGGGGAAAGGATGGCAGCCGCAGCATGAGCACGATGGCAGCGGTGAGCAGGCTGCCCAGCGCGATGCCCGCCACCAGCTGCCGCAGCTCGGGCAACCCGATGTAGCTCCACACCTGGCGGTACACGCGGGCGGCGGTGAGCCCCACACCGTAGCCCAGCAGCGGCCACAGGGTGGCGGCCAGCGCCAGCATCACGAACTCGCCGGGGATCTCGAGGTTGAAGCGCAGCCAGAAAGCGGCCCACCACGCCACCAGGACCAGGGCCAGGTCCACCGCCAGATGCGCCCAGGGGCTCCTAGGGATTCGCATCGGGCGGTGCCAGCTGCTCCAGCGCGCGGCGAAGGTGCCCCACCACGTGCTGCAGCTGGTCGTCGGTGAGGTTGGAACCCGAAGGCAGGCAGATCCCCGCCTCGAACAGCGACGCCGAGACGTCCAGCCCAGGCGCGTGCTCGAAATACGGCGCGCCCCGGAACAGCGGCTGCAGGTGCATGGGTTTCCAGACCGGGCGTGCCTCGATCGAGTGGCGCGCCAGGGAGCGCAGCACCGCGTCGCGGGACGCGGCAGGTTGATGTCCGCTCAGCTTGAAGCAGCTGAGCCACCGGGTGGAACGCATGCCCGCGGGCTCGGGCATCCACTCGAGGCCGGGGATGCCCTCGAGCGCGCTGCGGTACACGTCGAACACGCGGCGCCGCTGCTCCACCCGCTGCTCCAGCACACGCAGCTGGCCGCGCCCTATGCCGGCCAGCACGTTGCTCATGCGGTAGTTAAAACCGATCTCCTGGTGCTCGTAGTGCGGCGCGGGTTCGCGCGCCTGCGTGGCGAGCTTGCGTGCCCTTTCCATCAGCCCCGCATCCTGCGAGACCAGCATTCCGCCGCCCGAAGTGGTGATGATCTTGTTGCCGTTGAACGAGTAGATGCCGATACGGCCGAAGCTTCCGCTGGCGCGGCCCCGGTACGTCGCGCCCAGCGATTCCGCGGCGTCTTCCAGCACGGGCACCCCGTAGCGCTCGCACAGCGGAAGCAGGGCCTCCATGTCGGCGCTCTGCCCGTACAGGTTCACCAGGATCACGCAGCGCGGCAGCCGGTGCTCGCGCCGGGCCCATTCGAAGGCCCGCTCCAGCGCCGCCGCGGACATGTTCCAGCTGCCCGGCTCGGAGTCGATGAACACCGGCCTGGCACCGCAGTAGAGGATGGGGTTGCAGCTGCCGACGAAAGTCAGCGAGGAGCAGAACACCGTGTCACCGGGCTGCACGCCCAGCAGCAGCAGCCCCAGGTGGATCGCCGCCGTGCCCGAACTCACTGCCGCCGCATGTCCCATGCCGACGTGCGCGGCCAGTTCGCGCTCGAAGCCGTCCACATGGGGCCCGAGCGGCGCGATCCAGTTGCTGCGAAACGCTTCCTCGACGAAGCCGGTCTCCTCCACGCCCAGGTGGGGCGAGGACAGCCAGATCCGGCTGGAGAGCTCCCGCCGCAAGATGATGTCGACAGGACGCCCCTGGGCATCGACCACCGGCAGGTGGTCGATCTGGTGGCGGTCCAGCAGGGCCAGGCCGGCGGCCGGCCCCGCCTCCTGCCCGAGCGTGACAGGCGCCACGTGCGGCAGCATCGCCAGGGCGGTCGAATCCGGCAGGCGCTGCAGCGCGGCGCGGCGCAGGTCGCCGTCGGTCAGCGTCCGAAGCAGGCGGCCGTCAGGCTGCAGCACCATCAATACCCCCCGCGCGGTCCGGTCCAGGGCCTCGCGGGCCTGCAGCAGGCTCAGGCCGGACGGCACGCACAGCGCGCAGAAGTCGGCGGAGGTCATGACATCCTGCGTGCCGGAACACCGGCGTAACGGCCAGGCTGGTCCACCGGCCGATGGACCACGGCGCCGGCTCCGAGCACGGCACCGCCGCACACGGCCAGTCCAGGAAGGACACTCGCACCCGCCCCGACCAGGACCTGCTGCCCCAGCCGCACGCCACCCCCCACGGCGCAGCGCGGCGCCAGGTGGCAGAAATCACCGATCACCACGTCATGGTCGGCGACGGCACCGTGGTTCACGATCACACCCGTTCCCAGCGTCGCCCCGGGGGCGACCACCGCCTGGGCTGCGATGAAGCAGCCTGCGCCGACGCGCGCGTGGGCCGAGACGCTCGCGCCCGGGTGGATGACGGTGGCCAGCCGCGCCAGGCCGGCGGCATGCGCTTCCGCCTGGCGCGCCTGCGCGTTGCCGATGGCGACATGCACGGCGTCCGCGTGGAAGAAGGCTTGAGCCAGGGGCACCAGGGTCACGCCCGGCAGGAGCTCGCCCGCGGAGCATCGTGCCGGGTCGCGATCGCTGGCGATGACGCTCGTCCAGGCTGCCTGGCGCAGCGCGGCGTCGGCCACCACGCGGCCATGGCCCCCGGCGCCGAGGATCAGGAGTGTCGCCATCAGTAGGTGTTGATCTTCTCGAGGACGGCGGGTTGCAGCGGCAGGCGCTGCAACAGGTCCGCGATGCGCTGGCCGGCCCGCCCGTCCCCGTAGCGATTGTCACACGCAGCATGGCCGCGCCGCAGTGCCATCCGCAGCGCCGCCTCGATCGCCCCCGCCGCCGGCAGGGCGTCCACCACGTTGGCAGACCGCTCCCGCAAGCGCTGGCGGTCGCCCACGTTGACGGCCGGCGTGCCGAAGGTCGCTGCTTCGATGATCCCGGCAGACGAATTGCCGGCCAGGAACTCGGCGTGGCGCATCGCGGCGACGAACAGCGGGCGCGGCAGATGGGCCTTCCTGCACCACCCTGCAGGCAAGGGCTCCTCGTCCAGGGCTTGCAGCACACCGCGCGCGCCCGCATCCGAATTGGGTTCCAGCCAGACCACCGGCAGCCCCACGGATGCCAGCGCCTGCCGCAAGGCGCGCGCCTGGGCCTGGGCCTCGGCCGCCTGCTGCACCACCGGGTGGAAGGCCACGAGCGCAAAGCGCGCGTCCTCGGGCAAACCCAGCGCATTCAGGCACTCGGCTCGCGCCATGCTGCCCATCTCCTGCAGCCCGTCCAGTCCGGGCGCGCCCGTCACGTGGATGCGCGACGGGTCCTCGCCCATCGCCAGCAGCCGCTGCGCCGACGACTGCGTGGCGACGAGGTGGTAGGTGCTGAGCTTGCTGATGGCGTGGCGCACCGGCTCGTCCACGCTGCCCGATCGCTCGCCGCCGTGGATGTGGACGGCAGGGATGCCGAGGTGCAACGCGGCGATGGCGCCTGCCAGCATCTCGCCCCTGTCGCCCAGCAGCAGCAGCAGGTGCGGCTTTTCGCGGGCCAGCGCGGAGGTGACGCCTTCCAGGCAAGCGGCGATGCCGCGTGCCATGCTTTCGCCGGTGCGGGTCTGCACGTCCAGCGGCACCTGCGCGCACACCCGCAAGCCGCTGTCGCGGATCTCATCGACCGTGTGCCCATGCGCCTGGCTCAGGTGCGTGCCGGTCACCAGCACTTGCACGGCCAGCCCGGGGGCGGCGGCGATGCGCTGCAAGGTGCTGCGCATCAGGCCGAAGTCGGCCCGGGTCCCGCTCAGGTAGACGACGCTGCGTTTCATCCGTCCCCCGGCGGCTCCAGGTGGTCCCAGAGCAGCACCGTGCCGGCGGCGACGGCGCTGCGCAGGCGGCGTCCCGGCAGGCCGGACAGTTCCCTGGGCGCGATGCCCGCGGCCGGCCGCCGGCAGCCCAGCATCGAGGCGCTGAGCACCGTCCCGGCGGCAAGGTCCTGCAGCGCCACCACGCTGCGCCGGGCCACCCGGGCCACTTGCAATTCCTGTGCGCTCGGGCGCTTCACGCCGTCCCCACGCATCGCCTCGACGCGGCGGATACCCGCCACCATCCGCGCGAACTCGGCCGGCTCGAGCGAGGCCCGGTGATCGGGGCCCGGAAGGTCGTTGCGCAAGGTCAGGTGCTTCTCGATCACCGAAGCCCCCAGGGCCGCGGCAGCCAACGCCGCCTCGATGCCCAGGCTGTGGTCCGAATAGCCCACCGGGAGTCCAAGCTCAGCACCCATGGCCACCATGGCCCGGAGGTTGAGCGTGTCGTCTTCCGCCGGGTAGGCGGATGTGCAGTGCAGCACCGTGACGCCGTCCGTGCCGCCTCGTGCGGCCCGAATCCATTGCAGCGCCTCGCCGACCTCGTCCAGGGTGGCCATGCCGGTGGACAGCAGCAGCGGAAGGCGGCAGGCCGCGGCAGCCTCCACCAGGGCGCGGTGCGTGAGTTCCCCGGAGGACAGCTTCAGCCGCGCCACCCCGAGGCGCTGCAGCATGCCGACCGCCGCCACGGAGAACGGCGTGGAGAAGAACTCGATGCCCACTTGCCGGCAGTGCTCGCGCAGCGTGCGGTGGTCTTCCTCCGAGAGTTCCAGCGCCTGGAGCATCGCAAACTGGTCCTGGTGGCCGGTTTCGCGCGCCTGGTAGGCGGCGGTGGGCGCCCCGGGCACCACCAGGTCCTCGGCGCGGAAGGTCTGGAACTTGACCGCGTCGGCGCCGGCCGCCTTGGCGGCGTCGCACAGCTCCAGCGCCAGGCGCAGGTCGCCATTGTGGTTGACGCCTGCTTCGGCGATCACGAACACGGCTTCAGCCATGGGCCTGCCACTCCCCCGCGTGGCGCCGCCCCAGCCACTCGGCGTACTCGAAATCCTCCAGGTCGTCGATGTCGACCGACTTCCAGCGCGGCATCAAGAACGGCTTCACGCCCACGGACCACAGCCCGCCGTCCGCCGCCCGGGCCAGGGCGGCGCGTTGCCAGACGTAGATCGAGCCATTGAGCGCATAGACCGCCGGCATGTCCTGCCTGCGCGCGCCGCCGAAGCCCTTGCACAGCTGGAGCCGGCCGTCCACCCCTGCTTCCACCAGGTTGAAGTAGGGGTTGCCGGCCGCGGGGCAGACGCTGACGACCAGGTCCTCTTGCGGTGCCACCGCGAGTGCGGCCTCGATGTCGCGGCCGTCCCGCAGCGGCGAGGTGGGCTGCAGGTCCACCACGCGCTTCACAGCGACCCCAGAGCGCTCCAGCTCGCGCACCAGGTGCTCGATCACGGGCAGCTTCGGCGCTTCGTCGCTGGCCAGGGCTGCCGGCCTGGGAAATGGGACGAGCGCACCGGCCTCGCGGGCCGCCTGCGCGATGGCATCGTCGTCGGTCGACACGTACACGCCCGCGATGCCGCGGCAGGCCCGCGCCTGGGCAACGGTGTGCGCAATCAGCGGCTGGCCCAGAAAGGGCCGCAGGTTCTTGCCGGGCAGGCCCTTGCTGCCGCCGCGGGCGCAGATGGTGGCGATGGTCCCGGTGCTCACAGCTTCAGGAACCGTCGCAGCATCGCCAGCCCCGCCGGCCCGCTGCGCTCGGGATGGAACTGGCAGCCGTACAGGTTGCCCTGGCGAACGGCGGCACAAAGGCGCAGGCCGCCGTAGTCCACGTCCGCCAGGCGCACCGCCTCGTCCTTGGGCTCGGCCGTGAAGGAGTGCACGAAGTACACACGGTCGTGCGAACGAAGATCGGCCAAGGGCGTGCCCTGCCAGGCCGAAGCCGGCAGCAGCGGGCGCCAGCCGATGTGGGGCACGCGGTGCGGCTGCCCGTCACGACCCTGCGCCGCGACGGCGCGTACCTGACCCGCAAGCAGGCCAAGCCCGAGGTGCCGCCCCAGCTCGTCGCTGCTCTCGAACATCATCTGCAAGCCGACGCAGATGCCCAGGAACGGCCGCCCCGTTTCGGCGAACCGCAGCACCAGTTGATCGAGCCCGCGCGCGCGCAACTCGGCCATGCCGTCGCCGAACGCGCCGACGCCGGGCAGCACCAGGCGCTCGGCCTCGACGCCAGGACCGGCCCTGTCCACAAGGCGGACCGAGGCGCCGCAATGCTCGAAGGCACGCACCACGTTCAGCAGGTTGCCGATGCCGTAATCGACGATGGTGACGGGGATGCTCATGCCGCCGCGTCCCGCACGTCGAACCCGCAGGCGCGGGCGTGCGCCTTGATGTCGGCGACGCCCATGCGCTTCCAATGCAGTGCATCGGCGATGGCGATGCCGGAGATGCCGGTTGCCGCCAGCGCCGCCAGATCGCCGGGCGCCCCAAAGCCGCCGCTCGCGGTGACCGGAACACCCACCGCATCGCAGACCTGCTGCACCAGGGCGACCTCGAAGCCCTTGCGGGTGCCTTCCTGGTCGACCGAGGTGAGGAGCACCTCGCCCGCGCCCAGCGCCACGCCGCGGCGCACCCAGTCGATCACGTCCAGGCCAGTGCGCTCGCGCCCATTGTCGGTGTAGGCCTCCCAGCGGCCCGGCGCCACGCGCTTGGCTTCCACACCCAGCACCATGCACTGCGATCCGTAACGCCGCGCCACCTCGGTGATCAGCTCGGGGCGGGCGATCGCCGCGGTGTTGATCGCGACCTTGTCGGCGCCCGAGTGGAGCATGCGGGACACGTCATCCAGCGTCCGCAAGCCGCCGCCCACCGTGATCGGCACGTACACCTGGTCGGCCGCGCGGCTGATGATGTCGGACAGGTTGTTGCGCTGGTAGAGGCTGGCGACGATGTCGATGAACACCAGTTCGTCGATCCCGGCTTCGTAGTACCGGATGGCATGCTCGTTCGGGTCGCCCACCACCCGCAGGCCTTCCAGCCGCACGCCCTTGATCAGGTTGGGGCCCTTGATGTCCAGCCTGGCGATGATCCGGACGTGGCGCATGGAAGCTTCAGGCCGCGGCGTCCTGCCACACGGCATGCCTGAGCTTCCATTGGCCCTGCTCGCGCCGCCACAGATGCGGGGAGCGGAAGGTGTCCGCCAGCTGCATGAAGTACTCGCTGTCCATCACGGGCGATTCGAACATCTTCGAAGCCTGCGGGAATTCGGTGGCCGGCATGCTCAGGTAGCGGAACACTTCCTGGGCGAAGCGCCCGGGATACTCGCCGTCGTAGCGGCGCACCAGCGCCACACCTTCGTCGCGCGTGATGTCCCCCGAGCGCACTTCCTGCGCCGCGTCGTAGGTGGCCCGGCCGATGCCGAACTTGGTGAACGTCGTGTAGTAGTGGAAGTCGTCGATCCGGTCGTCGATGCTGTTGTACTTGCTGTAGGTGCCGGGGGTGCGCTCGGGCGACGCCTCGAAGCCGCCGTGCTCCACAGCGTAGTAGTAGCAGCTCTGGGGATGCCACTTCAGGTAGTAGCCGAGGTAGTGCACTTCCACCTGCTCGCGCTCGATGGCCGCTGGGTCGGCCGGCAGGTAGGGCAGCAGGTCCTGCTCCTCCAGGCCGAAATCCTCATGCAGGCTCTTGATCGAGGTGCCGCCCAGGTAGATCTCCGACTTGTCGGCGGCGGTGAAGTACGACCAGTCGCGCCGGGCGCTGCTGGTGTCGCCGATCGGGTTGCCGTACTCGGCCTCGTTCTCGCCGTAGATCACGAGCGGGATCTCGTGCAGCAGCGCCATCTTGGGCGCGAGCGACTTCTGGCCGAAGATGAACGGCTGGAAGGGATGGAACAGGTTCTCCACCGCCAGCCGCGTCAGGAGGCGATGCACGCGGCCGTTCGGCGTCATCAGGTAGTTGTCGAAGCCCGCGTGCAGCCACGCCTGGAAGTTGCGCCAGCCCCATTCGGTGTGGATGTGCGGGGCCCAGGTCACGGTGAGCGGGTGCATGCCGAAGCGCGTCTTGAGCACGTGCGACGCGTAGAAGCTGTCCTTGCCGCCGGAACCCGGCAGCAGGCAGTCGTACCCCGACCGGCTGCGGTAGCGATCGCACAGCGCGGCAAGCTGGTCCTCCCGCGTTTTCCAGTCGATCGTGCCCTGCTTCTGCTCGGCGAAACGGCAGGCATCGCAGACGCCCTGCTCGTCGAACGCGATCGTGGCCTTGCGGCTGGCCTTGGTGTGCTGGTACTCGACGGCCGAATTCGGGCGCTGGTTCGAGATCACGCACTGCCGGCAGAAGTGCACGTAGCGCGGCAGGCCGTACTTGACCTGGGCTTGGTCGTCGGGAGCATCGAAGGCGCCGAGGTCGACCGGCTGCGGGCGGGGGATGAGGAACATCGTGGCTGCGGACCGGCGGTGTGCCGGTGCTGGTGGATTATAGGAACGCGTCCAGCACGCCGGCCACGCGCTGCGCGGCGGGCAGGCCTTGCCAGGGCGGACGGCGCGGCAGCGACGACCAGTGGTTCAGGGCCGGCGCGAGTTGTTCCGCCGGCACCGCGGCGTCGGCCAGCCCGAAGCGCACCAGCGGCATGGCTTCGTCGAACACGGAGCCGGTCACCTGCAGCACGCGGCTGCCGGCCAGGAAGCCTTCCAGGCCCACGGTGGAACTCAGTGTGACGACCAGGTCCACGGCGTGCAGCAGCACGGGGAGTTCCCAGTCCTGTCCCGTCACGGTGACGCGGGCGCCCCGAGGGAGATCGGGCACGGCCTCACCCGCGCGCGGGCGCAGGCACAGCACCGTGTCCGGCCTTTGCGCGACCCACGCCATCAGCTGGTCCACCACCCGGGCGGGCAGCGAGGGGTCGCCCGGCCGGCCGTCGAACGGGTGCAGCGCCGGCTCCACCTGGCTGGGCCAGAGGACGACCCGCTTGCCTTCCCAGCCGTGCGCCTGGCGCAGGGCCGCGGCGCGATCGGTCAGGCCGGACGCGAGCAGCGCGTCGAAGGCAGGATTGCCGGTGACCACCACTTCCGCAGGACTGCGCCCGGCGTCCACCAGGAACTGGCGCACCTGCTCGTTCAACACGCAAATGCGGTCCGCATAGTCCGGCGCGCCGATCCAGCGGACCTCGTCGATCGCGAACAGGTCGACCATGCAGACCGCCGGCAGGCCCAGCCGGCGCGCGGCCAGAATGGCGGCCCGCTCCGCACGCGGCGAGTTGGTGGCCACCACCAGGTCGGGGGCGACCTGCCGCAGGATCCGCTCCAGCGTGCGCACCGGCAGGAACGCTTGGCGGCCGCCCTGCGCATAGCGCCGCGCGGCCTCATCCTCCCCGACCTCGGCCACCAGGTCCTGGTAGCTCAACCCGAGGTAGGCGGCGCTCTCCTGCGGGTCGTCGACCGGCCCCAGGGCGGCGAGCAGCTCGCGGCCCCGCGCCAGCGCCCCGGCGTCGCCTGATCGGGTGAAGTCCTTGAATTGCAGCAGCTCGAGCCCGGCCGCGGACACCACCGGCGCCGCCGTCGTCAGCCCCAGCACCTGGACCTGCACGCGTGCACGGCGTGCCAGTTCGCGCGCCACCGGAACCACCATGCGCACATGGCCGCTGCCGTAGCAGACGAACAGGACCCGCTTCATGGCAGGGCCTGGCCGGCCCACAGCGCCAGCGCTGCCAGGGCCCGCAACTCGCGCGTGCGGTCGGCCTGGCCGCTGCGGTGTTCAACCAGCAGCGTCTCGATCGCCGGTGCCTGGAACAGGTCGTCGAGCAGATCGCTGCCTTGCAACGTGGCTTGCAGCCAGGGAAAGCTCTCGCCCCGGAACCACTCTCCTACCGGCACCGTGAACATCTGCTTCTTGCGATGCGCCAGGGCCGGTCCGATCAGCGGCTCGACAGCCTTCCTGTACCAGTGCTTCTTGTCGCCGGCGGCCGAGAGCTTGGTGGCGCCGCGGGAGCGGAAGGCGAACTCCATCATCCGCCAGTCCAGGAACGGGGTGCGGGCCTCGATCGACACCGCCATGCCCATGCGGTCCGGCTTGACCAGGTTGTTGCCGCACAGCAGCAGCTGCATGTCCAGGTAGAGCGCCTGGTTGACCCGGTCGAAGTGCTGCGCCTGGTCGAACCAGGGCCGGGCCACGTCGAAGCTGTCGCAGCCTTCGAGCTGCGACCGCAAACCCGGCTGGTACAGCGCCAGCTTGCGCTCGGCCGAGAACAGCGAGATCGAGTCGAAGTAGCTGCGCTGGAAGGCGTCTTCGGGCAAAGCCTGCACGTGCGGGCGCGAGAAGAAGGCCGCGTACTTGTCGTAGCCCGCGAACAGCTCGTCGCCGCCGTCGCCGGTCAGGACCACCTTCACGTGGCGGGCCGCCAGTTCGCTCACTCGCAGCGTGGGCAGGAAGGAAGCGTCGCCGTGCGGCTGGTCCAGGTGGTGCAGCACCTGCGGCCAGCGGTCCAGCATGTTCAGCTGCGCCACTTCCATCGTGTGGTCGCAGCCGAAGCGGTCGGCGGCCGCCTGCGCAGGGGCCGATTCGTCGTAACGCGGGTCGGCGAACCCGATGCAGAAGGTCCTGACCGGCCGCTCCACATGCCGGGACATCAGCGCCACGATGGTGCTGGAGTCCACGCCGCCCGACAGGAAAGCGCCCCAGGGTACGTCGGCCCGCAGCCGCAGCCGGGTGGCGTCATCCAGCAGCGCAAGGAACTCCTGCGACCACGCGCCGAAGTCCTGCTCGCGCTCTTCCTGCAGCGACAGGTCCCACCAGCGCTGCGTGCGGACTGCGGCGCGGTCGAATCTCATCCAGGTCCCCGGCATCACGTGCCGCACCCCTTGCCAGATGGTCCAGGGCGCGGGGATGTAGTTGAAGCTCAGGTAGTGGTGGACAGCTACCAAATCGATAGCACCCCGCGCCCGGACGGCGGGGCCTGCAGCCAGAATTGCCTTGATTTCCGAGCCGAACAGCAGACGCCGGCCGTCGTCGGCCACATAGAGCGGTTTCACGCCGATCCGGTCGCGCGCCAGGTAGAGGGCGTCTTGGCGCGCATCGTCGATCGCGATCGCGAACATGCCGTTCAGCCTGCGCAGGCAGGCAATGCCTTCGCGCTCGTACAGCCGCAGGATCACCTCGGTGTCCGACGCCGTCTTCAAAGCCACGCCCTGGGCGCGCAGTTCGTCCGCCAGTTCGAGGTAGTTGAAGATCTCCCCGTTCTGCACCACCGTCACGAGGCCGTCGTCCGACACGAACGGCTGGTGGCCGCCCTGCAGGTCGATGATGGACAGGCGCCGGTTGCCCAGCGCCACGCCCCGCGCCGGTTGGTGGCGGATGCCTTCATCGTCTGGGCCCCGGTGCACCAGGGCCGCGGCCATGGCCGACAGCGCCGCGTCGGCGAGCGCCTGCCGCGACCGGTCCCAGTAGCCGAAGATGCCGCACATCGCTAGTTGCTCCCGCGGCCGGCGAGCCGCGCCAGGGTCCAGCCCAGGATCCTGAGGTCCAGCCAGAGGCTGTGTTCGCGCACGTACCTGAGATCCAGCGAAAGCCGCTCGGCCTGGGTCGCCTCCGAGCGGCGCAAGGCTTGCGCCAGCCCGGTGATCCCCGGGCGCACGCTGCAGCGCTCGGCCCACTGGGTCTCGGTATAGAGGGAGCGCTGCACCGGCAAGTCGGGCCGCGGGCCGACCAGGCTCATGTCGCCCTTGAGGACGTTGATCAACTGCGGAAGTTCGTCGATGCTGGTGCGCCGCAGGATGCGCCCCACCGGCGTGATGCGGCTGTCATGCGCCGAGGTGAAGTAAGCGCCCCGCGCCGACGCGTCCACCACCATGCTGCGGAACTTGTACATCTCGAAGGAGCGCCCGCCCCGGCCCACCCGCGCCTGCCGGAACAACACCGGCCTGCCGCTCTCGGCCAGGATCGCCAGCGCGGCGGCGGCCATGAACGGGCACAGCAGGACCAGGGCCAGGGCGGCCAGGGCGACATCCAGGGCGCGCTTCATGCAAGCCGGGGCTGCCCCGCCGCGATGCCGGCGATCGCCGCCCGGATGCGCTGCGCATCCGCCGCGATCTGCTCGGGCGTGCGCATGCCCAGCTCCGCTTCGGCCTGGCGCAAGGCTGCCACCTCGGCTTCGAACACGCTGCCTTCGCTCTCGCGGTGGAAGGTGCGCGAAAGGATCACCGACCCGGAGCCCAGGCGCAGGTGCTCGGCGAGCACGTCGCGGCCCGGCAGCAGCCCTTCGTCCATGCGGGCGATGCCGCCGAACCCGAACTTCAGGCCCTGGCCCTTGACTGCGCGCGCGATCTGCTCGACCCATCCTTGCGCCAGCGGCTCGAACATGAACCGGTGGCCCAGGGAGAGGTGCAAATCGTTCAGGCCGACGAACACCTCGTGCAGGCCCGGCGTGACGATCCATTCCGGCAGGCAGTCGACCGCCGCGGCGGTTTCCAGCAAGGCCACGATGGGCGCCCTGCCCCCCACCAGCGCCGCGAACTCGCGCAGCTCCCGGGCCTGGCTGAACATGGGAAGCATCAGCTGCTCGGCGCCTTCGGCAAGCACCGCTTCGACCTCGCCCCGGGTGCCTGGGTGGAGCGGGTTCACGCGGACCATCAGCGGGCGCCTGCGCACCTGGCTGCGCACGGCCCGCACATCGGCCACCGTGTGGCTGCTGATGAACGTGTCCCGGCCGGCCTGCCGTTCGGCCTTGCCCAGCCGCTCGAGGTCGACGAACAGCCGCAGGCCTTCCAGCTGGTCGCAGCGGTGGGCGAACGCCGGGTCGTTCGTGATCTGGATCAGTTCGATCATGGGGCGGCAAATTATCGCCGCAGGGCCTGCCGCAGCAGCGGGCTTGCCAACCAGGCCAGGGCAACGACCAGCAGCGCGGCGAGCAGCGCCAGGGCCAGTCCCGCAGCCATTCCCAGGCCCTGGAGCGAGTGCTGGGCGGCCATCGCCGTCCACGCTGCGACCAGCAGCCCCGCCAGGCTGCTGGCGAAGGCGCGCCACGGCAAGTCGAGCAGCAGCCGGCGGCCGAGCACCGCCACGGTGACCAGTGCCACGGCGGCATACAGCAGGTTCAGCAGCTGCATGAGGCGCAGGCCGTCGCTCACACCTGCAGCAGCCGCAGCAACCAGCACGGCCAATGCCACGGCGTGGGCCGCGACCGCGGGCGCCAGCCGCGACTGCGCCGCCAGGACCGTCAGGGCCACGGCCACCAGCGCCTGCGGCAACAGGCCCCAGGCCGCCGCGGCTGCCCACCGCGCCACCGTCTCCAGCGCCTGGGGGTCCATGCGCCCCCAGCCGAACAGCAGCTGGGCCAAGGCGGGCGATCCCACCAGCAGCGCGGCGGCCGCGGCGCAAGCGAGCGTCCAGGCCAGCGCAAAGGCCCCGTTCAGGGCGTCCGCGGAGGCCGCATCCGCGTGCGCCCCGCGGGCGAAGCTGCGCGCGATCGCCGGGAACGCCAGGGCGGCCACCAGCTGGATCGCCAGCACCAGTGGCAGCTCCACCAGCTTCCAGGCGTAGTTGAAGGTGGCCAGGGCGCCGGCGCCGGACTGCGAGGCCGCCGAGCGCGCCACGAACGGCAGCGCCAGCGGCAGGCCCGCGCTCAGCGCCGCCCAGAGCCAGACCCTGGCTGCGGGCAAGTCCTGCGCCGTCCCAGCAACCGCAGCAGCTGCCAGGGGCCGCTGGCGCCACCGCAGCCAGGCCAGGCGCAGGCCCATGGCCGCGAGCAGCCCCAGCCCCAGGACGGTCACGGCGGGCAGCGCCAGCATCGCCAGCGCGATGGCAGCGATCACCACCGCATTGACCACCAGGTTGGCCGCGTACATCCCGGCGACGTCGCGTTCGTGCTGCAGCCGGGTCACCCACAGGGCGGCCAGCAACGCGGCCGGCAGCGCCAGCGCGCTCCAGACCAGCCCTTCGGCCGCAAGGGTGCGGGACTGCCCCTCAAGCCCCGGCACCAGCAGCGCGACCAGCGGTTCGCACAACACCAGCGTCGCGGCGGCCAGTGCGCATCCTGCCGCCAGCAGCCTGCGCGCCACCTTGCGCTGCAGGGCCTGCACTTGCACCCTGCCCTGCCCCGCCCAGGCCGGCAGCAGCACATAGGCCAGCGCGCCGCTGGCCAGCAGGCCGGCGATCCAGTCGGGCAAGGTGAGCATCAGCACGGCCACGTCGGCCAGTGCGGACGCGCCGAAGGCGGCCGCCAGCGCCGTTTCCCGCAGCAGGCCGAGCACCCGGCTGGCCAGCAGCAGGGCCAGGGCAAGGGCGCCGGCCTTCAGGAACATGCGGCGGATTATCCGGGGCTGAGCAGGACGGCCCGGGCGAAAACCTAAAATCACCGGTTTGCCCACGACTGCCTTTCATGTCCCACCCCCAGACTCCCGCCGCCGCACCTGCCGATGAAAACCAGCTGATCGCCGAGCGGCGCGAAAAACTGAAAGCGCTGCGCGAGGCGCAGAAGCAAGGCAAGGGCGTGGCGTTTCCCAACGATTTCAAGCCCACCGACCAGGCAGCGCAGCTGCATGCGTCGCACGGCGGCACGGACCCCGACGTGTTGGCTGCGCAAGGCACGACGGCGCGGGTGGCCGGCCGCATGATGCTCAAGCGCGTCATGGGCAAGGCCAGCTTCGCCACCCTGCAGGACGCCACCGAACGGATCCAGCTCTACGTGACCCGCGACGACGTGGGCGAAGAGGTGTACGCCGCCTTCAAGCACTGGGACCTGGGCGACATCGTGGGCGCCGAGGGCCGCCTGTTCAAGACCAAGACCGGCGAGCTGTCGGTGCACGTCACGTCGCTGCGGCTGCTGACCAAGAGCCTGCGGCCCATGCCGGACAAGTTCCACGGGGTGGCCGACCAGGAAGTGAAGTACCGCCAGCGCTACATCGACCTGATGATGGACGCGCAGGCCCGCAAGCGGTTCGTCGCGCGCAGCAAGGCGATCAGCGGCATCCGCGAGTTCATGGTCAGGCACGGGTTCCTGGAAGTGGAAACGCCCATGCTCCACCCCATTCCCGGTGGCGCCAACGCCCGGCCGTTCGTCACGCACCACAACGCGCTGGACCAGGAGATGTTCCTGCGCATCGCGCCCGAGCTGTACCTGAAGCGCCTGGTGGTCGGCGGCTTCGAGCGCGTCTTCGAGATCAACCGGAACTTCCGCAACGAAGGCATCTCGGTGCGCCACAACCCCGAGTTCACGATGATGGAGTTCTACGCGGCGTACTGGAACTACCGGGACCTGATGGACTTCACCGAGGCGCTGGTGCGCGACGCGGCGCAACAGGCCGCGGGCACGCTGCAGCTGTCGTACGGCGGCAAGCCGGTGGACCTGTCGCAGCCGTTCGAGCGCCTGACCATCCGGGAGGCGATCGGCAAGCACACCGACGCCGGCGCGGGCGCCGACGACCGCGAGTGGCTGATCGCCGCCCTGCGCAAGCTGGGCCTGTCCGAAGAAAAGAACCGGCTGTCCGGCCGCTCGCTGGCGGGGCTGCAGGTGCTCTATTTCGAGGAGACGGTCGAAGAGAAGCTCTGGCAGCCCACCTTCATCATGGAGCACCCCACCGAGATTTCACCGCTGGCACGCGCCAACGACGAGCGGCCCGAGGTCACCGAGCGTTTCGAGCTCTACATCACTGGCCGCGAGTTCGGCAACGGCTTCTCGGAGTTGAACGACGCCGAAGACCAGGCCGCCCGCTTCACGGCGCAGGTGGAATCCAAGGATGCCGGGGATGACGAAGCCATGTTCTTCGACCATGACTTCGTGCGCGCGCTGGAGTACGGCATGCCGCCCACGGGCGGCTGCGGCATCGGCATCGACCGCCTGATGATGCTGCTGACCGACAGCCCCAGCATCCGCGACGTGATCCTCTTTCCGGCGCTGCGCCGGGAGTAGCGGCCCGATGAGCGGCGGCGCGCTGCACGCCATCGGCATCGACTTCGGCACCTCCAATTCGGCAGTCGCCGCCCTCGGCCCGGACGGCCTGGCCCGGCTGCTCACGCTGGAGGGGAACGCCACGGCCTTGCCCACGGCTGTCTTTTTCAATTCGGAAGAACGCAGCACCCATTTCGGCCGCGAGGCCATCGGGCTGTACCTGGCCGGTGTCGACGGCCGGCTGATGCGCTCGCTCAAGAGCCTGCTGGGCAGCAGCCTGCTGGACGAGCAGACGGCCGTGCCGGGCGGCGTGCTGAGCTTCAGGGCGATCATCGCCCGCTTCCTGGGCGAATTGCGCGCCCGTGCCGCTCGCCAGACGGGCCAGCAGCCGCGCCGGGCCGTGATCGGGCGTCCCGTGCATTTCGTCGACGGCGAGCCCGAGCGGGACCGCCGTGCCCAGGCCGCCTTGGGCGAGGCCGCCGCGGCCGCCGGGTTCGAAGAGGTCAGCTTCGAACTTGAACCGATCGCCGCGGCCCTGGACTACGAACGCCGCATCGACCGCGAGTCCCTGGTGCTGATCGTCGATATCGGCGGCGGCACCTCCGACTTCACCGTGGTGCGCCTGGGCCCCGGGCGGATTGCTTCCACGGACCGCAGTGGCGACATCCTGGCGACCACCGGCGTGCACATTGGCGGCACGGACTACGACCAGCGCCTGAGCCAGCAAGAGGTGATGCCGCTGCTGGGTTTTCGCCACCGCGGCCCGCGTGGGCGGGAAGTTCCCGGCTCCGTGTTCCTGGACCTGTCGACCTGGCACCTGATCCACCGCTTGTACTCGCCCGGCGCGCTGGCGCGAGCGCGCGACCTGCGCAGCAGCTACGCCGACCTCCGGCTGCACCAGCGCTTGATGTCCGTGCTGGAGCAACGGCTGGGACACCGCCTGGCCAGCGAAGTGGAACAGGCGAAGATCCACAGCTCGGTCGCCGGCGCCAGCGCCGCCATCGACCTGTCGGCCCTGGAAGCGGGTCTGCAAGTCACGCTGGGCGCAGACGCGATGGCCCGGCACCTGGCGGGCTTGCTGGACAAGGTGGTGCGCTGCGGTGCGGACTGCGTGGCCGCCGCCGGTCTAGCCGAGCACCAGCTGGACGCTGTCTATCTCACTGGCGGGTCTTCCTCGCTGCGGCCGTTCCAGCAGGCGCTGCGCGAGCGGTTTCCGAGCACACCCCTGGTCGAAGGCGACCTGTTTGGCGGCGTCGCCTCGGGGCTGGCCTACGCCGTAGCCCGGATGTGACTGGCTGCCAGCTCAAGGCAGTGTCCGCAGCGCCTGCATGTACTGGGGCTGCACCATCAGGGCGTCCCAGTCCGGCGCGAGGCCCACCGGCAGCAGCGCCAGGCGGCGCTGCTCGCTGGCCGGATCGGGCTGCCAGCCGCCCTTGAGCTGGGCCTCGGCCAGGCCGTCCAGCAGTTCGTCCACGGCCCGGCCCTGGCCCACCGACTGGTTGCACAGCAGCACCATGTCGCAGCCCGCGTTGAGGGCGGCCACGCCGGCTTCGGTGTAGGTCACCTCGCGGCCGCCGATGCGTCGCGCGCCCTCCATGCTCAGGTCGTCGCTGAAGATCGCGCCGCCGAAACCGAGTCGTTCGCGCAGGATGTCCTGCAGCCAGCGCGGCGAGAAGCCCGCCGGCAAGCTGTCCACCTTCGGGTAGATCACGTGCGCCGGCATCAGGCTGGTCAGCGTCGTGTTCAGCCACCCGTAGGGGGCGGCGTCGTCGGCCAGGATGGCCTTGAGGCTGCGGCGGTCGACCGGGATCTCGGTGTGCGAATCGGCCTTGACGAAACCATGCCCGGGGAAATGCTTGCCGCAGTTGGCAACGCCGGCTTGCAGCAGGCCGTGCATCAGGCTCTTGGCCAGCAGCGCCGCCACGCGTGCATCGCGGTGGAAGGCTCGGTCGCCGATGACGCCTGACCGGGAGGCGCCGGGCCGCCCCAAGCTTGCCGTGCCCCCTCGGGGGGCAGGTGCCGCTTGCGGCGCCGTGGGGGGGGCGTCTTGCCAATCCAGGTCGAGCACGGGTGTGAAGCTGAAATCGACGCCGCAGGCGCGCAGCTCGGCGCCCAGGATGTAGCCGGCGGCGGTGGCGGCGTTCGTCGCCGCCATCGCGTCCTTCATCCAGAGTTCGCCGAACACGCGCATGGGCGGCAGGTGCGTGAAGCCGTCGGTGCGGAAGCGCTGCACGCGCCCGCCTTCATGGTCGACGCAGATCAGCAGATCCTCGCGCACGTCCTTGATCTCGGCACACAGCGCGGCCAGCTGCCCGCGGCTTTGCCAGTTGCGGCCGAACAGGATCATTCCGCCGGTGAGCGGGTGTGCGAGCCGGCGGCGGTCCACTTCGGTCAGGGACAGCCCCGCGACGTCGAGGATCAGGGGGGCGTGCTCACTCATGCGGCCATGTCTTTCTGTTCCACCACCACGAAGCTGGCGGCATAGTCGGTTTCGTCGGTGACGCTCACGTGCGCACGCAGGCCCCTGGCTTCGAACCAGTCCTTCAGGCCCCCATGCAGCACCAGCGTCGGCTTGCCGCTGGGCAGGTTGCGGACCTCGCACAAGCGCCAGCTCATGGGCATGCGCATGCCCAGGCCCACGGCCTTGCTGAAGGCCTCCTTGGCGGAAAAGCGGGTCGCCAGGTAGCGCACCCCCCGCTCGGGCCACCGTGCAGAACGGCTTTTCCAGGTGGCGAGTTCCGCGTCGCTCAGCACGCGCCGGGCGAAGCGCTCGCCGTGGCGCTGCAGCGAGGCGCGGATGCGCCGCACATCGCAGACGTCGGTGCCGATGCCGAAGATCATGCGGCTTGGATGGCGGCCAGGTAAGCCTTGACGGCGGCGGCGTACCCCCGCTCGAGGGCGTCGGAAATCAGCGCGTGCCCGATGGACACCTCCTGCACCCCGGGCACGGCGCGCAGGAAACCGGTGAGGTTCTCGCGACTGAGGTCGTGGCCGGCGTTGACGCCCAGTCCGGCGTCCAGGGCCGCCTGCGCAGCCTCGGCGAACCCGCGCAACACGCGCTCCTGGCCCGGCGTTCCCCAGGCGCGCGCATAGCTCTCGGTATAGAGCTCGACGCGGTCGGCACCGGCAGCCCGGGCCGCCGCCATCATCTCGGGGCGGGGGTCCATGAACAGGCTGACGCGCACCCCCAGCGAGCGGGCTTCGGCGATCAACGGCGCCAGCCGCGCCGCGTCGGCCGGAAACTCCCAGCCGTGGTCGCTGGTGAACTGGCCTTCGGCGTCCGGCACCAAGGTGCACTGGTGCGGCCGCAGCTCGCGCACGAACTCCATCAGGTTGTGAAAGGGGTTGCCCTCGATGTTGAACTCTGCCCCGGGGTGCGCCGCCACCACCCGCTGCAGCGCCGGAACGTCATCGGCGCGGATGTGCCGCGCGTCCGGCCGCGGATGGACCGTGATCCCGTGCGCACCCGCTTGCAGGCACAGCCTGGCCGCGCGCTCCAGGCTGGGGATGCCAAGGTGCCGGGTGTTGCGGACCAGCGCCACCTTGTTGAGGTTGACCGACAGCGCGGTCTTCGTAAGGCTCATAGCGATTGCAGGTCGATCATCAGCTGGCGCGTGCGCAGGGTCGAAACACCGCAATGGTAGTGCAGCAGGGCGCGCAACTGCGGCTTGAGTTCGGCCATCGCCGTTGCGGCTTCGCGCATCGTGCGCGTGAAGGACGCGCCGTCGTCCAGGGCCCGCTGCAGGGCCGCCCATTGCGCGCCGCCGAGGCTGGGCCGGCCATCGCCGGGGGCGACGGAGATCAGCCCTCCTTCGGGCACCAGGCTGTAGCGTTCCAGCGGCGCCAGGGGCTCCAGCGACAGGGTCTGGGCGTCCAGCATGGGCAACAGCCCGATCTCGCGCAGGAGCAGGAGCTCGAAAGCGCGCAAGGCCGGCTGCAAGGCTTCGCCATGCTCGCTGGCCAGCACCTGCACGGCGCCTGCATAGGCATCGAACAGGCGCGGGTGGGGATCGTCGCGCGCGAGCAGCCGCAGCAGCAGCTCGTTCAGGTAGTAGCCCGAGAGCAAGGCGTCGCCGGTGGGCATCACCTGGCCGCCCACCCATTCCGCGCCTTTGAGCGTGCGGATCTCCGCATCGCCGCCGAACGCCAGGCGCAAGGGCTGCAGGGGCAGCAGCACCGGCCGGAAGTTGGAGCTGGGCTTCTTGGCGCCCTTGGCGACCACCGCGATCCGCCCGTGGTGCCGCGTGAACACCTCCAGGATCAGGCTGGATTCGCTCCAGTCGTAGCGGTGCAGGACGAACGCGGGCTCGTCGGAGATGCGCCTGCTATTCGTAGCCAAAGCTGCGCACCCTGGCCTCGTCGTCAGCCCACCCGGTGCGCACCTTGACCCAGATTTCCAGGAACACCTTGGCACCCATCAGCTTTTCCAGTTCCTGGCGGGCCTCGGTGCCGATGCGCTTGAGCCGCTCGCCCTTGTCCCCGATCACCATGGCCTTGTGGCCGTCCCGTTCGACCACGATGGTGGCCGCGATCTTGACCATGCGGCCGTGCCTGGGGCTGGGCTCTTCCTCGAACTTCTCGATGACGACCGTGGAGGTGTAGGGCAGTTCTTCGCCGGTGAACCGGAACAGCTTCTCGCGCACCGTCTCACTGGCCAGGAACTTCTCGCTGCGGTCGGTCAGCTCGTCCTGGGCATACCACCAGGGCTGTTCGGGCAGGTATTTCGCGCAGATGCCGAACAGGCGATCCACGTCCTTCGCGCTGGTCGCCGACATGGGCACGAACTCGGCGAAATCGTGGCGCTGCTGCATGTCGCGCAGCCAGGGCGCGATGTCGCCGCGCCGGTGCACCTCATCGAGCTTGTTGGCCACCAGCAGGCAGGGGATGCCCGGCTTGAGCAGGGACAGCACCTTGGCATCGGCCAGCGTGAACTTGCCGGCCTCCACCACGAACAGCACCAGGTCGACGTCGCCGACCGCGCCCATCACGGCCTTGTTGAGCGACTTGTTCAAGGCGGTGGCGTGCCGGGTCTGGAAGCCCGGGGTATCGACGAAGACGAACTGCGCGGGCGGGAGGGTGCGGATGCCGGTGATCCGGTGGCGCGTGGTCTGGGCCTTGCGCGAGGTGATGCTGATCTTCTGTCCCACCAGCGCGTTCAGCAGGGTGGACTTGCCGACGTTGGGCTTGCCGACGATGGCGATCTGGCCGCAGCGCTGGGGCTGCTCAGGAAGGTCGGTCATTTCCTGCCTGCCTTGAGCGCCAGCAGCATGGCCGCAGCGGCCGCCTGTTCGCCGGCGCGCCGCGAGGCGCCGATGCCCCGCTCGGCGACGCCGAGCTCCGGGATTTCGCATTCGACGTCGAAGGTCTGCTTGTGGGCGGCGCCCAGGGTGCCCGCGACGCGGTACACCGGAAGCTTCATCTTGCGGCCCTGCAGCCACTCCTGCAGCTCGGTCTTGGGGTCCTTGGCCGCCGCCTGCATCTGCGGGTTGATCTCCACGTCCTGGAACAGGCGGTGGACCAGGCTTTCGGCGGCGGCATAGCCCGCGTCGAGGTGGACGGCACCGATCACGGCCTCCAGGGCATCGGCCAGGATGGAGGGCCGCTTGCTGCCCCCGGAGCGGGACTCGCCTTCTCCGAGCCGGATCACCTCGGGCAAGCCCAGCGCCACCGCGAGCTGGTGCAAGGTGTCCTGCTTGACGAGGTTGGCGCGCACCCGGGACAGGTCGCCTTCGGGCAGCGCCTGCAGCCGCTGGTAGACAAGCGCCGCGACGGCCAGGTTGAGGACCGCGTCCCCCAGGAATTCGAGACGCTCGTTGTGTTCGGAGGAGAAACTGCGGTGCGTCAGCGCGCGGGCCAGCAGCTGCGGGTCGGCGAAGCGGTGCTGCAGGCGCGCCTGCAGCGCGGCAAGGACGGGGCCGGGGCCATTCACGCTTGCCCGGGCTCCGTCATTTTGACTGGCCGGTGTACTTGAGCAGAAGGAAAGCCGGCCCGAACATGTGGATTTCCTTGTTGTAGGCGAACTTCACGAGGTTGCGGTCGCCGCTGCGGGTGACTTCCAGGTCCTTGCCGCTGATCGACTTGATGTCGTCGATCTGGGCGGCCTTGTCGAAGATCGAGCGGATTTCGGCGGGAGAGCTGCCGGCCTTGGCCCTTTCCACGGCCTTGAGTATCGACTGGTACTCAATCACCGTGGGAAAGGCCTGGGCCGCCAGCACGCCGGCACCCGCCAGCACCGCGATCACGAAGATCAGGCCGAAGAAGGAAATGCCGGCCTGGCGGGATTTCAAACTGTGCTTCATGTCTACCTCGCTGCAGGTTATTGGAAGGAGCCGATTCGTTTGAGGTTGCCGAAATTCATCCAGACGAAAAAGGCCTTGCCCACGATGTTGCGGTCCGGAACGAACCCCCAGTAGCGCGAATCGAGCGAATTATCGCGGTTGTCGCCCATCATGAAATAGTGGCCCTGCGGTACCTTGCACACCACCCCCTCGACACTGTATCGGCAATTCTGTTTGAAGGGAAAGTCCTCGGCGCCCGGGACGAAGGCAGGACGGTCCTCCTCGTTCAGGATGCGCCAGCTGCGGCCATCGACCGTCTCCTGGAACTGGCGCGAGTAGCGCATGCTGTCCTCGTCGAAGAAGTCCGGCAGCGGCTGCTTGGGCACCGGCGTGCCGTTGATCGTCAGGGTCTTGTTCAGGTAGGCGACTTCGTCGCCCGGCACTCCCACCACCCGCTTGATGTAATCGAGGCTGGGTTTGGGCGGGTAGCGAAACACCATCACGTCGCCTCGCCGCGGCGGCGTGCCCTCGGTGAGCTTGGTGTTGATGACCGGCAGGCGGATGCCGTAGGTGAACTTGTTCACCAGGATCAGGTCGCCCACCAGGAGCGTCGGGATCATCGAGCCGGAGGGAATCTTGAACGGCTCGAACAGGAAAGAGCGCAGCACGAAGACGGCGAGGATCACCGGGAACAGGCCCGCGGTCCAGTCCAGCCACCAGGGCTGCATCAGCAGGCGTTCGCGCCCGTGGGCGACGTCGGGGCCGTCCACCTGCGTGATGCCCTGCGCCACCAGTTGCCCGCGCCGCTGCTCCGCCTGGATCTGCAGCTGCTCGGCGGCCCGCCGGCGCTGGGGAAGGAAATACAGCCGCTCGGCCACCCAGTACACGCCGGTGACCACCGTGGCCAGGAACAGCAGCAGCGCGAAGTTGCCTTCGACGGCACCCAGGTACCAGGCACCGGCGTAGCCGGCGAACGCGGCAAGGATCGCCGCCGTCAGCGCCTGCATCATTCTTCGACTTGAAGAATCGCCAGGAACGCTTCCTGAGGCACCTCAACCGATCCGATCTGCTTCATTCGCTTCTTGCCTGCTTTCTGTTTTTCGAGGAGCTTGCGCTTGCGGCTGATGTCGCCGCCGTAGCATTTTGCCAGCACGTTCTTGCGCAAGGCCTTGACCGTTTCGCGCGCGATCACATTGGCGCCGATCGCCGCCTGGATCGCCACGTCGAACATCTGCCGGCTGATGATCTCCCGCATCTTGGCCACCACCGCTCTCCCGCGATACTGCGCCTGGGTCCGATGCACGATGATGGACAGGGCATCGACCTTCTCGCCATTGAGCAGGATGTCGACCTTCACCACGTCGGACGGCCGGTACTCCTTGAACTCGTAGTCCATGCTGGCGTAGCCGCGGCTGACCGACTTGAGCTTGTCGAAGAAGTCCAGCACGATCTCGCCCAGGGGCAGCTCGTAGGTCAGCATCACCTGGCGGCCGTGGTAGGCCATGTTCATCTGCACGCCGCGCTTCTGGTTGGCCAGCGTCATGACCGCACCCACGTATTCCTGGGGCATGTACAGGTGCACGGTGACGATCGGCTCGCGGACTTCCTCCAGCCGCCCCTGGTCCGGCATCTTGGACGGGTTCTCCACCATGCGGACCTCGCCGTCGGCCTGCACCACCTGGTAGACCACGCTGGGCGCCGTGGTGATGAGGTCCTGGTCGAACTCGCGCTCCAGCCGCTCCTGCACGATCTCCATGTGAAGCAGTCCGAGGAAGCCGCATCGAAAGCCGAAGCCCAGCGCCTGGCTCACCTCCGGCTCGTAGTGCAGCGACGAGTCGTTGAGCTTGAGCTTTTCCAGCGCGTCGCGCAGGGAGTCGTATTGATTGGCTTCCGTCGGGTAGAGGCCGGCGAACACCTGCGGCTGGATCTCCTTGAAACCCGGCAGCGGTTCCGTGGCGGTGAAGGCGGCGCCCCCGGTGCCGGCCTTGACCAGGGTGACCGTGTCGCCGACCTTTGCCGCCTGAAGCTCGCGGATGCCGGCGATGATGTAGCCCACCTCGCCCGCCTCCAGCGATTCGCGCGGCTCGTTGGCCGGCGTGAACACGCCCAGGTTGTCCGCGTTGTAGGTGGCGCCGGTGGCCATCATCTTGAAGCGCTCGCCGCGCGCCAGCCGGCCGTCCACCACCCGCACCAGCATCACGACGCCGACGTAGGTATCGAACCAGCTGTCGACGATCATCGCGCGCAGCGGGCCTTGAGGATTGCCCTTGGGCGGCGGGATCCTGGCGACCACTGCCTCCAGGATTTCGTCGATCCCCATGCCCGTCTTGGCCGAGCAGGGAATCGCGTCGGTGGCGTCGATGCCGATCACGTCCTCGACCTCGCGCTTGGCGTTCTCGGGATCGGCCTGCGGCAGGTCCATTTTGTTGAGCACCGGCACCACCTCCACGCCCAGGTCCAGCGCGGTGTAGCAGTTGGCGACCGTCTGCGCTTCCACGCCTTGGCTCGCGTCCACCACCAGCAGCGCGCCTTCGCACGCCGACAGCGAACGACTGACCTCGTACGAGAAGTCGACGTGGCCGGGCGTGTCGATCAAATTGAGGTTGTAGACCTGCCCGTCGCGGGCCGTGTAGCGCAGCGCAGCGGTCTGCGCCTTGATGGTTATCCCACGCTCCTTCTCGAGGTCCATCGAGTCGAGCACCTGCTCTTCCATCTCGCGATCGGAGAGGCCGCCGCATCGCTGGATCAGGCGGTCAGCGAGAGTGGATTTGCCGTGATCGATGTGCGCGATGATCGAAAAGTTTCTGATGTGATTCATCAACGGGAACGCTTAAGTGATTGAATTCAAAAGGCGGCAGGCAAGAAAAAAGGGCGCGTCGAGTGGTGACGCGCCCTGAACCAACAATCTATGGCAACTGCGATAGTTGGAGCTTCATTGTAGGCAAAAAGCCCCGGGCGTACAGTCGCAACCCGGCTGGCGCAGGGTCGTTGCAGGTCAGCAACAAGGATGTTATGCACAACTTATCAACAAATCTTGAGGGCAAGTGCTGGGACAACATGTGGGTGATCTGTGGGTAGGCGGTGGGCTGTACGTCTTTATCCCGCATGGTGGGCTGGCAACTGTGTCATATGCCTCAAAGCCGCGTAGAAGGCAGCGGATTCTATCGAAAAATGTTGATGCCGCCCGGCAAGTTAGTACGTGCCAACAATTACGTCAGCAGCCCTGATCCAGAAAAAAAGTTCTGCGGCCGGGCATGAGGCGCCAAAAAAAGCCCCAAACCCGACTGCGGGTTTGGGGCTTTGGCGGCGCAGGGCCGAAAACCGCTAGCGGGCGGGGCGGATGACAACGATCGAGGCCAGCTCACCCCGGCGCACGTACACGGCCAGGGGCTTGGTCTTGTCCGCCTTGCCGATCACCGCTTCGAAGTCGCGGGTGCTGTTGACTTCAGCGCTTCCGATCTGCGTGACCACGTCGCCCTCGCGGATGCCGGCGCGGGCCGCACCATCGCTCACGGCGTCGACCTTCACACCGCCCTTGATCTTCAATTCCTTCTTCTGCGCGTCCGTCAGTTCGCTCACCACCAGCCCGAGCGATTGCGCTGCCGGCGAGCCCTTGGGTCTTTCTTCCGGAGCGGCGGCGCGGCGCACGGGCCTCTCGGCTTCGAACTCGGCAATCTGGACATTGAGATCGCGCGTGCCGCCGCGGCGGAACACCGTCATGGTGGCGCGGCTGCCCGGCTTGGTGTTGCCGACCTGGCGCGGCAGGTCGCTGGCCCGCTCGATCACCTTGCCGTCGAACTTCGTGATGATGTCGCCCGCTTCGATGCCCGCCTTGTCGGCAGGCGAGCCCGCCTCGACGCTGCGCACCAGCGCGCCCTGCGGGCGGCCGAGCCCGATCGACTCGGCCACGTCCTTGGTGACCTGGTCGATCTGCACGCCGATGCGGCCGCGCGAAACCCGGCCGGTGGGGCCGCGCAATTGCTCGGCCACCCGGATCGCCTCGTCGATGGGAATCGCGAACGAGATGCCCATGAAGCCGCCCGAGCGCGAGTAGATCTGGCTGTTGATGCCGACCACCTCGCCCCGCATGTTGATGAGCGGGCCGCCCGAGTTGCCGGGGTTGATGGCGACGTCGGTCTGGATGAAGGGCAGGTAGTCACCCGTGTCGCGCTGCTTGGCGCTCACGATGCCAGCCGTGACGGTGTTCTCCAGGCCGAACGGCGAGCCGATGGCCATCACCCACTCGCCGACCTTGAGCTTGCTCACGTCGCCCACCCTGACGAAGGGAAGGCCGGTGGCATCGATCTTGATGACGGCCACGTCGGTGCGCTTGTCGGGGGTCCCGACCACCCTGGCCTTGAACTCGCGCTTGTCGGGCAGCGTGACCAGCACTTCCTCGGCGCCTTCCACCACATGGGCGTTGGTCATCACGAACCCGTCGGCGCTGAGGATGAAGCCGGAACCGACGCCGCGGGGCTGCGCCTCCTCCTCCTGCGGCCGGTTGGGCCTGGGCGCCTGGCGCGGCACGTTCGGCATCGGCTGGCCGAAGAAGCGGCGGAAGAACTCCTGCATCTCCTCGTCCATCTGGGGACCGCCTGGGCCGCTGCCGCCTTGAGCGCTGCTGCGCGCCCGCTCCATCGTGCGGATGTTCACCACCGCCGGCCCCACCTGCTCCACGAGCTCGGTGAAGTCGGGCAGGTTGCCGCCCTGCCGGCCGGGCGCGGACTGCGCCACCACGGGCTTGGCTGGGATCAGCGCCACGGTGGCGCCGACCGCCAGCAAGCTGACCAGCGCGTACGCGCGCCACTTTTTCCAATCGATCTGGATCATGTCGACCTCTTCAAAGGCTATTGCTGAACCTGCAGTGAGAACCCGGCCCCGGCGAATGGCTCATGGGCGGCAGGCGCTTGCCGGAACATGGGGGTTCATTTGCGCCGCTCAAGGTTCTGCGCAAAAGCCTTGAGCGTCTGGGCGGGCACTTCGCCCACCGCTGTGAGCCACCATTCCTGGATGCGGCGCGTGAGCGTCTGGGTGGCCCCGGAGGCGAACAGCCCCTCCTGCAGGTGCCGCTGCCGGTCGTAGGGCTCGACGAAGAGCGACACCGACGCCAGGCCGTCCGAGAAGATCCACTGCATCGTGCCTTCGGGCGCGACCGCGCCGGCCCCGCGCTTGTAGCAGCTCATCGGCTTGAAGCCGGCAACGGCGGTGCGCAGCGCCCAGCCTTCAGCGGAAGGACTGGTCTTGACGGCGTCCGAGCGCTCCACGCGCCAGCCTTCGGGCGCCGCCATCATCTGCACCAGCTTGTCGGCCCGCACCGGCGTATCCAGCTGCAGCTCGGAGAAAGCGGCCTGCTCCAGCACCTTGCCTTCGGGGTCCAGCGTCTGCAGCTTGATCACCAGCCCCGACTTCTTCTCGCTCCAGACCCGGTAGCCGAAACGCAGGTTGTCCTTGGGCGCCAGCTGCACCACGTCGGTGTCGAACCCCGCCACCCGGTCGGGCCCCAGGTGCCGGGCACCGTAGAACTCGGGGATGGAGGTCTCGCTGGACTTGAGCAGGTTGGGGAACAGACCCAGGCCCTCGCGCCGTTCGCTTCGCACCACCCGGTGCTCGGGCAGGAACGTCATCACCTCGTCGTTGCGGCGGAACGTGGAGCGCGGCGCACCGGTCAGCACTTCCACGCGCTCGACCTGCTGGTCGGCGTCGCCGGCGTGCCAGATGCGCGCGCTGGACATGCCGCCGGCGCTGGAGGACACGACGAAGGTGCCCACATAGCTGCGCAGCCGCGAGGCCTCTTGCATGCGCATCAGCCATTCGCTCACGCTGCGCTCGGGGGGCTTGCCCGCGGCGGCAGCGCTGCCCGCGGGTGCCTGCGCGCTGGCCAGCGAGATCGAACCCAGCGCGCACAGCGCCACCAGCCAGCGGCCGGCATGCAGGAAAAAGGGCAGGGGCAGGCGCCGCATGAGCACGAGCCGCTAGCGGCCGGAGCCTTCGAAAGTTGCGTTGCGCAGGAAACCCGCGGGCATCTGCAAGGCCGAAGCGCCGCCGAACTGGCGGTGCGCAGCCAGCAGCTCATCGAGCCTGCCGTCACGGATCATCAGGCCCTGTTCTCCGCTCGCCAGCACCGGCGCACCGGCCGCTGGCTGCGCGCCGGCCAGCTGCGCCTGCTCCGGCCTGGCGCCCGAGACGCTGGCCAGCGACCAGCCGACCGCGGCCACTGCCGCCAGCGACGCGAAGCCCGCGACCAGCTTCCAGCGGAAGCTGCCATCGTTGGCTGCGTGTCTTTGGGTATCGAATTGACCTTCAGCCCGCACCGGCTCGGCGCGGTCCGCTACGTTTTCGATAGCGTACGGCCGCTCCTGGGCGAGCCGGGCCGCCAGCTTCGCGACGAAAGGCTCCGGGGCGGTGGCGGCCGTCGGCTGCGCCGAGCGCAACACGTCGCCGATCAGGTGATAGGTATGCCAGGTGCGGCGGGCGGCCGGGTCCGCGGCCACTGCCTGGGCTGCGCGCGCGAACGCTTCGCCGCGCACCTGGCCGTCGGCCAGCGCCGAAATCAATTCCTGTTGTTCCATCTTGTTGTCCATAGCATCACCTTGCCGCATTGCCGTGTCACCAGCGCTTGCCCGACTGGTTTTCCAGCAGGGGCTTGACCTTGGCCGAGATCGCCTCGCGCGCCCGGAAGATCCGGGACCGCACCGTGCCGATCGGGCAATTCATCACTTCCGCAATCTCTTCATAGCTCAGCCCTTCGATCTCGCGCAGGGTGACCGCCTGGCGCAGTTCCTCGGGCAGGGCCTCCATGGCCGAGTTGACCGCGGCGGCGATTTCCTTGGCGGCCAGCACCGTCTCGGGCGTTTCCGCGGTGGTTAGTTCGTTCTCCACCGCGGAAGTTTCATCCTCATCGTCACCGCCCCGCAGGGCCGACTCCGAGACCAGCGGGTCTCGCTTGAGGTCGACCAGGGCTTTTTTCGCGGTGTTGACCGCAATCCGGTACAGCCAGGTATAGAACTGGGCTTCGCCGCGAAACTGCGCCAGGGCCCGATAGGCGCGGATGAAGGTCTCCTGCGCGATGTCCTCGACCAGGTCCACATCACGCACCATCCTGCCGATGAGCCGCTCGATGCGCCGCTGGTACTTCAGCACCAGCAGCTCGTAGGCCTTCTGGTCACCGGCCACCGTCCGCTCCACCAGCATCTGGTCGGTGTCGGCGGGCGAAGGCGGGGGTGCTGCGGTCGGCGGCGTCTTGGTCATGGTGTCGCTGACGGCGGCTCGGCCCGCTGCGGTGCGTCAGGGTTGGCGCGCGAATATACCGCACGCCGGATGTCGCTCCAGTGCGCAGGCGCGGCACCGCGCTCGAGCCACAACCATGCCCCCTGCCCCTGTCCGGGGCGGCGCAGCAGCATCGCGACCTGCAGGTCCAGCGCCACCTCGATGCCCCCGGTGCCGGCCTCGCCGTCCCAGGCCCAGGCTGCCCCGTCCCACCCCAGTTCGCCACGCGGCAGGTGCCGCCAGTGCCAGGCGGCCCAAGCCCCCACGCCCGCGGCCAGGGCCAGTCCCAGCGCCTGGCGCCGGCCCGGCGCGGGATCGACCCACGACCACAGGGCCACCACGCCCAGGCCGGCGAGCCACAAGCACAACAACAAGGCGCCCGCCCAAGCGGAACGCCCCACCGGGTACTTCACCGACGGGGCGTTGTGCATGGGGGCTGAGAAGAGTTCAGATCCGCTTGAAGACCAGCGTGCCGTTGGTGCCGCCGAACCCGAAGTTGTTCTTCACGGCCACGTCGATCTTCAGGTCCCGCGCGGTGTTGGCGCAGTAATCCAGGTCGCATTCCGGGTCCTGGTTGAAGATGTTGATGGTCGGGGGGCTCTTCTGGTGATGCACGGCCAGGACGGTGAACACCGACTCGATGCCGCCGGCGCCGCCCAGCAGGTGGCCCGTCATCGACTTGGTGGAGTTCACCACGATCTTCTTGGCGTGGCTGCCCAGGGCGGCCTTGATCGCGTTGGTCTCGTTCAGGTCGCCCAGCGGGGTGGAAGTGCCGTGCGCATTGAGGTAGTCGACCTGGTCGGCGTTGACGCCCGCATTGCGCAGCGCACCCACCATGGCACGGCGCGGTCCGTCGATGTCGGGCGCCGTCATGTGGTACGCGTCGCCGGTCATCGCAAAGCCGGCGAGTTCGCAATAGATCCTGGCGCCGCGCGCCTTGGCGTGCTCGTACTCCTCCAGCACCAGGACGCCGCCGCCCTCGCCCAGGACGAAACCGTCACGGTCCTTGTCCCAGGGGCGCGATGCCGTCTTCGGGTCGTCGTTGCGGGTCGACAGCGCGCGCGACGCCGCGAAGCCGCCGATGCCCAGCGGGGAGATCGCCGACTCGGCGCCGCCCGCGATCATCACGTCGGCGTCGCCCGTCTCGATCAGGCGGGCCGACAGCCCGATCGCATGCAGGCCCGTGGTGCACGCCGTGACCACGGCGATGTTCGGGCCCTTGAATCCGTACTTGATGGACACGTGCCCGGAGATCATGTTGATGATCGACGCCGGCACGAAGAATGGCGAGATGCGGCGCGGGCCGCGGTTGGTCAGTTCGGCGTGGGTGACCTCGATCATCGGCAGGCCGCCGATGCCGGCGCCGATGTTCACGCCGATGCGCTCGAAAAGCTCCGTGCCCAAGGCGCCTCCCGTGGGCAGGCCGCTGTCCGCCACGGCCTGGCAGGCCGCGGCCAGCCCGAGATGGATGAACCGGTCCATGTGCCGGGCTTCCTTCTCGGGGATGTACTCGCCGATGTCGAAGCCCTTGGCCTCGCCGGCGAACTTGCAGGCAAAGTTCGACGCGTCGAACTGGGTGATGAGGTCGATGCCGGGCCGGCCGGCCAGCAGGTTGGCCCAGGATTGCTCCACCGTGTTGCCCACGGGGCTGACGCAGCCCAGGCCGGTGACGACGACTCGACGGCGGCTCATTCGTGCTTAGGCCTTCTGGTGGGCGTTCGCGTAGTCGACGGCGTTCTGCACCGTGGTGATCTTCTCGGCGTCCTCGTCGGGAATCTCGATGCCGAACTCGTCCTCCAGCGCCATCACCAGCTCCACCGTGTCGAGCGAGTCCGCGCCGAGGTCGGCGACAAAGGCCTTTTCATTGGTGACCTGGGACTCTTCCACGCCGAGCTGCTCGGCGATGATTTTTTTGACACGTGCTTCGATATCGCTCATGGCTTCCCTCTGGGGGTTGTGAATGAATCGGGAATTCTAACTTTTCGGGGGCTCAGGCCATGAACATGCCGCCATTGACGTGCAGTTCCTGGCCGGTGATGTAGCCGGCCTCGCGCGAGGCGAGGAAAGCCACTGCATGGGCAATGTCCGAAGGCTGGCCAAGGTGCCCGAGGGGAATCTGTCCCAGCAGCGCTTTGCGCTGCTCATCGGGCAGCGCCGCCGTCATGTCCGTCTCGATGAACCCGGGTGCCACGCAGTTCACCGTGACGCCGCGGCTGCCGAGCTCCCGGGCCAGCGCCCGCGTCATGCCGGCCACGCCGGCTTTGGCCGCGGCGTAATTGGCCTGGCCTGGGTTGCCGGACGCCCCCACCACCGAGGTGATGTTGATGATGCGTCCGTACCGCTGCTTCATCATCGTGCGCATGACCGCGCGGCTCATGCGGAACACGGCCTTGAGGTTGGTGTCCAGCACCGCGTCCCAGTCCTCGTCCTTGAGCCGCATCGCGAGCATGTCGCGTGTGATGCCCGCGTTGTTCACCAGGACCTGCAAGCCCCCGTGCTGCTTGATGATGGCGTCGACCAGGGCTTGGGCAGCGGCCGCGTCGTTGACGTCCAGCCGGGCACCCTGCCCGCCGTGGGCCTGCAGCGCGGCGGTGACGGCGGTAGCGCCGCTGTCGCTGGTTGCCGTGCCGATGACCTTGAACCCGCGCCCGGCGAGTTCGAGTGCGATGGCGGCGCCGATCCCGCGCGAGGCGCCCGTGACCAGGGCCAGTTGTTCTTGCGGCTTGTCCTCGCTCATGCCAGCAGCCCCTTCACTTCGGCCAGGGTGGCCGGGTCGCAGAGGCCCGCGCCCGTGAGTTCGGGATCGATGCGCTTGCACAAGCCCGCCAACACCTTGCCGGGGCCGCATTCGACCACCGTGTTCACGCCGCGGGCCTTGATTGCCCGCACGCATTCGACCCAGCGGACCGGCCCGAACGCCTGCTCGTAGAGGGCGGCACGGATGCGGTCCGGCTCGCTCTCGACCTTGGCTTCGATGTTGTTGACGACGGGAATCCGCGGCGCGGCAAACGCTGTTTCGGCCAGTTTTTCCTTCAGCCGGTCGGCCGCGGGCTTCATCAGGCTCGAGTGGAAGGGAGCCGACACCGGCAGCGGGAGGGCCCGCTTGGCGCCGTTCGCCTTGAGCAGTTCGCAGGCTTTGTCGACCGCGGCCCTGGTTCCGGCGATGACCGTCTGCGCCGGGTCGTTGAAGTTCACGGCCTCGACGACCTCGGTGGTGTTGACGCCGAAACTGCGCAAGGCCTGGGCGCACCCTTCGATCACTTTGTGCGCATCCATTCCCAGCACCGCCGCCATCGCCCCGGTGCCGACGGGGACCGCTTCCTGCATGGCCTGGGCGCGAAAGCGAACCAGCGGCGCGGCTTGCGCCAGGGACAGCACGCCGGCGGCCACCAAGGCGGAATACTCACCGAGCGAGTGGCCCGCCATCACGGACGGCGCGGCGCCCCCCTCGGCCAGCCAGGCCCGGTACGCCGCAACGCCGGCGACCAGCATCACCGGCTGCGTGTTGGTCGTCATCGCGAGCGCTTCCTTGGGCCCTTCCTTGATCAGGCGACCCAGGTCTTCGCCCAGCGCGTCGGACGCTTCGCGCAGGGCCTCGGCCACCGCCGGGTGGTCGCCCCAGCCATCGAGCATGCCCACGGCCTGCGAGCCCTGGCCGGGAAAGACGAATGCGAACGGTTTCATTGTTGTGGTCCTCCGCGGACGGCCGCCAGCGCGGCCCGCCGCCTAGAAATCGAGCAGGACGGCGCCCCAGGTGAAGCCGCCCCCCACGCCTTCGAGCATGAGCGTGTCGCCCCGGGCGATCTTCCCGGCCCGCACCCACGCGTCCAGCGCGAGCGGGATGGACGCTGCCGAGGTGTTGCCGTGCTGGTCCACCGTGACCACCAGCTTGTCCAGCGGCAGCTTCAGCTTCCTGGCCGTGCCGTGCATGATGCGGATGTTGGCCTGGTGCGGGATCAGCCAGTCGATGTCGGCCTCGGTCCTGCCGGCCTTGGCGAGGGTCGCCCGCGCGGCATCTTCCAGCACGCCGACCGCCAGTTTGAAGACCGCCTGCCCGTCCATCTTGAGGAACGGGTCGCCCGACACGAGGCCGCCCGAGACGGTACCCGGAACGCACAGAATCCCCACGTGCTTGCCATCGGCGTGCAGGTCGGTCGCCAGCACGCCGGGGGTGTCCGACGCTTCCAGCACCACCGCCCCCGCCCCGTCGCCGAACAGCACGCAGGTGGTGCGGTCGCGAAAGTCGAGGATGCGCGAGAACACTTCTGCGCCGACCACCAGCGCCCGGGTTGCCGATCCCGTGCGGATCATCGAATCCGCGACGGTCAGCGCGTAGACGAATCCGCTGCAAACGGCCTGCACGTCGAAGGCTGCGCAGCCGCCGATCCCGAGCTTGTTCTGCAGGATGCAGGCGGCGGACGGGAACACCATGTCCGGGGTGGAGGTCGCGACGATGATCAGGTCGATGTCGCCGGGCGCGCGGCCGGCCGCTTCCAGGGCATGACGTGCGGCCTGCGCCCCCAGGTCACTGCTGGTCACCTCAGGCGCGGCGAAGTGCCGGGCCCGGATGCCGGTGCGTTCCACAATCCACGGGTCGGAGGTCTCGACGCCCTTGCCCGCCAGTTCGGCGGCGAGGTCGGCGTTGGTCACGCGGCGCGGCGGCAGGTAGCTGCCGGTGCCGGTGATGCGCGAATATCGGCTCATTCGGAAGCGAGCGCTTCCAGGGGTTGGGCATCCGCCGGGGAACCTGTGAGCAGGGGCCGGGCGTGGGCGATGCGGGCCTGGACGCGATCGAGCAAGTTGTTTCGCGCCGCATCATACGCCCGCACCAGCGCCTGCCCGAACGCGAACTCGTCCGCCGACCCGTGGCTCTTGAACACTAGGCCACGCAAACCGAGCAGGGCCGCGCCATTGTAGCGGCGGTAATCCACCCGGTGCTTGAAGGCAGATAGCACCGGATATGCGAGGAAGGCCGCCAATTTGGTGAAGATGCTGCGCGAAAACTCTTCGCGAAGAAAACCGCCAATCATCGACGCCAGCCCTTCGCTGGTCTTGAGGGCCACGTTGCCGACGAAACCGTCGCACACCACGATGTCGGTGGTGCCCTTGAAGATGTCGTTGCCTTCGACGTTGCCGTGGAAGTTCAGATCACCGGAGTTCGCCGCCGATCTCAGCAGTTCACCGGCTTTTTTGATGACTTCACTGCCCTTGATGACTTCTTCGCCGATGTTCAGGAGCCCCACGGAGGGCTGGTCCTGGTTCTTCAGCGCCGAGACCAGCGCCGAACCCATGACCGCGAACTGCAGCAGGTGCTGCTCGGTGCAGTCCACGTTGGCCCCCAGATCCAGCACGGTGGTGGCGCCGCCCTTGGCGTTGGGCAGCGGATAGGCGATCGCCGGGCGGTCGATGCCGTCCACGGTCTTGAGCAGGTAGCGGGCCAGCGCCATCAGCGCGCCCGTGTTGCCGGCCGAGACCGCGGCTTGCGCCTTGCCTTCCTTGACCTGCTGGATCGCCACCCGCATGGACGAATCCTTTTTCCGGCGCAGCGCCACTTCGACCGCGTCGTCCATCGCCACCACCTCGGAGGCCGGTACCACGGCGGCCCGGGGGTGATCGAAACCCTGGAGGCTCTCGGGTGCCCCCACCAGCAGCAGGCGGGCGTCGGGGTGGTCGTCCAGGAATCGGCGGCAGGCCGCTAGGGTGACCCGGGGGCCGTGGTCGCCCCCCATGCAATCGACTGCCAGAGTAGTCATGCGACCCCCACGTTTGCCGCCAGGGCGGCTGCACTGCCCGCAACGGGGGCTCGAGCTTGCTTGAAGCGGTTCTGCGCGGGGCTCATGGGCTGAACTGTAGAGCGTTCCGGACGGGCGGAAAAAAGGCCCGGGCTGCCAGGCAGCGACGGGCCTTCTGCGAAAGCGCTGATGGTCAGGCTTCGTTCTTGGTCTTGAGCACCTTGCGGCCACGGTAGAAGCCCGTGGGGCTGATGTGGTGGCGCAGGTGGGTCTCGCCCGTGGTGGGTTCGACGGCGATGCCCGGCACCGTGAGCGCGTTGTGCGAGCGGTGCATGCCCCGCTTGGAGGGCGACTTCTTGTTCTGCTGGACGGCCATGAGGGCTCCTGGACTTTGGTGGGCGCTGCGTCCGCTAAGGAAGCGCAGGGCGGGTTAAATGGTGGGTGCCTCGCGCCGGTTCCGGCAAAGGGGCATCTGGGGCGAAGCCCGCGATTATAGCCAACCTGCGGCCGGGGGCCTAGTGCTTGCCGGACTTCAGCCGCGCCAGCTCGGCAAACGGGTTCTTGCGGGCCGAGCCGGCGTCGAAGTCCGGGTCGGCGGCCGACATGGGCACCGCCTGCGGGCAGGCCTCATGGCGCGGCGCGACCGGCAAGGCCATGAGCAGCTCATCTTCTAGCAGTTCCATCAGGTCGAAGGCGCGGCTGATCGCCAGCAGGTCCTCTTCGGACTCGTCGTCCTCGGCCGCGGCGGTCGCCTCGTCGGCGACGAAGCGGAAGTGGCGGTCGACTTGCACCGGCACCTCGACGGGGCCCAGGCAGCGCTGGCAGGTCAGCGGCAGCGTGGCACCCGCCTCCAGGTGCAGCCACACCTGCGGCTGGACATGGCCGGGGTTGCGCAATTCGCCCCGTGCCTCCCAGCGCACCGGCAGTTCACCGCCCTCTCCCTGGGTTTCCGCCAGCAAGCGCCGATGAGCCGCCACGGTGTCTCGACCCGACAGGTGGGCCCCTTCTTCGGCAAAGGCGCGCACATCGAGCTTGCGGGCCACGAACTCCTTCTTCATCGACCCAGTGTAAGAGAATCACCCCATGTCCGAAGCCCCTTCCACCCAGCCCGGCAGGACGCTGGTGCTGGGCTCGACCTCCCGGTACCGCCGCGAGCTTCTCGCCCGCCTGCACCTGCCGTTCGAGGTCGCGGCTCCCGATGTCGACGAAACCCCGCTGCCGGGCGAAGTGCCTGCCGCCCTCGCCGGGCGCCTGGCGCTGGCGAAGGCTCGCGCCGTGTCGCGCCGCTTTCCGCAGGCCGTCGTGATCGGCTCCGACCAGGTCGCCGACCTGGAAGGCGAGCCCCTGGGCAAGCCCGGCGACCACGCCAACGCCACGCGCCAGCTGCAGCGCATGCGCGGCAGGACCGTGATCTTCCAGACGGCGCTGGCGGTGGTGTGTGGAGCCACCGGCTTCGAACAGCAGGACCTCGCCGCCGTGCGGGTGCGCTTTCGCGACCTCGCCGATGCCGAGATCGAGGCCTACCTGCGCGCCGAGCAGCCCTACGACTGCGCCGGCAGCGCCAAGAGCGAGGGCCTGGGCATCGCCCTGCTCGAAGCCATCGACAGCGACGACCCCACGGCGCTGGTCGGCCTGCCGCTGATCCGCACCTGCCGGATGATCCGCGCCGCCGGCCTGCAGGTGCTCTGATGGCGACGCCGGGCACGCCATGAACGCCGCCGGGCCGCCCCAAGGCGTGAAGGCCCCCTCGGGGGGCAGCGACCCACACGCAGTGGGCAAGCGTGGGGGCACTCTTTACCTGGTGCCGGCGCCGCTGGATTTCGGCTGTGCGCAGCAGGTGCCGATCGCCGACGTCCTGCCGCAGGCCACCCTGGCCGTCGCGGCACGCCTGACCTACTGGGTGAGCGAAAACGCCAAGACCACGCGCGCGTTCCTCAAGCGGATCCACGAGCACACGCCGCTGGCGCAGCCGCTGCAGGAGCTGCACATTGCCGAATTGCCGCACGAAGTGCACAAGAAGGGCGACCACGCCGGCGGCTTCGACGCCCGGCCCCTGCTGGCCACCGTGCTGCATGGCCACGACCTGGGCCTGGCCAGCGAGGCCGGCATGCCTGCGGTGGCCGACCCCGGTTCCTCGGTGGTTCGCGCGGCGCACGACCTGGGCATCCCCGTGGTGCCGCTGGTCGGCCCGGTCTCGCTGCTGCTCGCGCTGGCCGCCAGCGGGATGAACGGGCAGGATTTCGCCTTCGTCGGCTACCTGCCCCAGTCGGGTGTGGACCGCGTCAAGCGCATCCGGGAACTGGAAGCCCGGGCGGTGAAGACCGGCCAGACCCAGCTGTTCATCGAGACGCCCTACCGCAACGTGCCCTTGTGGCAGGCCTTGCTGCAGGGGCTGCAGCCCAGCACCCGGCTGGCGGTCGCCAGCGGGCTCACCTTGCCGGGCGGCCACGCCTTGAGCGAAACGGTCCAGCGCTGGAAAGGCAAGCCGGTGCCGGTCAAGCCGGACACCCCGGCGGTATTCCTGATCGGACGCTGATCAGCGCAGCGCCGGCAGGGCGCGCACCGCGCGCACCGCGCCTTCGCCGATGGCGGCGCCGAACCGCTTGGCCAGCCGCTCGGCCACGTTCTCGCGCCGGGTGTAGTCGACCAGCTCTTCGGCCTTGATCACTTCGCGCGCCACGAAGTCCAGGTTCCCCAGCTGGTCCGCCAGGCCCAGTTCCACCGCCTGCTGCCCAGTCCAGAACAGGCCTGTGAACAGCTCGGGCACCTCCTTGAGCCGCTTGCCGCGTCCGGCCTTGACCACGTCGATGAACTGGCGGTGCACCTGGTCCAGCATGAACTGGGCATGCTCGCGGTGCTTGTCGGTCTGCGGGCTGAACGGATCGAGGAAGCCCTTGTTCTCGCCCGCCGTCATCAGGCGCCGCTCGACGCCCAGCTTGTCCATCAGGCCGGTGAAGCCGAAGCCGTCCATCAGCACGCCGATGCTGCCCACGATGCTGGCCTTGTCGACGAAGATGCGGTCGGCCGACGCCGCGATGTAATAGGCCGCGGAGGCGCAGGACTCTTCCACGACGGCGTAGACCGGCTTCTTGTACTTGGCCTTCAGGCGCTTGATCTCGTCGCTGACGATGCCGGCCTGCACCGGGCTGCCGCCGGGCGAGTTGATCAGCAGCACGATGCCCTGGGCACCCGCGTCCTCGAATGCCGCCCGCATGGCCGCCACCACGAACTCGGCGCTGGCGTCGGCGCCGTCCGCGATCTCGCCCTTGATCTCCACCACCGCCGTGTGCGGCAGCGACTTGTCGGCGCCGCTGGGCCCGCCGCGGTACATCAGCGTCCAGATCAGGAACACAAAGAACGCCAGCCAGGCCATGCGCGAGAAGGTGCGCCAGCGGCGCGCCCGGCGCTGCTCTTCCAGCGTGGCGAACATCAGCCGCTCGAGCGTGGCGCGCTCCCACCCCGGGGACATTGCTTCACTTTTCGTAGCGCCCCGAGCCGAACTGGCGGGGGCTGCAGCCGGATTCGGCTCTTTTTCGGGGTAGCCGGGCTCAGGCGTGTCGGTCATGTCAGAAGGCAACGGGTTGGAGGTTGTAGGCAGTATGCCAGCGGACCACGCCCTCATGTTCGGACAGCTCGATCTTCACCAGGCCGCCGCGGCACGGTCCGGCGGCGCAGGCGCCGGTGTCCGGTTCGTACACCGCGCCATGCGTGGCGCACAGGAGCCAGCGGCCGCTGTCGTCGAAGAAGCGATTGGGTTGCCAGTCCATCTCCATCGCCACGTGCGCGCAGCGGTTCAGGTAGGCGTGCGCCCGGCCCTGCCAGCGCACGGCGAACGCCCGGCAGGTGCCGCCGGCGTAGACGACGTCGAAGGGCACAGCCTCGCCGCCTTCCACGAGGTCGGCACTGTTGCACAAGGGAACGGGTCCATCCATGCGGCGTCAGGCGTTGTGCAGCAGCCAGTCACGCAGCCCGGCCACCGAATGCGCGATGTACAGCGGGCGCAGCGCCGCAAACGCCTGGGGCTCGTGCGCGCCGTAGCTGACGCCGACACTGGCGCAGCCGGCATTCAGCGCCATCTGCAGGTCGTGCGTCGTATCGCCGATCATCAGGGTGCGCCCGGGCTCGGTGCCGACCTCGCGCATCAGCTCGCGCAGCATCAGGGGATCGGGCTTGCCGGCGGTCTCGTCGGCGGTGCGGGAGCCGTCGAACACGCCCTGGAGCTCGACCGCCTGCAGGGCTTCGTCGAGTCCGCGCCGCGACTTGCCGGTGGCCACCGCCAGCCAGTGGTGCCGTGCCTTGAGCTCCTGCAGCAAAGGCAACACGCCGTCGAACAGCACCAGGTCGTCCTGGTGGGCCAGGTAGTGGTGCCGGTAGCGCGCGCCCAGCTCCGGGTATTTCGCGGGGGGCACGTCCGGCGCGGCATGCGCCAGCGCCTGGCCCAGGCTCATGCCGATCACATAGGCGGCCGCCTGGTCGGAGGGCTTGCGCCCCCCGACATCTTCCACGGCCCGCTGGATGCAGCGCACGATGATGCGGGTCGAGTCGAACAGCGTCCCGTCCCAGTCGAAGGCGATCAGGTCGAAGCGGCGGGGGCGATGGGCGTCCTGGTCGGGCATGGAAGGCGAAAGGGATCGCCTGTTTATACTGGATCGGCTCATGACGAGCCGCGTCCTCGCGACATGCCACCCTCGAGTCCCGATCCCACCCGCCCCGATCTTGACCAAGCGCTCGCCGCCCACCGCGCCGGGCGCTTCAACGAGGCCGAAAGCGCCTATCGCCGGGTTCTTGCAGTCGACCCGTCCCATGCGGACGCCTTGCACCTGATCGGGCGCATCCTCGAGCAGCGGGGCCGCCGCGCCGAAGCCGAAAAGAGCGTGCGCCAGGCGCTGGCGGTGCGCGAGGAACCGGCCTTCCTTTGCACACTCGGGCACCTGTTGCGCGCTGCCGGCAGGCTTGACGAAGCAGAACCCTGCTATCGCCGTGCGCTGGCACTGGATGCCCGGCATGCCCCAGCCCACCTGGGCCTGGGCAACCTGTGCCGCAAGCTGCAGCGCACCGCAGAAGCCGAGCAGGCTTACCGCCGCGCTATCGAGCTGGAGCCCCGGTCCGCGCAGTACCGCAACAACCTGGCCGTGCTGCTCAAGGAACTCGGACGCACGCAGGAAGCCGAGGAGATGTACCGGCAGGCGCTGGCTTGCCATCCCGGCTATGTCGAGGGCTGGAACAACCTGGGCAACCTGCTCATGGCCGGCGAGCGCCTCGAAGAGGCAGAGGCGGCCTACCGCCGCGCCATCGAACTCAAGCCCGACTACGTGCAGGCGTATTCGAACCTGGGCGTGCTGCTGACTCAGGCGGGCCGGACCGCGGAAGCGGAAGAGACCCTGCGGCGTGCCCTCGCCGTGAACACCGGGCATGCGCAGAGCTGGAATAGCCTGGCCGAGCTGCTGCGCGAGATGGGCGCAGCGCGGAGGCCGAAGCGGCCTACCAGCGCGCCATTGCCCTGAACCCGCACAATGCCGCCGCCCACAACCACCTGGGCATCCTGCTGGCGCACGCCTGGCGAGTGGACGAGGCCGAAGCGGCGTACCGCGAGGCGCTGCGGCTCTTGCCCGGTTACGCCGACGCCCTCAACAACCTGGCCGCGCTCTACCAGGTCACCAACCGCCGCGAGGAAGCCGAAGCCATGCTTCGCCAGGCGCTGCAAGCCACTCCGCAGCCGGTGGCTGCCCGCATGAACCTGGCTTCCCTGCTGCTGGCGTCGGGCCGGCTCGAAGAAGGCTGGCCGCTGTACGAAGCGCGCCTGGAGCCGAACTTCTCCGAACCTCGACAAGCTGCGCCTACCCTGCCCTTCCCGCGCTGGAACGGTGAACCGCTGGCGGGCAAGTCGCTGGTGGTCTGGACCGAGCAGGGCTTCGGCGATTCGATTCAGATGGCGCGTTACGGCGCCGTGCTCAAGGCGCGCGGCGCCAGGCGCGTCACGTTCGTCTGCCTGCCGTCACTCAAGGCGCTCCTGAAAACCGCCGCCGGCTTCAATGACGTGATCACCGATGGCGCCAAGTTCCCGGACCATGACTACTGGGTTTTCGCGCTGAGCCTGCCCCTGCACCTCGGCACCCGTCTGGACAACATTCCCGACTCCCTGCCCTACCTGCATGCCGGCCCCGCGCGTGTGGCGCATTGGCAGCCCCGGCTGCCTGCCCGGGGCTTCAAGGTCGGCCTGGTCTGGAAAGGCGCCAAGGACCACCGCAACGACCTGAACCGGTCGCTGCCGTCGCTGGCCACGCTGGCGCCGTTGTGGGATATCCCGGGCCTGAGCTTCGTCAGCCTGCAAAAACGGCAGGGCGAAGAGGAAGCCTTGTCCCCTCCCCCGGGGCAGCCACTCGTCGCGCTGGGCCAAGAGATGAAGGATTTCGCGGATGGCGCCGCCATCGTCAGCCAGCTGGACCTGGTGATCTGCGTCGACACCGCCATCGCCCACCTCGCCGGTGCGCTGGGCAAGCCGGTCTGGGTGCTGCTGCCGGCCTGGGGGACCGATTGGCGATGGCTGCAGCAGCGCGAAGACTCCCCGTGGTACCCCGGCGTGATGCGGCTCTTTCGCCAGCAGACCCCGGGCGACTGGAGCGGCACCATCGCCGAAGTGGCGCAGGCGCTGCAGGCGCGGGTGCAAGGCCAGGGCTAACCCACGAAGGTGGCCAGCTCGGCTGGCAGCGGCGATTCGAGCGCGACCGTCTCGCCCGACTGGGGGTGCGCAAACCGCAACCGCCAGGCATGCAGGAACATGCGTTTCAAGGCCTGCTTCGCCAGGACCCTGTTCAGCTCGAAGTCCCCGTACTTGTCGTCGCCCGCGATCGGGTGGCCCTGGGTGGCCAGGTGCACGCGGATCTGGTGGGTGCGGCCGGTCTTGATCGTGACTTCGAGCAAGGAGAAGGCACCCTGGATCCCCGCCTTCGCGGGGATGACGTCTCTGATCTTCACCAGCGTGATCGCCCGCATGCCGTCGGGGTCGTCCTTGTCCACGACCCTGACCCGGCGTTCACCGTCCTCCTGCAGGTACTTGTGCAGCGGCTGGTCGATCACCTTCTTGTTGCCCGGCCAGGCGCCCTGGACCAGGGCCAGGTAGGTCTTGCCGGTTTCGCGCTCGCGGAACTGGTCCTGCAGCCGGGTGAGCGCCGAGCGCTTCTTGGCCACCAGCAGGATGCCGGAGGTTTCGCGGTCGAGCCGGTGCACCAGTTCCAGGAACTTCGCCTGGGGCCGCGCCTGCCGCAGCTGCTCGATCACGCCGAAGCTGACGCCGCTGCCGCCATGCACCGCCACGCCGGCCGGCTTGTCGACGGCGATCAGGTGCTCGTCTTCCAAAAGGACCGGGAACTCGCGCGCCGGCGCCGGGCGTTCCAGCTTTTGGGCGGCTGCATCCGAGACCCGCACCGGCGGCACCCGCACCTGGTCCCCCGCGGCGACCCGCGTGTCGGCGCCCGCGCGGCCCTTGTTCACCCGCACCTCGCCGCTGCGGATGATCCGGTAGACGTGGGTCTTGGGCACGCCCTTGAGGTGCCGGATCAGGAAGTTGTCCAGCCGCTGGCCGGCCGATTCCTCGTCGACCCGAACTGTTTTCACCTCGGCCTTTGCAGGGGCGGGATCGGCCCCTATAATGCGTTTCACTAGCGTAGTGCCGTAAGTGGTTGATTTATCTGGAGTTTAGTCCACACACAACTGCAGCCCACGCTGGAAGGTCGATGCCTCACGTCGACTCTTTGAAACACTGATACGGAATAAATGCCCGCGAGCCTTCCCAAGCGCTTGCGGGCGGATAAGCGAGAAATCCGGTGCTCTTGGCGCTTCTCCTGACCTGCTGGCGGTGGCTCACAGCCCCGGCCCGCGGCATGAATCCGCCCCCAGCCCGCGTTCATTGGGCCCCGATAGCTACAGAAACAGTAGCGGTGCGGTTCCCCACGCCTCTCGCCTTCATCCACGCGCCCCCGCCACGGTTGCTGAGCTGAAAGCTCGGCCTCGTTGCGCCCCGGCAATTCCATCGTTTCAAAGCGTCTGTCCAGGCATCGAAGGTCGCGCCCGCAGGGCGCGTTGAAAGTTTAAGGACAATGCTATGAAGCGCATGCTGATCAATGCCACGCAGGCCGAAGAGCGCCGGCTGGCCATCGTCGACGGACAAAAGCTCCTCGACTACGAAATCGAGATCGAGGGGCGCGAACAGCGCAAGGGCAACATCTACAAGGCCGTCGTCACGCGCGTGGAGCCCTCGCTGGAAGCCTGCTTCGTCGATTACGGCGAAGACCGCCACGGCTTCCTGCCGTTCAAGGAAATCTCCAAGCAGTACTTCACACCCGGGGTCTCGGTCTCGCAGGCCCGCATCAACGAGGTGATCAAGGAAGGCCAGGAGCTGCTGGTCCAGGTCGAGAAGGAAGAGCGCGGCAACAAGGGCGCGGCCCTGACCACCTTCGTCTCGCTGGCCGGCCGCTATGTCGTGCTGATGCCCAACAACCCGCGCGGCGGTGGCGTGTCGCGCCGCATCGAAGGCGACGACCGGGCCGAGCTCAAGGAGAACATGGACCAGCTGGAGTACCCCAACGGGATGTCCATCATCGCCCGCACCGCCGGCATCGGCCGCAGCGCGCCCGAGCTGCAGTGGGACCTGAACTACCTGCTCAAGCTGTGGGGCGCGATCGACGGCGCTTCCAGGGGCGGCAAGGGCGCCTTCCTGATCTACCAGGAATCCAGCCTCGTCATCCGCGCCATTCGTGACTATTTCAATCACGACATCGGCGACATCCTGATCGACACCGACGACATCTACGACCAGGCCCAGCAGTTCATGGCGCACGTGATGCCCGAGCATGCGGCCCGCGTCAAACGCTACCGCGACGACGCGCCGCTGTTCTCGCGCTTCCAGATCGAGCACCAGATCGAGTCGGCCTACGCCCGCGAGGTCAAGCTGCCTTCCGGCGGCGTGGTCGTGATCGACCACACCGAAGCCCTGGTGTCCATCGACGTCAACTCGGCCCGCGCCATCAAGGGCGGCGACATCGAGGAGACCGCCACCCGCACCAACCTGGAAGCGGCCGACGAGGTGGCGCGCCAGATGCGCCTGCGCGACCTGGGCGGGCTGATCGTGATCGACTTCATCGACATGGAAGAGTCGAAGAACCGCCGCGAGGTCGAGAACCGCCTGCGCGACGCCTTGCGGCAGGACCGCGCTCGCGTGCAGTTCGGCACCATCAGCAAGTTCGGCCTGATGGAGATGAGCCGCCAGCGCCTGAAGCCCGCCCTGTCCGAAGGCGCCTCCATCCCCTGCCCGCGCTGCGGCGGCCACGGCCACATCCGCGACACGGAGAGCTCGGCCCTGCAGATCCTGCGGATCATCCAGGAAGAGTCGATGAAGGACGGCACGGCCGCCGTGCACGTGCAGGTGCCGGTGGAAGTCGCGTCCTTCCTGCTGAACGAAAAGCGCGCCGAGATCGCCAAGATCGAGCTCAAGCAGCGCATCGGCGTGATCATGGTGCCCAGCAAGTCGCTGGACACGCCGCACTACAAGCTCGAGCGGCTCAAGCACGACGACCCGCGCCTGGACAACCTCAAGGCCAGCTACCACATGGCCGAGGAGGTCGAGGAAAAGACCGAAGTCACCCGCCGCTCGCAGGAGCGCGCCAACAAGCAGGAGCCGGTGATCAAGGGCGTGCTGCCCGATGCGCCGGCCCCGATCGCTGCGGCCAGGCCCGAGCCGGTGAAGGCGGCACCGCCCCCGCCTGCGCCGGCGCCGCCGGTCGCGGCGCCCGCGCCGGCCGAGGTGGGCTTCGTCTCCTGGCTCAAGAGCGTGTTCGGCGTGGCGCCTGCGCCCGCCCCGGCCCCGGTGGCCGCCCCGGCGGCCGCCCAGGAAGAAAAGCGCGAAGCGCGGGGCGAGCGCGGTGAGCGCGAAGGCCGCCGCGGCGGGCGCGGCGATGGCCGTGGCCGCGATGGCCGCCGCGGGGAAGGCCGTGGCCGCGAGCGTGAGAACGCTGAAGGCCGTCGCGAGCGGGAGAACGGCGAGCGGCGCCCAGGCGCCGTGGCCGAAGGCGCCGAAGGCCAGCCGCGCGGCGAAGGCCGCGGTGGGCGTGATGGCGAACCGCGGCGCGAACGCGGCGAACGCGGCGAGCGGGCCGAGCGCGAGCCGCGTGAAGCGCGGGAGCAGCGTGAGCCGCGCGAGGCGCGGGAACCCCGTGAAGCGCGCGAGCCGCGCGGCGACCGCCCGCCCCGCGGCGAGCGGCGCGACGGCGAACAGCGCAGCGGCGCCGACGCCGGCGTGACGGCGCAGGCGCCGGGCGAAGGCGCGAACGGCCAGGCGCGCGGCGAGCGCCCGCCCCGGGGTGAACGCGCAGAACGCGGGGAAGGCCGCCGCGAACGCGGCGAGCGCCGCCCGCGCGAGCAGGCCGCGCCGGCCGACGGCAGCGAAGCGGCGGCGCTGGCAGGCGCAGCCGCATCGGTTGGCCAGGTGATCGACGGCGCGGCCCAGGACGTGCCTTCGGCCGACCCGGTGCTGGAGACCCACACCCACCGCGATGTGGGCCGCGAAACGCCCGAGGCCGGCAACGCTGAAGGCAACGGCAACGGCGAAGGCCGGCCGCGCCGCTCGCGCGACCGCTATGGCCGTGACCGCCGCGAGCGCCCGGACGCAGCGCGCGAGGAAGGCGCAGCCAGCGACGCTGTCGACGGTGCGCAGCCCCAGGAGGAGCGCCGCCCGCGCTACGCCACCGGCTTCGTCTCGGAGGCGGCAGCCGTCGAAGGCGCCGCAGCGCAGCCCGCAACCATTGCGCCGATCGCCACCACGGCCTCCGCGCCGGCCCCGCGCAGCAACGGCGGTTTGCCCCAGGTGCAGCCGTTCCAGCTGCCGCTGGAACAGCTGGCCCAGGTGGCCGAAAGCTCGGGCCTGCAGTGGGTGAACTCGGACGCCGGGAAGATCGCGGCGGTGCAGGCCGCGATCGCCGCCGAACCCAAGCCGATCCGCGTGCCGCGCGAGCGCCCGCCCGCCGCCGTCATCGACGAGGGCCCGCTGGTGCTGGTGGAGACCAAGCGCGACCTGCGCGAGATGAAGCTGCCGTTCGAACGCAACTGAGCGTCATTCCCGCGCAGGCGCCACGCCAGGCCTGTCCCCGCGAAGGCGGGGGGCCGAGGTGCAGAAAAAGGCGGAAGCCCCGGTCCCCGCTCCCGCGGGGGCGACGGTGCGCCCCTACCTCGCCTCGATCGCCAGGGTCACGAAACGGCTGCGCCACCGGGTGGCATCCGTTTCGTCCAGCCGCAGCTCGGTGGCCCTGAGCAGCCAGCGGCCGGCGAACGGCAGCGTGTGGCGCACCACGCCCTGGGCGTCGCTCTCCCGCCAGATGCCCAGCGCGCTGCGTTCGCTCACCAGTTCGACCGCTAGGCCTGCCAGCGGCTGGCCGTCGCGCAACACCTGGAAGGTCAGCGGCCGCCCCACGGCGATGGGCTGCTCGCCCTGCACCACGATCTCCAGGTCCAGCCCGGCGGGCCGGCGCGCCTGCGCGACGCGGTCCGGCGCGGTGCCGGGCGCAAACGGCAGCTCGATGCGCGCGAACTTGCGGTAGCTCTCGCGCCAGGGCACGCCGCGCGCCTGCAGGCCCGACCACGCGGCGCGAAGCTCCTGGGGCGCGCGAATCTCGTCGAAGTAGACCTGCACCTTGTCGGCTTCCATCTCGAGCTCGTAGGCGCGCATTTCCAGCCAGCACGCCAGCAGGGGCGACTTCGGGCTGCGGGCCTGGGCCCGCAGCTCCAGCCACTTGGGCTGGTTGCGGCCCGGCCGCAGCCGGATCGGGGGGCCCGCGCCGTCCGTGCATTGCGAACGCACCAGCGCCTGTGCCGTGGGATTGAATTCCTGCACCGGGTAGCGGTTGCCGGTGCTCAGCTCCAGGCGCAGCTGGCCGGGCTGGGCGCCCTCGCGCGACGGGCTGAACCAGCTGTCGTGGCCGGCGGCACTGCCGGCCACCAGCAGCGCTGCAAGTGCAACGGCCGTGCGGCGCATCAGCCGCCGCCGGGCCGCCCCAAGGCGGCTGAAGCCCCCTCGGGGGGCAGCGACCCACACGCGGTGGGAGAGCGTGGGGGCGGCCATCATTCCTGGGCCGCCCGTTTCCAGGCGAGCGCGGCCGCTTCGGTGTCGCCCCGTTCCTCGGCCAGCCCGGCCAACGCGCGCCAGGCGTTGCGGTGCAGCCGCGCGTCCTGCAGGCCCAGAGCCGCCTGCGTCAGCAGCTGCTGCGCCTTGCCCCAGAGCTGGCGCCTCATGCAGGCCATGCCCGCCAGGTACTGCAGGGTCGTGTCGCGCGGATTGGCGCGCTGGGCGGTCTCGAAGCGAGCCAGCCAGGCGCCGTCGATCGAATCCAGGCCCTGCTCCAGCGCGCACACCAGCTTGACCTTGAGGCTGTCGCCCAAGTCATGGTGGCGCTCCCACACGGGCAGCAGCCAGTCGCGCGCCAGGTGCGCATCGCCGCCCAGCGCCACCAGCCGCTGCGCCGCGTGGATCGCCAGTTCCGGCATCTGGCGCTCGGCCGGCTCCAGCTGGCCCCAAGCGCGCTGCAGCTGCGCCGGGTCATGGGCGGCGTTCAGCAGGTCGATGGCCAGGCCGCGCACGATGCTTTGGGCGGCCGCCGGCGAGAACGCGCGGTGCTTGGACAGCAGGCGCGCCGTCTCCAGCGCCTCGCCCGTCTGCCGCGCCAGCCGCGTGGCCTTGAGCTTCATGCGCAGCGCCAGCGTGCGCCGCGCCGCCCCTGAGGGCAGCCCCTTGAGCCAGGCCATGGCCGCCTGCGGCTCGCGGTCGTCCAGCGCCCAGCGCGCGGCGCGCATCAGCGCGCCTTCGTGCGTCTCCTGGGCGTCGCGGCCGCTGGCCTGCTCCAGGGCCAGCCTGAGGTGTTCCTCGCGCCCGCCCTTGTCCTGCAGGGCCTGCGCGCTTTCGGCCGCCAGCAGGTGAGCCAGCGTGCGCACCTGCGCGGCGTTGGCCAGCCGCTCGCCGCCCGCGGCCAGCGACTGCTCCTGCGCCAGCGCCGCCTCAGCCGACTTGCGGGCGCGGATGAAGCGGCCTGCCAGCATGTGCGAGAACGCGTCCAGCAGCAGCGCGTGCATGCCGCGCTCCTTCTGCTGGTTGCGCCAGCGCTGCGCCTGCCGCGGCAGGTCGAACAGGGCCGAGAGCGCGCGCAGCGCCGCGTACAGGAAGACGAAGGCGCCCAGCAGCAGCAGCAGCACCAGGTTCAGCGAAAGGTCGATGCGCAGGGGCGGCCAGTACAGCGTGACCGTGCCCTGGTTGTTGCCCGCGAACAGCGCGATCGCGACCGCCACGCCGAACAGGGCCAGGAGCCAGAGGGCTGCGCGCATCAGCAACTCGTCGTTCCCGCGAAGGTGACGCGCAGCGTCATCCCCGCGAAGGCGGGGACCCAGAGCTCCCCGGCCGTTGAAAGCACTGGATCCCCGCCTGCGCGGGGATGACGTACACGCGACACAGCGGCCACGGCCTACCTTCCCGCCGCCGCCGTCGCCAGCACCGCCAGCGTCTCGTCGATACGGGGCAGCTCGGCCACGCGCAGCTGCCCCTGCAGCTGCTGCAGCGAAGCCAGCGCGGCCTGGGTGCGGCGCGAGCCCGCATCGAAGTACTTGTTGACGGCCACCGCGGCCGCCGCGACATCCATCCGCGCCGTGTCGGTCTGGCGCGCCAGCAACCCCAGGCGCGCGTTGAGCAGCTTGAGCTTGAGGTTCTCGCGCAGGAAGAAGGCCTGCTCGGGCGCGAGCAGCACCGCTTCGGGCTGGTCGACGCGGCTGACTCGAACCAGGGCGCGGGCCTCTTCCCGCAGCACGCCCAGCCACTGCTGCCACCACTGCGGCGACGCCGGCGCGGCGGGCTGCTCCCGGCGGGCCGCGGCCGCGGCGCCCGCGCTGCCGGTGGCCACGGCGTTGGACAGCGGCAGCTCGTCGACCTGGCGCGCCAGTTCGTCCAGCCGCAGCAGCAAGCCGGGAACATCGGCCACGCTGGCGGCCTTGATGCGTTCGGTGTCGCGGTTGATGGCGGTGCGCACACGCGACAGGCGCGGCTGCCCCGCGCGCTCCAGGCGCTGGTCGGCGGTGCGCAGCGCCACCAGCAGCGGTTCGGCGCTCAGCGTGAGCTGGGCCTGCTGCTGCGCGAGCCGCAGGCCGGCTTCGATGTCCACCAGCAGGTTCTCGTCGCGCGAGCGCGACAGGCTTTGCATCAGCTCCTCCAGCTGTGTGCGCTGCAGCGCCACTTCGCTCAGCCGGGTGTCGGCCAGCGCCTGTCGCGCAGCGGTCTCGCGCGCCAGGTCCTGGGCCTGGCGCGCCAGGGCGCGCGCCTCGATCGCGTTGGCGCCGGCGTCGGCGCTTTGCCGCGCCAGTTGCTCCTGGATGCCCGAGAGCTTCTGCCACAGCAGCAAGCTGGAGGCCAGCGCCAGCAGCGACACCAGGACCAGCGCCGCCAGGGCCAGGCGCGGCAGCGGCAGCGGCGCGCGCTGGCGCGGGGGGGCAGCCGCCGGCTCCAGCGCAGCCACCGGCGGCGGGGCGGCGGGGTCGGGCGCGGGCTGCTCACTCATCCGATCGATTCTAGGGTCGCGGCTATGGCCTCCACGCCGGGACGTGACGGCCAAACAACACCGAACCCCGCCTCGCGCGCGGCCTGGGCGATGCGCTCGTGCGTCGCGATCGCGCGCGCTTGCGACCAGTCCTGCCCGGGCAGCAGGAGCCGCAGGTTGGCGATCGCTTCCGAGCTGCTGAACAGCCATGCCGGGCCGCCGTGGGCCGCTTCGATGGCAGCCTGCCGCTGCTCGGGCGTCCATGCCGGCAGCTCGCGGGTGTACGCGGCGACGGTCTCGACCCGCGCGCCCGCCTGCTGCAATTGGACCGCGAGCCAATCGCGCCCGGCCGGCTGGCCGCCGGTGCCGGCGCCGCGCACCAGGAGGACCGCGTCGCCGGGATGAACCTGGGCCGCCACCTGCCGCCACAGCGCTTCGGAATCGAACTGGGGCGCGTCGCCGGGCGGCGAGTCGATGCAGGCCAGCGGCACACCGGCTTCAGCCAGTGCCCGGGCGGTGCCGGGCCCGGTTCCCCATGCTCTTGTTTCAATAGCATGTTGCGCCCAGTTGGCGCCGCCTGCAGCCTCTTTTTCTCCAAAGAATGCGGCGACGGCGTTGGCGCTGACGAACATCGCGGCACGGTAGCGAGGAAGCTCGCGCCAGGCCTGGCGCAGCGGCCCGCGGTCGGGTGCGGGGGCGATGGCGATCAGCGGAACCGGCACCGCCTGGATGCCCCGTGCCTGCAGCGCGTCGACCCAGCCGGCCGCGTCGCGCTCGGGACGGGTCACGATCGCCCGCATCGGGCGCCTAGCGCGCGCCGGCGGCCCGAAGCCGCGAAGCGACTTCGGCGCCCAGGGCCGCTGCCTGGCCCACATCGGCGATGGCGCCGGCACCGCGCGCGCGCAGCAGGGCGCCGTGGTTGTCGGGGTCGCCCCAGGCGGCCTCCAGCTGCAGGTACTCGCCCGAGAAGGTGGCATGCGCGGCCAGCGGCATGGAGCAGCTGCCCCCCAAGGCCCGGCTCACGGCCCGCTCGGCGGCCACCGCCAGCCAGGTGGCCTGGTGCGACAGCGGCACCAGCGCCTGCGCGACGTCGGCCCTCTCGCCGCGGATTTCGATGGCCAGCGCGCCCTGCCCTGCCGGGGGCAGCATCTGCTGCGGCTCGAACAGCTGGCGGATGCGCGGGCCCAGGCCCAGGCGCTTGAGGCCGGCGGCCGCCAGCACGATCGCGTCGTACCCGCCCTCGTCCAGCTTGCGCAGGCGCGTGTCGAGGTTGCCGCGCAAGGGCTCGATGCGCAGGTCGGGCCGCAACGCGCGCAGCAGCACCACGCGGCGCAGGCTGGAGGTGCCGACCACTGCGCCCTGCGGCAAGGCTTGCAGCGACTCGTAACGGGGGCAGACCAGCGCATCGCGCGGGTCCTCGCGTTCCATCACGCATGCCAGCGAAAAGCCCTCGGGCAGTTCCATCGGCACGTCCTTGAGGGAGTGCACGGCGAGGTCGGCACGTCCTTCTTCCAGCGCGGTCTCCAGCTCCTTGACGAACAGGCCCTTGCCGCCGACCTTGGACAGCGAGCGGTCCAGGATCTGGTCGCCCTTGGTCGTCATGCCCAGCAGCCGGACCTGGTGGCCGCGCTGTTCGAGCAGCGACTTCACATGGTCGGCCTGCCACAGGGCCAGCCGGCTTTCACGTGTCGCGATGACAAGGTTCATCGATCTCGTAACCCGTTTGCAATGCTTTCGCGGTCTTGGATGCTAGCATGCACGCTGCTCAAAAACTAAGCAGACGAGGACGCCAAGACCATGCCCGCCGCCCCGGAATCACCCAGCCGACGCGCCCGCGACAACGAACGCCCGCTGGTGGAAGACATCCGGCTGCTCGGGCGCATTCTGGGCGACGTGATCCGCGAACAGGAGGGCGTGGAAGCGTTCGAACTGGTGGAGCGCATTCGCAAGCTTTCCGTGGCGTTCCGGCGCGACGCCGACCACGAGGCCGACCAGGCGCTCAAGACGCTGCTGAAGTCGCTGACCGGCGACCAGGCCGTGAGCGTGATCCGCGCCTTCACCTACTTCAGCCACCTGGCGAACCTGGCCGAGGACCGGCACCACATCCGCCGGCGCGTGGTGCACGAGCGCGCCGGCGACACGCAGGAAGGCAGCATCGAGGTGGCCCTGGCCCGCCTGCGCTGGGCCGGCATCAGCCCGCGGGCCATCGCCACGAGCCTGGCGCACAGCTACGTGTCGCCGGTGCTCACGGCGCACCCGACCGAAGTCCAGCGCAAGAGCATCCTCGATGCCGAGCGCGACATCGCGGTGCTGCTGGCCGAACGCGACGAGATCAAGGCCCGCGCCCTGCCCAAGGACGCCCTGGCGCCGCGCGAGCTCGCCGCCAACGAAGCGCAGATCCGCGCCCGGGTGATGCAGCTGTGGCAGACGCGGCTGCTGCGGTTCACCAAGCTCACGGTGGCCGACGAGATCGAGAACGCCCTGTCCTACTACGACTCCACCTTCCTGCGCGAGATTCCCAAGCTCTATGCCGGGCTGGAGCGCGAGCTGGGCAAGGAGCCGGTGGCCAGCTTCCTGCGCATGGGCATGTGGATCGGCGGCGACCGCGACGGCAACCCCAACGTGACGGCGCAGACCCTGGAGCAGGCGCTGCGGCGCCAGTGCGAGGTGGCGCTGCGGCACTACCTGACCGAGGTCTACCACCTGGGGCGCGAGCTCTCGCTGTCGGCACTGCTGATCGACGTCACGCCGGCGATGCGCGCGCTGGCCGACAGCTCGCCCGACAAGGATGAGCACCGCCTGGACGAGCCCTACCGGCGCGCGCTGACCGGCATGTACTCGCGGCTGGCCGCCACCCTGAAGGAATTCACCGGCGGCGAGGCGGCGCGCCACATCGTGCCGCCGCAGAACCCCTACCTGCGCGCGCAAGACTTCCTGGCCGACCTGGCCACCATCCGCGAGTCGCTGCTGGCCAGCCATGGCGCTGCGCTGGTGGCTCAACGGCTGCATCCGCTGATGCGCGGGGTGGAGGTGTTCGGCTTCCACCTGGCCACCATGGACCTGCGGCAAAGCTCGGACCAGCATGAAGCGGTGATCGCCGAACTGCTGGCCACCGCGCGCATCGAGACGAACTACGGCGGTCTGCAGGAGCAGGCCCGGCGCCTCCTGCTGGTCAAGCTGCTGTGCGATGCCCGGCCGCTGCGGGTGATGGGCGCCGCGTACTCCGAGCACACCCGCAAGGAGCTGGCGATCTTCGAGACCGCCCTGCGGATGCGGGCGCAGTACGGCCGCGACGCGATCCGCCACTACATCATCAGCCACACCGAGACCGTGAGCGACCTGCTGGAGGTTCTGCTGCTGCAAAAGGAAGTCGGCCTGATGCATGGCACGCTGGACCACGGCGGCATGGCCGACCTGATCGTCGTGCCGCTGTTCGAGACCATCGAGGACCTGCGCAACGCCGCGCCCATCATGCGCGAGTTCTACGGCCTGCCGGGCATTGCCAAGCTGGTGCAGCGCTCGGGCGCCGAGCAGGACATCATGCTGGGCTACAGCGACAGCAACAAGGACGGCGGCATCTTCACCAGCAACTGGGAGCTGTACCGCGCCGAGATCGCGCTGGTGGAGCTGTTCGACCCGTTGGCCAACTCGCACAACATCCAGCTGCGCATGTTCCACGGCCGTGGCGGCACCGTGGGTCGCGGCGGCGGGCCCAGCTATCAGGCCATCCTGGCGCAGCCGCCGGGCACGGTGCGCGGCCAGATCCGCCTGACCGAACAGGGCGAGGTGATCGGCTCCAAGTACGCCAATCCGGAGATCGGCCGCCGCAACCTGGAGACGCTGGTGGCGGCCACGCTGGAGGCCACGTTGTTGCAGCCCACCAAGCCTGCCTCCAAGGCCTTCCTGCAGGCGGCCGAGGTGTTGTCGCAGGCCAGCATGAAGGCGTACCGCGCGCTGGTGTACGAAACACCCGGCTTCACCGACTACTTCTTCGGCTCCACGCCGATCCGCGAGATCGCCCAGCTGAACATCGGCTCCCGACCGGCCTCGCGCAAGGCCAGCCAGCGCATCGAGGACCTGCGTGCCATTCCGTGGTCGTTCAGCTGGGGCCAGTGCCGGCTGACGCTGCCGGGGTGGTACGGGTTCGGCTCCGCGGTGCAGGCCTTCCTGGGTGAGGCCTCGACCCTTCGACAGGGCTCAGCACAGGCAGGCTCAGCCCGAACGGAGGCGAAGGAGCGCTTGGCGCTGCTCCAAAAAATGTACCGCCAGTGGCCGTTCTTTCGCGCCCTGCTGTCCAACATGGACATGGTGCTGGCCAAGAGCGACCTGGCGCTGGCCGGGCGCTATGCGGGCCTGGTGGGCGACTCGCGGCTGCGCAAGCGCATCTTCACGGCGATCGAGGCCGAGTGGCACCTCACGGTGGAGGCGCTGCAGCAGATCACGGGCGAGAAGCAGCGGCTGGCCGGCAACGCGGCGCTGCAGCGCTCGATCCGGCACCGCTTCCCCTACATCGACCCGCTGCACCACCTGCAGGTGGAACTGGTGCGCCGCTACCGGGCTGGCCAGGCCGACGAGCGGGTGCAGCGCGGCATCCACATCTCGATCAACGGGATCGCGGCGGGGCTGCGGAATACCGGCTAGCCGCGCGCGAACAGCTGCCGCACCGGCTGCACCGCCAGCAGTTCGCCAGCCTGCGGCACCAGGACCGCGGTGGCCGAACCGAACCGTCCTGTTCCATGGGGAGCGCCGGTGGGGAGAGCTTCGGTTACGCAGCCTCCGGTGCGGCGGAGTCAGGCGGCTACTGCATCCGGCTCAGCCACATCGTCGCCAGCCCGATGACCACGCAGCCGGCGGCCACGGCATAGAGGATCCAGCCCGGGAACGAGCCGGGGTCATCCCCGACCCGGCCCGCGAGCAAGCGGCCCGCCAGGGCGGCAACGATCGCGAGAATGAACGGCCAGGCATACGTCGGCAGACCCAACATCTTTGTTCTCCTTGAAGTTGGGGCCAGTGTTTCACCCCCAGGGCAGCGGCGTCTGTCAGGGGGCTTCCTTGCGGCCTGTCAGCCGGCAAGGCCGGTCGCCGGCGCGCTCAGCGCTGCTGCGCCCGGCTCTCGTACTCGTCGGGGTTCTTCAGCGGCACGGTGGCACGGCGGCGAATGCGCAGGTTGAGCATCTCGACCGCCACCGAGAACGCCATCGCGAAGTACACGTAGCCCTTGGGCACGTGGAACTCGAGTCCGTCGGCGACCAGGACCATGCCGACCATGATCAGGAACGACAGGGCGAGCATCTTGATGGTAGGGTTGGCCGAGACGAAGCGGCCGATGGCGCCGGCGAACAGCATCATCATCCCGACCGACAGCACCACCGCGGCCATCATCACGGCCAGCTCGTCCACCATGCCCACGGCCGTGATGATGGAGTCCAGCGAGAACACCATGTCCACGATCATGATCTGCACGATCACCGCGCCGAAGGTCGCCGCGGCCTTCTTCACCGTGCCCTGCTCGTGCTCGTCGCCCTGCAGCGACCCATGGATCTCGCCCGTGCTCTTCCAGATCAGGAACAGCCCGCCGGCGATCAGGATCAGGTCCCGTCCCGAGATCTCCTGGCCCACGAAAGGCACGGTGAACAGCGGCGCCGTCAGGCCGATGATCCACGCCAGCAGCAGCAGCAGGCCCAGCCGCATGAACATGGCCATGAACAGGCCGATGCGGCGCGCCACCTCGCGCCGCTCGGGCGGCAGCTTGTCCACCAGGATCGAGATGAACACGATGTTGTCGATGCCCAGCACGAGTTCCAGGGCCGTCAGCGTGAGCAGCGCGATCCAGGCTTGCGGGTCGGTCAGCAGTTCCATCATCGGTCAGGTCCCCAGAAGTTCGCCTACGGGTTTGAGGTGGTCCACGCGGTCGCACACGGCCTTGATCACCATCATGATCGGGATGCCCAGCAGCAGCCCCCACACGCCCCACAGCCAGCCCCAGGCGAGCACCCCGATGAACACCGCCACCGGGTTCATGCGGCTGGCCTTGCTGGTCAGCCAGGGCACCAGCAGGTAGCCCTCGACGGTGTTGATCAGCAGCGAGGCGCCACCCACGGCCATGGCCATGTTGAAGGTGCCGAACTGCACGAACGCGACCAGCGCGGCCGCCCCGGTGACGAGGATGGAGCCGATGTAGGGCACCAGGTTGAGCACGCCGGCCGCCAGGCCCCAGACCGCCGCATGCTTGAGCCCGAGCAGGGCAAACACGATGCCCGTGCTCACGCCGACGCCGATGCTGGCCAGCAGCTGCACCAGCAGGTAGCGCTGGATCTGGGCATTGATCTCGTCCAGGGCCTGCACGGTGAGCTTCTTCTCGGCCAGCCCGGGGCCGGTGATCTTGACCAGCTTGCGGCGAAAGGTGGTGCCGGACAGCAGCAGGAAGTACGTGAGGAAGGTCACCAGCGTGATCTGGCCGATCAGGCTGGCCAGCCCCATGGTGCCCGTCCACAGGTGGTCGCGGATGTTGAACGTCGGCTTTTCGACCACCACCCGCTGCACGCCACGCCTGGCCGGAGCGGCACCACCACTGGACTCTTCCGCGGCGCGCTCGAGTTCGGCGGCGGCCTTCTGCACGGTGTCCAGTGGCGTGGCCGGCCCGGCGCCGCGCTTGCGCACGCCCTCGCGCAGCTTCTCGGCGGCGCTGGGCAGCGAGTTGATGAGTTCGGAGGCGTCGTCCGACAGCGCGTAGATCGACCCGCCCGCGGCGCCGAGCAGGCCCAGGATCAGCAGGGCCGCACTCAGCGCCCGCGGCACCCGCCAGCGCACCAGCCCGTCCACCACCGGCGCGAGCGCGTAGTAGAAGACGAACCCGAGCATCAGCGGGATGAAGAAGGCGCTGGCCCACTTCAGCACCGCCAGCACTCCCAGCGTGGCCAGGATCACCAGCGTCATGCTGCGGATGTTCTGCGGCGCCGGCAGCGTCACATGCGGCGGCTCCATGGGATCGAGGTGCGCCGACTCTGGCACCGCGTGCTGCTTGTCTTGAACTGTCGTCGTGTCCACGGACTCTCTTTTTCAAACGCCCGAGTCCCGGCCCGTTCCTCAACGGGTGATCGCCTCCCGCACCGCACTGAGCTGCCGCCGCGATACCGCCAGCAGCTCCTCGATGCCGTTCAGGCGCACCGCCCAGCCTTCGCCCTCTTCGGGGTCGTAGTGCTTTTCCAGCGCCCGCACGGCCTGCCGGGCCACCAGCGCGTTGCGGTGAACGCGCAGGAACCGCGCTGCGTGGCGCTCTTCCAGATCGCTGAGCGAGCCATCCAGAATATAGCTCCTGGCCGCGGTGCGTACGGTGATGTACTTCAGTTCGGCCTTGAAATACAGCACCTCGGCCAGCGGCACCCGTTCGGTCCGGCCCCGATCCTGGATCACCAGGGTTTCAGGGCCTGAATCAGCCTCTGGCCCGCGCCCCAATTGCGCCCGCCGCTCCACTTTTTGTAGCGCCATCTGCAGCCTCTCCAGGCGCACGGGCTTGGTGAGGTAGTCCACCGCCTCCAGATCGAAGGCGCTGACCGCGTGTTCGGCGTGGGCGGTGACGAACACGACAGCAGGCGGGCGCGGCAGCGAGCGCAGGGCCTGGGCCAGCGCCAGGCCATCCGCGCCAGGCATGCGCACGTCCAGCAAGGCGGCATCGAAAGGGATGCGCCGCAGCAGTTCCATCGCCTGCGCCGCGTTGGAGGCCTCGCCGCCGACCGTGGCGGGCGGGGCGGTGCAGCCGGCCAGCAGGGTCTTGAGCCGGGAGCGTGCCAGCGCCTCGTCGTCCACCACCAGCACCTGCAACGTCATGCCAGCTCCTTCATGCGGGAACCTCCATCCGCACCTGGTAGATGCCATCCTTGAACACGGTCTGGAACTGCGCCTGCACGTCGTGCAGCAGCCGCAGCCGGTCGCGCACGTTGTCCTGGGCCACGCCGTGGCCGCGCGGGCCCTGGCCGGCCGGCACCGTGTTGGTCACCTTGATCACCACCGTGCCGCCGCGCCGCTGCGTGCTGATCTTCACCTGGGCGCCCGCGGCGCTGGGCTCCACGCCGTGCTTGACGGCGTTCTCCACCAGCGGCTGCAGCAGCAGCGGCGGCACCTTGGCACGCGCCGCCCCGGCGTCCAGGGACCACTCCACCTGCAGCCGGTCGCCGAAGCGGACCTGCTCGATGTCCAGGTAGCGGCGCGCCAGCTCCACCTCCTCGGCCAGGGTCACGGCCTCGCCGCGGTCCACCAGCACGTGCCGGAACAGGTCGGCCAGGTCTTCCAGGATCGCCTCGGCACGGGCCGGGTCCTCGCGCACCAGCGCGATGGCGCTGTTGAGGGTGTTGAACAGGAAATGCGGCTGGATGCGCGCCTGCAGCTCCGACAGGCGGGCCGTGGTCGCGGCGGGGGTGCGTCCCTTGGCCCGCAGCACCAGCCCCACCACGAGGGCCGCCGACAGCAGCGCTCCGGCAAAGGCGGAAGCCACCCAGGGCACAGGACCCACGAACCCCACCAGCGCCAGCAGCCCGCACCCGTAGATGCCGGCCAGGGCGCCCAGGCCGACGCCGAACAGGTGCTGCGCCGCGGCCGGCAGGCGCGCCAGCAGCCGCTTGAGGCTGCAGGCCACGATCAGCCACGCCAGGGTGGCGGGCAGCGCCGCGCCACTGAGCACCGACAGGCGGGACAGCCAGTCCAGCGGTCCCAGCGCCCCGAACATCGCGCCCACGCCCATCACCGCCTCGACGAACAGCACCGCGCGCAGGATCACCCCCACATGGCAGGCGTCGAACACCAGGACCCGTTGCGGCTTGCCCTGCCGCTCTGCGGGCAACTCGTGGAAGGCCGATAAAATTTGGGAATCGTTCATCAGGCGCGGGTCGAGGCCCGATTATTGGCCTATTTCCCCGCAATCCTCCCCAGCCCCATGTCCCAACTCGATCAAAAGTCCCAGGCCTGGTCGGCCCTGTTCTCGGAACCGGTGAGCGAGCTGGTCAAGCGCTACACGGCCAGCGTCTTCTTCGACAAGCGCCTGTGGCAGGCCGACATCCAGGGATCGCTGGCGCATGCGGGCATGCTGGCGGCGCAGGGCATCATCTCCAGGGACGATCTGGCGGCGATCGAAACAGGGCTGGCCCAGGTGCGGCGCGAGATCGAGTCCGGCGCCTTCGAATGGAAGCTGGACCTGGAAGACGTGCACCTGAACATCGAAGCGCGCCTGACGCAGCTGGTGGGGGATGCCGGCAAGCGCCTGCACACCGGGCGCAGCCGCAACGACCAGGTGGCCACCGACGTGCGCCTGTGGCTGCGCGGCGAGATCGACGCCATCGACACGCTGCTGGCGGCGCTGCAACAGGCGTTGCTCGAGCTCGCCGAGCGCAACGTCGAAGTGGTCATGCCCGGTTTCACCCACCTGCAGGTGGCCCAGCCCGTGAGCTTCGGCCACCACATGCTGGCCTACGTGGAGATGTTCAGCCGCGATGCCGAGCGCCTGGCCGACGTGCGCAGGCGCGTCAACCGGCTGCCGCTGGGCGCCGCCGCGCTGGCCGGCACCAGCTACCCGCTGGACCGCGAACTGGTCGCGCGCACGCTGGGCATGGTGGATGCGGGCGGCCGCGCCGTAGTCTGCCAAAACTCGCTGGACGCCGTGAGCGACCGCGACTTCGCCATCGAATTCGCCGCCGCCGCCTCGCTGGTGATGGTGCACGTGAGCCGGCTGTCCGAAGAACTGATCCTCTGGACCAGCCAGAACTTCGGGTTCATCAGGATCGCGGACCGTTTCACCACCGGCTCGTCGATCATGCCGCAGAAGAAGAACCCCGACGTGCCCGAGCTGGCGCGCGGCAAGGCCGGCCGCGTGGTCGGCCACCTCATGGCCCTGATCACGCTGATGAAGGGCCAGCCGCTGGCCTACAACAAGGACAACCAGGAAGACAAGGAGCCGCTGTTCGACACGGTGGACACGCTCAAGGACACGCTGCGCATCTTCGCCGACATGGTCGGCGGCATCACGGTGGTGCCCGAGGCCATGGAGCGCGCCACGCTCAAGGGCTACGCCACGGCCACCGACCTGGCCGACTACCTGGTGAAAAAAGGCCTGCCTTTCCGCGACGCGCACGAAACCGTGGCCCATGCCGTCAAGGCCGCCGTGTCGCACGGCTGCGACTTGTCAGGGCTGCCGCTGCCCGTGCTGCAAGGCTTCCACCCGAAGATCGAGAACGACGTCTACGAGGTGCTGTCGCTGCGCGGATCGCTCAACGCACGCAACACGCTCGGGGGCACCGCGCCGCCGCAGGTGCTGGCTCAGATCGGCAGGCACCGGCAACGCCTGGCCTGAAGGCTTTCGGAAGCCCAACGTTACGTCACGGCTGAGCTTTCCGGCGCCTAGAATCCGCCTTCTTTTCTGCTGCACCGCGCGGCGGCGTTTTCCTCCATGCAAGACACTTCCTCGGCCGAGGATGCGCTTCGCCAGTCCGAAGCGCGTTACCGCAAGCTGCTCGGCTCGATCGACCAGGGCTTCTGCGTCATCCAGATGCTGCTCGACGCGCAAGGCCAGGCGCAGGACTACCGGTTCATTGAAACCAACGGCGTGTTCGAACGCCAGACCGGCCTGGCCGCAGCCGTCGGCCGCACGGCGCGTGAACTCGTGCCCGGGCTGGAGCCGCACTGGATCGAGCGCTACGGCCAGGTGGCCCTGACCGGGCAGGCCGTACGCTTCACCGAGCAGTCGTTCGCCATGGGCCGCTGGTTCGACGTGTATGCCACGCCGACCGGCGAGCCGCAGTCGCTGCAGGTGGCGCTGCTGTTCAACGACATCACCGACCGCATGCGCACCGAGGAATGCCTGCGCCGCAACGAGGAGCGCTACCGCGCGTTCGTGGCCAACAGCACCGAGGGGATCTGGCGGATGGAGTTCGAGCCCGCGGTGGACACGCGCCTGCCCTCGCACGAGCAGGTCAGCCAGGTGCTGCGCAACGGCCGGTTCGCGGAATGCAACGATGCCTTCGCACGGATGTACGGGTACGGTAGCGCCGACGAACTGGTCGGCCAGGGCCTCGGGCTGATGTTCAAGCAGGACTCCCCCGCCACGGCGGCCTACCTGCGGGTCCTGGTGGACCAGGGTTGGCGGGCCACCGAGCTGGAGTCCATGGAGCATGACCGCGAGGGCAACCCGCTGTACTTCGCCAACAGCCTCTGGGGCGTGGTCCAGGAGGGGATGCTGGTGCGCGCCTGGGGCACCCAGCGCGACGTGACCGACCGCAAGCGCGCCGAGCTGGCGCTGGTGGAGTCGGACCAGCGCAAGGACCGGTTCCTGGCCACGCTGGCCCACGAACTGCGCAACCCGCTGGCGCCCATGCGCAGCGCCGTGGAACTGCTGCGCATCAAGGGCCCCCATGTACCCGAGCTGGTGCGCGGCCGCGACATCATCTGCAAGCAGGTGACGCACCTGACGCGGCTGATCGAAGACCTGCTGGACATCAGCCGCATCACCCGCGACAAGCTGGAACTGCGCATGGCGCGGGTGGCGATCGCGGACGTGGTCAACGGCGCACTGGAGAGCACGCGGCCGCAGGTGGAGGCCGGCGGGCACCCGCTGCACCTGGAGCTTCCGCGCGCACCCCTGCACGTGGAAGGCGACGCCGTGCGGCTGGTGCAGGTGCTGGGCAACCTGCTGGCCAACGCGGCCCGTTACTCGCCGCCAGGCACACCGATCTGGCTGTGGGCGCGGGCGGACAACGGCGAAGTGGTCCTGGGCGTGCGCGACCTCGGCCAGGGCATCGCCCCGCACCAGCTGCCGCGCGTGTTCGACATGTTCTACCAGGGCGGCGAGGGGCTGGACCGCGGGCACGGCGGCCTGGGCATCGGCCTGTCGCTGGTCCAGCGGCTGACGCAGCTGCACGGGGGCCGGGTGGAAGCCCGCAGCGACGGCCTGAACCAGGGCAGCGAGTTCATCGTGCGGCTGCCGATGGCGCTGGAGTTGGGGCGGGAAGCCGCTGCCGCGCCGCCGCCCGCCGTCGCAGCGGCGGCTGAGCGCACCGTGCGGCGGGTGCTGGTGGTCGACGACAACCAGGACAGCGCCGACACGCTGGCCGAGGTGCTGCGGCTGATGGGGTGCGAGGCGGAAACCGCCTACGACGGGGTCGAGGGCGTGGAGAAGGCGCAGCAGCTGCGGCCCGACGCGCTGGTGCTCGACCTGGGCATGCCGCGCATGAACGGTTTCGAGGCCTGCCGCCGCATCCGCAGCCAGCCCTGGGGCCGCGACATGAAGATCGTGGCGGTGTCGGGCTGGGGCCAGCAGGAAGACCGCCGCCGCAGCGCCGAGGCCGGCTTCGACGCCCACCTGGTCAAGCCGGTGGTGCCCGATGCGCTGCTGGAGGTGCTGGACGGCTTGCCGCAGCGCGCCCGCGAGCCGGCCTGACGCGGCTTACCAGCCGGTGCCGCCGCCGCCGGCGGCTCCGCGGCAGCCCGCGGCCTGCTGCTGCAGGCTGCGGGCCGCCACCGCGTTGGCCAGGGTGTTCATCAGCTCGGCGTGTTCGCACGGCTTCATGAAATGCGCATCGAATCCGGCTCCACGAGCGCGTTCGGCCGTATCGCGCCCGCCCCAGCCCGACAGCGCCACGGCAAAGACATCGCGGCAGGAGGGCTCGGCCCGCAGGCTGGCCAGCAGGCGATAGCCGTCGCGCCGGGGCATGGCCAGGTCGGTGAGCACCACCAGCGGCCGGCATTGCAGCGCCAGCTCGAACGCCGAGTCCCCGTCGTACGCCTGCGCCGTGCGGTAGCCGGCCAGCTCCAGCAGGAGCGCCATGCTCTGGGTGAAGTCCGGGTCGTCATCCACCACCAGGATCTGGACGTGCGGGGCAGGCATTTGAAGAGCAAGCGCAAAAGCCCATTCTGGTCAACACCCAGCGGATCTCCAAGGCAGCCGCTGTCATACTTCACGCGGCCGGCCTGGCCTGCTAGTGCTTCGATAGCAGCACCGGCAGGCTGCGCTTGGCGAGCGTGGATTTGGGCTCAGTAGAAAAATTTGCGTAACCAGATTTTACGGATGAGCTTTTTTCGGAGGCCGCCCAAATTTCTTCAATCGGCGCCCGGAGCCCGGCACTAGCATGGGCGCTCGCGACCAGGAGACGACCCCATGCCCGTGATCACCAACATCGAAGACCTGCGGGTGCTGGCCCAGCGCCGGGTGCCGCGCATGTTCTACGACTATGCCGATTCGGGCTCCTGGACCGAAAGCACCTACCGCGCCAACGAACAGGACTTCAACCGCATCCTGCTGCGCCAGCGCGTGGCGGTGAACATGGAGGGGCGCAGCACCCGCACCACCATGGTCGGCCAGGACGTCGCCATGCCGGTAGCGATCGCGCCGACCGGCCTCGCGGGCATGCAGCATGCGGACGGGGAGATCCTGGCGGCGAAGGCGGCCAAGAAGTTCGGCATCCCGTTCACCCTGTCCACCATGAGCATCTGCTCGATCGAGGACGTGGCGCGGGCCACCGGCAACCACCCGTTCTGGTTCCAGCTGTACTGGATGCGCGATCGCGACTTCATGGACAGGTTGATGGACCGCGCCAAGGCGGTGGGCTGCCCCGCACTGGTGCTGACGCTGGACCTGCAGGTGCTGGGGCAGCGCCACAAGGATCTGAAGAACGGCCTGACCGCGCCGCCCAAGCCGACGCTCACCAACATCCTGAACTTGATGACGAAGCCGCGGTGGTGCCTGGGCATGGCGCGTACCCGCCGGCACGGCTTCGGCAACCTGATCGGGCACGCCAAGGGAGTCAGCGACATGACGTCGCTGGGCGCCTGGACCCGGGAACAGTTCGACCCGCGGCTGTCTTGGGAAGACGTCGAGTGGATCAAGAAGCGCTGGGGCGGCAAGCTGATCCTCAAAGGGATACAGGACATCGAGGATGCCCGGCTCGCGGCGCAGTCCGGCGCCGACGCCCTGATCGTGTCCAACCATGGTGGCCGCCAGCTCGACGGGGCGCCTTCCTCCATCTCCGCGCTTGCGCCGATCGTGCAGGCGGTGGGCAGCCGGATCGAGGTGCATATGGATGGCGGAATCCGTTCCGGCCAGCAGGTGCTCAAGGCCGTCGCCCTCGGGGCCCGCGGCACCTACATCGGCCGGGCCATGCTGTACGGGCTGGGTGCGATGGGCGAAGCTGGCGTAGAGCACGCCCTGAAGATCATCCACAAGGAACTGGACATTTCCATGGCCTTCTGCGGCCGCACCGACATCAACACCGTGGACGCGTCCATCCTGCTGCCGGGCACGTACCAGGCGTGATCCCGTCGTCCCCGCGCAGGCGGGGACCCAGTGCGTTCGCCTCCCTGGATTTCCGCCTGCGCGGCAATGACGATGAGCGGCTGACCCCCCGCTAAACTGGCGGCCTCTCAACAGGGGTGCCCATGGACAAGGCCGAGGCCGACGCGCTGTTCCAGCGCGCGGTGGACCACCAGCAATCAGGCCGGCTCGATGCCGCGCAGCCGCTCTATGAGCAGATCCTCGCCTCCCATCCCGGCTATCCGCACGTGCCGCACCTCCTGGGCGTGATCGTCAGCCAGCGCGGCGACTGGTTCCTGGCGCGCCGGCTGATCGAATCCTGGGTGCTGCGGCGGCCGGACGACACGGATGCCCTGGCCAACCTGGCCTGGGTGCACTTCAACCTCGGCCTGCCGCTGCCGGCGCTGGAACGCTGCGGACAGGCGCTGGCATTGGATGACCGGCACGCGCGCGCCTGGCTCACGCGCGGCCTGGCGCAGCAGCAGCTGGGGCAGCACGAGGAGGCCCTCGCCTCCTTCGACCAGGCGCTGGCGGTCCAGCCCGGCCTGCTGCAGGCCCTGAACGGCCGTGGCCAGTGCCTGCACGCGCTGCAGCGGTATGACGAGGCGCTGCAAAGCTACGACGCAGCGCTCCAGCTCGATGCGAACTTCGCCGATGCGCACAACAACCAGGGCTGCAGCTTGACCGGGCTGGAGCGGCGCCAGGAGGCGATGCAGAGTTTCCGCCGCGCGCTGCAGCTGCGGCCGCGCTTTCCGCAGGCCCTGTTCAACCTCGGCCTGGCCCTTCAGGCGGGCGGCCAGTACGAGGAAGCGCTGGGCCACTACGAAGCGGCGCTCGCGCTCCTGCCCGACTATCCCGAAGCGCTGATGTACCGCGCCTTCGCGCTGCATCGCCTGCAGCGCTCGCCGCAGGCCTGCCTGGCCAGCCTGGACCGCGCCCTGGCGCTGCGGCCCTCCTACTTCGAGGCGCTGAACGGCCGCGCCAGCATCCTGGGCCACCTGGACCAGTTTGCCGAAGCCCTGGCCGACTACGACAAGGCCCTGGCCTTGCGCCCCGACGCCCATGAGGTGCACCTGAACCGCGGCCACGTGCTGCGTGAATTGGGCCGGCTGGGCGAGGCCGCGGCGGCCTACCGCGAGACGCTGCGCCTGGGCGGCGATGCCGAAACGGCGCAGTTCGCGCTGGCCGCGCTGGGCCAGGGCGAGGCGCCGCGCAATGCGCCGGCCAGCTACATCGCCGGCCTGTTCGACCGCTACGCCTGGCGCTTCGACGAGCACCTGGTCGGCCGGCTGCAGTACCAGGCCCACGAGCGTGTGTGCGAAGCCATGCTGCGGCTGGCGCCCCCGCCGGGCGACATCCTGGACCTGGGCTGCGGCACCGGCCTGTGCGCGCCGCTGCTGCAGCCGGTGGCGCGCAGCCTGACGGGCGTGGACCTCTCGCCCAACATGATCGAAGCAGCGCGCCAGCGGGGCCTGTACCAGCGGCTGGAATGCGCGGACATCGCCGACTTCCTGGTGGCCGCGGCCGAGCGTTCGCAGGACCTGGTGGTCTCCACCGACGTGTTCATCTACGTGGGTGACCTCGAGCGGGTGTTCGCGGGGGTGCGCAAATGCCTGCGGCCGGGCGGCCTGTTCGGCTTCTCGATCGAGGCCGCCGACGCACAGGACGTCGTGCTGCTGCCCACGCGCCGCTACGCCCATTCGCCCGGCTACATCCGGCGTCTGGCCGCCGCGCACGGCTTCGAGGTGCTGGGCCTGGAGCCGGTGTCGCTGCGCAAGGAGCAGGAGCAGGACCTGCCGGGCTACATCGCGGTGCTGCGCGCGAGGCTCGACGCGTGAGTTCCGCCCCGCCGCGCCGCATCGCCCACCTCGACATGGACGCGTTCTTCGCGTCCGTCGAACTGCTGCGCTACCCGCAGCTCAAGGGACTGCCGGTCGTGATCGGCGGCGGCAGGCGGCGGGTGGACGAGATGATCCGCGAGAAGTACGCGGACAGGCCGCTGTCCGAGATCCCGCCCGAGGCTTTTCCGCTGCTCAAGGACTACGTGGGCCGGGGCGTCATCACCACCGCCACCTACGCGGCGCGCCAGTTCGGCGTGGGCTCGGCCATGGGCATGATGAAGGCCGCCAAGCTGGCGCCGCACGCCCTGGTGCTGCCGGTGGACTTCGAGGAGGTGCGCAAGTATTCGCGGGCGTTCAAGGACACCATCCGGGAGATCGCGCCCGTGGTCGAGGACCGCGGCGTGGACGAGGTCTACGTCGATTTCACCGAGGTGCCCGGCGGCCAGCGCGAAGGCGGCCGCGTGCTGGCCCGCCTGATCCAGAAATCGATCCTGCAGCGCACCGGCCTGACCTGCTCCATCGGCGTGGCGCCCAACAAGCTGATCGCCAAGATGGCCAGCGAATTCAACAAACCCAACGGCATCTCCATCGTCCACGCCGAGGACGTGCAGGCGAAGATCTGGCCGCTGCCGGTGCGCAAGATCAACGGCATTGGGCCCAAGGCCGAGATCAAGCTGCACAAGCTGCACCTGCGCACCATCGGCGACATCGCCCGGCAGGAGCAGGAATGGCTGGTCGACAATTTCGGCAAGAGCTACGGCGCCTGGATGCACGACGCCGCCTGGGGCCGCGACGACCGGCCGGTGGTGACCGAAAGCGAGCCGGTGTCGATGAGCCGGGAGACCACGTTCGACCGCGACCTGCACGCGGTGCGCGACCGCGCCGAGCTCGGTGCGATCTTCACCGACCTGTGCGTGCGGGTGGCCGGCGACCTGCAGCGCAAGGGCTATGTCGGCAAGACCATCGGCATCAAGCTGCGCTACGACGACTTCAGGATCGCCACGCGCGACCAGACCATCGACCACTTCACCGCCGACCCGAAGACGATCCGGCAGGTGGCCGGGCAATGCCTCAAGCGGGTCGACCTCGGGCGGCGGCTGCGGCTGCTGGGGGTGCGGGTGGGCAAGCTGGAGAAGGCCGATGCTCCCGAGGTAAAAGTGGCTCTAGGCCGCACCGATGTGACGTACCTGGCTAGTGAATCGATCGCACCCAAAGCTGCCGAGCCCACGCCCGACCTGTTTGGCGATTACCAGCAAGCCTGAACCGCAGCAGCAATGGCGCGCAACATCGAAATCAAGGCCCGGATCGACAGCGTGGCGGCCCTGGAACCCCGTGCCGCCGCCATCGCCGACACAGGCCCCGAGTTGATCCTGCAGGACGACACCTTCTTCCACTGCCCCACCGGCAGGCTGAAACTGCGCGCCTTCCCTGCCGGCGATGGAGAACTCATCTTCTACCGCCGCGCCAACCAGCAGGGCCCCACAGAATCCTTCTATCTGCGCTCGCCCACACCCACCCCCGACGTGCTGCGCGAGTCGCTGACACTGGCGTGGGGCCAGGCCGGGAGGGTGGTCAAACGACGGGTGCTCTACCTGACGGGCAGGACGCGCATCCATCTGGACGACGTCGCCGGCCTCGGGCACTTCCTCGAACTTGAAGTGGTGCTGCGCGAGGGCGAGGCAGCCGAGGACGGCGTGCGCGAGGCCCGCGTGCTGATGGAGCAATTGGACGTGCAATCCTCGCAGCTGGTCGAAGGCGCCTACGTCGACCTGATCACTGCAAGCGGCGCCGGGCTTGGAGCTGCTCCCGCCGGCCCGGTGTTGCGCCCCGGCACACCGCAAGACGGGGACTGCATTGGCGTGCTGGCGATGCAGGTGTTCCTGGATACCTATGCGACCGAGGGCGTCCGGCCGGACCTCGCGCGGGAGGTGCTGGCCGGGTATTCACCGGCTGCGTTCGAAGCGCGGCTGACCGCCGCCGACTCGCACTTCATCCTGGCTGAAAGCAGCGGTCACCTTCTCGGCTTCGCGGAACTGGCGCTGGGCCGGCCCCCACCCGGCAGCGCGCAAGGGGATGGCACCGAGCTCGTCCGGCTGTACGTGCAGCGGCCGTTCCAGGGCCAGGGCGTCGGCACGGCGCTGCTGCGGGGCGCGGAGCAACTCGCGGCTGGCGCCAGCCAGCGGACGTTGTGGCTCACCTCGTGGGAGGGCAATGCGCGCGCGCTGGATTTCTACCGCCGCCGTGGTTTCGAGGAACAGGGAACCACGGTGCACACGATCGAAGGGCGGCCCTACGGCAACCGCGTTCTCGTGAAACCGCCTTCGGCAGCCGCTACTGCCCTCCAGCCATGACCATCGAACTCCCCAAGGACGCCCGCGCCCAGGCCATCACCTCGATCGAGCGCTACTTCCGCGAGAACATGGAAGAGCCGATCGGCAACATCGCCGCCGGAGCCCTGCTCGGGTACTTCCTCGAAGAGATCGCGCCGCTGGTCTACAACCAGGCGGTGGCTGACGTGCAGGAGCGGCTGCAGATGCGCATCAGCGAACTGGACATCGAGATCCACGAGGACGAATTCGCCTACTGGCGCAAGTTCGAACGCAAGGGCAAGGGCAAGTAGCGCCCGGGCGCTGAAACAAACCGAAAAGAAGCGAAACCGGGGCGCGATGACCCGGCAGGCGCGGCTGGCGACCATCAGGTCCTCCTCACCTCCTTCGAAGGAACCGCCATGAAGTCCTGGACCCAACGCACCCTGCTCGGCCTCTTCGGCGCCTCGCTCGCCCTGGGCGCACTCACCGGCTGCGGCCATCGCCACGAACACCACGCCTGGAACGCCACGCCCGAAGAACGGGCCCGGCACCGCGACCGGATGGTGGACCGCGTCGCCGGCAAGCTGGACCTGGACCCGCAGCAGAAAGCCAGGCTGACGGTGCTGGCCGACAAGCTGCAGGAGCAGCGCACCGCCCTGGTCGGCCTCACGCCCGACCCGCGCGCGCAGCTGCGCAGCCTGGTCGCCGCGGAGAAATTCGACCGCGCCCGGGCCCAGGCGCTGATCTCCGAAAAGACGGCCGCCCTCAACACCCGCAGCCCCGAGGTGATCACCGCCCTGGGCGACTTCTACGACAGCCTCAACCCCACCCAGCAGGCCCGGGTGCGCGAGTTCATGGAGCGCCGGCGCGGCTGGTGGCAGCGCGGCTGAGCGCCGTGGACAATGCGGCATGCCCCGCATCCTGCTGATCGACGACGACGCGCAGCTGGGCGAGCCGCTGGCCGCCTACTTCGCGCGCTTCGAGCTGCAGCTGGAACAGGCGCTGCGCCCGAGCGAGGGACTGGCGCGGCTGCGGCGCGGCGGCTGGGACGCGGCGATCCTGGACGTGATGCTGCCCGAGCAGGACGGCTTCGCGCTGTGCCGCGCGATCCGCCGCGAAAGCGACATCCCGCTGGTGATGCTCACCGCGCGCGGCGAGGTGGCGGACCGCGTGGTGGGGCTGGAGCTGGGCGCCGACGACTACCTGCCCAAGCCGTTCGAGCCGCGCGAGCTGGTGGCGCGCCTGCAGACCGTGCTGCGGCGCCGCCAGCCCGTCGGCGCGGACGGGCGCCTGCGCTTCGACGGCCTGGTGATCGACCCGGTCACACGCACCGTGCTGCGCAACGCCGAGGCGGTGGAGCTGACCAGCACCGAGTTCGACCTGTTGCTGCTGCTGGCGCGCGAGCCCGGCAAGGTGTTCAGCCGCGACGACATCCTGAACCGCCTGCGCGGGCACGAGGCCGAGCTGTTCACGCGCGCCGTGGACATCGTGGTCAGCCGTCTGCGCAAGAAGCTGGAGCCGCTGGCGGCGATCAAGACGCTGCGCAACGCCGGCTACGCGCTGGCGCTGCGTGAACCCGGGCATGGATGAGGAGCACTGGCACCGGCGCGCCGGCCGCCGGCTGCGCCACTCGCTCAAGGCGCGGCTGGTGGCGTTGTTCCTGCTGCTGGCGCTGGCACTGGCCGGAACCTTCCTGTTCGGCATGCAGAAGGCGCTCAGTGTCGGCTGGCGCGACGCGGCGCGGCCCCTGGTCGCCGACTATGTGGACCGGCTGGTCGCCGAGATGGGCAGCCCGCCGAGCGTGTCGCAGGCCCAGGCCCTGGCCCAGCGGCTGCCGGTCACGGTCGCCATCGACGGCCCGCTAGTGCGCTGGCGCAGCCACCCGGGCGCCAGCGAGGATGAGGACGACGGCCCGCGTCGCTGGCGCGACGACTGGCGGCGCGAAGCCGGCCTGTTCTCGCGCCAGACGGCCGATGGGCACCGCATCGAATTCGGCCTGGACGCGCGGCCCTGGCGCGACCGGCCGCGCTTCGTGGGCTGGGCCACGCTGGCGATCCTGCTGCTGCTCACGGCCCTGGCCTACAAGGTGGTGCGCCGGCTGCTGCGCCCGCTGGACGACATCCGCGAAGGCGCCGGGCGCTTCGGCCGGGGACAGTTCGACCAGCCGATTCCGGTGCGGCGCCGCGACGAGCTGGGCGACCTGGCGGCGGACGTGAACGCCATGGCAGCGGGCATCCACCAGATGCTGGAAGCCAAGCGCGCCCTGCTGCTGGCGATCAGCCATGAGATGCGAAGCCCGCTCACCCGCGCGCGCCTGAACACCGAGCTGCTGCCGGAGGCGGGCGAGGCCGGCGCCCGCCGGCAAGCCCTGTTGCGCGACCTGCAGGAAATGGCCGGCCTGGTGACCGACTTGCTGGAAGGCGAACGGCTGGGCCAGGGCCATGCGGTCCTGCATCGCGAACCCACGCCCCTGGGCGCGCTGGTGCGCGAGGCGCTGGCGGGCAAGGACCTGCGGGTCGAGATCGACGAAGCCTTGCCCGAACTTTCGCTGGACCGCATGCGCCTGCGCCTGCTGCTGCGCAACCTGGCGGACAACGCGCTGCGGCATGGCGGCGGTGGCGGCCAGCCGCCGCTGGTGCGCCTGGCGCCGGCCACGGCTGCGCAGCCGGGAGCGGTGCTCACGGTCCGGGATTTCGGCCCGGGCGTCGAGGAGAGCGCGCTGCCTCACCTGGGCGAACCCTTCTGGCGGCCCGACACCTCGCGCGGGCGCGAGACCGGCGGCGTGGGCCTGGGGCTGTACCTGTGCCGCCTGGTGGTGCAGGCCCACGGCGGCACGCTGCGCATCCGCAACGCGCGGCCGGGACTGGAAGTCCGCGTCGAACTGCCGGCCTGAAGGCGCAACCGCCGCGCCAAGGAAAACGCCGTGCGCAAGGCACGGCGTTCGCACGGAGCCTGAATGCCTAGAGGGCGGTCGGCTCGTCCGTGTCGCTGGTGGCCAGCGTCGCGTCACCGACCACCAGGGGTTCGGCGGTGTCGCTGCTGGTCGCGGCGGTACTGTTGACGAAGTTGAAGGCGGCGACGGCGCTGACGGTCGCGGAGTTCGGGATGTCGGTGCCGGCAACCAGCGGGTCGGTCGCTACCGCGGAGCCGCCGCCCCCACCCCCGCCGCAGGCGGCCAGGAGCAGGGCTCCCGCGGCCGCGCCCCAGTAGCTGCGCTTGAAATGGAACTTGTTCATGGTGACTTCCTTGATGTGAAGTTACTGCGAACCGGGGTTCGGGGTGTTCAGGTACGGGAAGATCTGCAGGAACGGGACCGCAGCCTGGTCCACCGCGTCATGCACGTCCAGCGAGGTGGCACCGGCCGGCACGCTCGAGGGCTTGCAGGCCGAAGTCACGCCGGCGACGCCCGGAATGGAATTGAGCTTGAAGGTGTCCGCGTCGCCGTTGGCCACGCACAAGCCGCCCAGCATCGCCACCAGGGCGATGTCGACCACGTCGTCCTTGGGACGGCGGCCGTTCGGGAAGCCCGCGAAGTCGGTGCCGGCGGGCGAGGACTTCAGGCTGCCCACGATGGCCAGGCGGTTCTGCGACGCGAACGGCACCGGTGCCACCGCGGTGTTCAGGCGCAGCATCTCCGACGGCGTCACCGTCGCGGGCTTGTTGACACCGGTGATCCCGGTCAGGAACACGGTGGCCAGGTCGGTGCGCGGAACGTTGGTGGGGGCCAGCGCCGCGGCGTTGTTGGCCAGCACCAGTCCCAGCAGGGCCGGCAGCGTGGGGTTGGTCACGTAGTCCAGGAACTGGCCATCGCCGCTGGGCTTGGACGCGTTGAACTTGTCCTTGTCCTTCAGGCCGATCACCACCTCGTTGACCAGCGGCTGGCCCAGGCGCGACACCTGGGTCCACGCACCGCCCGGCTTTTCGCTGGCCTGGTGGCCCGAGGCCGGTGCACCGTTGAGCAGGCGGGCCTGGCGCAGGCTGGCCGTGGTCCAGCCGCCGATGACGGTTTCGGAGCCGGCGGTCAGGCAATCCTTGTGGATTTCCAGGGCGATCGAGGTAATGTTCTTGTTCTGGATCGAGTTGGCGGCCGCGGCGTTGATGTTGGCCGGGTTGGTGATGGTGGCCAGAGGCGCATTCACCAGGTCGAAGATCGGGCCCAGGTTGACGGCAAAGCCCTCCTGGCGCTGGCCGACGAAGACGCGGCCGATGTCCTTGCCGGCGGCGCAGCCCGGCACCTTGATGTCATGGATGTGGCGCCCGGCATAGGTGCCGTACGCCGCCAGGTTGCCCAGCGTCTTGACGCCGATGTAGTCGACCGGCTTTTCAAAGGTGGCGCTGCCGTTGGCCTTGGTCATGGCCTGCACGGTGCCCTTGCGGCGGTCGCCGCGGACCAGGTTGACCGTGTACGTCTCGTTGAGGTTCAGGTTGGCATCGTTGAGGTTGGCCACGGGGCCGGCCTGGATCAGGGGAATCGACACGTTCTTGCCGGCGATCGGCAGCGCGATGTCCTTGAGGGTGTTCTTGAAGCGGAACTGGAAGGTCAGGTCTTCCCTGGCGTCGCCGTTGTTGTCGAGGTGGATCTCGTACAGCGCATTGGGGTCCAGCGAGAAGTAGTTCGGCCCGCCATAGGGATCCTGCAGCGGCAGGTAATTGGCGATCAGGGTCACATAGTCGCTGCGCCCGCCGCTGCCGTTGGCTGCCACGCCTTCGTAGCTGCGGAACATGTAGAAGTCGGTGGCGTCGACCTTCGGGCTGGTGGTGATGAAAGGCGCCTCGCGGTGGCTGGATGCCAGCGCCAGGGTGGCGGTACAGACGGCGGTGAGGGCCAAAACGGCCCTCGAGAGTTTCTTCATGGCATGTCTCCTGGGTGGATGGGTGCGGGGGTTCGCGTGTGAACGCCCGGTGAATACGCGTGACATCCCGCATCGGATTCAGATTCCTACCGGCCCGGAGGCCTTCGGCCTACAGGCAACGCGACGGCAGCGGCCTAGGGTCGAAAGTGTTCAACTCCCAGAAAGGCTCAGCCATGAAACACCAACTTCGCAAGCACGTCCTGGCAGCCGCCGTGGCGGCAGCGGCAGGAGGCGCGTTCGCGCAGCAGATCGACCGGCTGCAGGTGGATTCGGATGCCGGCGTGGCGCCGGGCGCCACCCTGCGGTTCAGCCTGGAAGGAACCCCCCGTTCGCAAGCCCAGGTGACCCTCAACGTCAACGACGGCAAGATTTCGGTGCCGATGCGCGAGGTCAAGCCCGGCCTGTACCAGGGGGCCTACACCGTCAGGCGCAGCGACCGCATCGACCCCAACGGCCAGGTGGCGACGCGGATCACCACCGGCAACCGCTGGGTCGCCACCAACTTCACCTACCCACAGTCGTTCCTGGCCCAGGCGCAGCAGCCGGCGGCGCCGGTGGCCGCGGCCCGCATCGAGCGGTTCACGGCGGCCTCGGACGGGGCTGCGCTGGAGCCCGGCGGCCAGGTCCGCTTCGTGGTGCGCGGCGCACCGGGCGGTACCGCCACCGTGGGCATTCCGGGTGTCGCCAGCGATGTGCGGCTGCGCGAAGTCAACCCCGGCGTCTACCGCGGCAACTACGTGATCCGGCGCAACGACGACCTGGGCGGGTTCGCCTCGGCCGCCGCCACGCTGCGGGTGGGCAATACCTCGGTGTCCAGCAACCTGTCGGAGCCGATGACGGCGCGCGTTCCCGTGGGTCGGGGCAACACCGCGGCGATGGGCGCCGCCGCCCCGAGCTCGGCCCTGCCGCTGCAGGTGCTCAGCCCCGGGCCGAACGCATTCATCGACGGCGGCCCGGTGCTGGTCAACGGCCGCACCGCGCCGAACGCCCTGGTGCGTGTCCGCGTCGACGCCGTCCCGCCCGTGGTCGGCAACCGGCTGGGCGTGGCCCAGACCGTCGCCGAGCAGACGGTGCAGGCCGACGCCAACGGCAACTTCAGCTTCAACTTCGGGCCGCAGCGCACCCAGCCGGGCACGCGGTACGAAGTGTCGATGACGGCCAACCAGGGCACGCAGACGGCCGAACAGCGGCTGGTGCTGTTCCAGCGCGGGTAACGCCGGCGTCGCGAGCAGGCCGATCGCGGCCGGATCGCTCGACTCGCTACAGTGACGGCTCCATCCGAGGAGCCCTCATGACCTGCTTGACCCTGACCTTCCAGGACCACGTCGCCCATCTCGTGCTCAGCCGCCCGGAGGCGATGAACACGATGAACCCCGCTTTCTGGCGCGAACTCGACGAGGTCCTGCAGCGGCTGCACCGCGAGGGCCAGGCCCGAGCGCTGGTGATTTCGTCCACGGGCAAGCACTTCTCGGCCGGCATGGCCCTGGACACTTTCGGCGACGCGATCCTGCTGGACGACAGCAGCGCCGAGGGCCGGGCCGCGGTGTACGACCTGCTCACGGACATGCAGTCCACGTTCACGCGCCTGGAGACGCTGCGCATTCCGGTGATCGCGGCGATCCACGGCGGCTGCATCGGCGGGGCGGTGGACATGGTCACCGCTTGCTGCATCCGGTACGCCACGGCCGACGCCTTCTTCTGCATCCAGGAAATCAACATCGGCATGGTGGCCGATGTGGGCACGTTGCAGCGGCTGCCCAAGCTGATTCCGCTCGGGGTGGTAAAGGAGCTGGCCTATACCGGCCGCCGCCTGTCCGCGGCCCGGGCGCTGTCCTATGGCCTGGTCAACGAGGTGTTCGACACCCAGGAGGCCCTGGTCGCTGCGGCCTTGCAGTGCGCGCGCGAGATAGCGTCCAAGCCGCCGGTGGCGATCTGGGGCACCAAGCAGGTGATCCACTACACGCGCGACCACCCGGTGGACGATTCCCTCAGGCAGATGGGCTGGATGCAGGGCGCCATCTGGAGCAACGCGCATGTGCGCGAGGCGATCACGGCGATGAAGGAAAAGCGCGCGGGGAAGTTTCCTTCGTTGACGCCGCTACGGTCGTTCTCGGAGCTCTGAAGTCAGGACAGCCGAACGCAGAGGGCGCAAAGGAGCCGCAGAGGACGCAAAGTTCAATTGTGTTTTTTGCGTCTTTTGCGTAGCTTTTGCGCCCTCTGCGTTCGGCTGTCCGTTTTCATTGGCGAGCCGTGCGCACGTTCGCCGGCAAGGCCACCGGATGGCTGGTGCGGAAAGGGTTGATGTCCAGCCCGCCGCGGCGTGTGTAGCGGGCGTAGACGGACAGCTTGACCGGTTTGCATCGCTGCCAGATGTCCATGAAGACGCGCTCGACGCACTGCTCGTGGAATTCGTTGTGGTTGCGAAAGCTCACCAGGTAGCGCAGCAGGCCGCCCTGGTCGATCTGCGGGCCGCTGTAGCGGATCTGGACGCTGCCCCAGTCCGGCTGGCCGGTCACCAGGCAATTGCTTTTGAGCAGGTGGCTGACCAGCGTCTCCTCCACCGGCCGCTCATCCACGGCCGCCATCAGCAACTGCGGCGCCGGCGTGTACTGGTCGCATTCGATGTCCAGCCGGTCCAGGCTCAGGCCGTCGAGTTCGTGCACCTGCTCGCGGTCGAACTGATCCGGGGCCAGCAGCCGCACGCCGACCGACTGCGCCGGCGAGCCTCGCCAGGCCGCTTCGCTGACGTCGGCGCGCAGGCGCGCCTGCACTTCTTCGATGGAGGCGAAACGGGTGTTGGTGAAGCTGTTGAGGTAGAGCTTGAAGGACTTGCTCTCGATGATGTTGGGCGTCTCGCACGGCACCGTCACATGGGCAATGGCCACCTGCGGCTTGCCGCGCGGCGTCAGCCAGCTGAGCTCGAACGCGGTCCAGAGGTCGGCGCCGAAGAACGGCGGCCGCGCCGCCAGGCCGAGTTCGGCACGCTTGGCGGCCCGGGGAATGGGAAACAGCAGCGAGGCGTCGTACTGGTCGCGGTACGGCGCCGGTTTGCCCAGCAGGGACTGGTCAGGCGTGGTCATGAAGCCACTAGTGTCCCCGCAGGTGGGGGATCAGGGGCTGGAGCAGGCGATCGACCACGCCCGGTGGCAGGTCATGCCCCATGCCTTCGATGGCCACGAGCCGGGCACCGTGGATGCGGCGCGCCACGTCCTGCCCGCAGGCGAACGGGACCAGCGGATCGTCCTTTCCATGCACCACCAGCGTGGGCAGCTTCAGGCGCGCCAGTTCGTCGGCGCGGCGCGTGTCGGCGGCAATCGCCACCATCTGCCGTGCGGTGCCCGCCGGATGGAAGCTGCGGCGCGTGGCCTGCAGGATGCGCTCGCGGAACTGCGCTTCGTCCAGCGCGAAGCCCGGGCTGCCGATGATCTTGAAGAAGCGGACGCTGTAGTCCACCAGCGCCTGCTCGCCCCCGCGCTGCGGCCGGGCCAGCATGGCGCGCAGCACGTGCGACTTCGGGCCCGGCAGGTACCGCGCGCCGCTGGAACTCATGATGCTGGTGAGGCTGAGCACACGCTCGGGCGCGGCTAGCGCCATGCGCTGGGCGATCATGCCGCCCATGCTGACGCCCACCACGTGGGCCTGAGCGACACCCAGGGCGCCGAGCAGGGCCAGCGAGTCGGCCGCCATGTCCTGCAGGCTGTAGGGCGCGTGCACCGGCAGCCCGACGCGGTGGCGCAAGGTTTCCACCATCAGGTTGGGAACGCCCAGGTGGTCGAAATGCTGCGACAAGCCGATGTCGCGGTTGTCGAACCGGATCACGCGAAACTCCGCCTGGTGGATGGCTTCGACGAAAGCCTGCGGCCAGGCGACCAGCTGCATGCCCAGGCCCATCACCAGCAGCACCGCCGGGCGGTCCGCCTCGCCGGTGTCCTCGTACGCCAGCCTGATGCCGTTGGCGCTCAGCTCACTCAAATCGGCCTTCGCGCAGCCACTTGGTGGCGATCCATTTCTCGCCGGCCAGCACCGGGGCGCCGCCATGCAAGGTCTTGGTGGACGGGTGCGGCCGGTCGTAGCTGAAGAACACCGCATGGCCGCGCTTGGGGAACACCTCCAGGTGGATGTCGGGAAAGGTGGTGCCGCCGCCCTTTTCCGGCTCGCCCAGGTAGATCACGAGCGTGGCCACCCGCTGGCCGCCGCGCTTGAGGATGGTGGGCGTGCCGGGCTCCTTGGGATCGAAGTAGTCGTAGTGCGGCTTGTATTCCGCGCCGGGCCGGTAGTGCAGGATCTGCAGGCCCTCGCCGTTTTCCTCGGGCCAGTTCACCAGCCTGGCGATGCGCGCCTCCAGCTTGCGCACCACCTCGTGCTCGCCACGCTGGAAGAACATGCCGCTGCTGGTGCGGTCGTCGTTGACCTCTTCCCCGCCGGTCTTGGTGGCCACCGTGAGCGAGCGTGCCAGCCGCGGGCGCGCCAGGGCGATCAGCTCGTCGCACTCCTGGTCCGACAGCAGGTTGCCGAACACCACCACGCGCGGGCTGTACATGTTCTGCACGATGTGCACCTGGCGGTCCCCGGCGTCCACGTACAGCGGCGACTCGTCCAGCCGGGGATCGGGCACCGACACCGAGGGCGGAAGCCCCTGGGCCACCGCTTGCGCTTCCAGATGGCCGCGCAAGGTGCTCTCCATCGCCTCCACCGCGACTTCCTCGTTCCAGCCCGAGGCCAGCATCGACTTGAGCACCGACTCGGCGGTGTGGCCGGCCTGCGCCTGCTCGACGATCCACTGGCGCAGCTCGGGGGTGATCTGCTGCTGGCTTTGCGTGCTGCTCATAGTTCAGGTTTCCATCCTGCGCCGGAACACCAGCCGCTCGGGCCGGGATACGGACGCGTCGTAAGCGTAGCCGTCCAGGTTGAACCCCTCCAGCTTGCGGGGTGTGTTCACCCTCTTGGTGATCGCGTACCGGGCCATGAGGCCGCGGGCCTTCTTGGCGAAGAAGCTGATCACCTTGTAGCCGCCGCCCTTCCAGTCCTCGAACACGCATTCGACCACGCGGGCTTTCAGGCGCGACAGGTCCACCGACCTGAAGTATTCCTGCGAGGCGAGGTTCACCACCACGGGGGTCTTGTCGGCCGCCAGCTGCCGGTCGAGGTAGTCGGCGATGGTGCTGCCCCAGAACTGGTAGAGGTTCTTCTTGCGGGCGACGGGCAGCTGCGTGCCCATCTCCAGCCGGTAAGGCTGCATCAGGTCGAGCGGGCGCAGCACGCCGTACAGGCCGCTGAGGATGCAGACATGCTGCTGGGCCCATTCCAGGTCGCGCGGCTTGAGGGTCTGCGCGGCCAGCCCGTCATAGACGTCGCCGTCGAAAGCGAGCAGCGCCTGCTTCGAATTCTCCTGCGTGAACTTCGGCGACCAGGCCTGGTAGCGCGCCACGTTCAGCGCCGCGAGGTTGTCGCTGATGTCCATCAGCCGGGCGACCTGCCGCGGTGTCTTCTTGCGCAGTACCTCGATCAGCTGCTCGGAGCGCGGCGTGAATTGCGGCAGGGTGTGCGGCAGGTCACCGGCAGGGGTGTCGTAGTCCAGGGACTTGGCCGGGGACAGAAGGAACAGCATGGGGTCGCATTATGGGCGCCAGGCGCGCGCGCCAAGCCATTGGGAAGTGGCCATCACGAGCACCAGCGCAGCGTAGGTGGCCATCTTGCCGTCACGCCCGAAGTACCACAGGCCCGCCCCCAGGACCACCAACCCTGCTGCGCAATTGATAGCAAACTGCGCCCGGTAGGAGCGGGCTACAGCCTGATTGGGCATCACAAAGCGGGCGATCAGCGGCAGCAGCAGGGCGATGAAGACGGCCGGCGCGGCAAAGCTCATCAGGTGCAGCGTGAGATCGACGGGGCCCATGGTGCGGGGAGAAAACGAACGTAAGTGCTTGGTGGAGCGGCAAATTTTATAATCGCCGGATGGCAGTCTGGGCTCTGGGCATCAATCACACGACCGCGCCGCTGGATCTGCGCGGCCGCTTTGCCTTTGCCATGGAGCAGATCGCGCCCACGCTGCACGGGCTGAGGCAGTCGCTGGCGCGCCAGCCCGAGGCCACCATCCTGTCCACCTGCAACCGCACCGAGATCTACTGCGCCGGGCCCCAGCACGACATCGAGCCCACCCTCGAATGGCTGGCCCACTCGGGCGGCGTCTCCCCTTCCCTGCTGCGCTCGCACGCCTACACGCTGGAGGGCGGCCTGGCCGCCCGGCACGCGTTCCGGGTCGCCAGCGGCCTGGACTCCATGGTGCTGGGCGAGGCCCAGATCCTGGGGCAGCTCAAGGATGCGGTGCGCGCCGCCGACGAAGCCGGGGCCCTGGGCACCACGCTGAACCAGCTGTTCCAGCGTTCGTTCGCCGTGGCCAAGGAAGTGCGCAGCGCCACCGAGATCGGCGCCCATTCGATCAGCATGGCCGCCGCCGCGGTGCGGCTGGCCGGGCAGCTGTTCGAGGACCTGTGCAAGATCCGCGTGCTGTTCGTCGGCGCCGGCGAAATGATCGAGCTGGCGGCGACGCACTTCGCCGCCAGAAATCCGAGCGGCATCGCCGTGGCCAACCGCACGCTGGAGCGCGGCGAAAAGTTGGCGGCTCGCTTTGGCGGCGAAGTCATGCGGCTGGCCGACCTGCCTGACCGGCTGCACGAATTCGACGCCGTGGTCAGCTCCACGGCCAGCCAGCTGCCGATCATCGGCTTGGGCGCGGTGGAGCGCGCGATCAGGGCCCGCAAGCACCGGCCCATGTTCATGGTCGACCTGGCGGTGCCGCGCGACATCGAACCCGAAGTCAAGCAGCTCGAAGACGTCTACCTCTACACGGTGGACGACCTGGCCCACGTGGTGCAGGCCGGCCACGCACATCGCCAGGCGGCGGTCGCGCAGGCCGAGGCCATCATCGACGCCGGGGTGCAGAGCTTCCTGCACTGGATGGACCAGCGTGGCGCCGTGCCGCTGATCCAGCAGCTCAACGCCCAGGCGGACGAGTGGCGCGCCGCCGAGCTGGCCCGGGCGCGCAAGCTGCTGGCCCGCGGCGAGAACGTCGACGCGGTGCTGGAAGCCCTGTCCAAGGGGCTGACCCAGAAGATGCTGCACGGCGCCATGGCCGAACTGCACACCGGCGACTCCGCCGCGCGCGAGCGCGCCAGCTCGGCGATCCAGCACTTCTTCCTGCGCAAAGAGCGTTAGCGGCGCCGTCATCCCCGCGAAGGCGGGGACCCAGAGCTTGCGCATTCCTGGATTCCCGCCTGCGCGGGAATGACGACACGAACAAATATCGATGAAATCCTTTCTTCGCCAACAACTCGAACGCTACCCCGTCCGCCTGCAGGAACTCGACTTCTTCCTGCAGCAGCCGGACGTGGTCAAGGACATGGAGCGCTTTCGGGCGCTCACCCGCGAACACGCGGAGGTGACCGTGGTGGCGGGCCTGTTCGAGCGCTTTCGCCAGCGTGAAAGCGCCCTGGCCCAGGCGCGCGAGATGCTCGACGATGCCGACATGGCCGAGATGGCGAAGGAGGAAGTCGCCCAGATCGAAGCCGAGCTGCCGGGGCTGGAGGACGAACTGCAAAAGCTGCTCCTGCCCAAGGACCCGGACGACGTGCGCAACACCTTCCTGGAAATCCGCGCCGGCACGGGCGGCGATGAATCGGCCCTGTTCGCGGGCGACCTGCTGCGCATGTACACCAGGTACGCCGAGCGCCAGGGCTGGCGCTGCGAGATCGTCAGCGAGAGCGAAGGCGAGGTCGGCGGCTACAAGGAAGTGGTGATGCGCCTGGTGGGCGACGGCGTGTATGGCAAGCTCAAGTTCGAGTCGGGGGGCCACCGTGTGCAGCGTGTGCCGGCCACCGAAACCCAGGGCCGGATCCACACCAGTGCCTGCACGGTTGCCGCCCTGCCCGAGCCGGACGAGGCGCAGGCGGTGCAGATCAACCCCGCCGACCTGCGCATCGACACGTACCGGGCCTCGGGTGCCGGCGGCCAGCACATCAACAAGACCGATTCGGCGGTTCGCGTCACCCACATCCCCACCGGCATCGTCGCCGAGTGCCAGGACGACCGCAGCCAGCACCGCAACAAGGCCAAGGCGCTGCAGGTGCTGGCCGCGCGCATCCAGGAAAAGGAGCGCAGCGAGCGCGCCGCCAGGGAGGCCGCCACCCGCAAGGGGCTGATCGGCAGCGGCGACCGCAGCGACCGCATCCGCACCTACAACTTTCCGCAAGGGCGCGTCACCGACCACCGCATCAACCTGACCTTGTACAAGCTGCAGTTCGTGATGGAAGGCGAACTCGACGAGCTGGTCGAAGGCCTGCTGCTGGCGCGCAAGGCCGAGCAGCTGGCGGAACTGGAACTGGGCCTGGGAGCGCCGGCGCCATGACGGTCGCGCAGGCGCTGGCGCAAGCCGCGGCGCTCGGGCTGGCGCGGCTGGACGCGCAGTTGCTGCTGCTGCACGTGCTGGGCCGGCCGGTGTCCGGGCGGGCATGGTTGCTGGCGCACGACGCGGATACCGTGGACCAGGAAGCGGGGGCGGCGTTCATGGACCTCTGCCAGCGGCGCGCGGCCAGCGAGCCCGTGGCCTACCTGGTGGGCGAAAAAGAGTTCTACGGCCTGCCCCTGAAGGTGGACCAGCGCGTGCTGGTCCCGCGGCCCGAGACGGAGCTGCTGGTGGACTGGGCGCTGGAGGTGTTGAACGGCCGTGCCGCACCCTCGGTCATCGACCTGGGCACGGGCAGCGGCGCCGTCGCACTGGCCCTGAAGCAGGCCCGGCCGGACGCGCGCGTGGCGGCCGTCGACCGGAGCGAAGGCGCGCTGGAAGTCGCGGCCGCCAACGCGCGCCAGCTCTCGCTCGACGTCGAGCTACGGCTTTGCTCCTGGCTGGCGGGGAGCCACCAGCGCTACGACCTCATCGCCAGCAACCCGCCCTACGTGGCGCAGGGGGACGAGCACCTGGCCGGGCTGCGCCACGAGCCGCTGTCAGCCCTGGCAGCGGGCCAAGACGGCCTGGACGACATCCGCGTGATCGCCCGGCAGGCGCCCGAAAGCCTCAACCCCGGCGGCTGGCTCCTGCTGGAGCACGGCTGGGATCAGGCCTGCGCCGTGCGGGGACTGCTGCAGGCCGCCGGCTTCACCCAGGTGCAGTCCCGCCGCGACTTGGCGGGCATTGAGCGCTGCACCGGCGGGAACTGGCCGGGGCTGGGATAATCCAGGGCTACAGGAGTAACGACATGAGCGACGTTCAGCAACGCATCGACCAGCTGGTCAAAGGCAGCGAAGTGCTGCTGTTCATGAAGGGCAACGCCACCTTCCCGCAGTGCGGCTTTTCGGGCCGGGCGATCCAGATCCTCAAGGCCTGCGGCGTGGACCCCAAGGCCGTGACGACCGTCAACGTGCTGGAGGATGACGAGATCCGCCAGGGCATCAAGGAATACAGCAACTGGCCCACCATCCCCCAGCTGTACGTCAAGGGCGAATTCGTCGGCGGCTCGGACATCATGATGGAGATGTACCAGAGCGGCGAACTGCAGCAGGTGCTGGGCTCGACGCCGGGCTGATTCGGCCCGGGAGGCGGTTAGCAGTCGCCGCGCGCGGCTGCTGGCACTGTGGGTAAAACGCTGACAGCGCTTTGCGCCTGCGACCCATCGGTTGATCCCTGGCACGGCTTATGCTGGAATGAAGCTGTAATCAGGAGAGTGGCATGGACAACCGCAGTCTCGTTCCCCACCAACCGTCTGCCTTCAAGTTGCCGATCGCCAACTTGCGCAGCGTGTTCCGCCCGCATGAGGTGGAACGCAAGCTGGCCAAACTCCCGGGCAAGGACCACGAGAGCCTGCGCACCACGTACGAGCGCATGCTCGAGCGCGGCCCCGAACGGTTCCAGGTCAAGCCCAGCGGCATCCCTGACATGGCGTCGCTGTACGAGCAGCTGCCCAACTTCACGGACGCGCTGGATGACGTGAAGCGCCACGTCGCGCTGTCGCAGGACAGCCGCGACGGCCTGGAGGTCACGCCCATGCTGCTGCTGGGCCCGCCAGGCATCGGCAAGACCCATTTCGCGCGCAAGCTGGCCGAGTTGCTGGGCACCGGCATGAGCCTGGTGCCCATGAGCTCGATGACGGCCGGCTGGCTGCTGTCGGGCGCATCGTCGCAGTGGAAGGGGGCCAAGCCCGGCAAGGTGTTCGAGGCGCTGATCGACGGGCAGTACGCCAACCCGGTGATCGTGGTCGACGAGATCGACAAGGCCAGCGCCGACGCGCAGTACGACCCGCTGGGATCGCTGTACAGCCTGCTGGAGCACGACACGGCCCAACTGTTCATGGACGAATTCGCGGAAGTGGCGATCGACGCCAGCCAGGTGATCTGGGTCATGACGGCCAACGACGAGCGCTGCATTCCCGAGCCGATCCTCAACCGCATGAACGTGTTCGAGATCGAGCCGCCCTCGTTCGAGGCGGCCCGGCAGATCGCGCGCAACCTGTATGTGTCCATCCGCGGCGAGCACGGCTGGGGCAGCCGCTTCGACGCCGAGCCTGCGGATGACCTGCTGGATGCGCTGGCGGAGCTGGCCCCGCGCGAGATGCGCAGGGCGCTCATGACCGGCTTCGGCAATGCGCGCCTGGACCAGCGCGAAGAGATCGCCGTCGACGACCTGCCCAAGGCGGGGACAGCCAAGGGCAAGATCGGGTTCGTTCAGTAGCGTCATTCCCGCGAAGCGGGAATCCAGAAGGTGCGGAAGCACTGGATCCCCGCCTTCGCGGGGATGACGGCTATCTCGCGGGGGTGACGGCCAAGGGCAAGATCGGTTCGTGCAATAGCGCCATTCCCGCGAAGGCGGGAATCCAGCAGGTGCGGAAGCACTGGATCCCCGCCTTCGCGGGGATGACGGCTATCTCGCGGGGATGACGGCCAGGGGCAAGATCGGTTCGTGCAATAGCGTCATTCCCGCGAAGGGGAATCCAGCAGGTGCGGGCATTGGATCCCCGCCTTTGCGGGGATAACGGCTATCAGTTCGGCCCGGCCGGGGCCTTCTCGGGCGCGCGGTCGACGAACTCCCACTGCTTGCCCGCCGCGAACACCGCGTTCGGGTACTGCGGCTTGCCGCGGCTGCCGTTGTAGCGGCCCAGCGCCATGTACAGGTCGCCACGCTCGCGGTCGATGTAATGCCGCAGGATGACGCAGCCGAACCGCAGGTTGGTCTGCATGTGGAACAGCTTGCCGGCATCGCCGTCGCCGATCACGCGCGTCCAGAACGGCATCACCTGCATGTAGCCGCGGGCGCCCACCGGGCTGACCGCGAACTTGCGAAACGCGCTCTCGACCTGGATCAGGCCGAGCACCAGGCCCGTGTCGAGGCCAGCCCGCTTGCTCTCGTACCACACCGTCTGCAGGAATTCCTTGCGCTCGCGCCAGTCCACCTTGCGCCGAGCCAGCCGCGGGCTCATGGCGCCCATCCAGCGCAGGTAGGCCAGGCGCGCCTCCGTGGTGGGAAACTCGGGCTCGAGCGGCGCCGCCTGCGACACGGCGGCGCTCAGCGCGGTGCGCACGGAGTCGACCAGCGGCTCCTCGATTTGCGCGCCGGCTTCAGATCGCTGCGAAAACAATAGCAGCCCGAGCCCGGCCAAAGCGGGCTGCAGGCACTTTCTCCTTGAAATCACAAGCCCAGGCGGCCGCGCACGAACTCGAGCACGCCGGCGGCCGGCACCTTGGTGGCGGCACTGTCGCGCCGGTGCTGGTACTCCAGCTGGCCTTCCTTGAGGCCGCGCTCGGAGATGACGACGCGATGCGGCACGCCGATCAGTTCCCAGTCGGCGAACATCGCGCCGGGCCGCTCGCCGCGGTCGTCGAGCATCACGTCCACGCCGGCCGCCTGCAGCTCGCCGTGCAGCTTCTCGGCCGCCGCCTTCACCTCGGCGCTGCGGTCCATGCCGATCGGGCAGATCACCACCGTGAAAGGCGCGATCGCGTCGGGCCAGATGATGCCGCGCTCGTCGTGGTTCTGCTCGATCGCGGCCGCGGGCAGGCGCGTGATGCCGATGCCGTAGCAGCCCATCTCCATCAACTGCGGCTTGCCGTTCTCGTCCAGGAAGGTGGCGTTCATCGCCTTGCTGTACTTGGTGCCCAGGTAGAACACGTGCCCCACTTCGATGCCGCGTTCGATGGCGAGCGGGCCTTTGCCGTCGGGCGAGAGGTCGCCGGCGACGATGTTGCGCAGGTCGGCCACCGCATCGGGTTCGGGCAGGTCGCGGCCCCAGTTCACGCCGGTGAGGTGATAGCCCTCGTCATTGGCGCCGCAGATCCAGTCGGCCATCACGGCGACATCGCGGTCTGCCACGATCTTCACGGGCTTTTTCAGGCCGATCGGACCCAGGTAGCCGGGGGGCGTGCCGAAGTGGTCGATGATTTCGGCGACCGAAGCGAAGCGGAAGCCGAGATCCAGGCCGGGCACCTTGCCGGCCTTGATCTCGTTCATGTCGTGGTCGCCGCGCACCAGCAGCAGCCAGACCTGCGTCTTGACCGTCTCGCCGCGTTCGTCGAGCTGGTCGGTGGCCAGCACCAGCGACTTCACGGTGGCCTGCAGCGGCACCTTCAGCAGGCCAGCCACGTCGGCGCAGGTGCTCTTGCCCGGCGTGGCCGTCTTCTCCATCGCGTGCCTGGCCGCGGGCCGCGCCTGTTGCGGCGCCATCGCCTCGGCCTTTTCCATGTTGGCTGCGTAGTCGCTGTGCGGGCAGTACACGATGGCGTCCTCGCCGGTGGCGGCAATCACCTGGAATTCTTCAGACAGGTCGCCGCCGATGGCCCCGCTGTCGGCGGCCACGGCGCGGTAACGCAGGCCGAAGCGGTCGAAGATGGCGCGGTAGGCCTGGGCCATGGCCTGGTAGCTCGCCTTGGCCGAGGCCACGTCGCGATCGAAGCTGTAGGCGTCCTTCATGATGAACTCGCGGCTGCGCATCACGCCAAAGCGCGGGCGCCGCTCGTCACGGAACTTGGTCTGGATGTGGTACAGGTTCCTGGGCAGCTGCTTGTAGCTGCGCAGCTCTTGGCGGGCGATGTCGGTGACCACCTCTTCGCTGGTGGGCTGGATGATGAAGTCGCGGTCGTGCCGGTCCTTCACCCGCATCAGCTCCGGGCCCATCTTGTCCCAGCGGCCGGTCTCCTGCCAGAACTCGGCGGGTTGCACCACCGGCATCAGCAACTCCACCGCGCCGGCCTTGTTCATCTCATCGCGGACGATCGCCTCGATCTTGCGCACCACCCGCAGCCCCATGGGCATCCAGTTGTAGATGCCGGCGCCCAGCTTCCTGACCAGGCCCGCGCGCATCATCAGCTTGTGGCTCACCACCTCCGCGTCCGCAGGGGCTTCCTTCAGGGTAGAGATCAGGAACTGGGAGGCTTTCATGGACGCGAAACGGGCAGCGGCTGAGCTCTTTGCGGGCGCCAGCACCGGCGTGCATAATGAACTCAGTTCAAGAATTGGGGTTTGATTATGCTTGACCGGGACGGCTTCAGGCCCAACGTCGGCATCATCCTGCTCAACCAGAAAAACCAGGTGTTCTGGGGCAAGCGAATACGCACCCACAGCTGGCAGTTCCCGCAGGGTGGCATCGACCGCGGAGAGACTCCGGAACAGGCCATGTTCCGCGAGCTGCACGAAGAAGTGGGCCTCAAGCCCGAACACGTGCGCATCATCGCCCGCACGCGCGACTGGCTGCGCTACGAGGTGCCGGACCGCTTCATCCGGCGCGACGCGCGCGGCCACTACAAGGGCCAGAAACAGATCTGGTACCTGCTGCAGCTCACGGGGGCCGACTGGAACCTGAACCTGCGCGCGACCAGCCACCCGGAGTTCGACGCCTGGCGCTGGAACGAGTACTGGGTGCCGCTGGATGTGGTGGTGGAGTTCAAGCGCGGCGTCTACCAGATGGCGCTCACCGAACTCGCGCGCTTTCTGCCGCGGCATGACCATCGCAACCGTTACCTTCGCGGCGGCATTCGCTCGCGTGAACCAGGCGGGCAGGAGCCGGGCGCCGAACCTGCCGTGGGCGCTCCCTTCGAGCTGCCGCCGGGCGCGACCTTCGAGCCCGATCCGCAAGCCGGCCTGAACCCGCCTGCGCAGGAAGGCAACCATGCGCCGTAGCTGCGCCGCCGTCCTTGTCGCCATGGCGAGCACCGTGTCGGTCGCGCAGCTCGCCACCCCCGACCCGGACTGGAAGGAAACCGAGGCGCCTCGCCCGCCGCCGCTGCAGGCCGCGGGGCTGATCGAGATCGACATGGAGAGATCGTCGCTGCGCTGGGGCGTCGATCCGCGCACGATCTCCATCGGCGCCGATCGCATCGTGCGCTACGTGGTCGTCGCCACCAGCAACAGCGGCACCGTCAACGCCCTGTACGAAGGCATCCGGTGCAACACGGGCGAAGTGAAGGTCTATGCCCGCCACACGCCAGACAGTGGCTGGACGCAGGCCAAGGACATCGACTGGCAGCCTCTGCACGGGAACAGCCGGGCGCGGCACAGCCTTGTCATCGCGCGCGGCGGCGTGTGCACCGGGCACGGCCCCAACCTGTCGGCCGAGCAGATCGCCCGCGACCTGCGCTCGTCACCGGAAAACCGCTTCCGCAACGAGTACCGCTAACGGGTGACTACCAGGTTGGTCCGGTGGATCATCTCCGGTTCGGCGACATAGCCGAGCAGGCGCTCGATGTCGCTGGAGGGCTTGCGGCACAGCAGCCGGGCTTCCGCACTCGCGTAGTTGGCCAGCCCGCGTGCAATTTCAGCCCCCGACGGGTCGCGCACGGCGATCACGTCACCGCGCGAGAACTCGCCGTCGACGGCCGTCATGCCGATCGGCAGCAGGCTCTTGCCCTCCCCCACCAGCTTGGTGGCCGCGCCCTCATCCACCGCCACCGCGCCGCGCAACTGCAGGTGGTCCGCCATCCAGCGCTTGCGGGCCTGGCTCTTCTGGGTGGGCGCCACCAGCAGCGTGCCGATCGGCTCGCCACGCGCCAGACGCAGCAGCGCGTCGGGTTCGCGGCCCCAGGCGATCACGGTGGAAGCACCCGAGCCGGCGGCCCGCTTGGCCGCGAGGATCTTGGTGATCATGCCGCCCCGGCCCAGGCTGGAGCCGGCGCCCCCCGCCATCGCTTCCAGCGCTGGATCGCCGGCCCGCGCTTCATGCACGAAAGCCGCCGACGGATCCTTGCGCGGATCGGCGCTGTACAGCCCCTTCTGGTCGGTGAGGATGACCAGCACGTCGGCCTCGACCAGGTTGGCCACCAGCGCACCCAGGGTGTCGTTGTCGCCGAACTTGATCTCGTCGTTGACCACCGTGTCGTTCTCGTTGATCACCGGCAGCACCCGCAGCGACAGCAGCGTGAGCAAGGTAGATCGCGCGTTCAGGTAGCGCTCGCGGTCGGCGAGGTCGGCATGCGTGAGCAGCACCTGGGCGGACCGCAGCCCGTGCTCGCGCAGCTTGGTCTCGTACATCTGCGCCAGGCCCATCTGCCCCACCGCCGCGGCTGCCTGCAGCTCGTGCAGCTGGTGCGGCCGGGTGGCCCAGCCCAGGCGCTTCATGCCTTCGGCGATGGCGCCGCTGGAGACCATGATCACCTCGCGGCCTTCCACCGCCAGCGCGGCGAGCTGCCGGCACCACTGGCCGATGGCGCCTTCATCGAGGCCGCGCCCTTCGTTGGTGACCAGGCTGGAGCCGACCTTCACCACGATGCGCCGCGCCGACTGCAGCAACGTGCTCATTCGGGAGCGCTGCCGGCAAAGCGCGGGTCGACGTAGACCGCAGGCTGCTCGGCGACCTGTTGGCCCTTGATGTGCTGGAACGTGGCCTTGACCAGGGGCTCGCAGCCTTCGTGCGTCAGCGCGGAGATCTCGAACACCGGCCCCTTGTGCCTGAAGCGCTTGACGAAGTCCCTGACCCGCGCCTCGCGCTCGCCAGCATCGACCATGTCCAGCTTGTTGAGCACCAGCCAGCGCGGCTTGTCGTACAGCGCCTTGTCGTACTTCTTGAGCTCGCCGACGATCGCCTTGGCTTGCGCCACGGGGTCGACGCCGTCGAAGGGGGCAAGGTCCACCACGTGCCACAGCAGGCGGGTGCGCTGCAGGTGGCGCAGGAACTGGTGCCCCAGTCCGGCGCCTTCCGATGCGCCTTCGATCAACCCGGGCAGGTCGGCCACGACGAAGCTCTGTTCGGGGCCGACGCGGACCACGCCCAGGTTGGGATGCAGCGTGGTGAACGGATAGTCGGCGATCCGCGGCCGGGCATTGGAGATCGCGGTGATCAGCGTGGACTTGCCGGCGTTGGGCATGCCCAGCAGGCCGACGTCGGCCAGAACCTTGAGCTCCAGCTTCAGGTGCTTCTTCTCGCCCGGCCAGCCGGGCGTCTTCTGCCGGGGTGCCCGATTGATCGCGCTCTTGAACCGCATGTTGCCGAAGCCGCCGTCGCCGCCCTTGGCGATGGTGATCACCTCGCCGGGGGTGAGCAGTTCATACAGCACGTCGCCGGTATCCGCATCGCTGATGACGGTGCCCACCGGCATCTTCAGCGTGATGTCGTCACCTGCATGGCCGAACATGTCGGAGCCCATGCCGTGCTCGCCGCGCCTGGCTTCGTGCCGGCGCGAGAACCTGAAATCGACCAGCGTGTTCAGGTTCGGGTCCGCCACCGCAAACACATGCCCGCCCCGTCCGCCGTCCCCGCCGTTGGGGCCGCCGAATTCCTTGTACTTCTCGTGGCGGAATGAAACGCAGCCGTTCCCGCCATCGCCGGCGGCGATGTCGATGAAGGCTTCGTCTACGAATTTCATAACCAGGTAAAAAACAAGGCCCCGACAAGTCGGGGCCTTGGACTTGCCGATTGAATTATCTTCAAGCGGCCGGGGTCACGCTCACCATGTGCTTGTTCAGCGAACCCTGGACCTTGAACGACACGTGGCCGTCCACCAGGGCGAACAGGGTGTGGTCCTTGCCCAGGCCGACGTTGGTGCCGGGGTGGAACTTGGTGCCGCGCTGTCGCACGATGATCGAACCAGCGCTGATCAGTTCGCCGCCGAATGCCTTCACGCCGAGCATCTTGGGCTGGGAATCCCGCCCGTTTCGCGTAGAGCCGCCGCCTTTTTTCTGTGCCATTTGGATGTGCTCCGCTAACTGCTCGATTTAACCAGCGATGGCGCCGATTTGCAGTTCGGTGAACTGCTGGCGATGGCCCTGGCGCTTCTGGTAGTGCTTGCGACGGCGCATCTTGAAGATGCGAACCTTGTCGTGCTTGCCGTGCGCCACGATGGTGGCTTTGACAGTTGCACCGGACACCAGGGGAGTGCCGACCTTGAGATCGCCGCCGTTGCCGACTGCGAGGACCTGGTCGATCACGATTTCCTGGCCTACGTCCGCAGCAATCTGTTCTACTTTGATTTTTTCGCCGGAAGCAACGCGATACTGCTTGCCACCGGTTTTTATGACCGCGTACATGTAAACCTCTTGGATTGACGAGCCGCATGCGGCTCTCGAGATCTCTCCGGACGGATTTCCGCAGAGCCCAAGACTATAGCATGGGTTTGTGACCACTCACAGCCCGGCAGGGCGGTGGCGCCAGCCGGTCCGCACCCCTTTTCTATAATCCCCGCAGCTCTTGCCGCCGCACCCTTGACCGACCCGAACGCCAGCACCGCCTCGGTGCTTTCCCTGATCGCCGACGACATGCGGGAAGTCGACGCCGTGATCGCGCGGCGGCTCGACTCCGGCGTGCCCCTGGTGGGCCAGGTCTCGCGTTACATCATCTCCGCGGGCGGCAAGCGCCTGCGCCCCGCCTTGCTGCTGCTGGTGTGCGGCGCCCTGGGCTACAAGGGTGCGCAGCGCTTCAATCTGGCGGCGGTCGTGGAGTTCATCCATACGGCCACCCTCCTGCACGACGACGTGGTGGATGAATCCACCTTGCGGCGCGGCCGGGCCACGGCCAACGAAAGCTTCGGCAACCCGGCCAGCGTGCTGGTCGGCGACTTCCTCTACTCGCGCGCCTTCCAGATGATGCTGGACGCCGGCGAGATGCGCATCATGGCCGTGCTGGCGGAGGCCACCAACGTGATCGCCGAAGGTGAAGTGCTGCAGCTGATGAACATGCATGACGCCGGCCTGGACGAAGCGGCCTACCTGCGCGTGATCCGGTCGAAAACGGCCAAGCTGTTCGAGGCCAGCGCCAGGCTCGGCGCGATCCTGGCCGGCGCCCCTGCCGAAACCGAGCAGCTGTGCGCCGCCTACGGGCAGGCGCTGGGCACCGCCTTCCAGGTGATCGACGACGTGCTCGACTACGACGGCGATGCCGTCGAGATGGGCAAGAACCTGGGCGACGACCTGCGCGAAGGCAAGGCCACGCTGCCCCTGATCGCCGCCATGGAACGGGGCACGCCGGACCAGAGAGACCTGATCCGGCACGCGATCGAAACCGGTGCCGCCGGTGAACTCGAAGCCATCATCGCCGTCGTGCGCGAAACGGGCGCGCTCGAGGTGACGCGGGATGCCGCCGCGGCCGAGGCGCGGCGCGCGATGGAGTGCGCGCAGCGCCTGCCGGGCAATGCGCACACGGCGGGTTTGCTACAATTGGCGGCTCAACTGCTGCAGCGCCGCAACTGACAACCCAGTAGGCCGGCGTCGAACGCAAATCGGGGTGTAGCTTAGCCTGGTAGAGCGCTACGTTCGGGACGTAGAGGCCGGAGGTTCGAATCCTCTCACCCCGACCAGTTTTCCTTCCCGTGTGACTTCCTGCGCGGCGCGCCCGGCCGCTTCGCGGCGCTTACCACACTGCGGATTTACACCCTCCGGGCTTTCGGCGATGATCAGCTGGCACCCTTACATCTCGTCAAGGGGTTTTCTGATCGTTAACCTTCGCCGATGGCCGCTGTCGACCCTGCTGCAACCGAAGCTCCCAGCCTGGCACTGCCCGGACTGGCCCGCGCGCTCGTCTCCGCCGGAAAGCTGGGCCAGAAATCCGCTGAAGACCTCTACCGCAAGGCGCAGGCCAATCGCAGCAGCTTCATCGCCGAGATCACCGGCTCCGGCGCGGTCTCGCCCGCCGACCTGGCCCACACGATGTCGGCCGCCTTCGGCGCGCCGCTGCTCGACCTCGAGGCGGTCGACGTGCAGCGCCTTCCCAAGAACCTGCTCGATGGGAAGATCTGCCAGGCCTATCGCGTGGTGGTGCTGTCCAAGCGCAGCAACCGGCTGATCGTCGCCACGGCGGACCCTTCGGACCAGCAGGCCGCCGAGAAGATCAAGTTCGCCACGCAGATGGGCGTGGACTGGATCATCGCCGAGTACGACAAGCTGACCAAGATGGTGGAGGCCAGCACCGCTTCGGCCAGCGAGGCGATGGACAGCATCATCGGCGACGATTTCGAGTTCGACGAGTCGACCATGGACTCGTCGGTGGTGCAGGAAGAGGAAAAGGGCGGCACCGACGTCGAAGACGCGCCGGTGGTCAAGTTCCTGCACAAGATGCTGCTGGACGCCTTCACGATGAGGGCCTCGGACCTGCATTTCGAGCCGTACGAACACACCTACCGCGTGCGCTTTCGCGTCGATGGCGAACTGCGCGAGATCGCCTCGCCGCCCGTGGCCATCAAGGACAAGCTGGCTTCCCGCATCAAGGTCATCTCGCGGATGGACATCTCGGAAAAGCGGGTGCCGCAGGACGGGCGCATGAAGCTGAAGGTGGGCCCCGACCGCGTGATCGACTTTCGCGTGAGCACCCTGCCCACGCTGTTCGGCGAGAAGATCGTGATCCGGATCCTGGATCCGAGCAGCGCCAAGCTGGGGGTGGATGCGCTGGGCTACGAGCCGGAGGAAAAGGAACGGCTGCTCGCCGCCGTCCAGCGGCCCTACGGCATGGTCCTGGTCACCGGCCCGACCGGCTCGGGCAAGACGGTGTCGCTCTACACGTGCCTGAACATCCTGAACAAGCCGGGCGTCAACATCTCCACGGCCGAAGACCCTTCCGAAATCAACCTGCCCGGGGTCAACCAGGTCAACGTCAACGACAAGGCGGGCCTCACCTTCGCCGCGGCACTGAAATCCTTCCTGCGCCAGGATCCCGACGTGATCATGGTCGGTGAGATCCGCGACCTGGAGACGGCGGACATCGCCATCAAGGCGGCGCAGACCGGCCACCTGGTGCTCTCGACGCTCCACACCAACGACGCGCCCACGACGCTGACCCGCATGCGCAACATGGGCATCGCACCGTTCAACATCGCGTCCAGCGTCATCCTGATCACGGCCCAGCGGCTGGCGCGGCGGCTGTGCGCCAACTGCAAGGCGCCCGCCGACATCCCGCACGAGACGCTGCTGGATGCGGGCTACCGGGAAGAGGAAGTGGACGGCACCTGGTCGCCCTACCGCCCGGTAGGCTGCTCGATGTGCAACAACGGCTACAAGGGCCGCGTGGGCATCTACCAGGTCATGCCCATCAGCGACGAGATCCAGCGGATCATCCTGCGTGACGGCAGTGCCATGGAAATCGCGGAGCAGGCCGGACGCGAGGGCGTCAAGAGCTTGCGCAAGTCCGGATTGCACAAGGTCAAGCTGGGCGTCACCTCCCTGGAAGAGGTGCTTGGCTGCACCAACGAATAAAAGACGACAGGCAGGAAAGGCAGGAGTACCCCATGGCGACGGCAACAGCTGGAAAGATCACCGAGTTTGTCTTCGAGTGGGAAGGCAAGGACCGCAACGGCAAGCAGGTGCGCGGCGAAACCCGTGCCGCCGGCGAGAACCAGGTCACGGCCTCGCTGCGGCGCCAGGGTGTCACGCCCACCAAGATCAAGAAGCGCCGCATGCGGTCCGGGCAGAAGATCAGGCCCAAGGACATCGCGATCTTCACCCGCCAGCTGGCCACCATGATGAAGGCCGGCGTGCCGCTGCTGCAGGCCTTCGACATCGTGGGGCGCGGCAATGCCAACGCCAGCGTCACCAAGCTGCTCAACGACATCCGCACGGACGTGGAGACGGGCACCTCGCTGTCCGGCGCCTTCCGCAAGTACCCGCTGTATTTCGACAACCTCTACTGCAACCTCGTGGAAGCCGGCGAGGCCGCCGGTATCCTGGAGGCGCTGCTGGACCGGCTGGCCGTCTACATGGAAAAGACCGAGGGCATCAAGTCCAAGATCAAGTCGGCGCTGATGTACCCGATCTCCGTGGTGGTGGTGGCATTCGTCGTGGTCACGGTGATCATGATCTTCGTCATTCCCGCGTTCAAGCAGGTGTTCTCCTCCTTCGGCGCCGATCTGCCGGGCCCCACGCTCTTCGTGATCGCCATCAGCGAGTTCTTCGTGGCCTACTGGTGGCTGATTTTCGGCAGCATCGGGGGCGGCCTGTACTTCTTCATGCAGGCCTGGAAACGCAACGAGAAGGTCCAGATGTTCATGGACCGGCTCATGCTCAAGCTGCCCGTGTTCGGCGCCCTGGTCTACAAGTCCGTCATCGCGCGCTGGACCCGCACGCTCGCCACCATGTTCGCGGCCGGCGTGCCGCTGGTGGAAGCCCTCGATTCCGTGGGCGGCGCCTCGGGCAACTCGGTCTATGCCCTGGCGACGGAGAAGATCCAGCAGGAGGTCTCGACCGGCACGAGCCTCACGGCCGCCATGACCAACGCCAACGTGTTCCCGACGATGGTCCTGCAGATGTGCGCCATCGGCGAGGAATCCGGCTCCATCGACCACATGCTGGGCAAGGCGGCTGACTTCTTCGAAGCCGAGGTGGACGACATGGTGGCCGGCCTGTCCAGCCTGATGGAGCCGATCATCATCGTCTTCCTGGGCGGCCTGATCGGCGGCATCGTGGTGTCGATGTACCTGCCGATCTTCAAGCTCGGTGCGGTCGTCTGATGCTGGTCTCCCCCGGGTTCGACGCCGCGCTCGCCGGCGTCCTCGGCCTGCTGGTCGGCAGCTTCCTGAACGTCGTGGTCTTCCGGCTGCCCAAAATGCTCGAGCGCCAGTGGGCGGTCGAATGCGCCGAGCTCTCGGGCGCGCAGGCCCCGACGGCTGAGCCGTTCGACCTGGTTCGTCCCCGGTCGCGCTGCCGGCAGTGCGGGCACGTCCTGCGCTGGTACGAGAACATCCCGGTCCTGAGCTACCTGGCACTGCGCGGCAGATGCTCTTCCTGCGCGGCGCCCATCGGCCTGCGATACCCGCTGGTCGAACTCTCCACGGCCGCCCTGTTTGCCCTGGCCGTCTGGCAACGGGGCGTCACCTGGCCGGCGCTGGCCTGGTGCGGCTTTGCCGCGGCCGTCCTGGCCCTGGCACTGATCGACTGGGACACCACCCTGCTGCCCGACGACATCACCCTGCCATTGGTCTGGGCCGGGCTGATCGCGGCGGCGCTGCGCTGGACGCCGGCGACGTTGACGCAGGCGCTATGGGGCGCCGTGGCCGGCTATCTCTCGCTGTGGCTTGTCTACCAGGGCTTCAAGCTGCTCACCGGCAAGGAAGGGATGGGCTACGGCGACTTCAAGCTGTTCGCCGCCCTCGGAGCATGGTTCGGCTGGCAGGCGCTGGTGCCCATCATCCTCATGGCCTCGGTGATCGGGGCCGTCGTGGGCATTGGAATGAAGCTCGCCTCCGGGCTGCGCGAAGGTGGCTACGTCCCGTTCGGGCCCTTCCTGGCCGGCGCCGGGCTCACGGCCATGGTCTTCGGTCCCGCCTCCATCCTCCGGGTGATCGGGCTGTAGGGCGGCGATGATCCGGGTCGGCCTCACCGGCGGCATCGGCAGCGGCAAGAGCACGGTCTTGCGGATGCTGGCCGGGCTCGGTGCGGCCGCCATCGATGCCGACGCCATTTCCCGCCGCGTGACGGCCAGCGGGGGCGCGGCCATCGAAGCCATTGCGCAGCGCTTCGGCCCTGGTTTCATCACCGCCGACGGCGCCCTGGACCGTGACCGCATGCGCGAGCAGGCCTATGCCGACCCCCTGGCGCGGCGGCAACTCGAAGCCATCATCCATCCGCTCGTGGGCCAGGAGATCGAGCGGCAGGTCGAGGCCGCGCGTGCCTTGGCACAGCGCTGCGCCGTCCTCGACATTCCGTTGCTGGTCGAATCCGGCCGCTGGCGGCAGAAACTCGATCGCGTGCTCGTCGTCGACTGCCAGCCCGAGACGCAAGTGGCCCGGGTGCAGGCGCGCAGCGGCCTCGAAACCGGCGCGGTGCGGGCCATCATGGCCAGCCAGGCCACGCGCGAACGGCGGCTGGCCGCGGCAGACCTGGTGATCTACAACGACGGGCTTTCCCTGGACGAACTCCAGGCGCAGGTGGAGCAAGCCGCGAAATCCTTCGGGCTATGATGGCGGCCTGCCCCCAGGCCCGCCAGCGTGATCCTCTACGAATACCCTTTCAACGAACGCATCCGCACCTACCTGCGCCTGGAGCATCTCTTCCGGCGCCTCGCCGAGCTGGTCCCGCGCGAACACCCGATCGACCACCACTACGCGCTCGCGACCATCTTCGAAGTCATGGACGTGGCCGCACGGGCCGACCTGAAGTCGGACGTGATGAAGGACCTGGAAAAGCAGAAGGGCATCCTGAACGGCTACCGCGGCAACCCGGCGATCGCCGAGAGCGTGCTGGATGGCGTGGTCAGCCGGCTCGAGGGCTGCTTTTCGGCCCTGAACAACCTGCCCGGCAAAGCCGGTCAATCGCTGACCGAGAACGATTGGCTCATGAGCATCCGCAGCCGCGTCGGCATTCCCGGCGGCACCTGCGAGTTCGACTTGCCCGCCTACTACGCCTGGCAGCAGCTCGACGCCGAGGTTCGCCGCGCCGACCTGGGGCGTTGGGCCGTCAGCCTGGGCCCGCTGGCCGAGTCCATCCACCTGCTGCTCAAGCTGCTGCGCGACTCCGGCACACCGCAGAAGGTGATGGCGACCCACGGCCAGCTGCAGCAGAACCTGCCGCAGGGACGCACCTTCCAGCTGCTGCGGCTGCGCATCGATCCGGCCTTGCACCTGGTGCCTGAGATCAGCGGCAACCGGCTGATGATCTCGGTGCGCCTGATGCGCCAGGAAACCGGCGACCGGCTGCAGGCCAGCACCGAGAACGCCCCTTTCGAGCTGACGCTCTGTTCCTGAGACCTGCGATGGACGCGAAGGACCCGGGCGCCAGGCCCCGCATCGTCAGCTGCCCGTGCTGCGGCGGCGAAAGCGTCTACGCGCCCAGCAACCCCTTCCGCCCCTTCTGCTCGGAGCGCTGCAAGAACCTGGACCTCGGGGCCTGGGCCAGCGAAAGCTTCCGGGTTCCGCAAGACACCCCGGTCGAGGACGACGCCCTGCCGCCGCCCAAGCTCCAGTAGCGCTCAGGCGTGCGTGGCGCCGGAGTGTCCCCGCTCCGCGGCAAACCACTGCAGGACGGGCACCGTGCCCGGCAGCACGGGGGCGACGCGCACCGGAAGCCGCTCCCAGGAGAACGCCTGCCCCTCGTGCATGTGCAACTCGCCCGCCCAGTCGAACACCTTGCAGAAGTTCAGGCGCACCAGGGCATGCGGATAGTCGACCCGCTCGACTTTCCAGGGGTGCACCGCGCCGATGGCCAGCCCGATCTCCTCCCGGAGCTCGCGCCGCAGGGCCTGCTCGACCGTCTCGCCGGCCTCCACCTTGCCGCCGGGGAACTCCCAGTAGCCTTCATAGACCTTGCCCGCGGGGCGCGACGTGAGCAGGAAGCAACCGTCCGCCCGGACCAGGACACCGACGGCCACCTCCACTTCCTTGCGGCCCGGCCCGCCGTCCCGCGGGCGGTGGCCGTCAGCCACCAGCGGCGCCGTCATGCGGGATGGCGCCCCGCATAGTCGCGCGCGAACTGGTAGGCCACCCGGCCGCTGCGCGAGCCGCGCTCCAGGGCCCAGACCAGGGCTTCGGCCCGCGCCGCCTCGATGGCGGCCGCGGAGACGCCGAAGGAAGACAGCCACTGGGCGGTGATGGCCAGGTACTCGTCCTGGGTGAACGGATAGAAGCTCACCCACAGGCCGAAGCGCTCGGACAGCGAAATCTTTTCTTCCACCACCTCGCCCGGATGCACTTCGCCGTCCTCGGTGTGGGTGTACGTGAGGTTTTCCTTCATGTACTCGGGAAGCAGGTGCCGCCGGTTGCTGGTGGCGTAGATCAGCACGTTCGGCGTCGCCGCCGCCACCGAGCCGTCCAGGATGGACTTGAGCGCCTTGTAGCCCGGCTCGCCTTCCTCGAAGCTCAGGTCGTCGCAGAACACGACGAACTTCTCGGGCCGCGAGGCGACCACCTCCACGATGTCCGGCAGATCGACCAGGTCGGCCTTGTCCACCTCGATCAGGCGCAGGCCCTGTGCCGAATACTCGTTCAGGCAGGCCTTGATCAGCGACGATTTGCCGGTGCCGCGGGCGCCCGTCAGCAGCACGTTGTTGGCCGGCTGGCCCTGCACGAACTGCAGCGTGTTGCGCTGGATCTTCTCCTTCTGCGGCTCGATCTCCTTCAGGTTGGCCAGCCGGATGCCGGCCACGTGCCGCACCGGCTCCAGGCTGCCATGTCCCGACGAGCGCTTGCGGTAGCGCCAGGCCACCGACAGCCCCCAGTCGGGGGCGGAAAGGGGCTGGGGCAGCACCGCCTCGATGCGCGCCAGCAACTGCGCCGCGCGCTCCAGCAACTGCTCGAACTTGTCGTTCATGACCGGTAGTCGGCGTTGATGCTCACGTAGTCGTGGCTGAAGTCGCAGGTCCAGACGGTGTCGCTGGCGGCGCCCCGTCCCAGCACCACACGAACGGTGATCTCGCTTTGCTTCATCACGCGCTGGCCGTCTTCCTCGCGGTACGCCGGATTGCGGCCACCCCGATGGGCTACGAGCACATCGTCCAGGTGCAGGTCGATCAGCGCCGGATCGAGGTCGGCGATGCCGGCATAGCCCACGGCCGCGAGGATGCGGCCCAGGTTGGGGTCGCTGGCAAAGAACGCCGTCTTCACCAGCGGCGAATGGGCGATGGCGTACGCCACCCGGCGGCACTCCTCGGCCGTGCGGCCTGCGTCCACCTGCACCGTGATGAATTTGGTCGCCCCTTCGCCGTCCCGCACGATCGCATGCGCCAGCTTGCGCGCGACGTCCATCATGGCCGCCTTCAGCGCACGGCCTGCCGGGCTGTCCAGGCTCGTGACCGGGGCATGAGCGGCCTTGTTCGTGGCGATCACGACGAACGAGTCATTGGTCGAGGTGTCGCCGTCCACCGTGACGCGGTTGAACGAACCTTCGGCCAATTCGAACGCCAGCTGCCGCAGCACCGCGTCACCGACGCAGGCATCGGTGGCCATGAAGCCCAGCATGGTGGCCATGTTGGGCCGGATCATGCCGGCACCCTTGCTGATGCCCGTGACCGTCACCTCGGCGCCGTCGACCGCCGCACGCGCACTGAAAGCCTTGGCCACGGTGTCGGTCGTCATGATGGCTTCGGCGGCGCGCAGCCAGTGGTCGTCCCTCGCGTCCGCGAGCGCCGCGGGCAGCCCCGCCTCGATGCGCTCCAGCGGCAGCGGCTCCATGATCACGCCCGTCGAGAAGGGCAGGATCTGCTCGGGCGCGAGTTCCAGCTTGCGCCCCAGCGCGATGCAGGTGGCCCGGGCACGCACCAGGCCGTCGTCGCCCGTGCCGGCATTGGCGTTCCCCGTGTTGATCACCATGGCGCGGATGTCGCCGCGCGCCAGGTGCTCGCGGCAGACCAGCACCGGCGCGGCGCAAAACCGGTTCTGGGTGAAGACACCCGCGACCGACGCGCCCTCGTCAAGCAGGAACACGGTCAGGTCCTTGCGGTTGGCTTTGCGGATCCCGGCTTCGGCCACGCCAATGCGCACCCCCGCCACAGGATGCAGTTCGTCCGCACGCGGCGGCGCCAGGTTCACGGCCATCTCTGTCCTTCGTTGGTTGGTGTTCTACCCTTGGCGCCACGGCAGGCCGTGGAACCGCCAGCCGCCCCTGCGGCCGCGCCGGCCGTTTTCGTCCGGGTCGCCTTCGAATCCCTCGAGGATGTTGTAGGCCTCCAGGCCCAGCTCGCTGGCCCGCCGGGCCGCCGCCATGGACCGCACGCCGCTGCGGCACAGCAGCACGGCCTTCTTGCCCGGGGGCACGGCGGCACGCAAGCCATCGTCGAAGCCGGCTTCGACCGCCATGCCGGGCCACTGCTTCCAGGCGATCGCGACGGCGCCGGGGATGAAACCGACCCACTCGCGCTCGGCATCCGTGCGGACGTCCACCAGCACGGCGGTACCGTCCTGCCACCACCGGAAGGCCAGCTGCGGCGTCACGTCTCCGGCATAGCCCTGCGCGGGCCGGGGCCGGTCCGGCTCTGCGGTGTTGTTGCGCTCGTTCATGCTGGCCGCGATTTTGCCAGCGTCGGCTTGCCCTCTTCACGCGGGAGCACATGACAGCCTCCTGCAAGCAATGAACGCCGCCGGGAGGCTGTCTTGTAGCCCATAAGGATCTGCGCGCCGAACCGCTCGGTGAAAACCCTCTTTGCCATGTCCGAGTGGGCGCCAAAGATCGTTCGCCTACACGCATCAACCCAAGGAGCCACTCGATGACCGCACCCAAAACCCCTCGCCGCCGCCTTCTCCAGGGCGCCGCGGTCGCCGCCGGCGCCATGAGCGCGCCGATGGTGATGGCGCAAACGCCCGCGGCGGCGTTCCGTTTCCAGAGCACCTGGCCGGCCAAGGACATCTTTCACGAGTACGCCAACGACTTCGCCAAGAAGGTCAACGACATGGCCGGCGGCCGCCTGAAGATCGAGGTCTTGCCGGCAGGCGCTGTCGTGCCGGCGTTCCAGCTGCTGGAGGCGGTCAACAAGGGGACCCTGGACGGCGGGCACGGCGTGGTGGCCTACCACTACGGCAAGAACTCGGCGCTGGCCCTGTGGGGATCCGGCCCGGCGTTCGGCATGGACCCCAACATGGTCCTGGCCTGGCACAACTACGGCGGCGGCAAGGCCCTGCTGGAAGACATCTACAAGGCCATCAACATGGACGTCGTGTCCTACCTCTACGGCCCGATGCCCACGCAGCCGCTGGGGTGGTTCAAGAAGCCGGTGTCCAATGCCGCCCAGTTGAAAGGCCTGAAGTTCCGCACCGTGGGCCTGGCCGTCGACGTCTTCAAGGAACTCGGCGTGGCCGTGAACCCGCTGCCCGGCGGCGAAATCGTGCCGGCACTGGACCGGGGCCTGATCGACGCGGCCGAATTCAACAACGCCTCGTCCGACCGCGTGCTCGGCTTCCCGGACGTGGCCAAGAACTGCATGCTGCAAAGCTTCCATCAGTCGGGCGAGCAGTTCGAGATCCTCTTCAACAAGCCCAAGTACAACGCGCTGCCGCAGGAGCTGCGCTCCATCATCGATTACGCGGTGCAGGCGTCCAGCGCCGACATGAGCTGGAAGGCGATCGACCGCAACTCCAAGGACTACATCGAGCTCAAGACCAAGGACAAGGTCAACTTCTACAAGACCCCCGACTCCATCCTGCGCGCCCAGCTGGACGCATGGGACAAGGTGGTCGCCGCCAAGGCCAAGGAGAACCCGCACTTCCAGAAGGTGCTCGATTCGCAGAAAGCCTTCGCCCAGCGGGCGGGCCAGTGGCAGAACGACTACACCGTGGACTTCAAGATGGCGTACAACCGCTACTTCGGCAACCAGCCCAAGAAGAGCTGACCTGTGGCGATGAAGGGAGGGCGGCCCCTGGGCCGCCCTTTTTTTGCCCCGACGCGACGCAAGGACCAAGATGCAGAAACTACTACTGGCCGTCGACCGGCTGTCCACCTGGCTGGGGCAGGCGTTCGCCTGGGCCATCATCCTCCTGACGTTCGCCATCTCGGCGGAGGTGTTCTCGCGCTATGTCCTGGGCAGGCCCCACGCGTGGATGCTGGACGTGCAGATCATGCTGTATGGCGTGCTGTTCATGATGGCCGGTGCCTACACCCTCTCCAAGAACGGGCACGTGCGCGGCGACGTGCTCTACGGCTTCTTCAGGCCCCGCACGCAGGCAACCCTGGACCTGGTCCTCTACATCCTGTTCTTCCTGCCGGGCGTGTTCGCCATGACCTGGGCCGGCTGGAGCTATTTCCAGGAATCGCTCGCCATCCGTGAGCAGACCTTCAACGCGGACCCGATTCCCGTGTACCCCTTCAAGTTCTTCATTCCATTCGCCGGAGGCATCCTGCTGCTGCAGGGCTTCGTCGAGATCGCCCGCTGCATCATCTGCATCCGTGACGGCCACTGGCCTTCGCGCGAGCAGGACGTCGAGGAAGTCGACGTCGACAAGCTCAAGGCCATGGTGCACGCCGACGGCCACCGCGAACTCGCCGCGGCGCCGGCGGAGAAAGGAAGCCCGCTGTGAAGATTCGCAAGGAACTCTGGTTCGGCTTCGGCCTGATGGCCGTCATCGTGCTCGCGGCGCTGGTCATGCTGGTCAGCGTGGAGCGCATCGAACGTGGCCACGTCGGCCTGTTGATGCTGTCGCTGGTGGTCGTGGCGATCATGCTCGGCTTCCCCACCGCCTTCACGCTGATGGGCATGGGAATGATCTTCACCTGGCTCGCCTACGACCGGGACATCACCAGGACCCTGGACCTGATGGTGCAGGCTGCCTTCAAGACGATGGGCAACGACGTCCTGATCGCCATTCCGCTGTTCGTGTTCATGGGCTACATCGTGGAGCGGGCCAACCTCATCGAGAGGCTGTTCCGCAGCATCCACCTGGCCCTGGCGCGCCTGCCGGGTGCGCTCGCGGTCGCCACCCTCGTGACCTGCGCCATCTTCGCGACCGCCACCGGCATCGTCGGAGCCGTGGTGACGTTGATGGGCCTGCTGGCGATGCCGGCCATGCTGAAGGCCGGATACAGCGTGCGCCTGACCGCAGGGTCGATCACGGCCGGCGGCTGCCTGGGCATCCTGATCCCGCCTTCGGTGCTGCTGATCGTCTATGGCGCCACGGCCGGCGTTTCCGTGGTCCAGCTGTATGCGGGCGCCTTCTTCCCGGGCCTGATGCTGGCGGGGCTCTACATCCTCTACGTGATCATCGTGGCCAAGATCAAGCCGTCGATGGCGCCGCCACTGTCCGCGCAAGACCGCTTCGTGCCGCTGCCGCCGCTGACGCAGAAGATCACCAACCCCGATGGCACCCAGCATGCGGTGCTCGGCCTGATCGGCGCGATGAAGGGCCGGCACAACCGGGACGTCCCCACCGGTTACCTCGTGCGCCAGTTGCTGGTGGTGTTCGCACCGCTGCTGCTGTTCGTGTTCGGATCGCTGTGGAGTTACCGGGCCGTGACCGAGCCACTGGCGGCGGAAGCGACCTACGAGAACCTCACCCGCATGGGCGAGACGGGCGGCCGCGCCCAACGCAGCACGGCTGCCGGCGGCTTGGCGGAGCCGCCGGCCTCGAGCACGGGTTTGAGCGAGCCGCCCTCGGGCGGCTTGAGCGAGCCGCCCGCCTCCGGGGGCCTTGCCGAACCGCCGGCCGCAGGCGGCGTGGCCGAGCCGCCGGCTGCTGCGGGCGTCGCAGAGCCGCCCGCCGCTGGTGGCGTCGCAGAGCCGCCTGCAGCCGCCGGCGTGCCGGCGGCTCCCGCCGCCAACGTGCAGGAACCTCCGGGCGCCGCCCCGGCGGCCACGGCGGCGGAGACGCCCGCCGGCCGCGATGCTTCGCGCACCTGGTGGACGACCTTCGCGGTGTTCGCCGTGCTGTTCGCCGTGTTCTATGCGCTGCTCACGTTCGCGCGCCTTGAAGTCTTCAAGATGCTGCTGACCAGCTTCTTTCCGCTGATGGTGCTGATCCTGTCGGTGCTGGGCTCCATCGTGCTGGGCCTGGCCACGCCCACGGAAGCAGCGGCCGTGGGAGCGCTCGGCGGCTTCGTGCTGGCGATCGCCTACCGGCAGCTCTCGTTCCAGGTGGTCAAGGAAAGCGTGTTCCTCACGGCCAAGACCTCCGCCATGGTGTGCTGGCTGTTCGTCGGCTCGGCGATCTTCTCGGCGGCGTTCGCCCTGCTCGGCGGCCAGGAACTGGTGGAGCGCTGGGTGCTGTCCATGAACCTCAGCAAGACGCAGTTCCTGATCCTCTCGCAGGTGATCATCTTCGTGCTGGGCTGGCCGCTGGAGTGGACCGAGATCATCGTGATCTTCATGCCAATCTTCGTGCCCCTGCTGGACAACTTCGGCGTCGATCCGCTGCTGTTCGGCTTGCTGGTGGCGCTGAACCTGCAGACCGCCTTCCTGTCCCCGCCGGTGGCGATGTCGGCCTTCTACCTCAAGGGCGTGAGTCCACCGCACGTGACGCTCAACCAGATCTTCCTGGGGATGATTCCCTTCATGGGCATCCAGATCGTCGCCATCGTGCTGCTGTACATCTGGCCCCAGATCGGCCTGTGGCTGCCGCAACTGCTCTACAGCCGCGGGGGGTGAATTGACGTTGACGTAAACGTCAACTAAGCTGGCGGGCTGGAGACACCCATGACCGACCTGTCCGCCGAATTCAAGGCGCTCGCCAGCTACCGCCCGACCCACAAGGTCCGCTTCGTCACCGCCGCCAGCCTGTTCGACGGGCACGACGCGGCCATCAACATCATGCGGCGCATCCTGCAGGGCATGGGCGCCGAGGTGGTCCACCTGGGGCACAACCGCAGCGTGGACGAGGTGGTCACGGCCGCCCTGCAGGAAGACGTGCAGGGCATCGCCATCAGCTCCTACCAGGGCGGCCACGTCGAGTACTTCAAGTACATGGTGGACCTGCTCAAGGCCCGCGGCGGCGAGCACATCCAGGTGTTCGGAGGCGGCGGCGGCGTGATCGTGCCGCCGGAGATCCGCGAGCTGCAGGCCTACGGCGTCACGCGGATCTACAGCCCGGAAGACGGCCAGCGCATGGGGCTGCAGGGAATGATCGGCGAGATGGTCATGCGCTGCGACAAGGACCTGAGCGGGCTGGCCCCCCAGGACCTGCAGGCGATCCAGGGCCATGGCGAGATGAACTGGCGCGCGCTGGCGCAGCTGATCACGGCCATCGAGAATTCCAAGGTCAATCCGGCCCTGGCCCAACAGCTGCGGGCGCAAGCCGCTACCAAAAACGTAGCGGTGCTGGGCATCACCGGCACCGGCGGCGCCGGCAAGTCGTCGCTGACGGACGAGCTCATCCGGCGGCTGCGCCTGGACCAGGACGACAGCCTGCGCGTGGCCGTGATCTCCATCGATCCCTCGCGGCGCAAGAGCGGCGGCGCCCTGCTCGGGGACCGCATCCGGATGAACGCGATCAACCCCTGGTCCGACGGGCCGCGCGTGTTCATGCGCTCGCTCGCCACGCGCGACTTCGGCAGCGAGATCTCCGCCGCGTTGCCCGACGTGGTCGCCGCCTGCAAGGTGGCCGGCTTCGACCTCGTGATCGTCGAGACCTCCGGCATCGGCCAGGGCGACGCCGCCATCGTCCCGTTGGTGGACGTGCCCTTGTACGTGATGACGCCCGAGTTCGGCGCGGCCAGCCAGCTCGAGAAGATCGACATGCTGGACTTCGCCGAGTTCGTGGCGATCAACAAGTTCGACCGCAAGGGCGCCCCGGACGCGCTGCGCGACGTCGCCAAGCAGGTGCAGCGCAACCGGGAAGCCTGGGGCAAGAAGCCCGACGAGATGCCCGTGTTCGGCACCATGGCGGCGCGCTTCAACGACGATGGTGTCACGGCGCTGTACCAGGCGCTTAAACCCCGCCTGGCGGAGCTGGGCTTGAAGCTGCGCCAGGGCCGGCTGCCGACGGTGGCGGTGCGCCACAGCACCAACCAGACGCCCATCGTGCCGTCCTCGCGCACCCGCTACCTGGCCGAGATCAGCGACACGGTCCGCGGCTACAAGAAGCGCGCTCGCGAGCAGGCAAAGCTGGCGCGCGAAATCCAGCAGCTGCAGGCCGCGGCCGCGATGCTCAAGATCGACAAGCCCGATCGGGCGCCGGCCGCCGAAGCCGCGCTGGACCTCGCCGGCAAGCGCAAGGCCCGCCTGGACAAGGACGCCCTGCGCCTGCTGCAGCAATGGCCCGACATGCAGCAGGCCTACGCCGGCGACGAGTACGTGGTGAAGATCCGCGACAAGGAGATCCGCACCCAGCTCACCACGAAATCGCTTTCCGGCACCCCCATCCGGAAGGTCAGCCTGCCGCAGTTCGAGGACCATGGCGAGATCCTCAAATGGCTGATGCTGGACAACGTGCCCGGCAGCTACCCCTATACGGCCGGCACTTTCGCGTTCAAGCGCGAGAACGAAGACCCGACACGCATGTTCGCCGGCGAGGGTGACGCCTTCCGCACCAACACGCGGTTCAAGCTGCTGAGTTCTGGCATGGAGGCCAAGCGCCTGTCCACCGCTTTCGACTCGGTCACGCTGTACGGCAACGACCCGGATCCACGGCCCGACATCTACGGCAAGGTCGGCAACTCGGGCGTGTCCATCGCCACGCTGGACGACATGAAGGTGCTGTATTCGGGGTTCGACCTGTGCAACCCCAGCACCTCGGTCTCCATGACCATCAACGGCCCGGCGCCCACCATCCTGGCGATGTTCATGAACACCGCGATCGACCAGAACCTGGACAAGTTCAAGGCCGACAATGGCCGCGAGCCCACCGACACCGAGGCGGCGAAGATCCGCGAATGGGTGCTGGCCAATGTGCGCGGCACGGTGCAGGCCGACATCCTCAAGGAAGACCAGGGCCAGAACACCTGCATCTTCTCCACCGAGTTCAGCCTCAAGGTGATGGGCGACATCGCTGAATATTTCGTGCACCACAACGTGCGCAACTTCTATTCCGTCTCCATCTCCGGCTACCACATTGCCGAGGCGGGTGCCAATCCGATCAGCCAGCTCGCGTTCACGCTTTCGAACGGCTTCACGCTGGTCGAGGCCTACCTGGCCCGCGGCATGCACATCGACGACTTCGCGCCCAACCTGTCGTTCTTCTTTTCCAACGGCATGGACCCGGAGTACACCGTGATGGGGCGCGTCGCGCGCCGCATCTGGGCGGTGGCGATGAAGGAGAAGTACGGCGCCAACGAACGGTCCCAGAAGCTCAAGTACCACATCCAGACCTCGGGACGCAGCCTGCATGCCCAGGAGATCCAGTTCAACGACATCCGCACCACGCTGCAGGCGCTGATCGCGATCTACGACAACTGCAACTCGCTGCACACCAACGCGTTCGACGAGGCGATCACCACGCCCACGGAAGACAGCGTCCGCCGCGCGATGGCGATCCAGCTCATCATCAACCGGGAATGGGGGCTGGCCAAGAACGAGAACCCGAGCCAGGGCAGCTTCATCATCGAGGAGCTGACCGAGCTGCTCGAAGAGGCCGTGCTGGCCGAGTTCGAGCGCATCGCCGAGCGCGGCGGCGTGCTGGGCGCGATGGAGACCGGCTACCAGCGCGGGCGCATCCAGGACGAGAGCATGCACTACGAGATGCTCAAGCACACCGGCGAGCTGCCCATCGTCGGCGTCAACACCTTCCGCAACCCGCACGGCGATGCGGTCATGGACAAGCTGGAGCTGGCCCGCTCGACCGAAGAGGAAAAGCAGGGCCAGCTCAAGCGGCTGCAGGACTTCCAGGCCCGTCATGCGCAGGACGCCCCCGCCATGCTCCAACGGCTGCGGGAAGCGGTCATCGGGAACACGAACGTCTTTGCGGTCCTGATGGACGCGGTGCGGGTTTGCTCGCTCGGCCAGATCACCAACGCCCTGTTCGAAGTCGGCGGGCAGTACCGGCGCAACATGTGAGCAAGGCTCGATTCAGCCTCGTGACAGCCTTGCAGGGCCGCAAAACTACTTAAGGTCTTACCCCCTACCGCATTGCAACATTGCTCCCTAGGATTCGCATCCTTGGCAGCCCGATGGGCAGGAGCGCGTGTTGGCAGCGGAGTTCATTCTCGAAACGAAGGGCTTGACCAAAGAGTTCAAGGGTTTCGTCGCGGTCAACAACGTCGACCTGCAGGTCCGTCGCGGCGACATCCATGCGCTGATCGGCCCGAACGGCGCCGGCAAGACGACCTTCTTCAACCTGCTGACCAAGTTCCTTCCACCCACGCGCGGCACGATCACGTACCTGGGCCAGGACATCACGCACGAGCGTCCCGCCCAGACGGCCCGGCGCGGCATCGTCCGCTCGTTCCAGATTTCGGCCGTGTTCCCGCACATGACCGTGCTGGAGAACGTGCGCGCCGCGCTGCAGCGCAACCTGGGCACCTCGTTCCACTTCTGGAAACCCGAGAAGTCGCTCTACCACCTGCACGAACGCGCCGAAGCGCTGCTGGCCGAAGTGGATCTGCGCGACTTCGCCGGCGAGCTGACCGTCAACCTGCCCTACGGGCGCAAGCGAGCGCTGGAGCTGGCCACCACCATGGCGCTGGAGCCCGACCTGATGCTGCTGGACGAACCCACGCAGGGGATGGGACACGAGGACGTGCACCGCGTGACCCAGCTCATCAAGAAAGTCGCGGCCGGCCGCACCATCCTGATGGTCGAGCACAACATGAACGTGGTCTCTTCCATCGCCGACCGCATCACGGTGCTGCAGCGCGGCGCCGTCATCGCCGACGGCCCCTACCAGCAGGTGTCGAAGGACCCGCAGGTGATCGAGGCCTACATGGGCGCCTCCGACACCGAACTGCAGGGGGCGCACTGATGTCGCGGCACACGCTGGAGATCAACGACCTGCACGCCTGGTACGGCGAGTCGCACGTGCTGCACGGCGTGAACATGCGCGTGGACGAGGGCGAAGTCGTCGCGCTGCTGGGACGCAACGGCGCCGGGCGCACCACCACCATGCGAGCCATCGTCGGCCTGACGGGGGCGCGCAAGGGGTCCATCCGCATCGGGGGGCAGGAAGCCGTCAAGATGCCGCCGCACAAGGTGGCGCGCCTGGGCGTCGGCTACTGCCCCGAAGAGCGCGGCATCTTCGCCAGCCTCTCGGCCGAAGAAAACCTGATGCTGCCGCCGACGCTGGGCGAAGGCGGCATGTCGGTCGCCGATATCTATGGCATGTTCCCCAACCTGAAGGAGCGCGCCTCCAGTCCCGGCACGCGCCTGTCCGGCGGCGAGCAGCAGATGCTGGCGGTCGCGCGCATCCTGCGCACCGGCGCCCGCCTGCTGTTGCTCGACGAGATCTCGGAGGGCCTGGCACCGGTCATCGTGCAGAAGCTCGCCGAGGTGATCCGCACGCTCAAGGCCAAGGGCTACACCATCGTGCTGGTGGAGCAGAATTTCCGCTTCGCCGCGCCGCTGGCCGACCGCTTCTACGTCATGGAGCACGGCAAGATCGTGCGCGAGTTCGCTCAGCATGAACTGAAGGCCAACACCGCGATGCTCCAGGAATTCCTGGGCGTCTGATCCGTTTCCCCAACCGCATCCAGAAATCTTGTCAAAGGAGACCCGCATGAAATTCAACCAGCTGTTCACCGCCGGCGCGCTTGCCGCCGCCGGGCTGTTCGGCGCCGCCGCGCCGGCGTCCGCCCAGATCTCGGGCGACGTCATTCGCATCGGCATCATCACCGACATGTCCAGCGTCTACGCCGACATCGACGGCCAGGGCGGCGTGGAAGCGATCCGCATGGCCATCCAGGACGCCGGCGGCAGCATCAACGGCAAGAAGGTCGAGCTCGTCTCCGCCGACCACCAGAACAAGCCCGACGTCGCGGCCAGCAAGGCGCGCGAGTGGTTCGACACCCAGGGCCTGGACATGCTGATCGGCGGCACCAACTCGGGCACCAACCTGGCCATGGCCAAGGTGGCGGCCGAGAAGAAGAAGCCGTTCATCGCCGTGGGCGCCGCGACCTCCGCGCTGACCAACGACCAGTGCACGCCCTACACGCTGCACTGGGCCTACGACACCACCGCCCTGGCCAAGGGCACCGGCGGCGCCGTGGTGAAGAACGGCGGCAAGAGCTGGTACTTCCTGACGGCCGACTACGCCTTCGGCCACCAGCTGCAGGCCGACACGACCAAGGTGGTCGAAGCCAGCGGCGGCAAGATCGTCGGCTCCGTGCGCGCGCCGCTCAATGCCAGCGACTTCTCCTCGTTCCTGCTCCAGGCGCAAGGCAGCAAGGCCGAGATCCTGGGCCTGGCCAATGCCGGTGGCGACACCATCAACACGATCAAGGCCGCCAACGAGTTCGGCGTCACCAAGACGATGAAGCTGGCCGGCCTGCTGGTCTTCATCAACGACATCCACTCGCTGGGCCTGAAGACCACCCAGGGCATGTACCTCACGGACAGCTGGTACTGGAACCAGAACGCCGAGACCCGCGCCTGGGCCCGCAGGTTCTTCGACAAGATGAAGCGCATGCCCTCCTCGCTGCAGGCCGCCGACTACTCGGCCACCACGCAGTACCTGGCCGCGGTCAAGGCCGTGGGCAGCGACGACGCCGAGAAGGTGCTGGGCCACATGAAAAAGGCCAAGTTCAATGACGTGTTCATGAAGGGCGGCTACGTGCGCGCCGACGGCCGCGTGATCCACGACATGTACCTGATGCAAGTCAAGTCGCCGGACAAGTCCACCGAGCCGTGGGACTACTACAACGTGGTGCAGGTGCTCAAGGGCGAGGAAGCATGGACTTCCAAAGCCGACAGCAAGTGCCCGCTCTGGAAGTAAGCAGCCCTGCAGACCGGAACCGGTCCCTCGGGGCCGGTTTTCTTGGAACTTGAGAAACCCATGACTGAGATTTTCGGCATCCCGATCCAGGCGTTCCTCGGCCAGCTGATGCTGGGGCTGGTCAACGGCGCGTTCTACGCCATGCTCAGCCTCGGCCTGGCCGTCATCTTCGGTTTGCTGGACATCGTCAACTTCGCGCACGGCGCCCTGTACATGGTCGGCGCGTTCGCCGCCTGGATCATGCTGGACAAGTGGCAGGTCAACTACTGGCTGGCGCTGGTCCTGGCACCGCTGCTGGTGGGCATCCTGGGTGTGGTGATCGAACGCACCATGCTCAAGCGGCTGTACGGGCTGGACCCGTTGTACGGCCTTCTGCTCACCTTCGGCCTGGCGCTGATCCTCGAAGGCATCTTCCGCGACCAGTACGGCGTCTCCGGGCAGTCCTACCCGGTGCCCGACGCCCTGCAGGGCGCCACCAACCTCGGCTTCATGGTGCTGCCCAACTACCGTGCCTGGGTCGTGCTGGCCTCGCTGGTGATCTGCCTGGGCACCTGGTTCCTGATCGAGCGCACCCGGCTGGGCGCCTACCTGCGCGCCGGCACCGAGAACGCCAAGCTGGTGCAGGCCTTCGGCGTCAACGTCCCGGTCATGGTCATGCTCACCTATGGCGCCGGCGCCGCGCTCGCCGCTCTCGCCGGCGTGCTGGCAGCGCCGGTCTACCAGGTGCAGCCGCTGATGGGCTCGAACATCATCATCGTCGTGTTCGCCGTGGTGGTGATCGGCGGCATGGGCTCCATCCTGGGCTCGGTGATCACCGGCCTGTTGCTCGGCGTGATCGAAGGCTTCACCCGGGTGTTCTATCCCGAAGCATCCAGCGTCGTCGTCTTCGTCATCATGGCCATCGTCCTGATGGTGCGGCCCGCGGGCCTGTTCGGAAAGGAGGCTTGAGATGGCATCGTCACCCATCGCCACCGCCGGCAACCTGCAGGACGCGCCCCGCTCCACGGTGCCGCAACCGGCCGCCGGCATGGGGCGCGCCGCCGCCCTTGCCTACGTCGCGCTGCTGGGGCTGGCCCTGATGGCGCCCGCCATCGGGCTGTACCCGGTGTTCGTGATGAAGCTGCTGTGCTTCGCGCTGTTCGCCTGCGCGTTCAACCTGCTGCTGGGCTTTACCGGGCTGCTGTCCTTCGGCCACGCCGCCTTCTTCGGCATGGCCGCCTATGTCACCGGCTGGTTCGTCAAGGCCCAGGGCTTCACCCCCGAGCTGGGCCTGCTGGCCGGCATCCTCACCGGCGCCGGGCTGGGGCTCGTGTTCGGCATGGTCGCCATCCGCCGCCAGGGCATCTACTTCGCCATGATCACCCTGGCGCTGGCGCAGATGGTGTTCTTCGTGTGCCTGCAGGCGCCGTTCACGGGCGGCGAAGACGGCCTGCAGGGCGTGCCGCGCGGCAGCCTGTTCGGCGTGCTGCCGCTGGCCTCGGACATCACCATGTACTACGTGGTGCTGGCCATCTTCGTGGCCTGCTTCATGGGCATCCTGCGCATCGTCACCTCGCCCTTCGGCCAGGTGCTCAAGATGATCCGCGAGAACGAGCCGCGCGCCACTTCGCTGGGCTATGCGGTCGACCGCTACAAGCTGCTGGCGTTCGTGCTGTCGGCCGCGCTGTCCGGCCTGGCCGGCGGGCTCAAGACCATCGTCATGGGGTTTGCCTCGCTGACCGACGTGCACTGGTCGATGTCGGGAGAGGTCATCCTGATGGGCCTGCTCGGCGGCGTGGGCACCTTCTTCGGCCCGGTGTTCGGCGCCGGCTTCATCATCGGCCTGCAGAACCTGCTGGCCGACAAGGTCGGCGCCTGGGTGACGGTGATCATCGGCGTGATCTTCGTGGTGTGCGTGCTGGCTTTTCGCAAGGGCGTGGTCGGCGAGCTGCACGCGTTCCTGGAGCGCCGCCGCGCGCGCGCCTGAACGCTCCTCAACCGGCGCTCCTGAATCGATAGCGCGTCGCGCCCGCATTACGCGGGCTGCGGTGCTTTTTGGCTCCGACGTGTCATCCAGGTGATTGGTCATCCCCGCGCAAGCGGCTAACCTGCCCGGCCCAAAGGAGACACCATGGACAACCTGTTTTCGCTGCAAGGCCGCGTGGCGCTGGTCACCGGCGGCTCCCGCGGCATCGGCCGGATGATCGCCGCCGGCTTTCTGGCCCAGGGCGCCAGGGTCTACATTTCGTCGCGCAAGGCGCAGGCCTGCGAGGAGACGGCCCGTGAACTCTCCGCGCTCGGGACCTGCCTGCCGCTGCCGGCCGACGTGTCGACGCTCGCCGGCGCCCAGGGGCTGGCCGCCGCGCTGGCTGCGAAGGAGCCGGCGCTGGACATCCTGGTCAACAACGCCGGGGCGGCCTGGGGCGAGTCCTTCGACACCTTCCCGGAAAAAGGCTGGGACAAGGTGATGGACCTGAACCTCAAGTCGCCCTTCTTCCTGACGCAGGCGCTGCACCAAGCGCTCGCGGCCGGCGGGCGCACGCGCCCGGCCAAGGTCATCAACATCGCTTCCATCGACGGGGTCTCGGTCAACCCCATGGAAACCTACTCCTACGCCGCCAGCAAGGCCGGGCTGATCCATCTGACCAAGCGCATGGCGCTGCGGCTGGTGAAAGACAACATCGTGGTCAGCGGCATCGCCCCGGGCGCGTTCGCGTCCGAGATGAACCGCGATGCGCGGGACCACGCGGACGAAGTCGCGCGGCGCATTCCCGCGGGCCGCATCGGCGCCGACGAGGACATGGCCGGCGCCGCCATCTACCTGGCCTCGCGCGCCGGCGACTACGTGGTGGGCCACACCGTGGTGGTGGACGGCGGGGTCACGCACGCCAGGGGATAGCGCCACCGGGCCGCCGCGTGAAGGAATACACGCATGGCGCCTCGATTCTGCGCAGCTCGGCAATTTGGCCGGTTCAACCTCATCCAGACCTAGACTCCGGCGCTTTGTTTCTTCCGCGGGAGAGAGGTTCATGTTCACACATCAGCGGCGGATGCCGCTTTTCATCTTCGTCGCCGGCGCGGCGCTGCTTGCCGGTTGCGCCCAGGTCCCACGGCAGGCGTTCAACGCCGCCGCCGCCACGCACATCAAGAAAGTGGTCGTCACGCACGCGCCCAACCAAGACCACTACCAGATCAACATCGTTGGCCATCCGGGCATGAGCTTCGGGCTGGTGGGAGGCTTGGTGGCCGCCGCAGACATGCATTCGAAGGGTTCGCAGCTGACCAAGGCCATCGACCCGGGAGAGACGCGTGTGCAGGAGCGGTTCGGCCAGACGCTGTCGGCCCGCTTGAAGTCCGCCGGATTCGAGCCCGAGATCGTGGTTCTGCCCAGGGAGACGCAGGAAGCCGACGCCCTCGCCCTGGCCAAACAGCGCAACCCGAACGATGCGGTCCTTCTGGTAGACGTATCGGCGGGCTACTGGGCCGCAGGTCCTTCTTCGGATTACTTCCCCCGGCTGGTCGCCAAGGTCAAGGCAGTGGACACGAAAACGGAGAAGATCCTGTACGAGGACACGATCTCCTACGGCTACGCGATGCCGCAGGCGCAGACGGTGCATCTTGCATCCGAGCCGACCTACCGGTTCAGGAACATGGAGGAACTGGTCGTCGACCCGGGTAGGACCCGCGCGGGGCTGTACGCAGGGGTCGAAGCAGTTGCACAGCAGATTGCTTTGGACCTCAAGCGCCCATGACGAGGGCCATCGCTGCCGCGGCGCTTGCGCTTGCGCTTGTGGCGACCTTGGCGCTGGCGGGCTGCGCGGCCACCCCCGGCCGCGAGATCGTGGCGCAGGCCGACCAGGCGCTGGCCGCAGCGCCCTCTTGCTGCACAACCTTGGCCGACGCGAAGCGCACGCCGCTCCCGGTCCAGGCGCAGCCCGTGGAGGTGGTGATAGACCTCACGGCCCAGGCCTTCGATTTCGGCGGCAACAAGGCGTTTTTCGTTCTCTACGAATTGCCGCCCCACCAGGACACGTACTCCATCGTCTTGACGAGCCTGCCGGGCGGCACGATGGACGACGCGGCCTACTTCATACCGCGCATGGCGACCTATGACACCCACTTCAAGGTGGTGCGTTACTTCGAAGAGAGGACGTTGCGCAGCCGCGGCTCGAGCCTCGAGCGGACTGTCTTCTTCAACCCGCAAGACCGTGTTGAACGCTATCTCGCGATCTATGGGTCGGACCCCGCCGCGACGGTCGAGCGCGCGTACTCGATCCACACGGTCACGCCGGTGTTCGCCGGCCCGCTGCTGTTCCACCTTCACGGCGGCGCGGACGGCAAGACCACCGTCCGGTCGGCTCCGACAGGCAAGTTGAAGATCGAAACGCGGGGCTTGAGTCCGGCCCCGCGCTGAAGGGCCAGGCGCAGCCTAGCCGTTCCAGGTCCAGTTCTGCGGGCCGCGGCTGGCGATCTTGAGCGCGCCGACCTTGTTGCCCAGTTCGGCGCAACGCTCCAGCGTCCAGCCCTGCTCCAGCCCGAACAGCAGCGCGCCGCGCCAGGCATCGCCGCAGCCCGTGGGGTCCACCACCTCGGTGGCTTTGGCCGGCGCCACCTGGCGCTTCTCGCCGGCCACCCAGACCTCGCAGCCTTCACCGCCCAGCGTCACGACCAGGCCCCGCACGCGGCGCGAGATCTCGGCGCTGCTCCAGCCGGTGCGCTCGCTCAGCATCTTGCCTTCGTAGTCGTTCACCGTCACCCAGGTGGCCTGCTCGACGAAGCGCGCCAGTTCGGCGCCGTCGAACATCGGCAGGCCCTGGCCGGGGTCGAAGACGAAAGGAATGCCGGCCGCCTGGAATTGCTGCGCGTGCTGCAGCATCGCGTCGCGTCCGTCGGGCGAGATGATGCCCAGCTTGATGTCCTGGCGCGCGCTGATCCGGGTGATGTGGGCCTGCATCATCGCGCCCGGATGGAAGGCCGTGATCTGGTTGTTGTCCAGGTCGGTCATGATCATCGCCTGCGCCGTGTAGCTGCCCTCGACCTGGCGCACGAACTCGGTGCTGATCCCCAGCGACTGCAACCGCGCGATGTAGTCGGCCCCGTCGTTGCCGACGGTCGCCATGGGCAGCGGGGCGCCGCCCAGCAGCTTGAGGCTGTACGCGATGTTGCCCGCGCACCCGCCGAAGTCACGCCGCAGCCCCGGCACCAGAAACGACACGTTCAGGATGTGCAGCTGGTCGGGCAGGATCTGCTGCGCGAAGCGGCCCTCGAAATTCATGATGGTGTCGAAGGCGAGGGAACCGCAGATCACTGTTGCCATGGAAACGTCTCTCAGGAATGAAGCGTCAGGGGTAGAAGGCGAGCAGGCGGTAACCGGCGATGCGGCCGGCGCTGCCGTTAGCCGCGACGTTCAGCGCCAGCGTGGTCGACCAGTCGGCACCCGCGGCGATCACCCTGGTGGCGCCGCCGAGTTCGGGCGGCAGCAGCACGCGGCGCACCACGGGCTGGTCCTGCGAATCGGTGAGCGTCAGCTCCATCGCCGGCAGCGCGACCTCGAAGCCGCCCTGGTTCTTGAGCGTGAAACTCAGCCGGTAGGCGTCGCTGCGCAGGCGGTTGAAGCTGCTGCTGTCGATCACGATGGATTCGATCTGTCGCACAGCCGCGACTTCGCAGGCCAGCGGCTCACAGGCCGCGACCAGGAGCGGACGCAACTCAGGGCGCAGCGCCGCCAGGCGGTCGCGCTCGTGCACGGCCCACTGCACGGCGAGCAGGCCGGCCAGCGCCAGCAGCAGCAGAACCAGGAGGGCGCGGACCGCGGGCCGGCGCCACAACGCCGCGCGCCGCGCCTTGCGGACAAAGCCCAGGTCCTGCAACTGGCTGTCGTCGCCCTCTTCCGGGAAATCGGTGGGCTCCGCGCTCGTGCTGGTGACGGTGCCGAACCCGGAAGGCGGGGGCGGATCGTCCTGGTGGGCCCGCACCAGCTCGAACGGCGGGTATCCCGCATCCGCCTGGCCCAGCTGCACGGGCGGCTCGAGCGCCGAGTCGGGCCGCGCGCCGGCGGGCTGCCACGGGTCGCCCGCGCTGTCTGCTTCGGCTTGCGACGCCAGCGTGGGGGCGGCCTCGAAGGCGGGCTCGGGTTCCGGCTCCAGCTCCTGGTCGAAGGCCGCCGGTTCCGCCGGCGCGCTGGCCGGCGTTGCCGAGGCGGGCGCCTGCTGCGCTTGCGGCCGCTGCAGGTGGGCCGCCGCGTCGAAGACCTCGGCGCAGTGGCCGCAGCGCACCCAGCCTTCGGAGATCCTGAGCTGGTCGGGCACGACTTTGAACATCGTGCCGCAGGCCGGGCAGCGTGTGATCAGGCTCATGAACGCAGGATTGTAGGGGCCGCCTTCAGAAGGCCGCCGTCATCAGGATCCAGCCGTCTTCGGTGTCCGCGACCTCCAGCCTGGCATGGGGCGCGTAAGCCGCTTTCAGTTCATCGGCCTGGCGTTCCAGGATGCCCGCCAGCACCAGCTGCCCGCCCGCAGCCACGTGCGCGCACAGCAACGGCGCCAGCACTTTCAGCGGCGTGGCCAGGATGTTAGCGAGCACCGTGTGGTAGCCGCCCCGGGCCCGATCGGGCAGCCCTGCCTGCAACTGGACGGCGTTGGCCTGCGCGTTCGCCACCGTCGACTGGACCGCCGCCGGGTCGATGTCCACCGCATCCACCTGCCCTGCCCCGTACTTCGCGGCGCCGATGGCCAGGATGCCGGAGCCGCATCCGTAGTCCAGCACGCGCTGGCCTCGCGGCGGATGCCGGGCGATCCACCGCAGGCACATGCGCGTGGTGGGATGGGTGCCGGTGCCGAAAGCCAGGCCCGGATCCAGGCGGATCACCTGGCGGGCCTGCGCCGGCGGTTCATGCCAGGTCGGAACGACCCAGAATTCCGGCGTGATCTCCACCGGGGCGAACTGCGACTGCGTCAGGCGCACCCAGTCCTGCTCGGGCACCGGCGCCACGCCGAGCACGCGGCAGCCGGCGAAGAAATCCTGCGCCGCCAGCAGCAAGGCTGCTTGTTGCGCGCCTTGCTCTTGCGCGAACAGCGCCACCACGCGCGAGCGCTGCCAGCCTTCCTTGGGCGGCGGCATGCCGGGCTCGCCGAACAGCGCCTGCTCAGCGTCGGTGTGCGCATCCGCGTCCTCGACCGAGACGCTGAGCGCGTCCAGGGCATCCAGCGCCTCGCTGACCTGCTCGACACGGTCTTCGGGCACCAGCAGGCTCAACTCGAACATGGAAGGACTTCTTCGTGGGTAGCCGCGGAACCGCCCTTCGACCGGCTCAGGCCGGGCCGCTGGCTGCGCCCCCTTGAGGGGGAGAGGGCAAGGCCCGAGGGGGCATCGCCGAAGGCGCTTCGGGGGGGAGCCATTTCTATCGCTTGTGGTGCGACAGCCACTCTTCCAGGTAGTGGATGTTGGTGCCGCCGGCCATGAACTTGGCGTCCACCATCAGTTCGCGGTGCAGCGGGATGTTGGTGTTGATGCCTTCCACCACCGTCTCGAGCAGCGCCGTTCGCATGCGGGCCAGCGCCTGCTCGCGCGTGTCGCCGTGCACGATGATCTTGCCGATCATCGAGTCGTAGTTGGGCGGCACGAAGTAGTTGTGGTAGACGTGCGAGTCGACGCGCACGCCGGGCCCGCCGGGCGCGTGCCACAGCGTGATGCGGCCCGGCGAAGGAACGAACTTGTACGGGTCCTCGGCGTTGATGCGGCATTCGATGGCGTGGCCTCGGATGCCCATGTCGCGCTGGGTGAACGGCAGCTTCTCGCCGGCCGCCACCATGATCTGGGTCTTGACGATGTCCACGCCGGTGATCAGCTCCGTCACGGGGTGTTCGACCTGCACCCGCGTGTTCATCTCGATGAAGTAGAACTCGCCCGCCTCGTACAGGAACTCGAAGGTGCCGGCGCCGCGGTAGCCGATCTTCTTGCAGGCCGCCACGCAGCGGTCGCCGATGCGCTCGATCATCTTGCGCGGGATGCCGGGCGCGGGCGCCTCCTCGATGATCTTCTGGTGCCGGCGCTGCATGGAGCAGTCTCGCTCGCCCAGGTAGACCGCGTTGCGGTGCTTGTCGGCCAGGATCTGGATCTCGATGTGCCGCGGGTTCTGCAGGAACTTCTCCATGTAGACCGCGGGATTGCCGAAGGCCGCGCCGGCCTCGGCCTTGGTCATCTGCACGGCGTTGATCAGCGCCGCCTCGGTGTGGACCACGCGCATGCCGCGTCCGCCGCCGCCGCCGGCCGCCTTGATGATCACGGGGTAGCCGATGGCCCGGGCCGTGCGGCGGATCTGGACCGGGTCGTCCGGCAGTTCACCCTCGGAGCCGGGGACGCAAGGCACGCCCGCCTTGATCATGGCCTGCTTGGCCGAGACCTTGTCGCCCATGATCCGGATCGACTCCGGCGTGGGGCCGATGAACTGGAAGCCGCTTTTTTCCACCCGCTCGGCGAAGTCGGCGTTCTCGGAGAGGAAGCCATAACCGGGGTGGATGGCCTCGGCATCGGTCACTTCGGCCGCCGAAATGATGGCCGGCATGTTGAGGTAGCTCTGCGCCGAGGGCGCCGGGCCGATGCAGACGGCTTCCTCGGCCAGTTTCACGTACTTGGCTTCGCGGTCCGCTTCCGAATAGACCATCACCGCCCTGACGCCCAGTTCCCGGCACGCGCGCTGGATGCGCAAAGCGATTTCGCCGCGATTGGCGACCAGAATTTTCTTGAACATGAGTCAGTGCTTACCGGTTCGTCACTCGATCACGAACAGCGGCTGGCCGTATTCGACGGCCTGCCCGTTCTCGCACAGGATCTCGGTGATGGTGCCGGTCTTGTCGGCCTCGATCTCGTTGAGGATCTTCATGGCTTCGATGATGCAGATGGTCTCGCCTTCCTTGACCTGGCTGCCGATTTCAACGAACGGCTTGGCTCCGGGACTGGACGAGCGGTAGAAGGTGCCGACCATCGGCGACTTGACGACATGCCCGCGCGGGGCCTCCGCTGCGGCCACTGGCGCTGGAGCGGGCACCGTCGGGGCGGTCGGGGCCGGCGCGGCAACCGGAGCGGTGGCCACCACCTGCTGGACTCCCGCCCCGCCTCCCTTGACGATGCGGACCTTGCCTTCGGCTTCGGTGATTTCGAGTTCGGAGACGTTGGACTCGGACACGAGGTCGATCAAGGTCTTGAGTTTGCGCAAATCCATGGGGCTGCTCCAGCGGGCCTAACGAAAGAGCGCCAATTTACAGTAAAACTCAGTTACTTTTGACTTCTGCCTTTATTTTTATTCTTTGGCAGACAGACGCATCGCGCGCATCAGCGCAGCGACGACCACTGCGCCAGGTCCGTCGGCGTGACGCGGCCCATTCTACGATGGCGCACGCTGCCGTCGCCGCCCAGCACGACAGTGAACGGCAGCCCCCCACTGCGATTGCCCAGCGTCTTGCCCAGTTCGGTGCCTTCCAGGCCGGCCAGCCCGACCGGAAAGCTCACCGGGGTCCGGGCCAGGAAGGTCCGTACCGCACCGGGCTGGTCTATGGCCAGCCCGACCACTTTCCAGCGGTTGGGCGCCTGTTCGCGTGAGAAGGCGTCAAGAAGCGGCAACTCCTCCACGCACGGCGGGCACCAGGTCGCCCAGAAATTGACCAGCACCGGACTTCCGCGCAGCGAGGCCATGTCCAGGCGCCCACCCGCGGGTGTCTCGAAGCTCAGGCGCCACAGGGCATCGCCGGCATTCGGGCCGGCCTCCTCCAGCCCGAATTTTCGCCACGCCACGCCGGCCCCCGCGGCCGCGGCAGCCGCTGCCACCCCGGCCAGCACCAGCCGGCGCCTGCGGATGCCAGGCGGGTGCGTCATGCCGCCTCCAGCAAGGCCCGCACGGCGGCCAGTTCACCGCGCGGCCTGCGGCCCTTGGCATCCGGCTTGAGAGCGCCACGCACGTCGTCATGGTCGTAGATCAGCAGATGAATACCGATGGACTCACCCAGTTCCGGGCTCAGGCTCGACAAGCTGAGCGCCTCCACCGGCTCGCCGTGGAAGCCGGTGACGGTGCGCGCTTCGTAGTCCACGCGGTGCTCGATCAAGGCAATCTCGGCTGACTTGGGGTCGTCGCAGAACAGCTGCAGGTAGATGTCGGACAGCCGGGTCGCGGTGCCGTGCCACACCGCGCCCCCCAGGTAGGGCCGGAACTGGGCCAGCCGCTCCATCCAGGTGACCGCCAGCCGCCGCAGCGCCGCCAGCTCCTGGGGCTGCGTGTCGGCGCAGAACAGTTCGATGTACTCACGGACCGCGTCTTCGAGCACGTCGTTGTCGGGCAGGGCCGTACGGGCCGCCAGCCCCAGCTGTTTGGCGGCCCGGCGCTTGGCCGGCCCGTACTCGAGCCCCTCTTCCACCACCATGCGGGCCGCCGTGGCGGCGATCTCGGATTTCACCGTGTCCATGCGCGGATTCTGCATCGATCCTCATGGCCCGGACCGTCCAGTGGCTTGTGCCATCGGGGCACTGCAGGCGCGGACGATGAAGGCTGCGGGACCGCTCGGGCGGCCACGGATAATTCGCGGATGCATATTCACATCCTGGGTATCTGCGGCACGTTCATGGGCGGGCTGGCGGCGCTGGCGCGCGAAGCTGGCCACAAGGTCACCGGTTGCGACGCCGGCGTGTACCCGCCGATGAGCGACCAGCTGCGGGCGCTAGGGATCGAGCTGATCGAGGGCTTTGGCCGCGAACAGATGGCGCTGCAGCCCGACTGCTGGGTGGTGGGCAACGTGGTCTCGCGCGCACGCCAGGCCAATGGCGGCCCGCGCCATCCGCTCATGGAAGCCATCCTCGACAGCGGCGCCCCGTACACCAGCGGCCCGCAGTGGCTGGCCGAGCAGGTGCTGCGGGGCCGGCACGTGCTGGCGGTCGCCGGCACCCACGGCAAGACGACCACCACCGCCATGCTCACGTGGATCCTCGAACACGGCGGGCTCGAGCCGGGCTTCCTGGTCGGCGGCGTGCCCGAGAACTTCGGCGTGTCGGCGCGGCTGGGCCGGGGCCGGTGTTTCGTGATCGAGGCGGACGAGTACGACACGGCGTTCTTCGACAAGCGCAGCAAATTCGTGCACTACCGGCCGCGCACGGCGATCCTGAACAACCTCGAGTTCGACCACGCGGACATCTTCGACGACCTGGCTGCGATCGAGCGGCAGTTCCACCACCTGGTGCGCACCGTGCCCTCGTCCGGCCGCGTGGTGATCAACGGGCTGGAAGACAGCCTGCACCGCGTGCTGCACCAGGGCTGCTGGAGCGAGGTCCGCAGCTTCGGCGCCGCGGTCAGCGACTTCACGGCCGAAGGCGAGCCCGGCGCCTTCGACGTGATGCAGGCCGGCCAGCGGGTCGCGCGCGTCGAGTGGCAGCTCAGCGGCGTGCACAACCAGCTCAATGCGCTGGCGGCGATCGCGGCGGCGGAGCACGTCGGCGTGCAGCCCCCAGCCGCGGCCCAGGCCCTGGCGCAGTTTCGCAACGTCAAGCGCCGCATGGAATTGCGCGGCACGGTCGCCGGTATCTCGGTGTACGACGACTTCGCGCATCACCCGACCGCGATCCGCACCACGGTCGACGGGCTTCGCCGCAAGCTGGGCCCTTCGGGCGGGCGCATCCTGGCCGTCTTCGAGCCGCGCAGCAACACCATGAAGCTGGGCACCATGAAGTCGCAGCTGCCCTGGAGCCTGGAGCAGGCCGACCTGGCGTTCTGCCACAGCGGCGGGCTGGGCTGGGACCCACGCGAAGCGCTGGCGCCGATGGGGGCGCGAGCCCAGGTGGGCGGCTCGATCGAGGAGGTGGTGTCGCAGGTGCAGCGATGCGCCCGCAACGGCGACCACATCCTGTGCATGAGCAACGGCGGCTTCGGCGGGATCCACGCCAGGCTGCTGCAAGCCCTGGCGGGCTGAGGCCGGGGCCCCCGAACCGGCTGGCGCCACGCCTGCGGGGTGCGGGCGGGCGAACGGACGGGGCAGGCCTACTCGAGGCCCATCGGAGCCGGCGCGGTCAGGTCGGCGAAGCGCGGACGTTGCGGCGCTACGGGGCCGGGGTCGGTGTCCGGCGCCACGCTGTGCTGCAGGCCATGGCCGGAATCCGGTGCTTCCGTCCTGCGGCCCGCCAGCTGGCCAGCCCGCTTCGGATTGGAAGTGATCGAGCCCACGAGGTACAGGGCGGCCAGGGGCTGTGCCAGCGATTCCTCCTTCAGCCCGGTGCGCTGCTCCAGCTCGGCGAAGCTGCCGGGTGCGCCCGCCAGTTCGCGCAGCAGCAGCAGGTGGGCATCCTTGATCATCCGCTGCGGCAGCCGCGGCGGGCGGCGGAAGTACAGCGGCTCGGTGCGGTACCGCTTGGGCAGCAGGTCGCGCGTGGTGCGCACCGCGTACTGCCACATGAGGTGGGACAGGCTGGTCCGCACGAAAGTCTCGGGCACCATGCCGGCCGAGGCTGGCCGGAGGTTCCACAGGGCGTCCTCGAACTCGCTCGGCTCGGCGGTGGGCAGGACGCCGACATCGCCCCGCAGGTTGACCACGGCCAGCAGCTTGCCGCCGGCGCTGACGTGGTAGGTGCCGGGCCCGAGGACGCTTTCCTGTTCGATGATCTGGGAAGCCAGGCAATACTGCGCCACGGCGGGCCGCAGCCAGCCTTCCATGCGGACCAGGACTTGCTCGACACTGGCCTTGGAACCGGGGTCGAAGCTGAAAGCGGGTTCGAAGTTGCGCGGCGCCAACGGATGCGCGAAAGCCACGGGACGATCGATATCCTGCAGGTTGAGCTGGGTGGAACGCCCGCCTGGCACGCCCGACGCCACGCGCAAGGTCCCGTCGGCCAGGAGCTGGGTGCGCGCCCCGTTGATCCACCAGGCGTCGGCCTCGGAAAAGCCGCCGAGGTCCCAGGCCAGGCCTCCGGAGACGGCCCGGTTCAGCATCGAGCCCAGTTGCTGCTGCTGTTCGCTGGTGAAACCGGCCAGGCCAAGCCGCAGGACGGGAAGTTCGAGGGACATGAAGTTGCTGGTGCGTGATGCCGCAGGACCAGCAACAAATGTAGCTGAGGTGTTACTTAATGTAAATAGTACGAAACGTCTGTTTCACAGCTTGCGGCGTTCGCGCACGGCCGCGGAGAGCACCTCCAGCACCTGCAGCGACTCGCCCCAGCCCAGGCACGCATCCGTGATGCTCTTGCCGTAATCCAGTGCCGCTGCCTGGTCCTTGCCGGGCGTGAATTTCTGCGCCCCGCCCTGCAGGTGGCTTTCCACCATCAGGCCGAACACGCTGCGCGAGCCGCGTGCGATCTGGCCGGCGATGTCCGCCGCCACCTCCAGCTGCTTTTCATGCTGCTTGCTGCTGTTGGCATGGCTGCAGTCCACCATCAGCGTGGCAGGCAGCTTTGCCGCTTCGAGGTCGCGGCAGGCCGCAGCGACACTCTGCGCATCGTAGTTGGGCGCCTTGCCGCCGCGCAGGATCACGTGGCAGTCCTTGTTGCCGTTGGTCTGGACGATCGCCACCTGGCCGTTCTTGTGCACCGACAGGAAATGGTGGCCGCGCGCCGCGGCCTGGATCGCGTCGGTGGCGATCCGGATGTTGCCGTCGGTGCCGTTCTTGAAGCCGATCGGCGCCGACAGCCCGGAGGCCAGCTCGCGGTGCACCTGGCTCTCGGTGGTGCGCGCGCCGATGGCGCCCCAGGAGATCAGGTCGCCGATGTACTGGGGCGAGATCACGTCCAGGAATTCGCTGCCGGCCGGCAGGCCCAGGCGGTTGATCTCGATCAGCAGCTGGCGCGCGATCCGCAGCCCTTCGTCGATGCGAAAGCTCTCGTCCAGGTAAGGATCGTTGATCAGGCCCTTCCAGCCGACCGTGGTGCGCGGCTTCTCGAAGTAGACCCGCATCACGATCTCCAGCGCGTCGGCGTACTTCGTGCGCACTTCCTTGAGCTTGCGCGCGTAGTCGAGGGCCGCGTTCGGGTCATGGATGGAACAGGGCCCGATCACCACCAGCAGCCGGTCGTCGTGGCCCGCCATGATGTTGTGGATGCGGCGGCGGGTGTCGGTGATCAGGGCTTCGACCGGGGTGCCCCGGATCGGGAAGAAGCGGATCAGGTGTTCGGGAGGAGGCAGCACGGTGATGTCCTTGATGCGTTCGTCGTCGGTCTCGCTGGTCTTGTCGACGGGGTGCGCATACCAGGCCTCGGGGGTGGCGGGGGTCGGGGTCATCGCGGTGTCCTCAGGGTGCAAAGTGAAAAGGGCATAAAAAAACCGCCGGGGGTCCGGCGGTTTTGGGGAGTTCTTGTTGCGTCTGTTCTGGGTACGCTCAGATCTCTCGACCGCCGGGGGCGTGTGAGAACCAGAAGTAGCCAAAAAAGAAAGCGCGGGCTTGAGCCATGGGGTGCGAATGTATCACAGCCTCAACCGCTTCCACCACTGCAGCGCGCGTTCGACCTGCGGCTCGGGCACCTCGTGCGGCCCGGATGCGGGCTCTTGGCGACGGCTCGCGACCTGCTGGTCGTACATGTCGATCAGCAGCAGGCCTTCGCCCAGCGTGCGCCAGGCCACCAGTTCGAAATCGTCGGCGGTGACCTGCAGCTGCGTGCTCTGCGGCCCCCCCTGGAGCAGCCACTCGCCGGTCAGCACCCGGAAGTTGTTCAGCGCCTGCAAATAGCCGGGGTATTCATAGAGGCCGCGCCAGGCCGGGCTCAGGCCCACCACCAGTTGCCGGTGGCCACGCAGCACGGTGAGCAGGTCCACCAGCAGCGGCGCGACGCGCACGCGCAGCCGGTCGGTCAGCAGCGCCGCCACGATCAGCTCGATCTGCGACGCCAGCAGGCTCATGCTTTCCGAGAGCTCGCGGCTTTCCTCGTCGGCGATGGCGCCGCGCAGGAACTGGCTGAGCTCGCCGAAGGACTGGATGCTCGGCAGGTGCGTCGAAGGGTCGATCGGCAGGCGGGAACTCGTCATCTTGCCGTGCCGCCCTGCATAGCGGCCGCTATGCAGTTCCCCCGACCGTCAGGCCGTCGATGCGCAGCGTCGGCTGGCCGACGCCCACCGGCACGCTCTGGCCTTCCTTGCCGCAGGTGCCCACGCCCGAATCCAGCTTCATGTCGTTGCCGATCATGGTCACCCGGGTCAGCGCGTCGGGGCCGTTGCCCACGATGGTCGCGCCCTTGACCGGGTACTGGATCCTGCCGTTCTCGACCCAGTAGGCCTCGCTGGCCGAGAACACGAACTTGCCCGAGGTGATGTCGACCTGGCCGCCGCCGAAGTTGGTGGCGTACAGGCCCTTCTTGATGCTGGCCACGATTTCCTCGGGCTGCTTGTCGCCGCCCAGCATGTAGGTGTTGGTCATGCGCGGCATCGGAATGTGGGCATAGCTCTCGCGGCGGCCGTTGCCGGTGGTTGCCACACCCATCAGCCGGGCATTGAGCGAGTCCTGGATGTAGCCGCGCAGGATGCCGTCCTCGATCAGCACGTTGCGCTGGCTGGCGTTGCCTTCGTCGTCGACGTTCAGCGAGCCGCGGCGGTCGGCGATGGTGCCGTCGTCCAGCACCGTGACGCCCTTGGCCGCGACGCGCTTGCCGATGCGGCCCGAGAAGGCGCTGGAGCCCTTGCGATTGAAATCGCCCTCCAGCCCATGGCCGATGGCCTCGTGCAGCAGGATGCCGGGCCAGCCGGGGCCCAGGACCACGGTCATCTCGCCGGCGGGCGCGGGCCGCGATTCCAGGTTGGTCAGCGCGGCCTTGACCGCGTCGTTCACATAGGTCTCGATGCGCTCGTCGTCGAAGTAGGCCAGGCCGAAGCGCCCACCCCCGCCGCCCGAGCCGACTTCGCGCCTGCCGTTCTGCTCGGCAATCACCGTGACCGACAGCCGCACCAGCGGTCGCACGTCGGCGGCCAGGGTGCCGTCGGCGCGGGCCACCATCACCACGTCCCATTCGCTGGCCAGCCCGGCCATGACCTGGGCGACACGCGGGTCGCGGGCGCGGGCCAGCTTTTCCACCTTGCCCAGCAGCGCCACCTTGGCCGTGCTGTCGAGCGTGGCGATCGGGTCCACGCCCTCGTAGAGGGAGCGGCTCGACGCTATCTTTTTCGTAGCTACCTTGGCCCGCCCCGAGCGGGCTGCAGCCGAAATCGACCTCACGGTACGGGCTGCGTCCAGGAGCGAGGCCTCGGAGATGTCGTCCGAGTAGGCAAACGCCGTCTTCTCGCCGCTGACGGCCCGCACGCCCACGCCCTGGTCGATGCTGAAGCTGCCGGTCTTGACGATGCCTTCTTCCAGGCTCCAGCCTTCGCTGCGGGTGTACTGGAAGTACAGGTCCGCGTCGTCGACCTTGTGGGCCGTGATTTCCGCCAGCGCGCGCGACAGGTGGGATTCGTTCAGGCCGAAGGGTTCCAGCAGCAGCTGCTGCGCGGTGGCCAGCCGCTCGATGGTGGGTTCGCGGGAGATCATCGGGGCATTCTAGGCTTGGGACCTACCGTTCGGGCTGAGCCTGTCCTTCGACAAGCTCAGGATGATCGGATTGGTCGCGCAAGCCCTTCGACAAGCTCAGGGCGAACGGAAGCTCTGCAGGTCCGCCAGCAAGGCTTCGGCGGAAGGGTACCGGTCCCCCGGCGCCTTCGCCATCAAGCGTTCGACGACTGGTTGCAGCCGCGCATGTTCTTCAGGCAGCCGCGGCGTGGGTGCTGTCAGGTGCCGGGCCAGCAGCACGTCCAGCGACTCGGCGCGAAAGGGGCGCCGGCCCGCCAGCATCTCGAACAGCATCACGCCCAGGCTGTAGAAGTCGGTGGCGGGCGTCATCGGCTGGCCGCACGCCTGCTCGGGGCTGAGGTAGTAGGGCGTCCCCACCACGTCGCCGTGCCGGGTCTGCGTCAAGGCCAGGTTCTCCGACGCGAGCATCGACTTGGCGATGCCGAAGTCGGCCAGGGCCACGCTGCCGTCGGCGCGGCGCATGATGTTTTCGGGCTTGAGGTCGCGGTGGATGATGCCGCGCTGGTGGATCGCGCCCAGCGCCTGCGCCACCTGGCGCGTGACCTCGATCGCCCGGGCCTGGCTCATGCCGCCACTGAGCTCGCCGCGCAGGTCGCCCTGCTCGAAAAACTCCATGGCAATGTAGGCATGGTCGTCCGTGAAACCCTGGTCGTAGATGCGGATCACGTGCGGGTGCGTGATGCGCGACAGCAGCGTGTATTCCTGGATGAAGCGCGACAGGTGCTCGCTGGTGGCCTTGCCGCTGGCGTCCAGCACCTTCAGCACCACGGGCAGTTCGTCGCTCTCGCGCAAGGCGAGGTAGACCTCGGTCATGCCGCCGGAGCCGACTTTGCGCGACAGGCGATAGCCCTTCAGGCGCAGCGGCTCCTGCCCCGGCGCGAACTGGTGCTGCTTGAGCGCCGACAGCTTGCCCTGCAGCGCGCCCTTGACGGCGCGGGCGGTGATCTCGGAATTGATCTGCACCGCCACGCTGATCTCGGCGGCGCGCTCGGTGAGCGTGGCCATGCCGTGCTGCTTGTCTTCGAGGTTGGTCACCAGGCCCACTACCTCGGCCACGTCGACGAAGCCGTTCTTGCCGCGCACGGCCAGCGAGGTCATGCCTGCCGTCTGGATGCCCTCGCCGGCGCGCTGCAGCACGGCGCTGCTGGCCACCACGGTCCAGCCCAGTTCCTTGCTCGAGGACTCCAGCCGCGCCGCCACGTTGACCGTGTCGCCGATGGCGGTGGTCTCGCGGTTGTTCAGCGTGCCCAGGCGGCAGAGCGTGACTTCGCCCGTGTGCAGGCCCACGCCGATGGCGAACGGCGGCAGGCCGCGGGCGCCGAAACGCTGGTCCAGCCAGGCGCGGAATTCGTGGGTGGCCAGCGTCATCGCCAGCGCGGCCGAAACCGCGCGGCGCGCCGCCGCCAACGGCGAGCCGCCGCTGAGCGAATCGGCAAACACCGCCATCAGCCCGTCGCCGATGAACTTCAGGTGCCGGCCGCCGTTCTTGAGCACCGGCTCGCAGCAGCGCTCGAAGTATTCCGTCAGCAGTTCGGCCACTTCACTGGAATTGAGCTTCTCGGCCAGCGAGGTGAAGTTGCGGATGTCGGAGAACAGCACCGTGGCCTCGACCACCTGGTCGGCAATCGCGCCGGCCGGCGCCTCCAGCCCGAACTTGTCCGGCAGCTTGCGCCCGCCGATGCTCTCGGTGAACGCGCGTCGCAGGTGCTCCTCGCGCGCCTCCACGGCCGTCTGGATGCTTTCCTCGATCCGGCCCTTCTTCTTCAGGAGGCCCCGCAGCGCCTCCAGCAACTCCACCCGCGTGAACGGCTTGGCCAGGTAGTCGTCGGCGCCCAGCGTCATGCCGCGGCGCATGCTGGCGCGGTCGTCCAGCGCCGTGAGCAGCATCACCGAGGTGGACGCCAGCGCCTTGTCGGCCCGGATCGCCTCGAGCAGCTGGAAGCCGTCCATCTGGGGCATGCCGACGTCCGAGATCACCACGTCGGGCCGCACCTGGTGGGCCCGCTCCAGGCCGAGCGATCCGTTGACCGCCGAGACGATGTCATACCCTTCCAGCTTCAGCAGCCGGGTGATGTTGTTGCGGATGGCGTCGTCGTCCTCGACGACCAGGACGGTGGTCATTCGGGAATGGCTGCGCTGGACAGCAGTTTGAACAGGGCCGCGTCATCCAGCTGCGCCAGCCCGGCGCCGGCGGCCTGCTCGAACAGGTCCCGGGCCGCCGGCCCGAGCGGCCCCCGGAAACCCGCGGCGCGGGCGGCTTCGACCGCCAGCCGGGTGTCTTTCTGCAGCAAGGTGACATGCGCGCGCGGCTCGTAGTCGCCGCCGATGGCCCGGTGCATCCGGTCGGAGCCGATCCAGCTCTGGCCGCTGGACTGCTCGATCACGGCCAGCGTGCGCCGCAGGTCCAGCCCCAGGCGCTGCGCCATCGCCATCGCTTCGGCCGCCCCGGCCAGGTTGATGCCGGCCAGCAGGTTGTTCACCAGCTTGGTCCGGGCGCCATCGCCAGGGCGCTCGCCGATGCGGAACACCTTGTCGCTGAGGGTGTCGATCAGCTCGCGATGCCGCAGGTACACGGCATCGGCGCAGGCCACCATCAGGCTCATGGTGCCCTCGCGCGCCCGCGCCGGCCCGCCCGACATAGGCGCGTCGATGGCATCGATGCCGCGTTCGGCCAGGCGCTGGGCCAGGTCTTCCACATCGCCGGGCGCCATGGTGGGGCACAGCAGCACGGCCTGCCCTTGCGCCAGCACGCCGGCCGCGCCCCCGGCGCCGAACAGGACGGCTTCGGCCTGCGCCGCGTCCACCACGCAGACGATGATCGCTACGGTTTCCATAGCGCACTGCGCAGGCGTGGAGCGGGCCGCGGCCCCAATACGCTCTAGATTGCGCACTTTGGCCGGGTCGATGTCGCAGACCTGCACCGCCCAGCCCTGCTCCAGCAACCGGCTGGCCATGGCCGCGCCCATGTTGCCCACACCGATGATGCCCACGGGGCCTTTGCTCATGCGGGCCTCATGTCTGCACCAGCCGCCTGGCCTTGGCGATGGACATCAGGATGCCCAGCCCCATGCCCAGCGTCACCATCGCCGTGCCGCCATAGCTGATGAACGGCAGCGGCACGCCCACCACCGGCAGGATGCCGCTGACCATGCCCATGTTCACGAAGGCGTAGGTGAAGAAGATCATGGTCACCGCGCCGGCCAGCAGGCGCGAGAACAGGGTGGAAGCTTCCAGCGCGATCGCCAGCCCGCGCAGCACCAGGAAGATGAAGCCGGCGATCAGGCACAGGTTGCCCGCGAGCCCGAACTCCTCGGAAAAGGCCGCGAAGATGAAGTCGGTGGTGCGCTCCGGGATGAACTCCAGGTGCGTCTGCGTGCCCTGCATGAAGCCCTTGCCCAGCAGGCCGCCCGAGCCGATGGCGATCATCCCCTGGATGATGTGGAAGCCCTTGCCCAGCGGGTCCTTGGCCGGGTCCAGCAGCGTGCACACGCGCTGGCGCTGGTACTCGTGCAGCACCTTCCAGTCCACGCCATCCGCGCACAGCTGCGACTCGAACACCACCAGCAGCACCAGGCCCACCAGCCCCAGCACCACCGGCGGGATGATCAGCTTCCAGGACAGGCCGGCGAAGAAGATGACCGCCAGCCCCGCGGCCAGCACCAGCAGCGAAGTGCCCAGGTCCGGCTGCTTCATGATCAGGCCCACCGGCACCACCAGCAGCAAGCCGGCCATCACGTAGTCCAGCGGCCGCAACTGGCCTTCGCGCTTCTGGAACCACCAGGCCAGCATCAGCGGCATGGCGATCTTCATCATCTCGGACGGCTGGATCACGATCCCCAGGTTGATCCAGCGCCGCGCGCCCTTCTTGGCGATCCCGAACAGCGCCACCGCGATCAGCAGCGACACCCCGATCACGTACAGCGGCACCGCCACGGCCATCAGCCGTTGCGGCGGTACCTGGGCCACCACGAACATCACGAAGCCGGCGATCAGCATGTTGCGTCCGTGGTCCACGAAGCGGGTGCCGTGGTCGAAGCCGGACGAATACATGGTCAGCATCCCGGCCGTGGCCAGCAGGAACACGGCGAACGCGAGCGGGCCGTCGAAGCCGTGCAGCGCCGGCGCGACCCGCTGCCACGGAGAAGGTTTGTCGAAGACGGCGGACATGGGGCGCGATTATCCGCTGGCATGATCAGCTTGCCATGGCATCTCCCCCTAGCGCCGTCACCCATCTGCTGTACCTGCACGGCTTCCGCTCCTCGCCGCAATCGGTCAAGGCCAGGCAGGTGGCCGCGCGCGCCGCCCGGCGGCATCCGGAGGTCGCCTGGTGGTGTCCGCAGTTGCCGCCCTCGCCGAGGGCGGCCATGCAAATGGTGTCCAACGGTATCAGCGCCTGGCCCCGCGGCCGCATGGGCGTGATCGGCTCCTCGCTGGGCGGCTTCTATGCCACCCACGTCGCCGAAGCCACGGGCTGCCGCGCCGTGCTGCTCAACCCGGCCGTCGATCCCGCGCGCGACCTGGCCAGGTACATCGGCGAGCAGACGGCCTGGCACGATCCGGGCGAGCGCTTCTATTTCGAGCCGCGATTCGTGGACGAACTGCGGGCCCTCGAATCCGGCGAAATACGCGATCCCGGCAACTATTTCGCGGTCATCGCCAAGGGCGACGAGGTGCTGGACTGGCGCGAGATGACCGGGCGCTACGCTGGCTCGCGCATCAAGCTGCTGGAGGGCAGCGACCACGCGCTGTCGGACTTCGACGGCCACATCGACGAGGTGTTCGCGTTCCTGGGCCTTGCCTGAACCCGTCATCCCCGCAAAGGCGGGGATCCAGTGCTCCCGGGTTGGGGTACTGGCTCCCGCCCTCGCGGGGACAGGGCCTGGATTCCCGCCTGCGCGGGAATGACGTCCAAACGCGGGTGACCGGGCCAGGCATCAATGACTCCGGATGGGTCGCCATCCCCGCGCAGGCGGGGATCCAGGGCGCCCTGGATTCCCGCCTGCGCGGGAATGACGAGAACACCCGCATGGGAGAATCCCTCGATGTATGCATTGTTCGAAGAGGCCGGCAAGTTCCAGGCCGGGCGGGTGCTGTCGGAAGCGGAGAGCTCGGCGCAGGTCGAGCTGGAGTCCGGCAAGCGGGTCAAGGTCAAGGCCGCGAACATCCTGCTGAAGTTCGACAAGCCGCAGCCGGCCGAGCTGATCTCGCAGGCGCAGAAGCTGGCCGAAGGCATCGAGCTGGAGCTGGCCTGGGAATTCGCGCCGGACGACGAATTCGGCTTCGCCGACCTGGCGCGCGACTACTTCAGCGACAAGCCCAGCCTGGAGCAGCAGGCCGCCGCCCTGTTCCGCCTGTTCGAGGCACCGCACTACTTCCGCCGCTCGGGCAAGGGCCGCTTCAAGAAGGCGCCGGCCGAGATCGTGCAGCAGGCGCTGGCCGCCATCGAGAAAAAAAAGCAGGTCCAGGCCCAGATCGAGGCCTGGTCGGCCGAACTGGGCGCGGGCAGCTGCCCGGCGCCGATCCGCGAGCAGTTGTACAAGATCCTGTTCAAGCCGGACAAGAACGCCCCTGAGTACAAGGCGGTCGTCGAAGCTTCGCGCGCCACGCAGACGGCGCCGCTCCAACTCTTGCAAAAGGCCGGCGCGATCGCCAGCCCCTACCAGTTCCACTGGAAGCGGTTCCTGTTCGACAACTTCCCCAAGGGCACGGCCTTTGCGCCGCTTGCGGCGCCCGCCATCAAGGACGAACTGCCGCTGGCGCGGGTCCAGGCGTTCTCGATCGACGATTCCAGCACCACCGAGATCGACGACGCCCTCTCGGTGCAGGGCCTGGGCACCGGCACGGTGACGGTGGGGATCCACATCGCCGCGCCGGCACTCGCGCTGCAGCCAGCGACCCCGGTCGACCAGGTGGCGCGCCAGCGCCTGTCCACGGTCTACATGCCGGGCTACAAGATCACCATGCTGCCCGACGAGGTGGTGCAGGCGTACACGTTGCTGGAAGGCCGCGACTGCCCCGCCGTTTCGCTGTACGTCCGCTTCGACGAAGAAACCCTGGTCGTGCACGGCAGCCAGACGTGCCTGGAGCGGGTGCCGATCGCGCACAACCTGCGGCACGACCAGCTCGACGCGCTGGTCACCGAAGACTGGCTGGAAAGCGGTTCTTCAAGCGAAAACGGCCTGCAGCCCGCGTCCACCCTGCGCGACCCGCTCTCATTTTTATACCGGCTGGCCCGGCACCTGAAAGGCCAGCGCGAGCTGGTGCGCGGCAAGCCCGAGAACTTCAACCGCCCCGACTACAACTTCCGCCTGGAAGGAAACGGCCAGGGCGAGCCCACCGGCCAGGAGATGGTGGAGATCACCGTGCGCCGCCGCGGCGCCCCGCTGGACCTGATCGTGGCCGAGGCGATGATCCTGGCCAACAGCACCTGGGGCGGCTGGCTGGCCGAATTGGGCGTGCCCGGCATCTACCGCAGCCAGGCCAGCCTGGCGCCCGGCGTCAAGGTGCGCATGGGCACCAAGGCGGCGCCGCACGCCGGCATCGGCGTCAAGAGCTACGCCTGGAGCACCTCGCCGCTGCGCCGCTACACCGACCTGGTGAACCAGTGGCAGATCATCGCCGCCGCCCGGCATGGCCGCACCGCCGCCCTGGCGGCGCCGTTCAAGCCCAAGGACGCCGAGCTGTTCTCCATCATCTCCAGCTTCGAGGCGGCCTACACCGCCTACAACGGCTACCAGGCCGGCATGGAGCGGTTCTGGACCCTGAAGTACGTGCAGCAGCAGGGGATCACCGAGCTGGTGGGCACCGTGTTTCGCGACGGCTGGGTGCGCGCGGACGACATCCCGCTGGTGCTGCCGATCCTGGGCGCCGGCGACCTGCCCCGGGGCGCGCGGGTGCGGGTGAAGCTGGGCCAGATCGACGAAATCGCCCTCGACGTGAGCGGCACGGTGGTCGAACGGCTGGATGCCGCGCCGCAGCCGGTGTCGGTGGAAGACGACAGCGGCGAGGAGGAACCGGTCGCCGGACCGATCGCCATCGCCGTCGATGTGACCGAAAGCGAAGCGCCCGCCGATAATCCGGCTTCGTGAACTTCAAGTCCCTCAGCACCCTGCAGATTGCCCTGGGCGTCTCCGTCGCCGTCCATGCGGTGCTGCTGACGGTCCGCTTCGTGGACCCGGAGGGCTTCAACCGCGTGTTCAAGGACACGCCGCTCGAGGTGGTGCTGGTCAACGCCCGCACCAGCGAGAAGCCCGAGAAGGCGCAAGCCATCGCCCAGGCCTCGCTGGCCGGCGGCGGCGAAGCCGCCCAGGGCCGCGCCACCTCGCCGCTGCCGCCTTCGGCGCTGACCGAGATGGGCGACGCCGCCGAGGACTCGCAAAAGAAGATCGAGGCCATGCAGGAGCAGCAGATGCTGCTGCTGGCGCAGGTCAAGAAGATGCTGGCGTCGCTGCCGCCGCCGGACCCGAAGCAGTCCACCCAGAATGCGGAAGCGCAGGCGCGCGAGGACAAGCGCAAGCAGCTGGTCAAGCTGCTGGCCGAGATCGAGCGGCGCATCAACGAAGAGAACGCCCGCCCCAAGAAGCGCTACATCAGCCCGGCCACCCGCGAAGAGGTGTACGCGGTGTATTACGACACGCTGCGCCGCAGGATCGAGGACCGGGGCACGCAGAACTTCCCCGAGTTCGCGGGCAAGAAGCTCTATGGCGAGCTGACCATGATCGTGACCGTCAATTTCGACGGCAAGGTGCTGGGCACCGAGGTGGTGGAAACCTCGGGCAACCTGACGCTGGACCGCCGCGCCCAGGTCATCGCCAGGGCGGCCGGCCCCTTCGGGCGTTTTTCCGACGCGATGCGGCGCAAGGCCGACCAGATCGTGGTGGTCTCCCGCTTCAAGTTCACCCGCGACGCCGCCCTGGAAACACGGCTGATGGAACGCTGATGGATCACTACTGCCTGCTGGGCAACCCGGTCGAACACAGCAAGTCGCCCTGGATCCACGCCCGCTACGCCGAACTCACCGGCCAGCAGCTGCAGTACGGCAAGCGGCTGGTTCCGCTGGGCGGTTTTGCCGCCGCGGTGGCGGCGTTCCGCGCCGAAGGCGGCAAGGGCTGCAACATCACGGTGCCGTTCAAGTTCGACGCGGCCCCGCTGGCCAGCCGCCTGACACCCCGCGCCGAACTGGCCGGCGCCTGCAACACCCTGCGCTTCGACGGCACCGGGGTCCTGGCGGACAACACCGACGGCATCGGCCTGGTGCGCGACATCCAGAACAACGCGGGCGTCACGCTCGAGGGCCTGGACGTGCTGCTGCTGGGCGCGGGCGGTGCCGCTGCCGGCGTGCTGGGTCCGCTGATCGAAGCGAAGCCGCGGCGCATCGTGGTGGCCAACCGCACCCAGGCCAAGGCGGCGGTGCTGGTGTCGCGCCACGAGGAACTGGCCCGCACGCACGGGGTGCGGCTGGACGCGCCCGAGCAGCACGCGGTGCAAGGCACGTACGAAGTCGTGATCAACGGCACCGCGTCCAGCATGCTGGACGCCCAGGTGCCGGTGTCTGCCGCCGTGCTGGCGCGCAAGGCGCTGGCCTGCGACATGATGTACGGCCCGGCGTCGCAGGGGTTCATGGCCTGGGCCGCCGAACATGGCGCCGTACCGAGGGACGGCCTGGGCATGCTGGTGGAGCAGGCGGCCGAGGCCTTCCTGGTGTGGCGCGGGATACGACCGCCTTCGGCCCAGGTGCTGGCCGAGTTGCGAGCTGCGCTGGATTGAAGCCGTGAAGGCCGTGCTGCGCTGGTTGCTGCTGGTCGTCGCCGCCGCGTTCGCGCTGCAGCTTTTCTTTGTCGGGCGCATCGCGCTGATGGCGACGGTCGACCCGCAGTCCACCACCTTCCAGCGATCCGAGGCCTGGCGCATCGCCACCGGAAAAGACCCTTCGACAGGGCTCAGGACAGGCAAGCTGCGCTGGCGCCAGGCCTGGGTGGATTACGCGCAAATCTCGGAGCACCTCAAACGCGCGGTGATCGCCTCGGAAGACGACGGGTTCGCCAGCCACGACGGCGTGGATTGGGAAGCCATCGAAAAGGCCTGGCAGCGCAACACCAAGGCCGAAGAAGCCGCCGCCCGCCGGGCGCAGCTGCGCCCCAGCGCGCGGCCGCCGAAGATCGTGGGCGGCTCCACCATCACGCAGCAACTGGCCAAGAACCTGCTGCTGTCGGGAGAGCGCACGCTGCTGCGCAAGGGCCAGGAGATGGTGCTGACGTTCGCGCTGGAGCGCATGCTGTCCAAGGAGCGCATCCTGGAGATCTACCTCAATAGCGTCGAGTGGGGCGAGGGCGTGTTCGGCGCGGAGGCGGCCGCGCAGCATTACTTTCGCAAGAGCGCCTCGCGCCTGACGCCCCACGAAGCCGCCCGGCTGGCGGTGATGCTGCCGCGGCCCAGATACTTCGAGAAACTGCCGAATTCACCCTACCTGGCCAGCCGCGCGCAAACCATCCTCGCGCGCATGCGAGACGCTGCCTTACCCTGACTTTCGACGCCGCGGCGGCAAACCGGCAAAATGCCGGGCTTATGCCAAATATTGCATCCGTCCTGAAATCCGAGATCGGCCGCCTGGCTCGCCGCGAAGTTCGCGGGGAGACCGAGTCGCTGAAGAAGGCGTCCGCTCAATACCGCAGCGAAATCGCCGGACTCAAGCGCCGCCTCGCCGCCATGGAAAAGCTGGTCAAGCGGCTGGGGCGCAGCTCGCCCGCCCCGTCCCGCCGCGCCAGCGCAGCCGAGGGGGAAGATGCCGCCGGCCAGGACCGCCGCCGCTTCAGTGCCAAGGGCCTGGCCAAGCACCGCCAGCGCCTGGGGCTGTCGGCCGAGGCTTTCGGCAAGCTGGTGGGGGTCACCGGCCAATCGATCTACAAGTGGGAGGCCGGCAAGGCCCGTCCGCGTGCCACGCAGGTGCAGGCCATCGCCGCCATCCGCACGCTGGGCAAGCGCGAGGCGCAGGCCAAGCTGGAAGAGCTCGCCGGCTAGCAAGGAGGGCGTCATTCCCGCGCAGGCGGGAATCCAGGGCGTTGGAGGAGCACGCTGGGCGTGCGTTCTGGGTCCCCGCCTTCGCGGGGATGACCGCTTTGCTCAGTCGATCAGCTTGTTCTTCAGCGCGTAGTAGGTCAGGTCGCTGTTCGAGTCGAGCATCATCTTCTCGAGCAGGCGCGTGCGGTAGGTGCTCACCGTCTTGACCGACAGCGACAGCGACTTGGCGATGTCGCCCGGCGTCTCGCCCTTCGCGAGCTTCAGGAACACCTGGAACTCGCGCTCGGACAGCTGCTCGTGCAGCGGACCCGCTTCCTTTCGATTGAGCTGGTTGGCCAGCATCTCGGCCACCGAGCCGGAGATGTAGCGGCGGCCCAGCGCGATGGTGCGGATCGCATTGACGATCTCGGTCGGTTCGCATTCCTTGTTGAGGTAGCCGCTCGCGCCCTGGCGGATCAGGTTGGTGGCGTACTGCTCCTCGGGGTATCCCGAGAGGATGAGGATGCCGACGTCGGGCGCCTTCGAGCGGATCATCGCCAAGGCATCGATGCCGCTTTGGCCCGGCATGGACAGGTCCATCACCAGCACGTCCAGCGGCGTGGTACGCACCAGGTCGATCGCCTCACGCCCGCTGGCGGCCTCGCCCACCACGCGCAGGTCCACATACTCGCCGAGGAACTGCCGCAACCCTGCGCGCAGGATCGGGTGGTCGTCGACGAGGCCGATCTTGACGATGGAGTCGTTCATTTGCATCCCTTTGTAGCTCAGCGCAGTGTGCCCCGGGGCTGCGCGACGCGGGGCGTGCAGCACGCAGTCGAGCGCTTTTCCTACACGCGCACGCGGAACTCATTGATGAGCCCGATGTTGTGCACAATGCCGCGTGGACTACACCGCCCTGCTCAAGAACTACCTGGCCGAAGGCCTGGATTTGCAAGCCGCCCTCGAACTCCTGCGCAACGACGGCGCTTCGCCGGTGGAGGCCGTAGCGGCCATCCGCGACGCGGCGGGTATGGATCAGTTTCGGGCGCAGCAAGCCTTCGAGCTCAGCCCGGCCTGGAGCCGGCCGCGGTCAGCGGCCGCTTCGCGCGCCCGGGGCCCCGCGGCAGAACAGGGCCAGCACGGCCGCTCGGGGCATGGCGCTTCCAGCGTGCTGCCTCACCTGCTGAGGCAGCCCCCGGCACGCACGCGCTGAGCCAGCTCAGCCGTGCGCTTATCATCGCCGGCATGCTTGCCAAGGCGATGAGCCTCTTCCTGCTGGGCCTGGTGCGGCTGCTCACCGGCGCGCAGGCCCGCTGGTACGGCTGCCCGCCCAAGGCCGAACAGCGCATCTACTTCGCCAACCACCAGAGCCATGCCGACCTGGTGATGATCTGGGCGGCTCTGCCGCAGGAACTGCGCAGCATCACCCGGCCCATCGCGGCCAAGGACTACTGGACGAGTTCGCCCTTGCGCGAGTGGATCACCACCGCCGTGTTCAACGCGATCTACATCGACCGCGCGCGCACCGGCGAGCAAGACCCGCTCGAACCGCTGGTTCAGGCGCTGGAGAACGGGGACTCCATCATTCTGTTTCCCGAAGGCACGCGCGGCCATGCCGAGGAGCCGCAGCCGTTCAAGGCCGGGCTGTACAACCTGGCGCAGCGTTTTCCGCAGGTGGTGCTGGTGCCGGCCTGGATCGACAACGTGCAGCGGGTCATGCCCAAGGGGGAGGTCGTGCCGGTCCCGATCCTGTGCTCCGTCACCTTCGGCGCGCCGGTGCACCTGCAGCCCGGTGAAGACCGCGCAGCGTTCCTCAACCGCGCCAGGGAAGCGGTGATCGCCCTCAGGGAAGCATGAACTGAGTGAACCACTTCCTGCGCAGCCTCACTCCCACGCAACAGGTCGCGGCCCTGTTCATCAGCGTTTTCGGCATCCTGATCGCCATCAGCATCACGGCCTTCCTGCTCACCTTCCGCGGGCGGCACGACGAGCACCACCAGGCCTGGCACGACGAGCTGCGCAACTTCCGCAAGCTGCTGGGCACCTCGTGGTTCATGGTGGTGGTGTTCTGGCTGGCCTGGGCCACCGGCGACACGGTGGCGACGGTGCTGTTCGCCGTCATCTCCTTCCTCGCGCTGCGAGAGTTCATCACGCTGTCGCCCACGCGCCGCGGCGACCACCGCAGCCTGGTGCTGGCGTTCTTCGGGGTGCTGCCGATCCAGTTCTGGCTCGTAGGCACGGAACACTTCGACCTGTTCACCGTCTTCATCCCCGTCTACGTGTTCTTGGCCATCCCGCTGGCCAGCGCGCTGGCGGGCGACACCCAACGCTTCCTGGAGCGCAACGCCAAGCTTCAGTGGGGCATCATGGTCTGCATCTACGGCATGAGCCACGTGCCCGCGCTGCTGCTGCTGGACTTCGGCGACCGCAACTACGAAGGCAAGGGCGCGTTCCTGGTGTTCTTCCTGGTGTTGGTGGTCCAGACCTGCATGGTGGTGCAGCACCTGCTCTCACGCCGGCTGCAACGCCCGCCCAGCCAACCCGCCGTGAGCAAGAGCTTCAACTGGTACACCTGGGCGCTGGGCATGGCGGTGGGCAGCATGGCCGGCGGCCTGCTGTCCTTCATCACGCCGTTCAAGCCGGCGCAGGCGCTGGCCATGGCGCTGATCGCCTGCGCCGCCGGGTCCATGGGTCACTTCGTGATGAAGGCCTTGAAGCGCGACCGCGGCATCACCGCGTGGGGCAAGCGCGTGTCGGTCACCGGCGCCAATGGCCTGCTGGACCGGGTGGACGCGCTGTGCTTTGCCGCGCCGATCTTCTTCCATTCGGTGCGCTGGTACTTCGGAGCCTAGTCTGATCGCGGCCCCTTCCCGCTCGGCAGGGGCCACGCTGGTGACCCACGACACGACGCGCGCCACTATGAAGGCGTCGACGCGCCGCTCATGCTGACCAACCCGGCCTCCTGGCCCAGGCCAGTCCCTGGCTGTGCCGCCGGCTCCGGCGCTGTCATGGCCTTGGCCAGCGACCCCAGGATCGTCTCGGGCGAACTCGGCTTGGGGATCACTTCCAGCCCGAGCTTGAAAGCCTGGCGCAGTTCCGCGGAATAGCCCGTCATCAGCACGATGGGCGCGGCGCCCTGGCGCTCCTTCCACCAGGCGGCCAGCGCAATGCCGTCGATCGCGCCCGGCATGCGGATGTCGCTCAGGACCGCATCGTAGGAGGCGCCGGATTCCAGCCGCCTGCGCGCCTCGTCTGCACCGGCGACACGTTCCACCGTGTAGCCCGCGTCGCGCAGCAGCTCGCCCGTGGACGCCGCCACTTCCTCGTTGTCCTCGACCAGCAGCACACGCCGGCCGCCACCCTGAAGGCTGGGAAATGCCTGGCCGGGCCGCTCGCTGGCTTCGGCACGCACCTGGGCCGCCGGCAGGATCAGCCGGACCGTCGTGCCCTGCCCCAGCCTGCTGTCCAGCGCCACTTCGCCGCCGGCCTGGGTGACGAAGCCGTGGACCTGGCTCAGGCCCAGGCCGGTGCCCTGGCCCACCGGCTTGGTGGTGAAGAAGGGCTCGAACACGCGGGCCAGTGCTTCGGGCTCGATGCCGCCGCCGGTGTCGGCCACCGCGATCTCCACTGCGGGGCGGCCCCGCACCGGCTCGGGCCGGTTGCCCACCGTGTACGTGAGGTGGCCGCCTTCGGGCATCGCATCGCGCGCGTTCATGCCCAGGTTGATCAGCGCCAGCTCGAATTCGGCCGGGTCGGCTTCGATCGGGAAGGTGTCCTCGGCGACCGCGCACTGCACCTCGACGCGCGAGCCGAGGGCGGGCCGGATCAGCCCCACCAGGTCGGGCACGCGCGTGCGCAGGTCGATGGTTTCCGGCCGCAGGGGCTGGCGCCGGGCGAACGCCAGCAGCTGCCGGGTGAGCTGGGCGCCGGTGTCGGTCGCGCGCCCGATCCGATCCAGGGGCATGGCGTCCGTGCCCGGCGGCCAGCGGCTGCGCAGCAGGTGGAGGTTGGTCTTGACGACCATCAGGATGTTGTTGAAGTCATGCGCCACGCCGCCGGTCAGCTGGCCCAGTGCTTCCAGGCGTTGGCTCTGGATGACGGTACGGTGCGCCTTCTCCGCCTCTTCCAGGGCATGGCGGACGCGCTCTTCCATCTCGTGGGTGGCTCGGGTGATGCGCTGGTTGGCTTCATGCAAGGCGGCCAGCACTTCGTCGGTTTCCTTCAGCCCGGTGGACTGGACCTCCAGCGGCGCACCCGAACCGAGCTGGCGCGAGGCCAGGCCGAGCCGGCGCACGGGGTCGGCCAGCCAACGTCCCACCCGGACGGCGGCCACCAGGCCGGCGGTCAGCAGCAGGAGCGACAGCAGCCCGAACGTGGCGGCGGCCTGCAGGGGCGGCGTCAAGGTGCTCAGGGGCACCCCGATCACGACGGACCAGCCGTAGTTGGGCGAGCGGCTGAAGGACGCCAGGACGGGCGTGCCGTCCACCGACACCGACTTGAAGACGGCGTCGTTGCCGGCGCCCGGCTGGCCACGCACGCGCTCGTTCGCAGGCTGGCCGACGAACTTTTCCGCTTCACGGCTGCGCGCCACGAACACCCCGTTGCGGTCCAGGATGGATGCCACCCAGCCGGGGGTCAGCCGCTGGTCCTGCAGCACCGACTGCAGGTTCGACGCATAGCCCGCCATCGACAGGTAGTAGATCACCCGCTGCTCGCGGACCACGGGCACCTGCACCGCGAAGCTGTATCGCTGGGCCAGGGGCGCGAAGTACAGGCTGGAGACGACGGTGGCCAGCGGCCCGGCCGTTTCGCGCTCCTTGATGACGGCCGACGGCGGCAGCGGAGCACCGAAGGGAACGCGGGTGTTCACCAGCTGGCGGCCGGACAGGTCGTGCAACACGATCGCGGTATCGGGCGTGGGTGCGATCGCCCGTGCGTACTCGTAGAAACTCGCCAGGTCTGCCCGCGTCAGCGTCGGCGAGTTCGACAGGGTGCGCGCTATGGCCTCGCGGCGGGCGAGTTCGCGGTCCACCACCAGCGACAGCGCGCGAGTGGCTTCCTTGAGGGCCTGCTGGAACCCGGTTTCCTCCTCCTTGTAGACATAGAGGATGGCCACGATGGAAGCCAGCAGCGTGGGCAGCATGACCGCCGCCACCAGGGCGAGCAACGCACGCCGGACTGTCGAGTTGGTTGGGGACACGCGGCATTCTGCGGGCATTCGCACGGTGGCCTTCGTCGGACGGCACCGACAATGCCGCCGCATCACGTCCGACGATGGGCGGCGGACGGCGGGGGCAGCACGCTAGACTCCTGCATGCGAATCCTCGGCATCGATCCCGGCCTGCAGACCACCGGTTTCGGCGTGGTCGACGCCGACGGCCACACGCTGCAGTACGTGGCCAGCGGAACGATCACCACCACCCACCTCGCGCGCGGCGACCTGCCGGCCCGGCTGAAGGTGCTGTTCGACGGCATCGCCGAGGTGCGGGGGCGGTACACGCCGGACGTCGCCGCGGTCGAGATCGTCTTCGTCAACGCCAACCCCCAGGCCACGCTGCTGCTCGGGCAGGCGCGCGGGGCCTGCGTCACCGCGCTGGTGGCAGGCGAGCTGTCGGTGGCCGAGTACACCGCCTTGCAGATGAAGCAGGCGGTGGCCGGTTACGGCAAGGCGGGCAAGGCCGAGGTGCAGGAGATGGTCAAGCGGCTGCTCAAGCTGCCGGGCTTGCCCGGCAAGGACGCGGCCGATGCGCTGGGCCTGGCGATCACGCATGCCCATGCGGGAGCTGCGATGGCCAGGATTGCGAAAGCCACCGGGACCAGCCGGCGCAGCACGGGGATGTACGGGGGTGGGCGGACTTACTAGCTACGCAGCCGCTCCACGATCAGCACCGCGAAGAACCCGAAGGCCGCGACCAGCGTCCATGTCAGCGTGATGAGCCCCACGCGCCTGAAGCGCTGCTGCCCGGTGGCGGCATAGAAGGCGAAGCACACGCCGGCGGCGACCAGCAGCAGCAGGATCGCCCAGCGGAACAGCAGCATGAGCAGTTACCAGGCCGCGGCCGGGCGTGCAAAGCCGGCGGGGGCCTGCTTCTCGTCCTCGAAGGTGACCACTTCCCAGGCCTCGCGGTGCGCCAGCAGTTCACGCAGCAGCTTGTTGTTCAGCGCGTGGCCGGAGCGGAAGGCGCTGTAGCCCGCCAGCAGGGGCTTGCCGATCAGGTACAGGTCGCCCATGGCATCGAGGATCTTGTGCTTGACGAACTCGTCGTCGTAGCGCAGGCCCTCGGTGTTGAGCACGCGGTAGTCGTCCACCACGATCGCGTTGTCCATGCCCGCGCCCAGGCCCAGCCCGTTGGCGCGCAGGGTCTCCACGTCCTTGGTGAAGCCGAAAGTGCGGGCACGGGCGATGTCGCGCTGGTAGTTGCCGGTGCCCAGGTCGAACTCGACCCGCTGGCCCGTCGAGTCCACCACCCGGTGCGCGAACACGATCTCGAAGCTGAGCTTGTAGCCGTGGTAGGGCTCCAGGCGCGCCCACTTCAGGTTGTCGCCCTCGCCTTCGCGCACCTCCACGGTCTTGGTCACCCGGATGAAGCGGCGCGGCGCATTCTGCAGCTCGACACCCGCGCTCTGCAGCAGGAACACGAAGGAGGCCGATGAACCATCGAGGATGGGCACTTCCTCGGCCGTGATGTCCACGTAAAGGTTGTCGATGCCCAGCCCGGCACAGGCCGACATCAGGTGTTCGACGGTGTGGACCTTGGCGCCGCCGGTGCCTATGGTCGAGGCCAGCCGCGTGTCGGTGACCGCGTGGGCCGTCACCGGGATGTCGACCGGCTGGGCCAGGTCGACGCGGCGGAACACGATACCGGTGTCGGGCTGCGCGGGACGCAGCGTCAGCTCGACACGCTGGCCCGAGTGCAGCCCGACGCCGACGGCGCGGGTCACGGTCTTGAGCGTGCGTTGCTGGATCATGGCCGGATTTTAAGTGGGCAGCCCCTCGCCATGCCCGCCTAAGGTTGATGCGAAAAAAAGCCGCCCGGCCCCGAAACTTGCAAATCCGGGTCGGGCGGCGCAGCGGACGGGCCGCTTTTCAGAAATTGTGCTTGATGGTGAAGTCGAACAGCGTGGTGCGCGACAGGTTGCCCTGCTTGGCGGTCCCGACGTTGGCCAGCAGCGAGGTGCGCTTGCTCAGGAAGTGTTCGTAGCCGGCACTCAGGCGCGTGTTGGTGTTGTTCGCGCCCGTGGGGTCCAGCCGCGCGGCGCCGAGCTTGACCAGGTGCGGCCCCACCGGAATGCGGGCCGTCAAGGACACGTTCTTGTTCTTCACGGTGCCCACCGTCGACTGGACCAGCGTGATGGCCGGACGGATCACGCCGAAGTCATAGGCCCCACCGACGAGGGCCATCTTCAGCTGGTCGTTGACCTTGTCCCAGCCCGCCGCCAGGTACACCGGCCCCGACGTGTATTCGACGTTGCCGCCGGACGAGTTGGAACGGGTCCCCTCGCCAGCGGACCAGGCCAGGTTGGTGCTGAAGCCGGCCCACCTCGGGCTGCGCCAGCCCACGGTGTTGTCGCTGCGGATGCCGCTGACCGGCACCGTGTAGTTGGCGAACTGGTGCTTGGGGCCGGGCGTGCCGACCGTGTCGAAGCCCCACGGGTCCAGCCGCAGCGCGGGCCAGAAGGCCGGGATGTATTCACGCCCGGCGTACACCGTGCCCCACGCCTGCGGCGCCCCGACTTCCACGAACGACCGCGCCTGCCAGAAAGGTGTTTCCGACGCGCCGGTGTCGGCCTGGAAGCGGTGCTCCAGGATGAAGCTGGCCTGCATCCCGCCGCCAAGGTCCTCGACGCCGCGGAAGCCGACCCGCCCGGCGGACCCTTGGCGCACCTGCCACATGTCGGCCGCGGGGCCGGCAGGCGCAATGCCGGCGTTGATCGGCGTGGTGCCGCCGTTCTGGTGGAACAGGCCCAGGTCGATCCGGCCGTAGATCGTCACCGACGACTGGGCCCAGGCCGAACCGGCGGCCGCGGCAAGGGCCAGCACGCCGGCCCTTTTCATGAGTTTTTTCAATTGAGGGTCTCCTCGTTGGGTGGAAAGCAGCCGCATTAAGCTGCAACATTATGGATTTTATAAAATCCGGAATGGAGTATATACTCGCGACATGCAAGCACTCAACACCCCCACCTACATGCGTCTGCGCGAGCAGCTGCGATCGGACATCGTGGCGGGGCTCTGGCCGCTGGGCGCGCACGTCACCCTGTCCCAGCTGGCGACGCACTACGAAGTCAGCCAGAACCCGGTGCGCGAAGCCCTGTTGCAGCTGCAGGGTGAAGGGGTGGTGGCCATGCGCATGAACCGCGGCGCGGTCATTCCGACGGTCGATGCGAAGTACATCGACAACCTGTACAAGGTGCGCGGCGCGATCCAGTCGATGCTGGCCCGGGAAGCGGCGGCCAAGGCCACGCCCCAGCAGATCGACAAGCTGGTGCAGCTGGAGCGGGAGCGGCTGGCCGCGGCCTCGGGCCGCGATGTGGGCAGGCTGGTGGCCGCCAACCGCGACTTCCACCGCTACATCGACGGCATCGCCGACAACCCGATGGCCGTCGAGATGCTCGAAGGCCGCTCCACCCTGGTGGACGCGGTGCGCCGCAGCAAGGGCTACGGCCACGGCCGGTTGGACCTGGTGGCCCAGCAGCACAGGAAGATGATCGATGCCGTGAAGCGGCATGACGCCGACAAGGCCGCCCGCGCGGCCCTGGACCACACCGAATCGTCCCGCCAGGACCTGCTCGCCATGCTGAGCCCGGACTAGGCGCCCCTCCCCCGCCCGCCAGCCCGCCAGGCCCTCGCAAGGGGGCCGGGCCTGGCTCACCCCCAAACCAAGGAGACCCATGAAAAACACCATCCACCGAATTGCGCTGGCCCTGCTGGGCCTGGTGCTGTCCGCGGCCGCCGCACCGGCGGCGGCCCAGAAATTTCCCGAGCGTCCCGTGACGCTGTTCGTCGGCTTCGCCCCGGGCGGCGCGGCCGACACCGTGGCGCGGGCGCTGGCCGAGGAGATGGGCAGGAACCTCGGGCAGCGCGTCGTGGTGGAGAACCGCGCCGGCGCCTCGGGCAACCTGGCCACGCAGGCCGCCCTCAACAACGCCGCCGACGGCCACTCGCTGATCTTCGCGGCCATCCACTTCGCCACCAATCCCTGGATTGGCGGCGTGCGCTACGACCCGCAAAAAGACATCACGATGGTGTCGCAGGTCACCAGCGTCCCGGTGGTGATGGTGGCCTCGTCGCAAAGCGGCATCAAGTCGCCCGATGACGCCATCGCGGCCGCGAAGAAAATCAGCGGCGGCGCCCGCGTCGGCTCGGGCGGCGTCGCGACCTCGTCGCACCTGGCGATGGAACTGTTCAAGCGCGAGATGAACGTGCCCATGCTGCACATCCCCTACAAGGGCGGTGCGCCGGCCAACCAGGACCTGATGGGCGGCCAGATCGACATGATGTTCGACCTGATGTCGGGAACGCTCAAGTCCATGATCGACGCCGGCCGCATCGTTCCGGTGGCCGTGATGCAGGGTTCGCGCATCGCGGCACTCCCCAACGTGAAGAGCGCGGAGGAATGGAAGCTCCCGCGCGGCACGCACATCCGCAGCTGGCAGGGCATCGCCGTCAAATCCGGAACGCCGGCGGCGGTGGTGAATCGCCTGCATGAAGCGGTGACGGCCGCTGCCTCCAGCGAGGCGTTCCGCACCCGCGTGGCCCAGTTGGGGTCCGAGGTCGTGCTCAGCGGCAAGCCCGAGGACTTCCAGGTGTTCTACCAGCGCGAACTCTCCAAATGGAGCGCCCTGGTCAAGGCCGCGAACATCAAGGTCGAATGAAGCCGATGAAGATCACCGAGATCCGCTGCCACCTGATGCAGGCCGGCGCGCCGCCGCAGACCGGGTGGACCGCCACCGGCCAAAGCGTGCTGGCCACCTCGCGCAACTGGCTTTTCGTCACCGTGGCCACCGACGCCGGGCTGGTGGGCACCGGCGAAGGCTCCGGCTGGCCGCGGGTGGTAGCCACGGCGGTCGAGGATCTGGCCCACCTGCTCGTCGGCCAGGCGGCCGGCGACATCGAGCGGCTCTGGCAGCGCATGCGCGTCGCGCTGATGGGCCATGGGCAGACCGGCGTCGTCGGCATGGGCGCGGTGAACGCCATCGACATGGCCCTGTGGGACCTCAAGGCCCAGGCGCTGGGCGTGCCGCTGTTCGAATTGCTGGGCGGGCAGACGCGCCCGGCCGTTGCCTACTACGTTCACGCCGCCACGCCGCAGGCCGGCAGGGAAGCGGTGGCTTGCGGTGTGCGAGCCGTCAAGGTCGGGGGCATCGGCGATGTCGTCGACCGCGCCTTCGCCATGCGCGAAGCCGTGGGACCGGACGTCGACCTCATGTGCGACCTGCACGGCCCGCCCTGGCTCGCACCCGCGGATGCAGTCGCCATCGGGCGCGCCCTGGAGCCGCTCAAGCTGCTGTTCCTGGAAGAGCCGGTGGCCGCGGACGACCTGCGCGGCTGGCGGCTGGTGCGCGACAAGGTGGCGCTGCCGCTGGCCGGCGGCGAACGCCTGGCGACCTTGCAGGACTTCCGCCCGTTCCTGGACGAAGGCCTGCTCGACGTCCTGCAGCCGGACACCGGCCGGTTCGGCGGCCTGACGCAGATGAAGAAGCTCGCGGGCATCGCCGAAGCGCATGCGGTGGCGCTGGCCCCCCATTCGGGGTCGCTCGGACCGGTGGCCGAGGTGGCCGCGGTTCATCTGCTCACGGCCATTCCCAACGCGCTGATCCTCGAGCGCATGCAGCCGGACTGGGAAGGCCGGCAGCACATCCTGTCCGGCGGCGTCCAAGCCAGCGCCGGCTTGCTGGCGGCGCCTGCGGCCATCGGGCTCGGGCTCACGCTCAACACCGACTTCATCGCCCGCCACCCCAGCGTGCGCAACACCGGCCTGCCCTCGGGCGGCTGGAACGCGGGCACGGAAAACGAAACCACCTATGTGCAGGCGCGCCGCCCGCGAGCCCGCATCGACCGAAGCAAGCCATGACCGAACTGAACCCGCTCACCCTGCCGCGCCTGGCCAAGGTCTCCACCGCAACGCTCACCACCGCGCTGTTCAAGCTGGGCTTTCGCAACACCTTCCTGCAGAACGTGCACCCGCTGAACCCGGCGGCCGGCGCCATGGTGGGCACGGCCTACACCCTGCGCTACATCCCGGCGCGGGAAGACCTGGACGCCATCGAAGCCTTCGACGACCGCTCGCATCCGCAGCGAGTCGCGGTGGAGGAGTGCCCTGCCGGCCAGGTGCTGGTGATGGACAGCCGGGGTGACGCCAGCGCCGCGTCCGCCGGCAATATCCTGCTGACGCGCCTCATGCGCCGGGGCGTGGCGGGCGTGGTCACCGACGGTGGATTCCGCGACTCGCCCGAGATCGCCCGCATGCCGCTTCCCGCCTATCACCAGCGCCCGTCGGCACCCACCAACCTGATCCGCCACCACGCGATCGACATCGGCCTGCCCATTGCCTGCGGCGGCGTTTCCGTGTACCCGGGAGACGTGATGGTGGGCGATGCGGAGGGTGTGGTCTGCATTCCGCGCGGCGTCGCCGATGCCGTGGCGCAGACCGCTTATGGGCAGACGCTCTACGAAGACTGGGTGGAGCAGCGCATCGATGCCGGAGCCGCCCTGTTTGGCACCTATCCGCTCACCGACCCGGCACGGCGGCTGGACTTCGACGCCTGGAAGCAGCAGCACGGCGCCCGCTACCCGCTGCTGCAGGAGGGCTGAGGTGGGGTTCGGGTGCGTCACCCTCACCGGTGCCGCGGGACGGCTCGGCGGCGCCGTGCGGCGCCTCATCTCGCCCGATTGCGCCGAATTGCGCCTGCTCGACCTCAAGCCCATCGATGGCCTTGCGCGCAACGAGCGCGCCTTCGCGGCAGCACTGGAAGACCGCGCGGCGCTGCGCGAAGCGCTGCACGGCTGCGAAGCGATCGTGCATTTCGCAGGCTATCCCCGTGAGGCCGGCTGGGACGTCCTGCTGCCGGCCAACATCGTGGGCGTCATCAACCTGTGGGAGCTGGCGCTCGAATGCGGCGTGCAGCGCATCGTGTACGCCAGTTCCAACCACGCCGTCGGCCTGTACCCGCGCAGCCAGTCGCTGGAAGAGCGCGTGCCACCGCGGCCGGACTCGCGCTATGGCCTGACCAAGGTCTTCATGGAAGGCCTGGCCGAACTCTACGCGCTCAAGCACGGGATCAAGGGCTTCGGGCTGAGGATCGGCCACTGCGCCCCGGAACCCGGCGACGCGCGCATGCTCTCGCACTGGATCCACCCGGAGGACCTGGCCGCGCTGGTGCGCATCGGGCTGGAAGCCGACTACCGCAGCGAGATCGTCTACGGCGCCTCGGCCAACAGCCGCTCCTGGTGGCCCAACCGGCGAGCCGCGGAGCTGGGCTACCGCCCCTCGCATTCCGCCGACCGGTTCGCGGCAGCCCTGGAGAGCAAGCGGACCGGCGACCCGGTCGCGGAACATTTCCAGGGCGGAACGTTCGCCGCCGAAGGTTTCACCCATGATCGCGGCCTGTTCCAGTGAGAGGCTCGCGCCCCGGCTGATCGAGCACCCCGGCCTCGGCCCGGTCACGGCCTGGCCGGTGGGCAACCAGGTGGGAGAGTCGCCCGCCTGGCATGCCCAGGAGCAGGCGCTGTACTGGATCGACGTGCGGGCGCCCGAGCTGCTGCGGCTCGAGCCCGGGGGCCATCTCGTCACCCGCTGGCGCTTGCCCGACGTGGTGGGGGCCGTGGCCCTGCGAACCCACGGTCGGGCCTGGCTGGCGTTGCGGCACTCGCTGGCCGAGATCGACCTGGGCACCGGCCGGCTGCGCGAAGTGGCAGCCGTCGAGGCCGACATGCCCACCAACAGGCTCAACGACGGCAAGGTCTCGCCGTCCGGGCGCTGGTTCGTTTTCGGTTCGATGGACGACCGGGCGCACAAGGAGCCCACGGGCGGGCTGTACCGTGCCGGCGCCGACGGCCATGTGGAGCGGCTCGCGGACGGCCTGGTGGTCGCCAACGGCATCGCGTTCGGACTGGACGGGGGCAGCCTGTATTTCTCGGACAGCAGCCGGGGCCTCGTGATGCGAGCGGACTGGGACGAGGTGGCGGGCCGCATGGGCCGCCCTTCGATCATCGCCGTACTGGGCGAGGAATCGGGCCGGCCCGACGGCGCCGCCATCGATCCCGACGGCTGCTACTGGTCGGCGGGCGTGTCCGCCGGCGTGCTGAACAAGCTCGGCAGCGACGGGCGCCTGCGCACCCGGCTGCACGTGCCTTGCCGCGCCCCGACCATGGCGGCGTACGGCGGGGCCGGTGGCGCCACGCTGTTCGTCACCTCGCTGGTGCGGCCCCAGTGGACCGCGCCCGGCCCGCTTGACGGGGCGCTGATCGCTTTCAAGGCGCCGGCGCCAGGCCGGACCGCGGCAGTCCTGGCCTAGAAGTACGCCGGACCACCGCAGGCGCGACTCTCCAGAGCGCGCCGTCAGTCCGCCTGCTTGCGCAGGAAAGCCGGGATCTCGAAGTCGTCCATGCCGCCGGAGGACAGCGCGTCGACCTTGGCCGCGGCCTGGGTGCGGTTGGTGCGCCAGACGCTGGGCACGGCCATGCCGCCGTAGTCCGGCTGCTGGACAGCCTGCGCCTCGCGCGTGACGATGGCGCCGGGGCCGCCGATGGCGTTGCTCACGGTGGGCACGTTGAACGGCACGTTGTCGGTGCCGGTGCGCAGCACCTGCAGCGGCGGCGCGGTGCGGCGCTGCTGGCCCTGGCGCGAAAGGCCCGTGGCCACCACGGTGACCCGCACGCTGTCGCCCAGGTCGTCGTCATAGGCGGTGCCGTAGATCACGTGCGCATCGGGCGAGGCGTAGGCGCGGATGGTGTTCATCGCCAGCTTGGACTCGGCCAGCTTCAGGCTGCCCTTGGCGGCGGTGATCAGCACCAGCACACCCTTGGCGCCCGACAGGTCGATCCCCTCCAGCAGCGGGCAGGCGACGGCCTGTTCGGCGGCGATGCGGGCACGGTCGGGCCCGTTGGCCAGCGCCGTGCCCATCATCGCCTTGCCGGGCTCGCCCATCACCGTGCGCACGTCCTCGAAGTCCACGTTCACATGGCCGGGCACGTTGATGATTTCCGCGATGCCGCCCACGGCGTTCTTGAGCACGTCGTTGGCATGGGCGAAGGCTTCGTCCTGCGTCACGTCGTCGCCCAGCACCTCGAGCAGCTTCTCGTTGAGCACCACGATCAGCGAGTCGACGTTGGCCTCCAGCTCCGACAGGCCCTGGTCCGCGTTGGTCATGCGGCGCCCGCCTTCCCAGTCGAAGGGCTTGGTCACCACGCCCACGGTCAGGATGCCCATCTCCTTGGCCACGCGCGCGATCACCGGCGCGGCGCCGGTTCCGGTGCCGCCACCCATGCCGGCGGTGATGAACAGCATGTGCGCGCCGGTGATCGCCTCGCGGATGCTCTCCACCGCGGCTTCGGCCGCGTCACGGCCCTTCTCGGGCTTGCTGCCGGCGCCCAGTCCCGAGCCGCCCAGCTGGATGGTCTTGTGGGCCGCGCTGCGCGAAAGCGCCTGCGCATCGGTGTTGGCGCAGATGAACTCCACGCCCTGCACGGCGCGGCCGATCATGTGCTCGACCGCGTTGCCGCCGCCGCCGCCCACGCCGATCACCTTGATTTGCGTGCCCAGGTGGAACTCTTCCACTTCAATCATTTCGATGCTCATGTGTTTCTCCTGAATTCGGTTTGCAGTTGCCAAGAAGGTTTGTTGTTGGTGTGGTGCATAGAACGTTCACCCCGGCGGATCGGTGCACCGTCGTCGGCTTCGGCGGCGATGGCACGAGAGCAGAAAGCGGGCAGCTGTCCGCGAAGGTGCCGCGAAGGACGCAAAAGAAAAGACAAACATGAACTGGTTTCCTTTCGCGTTCTTCGCGCTTCTTTCGCGTCCTTCGCGGCCGGCTGTCCGCATTGGATGCATCAGAAGTTCCCCACGATGAAATCCTTGAAGCGCGAGAAGGCGGTCTTCATGGACCCGTTCTTCTGCGCCACCTTGAACCCGCGAAGCCGCGCCATGCGCGCTTCTTCCAGCAGCCCCATCACGGTGGCGGCGCGCGGCTGCGCCACCATGTCCGAAAGGGCGCTGGCGTATTTCGGGATGCCGCGCCGCACGGGCTTCAGGAAGATGTCCTCGCCCAGTTCGACCATGCCCGGCATGACGGCGCTCCCGCCGGTGATCACGATGCCCGATGACAGCACTTCCTCGTAGCCCGATTCGCGCACCACCTGCTGCACCAGCGAATAGATCTCCTCGATGCGCGGCTCGATCACGCCGGCCAGCGCCTGCTTGCTCAGCATGCGGGGCCCGCGGTCGCCCAGGCCCGGCACCTCGACCTGCTGGTCCGGATCGGCCAGCAGCTGCTTGGCGTAGCCCGACTCCACCTTGATGTCCTCGGCGTCCTTGGTCGGCGTGCGCAGGGCCATCGCGATGTCGCTGGTGATCAGGTCGCCGGCAATCGGGATCACCGCCGTATGGCGGATCGCGCCGTTGGTGAAGATCGCCACGTCGGTGGTGCCGGCGCCGATGTCCACCAGCGCCACGCCCAATTCGCGCTCGTCCTCGCTCAGCACCGCCAGGCTGGAGGCCAGCGGGTTGAGCATCAGCTGGTCCACTTCCAGGCCGCAGCGGCGCACGCACTTGATGATGTTCTCGGCCGCGCTCTGGGCGCCGGTGACGATGTGCACCTTGGCTTCCAGCCGGATGCCGCTCATGCCGATCGGCTCTTTCACGTCCTGGCCGTCGATCACGAATTCCTGCGGCTCCACCAGCAGCAGGCGCTGGTCGGTGGAAATGTTGATCGCGCGCGCCGTCTCGACCACCCGGGCCACGTCGGCAGGCGTGACTTCCTTGTCCTTGACGGCGACCATGCCGCTGGAGTTGATGCCACGGATGTGGGCGCCGGTGATGCCGGTGTAGACGCGGGTGATCTTGCAGTCGGCCATCAGCTCGGCCTCTTTCAGGGCCTGCTGGATGCTCTGCACCGTGGCGTCGATGTTGACCACCACGCCGCGCTTGAGGCCATTGGAAGGCGCCACGCCCAGGCCCGCGAGCTTGAGTTCACCGCCCGGCAGCACCTCGGCCACCACCACCATCACCTTGGCGGTGCCGATGTCCAGGCCGACGACCAGGTCCTTGTACTCTTTTGCCATGGTGTGTTCTCTTCCTCTTATTTCTTGTTCGTTGCGTCGACCGTGGTGGTGACACCCCTCAGCCGGATCGCATACCCGTCGCCGTGCCGCAGGTCCGCCGACACCAGGGCCTCGGGCCGGCGGCCGTACTTCGAGGTGACCTGGGTCAGCGTGTGGACGAAGCGCTGCGCGCGGGCGGTGACCTCCTCCACCGTGCCGCGGCCCAGCTCCACCACCGCGCCGGTGGCCAGCTCCAGCTGCCAGCTGCCGCGCCCCGTCAGCTGCAGGCGGGCGGGCTCCAGGTCCAGCGCGTCGAACAGCGGCGCCAGGGCGCGGTACATCGCCAGCACCTGCATCGATTCACCCTCCGGCCCGGCCAGGCGCGGTAGCTCGTCCTGCTCCACGTCGCCGGGGTTGGCCTCGAACACCTCGCCGAAGTTGTTGACCAGCCGCGACTCGCCCTCGGCGCCCCACAGCGCCACGGCCTGGTGCTCCTGCAGCGTCACCTTGAGCCGGTTCGGGAACTCGCGCCGCACCTCGGCCCGCCGCACCCAGGGCACGGCCTCGAAAGCCTCACGCGTGCGCGCCAGGTTCACCGTGAAGAAGTTGCCCGCCACCCGCGGCGCCACGTTGGCGCGCAGCGTCACCGCGCTGTTGTGCGACACCTCGCCGTGCACCGTGATGCCGCCCAGCGCGAACAGCGGGTGCCGCAGCGCCCACCAGGCCAGGGCCGCCGCCAGCAGCACGGCGCAAGCCGCGAACAGCACCGAGGCGGTGACGTTCATCAGCTTGACGTCGAATGGCGTCTGCATGGCGGATGCGGCATTCATGTCCTCACCACCTCCTGGTCGAGGCAGGCGCCGGCCAGCAGCTGAACGCACAGGTCCTCGTAGCTGATGCCGGCCGCGCGCGCCGACATGGGCACCAGCGAATGTCCGGTCATCCCCGGCGATGTGTTGATCTCCAGCAGCGACGGCTGGCGAGTTTTCGCATCGATCATCACGTCGATGCGGCCCCAGCCGCGGCAACCCAGCACGCGGTAGGCCTTGAGCACGGTCTCCTGGATCGCCGCTTCCTCGCCCTCGGGCAGGCCGCAGGGCACCAGGTACTTGGTGTCGTCGGTGAAGTACTTGTTCTGGTAGTCGTAGTTGCCCTCGGGCGCGACGATCCGGATCACCGGCAGCGCCAAGGCCTGGTCGCCCGTGCCCAGCACGGGGCAGGTCACTTCGTCGCCGGCCACCAACTGTTCGCACAGCACGTCGGCGTCCAGCGCCGCGGCGGCATCCACCGCTTGCTGCATCTCCGAGTAGCCCTGCACCTTGGCCACCCCGATGGACGAGCCTTCGCGGGCCGGCTTGACGATCAGCGGCAATCCCAGGTCGTCCGGGATGGTGCGGACCTGCTCGCGCGTGTAGGCGCCGCGCCGCAGCAGCTGGTACTTCGGCGTGGGAATGCCCTCGGCCAGCCACACGCGCTTGGTCATCACCTTGTCGATCGCGATGGCCGACGCCATCACGCCGGAGCCGGTGTACGGGATGCCCAGCAGTTCGAGGGCCCCCTGCACCGTGCCGTCCTCGCCGAAGCGCCCGTGCAGCGCGATGAAGCAGCGCTTGAAGCCCTTGCGCTTGAGCTCGGACAGGTCGCGCTCGGCCGGGTCAAACGCATGCGCGTCCACGCCCTTGCTCTGCAGCGCCTTGAGCACGCCGCTGCCGGACATGAGGGACACCTCACGCTCGGCCGACTTGCCGCCCATCAGGACGGCGACTTTTCCGAAGTTGTTGGTACTGCTCATGGCGTTGCACCTGAAGGCGGATTGCCGGCCGCGAAGGACGCGAAAACTACGCGAAGCACGCGAAAGACATCCAGAAATTCGTTTAGGTTTTTTTCGCGTCCTTCGCGTTCTCTTCGCGTCCTTCGCGGCCGGATGTCCGTATTCATGCCACCCCCCCGAGTTCAACCAGTTTCGAAGGGACGGACCCGATCGACCCGGCGCCCATGCACATCACGACGTCGCCGTCGCGCGCCGCTTCGAGGATGGCTTCGGGCATGGACGCGATGTCGTCCACGAAGATCGGCTCGACCTTGCCCGCGACGCGCATCGCGCGGGCCAGCGAGCGGCCGTCGGCGGCCACGATGGGCGCCTCGCCGGCGGCATAGACCTCGGACAGCAGCACCACGTCGGCGTGGCCCAGCACCTTGACGAAATCCTCGAAGCAGTCGCGCGTGCGCGTGTAGCGGTGCGGCTGGAAGGCCAGCACCAGCCGGCGGCCGGGGTAGGCGCCGCGAGCGGCCTGCAGCGTGGCCGCGACCTCCACCGGATGGTGGCCATAGTCCTCGATCAGGGTGAACTTGCCGCCGCCGCTGGCGCGCCGCACGGCCACTTCGCCATAGCCCTGGAAGCGGCGGCCCACGCCGCGGAACTCGGCCAGGGCCTTCTTCACGGCTTCGTCGGGGACGTTCAGTTCCACGGCCACGGCGATGGCCGACAGCGCATTGAGCACGTTGTGGTGCCCCGCCAGGTTCAGCTTGATGTCCAGGTCGGGCAGCGTGATGCCGTTGCGGCGCCGGGCGGTGAAATGCATCTGCGGCCCCACCGCCCGGATGTCGACGGCCCGCACCTGGGCGTCCTCGCTCACGCCGTAGCTGGTGACCGGGCACTGCACGTCCGGCACGATCTCGCGCACCGCCGGATCGTCCACGCACAAGATGGCCGTGCCGTAAAAGGGCATGCGGTGCAGGAACTCCAGGAACGCCCCTTGCAGCCGCTTGAAGTCGTGGCCGTAGGTTTCCATGTGGTCGGCGTCGATGTTGGTCACCACCGCCATCACCGGCATCAGGTTCAGGAAGGAAGCATCGGATTCGTCCGCCTCGACCACGATGTAGTCGCCCGCGCCCAGCTTGGCGTTGGCACCGGCGCTGTTCAACCTGCCGCCGATCACGAAGGTGGGGTCCAGCCCGCCCTCGGCCAGGATGCTGGCCACCAGGCTGGTGGTGGTGGTCTTGCCGTGGGTGCCGGCGATCGCGATGCCCTGCTTCAGCCGCATCAGCTCGGCCAGCATCATGGCCCGCGGCACGACGGGGATCTTGCGCTTGCGGGCGGCGACCACCTCGGGGTTGTCGGCCTGCACGGCGGTGGACGTGACCACCGCGTCGGCGCCCTCGATGTGGCTGGCCTGGTGGCCGATGCAGGTCTTGATGCCCAGATCCTTCAGGCGCTGCAGCGTCGGGCTGTCGGACAGGTCGGAGCCGGAGATCAGGTAACCCTGGTTGCGCAGCACCTCGGCGATGCCGGACATCCCGGCGCCGCCGACGCCGACAAAGTGGATGTGCTTGATCGCGTGCTTCATTTCGCGAGTTCCTCGCAGGCCGCGACCACGGCAGTGGTGGCGCTGGTTTTCTCTTTCGATTTGGCTGCCAGCCCGCGCCGGAGCAGCTCATCGCGCTCTGTTTTCTGTAGCAGATCGGCCAGCTTCTGAGGCGTCAGGTCCTTTTGCTGCACCAGCCAGCCACCACCGGCTTCGACCAGGAACTTCGCGTTGCTGGTCTGGTGGTCGTCGACGGCGTGCGGGAAAGGCACGAAGACCGCGGGTGCGCCGACCGCCGCCAGTTCCGTGACCGTGCTGGCGCCGGCTCGGCAGATCACCAGGTCCGCCGCGGCGTAGGCCGATGCGGTGTCGTCGATGAACGGCGTGAGTTCGGCCAGCACGCCGGCCGCCGTGTAGTTGGCGCGCAGTTCGTCGATCTGTTTGGCGCCGCTCTGGTGCAGCACGATCGGGCGCCGCTCGCGCGGGATCAGGGCCAGGGCCTGCGGCACGATCTCGTTGAGCGCCTTGGCGCCCAGGCTGCCGCCGACCACCAGCACTTTCAGCGGGCCGGTGCGGCCTTCGTAGCGCTCGCGTGGTCCGGGCTGGGCGAGGAAAGCCGCGCGCAGCGGGTTGCCGATCCATTGCGCCTTCTTCAGCACGTTCGGAAACGCCGTGAAGACGCGGTCGGCCACGCCGGCGAGCACTTTGTTGGACATGCCGGGCACCGAGTTCTGCTCGTGCAGCACCAGGGGCTTGCCCAGGAGCACACTCATCAGCCCACCGGGGAACGTGATGTAGCCGCCCAGGCCGATCACCACGTCCGGCTTGACGCGGCGCAGGACGGTGATGCTTTGCCAGAAGCCCTTGAGCAGCCGCAGCGGCAGGAGGGCCAGCGTGCCGAGCCCCTTGCCGCGCACGCCGCCGAAGTCGATGCTTTCGTAGGGGAAGCCGTGTTCCTGGACCAGGCGATGCTCCATGCTGGCAGCCGTGCCGCCCAACCAGTGCACACGCCATGATTTCTCGCGCAGGGCTTCCGCGACGGCCAGCCCCGGGAAGATGTGCCCCCCGGTGCCGCCGGCCATGACGAGTGCGCACTTGGTCATGAGCGCCCTCCGCCAGCCATCGTCATTCCCGCGCAGGCGGGAATCCAGTGCGTTCGCTCTCCCTGGGTCCCCGCCTTCGCGGGGATGACGCAGAGCGTCACCTGCGCGGGGATGACGACTTGCGTCGGGTTCATGCTCGTCCCCCACGCATCAGCACCCGGTTCTCATAGTCGATCCGCAGCACGACCGCGATCGCCACCAGGTTCATCAGGATGGCCGAGCCGCCATAGCTCATGAGCGGCAGGGTCAGGCCCTTGGTCGGCAGCGCGCCCAGGTTCACGCCCATGTTGATGAAGGCCTGGAAGCCGATCCAGATGCCCACGCCCTGCGCCACCAGGCCGGCGAACACCCGGTCCAGCGCCACGGCCTGGCGGCCGATGTGCATGATGCGGCGCGTCATCCACAGGAAGGCCACGATCACGCTGAGCACGCCGATGAGGCCGAACTCTTCGCCGATGACGGCCAGCAGGAAGTCGGTGTGCGCCTCGGGCAGCCAGTGCAGCTTCTCCACGCTGCCGCCCAGGCCGACGCCGAACACCTCGCCGCGGCCGATGGCGATCAGCGAGTGCGACAGCTGGTAGCCCTTGCCCAGGGCATGGGCCTCGCTGAACGGATCGAGGTAGGCGAAGATGCGCTCGCGCCGCCATTCCGACAGCGCGATCATCAGGGTGAAGGCCACGATCATCACGGCGGCGATCAGGAAGAACATCCGCGCGTTGACGCCGCCCAGGAACAGGATGCCCATGGCGATCACCGCGATCACCATGAAGGCGCCCATGTCCGGCTCGGCCAGCAGCAGCATGCCGATCACCGCGACCGCCACGGCCATCGGCAGCACGGCGCGAAAGAACCGTTCCTTCACGTCCATCTTGCGCACCATGTAGTCGGCGGCGTAGAGCAGCACCGCGAACTTGGCCAGCTCGGAAGGCTGGAAACTCATGAAGCCCAGGCTGATCCAGCGGCGGGCGCCGTTGACGCCCTTGCCGATGTGCGGGATCAGCACCAGCACCAGCAACAGCAACGAGGCCACGAACAGCCAGGGCGCGGCCTTTTCCCAGCGCTCGACCGGCACCTGGAAGGCCAGCAGCGCCATCATGAAAGCCAGGGCCAGCGAGAGCAGGTGGCGCAGCAGGAAGTGGTGGTGCGCGTAGCGCGCGAACTTCGGGTTGTCCGGCATCGCGATCGAAGCCGAATACACCATCACGAGGCCAAAGGCCAGCAAGCCCACGGTCACCCACAGCAGCGCCTGGTCGAAGGCCTGCACGCGGGCGGGCTGCGCCGCCAGCCGGGGCAAGGTCGCGGCCTTCATGCCGAGCCCTCGAGCTGCACGCCGGCCTCGTCGGCCAGCGCACGCACCGCGGCGCGAAAGACCTCGGCGCGGTGCGGGTAGTTGCGGAACATGTCGAAGCTGGCGCAGGCCGGCGACATCAGCACGGCGTCGCCGGCCCGGGCGCAGCGGGTGGCGGACCGAACGGCCTCTTCCATCGAGGAGGCATCCAGCAGCGTGACCCCTGCCGGCTCCAGCACGGCGCGAATCTGCGGCGCGTCGCGGCCGATCAGCACGGCGGCGCGGGCGTAGCGGGCCACGGGCTGCGCCAGTGGCGCAAAGTCCTGGCCCTTGCCGTCGCCGCCGAGGATCACCACCAGCTTGCGCCCCGAGCTGCCAGCAGGCAGCTCGCTCGCCGCCTGGCCCAGCCCGGCCAGCGCCGCGACCGTGGCCCCGACGTTGGTGCCCTTGCTGTCGTCGATGTACTCGACCTCGCCCACGATGCCCACCGGCTCGACCCGATGCGGCTCGCCCCGGTACTCGCGCAGGCCGTACAGCATGGGGCCCAGCGGGCAGCCGGCTGCGGTGGCCAGGGCCAGCGCAGCCAGCGCGTTGGTCGCGTTGTGGCGGCTGCGGATGCGCAGCGCATCGGCCGGCATCAGGCGCTGGATGTGGACTTCCTCGTCGTTGTCCTTGCGCTTTTTCAGCGTTTCATCGGCTTCCAGCGCCCGCACCAGCCAGGCCATGCCGTTCACCACCTCGATGCCGAAATCGCCCGGCCGCTGCGGCATCTCTGCGCCGAAGGTGAGGTACTCGCGCTGCTCGTATTTCCCACCCTTCATGCGCACTGGCTCGGGCAGCATCTTCATCACCAGCGGGTCGTCGCGGTTGAGCACCATCAGCGACTGGGCGCCGAAGATCCGCGCCTTGGCGGCCACATAGGCGGCCATGTCGCCATGCCAGTCCAGGTGGTCCTGGCTCAGGTTGAGGACCGTGGCCGCGGTGGGCTCGAAGCCTTCCACGCCGTCCAGCTGGAAGCTGGAAAGCTCGATCACCCAGACTTGCGGCAGGGCCTGGGCTTCGGTTTTGGCCGCCAGCGTGTCCAGCAGCGTCGGGCCGATGTTGCCGGCCACGGCGACGGTGCGACCGGCACGCTCCACCAGTTGGCCGGTGAGCGCCGTCACAGTGGTCTTGCCGTTGGTGCCCGTCACGGCCAGCACGGCCGGCGCATAGCCTTGTTCGGCCTGGAGCGCGGCCAGGCCCGCCATGAACAGGTCCAATTCGCCTGCAGCCCGCACACCGCGGGCGCGGGCTGCTCCCAAAACAGGAGCAACCTGCGCGGGCGACAGGCCCGGGCTGCGGAACACCGCGGCCACGCCTTGGAGCAAGGATTCGCTGAACGGACCCGCGACGAAGCTGGCCTGCGGGATCTGCTCGCGCAGGTCGCCCAGCCGCGGCGGCTCCTCGCGCGTGTCCGCCACGGTGAGCTGCGCGCCCTGCCGCGCGCACCAGCGCGCCATGGCCAAGCCCGAGTCGCCGAGGCCGAGGATGAGGACGTGCTGGTTCTGGAGCTGCACGGCTACCTCAGTTTCAAGGTCGACAGCCCGACCAGGCACAGCAGCATGGTGATGATCCAGAAACGCACGACGACCTGCGTCTCCTTCCAGCCGCTCTTCTCGAAGTGGTGGTGCAGCGGCGCCATCTTCAGGATGCGCCGGCCCTCGCCGTACTTCTTCCTGGTGTACTTGAAGTACATCACCTGCGCCATCACCGACAGGGCTTCCACCACGAACACGCCGCCCATGATGGCCAGCACGATCTCCTGGCGCACGATCACGGCGATCGTGCCCAGCGCGCCGCCCAGCGCCAGCGCGCCGACGTCGCCCATGAACACCTGCGCCGGGTGGGTGTTGAACCAGAGGAAGGCCAGCCCTGCGCCAGCCATCGCCGAGCAGAAGATCAGCAGCTCGCCCGACCCCGGGATGTAGGGGAAGAACAGGTACTTGGAATAGACCGCGCTGCCCGTCACGTACGCGAACACGCCCAGCGCCGAGCCCACCATCACCACCGGCATGATGGCCAGGCCGTCCAGCCCGTCGGTGAGGTTCACGGCGTTGCTCGCGCCCACGATCACCAGGTAGGTGAGGATCACGAAGCCGAACACGCCCAGCGGGTAGCTGACCTCCTTGAAGAAGGGCACCAGCAGGCCGGCCTTGGGCGGCAGGTTCACGTCGAAGCCGGAGCGCACCCATTCGAAGAACAGCTCCACCACGCGGACGTTGTTGCTCTCGGAGATGCTGAACACCAGGTACAGCGCGGCGATCAGGCCGATGACGGATTGCCAGAAGTACTTCTCGCGCGAGCGCATGCCCTCCGGGTCCTTGTTCACGACCTTGCGCCAGTCGTCGGCCCAGCCGATCATCCCGAAGCCGATGGTCACGATCAGCACGATCCAGACGAACCGGTTGGCCAGGTCGAACCACAGCAGCGTGGAGATGCCGATCGCCAGCAGCACCAGCACGCCGCCCATGGTGGGCGTGCCGCTCTTGGACAGGTGGGTCTGCAGGCCGTAGCCGCGCACCGGCTGGCCGATCTTCAGCTCGGCCAGGCGGCGGATCACCCAGGGGCCGGCCAGCAGGCCGATCAGCAGCGCCGTCAGCGCGGCCATCACGGCGCGGAAGGTGATGTACTGGAACACCCGCAGGAAGCCGAACTCGGGACCCAGGGTCTGGAGCCAGACGGCGACGCTAAGCAGCATGGGTGTTGTCCTCTTCTTGTTGCGGGTCCTGGATCGCCTGCACCACCCGTTCCATGCGCATGAAGCGCGAGCCCTTGACCAGCACGCTCCGGGACTGGGCCAACTGGGCCAGCACGGCCTTGCTCAGGCCGGTGATGTCCTCGAAGTGGATGCCGCCCATCGCGCGGGCCTGGTCGCCGAGCGTGAACAGGTGCTCGACGCCGCGCTCGCGCGCGTACTGGCCGACCTCGGCGTGGAACCGCGGCCCCTGCTCGCCGACCTCGCCCATGTCGCCCAGCACCAGCAGCCGCGGCGCCGGCAGTTCGGCCAGCACGTCGATCGCGGCGCGTACCGAGTCCGGGTTGGCGTTGTAGGTGTCGTCCACCAGCGTGACCGTGCGCTCGCCGATCTCGACGGCGATCGCACGCGAGCGGCCCTTCACCGGCTCGAACGCTTCCAGGCCGCGGGCGATGGCCTGCAGCGGCACGCCGGCAGCGAGCGCGCAGGCCGCCGCTGCCAGCGAGTTGCGCACGTTATGGCGGCCGGCGATATGGAGTCGGTAATCCACCGGCCCGGCGGGCGTTAAAGCCCGTACCGTCCAGTGGCCCTGTGCCCATTCAGTCCCGGCCAGAACGAGGTCGGCGCCGCTGCCTGCGTCGCCGAAAGTCATGCAGGTACGCTGGCCTGCGAGTTGCCGCCACAGGGAGGTGAACTCCTCGCCTGCCGGGAACACGGCAACGCCGGCCGGCCCCAGGGCCTCCATCACGGTCCCGTTTTCCCGCGCCACGGCTTGCACCGTGGCCATGAATTCCTGGTGTTCGCGCTGCGCGTTGTTGACCAGCGCGACGGTCGGCCGGGCCAGGCCGGCGAGCCGGCCGATCTCGCCCGGATGGTTCATGCCCAGTTCCAGCACCGCGATGCGGTGCTCGGCGCGCAGCCGCAACAGCGTCAGCGGCAGCCCGATGTCGTTGTTGAAGTTGCCCTGCGTCGCCAGGCAAGCGTCCCCGTGCGCGGCGCGCAGGATGGCCGCGACCATCTGCGTCACCGTGGTCTTGCCGTTGCTGCCGGTGACGGCGATCAGCGGCAGGTCGAACCGGCCGCGCCAGGCGGCGCCCAGCTGCCCGAGCGCCTGCCGGGTGTCTTCCACCTCCAGGCCGGGGGTCCTCGAGGGCAGGCGCCCCGGGTGCGCAATTGCCGCGACGGCGCCGGCGGCCTTGGCACGGTCGATGAAGTCGTTGGCATCGAAGCGCTCGCCCTTGAGCGCCACGAACAGGTCGCCGCGCTCGAGCGTGCGCGTGTCCGTGTGCACACGGTTCACCGAGATGTCGCCGTCGCCGACCAGGCGGGCGCCCGGCAGCCATTGCAGGGCGTCGCGCAGGGTGAACATGCCGCTCATGCGCTCCCCTCACCCCGGCCCTGGGAATGGCGCTGCGCGTACTTCAGGAGGGCCGCCTGGGCGTGGACCTTGTCGTCGAACGGGTGCCTGACGCCCGCGATCTCCTGGTAGTCCTCGTGGCCCTTGCCGGCCAGCAGCACCACGTCCTGGGCGGCGGCGGCGGCGAGGGTGCCGGCGATCGCATCGGCCCGATCCGCCTGCACTTCCACGCACTCGCGGCGCGACAGGCCCAGCAGGATCTGGCTGATGATGTTCTCGGGCTTCTCGGTGCGCGGGTTGTCGCTGGTGACCACCACGCGGTCGGCGTTCTTCTCGGCCACCGCGGCCATCAGCGGGCGCTTGGTCGGGTCGCGGTCGCCGCCGCAGCCGAACACGCACCACAGCCGGCCGCCGCGCTGGGCCGCCAGCGGGCGCAACGCCTGCAGCACCTTGTCCAGCGCGTCGGGTGTGTGGGCGTAGTCGATGGCCACGAGGGGCTTGCCCGCTTCCTGCAGCCGCTCCATCCGACCTGGTACCGGCAGCAGGCCGCCGCAGGCCTGCACCGCGGCGGCCAGGGGCACGCCCATCGCGCGCATCGCGGCAACCACGCCCAGCAGGTTGGACACGTTGTACTGGCCGATCAGCTGCGTGGACAGCATGGCACGCTGCGGGCCTTCGGCTACCGTGAAGCGCAGGCCCTGTTCCTCGTAGCCGATCTCCAGCGCCTGCAGCCGCGCGGCGCGCTGGCAGGAGACGGTCCAGAGGTCCAGCCCGCTGCCGTCCAGCGAGGCTGCAAGCGCGGCGCCCTTCTCGTCGTCCACGTTCACGACGGCAGCCCGCAGGCCGGGCCAGCGGAACAATTCGGCCTTGGCTTCCCAGTAGGCTTCCATGGTCGCGTGGTAGTCCAGGTGGTCCTGCGTGAAATTGGTGAAGATGGCCACGCGCACTTGCGTGCCGTCCAGCCGCCGCTCGACGATGCCGACCGACGAGGCTTCGATGGCGCAGGCTTTCACACCCTCGTCCACGAACTTGCGGAACTGCCGCTGCAGCAGCACAGGGTCGGGCGTGGTCAGGCCGTTGTACTCCACGTCCGGCGGCCGTCCGCTGCCCAAAGTGCCCACCAGCCCGCACGCATAAGGCGATTCTTCCGGCGTGAGTTGAGCGCCGCCGGGCCGCTCCAAGGCGCGAAGGCCCCCTTCGGGGGCAGCGACCCGGCCTTGGGCGGGAGCGTGGGGGCCGATATTCGATAGCGCCAGCGACAGCCACCAAGCCGTGGAGGTTTTGCCGTTGGTGCCGGTCACGGCGAGCACGTCGAGCGACCTCGAAGGCTGCCCGAAGTACTCCGCGGCGATCGGGCCCGTCGCCTCTTTCAGGCCCTTGTAGCTGGCGATGCTCTCGTCCTGGAAAGCGAAAGGCTCCGCGCCTTCGTGTTCGACCAGCACGGCGCGGGCGCCCTGCTGCCGGGCGGCAGCGACGTACTCGCGGCCGTCCGTCGCCGCGCCGGGCCAGGCGATGAAGCCGTCGCCCGCGCCGACCTTGCGGCTGTCGCAATGCAGCGTGCCGGTGACCCGGCCCTTGAGCCACCGGGCCGCCTCGACCGCGTCGCGCAGCTGCAGCATCAGAACGACTCCTCCGCCGCGTTGACCACGATCTGCGGCTTGACCGTCATGTCGGGCTGCACGTTCATCAGCCGCAGCGTCTGCTGCACCACCTCGCTGAACACGGGGCCCGCCACCGTGCCGCCGTAGTAGTGCCCGGCGCTGGGCTCGTCGATCATCACCGCCACGACGATGCGCGGCTTGTCGATGGGCGCCATGCCGGTGAACCAGGCGCGGTACTTGCCGGACGCATAGCCCTTGCCCACCTGCTTGCGCGCGGTGCCGGACTTGCCGCCCACCGAGTAGCCCACGGTCTGCGCCTTCTGGCCGGTGCCGCCGGGGCCGGCCGCCAGCGCCAGCATGTGCCGCACGCGCGCCGCGTTGTCAGGCGAAAACACCTGCGTGCCGACGGCCGGCTCGGCGCTCTTGAGCATGGTGGCGGAGATGATGCGGCCGTCGTGCGCGAACGCCGTGTACGAACGCGCCATCTGGAACAGCGATGCCGACAAGCCGTAGCCGTAAGACATGGTGGCCTGCTCGACCGGCTTCCAGGTCTTCCAGGGGCGCAGCTTCCCCGACACCGCGCCCGGGAAGGCGATCTGGGGCTTCTGCCCGTAGCCCAGCGCGGCGAAGACGTTCCACATCTCCTGCGGGCTCATCTTCTGCGCGATCTTGAGCGCGCCCACGTTGCTGGACTTCTGGATCACGCCGTCCACGTCGAGCACGCCGTAGTTGTGCGTGTCGTTGATGGTGAAGCCGCCGATGTTGTAGCGCCCCGGCGAGGTGTCGATGACCGTGTTGTGCCTGACCAGGCCCAGCTCCATCGCCGCGGCGGCGGTGATCGGCTTCATCGTCGAACCCGGCTCGAAGGTGTCGGTGATGGCGCGGTTGCGCAGCTGCTCGCCACTGAGGTTCAGGCGCCGGTTCGGGTTGTAGCTGGGGTAGTTCGCCAGCGCCAGCACTTCGCCCGTGTTCGCGTCGAGCACCACCACGCTGCCGGCCTTGGCCTTGTGCTCGGCCACCGCGTCACGCAGCTTCTGGTAGGCGAAGTACTGCACCTTGCTGTCGATGGACAGCTGCAGGTCGCGGCCGTCCACCGGCGGCACCTGCTCGCGCACGTCTTCCACGATGCGGCCCAGCCGGTCCTTGATCACCCGGCGCGAGCCCGGGCGGCCGCCCAGGTCCTTGTTGAAGGCCAGCTCCATGCCTTCCTGGCCCTGGTCCTCCACATTGGTGAAGCCCACCACGTGCGCGGCCGCTTCGCCTTCGGGGTACTGGCGCTTGTACTCCTTGCGCTGGTAGATGCCCTTCAGGCCCAGTGCCGCGATCTGCTGCGCCACCGGCTCGTCGACCTGGCGCTTGAGCCAGACGAAGGTCTTGTCCTCGTCCTGCAGCTTCTTGTCCAGGTCGGCCGGCGTCATCTCCAGCAGCTTGGCCAGCTGGTTCAGCCGGGTCCTGTCACGCTCGACGTCTTCCGGGATCGCCCAGATGCTGGGCGAGGGCACGCTGGTGGCCAGCAGCAGGCCGTTGCGGTCCAGGATGCGGCCGCGGTTGGCGGGCAGCTCCAGCGTGCGGGCAAAGCGCACCTCGCCTTGGCGCTGGAAGAAGTCGTTGCTGATCACCTGCACCCAGGCGGCGCGAGCCGCCAGCGCCGCGAAGCCCAGCGCGATCGCGGCGACGATGAACTTGCTGCGCCAGACCGGCGTCTTGCTGGCCAGCAGCGGGCTGGAGGTGTAGAGCACGCTGCGCGTCATTGGGCGCTCCCCTTTTGCGTCACATACTGGGTGATCGCGGGCGTGGCGGGCCGCATCTGCAGCTGCTCCTTGGCGAGCTTTTCCACGCGTAACGGGGTGGCCTGCGCGCGCTTTTCCACGTGCAGCCGCTCGCGCTCGATCTCCAGCCGCCGCGCCTCGCCCTGCGCCTTCTCGATCTCCACGTACAGGCGGCGCGAGTCGTACTGCACCTTGACCAGGTAGAGCGCGCTGGCGATCACGGCCAGCAGCATCACGAGGTTGAGCCTGGTCATGCGCCTGTCCTCTCGGCCACCCGCATGATCGCGCTGCGCGAACGCGGGTTCGCCGCGATCTCGGCGGCCGAGGGCTTGATGCGGTCCAGCGCCTTGAGCCTCATCGCCTTGGGCGCGGCAAAAGGCGCGCGGCGGTCGAACACCTCGCGCGAATGGGACGCGACGAACTGCTTGACGATCCGGTCTTCCAGCGAATGGAAGCTGATCACCACCAGCCGGCCCGAGGGTTGCAGGATGTCCAAGCTGGCCTCTAGCGCCTGTTGCAGCTCTTCAAGCTCGGCATTGATGAAAATCCGAAGAGCCTGAAATGTGCGCGTTGCAGGGTCCTGGCCCGGCTCGCGGGTTTTGACCGCGCCAGCCACGAGTTGGGCCAGCTCGGCGGTGGTTGCAAGAGGGCCCCGTTCCTGTCGGCGAGCCACAACCGCCTTTGCAATCTGAACAGCAAACCGTTCTTCGCCATAGTCACGAATCACCTCCGCGATCTGGCCGGCTTCGGCCGTTGCAAGCCAGTCGGCCACGCTTTCCCCGCGCGTGGGATCCATGCGCATATCCAGCGGGCCGTCGGAGCGGAACGAGAACCCGCGGGACGGGTTGTCGATCTGCGGGGAACTCACGCCCAGGTCCATCAGCAGGCCCGCGCAGCTGCGCGGCGCCAGCTCGCGCAATTGCGCGAAGCCCTGGTGCCGGATGGAAAAACGCGCATCCTGGATGCGCGAGGCTTCGGCGATGGCGTCGGGGTCCTTGTCGAAGGCCACCAGGCGGCCCTCCCGCGACAGGCGCGACAGGATCAGGCGCGAGTGGCCCCCGCGCCCGAAGGTCGCGTCCACGTAGGTGCCATCCGTTCTGGTGAGAAGCGAATCGACCGCTTCGTTCAACAGGACGGTGGTGTGTTGCCATGGGGTGTCCACCGCCTGCGCTCTAGAAAGAGAAATCCTTGAAGACGTCGGGCATCTCACCGCGCATCGCCTCCGCTTCCTTGGCCTCGTACTGGGCCCGGTCCCACAGCTCGAAGTGGTTGCCCATGCCCAGCAGCATCACGTCCTTCTCGATGCCGGCGGCCGTGCGCAGCTCGGGCGAGACCAGCACGCGGCCCGTGCCGTCGAGCTCCACGTCCATCGCGTTGCCCATGAAGATTCTCTTCCACCACTGGGCGGACATGGGTAACGCCGCGATACGGTCGCGAAACTTCTCCCACTCGGGGCGCGGGAAGATCATCAGGCAGCCGTGCGGGTGCTTGGTGATCGTCAGCTGGTTGCCGGCGGTCGCGGCCAGCACGTCACGGTGCCGGGTTGGCACGGAAAGCCGACCTTTGGCATCGAGACTGACGGACGAAGCGCCTTGGAACACCGGTGTGAGCCCCTGCTCAGGTTGAAGCGCAACCGTGGTGTGCGAAGGCACTTTTCACCACTTAATTGCACTTTTTTGCACTGTAGCAGGAAAACTCAGCGGCGCAAGCTAGCTCGTGTGCGAAATTTGCAATGAAATCAAGGACTTACGACGCATTCTACACGCGCCAGACGTGCAAAATCCGTTCAAAAAGAACCACTTAGCAAGGGCTGTGAATGTGAAACCTGAAGCTCAGCGCTTCTGGTTAAAGAATGTAGTCAGGCACAGGCCGCGATCGCTGATCCCGCTTTCGCCCGCCCGCGCCGCCAGCGTCAGAGGATGTAGCGGGAGAGATCCTCGTCATGGCTGAGCTCCTTCAGCCGGACATCCACATACTCGGCGTCGATTCTGATCGTCTGGCCTTCCAGCCGGGTGGCCTCGAAGCTGACCTCGTCCAGCAGCCGCTCCATGACGGTGGACAGCCGCCGGGCGCCGATGTTCTCCGTGCGCTCGTTCACGTCGAAGGCGATGTGCGCCAGCCGCGTGATGCCTTCCGGCGTGAACTCCAGTGTCACGCCTTCGGTGCCCAGCAGTGCCTGGTACTGCTTGACCAGCGACGCGTGGGTGCTGGTGAGGATGGCCTCGAAATCCTGCACCGAGAGCGACTGCAGCTCGACGCGGATCGGCAGCCGTCCCTGCAGTTCGGGAATCAGGTCGCTGGGCCTGGCCAGGTGGAAGGCGCCGCTGGCGATGAACAGGATGTGGTCGGTGCGGACCGGGCCGTACTTGGTCGACACGGTCGTGCCCTCCACCAGCGGCAGCAGGTCGCGCTGCACGCCCTGGCGCGAGACGTCGGCGCCGCCGGCGGTTTCGCTGCGGGAGGCGACCTTGTCGATTTCGTCGATGAACACGATGCCGTTCTGCTCGGCGTTCTGGATCGCCTGGGTGCGGATCTCGTCCTCGTTCACCAGCTTGGCGGCTTCCTCGTCGGTCAGCAGCTTCAAGGCTTCCGCGATCTTGAGCTTGCGCGTCTTGCGCCGCTGCGCGCCGCCGAACTGGCTGAACATCCCCTTGAGCTGCTCGGCCATGTCTTCCATTCCGGCCGGACCCATGATCTCCAGCTGGGGCCTGGCATCGGCGACATCGATTTCGATGTCCTTGTCGTTGAGGCTGCCTTCGCGCAATTTCTTGCGGAAAGACTGCCGTGCGGTGCTGTCCTGTGCCACGCCCGGCACCAGCACCTCGAGGATGCGGTCCTCGGCGGCATCTTCCGCGCGGGTGCGCACCTTGCGCATCTCGGCCACGCGCGTCTGCTTGACGGCGATCTCGGCCAGGTCGCGGATGATGGCATCCACATCCTTGCCGACATAGCCGACCTCGGTGAACTTGGTCGCCTCGACCTTGATGAAGGGCGCGTCCGCCAGCCTGGCCAGCCGGCGGGCGATCTCGGTCTTGCCCACGCCCGTGGGGCCGATCATCAGGATGTTCTTGGGGGTGATCTCAGGCCGCAGCTTCTCGTCGACCTGCTGGCGGCGCCAACGGTTGCGCAAGGCGATGGCCACGGCGCGCTTGGCGTCCTTCTGGCCGACGATGTGGCGGTCGAGTTCAGAGACGATTTCTTGCGGGGTCATGGAGGACATTTGAATTCGGGAACCGGCCGCGAAGGACGCGAAAGGAGCGCGAAGGACGCGAAAGAAACCAGAGTGGTTCTTACTTTTGCGTCCTTCGCGGCATCTTCGCGTCCTTCGCGGCCGGCTGTCCGCTTTAAAGAGTTTCGATCGTGTGGTGCATGTTGGTGTAGATGCACAGCTCGCCGGCGATTTCGAGCGACTTCTTCACGATGTCGCGCGCGCCCAGTTCGGTGTTGTCCAGCAGCGCCTTGGCGGCGGCCTGCGCGTACGAGCCGCCCGAGCCGATGGCGATGATGCCGTGCTCGGGCTCGAGCACGTCTCCATTGCCGGTGATGATGAGCGAGGCTTCCTTGTCGGCGACCGCCAGCATGGCTTCCAGGCGGCGCAGCACGCGGTCGGTGCGCCAGTCCTTGGTCAGTTCGATGGCCGAGCGGACCAGGTGGCCCTGGTGCTTTTCCAGCTTGGCTTCGAAGCGCTCGAACAGGGTGAAGGCGTCGGCGGTGGCACCGGCGAAACCGGCGACCACCTTGTCGTGATAGAGCTTGCGCACCTTGCGGGCCGAGCCCTTGACCACCACGTTGCCCAGGGTGACCTGGCCATCCCCGCCGATCGCGACCTGCCAGCTGCCGTCGGCCAGCTTGCGGCGCACGCTGAGGATGGTCGTGCCATGAAATTGTTCCATCGGGGCCATCTTGGGCCAGCACCCCGGATTGCAAGATGCTTCGGCCGGACACCGCGCAACCGCCCTTCGACAGGCTCAGGACGCCGCTGGTGTGCCCCAGGAGGGGAGGCGGCCGCAGGCCGCTTCGGGGTGGGCCCTAATCCCGGCGGGCGATCACCCGGGCGTGCTCGCTGATGCCGATCACGTTGAAGAACGCGGCCACCAGGCGGTGCACCTCGATGAACTGCACCTGCCGGCCTTCGGCCTGCCGGGCCGTCACCCAGTTCAGCAGCGTGCCGGCCGCGGAAAAGTCGATTCGGATCAGGCGCGCGCAGGAGATCACCATCACGTCCGCGCCCATGAGCTTGCGCTCCAGCGTGTCCAGCGCCTCGGTGGCGTCGCCCAGGATCTGCCCGGCGAGCTCGACCGTGGCCACGTTCGACATCTGCGAATTGGCCGCCGTCTGCGTATCGCCGTAGCCGGTGATGTTGGACGTCATGGAGTCGCGGAACGCCTCGCCGATGATGGTGTTGCCCGTCATCGCGCTGCCGTCGGCCTGCAGCGACTTGTAGTCGCAGCGGGCGCTGTCCCAGGAGGGCGGCGACACCTCGTAGGTCACGCAGTAGTCGAGCGCCACCAGTTCGAACTCGTCCGGCCGGTGCATGACCCGCAGCACCTCCATGCGCAGCTTCCACCAGGCCGGGTTGACGCCCTTGTCGCCCGACGGGGTGGCTTCCTTGAGCACGCGCTCGAAGCTGTCGGCTCCGAGGAAGCGCAGCTGCACCGGCTGCGACGCCCATTGCGTGAACAGCTTGGCCAGGCCTTCCAGCGCGGCTTCGTCGATGGTGGTGAGCTTGAGCCAGCTCAGGCGCCACGGCGGCGTGGCGCGTGCGAGGGCGGCGTTGAGCGCGGCCAGCGTCTGGGTGCCCAGGGTGGACGGGCAGTTCCAGTCGGCGAGCTGCGCGCCGGCGCCGGGAGCGGCGGCCAGGGCCCCGCCCATGCGCCCGACCGCTTCCGGAAACGAGAACCACTGGGGGGCCGAGCGGCCGAAGCGACCGGCAAAATCGATTGCCGCGCTCTCGAACCGGTCCTGCCGGCCGGTGGCGCGGTACAGGTCGAACAGCGTCAGCCAGGTCTCGTCATGGTCGATGCGCGGGCCGCCCGGCGCCAGCACGTCCATCAGGCCGGCCTCGGCCCCGGCATCGTCGCCGTTGGCGAACCGGATGGAGGCCTCCTCCAGCTCGGGGTCGTGCGCGAACTCGTCGACGTCGATGGCGAACACCTTGGACGCCGAGAAGCCGCTGGCGGGCGTGGAGTCGGTGCCGCCGGAAGCCGGCGACGGCGGCGTGACGGCCGAGATGGCGGGTGCCGCCGGCGGCCGGGCCAGGGGCGTGGACACGCCCGGCGCGGGCGTGCGCGCCGCCGGCGGGCGCGCAGCCGCCCGCATCTGGGGCGTGATGGACGCCAGCATCGGCGGCAGTTCGGCCGGCTCCGCCCTGGATGGATCGGCGCTCTGCGGCAAGGGCTGCGGCTCGGTCTTGGTGTAGGCGTTCGAGCGGGCAGGACCGGCCGGGGCACGGGCCAGCGCTTCCGGAGGCATGTGCGAGGACACCGGGAAATTGGTGCTGCTGCCCGCGCCGGTGCGCAGCGAATCGCCATGCTTGGTCTTCCACCATTGCATGGACATCTGCGCCTCGATCTCGTCGATCTTCTTGAGCGTGCTGGCCCGGTCGTCGGGCTTGGAGGGCATGGAGCTCTGGAAGAACGAGGGCCGCGCGGCCGGATCCTGGCCGGCCATCACCTCGCTGCGGCGCATCTTGCGCAGCATGTCGAACTCGCGCTTGCGGACGAAGTCGTTGCGCCGCTTGCGCTCGATCATCTCCTTGAGCATCTGCTTGGAGTACGAGCTCTCGCGGTCGCTGTCCTGGTGGTCCAGGTCCGCCCAGTTCGTCGTCGGATTCCGGACGAACTTGACGACCTTGGACAGCAAGCCGTTGTTTTCGTCCTTCGGGGGCATGGTCAGACGGCCGCTGGGACTCGTTCGCGGGCCACCGTGGAACCGGCTTTGCCGGGCCACTGGTGGCGCCCCCTTGCGGGGGAGGCGCCGCAGGCGCTTCGGGGGGGAGTCATTTGCTTAGTCGCCGAACATCTTCTGCTTGAGCTCCCGGCGCTGCTGCGCCTCGAGCGACAGCGTTGCCGTGGGCCGCGCCAGCAGCCGCCCGACGCCGATCGGCTCGCCGGTCTCGTCGCAGTAGCCGTAGTCGCCGGCGTCGATGCGCGTGATCGACTGTTCGATCTTCTTGAGCAGCTTGCGCTCGCGGTCGCGCGTGCGCAGCTCGAGGGCGTGTTCTTCCTCGATGGTGGCGCGGTCGGCCGGGTCGGGCACGATGACCGTGTCCTCGCGCAGGTGCTCGGTGGTCTCGCCCGCGTTGTTGAGGATGTCCTGTTTGAGCTGCGTCAGCTTCAGGCGGAAGAACGCCATCTGCTTGTCGTTCATGTACTCGGTGTCGGGCATGGCCAGGACTTCGGCATCGGTCAGCTGCTCGGGGGTCTTGGTCTTCCAGTTGTTGGCGAGCTTGGGATCTTTCTTGATCGCGACGAGAGGGGGAGGAGTCAGCACGGAGGGGGCCATGGTCTGGGTGTAGCTGGCCTTGGCGGCGGTGGACGCGACGGACTGGGCCATCGAAGGCACCGTGATCTGCGCCAGCCTCGCCGAGGGCTTGGCGGCGCGCGCCGGGCTGGCCGAGACGGTAGCCGCGTCGGGCCGCGGGGGCATCGCCCGGCTGGTGGCCGGGGCGGCAGCTACGGGGGTTGGTTTGGCACTCGCCTTGGGCGCGGCCTGCTTCGCGGCGGGCGGCGCCTTGGCGGCGGTGGTCGGGGTCTTCTTCGCCGGCGCGGCCTTCGCCGCGGGCGCTGCCGTCTTCTTGGCCGCCGCCGGCCTGCTGGCCGGGGCTGCCTTCTTGGCCGGCGCCTTCTTGGCAACCGGTTGGGCCGCTGCCTTGGCGGGCGCCTTCTTGGCCGCCGCCTTCACCGGGCTGGGGGCCGCCGGTTTGGCGGCCCTGCTCACGGGCTTGGCCGTCTTGGCCTTGGCCGCCGGCTTGCTGGCCTTCGCGGCGGCCTTGGGTTGGGGCTTCACGTCCTGTCTCCTCGCGGCGCCCGCTCGGGCGTGGGGGTGCCCGGCTTGCGTTCTTTCTGATATGGGGTGGCCTTCATGGGAGCGAGTTATACCCTGATTGTCGGGCGAGGCCAGCCGTGCCCGGGGGTTTTCACCGGCGGGCGCAGCCCCCCAGCCAAAGGGTAGGCCCATCAGTTGCAGAATCGAGACAATCACGCGGCGCGCCCCTGGGAAAAGGCGCGCAGCTTAGCGCCGGAAATTCGCCCCCAGCGAATTCCGGCGATCAAACCAGGCACTGTTCGAGGCCTTGCAGGAAAATATCCTTGGGCAGGTCGATGCCGATGAACACCATCTTGCTGGTGCGCGCTTCGCCCTCGGCCCAGGCCGGGCCCAGGTCGCTTCCCATCAGCTGGTGCACGCCCTGGAAGATCACCTTGCGATCGGTCCCCTTCATGTTCAGGACACCCTTGTAGCGCAGCATGCGCGGGCCGTAGATGTTCACCACGGCCCCGAGGAAGTCCTCCAGCCTGGCCGCATCGAACGCGCGCTCGGACCTGAACACGAAGCTCTTGACGTCGTCGTCGTGGTGATGGTGGTGCCCATGGCCTTCATGCGCGTGCGAGGGATGGTCGCACGACGCTCCATGTTCACCCTCGTGCTCGTGGTCATGGTGGTGGTGCCCGTGCCCAGGGTCGTCCGCCTTGAGGAAGTCCGGGTCGATGTCGAGCTTGGCGTTGAGGTTGAAGCCCCGCAGGTCGAACACCTCGCTGATGGCCACGTCGCCGAAATGCACCGCCTTGTGGGGCGCGCGCGGGTTCATGTGCTTGAGCCGGTGGATCAGCGCCTCGGTTTCGTCCTTGGCCACCAGGTCGGTCTTGCTGATGAAGATCTGGTCGGCGAAGCCCACCTGGCGGCGCGCTTCCTGCCGGTCGTTCAGCTGCTGGGCCGCGTGCTTGGCATCCACCAGCGTCAGGATGGAATCCAGCAGGTAGGTCTCGGCGATCTCGTCGTCCATGAAGAAGGTCTGCGCCACCGGGCCGGGGTCGGCCAAACCGGTGGTCTCGATGATCACGCGGTCGAAGTCCAGCAGCCCCTTGCGCTTCTTGGCCGCCAGCAGCTGCAGCGCGCCGCGCAGGTCCTCGCGGATGGTGCAGCAGATGCACCCGTTGCTCATCTGGATGATCTGCTCCTGGGTTTCCGTCACCAGGATGTCCGAGTCGATGTTCTCCTCGCCGAACTCGTTCTCGATCACGGCGATCTTCTGGCCGTGCGCTTCGGACAGGACGCGCTTGAGCAGCGTCGTCTTGCCCGAGCCGAGAAAGCCGGTGAGGATGGTGGCGGGGATGAGGGCCATGGCTGAGGTGGTTTTGCGGACGGGGTGGGCAGTTTAGCGGGGCCTTGGCTTGCCCGCATGAAAGCGGACATCCGGGCCGCGAAGGACGCAAAGGATTCGCGAAGGGACGCGAAAGGAATCCAGGTTTTTCTTTTGCGTCCTTCGCGGCACTTTCGCGTCCTTCGCGGCCGGTCTCAGGTTTTCCGCACCACCACCATCCCCTTCAAGTACTCCCCTTCCGGAAACACCAGCGTCATCGGATGGTCCGGTGCGCCGCCCAGGCGTTCGGTGATGTAGCCATCGACGCCGGCGTCGATGGCGGCGGACGCAACGATCTTGTGGAACAGGTCGGCAGTGATGCCGCCCGAGCAGGAGTACGTGAACAGCACGCCGCCGGGCGCGAGCAGCTTGAACGCCAGGCGGTTGATGTCCTTGTAGGCGCGCGCCGCCCGCTCCGCATGGGCGGCGGTGGGGGCGAGCTTGGGCGGGTCCAGCACGATCGCGTCGAAACTGCGCCCCTCCTCGATGAAGCGGCGCAGCGAGGCATTGACGTCGGCGTCCAGGAACCCGGCCTGGTCGGGCGCAAAACCGTTGCGCTGGACATGCCGGCGCGCCCGCTCCAGCGCTGGCGCCGAAGAATCGATCGAGGTGACGTGCCCCGCACCGCCGGCGGCACCAGCAGCTCGCATGCCGGCCAGGGCCGCCACCGTGAAGCCGCCGGTGTAGCAGTAGCAGTTGAGCACCCGCTGGCTGCCCAGGCGGCGCACGTGCTCGCTGAACTTGCGCCGGCTGTCGCGCTGGTCGAGGTAGAAGCCGGTCTTGTGGCCGGTGGCGATGTCCAGCGACAGCTGCCAGCCGTGCTCGCGGATCTCCAGCTCCGTCGGGCCTTCGCCGCGCAGCCAGCCCGTCGCGGGCTGCAGTCCCTCGAGCGAGCGGCTGCTGGTGTCCGAGCGCTCGTACAGCCGCGACAGCCCGGTCGCCTGCAGCAGGGCGTCCGCCAGCACCGCCTTCCACCGCTCCGTGCCGGCGGAGAGGAACTGCGCCACCAGCGTGTCGCCGTACCTGTCGACGATCAGGCCGGGCAGGCCGTCGGATTCGCCGTGCACCAGCCGCACGCCGTCGCTCTGGATGTCGAACAAGGCTCTGGCCCTTACAGCGTGGGCGCAAGCAGCTATGAAAAAAGAAGCGTCTATGCGTTGCTTCTCGTCGAAGCTCCACGCCCGGACTCGGATCTTGGAGGCCGGGCTGAACGCGGCCCAGGCCAGGAAGCGGCCGTCGCTCGCCTCCACCCGCACCGTCTCGCCCGCGTCGCCGCCACCCCTGGCGATGGCGGAATCGAAGATCCAGGGGTGCCGCCGCAGCACCGAGCGCTCTTTGCCTTCCTTGAGCCTGATCGTTTTCATGGCGGCTATTGTCCAACCCGGCGCGGACCGCCTGGGACAACTCAGTTGACCAGGATCACTTCTTGCGGTGCGCCCGGGGGTGCGCCGCGTCGTAGGCCTTGGCCAGGTGCTGGAAATCCAGTCGCGTGTAGACCTGCGTGGTGGCGATGCTGGCGTGGCCCAGCAGTTCCTGCACGGCCCGCAGGTCGCTGCTGGACTGCAGCACATGGCTGGCGAACGAATGACGCAGCATGTGGGGATGCACCGGCGTGGCCAGCCCTGCCTGCAGGCTGCGGCGGCGCACGCTGCGCCACACCGCGGCCGACGAGAGCCGCGCGCCGCGCACGCCGATGAAGAGGGCGGGCTCGGCAACGGGGCCGCGCTTCTCGCGCATCGCCAACCACTTGTGCAGCGCAGCGGCGGCCATGCGCCCCACCGGCACGGTGCGGCGCTTGCTCCCCTTGCCCAGCACGTGGGCCTCAGCCGCCTGCAGGTCGATCCACCCGCGGGCCACCGTGCTCGCCGCCACGTCCAGACCCGCCAGTTCACCCACGCGCAGCCCGCAGCCGTACAGCAGTTCGACGATGGCCGCGTCACGCGCCTTGACCCAGGGATCGGCGTCGTCGTCCTGGTAGCTCGCCAGCTGCACGGAATCGTCCACGCTCAGCGCCTTGGGCAACGGCCGCGGCTGCCGGGGCGCGCGCACGCCATGCACCGGGTTGCTCTTGACGCGGCCCTCGCGGCCCAGCCAGGCGTAGAAGCCGCGCCAGCCCGAGAGGATGAGGGCGATGCCGCGGCCGCTGCGTCCGCCGCTGTGCATCTGCGCCACCCAGCGGCGGACATGGAAGCCCTGGACGGCCGTCAGTCCAATGCCCGCGGCGCTGGCGTTGGCCTGCAGCTTGCGCAGGTCCAGCGCATACAGCTCCACGGTGCGCCGGGCCAGGCGCTTTTCGAAGCGGACGTGCTCGAGGTATTTCCCGACCAAAGCGTCGTCAGGCCCGGGACGCTCTTTCGGCGGCGGCTGCGGATCCGGCGCCGCAGGCGCTTCGCGGAGGGGCCTCACTCCTTGCGCAGCCGCGACAGCGCCGCGCTCGCGAGTTCCGCGATGCGCTCCAGGAAATCGGTGCCCATGGCGCTGGAAAAGCGCTGCGGGTCGGGCGAGGCCAGCACCAGCATGCCGAACGCGGGTGTGGCGTTGTGAACGGGCGCCGCGGCGCCGAAAGTGCCGCTTGCCGCATCGCGCAGCGGGATCAAGGCCAGCGACATCGCCGTGGCCGCGTCGTCCAGCCAGTTCACGGCCTCGAAGCCGGAGTTCACGCCGCAGTACGGCTGGGTGAGCGACGAGGCGAAGGTCCTGGCGTCCTCGCTCACGCCCGCCGCGAATGCCTCTTCGCCGTAGCGGCTGTCCACGTCCCAGACCTTGATGGCGACCTGCGGCACCATGAACTGCACGCGGATCTCGTTGGCGATGGTCGCGGGCAGCGCGCGGCCCGAGCGCACCAGCAGCAGGTGGCGCGCCCAGCGGTGCAGCCGGTCGGCGATGACCACGTTCTCGTTGCCGTGGCGCACCATGTCCATGATGCGGTGCTCCAGCGCCTTGATCTTCTCGCGCAGCATCTCGGCCTGGCGCTCCTGCAGGCTCACGGCGCGGTTGCCGTGCGGGCTGGTCAGCTGCACGGCGGACAGCAGCTGCGCATGCCGCTCGAAAAAGCCGGGCGTGTTGGCCAGGTAATTGGCGATGTCGTCTTCGGTGATGGGGTTCATGTTGTCCTGGTTCATTCCGGTACCTCGATCTCGCCTTCAAAAACCGTGACGGCGGGCCCCGTCATCAAGACCGGCGAACTCTCGCCCGCCCATTCGACGGTCAGCACGCCGCCGCGCGTGTGCACGTCGACCCGGCGGTCCAGCCGGCCGAGCCGGATGCCGGCCACCACCGCGGCGCAGGCGCCGGTGCCGCAGGCCAGGGTCTCGCCGGCGCCGCGCTCCCACACGCGCAGCTGGATCCGGCCCCGGTCCAGCACCTGCATGAAGCCGGCGTTGACGCCTTTGGGAAAGCGCGGGTGGCGCTCGATGCGCGGGCCGTCGACGGCCACCGGCGCGGTCTCGACGTCGTCCACTTCCTGCACCGCGTGCGGGTTGCCCATCGACAGGACCGCTACAGAAATCGTAGCTGAACCCGCAAGTCTGTCCAGGGCCAGCGGCCACTTTTCCCAGGATCCGTCGGCTTGCGGCGACAGACCCGCGGCGTCGAACGGCACCAGCGCCGGCTCGAACACCGGCGCGCCCATGTCCACCGTGACGCGGCCGTCCTCGAGCAGGCGCAGTTCCAGCACGTTGTTGACGGTCTGCACCTTGACCGTTGTCTTGCCGGTCAACCCGCGCTCGCGCACGAAGCGCACGAAGCAGCGCGCGCCGTTGCCGCAGTGCTCGACCTCGCCGCCGTCGGCGTTGTGGATCACGTACTCGAAGTCGATGCCGGGCGCCGGCGAGGGCCGCACCGACAGCACCTGGTCGGCACCCACGCCGAAGTGCCGGTCCGCCAGGAACCGGTACTGCGCGGCGCTGAGGTTCAGCCGCCCGCGGGTTTCGTCGAGCACCACGAAATCGTTGCCCGCGCCCTGCATCTTGGTGAAGCGGATTCGCATGGCCCGATTATCCCCGGGCGCCCGTGCCGGCCCGCTCGCGCCGCAGCCATTCGCGCGGCGACAGGCCCTGCGCCGCGGTGAAGGCGCGCGAGAACGAAGCCGCGTTGCCGTAGCCCGCCGCATCGGCCACGGCCTTGACCTGCGCGCCCTGGCGCAGTTCGGCCTGCGCGATCGCCATCCGCCACCGCAGCAGGTAGGCCGCCGGCGTTTGCCCGACCGCGGCACGAAAGCCCGCCGCGAACGCGCTGCGCGACATGCCGGCCTGCGCCGCCAGGCTGTCCAGGCCCCAGGGCTCGCCGGGACGCTCGTGCACGGCGGCCAGCGCGCGCGCCAGGCGCGGGTCGGCCAGGCCCGCCAGCAGGCCCGCGGGCAGGCGCGCCGCGCCGGGGTGGTCCAGCATCCATCGCAGCAGCTGCACCAGCAGCACCTCGAACAGGCGGTCGGCCAGCAGGCGCTGGCCGCAACGCACGCGCTCGGTTTCGGCGAACAGCAACCCCAGGGTCTCCTGCAGCCCGGCGATCTCGCGCAGGGGGATCACCGTCACGGCCGGCAAGGCCTGCGCCAGCGGATGCTGGGCGCCGCCCTCGAAATCCAGCGTGGCGCAGGCGAAATCGCTGCCCTCGGCGGGCGGGTTGTGGAAGGCGTGCTCCAGCGCGCGCGGGTAGAACAGGAGCGCGGGTTCGGCCACCCGCACCCGGCGTTCGCGCCCCCGGGTCCGGTGCACCACGGTCAGCTCGCCCCGGCGCAGCACGTGCAGAAAGGCGCGGCCGGGGCGCGCCTCGAACAACGTGACACCGCACAGGGGCCCCGCGTGGAACAGGTGCGCGCGCACCCGGAAGCGGTCCAGCACGGCCGAGAGCCGGTCCAGGGGCGGATGCAGGGGCGGTTTGGACGATTTGGTAATTTCCATGGACTTTACGTAGCCAATGGTACAGCCTGGGGCGGGACACTGCACGTCCCTTCCACTTTCAGGAGAAACCTTCATGAGCCGCATCCCCCTGGTCGAACGCCATGCCGCTGCACCCGACCGCCAGGCCACCCTGGACGCCGTGCAAGGCGCGCTCGGCGGCGTGCCCAACATGTTCCGCGCCGTGGCCAATTCCCGTGCCGCGCTGCGCAGCATGTGGGGCTCATTCGCCGCGCTCGGCCAGGGCGTTCTCGGCGCCGCGCTGGGCGAGCAGATCGCCGTCGCCGTGGCGCAGCGCAACCACTGCGAGTACTGCCTGGCCGCGCACACGGCGCTGGGCCAGAAAGCGGGGCTGTCCGCGGACACCTTGCGCGCCGCGCAAGCCGGCGAGTCGGCCGATCCCCGTACGGCGGCTGCCTTGCGTTTCGCGCTGGCGCTGGTCGAACAGCGCGGCCAGGTCAGCGCCGCGCAGGTGCAGGCGGTGCGCGACGCCGGCTTCGATGACGAGGCGCTGATGGAGATCGTGGCCCATGTGGCGCTGAACCTCTTCACCAACTACGTGAACGTGGCCTTCGAGGTGCCGGTGGACTTCCCGAGAATCGGCCTGCACCGCGCCGGCTGAGCCACGCGCGGCTCACGGGGCGGCCCCTCTCGGATAATGGCCGCATGGTCCGCCCCACCCAACTGCTGCATCCCCAGCGCGAACCCGCCCCGCCCCGCCCCGCCGCCACCGTGCTGCTGCTGCGCGACACGCCGCAGGGCCTGGAAGTGCTGATGACGCGGCGCTCGCCGACCGCCAGCTTCGCGCCCGGCGCCTACGTGTTTCCCGGCGGCACCCTCGATGCGGCCGACGCCCGGGCGCATGGGCAGGCCGCGCGGCGGCCGGGACAGGACGACCGCAGGCTGACCCAGGCGATCGCCGCCATCCGGGAGAGCTTCGAGGAGCTGGGCGTGCTGCTGGCCCGCCATGCGGACGGACGCCCCGCGGGAGCGGCCGACGTGGCGGCGCTGGACCGCCACCAGCCGCTGCTGCCGCAATGCCTGGCGCACGGCCTCACGCTGGCGGCCGACCAGGTGTTCCTGCTAGCCCACTGGATCACCGACCGCGACCTGCCGCGCCGCTTCGACGTGCCCTTCCTGGTGGCGCGCATGCCCGAAGGACAGGAGCCGGTGGCCGACGAAGCCGAGCAGTTCGAGCCGGTGTGGGTGCGTTGCGCCGAGGCGTTGGCGCGGCATGAGGCCGGCAGCTTCTTCATGATCTTTCCCACCATCCGCACGCTGCAGCGGCTGCAGGAGTTCGCCACCGTCGACGCGGTGCTGGCGGCATGCGCCGGCGAGCAGCCCTTGTGGACCAGCTGCCCGCGCGCGGGGCTGCAGGGCGGCGCCGAAGCGCGCTTCATGGAGCATGAGATGCCCTATGGCGAGCTGGCGCTGGTCTGTCCCGACGGGCAGCTGCTGCACTCGCTGGACTGGCCCGGTGACCGGCCGGTGCCGCTGCTGAAGAACGTGATCCGGATCACCGCCCCCAACCCGGGCGTGATGACGGGGCCGGGCACCAACAGCTACCTGGTGGGCGACCCGGCCACGGGCTACATCGCGCTCGATCCCGGCCCCGACGACCCGCTCCACCTGCAGCGGCTGCGGGACGCGGCGGGCGGCGACATCCGCATGATCGTCTGCACGCATTCGCACCCCGACCACTCGCCGGGCGCCCGGCCGCTGCAGGCGATGTGCGGCGGCCAGCCGCCGGTGCTGGGCCTGCCCTCGCTGCCCACCGCCCGGCCGGGCAGCGCCTTCACGCCCGACCGTTCGCTACAAGATCAGGAGCAGCTCGCCCTTTCTGGAGGCGGGCTGGAGCACCATCTGAAGGTGATCCACACCCCCGGGCATGCCGCCAACCACCTGTGCCTGGTGCTGGTCGAAGACGGCCTGCTGTTCTCGGGCGACCACATCCTGAACGGCAGCACCACCGTGGTCGATCCGCCGGACGGCGACATGACGGCTTACCTGGGCTCGCTGGACAAGCTGACCGCCGCCTGCGCCGAGCACGGCATCGAGTTCATCCTGCCGGCCCACGGGCACGTGCTGGGCTTCGCGCCGCAGGCCATCGCCCACCTCAAGCGCCACCGGCTGCAGCGCGAGGCCAAGGTGCTGGCCGCCATGCAGGCCCGGCCCCGCGGCACGCCGCAGGACTGGGTGGAACTGGCCTACGACGACGTGCCGCCGCGCATGTGGCCGATGGCGCAGCGCTCGCTGCTGGCGCATGTGCAGCGCATCGAGTCGCTGGGGATGTTCGCGGGTGGCTGAGGAAGGCATCCGGCTGTCCAGGCGCGTCGCTGCCCTGGCGCCCTGCTCGCGCAGCGAAGCCGAGCAGTACATCGAAGCCGGGTTCGTCACCGTGGACGGGGTCGTCGTGGACCAGCCGCAAGCGCGGGTGCGGGACGGCCAGCAGGTCGCGGTCGCCGGCGACGCCTCGCTGCAGGCGCTGGCGCCGGCGACGGTCCTGCTGAACAAGCAAACCGGCCTCGCCATGCCGACCGCACTCGAGGCGATGAACCTGCGCCGCGCGCACCTGCGCAACCTCGCCCTGCTGATGCCCCTGCCCACGGCGGCCGCCGGCCTGTGCGTCTTCAGCCAGGACCGGCGCATCGTGCGCAAGCTGACCGAAGACGCGGCCTTCGTGGAACAGGAACTGCTGGCCGAGGTCACCGGGGAAATCGCGCCCGGCGGCCTGGAGCGGCTGAACCGGCACTTCAAGGCCAGCTGGCAAAGCGAGAAGCGCCTGCGCCTGGCCGGCAAAGGCATGGACCCCGGGGAGGTGCCCGCGCTCTGCGCCGGCGTCGGCCTCCAGCTGACCCACCTGCGCCGTATCCGCCTGGGCCGGCTGCCGCTGGCCGGCCTGGCGCCGGGGCAGTGGCGGCTGCTGGAAGCGCACGAGCGGTTCTAGATCGAAGGGTTACCAGCCCCTGGCGGTGATGAACTGCTTGACCTGGGCCGCGACGATGTCCTGGCCTTGCCCGTTGAAGTGGAGGTTGTCGTTCGGCCAGCGCAGGGACCGCGGCGTGAGCCCGGCCCTCACGTCGGTGATGTCGCCGGCGCTCCCGTTGCCCCGCGTCAGCAGGTGGGCGTAGACGTCCAGAACGTTGTTCGGGAAAGCCGACTTGATCTGCGCGTTGAGCTGCTCGAACACCGACCGCTCCGGCCCGCCGATGTACTGCGAGTTGGCCCAGGGGCAGTTGGTCAGGATGATGAACCGGCTGTGGCCGGCCGCCGTCAGCGCCGCCACCATGTCCTGCAGGTTCTGCAAGCTGCCCCGCTTCATCCAGTCGTAGTGGCCTGCCCAGATCACGTGAACCCACGGCCTGCGGCTCGTGTCGGCCAGGAAACGGGATTCGATCTGCGCCGAGCCCTGGCCGCTGAAACCCCCGTTATAGAACTGGCGGCCCGTCGGAAACTGCAAGCCCATCCGCTGGGCGTAGGTCTCGGTGGTCGAATCGCCCCACATCGCGATGTTGGGCGAGCTGGTGATCGCCGGCGCCACCGCGGGCGCTGGCGCCGGCGCGGGCGCGGGCACTGCAGCCACCCCCGAAGGCGTCGGGTTCCACCAGTTGCCCGAAGCCACCACCATCGGCAACAGCTGCAGTTCGGCGTCGTAGTACTTGGGCTCCCAGATGCGGTTGTTCAGGTCCCACAGCGCGTTCAGGAAGGCCTGGTGCGCCGGGTCGACCATGGCGCCGCACAGCATCGGGCCCACCATGCCCTTGGGATACCAGGAGTTCAGGTACGGGCGGTACAGCGCGCGGTGCGACAGCGTGCCGTTCAGGTTGTAGCCGGTCGCGGTCTTGGCCGGATCGCCGCCGGTGTCGCGCTTGAAGAAGTCCGTCATCTTGTTGCAGACGTTCTTCCAGCGCACGTCGCCGGAGGTGACGTAGTCGGTGCCCCAGCGCCACGGATTGCGCTGCGCGTTGGCGAAATAGAACATCTCGGTGTCCACGTAGTCGCCGATGAAGCCGGGCGAGGGCGAAGGCGTGGCGGTGTGCGTGTTGACGATGAAGTCGGGCATCAGGCCCACCCCGGGCGAGTACACCGTCTGCATCCGGTCGACCAGGGTGTAGGCGCGCTCGATCGCGCGGTCCCACAGCGCATCGCCCGTGGCCTTCTTGAAGGCCCGGAAGTGGCCGGTCATGTAGTCGGAGGTGCGGTTGTTGTTCCCGTTGGGCAGCCCCTTGGTGGTGCCGTCCTCCTTCATGTTCATCATCTTGATGGCATAGATGGTGTTCTTGCCTTCCTGCAGGTAGTTCCAGGTGCCGGTGGAGCCCCACTGGCGGTCGGCCATCAGCAACGCCATGGCGATGTCCAGGTCGCCGTCCATCGCGTTCCAGCCGACGTTGTTGGCGTCGCTGGAGCGCCCGTCCAGCGCCAGGCGCCAGTCCATCAGGTCCTTGCCCCAGGGGCCGTAGTGGATGATGGTGCCCCGGGCGGGCCGGGCCCGCACAGTGGTCAGCAGGCCATCGAACAGCGCCTTGGCGGCTGGATCATGGCCGGCGAACAGCACCGACAGCAGCAGGCCGTAGCCCATGGCTTCGGACACGGTCAGGTACTGGTTCGAATGGAACCGGATCGCCAGGCCACCCGGCACGGTGGGCACCGTCACGACCAACGCCTTCTTCCAGGCGTCGTACTTGGCCTTGAGTTCCGCGTCCATCTGGGCGTTGGTGCGGTTGGTCGGCTTGATGGTGCCGGCGATGTAGGCATCCTTGCGCGAGCCGAACGGGTAACCGGTGCCGCTGTACGAGGGCGACGCGGTCGCCTGTTGTGCCACAGCCTCCGACGCCGAGGCGCCTACGAGCAAGAAAGCGGCTGCAGCGGGAGCGGTCTGAACGAATTGGCGTCTTCTCATGTTGAGCGAAGAGGTAGAGTGGTTCGGGACGGGACCAGGCCTCGTGCAGAACACAGAGCACCCGCCTGACTTCTGCATCGGTGGAAGATTTGGTCCACCTCAGCAGTAAGCGGGACTCTAGTAGGAGAAGTCCGACAGGTGTAGGTCAAGACCTACAAAAGGTAACCGGGTACAGGCCTCGAACCCGCGAGGGGCCAGTGCCGAAAAGGCGCAGTTGCGGACCCCACCTGAGACAACGTCCGTCAAGCTCAGCAGGCCTTAGCTCAAGGTTTCTGTTGGTGCCGTTGCGTTTGCAGAGGGCTGGCACGCGCGGCGCTTTTTTGGTGCCAGCACTTAACGACCCGTACGAATAACTTACGTTTGTTAGCACCTGCTTGAGATGTGCGCTGGGCCACCGCCCCATTTACCAGGGTCCTGCAGGCTGGCGCACGCCAGCCTGCAGGACTGGACGAGCCGTGTTGACGCAGCAGCAGGGTCCGGTCGCGGACGCCCCGCGAGCAGCGCCCCGGGACAGGGCACTAGCGCCCTACGGGCCCGGGAGGGACATCGGCAGTTCGTTCGCTGTACTTCGCAAGCTCCATGCGGCCGATCTGGTGCCGGTGCACCTCGTCCGGGCCATCGGCGAGCCGCAGGAGCCGCGCGGTCGCATACGCCGCTGCGATGCCCACGTCGTTGTTCGTGCCGCCGCCACCATAAGCCTGGATGACCCAGTCGATCACCTGGCACGCCATCTGTGGCGCGGCGACCTTGATCATGGCGATCTCCAGGCGCGCCTCCTTGTTGCCGACCGTGTCCATCTTGTGCGCGGCGTTCAGCGTCAGCAGGCGCGCCTGCTCGATCAGGATGCGGGACTGGGCGATCCGTTCCACCGTGACGCCCTGCTCGGAGATCTTGCGCCCGAAGGCGGTGCGCGACTGCGTGCGCCGGCACATGATCTCGAGCATGCGCTCGGCCAGGCCGACCAGGCGCATGCAGTGGTGGATGCGGCCGGGCCCCAGGCGGCCTTGCGCGATCTCGAAGCCGCGCCCTTCACCCAGCAGCATGTTGGCCACCGGCACGCGCACGTTCTCGAACACGACCTCCGAGGCGCGGTCCGGCACGCCGTAGAACCCGAACACGGCGAGCGGCCGGACGACGCGCACACCGGGGGTGTCCATCGGCACCAGGATCATCGATTGCTGGCGGTGCCGGTCGGCGCTGGCCGGGTCGCTCTTGCCCATGAAGATGCAGATGCGGCAGCGCGGGTCGGTGGCATTGGTCGTGTACCACTTGTGGCCGTTGACCACGTACTCGTCCCCCTCGCGCGTGATCGACGACTCGATGTTGGTGGCGTCGCTCGAAGCCACGGACGGCTCGGTCATCGCGAAGCACGAGCGGATCTCGCCGGCCAGCAGGGGCCGCAGCCAGCGCTCCTGCTGGGCGGGCGTGCCGTACCGGGCAAGCACTTCCATGTTGCCGGTGTCGGGCGCCGAGCAGTTGAAGACCTCGGGCGCCAGGTGGGAGCGGCCCATCACCTCGCACAGCGGCGCGTAGTCCAGGTTGCCGAGGCCGGCGCCGTGCTGCCCGTCGGGCATGAACAGGTTCCACAGGCCCTGCGCCCGCGCGACCGGTTTGAGCTCCTCGACGACGGGATACACCTTCCAGGGGCCGAGCTCCTCGGCCTCGCGGTAGTAGCGCCGCTCGTTCGGGTAGATGTGCTGCTGCATGAAGGCGAGCAGGCGCTCGCGCAGTTCAAGGGAGGTCTCGGAGAAGGTGAACATCATGTGCTCCGGTTGCGATCGTGCGCCGATCCGTGATGCGGGAGATGTGCTCGGGGCGTCATCCCGGCTGGCATTAGCGTCCCGTCCAGTTCGGCGGGCGTCCCTCGTTGAAGGCGGCCAGGCCTTCGCGGGCGTCCTCGGTGGCGGCGAGCAGAGCGATCTGCCCCTCGCCGAAGGCCAGTGCCTGGTCCGCGGACATCGATTCCATGGCACCCAGCGCGTACAGGCCACGCCGCTGGGCGGTCGGCGAGCCATTCGCCAGGCGCTGCACCAGCGCGTCGATGGCGGTGTCCAGGCGCGCCGGCGGCACCACCTGGTTCAGCAGGCCGGCCTCCAGCGCCCGGGCCGCGTCGAAGCGGTCACCCGTCAAGACCCACTCGCGCAGGACCCGGCGGGGCACGAGCCGTTGCAAAAGGGCCAGCACCTGCATCGGGAACACGCCCACTTTGACCTCCGGCAGCCCGAAGGTGGCGGTCTCGGCCGCAACCGCCAGGTCGGTCATGCACAGCAGGCCGATGCCGCCAGCCAGGCAGGCGCCGTTCACCCGAGCGATGGACGGCAGGGTGGACGCACGCACCTCGCGCAGCAGGTCCGCGTAGTCCAGGGTCGGCCGCGAAGGGTCGAAGGCGAACCCGGCTCCGGGTTGCAGGTCGCCGCCGGCACAGAACGCCTTGTCGCCGGCCCCCGTGATCACGATGGCGCGCACGCCGGGCGTGGCATGCGCATCGCGCCAGCCCTGGCGGATGCCGGCAAGCACCTGCGCGTTCAGCGCGTTGCGCTTGGCCGGCCGGTTCAGGGTGATCCAGAAGGTATCGCCCCTGTGGTCGCGCAGCACCGGCGGTGCTTCCTGGGATTCAGCGGATGAAGACATGGGTGAGGGCCGGCCAGGCCGAGATCATCGCCAGGCCGACGAGCATGATCAGGATGAAAGGCACCACGGCGCGGCAGACTTCCCCGAAGCCGGCCTTGAAAGCGGCGAGCGCCACGAACAGGTTCAGGCCGACCGGCGGGGTGATGTAGCCGATCTCCAGGTTCACGGTCATGATGATCCCGAAGTGGATGGGATCGACGCCGTACACCTTGGCCATGGGCATCAGCAGCGGAGCCAGGATGACGATCGCCGAGCCGACTTCCATCAGGCAGCCCGCCAGCAGCAGCAGGATGTTGGCCAGGATCAGGAAGCTCGTGCGGTCGTGCACGAAGGTCTGCACCCAGGCGACCAGGGCCTGCGGGATGCGCTCGTAGTCCATGATGACCGACAGCGAGGTGGCGAAGGCGATCAGCGGCAGCAGCATGCCCAGCAGAACCGCCGTGTCGGCCACGATATCGTAGAAGTCGCGCAGCCCCAGCTCGCGGTGGATGAACGCCTCCACGGCCAGCGCATACACCAGCGCGACGGCGGCCGATTCCGTGGGCGTGAGGTGCCCCGAATAGATGCCCCCCAGCAGCAGCACGGGCAGCAGCAGCGCGAAGATGCCTTCCTTCAACGCCGTGCCGATCTCGGCCGGGTCCCAGCGGCCGCGCGGCACTTTCAGGTTCACGCCGACCGAGTAGGCGCCGAGCAGCCCCACCAGCAACAGCCCGGGCCCGATGCCCCCGAGGAACAGCTTTGTGATCGAGGTTTCGGTCATGATCCCGAACAGGATCATCGGGATGGACGGCGGGATGATGATGCCCAGCGTGCCGCCCGCGCAGATGACGCCGATGGCGAACGAGCGGCTGTAGCCGGCGGCCGTGAGCGCCGGAAACATGACCGCTCCGATGGCCAGCATGGTCACGATGCTGGAGCCGGAGATGGCCGCGAAGATTCCGCAGCTGAGCACCGTGGCCAGGCCCAGCCCGCCCGGAACCGGCGCCGCCACGGCCGTCATGATCCGGATCAGGCGGCCGGCGATGCTGCCCCGCGTCATCACGGCGCCGGCAAGCAGGAACATCGGCACGGCCAGCAGGATCTCCTTGTCCAGGGCGGCCCAGACGTCCTGCACCATGAACTCGAACTTGCTGCGGGCCATCACCACGTGCACATACGCCGTGGCGGCCGCGATGAGCAGCAGGATCGGCTGGCGCAGCAGCACCAGTGCGGTGCTCAGCAGCGCCAGCCCGATCGCGTTCATGCCTGCGGTCCCTGCGGCCTGAGTGCCGGCTGGATGGCGTACGCGAGGTAGCGAAACGCGGCCGAGGCGAAGGCCCACACCATCACGGCCTGGATCGGCCAGATCGGGATGTGCAGCGTGGGCGAGCGCTCGTTCACGCCGGCCGTCTGCAGCACGAAACGGCTGGCGTGCCAGGCCAGCACCAGCAGGAGCACGGCAGAGAGCAAGCTCGCCGCCCGGTCCATCACCGGGTTCCATCGATCCGGCACCAGGAAGTCGGTTGCCTTGACCCGCAGGTGCGAGCCCGTGCCCACCGCGAGCACGAAACCGAGCATGCCGGCCACGAATGTCAGGTGCACGGCGGCGCGCTGGGCACCGAACAGGCCCTGGCCCATGATTTCCCGGCCCACCAGGTCGGCGACGAGCGCCAGCGCGGCGCCGGCGATCGAGGCAACCGCAATGGCCTTCTCGATGCCCTGCAGCCTCTGCACCGCGCGTGCCAGCAGGGAATCGGCGGGCAGCGGCTGTGGCCGCACCGGCGTCGCGGCGCTATCCACCTCAGCGGGCTTTCCGGGCAGCCTGGATGTCCTTGTAAAGCTTTGCCGCCTCCGGGCCCAGCTTCTCCACGTAAGCCGCCTGTCCCGGGGCGACGACGTCGTACCAGAGCTTGCGCTGGGCGTCGCTGATGCGGTGGACCTTGCCGCCCTCGGTCTCGAACTTCGCCATCAGCGGGCCTTCGGCCGCGCGCACCTCGGAGCGCAAGGTGGCATAGGTCGGCAACGCCTTGCGGATCGACTCCTGCTGCGCGGCGTTCAGCTTGGACCAGGCGGCCTTGTTGGCCACGATGCCGTTGAACAGGTGGGTGTGGCGCGTGAGCGTGACGTTCGGGGCGCTCTTGGCGGCCGGCGTCGTGATGTAGTACACGAACGGCAGGTCGGCACCTTCGACCAGCCCTTGCTCCAGCCCCGGGAACATCTCTCCCAGCGGCAGCTGGACGCCGTTCGCGCCGAGCGAGCCCCAGAAGAACTGCGACGAAGCGGCCGGCGAGACGCGGATCTTCTTGCCCTTGACTTCCGCGGGGGTGAGCAGCGGCTGCTTGCTCATCACGTCGTTGAAGCCGGTCTCCGTCAGTCCCAGCAGCACCAGCCCCTTGGCGTCCAGGATCGGGGTCAGCCACTGCATGGCCTGGCGATCCAGCAGCGCGTCGCCTTCGGCGGGGCTGGACCACAGGTACGGTGTGGCGAAGACGGCCAGCTCCGGTGCCACCGAGGCAAGCCCCAGCGTCGAGATGATGCCCACCTGCAGCCGGCCGCGCACGACCTGCTGCAAGGCCTCCTGCTCGCTCGCGACGAACTGGAATTCGGTCTTGAGCGCACCGTTGCTGCCCTTGCCGATGGCCTCGGTCACGCGCAAGTGATGGTCGCGCAGCAGCCCGGGCTGCGCCGCGGAGGTCAGTCGCCACTCCTCCTGCGCGGCTGCCGGCCGCGGCAGCGCCGTGAAGAGGCCGGCGAAGGCGAGCGACGCGAGGGCGCCCAGAAGCCCGCGGCGTGCTTGCCGCGTCGGTTGCAGAATCAGGTTCATGGCATGTCTCCTTGAGGTGGAATCGGTATCAGTTCACGGCCCGGCTGCGGCCCCGCCAGTGGGGTTCGCGAAGGATGCGCTTGAGCACCTTGCCGGACGGGTTGCGCGGCAGCGAATCGATGAAGTCCACGCTGCGCGGGCATTTGTAGTGGGCGATGCGCTCGCGCATGAAGCGGATGATGTCGTCCGCGGTGGCGCTGTGGCCCGGCCTGAGCACCACCACCGCCTTGACCGACTCGCCCCAGGTGTCGTCCGGGACACCGATGACGGCGCCGTCGCCGACCGCCGGATGGGACATCAGCACGTTTTCCACTTCGGCCGGGTAGATGTTCTCGCCTCCCGACACGATCATGTCCTTGATGCGGTCATGGATGTAGAGAAAGCCGTCCTGCAAGTAGCCGCCATCGCCCGAGCGGAACCAGCCGCCCGCCGAGCTGCGGCCTTCGGGGAAAGCGCGCTGAGTGGCCTCCTCGTCGCGCCAGTACCGGTCCAGGTTTCGCACCGAATCGATCCAGATCTCGCCGACTTCCCCTTCGGGCAACTCGCGCCCCGAGCCAGGATCGGCGATGCGCACGCGGGCACCGGCGGCAGGGCGCCCGGCCGAGCGCAGCAAGCGCGCGTGTTCGGGTGAGGTCAGTGCCAGCCGGTGGTCCTCGGGCATCAGGAAACTGACGGGCCCCGACACTTCGGTCAGTCCGTACACCTGCAGGAAGTCGCAGCCGAAGACGGCCACGGCGTCGGTGAGCAGCTTCTCGCTGATCGGCGAGCCGCCGTAGGCGATGAGCCGCAGCGTACGGTAGTCGGCGCCGCGGGCCACCGGCTGCTGCAGCATGAACAGCAGCATGGCGGGCACCAGGAATGCATGGGTGATCTTCTCCGCCGCGACGGAGGCGATGAATTCGGCCGGCTCGAACGTCGGAAAGGCCACCGTCTCCCCGCCCGCGTACACGGTCAGCAGCAGCATGGTCATGCCGGCGACGTGGAAAGTGGGGAGCGGATTGCCGTTGACGTCCCCGGCACCGAAGCCCCAGTCGCGCGACACCGTCTCGCAGGTGGACAGCAAGCCGCGATGGGTGAGAACGACCCCCTTGGGCAGGCCGGTGGTGCCGGAGGAGTACAGCTGCAGTGCGTCGTCCCCCGGGCTCGCGGGGCGCGGCAGTTGGCTGGCGGGCTCGTGTTCGTACCAAGCCGCGAAGCCGGTGGCCTCCCCGTCGTCGGCTTCGGTGCACAACAGCAGGCAAAGCCCTTCGACGCGGGCACCCCGCACCAGCGGCAGGAACTGCCGGTCGGCCATCAGCACGACGGCCTGGCCGTGATCGAGGATGTAGGCCACCTCGCTGGACGCTAGGCGCCAGTTCACCGGCATGCACACCGCGCCGATGCGGCAGGCAGCCAGCGTGAGCAGCAGGCACTCGATATGCGCCAGCGTGAGGCAGGCGACCCGGTCGCCGCTGCGCACCCCGGCACGGGCCAGTGCGTTGGCGATGCGGGCGGTGTGCGTGTCCAGGTCGGCGAACGTCAATGTCCGGGAGCCGCAACGCAGGGCCGTCTGGCTCGGGCGGTCGCGCGACTGGCGCAGCAAGGTGTCGACGAGCGTGAGGTCCGTCATCCGCACTCCTGGAAGGAGCTGTTCCATGTCGTCAGGCCTCCATCGCGGCCAAGGTGCCTTCGCGGATCGCGCGCATGGCGTCGAGTTCCCCGGCCAGCCGCGCCCCGCCGATCAACACCGGGGCGACGCCCGCCGCGCGCAGCGGTGCCTCGAGCTCGCGCAACGATTCCTGTCCGGCGCAGAGCACCACGGTGTCGACCTCCAGCAGGCGTGACTGCCCGTCCACGGTGATCTGCAATCCTTCGGGCGACACCCGCTCGTAGGCCACCCCGCCGAGCATTTGCACCCCGCGTTTTGCCAGCAGCGTTCGCCGGATCCAGCCCGTGGTTTTGGCCAGGTGCAGGCCGGGCTTTTCGGCCTTGCGTTGCAGCAGCCAGATTTGGCGGGGCGACGGCGCTTGCGCCGGGCGGACCAGGCCGCCCGGCACGCTGCTGGTGAGGTCGATGCCCCACTCGGCCAGGAAACGACGGCCCTCGTCCTGCTCGTCGTGCCCGTGCGACAACAGCTCGGCGACGTCAAAGCCGATGCCGCCGGCGCCGACGATGGCGACCCGCGCGCCAGGCACCTGCCTGCCGGTGATCACATCGGCATATGCCATCACCTGCGGCGGCGCTGCGCCGGGCAGCGCGACGCTACGAGGGACGACACCGGTGGCCAGCACAATGCTGTCGAATCCGCCGGCCAGCAGTTCGGTGGCATCGACCGTGCGACCCAGCCGCAGGTCGACCTCGAGCAAGGCCAGGCGGCGCGCGTAGTAGCGCAGCGTTTCGGCAAATTCCTCCTTGCCCGGGATGAGCCGGGCCAGGTTGAACTGCCCGCCGATCTGCGGTGCCGCGTCGAACAGCGTGACGCGGTGCCCGCGTTCGGCGGCGGTGACGCTGTAGGCCAGGCCCGCGGGCCCGGCGCCCACCACCGCCAGCCGCCGCGGCTCGGGCGAGCGCCGGATCACGATCTCGGTTTCGCGGCAGGCACGCGGATTCACCAGGCAGGAAGTCAGCCGTCCCTCGAAGATCTCGTCCAGGCAAGCCTGGTTGCAGGCGATGCAGGTGTTGATTTCGTCCGCGCGGCCCGTGGCGGCTTTGCGCACGAACTCGGGGTCGGCCAGGAACGGGCGTGCCATGGACACGAGGTCGGCGTCGCCGCGGGCGAGCACCGCCTCGGCCACGGCCGGATCGTTGATGCGGTTGCTGGCCACCACCGGCACCGTCACCACTTCGCGCAGGCGCCGCGTCAACCCGGTGAACACCGCGCGCGGCACCATCGTGGCAATGGTCGGCACCCTCGCCTCGTGCCAGCCGATGCCGCTGTTGATCAGGGTGGCGCCCGCGGATTCGATGGCCCGCGCGAGCTGCTCCACTTCGTCCCAGGTGCTGCCGCCTTCGACCAGGTCCAGCAGCGACAGGCGGAACATCAGGATGAAGCCGGGTGGCGTGAGGGCGCGGCTGCGGCGCACGGCCTCGACCGCGAAACGCGCGCGGTTTCCGTACTCGCCGCCCCAGGCGTCCTGGCGCTGGTTGGCGCGCACGGTCAGGAACTGGTGGATCAGGTAGCCCTCGGAGCCCATGATCTCCACGCCGTCGTAGCCGGCATGGTGGGCGCGCAGCGCGGCCCGGGCGTAATCATCCAGGGTGCGCTCGATCTCTTCCTCGCTCATGGCGCGTGGTGTCGCCGGCGAGATCGGGCTGCGCAGGGCCGATGGCGCGACGGCGTCGGCGTGATGCGCATAGCGCCCGGAGTGCAGGAGCTGCAGCGCGATCAGCCCGCCGGCGGCGTGCACGGCCCGCGTGATGGGCTGGTGCCGTTCGGCCTGCGCGTCGTGCGCGAAATGCGCCATGCCGGTCCACTGGATTCCCTCCGGGCTGGGGGACAGGCCGCCGGTGACGATCAGCCCGGCGCCACCCCGCGCGCGCTCCGCGTAGTAGGCCGCCATGCGGCGGTGCCCGTCCGGCACATCCTCCAGGCCGGTGTGCATCGAGCCCATGATGACGCGGTTGCGCAGCGTGACCCCGCGCAGCTGCAGCGGGCTCAGCAGGCACGGGAAGTCGGTGCTCGTGGCCATGACAGCAGGAGATTAGGGCGGCGGTGCCGCAGCTGTCTTGCGGGAAGTGGTCACGTCGGCGTAGTCGATGCGGCGCACGCCCGGGGCCGGGCCCGTGGCGGCTTCGCCGGCGAAGCACTGCGCCAGATCCAGCCAGGCCGCGGCGGTGGCGCCGGTGACCTCCAGGCCGGTGTCCTGCAGGTGGCGCCGCTGTGTCACGACCAGGCAGAAGTCCTGCGCGTCCCCGCGGATCGCGTCCGCGCCGCCGGGCTCGCCCCAGCTCCAGCGCTCCCCGGCGGGACCTTCCAGGTCCACATACGGCTGAGGTCCGGGCGGCTGGCGCCCGTGCACGCTGAAGCTCCAGCCGAAGGTGCTCACGCCCAGGTGCGCAATGTGTTTCAGGCGGGGATGCACCGGCCGGCGGCGGCGTACCGCATCCCACACGTCCTGGCCATGGGCCCAGCACTCCATCAGCCGGGCGGTGGCGAAAGAGCGGGCGCTCATCGTCGGCCCGTACCAGGGCAGCCGCGCCCTGGCGTCGAATTCCGCCAGCCGCGCGCACAGCTGCGCATGAACCGGCCGCCAGCGCTCGGTGAGGTCCGGCCCGGCAAGGTGGCCATAGCGGGCGCGGCAGATGCTGCTGATCGGCTCCCCGCCACGGGTGGTGCGCTCCAGCAGGTCGCTTGCCTCGCGCGCGAAGGCCCCGGGGTCGCGCAGCGCGTCGAGCGCGGCCTCATCGAAGTACAGCAGGTGGGCGATCTCGTCCCAGGGCGTCCAGTGGAAAAAGCCCGTCGGCAGCTCCCATTGCTGCCCACTGAACGAGCCGACCAGGTCGGCGAGTTCGCCGTACTCGGCACGCAGGTCGGAGCACAGCGCCTGCATCACGGCGCAGACTCCGTCGCGCGGTGGCCTATGGGCGTGCCGCGGCAGCGGTGGTGCAGGCGCGGGTCCACCTCAGCCACCTTCCGGCTGGATCTCGACCAGCAAGCGCTGCGCCTGCACCTGCTCGCCGGCCGACACGTGCAGTGCCGTTACCCGCCCGGCCACCCGCGCCGCATGCACATGCTCCATCTTCATTGCTTCCAGGGTGAGCACCGGCTCGCCGGCCGCGATGCGGCTGCCGACCTGCACCAGCACCGACACCACGCGACCGTTCATCGATGCCCGCACGCGGCCATCGCCCGCCACGGCACCGTGCGCCGTGACCGGCGCGTGCGTGCGGTCCTGCACGTGGTAGGGCCGGCCTGCCAGGTGCAGCCACAGGTCGCCCTGCGCGCGCGCGAACACCGCCGCCTCGAGCATGCCGTCCAGGATGAAGCGCGCCTGCCCCTCGTGCAGCGCCACGACGTCGAGCGTGTGCGCCTGTTCGCCGATGGCGATGGCAAAGCGCCCCGGCGCCGTCTGCGCCAGCTCCGCGTGCACCGGCTGCCCCTCGAACGTGAAGCGCAGCCCCACCGGCAGCGAGTGGCCCAGGCGTCCGGACCGGTGCCGGTCGGCGCCCTCCTGGCTCGCCAGCAGCAGCCAGGCGGCGGCGGCCCGGGCGCGCGGGCGCGCCAGCTCGCCTTCACCCCGCAGCTGGGCGTGATGCTGTCCGACGAACGCAGTGGTCGCCTCACCGGCCGCGAACACCGGGTGCCGCAGGCAAGCGGCCAGGAAGGCCTGATTGGTAGCCACCCCGAGCGCCACCAGCTCCTGCAAACCGCGCACGAGCTTGCGGCGGGCCTCGTCCCGGGTGCGGCCGTGCGCCACCAGCTTGGCGATCATGGAGTCGTAGTAGGGCGGGATCTCGGAGCCCGGGCACAGCGCGTGCTCCACCCGCAGCTGGGACGGGGGCCGCCACTGGCGCATCGTGCCGCTTTGCGGCAAGAAGTCCTGGCCGGGGTCCTCGGCGCACAGCCGCACCTCGATCGCATGTCCCTCGAAGCGCAGCGCATCCTGGCCCAGTGGCAGGGGTTCACCAGCGGCGACGCGCAGTTGCCACTCGACCAGGTCCAGGCCGGTAAGCGCCTCCGTCACCGGGTGCTCGACCTGCAACCGGGTGTTCATTTCCATGAAGTAGAAGTCGCCCTCGCCGTCGAGCAGGAACTCGAGGGTGCCGGCACCTTCGTACCCGATCGCCCGCACGGCCTGCACCGCGGCGGCGCCCATCCGCTCACGCAGCGCGGCGTCCACTGCCGGCGACGGCGCCTCCTCGATCAGCTTCTGGTGGCGCCGCTGCACGGAGCAGTCTCGCTCACCCAGGTGCACCGCGTTGCCATGCCGGTCGGCGAACACCTGGATCTCGACGTGCCGAGGCGATTCGATCGCCCGCTCGAGGATGACGGTGGCGTCGCCGAAGGCGCTGCGGGCCTCGGACTGGGCACTGCGCAGCAGATCGTCGAATTCCCCGGCATGGCGCACCAGGCGCATGCCGCGCCCGCCCCCACCCGAGGTGGCCTTGATCATCACCGGGAAGCCCAGCCGCTGCGCCTCGGCCGCCAGGCGCTGCCCGCCCTGGTCCTCGCCCAGGTAGCCCGGTATGCAGGGCACGCCCGCTTCCGCCATCCGCCGCTTGGCGCCGGCCTTGTCGCCCATGGCGCGGATCACCTCGGGCGACGGGCCGATGAACACCAGGCCGGCATCGCGGCACGCCCGGGCAAACTCTTCGTTCTCGGCAAGAAACCCGTACCCCGGGTGGACCGCGTCGGCGCCCGCCACGCGGGCCGCGTCCAGGATGGCCCGTATGTTCAGGTACGACTGCGCCGGCAGCGGCTCGCCGATGCAGACCGCCCGGTCCGCGGCAGCGACGTGCGCCGCGTCACGGTCGGCCGTGGAGTAGACGGCGACCGTACCGTAGCCGAGCGCGTGCGCGGTGCGCATCACCCGCAACGCGATTTCTCCCCGGTTGGCGATCAGGATGGTGTGGAACATGGCCGGACGCATCACGGCCGCGCCACCGAGAACTGCATCTTCTGCGGCTGGCGCGCCGCCGCCTCGCGGCAGATGGCATACACCTCCGCCAGCACCGCGCGCGTGTCGCGCGGGTCGATCACGCCGTCGTCCAGCAAGCGCGCGCTGGTGGTGAAGACGCTCATCTGGCTCTCGAAGCGTTCGATGATGCCGCGCTCCATTTCGTCCAGGCGCGCCTGATCCACCGCGCCTTTGCGGCGCATGGCTGCCTCCGTGACGATGCGCATGGTCCGCGCCGCCTGCTCGCCGCCCATCACGGCGGTGCGCGCGTTCGGCCAGCTGAAGCAAAAGCGCGGATGGAAGCCCCTTCCGCACATGCCGTAGTTGCCGGCCCCGTAGGACGCGCCGCAGTAGATCGTCACCTGCGGTACGGTGGCGTTGGTCACAGCCTGGATCATCTTGGAGCCGTGCTTGATGATTCCGCCCTCCTCGTAGGCACGGCCGACCATGAAGCCGGTCGTGTTGTTCAGGTAGAGCAGGGGCGTGCGCGATTGGCAGCAGGCCTGGATGAAGTGGGTTGCCTTGGAGGCACCCGCCACGTCGATGGGTCCGTTGTTCGTGATCACCCCGACCGGCCAGCCTTCCAGCTTGAAGTGGCCGCAGACCGTGGCGCTGCCGTAGCCCTGGCCGAACTCCAGGAAATCCGAGGCGTCCGCGATTCGCAAGATCACCTGCCTCATGTCCACGGGTCGCTTCAGGTCGGCCGGCATGATGCCCAGCAGCTCATCGGCATCGTGGTGCGGCGGTTCGAAGGCGCGCGGCTCGCCCCGGGTCGCACGGTCCCAGTCGATCTGGCTGAGGATCTCGCGGGCGATCCGCAGCGCGTCATGGTCGTCCTCGGCCAGGTAGTCGCCCAGGCCCGAAATCGACGTGTGCATGACGGCGCCACCCAGTTCCTCCTCGGTGGCCACTTCGCCGGTGGCAGCAGCCAGCAGGGGCGGCCCGGCCAGAAAGGCGCGCGAACGGCCTCGCACCATCACGATGTAGTCCGACAGGCCGGTCTGGTAGGCGCCACCGGCGGTGGAGGAACCGTGCGTGACCGTCACGACCGGCAGGCCGGCGGCCGACATCCTGGCCAGGTTGCGGAACGAGTTGCCGCCGCGCACGAAATCCTCGACCCGGTACTCCATGAGGTTGGCGCCTGCCGATTCGACCAGCTGGACGTAGGGCAGCTGGTTCTCGAGCGTCATTTCCTGCACCCGCAGCAGCTTGTCCAGGCCCATCGGCTGCAAGGCGCCGGCGTCGATGCCGGAGTCGGACACCAGCACCATGCAGCGCACGCCGCTGACGAAGCCGACGCCCGCGATCAGGCCGCCTCCGGGCACGCTGCGTTCGAGGTCCGGTGTGTCCAGCCCCAGGCCGGCCAGGGACGCCAGCTCCAGGAAGGGCGCTCCCGGGTCCAGCAGCAGCGACAGCCGCTCCCGGGGCAACAGCTGCTGCCGCTTCTGGAAGCGCTCGCGCGAGGCCGCCGATTTGGCCCGCGTGCGTTGCTCATGGGTCCGCACCTGCCGCAGCAGCTCCAGCATGTGCTCTCGGTTGGCGGCGAAGGCGGGGCCGGCCGGAGCGATGGTCGATTCGATCGTGGGCATCAGGGCCACGAGCGTAGGACCGGGCGGTTCAGCCGTCTTGCGGGAACTGGCTGACACGCCACTTGCGCAGCAGCAGCGTGGGACGGTAGCTCAGCTTGGTGCGGCGGAAGTTCGCCAGCCCGAGGTCGTTCTCGAAGTTCAGCCATGCCGCCGGCCGCGGCGCCGCCTGCGCGAAGTGCTGGAACATCGCCGGGGCCAGCCCGGCATAGCGCGCCAGGCCCTTGGCGAACCGGATCACCCATACGCCCGGCTGCAATTCCTCGGCCAGCAGGAAGCCGGCGGGCTCACCGTCGGCCCGATACAGGAACCCTTGCAGGCCGAGCGGCTGCGCCAGCGCCAACGCCTCTCGGCAGGGTTCGTCGTCCGCCTGCCCTGGCGCCTTGCCCTTGTCGCGCAGCCAGCCCTCCAGCACCGCCAGCGCGTCCGGCAGCAGCACGGGCTCATAGGGCTGCACCGCCATGGAATGCCGACCCGCGAACTGGGCGGCCAGGTTGCGCTTCTTGCGCAGTGCGCGCAGGCCGTAGCTGCGGAACTGCTCGGCGGGATAGACGTAGTCGGAGTCGTCCCGTTGCCAGCCGATCCGAAAACGCTGCCCGTCCAGCGCCGCCACGTCGCGAGCCGTCAGCGGGAAGAGGCAGCCATGGCGCGCGATCAGCTCGTGCAGCACGCCGGCCGGCGCGCGTGACGGCTCGAACAGCGGGAAGGCGTGTGCCTGCCCATCGTAGGCCACGCCGCTGAGGCAGGGCCACGCCCCCTCGTGCAGCCGCCAGCGGTGGGCACGGCGAAACAGCCACAGGTTCGCAGCCGTGAGGTCGGCGGGCGCCTGCTCGCCCAAGCCGGCGATCCGGGCGGCCAGCCCGGGCCCGAGCTGCCGGGCGAGGTCCAGGGTGAGCTCGGGGCCGTGCTCCGTCATGGCAGGGAGCCGGGGGCTACGTGATCGTCGGGCCGCATGGCCGCGAGTGTGGCAGCAGCCAGCCGCAGCCACTTGTCACAAGCCGGACGCCGCCACCCACGGTACGCTGGTGCCATGACCCCGACATCCCACCCGCGCAAAACCGTCCGCATCGGCGGCGCCTCCGGCTTCTGGGGCGACAGCAGGGTCGGACCGGCACAGCTGGTCGCGTCTGGAATGATCGACGTCCTGGTGTTCGACTACCTGGCCGAAACCACCATGGCCATTCTCGCCGGCGCGCGCGCCGCCCGGCCGGAGCTGGGCTGGGCGACCGACTTCGTCGAGGTCGCCATGAAGCAGGTGCTGCCCGACGTGCTGCGGCGAGGCGTCAAGGTGGTGGCGAACGCGGGCGGGGTGAACCCGCAGCAATGCGCGAAGGCCCTGCGGGCATTGGCCGAATCGATGGGCCTGTCGCCGCGCATCGCCGTGGTGGAAGGCGACGACGTCGCCGCGCTGATGCCCGCGCTGGGCGCTGCCGGCGCCGCCGACATGTTCACCGCCGAGCCCCTGCCGACCCGCGTGCTCAGCGCCAATGCGTACCTGGGCGCCTTCCCGGTGGCGCAGGCGCTCGCCGCCGGCGCCGACATCGTGATCACCGGCCGCTGCGTCGACAGCGCGGTGACGCTGGGGCCCCTGATCCATGCATTCGGATGGTCGCCGACCGATTACGACCGCCTGGCCGGCGGCAGCCTGGCCGGGCACATCATCGAGTGCGGCTGCCAGGCTACCGGCGGGCTGTACACGGACTGGGCCGAGGTCCCCGACTGGGCGAACATCGGCTACCCGATCGTGGAGTGCGCGGCGGACGGCAGCTTCGAGCTCACCAAGCCGCCGGGAACCGGCGGACTGGTGCGGGTGGCCTGCGTCGCCGAGCAGATGCTCTACGAGATCGGCGATCCGGGGGCCTACTTGCTGGCCGACGTCGCCTGCGATTTCCGGGCCGTGCGCATGGAACAGTCGGGCGCGGATCGGGTGCGCGTCAGCGGGGCGCGGGGCCGCGCGCCCGGTGGACTGTACAAGGTGTCGGCGACGCAGCTGCACGGCTTTCGCTGCGCCGGCTCGATGGTGATCGTCGGCATCGACGCCGCGGCCAAGGCGCGGCGCACGGCAGAGGCGATCCTGGCGCGCACGCGCGGGCTGCTGCACCAGGCAGGCCTGCCGGACTACGCCGCTGCGTACATCGAACTGCTTGGCTGCGAAGGGCTGTACGGGCCGCACTCCAGGACGCCGGCGGCACGGGAAGTGATGTTCCGTGTCGTGGTCGATCACCCCGATCGCAGGGCGCTGGAGCTCTTCGCCCGCGAGATCGCGCCGGCCGGCACCTCCTGGTCGCCGGGCACCACCATGCCGGCAGGCGGCCGCCCCTCGCCCACGCCGCTGATCAAGCCATTCTCGTTCCTGCTGTCCAAGCAGCAGGTGCGGGTGACAGTGAGCGTCGACGACAAAGGAGTGATCGAGGTACCGGCGCACCCCGGGGGCGAAGTTCACGCGCCCTCGCCGCTGCCGCCGCCGCAGGGCTGGAGCGATGGCGCCGGTGAGGCGACGGTGGAGGTTCCATTGTTGCGCCTGGCCTGGGCGCGCAGCGGCGACAAGGGGAACGTCGCCAACATCGGGGTGATCGCGCGGCGCCCCGAGTGGCTGCCGCTGCTGTGGAACCGGCTCACGCCCGAACGGGTCGGGAGCTACTTTTCGCACCTGGCGCAGGGGCCCGTGGAGCGCTTCCACCTGCCTGGCATCGGCGCCATCAACTTCGTGATTCAGGGCGCCCTGGCCGGAGGCGGCCCGGCGTCGCCGCGCTTCGATCCGCTCGGCAAAGGCTTCGCACAGATGCTGCTGGACCTGCCGGTGCAGGTTCCGGCGTCGCTTGCGGCGGACCTGTAGGCGCTCCGGCGCGGCTGCGCAGCCGCCTCACGCCGCAGGAGCGCCATGCTCGATGATGCGCAACTTTCTCGAGCCGGCGACGATGTCGCGCGGCTTGAGGCCGTAGCTCTGGCGGATGGAATGGCTGAAGTGGGTGGAGTCCGGATAGCCGATGTCCAGTGCCACGTTGACCAGGCTGCTGCGGCTGTTCACGTGCAGCAGCAGGCTACGGGCCCGCTTCCAGGTCCGCACCCTGCGGAACGGCAGCCCGACCTCCTGCTTGAACAGGTGCAGGAAGCGGGAGACGGAAAGGCCCGCAGCATGGGCGCACTCCTGTGCCGACGCGGCAGCAGCCGGATCGGCTCGCAGCCGCTCCAGCACCGCGTCGATGCGCGGATCGAATGTGCGCGCGGGCATGGGGTGCCCAAAAAAGATGCGGTCGAAGTCCTGCGGCCGCAGCTGCGCCTCGCGGTTGTTGGCGACCAACCCGGCATGGCAGCGCCTCACATGCGCGGCGAACCCCCGCGCATCCACCGCACCGCATGCGCTCAGCAGCGGTGGCAAGCGCGTCGAGTCCACGGTCTCGGGCTCGATCAGAATGTCCAGGACGTGGCGGCCCTCGCAGGCGATCTGATAGGGCACGTAGGGCTGCACCACCGCGACCTCGCTCGTGCGCCAGTCACCGCCGTCGACCCGGATGCGCAGCGGCGCTTCGAGCGCGACGTAAACGATCAGGCAACCCTTGGTGTGCATGGCCGGCTCACCGAGGAGGCCGGCGTAGAACACCCGGTCCGGCGTCACCCACATCATGCGGTCGGCGCTGGTGCAGCGCCGGGGGAACTGCGCGACATTATGGGATGTGATCATGGCGTGAAGCTCACTGCGAGGTTCGAAGCGAACGCCGCCGCGGCGGTCAACCGGCAAGTGAGCTTGCATCGTGCCATTACAGCGCGGGGTGGGCCGGCGGCTTCTACGGTCCAACCCTATGCACGCGCTAGGGCGCCGGGCGTGATGACGCCGAACTCCGTTCCCGATCAGCTGCCGGTCCAGCGCGCCATTCCCCCCGCGCGGCCGAATGGCTCAGCAGTGCACTGGCCGTCGTGCTCCTGCGGTCAGCCGGTGATGATCGGGCGAAGCGTGTCGCTCTCTTGCACGACGAAATCGAAGAACGCGGCAACCCGCGGCGTTCGCCGTAGCTGCGGGGTGGTCAACACGCGCCAACTGCGCGTCAGCTCCGCGACCGGCTCGATCACTCGTACCAGATCGGGTTCTGCGTCACCGAGCGCGGTGGGGAGCGGCGCCACCCCGACGCCGGCCTTGGCAGAGTAGACCAGGCCCAACACGCTGTTGCTGCGCGCGACAAGCGACGCGTTCGGCGCCACCCTGCGCAGCCACGCGGCAATCCGATGCTTGGCCATGGTTTCGTCGAACCCCACCAGCGCATGCTGCGCAAGATCTTCGATCCGCTGCGGTCGACCATGCCGGTCGATGTATGTCTGGCTGGCGTAGACCGCCCAGATGGAGTCGCCGATCTTTCGCCCCACGAGCTGGCCGTCATCGGTATCGCCTGAGCGCAACGCCACGTCGGCATCACCTGCCATCAGGTCGACGTACTTGTCGCTCATGACGAAGTGAACTTCCAGTGCCGGATGGCAGGCGCGAAACCGGTCAAGAAAGGTCGATTGCGTGATTCGGTAGACGATCGGCTCTGGGCAGGTCACGCGAATGACGCCGCTGACCTCGGCGACGGCGACCGAAAGCTGCTGTTCGAACGCCAGCACGGCTTGCTCGATCCGCTCGGCGTGGGGCAGCATCGTCTGGCCAAACTCGGTCAGCCGGTAGCCGGTTTGCCGTTTCTGCACGAGTGCCTGGCCCAGCCGCCGCTCGAGCTCGACGAGCCGCCGCTGCACGGTTGACTGATCGACGCCAAGAGCGCGGCCGGCGGCCAGCGTGCTTCCATGCCGCGCCACGCCAAGCAGGTACTTGAGGTCGTCCCAGTCGAAAGCGTGCGAGGTATGCGTCATTGCGGCCCCCATTCTGCAGTCTTGCGCCTTACGCCGGGCGGTCTTGATCCCTATGCTGGGACGGATCAAGACACAAGGGATTGACATGAACATGATCGCCGCCCGCCAGGCACAACAGCCCTCCGTAACGCCGACCGATGGGTTGGCATTCAAGTCGGCAATGCGCATGCAGTGGGACACGGCCGCACCGGGCTGGAACCATCACACGCCGATGATCCGGGCATGGCTTGGCCCCGCGACCGATGCCATGCTCAGCATGGCCGCGATAGCACCGGGCAGCCGCGTGCTCGATGTGGCCGCCGGAACAGGTGATCAGACGCTGGCGATTGCCGAGCGTGTGGGCCCGCAAGGCAGTGTCTTGGCCACCGACCTCTCACCTGCAGTGGTGACGCTCGCCAAGGAGAACGCAGCAGTTGCCGGCCTTGCCAATGTGCAGGCACTTGTAGCCGATGGCGAAGACCTCCAGGTCGATGCCGAATCGTTTGACGCAGCCGTCTGTCGGCTCGGCTTGATGTTCTTCCCGGACCCTCTGCGGGGCCTGCGCGAGATGCTTCGAGCGCTGCGGCCCGCAGGCGGCGCCTGCACGATGGTGTTCTCAAGTCCGCAGAAAAATCCCTGCCTGACGATCTTGATGTCCACGGCCTTGAGGCACGCCGGCCTGCCGCCACGCGATCCCTATTTGCCCGGTGGCCTGCTCAGCCTCGGGCGGCCGGGCCGGATGGATGAGCTTTTCAAGGCGGCAGGATTCCGCGATGTCGCGACGACCGCCATCGATGCACCGTTTCGGCTGACGTCGGTGGAAAGCTATCTGGACTTCATCCGCAGCTCAGCCAGCCCGATCCAGCAAATCCTCAGCCGTCTCGATCAGGCAGCGGCCGAGGCTGCCTGGGGCGAGATCCAGGAACGCCTGGCCGTCTTCAACACCCGGCAGGGCTGGGAAGGACCGAACGAGCTGCTGTTGACCGCCGGGCGTCGCTGACATGAACACCAACATGCCCTCCAGACGCTCGATCCTGCGTGGCGGCTGCGTCGCGCTCACCGGTTGGCTCGCAGCGGCCGCGGGCGAGCACACGTATGCGCAGGCGGCCGCCGAGCAACTGCGAATTCTCTGCAGCGGTCCTGCGGGAAGCATTCCCGACATCATTGCGAGACGCGTCGGCGAGCAACTCACCGGACGCTCCACTTACTCTGCCATTGTCGAAAACCGGCCGGGAGCTGCGGGGCAGATCGCGGTGGGTGCCTTGAAATCGGCTTCTTCAAGTAGCTCGACCGTATTGCTTGCTCAAGGCGCGATCGCAACCGTCTACCCGTTTTTGTACGCCAAGCTTGCCTATGATCCGGTCGCCGACCTCCGGCCAGTTTCGCTGGCAGGCGAGATGACCTTGGGGTTGGCCGTCGGTCCCGCGGTACCGGCTCGGATCGAGAATGTCCGCGAGCTTGCCGAGTGGATGCGTCGCAACCCGAAGCTTGCCAATGTCGGATCGCCGGGGACAGGAACTCTGCCCCATCTGCTTGAAGTCATGCTCTTCCAGGAAGGCGGTGTGGCGTGGCAGCACATCGTGTATGCGGGAGGACCGCCGGCCATCGTGGATTTGTTGGGCGGCCAGATCGCCGCACTCGTCCTGCCCGAAGGGCTCCTGCGCCAGCACGCGGCCGCTGGCCGCCTGCGAGTCCTTGCCACGTCAGGGGCGCAGCGAAGTGCATACATGCCGGAGGTCGCGACCCTGGTTGAGCAAGGCTATCGCAACCTGGTGGTGGGCGAGTGGTTCGCCTTTTTCATGTCGGCGGGGGCATCGGCATCATCCATCGAGTCGATTTCGGCCGCGATCCGGTCAGCGCTCGTTCGGCCTGAGGTCGCGGCCGCCTTCGCTGAATCAGGAATGACCGCGACCTCGAGCACGCCTTCAGGGCTGGCTTCGCGCATCGCGGCTGAGCAGAGGTACTGGGAGCCGATCATCCGCTCAGCGGGCATTCGGGCCGACTGACAGCAAGTGCCGTCGTCAGGCTCCTTGGCAATGCGTTATTCCACCTTGAGATTGGCTTCCTTCACCAGCTTGGTGTAGTGGGTGGTCTCGGCCTTGAGAAATCCGGCGAATTCGGCCGTCCCGTTGCCGACCGGGTCCGCACCCAGCGTGGCGAACCGCTCCTTGACGTCGGCATCCCGCACGAACTTCGCGACCTCCGCCTGCAGCCGGGCGACGACGGCGGCGGGTGTGCCCGCCGGAACCATCAGGCCGTTCCAGCTGTCCGCCTCGAAACCCGGGATGCCCTCGGCGACCGTGGGCAGGTCGGGGGCCAGCGGGCTGCGCGTCGGGCTGGCCACGCCCAGTCCGACCAGCTTGCCGGCCCGAATATTGGGCAGCGCCGTGACGGCGGTGTCGAACATCACGTCGACGGTGCCCCCCATCAGGGCCTGCAACGCTGGCGCGCTGCCGTTGAAGGGCACATGCAACACGTCCACCCCAGCCTTGAGTTTGACCTGTTCGACCGCCAGCCCGCCGCTGGTGACCGTCCCGAATGAGCCGAAATTGATCTTGCCGGGCGAGGCCTTGGCCCGAGCCACCAGTTCAGCGGCAGACTTCACGCCCAACTTCGGGTTGGCCACCAGGAAGAGCGGGTAGCGCGCCACCATGCTGACTGGCGCCAGATCCTTGGCCGGGTCATAAGCGATCTTGCCTGCCAGCGTCGAGGGCGCGAGCGTGATGGCGGTGGGTGACGCGAGCAGCAGCGTGTAGCCGTCAGGTGGCGACTTGGCGGTCAGCGAGGCCGCCAACGTGCCGGCTGCGCCCGGGCGGTTATCGACGACGACTGGAACGCCCAGCCCCTGGCTGAGCTTGGTGCCGATGATGCGGGCCATCACGTCGGAGGCGCCACCGGCGGGGAAGCCCACCAGGATCTTGATCGGCTGGGCGTTGGGCCAGGCCGGCTGCGCGAACGCACACGGAAGCGCGGCGCCGAACACAGCGAGGGCGAGGACGGCGCGGCGGGAAGTCGGGGTCGTCATGGGTGCTCCTTCGGTGGGCGGCTTAGAAGTAGCCGCCCTTGCTTGTGATCTGTTCGATGCTTTGGCCTTCGGCAACCCAGCCGAAGATCACCTTCTCGTTGCGCACCACCTCCTCACCGCGCAGCAGCACCTGCTCGGCGATGGTGCGCGGCACGGCAACCACGCCGTCGGCGTCGCCCACGATGACGTCGCCCGGGCGCACGAACACGTCGCCGATCTGCACCGGGATCTGGTAGTGCGTAATCAGGCACCGGCCCAGGCTGCCGTTCGGGCTGCGATAGCGGTAGAAGACAGGGAAGTCCTTTTCCAGGATCTGGGCGGTGTCCCGGATTCCGCCGTCGATGAGCGCTCCGCGAACGCCCTTGCGCACGACAGTCGCCGTCATCACGCCACCCCACAGCGTCGCGCGCTGGTCGCCCGTGGTGTCCCACACGACGAAGGCGTCTTCGTGCATGGAATCCAGCATTTCGGTGCGGAAAGCCATCTCACCGCTGACGCGGGTGTTCGGCGAGCTCTTGACGGTGAATGCGATGCCGGCGACCGAGCCGCTGCCCGGGCGCAAGGCCTGGAGCTGACCCGGAAAGGCCTGGTCCATCAGCCCGTGCTCGCGCATGACGTCGCACACGACTGCCGACTGCAGTTGCCGGTAGCGCGCCAGCAACTCGGTGGCCGGGATCGTGAAGGTGACCTCCGGCAGAACCTCGCGGTCGGCGATCAACTTGTCCAGCCGCATCATGCGGGCCTCTTTCTGCAGCGGGCGCTCTTCGGTCATGGCATCTCCAGAGGTTGGCGGGCGTATCTCACATATGAGACACTGTGTCGCCCATGAATCACCATAGCCACTCCAGGAAACCCCGTCAACCGTCTGCTGCCTCATCGTCAGCGCCGGCGGTCGAGCGGGCCGTGCGCTTGCTGGAGCTGCTGGGCACCCAACCACATGGCCTTGGGGGCCAGGCACTTGCCGACGCCGCGGACATGCCGCGCGCCACGCTGTACCGCGTGCTGAAGGTACTCGCGACGCATGCTTTCGTGCAGCAGGCGCCAGATGGCGGCTGGCAGCTGGGGCCGGAACTCGCTCGCCTGGGCCAGCGCGCCGCCCGGCCGGCGGACCTCCTCGGTGCGGCCCCGCCGGTCATGCACCGCCTCGCCGCCGAGGTGCGCGAGACCGTGAAGCTGGTGGTCGTGGACGGCTTGGAGGCCCTGACCATCGCCGTGGCCGATCCAGACCTGGAGGCTCGAGTGACTGCCCGGGTCGGCACGCGCGTGCCTTTGCACATCGGCGCCTCTCAGCGGCTGCTGCTTGCCCATGCGGGCCCCGCGACCTGGCGGCAGGTGCTGGCAGGGCCGCTGGAACGGCGCACTCCACGCACCCTGGTCGAGCCCGCCAAGCTGAGGGCCAGCCTCGAGCTGCTGCGGCGAGGCGATTCCGAGCAGAGCGTCGGCGAGGGAATCGAAGGGGTGGGCGCCGCATCGGCCCTGGTGCGCGGCAGCGGTGACCGTGCCCTGGCCGCCCTGGTGGCGGTCTACATCCACGCGGGCAAGCCGGCGGCGCAACTGCAGGAGATCCGGGCCCGGGTGCAGGCCGCTGCTGCTGACCTGTCGGCGTTGCAACTCGACGCAGTCCGTGCTGGTGCCGCCAGTCTGAGCCCCCGGCGCTGAAATCAACTCGGGATTGCGTTGGCGAAACCCCGGCCGCTGGCTACCTGCCGCCCTTGTTCTCCATCGCCTCCGGATCGGGCCCCGTGGACGTCCGCAGCACCTTGTAGTCCGAACATCATCGAGGTATTGGGCGGCTGCAGGTAGCGCCAGTCCCAGGCCTCTTCCTTTTTCAGGGCGTACGGCGTCTTGCGGGCGGGCTTGCCCAGCATCCGGCGCACTTCCTCCATGCTCATGCCGGGCTGGACCCGGGCGAACGTCGTGGGGTTGAGCACCTGGCGCAGGGCGGTCATCTTGCCGTCGGGGCCGATGGTGATCATGTAGTTCTGGTGGCCGGCCGGGTTGCGGTTGTATTCGAAGGTGCGCGCGCCACCCGGCTCGTCCCAGATGTTTTCGGGCGTGCCGAACCTCGCGCGCACGTCGGCCTCGGTGGAGACGCCTTCTTCGAGCTCGCTGATGCGCTGCGGGTCGCAGGCAGCCAGCAGCAGGGCCGCGCCCGCCAGCCAAATCCTTCGCCCGAACCTTTGCAGGAAACCTTGCACTGGTGCCCCTGTAAAATCGCCGCAAAGGTCCAGTCTAATGTCCAAGTTGCTCCGCTTCTTCCGCCGCGCCGACTACAAGTCGGAGGTGACCCAGTTCATCGAGCAGCTCAAGGCCGAGCGGCCCGAGATCGAAGCCCAGCAGCGCGCCGGCCGGGCCATCTGGTGGGACAAGCACGTCGACCGCGAAGCGCTGGGCGAGTGGAAGCAGGCTCGCGTCCCGCAAAAGCCGTACGTGTACGGCAGTGAATAGGCTCCCCCCCGAAGCGGCCTGCGGCCGCCTCCCCCACAAGGCGGCGCCACCAGCGGCCCGTCCTGAGCTTGTCGAAGGGCGGCCTCGCGGCGGCTGCTTGCAATGAGCGAAGCCGCAGCCGCTGGCCTGCCCGGCATGCCGGAAGTCGTGGACCAGGTCGCCCTGGCCCGCCTCTATGGCGAACCGCTGTTCGCCATGCCCACCGACCTGTACATCCCGCCGGATGCGCTGGAGGTCTTCCTCGAAGCCTTCGAGGGCCCGCTCGACCTGCTGCTCTACCTCATCCGCAAGCAGAACTTCAACATCCTGGACATCCCGATGGCCGGGGTCACGCGGCAGTACCTGGCCTACGTGGACGAGATCCGCAGCCGCAACCTGGAGCTGGCCGCCGAGTACCTGCTGATGGCGGCGATGCTGATCGAGATCAAGTCGCGCATGCTGCTGCCGCCCAGGAAGACGGCCCAAGGCCAGGAGCCTGAGGACCCGCGCGCCGAGCTGGTGCGGCGCCTGCTCGAATACGAGCAGATGAAGCTGGCCGCAGCGCGCCTCAACGGCGTGCCGCAGGTCGGGCGCGACGTGCTCAAGGCGCAGGTCTACATCGAGCAGGCGCTGCAGCCGCGGTTTCCCGACGTGCACATGGCCGACCTGCAGGAGGCCTGGCGCGACATCCTCAAGCGCGCCCGGCTGGTGCAGCACCACAAGATCACGCGGGAAGAGCTCTCGGTGCGCGAGCACATGAGCATCGTGCTGCGCAAGCTCCAAGGCCGCAGGTTCGTGGAATTCGAGAACCTGTTCGACACCACCCGCGGCCCCCAAGTGCTGATCGTGACCTTCATCGCCATGCTCGAGCTGGCCAAGGAAACGCTGATCGAGGTGACGCAGGCCGAGGCGTTCGCGCCCATCTACGTTCGCCTGGCGTACCAGCCCGCATGACGGCAGCCCTCCTCGACTTCGATGTGCTCATCGTCGGCAGCGGCTTGGCGGGCCTTTCCGCCGCGCTGCACCTGGCGGCCACGCGTCGCGTCGCCGTCGTCACCAAGCGGTCTCTGTCCGACGGCTCCAGCGGCTGGGCCCAGGGCGGTATCGCCGCCGTGATGGCCGAGGGCGACAGCTTCGATTCGCACGTGGACGACACGCTGGTGGCTGGCGCCGGGCTGTCGCAGCTGGATGCGACGCGCTTCGTCGTCGAGCACGCGCCCGAGAGCATCGAATGGCTGCGGCGCCTGGGCGTGCCCTTCTCCCAGGAGGCGGGCCAGCTGCACCTGACCCGCGAAGGCGGCCACAGCGCCCGGCGCATCGTGCATGTCACCGACGCCACCGGCGCCGCCGTCCAGCACACCTTGATCGAGCACGTCAGGCGCACACCGAACATCACGGTGTTCGAGCACCACACCCTGGTGGACCTGATCACCAGCCGCAAGCTGGGCCAGTCGCCGCAGCGCTGCCTGGGCCTGTACGCGCTGGACGAGCACGCGGACGAGGTGCTCACGTTCCGGGCGCCCCACACCATCCTGGCGACCGGCGGCGCCGGCAAGGTGTACCTGTACACCACCAACCCCGACACCGCCACCGGCGACGGTATCGCCGCGGCCTGGCGCGCGGGCTGCCGGGTGACCAACATGGAGTTCATCCAGTTCCACCCGACGTGCCTCTACCACCCGCTGGTCAAGAGCTTCCTCATCACCGAGGCGGTGCGTGGCGAAGGCGGCCGGCTGCTGTTGCCCCCGTCGGCCGGGGGCACGCGCTTCATGCCCCACCACGACCCGCGCGCCGAGCTGGCGCCGCGCGACGTGGTGGCGCGGGCGATCGACTTCGAGATGAAGAAGCACGGCGTCGACTGCGTGTACCTGGACATCTCGCACCAGCCTCCCGCCTTCGTTCGCGAGCACTTTCCCAACATCCACAGCCGCTGCCTGGAGCTGGGCATCGACATCACGCGCCAGCCGATCCCGGTGGTGCCGGCCGCGCACTACACCTGCGGCGGCATCCACACCGACCTGGCCGGTCGGTCCGACCTGGCCGGCCTGCACGCCATCGGCGAGACGGCATACACCGGCCTGCATGGCGCCAACCGGCTGGCCAGCAATTCACTGGTCGAGTGCATGGTGTTCGCGCGGTCCGCCACGGCGGACATTGCAGCCACGCCCCTGCCCGCCCCGCCGTCCCTGCCGGCCTGGGACGAAAGCCGCGTCACAGACCCGGACGAATCGGTCGTGATCTCGCACAACTGGGACGAGCTGCGCCGCTTCATGTGGGACTACGTCGGGATCGTGCGGACCAACAAGCGCCTGGAGCGCGCCGCCCACCGCATCCGGCTGCTGCAGGAAGAGATCCACGAGTTCTACGGCGCGTTCCACGTCAGCCGCGACCTGCTGGAGCTGCGCAACCTGGTCACGGTGGCCGACCTGATCGTGCGCTCCGCCCAGGCCCGGCACGAGAGCCGCGGGTTGCACTTCAGCCGCGACTATCCGCAGACCGCGGACGTGGCCAACCCCACCATCCTCACCCCGGGCCGGTAGCAGCCCGCTTCAAAGCTGGCAGTAGATGATCTCCATTGCCTTGTCGTTCTTCTGGTAGTTCGGCCCCGGCCGCTCGAACGCCTCGTCGAGCAAGGCCATGCCGCTGATCTTGGAGACGGTCAACAAGGGCTCCCGTTCGGAGCCGCCGCGGATCTGATGAACCCGCAGCAATTCACGTCCGGGACGTCCGACGCCGTAGCACTGCGGCTCGACGATCCGGGGGCTCCCGTTGTAGATCACCCGCATCCGCCGCCTCTTCGAAATCGCCTCGACCAGCATCGGGTTCATCAAGCCGCCCCGATGTCGGGCACCAGCGCCCCGGGCGGCTGGCCGCTCTTCAAGGCCGCGGTGAACGCCAGCATGCGGTCGATCGGCAGCCGCGCCCGCTGGCCCAGCGCGGGATCCACATGGACTTCGTTGGCGCCGGTCTCCAGCACCTGCGCCAGCCCGGCCAGGCCGTTCATCGCCATCCAGGGGCAGTGCGCGCAGCTCTTGCACGTCGCGCTGTTGCCGGCGGTGGGCGCTTCGTAGAACACCTTGCCGGGGTTGAGCGTGCGCAGCTTGTGCATCATGCCGTTGTCGGTGGCGACGATGAACTCGCGGGCATCCATCTCGCTGGCCGCCTTGAGGATGGCCGAGGTGGAGCCCACTGCATCGGCCAGCGCCACCACGTCGGCCGGCGACTCGGGGTGCACCAGGATCCTGGCCCCGGGGTGTTCCTTCTTGAGTGCCTCCAGCTCGAAGGCCTTGAACTCGTCGTGCACGATGCACGAGCCGCTCCAGAACACCATGTCGGCGCCGGTCTGGCGCTGGATGTAGCCGCCCAGGTGGCGATCCGGGGCCCACAGGATCTTGTGGCCCTTGTCCTTGAGCGCCGAGACGATGTCGAGCGCGCAGCTGGAAGTGACCAGCCAGTCCGAACGCGCCTTCACGGCGGCGCTGGTGTTGGCGTACACGACGACGGTGCGGTCGGGGTGCTGGTCGCAGAACGCGCTGAATTCATCGATCGGGCAACCCAGGTCCAGCGAGCAGGTGGCGTCCAGGTCGGGCATCAGCACGCGCTTTTCGGGCGACAGGATCTTGGCCGTCTCGCCCATGAATTTCACCCCGGAAACCACCAGCGTCTGCGCCGGGTGATCGCGGCCGAAGCGCGCCATCTCCAGGGAATCGCTGACGATGCCGCCGGTTTCCTCGGCCAGGTCCTGCAGGTCCGGGTGCACGTAGTAGTGGGACACCATCACCGCGTTGCGCTCCCTGAGCAGGCGGCGGATCTTGTCCTTGAGCTGCGCGCGCTCGGCCGGCGTCGGCTCCTGCGGGATCCGGGCCCAGGCGTGGCGCGTGTCGCAGGCCTGGCCGACGGGCTGCTCATACTCGACTTCGAAGATGGGAACGACGGCGCTCATCAGATTTCCTTCAGGCGCATCGAGTAGTCCGTGGCCTTCACGTCCTTGGTCAGCGCCCCGATCGAGATGCGGTCGACCCCGGTTTCCGCAAGGGCGCGCACGCTGTCCAGCGTGACCCCGCCGGAGATTTCCAGCACCGCGCGGCCGTCGTTGATGCGCACCGCCTGCCTCAGCATCGGCAGGTCCATGTTGTCCAGCAGGACCATGCGCGCACCGGCGGCGAGCGCCTCTTCCAGCTGCGCCAGCGTCTCGACTTCGATCTCCACGAACTCGGCCGTGCCGGCGACTTCAGCCGCGGCCTTCAGCACCGCCGTCACGCCGCCGGCAGCGGCGATGTGGTTTTCCTTGATCAGCACGGCGTCGTGCAGGCCGATGCGGTGGTTGGTGCCGCCGCCGGTGCGCACCGCGTATTTCTGGGCCAGCCGCAGGCCCGGCAGGGTCTTGCGCGTATCCACGATCCGTGCCCGCGTGCCGCGCACCGCCTCCACATACGTGGCCGTCTTGGTGGCGACGGCGCTGAGCAGTTGCAGGAAGTTCAGCGCCGTGCGCTCGGCGGTGAGCAGCGCGCGGGCGTTGCCGCGCACCTCCACCACGGGCTGCCCCAGCGCGCAGCGCCCCCCTTCCGGCACGGCCCAGGTGACGGTCGCCTGCGCGTCCAGTTGGCGCACGGCCGCCACCAGCCACGGGCCGCCGCAGACGTGGGCGGCCTCGCGCGCGATCACCAGCGCCTGGGCACGGCGGCCAGAGGGCACCAGGGCGGCCGTGAGGTCGCCAGCGCCGACGTCCTCGGCCAGGGCACGCGCCGCGTCCGCGGCAGCCAGCTCGGCGACTGCGGCCGGGGAAAAGTCGAATCGGGGGGGCATCGGGCAAGCATAGCGCCTACAGGCGCGCCCGCCTGGCCGCACGGACAATGGCGCCAATGAACACGGCCTACCTGGAACAGGAACCCACGCGCAAGGACATCGACGCCCTGGCCGGCGCCACGCTGCTGGAATTCGGCACCCCCTGGTGCGGCTGGTGCCGCGCGGCCCAGCCGCTGGTGGCCGCGGCCTTGGCCGGGCACGACGAGATCCGGCACCTGAAGGTGGAAGACGGCAGCGGCCGGCCACTGGGCCGCAGCTTCGGCGTCAAGCTCTGGCCCACCCTGGTGTTCCTGCGCGATGGGCGCGAAGTGGCTCGCGTGGTGCGGCCCGCCAGCCTGGACGACGTGCGCCAGGGGGTGGACCAGATCAGCCCCTCGGCCTGAGCGCAGCGTCAGCGGTGCTCGGCCGCCGGCTCGCGGCCCATCAGGGCAGCCACGGCCTGCGCCGGCTGCAACTGGCCAGCCAGCAGCTGGACCACCGCCCGGGTGATCGGCATGTCCACCCCCAGGTGGGCGGCCCGCTGCGCGACGGTGCGGGCGCAGTACACGCCCTCCGCCACGTGCCCCAGCGAGTCCAGGGCCTGCGGCAGGCTGCGCCCCTGCGCGAGCAGCAAACCCACCTGCCGGTTGCGGCTGAGGTCGCCCGTGGCCGTGAGCACCAGATCGCCCAGCCCGCTCAGGCCCATGAAGGTTTCCACGCGGCCACCCAACGCCACGCCCAGCCGCGTCATTTCGGCCAGGCCGCGCGTGACCAGAGCCGCGCGCGCATTCAAGCCGAGCTGCAGGCCGTCGCACAAGCCGGTGGCGATGGCCAGCACGTTCTTCACCGCGCCACCGACTTCGGCGCCCGCCAGGTCGTCGTTGCCATAGACGCGCAGGCTGCTGGTGTGGAACGCGGCGACCAGCGCCTCACGCACCGGTGCATGCTCGCTGGCCGCCACCAGCGCGGTCGGCCGGCCCGAGGCGACTTCCTGCGCGAAGCTGGGGCCGGTGAGAACGCCGGCCTGCAGGCCCGGCGCGACCTGCGACTGGACCTCATGGCCGAGCAGGCCGTGATTGCCGCCCACCGGTGACTCGAAGCCCTTGCACAGCCAGGCGACAGGCACCCGGCAGTGCGCCAGCGCCTGCAACATCTCGCGCAGGCCGGACATGGGAGTCGCGATCACCGCCAGGTCGTGCCCGTCCGCCAGCGCGCGCAGGGCTTGGACAGGCTCCGCCCGGACGCGCAGGAGTGCGGGCAAGGCGACGCCCGGGAGGTAGCGCGAGTTCTCGCGCGCGGCCTGGAGCGACCTGGCCTGGGCCGCGTCCCGCGCCCAGAGGGTCACGGCATGCCGCGCCGATGCGCTCGCCGCCAGGGCCGTGCCCCAGGCCCCGGCACCGAACACTATGATTTTCATAGCGGAATGGGCAGATCTGGAGCGGGCGGCAGGCCGAAATCCCTTGAAAAGGGTGGGGTCAGGCGCTGGTGATGATGCGGGACGGCTCGGCGCCCTGCTCGGCCTGTTGCTGCTGCTCGTACATGGCCTGGAAGTTGATTTCCGCCAGGTGCACGGGCGGGAAGCCGGCGCGGGTGACGATGTCCGACACGTTGCCGCGCAGGTAGGGGTAGACGATCTGCGGGCAGGCGATGCCCATGACGGCGTTCATCTGCTCGGGCGGCAGGTTGCGGATCTCGAAGATGCCGGCCTGCTTGGCCTCGACCAGGAACACGGTCTTGTCCTTGATCTTGGTGGTCACGGTGGCCGTGACGCAGACCTCGAACATGCCGTCGGCGGCCTGGGAGGCTTCCACGCCCAGCTGGATGTCCACGGCGGGCTGCTCCTGCTCCAGCAGGATGGCGGGCGAATTGGGTTGCTCGAGCGACGCCTCTTTCAGGTAGACGCGCTGGATCTGGAAGACGGGGTCCTGGGAATCGGCCATGGGGTTCTTTCTGTCAAGACGAGGCCCGCCCGGAAAACCGGAGCGGGCCAAGGATGCGGACGTGGATTATCTCAGCCCGCAGGCTCAGCCCTGGAGCAGCGGCATCAGGCCGCCGCGGCTGTCCAGGTCGACCAGGTCGTCGCATCCGCCGACGTGGGTGTCGCCGATGAAGATCTGCGGCACCGTGCGGCGCCCGGTCAGTTCCATCATCTTCCTGCGCTCCTGCGGCTGCGTGTCGATGCGGATCTCGTCGATCTGCTCGACCCCGCGCGCCTTGAGGATCTGCTTGGCGCGGATGCAGTAGGGGCAGACGGCGGTGGTGTACATCTTGACGGGCTGCATGCGAGTGTCCTCAGGCTTTTTCCACCGGGAGATTAGCCTCTTTCCATGCCTTGAGCCCGCCCGCCAGGACTTGGGCCTGCCCGTAGCCCAGTTTCTTGGCGACGGCCAGCGCGCGGTTGGCGCGGGCGCCGTTCGGGCACACCAGGATCAGCGGCAAGGACTTGTTCTTCACCACTTCCGCAAGGCGTTGCTCCAGCTGGCCCACCGGCACGTTGCGGGCGCCGGCGACATGGCCCGCCGCGAACTCTTCGGATTCGCTCACGTCCACGACCACGGCCTTTTCCCGATTGATCAGCAGCACGGCGCTGTTGGCGGTCAGCCCGCCGCGGCCCGCGCCTTGCACGGCGGGCCAGACCAGCAGCGCCCCGGAGGCGAAAGCCACGGAGATCAGCATCCAGTTGTCGATGAAGAATTTCACTTTTTTCCTTGAGAGGGGTTTTGGCGCAACCCGCGATTCTAAAATCCGGGTTTGCCCTTTCCCAAGCCCTATGTACAAGCTCGTGCTGATCCGCCACGGCGAATCGACCTGGAACCTGGAAAACCGCTTCACCGGCTGGACCGACGTGGACCTCACGCCCACCGGCATCCAGCAGGCGAAGACGGCCGGCCAGCTGCTGCGCGCGGGCGGCTACGAGTTCGACCTGTGCATGACCAGCATGCTCAAGCGCGCCACCCGCACGCTGTGGCATTGCCTGGACGAGATGGACCGCACCTGGCTGCCGGTGGTCCATTCCTGGCGGCTGAACGAGCGGCACTACGGCGCCCTGCAGGGCCTGAACAAGGCCGAGACGGCCAAGAAGTTCGGCGACGAGCAGGTGCTGCTCTGGCGCCGCAGCTACGACGTGCCGCCGCCGGCGCTGGAGCCGGGCGACGCGCGCAGCGAACGCGGCGACATTCGTTACGCCCGGCTTTCCCCGGAGCAGATTCCCCTGACCGAGTGCCTCAAGGACACGGTGGCGCGGGTGATGCCGTTCTGGAACGAATCCATCGCGCCCGCCATCCGGGCCGGCAAGCGCATCGTGCTGGCGGCGCACGGCAACTCCATCCGCGCGCTGGTCAAGTACCTGGACGGCATTTCCGACGCCGACATCGTCGGCCTGAACATCCCGAACGGCATTCCGCTGGTCTACGAACTGGACGAATCACTCAAGCCGATTCGCCACTATTACCTGGGCGACGCAGAAGCCGCCGCCCGGGCGGCGGCCGCCGTCGCCAGCCAGGGCAAAGGCTAGCCTGGCCGGCGCAACGGCAAAGATCCTGTAAATCCCCGGTCTTTTTGCACAACTGGCCAGCCCGCGCGGAACCCCTGCGTTACGGCAAGGTCACAGCACGTTCCGAGGTGTATATTGAAAGTTCGAGAGGACTTGTCTTTGCTATGAGCCACAAACTGAAGATTGCCGGCTGGATTTCCGTGGGCGCATTGGCCGGTGCCCTGACCACGGTCTCGTTGCAGACCGTTGCGCGGGGCTCGCTGGCGCCGCTGCCGCTGGAAGAGCTGCAGCAGCTGGCAGCGGTCTTCGGCATGGTCAAGAGCGACTACGTCGAGCCGGTGGACGAGCGCAAGCTCATCAGCGACGCCATCTCCGGCATGGTGGCCAGCCTCGACCCGCATTCGCAGTATTTCGACAAGAAGTCCTTCAAGGAATTCCGCGAGGGCACCTCCGGCCGCTTCGTCGGCGTGGGCATCGAAATCTCGCAGGAAGACGGACTGGTCAAGGTGGTCTCCCCCATCGAAGGCTCGCCCGCCTACCGCGCCGGCCTCAAGCCCAGTGACCTGATCACCAAGATCGACGACACGGCGGTCAAGGGCCTCACGCTGGCCGAAGCGGTCAAGCGCATGCGCGGCGAGCCCCAGACCAAGGTCATGCTGACCATCTTCCGCAAGGACGAGAACCGCACCTTCCCGGTGACCATCACCCGCGAGGAGATCAAGACCGTGTCGGTCAAGGGCAAGGTCATGGAGCCCGGCTACGCCTGGGTCCGCCTGTCGCAGTTCCAGGAGCGCACGGTGGACGACTTCGTGCGCAAGGTCGAGGAGATCTACAAGGCCGAGCCCAACCTCAAGGGCATGGTGCTGGACCTGCGCAACGACCCGGGTGGCCTGCTGGATGCCGCCGTCGCGGTTTCGGCCGCCTTCCTGCCCGAGAACGTGACCGTGGTCTCCACCAACGGCCAGCTGGCGGAAAGCAAGTTCACCTACAAGGCTTCGCCCGAGTTCTACCAGCGCCGCGCGGGCGCCGACCCGCTGCGCCGCCTGCCGCCCCAGATCAAGAACGTGCCGCTGGTGGTGCTGGTCAACGAGGGCTCGGCCTCGGCCAGCGAGATCGTGGCCGGCGCCCTGCAGGACCACAAGCGCGCCACCATCCTGGGCAGCCAGACCTTCGGCAAGGGCTCGGTTCAGACGGTGCGTCCGCTGGGCCCGGACACCGGCCTGAAGCTGACCACGGCGCGCTACTTCACGCCCAGCGGCAAGTCGATCCAGGCCCGCGGCATCGTGCCGGACGTGCTGGTGGACGAGAGCGAGGAAGGCAACATCTTCTCGATGCTGCGCACCCGCGAAGCCGACCTGGACAAGCACCTGGGGACCGGCGCGGCCGCCGGCGCCGAAGCCAAGGACCCGGCCCGCGAGCGCCTGCGCGAGGAAGCCCGCAAGCGCGCCGAGGAAGAAGCCAAGAAGCCGGTGGCCGATCGCAAGATGCCCGAGTTCGGCAGCGAGAAGGACTTCCAGCTGATCCAGGCCTTGAATCAGCTGAAGGGCCGCCCGGTCCTGGTGAGCAAGACCCAGGTCATCGAGCGCAAGGACGAGAAGAAAGAGAACTGATCGCTTCTCCGCGCAGCGAAAGCCAGCCCCAGGGCTGGCTTTTTCTTTTGGCGACAATGGCTGGATGAACGACGACCAGCTCCTGCGCTACTCGCGCCACATCCTGCTGGAGGAGCTTGGCGTCGAAGGCCAGGAGCGCCTGGGCGCCGCGCACGCGCTCGTGATCGGGGCCGGCGGCCTGGGCTCGCCCGTGGCGCTGTACCTGGCCACCGCGGGCGTCGGCCGCATCACCCTGGTCGACCCGGACGTGGTCGACCTCACCAACCTGCAGCGCCAGATCGCCCACGGCATGGCCCGCCTGGGGCGGCCCAAGGCGGCGTCGGCCGCCGAGGCCATGGCCGCGCTGAACCCGGAAGTTCGGGTCCGGGCGCTCCAGCAGCGAGCGGATGCCGGGCTGCTCGATGCCCTCATGCCCGGCTGCCAGGTGGTGGTGGACTGCTGCGACAACTTCGCCACGCGCCAGGCCGTCAACGCGGCTTCGGTGCGGCACCGCGTGCCGCTGGTCTGCGGCGCGGCGATCCGCTTCGACGGGCAACTGTCGGTATTCGATCCGGGCAGCGCAGCGTCGCCGTGCTACGCCTGCATCTTCCCCCCGAACGAGCAGGTCGAGGAGACGCGGTGCGCGACCTTGGGCGTGTTCGCGCCTCTGGTGGGCATCATTGGCGCCATGCAGGCGGCTGAAGCACTGAAGCTGCTGGCGGGCGTGGGACAGTCGCTGGCCGGGCGGCTGCAGATGCTGGACGCGCGCACCATGGAGTGGACCGAACTCAAGGTCGCACGCCACGCAGGTTGCCCCGTCTGCGGCTGAAAGCCGCTCAGGGACCGCCTGCTTCCGCGCTGCGCGCCGGGTCGTCCGTGGCTCCCGCCCTGCGCTGCGCCTGCGAAGGGGTCTGCGGAGCTCCCATCGCCTGCCCGCTGGGGCCGGGCTTGTTTCCGGGCGGCGGGGGCGCAGTCCGCGCCACGGTGTTGGCGGCGCTGGGCGCCGAGGCATCGCGCAGGGCCGCGCCGCAATCCGCGTCCTGGCCCGGGCCGGTCTCGATGGTGGCTGCCAGGGCCAGCAAGGGGTTGATGGCGCCCAGAGCCAGCGCCAGGCCCGCCCGGCCGGCCAGGGCGCCACGGTCCAGGCCCCCTTGCGGCGCACCCAGCGTGCCCGCGACCTTCAGCGGCGAGCGCAGGCTCAGGATACTGGCGTCCTTCGGAAAGGGCCGGACCACCAGGTCGATCGCTTCGGTGGCGAGGTTCAGCTTGCCGTTTCCATAGAACACCGTGTCGGCCGTGTCCAGCACGAACACCCGCGAGGACATCAGGCCGTTCTCGACGCCGAACGCCAGGGCCGCGCAACGCAGCTGCACGCGCGTATCGCCCCCCAGCAGGAATTTCACGATCTCGGCGCCGTCCAGGCCGGCGAGTTCGAGCAGCAGGTTGCTGATCTGGCCGCGGCCCATGAGCAAGGCCACGTTGCCAAAGGAGCTGCCCAGCATCTGCGCGGTGGTGCTGCCCCGTCCCTTGAGGTCGATTTCTCCATGGATCTTTCCGACGTTCGCCTGGTTGATCCTGCTGCCGGGGAACAGGCGGCCCAGCTCCATGGCGCGCGCGTCCAGCCTCACTTCCACCGAGGCGGGGGCCGCGTTGGCGTCGATGCGCAGGCGTCCCGCGACACGGCCGCCTGCGATGCCCATGTCCAGCGGCTCGAGCTGCAGCACCCCGTTCTTCAGGAGCACATGCGTGCTGACCCGGTCCAGCGGCAGGTTCGGTGCATCGACGATGCGCGCGGCACTGAAACGCACGTCGGCATTCATGGTCTTGAGCCGGCTCACGTCCAGCGGGGCGTCGGGCAGCACCTTGCGACCGGGATCGCGCGGCGCCTTGGCGCGCCCGTCCTGCGCACCCGCGGCCACTTTGCGCTTGCCGCCGCCCTCCTCCTTCATCCCCACCAGCGGCGCGAGATCGTCGAAGTCCAGCGAGCGGGATTGCAGCTGCCCGGTCAACTGGGGAACGGGCCCTGAACGGTCGTACGCCAGTTCGCCCGCCAAGTCCGATTCGCCCAGCCGGCCGTTCAGTTGCCGTGCCCGCCAGACTTCCCCCTGCTTGGACAGCTGCCCGGCGACCGCGTAGCGAGGTGTCTCCGGCAGCACGACGCCCACCATCTTGTACAGCACCGCGAGGTTGGGCCCCTGCAGCTGGAAATTGACGTTCGCGCCGTCCAGCGTGCCCAGGCTCGCCACGGAACCGCGTGCCCGCAGGTTGGTCTGCCCCACGGCCGCATGCACTTCGGCCGGGAAAGGCTGCTGCAGCGGCCCGCTCAGGTGAAGCACATTGCCCGTGCGCCCCTCGGCGGTGAAAGCCTCCTTCTGCCAGGTTCCGCCGGCGCGAAAGCGCAAGGGCATGGCCGGGCCCACCGAGCCGGGCGCGGCCGCAGCCTGCGGCTGGCCTTCAATGGCGAAATCCGTGCGGATATCCGCGCCCTGGTGCGTTGCCACGAAGCGGGCGCTGCCCTGGTCGACCACCAGCATGCCGATGACGGGAACATTCCTCTGGTCCGACGTGTCCCCGCCCAGCGACCAGGTCCGGCGGCCATCCGCCTCCATCTGCAGGCCGAGTTGCGGCTTGGTCAGGCGCACCAGGGGCAGTTCGATGCGCCTCCTCAGAAGCGGGAGCAGTTGCACGTGGACCTCCGCCGCCTCGGCCTTCACCAGGTGCCGGTCCTGCGCCCAGTCCGGGTTGGCGAACTCGATGCCGTCGGCCAGCACGCGCGTGGTCCGTCCCAGCTTCACGTCCAGCTTGCGCGTGATCTCGAAGTGGCGGCCGGTCTTTTCGCTCACATACCGGTTCAAGGGACCCCGCAGCACGTCCCACGGAAAGAACACGGCCAGCAGCACCAGCGCCGCAAGGAACAGGACCGCCCCCACTGCCAGCTTGAGCCACAGCGGGCGCCGCTGGCGTGCAATCGGGGCGGTGCTCTCCATCGGCGTTCAGGGTGCCCGCAGGGGGGACAGCCAGGCGGGACCGAAGGAGAACGGCTGGCCGGCCGACTCGCCCAGCGCCACCAGCGCCGCGGCGATCCTCGTGCCGAGGAAGATCATGATCGAGTGCAGGAGGACTTTCATGGGAAGCGCGAAGCACGAGCCGCTGTTTCGGCCCAGTGTGCGCGGTGAAAAAATGTTGTCCGGTCAGTGCCCCGCGTGTGGTCCTGTCAGCAGGTGCCTACGCGCGTCCGGTAGGAAAGGTCCTACCGGACGGGCCCGACCCCGGCTGGCACAATGGCGCGCGAACATCGTGGAACTGAAAACCTACATCGTCGAAGACAACGCCACGATCCGCGAGAACCTGATCGGCGCGCTCGAGGAGCTGGCGTGCATCAAGGCACTGGGCTGGGCGGAAACGGAGGAGGCCGCCCGGGCCTGGCTGGCGCAGCAGCCGCCGGTTTCCTGGGAACTGGCGATCGTGGACCTGTTCCTGAAACAAGGCAGCGGCATGGGCGTGCTGGAAGCCTGCCGCAACCGCCAACCCGCCCAGCGCGTGGTGGTGCTGAGCAACTACGCGACCGCGGACATGCGCCAGCGCTGCGCCCAGCTCGGCGCCGACGCGGTGTTCGACAAATCGAATGAAATCGACGCGCTGGTGGAGTACTGCATCGCGCAGTCCGCCGCGGCCCGCCCGTGAGCCCGCGCCCCTGGAGGCCGCTCAGTCGATGAGCTTGTTCTTCAGCGCGTAATAGGTCAGGTCGCTGTTGGACGCCAGGCTCATTTTTTCCATGAGCCGGGTGCGGTAGGTGCTCACGGTCTTCACGGAAAGGGACAGCGCCTTGGCGATGTCGCCGGCGGTTTCGCCCTTGGCCAGCTTCAGGAACACCTGGAACTCGCGCTCGGACAGCTGCTCGTGCGGCGCGCCGCCTTCCTTGCGATTGAGCTGCTGCGCAAGCAGTTCGGCCACCGCGGGCGAGATGTAGCGGCGGCCCAGCGCGATGGTGCGGATCGCGTTGACGATCTCCATCGGCTCGCACTCCTTGTTCAGGTAGCCGCTCGCGCCCTGGCGAATGAGGTTCATCGCGTAATGCTCCTCCGGGTAGCCCGAGAGGATCAGGATGCCGACGTCCGGCGCCTTGGCGCGGATCATGCCCAGCGCATCGATGCCGCTTTGGCCCGGCATGGAAAGGTCCATCACCAGCACGTCCAGCTCGGTGGTGCGCACCAGGTCGATCGCTTCGCGGCCGCTGGAAGCTTCGCCCACGACACGCAGGTCGACCTGCTCGGAAAAGAACTGCTTGAGTCCCGAGCGCACGATGGCGTGGTCATCCACAATGCCGACTTTGATCATCTGTGTTCGCTTTCGATGCCTGGTTCCGGGACCATTGTGGCCCATCTTCAACTGAAATGGCCTACCCTTCAGCCATGAGTGTTTCGAATTCTATTCCCATCGGGTGCGACTCGAAGTGAACCTTATGGCGTCGTACAGCTGGCCGAAAAAGGCCATCAGCATCGTGCTGGCGGTGCTGGCCGCAGCCGTGCTGATCGGCATCAACGAAACGGGGCACAACCGGTCCTCGGCCGCGCTCGACGACATTGCCCGTGCCTCGACGACACGCAGCACGCTCAACCGCGTGCTGCAGCACGTGCTGGACGCCGAGACCGGATCCCGCGGCTACCTGCTCACCGGGGACCCGCGCTACCTGGAACCGTACGACGCGGCTGTGGCCGAGATCGGGCCGAACCTCGACCTGCTGCGGCAGGCCTACAGCAGCAGTGGGGACGACACCAACACATTGATACAACTGAGCCGCAACGTTCAGCGCAAGCTGGCCGAGATGGACCTTTCGGTACGCATGCGCAAGCAGGGCAACGAGGACGCGTGGAAGTTCGTGCTGCTCACCGACGTCGGCAAGGAGCACATGGATGCGATCCGCGCGCACGCCACCAAGCTCATCAACGGCTCGGCGGCCCGCATCGAGCTGAGCCAGGTGCAGGTGCGCCGCTCGCTGATGCTCTCGCGCGTGGGCATCGGCGCGGTGACGCTCGCCGCCCTGCTGGCGTTCTACCTGTACCTGCGCCAGACCACCGCCCTGAAGCTGGCCGGCGAGCGGCAGCAGCTGGCCCTGCAGCAGGAGCGCGACCTGCTCGAGCGGCAGGTGCGGGACCGCACCGCATCCCTGGCGGAACTGGCCACGCACCTGCAGCAGGTGCGCGAGCAGGAGCGCGGGCACCTCGCACGCGAATTGCACGACGAACTCGGCGCCTTGCTCACGGCGGCCAAGCTGGACGTGGCGCGGCTGAAGTCGCGGCTCGGCACCCAGGCGCCCGAGGTCAGCGAGCGGCTGCAGCACCTGACCGAGACCCTCAACAGCGGCATCGCGCTCAAGCGCCGCATCATCGAGGACCTGCGCCCTTCCTCGCTGTCCAACCTGGGCCTGACCGCATCGCTGGAGATCCTGGCGCGCGAGTTCTCGGAACGCTCGGGCGTGGAGGTGACCACCAGCCTGGAGCCGGTGGAGCTGGACGAGGCCAGCCAGCTCACCGTCTACCGGCTGGTCCAGGAGTCGCTCACCAACATGGCCAAGTACGCCGAAGCCCGCCAGGCCGAGATCACCTTGCGCAACTACGGCGGGCATGTCGAGGTCGACGTGAAGGACGACGGCAAGGGCTTCGACGCCGCCCACGCGCGGCCCTCGACCCACGGCCTGGCCGGCATGCGCCACCGGGTCGAAGCCGCCGGCGGGCGCCTGACGGTGGCCTCGGGGCCGGGCAAGGGAACGCGCGTCGCCGCGATCCTGCCCAAGGCTGCCGTTCCGGCCTGAAGACACCCGGCCGCCAGTCGGTCGCGTCCTACATCCGGTCACGCCTGCCGCCGATCAGGCCTGCTCAGGCTGGGCGCGTAATCTTGACCTCGTGGCGCCGGGCCCACCGGTGCCTGCCACCGGGGCGCCGCGCCCAGGCCGCGGCTCACATACACGCTTCAAGAGGAACAAGATGACCAGCAGCAACAGATCGCTCCGCGCCGGAGCCGACGACATGTCCGAAGGAAGCCGCCAGTACCTGGAGAAGGCCGGCGAGAAGATGCGCGACCTGCGGTACGGCGTGCAGGACTTCGCGAACAGGGGCCTGTCCACGGTGGGCGAATCCGCTGCCGTGGCTCGCGAGCGCCTGGGCGGCTACGCCTACGCCACCCGCAGCTACGTCGCCGAGCAGCCCGTCAAGTCCGCGCTGATCGCCGCTGCCGTCGGTGCGGTGGTCGCCGGCCTCGTGCTGGCCGCACGCCGCCGCCGCAGCTACTACTGAGCGCGCGCGGACGGAAGGACCCCATGGCAATCGTCCACCCGATCTTTTCGGTTCTGGTCAGCCGGCCCGAACTGGTCATGAACCATGTGGCCGGGTACGCCGCGCTGGTCCAGGAAGAGGCGTCGTCGGTCGGCAGCGAAGTGGCTAAGCGCGTGATCGCCGGGGCAGTCGCGGCCTTGTGCATGCTGGTGTTCCTGGTGCTGGCCGGCGTCGCGATCATGCTGGGCGCGGTCCACGGCGACTTCCACTGGACTTTGGTGGTGGTGCCGGGTGTCGTCCTGGTGCTCGCCGTGCTGGCGTTGAACAAGGCCCGCCAGCGGCTGCCGGCCAAGGCCTTCGCCGAACTCAAGGCGCAGCTGGACGCCGACGCGCAGGTGCTGCGCACCCTGGGCGGCAAGCCGTGACGGGGCCGCGCACATGAGCGCCAACTCGGACAAACTGGCCCAGACGCGGCTGGCCATCCTGGAGCACGTGCAGCGCAAGGAGCGCCGCAAGGAAGCCGTGCGCGAAGAGATGAACGAGGTCAAGGACCAGGCCCGGGCGCAGGCCCGTGCTGCCGTCACCGGCGCCGGCGAGGACCCGCCGCCGCAGGGTGAAGGCTGGTTCGCCCACGCCGGGCACCTGCTTCGCAGCTGGTGGCGGTACCACCCCGCCCGCATGGCGGCCGACCTCGCGACGCCTGTGCTTTCGGGCTATGCGCGGCGCAAGCCGGTGCAGTTCCTGGGCATCGCGGCGGCCGCCGGCGCGCTGTTCCTGCTCGCTCGCCCCTGGAAACTGATTTCGGTCACCGGTGTCGCCGTGGCGCTGCTCAAGTCACCCCAGGTGGCCAGCCTGATCATGTCGGCCATGTCGTCCTCGCAGAACCCGCGAGACGACGAACCGCTTGATCAACAACCCTGAACCTTCTGAAGGAAAAAGACCATGAACATCGCACGCGCCATCGCCATCGCCACCCTCGCAGGCGTCACCCTGGCCGGCACCGGCTGCGCCGTCATCCGCGGCCAGGAGACCGCCGGCGCGTATGTGGACGACGTCGCCGTCACGACTGCCGTGAAGGCCAAGTTCGTCGAGGACAAGACCGTCGACGCCGCGGCCATCAAGGTCCAGACGCTCAACGGCACCGTGCAGCTGTCCGGCTTCGCGAAGTCGAATGCGGAAAAGGCCCAGGCCGAATACCTGGCCCGCAACACCAAGGGCGTGCGCTCGGTCAGGAACGACCTGCTGGTGCGGCCCTGAGCCCCAACGCCGGCCGCCCGGCGGCGTGAAAAGCAGGCCCGGTTCGCGCCCGGCCTGCCTTTCCCGCTGGCAGCCAGTCCATCCCCATGAAGACCTTCCGCTGCGACAACTGCGGCCATCCCCTGTTCTTCGAGAACGTGCAGTGCCTCAAGTGCGGCAGTGCGCTGGCGTTCCTTCCGGATCGCCTGGCCCTGTGTGCCATCGAGCCGGTGCCCGGCAAGGCTGCCGAAGGCCTGTGGCGGCGCATCGCGCGCGGCGAGCGCAAGAGCGGCGCTCCGCGCTACCGCCTGTGCCACAACCACACGGCCCACCAGGCCTGCAACTTCGCCGTTCCGGCGGCAGACCCGAACGTGTTGTGCGTCTCCTGCCGGCAGACGCGCATCCTGCCGGATTTGTCCGTCCCGGCAAACCACGAGCGCTGGTACCGCATCGAGATCGCCAAGCGGCGCCTCTTCTACACGCTGGCCAGGCTCGGGCTCGTGAACCCGACGCCACCCCCGGACCAGCATGACGGGCCGGTGTATGAGTTCCTGGCCGACCTGCCCGGCCAGCAGGTGATGACCGGTCATTGCAACGGCCTGATCACGCTGAACGTCGTGGAGGCGGACGATCCGGAGCGGGTCAAGCGCCGGGTCGAACTGCACGAGCCGTACCGCACGCTGCTGGGGCACCTGCGCCACGAGTCCGGCCACTACTACTGGGACGTGCTGATCCGCGACGGCGGCAGGGTGGACGAATTCCGCGAGGTCTTCGGCGACGAGTCGGTCAGCTACAGCGAGGCGCTGCAGCGCCACTATGCCTCGGGCGGCATGCCCCCGAACTGGCAGGCGCAGCACGTGAGCGCCTATGCGACCTCCCACCCCTGGGAGGACTGGGCCGAGACCTGGGCCCATTACCTGCACATGGTGGACCTGCTGGAAACGGCGGCTGCCTTCCACACGCGGGTCGAGGTACCGGGCACCGACACCGAGGTCCACAACCCGTTCGAGCCCGGGGAACACAGCTTCGACCTGCTGGTGCGGCAATGGGTGCCGGTCACGCTGCTGCTCAACAGCCTCAACCGCAGCCTGGGGCAGGACGACGCCTACCCGTTTGCCCTGAGCACCGGCGCGCTGGAAAAACTGCGCTTCGTCCACGACGTGATCTACAGTCCCGCGCCCGTGACCGCACCGGACGCCGCGCAGACCGGTGCCTCCGCGTGCGATGCGGTGCCCGCGGCGCAGGGGTGACCGTCAGCGCTCGTCGCGCTCCATGTCCCGCAGGATGCGGTCCAGGCGGCTCGAGAGCTGTTCGGTGGTGAGCTTCTCGCGGAAGCGCTCCACCATCAGCGGCAGGCTCATGGGGCTGGGGTGGCGCAGTTCCACGAACTCCAGGCGCTGCCCGGAAATCTTCTCCAGCGAAGCGCGCAGCCGCGAAAGCTCCAGCTCCTGGCTCAGCACTTCCTGCTCGGCCTGCGTCAGCAGCAGGTTGCCGCTGTCGTACTTGCGAAAGACCTCGAAGAACAGGCCGCTGGAAGCCTGCAGCTGGCGAGTGCTTTTCGGCTGCCCCGGGTAGCCGGTGAAGATCAGCCCGGCCACGCGTGCGATCTCGCGGAAGCGCCGCTGCGCCAGCTCGCTGGAATTGAGGGAGGCCAGCACGTCTTGCATGAGGTTGCCGGTGTCGAACACCGCCTTGCTGGTCACGGGCGCCAGGTCGAAGTCTTCAGCGCTCACCAGCTCCAAGCCGTAGTCGTTCACCGACATGCTGAAGGTGTTGGGCCGCTCGCGCGCCAGGCGCCAGGCCAGCAGGCTGGCCAGTCCCAGGTGCACATGGCGCCCGGCGAACGGGTGCACGTAGAGATGCTGGCCTTCGCGCGAGCGGAAGCTTTCCACCAGCAGCGCGCCGGGCGTGGGAATGCGCGACAGGCGCGCCTGCGTCTCCAGCATGGGACGCGCCGCCTCCAGCTCGGGGTGCTCGTAGCGCCCCTGCGCGGCGGCCTGCATCATCCCCAGCACCGCGTCGCCCATCTCCACCGACAGCGCCATCTTGCTGCCCATCCAGGTCGGCACCGTTCCTTTGTTGCGGGTGGCCTTTCGCACATAGGCCGCCATGTCCTGCACGCGCACGAACTCCAGCAGGCGGCCGGCGAAGAAGAAGCAGTCGCCCTTGCGCAGCCGGGCGATGAAGCCTTCCTCGATCGTGCCGATGTTGCCGCCCCCGAGGTACTTCACCTGCATCGAGGCGTCGCTCACGATGGTGCCGATCGAAAGCCTGTGCCTTCGCGCGATGCCGCGATCAGGCACCCGCCAGACGCCGTCGTCGCCGCGCCGGATCCGGTGGTAGTCGGGGTAGGCCGTGAGGCTCTCGCCGCCGCGCTCGCAGAACGCCAGCGCCCAGTCGAACTCCTCGCGCGTGAGCTCGCGGTAGGCCCAGGCCCCGCGCACTTCCTCGAACAGTTCGTCCGCGGTGAAGCCGCCCCCCAGCGCGATCGTTACCAGGTGCTGCACCAGCACGTCCAGAGGCTTGGCGGGCGACTCGCGCTTTTCGACGCGGCCCTCGTAGGCCGCGCAACGCGCCGCGGCGGCCTCGATGATTTCCAGCGTGTGCGTCGGCACCAGCGTCAGGCGGCTTGCGCGTCCCGGCGCATGGCCGCTGCGGCCGGCACGCTGCATCATGCGGGCCACGCCCTTGGCCGATCCGATCTGCACCACCCGCTCGACCGGCAGGAAGTCCACGCCCAGGTCGAGCGACGACGTGGCAACCACGGCGCGCAACCTGCCTTCCTTGAGGCCTTGCTCCACCCACTCGCGCGTGCTGCGGTCCAGCGAGCCATGGTGCAGTGCGATCTCGCCTGCCCATTCGGGGCGCGCCTGCAGCAGCAGCTGGTACCAGATCTCCGCCTGCGAGCGCACGTTGGTGAACACCAGCGTCGTGCCGGCCTTGGCGATCTCGTCGACCACCGGCAATTGCATGCGCGCGCCCAGGTGGCCGGCCCAGGAATACTTGCCGGGATCGGGCGGGATCAGGGTGTCGATCACCAGCTTCTTGTCGATCTTGCCCCGCACGATTTTTGGAGCCGAATCGGGCGCATTCGACTCCCCCACGGCGCTGCGCGCCTGCCCCCCGAGGGGGCGCTGGCCGGCTTGAGGCGGCTCGGCGCCGGCCGGCCCGCATAGAACCTGCGCCGCCTGCTCTAGATTTCCTAGCGTGGCCGACAAGCCCCAGGTCACCAGCGCCGGGTTCAAGCGCCGCAGCCGGGCCAAGGCGAGCTGTGCCTGCACGCCCCGCTTGCTGCCGATCAGCTCGTGCCATTCGTCCACGACCACGTATTCGACTCCGCGCAGTTCCTCGGGCGCGTTGTCCCTGCTGAGCATCAGGCTGAGCGACTCGGGCGTGGTCACGAGCACCGTCGGAAAGCGCCGGTCCTGCCGGGCCCGCTCGGCGCTGGCCGTGTCCCCGGTGCGCTGGCCGATGGTCCAGGCCGGCGCCAGGTCCTGCAGCGGCTCGGTCAGGGCCTTGGTGGTGTCGGAGGCCAGCGCCCGCATCGGGGTCAGCCAGATGGCACGCAACGGTTCGGCGGCCCGGCCGGGCGGATGCCGCTGGAGCAGGGCCTGCAGCATCCCCAGCCAGACTGCGTAGGTCTTGCCCGAACCCGTGGTGGCATGCAGCAGGCCGCTTTGCCCTTGCTGCACCGCGGCCCAGACTTCGCGCTGGAACGGGAACGGCTTCCAGCCACGCGCGGCCAGCCAGCCTTGGACCTGCGAGCCGCGCCTGGCCATCCGTCAGCCGAGCACCGGGCGGACGCGGGCCCCGCCCCGGCGCCGATCGGCCTTGGGCAATGCGGCCTGCTCGGCGAGAACGTCGGCCCGCGCCTGCATCCGGTCGAGCATGTCGTCGAGCTGTGCCATCTCGTCTGCCTGCAGCACCTTCAGCAGATCGTGATGGATGCCCAGCACCTGCGGGAACAGCGCCTTGAACAGCGCCCGGCCGTCGGCGGTCAGCGCGAGCCAGGCCTGCCGCCGGTCCCCGGGCCGCGTTTCGCGCCGCACCAGCTGCTTGGCCACCAGCGAGGTGATGGCCTTGGAAGTGCGTGCCCGGTCGAGCTGGGCTCGGTGTGCCAGTTCGGAGGACAGCAGGTTGTCCTCGCGCGCCAGCAGCGCCAGCACCCGCCACTCCCGGCGCGTGATGCCGTAGCGGCCTTCGCACAGGCGGATCACAGGTGCGCCCCCGATGGCCAGCAGGCGGCTCAGCCGGAACAGCAGCAGGTCTTCCAGCTTTGCCGGACGGACCAGCCTCGACTCGGCGACAGGCATAGGGTTTGTGCGGGCGATGATTGATTAGAACAATCAATTGTCCGGGGTCTACATTGACCCTGCAACGGCCTTCCCGGGCCGGGGAGACTCACATGCGTTCCAGACTTCGAATCCTTGCCGCCCTGGCAGGGACGGCGATCGGCCTTGCCGCCCTGCCCGCTTTCGCCCAGGACAAGCCGCCGCTGCGCATCCTGGTGGGCTTCCCGCCCGGGGGCTCCGCCGACGTACTCGCGCGCCTGATCGGTGACGGGATGCGTGAGGACTTCTCGTCGGTGACGGTGGAGAACCGGGCCGGCGCGGGTGGCCGTATCGCGCTTGCGGCCGTCAAGAACGCCAAGCCCGACGGCCAGACGGTGATCGTGCTGCCCAGCGGGCCCATGGTGCTGTTCCCGCATGTCTACAAGAAGCTCGATTACGACGCGGTCAAGGACTTCACGCCCGTGTCGCAGATCGCGCGCTTCCAGTTCGGCGTGGTGTCCGGCCCCGCTTCCGGCGCCAGGACGGTCGCCGAAATGCTGGCCAAGGCCAAGGCCGATCCGAAGTCGGCCACCTACGGCTCGCCGGGGCTGGGCACCCTGCCGCATTTCATGGGCGTGCTGCTGGAGCAGAGCACGGGCGTGCCGTTCACCCATGTGCCCTTCCAGGGCGGCGCACCGGCCAACACCGCCCTGGTCGGCGGCCACATCGGCTACAAGTTCGACGTGGTGTCCGAAACCGCCGAACTGCACCGCAGCGGCAAGGTGCGCATCATCGCGGTCACCGGCCCGAACCGCGACCCGCAGGTGCCGGACGTCCCGACGATGAAGGAAGCCGGGGTGGACATGGACGCCACCGCCTGGTTCGCCATGTACGGCCCGGCGGGCCTGCCGCCCGAAACCCTGGCGCGGCTGGAGCGCGTGGTGGCGGCAGCGGTGAAGAAGCCGGCGATGCGCGAGAAGCTGGCTTCGCTCGGCTACGAGGCGATCGGCTCTTCTTCGAGCGAACTGGCTGCGGCGCAGCGCGCCGACCTGGCCCGCTGGGAAAAGCCGATCAAGGCCACGGGCGTGCAGCTCGACTGAATCGACACGGAGACCCCAATGAAACTTTCACGCCTCGTCCTGGCCCTTGCCGCCACGGCGGCGATCGTTCCCGCCGCCCTGGCACAGGCACCGGCCTGGCCCACCAAGCCGATCAAGATCCTCGTGGGTTCGCCGCCGGGCGGTCCTTCCGACATCACCGCCCGCCTGTTCGCCGAGCAGCTGGGCAGGCGCGTCAGCCAGCCGGTATTGGTGGAGAACCGTCCCGGCGCAGGGAACAACCTGGCAGCGGGGGCTGCCGCCAAGGCTGAGCCCGATGGCCATACCCTGGTGCTCAGCCCGGACACCGTGCTCACCGTCAACCCTCTCGTGTACGGCACCCAGAATTTTGATGCCCGCACCGACCTGCTGTCCGTATCGGTGCTGACCAGCTTTTCACAGATGCTGGTGTGCCACCCCGCCACGGGCGTCAAGACGGTGGCCGAGCTGGTGGCCAAGGCGCGCGGCGGCAATCTCACCTATGCGTCGGGCGGCCCGGGCGTGCCGGGCCATCTCGCCTCGGAGATGTTCCTGCAGACGGCCGGCGTGAAGATGCAGCACATCCCCTACCGCGGCCCGGCGCCGGGCACGCAGGCCGTGCTGGCCGGCGAGGTGAACTGCGGCTTCCTGGCCACGCCGACGGTGATTCCGCACGTCAAGGCCGGCAAGCTCGATGCATTGGCCGTCTCCTCTGTCACGCCGTCGCCGCTGGCGCCGGACGTCCCCACACTGGCCACCGCGCTGGGCAAGCCCGGCCTGGACGTGAGCTTCCGCCTGGTGCTGCAGACGGCCAAGGACACGCCGCCCACGGTTGTGCGCGAGCTGGAGCGCGCCGCGATGGAGATCATGAAGGACCCGGGCGTGCGCACGCGCCTGCAGACCTCCGACCTCACGGCCCAGGGCTCGAGCAGCGTGCAGGCGCAGGAGGTGATGAAGGCGGAGATGGCCCGGTGGGAGCCGCTGGTCAAACGCCTGGAACTGAAAGCCAACTGAATCGAAGCGATCGTGCAGAAGCGCCCCAACATCGTCTTCATCGTCGCCGACGACCTGGGTTACGCGGACCTGGGCTGCTATGGCGGCCGGGCTCCGGTGTCGCCGGTGCTGGACCGGCTCGCCGCCAACGGCATCCGGTTCACGCAGGGGTATGCCAACTCGCCGGTCTGCTCGCCCACGCGGTTCGCGCTGATGACGGCGCGCTACCAGTACCGCCTGCGAGGCGCGGCCGAGGAACCGATCAACAGCAAGAGCCGCGGCAGCACCACGCTGGGCCTGCCGCCGGAGCATCCCACCCTGCCCTCGCTGCTGCGGGGCGCGGGTTGGCGCACCGCGCTCATCGGCAAGTGGCACCTGGGCTACCCGCCGGCGTTCGGTCCCTTGCGGTCCGGCTATGAGGAGTTCTTCGGTCCCATGTCCGGCGGGGTGGACTACTTCACCCACTGCAGCTCCAATGGCCAGCACGACCTGTGGTCCGGCGAGCAGGAGCGCACCGAACAGGGCTACCTCACGGACCTGATCTCGCGCCGGGCCGTGGACTACATCGAGCGCACGGGCGGCGGGGATGCACCGTTCTTCCTGAGCCTGCACTACACGGCCCCGCACTGGCCGTGGGAGACGCGCGAGGACGAAGCGCTGGCCCAGGAAGTCAAAGGCAACCTGTTCCACCTGCACGGCGGCAACATCCATACCTACCGCCGCATGATCCACCACATGGACGAAGGCATCGGTTGGGTGATGGACGCGCTGCGGCGCAAGGGCATCGCCGACGACACGCTGGTCATCTTCACCAGCGACAACGGCGGCGAGCGCTTCTCCGACAACTGGCCGTTGGTGGGCGGCAAGATGGACCTCACCGAAGGCGGGATCCGGGTGCCCTGGATCGCGCACTGGCCCGCGGTCGTCGCGCCCGGGGGCATCAGCCGCCAGCAATGCATGACCATGGACTGGTCCGCGACCGTGCTGGAGGCCGCCGGCGTGGCGCCGCATCCCGATTACGCGCCGGATGGCGTTTCGCTGCTGCCGGTGCTGCGGGATGCCGGCCACGGCTTCGCGCGGCCGCTGCACTGGCGCATGAACCACCGCGGGCAGCGCGCCCTGCGTGAAGGTGATTGGAAGTACCTGCGCGTGGACGGGCTCGATTACCTGTTCAACATTCCCGCGGACGAGCGCGAGCGGGCCAACCTCGCCGCGCGTGAACCGCAGCGGCTGGAACAGATGCGGCAGGCATGGGAGGCCTGGAACAGCACCATGCCCCGCATCCCGGAAGACGCGACCGTCAGCCTCGGCTACGGCCTGCGCGACATGCCCCAGCGTTAAGCTCGGGCCATGGCTGACACGCGCCGCTGGCTTCCTTTTCTTTCCTGGCCCCGGCCCGACGCCGGCCTGCTGCGCAACGAAGTCCTTGCCGGGCTGACGGTAGCCCTGGTCATGGTGCCGCAGTCCGTCGCCTATGCCGGCCTTGCGGGCATGCCTCTGGTCACCGGCCTGTACGCGGCGCTGCTGCCGCCGCTGGTCGCCGTGCTGTTCGGCAGTTCCACCCGTTTGTCCGTCGGTCCTGCCGCGCTCACCTGCGTGCTGATCGCTGCTTCCCTCACGGGGCTCGCGGAGCCGGGCAGCCCGCAATGGGTGATGCTGGCCGTGTGGCTGGCGCTGTTGTCCGGCCTGCTGCAGCTGGCGCTGGGCGCCGGCGGCTTCGCGTGGATCCTGAACCTGGTGAGCGCCCCGGTGCTGATGGGGTTCACCCAGGCCGCGGCGCTGCTGATCATGGCCTCGCAGCTGCCGGCATTCCTCGGCGCGCCGGGTTCCGCGGCCGACTTGCTGCGCCAGCCCAGCATGCAACCCGCAGCGCTCACGTTCGGCGCCGCCAGCCTGGCCTTGCTGGTGCTGGGCAAGCGCTACGCACCGCGGCTGCCGATGGTCGTCATCGTCATGGGTGGCGCTGCGCTGGTCAGCCGCTTCAGCGGCTATTCGGAACGGGGCGCCATCGTCGGCGCCTTGCCAGCCGGCCTGCCGACCCTCTACTGGCCCGGCTTGCCGGGCTGGGACCTGATGAGCGCCCTGCTGGTGCCCGCGATGGTGATCGCGCTCGTGTCCTTCCTGGAGACCGCCGCCAGCGCCAAGATCGAGGCCCAGCGCGACGGCCGCCGGTGGAACGACAACCAGGACCTGGTCGCACAGGGGCTGGCCAAGCTGGCGTCGGCGTTCTCGGGCAGCTTTCCCACCAGCACCTCGTTCTCGCGTTCGGCCATCACGCTGTACGCCGGCGCGCGCACGGGCTGGGCCACCGTCGCCACGGTGGGCTTCGTGCTGCTGGCCCTGCTGCTGCTCACGCCCTTGCTGTACCACGTGCCCCGGTCGGTGCTGGCGGCGGTGGTCATCGCCGCCGTCTGGGGCCTGCTCAAGCCGCGTGCCTTCCAGCACCTGTGGCGGGTGGACCGGGTCGAAGCCGTGACCGCGGCCCTCACCTTCACGGTCACCCTCGCGAGTTCGCCGCGCATTTACTGGGGTGTGCTCACGGGTGTGCTGCTGGGCCTGGCGCACTTCCTGTACCACCGGCTGCACCCGCGCATCATCGAAGTCGGCTTGCACGCCGACGGCAGCCTGCGCGACCGGCACATCTGGAACCTGCCGCCGCTGGCGGCGCAAACCTACGCGCTGCGAATGGACGCCGAACTCGACTTCGCCTCCGCCAGCGCCTTCGAGCGTGCCGTGCTGGAACACCTGGCCGCCCACCCGTCGGTGAGCCACGTCTGCCTGTTCGCGCAGCCGATCAACCGCGTCGACGCGACGGGAGTCGAGGTCTTCAGCCAGCTTCGCCGGCACCTGCAGGCGCGGGGCATCACGCTGCACATCAGCGGCATCAAGCTGCCGGTGGAACGGGTGCTGCGGCAAAGCGGCGAGCTGCAGGAAGGTCCGCTGCTGCGCATGTACCGCACCGACGTGGAGGCCCTGGTGGCGTTCGGGCGGCCGGGTCCGTAGGCCCACCTTGCATGTCCTGCGCTGTGTCGCGCGGCAAAGCCGTGTCCGGGCAGGCCGCGGCGCATCCAGAAGGCGGCCTGCCCGGAGACGGCTTTACAGGGAGGTGTTGGTCGTCGACGGGCGCCAACCACGCCACTGCGCGGCAGGCGGTGCCCGGCGGAGGCGATTTGTGGGGCGGCTGGCAGCCTCGGCCAACGGGTGCGGGCGCTTCAATTTGCAACGCGGCCGGGACTGTCAGCGACGTCGGCGCGAGAGCGCCGGCCGCTCCACCATGAGCCTCTGCCGGGCACCGCCTGCCGCGCCGCGAGCACTCATGGCTGGAGGCTACCGGAACGCGAAGTGCTTGCTGCCCAGAAAGTTGAAGGCGAGCGCGATGATCGACGCGATCGCCAGCGGGATGATCGGCAGGGCCGCCATTGCGGGGGACGCCAGGATCAGCGCGGTGTAGACCAGGAAATTGACCGCCGCTCCGCCCAGGCTCACCACCACGTAGCGGCCGAGACTGCGAAGCACCGGACCTTCGTCGCGAAAGGTGATGCTGCGGTTGAGCAGCCAGGTCGCGAGCACCGCGGCGGGGAACGACACCAGGCGCGCCGTGATCGGCCCCCAGCCGGCCCAGGAGACCAGCAGTTGCAGGACACCGCCATCCACGATGAACCCCACCGTGCCCACCATCCCGAAGCGGATGAAGCTGGGCAGGCGCTCCAGCGTGCGTGCCAGGCTCACACCAGCACCTGCCAGTCCGCCAGGCGGGCCGCCACGCCGAGCGCAACCACCAGCGCCACCAGTGCGATGCCGCCGATCAGGACGCGCGAGCGATCCCGCCACCCCTGCGCGAGCTGGGGCGCGACCAGCAACGTGGCAAGCATGACCGCCAGCAGCGACCAGTAGTGGTAGCGCATATCGGTGGCGACGCCCACCACCAGGTAGGCGCCTGAATACGCCAGGGCCGAGACCACCAGCACGCGGGCCATGCCGATGCCGCTGTCGGTGGTGCGACGGGCCAGGAACACCAGCAGCACCAGGCCCCACGCGAGCCAGGTCACCGGCCAGACCAGGAAGTTCTTGCGCAGCGGGTCCAGCTTCAGGTCGCGTTCGCTCACCACCTCCATGGGCTTCCACGAGGGGTCGTCTCGGCGGTACTCGGGCGCCAGGCGCAGGTGCTTGGGCGGCACCAGGAACAACAGCGTGGAATTGAAATGCTTCAGCCGGTGGGTGGCGTAGGCCACCGGGTGCTCCAGGATGGTCAGTGCCCATTGCTGCCCCAGCCCGTCGCCATTGGCTGCGAAATCCTTGTTGGGACGGTCCACGCGGCTGGCACAGCGGCCCCAGGGGCTGAGGCTGTCCCACCAGTACGGCGAATAGCAGCCCTTCAGGTCGGCCTGGGACAGCTTGGCGCGCGGCTCCACCAGGCGCGGATCGCCTTCGTGCACCGCAATACCCATCAGGTCGAACATGAACAACGAGTGCTCGGGATGCTGCGACTTGGCTTGCAGCAAGCCGCTGTTGACGAGCTTCGAGGCCGGGATCGCCAGCAAGGCCACCACCACCGCCGCGGCCATCAAGCGCCCACTGCGCCACCAGCCGGCGGGGGCCAGCGCGTAGACCAGCAAGGGGCCCAGGCCGAACACCGCATTGCCGCGCACCAGGGTTCCGTAGGCGAGCAGGGCCGCGACGGCCACCCCCACCAGCACCGGGAGGCGCCGCTGCTGCGAGCGGTACCAGAACAGCACCCCGGCCGCCGCCAGCCAGGTCGCCGCCATGCCGACGTCCTTGACGACCTGCGCATTGACGTACAGGAAAGGAGGAAAGGCGCCAGCCAGCGCCACTGCCAGCGCCCAAACGGGTTGCCCGGCCCGGCGTACGGCGTCCGCGAGCAGCCCGAACCCGAGCCAGTACAGCGCCAGGTGGAACAACAGCAAGGGGCCGGGGCCTTCCCCCAGGTGGCGCAGCCAGGACCACAGCCAAGCCATCACGGGCGGGTGCCAGTCCGAGAAGCTGCCGCTCACGGCCTCGCGGTACTGGCTGATCGAGTCGTTGTTCAGCGTGCCGGGGAAATGCAGCAGCGCATTGACGGCGAACAGTCCGACCACGAGGGCGGCCAGCAATGTTCCGCCGCGCTCGTGCACCAGGCGCGATGGGCCCGCCACGGTGCCGGGCAGGACGAAAGCGGCATCAGCCCGGGAACGCATCTCCACGGCGTGCGGCCCGGGCGATCAGGAGACCACCAGCTGCCCTACCACGGGCTGCTGCGGCTCTTCCTGCTCCCGCACCAGCGACGGCCGGCGCGTGGCGGCGGGCAACGGCGTCGGAACTCCCTCGTGCGGCTCGGGCCAGCGCGGCGCGGGGATGTCCAGGTAAGCCAGACGCTTGAGTTCGCGCCGCGAGTGCGTCACGGTGTCCAGGATCAGGCCGCACATCAGCGACAGGAAGGCCACGAGCATGATGCCGACGGACAGCACCGCCGTGGGCAGCCGCGGCACGAGGCCGGTACGCAGGAACTCCAGCACCACCGGTGTGGCCAGCCCCAGGGACAGCAGGAACAGGGCGAGGAAGGTGCAGCCGAAGAACATCAGCGGCCGCTCTTCCTTGACCAGCAGCCCGATCATGCGCAGGATGCGCAGGCCGTCGCGGATCGTGTTGAGCTTGGAGGTCGAGCCTTCCGGCCGGTCCTTGTAGCGGGTCGGCACTTCGGCCGTCTTCATGCGCAGCTCCAGCGCGTGCACCGTGAGCTCGGTCTCGATCTCGAAGCCGCTGGAGGTGGCGGGGAACGATTTGACAAAGCGCCGCGAGAACACCCGGTAGCCCGAGAGCATGTCGCCGAACTGCTTGCCGAAGATCACCTGCACGATGCCGGTGAGCATGCGGTTGCCGAAGCGGTGCCCGAAGCGGTAGGCCTCCTTGATCTGCGTCACCCGCGCGCCGTTGACCATGTCCAGCTGGTTGTCCAGCAGCATGCGCACCAGCTGCGGCGCGGCCTCGGGATCGTAGGTGTCGTCGCCGTCGACCAGCACATAGACATCGGCCTCGATGTCGCTGAACATGCGGCGCATCACGTTGCCCTTGCCGCGGAACGGCTCGTGGCCGACCAGCGCGCCGGCCTGCGCCGCCACCTGCGCCGTGCGGTCGGTGGAGTTGTTGTCGTAGACGTAGACCCTGGCTGTCGGCAACGCCCGGCGGAAGCCCTCCACCACGCGCGGCACCGCCACTTCCTCGTTGTAGCAAGGAATGAGGACGGCGACCTCGACACCCTTCAAATCATGGACCATGGTTGCTCCCTAAGCAGTCGGTCCATCGTAGGCAGCCCCTTGGTAACCGGGGGTAAGCCAAGGCCTCCGCCGGATGGCTCTTCCGCACTACTGCGCCCCTGGAAAACGCCGGTAGCGCTTGTTGTCTTCAGGCTCATGCCGTGACGATCCAGCCTTCCAGCGCATCGAGCTCTTCCGGAAGGCCGTAGCGAGGCGGGCCTTGCCTGGCCGCCCAGGCGGCTTGCACCAGGCACAGCACGGCGTCGAGTCTGTCGCCGCTGGGGTCCTGCGCCAAGGCGTCGCGCTGGGCGTGGGTGAGCTTCAGGCGCAGGCCCAGCCGGCTGCGGCCGGTCTCCAGCGCCGTGATCAGGTCCTTGCGGGCGATCAGGCGCTCGGGCGTGTGCTTGGCGACCGCGTCGTTCTTGTAGCTTCGGCGGGCGATGAGCTCGCGCGCCAGCAGGCCGGGGTAGGCCTCGAGCGCCACGCGCCGCGGATCGCCGGCGTGCAGGCCGGGGATGTGGACGCCGGCCTGCAGCAGCAGCGGGATGGCGGCGTGCAGCATGTAGGCAACCGGCGGGTTCACCCACTTCATGGACGGACTGGAGCCGGCGCGCCTGTCGAACGCGCGGTGCGCGAACTTGGAACCCACGGGGCGCGCGTCGCAGAAGGCGGCGAAGGTGGCGCGGATGGCCTCGCGGCTGAGGCTCGTGTAATGGCGCATGCACTCGCGCCATTCCAGCGGCCAGCCGAGGCGCTCCACCAGCTCGCGCGGCAGCCCGAACGGAAAGTCGAAGCCGCCCACCCAGTCGCCGGGGCGCGCGAGCCACTCACCGAAGGATGCAAGCGTGGCGAACGTCTCGAGCCGATCGAGGACGACACGTGCGCCGGCTTCATGGCCGAAGGCCAGGACGATGGGTTTGCGACGGGAGGGGCTGCTGGAGAAATCGCAACCCGCAAGCTGTGTGGTCAAACCCTTCCGCAGATCGCGGCGGTGGCCATCAGGTCTTCCAGCAGCGCCAGCGAGACCTTGCCCGAGACCGCGTACGGATCGAGCTCGGGCTTCTCGGAATACTTCAGCAGGATCGCATGGTTGAGCTTGCTCAGGTTCACCTGCCCCATGCTCCAGCCGCCGAAACGGCGCTCGAAGATTTCTTCGTAGTGCAGCAGGGCCACGTCCTTGTGGCGCGGGTCTTTCTGGATGTGCCCGAACAGGTCGGACACCTGCAGGCGGCCGCCTTCGATGGCCTGCAGGAAGATGCCCCCGCCGTAGCAGAGGATGCCGGTGATGCCGCTGACCGGGTTGTGCTGGCGCGCCTGCGCCAGGATCGATTCGATGGCTTCGGGCCGGGTGTCGACGGCGCGGCTGCAATAAAGGAGGCGAACCAGCATGGTCAACCTTTCCTGGGGATCAGGGCCAGGAACTCGCGGCGCAGGGCGGGGTTCTTGAGGAACACGCCGCGCATCACCGAGTTGATCATCTTGCTGTCCATGTCTTTCACCCCGCGCCAGGCCATGCAGTAGTGGGTGGCTTCCATCACCACCGCCAGGCCGTCGGGCTGCGTCTTTTCCATGATCAGGTCGGCCAGCTGCACCACGGCTTCTTCCTGGATCTGCGGGCGGCCCATCACCCATTCGGCCAGGCGCGCGTACTTGGACAGGCCGATCACGTTGGTGTGCTCGTTGGGCATCACGCCGATCCACAGCTTGCCGATCACCGGGCAGAAGTGGTGGCTGCAGGCCGAGCGCACCGTGATCGGGCCGACGATCATCAGCTCGTTCAGGTGCTCGGCGTTCGGGAACTCGGTGATGCTGGGCGCCTTGACGTAGCGGCCGCGGAACACCTCGTTGAGGTACATCTTGGCCACCCGGCGCGCGGTGTCCCCCGTGTTGTGGTCGCTGGCGGTGTCGATCACCAGGCTGTCGAGCACGCCCTGCATCTTGACCTCGACCTCGTCGAGCAGCTTTTCCAGCTCGCCCGGCTCGATGAATTCGGCGATGTTGTCGTTGGCATGGAAGCGCTTGCGCGCGGCCAGCATGCGCTCGCGGATCTTCACGGACACCGGGGTGCCCGCATCGGCGTCAGCTGCGTTCATGGCGGATTGGGCTTTCATGAGCATGCCAAATGCTAACACCGCGGGCGCAGGGCAGGGATGCGAAGGTTTTCGGCCTGCAGCCCGCGCCGGGTGCGCGCATGCAGCTATAGATTCAATAGCATTTCGAGATCCTGCAGGGTGTTGGCTTCGTGCAGGGGCTTGTCCAGGCGGATGCGCAGCATGCGCGGAAAGCGCACCGCGATGCCGCTCTTGTGGCGCGGGCTGCGGTTGATGCCCTCGAACCCGAGTTCGAACACCAGCGTGGGCTTGACGCTGCGCACCGGGCCGAACTTTTCCAGCGTGTTCCTGCGGATGATGGCGTCGACCTGCCGGAACTCCTCGTCGGTGAGGCCCGAGTAGGCCTTGGCGAAGGCCACCAGCTGCAAGGCACCCGGCTGCGCCGGCTCCTTGCGGGCAATGGCTTCCAGCACCGCCTCGGCCTCCTCCTTGCCGGCGGGCTCGCGGTTCCACACGGCGAAGGTGTAGTCGGTGTAGACCGAGGCCCGGCGGCCGTGGCCGGCCTGGGCATAGACCAGCACGCAGTCGATGGTCATGGGATCGATCTTCCACTTCCACCACAGGCCGTCGGCCTTGGTGCGGCCGGTGCCGTAGGCCGCGTCCAGCCGCTTGAGCATGAAGCCCTCGACGCCCAGCTCGCGCGATCGCTGCCGCAGCCTGCCGAAATCGAGCCACGAGGCGGCGGTCTCGAGCGGGGAGATCCTGAAGGGCGTGCCGGCGAGCAGCGCCTCGAGCCGGGCACGGCGTTCGCGCTGCGGCAGCTCGCGAACGTCCCGTCCGCCGTGCTCGAGCAAATCGTAGGCCATGAACGTGACGGGAGCCTCCTCCAGCACCTTTTTCGTCAGCGTCTTGCGACCGATGCGCTGTTGCAGCAGCGAGAACGGCGCCGGCCGACCTGAGCTTGTCGAAGAATCCTTCCACACCATGATCTCGCCGTCCAGCACCGTGCCGTCGGGCAGCGGCTGCGCCAGGGCCACGATCTCGGGAAAGCGCTCCGTGACCAATTCCTCGCCTCGCGACCAGACCCAGACCTTGCCCGAACGCTTGACGATCTGCCCGCGGATGCCGTCGTACTTCCATTCCACCTGCCAGCCGTCCACCGGGCCGAGCCGGGGGGCGAAGGTCTCGGCGGCGCCATCGAGCTGGTGCGCCAGGAAGAACGGGTAGGGCTGCCCCTCGTCATGGCGCACCTCGGGCCCCTCCTCCAGGCGCGCCACCAGCGCGGCGAAGCGTTCGGCCGAGGGCATGACCTTGCCGTCGGTGTAGCCCATCATGCGCTGGGCCACGCGCTTGGCGTCGATGCCGCCATGCGCGGCGAGGGCCCGCTGGACCAGCAGCTTGCTCACGCCGACCCGGAAGCCGCCTCCCACCAGCTTGGTCAGCAGGAAGCGGCCGGTGTCGTCCAGCTCCGCCCAGTAGCCCCGCATTCGCCCCGCGATCTCGCCCGGGGGCAGCCCGCGCAGGGGCAGCAGCCGCTGCTCCACCCACTCGGCCAGGCCCACGTCGGACAGCACCGCCTCGCGCGGCAGCACGTGCGCGATGGTCTCCGCCAGATCGCCCACCGCCTGGTAGCACTCGTCGAACAGCCACCACTCGATGCCCGCCACCTCGCACGCCAGCCCGGCCAGGACGGACATGGGCGCCACCTGCCGCGGCTTGCCGCCCGCCAGGAAATACACCGCCCATGCCGCATCGGCGGGCGAGGCCTGGGCGAAGTAGCGTTGCAGCGCCTCGACCTTGGCATTGGTGGAGGTGGTGGAGTCCAGCTCGGTGAACAACCGCGAGAACTGCTTCATGCGCCCGGCGGCTCCGCGGCCGTGTCGGCCTCGATGGCGTCGTCGCCGTACTCGGTCTCGAACCCCTCGGCCTGCAGCCCCTGTTCGCCCAGGTAGCGCACCATGACCGGGATGCTGCCGTGCGTGACGACCACCCGCTGCGCCCCGGTCGCGGCTATCGCGCCCATGAGCCCGGGCCAGTCCGCGTGGTCCGACAGCACGAAGCCGCGGTCGTAACCGCCCCGGCGGCGGTTCCCCCGCACCTGCATCCAGCCACTGGCGAAGGCGGTGCTCGCCTCGCCGAACCGGCGCAGCCAGGTGCTGGCCACCGCGCTCGGCGGGCACAGCACCAGCGCGCGCTTGAGGTCCGCCTTGTCCTTGACCTCCGTCACCATCCGGGTCGCGGGCAAGGCCACGCCCGCGGCGCGGTAGGCCCGGTTCAACGGTTCGACCGCGCCGTGCACGATGATGGGCCCGATGGTGGGATCCACGCCGGCGAGGATGCGCTGGGCCTTGCCGAAGCTGTAGCAGGCCAGCACGCTGGCGTGGCCGGCCAGCACGTTGCGCGACCACCAGCCGTTGATGTCCGCGAAGGTCTCGCCGTCGTCGCGCCAGCGGTAGATCGGCAGCCCGAAGGTGGACTCGGTGATGAACACGTCGCAGCGCACCGGCTCGAAGGGGTCGCAGGTGCGGTCCGGCGCCACCTTGTAGTCGCCGCTGGCCACCCAGACCTGGCCGCCATGCTCCACGCGGACCTGGGCCGAGCCGAGCACATGGCCGGCGGGGTGCAGCGACAGCGCGACGCCGTGGTGCTGGATGCGCTCGCCATAGGCGAGCGTCTGCAGCTGGATGTCGCCCAGCCGCGTTCGCAGCACGCCTTGGGCCGGCGCGGCCGCCAGGTAGTGGCCGTTGCCCACGCGCGCATGGTCCGCGTGCGCGTGCGTGATCACGGCTCGGTGCACCGGGCGCCACGGATCGATGTAGAAGTCCCCGGGCGGGCAGTACAGCCCTTCGGGCCGCTGGACGATCAGGTCGCCTGCCTGGGCCATGGCTACAGGTACCTCTTGCCCTGGATGGCCAGCGCCAGCCGCATCACGGCCAGCGCCACCATCTCGAGCGCGCGCTGGCGCAGGGGCCGCAGCGCGAACTGCGCCGGGTCCATGGCTGCGCCTTCGTTGGCCATGGCGTGCAGCAGGCGCGACCGCAGGGCGTGCGCGAACACCTCGTCCTCGATCACCACGTTCGCTTCGCGCGCCAGCAGCAGGCTGAGCGGGTCCAGGTTGGACGAGCCCACCGTGGCCCAGCGGCCGTCGATCACCGCCACCTTGGCGTGCAGGAAGCTGGGCGAGTATTCGTGGATCTCGACGCCGGCGCGCAGCAGCGCGCCGTAGATCGGCCGGGCCGCGTAGTACTGCATGAAGTACTCGTAGCGGCCCTGCAGCAGCAGCAAGACCTTCACGCCGCGCGCCGCCGCGCTGATGAGCGCGTCGCGCATCTTGCGGCCGGGAACGAAGTAGGCGTTGGCGATGATCACCTCGTGGCGGGCGCGGCCGATGGCCCGGCGGTAGGCCAGCTCGATCTGCGTGCGGTGGCGCAGGTTGTCGCGCAGCACCAGGGCGGCGCGCGATCCTTGCAGGCGCTCGGCCTCGGGCGGCACCGGCGGCGGGGTGCGGCGCATCGAGGTCAGCGCGCCCGTCAGCTGCCCGTGCCGCAGCCGGCGCAGCGTGCGCATGCGCTGCCACAGCTGCAGCATCGCCTGGCGGACCTGTGCCACCAGCGGCCCGGCCACCCGCACCGTGAAGTCCAGCCGCGGGGCTGCCAGCGCGCCGCGGTTCGGGTCATGCAGGTCGTCCAGGATGTTGATCCCGCCGCAGAACGCGACGGCCTCGTCCACCACGCACAGCTTGCGGTGCAGCCGGCGCCAGTTGCCGGGCCACAGCACGCCCAGCCGCCCCGGCGGCGAGAACACCTGCCAGTCGACGCCGGCCTCCAGGAAGCGCTGGCGCCACACCGGCGGCAGGTCCTCGGTGCCGAAGCCGTCGACCACCACGCGCACGAGCAGGCCGCGCCGGGCGGCCCGCTCGAGCGCGTACGCCACCTCGGCGCTCGCGCCGGTGAAGTCGAAGATGTAGGACTCCAGCAGCACCTCGCGTTGCGCCTGGTCGATGGCGCGCACCAGTGCGGGGAAGTAGGCGCCGCTGCCTTCCACAAGTTGGAGCGAATGGCCGGTTCGCAGGGGCGGGATGCGGTGCGGCATGGCGGGGCTCAGAGCGAGAACTCGGCGATCAGCGGCAGGTGGTCCGACATGCGCCACCAGATGCGCCCGCGGGGGATCTTCAGTCCCACCGGCTTGAGACCCCGGGCGTACACGTAGTCGAGCTGCGTCAGCGGCAGCCGCGAGGGATAGGTCAAGGCCCTTTCCCCCAGGAAATCCTTGAAGCCCAAGCCGTTCATCACCGGACGCAGCTTGGACCCCCAGTCGTTGAAGTCACCCGCCACCACCACCGCGTCGCGCCGCGGGATCTCCCGCTCCACGAATTGGCCCAGCTGCTCGATCTGCCGCACGCGGCTGGCGGCGATCAGGCCCAGGTGCACCACGATCACGTGCACCAGGCGGCGGCCGACGCGCACCTGCACGTGCAGCAGGCCACGCTGCTCGAAGCGATGGTCGGACATGTCCTCGTGGCCTTGCGAGACCACCGGCCAACGCGACAGCAGGGCATTGCCATGCTCGCCATGCCGCGTGGTGGCGTTGGTCTGGTAGACCGCTGCGTAGCCCTCCGGCGCCAGGAACTCGGCCTGCGGCAGCTCGGGCCAGCGGGTGAAGTAGCGCTCCTCGCGCCGGTGCAGCTTGCGCACCTCCTGCAGGCACACGACGTCGGCATCCAGCTGTTCGACGGCATGCCCGAGGTTGTGGATTTCCAGGCGCCGCGCCGGGCCGACTCCCTGAACACCCTTGTGGATGTTGTAAGTCGCCACTCGAAACACGGTCATGCCGTGAATTTTGGCAGCAACAGGATGGCTTCGGCGTTGGAGGGAGAGAAGCAGGCGTCGGCCGCGGTCCGCCAAGGTAAGCACCGGTAGCCGGTGTGCTCGCGCGGGTTGAGCCTGACCGCCGTGCCTTCGGGCACGCACAGCCCGAACACATGTTCCGTGTTGCGTGTCACGCCCGGCGAGTAGCGGTGCAGCCAGCGCGGGTAGATGTCGTAGACGTTTTCGAGCCCCCAGTCGGACAGCATGCCCTGGCGGGCATCGATGCCGGTTTCCTCCAGCACCTCGCGCACCGCGGTCTCCTCGAAGCTCTCGTCGATGCGGTCCTTGGCGCCGGTGACCGACTGCCAGAACTCCGGCGCGTCAGCCCGGTTGATGAGCAAAACCTCCAGCGCCGGCGTGTGGATCACCACCAGCACCGATTGGGGGATCTTGAAGGGGCGGGACATGACCCATTTTCGTCATTCCCGCAGAGGCGGGAATCCAGGGCGCCCTGGGTCCCCGCCTGCGCGGGGACGACGCTCATTTCTCGGTGTTGCGCAGCCGGATGTGAAGCTCGCGCAGCTGCTTCTCGTCGACCGGACCTGGGGCCTGCGTGAGCAGGTCCTGGGCGCGCTGGGTCTTGGGGAAGGCGATCACGTCGCGCAGGCTTTCGGCGCCTGTCATCAGCATGACGAAGCGGTCCAGGCCGATCGCGATGCCGCCGTGGGGCGGGGCGCCGTACTGCAGCGCGTCCAGCAGGAAGCCGAACTTGAGCTTGGCTTCCTCGGCGTCGATCTTCAGGGCGCGGAACACCTTGCTCTGCACGTCTTCGCGGTGGATACGCACCGAGCCGCCGCCGAGTTCGATGCCATTGAGCACCGCGTCGTACGCCTTGGCGATGCAGCGGCCCGGATCGGTCTCGAGCCAGTCCTCGTGGCCGTCCTTGGGCGAGGTGAACGGATGGTGCACCGCATTCCAGCGCTGGGCGTCCTCGTCGAACTCGAACATCGGAAAGTCGACCACCCACAGCGGCTTCCAACCGCCTTCGACCAGCCCCCTGGACTTGCCGAACTCGCTGTGGCCGACCTTGACGCGCAGCGCGCCGATCGCGTCGTTCACGATCTTGGCCTTGTCGGCGCCGAAGAAGAGCAGGTCCCCGGTCTGCGCGCCGGTGCGCTTCATGATCTCGGCGATCGCGGCGTCGTGCAGGTTCTTGACGATGGGCGACTGCAGGCCTGGCCACCGCGAGGGCCCATCCTGAGCCGGCCCCGCAGCCGCGTCGTTGACCTTGATCCAGGCCAGGCCCTTTGCGCCGTAGATCTTGACGAACTCGGTGTACCCGTCGATCTCGCCGCGGCTCATCTCGCCGCCGCCGGGAACGCGCAGGGCGACCACGCGGCCGTCCGCCGCGTTGGCCGGGCCGGAGAACACCTTGAAGTCCACGTCCTTCATCACGTCCGTGACTTCGGTGAACTCGAGCTTCACGCGCAGGTCGGGCTTGTCGGAGCCGTACAGCCGCATCGCATCGGCATGCTTCATCACCGGGAAGGCCGGCAGCTCCACGCCGATGGCATGGTGGAAGGTGCTGCGGATCATGCCCTCGAACATCGTGCGGATTTCCTCCTCCGTCATGAACGATGTCTCGATGTCGATCTGCGTGAACTCGGGTTGCCGGTCGGCGCGCAGGTCCTCGTCGCGAAAGCACTTGGTGATCTGGTAGTAGCGGTCGTAGCCGGCCACCATCAGCAGCTGCTTGAACAGCTGCGGCGATTGCGGCAGTGCGAAGAACATGCCGTCGTGCACGCGGCTGGGCACCAGGTAATCGCGGGCGCCTTCGGGCGTGCTCTTGGTGAGCATCGGCGTCTCGATGTCGATGAAGCCGTTGGCGTCCAGGAACTTGCGCACCTCCATCGTCACCTTGTAGCGCAGCATCAGGTTCTTCTGCATGTACGGGCGGCGCAGGTCCAGCACGCGATGGAGCAGGCGGGTGGTCTCCGACAGGTTCTCGTCGTCCAGCTGGAACGGCGGCGTGACCGAGGGGTTGAGCACCACCAACTCCTGGCAGAGCACCTCGATCTTGCCGCTCTTGAGGTTGTCGTTGGTCGTGCCCTCGGGGCGGGCGCGCACCAGGCCCTTGACCTGGATGCAGAACTCGTTGCGCAGGCCTTCCGCGGCATTGAACATCTCGGGCCGGTCGGGATCGCACACCACCTGCACGTAGCCCTCGCGGTCGCGCAGGTCGACGAAGATCACGCCGCCATGGTCGCGGCGCCGGTTGACCCACCCGCACAGCGTGACGGGCTGGCCCATCAGGGCTTCGGTGACGAGGCCGCAGTAAGTGGTTCGCATTTGTTGGGAGGACATAGGTAAACCTTCGCAAGGACGCGGCCGTTCCGGCCGCGCTTATCGGTTGGTGTTGGCGCTTGGCGCCACCACGCCCATCGAGATGACGTAGCGCAGCGCTTCGTCGACGCTCATCTTGAGCTCGATGCAGTCGCTGCGCCGAAGCATCACGAAGTAGCCGCCGGTCGGGTTGGGGGTGGTGGGTACGTAGACGCTGAGGTAGTCGCCCACGAGGTAGTTGGCGACGTCGCCGCCCGGCGTGCCGGTGACGAAGCCTATGGTCCAGACGTCCGGCCGCGGCCACTGCACCAGCACCGCTGTGCGGAACGCGTTGCCGCTCTCGGAGAACAGCGTGTCGGAAACCTTCTTGACGCTGGAGTAGATGGACCGCACCACGGGGATGCGGTTGAGGATCGCGTCCCACCACACCACCAGCTTCTTGCCCAGGAAGTTGCTGGTGACTGCACCGACCGTCAGCAGGATTCCCAGGGTCAGAAGCACCCCGAAGCCGGGGATGTGGTAGCCGATCAGCCGGTCGGGACGCCAGCTCTCCGGCAGGATCAGGAGGGTCTGGTCGAGCGTGCCGATGATCCATTGCAGGACCCACAGCGTGATCGCGACCGGGACGATGACCAGGAGGCCGGCCAGCAGCCATTTGCGCAGGGCAGCCATCCTGTGTCCGGTTTCAGTGGCAGGCGCCGGCAGAGGCAGCGGGGCCGTCGGACTTGGGAGCCGCGGGGGTGTCGGCCGGCTTGGCGTCGGCCGCCTTGCTGTCGGCTGCCTTGCCGTCGGCGGGCTTGCTGTCCGCTGGCTTGCCATCAGCCTGCTTGGCGTCGGCAGCTGGCGCGGGCGCGCTGCCGTTGCGGAAGTCCGTGGCATACCAGCCCGAGCCCTTGAGCTGGAAGCCGGCCGCCGTGATCTGCTTGCCGAAGGATTCGGCGCCGCACGCCGGACAGACAGTCAGCGGCGCATCGGAGACTTTCTGCAGGACGTCCTTGGCATGGCCACAGGATCCACATTTGTAGGCGTAGATGGGCATGGCGTTAAGGAAGGTGATGCGGGTGCAAAGCCCTCGATTATAGGCCGCGAGCCGAACGTGGCCCGCCGCCGCGAGCCCCGTCAGCGCTGGATCTTCTGGCCCCGGTCGGCCACCAGCTGGGGACCCAGGGAGCCCGCGAGCATCAGCACGATCGATGCGAACAAGCCGATGAGGTTGGCGGGCACCATGGCTTGCGGGGCCAGGTTCTGCGCCAGCAGCCATGTCGCCACGCCGCCGACCGAGGACATCAGCGCGCCCTGCGTGGTCGCGCGTGCCCAGTAGGCGCCTGCCAGCAGGGGCACGAACGCACCCGCGAGGGTCACGTTGTAGGCGTTCTGCACCATCTCGTACATCGTGCTGGTGCTGTTCATGGCGAACACCAGGGCGCAGCCGGTAAAGACGACGAGCACGACCCTCAGGGCCAGGAGGAACTGCCGGTCGGTCATGTTCGGCGCGAACGGGCGCAGCACGTTCTCGGAGAACAGCGAGGTTGGCGCCAGCAGGGCGCCGCTCGCGGTCGAGAGGATGGCCGACAGCAAGGCGCCGAAGAACATGACCTGGGCCCAGAGGGGCATCTTGCCCAGCACGAGGTCGGGCAGCACGCGCTGGATCTCGCGCGCGTCCTCGGAACCAAACAGCTTCAGCAGGCCCGGGTCGGCCACGATGGCCGCATAGGCGATGAAGATCGGCACGAACGCGAAGCAGAAGTACACCAGTGCGCCGATGATGGTGCCACGCACGGCGGTGTCCTCGTCCTTGGCACTGGTCATGCGCTGGAACACGTCCTGCTGCGGGATGGAACCGAACGCGAAGGCGAAGAACGCGCCGGCCATGGCCCACCAGCCGGGCGCGTCGGGCGGAAGGAAGTTCAGCTTGCCGTCCGCCGCGGCTTGGGCGACCACCGTTGCGGCGCCGCCGGCCATGTCGCTGACGAGGTAGGCGACCAGTGACAGGCCCACCAGGATCACGACCGTCTGGAGCAGGTCCGTGAAGGCCAGCGACCACATGCCACCGAACAGCGTGTAGACCAGCACCACCGCCGCGCCGAGCAGGATGGCCTGGGTCAGCGGCAGGGCGCCGCCTGAGAGGACGTGGATGACGAGTCCGAGGGCGGTCATCTGGGCCGAGGTCCAGCCCAGATAGGACGCGACGATCGCCAGGCTGGTGATCACCTCCACGAGCTTGCCGTAGCGCTGCCTGTAGAAGCTGCCGATGGTCAGCAGGTTCATGCGGTAGAACAACCGCGCGAAGAGGAGCGCTGCGAGCACCAGACAAACCGAGGCGCCGAACGGGTCGCCCGGGATGCCGGACAGGCCGTCCTTGGCGAACGTGGCCGACACCGACAGCACCGTTTCGGCGCCGAACCAGGTGGCGAACACGACCGCCACGTTCATGTACAGCGGCAGGCTGCGGCCGGCGACCATGTAGTCCTTGGAGCTGCGCACCTTGCGAGCGGCGACCAGCCCGATCGCGATGGTGACGGCCAGGTAGGCCATGACGAAGACAACCAGCGTGCTCATCCCTCTACCTCCTCGAAAGTTGGCGCATTCTAAGTGCGGGACGGCACGCCTACCAGAGCCTGACCCGCACCACCAGCTGCATGACCGCGAGCCCCAGTGCAAAACCCAGGCCGCCGTACATCAGGCCTTGCAGCAGCCGGTTGGTGCGGCGCTGCTCGGCCAGCAATTCGCCCAGTTCGCGCCGGTCGCTGGCCGGCCGCTGGCGCAGGTAGTGGTGCAGCAGGCGCGGCAGCTCGGGGATCAGTTTCGCGTAGAGCGGCGCCTGGTCGCGCAGTTCGTCCAACAGGCGTTGCGGCCCCACCTGCTCGAGCATCCAGCGCTCCAGGAAAGGCTTGGCGGTCGCCCACAGGTCCAGGTCGGGGTCGAGCTGGCGGCCCAGTCCCTCGATGTTCAACAGCGTCTTTTGCAGCAGCACCAGCTGCGGCTGGATCTCCACATGGAAGCGGCGCGAGGTCTGGAACAGCCGCATCAGCACCATGCCCAGCGAGATCTCCTTGAGCGGCCGGTCGAAGTACGGCTCGCAGACGGCCCGAACGGCGGCTTCCAGTTCGTCCACGCGGGTCTCGGGCGGCACCCACCCGGATTCCAGGTGCAGCTCCGCCACCCGCTTGTAGTCGCGGCGGAAGAAGGCGTTGAAGTTCTGCGCCAGGTACTCCTTGTCGAACTCGGTCAGCGTGCCCACGATCCCGAAGTCCAGCGAGATGTAGCGCCCGAAATGGGCTGGCTCCACGCTCACCTGGATGTTGCCGGGGTGCATGTCGGCATGGAAGAACCCGTCGCGAAACACCTGGGTGAAGAAGATGGTCACGCCGTCCCGCGCCAGCTGGCGCAGGTCGACCCCGGCCTGGCGCAGGCGCTCGGTCTGGCTGATGGGGACGCCGTACATGCGTTCCATGACCATCACGTCGGGATGGCAGTAGTCCCACAGCATCTCCGGGACCAGCACGAGATCGAGGCCGGCCATGTTGCGGCGCAGCTGCGCCGCGTTGGCCGCTTCGCGCAGCAGGTCCAGTTCGTCGTGCAGGTACTTGTCGAACTCGGCCACCACCTCGCGCGGCTTGAGCCGCTTGCCGTCGGCCGACAGCGCCTCCACCCAGCCGGCCATCATCCGCATCAGGGCCAGGTCTTTTTCGATCACCGGCAGCATGCCCGGCCGCAGCACCTTCACGGCCACCTGGCGCGTCTGGCCCTGCCGGTCCTGCAGGGTGGCGAAGTGCACCTGGGCAATCGAAGCGCTGGCGACCGGCTCGAGTTCGAAGCTGGCGAAGACGCTCGCCAGGGGCCGGCGGAACGAGCGCTCGATGGTGGCGACCGCGATCTGCGGGTCGAACGGCGGCACCCGGTCCTGCAGCCGCGCCAGCTCGTCGGCGATGTCGGCCGGCAGCAGATCGCGCCGGGTCGAGAGCACCTGGCCAAACTTCACGAAGATGGGGCCCAGCTGCTCCAGGGCCTGCCGCAGGCGCTGCCCGCGGGGTGCATCCAGCTTGCGCCCGAACGCCAGGATCCGCGCCAGCGTATGCAGCCACGGCTGGCGGAAGCTGTTCAGGACCAGCTCGTCGAGCCCGTACCGCAGGATCACCCAGAGGATGGCGATCCCGCGCAGGTACCGCGTCATGCCCGTCCTGAGCTGGTCGAAGCGGCGCGTCCCGGGACTGGCGGGCTGGCCGCTGCCGAGGCCGCGCCGGCGGCCGGCGCGGGACGCGGTGCAACGAAGCGCCGCAGGCTCTCGCTCATGGCACGCGCTGTCCGGGCCACGGCATGTGCCGGAGCATCACCGACGAGCCGGGACAGATCCTCCTCGAGGTCCCACCGGACGTTGTCGACCAGCCAGTTCACTTCGGCGGCGAACTGCACGTCGCCCTCGATGCGCACCGGTGGCTTGTCCCCGCGCAGGGCGGCCTGCGCCAGGCTCCACGGCGACTCGTCCGTCACGGTCAAGGTCAGGTCGGGCACGGCTGAAGGGCTCGCCAGGTCCATCAGGCCCGCCGGCGTCGCCACCAGCCGGATCGTGAAAACGCGCCAACGGGCTTCGACCACCCTGCCCTGCTGCCGCGCCAGCCGGGCCTGCGCCTGAGGCTCCTGCATCAGCACGTGGTTCATCAGCAGCACCAGCCTGCGCTGCGTCTCGTCCACCATCCAGGCCGGCGGCTGCAGGCCCTGGCTCAACCGGTCGAAAACGCCGTCCAGAAAAGGAAAGGGGGACTGTGTTGCCATAGTCCCCCATTATTCAACACCGGCCTTGCCGGCCGGGCTTCACTGGAGCGCCTGCACTCCCGCCACCAGCCAGCCGCTGGAGCCGCTCTTGGGCTTGGTCATGTTCCACACCTCGCGGAACGGGCTGGGGCCGGCCGAGGGCTGCTCGCGGATCATCCCGGAGAACTCCACGCTGGCCATGTAGCCGTCGCCCAGGTCTTCTATGCCCAGCAGCTGCCCTTCGAGCAGCACCACGTCGGTCTTGTTCGGCTGGCCGGCAAGCTCGCGCTCGCGTTCGGCCAGCTGGCTGCGGATCTCGGACAGCATCTCGTCCGTCATCATGGCGCGCAGCGCCGGGATGTCGGAGCGGTCCCAGGCGTCCTGCAGCGTCAGGAAGTTGCGCTTGGCCGAGGACAGGAAGCCCTCGACATCGAAGCCCGCCGGGATGCCCCAGGACTGCGGCCCCGCAAGTCCGGAACCGATCTGGACACCCCCGCTGGCCCGGCCGGCATCGAAGGCCATGCTGCTGCGCTCCCAGGGCCGGGCCGATGCGTCGTTGCCTACCTTGTCGGGGCTGTACTGCGGCGGCGCCGTGGCCTGGTCCGCAGCGGCGCCCTGGTAGGCCATGGCGCGGCCGCCGGGGCCGGCAGCCATGCCGCCGCGCCGCGCCCGCATGACGAGGCCGATCACCACCATCACGACCAGTGCCAGCAGCGCGAACAGCATGAACTGCGCAAGCGCCGGCCCGAAGCCCAATGCGCTGGCCAGCCAGGCCAGGCCGAGACCGGCCGCGAGTCCGCCCAGCATGGCGCCCCAGGGACGGCGCGGGGCCTGCGCGGCCGGTGCCGCCTGGTTGGGGCGCGCTGCCGGGTTCGCGGCCTGCTGCGACTGCGCGGCCCCGGGTGCGGCAGCGGGCGGAGTAGGCGCCGATTCACGCTGGGTGACGTTGTTGGACTGCTTGCCGACGGAGCGGCCGCCGCCCATGCGGCGTTGGGCGTCTGCATCCAGGCTGGCCAGGGCCAGGGCGGCGACGAGAACGGCGGACCAGAGTTTCATGGCGATTCCTTCCTGCTTCCTTGTATCAGCACTTGATTCCAACATGCAAGGCGACCACACCGCCGGTGAGGTTGTGATAGTCCACATGGCCGAATCCACTTCTCTTCATCAGCGCCTTGAGCTCGTCCTGGGCGGGGTGCATGCGGATCGACTCGGCCAGGTAGCGGTAGCTTGCCGCGTCCCCGGCCACGGCCTGGCCCAGGCGCGGCAGGATGTTGAACGAGTACCAGTCATACGCCCGGGCCAGAGGCTTGGCGACCCTGGAAAACTCCAGCACCAGCAGCTTGCCGCCCGGCTTGAGCACGCGCGCCATTTCGGTCAGCGCGCCATCCTTGTGCGTCATGTTGCGCAGCCCGAAGGCGACCGTGACGAGGTCGAAGCGGCCGTCGGCGAAAGGCAGCTTCTCGGCGTCGCACACCAGGGTCGGCAAAGCCACGCCAGCATCCAGCAGGCGGTCACGGCCGGTGCGCAGCATGGCCTCGTTGATGTCGGTGTGGACCACCTGGCCGGTGGATCCCACCTTGCGGGCAAACGCCAGGGCCAGGTCTCCGGTGCCGCCCGCGAGGTCGAGCACCTGCTGGCCCGGCCGGACGTTGGCCACCATCACCGCATAAGCCTTCCACGCGCGGTGCAGACCCAGCGACATGAGGTCGTTCATCAGGTCGTACCGTGGCGCGACCGAATCGAACACGCCGCGTACGCGGCGCGCCTTGTCCTTCTCGTCGACCGACTGGTAGCCGAAGTGAGTGCTGCTCATGCCCCCATGGTAGGGCAATTGCCGCGCCCAGGGGTGCGGACGCTCAGTGGCCGCAGCTGCCGCCGCCTGCCTGCTGGCCCGGCATGGGCGCGTCGCGGTCGGTGCCGGCCGCGTGCAGGCGGCGCTCGTACTCGGCCCACAGCTGGGTTTGCTGGGCACCCAGGTGGTAGAGGTAATCCCAGGAAAAAATGCCGCTGTCATGCCCGTCCGAAAAGCGCGGCTGCACGGCATAGTTGCCCACCGGATCGAGAGCCACGATGTCGACCTCGCGCTTGCCGGTCTGCAGCACCTCCTGGCCGGGCCCGTGCCCCTGCACCTCGGCCGACGGCGAATAGATGCGCATCAGCTCGAACGGGATGCGGAACGAGGCGCCGTCCGCAAAGGAGATCTCGAGCACGCGCGAGTGACCGTGCACGGTCAGCGATTCGGGAGCGGGGCTGTCGTTGCGCAAGCCGGCCATGGTGCTGCCTAGGAGAGTCTGGGGCTCAGAATCTAACCGACGCGCTGATGTAGAACTTGTCGTCGCCTTTTTGCGGCGCGGCGGAATTGATGGCCGGCGCCACCCGGCTGCCCGTCAGCAGCCGCCCGTAGTCGGCTGCCACCGCCAATGGACCGTTGGCATAGCGCAGGCCCAGGCCCACGCTGCTGAGCCGGTCGTTGGCAAGCTTGTTGGCGCCGTTCGGCTGGTTGTTGCCGATCCAGCCCGCATCCAGGAAGCCCAGCACGCGCAACCCGGGCAACACTTCCGGCGTCGTGACCTCCACCGTGCCGGAGAGGCCCTTGTCGCCCGAGACCGGGCGCTCGATCCGGGTGCCGCGCACCGAGGCGAGGCCGCCCAGGCCGAACTGCTCGCCCGAGATCAGGACGTCGGGGCTGTACTGGTAGGCCGCCCGCGCGCTCAGCAGCCAGGTTTGCGCGAGCGGCATGGTGTAGTTGACGCCGCCCCTGACAGCCTTCCAGCGGGTGGTCGTGATCCTGGGGTCTTCCGACTGGTAGGAAGCCAGGTCATTGTTGGCGCCGCTGCCGGTGTTGAACGCGAGGTCGAGGTTGTAGCCCCATACGGCGGTGTCGGATTCGGTTCGCGCGGTGTAGCCCACCACCACCGGACGGCTGCGGCGGTCCAGCTGGCCGGGCACGACGATGTCGTTGATCTTGGAGGCATCAAAGACCTTGTCTTCGATGGCCAGCGTCACGTAGCTGCGGCGCCCGCCCTCGGGCGGCAGGTACATCGTGTAGCTCAGCGCCAGGGTGTGGCCGGCGCCGGTGCTGGTGAACGCGCCGAAGTTGCCCACCACGTCCGAGTTGGTGTAGCTCGCACCGACCACGCCGCCCTGCTCGTACAGCGGCACCTTGTACGACAGGCCGAGCTGCTTGACGTCGCTCATGCGCTCCAGCGAAGTGGTGTAGGCGCCGACGAACTGATGGTCCCGGTTGAACAGGTTGGTGTGGCCGCCCGAGACGGTGACACGGTCCTCGCCGGAGGATTCGGATCCGGCGTTCGAGGCGCTGACGCCGAACGTCCAGGGCCGGCTCTCCCGCACGGTGATGGTGGCGTCGATCTTGTCCGGCTCGTCCGCCTCGCGGATGCCCAGCTGGATCTGCTTGTTCGGGTTTTCGTTGGCGATCGCCGTCTGGATCGCCAGCCGCTTGAAGTTGGGTGTCTGTCCCTCGCGCAGCTCCGGCAGGGAGCCGCGGATGTTCTGCTCGCCGTAGAGGTTCCGCCCTTCGACCGCGACCTTGCTGATCGTGAACTTGACGATTTCCAGCCTGACGGTGTCGCCCACCTCCTGCGGCGGCAACGCCACCCGGTGCAGGCCGTAGCCTTTGTCACGCAGGGCGGTCTCCAGCGCGGTGGTGGCCTGCTGCAGGGTTTCCATGGTGGCGTTGGTGCGCAGGAACGGCGCCAGGATGCGCGAGGTTTCACCCTCGCCCAGGGGGTTGTCGCCGGCCACCTGGAAGCCGCGGATGCCGAACACGGGAACTGGTGCCGGCGCGAGCGGCGCAGCCGGGGCCTGTGCCAGGGCCGGTCCGTTTGCCGCGAGCAGCGCCAGCAGCAGCACCGTGCCGGACGCGGACACGCCGCGGCCCGAAAGGGGCGCGCCTATCGCCTTCACCATGATGTTTGAGCCCTCTGCATCCGTCCGAGGCGCGAATTGTCGCCCGGCCCCGGGCGTTTGTCACCCAAGCCGCGCTACTTGCACTGGTTGCTTTGCTTGACGTTGTTGTCCGCCAGCACCGACACCAGCAGCGGGTTCCTGGCGGTGGGCAGGGGCAGCTTGTCGAAGTCGATGAACTTCGGGATCGTGGTGGGGCGGACCGTTTGGCCGTTGGTCCCGGCAAAGCCTGCTTCGCCCTTGCCCAGGTGCAGGATGTCGCCCACCGTGGCCACCTCGATGTGGCCGTCGCGCACGAACACGAACAGGCCTTCCTGGGCGTCCGAGACTTCCTGCTTGCCGAAGGTGTTGGGCGCGATGCTCACCGTGCCCGGGGGAATGGCGTCGCTGGGAGGCGGCGTGTTGATCGGCGTGAACCCGGCAGGCGTGACGAACAGCCCCTGCCCGGCCTGCAACAGCTGCAGCGCGGTCTGGCCCTGCTGCTGGAAGCTGATGGAGCCGAGCAGGGCGAACAGGCTCAGGTTGCCGCTGGTGCAGTCGCCCGGGCATGCCGCCGTGAATTCCGTGCCGCGGATGCCGATGGTGGCGGTGGGGGTGGCGAAGCCGACGTTCCGGTTGTTGGTCTTGGCGATCAGGCCCGTGACGGCGCGGATGGACCCGCGCAGCAGCGAGGCCAGGAACCGGCCTTCGCCGGCGTTCTGGTCGTCGTAGACGAAGTTGTCGATACGAAAACGTGAGGAGGCGCCGACCGAGACCCGCGATTCATCCCGGAAGACGAGCACGCCGCGGCTGCCGGCTGCGGTCTCCACCACGTCGCCCGGATAGATGCTGCCGCCGTCGACCAGCCGGCGGCGCTGGCCGCTGGCGTCCACCGCGACGACTTCGCCCTGGACGGAGAACACCTTGGCGCTGGCCAGCACCGCGTTGGGCCGGGCACTTTCGGTGACCCTTGCGGATTCCGTTCCGCAATCCCTGGTGCAAAGCCGCGCGTCGAAGTCGGTGCCCCGGATGCCGATGGTGGCGGTGCTGGTCTGGACCCGGGCCGCATTCGGTGAGTTCTTGGAGATGAGGCCGGTGACGGCGCGAAAGCCACCCCGCACCAGCTGCATCAGCATGCCGTTGTCGGGCGCGTTCTCCTTGAACTGGTAGTGCTGCAGCACGATCTCGGAGTTCGGCCGCACGGTCATGCGGGTGCCGTCTTCCAGCTTGATGATGGCCGAGCCGCCCTCGGAGGTTGTGAGCCGGTCGCCTTCCCGCAGGGGCAATCCCTTGCCGAGCGTCCGTGGCGCCTGGCCGGGCGTCTGGGCGAAGCCGACCCCGCGGGAGAACTCCACCTCGCCAGCGAGCTGGGCGGCGGCCGGGCCGGCAGCGGCCAGCCCCCCGGCACCCAGGACGAGAGAAGAAAGCAACCTACGAAATGTTCGGCCGAGCATGAAGAAACCTCCAGGAGCCGCAGGGCGCCGATGTCTTCGTTGCACCGTTATACACGTTGAAACACCCGCAATAGCTGCGCGAGCCAGCCGGCAGGCAGCACCAGCGTGCGATTTTCACGGGCGGGCCGCCTTTGTGCGCCTGCCCGCAGCGGTTTCAGACCAGGACCCGCTCGATCCCGCCGCTGTTGGCGGCCTGCACGTACTGCGGCATCCAGTCCAGCCCGAGCAGCTGGTTGGCCATTTCCACCACGATGTAATCGGCCTCCAGCAGGCCGTTCTGCAGGTCGTGGCTGTAACGCGACAGGCCCTGCAGGCAGCTGGGACAGCTCGTCAGTATTTTCAGGTTGCCTGAGGCTGCGGCCGGAACGGCCGCCCGCAGCGCCGCTTCGTCCATGCGCAACTGTTCCTCCTTGCGGAAGCGCACCTGGGTGGAAATGTCCGGCCGGGTGACGCCGAAGGTGCCGGATTCGCCGCAGCACCGCTCGGACTTGCGCACGTTCTGGCCCACCAGCGCCTTGACCGTCTTCATGGGCTCCTGCTGCTTCATCGGCGTGTGGCAGGGATCGTGGTACAGGTAAGCCTGCCCCGAGCCTGTCGCAGCGCCGATCCCTTGCAGCGTGATGCCCTTTTCCAGCAGGTACTCGTGAATGTCCACGATGCGGCAGCCCGGGAAGATCTTGTCGAACTCGTAGCCCTGCAGCTGGTCATAGCAGGTGCCGCAGCTGACCACCACCGTCTTGATGTCCAGGTAGTTGAGCGTGTTGGCCACGCGGTGGAACAGCACCCGGTTGTCGGTGATGATCTTCTCGGCCTTGTCGAACTGGCCCGAGCCCCGTTGCGGGTAGCCGCAGCACAGGTAACCGGGCGGCAGCACCGTCTGCACGCCCGCATGCCAGAGCATCGCCTGCGTCGCCAGCCCCACCTGCGAGAACAGCCGCTCCGAACCGCAGCCCGGGAAATAGAACACCGCCTCGGTTTCCGAGGTCGTCGTCTTCGGGTCGCGGATGATCGGGACGTAGTCCTTGTCTTCGATGTCCAGCAAGGCCCGCGCCGTCTTCTTGGGCAGGCCGCCGGGCAGCTTCTTGTTGACGAAATGGACCACCTGCTCCTTGAGCGGCGCCCGCTGGTGAGTGGAAGGCGGCGTCGTGACCTGTTTACGGGCCAGGCCGCGCAGCAGGTTGTTGGCCATGCGCTGCGCCTTGAAACCGACCTCGACCATGGCGGTGCGCGCCAGCTTGATGGTCTGCGGGTTGGTGGCGTTGAGCATGAACATGGCCGCGGCGTTGCCGGGCCGGAAGCTCTTTTTCCCCATCTTGCGCAGCAGGTTGCGCATATTCATCGAGACGTCGCCGAAGTCGATCTTCACCGGGCACGGGTTCTGGCACTTGTGGCAGACGGTGCAATGGTCGGAGACGTCCTCGAACTCTTCCCAGTGCTTGATCGAGACGCCGCGGCGCGTCTGCTCCTCGTACAGGAAGGCCTCGACCAGCAGCGAGGTGGCGAGGATCTTGTTGCGGGGGCTGTACAGCAGGTTCGCGCGCGGCACGTGCGTGGCGCACACCGGCTTGCACTTGCCGCAGCGCAGGCAGTCCTTGATGCTGTCGGCGATGGCGCCGATGTCCGACTGCTGCATGATCAGCGACTCGTGCCCCATCAAACCGAAGCTGGGGGTGTAGGCATTGGTCAAATCGGCATGCAGCCCGCTCCCAGAAAGCGCGCTATGCTCCTGATTTCGTAGCAACTTGCCCTTGTTGAAGCGTCCCTCGGGGTCCACCCGCTGCTTGTAGTCGGCAAACGGCGCCAGCTCGTCGTCGGTCAGGAATTCCAGCTTGGTGATGCCGATGCCGTGCTCGCCCGAGATCACCCCGTCGAGCGAGCGGGCCAGCCCCATGATCCGCCTGACCGCCTGGTGCGCGGCCTGCAGCATCTCGTAGTCATCGCTGTTGACCGGGATGTTGGTGTGCACGTTGCCGTCGCCGGCGTGCATGTGCAGCGCCACCCAGACGCGGCCCTTGAGCACGCGTTTGTGGATGGCGTTGAGTTCGCCCAGGATCGCCCGGAAGGGCTGGCCCGAGAAAACCTGCTCCAGCGGCGCCCGGATCTGGGTCTTCCAGCTGGCGCGCAGGCTGTGGTCCTGCAGTTGCGGAAACAGCGAGTCCACGTCCGCCAGCCAGTCCTGCCATAGCGAGCGCACCTGGCGCACCAGCGCCAAAGCTTGGGAGACGCGGTCTTCCAGCAACTCGGCCGAAGGAATCTCGCTGGCATCGTCCTGCTTGCCCAGCGGCAGGTTGCCGCGGCTGAAGAAGGCCTCCAGCTCATGGGCCAGCTTGATCTTGTTGGCCAGCGACAGCTCGATGTTGATGCGCTCGATGCCGTCGGTGTACTCGGCCATGCGCGGCAGCGGGATCACCACGTCCTCGTTGATCTTGAAGGCGTTGGTGTGCTTGCTGATGGCTGCCGTGCGCTTGCGGTCCAGCCAGAACTTCTTGCGGGCTTCGGGGCTGATGGCCACGAAACCTTCGCCGCTGCGCGAGTTGGCGATGCGCACCACCTCGGAGGTGACCCGCGCCACATCGTCCGCGTTGTCACCCGAGATGTCGCCCACCAGCACCATCTTGGGCAGCACGGCCCGCTTGGACTTGGTGGAATAGCCGACGGCCTTCAGGTAGCGGTCGTCCAGGTGCTCCAGGCCGGCGAGCAGGACGGGGGAGGAGCCCTGCCCTTCCATGTTCTCGCCCGCGCGCTTCTGCTGGGCGAACATGAAGTCCTTGATCTCCACGATGCTGGGCACGGCGTCGCGCGCGTTGCCGAAGAACTCGAGGCAGACGGTGCGCGTGTGCGCGGGCATGCGGTGCACCACCCAGCGCGCGCTAGTGATCAGGCCGTCGCAGCCTTCCTTCTGGATGCCCGGCAGGCCCGACAGGAACTTGTCCGTGACGTCCTTGCCCAGGCCTTCCTTGCGGAAGCGCTGGCCCGGGATGACGAGCCTTTCAGTGCGCAGCTGGGTCTTGCCGTCGGCGGCGAAGTATCTGAGTTCGAAGGTCGCGACCTCGGCGTCGTGGATCTTGCCCAGGTTGTGGTCCAGCCGCGTGACTTCCAGCCATTGCGCCTGCGGCGTCACCATGCGCCAGGACACCAGGTTGTCCAGCGCCGTGCCCCACAGCACGGCCTTCTTGCCGCCGGCGTTCATGGCGACGTTGCCGCCGATGCAGGAAGCTTCCGCCGAGGTCGGGTCGACGGCAAACACAAACCCGGCGCGCTCGGCCGCATCGGCCACGCGCTGGGTGACCACGCCGGCTTCGGTCCAGATCGTGGGAACCGGCTGGGCGTGGCCGGCAATGGAGGCCATTTCGACCTCGGTCATGGCTTCGAGCTTCTCGGTGTTGATCACCGCGCTCTTCCAGGTCAGCGGGATGGCGCCGCCGGTGTAGCCGGTGCCGCCGCCGCGCGGGATGATGGTCAGCCCCAGGTCGATGCAGCCCTTGACCAGGCCCGCCATCTCGGCTTCGGTGTCCGGCGTGAGCACCACGAACGGGTATTCCACCCGCCAGTCGGTGGCATCGGTCACATGGGAGACACGGGACAGCCCGTCGAACTTGATGTTGTCGCTGGCCGTGTAGCGGCGCAGCGACCGCTGCGTGTTGCTGCGCAGCTGCGCCGCCTCATGGAAGCTGGCGTCGAAGCTGGCTACGGCGCCGCGCGCTGCCACCAGCAGCTCGCCCACCAGCGCGTCCCGCTCGCCGCCGCTGCCGGGTGTGCGGCGCTTCTCGACTTCCACCAGGCGGTGGTTCAGCGCGTCTACCAGCAGCCGGCGCCGCTTGGGGTTGTCCAGCAGGTCGTCCTGCAGGTAGGGGTTGCGCTGCACCACCCAGATATCGCCCAGCACCTCGTACAGCATGCGGGCCGAGCGGCCGGTGTGGCGCTCCTCGCGCAGGCGCGTCAGCACATCCCAGGCGCGCAAGCCGAGCAACCGGATCACGATCTCGCGGTCGGAGAACGAGGTGTAGTTGTACGGGATCTCGCGCAGGCGGGGCGCGTCGCCATCGACGGCGGCCATGAGCTGGGTCAGGCTGGTGGGAGCGTTCATCGTTGCGGGCTGGATGTCAGCCAAACGACTGCGCGGCTGAGGGGGAATGTTACCGCAGTGCAGCATGGCGCTTGCGTGTCATGGAAACCCCGCTTGCCGGCTCGCCGCCCCAGCATTTTTAATCCCTGTCACAAAGAGCCGGTACAGTCCGCGCCTGCATTCCATCACCCATCAGGAGCATCCCATGAAATCAAAGCTTACGGCGCTGGCATTCGTCGCCGCCTTCACCCTTCCCGCACAGGCGCAGGTCGAAGTCCAGTGGTGGCACTCGATGGGCGGCGCCCTGGGCGAATGGGTCAACGACCTGGCCAAGGAATTCAACGCCAGCCAGAAGGACTACAAGGTCACGCCGACCTTCAAGGGCAGCTACGCCGAGTCGATGACCGCCGGCATCGCGGCCTACCGTGCCGGCAACGCGCCGCACATGATCCAGGTGTTCGAAGTCGGCACCGCCACCATGATGGCGGCCAAGGGCGCCATCGTGCCGGTCGCCAAGGTCATGACCGATGCCGGCCTGAAGTTCGACCCCAGCATCTACGTGCCGGCGGTCTCGGGCTACTACACGGCGCCCAACGGCCAGATGCTGAGCTACCCGTTCAACAGCTCCACGCCGGTCTTCCACTACAACAAGGACGCGTTCAAGGCCGCCGGCCTCGACCCGGAGAAGCCCCCGACCACCTGGCCCGAAGTGGCCCTGGCCGCGGCCAAGCTCAAGGCCTCAGGCCACAAGTGCCCCTTCACCACATCCTGGATCAGCTGGACCCAGCTGGAAAGCTTCTCGGCCTGGCACAACGTGCTGTACGCGACCAAGAACAATGGCTTCGGCGGCACCGACACCCGCCTGGCATTCAACAGCCCGCTGCACGTTCGCCACATCGAGAACCTGGCCAACATGGCCAAGAGCGGCCTGTTCGTCTACAAGGGCCGCGAGAACAAGGCCGACGCCACCTTCGTGTCCGGCGAATGCGCCATGGCGACGGGTTCGTCCGCGCTGGCCGGCAGCGTCAAGCGCAACGGCAAGTTCGGCTATGGCACCGGCACCCTGCCGTACTACCCGGACGTTCCGGGCGCGCCGCAGAACACCGTGATCGGTGGCGCCAGCATCTGGGTGATGGCCGGCAAGAAGCCTGAGGAATACAAGGCCGTGGCCGCGTTCCTGAACCACCTGTCCAAGCCCGAAGTCGCGGCGGCCAGCCATCAGCGCACCGGCTACCTGCCGGTGACCAAGGCCTCGTTCGAGCTGACCGAAAAGTCCGGCTTCTACAAGCAGAACCCGGGCGCCGACGTGTCGGTGAACCAGATGGTGCGCAAGACCACGGACAAGTCGCGCGGCGTGCGCCTGGGCAACTTCGTGCAGATCCGCACCATCATCGACGAGGAACTCGAAGGCGTGTGGCAAGGCAGCAAGCAGCCCAAGGAAGCGCTGGACAACGCCGTCAAGCGCGGCAACGAGCAGCTGGAGCGCTTCGAGAAAGCCAACAAGAGCTAGTCGCCTGACTTCGACACGCCCTGGCTCGTCATTCCCGCGGAGGCGGGAATCCGGGGCGTCCCCAACAAGAAGCACTGGATCCCCGCCTTCGCGGGGATGACGGATTTGGAAAAACGCGTCCTCTTCAAATCGGCGTGGCTGCCCTGGGTGCTGATCGCGCCGCAGATGGCGATCATCCTGGTGTTCTTTTTCTGGCCCGCGGGCCAGGCCCTCTACCAGAGCGTGCTGCAGGAAGACGCCTTCGGCTCCAGCAGCGAGTTCGTCGGCCTGGACAACTTCCGCCGGCTGTTCGCCGACCCCGGCTACATGGATTCGTTCCGGATCACCGCGGTCTTTTCCGCGCTGGTGGCCGTCGGCGGCCTGGCCGTCTCGCTGCTGCTGGCCGTGATGGCCAACCGCGTGATCCGCGCCGCCGGCATCTACAAGACGCTGCTGATCTGGCCCTATGCCGTCGCGCCGGTGGTGGCGGGCGTGCTGTGGCTGATGATGTTCGCCTCCCCTTATGGCGCCATCCGCTATGCCCTGATCGAGATGGGCTTCGAGTGGAACCACGTGCTCAACGGCAACCACGCGATGGCGCTGATCGTCATGGCTGCCATCTGGAAGCACATCTCCTACAACTTCCTGTTCTTCCTGGCCGGCCTGCAATCGATTCCGCACTCGCTGATCGAGGCCGCCACCATCGACGGCGCGGGCCCCTGGAAGCGCTTCTGGACCATCGTGTGGCCGCTGCTGTCGCCCACGACCTTCTTCCTGCTGGTCATCAACGTCGTCTACGCCTTCTTCGAAACCTTCGCCATCGTCGACGCGGCGACCAACGGCGGCCCGGGCAAGGACACCTCGATCCTGGTCTACAAGGTGTACTACGACGGCTTCAAGGCCATGGACATCAACGGCTCGGCCGCGCAGTCGGTCGTGCTGATGGTGATCGTGGTGGCCCTGACCGTCGTGCAGTTCAAGTTCGTCGAGAAGAAAGTCCACTACTAGGGACACACGCCATGATCCAGCGCACTCCCATCCTCGACTTCTTCACGCACCTGATCCTGGTCCTGGGCGTGGTGATCGTCTTCTTCCCGATCTACGTCACCTTCATCGGCTCGACCCAGACGGCCGACCAGATCATGTCCAGCAACCCGATCTCGCTGCTGCCCGGCAGCAACATGGTCGAGAGCTACCGCTTCGCCCTGTTCGGCGGCAAGACCGAAGCCGGCGCCAGCGTCTCGCCGGCGCTGCCCATGATGGGCATCAGCCTGGCCAGCGCGCTGATCATCGCCATCGGCAAGATCGCGATTTCCATCCTGTCGGCCTTCGCCATCGTCTACTTCCGCTTCCCGGCCAAGAACCTCGTCTTCTGGATGGTGTTCGTCACGCTGATGCTGCCGGTGGAAGTGCGCATCGGCCCCACGTACGAAGTGATCTCCGACCTGCGCATGCTCAACTCGATGGCCGGGCTCACGGTGCCGCTGATCGCCTCGGCCACCGCCACCTTCCTGTTCCGCCAGTTCTTCATGACCGTGCCCGATGAACTGGTCGAGGCCGCCCGCATGGACGGCGCCGGCCCGATGCGCTTTTTCAAGGACGTGCTGCTGCCGCTGTCCAAGACCTCGATGGCCGCCCTGTTCGTGATCCAGTTCATCTACGGCTGGAACCAGTACCTCTGGCCCCTGCTGGTGACCACCGACGAGCGGATGTACCCCATCGTGATGGGCATCAAGCGGCTGATCTTCGGCGAGGTCTACATCGAGTGGAACGTGGTCATGGCCACCGCCATCCTGGCGATGCTGCCGCCCGCGGTGGTGGTGATCCTGATGCAGAAGTGGTTCGTCAAGGGCCTGGTCGATACGGAAAAATAAATGGCTTCCATCTCTCTTCGCAACGTCGTCAAGAAGTACGGCAAGGGCAAGCAGGAACTGCAGGTGATCCACGGCGTGAACGCCGAGATCGCGGACCGGGAGTTCGTCGTGATCGTCGGCCCGTCGGGCTGCGGCAAGTCCACGCTGCTGCGCATGGTCGCGGGGCTGGAGGAAATCAGCGGCGGCGAGATCGACATCGGTGCTCGCGTGGTGAACAACCTGGAGCCGGCCGAGCGCGACATCGCCATGGTGTTCCAGAACTACGCCCTGTACCCGCACATGAGCGTGTTCGAGAACATGGCCTACGGCCTGAAGATCCGCAAGATGCCGCTGGACGAGATCAGGCAGCGCGTGGACAAGGCGGCCGGCATCCTGGAACTGGGGCACCTGCTGGAGCGCAAGCCGCGCCAGCTGTCCGGCGGGCAGCGCCAGCGGGTGGCCATGGGCCGCGCCATCGTGCGCCAGCCCCAGGTGTTCCTCTTCGACGAGCCGCTGTCGAACCTGGACGCCAAGCTGCGCGCGCAGACTCGCCTGGAGATCCAGAAGCTGCACCGCGAGCTGGGCATCACCTCGCTGTTCGTCACGCACGACCAGGTCGAGGCCATGACGCTGGCTCAGCGCATGATCGTGATGAATGCCGGCAACATGGAACAGTTCGGCACGCCGGAGGAGGTGTACCACCGCCCGGCATCCACGTTCGTGGCCAGCTTCATCGGCTCGCCTCCCATGAACCTGCTCAAGAACGCACCGGGCGGCCGGCCCGGCGCCATCACCGGCATCCGTCCGGAGCACCTGGACGTGGGCAGCGCCGGCTGGGAGGTTCGCGTCGAGACGGTCGAACTGCTGGGCGCCGAGCGGTTGATCTACGGCCGCGTGGGCGGCGAGCAGATCATCGTGCGCATCGAGGAGGGCCAGCCCTCCCCGCTGGCGGAGTCCGTGATCCACGTGACACCGCGCCAGGAGCGGCTCCACTGGTTCGACGCGCAAACCGGCAAGCGGATCTGAGGCCATGACCGGCTGGCCCTACCCGCGCTGGATCGCTCACCGGGGTGCCGGCAGGCTGGCGCCGGAGAACACCCTGGCAGCGTTCCGTCTGGGCGCGGCGCACGGCTACCGCATGTTCGAGTGCGACGCCAAGCTGTCGTCCGACGGGGTCGTCTTCCTGATGCACGACGCCACCCTGGAGCGCACCGCCAGCGGCGCCGGCACCGGGGGCGACCGCTCCTGGAGCCAGCTGTCGCAGCTCGATGCCGGCAGCTGGCATTCCCGCGCCTATGCCGGCGAGCCGCTGCCGACGCTGGAGAACCTGGCCCGCTTCTGCTTGGCCAACGGCTATTTCCTGAACATCGAGATCAAGCCGACACCAGGCCTGGAAGAGCGCACCGGCGAGGTGGTCGCGCGCGAAGCGGCGCGCCTGTGGGCCGATGCCGCCGTGCTGCCGCTTCTGACGTCCTTTCGCCCCGAATCGCTGCAGGCTGCGCAAGCCGCCGCCCCGCACCTGCCGCGGGGGCTGCTGCTCGACACGCTGTGGACCGGATGGCTGGAGACGGCGCTGAGCCTGGGCTGCGTCGCCGTCGTGTGCAACCAGGCGCTGTGGGACACCAGCACGGTGACGCAGGCCAAGAGCGCCGGCTTCAAATGCCTGAGCTACACCGTCAATGACGAGTGGGCGGCGCAGCGCCTGATCGAGCTGGAGACAGACGGGATCATCACCGACCGCGTCGACCTGTTCGCGCCCGACTAACGAATGACCGTCATTCCCGCGAAGGCGGGAATCCAGAGCTTCCGGGAGCCCTGGATCCCCGCCTTCGCGGGGATGACAACAGGCCCGTCATTCCCGCGGAGGCGGGAATCCAGTGGGTTCGTGGGCCCTGGGTCCCGCCTTCGCGGGGATGACGCAAAAGGCGCGCCAAAACGACGAAGGGCGCGCGGGGAAGATGGGTTACTTCAAGTCCCCCGCCAGCGACGCGAGTGTCTCCGCCGCGATCGTGACATGCGCCGGGTAGTTGCGGTGGTCGCAGCCCAGCTTGACGCTGGCGCCGGCCTTGATGGCCTGCACCATCGCCGGGGTGAACTCGAAGCGCACGAAGTGGACCGCGGAGGTCTTGACCTCGTTCTCCCGGTCCAGGTCCTCGTCGGCGATCGCGTAGACCCGCGCGTGGCCCTCGACCTCGACGAACATGCGGTCTTCGACGCCGATCAGCCGGGCCAGCTCGCGCTTGCGTTCGTTGATGTCGGGGTACTCCAGCAGCATCGTGGCCTTCCAGTTGCTGCCGTCGGGCATCAGCGGCGAATAGGCCTGGACCTCCTGCTCGATCCCCTCTTCTTCGAAGATCTTCTCGATGCGCAGCATTTCCTGGATCTGGTAGCGCAGCGTCATCTCGCTTTCGAACTGCAGTGTGAGGTTCTCGCCCAGATGCACAGAGCGCAGCTTGCGGTGGGCGATGACCTCCGGCTTGTGAGCCTTGCGCCACTTGGTATAGGCCTCCAGGGTCATGAGGCTGCCTGCGGTGATCTTGCCGGTGATGTTCATCATTTCAAACCGTACGCCATGCGCACGAGGCTGAGCGGATGCTCAAGTTTCGGGGTGCCAAGCGCGTTCACATCGAACCCCTGCTCGATGTGGTGCCCGCCCAGCGGGCAATCCGAACTGATGTAGTCCGGCGCGCCCCCCTGCGGGTGCTCCGCCATCTTCTTGAACAGCGGCTTGCCGATTTTCATCGCCATCGGGTGGTAGCCCTTCTTCACGCCATAGGTGCCGGCATGGCCCGAGCAGCGCTCATGCGTCGCGACGAAAGTGCCGGGCACCATCTTGAGGATCTCCTCGGTTTTCTTGCCGATGTTCTGCACCCGGCCATGGCAGGGCGTGTGGTAGCTGACCTTGCCCAGCGGATGGCTGAAATCGGTTTTCAAGAGGCCGTCGCGCTTGCGTGCGCCCAGGTATTCGAAGGGGTCCCACATGGCCTCCCTGACCGCCTGCACGTCGGCATCCTGGGGGTACATCAGCGGCAGTTCCTGCTTGTACATCAGCGTGCAGCTGGGAACGGCGGACAGGATGGCGTAGCCCTCGCGCGCGTACTGCGCCAGCACCGGGATGTTGGCCTGCCTGAGCTTGTCGACGCCCTCCAGGTCGCCCAGCTCCAGCTTGGGCATGCCGCAGCACTGTTCCTTGTTGACCAGCACGTAGGGCACTTCGTTGTGCTCCAGCACCTTCAGCAGGTCCAGCCCGATGCCCGGCTCGTTGTAGTTGATGTAGCAGGTGGCGTAGATCGCGACCTTGCCCGGCGACTTGGGCCCGTCCTTCACCGCGAAATCCCGAGACTTCGGTGTCCCCGAACGAAACTTGCGCGTCGCCAGCGACGGCAGCCAGGCATTGCGGTCCACGTTCAGCACGCTTTCCATGGCCGCGCGCGCCGGCTTGGTCTGGTTCAGCGCATTGGCAACCTGCACCACGACGGGAATGCCGGCGAACTTGCCGTGGGTGTCGGTGGACGAGAGAAACTTCTCGGCGGCCCCAACGCCGCCGTTCTTGAATTTGATTGCCTTGGCCCGCAGCATGGTGTGCGGGAAATCCAGGTTCCACTCGTGCGGCGGCACGTAGGGGCACTTGGTCATGTAGCAGAGGTCGCACAGGTAGCATTGGTCGACCACCTTCCAGTAGTCCTTCTTGTCGACCCCGTCCACCTCGCCGGTCTTGCTCTCGTCCACCAGGTCGAACAGCGTCGGGAAGGACCCGCACAGGCTGACGCAGCGGCGGCAGCCATGGCAGATGTCGAAGATGCGCTCCAGCTCCTTGAACGCCAGACCCTCGTCGTAGAACTCGGGGTTCTTCCAGTCGATGGGATGCCGGGTGGGCGCTTCGAGACTGCCTTCGCGTGCGGCCATGGGGGTCTTTCGTGCGAGGTATGGGCTAGCGTGAGGGGAAGCCCTCACGCTAACCCTCTCCCGGAGGGAGAGGGAAAGAAGCGGTCAATCCACCAGTTCGTTCAAGGCCTTCTGGTAGCGGTTGGCGTGCGAACGCTCGGCCTTGGCCAGCGTCTCGAACCAGTCGGCTACTTCGTCATGGCCCTCCTCGCGCGCGGTCTTGGCCATGCCTGGGTACATGTCGGTGTACTCGTGCGTTTCGCCGGCGACGGCGGCCTTGAGGTTGTCGCGCGTGGGCCCGATCGGCAGGCCCGTGGCCGGGTCGCCGCACTGCTCCAGCCATTCCAGGTGGCCGTGCGCGTGGCCGGTCTCGCCTTCCGCCGTGGAGCGGAACAGGGCTGCCACGTCGTTCTGGCCTTCGACGTCGGCCTTGTTCGCGAAATACAGGTAGCGCCGGTTGGCCTGGGATTCGCCGGCGAACGCGGCCTTCAGGTTTTCTTCCGTCTTGGAGCCTTTGAGTGCTGCCATGGGAAATCTCCTTGGGAGTTGAGGAATCGACTCGGACGCCTTGGAACACGGATGCCCAAGGACCAGCGCACTGTACTGCCGCGCTGCGAACGCCGTCTAATTGGCTGCGTCAATTCGGTTCATTGAGCGCCGCTATGGCTCCCATAGCCTGCATTTGACCCCTCAATGATGAGTTGGGCAGTGGCAGCGATTACGCTATAGTAAATGCGTTACGCAATAGTAAATTCAGCCCTTCGACAAGCTCAGGACTCATCGAATTCATCATGGCCGTTCCGAAAGACACCGCCGCCCTGCCGGCACCCGCGCCCATTCACCAGCTGCACCACTACGCGTACCGGGCCAGGGACGCGGAGGAAACGCGCCATTTCTATGAAGACATCCTGGGGTTGCCGCTCTACCACATCATCCAGAGCGACGTCGTTCCCAGCACCGGCGAGTACTGCCCCTACACGCACTTCTTCTTCCGGCTGCAAGACGGCTCGTTCATCGCCTTCTTCGACCTGGGCAACGACGAAGCCGCCCTGCCTTCCCCGAACACGCCGCTGTGGGTCAACCACATCTCGTTCCGCGTGGACTCGCAGCAAGCGCTGCGGGACATGAAAGCCCGGCTGGAGGCGCATGGCGTGGAGGTTCTGGGCATCACCGACCACCACATCTTCCACAGCATCTATTTCTTCGACCCGAACGGCGTGCGGCTGGAGCTGACCGCGCAGCTGGCCGACGAGTTCCAGATGCTGCAGGAGAGCACGACCGCGCACGCACGGCTGGCCGAATGGACCGCGCGCAAGGAACAGTGGAGGGCGCAGCGCGCCGCGGGCAAGGCCGCCGAGCCGCTCAAGCCGCAGCGGAACGACCGGCCCGAGCTGGTGAAATAAGCAGTCCGTTCGGGCTGAGCCTGTCGAAGCCCTGCCCACACGGCACGGACCCTTCGACAAGCTCAGGATGAACGCTGTCAAGAGAGCGCCATGACGGACCCATACGCCCCTGCCGCATTCAGCAACGGCTACGAGTTCACGCAGGGCAGCGGCTACGTGCTGCCCGAGTACCCGTTCGTCGAACCGCCCGAGATCAGGTCCGGCGCGCCGGGCCACCATCCCATCGTCATCGTCGGCGGCGGCCTGGCAGGGCTGACCCTCGCCTGCGCCCTGGCCCGCTACCAGGTGCCGGCGGTGTTGCTCGACGAGGACAACACCGTGGGCGTGAAAGGCGCTTCGTCGCGCGGCATCTGCTACACGCAGAAGTCGCTGGAGATATTCCACCGGCTGGGCGTTTACGAGGCGATCGCGGCCAAGGGCATCCAGTGGAGCGTAGGCCGCACCTTCGCCGGCGACCACGAGGTGTACTCCTTCGACCTGCGCCAGCAAAGCGCCTACAACCTGTCCAGCCAGCCGCCCTTCGTCAACATCCAGCAGTTCTACGTCGAGGCCTTCCTGGTCGACCGCATCCAACAGCTGGGCAGTGTGGAGTTGCGCTGGAACAACCGCGTCGCGGCTTTCCAGCAGGACGATGGCGGCTCGCTGCTGACCGTCGCCACCCCGGCGGGGGACTACCAGATCCGGGCTGACTATGTGGTCGATGCCACGGGTTCGCGCAGCCCGTTCCGCCAGTGGGTGGGCGCGTCGGTGACGGCCAAGAAGGGCGACGACCGCTGGTGCATCGCCGATGTGCGCTTCACCAAGCACCCGCCGGTGGAACGCCACACCTGGGTGGAAGCACCGTTCAACGAGAACCGGGCTGTCTGGCAGCACCTGATGGGCGACGGCGTCTGGCGCATCGACTACCAGATGGCACCCAGCGCCGACCCCGACCAGGTCAGCCGCGAAGAGGTCGTCCGTGAACGCCTGGCGCGCCAGTTCGGCAGCGACTGCGAGGTGGAAATCGTCTGGGTGGGGCCCTACGCCTACCGCAGCGAGTGCGTGGACCGCATGCGGCATGGCCGGTTGTTCTTCATGGGCGACGCCGCGAAGGTGGTGAGCCCGTTCGGCGCGCGCGGCGGCAATACGGGCATCGCGGATGCCGACAACCTGGCCTGGAAGCTGGCCGCCGTGCTGCGGGGCCGGGCAGCGCCCGCGCTGCTGGACAGCTACCACGAGGAACGGCACGAAGCCGCCCAGCAGAACGTTCTGGTCACGAACCGCACCGCCCGCTTCCTGCGGCCGGCCGACGGGATGGAGAAGGTGTTCCGCACGGCCGCCCTGAGCCTGGCGCGCCAGTACGTGTTCGCCCGCCAGCTGGTGAACACCGGCCGGATGGCCATCGCCAACCCCTACACCCGCTCCAGCGCGTGCGACCACACGGGTGGCCAATCGGTGCAGAACGTCCCGTTCCAGTGGGCTGACGGCAGCCAGGGGCTGGTCAACGACCTGCTGCTCTGGGCCGATGGCGAACTGCTCCTGCTCGTGTTCGGCGACCCCGGCCGGCGCGCCTTCGAGCGGCTGCGCGAACTGGCAGCGGCCGCCCCGGTGCGGATCGTGCAGGTGGCGGGTCCCCAGGACACGCCCGCGGCGATCGAGCACGTGCGGGATCCACGAGGCCACCTGCAAGGCGCCTGCCATGTGTTCGGGCATGCCTGGGCCCTGCTGCGGCCGGACAGCTATGTGGCGGCCACGGGCGAAAACATCGATGCGGGCCTGGTGCGCGCCGTCGCCATGGCGCTGGGAGCGCAGGAGGTGGAGGCTTGAAAACCACGTTGAACTTCCAGGACGCGGATGCTTTTTACGAGCAGTTGCTGGACGCGCACGTCGGCCTCGGCAAAGAGGAGTCGGAGCTGCTCAATGCCCGGCTGATCCTGCTTCTCGCGAACCAGGTGGGAGACGCCAAGGTGCTGAGGGAGTGCTTGGAAGCCGCGGCCCAACCCCCCGGCCCCTGAGCATCGGCCCTGGCCGCGAGGCAGGCGATCCAGGGCTCCCGTTTGGTATCGTTGCCGCCATGGAGCGAGCTTTCCCATGATCCTTGTGACCGGCGGCTGCGGCTTCATCGGCTCTGCTTTCGTGCTGGACTGGCTGCGGCTGGATGGCGAGCCGCTGCTCAACCTCGATGCGCTCACCTACGCAGGCCATCCGGGCAACCTTGCCTCCGTCGAGCAGCATCACCGCTACCGCTTCGTGCGAGGCGACATCGGCAACACCGGACTGGTCACTGAGCTGCTTGGCGCCCACCGGCCGCGCGCGATCGTGCATTTCGCCGCGGAAAGCCATGTGGACCGGTCGATCGCGGGCCCGCAAGCCTTCGTGCATACCAATGTGGTGGGTACCGTCCGCCTGCTGGAAAGTGCGCTGGCGTACTGGCAGAGCCTTCCTGCCGCCCAAGCTGCGCAGTTCCGGTTTCTGAACGTGTCCACCGACGAAGTGTTCGGCTCGCTCGAGCCATCGGCCGGCGGCTTCACCGAGCGGCATCCCTACCGGCCCAACAGCCCGTACTCGGCGTCCAAGGCTGCGGCCGACCATTTCGTGCGGGCCTGGCACCACACCTTCGACCTGCCCGCCATCACGACCAACTGCTCCAACAACTATGGGCCGCGCCAGTTTCCGGAGAAGCTGGTTCCCCTGATGGTGCACAACGCGCTGGCGGGCAAGCCGCTGCCTGTTTATGGCGACGGCCGTCAGGTGCGGGACTGGCTGCACGTGCAAGACCATTGCTCGGCCTTGCGTGCGGTTCTGGCGCAGGGCCGCCCGGGCGAGACCTACAACATCGGTGGGCGCTCCGAGCGCACCAACCTGGAGGTGGTGCACACGGTCTGCGCTGCCCTGGACCAGCTGCGTCCGCAAGCGCAGCCCCACGCCACCCTGATCCGCCATGTGCAAGACCGCCGAGGCCACGACCGGCGCTACGCGATCGACGACACCAAGATCGCGTGTGACCTTGGATGGAAGCCGGCGGTGGCATTCGAGCACGGCATCCTCAGCACCGTGCAGTGGTACCTGGACCACCCCGACTGGGTCGAGTCCGTCACCAGCGGCGGCTACCGGCAATGGGTGGAGCAGCAGTACCCCAGCCTGGCGGCGGCGGCATGAAGATCCTCCTGCTGGGCGCCAACGGCCAGATCGGCTGGCAGCTGCGCCGAAGCCTGGCGCTGCTAGGGGAAGTGATGCCGCTGGAGGTGGAGTTGCGCAAGCCCGAGTACCGGGACCTGATCCGCGCGTCGGCCCCCGACGTGGTCGTCAATGCCGCCGCGTACACCGCCGTGGACCGCGCTGAGAATGAGCCGGAAGCGGCGATGTCGGTCAACGCCGGCGCCTGCGAGGCTCTCTCCGAGCTGACGCGCGAACTGGGCAGCTGGCTGGTGCACTTCTCCACGGACTATGTCTACGACGGGACGGGCGACCAGCCGTGGAAGGAGACAGACCGCCCGGCGCCGCTGAGCGTCTACGGCAGGAGCAAGCTCGCGGGCGATCAGGCGGTCGCGAGGAACCCGAAGCACCTGATCCTGCGCACCAGCTGGGTCTACGACAGCTGGGGGCAGAACTTCCTCAAAAGCATCCTCAAGGCCGCCGCGACACGCGACGAACTGGCCGTGGTCGCCGACCAGTGGGGCGCCCCCACCCGGGCCGCGCTGGTCGCCGACGTCACGGCTGCGGCCTTGCAGCGGACCCTGGCGGATCCGCTGCGGCTGGCAGGCCTGTACCACGTCGCCGCCACCGGTTCCACGACATGGCACGAGTACGCATGCCTGGGCGTCAAGGAAGCACTGGCCCGCGGCATGAACCTGCGAGCCACGCCGGACAGAATCAAGCCCATCGCTGCTGCGCAGTACGGGGCGCAGGCGCCGCGGCCGGCGAATTCGCGCCTGGACACGTCCAAACTCCGCAACGCTTTCGGCTTTCATCTGCCCCACTGGAAGCAGGGCGTGAATGCCGTCGTGGCGGAACTGGCCCTGTCCCATCGAGGACTCACATGACGCGATCCGCTCTCCCGGCCCGCAAGGGCATCGTCCTGGCGGGCGGCGCCGGCACGCGGCTGCACCCGGCGACGCTGGCCATCTCGAAGCAGCTGCTGCCCGTCTACGACAAACCGATGGTGTATTACCCGCTGACGACCTTGATGCTGGCCGGCATCCGGGACGTGCTGGTGATCAGCACCCCGCAGGACACGCCGCGGTTCCAGCAACTGCTCTCGGACGGCGCCTCCTGGGGCATGAACATTTCGTACGCCGTGCAGCCCCGGCCCGAGGGCCTGGCCCAGGCTTTCATCATCGGGCGGGAGTTCCTGGCGGGTGCCCCGGCTGCGCTCGTCCTGGGCGACAACATCTTCTATGGGCATGACCTCGTGAAGCTGCTGCAGGAGGCCAATGCCGACCGGGGTGCAGCCACTGTGTTTGCGTATCACGTCAAGGACCCCCAGCGCTACGGCGTAGTGGCGTTCGATGACAGCGGCCGCGCTACCGCCGTCGAGGAGAAACCCGCGCAGCCCCAGAGCAATTTCGCGGTGACCGGCTTGTACTTCTACGGCAACGAGGTGTGCGACGTTGCCGCGTCGCTAAGGCCTTCCGCCAGAGGGGAGCTGGAGATCACCGCCGTGAACCAGCATTACCTGGCCCAAGGCAAGCTGCGCGTGAAGACGATGGGCCGTGGCTACGCCTGGCTCGACACCGGCACCCATGAAAGCCTGCTCGAAGCCAGCCAGTTCATCCATACGCTGGAAGAACGCCAGGGGCTCAAGGTCGCCTGCCCGGAAGAGGTCGCCTGGCGCAACGGCTGGATCGGCGACCCGCAACTGCTTGCGCTCGCGGCACCCCTGGGCCAGAACAGCTATGGCCGGTACCTGTCCTCACTGGTGCAAGGGCCCCGCCCGTGATGACGGTCACGGCCACGCGGCTGCCGGAGGTGCTGGTCCTCGAGCCGAAGGTCTTCGCCGACGGCCGCGGCTTTTTCATGGAAAGCTGGAACCAGCGCGCCTTCGACCAAGCCGTGGGCTTTGAAGCGCGCTTCGTGCAGGACAACCATTCGCGCTCGGCCCGCGGAGTGCTTCGAGGCTTGCACTACCAGCTCACCAGGCCCCAGGGCAAGCTCGTCCGGGTGACCGCCGGCCGCGTGTTCGACGCGGTCGTGGACATGCGGCGCTCGTCGGCGCGTCTCGGCCAATGGGCCGGCATCGAGCTGAGCGCCGAGAACAAGCGGCAGGTCTGGATCCCTCCTGGTTTCGCGCATGGCTTCCTGGTGCTCTCCGACTCCGCGGAGTTCCTGTACAAGGTCACCGACTACTACCTGCCCTCCGACGAGAAGGTGCTGGCCTGGGACGACCCGACGGTCGGAATTGCCTGGCCGCTGCGCGGCCCACCCATTCTGTCGGCGAAAGACTCTGCAGCGCCGAGTTGGGCTGAGTGCGCGATGTACGACTGACGGCTGTGTCGTTCCGCGAAGGCGGGAACCAAGATCCGCAAGCACTGGATCCCCGCCTGCGCGGGGATGACGGCCAACTTCACGTCATTCCCGCGAAGGCGGGAATCCAGGATGCGGAAAGCGCTGTATCCCCGCCTGCGCGCGGGATGACGGACGCCCCCGGTAAAATCCCCGCCTCCATGAGCGACACCCCGCAACCTGGCCTGAGCAGCCTGTCCAAATCGTTCGAGCCCGCCGCTATCGAGGCCAAGTGGGGCCCCTTGTGGGAGCAGCGCGGCTACGCGCGCGCCGGCCACCGCGGCACCGGCGCGCCAAAAGATGGTGAACCGTCCTTTGCCATCCAGCTGCCGCCCCCGAACGTGACCGGCACCCTGCACATGGGCCATGCGTTCAACCAGACCATCATGGACAGCCTCACGCGCTACCACCGGATGCGCGGCTTCAACACGCTGTGGGTGCCGGGCACCGACCATGCCGGCATCGCCACCCAGATCGTGGTCGAGCGGCAGCTGCAGGAACAAGGCAAGAGCCGCCACGACCTGGGCCGCAAGAACTTCGTGGCCAAGGTCTGGGAGTGGAAGGAGAAGTCCGGCAACACCATCACCACGCAGATGCGCCGCATGGGCGACAGCGTGGATTGGTCGCACGAGTACTTCACCATGGACGAGAACCTCTCGACCGTGGTGACCGAGACCTTCGTCAAGCTGTACGAGCAGGGCCTGATCTACCGCGGCAAGCGGCTGGTGAACTGGGACCCCGAACTCAAGACGGCGGTGAGCGACCTGGAAGTGGAGAGCGAAGAGGAAGACGGGTTCCTGTGGCACATCAGCTACCCGCTGGCCGAAGGCGGCGGTTCCCTGACGGTCGCCACCACCCGGCCCGAGACCCTGCTGGGCGACGTGGCGGTGATGGTGCATCCCGAGGACGAGCGCTACCGGCACCTGGTCGGCAAGAAGGTGAAGCTGCCGCTGTGCGACCGCGACATCCCCGTGATCGCGGACGAGTACGTGGACAGGGAATTCGGCACGGGCGTGGTGAAAGTCACTCCGGCCCACGACCAGAACGACTACGCGGTCGGCCAGCGGCACCAGCTACCCATGATCGGCGTGCTCACGCTGGACGCCAAGATCAACGAGAACGCCCCGACCAAGTACCAGGGCCTGGACAGGTTCGTGGCCCGCAAGCAGGTGGTCGCCGACCTGCAAGCCCAGGGACTGCTGGTCGAGACGAAGAAGCACAAGCTGATGGTGCCGCGCTGCGCCCGCACCGGCCAGGTGGTGGAGCCCATGCTGACCGACCAATGGTTCGTGGCCATGTCGAAGGTCAGCGACCAGGACCCCACGGGCAAATCCATTGCGCAGAAAGCGATCGACGCCGTGCAGACCGGCGCCGTGACCTTCGTCCCGGAGAACTGGGTCAACACCTACAACCAGTGGATGAACAACATCCAGGACTGGTGCATCTCGCGCCAGCTGTGGTGGGGCCACCAGATCCCGGCCTGGTACGACGAGGACGGCAAGGTCTATGTGGCGCGCAACGAAGCCGAGGCCCAGGCGCAGGCGCCGGGCAGGCAACTGCGCCGCGACGAAGACGTGCTGGACACCTGGTATTCATCGGCGCTGGTGCCTTTCTCCACCTTGGGCTGGCCCGAGGCCGCAAGAAAAAGTTCCGCTCGGGCTGAGCCCGTCGAAGCCCTTCGACAAGCCCGGGGCGAACGGGGTTTGAGCGACTACGACCTTTACCTGCCTTCCTCCGTGCTGGTGACGGGCTATGACATCATCTTCTTCTGGGTCGCCCGGATGATCATGATGACGACGCACTTCACCGGACAGGTCCCTTTCCGCCACGTGTACATCCACGGGCTGGTGCGCGACTCGCATGGCAAGAAGATGAGCAAGTCCGAGGGCAACGTGCTGGACCCGGTGGACCTGATCGACGGAATTGCGCTGGGCCCGCTGCTGGACAAACGCACGACCGGGCTGCGCAAGCCCGAGACGGCGCCCACGGTCCGCAAGAACACCGAGAAGGAATTCCCGGACGGCATCCCGGCGTTCGGCGCCGACGCGCTGCGGTTCACCTTCGCGTCGCTCGCTTCGCTGGGCCGCAACATCAACTTCGACGCCAAACGTTGCGAGGGCTACCGGAATTTCTGCAACAAGCTCTGGAACGCCACCCGCTTCGCGCTGATGAACTGCGAGGGCCATGACCTGGCGGAGAACGCAGCCACGCTCACCCAAGCTGACCGCTGGATCATCTCCACGCTGCAGCGCGTGGAGGCCGAGGTAGCCAAAGGCTTCGCCGAGTACCGGCTGGACAACGTGGCCACGGCGATTTACCAGTTCGTCTGGGATGAGTTCTGCGACTGGTACCTGGAGATCGCCAAGGTGCAGATCCAGACCGGTGATGCACCGCAGCAGCGAGGCACTCGTCGCACCCTGATCCGCGTCCTGGAAGCCATCCTGCGGCTGGCCCACCCGGTGGTTCCGTTCATCACCGAGGAGCTTTGGCAGATCGTCGCCCCGGTGGCCGGCAAGCAGGGCGAATCGATCAGCGTGGCGCCTTACCCCGCCACCAACCCGGACAACATCAACCCGCACGCCGAGGCACAGGTCGCGCGGCTGAAGGCCGTAGTGGATGCCTGCCGCAACCTGCGCGGCGAGATGAACGTCTCGCCCAGCACCCGGCTGCCGCTCTATGCGGTGGGTGATGGCGCTTTCCTGCGGGAGGCGGCCCCGGTGCTGCAGGCGCTGGCCAAACTGAGCGACGTCAAGGTGTTCGACGCCGAGGCGGCCTGGGCTGCCGCCGCCCAATCCGCGCCGGTGGCCGTGGTGGGCGAGGCTCGCCTGTGCCTCTACATGGAGGTTGACGTCGGCGCCGAGAAAGCCCGCCTGGGCAAGGAAGCGGCGCGGCTGGAAGGCGAGCTGGCCAGGGCCAACGGCAAGCTCTCGAACCAGGCTTTCGTCGCCAAGGCGCCGCCCGCCGTGATCGAGCAGGAGCGCAAGCGGATCGCGGAGTTCACCGCCACTTTGGAGAAGCTGCGGCAGCAGCTGGCGCGGCTGAAGTAACGGCAGTCCGAAAGGCGGGATCCAGGGACGCGGAAGCTGGGCCTGCGTCTGCGCGGGGACGACGGTATCTAGCGGATGACGAACTGCGGCTGCGCCGGACGGGGCACATCCAGCTCCATGGGACCGCTGGGCAGCTGATCGAATCCGGTCGAGCGCGGCACCGACAGGGTTTCATGCAGCCGGTGCGCCACATACCAGCTGGCTCGCAGCCGCGATTCCCGGGTGTGTGAGCCCAGCCTGGGCGTGAGGTACAGATTGGCCGCCTCGTGCAGGGGCGAGCCTTTCGAGGCAAAACCGGCCTCGGCGCCATCCAGCACGCAGGCTTCGATCCGGCCGTCGGACAGTGCGCGGGCGAGCGCCTGCGGATCGAACAGCTGCGACCGGCTGATGCCCACCCACAACTGGCCCGGCTTGCAATGGGCCAGCAGCTTGTCGTTGACAAAGCCCTGGTAGCGCGAGGCGTACATGACCTGCACCGAAACGGCGTCGGCATGCGCCATGAGTTCCTGCAGGCCGACCGGCTGGATGTTCAGCCGTTGCCAGATGGGGGCGGTATGGTGCACGGCAGGGTCATAACCGATCAGCTTTGCACCCAATGCGTGCAGCATCAGCGCCAGGGTGTGGGCCGTCGGCGCCAGGCCCAGGATGCCTACCACGCTGCCATTGAGTTCGCGGCCGATGCGGATGTCGGCATGCCGGTCGCCGTTGAGCGACGACGCGATGCCGCGGCGGTACAGCAGCAGCAGGCTGGCCAGCAGGTATTCGGCGTTGGAGCGCACATTGGCGGTGCTGGCCTGGATGACCCGGACCTTGCGCTCGCGGCAAGCTTCCAGGTCGGTGTTGTCGGTGCCCACGTGCAGGCGCGCCACCGCCTTGAGCAGCGGCGCGAAATCGAGGAATTCCCGGGTGACCGCGACCTTGCGCGGCAGCACGACCGCTTGCGCCTTGTAGACAGCCTTGCGCAGCGCGCTGGTGTCGGCCGCCAGGTCGGGGCGCGAGTCCACCGAATGCCGTGCCTCGAGCCAAGCCAGGGCCTCGGGGACCAGGCGTTCGAGAAGTAAGATGTCCACGCTGAATGAGCCCTTGTCTGACAGAGAATTCAGCCGTTCAGAACCGACAGGCTGGCTGTGCCGTGAAAAACTGCGCGAACTTTAACGACAAAGCCCTCCCAAGTCGATGAAAAAAGTCACAAAGATAAACAAGGCCGTCTTCCCCGTGGCGGGCCTTGGAACCCGGTTTTTGCCAGCGACCAAAGCGCAGCCCAAGGAGATGCTGCCGATCATCGACAAGCCGCTGGTGCAGTATTCGGTGGAGGAAGCGTATGAGGCCGGCATTCGCCACATGATCTTCGTCACGGGCCGCAGCAAGCGCTCGATCGAGGACCACTTCGACACCAACTACGAGCTCGAGTCCGAACTCGAGGCCGCCGGCAAGCAGGAGATGCTGGACCTGCTGCGCACCATCAAGCCCGAGGACATGACCTGCTCTTTCGTGCGCCAGCCGCGCATGCTGGGCCTGGGCCATGCCGTGCTGTGCGCGCAGCCGCTGGTGGGAGACGAGCCCTTTGCCGTGCTTTTGCCCGACGACCTGATGTGCGGCGAGCCAGGCGGGCCCTCGGTGTTGGCGCAGATGGTGGAAGTGTTCGAATCCACCCCGACCTGCATCCTGGCGGTGCAGGAAGTGCCGCGGGACCAGGTCAAGCGCTATGGCATCGTGGCAGGAGACGCCGTGGGCGAGCGCCTGACCAAGGTGAACCAGATGGTCGAGAAGCCGTCTGCCGAGAACGCGCCTTCACGCATGGGCGTGGCCGGCCGCTATGTGCTGACCGCCTCCGTGTTTGACGAGATCCGCAACCAGCCCCGCGGTGCCGGTGGCGAGATCCAGCTGACCGACGGTATCGCCGCGCTGATGCGCACGGATGGCGTGCATGCCTTCCAGTACAAGGGCAAGCGCTACGACTGCGGCAGCAAGGAAGGCTTTCTGGAAGCGACGGTGGAGTTCGCCCTTCGCCACGAGCAGGTGGGCCCCAACTTCCGCGAGTACCTGAAGGCGCTGAAGTACTAGCGCCGCCGCAGGACGTGCACGAACTCCTGCCCTGAGGTCTGCTGGTCCACCAGCTCGTTGCCGGTCTGCTTGGCAAACGCCTGGAAGTCCCGCACCGACCCTGCATCGGTGGCCAGCACCTTGAGCAGCTGGCCCGACTCCATGTCGGTCAACGCCTTCTTGGCCTTCAAGATCGGCAGCGGGCAATTGAGCCCACGCGTGTCGATTTCCTTGTGCACATCCATATCCATGGTGGTCTCCTTCAATCCCGCCGGGGAAATTCAATGAAGCTGGGTTCGTGCCCGCGGCTGCGAAGCCAGTCGGCCAGCGCGTAGCCGGTGCCGGCAGGCCAGCACTTGACGGCATCGTAGGCATAGAGCTTGTAGTCGGCCAGCTCCGGCGAGAGCTTCACCTCGCCGTGCGCCACCGCGTGGTAGGCAATGATCACCTGGTTCATGCGCAGGAACTCGTAGACGCCGATCAGATTGAGCTGGCTGACGTCGAGGCTGGTCTCTTCCTTGATCTCGCGCGTGATCCCCGCCTGCGGCGATTCGCCGGCCTCCATGAAACCGGTGATCAGGGCGTACATCTTGTGTTGCCAGGCGGCATTGCGCGCCAAGAGGATCTGGTCCCGGTACTGAATCACAGCCGCGAGCACCGGCGTGGGGTTGTTCCAGTGCGTCCACCCACAGGCCGGGCAACGCAGCCGCTCCTTGGGCCCGCCGTCTTCCTCCTGCGCCAGCATCTGCAGCAGCGTGGCGCAACTGGGGCAGAACTTGAACAATTCCGTCATGGCACCGCCGTCCCGAAGGAGCGGACCCAGTGCTTCGTGGATTCCCAGCGCCGCGGGAATGACGAACTCGTCATGCCGGAAACACCCCGGTAGAGAGATACCGGTCTCCGCGATCACACACCACGAACACGATGGTCGCGTTCTCGGCCTGCCGGGCAATCTCCAGCGCCACCCAAAGCGCCCCGGCGGCCGAGATGCCCGCGAAGATCCCCTCCTCGCGCGCCAGGCGCCGGCACATCTCCTCGGCATCGTCCTGACTCACATACGCCAGTTCGTCCACGTTCGATGGGTCATAGATCTTTGGCAGGTATTCCTGCGGCCACTTGCGGATACCCGGGATGCGCGACCCTTCGTTCGGCTGCGCGCCCACGATCCGGATCGCAGGGTTCTTTTCCTTCAGGTAGCGCGAGACGCCGGTGATGGTCCCGGTGGTGCCCATCGCGCTGACGAAATGCGTGATCCGCCCCTTGGTCTGGTCCCACAACTCGGGCCCCGTGGTCTCGTAATGGATGCGCGGGTTGTCGGGGCTGGCGAACTGGTCCAGCACGCGGCCCTTGCCCTCGCGCTGCATGTTCTCCGCCAGGTCGCGCGCGTACTCCATGCCGCCGCTCTTGGGCGTGAGCAGCAGCTCGGCACCGAAGGCCTTCATGGTCTGGGCGCGTTCGATCGACAGGTCCTCCGGCATGATCAGCACCATGCGGTAGCCCCTGATCGCCGCCGCCATGGCCAGTGCGATGCCGGTGTTGCCCGAGGTCGCCTCGATCAGCGTGTCGCCGGGCTTGATCTCGCCCCGCTCTTCGGCACGCCGGATCATCGACAGCGCCGGCCTGTCCTTGACGGAACCGGCGGGGTTGTTGCCTTCCAGCTTGCCCAGGACGACATTGCCGCGCTGGCGGTTCTCGGCGACGCCGATGCGCTGCAATGCCACCAGCGGCGTCTTGCCGACCGCGTCTTCGATGGTGGGATAGCGGACAGGGGAAGCGGGGTTCATAGCACTTCACTGTGCCATAATTTCCGGCTCGCCCCTTGCCCCTGCCGGAGTGGTGAAATTGGTAGACGCAGGGGACTCAAAATCCCCCGGGGTAACACCCGTGCCGGTTCGATTCCGGCCTCCGGCACCAGCACACAGCCTCAAAAAGAACCCGGCGCAAGGCCGGGCGAAGTTACCTCCATGGCTGGGATGGCCTGGACGGCGCTCCCAGCCAACCCCATGATGAAGGCCTGCAATCCCCTGGGCAAGGTCAGGCTGAGCCTGGCGGCGACCTCAGCGGTTGGCCCGCGGGCGTGTAGGCGCATCACCTGAACGCACGCCGTGGCGAACAGCCCACTTGCAACTTGCGCGTGCCTCACGCATCCTTGGCTCTCGACAGGAGATCGCCATGCGCTCACGGTTTCTGGTGTTCGTCAGCTGGTTTGTTCTGGCCTTCAGCGGGTCGCATGCCGCCGCCCCGCCGAGCCAGGCGGTCGTCGACGCACTGACCCGGGCCAACGCCTCCGTCGTCGGCGTCCAGGTCACCGCCACCCCCGGCTCGCGCTCCGCCGAATCCCTTGGCGCCAAGCGGTCCGGCTCCGGCGTGGTGATCGGCCCTGACGGCCTGATCCTCACCATCGGCTACCTGATGCTGGAGGCCGAGAGCATCCAGATCGTCACCCAGGACAACAAGACGCTGCCGGCGCGCCCGGTGGCCTATGACCTGGCCACGGGCTTCGGCCTGCTGCGGCCACTGCTGCCCTTGCGCGGGATCGCGCCGGTGCCACTGGGAAGCCAGGGCGAGCTGAAAGCCGGCGAGCCGCTGATGGCCGCCATCGGCGGTGAGGATGGAGGCGTCGCCATCACCCTGCTGGTGGGCAAGCGCCCGTTCTCCGGCTACTGGGAGTACCACATCGAATCCGCCCTGTTCACGAGCCCGCCGATCGGCAACCACAGCGGCGCGCCGCTGTTCAACCAGCGCGGCGAGCTGCTGGGGATCGGCAGCCTCGCCGTGTCCAACACCGGCACCGAGCCGGGCGGCCGGCCCGGCAACATGTTCGTGCCGGTGGACCTGCTCAAACCGATCCTGGCGGAGCTGCAGCAAAGCGGCAGCAGCAAGCAAAGCCGCCGCCCGTGGCTGGGGCTGACGTCCAGTGAAGCCGGGGGCCAGGTGCGGGTGGTGCGCGTCAACAAGGACAGCCCGGCCGAAGCCGCGGGCCTGCGCGGCGGCGACGTGGTGCTGGCCGTCGACGGCACCGAGGTGGCTTCGCTCGAAGCCTTCTACAAGAAGGTGTGGTCTTACGCGCAGCCCGACGCCGAGATCCGGGTCACCGTGCGCCAGGGCGGCGAGGTCAAGACGCTGACCGTCAAGGCGGTGGACCGGATGACGACGATGGCGAAACCGGCGGGGATTTAGAACGATATTGGTCTCGGTCCCTTACAGGCCGGGCGCGTCTAGCTATTGATTTCGTAGCATAGAGGGGGCAGGAAGCACTGGATCCCCGCCTTCGCGGGGATGACGAGGAGGACCGCGGGCGATGACGCAAGGAAAGCGGAGACGACGAGAACACCCCGTAAGCGGCGTCCCACAAACCCGCCCTCCCCGTTCCGACAGCGCAAAGCCCAGCCGTAGTTAGGCTGGCGGTGCGGGCACCGGTTCCTTTTGCGTGGCCGCGGAGGGGAGCATTCCTGTGAGCGATGACCACGCGCGCGGCCTGGCCGGCCGGTTGCGGCGCCACCTGGGGCGCTGGGCGGGTATCTACCTTGCCGCTGTGGTGCTGCTCGCCCTGTCCGAGGTGGTCTGGGTCTGGCAGTCCTGGCCGGTGCGCCACCTGCTGGAGATGGGGCCATGAAGCGCTGGCTCGCCCGGTTCGACCTGCGCCAGGTCGCCATCGGCCTGCTGGCCGCCTGGGCGGTGGGCCTGGTGGTGGCCGCCGTGCAGCTCGAGATGTGGCAGAACCAGCTCACGCGCACGCTGGTGCAGCTGAGCGCCGACGCGCAGTTCCGCGCCCGTGTCGCCCACCAGCGGGAGCAGGTCGATCCGGAGTGGTACCGGCGCAAGGCGCTGTCGCTGCTCGCGGCCATGGAAAAGATCCGGCAGAACACGCGCTGGATGGTGTTCGTGCCCGGCTCCTGGCGCCAGTTCGACGACCTGGAAGAACGCCTGTCCACCCGGCTGGAACGCGAATTCGGCGAGATCGTGCTGGAAACCATGCGCCGCGAGCTGTTTGCCCGTGCCAGCAAGCTCACGGGTGCGCCGCAGCACGCCGGCGGCGGCGAGTTCCGCCAGCCCCTGGAATGCGCGGCGCCGCCCTATCCGCCCACCGCTCGCGCATTGAGCACGGCGCCCGAAGACCTGCCCGAATTCGCGGGGGTCCGGGACTGGCTCGCCTCGCTGCAGGCGCTGGATGCGGCGGTGCAATCCTGGACGGCCTTGCAGACGCCCGGACAAGCCGACCCCGAGCACCTGCGGCGGCTGGTGCGCTACACGCTCGATGCCGACCTGCCCGGCCCGGCTTCGCGCAGCCTGGAGCTGTTCGGCGCCGCCAGCGACGAGCCGCAGGCCCAGCCGGGCGCCGCCGTCGCGGCGCTGCAGGGCGCCACCCGCTGCACGCTGGCCAAGGGCATGGCGGCGCTGCACACGCGCCTGCTGGCGAACAACGACCTGCTCACGCGTGAACAGGCGCTGGCCGGCCACAGCGCCGGCCTGTTCGACGCCAGCCGTCCGCTGGCTTTTGCGCCCGCAGTCGAGCGCTACCGCGCCGTGCACGCCATCCTGCAGGACCAGGAGGCGCTGCTGGCCGAGGGACGCAACGCCTGGATGCGGCAGGACACGCTGGCGCTGGGCCCGGGCTACGAGGCACTGCTGCAGCAGGTGGCCGGCACGCAGCTGCTGGGCCCGCCCGTGGTGCAGCAGCTGCGCGGCCAGGCGCAGCACGCTTTCGCGCAGTTCCGCCGCCGCTTCGACGCGCTGTACGCCAGCCCCCGGCCGGGTGTCCAGCCGGGGATCGTGTGGCAGGAGGACGCAGGCCGCTTCACGCTGGCCCCCGAACGTGTGGCGCTGAGACAGGCGCTGGGCGGGCTGCTGCAGGAACCGTTCATGCAGGTGATGGCCAACGGAGCCGTTCCGCCGGCCTCCGACCGGCTGGAGGACGCGCTGGTGGTCAGCGAGTTGCGGCGCCGGGTCTGGCGTGAGCACATGCCGCGCTTTCCCCAGTTCGCGCGCGTGAGCGTAGGCCGGGTGGTCGACGCCAGGCTGGCGCAGATGGCCTACGACACGGCCGTCAATGCGCTCAAGACCTCGGTGCCGCAGAACCCCGCCGGGCCCTTGGACACGGCGGCCTTCAACGCCCAGCGTGAACGTGTGGCGCAGGTGCAATCGCTTCTGGTGTCGCTTCGTGCGGCCCACCTGGCCCAGAGCCTGGGCGCGCAGCAATCGGGCGACGTGCACCGGCGCCTGGCGGCCGTGTACGAGGAGCTCAGGGCGCTGCCCCTGTTCGACGCCCGGCTCTCCGATTTCTCGGCCTGGCGCGGGGAGGCCGGGCCGCTGCTGCGCGCCATGAATGCGGCCGATCCTGCCTCGTTGCAGGCGCAGCTGAACGAGCAGTACGCCAGCCTGGAAGCCCTGGGGCGGCGCGCCGAGCAGTACCTGGCGCTGGGCGATCCCACCATGGCGGCCGACCCGGTGGCGCAGCGCTGGCAACGGCTGCTGCGCGAACTGGAACGCTACCGCGCGCGCCAGGCCGACAGCAGCATGGTGGCCCTGGAGCGGTACATGCTGGCCCTGGGGCCTTACCTGCGGCGCGAGAACTGCGCCGAAAACCTCTCGGCGCAGGCTCCTCCGCGCTACCAGGACGACGTGGCGCTGCGCCTGGGCGAAATGCACAACGCGCTGGTGCAGCGGTGCTCCCAGCTGAGGTCTGCAGCCCTGGGAAGCCCTGGATTCCCGCCTGCGCGGGAATGACGGATCAGGCCCGCAGGCCGCGCGCTTCGCAGAACTGGCCGACCTGCTGCGCAAAGCTCTCGAGCAGGGGCACCAGCCCATGCCCGGTGTTCAGCGCTTCGGCCAGCTCGGCAGGGTCACGCACGTAGTCATGGACCATGCGATTTCGCAGCTTGCGAGCGGCCAGCCATGTATCTGCAGACGCCAGAAGCCCAAGCTTTTCCGCCCCGGTCCAGGTTGTCAATGGCCGCGCCGACGGGCTCGGCCAGCCATGCCAGCAGCGCCGGCAACAGCTTGTCGGCGAGCGTGTCCTGCAGCCGGCCGAATCTCGCTACGAAAGCATCGGTGCGCTCGGCCTCGTCGATGTTGACCTTGAGCGCCGCAGCCCTGCCGGAGTCGAACGGAATCTGGAACAGCGCCCGTCGGTCTCGCGCAGGCGAGCGGCCTCCAGCCGCACGGTCTCGAGCAGAAAACGCAACCGATCCGGCTGGCTCACAGCGCGACTCCATCGCGCAGCGCCGCCAGGTGCACAGGCTCGAGCCGGGTGTCGGGGTCGACGATCAGAACATCGACCTTTCGGCCACCGAGGACGCGTTCGGCGGCCGCGGCCAGCCGCGCCGCGAGCCACACCTTTTGCTCCAGCCGACGGGGTGACCTGACCAGCAAGTCGACATCCCCTCCCCTGGCCTCGTCGTCCAGCCTCGAGCCGAACAGGCGAATCTCGGCATCCGCCCCCAGCTCTTGCTGAAGACGCTGCTTGACAGCCATTCGCTGGGCGGGGGCTAGGCGCATGCGGCCAGTATAGGGGTCCACCTTGAACCGCCGCCTCCGCGGGACTGGCCCCCGGATGGCAACAATTCGCGCCAGCGGGCGAATTCGTCATCCCCGCGCAGGCGGGGATCCAGAGCTTGCAGCTGCCAGCCCCAGCCGCACATGGGGATACCGCAGCACCAACCGCAATTCACGCTTGAGCCGGGCATTGTCCAGCCGCCGTGATTCGCTCATGAAGCTCAGCAGCACCAGCGGCAGGTCGTCCTTCGCGGTGCTGCGCGGAACGCGCGCCGGGCGCGGCAGCCCGTAGAGATCGGCCGCCAGGTCGAAGTAGTCGCCCATCTTCAGTTCGGTGTCGTCGCTGGCGTTGTAGGTGCGCTGCGGCCGGCCGCGCCACAGCGCCGCAACCACGGCGCGCGCCAGGTCGTCCGAGTGGATGTGGCTGGTGTAGACGTCGTCCTCGGCGCGCAGCACCGGCGTGCCCTTGAGCAGGCGCTCGCGCGGAGTGCCGCCCTGGCGGTCCGGCGCATAGATGCCGGGAATGCGCAGGATGCTGGACCGCACGCCGGCGGCGCGGCCGAAGTGGCGCACTGCCCGCTCCGCATCGGTGCGCCGCTGCGCCCGCGGCGTGCGTGGCTGCACGGGCCGGGCCTCGGTCACCCTGGCACCGCCGCAGTCGCCATAGACGCCGCTGGTCGAGCCGTACACCAGCGACACGGGCGCGGTGCGCAGGCGCAAGGCGCGCAGCAGGGCCTGGGTGCGCGTGTCGCGCCACCACTGCGCATGGCCTTGTCCCGGCGGCGGCGCCAGGTGCACCACGCGCGTGGCCAGGCCGGCCAGCCGGGCCAGCGCGGCCGGCCGGTCCAGATCGCCGACCAGCGGCGTGATGCCCTGCCCGCGCAGCTCGCCGGTGCGCGCGGCGCTGGAGGTCAGCGCCAGCAGGCGCACCCGGCCCCGCAACCCGCGGGCTACGCGCAGGCCCACGTCGCCGCACCCCACGACCAGCACGCGCTCGCGCCTGAAGCGGGCCGGCCGGGCGCCGAGGGGACTTTGGTTTGAGGGCAAAATCGGGGGCGACAGTCCACAGAAGAGTCCGAGGATACCCCCAACATGACGACCGCCCAGGCCCCCGCAGGGTCCTTCCAGGTGACGGTACTGCCCAGCGGCCGTGCATTCAGCGCCAACCCCGGCGAAGCCATCCTCGCGGCTGCCATCCGCCAGGGCATCGGGCTGCCTTACGGCTGCAAGGACGGCGCCTGCGGCTCGTGCAAGACGAAGAAGCTCGAGGGCCAGGTCAGCCACGGCCCGCACCAGAGCAAGGCGCTGTCGGCCGAGGAAGAAGCCGCCGGCTACATCCTCACCTGCAGCGCCGCGGCGCATTCCGACCTCGTGCTCGAGTCGCGCCAGGTCACCGACGAGAGCGCCTTCCCGATCAAGAAGATGCCATCGCGCGTGACCACGCTGGAGAAGAAGTCGCACGACGTGATGGTGGTCAAGCTGCAGTTGCCGGCCAATGACGTGATGCGCTACCACGCCGGCCAGTACGTGGAATTCATCCTGCGCGACGGCGTCCGCCGCAGCTACTCGATGGCCAACGCACCGCACCTGGCGGTGCGTTCCGAATCCTCGCCGCAAAACGGGCCTGGCGGCATCGAACTGCACATCCGGCACATGCCGGGCGGCAAGTTCACCGACCACGTGTTCAGCGCCATGAAGGAAAAGGAAATCCTGCGCGTGGAGGGCCCTTACGGCAGTTTCTTCCTGCGCGAGGATTCGGACAAGCCCATCATCCTGCTGGCCTCGGGCACCGGCTTCGCACCGATCAAGGCGGTGATCGAGCACATGCAGTTCAAGGGCATCACGCGCCCTGCCACGCTGTACTGGGGCGGCCGCCGCCCGTCTGACCTGTACCTCGACGACTGGGTGCAGGCCAGGCTGGCCGAGATGCCCCACCTGAAGTACGTGCCGGTGATCTCCAATGCGCTGCCGGAGGACAACTGGACCGGCCGCACCGGCTTCGTGCACAAGGCGGTGCTGGAAGACTTCCCCGACCTCTCGGGCCACCAGGTCTACGCGTGCGGCGCGCCGGTCGTGGTCGATTCGGCGCGGGCCGAGTACAGCGCGCGAGCCAAGCTGCCGCCCGAAGAGTTCTACGCCGACTCGTTCACCACGGAAGCAGACAAGCACAAGGACCCGGGGACCTGAAGGTCGGAAGCACTGGATTCCCGCCTGCGCGGGAATGACGGATCTGTGTCCGTCATCCCCGCGCAGGCGGGGGTCCAGGGCGATTGGCTGTCATCCCCGCGCAGGCGGGGGTCCAGGGCGATTGGCTGTCATCCCCGCGCAGGCGGGGATCCAGGGCTTCAGGGTTAGCAGCGAGAGCGGCGCCACAGCTTGGCGACACAATACCTACCCATGAAACGCCGCCATCTCCTGCTTGTCTCGACCAGCGCCGCCCTGCCCGTGTTCGCCCAGGCACCGGCACGGCCCATTCGCCTGATCGTTCCCTACGCCGCCGGCGGGCCGATCGACGTCACCGCCCGCCTGCTGGCCGAGCGGGTGAAGGACACGCTGGGCACGGTGATCATCGAGAACCGGGCGGGCGGCGGCGGCAACATCGGCGCGGACGCCGTGGCGAAGGCGGCGCCGGACGGGCTGACCATCGGCATCTCCGCGGTCGCCACGCACGCGATCAACCCGTGGCTGTTCAGCAAGATGCCGTACGACGCGGCCAAGGACTTCGCGCCCATCACGCAGATGGTGCGCGTGCCCAACGTGCTGGTGATGAACGCCGACACGGCGGCGCGCCTGAAGATCAATTCGCTGGCCGACCTGATCGCTTACGCCAAGGCCAACCCGGCCAAGCTCAATTACGGCAGCGGCGGCAACGGCAGCGCCGGGCACCTGGCAGGCGAGATGTTCAAGCAGGGCGCCGGCATCTTCGCCGTGCACATCCCGTACAACGGCGGCAACCCGGCGCAACTGGCCCTGCTCTCCGGCCAGGTGGACTTCAACTTCGACAACCTCGCCACTGCCGCACCGAACATCCGCGCGGGCAAGCTCAAGGCCCTGGCGGTCACCACCCTGAACCGCTCGCCGGCGCTGCCGGAAGTGCCGGCCGTGGCCGACACGCTCAAGGGGTTCGCGATCGACACGTGGTGGGGCCTGGTGGCGCCTGCGGGTACGCCGCGCGAGGTGGTGCAGCGGCTGAACCAGGCTTTCGTCGCCGCCCTGCAGACGCCCGAGGCCAGGACCCGCTTTGCCGGACTGATGGCCGAACCGGTGACCAACACGCCGGAGGAATTCGGCAGTTTCATGCGCGCCGAACTCGCCAAGTACGAAAAAGTCGTCAAGGCCTCGGGCGCCAAGGTCGACTGAGCCTCGACTGAAGCACAACAGGTTGTAACCGCGCGTTCCCGGCCTTTTTGGCGCGTAGCCCGCTCCACGCGGGCGCGGCCCGCTATGGCTTCCATAGCGAAGCTCAGCCGCTCCTACGGTCCTGTGCGGTTTATCTGACAGGTGCTCAGCTACACCTGAACTAGATTTGTTCCGTCGGGAAACATTTATGTACAGGAGCGTGTGCCATGAGAGCCTCTCGCGCATTCCGCCGTTGCGCCGCCGGGTCCGTTGCCGCGGCGGCGCTCCTGGGCGCCGCGGCCCAGGCGCAAACGCCCGGCAGCTACCCGGCCATGAACCTCCTGCCGGCCGATTACCGGCTGATTCCCGGAGCCAGGTTCGCGGTGGAGATGGGTGTGGTGGACCTGCCCCGCTTCACGCACCCGGGCAGCAACATCCGCGCGCAGGGGCTGAACCTCAGCCTGGTCGGCCGGGCCCCGCTGTTCGGCGGCCTGGGGTTTTATGGGCGGCTCGGCAGCACCTACGGCTACGCGGAAGGCACGCCGGGCGCTGCGATGGCGGGGCCGGATAACGGCTCGACGTTGGCCTACGGCGCCGGAGTCAGCATGGACTTCACGCGCCGGCTCTCGGCGACGCTGGGCTGGGAGAGCCACGATTTCAAGTTCACAGGCGGCCAGCGGGCGACCAGCCTGGGGCTGCAGTACCGGTATTGAGAAAGCTCAGGGAATAGGGAAGCGGTTGGAAGGAAGAAGAGCCTGAACGCCCACGGGTTGCGGCCCGTGGGCGTTTTTTTCGCTCACCGAAGCGAAAGCTCTGGATTCCCGCCTTCGCGGGAATGACGGGTGTGACGAAGGATCGTCATCCCCGCGCAGGCGGGGATCCAGGAAGAAGGACATCCCGGCGACAGCCGGGATCGCTGGCCTATTCGCCCAGGTACGCGGCCCGTACCTTCGGGTCGCTGAGCATCTGCCTGGCGTCACCGCTCATGGTGATCAGGCCCGACTCCATCACGTAAGCGCGGTCGGCGATCTGCAAGGCGCGGCTCGCGTTCTGTTCCACCAGGAGCACCGTGACGCCCTGGGCGTACACCTCGCGCACCACCTCGAAGATCTTGTCGACCATGATGGGCGACAGGCCCATCGACGGCTCGTCCAGCAGCAGCACCTTGGGGCGGCTCATGAGCGCGCGGCCCATGGCCAGCATCTGCTGCTCGCCGCCGGACATGGTGCCGGCGAGCTGGTCGCGGCGCTCCTTGAGCCGCGGGAAGATGCCGAACACCTTGTCCAGGTCGGCCGCGATCTCCGGCTTGTCGTTGCGGATGTGCGCGCCCATCTGCAGGTTCTCGGTGATGCTCATGCGGGTGAACACGCCGCGGCCTTCCGGCACCATGGCCAGGCCCTGGCGGACCAGGTCCCAGGCGCCCTTGCCCTTGATGCTCTTGCCCAGGTACTGGATGTCGCCCTCGGCCAGGCCCAGCGTGCCGGTGATCGCCTTCATGGTGGTGGTCTTGCCGGCGCCGTTGGAGCCGATCAGCGTGACCAGCTCGCCTTCGCGGACTTCGAAGTCGACGCCCTTGACCGCCTGGATGCCGCCGTACGAGACCTTCAGGCCCGAGACCTTCAGCAGTGTTTCAGCCATGGCTCAGTGCCCTCCCTTCGGCGCGCCGGGATCGGCCGTGCCGGGCCCATGCCCCAGATAGGCCTCGATCACCTTGTCGTTCTTCTGCACGTCGGCGGGCGACCCTTCGGCGATCTGCTTGCCGTAGTCCAGCACCGTGACGCGGTCGCACAAGCCCATCACCAGCTTCACGTCGTGCTCGATCAGGAGGATGGTGCGGTTGTCCTTGCGGATCTGGTCGATCAGCTGGCGCAGCAGCACCTTCTCGGTGGCGTTCATGCCGGCGGCCGGCTCGTCCAGCGCGATCAGCTGCGGATCGGTCGCCAGGGCGCGGGCGATCTCGAGCCGGCGCTGGTCGCCGTACGAGAGCGTGCGGGCCTTGTAGTCGGCGTACTTGCCGATGCCCACGTAGTCCAGCAGCTCCTGGGCGCGCCTGGCAATCGCGGCTTCCTCTTCGACGAACTTGCGGGTGCGCAAGATCGCGCCCATCAGGCCCGAGCCGGTGCGGATGTGGCGCCCCACCATCACGTTTTCCAGCGCCGTCATGTCCGAGAACAGGCGGATGTTCTGGAACGTGCGGGCGATGCCGGCCTTGGCGACCTCGTGCACGGCGGTGGGCACATAGGGTTTGCCGGCCAGCTCGAAGCTGCCGCTGTCGGGTGTGTACAGGCCGGTGATGACGTTGAAGAAGGTGGTCTTGCCGGCGCCGTTGGGGCCGATCAGGCCGTAGACCTGGCCGCGCTCGATGGTCAGGCCCACATCCGACAGCGCCTGCAGGCCGCCGAAACGCTTGGAGATGCCCGCGACGCGGAGCACGATGTCGCTCATGCTCCCGCCTTCCCGTCATTCCCGCGCAGGCGGGAATCCAGTGCTGTCGCACCCCCTGGATCCCCGCCTTCGCGGGGATGACGAGTCAAGGTCTTGCCGTGCTCCGGCGCCGGCCACAGGCCGCGCGGGCGCATCAGCATCACGATGATCATGGCCAGGGCGATCAGCAGCTGGCGCAGGATGGCGGGATCGAGCCGGCCTCCGGTGAGCAGCTGCAGGTCGAACACGCCCGACACCCAGCGCAGCACCTCGGGCAGCGCCGACAGCAGCACCGCGCCCAGGATCACGCCGGGCAGGTGGCCGAGGCCGCCCAGCACCACCATGGCGACGATCATCACCGACTCCATCAGGCTGAAGGATTCGGGCGACACGAAGCCCTGGAACGCCGCGAACATGGCCCCCGAGACGCCGCCGAAGGTGGCGCCCATGCCGAACGCCAGCAGCTTCATGTTGCGGGTGTTGATGCCCATGGCCTTGGCGGCGATCTCGTCCTCGCGAATGGCCATCCAGGCGCGGCCGATGCGCGAGAGCTCGAGCCGGTGGCAGATGATCACGCTGAGGACGACGAGCACCAGGAACAGGTAGTAGTAGAGCGTGACCGAGTTGATCTGGAAGCCCAATACCTCGATCGGGCGGGCGAAGTTGATGCCGAAGATGCGGAACGCGTCGATCTGGCCCAGGCCCTTGGGGCCGTTGGTGATGTTGACCGGGTGATCCAGGTTGTTCAGGAATACGCGGATGATCTCGCCGAACCCGAGCGTCACGATGGCCAGGTAGTCGCCGCGCAGCTTCAGCGTGGGCGCCCCCAGCAGGATGCCCAGCATGCCCGCCAGGAACGCCGCCAGCGGCACCACGACCCAGACCGAGGCGTGCAGCCCGGTCGGGAACATCTGGGCGAACGAGGCGAAGGTCTCGCTCAGGTGGGGCGAGGCCATCAGCCCGTACATGTAGGCGCCGATCGCGAAGAAGGCCACGAAGCCCAGGTCCAGCAGCCCGGCGTAGCCCACCACGATGTTCAGCCCGAGCGCCAGCAGCACGTACAGCAGCGCGAAATCGGCGATGCGCACCCAGAAGTTGCCCATGGACTGCAGCAGCAGCGGCAGGATCAGCAGCAGCACGGCGCTGACCGCGTAGACCACGAACTTGTTCTGGCGGTTGATGAAGTTCATCATATTGACCAAGCCTCCTGCCGAGCCGCCTCAAAGGAGGCTTGCGCCCCCATCGGGGGCAGCGAATGAAGATGAGCGTGGGGGGTTGTCATTTCTAAGCGCGGTCCGCCACGCGTTCGCCCAGCAGGCCCGAAGGGCGCAGGGTGAGGACGCCGATCAGCACGATGAAGGCGAAGATGTCGGAGTAATGGCTGCCCAGCACGCCGCCGGTGAGGATCCCGATGTAGCCGGCGCCGATGGCCTCGATCAGCCCCAGCAGGAGGCCGCCGACCACCGCCCCGGCCAGGTTGCCGATGCCGCCGAACACCGCCGCGGTGAAGGCCTTGAGCCCGGGCAGGAAGCCCATCGTGTGCTGCACCGTGCCGTAGTTGGAGGCGTACATCACGCCGGCGATCGTGGCCAGCACGGCGCCGATGACGAACGTGGCGGAGATCACCGTGTCGGGCTTGACGCCCATCAGGGCCGCCACGCGCGGATTCTCGGCGGTGGCGCGCATGGCGCGTCCGAGCTTGGTGTAGTTCACCAGGTACATCAGGATCGCCAGGGAGAGTGCGGTCAGCCCGAGGATCATGATCTGGGTGGAGGTGATCACGGCGCCGGCCACTTCGAACGGCTTGACGGGCAGCAGCGTCGGGTAGGGCTTGTAGTTCGGCTTGAAGATGATCATCGCCAGCGTCTGCAGCAGGATCGACATGCCGATGGCGGTGATCAGCGGCGCGAGCTTGGGGCTGTTGCGAAGCGGCCGGTAGGCCACCTTCTCGATCACGAAATTGAGCAGCGCGGCGACGACGCAGGAGATGATCAGCGCGAGGATCAGGATGACCCAGCCCGGCGTGCCGGGCATCGCCTCCTGCATGGTGACGATGATCGCCCAGCTGGTGAGCGCGCCCACCATGAGCACCTCGCCATGCGCGAAGTTGATCAGGTTGATGATGCCGTACACCATGGTATAGCCCAGCGCCACCAGGGCATACATGCTGCCCAGGACCAGACCGTTGATGATCTGCTGCAGCAGGATTTCCATATGAGGTTTCTCCGTTCTTATGAGCGGGGTCTCGTGAACCCGCCAGCTCACTAGCAAAAAACCCGCCATGCGTACAGGACGGGTCTTTCGTGGTGAGCGATTGTAGCCATGCCTCCCAGAGCGGGCTCCGCTGGACCGACGGGGTTTACCCGCAACAAGGACGCGGCTTCAGGCGCGTTCAGACCCGATCATTTTTTCTGATCGTTCAGTTTGCGCAGTTCGCGCAGCTTGTCCGCGATGCGGATTTCCAGGCCGCGCTCCACCGGCCGGTAGAACCCGGGCGGCGCCATACCCTCGGGCAGATAGGTCTCGCCCGCCGCGAAGCCGCCCTGTTCGTCGTGCGCGTAGCGATAGTCGCGCCCGTAGTCCAGGTCCTTCATCAGCCTGGTGGGCGCGTTGCGCAGGTGCAGGGGCACGGGCCGCGTGCCGTCCTTCTTGACGAAGGCCTTGGCCTCGTTGAAGGCCTGGTAGACGGCGTTCGACTTGGGTGCCATCGCCAGGTAGATCACGCACTCGGCCAGCGCCAGCTCGCCCTCGGGCGTGCCCAGCCTCTCGTAGGTCTCGGCGGCATCGAGCGCCAGGCGCAGCGCGCGCGGATCGGCCAGGCCGATGTCCTCGCTGGCCATGCGCACCAGCCGGCGCGCCATGTAGCGCGGATCGGCGCCGCCATCGAGCATGCGCACGAACCAGTAGAGCGAGGCGTCCGGGTTGGAGCCGCGCACGGACTTGTGCAGCGCGCTGATGGTGTCGTAGAACTGCTCGCCGCCCTTGTCGTAGCGGCGCATGCGCTCGCCCAGCACGCGCAGCAGCCAGGCATCGGCGATCTCGGTGAGCTTTTCCTTGTGGGCCGCGACGGCGAGCGTCTCGAGCGTGTTGAGCAGCCGGCGTGCGTCGCCGTCGGCATAGGCGACCAGCCGCTGCAGCGCCGCGGGCTCGATCGCGGGCACGGCGTCGATCGCCTGCGCTTTGGAGACGATCTGCGTCAGGTCGTCTTCGGTCAACGGCTGCAGCACGTAGACCGCGGCACGCGACAGCAGCGCGGAATTCACCTCGAACGACGGGTTCTCGGTGGTGGCGCCTATGAAGGTGAACAGCCCCGATTCCACGTGCGGAAGAAAGGCGTCCTGCTGGCTCTTGTTGAAGCGGTGCACTTCGTCGACGAAGACCAGCGTGCGCAGTGCGCCTTGTCCGTCGATGCGCTGCTGGCCCGGCAGGCCGTCGCGCGCGCGTGTGGCGGCCTCGACGGCGTCGCGGATGTCCTTGACCCCGCCCAGCACCGCGCTGATGCTGATGAACTGCGCGTCGAACGAGTTGGCCATCAGCCGCGCGATGGTGGTCTTGCCGGTGCCGGGCGGCCCCCACAGGATGCAGCTGTGCGGCTGGCCCGATTCGAAGGCGATGCGCAGCGGCATGCCCTCGCCCAGCAGATGCTGCTGGCCGATCACGTCGCCCAGCGTTTGCGGGCGCAGGCGTTCGGCCAGGGGCGCGTGGGCAGGCGGCTTGCTCATGGACTCCATTCTGGCCGCCATTCGCTCCCTCCCCCGTCGTATAGTCCGGCCACCATGGATGCCGCCCTCTGGTCCACCTTGTCCGCCCTGCTCGGCGCCGCCGTCGGCGGCGGCATCAGCTACCTGCTCAACCGCCAGCAATTCGCCAACCAGCTGCGCATCCTGCGGGAGCAGAACAAGACCGAGTTCATGGCCGAGACCACCGCCCGGCACTTCCTCGGCCACAAGGGGTTCACCGACCGCTCTTTCGATGCGCTTCAGCGCAGCCTGGGCGGCTTCGAAGAAGACGAATTGCGGCGCATCCTGGTGCGCGCCGGCGCCGTGCGCGTTTACCGCGAGGACGGCAGCGAGTGGTGGCGGCTGCTGTCGCGGATGGACGAGTTCATCGAACGCAAGGAACTGGAGCGGATCGCCAGGGAGATCTAGCTACTGCCGCACCACATCCGCCCCCTGGGGCGGCTTGAACTGGAAGGCGTCGGGCGAGACGCCGGCATTGAGCTCCATCCTGCTGAAGGTCATCACGGAGCGCTGGCCGAAGCCGTCGAGGATGTCCAGTGCCGCCAGCTCGTTCCCGCGGAAACCGATCCGGACGCTGCTGACCTGCCCTTCCTTCACCCGGGGCGTGGCCAGCACCCACAGCATGCCGTCGCGCTCGGGCGCCGCTTCCAGGCTGAAGTCCTTGCGCAAGGTCGCGAGGTCCGGCGCGGAGGCGATCAGCGCCGCCGGGGTCGTGCCCAGCACCTGCGCCTGCTTGCGCGCCGTCACCTGGTTCAGGTCGACGTCGTGCAGCCACAGGGTCTGGCCGTCGGCCACGATGGTCTGGGCGAACGGCTTGCGGTACTCGAAGCGAAAGCGGTTCGGCCGCGCGAACTCGAAGCTGCCGCTGGAGGTCTTGCTGCGGGCGGCCTGCCCTTCACGTGCCGGGGCCGTGACCACCTGGGTGAACTCGGCGCGGCCCGCTTTGGCCGTCCGCACGAAGTTTTCCAGGCTTTCCAGGCCTCCAGCCCGCACCGGTACTGCGCATGCAGCTATCAAAAGAATAGCGATCAGCTGTTTCATGGCTCCATCTTGGCACGCCCATGTGGCTGGCAGGTCAAGCCCGCGCCGGCAAACGTAACTATTGTTCGGCCCGGCTGGGCACCAGGATCTCGCGCTGGCCGGCTCCGTTCATGGCGCTGACCAGGCCGGCCTTTTCCATGTCTTCCACCAGCCGCGCGGCGCGGTTGTAGCCGATCTTCAAGTGGCGCTGCACCAGCGAGATGCTGGCCTTGCGGTTCTTGAGCACCACTTCCACCGCCTGGTCGTACATCGGGTCCTTCTCGCCGCCGGCGCCGCCCTCGCCCAGCAGGTCGCCGCCTTCGTCATCGACCGTGCCGCCTTCGAGCACGCCCTCGATGTAGTTGGGCTCGCCGCCCTGCGCCTTCAGGTACGCGACGACCCGGTGCACTTCCTCGTCGCTGACGAAGGCGCCGTGCACGCGGACCGGAAGGCCCGTGCCGCTGGCCATGTAGAGCATGTCGCCCATCCCGAGCAGCGCCTCGGCGCCCATCTGGTCGAGGATGGTGCGGCTGTCGATCTTGGAGCCCACCGAGAAGGCGATGCGCGTCGGGATGTTGGCCTTGATCAGGCCGGTGATCACATCGACGCTGGGCCGCTGCGTGGCCAGGATCAGGTGGATGCCGGCGGCCCGCGCCTTCTGCGCCAGGCGGGCGATCAGTTCCTCGATCTTCTTGCCCACCACCATCATCAGGTCGGCCAGCTCGTCGATCACCACCACGATGTGCGGCAGGCGCTCCAGCGGCTCCGGGGTCTCGGGCGTCAGGCTGAACGGGTTGTAGATGAACTGTTCCCTGGCCTTGGCCTCGTCGATCTTGACGTTGTAGCCGCCCAGGTTGCGCACGCCCAGCTTGCTCATCAGCTTGTAGCGGCGTTCCATCTCGGCCACGCACCAGTTCAGGCCATGGGCGGCCTGGCGCATGTCGGTGACCACGGGTGCCAGCAGGTGCGGGATGCCTTCGTAGACCGACATCTCCAGCATCTTGGGGTCGATCATCAGGAGGCGCACGTCGCGTGCCTCGGCCTTGTACAGCAGCGACAGGATCATCGCGTTGATGCCGACCGACTTGCCCGACCCTGTGGTGCCGGCCACCAGCACGTGCGGCATCTTGGCCAGATCGGCCACCACGGGGTTGCCGACGATGTCCTTGCCCAGGCCCATGGTCAGCATGGACTTGGCTTCGTTGTAGACCTGCGAGCCCAGGATCTCGGACAGCCGGATCGACTGGCGCTTGGCGTTGGGCAATTCCAGCGCCATGTAGTTCTTGCCCGGAATGGTTTCGATCACGCGGATGGATACCAGCGACAGCGAACGCGCCAGGTCCTTGGCCAGGCCCACGATCTGCGAACCCTTGACGCCGGTGGCCGGCTCGATCTCGTAGCGCGTGATCACCGGGCCGGGCTGCGCCAGCACCACCCGCACCTCCACGCCGAAGTCCTTGAGCTTCTTTTCGATCAGGCGGCTGGTCATCTCCAGCGTCTCGGGAGAGACGGTCTCCTGGCGCGCCTGGGGGCCGTCCAGCAGGTCGACCTGCGGCAGCTTGCTGTCCGGCAGTTCGGTGAACAGGGGCTTTTGCCGTTCCTTGGCGACGCGCTCGCTCTTGGGCACGCCGGCCACGACGGGTTCGATCAGCACCGGCGTGGGATGGTGCTCCTCGATCTCGATGCGCTCCTCCAGCACGATCTCCTCGCGCTCGCGCGCGGCCTGCTGGCCGAAGGCGAGGTCCTGCGCGATCTCGCGCTTCTCGCGCCGCGCCTCGAAGAAGCCTTCGATGCGCGCGCCCAGCCGCTCCGCGGCGAGCGCCCACGAAAAGCGGAACACCACCGCGGCCGCCACGACGACCAGCGCCACGAACACCAGGCCGGAGCCCGTGAAGCCCAGCCACTTCATGCCCAGCGGGCCGATCAGGTAGCCCAGCGCGCCGCCCGCGTGATCGGGCAGGCGCGTTTCGAAGCGGTACAGCCGCGACCACTCCAGGGCGGTGCTCGCCATCAGCAGCACGGCCAGGCACAGCCAGAACGCCAGGCGGGTGCGGCTCAAGCGCGGGCTCCCCGCCGGCGCCGGCTCGTCGGCACGCATCCATCTCGCCAGGGTGGAGAGCCACGCCCGCACGCCGGCAGCGAAGCACCACCAGGCCGAAAACCCGAGCAGGAAGTAGCTGCCATCGGCCAGCCAGGCGCCCAGGCGCCCACCCCAGTTGGCGACCGGGCCGCCGCTGCCGGAGGTAGAGAAGGCGGGGTCTTGCGGAGAATAGCTCACCAGCGCCAGCAGCCAGAACAGCAGCGCCGCACCCCCCAGCACGAGCGCGAATTCGTGGGCGAAGCGGCCGGCGCCGTTGCTGCGGGCCGGCGGGGCGGAAGCGGTGGGGTTGGTGAGGGTGTTGAGCGAATAGGTCATCAGCACCAAGCTTAGCTTGGCAGAGGCCCGCCGTCATCCCCGCGCAGGCGGGGATCCAGAGCGTTGGGAAAAAGCGGAAGCACTGGATTCCGCCTGCGCGGGCATGACGGCATCACCCCAGGGTCGTCAACCGTTCCTTGACCAACATCGAGCCGTCTTCACGGGTTTCGATGAAGCCCCGATCCTCGAGGTCCTTCATCACGCGGCTGACCATCTCGCGCGAGGCGCCCACCATCTTGGCGATGTCCTGGCGCGAGATGCGCTCACGGATGCTCATGTTGCCTTCACGGTCGGGCGCGGCGAACTCCAGCAGGGCGCGGGCCACGCGGCCATACACGTCCATCAGCGCCAGCGATTCGATCTTGCGGTCGGCCTGGCGCAGGCGCTGCACCAGCCCTTTCATGATGGCGTAGGCCATCGAGCTGTTCTCAGGCAGGCAGCGGGCGAACTCGGCGCGGCCCAGGGCCAGCATGTCGGTCTGCACCTCGGCCCGCACGGTGGCGGAATGGGCCTCGTTGTCGATCAGGCTCATCTCGCCGATGTAGTCGCCCGGCTGCAGGGTGGCCAGGATGACCTCGCGACCGCGCTTGTCGGAGGTGACCACGCGCACGCGCCCGGTCAGGATGATGAACAGGGTGTTGGACTTCTCCCCCTGCTCCACGATGACTTCGCCGCGCTTGAACCTGCGCTTGACCACCGCGTCGGCCACCCCTTCGGCCTGGCTGGCCGTGAGCAGCGCGAACAGCGGCACCCGGCGAATCAGTTCCAGGTTGGACAGCATCGACATCCAAATCCCTCCTGCGCAAGCGGCGTGAGTGGTGTTCTTACAATCGAGGAAAAGCGCCGCTAAATGTACACCGAGCTGTGGTGTTTCCCACACAGGTTTTGCCCAGATGCCCACCCAACACGCCCACGTTCTGATCCTCGGCTCCGGCCCTGCCGGCTACACCGCCGCCGTTTACGCGGCCCGTGCCAACCTCAAACCTGTGTTGGTCACCGGCATCGCCCAGGGTGGCCAGCTGATGACGACCACCGAGGTGGACAACTGGCCGGCCGACGTGCATGGCGTGCAGGGCCCGCAGCTGATGCAGCGGTTCCTGGAGCACGCGGAACGCTTCAAGACCCAGATCATCTTCGACCACATCAGCGCGGTCGATTTCAGCAAGCGGCCGTTCACGCTGAAGGGCGACAGCGGCGAGTACACCTGCGACGCGCTGATCATCGCCACCGGCGCCTCGGCCAAGTACCTGGGCCTGCCTTCCGAAGAGAAGTTCATGGGCAAGGGCGTGAGCGCCTGCGCCACCTGCGACGGCTTCTTCTACCGCGAGCAGGTCACCTGCGTGGTGGGCGGCGGCAATACGGCCGTGGAAGAAGCGCTGTACCTGTCCAACATCGCCAGCAAGGTCTACCTGATCCACCGCCGCGACAAGTTCCGCGCCGAGCCGATCATGGTCGACAAGGTGATGGAGAAGGTCGCGGCCGGCAAGATCGAACTCAAGCTGTTCAAGGCCGTGGACGAAGTGCTGGGCGATCAGTCGGGCGTGACCGGCGTGCGCCTGAAGGACACCCGCACCGGGGACACCGAGGACCTGAAGACGCAGGGCTTTTTCGTGGCCATCGGCCACCACCCGAACACCGACATCTTCAAGGGCCAGCTGGAGATGAAGGACGGCTACATCCTCACGCGCTCCGGGCTGCAGGGTTTCGCCACCATGACCAGCGTGCCCGGCGTGTTCGCGGCGGGCGACGTGCAGGACCACGTCTACCGCCAGGCCATCACCAGCGCCGGCACCGGCTGCATGGCCGCGCTGGACGCCCAGCGCTTCCTGGAGCAGCAGGAGTAGCGCGTCATTCCCGCGAAGGCGGGGATGACGTGCTTGCGCACTTCTGGGTGCGCGGCTGCGCGGGGATGATGCCGCTTTGCGGCGCCAGCTGTATAATCGTCGGCTTTGGGTTACCGCCACCCCTTTGGCGAGGTGAGCCCCTTGCTCCGAGCAAACACAAGCGTTGCGGTGAGTGACGGGTGGTTTTTCATAGGAGTGCTGCAATGGCACGCGTCTGCGACGTCACGGGCAAGGGCCCGATGGTCGGAAACAACGTTTCCCACGCCAACAACAAAACCAAGCGCCGGTTCATGCCGAACCTGCAATACCGCCGTTTCTGGGTCGAGACTGAAAACCGCTGGGTACGCCTGCGTGTTTCGAGCGCCGCGCTGCGCCTGATCGACAAGAACGGCATCGACAGCGTGCTGGCGGACCTTCGTGCCCGCGGCCAGGCCTAAGGAGCACTGACATGGCAAGCAAAGGCGGACGCGAAAAGATCAAGCTGGAGTCCACTGCGGGCACCGGCCACTTCTACACCACGAGCAAGAACAAGAAGACCATGCCCGAGAAGATCTCGATCATGAAGTTCGACCCCAAGGCTCGCAAGCACGTCGAATACAAGGAGACGAAGCTGAAGTGACATAGGCCTGGCCGGTCGCTTCAATCCCCGCGCAGGCGGGGACCCAAGAAAAAGCCCCGCGTCGCGGGGCTTTTTCTTTTGGGCGCCGTGCCTGATTCCGCCGGCGCGGGCGTGGCCGTTACGCGTGCGCCGCGCGCAGCCGCATCGAGAACTGCTGCAATTGGGCAATGCCGCTGGCCTCGGCGCGCCGGCACCAGCCCTGCAGCTCGGCCGCGAGTTGCTCGCGCGAATGCGTGGTATTGAGCCAGAGCTGGCGCAGCTCTTCGCGCATGGTGACCATCGTGTCCAGCACCGGGTGGGCGGCGCGGGCGCGCTGCACCTGGGCACGGGCCGCCGGCGGCACCTTGTCGGCGTCGCGGTGCAGCCAGCGCCTGGTGGACTTGAGCAGCGACAGGTCGGCGCCCTTGTCCTTGAGCTGCTCGATTTCTGCCTTGCAGGCGCGCCGCATTTCACGCGCGTAGCCGGCCATGACTTCGTACCGATTGGCGATCAGCGCCTCCAGGGTGTTCTCGTCGGCCACGGGCCTGATGGCGCCCAATTGAAGCTTGGGCGGCACCTTCTTGACCTTGGCCCAGCCGATCCTGCTCATCAGGGAGATGTAGACCCAGCCGATGTCGAACTCGTACTTCTTGACCGAGAACTTGGCCGCGGTCGGATAGGTGTGGTGGTTGTTGTGCAGCTCTTCGCCGCCGATCAGGATGCCCCAGGGCGAGATGTTGGTGCTGGCGTCAGGCGCCTCGAAATTGCGATAGCCCCAGTAGTGGCCGATACCGTTGATCACGCCGGCGGCGCTCACCGGAATCCACAGCATCTGGACGGCCCAGACCGTCAGGCCCAGGGCACCGAACAGCAGCACGTTGATGATGAGCATCAAGCCCACGCCCTGCCAGCTGAACCGCGAATACACGTTGCGCTCGATCCAGTCGTCAGGCGTGCCGAGGCCGAATTTGGCGATCGTCTCGCGGTTCGCCGCTTCCGCCCGGTAGAGCTCGGCGCCCTTCCAGAACACGGTTTCGATGCCTCGGGTCTGCGGGCTGTGCGGGTCGTCCTCGGTCTCGCACTTGGCGTGGTGCTTGCGGTGGATCGCCACCCACTCCTTGGTCACCATGCCGGTGCCGATCCACAGCCAGAAACGGAAGAAGTGCGAGGGAATGGCGTGCAGGTCCATGGCCCGGTGGGCTTGGGAGCGGTGCAGGAAGATGGTGACGCTGGCGATGGTGATGTGGGTGGTCACCAGGGTGTACAGAACGATCTGCCACCAGGACAGGTTCAACAACCCGTTGGCCATCCAGTCAATGGCCGAGTTCAGGACGGCCCAGTCGGGGAGCAACATAGGAGAGGGATCACTTTCAAACGGACGCACGGGCGAAGTGCCCGTGAATCTTGGACCGATTGTAGGTCCATAGGTTCACCAAGCATTGGTTTCGATCACCGGCGGGTCCAAACAGCCGCAAAGAAGCCGTCCGTAGCGTGCCGATGAGGCCATAAACGCAGGAACTCGCCGCTGATGAGTGGGGCAGCCGGGACCTTCTGGTGTTCGAGCACCTCGCCGGCGGCCACCGGGGTGTAGTCCGGATGGGCAGCGGTAAAGGCCTGGGCGATCGCTTCGTTTTCCTGCTGCAACAGGCTGCAGGTGGCATAGACCAGCCGACCACCGGGTTTCAGCAGGCGCGCGGCGCTGGCCAGGATCGCCGCCTGCTTGGCCGTCATCTCCGTCACCGACTGCGGCGACTGCCGCCATTTCAGGTCCGGGTTGCGCCGCAACGTTCCCAGGCCCGAGCAGGGTGCGTCGACGATCACCCGGTCGATTTTCCCGGCCAGGCGCTTGATCCGCTCGTCGCGTTCGTGGGCGATGGCGGCCGGATGCACGTTGGACAGCTTGCTGCGGGCCAGCCGCGGCTTGAGGGCGTCCAGCCGGTGCGCCGAGGTGTCGAAGGCATACAGCCGCCCCGTGTTGCGCATGGCAGCGCCGATGGCCAGGGTCTTGCCGCCCGCGCCGGCGCAGAAATCAACCACCATTTCGCCGCGCCTGGCCTCCAGCAGCAGGGCCAGCAGCTGCGAGCCTTCATCCTGAACCTCGATGGCGCCCCGGGCGAAGGCATCCAGCTTGGTCAGCTGCGGCTTGTCCGCCAGCCGCAGCCCCCAGGGTGAGTACGGCGTGGCCTGCGCGGCGATGCCGGCCTGCTTGAGCTCGCGCTGCACGTCCTCGCGCTTGTCGCCCAGCGTATTCACGCGCAGGTCCAGGGGCGCCGGCTGGTTCAGGCTTTCGGCCAGGGCCCAGAACTCGTCGCCCAGCTGCTCCTTGAGCGGCTGGACCAGCCACTCCGGCAGGTTGTGGCGATGCCGCTCCAGCAGGTCCGCCGGCTTGATGCTGTCGCATTGGTCCAGCCAGCTCTTTTCCTGGTCGGTCAGCGCGCTCTTGAGGAAGTCGCGGGGCCCGTGGAAGCCCAGGATGGCCATGCGGCGCTCCTTGGGTCCGCTGCCCGAGGGGGACAGGTGGTCGAACAGCAGCTTCTTGCGCAGCACCGTGTAGACGGTTTCGGCGAGGGTGGCGCGCTCGCGCGGGCCCATGGCGCGGTTGTCGCGGAAATAGCGCGAGACGACCGAATCGGCGGGATGTTCGAAGCGCAGGACGAGCTTGACGAGTTCGGCGCAGGCGTCGAGCAGGGCTTTGGGGTGCATGGGTCAGAGTCCGGGCAACAGTGCGGCAATGGCCCGCGGATAGATGAGGTGTTCCTGCGTCAGGACGCGGGCCGCCAGTGACTCGGCCGTGTCGGCCGGCAGGATGGGCACCACCGCCTGCTCCAGGATCGGACCGTGGTCGAGTTCCGCCGTGACCTGGTGCACGCTGGCCCCGGCAAAACGGCAGCCGGCGGCGATCGCGCGCTGGTGCGTGTGCAGGCCCGCAAACGCCGGCAGCAGCGAAGGATGGATATTGATCAGCCGTCCCCGGTACCGCGCCACGAACGCCGGCGTGAGGATGCGCATGAAGCCGGCCAGCACCACCAGGCTGGGCTGGTGGCGGTCGATCGCCGCGGCCAGCTCGGCGTCGAAGGCCTCCCGCGCATCGAACTGCTGGTGGTCCACCACCTCTGAGGCAATGCCGTGCTCGCGCGCGAACGCCAGGCCGGCCGCCTGCGGCCGGTTGCTGATCACGGCCGCGACCCGCGCACCGTAGCGCTTGCGCCAGTCCTCGCGCGAGGCGGCGCGCACGATGGCCGCCATGTTGGAGCCGCCGCCGGAGATCAGGATCACGATGTTCTTCATGAGTGCGGGATTATCCCGGCAGCCCCGGCGTTCCGCGGTGCAAAACCGCAGCCGGGAACTTGTCGCCACATCGACAAGCGAACAAGAACGGGCGTGCGGATAATCCCTGATCGCTGCGCTTGGACCCTTGGGCAGGCTCAGGACAGGCAACTCAGCACGATCGGAACTACTTATGGATCTGGCTTTCACCCCCGAGGAACAGAAGTTCCGGGAAGACATCCGCGCCTGGGTCGCGGGCAACCTGCCCCAGGACATTTCGGACAAGGTTCACAACGCGCTGCGCCTGTCGCGCGACGACATGCAGCGCTGGGCCAAGATCCTGGGCAAGAAGGGCTGGCTGGGTTACGGCTGGCCCAAGGAGTTCGGCGGACCCGGCTGGAACGCGGTGCAAAAGCACCTGTTCGAAGAGGAATGCGCACTCGCCGGCGCACCTCGCGTGGTGCCGTTCGGCCCGGTGATGGTGGCGCCGGTGATCATGGCCTTCGGCAACGCCGAGCAGCACCGGCGCTTCCTGCCCGGCATCGCCAGCGGGGAGGTGTGGTGGAGCCAGGGCTACAGCGAGCCGGGTTCCGGCTCCGACCTGGCCAGCCTCAAGACCCGCGCCGAGCGCAAGGGTGACAAGTACATCGTCAACGGCCAGAAGACCTGGACCACGCTGGCCCAGTACGGCGACTGGATCTTCTGCCTGGTGCGCACCAGCACCGAAGGCAAGCCGCAGACCGGCATCTCGTTCCTGCTGATCGACATGAAGTCGCCCGGGGTGAGCGTGCGCCCGATCATCATGCTGGACGGCGAGCACGAAGTGAACGAGGTGTTCTTCGACAACGTGGAAGTGCCGGCCGAGAACCTGATCGGCGAGGAGAACAAGGGCTGGACCTATGCCAAGCACCTGCTGTCGCACGAGCGCACCAACATCGCCGACGTGAACCGCGCCAAGCGCGAGCTGGAGCGGCTCAAGCGCATTGCGAAGGCGGAAGGCGTGTACGACAGCAAGGTTGACGGCCCTGCGGCCGGGCGCTTCCGCGACGAGATCGCCAGGCTGGAAGTCGACGTGGTGGCGCTCGAGATGATGGTGCTGCGCGTGCTGTCGGCCGAGAAGACCGGCAAGAACTCGCTGGACATCGCCGGCCTGCTGAAGATCCGCGGCAGCGAAATCCAGCAGCGCTATTCCGAGCTGATGATGCTGGCCGCCGGCCCCTATGCCCTGCCCTTTGTCCACGAAGCCATGGAGGCCGGCTGGCAAGGCGACTTCCCCGGCGGCTCGGTGGGCCTCGCGCCCCTGGCCTCCACCTATTTCAACCTGCGCAAGACCACCATCTACGGCGGCTCCAACGAAGTGCAGCGCACCATCGTCGCGCAAACCGTGCTGGGCTAGTCCCGTTCGGGCTGAGCCTGTCGAAGCCTTCACACGAACATTTGCGCAAGCCCTTCGACACGCTCAGGGCGAACGGATTTCTGGAGAGACTTATGGATTTCGATTTTTCCGACGAGCAGGAGCAGCTGCGCGACGCGGTGCGCAAGTGGGTGGACCGCAGCTACGGCTTCGAGCGGCGCCGCGCCATCGTCAAGGCCGGTGGTTTCGACAGGTCGGCGTATGCCGAACTCGCAGACCTCGGCCTGGCGGGCCTGTACATCTCCGAGGACGACGGCGGCATGGGCATGGGCCCGGTCGAGGCCATGGTGGTGATGGAGGAGCTGGGGCGCGGCATCGTGCTCGAACCCTTGGCCCAGACGCTGATCGCCGGTGGCGTGCTCAGCGGCTATGCCCCGCAGGAAGTCAAGGCAGCCTGGCTGCCCAAGATCGCCGCCGGCGAGGCGCTGGTGGTGCTGGCCTACCAGGAACGCAAGGCGCGCTACGAGCTGAGCCGCTGCGATGCCGGTGCCGTGCCATCCGGCAACGGCTGGACGGTGACCGGCACGAAGAGCATCGTGCCCGCGGGCGATCATGCCGACGCCTTCCTGGTGCCGGCCATGGCCGGCGGCCAGCTGGCCTTGTTCCTGGTCGAAAAGGCGGGCGTGAAGGCCAGTGGCTACAACACGCAGGACGGCAGCCGTGCCGCCGAAGTGACTTTCTCCAATGCACCGGCGCAGCGGGTGAGCCAGGATGGCCTCACCGCGCTGGAGCACGCGGTCGACATCGGCATCGCCGCCCTGTGCGCCGAAGCGGTGGGCGTCCTCGACCAGACGATGGCGGTCACCGTGGAGTACATGAACACGCGCAAGCAGTTCGGCGTGCCGATCGCCAGCTTCCAGGCGCTGCGGCATCGCGTCGCGGACATGAAGATGCAGCTGGAGCTGGCCCGCTCCATGAGCTACTACGCCTCGCTCAAGCTCAATGCACCGACCGAGGAACGGCGACGCGCGCTGGCCCGCGCCAAGTACCAGCTGGGCCAGTCGATGCGCTTCATCGGCCAGGCCTCGGTGCAGCTGCATGGCGGCATCGGGGTGACCGACGAATACATCGGCAGCCACTATTTCAAGAAGCTGACCCAGATGGAGATGACCTTCGGCGACAGCCTGCATCACCTGGGCGAGGTCTCGGCGCGGATGCAGGACACCGCGGGCGTGTTCGCATGATCGCGCGCCGTTCCCTGCTCGCGCTGTCCGTGCTGGCCGCGGCCGGCTGCGCCAGCAGCCCCTCCCTGCAGGAGGCGCCGCCCGTCGTGTTCGTTCATGGCAACGGCGACAGCGCCTCGATCTGGCAGACCACGATCTGGCGCTTCGAGTCGAACGGCTGGCCGCGCGACCGGCTGCACGCCATCGACGTGCCGCTGCCGCTGGCGCGCGACGACGACACCCGGGCCCAGCCGGGCCGCAGTTCCACGGCCGAGCACATGGCCTACCTCAAGTCCGAGGTCGAGAAGGTGCTGGCCCGCACCGGCGCCAGGCAGGTGGTGCTGGTGGGCAACTCGCGCGGCGGCAACGCCATCCGCAACTACATCTACAACGGGGGCGGCGCAGCCTTCGTCAGCCACGCCGTCCTGGGCGGCACACCGAACCACGGCGTGCAGGCGATCCCCGGCTTCAACGAGGGCAGCGAGTTCTCGGGCACGGGCCCGTTTCTCACCGGCCTGAACGCGCCGAAAAACGCGGCCGGCGATGAAGTCAGCGGGCCGGTCAAGTGGATGACCATCCGCTCGGACAGCAACGACAAGTTCGCCCAGCCCGACGGCCTGTGGATCGGCCAGCGCGGCAAGCCCACGAACGTGACCTTCGCCGGGCCGGAACTCAAGGGCGCCACGAACGTGGTGATCCCGCGCATCGACCACCGCGAGACCTCGTTCTCGCCGGCGGCCTTCGAGGCGACCTACCGCTTCCTCACGGGCCGTGCCCCTGCGCACCTGGACCCCCTGCAGGAAGACAGGGTGGTGCTGTCGGGTAAGGTCAGCGGCGCCGGCACCAATGTCGGCCTGGGCGGTGCACGCCTGGAAGTGTTCACCATCGACCCCACCAGCGGCGAGCGGCGCGGCGAACCCGCCTACACGAAGGTGACGGGCGCGGACGGCGCCTGGGGCCCGTTCACGGCGCAGGGGGGCGCGCGGTACGAATTCGCCATCACCGCGCCGGGCTACGCGACGACGCACGTCTACCGCAGCCCGTTTCCGCGGTCGAGCACCGTGATCAATTTCAGGCCGGAGCGCGTGCCCGAGGCCGACCGGAACGCGCCGTCGCTGGCGATCATGACCCGGCCCCGTGGCTACCTGGACCCGGCCCGCGACAAGATGGCGTTCGACGGCCGGACACCGCCGCCGGGCGCCCTGCCCGGGGCCGGCGTGGCCTCCTCCCGCATCCAGCCGGCCGGCCTGCCGCGGGCCGTGGTGGCCGAGTTCAACGGCGAGCGCGTGGTCGGGCGCACCTGGCCGCTGGCCGAGAACCGCGTCTCGGTGCTGGAACTGACTTACTGAAACCCCTGGATTCCCGCCTGCGCGGGAATGACAGCCCTGTTCGTGATCCCGCGGCGCCTGCCCCGCGCCGGCGGGGTCCAGGGCGCCCGGCTACGCGTGCAGGCGTGACGTCTTGGGCAGGTGCGCCATCAGGAACTCCATCTGGTCCGCCAGGATGCGGCGGTTGCGCAGGATGAAGTCTTCCCACAGGCTGGGAACGTAGGGCGCGTAGAGCAGCGGCATGTGCGCCTGCTCCGGCGTGCGGCTGCTCTTGCGGTGGTTGCAGGCCCGGCACGCGGTGACCACGTTCATCCAGTGGTCCTTGCCGTTCTGCGCGAACGGGATGATGTGTTCGCGGGTGAGCTCTTCTTCGTGGAAGTCACCGCCGCAGTAGGCGCAGACGTTGCGGTCGCGGGCGAACAGCTTGCTGTTGGTCAGGCCCGGCTTCAGGTCGAAGGGGTTGATGTTGGGCACGCCCTTGGTGCCGATGATGCTGCTGACGCAGACGACGGACTGCTGGCCGGTGACCGCGTTGTGGCCGCCGCGGAACACGGCGACCTGCGCGCCGACTTCCCAGCGCACTTCGTCCGCGGCGTAATGCAACACCGCCTGTTCCAGCGAAATCCACGACTGGGGCAGCCCCTGGGCCGACAGCTTCAAGACCTTCAAGAAAAAGCCTCCTAGAACGCAACAGCAAGCACAATATACCTTGATTTCTGTGACATTTTGGCCAGTGGCGCTCGCGAGACGGGCGCCGCGTGCTATCAAAAAGATACCAACCGAGCGATGCAGATCTTCCGCGGCTTCCACCATCCGGGCATCGCGCGCGCATGCGCATTGACCATCGGCAACTTCGACGGCGTGCACCGCGGCCACCAGGCGATGCTGGCGCTGCTGAACAGCGAAGCGGCCCACCGCGGGGTGCCCAGCTGCGTGCTGACCTTCGAGCCGCATCCACGCGACTACTTCGCCCGCATCCAGCGCAAGCCGGAACTCGCGCCTGCCCGCATCGCCACCCTGCGCGACAAGCTCACCGAGCTGGCCCGTTGCAACGTGGACCAGTGCGTGGTCCTGCCGTTTGATGCCAGGCTGTCGAGCCAAGTTCCCGAAGCCTTCATCGACGAGGTGCTGGTACGCGGCCTGGGCGCCCGCTACGTGCTGGTCGGCGACGACTTTCGTTTTGGTGCCCGCCGCGCCGGAGACTACGCCATGCTGGACGCAGCGGGGCAGGCCAGAGGTTTCGACGTGGCCCGCATGAACAGCTACGAGGTGCACGGACTGCGCGTCTCCAGCTCGGCCGTGCGGGAAGCGCTGGCGCGTGCCGACATGGAACGCGTCGCCGCCTTGCTGGGCCGGCCCTACAGCATCAGCGGCCACGTGGTGCACGGCCGCAAGCTCGGCCGGGAACTGGGGTTCCGCACGCTCAACCTGCGGTTTTCGCACTGGAAACCCGCCGCCAGCGGCATCTTCGCGGTCCAAGTGCACGGCCTGTGCGACGCACCGTTGCCCGGCGTGGCCAACCTGGGCATCCGGCCCTCGCTGGACCCGAATGACGCCAACGGCGGCCGCGTGCTGCTGGAGACGCACTGCCTCGGGTGGCCGGCCCACCTGGGCCCCGAGGGGGCGTACGGTAAAATCATCCAGGTGGACCTGCTGCACAAACTGCACGACGAGCTGAAGTACGACAGTCTCGATGCCCTGACAACCGGCATCGCCAAGGACTGCGACGAAGCCCGGGCGTTCTTCGCGTCCACCCGGCGCCAGACCACGCGCGACCGAATTTAACCCTGCCCCGCGCTGGGCGCCCTTGACCCTTCGACAGGCTCAGGACAGGCACGCTCAGGGCGAACGGCTTTCCCCTCGTTCCGATCACTCCCCGTTCGGGCTGAGCCTGTCGAAGCCTGTCCCGAGCCTGTCGAAGGGCCCTGCAAGTTATGAGCGAGACGAAGACCGATTACCGCGCCACCCTGAACCTGCCCGACACGCCCTTCCCGATGCGCGGCGACCTGCCCAGGCGCGAGCCGGGCTGGGTGCAGGAGTGGGAAGACCAGGGCCTGTACAAGCGCCTGCGCATGGCCCGGGCCGGCCGCCAGAAGTTCGTGCTGCACGACGGACCGCCGTATGCCAACGGCCAGATCCACATGGGCCACGCGGTCAACAAGATCCTCAAGGACATGATCGTCAAGTCGCGCCAGCTCAAGGGGCTGGACGCGGCCTACATCCCCGGCTGGGACTGCCACGGCCTGCCGATCGAGAACGCGATCGAGAAGAAGCACGGCCGCAACCTGCCGCGGGGTGAGATGCAGGCCAGGAGCCGCGCCTTCGCCACCGAGCAGATCGACATCCAGCGGGTGGACTTCAAGCGGCTGGGCGTGCTGGGCGACTGGGACCATCCCTACCGCACCATGGACTTCTCCAACGAGGCCGACGAGATCCGCGCGTTCAAGCGCGTGGTCGAGCGGGGCTTCGTCTATCGGGGCCTGAAACCCGTGTACTGGTGCTTCGACTGCGGCTCCTCGCTGGCGGAGTTCGAGATCGAGTACGCGGACAAGAAGTCGCAGACGCTGGATGTGGGGTTCCAGGCGGATGACCCGTTGGCCGTCCTTGACGCCTTTGGCCTGGACAAAAATTCCGTTCGCCCTGAGCTTGTCCTTCGACAAGCTCAGGATGATCGGACTTCAGGGGCTTCGACAAGCTCAGCCCGAACGGAGGGTGGGATCTTCATCGTCATCTGGACCACCACCGCATGGACCATCCCGGCCAACCAGGCGCTGAACCTGAACCCCGAGCTGGACTACTCGCTGGTCGACACCTCGCGCGGCCTGCTGGTGCTGGCCTCGGTGCTGGTGGAGAAATGCCTGGAGCGCTTCCACCTGCAAGGCGGCACCGTGCTGGCCACGGTCAAGGGCCGGGCGCTGGACAAGCTGAACTTCCGGCACCCGCTGTACGACGTGGACGCGGCTTACCAGCGCCTGTCGCCGGTCTACCTGGCCGACTACGCCACCGCCGAAGACGGCACCGGCATCGTCCACTCCTCGCCCGCCTATGGCCTTGACGACTTCAACAGCTGCGTGGCCAACGGCGTCAGGTACGACGACATCCTGAACCCGGTCCAGGGCAATGGCAGCTACGCGCCTGACTTCGCCCTGTTCGGCGGCCTGAACATCTGGAAGGCCGTGCCGGCCATCATCGAGACGCTGGACAAGGCCGGCCGCCTGTTCGCGACGCAGGGCATCACCCACAGTTACCCGCACTGCTGGCGCCACAAGACGCCGGTGATCTACCGCGCCGCGGCCCAGTGGTTCATCCGCATGGACGCGGGCGAAGGTGTGTTCACCAGGGACAAGGCGCCCGACACGCTGCGCAACATGGCGCTGGCCGCGATCGAGGAGACCAGCTTCTTCCCGGAGAACGGCAAGGCCCGCCTGCGCGACATGATCGCCGGGCGCCCCGACTGGTGCATCTCGCGCCAGCGGAGCTGGGGCGTGCCGCTGCCGCTGTTCCTCCAGCGCGATACGCACGAGCTGCACCCCAAGACGATGGAGATCCTCGACGTCGCGGCGGACATGGTGCAAGCGGGCGGCATCGAGGCCTGGAGCAAGGCCACGCCCGAGGAGATCCTGGCCAAGGTCGGCGCCGCGGCCGATGCGGCGCAGTACGCCAAGAGCACCGACATCCTGGAAGTCTGGTTCGATTCCGGCACCACGCACACCACGGTCCTCAAGGGCTCGCACCCGGGCAGCGGGCACGAGAACGGCCCCGAGGCCGACCTGTACCTGGAAGGCCATGACCAGCACCGCGGCTGGTTCCATTCCTCGCTGCTCACCGCCGCGGCGATGTACGGCCGGGCGCCCTACCGCGGCCTGCTGACGCACGGCTTCACCGTCGACAGCCAGGGCCGCAAGATGAGCAAGTCGATGGGCAACGGCATCGAGCCCCAGGTGGTGAGCAACAAGCTGGGCGCCGAGATCATCCGGCTGTGGGTGGCCGCCTCCGACTACTCCGGCGACATCGCCGGCGACGACAAGATCCTGGCCCGCGTGGTCGACGCCTACCGCCGCATCCGCAACACGCTGCGCTTCCTGCTGGCCAACGTCAGCGACTTCGACCCCGCCAAAGACGCGGTGCCGCTGGCCGAGATGCTGGAGATCGACCGCTACGCCATGAGCCGCGCGGCGCAGTTCCAGGCCGAGGTGCTGGCGCATTTCGAGGTCTACGAGTTCCACCCCGTGGTCGCCAAGCTGCAGGTCTACTGCTCGGAGGACCTGGGCGCGTTCTACCTGGACATCCTCAAGGACCGCCTCTACACCACCGGGCCGAAGTCGCACGCCCGCCGCAGCGCGCAGACCGCGCTGTGGAACATCACCCACGCCATGCTGCGCTGGATGGCCCCGTTCCTGTCGTTCACGGCCGAGGAGGCCTGGAAGGTGTTCGGCGACTCCGATTCCATCTTCCTGGAGGAGTACGCCAAGATCGGCGGCCCCGACCCGGCGCTGCTGGCCAAATGGAGCCGCATCCGCGAAATCCGCGACCTCGCCAACAAGGAGATCGAGGCCCTGCGCGCGGCGGGCCAGGTCGGCTCCTCGCTGCAGGCCCACATCACCGTGACGGCGCCGCCGGCAGACCATGCGCTGCTGGCGGGGCTCGGGGACGACCTGAAGTTCGTGTTCATCACGTCCGCTATCAATTTGGTAGCTGGTGACGCCCTGTCGGTAAGGGCTCGAGCCTCGAATGACCCGAAATGCGAGCGGTGCTGGCACTGGCGGCCCGACGTCGGCGCCAACCCGAAGTACGCCACCCTCTGCGGCCGCTGCGCGAGCAACCTGTTCGGCGCCGGCGAAGACCGGAAGCACGCATGAAAAAACATCCCCACCCGCATCCCGTTCGCCCTGAGCTTGTCGAAGGGCTTGCGCGAGGGCCACTTCGACAAGCTCAGGACAGGCTTCGACAGGCTCAGCCCGAACGGATCTTGAGGTCCCTGGGCCCCAACGGGGTTTTTCGCTGATGGCCGCAAAGAGCTCTTCGTCCAGCCTCATGCCCTGGCTGGGCCTGGCGCTGATCATCCTGATCGCGGACCAGTTCACCAAGGTCCTGATCCTGGGCTCCTTGCGGCTCGGCGACAGCACCTACGTCACGTCGTTCTTCAACATCGTCCGCGCCCACAACACCGGCGCGGCGTTCTCGTTCCTGGCCTCGGCTTCGGGCTGGCAACGCTGGTTCTTCACCGCCGTCGGGGTGGGCGCCACCATCTTCATCGTTTATCTGCTGCGCTCGCACTCGGGCCAGAAGCTGTTCTCTTTCGCGCTGGCCTGCATCCTGGGCGGAGCCGTCGGCAACGTGGTCGACCGGCTGCTGCACGGCTACGTGGTCGATTTCCTGCAGTTCCACTGGCAGCGCAGCTGGTACTTTCCGGCCTTCAACGTGGCCGACGCGGCGATCACGGCCGGTGCGATCGGCCTGATCCTGGACGAGCTGCTGAGGGTGCGCCGCTCCCGCTGACGGCGCCCTTGACGCGGGCGGTGCATCCGCGCAGGCTCCAGGGATGGCCACACTCCCCGACGGCGCCTTCCAGGCGCGCCACGACCAGATGTTTCCCGTCCTCGGCGAGGGCGACCTCGCCCGCATCGCCCGCTTCGGCACGCCGTGCCGGTACGCGCCCGGCGACTGGCTGTTCCGCGCCGGGCAGCCGGGCCCGGGCATGTTCATCCTGCTGCGCGGCGTGGTGGCGATCAGCCAGCGCGATGGCCTGGGGCACGTGGTGCCGATCGTGCGCCAGGGGCCGGGCGAGTTCCTCGCCGAGGTCGGCCAGCTCTCGGGCGCGCCGGCGCTCGTCGACGGCTGCGCCGAAGAGGCGGTGGAGGCGATCCTGATCGCGCCGCTGCAGTTGCGCGCGCTGCTCATGGCCGAAGCCGAATTGGGGGAGCGGATCACGCGCGCCCTGATCCTGAGGCGGGTCGCCCTGATCGAACGCGGCGCCAGCGGCGCGGTGCTGATCGGGCCGCCCGGCGGCCAGCGGATGGTGCGGCTGGAGAACTTCCTGCGGCGCAACGGCCAGCCCTACCACGTGGTCGCGCCGGAGTCCGACCCGGACGCCTGCGCCCTGGCGGCCCAGTACGCCAACTGCCCGCACGAGGTGCTGGCGGTGTGCCCCGACGGCAGCATCCTGGTCGACCCCGACGAAGATGCGCTGGCTCGCTGCCTGGGCTTGCTGGACACCGGCGAGCAGGAGCAGGTGTACGACGTCGCCATCGTGGGTGCCGGGCCGGCGGGGCTGGCCACCGCCGTCTACGCCGCCAGCGAAGGGCTGCAGGTGATCGTGCTGGATTGCCGGGCCTACGGCGGGCAGGCCGGCGCCAGTGCCCGCATCGAGAATTACCTGGGCTTTCCGACCGGCATCTCCGGCCAGGCCCTGGCCGGGCGCGCCTATGTACAGGCCCAGAAGTTCGGTGCCCGGGTGATGGTGCCGGCGCAGGCCACGGCCCTGGAGTGCGGCGCGGCGGATGCGCCGCTGGCACTTCGCCTTGCCGACGGGCGCCGCATCCGGTCGCGCGCCGTGGTGGTGGCCAGCGGCGCCCGCTACCGCAAGCCCGCTGCGCGCAACCTCGCCGACTTCGAAGGCCGGGGCGTGTGGTACTGGGCTTCGCCGATCGAGGCGCGCCTGTGCTCGGGCGAAGAAGTCGTGCTGGTCGGCGGGGGCAACTCGGCCGGGCAGGCGGCGGTCTACCTGTCGTCCCATGCGGCCAAAGTGACCGTGCTGGTGCGCGGCGAGGGCCTGTCCGCCACGATGTCGCGCTACCTCATCGACCGTATCGCCGCCGCCGGGAACATCGAGGTGCTGCCACGGCGTGAGCTCACCGCGCTCCGAGGAGATGCCGGTGGCCATCTGAAGTCGGTCGATTGGCAGCAACGGGGCGGCGGCGAGCCGGAAACGCGCGCCGCCCGCAACCTGTTCCTGTTCGTCGGTGCGGCACCCGAGACCGGATTCCTGGCCGGCTGCGACGTGGCACTGGACCGAGCCGGGTTCGTCATGACCGGCGGTCCTGGGCGAGCCGACCTCGAGTCCAGCATCCGCGGCGTGTTCGCCGTCGGCGACGTGCGGGCCGGTTCGGTCAAGCGGGTCGGCGGCGCCATCGGTGAAGGCGCCGCGGTGGTTGCCGCATTGCACAAGTACCTCGCGCCCGAGAACTCAGCCGCCTGAGCCGCGCGCCGCGTATCATCGGATGCTTCAAGCATGAAGCATCTGTTGAATCTGCTGGCAGCGATCGCGCTGCTGGTCTGGGGCACCCACCTGGTCCGCACCGGCATCCTGCGGGTGTTCGGCGCCGACCTGCGGCAGGTGCTGGCGCGCAGCATCAGCAACCGCTACACCGCCGCGTTCTCCGGCATCGGCGTCACCGCGCTGGTCCAGTCCAGCACGGCCACCGCCCTCATCGTCTCGGCCTTCGTCGGGCAAGGCCTGGTCTCGCTGCCCCTGGCGCTGGCCGTGATGCTGGGCGCCGACATCGGCACCAGCCTGATGGCCGTGGTGTTCTCGTTCGACCTGTCGTGGCTGTCGCCGCTGCTCATCTTCCTGGGCGTGGTCCTGTTCATTTCGCGCCAGGCCACCAGCGTGGGCCGCATCGGCCGCATCCTGATCGGCCTGGGGTTGATGCTGCTGGCGCTGCGGCTGGTGTCGGAATCCACGGCGATCATGGTCCAGTCGCCCGTGGTGAAGGCCCTGCTGGCGTCGATCTCCAGCGACCTGCTGCTGGAGATCACGGTGGGCGCCACCCTCTCGCTGCTCGCCTATTCGAGCCTGGCCATCGTGCTGCTGACCGCCACGCTGGCCGGCACCGGCATCATGCCGCTGGAGCTGGCGCTGGGGCTGGTGCTCGGCGCCAATCTGGGCAGCGGCATCCTGGGCGTGCTGACCACCGCGCGCTCGGCCATCGAGGTGCGGCAGGTGCCGCTGGGCAACTTCATGTTCAAGGCGATCGGCGTCGTGATCGCCGCGCCTTTCATCGGCCTGTGGCTGAAGTACGTGCGGCCCTACCTCGGCGAGCCCGCGGTCGCCGTGGTGCTGTTCCACCTCAGCTTCAACGTGGTGCTGGCCTTCGTCTTCATAGCCTTCACCCAGACCATGGCGCGCTGGGTGGCGCGCTTGCTGCCCAAGCCCGACCGCACCGCCGGCACCGGCCGTCCCCACCACCTGGACCCCTCCGCCCTGGCAACGCCCTCGCTCGCCATTTCGTGCGCCGCCCGCGAGGCGCTGCACCAGGCCGACGTGGTCGAGACCATGCTGGTGGGCATGCTGGCGGTGATCAAGAACAACGACCTGCGGCTGGCCGAGGAACTGCGCAAGCTCGACGACACGGTGGACCAGCTTTATTCGGCCATCAAGTACTACCTCACCAAGATCTCGCGCGAGGCCCTGGGCGAGGAGGAAAGCCGGCGCTGGACCGACATCATCAGCTTCACCATCAACATGGAGCAGGTGGGCGACATCATCGAGCGCATCCTGATCGACATCGAGGACAAGAAGATCAGCAAGGGACGCAGCTTCTCGGACGCCGGCATGGCCGAAATCGCCGAGTTGCACGCCCGGCTGATCGACAACCTGCGCCTGGGCATGAGCGTGTTCCTCAACGGTTCGGTGCGCGACGCGCAGAAGCTGCTGGAGGAGAAGGCTCGCTTTCGCGACCTGGAGCACGCCTACGCCGCCACCCACCTGAGCCGCCTGACCGGCAACACGGTGCAGAGCATCGAGACCAGCTCGCTGCATATCGACCTGATCTCCGACCTCAAGCGGATCAACTCGCACATCTGCTCGATCGCCTACCCGATCCTGGATTCCGCCGGCGCCCTGGCGCCCAGCCGGTTGCGCACGCCCGCCGCGGCCGGCGGCGCCGAGGCCTGAGGGAGCGGCGGCCCCTTTTCCTACATGCGTTGACGGGCCCCTCCGACGGGCGCCCGGCAGATGGCTCGGCAGCATGTTTCCATTCGAAACCGCCGTTGACAAATGCAATCCGACGTCCCGCTGCCTGCCCGTGCCAGCCTCACCGTGCTCGAGAGGCCGGTGCTGCGCCTGGGCCTGATCGGGTTCGAGGCGCATCAGCGGGAAGCGGTCCGGCAAGTCCTTCGCGCCCGGGTGGCGAACCCCGCTCCCCGCGCCTCCGTGGCCTGGGAGCTGGCGGACAGGGAAGAAGCCGACGCGTGGTGGGTGCACGGCCCGGCCGCCCGCGCGGTGGGCGACGGCAGTGTCGAAGTCCGGGTGGACGGCAGCGGCAGCATTCGCTTCTACCCCGCCGAGGTCGGACGGCCGCTCGCGTGGTCGCTGCCGGTCACCGGCGCGATCTCGGCGCAAGTGTTGTTCGAAGCGGACTCTGCGGGGAGCGTGGAGGCCACCTTGCTGCGCTTCGAGCAGGCCCTGCAGCCGCTCACGGTGCAGCTGTGCCTGGCCTCCCAGCTGCTGCAGCTGGAGGCGGAACTCGGCAGCCGCATCTACCACGTGCATGCCAAGGGCCGCATGCTTGCCGTGGTCGATCTGCGCGGCGACACCGCGGTGCGGCCCACGGCGACCTTGCATGAACTGGCAGGCGCTCACTGGAGCGCCCGTCCGGCCCCTGCCGCCGTCTTCCCGGAGGACTTCGTGCGCAGCAGCCTGTCGCTGCTGATGTGGCAGTACGCGAGCCGCACGCACGAGGACCTGCTGCCGCACCGCTACCGCCTGGGGCCGATCTACCTTCGGCGAGCGCCCCGGCTGCCGCAGCAACTGCTCAGGGACCGGCACCTGTTGCTGCTGCGGCAGCTGGCCGCGCGTCCGCGCACCTTCGTCGAGCTGCAGGAGGAGACCGGGCTGGGGGCGCCCGTCCTGGCGCACGAGCTGGCCGCGCTGTACCTGGTCGGCGCGATCACCGCCAATCCCCGGCGCGCCCGCACGCTGGGCGAAGCGGCGCTCGCTTGCGGCGCCCCCAGCGTTTCACCGTCGGGGCTGGGCGCCGTCGAGTCGCTGCCTGCTGCTCAGGTGGCCGCCTCGACCTCGCCCCGCGCCTTGACGCAGTAGTCGACCAGCGCGTCGATCTCGGTGGACTTGTCGAACACGGCGTCGGCGCCCAGCTGCGCGCAGCGCCAGCGCACGTCGTTGGTGGCGTGGTTGCTCAGCACCACCATCTTCTGCGTGGGCCGGCGTGTGCGGCAAGCCGCCAGGATGTTCAGCCCGTTGCCCTCGCGCAGGAACAGGTCGATGATGGCCAGGTCCCAGTAGTTGTCGTTCTGGGCCAGCCAGCGCTTGCCCTCGTGTTCGGTTTCGGCGGTGCCGACGGATTCGACGAGGGCCAGCTCCTGCAGGGTTTCGATCAGGTTCTCGCGGATGGTGGGGCTGTCTTCAACGATGTAGGCTCTGAAGGTCATCGCCTGGCTCCGGTGTCTGCACTGAAAACGAATGTACCGAAGCGTTGCCGCACCGGGTGCAAGCACCCAAGCCGACAGTCTGTAGGAGCGGTCGTTCAGCCCGGCTTTCGGCTGCGCCAGTCACAGCCCTGCTTCCACAAGGATGAGCGAAGCTTCCAGCGTGAAGCCGCCAGCCACCAGGCGCTCCAGCAGCTGCCCTGGCGCGACCAGCTCGAACCGGGCGACCTCGCCATCCTGGTTGAGCGGGATCACCTGCTCCGGCACGACACAGCGGTACCAGTCGATGCGCTCGATCACGTAGCCGGCACCGCCGCCGTCACCGGAGGGGCCGCGCGAGGTGACCTGGCCGCCCCAGGCCAGCTGCCGCAGCTGGCCCAGCCGCAATCCGGCCTCTTCCCAAGTTTCACGCTCCAGTGCCTGTTCCAGCGAGTCGCACGCCGGGACCATGCCGCCGACCAGCGTGTCCCACAGTCCAGGATCGTTGGGCTTGGTCAGGGATCGCTGCTGCACCCAGTGGCGGCCGTCGGGCGAAATCCCGGCCAGGTGCACCGCGCGCGTGGCAATGCCCAGGGGCCGGACCACGGCGCGCTCGACCGTGCCAAGCACCCGGCCGGCCTCGTCGCTGACCGCGAGTTGCTCATCGCGCCAGGCATGCGACAAGCCGGCGGCTCGCAGCGCATGGGCAAGCTGGTGCAGGGTGGCGGTCAGCTCGCCCTGGAGGAGCCAGCCAAGCTCATCTTTTTGTAGCGCTTGGCGCCCGTCCGGCGCGGGCTGAAGCCCGATCTGGTCCAGAAAACCAGGTTCGACCGAGCCGATGGTGGCGTCACGCCACCGCAACGGCACTCGAGCCCGGCGTGGGGGTTGGTCCGCAGCCGAGCGCAACTGCGCCAGCCACTGCGGCGGCAAGCTCACAGCGTCAGCACGGTGCAGCCGGTGGTCTTGCGTGCTTCCAGGGCCCGGTGCGCCTGCTGCACCTGCTCCAGCGGGAACCGCTGGTCGATGCGGATCTTCACCTGGCCGCTGGTGACGGCCTCGAACAGGTCGTCGGCCATCGCCTGGGTACTCTCGCGCGTGGCGATGTGGGTGAACAGGGTCTGGCGCGTGACGTACAGGGAGCCCTTGGCGCCGAGGATGCCGGGCGCGAACGGCGCCGGGGGTCCCGACGCGGCGCCGAAGCTGGCCATCAGGCCGAACGGCTGCAGGCAGTCCAGGGATTGGTCCCAGGTGTCCTTGCCCACCGAGTCGTACACCACCTTCACGCCGCGCCCGCCGGTGATCTCCATCACGCGGGCCTTGAAGTCCTCGGTCGAATAGTTGATCACGTGCGCCGCCCCCATCTCCCGGGCCAGCGCACATTTCGCATCCGAGCCCGCCGTGCCGATCAGCTGCAGGCCCATGGCGCGCGCCCACTGGCACGCGATCAGGCCGACACCTCCGGCGGCGGCATGGAACAGCACGAAGTCGCCTTCCCTCAACCCGCCTTGCGGCTGGGTCTTCTTCAGCAGGTACTGCGCCGTCAGGCCCTTGAGCATCATGGCGGCGCCGGTCTCGAAGTCGATCGAGTCGGGCAGCTTGCAGACGCACCTGGCGGGCATCACCCGCATCTCGCAGTAACTGCCGGGCGGCTGGCTGGCGTAGGCGGCACGGTCGCCGGGCTTGAGGTGGGTGACGCCCTCGCCCACCGCTTCCACGATGCCGGCGCCCTCCATCCCCAGCTGCAGCGGCATGGGCATGGCGTACAGGCCCGTGCGCTGGTAGACGTCGATGAAGTTCAGGCCGACGGCATGGTGGCGGATGCGGATCTCGCCGGGACCGGGCTCGCCCACCTGGACATCGACGATCTTCAGCAGCTCGGGGCCGCCGTGCTGCTCGATCTGGACGGCTCGTGTCATCGCGTTCTCCTCGGTTGCGTGAGGCGGAATCCTGCCACGAAACCGGCGGTGCCGCCGCCCGCGAAACTTTCGTCCGCGCCGCTACAGTGAGAGCCTGCATGCAACCACGACTCACGCTCCAGACTGCCTTCCTGCTCACCGTCCCGCCGCTGCTGTGGGCGGGCAATGCCGTGACCGGCCGGCTGGTGGCCGACCTCGTGCCGCCGATGACGCTGAACCTGCTGCGCTGGCTGGCCGCATTCCTGCTGCTGCTGCCGCTGGCCGGCTGGGTGCTGCGCCCCGGCAGCGTGCTGTGGCCGCACTGGCGACGGTTCGCGGTGCTGGGGCTGCTGGGCGTCGGCTGCTACAACGCGCTGCAGTACCTGGCGCTGCAGACTTCGACGCCCCTGAACGTGACGCTGGTGGCCGCGAGTTCACCCGCCTGGATGCTGGGTGTCGGCGCGATGTGGTTTGGCCAGCGCGTCACCGCGCGGCAGGTGGCCGGCGCGGTGCTGTCCATCGCCGGCGTGCTGGTGGTGCTCAGCCGCGGTGACTGGAGCCTGCTGCTGCAGGTGCGGCTGGTGCCCGGCGATCTCTACGTGCTGCTCGCCACGGCCGCCTGGGCCGTCTACAGCTGGCTGCTGATCCGACCGGGCGATCCGGCCGAAATCCGCGGCCACTGGGCGGCGTTCCTGCTGGCGCAGGTGGCTTTCGGGCTCGGCTGGTCGGCGCTGTTCGCGGCGGGCGAATGGGCGGTGGCGCCGGACTCTGCCGTGCACTGGGGTTGGCCGCTGGCGGCGGCGCTGCTGTACATCGCCGTCGGCCCGGCCGTTCTGGCCTACCGGTGCTGGGGCCTGGGCGTGCAGCGCGCCGGCCCCAACGTCGCGGGCATCTTCGCCAATCTCGCGCCGCTGTTCGCCGCGCTGATGTCGGTGGCCTTCCTGGGTGAGTTGCCGCGGCTGTACCACGGCGTGGCGTTCGCGCTGATCGTCGGGGGGATCGTTGCCTCCTCGCGCCGGTAGGCCTGGCGCGCTGCGGATTCACGCGCACCAACCCACCACTCAATGCGTCCCGGGGTAAGCCCCGCCATCGGTCAGGATGTTCTGCCCCGTGATGTAGCCGGCCTGCTGGCTGCACAGGAAGGCGCAGGTGGCGCCGAACTCCTCGGCCGTGCCGAAACGCTGGGCGGGGATGGTGGCCATGCGCGCGGCGGCCACGGCGTCCATGCTCTGGCCGGTCTTGGTGACGGTGCCCTGCATGGTCGCCTTCAGGCGATCCGTGTCGAAGGCGCCCGGCAACAGGTTGTTGATGGTGACGTTGGCCGCGGCCAGCTGCTTCGAGCGCGCGGCTCCGGCGACGAAGCCGGTGAGCCCGCTGCGCGCGCCGTTGGACAGGCCCAGGATGTCGATGGGTGCCTTCACGGCGGCCGACGTGATGTTGACGATGCGGCCAAAGCCCCGCGCGGCCATGCCGTCCACCGTGGCCTTGATCAATTCGATCGGCGTGAGCATGTTGGCATCCAGCGCCTTGATCCAGGCGTCGCGGTCCCAGTCGCGGAAGTCACCGGGCGGCGGACCGCCGGCGTTGGTGACGACGATGTCGAAGTCCCCTCGCACGGAGAACACCGCGGCGCGGCCTTCAGGCGTGGTGATGTCCGCCGCCACCGCGATGGCTTGCACGCCCCCGGGCCGGACCGGGTCGGCCATGAGCTTGTCCACGGCCGCCTGCAGCGCCGGTGCGCCGCGCGCGACCATGACCACGTTGACGCCTTCGCGCGCCAGCGCCTGCGCGCAGCCCCAGCCCAGACCCTTGCTCGCGCCGCCCACCAGCGCCCATTTGCCGTGCAAACCCAAGTCCATACAATGCCTGCCTTCAGGAGTCGATGAGGAGCGGATGATGATACGTGCTGGCGTGACCGCCGCGCGGCGCCTGCTGGGCGCCGCCCTGCTGGCTTGCTGGGCCCTTGCCGCCCAGGCGCAGGGCGAAGCCGCGGTGATGAAGCGCGCGACCGAATTGCGCGAAGCACCGGGCGAGAGTTCGCGCAGCCTCGCGCCCCTGCCCGCCGAGGCCGCCGTCACCCGTCTGGGCGAGCGCCAGGGCCCTTGGATCCAGGTGCGCAGCGCCGCCGGCACGACCGGGTGGGTCCACATGTTCGACACCGCCGCGCCAGCCTCCGGCGGCAATGCCGCCACCGGCGCGCTGCGCGGCGTCACCAACCTGTTCAGCAAAGGCAGCAACCGCCCGGTGACGACCGCCACGTCCACCATCGGTATCCGCGGCCTGGGCGCCGAAGACCTGGCCCAGGCGCAGCCCAACCTCGGCGCCGTGGCGCAGATGGAGGCCTTGCGCCAGACCGAAGCGCAGGCCCGTGCGTTTGCGTTGGAAGCCGCGCTCACTCCAGCTGCGGTCGAATCTCTGCCTGCACCGGCGCGGCCGGCGGCAGCCCCGAACCAGGGGAACATGCCATGAACAAGTTCCACGCCGTCGTGGGCGCGGCCTTGCTCGCCCTGGCCGCCGCAGCGCCCGCGCAGAACCGCGCCCTGGGGGTGCTGAATTCCGTGATCGGTGGCGGGGGTGGCGCCGCCATCGCCAACCCGCTGGGCAACTTGCTGGCGCCTGCAATGGCGACGCCGGCCGCGACCGCGGCTGGAGGCAACGACCTGTTCGCCCTCCTCTCGCAAGCCGGCGACGTGATCGACGAGGCGCGCGAAATCGAGATCGGCCGCCAGCTGGCGGCCGTGCTGCTGGGCGGCAAGCCCCTGCACCCCGACCTGCAGTTGCAGCGCTACGTCAACCAGCTGGGACGCTGGATCAGCCTGCAGACCACGCGGCCGCAGCTGCCCTGGAGCTTCGCCGTGCTGGACGACCCGGGCTTCAACGCCTTCGCCGCGCCCGGCGGGTATGTCTTCGTCACCAAAGGGCTGGTGGACCGCGTCGACGAGGCCGAACTGGCCGGGATCCTGGCGCACGAGATCACGCACGTCGTGGACAGGCACCACCTGAACGCGCTGCGCGCCAAGGCGCGCGCAGGCATCGCCACCTCGCTCGTCGCCTCGCAATTGCGCAACAACCTGGGCGGCGCGGTGCAGGCCCAACTGCTGGCGCTGGGCAAGAACCTGTACGCCAGCGGCCTGGACCAGGGCGACGAGTTCGACGCGGACCGCAACGGCGTGGCCCTGGCCGCGCGCGCGGGCTTCGATCCCTACGGCCTGGCATCGGTGCTGCAGCAGCTGCGCACCGAAACACCCGACAACCCACTGTTCACGCTGTCGCTGGCCACGCATCCGCCGGCGCAGCAGCGGCTGGACCAGCTGGCAAGCGCCATGGGCAACCGCCTCGATGGCCTGGCCGGCAAGCAGAGGATGACTGTGGCGGACCGGCTCGCCCGGCGCAGGTGACGGCCCTGTGCCCGGGCGCCCGAAGCCCGCAGCTGCGGCAGCCTGTGCAGGCATCAATGAAACAGAAGGCTAACGCGATGCGGCGCGACGCCCGCGAGCGGCCGCCCGGGGCTGGGGGTCGTCGAACGGCAGCCGGGTCTCGGACTTGACCTCCTTGAGCACGACGCTGGAGCGCACGTGCGTCACGCCCGGCAGCCTGAACAGCGTGTCGTGCAGGAAGCCTTCGTAGCGCTTGATGTCGGGGACCAGCACCTTGATCACGTAGTCGGCCTGACCGGTCGTGGCGTAGCAGCTGACGATGGCGGGGCATTGCGAGACCGCCTGCTCGAAGCGGCGCACGTCGTCCTCGTTGTGGCGCGTGAGGTTGACCTCGGCCAGCACGCACAGCGCAAGGCCGACCTTCTCGCGGTCCACCAGGGCCGTGTAGCCGCGGATGACGCCCGCCGCTTCCATTTCCTTGATCCGCTTCCAGCAGGGCGTGCCCGAGAGCCCCGCGGCGGCGGCGAGCTGCTGCACGGTCTGGCGCGAATCGCGCTGCAGCTCGGCTAGCAGCAGCAGGTCCTGACGGTCGAGTTGATCCATTTCCGAAATCGCAGAAAAATAAGAACAGTATTCTCACCCAGGGCCTTGGCCTTAGGACAAAAAGAACCACATTCCTGCCCCTGGGGAATAACCTTCGCCCCATGGATGCCTCCACCCTCACCTTGCCCGGCGCCATCGTCCGACCCGCCTACCGGCTCGCCGACAGCCTCTGGGCGGACCGCGGCGCCATCTTTCTCACCGGCACCCAGGCCCTGGTGCGGCTGATGCTGATGCAACGGCAGCGGGACGCCGCCGCAGGCCTGGACACGCGCGGCTTCATCAGCGGTTATCGCGGCTCGCCGCTGGGCATGGTCGACCAGGCCGTGTGGAAGGCCGGCGACAAGTTCGAACAGTCCGGCATCCGCTTTCTGCCGGCGATCAACGAGGAGCTGGCCGCCACCGCGGTACTCGGCACCCAGCGGGTCGAAGCCGACCCGGAACGCACCTGCGCCGGGGTGTTCGCGATGTGGTACGGCAAGGGCCCGGGTGTCGATCGCGCCGGCGATGCGCTCAAGCACGGGAACGCCTACGGCGCTTCCCCGAACGGCGGCGTGCTGATGGTGGCGGGCGACGACCACGGGTGCGTTTCCTCGTCGATGCCGCACCAGAGCGACCAGGCGTTCCAGTCCTGGCATGCCCCCATCGTGTCGCCGGCCAGCGTGGCCGAATACCTGGAATACGGCCTGTACGGCTGGGCGCTGTCGCGCTTTTCGGGGAACTGGGTGGGCTTCACGGCCTTGTCCGAAGTGGTGGAGAGCGGCTCCACCGTCGACCTGGACCTGGTGCAGGCGCGGATGGCGGCGTGGCAGGACGGCGAGACGGTTCGCCAGCTCACCGGCTACTCGCCGCCGCCGGGCGGCCTGCACTACCGCTGGCCGGACCTGCCGTCGCTGGCTCTGGAGCAGCGCCTGCACGCCAAGCTCGATGCGGTGCGGGCGTTCGCGCGGATCAACAGCATCGACCGGCACATCGTCCACAGCTCCCAGGCCACCGTGGGCATCGTCACCGCGGGCAAGGCGCACTACGACTTCATGGAGGTGCTGCGGCGCCTGGACGTGTCCGCCGAGACCTTGGCCCAGCACGGCGTACGCATCTACAAGCTGGGCCTGACCTACCCGATCGAGCCGACCCGCATGCGCGAATTCGTGCGCGGCCTCAAAGAGGTGCTGGTGATCGAGGAGAAGGCCCCGATCGTCGAAGAACAGCTGCGCTCGATGTTCTACAACGACCCGCAGCGCCCGGTGATCGCCGGCAAGCAGGACGCGCTGGGCCGCCCGTTGATCTCGGCCCTGGGCGAGCTGCGGCCTTCCCGGCTGATCGAGATCATCGCCCGGTGGCTGGCCGAACACTACGCCGACCTCGACCGCCGGCACCTGGTGCGCGACTTCACCCCGCCCGAGCTGCTGTCCAACGCGTCCGACCCGGTCAAGCGGCTGCCGTATTTCTGCGCCGGCTGTCCGCACAACACGTCCACCCGGGTGCCCGAGGGCTCGCATGCGCAGGCCGGCATCGGCTGCCACTTCATGGCCAGCTGGATGGACCGCGACACCGAGGGCCTGATCCAGATGGGCGGCGAAGGCGTGGACTGGGTTTCGCACGCGATGTTCACCAAGGTGCCGCACGTCTTCCAGAACCTGGGCGACGGCACCTACTACCACTCCGGCTACCTCGCCATCCGGCAGGCGGTCGCCGCGCGCGCGACGCTGACCTACAAGATCCTGTTCAACGACGCCGTCGCCATGACCGGCGGCCAGCCGGTCGACGGCATCATCAGCGTCGACGGTATCGCCCGGCAGGTGGAAGCCGAAGGCGTGAAGCAGGTGGTCGTGCTCTCGGACGACATCGGCAAGTACGACGCCATCCGCAACCGTTTTCCCGCAGGGACGCAATTTCACGACCGTGCCGAACTCGATGCCGTGCAGCGGCGGCTGCGCGACATGCCCGGCGTCACGGTGCTGATCTACGAGCAGACCTGCGCCGCCGAGAAGCGCCGGCGCCGCAAGAAGGGGGAGATGGTGGAGCCCGCGCGCCGCCTGTTCATCAACGACCGCGTCTGCGAGGGCTGCGGCGACTGTTCGGTGCAGAGCAACTGCGTTGCGGTGTTGCCGCTGGAGACGCCTCTGGGCCGCAAGCGCAAGATCGACCAGAGCAGCTGCAACAAGGACTACTCCTGCGCCCAGGGCTTTTGCCCCAGCTTCGTGGGCGTGCTGGGCGGCAAGCTGCGCAAGCGGGTGGGCGCCCTGGCGTCGGCCAGCAGCGACTTCATGCGCCGTGTGAATGCCTTGCCGCGGCCCGCGCCGCATGGGTGGACCGGGCCGTACGACCTGCTGGTCACGGGGGTGGGCGGAACCGGCGTGGTCACCGTCGGCGCCCTGATCTCGATGGCCGCCCACCTGGAAGGCAAGAGCGCCAGCGTGCTAGATTTCATGGGCTTCGCGCAGAAGGGCGGCTCGGTCCTGAGCTTCGTGCGGCTGGCCGACCGCCGCGATCGCCTGAACCAGGTCCGCATCGACACGCAACAGGCCGACGCGGTGCTGGCCTGTGACCTGGTCGTCGGCGCTTCGCCCGACGCGCTGGCCACCGTGCGGCACGGCCGCACGCGCATCCTGGCCAACACGCACGAGGTCCCGGTGGCCGAGAGCGTGCGCAATCCCGATGCCAGCGTGAAAGTGCCGCAGCTGCTGGAGAAGCTGCGCTTTGCCGCCGGCGAAGATCGCGTCGAGACCTTCGATGCGCAGGCGCTGGCAGAGGCTTTCCTGGGCGACTCGATCGTCTCCAACATCCTCGCCCTGGGCTACGCCTGGCAGCGCGGGTTGGTTCCGGTCAGCCTGCAAGCCCTGCTGCGCGCGATCGAGCTCAATGGTGTGGCCGTCGAGAACAACCAACTGGCCTTGTCGCTGGGCCGCCTCGCGGCGGCGGACCCGCGCGGGGTGGCCGAGCTGCTGGGAGGCACCGCGCCAACGCCGCAGCCGCAACCCGAGCCGCTGGAGGCGCTGCTGGCCCGCGGGGTCGCGCATCTCACCGCATACCAGGGCCCCTCGTATGCGCACCGCTACGCCGAGCTGGTCGGTGCGGTTCGTGCCCGTGAGGAGTCGCTTGGGGCGGATCCCGCACTGCCCCTGACGTGTACCGTCGCCCGCAGCCTGCTCAAGCTCATGGCTTACAAGGACGAGTACGAGGTGGCGCGGCTGTACACGGATGGCGAGTTCCGGCGGGCCCTGCATGAGCAGTTCGAAGGCGAGGTGGGGCTCGAGTTCTACATGGCGCCGCCCCTTCTCAGCCGGCCGCGAGCCGGGCAGGCACCGCGCAAGATCCGCCTGGGCGGCTGGATGTTGCCCGCCATGAAGCTGCTCGCGCGCGGCCGCTGGCTGCGGGGGACGCCGCTGGATCCCTTCGGGTACACCGCCGAGCGGCGCATGGAGCGGGAACTCGCCCGGGAGTACACCCGCCGCATCCGCTCGCTGCTGCCTTCCCTCGCGGCCGAGCGCCTGGCCATCGCCACCGAGATCGCGGCGCTGCCGCTGGCCATGCGCGGCTTTGGCCACGTCAAGCAGGCGAACGTGGCACAGGCGCGCCGCCGCGAGGCGGAACTGCTGCACCGGTACGACCCGGCCACTTTCCCGCGGCCGCCCGCATCGCGTGAGGCCGGGCAGATCCGCGGCATTCGCGTAGCGGCGGCGCAGTGATGGATCAACCTTGCCGGGAACCCGGGACCGGCCAACTTGTCAAACTCGCGTGATGTCCGCTGCCGCCTCCTTGTTCCGCTTCGACAACAGCTACGCCCGCGACCTGCCGGGCTTCTACGTTTCGTGGAAGCCGGCCGAGGTGCCGGCGCCCCGGCTGCTCTACCTGAACCAGCCCCTGGCGCAGGAGCTGGGGCTGGACCCTGCGGAGCTGCTGACCGAACAGGGCGCGGCCCTGTTCGCGGGCAACGCCGTGCCGGAGGGCGCCGAACCCCTGGCGCAGGCCTATGCCGGCCACCAGTTCGGGGGCTTCTCGCCCAAGCTCGGCGATGGCCGGGCCCTGCTGCTGGGCGAAGTCATCGACCGGCAGGGCAGGCGCCGCGACATCGCGTTCAAGGGATCGGGCCGCACGCCGTTTTCGCGTGGCGGCGACGGCAAGGCAGCGCTCGGCCCGATGCTGCGTGAGGTGCTCATCGGCGAGGCCATGCATGCGATGGGGATTCCCACCACACGCGCGCTGGCGGTCGCCGGCACCGGTGAGCCGGTCGTGCGCGAGAAGATTCTTCCGGGGGCGGTGCTGGCGCGGGTGGCCAGCAGTCACTTACGGGTGGGGACGTTTCAGTTCTACGCCGCACGCCAGGATGTCGAAAAGCTGCGCCAACTGGCCGAGTACGCCATCGCCCGCCACGATCCCGACCTGGCCGGCTCGCCGGGACGCTATCTGGCGCTGCTGGACCGCGTGACACGGCGCCAGGCGGCGCTGATCGCCCGATGGATGAACGCCGGCTTCATCCACGGCGTGATGAACACCGACAACATGACGATCTCCGGCGAGACCATCGACTACGGCCCCTGCGCCTTCATGGAGGCCTACGATCCGCAGGCCGTGTTCAGCTCCATCGACCACAACGGCCGCTATGCGTACGGCAACCAGCCGCTGATCGCGCAGTGGAACCTGGCCCGCCTGGCCGAGGCGCTGCTGCCGCTGATGGTGGCCGGCGACACCGATGCCGCCGCCCAGGATGCGGTGACCGCCGCCACCGGTGTTCTGGAGTCGTTCACCGGCTTGTACCAGGCTGCGTTGCTGCGCGGCCAACGGGACAAACTCGGCCTGCACGACCACGGCGCTGGCGACGACACGAGCGATGCCGAGCTGGCCCGCGACTGGCTGGGCTTGCTGCACGAGCAGCATGTGGATTTCACGCTGGGCTGGCGCCGGCTCGCCGATGCGGCGACCGGTGAGGACTCGGCCTTGCAGGCGCTGTTTCCCGATCCGCAGGCGCCTGGCGCCTGGCTCGCGCGCTGGCGGTCGCGGTGCCAACGGGACGGCGCCGTGTCGCCGCAGCAGCGGGCGGAGGGCATCCGGCGCGCCAGTCCATGGGTCATCCCGCGCAACCATCGCGTGGAAGAGGCGCTGGAGGCCGCTTCCGAGCGCCAGGACCTGGGGCCGTTCGAGCGGCTGCTGTCGGCCCTGCGCGAGCCGTTCGAGGAAAAGCCGGAACACGCCCGCTACGCCGAGCCGGCGCCCGCGGCGGTGACCGCCTGCTACCAGACCTTCTGCGGCACCTGACCCAGGCTCAGCTGTCGGACGTTTCCCACAGTTTCTGTGGACAGCCTTGTGGGTAAGCCTGTGCGGGGCGGCGGAAAGTGAGCCCCGGCGCGGGGGAAGACAGATCGCCAGCATGGTAAGCATCAGGCCCGGTGGACCTTTTCGCCGGCCCGCAGCGCCCGCTCGCCCAATTGGGGAGCGCCGATGCCGGCCGCCCAGGCAGCAAACTCCGGCCTGGGGCCCTGCCAGCGCAGGGTCTCGACGTCATCGAACAAGCCGGCGTCGGTCACCAGCGTGGCAAGCCGTTTGAACAGCATCGCCGATTCGCGCTGGTCGCCCAGCACGGCGTCGGGAAACGACTCGATCGGGCCGTAGCGCCCCAGCAGCCTGGCGGCCCCCACACGCCCCACGCCTGGCACGCCGGGATACCCGTCCGCCGCGTCGCCCACCAACGCCAGGTAATCAGCCATCAGCTCCGGCGGCACGCCGAACTTCTCGCGCACGTCGGCAGCCGTCCTGATCTTGTTGGCCCGGCGGTCGACCTGGACGACGCGGTCGCCCCGCACGCACTGGGCCAGGTCCTTGTCGGGGGTCCAGATCAGCACCTTCTCCACCCGGCGGTCGCCGTCCGCCAGGTGGGCCGCGCTGGCCAGGGCGTCGTCCGCTTCCAGCTCCTTCATGGGCCACACCACCACACCCATGGCCGCCAGGCCTGCCTCCAGGGGATGGAACTGCCCCAGCAACGCGGGCTCGATGCCCTCGCCCGTCTTGTAGCCCGGCCAGAGCTGGTTGCGGAAGGACTCGATCACGTGGTCGGTGGCGACGCCCACATGCGTGACCCGGTTTTCCAGCAGCTGCAGCACACCGTTGAGCGCCCCTGCAACGGCACCGAACGGACGGTCCTGCCCTTTCGTGAAGCGGCGCAGCCCGTGGAAGTGGCGGAACAGCTCGTAGGTCCCGTCGATGACATCGATGATCACGCTGTGGACGATAGCGTCTTGCGCTCGTTCCTGAGATAGTGGTTCACGCACTCGGAGGTCCCATGAAACGTTTTGCACCGGACGATCACGCGCGGTTCTGGAGCCCATGGAGGCTCGCGCGATGGGGCGCGGCCGCGGCTTTGCTGCTGCTGCCGTGGGTCGCGATGCAGTTCACCGATGAGGTGAAGTGGGACGGCGCGGACTTCGCCTTCGCCGGCGCGCTCGTCGCAGGGGCGGGGCTTGCGTACGAACTGGCCGTCCGGCCAGGCGCCAGCCGCGCCTGGCGCGCCGGCATGGCGGTAGCCCTGGCCACCGCTGTAATGATGGTGTGGGCGAACGCCGCCGTCGGGCTGATTGGATCGGAGGACAACCCAGCCAACCGGATGTACTACGCGGTGCTCGCGGTCGCCGGCGTCGGGGCCCTCCTGGCGCGTCTGCGCCCCAAAGCCATGTCCCTCGCGCTGGCAGCGACGGCGCTGGCACAGGTGGTGGTCGACCTCGTCTCGGTTTACGCGGGGATGGGTTTCGCCGGACCAGTGACCTTGTTCTTCGCCGGGCTGTGGCTCACATCTGCCTGGCTGTTCCGCAGCGCGGCGCGAAGAGAACATGGCGGCGTAGGAGAAAGCTGACAGCGCGGCCGGTATTTTTCCGGCAGCTTTTTGCGTGTCGGCGTACACGATATGGCTCATGAACAAGCCTGTCGCCCCTTCCTCGACCCTGGCCGGCCAGAGCTTTCGCGACCGCGACGGTCAGCGCTGGTGGGTCAGCGGCCCGCGCCCGAATTCGTCCGACCAGTTCATCGTCGAAGCCGAGATGAAGGGCAGCTACCCGCGCGTGGCGGTCTACGTCATGACCGAACGCGAGTTTCGCGAGCATGCGGCCAGCGCGGACCTGCAGCCCGAGCAGCGCAGCAGCCGCAAGCCGTCGCAGTCGCCGCGCTAGCGTCCTGTGCTGCGGATCAATAGAGCACCCGGCACCGGATCGTGCCGGGGATGCCGCACAGCTCTTCCTGCGCCAGCTGGCTGGCGGCGCTGTCCACGTCGATCACGACATAGCCCACGTCCTCGTCGGTGCGCAGGTACTGGGCCGCGATGTTCACCCCGGCGACGGAGAAGCGCTCGTTCACCGCGGCCATCACCCCCGGCACGTTGCGGTGGATGTGCAGCAGGCGGCTCAGCCCGGCCGGCTCGGGCAGTGACACCTCGGGAAAGTTCACGGCAGACACCGTGGAACCGTTGTCGGAGTAGCGCACCAGCTTGGCCGCGACCTCGCGGCCGATGTTTTCCTGCGCCTCGGCCGTGGAGCCGCCGATGTGTGGCGTGAGGAGCACGTTGTCGAACTTCACCAAGGGCGACTCGAAGCGAGAGTCGTTGCCTTGCGGCTCGACGGGGAAGACGTCGATCGCGGCGCCTCCCAGGTGGCCCTGCTCGAGCGCGGCCGCGAGCGCTTCTATGTCCACGACGGTGCCGCGCGATGCATTGATCAGGTGGCTGCCCGGCTTCATCAGCGCCAGCTGCGCCCCGCCGATGAGGTTCTGCGTTTGCGGCGTCTCGGGCACGTGCAAGGTGACCACGTCCGATTGCTGCAGGACGGCTTCCAGCGAATGCGACTGCCGCGCGTTGCCCAGGGTGAGCTTGGCCTCGACATCGTAGAAGACGACCTGCATGCCCAGGTGTTCCGCCAGGGCGCCGACCTGCGTGCCGATGTGGCCGTACCCGACGATGCCCAGCGTCTTGCCCCGTACCTCGTGCGACCCGGCGGCGCTCTTGACCCAGCCATTGCGGTGCAGCACCGCGTTCTTGTGGGGAATGCCGCGCATCAGCATCACCACCTCGGCCATCACCAGCTCGGCGACACTGCGGGTGTTGGAGAACGGCGCATTGAAGACCGGGATGCCCCGGCGCGCGGCGGCGCGCAGATCGATCTGGTTCGTGCCGATGCAGAAAGCCCCGATGGCCGTGAGCTTGGGCGCCGCGGCGAGCACCTCGTCGCTCAGGTGGGTTCTCGAGCGGATGCCCAGGAAATGCGCGTCGGCGATCGCGGCCTTGAGCTCGTCGCCGGCCAAGGCCTTGGGGTAAGTGGCGATCTGCTCATACCCTTGGGCTCGCAGGGTGCCGACCGCCGAGGCATGGATGCCCTCGAGCAGCACGAATTTGAGCTTGTCCTTGGGGACGGAGAGGCGTTGCGGCGTCATCGGGCAACGATACCGGAAGGCCTTTACCCCGTGGGCCGCCGGGCTCAAGGCGCGCGGGTGAAGACAAAGATGCCGGCGATCACCAGCACCGTGCCCGCAGCGATCCAAGGCGTGAACGGCTCGCCCAGGACCACGACGCCCATCAGGATCGTGGCCACGGGGCCGATCATGCCGGTCTGGGCGGCCAGCGAAGAGCCGATGCGCTCGATGGCCATCATCACCAGCAGCACCGGGACGGCCGTGCACAAGGTCGCATTCAGCACCGACAGCCACACCACTTGCGGGGCGACCTGCAAGGCAGTGCCCACCGGCCGCAGCACCACGAACTGCAGGATGCAGCACAGGCACGCAACCGAGGTCGCCAGCCCCACCAGCCGCATGGAACCCAGCCGCTTGACCAGCTCGCCGCTGTAGACCAGGTAGAGCGCGTAGCTCACCGTGCTGGCGAACACCAGCAGCGCGCCCCAGGCGGCATCGGGCCCCACCGCGCCGATCTCCCGGCCGAAAACCAGCAGGACACCGGCATAGCTGATCGCCATGCCAGCCAGCTGCCGCCCGGTGAAGCCCTTGCGGTACAACACCCACCCGAGCATCAGCACGATGGTGGGTGTCAGGTAGACGATGAGGCGCTCCAGCGAGGCGCTGATGTATTGCAGGCCGGCGAAGTCCAGGGAGCTGGCCAGGTAATACCCGCTGAACCCCAGCCCGCCGACTCCCACCCAGTCACGCCGCGACAGGGGCGGCCTGCCGCGGCTGGCCCACCACGCCATGGCGGCGAAGATCGGCAATGCGAACAGCATGCGCAGCATGATCAGCGTGACGGCGTCGACGCCGTAGCGATAGGCCAGCTTGACGATGATCGCCTTGCCGCTGAAGGCAATCGCGCCTGTCGCGGCCATCACGAGCCCGGGCACCAGGGGGGCGCGTTGCGGCAGGCTGGTGTGGGTCACGGGCGGGTCTTGTGCGGGGAGGCAGCGATTGTGACAGCCGCCAAAGCAAACGGCACCCGAGGGTGCCGTCTGAAGTCACGCCGCTTGGCGAGGTCAGTCTTCTTCGTGGAAGACGTTCTCGCGCTTGCTCTTGACGGCGGGGAGCAGGACGATCACCAGGAGCAGGGCCGCGACCGCGAGCAGGCTGGCCGACAGGCCCCGCGTGACGAACACGCTCCAGTCGCCGCGCGAGAGCAGCAAGGCCCGTCGCAGGTTCTCCTCCATCATCGGTCCCAGGATGAACCCGAGCAGCAGCGGCGCAGGCTCGCACCCCAGCTTGATGAAGGTGTAGCCGATGACACCGAAGATCGCCACCATCCAGATGTCCCAGGTGTTGTTGTTCGTCGAGTACACGCCGATGGCGCAGAACAGCACGATGGCGGGGAACAGCCAGCGGTACGGAATGGTCAGGAACTTGATCCAGATGCCGATCAGCGGCAGGTTCAGCACGATCAGCATCAGGTTGCCGATCCACATCGACACGATCAGGCCCCAGAACAGCGTGGGATTGCTGGTCATCACCTGCGGGCCGGGCTGGATGTTGTGGATGGTCATGGCACCGACCATCAGCGCCATCACCGGGTTCGGCGGGATGCCCAGCGTCAGCAGCGGGATGAAGGAGGTCTGGGCGCCGGCGTTGTTGGCCGATTCGGGGCCGGCCACGCCGCGGATGTTGCCCTTGCCGAAAGCGATCTCGCCCGGGTGCAGCTTGATCTTCTTTTCGATGGTGTAGGCCGCGAAAGCCGACAGCAGCGCACCACCGCCGGGCAGGATACCCAGCATCGAACCGAGCGCCGTGCCGCGCAGCATGGCCGGCGCCATGTGCTTGAAGTCGGCTTTGGTCGGGAACAGGCCATGCACCTTGGCCGCGAACACCTCGCGCTCCTCGGCCGGCTTGGACAGGTTCATGATGATCTCGCCGTAGCCGAACACGCCCATGGCGATCACGATGAAGCCGATGCCGTCGGTCAGCTCGGGGATGTCGAACGAGTAGCGCGCCACGCCGGAGTTCACGTCCGTGCCGATCAGGCCCATGAGCAGCCCCAGCACGATCATCGCGATCGCCTTGAGCAGCGAGCCCGAGGCGAGCACCACCGCGCCGATCAGGCCCAGCACCATCAGCGAGAAATACTCGGCGGGGCCGAACTTGAAGGCCAGCTCCGTCAGCGGTGGCGCGAAGGCCGCCAGGATCAGCGTGCCGACGCAGCCGGCGAAGAACGAGCCCATGCCGGCCGCCGCCAGCGCCGGGCCTGCCCGGCCTTGCCGTGCCATCTGGTAGCCGTCGATCACCGTCACGACGGAGGACGATTCACCCGGCAGGTTGACCAGGATGGCCGTGGTGGAGCCGCCGTATTGCGAGCCGTAGTAGATGCCGGCCAGCATGATCAGCGCCGCGACCGGGGGCAGCGCGTAGGTCGCGGGCAGCAGCATGGCGATGGTGGCGACCGGGCCGATGCCCGGGAGCACGCCGACCAGCGTGCCCAGCAGGCAGCCGATGAAGCAGTAGATCAGGTTCTGCAGCGTGAACGCCGCGCCGAAGCCGATGGAGAGGTTGTTGATCAGATCCATGGTGAGCGACCTTAGCCCGTGATGAACTTGGGCCAGACCGGGAACTGCAACTTGAGCAGCCACACGAAGGCGCAATAGCTGAAGACGGCCAGGATGGTGGCGAGGATGGCCACCTCCTTGGGGCGGAACTTGTCGCCGGCGAAGCTGGCGATGAACACCAGGCCATAGATGGCGGCGATCAGGCCCATGTGCGGCAGGCCGATCCTGGGCAGCCCGCCCAGGAGGAGGCCGAACACCACGTTGGCGGCGATGATGAAGCCCAGCGGCTTCCACGCGATGGAGCCCACCGGCTGGCCGTCTTCCGTCTCGACGACCAGCGACTGGAACAGGATGGCCACGCCCAGCACTCCGAGCAGGATGCCGAGCATCAGCGGAAAGTACCCCGGGCCCATGCGAGCCCCCTCACCGATGTTGTAGTTGGTGGCGCCCCACGCAAACGCGACGCCCACCGTCATGAACATGAGCCCGGCGAAGAAATCCTTCTGGCTCTTTATTTTCAAGCTTGTCTCCTCGAAAACGGAAGTATGACCGGCGGATTGTCCTGGAAAACCCAGTCTCCGGGATGTGGTTTCCACTTATAACCAAGCGCGCTCAGTCCAGCGGCGGCGTGGCGGTGAGCACTTCCTCGAGCACCGTCACGCCTTCTGCAACCCGCAAGGCGCCCGCCAGCCGGAGCGGGCGCATGCCGTCGGCTATGGCCTGGCGCCGCAGCGCGTCGGTGCTGGGCTGCTGCGTGACCTGGTTCTTGAAGGCTTCGGAAACGGTGAGCAGCTCGTACAGGCCCATGCGGCCCATGAAGCCCGTCATGCGGCAATCGACGCAGCCCACCGGCTTGTACGGGCGCCAGCTGCCGCTGATCTTCCAGGGCTTGATCACCTCGTCCACCGGCGCACGGGGGGCGGCTTCGTCAGGCACGCGGCATTGCCGGCACAGGGTGCGCACCAGGCGCTGCGCGAGAACGCCCAGCACGGTGGCGTTGATCAGGTAGCTGGGCACGCCCAGTTCCATCAGGCGCGTGACGGCCGAGGGCGCATCGTTCGTATGCAGCGTGGAGAACACCAGGTGGCCGGTCAGCGCCGCCTGCACGGCCATCTCCGCGGTCTGCAGGTCGCGGATTTCGCCCACCATGATGATGTCGGGATCCTGGCGCATCAGGGCCCGCAGGCCTTCGGCGAAGTTGAAGTCGAGTTGCGGCTGCACCTGCGTCTGGTTGAACGAGGGCTCGATCATCTCGATCGGGTCCTCCACCGTGCTGACGTTCACTTCCTCGGTCGCGACGCGCTTGAGCGTGGAGTACAGCGTCGTCGTCTTGCCCGAACCGGTCGGCCCCGTCACCAGGATGATCCCGTACGGGCGCTTGACCACGGCCTCCCAGCGCTGGGCGTCGTGCTGCGAGAAGCCCAGCGCGTCCAGGTCCTTGACGGCGGTGTCCGGATCGAAGATCCGCATCACCATCTTCTCGCCGAAGGCCGTGGGAAGCGTGGACAGGCGCATCTCGATCTCGTCGCCGCGCGGGTTGCGCGTCTTGATGCGGCCATCCTGGGGACGGCGCTTTTCGACCACGTCCATCCGGCCCAGCAGCTTGATGCGGGCGGTCATGGCGTTGAGAACGCCCATGGGCATCTGGTAGACCGGGTGCAGCACGCCGTCGATGCGGAAGCGGATCACGCCCTGCTCGCGCCGCGGCTCCAGGTGGATGTCGCTGGCGCGCTGGTCGAAGGCGTATTGCCACAGCCAGTCGACCACCTGCACCACGCCCTGGTCGTTGGCATCGAGCTGCTTGTTGGTCTTGCCCAGCTCCACCAGCTGCTCGAAGCTGGCGGCGCCGGCGTTGCCGCCGCTCTTCTGGGCGGCGCGAACGGATTTGGCGAGCGCGAAGAATTCAGCGGTGTAGCGGTGGATGTCCTGCGGGTTGGCCACCACCCGGCGCACGGTGCGGCGCGACTGCCGTTCCACTTCTTCCACCCAGTCCGTCAGGAAGGGCTCTGCCGTGGCGACCACCACCTCGCTGGTGGTGACCTGCACGGGGAGCACGCGGTGGCGCTCGGCATACCCTGCGCTCATGGTGTCGGCGACCTTGCCCACATCCACCTTCAGCGGGTCGATGCGCAGGTAGTCCAGCGCGGCCCTCCCCGCCAGGTACTGCGTGAGCGATTCGATGTCCAGCGGCTTGCCGTCGGACGCGCGTGCCATGGCCACGGCGGCCAGCCGCACCAGCGGATGCTGCGCGCTTTCGGCCTGCGAGCACCTTGCGACCGTGCGGCGCGCCTCGTCCTGGCTGATCACGCCGTCCTCGTTCAGCCACTCCACCAGGCTGCGCCAGTCCACCGGGCCCCGGTGCGGGCTGCGGGCGGAAGGCTTGGGTCGGGGAACGGCGTTCATGGCAGGGCGGCGGGTTTGAAGACCCGCAGCCACTTGGCCGCAGGCAGGCCCCAGCGAGTGTGGATGCTTTCCGCACGCTCGGCAAGCAAGGTGCGGGAGGGATGCAGCGCGGTGCGCAGCGCCAGGACGATGGTGTTGCCTTCGCGCGTCGGCTTGAACGCCCACACGGCGCCCGGCCCGAACGCCGCCTCGATGCGGGCCAGGCTGCGCGGGTAACTGGACGAGCGTCCGAACAGGTTCACCGTCATGCAGCCGTCTTCGGTCAGCAGCTTGCGGCAGTCGGCATAGAAAGCCTGGCTGTCCAACACCGGCGCGGCCGCTTCGTGGTCATACAGGTCCACCTGCAGGGCGTCGACCGTCCCTCGCCAGTGCTCGTGCGCGGCCACTTCGGCGGCATCGCCGAGGACCACGGAAAGCCGGCTGTCATCGCGTGGCAGCTTGAACCACAGGCGGCAGGCGGCGACCACCTGCGGATTCAGCTCGATCGCCGTGGTCTTCATCCGCAGCTGCTTGTGGCAGAACTTGGTGAGCGAAGCGGCGCCCAGGCCCAGCTGCATGGCGTGACGCTTGACCACGGTTGCGGGATCCACGAACAGCAGCCAGGCCATCATGCGCTGCACGTACTCCAGGTGAATCTCGTACGGCGCTTCCATCCGCATCGAGCCCTGGATCCACTCGGTGCCCAGGTGCAGGTAGCGGACGTCCCCCTGGTCGGAGAAATTGACCTCGGGCAGGACGGCGCTGGGCTTTTTCACCGGCGCGATTATGGCCGCAGCAACAGCGTGCCCAGCCGTGGCAGCGCCGCCGCGGCGTTGGCGGCCGTGGCGCGGGCCAGGTCAGCCGGCGCGATGCCACGCAATCGTGCGATCGCCTCGCCGATCGCCGGCAGCTGGGCCGGTTCGTTGCGTCCCTGGGGCACGCCCGCCGAGCGCTGGGCCGCCGTGCGGTAGAGCCAGTGCGGCGGGATGTCGGGCGCATCCGTCTCCAGCACCAGCGCCGACAGCGGCAGGCTCGTGGCCAGCCGCCGCAGCTGCAGCGCGCGGTCGTAGGTGACCGCGCCGCCGAACCCCAGCTTGAAGCCGAGCTTGACGAACTCGCCGGCCTGCTGGTCGCTGCCATTGAACGCGTGCGCGATGCCGCGCACCGGGATCTCCCGCAGGTGCCTGAGCAGGCGGTCGGCGGACCGCCGCACATGCAGCAGGACCGGCAGCCCGTGCCGCTGCGCAAGGATCAGCTGCTGACGGTAGAAGAACTCCTGACGCGCCGGATCCAGCCCCGGGACGAAATAGTCCAGGCCGATCTCCCCGACCGCGACCAGGCGCGGGTCGCCGCGCCGGTCGGCCAATGCACGGTCGAGCTTGGCAAGATCATCCTCATCCGCGCGCGGGGTGCACAAAGGATGGATGCCCAGGGCGTAGCTGTCCGCGCCAGCGTGGGCAAGCTGGCATACCGCGTCGAAGTTGGAGGTTTCCACCGCCGGGATCACGCAATGCCGGACGCCGGCCCGCGCCGCCCGCTCGCGCACCGCCGCGACGTCCTGCGCGAACTCCGGCGCGTCCAGGTGGCAGTGCGTGTCGATCCAGTCGGACATGGCCGCATGATGCCGCAGCAACCGTGCAGGGCCACGCAAACCGTGCTACCGTGTGATTTCGTTTTTTTCTTCGGTTCCCGCGTTTTTCAAGGTGAACGGATGCGCAGGCCAGCTCTCTACAGCTCAAGCCGCCCGGCGCGCGCAGCGGGAACACCCGCCGCCGATGCGCCGCCCGAGCTTGCTCCTTTCGCCCCGGCCAAGGCACGCCGGTTCGCACTCCCTGCGGCATCCAGTCCCAAGCTGCTCTGGGCGGCCATCCTGGTGCTCGCGGCGCTGCTGGCGTTCAGCTTGACGCTTGCGCTCAAGCCGGGCCAGCGACGCATAACGCAGGAACAGATCAATGCGGCGGTGCTCAAGACGCTGGAGACGCAGGTCATGCCCTCCGAATATGCGCGGGCCTACGAGAACATTCGCCCCTCGGTGGTGCGCGTCGTCAGCTACGTCAAGAAGAGCCGGCTCAAGGACGAGAAGGCCAAGCTGGACAACAGCACACCCAAGCCCAAGCCGCTGGGACCGGCGCTCGGACCCGACGGAAATGCGCGCGACGGCGAGGACGAAGAAGTCGAACACGGCGTAGGCACCGGCGTGGTGATCGTCGACAAGGGCGTGATCCTGACCAACCTGCACGTGGTCTCGGGCGCCGACCGCATCAAGGTGACGTTCCACGACGGGCTGGAGTCCAGCGCCACCGTCAGCGGTGTACAGCCGGAGAACGACCTGGCCGTCCTGCAGGCGGCCAAGATTCCCGACGACATGATCGCGGCCACCATGCGCTCGACCAGCGACCTGGCGCCCGGCGACAAGGTGCTGGCGGTGGGCTTCCCGTTCGGCATCGGCCCCTCGGCGTCGGGCGGCGTGGTCTCGGGCCTCAAGCGCGCCTTCCGCTCGCCCGAAGGCAAGCAGGAGATGAGCAACCTCATCCAGTTCGACGCGGCGGCCAACCCCGGCAATTCGGGCGGGCCCCTGGTCACCATGGATGGCGAGGTGGTGGGCATCGTCACGGCGATCCTGAACCCGACCCCTGCGCGCACTTTCCTGGGCATCGGCTTTGCCGTGCCCATCGAGAACGCGGCCTCGGCCGCAGGACTGCCCCCGTTCTAAGGACACAGCACCCCATGGAATCCACGACCCGACAGGACAGCGCGACCGCCAAGCTGATGGAACAGATCCTCTACGAGGTCAAGCGGGTGGTGGTGGGGCAGGACCGCTTTCTCGAACGCGTGATGGTCGCCATCCTGGCGCAGGGGCACCTGCTGGTCGAAGGCGTTCCCGGCCTGGCCAAGACGCTGACCGTCAAGACGCTGGCCAGCACCGTGCGCGGCCAGTTCAAGCGCATCCAGTTCACGCCCGACCTGGTGCCGGCCGACCTGGTGGGCACCCGCATCTACAACCAGCGCAACGGCGACTTCGCCACGGCCCTGGGCCCCGTGTTCACCAACCTGCTGCTGGCCGACGAGATCAACCGCGCCCCTGCCAAGGTGCAAAGCGCGTTGCTCGAAGTGATGCAGGAACGCCAGGTCACGATCGCCGGCGAGACGCACAAGGTGCCGAGCCCGTTCCTGGTGATGGCCACACAGAACCCGATCGAGACCGAGGGCACGTACCCCCTGCCGGAGGCGCAGGTCGACCGCTTCATGATGAAGGTGCTGGTCGACTACCCGACCGACGAGGAAGAGTACGTGATCGTCGAGCGCGTCACCGGACCGGCGGTCAACGTGGCGGCGGTGGCCACCACCGAGCAGCTGGCGGCGCTGCAGAGCGAGTGCCGGCGGGTCTACGTCGACCCTTCGCTGGTGCAGTACGCGGTGAAGCTGGTTTCGGCCACCCGCACGCCCGACAGGCACGGCCTGAAGGACCTGGGCAAGTACATCACCTTTGGCGCCAGCCCCCGCGCCACCATCAACCTGACCGAGGGCGCACGCGCCCTGGCCATGCTGCGCGGGCGCACCTACGCACTGCCGGAAGACATGACGGACCTGGTGCCCGACGTGCTGCGCCACCGCCTGGTGCTCTCGTACGAGGCGCTGTCGGAGGGCCTGAACTCCGACAGCGTGATCGCCCAGATCATGGGCAAGATTCCTGCGCCGGCCAAGCCGCTGGAACATGAAAAGCTGGTGGCGTAGGGGAACGCCCCCCGAAGCAGCGCCCGCGGCGCCTGCCCTCGCTGGGGGGCGCAGCCAGCGGCCCGGCGAAGCCGGCCCCGCGGCTACCCCAAAGGGGGCCGGCTCTGCAGAAACAGTGCTGCGCCGGCTGGAATGGACCGTCATCCGCCGCCTCGACGGATTGCTGCAAGGCAACTACCGCACCCTGATGCGCGGCACCGGCCTGGACCTGGCCGACCTGCGCGAGTACCAGCACCAGGACGACGTGCGCCACATCGACTGGAACGTCACGGCCCGCACCAGCGTGCCGCACGTGCGCGTCTTCACCGAAGACCGCGAGATGGCGGCCTGGTTCCTGCTGGACCTGAGCCCGTCCGTGGATTTCGGCTCCGGCGAACAGCGCAAGCGCAACGTCTCTGCCGATTTCGTGACGGTGCTGGCCCGCATGCTCACCCGCTACGGCAACCGGGTCGGCGCGATGCTGTACGGCTCGGGCGTGGACAAGGTGATTCCCACGCGCGGCGGCCGCCCGCACGTCCTGCACCTGCTGCACAGCATGCAGGCCCGGCCGGCCAACCGCGAATCGGGCCCGACCCGGCTGCGCGATCTGCTCGATTCGGCCGCCAGCCTGATCAAGCGCCGCTCGACCATCTTCGTGGTGTCCGACTTCATCACCGAGCCCGGCTGGGAGCGCGCCATGGGCCTGCTGGCCCAGCGTCATGAAGTCATTGCCGTGCGCCTGACCGATCCGCTCGAGCTGCAGCTGCCCGACCTCGGCTTGCTGACGCTGCGCGATGCCGAGACCGGCGAGCAGATCCTGGTGGACACGCACGATCCCGGGTTCCGCAGGCGGTTCACCCGCATCGCCGCGCAACGCGAAGCCGACCTGCGCCAGGCGCTGGTCAAGGCGGGCGTCGACACCCTTGAGCTGTCCACCGATGCCGACCTGGTCGATGCCGTCGTCCGGTTCACCGAAATGCGCAAGCGCCGCTCCCGCCTGTCGGCCGGGAGCCTGCCGACGCACCTGAAGCAAGCCGCCTGAAGAAAAGAGTCCCTGACCATGCATTTCCTCTGGCCCCAATACCTCTGGCTGATGGCGGCGCTGCCGCTGCTGATCCTTTTGTATGTCTGGCTCCTGCGCCGCAAGAAGAAGATGGCCGTGCGCTACGCCTCGCTGTCCATCGTCAAGGAGGCCATGGGCGCGGGTCAGACCGTCCGGCGGCACATCCCGCCGGTGCTGTTCCTCCTGGCCATGGCCGCGATGCTGCTGGCCGCGGCCCGACCGGTCGCCGTGGTCAGCCTGCCCTCGACCCAGCAGACCATCATCCTGGCCATGGACGTGTCCGGCAGCATGCGCGCCACCGATGTCCAGCCAAACCGGCTGGAGGCCGCGCAGGCTGCGGCCAAGTCTTTCCTCAAGGAGCTGCCGCGCCACGTGAAGGTGGGGATCGTGGCCTTTGCGGGATCGGCCCAGGTGGCTCAGCTGCCCACCGTGAACCGCGAGGACCTGGTCACCGCCATCGACCGCTTCCAGCTGCAGCGCGCCACCGCCACCGGCAACGCGATCGTCATCTCACTGGCCACCCTGTTCCCCGACCAGGGCATCGAGCTGGCGGCGCTGCAGGGCGGGCGGGACCGGCAACGGGGCTTCGCGATCGATGCCGAGAAGAAGGAGAAAAAGGAGTTCACGCCGGTCGCTCCCGGCTCGTACACCTCGGCCGCGATCATCATGCTGACCGACGGCCAGCGCACCACGGGCGTGGACCCCATCGAAGCCGCCAAGATGGCCGCCGACCGCGGCGTGCGCGTCTACACCGTGGGCATCGGCACCGTGGACGGCGAGACCATCGGCTTCGAGGGCTGGTCCATGCGGGTGCGGCTGGATGAAGAAGCGCTCAAGGCCGTCGCCAACAAGACCTCGGCCGAGTACTTCTACGCCGGCACCGCTGCCGACCTCAAGAAAGTCTACGACACGCTCAGCTCGAAGCTGACGGTGGAGAAGAAGGAAACCGAGGTCTCCGGGCTGCTGGCCATGGCCGCGGCTGCCTTGTCGCTGCTGTCGGCAGCGCTCTCGATCCTGTGGTTCAACCGCATCCTGTAAGCGGCGCCCGACCGCAGAAGTAAAGCCTGGACAACTATACCGACCAGTCGGTATAGTTGCTTATGGGCAAACCTCAGGCTTCCAAGCCAAGCGCCAAAGACGCCATCCTTGCAGCGGCTTCCACCGTGGCGCGCGAACGCGGCGTGCTCGGACTTTCCATCGACAGGATCATCGAACTGGCCGGGCTCAGCAAGGGCGGCTTCTTCTACCACTTCCCGACCAAGGACGCGCTGATCCAAGCCGTGGTGACTGTCGAGCTCGACCGGTTCGAATCAGTCATCGACGAGCACATCGCGGACGGACGCACGTATGCGGAGAGCCTGATCGAAGCCTTGCTGGAGTTCGTCTCGAGCAACGGCGCCTTGCTGGGATCGGTCAACGCCGCGCTGGCCTTCGGCGAGCCGATCAAGGCGCTGGTGGTGCAGCGCCACGACAAGTGGATTGCCCGGCTGCGCGAGGAAATTGCCTCCGACACCGATGAGACGCTGCTGGGGCTGGCGATCGATGGCCTGATCTTCTCGTGTTCGTACCGGGCCGGCCCGCCCACGAAATCCGAGCAGGCGCTGATCCGGCGCGCACTGCAGGGCCTGGTGCGATGATGGGGTCCGCGCTCGGCCGCGATCCTCGGGCAGCGCGCGGCGGCGGCGCCGCGGCTTCAGCAGTGCTGCAGTTCCCGGAACCGGCGACCGCCACCGCCGGCGGCATCTTCAGCCTGGTCCATTGGCACTTGCGCCAAGGCTTCTGCGCTTGCCTGGAAGCGCTGGGCCAGGCAACGCCCCACTGGCAGCCGCAAAGGCGCCGCAGACTGGCGGCGCAGGTCGAGTCCCTGCTGCAAGCCTGCGAAATGCTGTCCGCCGTGGAGCAAGGGCTGCTCGGCATGTTGCCCGGACCGGCCGATTCGTCGCTGGCCAACCCGGATCTCCTGTGGGGCGTCAAGCAGGTGCGGCGCCAGCTTGCCGGCTTCACCGGTGCGGCAGATCCCCTCGTGCCCCAGGGCCAGGGCGCGCTGTACCGGTACCTGTCGCTGTTCGTCGGGGAGCTGCTGGTCCAGATGCACGCCAAAGAAGCCGAGGTGCTGCCCGCTGTAGAGCTTCACCTGGGCCGGCACGCGCTGCGGAAACTCGCCCACGAGCTGCGTGGCATTGCGCACGGCCTGGAACAAGCCGGGCAAGCACGCGGGGCCGGGCATGAATGACCGCGTCTGGGTCGAGCTTGCCGGCGACTTGATCCTCGCCCGCATACGGGGCGAGCCGTCGCCCGAGATGCTGCGCGAGTGCCAGGACAAGGTGCTGCTTCTGGCCTCGGAAGCAGGACGCTGGCGGGTGCTCTACGACACCCTGGAAATGACGCCTCCACCGGTCGAGGTCACGTTCGTTCAGCGCCAGCTGGACCAGCACCCGGGCGCAGCCAATTTGCGGCGGGCCATCGTGGTCCCGAACAGCCGGCTGGCCTATCTTGCCAGGCTGGCATTCGGCGAAGGCGACTACCGGGTCTTCTATGGCGACATGGTGGCAGCCATCAAGTGGCTGAGCGAGTAGCCCTGCCCCTGTTGGCCGCCCGTTGCCGGTCACCCCAGCTTGCCGGAAGTCAGCCGCAATTGCCTGCCGCAGCGCGCGGCCAGCGCCTCGTCGTGGGTCACCAGCACGAAAGCGGTGCCGCGCTCGCGCGCCAGTTGCAGCATCAGGTCGAACACCACGTCGGCCGTCGTGCGGTCCAGGTTGCCGGTGGGCTCGTCGGCCAGCACGCAGGCGGGGCCGGTCACCAGTGCGCGGGCAATCGCCACCCGCTGGCGCTCGCCGCCCGACAGCTCCGACGGGCGGTGGCGGCTGCGCTGGCCCAGGCCCACGGATTCGAGCGTCTTGCGCGCCTGCTCGGCGCAGACCTCGGGCGGCTCGCGGCGGATGCGCAGGGGCATGCCCACGTTGTCCAGGGCGCTGAACTCCGGCAGCAGGTGGTGGAACTGGTAGACGAAGCCCAGGTGCAGGTTGCGCAGGCGCCCTTGCTCGGAGGCGTTCAACGCCGACATCCGCTGCCCCATCAGTTCGACGGTGCCGGCGCTGGGCGCGTCCAGGCCGCCCAGCAGGTGCAGCAAGGTGCTCTTGCCGGAGCCGGAGGCGCCGACGATGGCGATGGTATCTCCGGCGTAGACGTCCAGGTCGACGCCGCGCAGCACCTCCACGTCGAGCCCGCCTTCCGAGAAGCGCTTGCCCAGGCCGCGGGCGCGCACCACCGCCTCGGTCCGGGCTGAGCCTGTCGAAGCCCTGCGGCCGGCGAGCCCTTCGACAGGCTCGGGGCGAACGGGCTCGCTACTCATAACGCAGCGCCTCGGCCGGGTTGACGCGGCTGGCGCGCCAGCTCGGGTAGATCGTGGCCAGGAACGCAAGCACGAGAGAGATGATGGCGATGGGCATGATGTCCGCGCTCTGCGGGTCGCTGGGCATCCGGCTGATCAGGTAGATGTCCTTGGGCAGGAAGCTTGCGCCCAGCGCACGCTCCAGCGCCGGGACGATCACGTCGATGTTCAGGGCCACGCCCAGCCCCAGGAGCAGCCCCGCGAGCGTGCCGATCACGCCCACCGCGGCGCCTTGCACCACGAAGATGCCCATGATGCTGCCCGGGCTGGCGCCCAGGGTGCGCAGGATGGCGATGTCCGCGCGCTTGTCGGTCACCGTCATCACCAGCGTGCTCACCAGGTTGAAGGCGGCCACGGCGACGATCAGCGTCAGGATGATGAACATCATCCGCTTCTCCAGCTGCACCGCGGCGAACCAGGTGCGGTTCTGGCGCGTCCAGTCGCGGATCAGGAGCTCGCCCGAGAGCGACGCCTGCAGGTCCGCCGCCACGGCGCGCGCCTGGTGCAGGTCCTTGAGCTTCAGGCGCAGGCCGGTCGGGCCTTCCAGGCGGAAGATGCGGGCGGCGTCCTCCTGGTGCATCAGCAGCAGGCCGCTGTCGTACTCGAAGTGGCCCGAGTCGAAGGTGCCGACGACGGTCATCTGCTTGAGCCGTGGTGTCACGCCGGCCGGCGTGACCTGCCCGCTCGGGGCGATCAGCGTGATGGGGTCGCCCTCGCGCACGCCCAGGTTGCGCGCGAGCTCGCCGCCCAGCGCCACGCCGAACTGCCCCGGCTGCAGTCTGGCCAGCACGCCCGGCTGCAGCGCCTGCGCCAGGTCGGTCACCTCCGGCTCGCGCACCGGGTCGATGCCGCGCACGATCGCGCCGCGCATGTCCTCGCCGCGGGCGAGCAGCGCCTGCGCCGTGATGAAGGGCGCGGCGCCGACCACCTGCGGATGGCGCCGCACCTCGGCCAGCGTCCTTTCGACATCGGGCAGCACGCCGCCGCCCGGGCCGTAGATCTCGATGTGCGACACCACGCCCAGCATGCGGTCGCGCACTTCCTTCTGGAAGCCGTTCATCACCGACAGCACGATGATCAGCGCCGCCACGCCCAGCGCGATACCGAGCATGGAGACGCCGGAGATGAAGGAGATGAAGCCGTTGCGGCGGGTCGCCCGCCCGGCCCGGGTGTACCGCCAGCCCAGGACCAGTTCGTAGGGGGTTCGCATTGAAGGGTTTCTTGTTCTGGCGGGATTGTGGCATCCGGGACAATACGAACGATGTCAGACGGTGTCCACTTGTTGATCCCCTTCGCCGCCTCGAGCGCGCCGGGCTGCCGGGACACCCTCCAGAGCCTGGCGCTGCCCCGCCTGGAGCGGCTGCTGGCGCGGATGGCGAAGGCCGAGCGCGAGCCGGGCGACGAGCACACCCTGTCGATGCCGCACGAGCGGGTCCTGGCCCGCGAATGCGGCCTGGCCGCCGCGGACGGCTGCATGCCCTGGGCCGCCTGGCAAGTGGAGCAGGCGGGCCGCGAAGCCCGCGACGCGCCCTGGGCCTGGATCACGCCCTGCCACTGGCGCGTCGCCACCGACCACATCGCCATGGGTCACCCGCAGCAGCTGCAGCTGGATGCGCGCGATTCGCAGGCGCTGCTGGCGTCGATGCAACCCTACTTCGAGCAGGACGGCATCCGGCTGGAATACGACGCGCCCACGCTGTGGCTGGCGCAAGGCGAGGTCTTCGGCCGGCTGGCCACCGCTTCCCTGGACCGCGTGGTGGGGCGCGTGATCGACCCGTGGATGCCGCGCAGCCATGAAGCGCGCACGGTGCGGCGCCTGCAGCAGGAAATGCAGATGCTGCTGTACACGCACGCCGTGAACGAGGAGCGCACGCGCGGCGGGCTGCTGCCGGTCAACTCGTTCTGGGTCAGTGGCACCGGCGCCCTGCCTGCCACGCGCAAGCCCGCCCCGCCGCCCGGCCTGCAGATCACGCACTACCTGCGCGATGCGGCCTTGCTGGACGACTGGCGGGCCTGGGCCGCCGCCTGGGAGCAGCTGGACGCGCGCGAGGGCCCACGCCTGGCGCAGGCGCTGGACCGGGGGCACGATGTGGCCTTGACGCTGTGCGGCGAGCGCAGTGCGCAGACCTGGCGCAGCGGCCCGGGTGTCCTGCGGCAGAAGTTTCAAGGCCTTTTTGGCCGCCAGCCCGCTTCCGCCCTGCTCGACCAGCTATGAAAATAGTAGCGCGCGACATCCCCCCAAGAGCTGCCTGGGCGCTGGAGCAGGCGGGTATCCACCCCTTGCTGGCGCGCCTGTACGCGGCACGCGGCGTGCTGGGCAAGGACGAACTGGACGACGGCCTGGCCCGCCTGCTGCCGCCTGCCGGCATGAAAGGCACGCGCGAAGCCGCGGTGCTGCTGGCCGACGCGATCGCGCAGGACCGCCGCATCTGCATCGTGGCCGACTACGACTGCGACGGCGCCACTGCCTGCACGGTGGCGGTGCGCGGGCTGCGGCTGCTCGGCGCTCGGCAGGTGAGCTACCTGGTGCCCGACCGCGTGACCGATGGCTATGGCCTCACGCCTTCCATCGCGCGGCGCGTCAAGGACAGCGGGGCCGACCTGCTGGTGACCGTCGACAACGGCATCGCCAGCGTGGACGGCGTGGCGGCCGCCAACGCCCTGGGCCTGCAGGTGCTGGTGACCGACCACCACTTGCCGGGGCCCGGGCTGCCCGAGGCCGCGGTGATCGTCAATCCCAACCAGCCGGGCTGCACCTTCGAGAGCAAATCGATCGCCGGGGTCGGCGTCATGTTCTACGTGCTGCTGGCGCTGCGCGCCGAACTGCGCGAGCGCGGCGTGTTCACGGTGCAGGCCCAGCCCAAGCTCGATGTGCTGCTGCCGCTGGTGGCGCTCGGCACCGTGGCCGACGTGGTCAGGCTCGACGCCAACAACCGCCGCCTGGTGGCGCAGGGCCTCAAGCGGATCCGCGCCGGACAGCTGCCCTGCGGGCTGGCCAGCCTGTTCGCCGCGGCGGCGCGCAGGCACCAGGTCGCCACCACCTTCGACTTCGGCTTCGCGCTGGGGCCGCGCATCAACGCCGCCGGCCGGCTGGCGGACATGACGCTGGGCATCGAGTGCCTGCTGACGGAGGACACCGCGCGCGGCGAGGAGCTGGCCCGTACGCTGGACGGCATCAACCGCGAACGGCGCGATATCGAAGGCGACATGCGCGAGCAGGCGCTGCAGATCGTGGAGGCGCTGTTCGAGGAAGGGCAGGAGCCGCCCGCCGCCATCTGCGTGTTCGATCCCGACTTCCACGAAGGGGTGGTCGGCATCGTGGCCTCGCGCATCAAGGACAAGCTGCACCGGCCGACCTTCGTGTTCGCCGCCAGCCAGGCGCCCGGCAAGGAACATGAACTCAAGGGCTCCGGCCGCTCCATCCCCGGCTTTCACCTGCGCGATGCGCTGGACCTGGTCGCCAAGCGGCACCCGGGCGTGCTGCTTCGCTTCGGCGGCCACGCCATGGCCGCGGGCTGCACCGTCGCCGAGGAGCACCTGGAGACTTTCGAGCAGGCACTGGCCCTGGTGGCGCAGGAATGGCTGGACGCGGCCACGCTGCTGCGGCGCCTGCATACCGACGGGCCGCTGGCACCGCAATACCGCCGCCCGGAACTCGTGGACACGCTGCACCAGGAGGTCTGGGGCCAGGGTTTCGCGCCGCCGGTGTTCAGCGAGGAGATGGAGATCCTGTCGCAGCGGCTGGTGGGCGAGAAGCACCTGGCGCTCAAGCTGCGGCACCAGGGCCAGCCGGTGGATGGCATCTGGTTCGGCCGCACCGAGCCGCTGCCGGCACGCGCCACGATCGCGTTCCGGCTCGACGCCGATGAATGGCAGGGTGTCCGCCGCGTGCGTTTCCTGGTGGAAGGCGCGGAGTTCTGATCAGGCCTGGTCGAAGTAGGCGAACAGCCGCAGCGCCACGGACCTGAGTTCCTCATCCGGCAGCGTCTGGGCCCGCGCCAGCTGCCATATCGCGTACTCGCGGTCGCCGAGCATCATGGCGGCGCTGACGCAGCGGCCATGCCCGGCCATCAGCAGCGTGAACGTGCCCAGCATGTCGGTGGGGCAGTAGCGGCTGGCCGGACGCGGCTCGTCGAAGTCGTCGGAAGCGTCCAGCGGCGTGTCGTACTCGGGCCCGGTAGCCGCCGGTTCGGAGATCGTGGCATGGCTCATGGCAGCTCCCTGGTCAGGTTCTTCGAGCTTCGAAGATAGATGCCGTGCCGGCGTGCGCCGGTCAGCGCCCGGGCCCAGCCTTTGTCGGACAAGCTCAACGCCAGGCGTAATTCGCGCGCTGCAGGCCGCCGGCCGCGGTGTTGTCCGGCTGGGCTCCCGAATGCGCGTTGCGCCCGGCGCAACTGGCGATGGTGGAGTTGGGCAGGTAGCGCAGGCAATCGCTCTGGGCCATACGCTCCACCTCGGCGGCCGTCTGGCGCGCGTGCTGCTTGCGCACCTGGTGGCTGCACAGCAGGTAGAAGGCGAGCAACTGGGCCAGCGCGAGCGCGACCAGGACGTTGCGCAGCAGCTTCTGGCGCGACAGTGCGTCGGGCGAATCGTGCAGGCGAGGCGTCATGGCAGGCTCCTGGGGACAAGGGGATGTTTTCCAGATGCTAGGTGGCACCGCAAAGCCGGCGCCGCCAGGCGGGCGCGTTGCGCTGTAGGACAAAATCGCGGCATGACCTACCTGCTGGATGCTGCCGCGACAGCGGCGCGCCTGCCCTACCCCGCGCTCGCGCGCGCCATCGAGACGCTGCTGGCCGACCCCGCCGTGCTGGTGCCCGAGCGCCTGGTGCAGCCGCTGCCGGGCGGCGGCAGCCTGTTCGTGATGCCGGCGCTGGACGCGCGCATCGCCATCACCAAGCTGATCACGTTCACGCCTGCGAACGCCGGCACCGCCCGGCCGGCGATCCAGGGCGATGTGGTGGTGTTCGACGCGGCCACGGGCCAGCGCCTGATGGTGCTGGATGGTCCCACGGTGACGGCCCGGCGCACGGCGGCGGTGTCGCTGCTGGCCGCGCAGCGGCTCGCGCCGCGCCAGCACGGTCCCTTGCTGATCGTCGGGGCCGGCGCCCAGGGCCGCTCGCACCTGGAGGCGTTCGCCGCAGGCCTGCCCTTGCGCGAGGTCTGGGTGGCCTCGCGCAGCGTCGCCAGCGCCCGAGCGCTGGTGGACCAGGCTCGTGAACTGGGCTTGTCGGCACGCACCGTGGACCAGCCGGACCAGGCGCTGGCGCACTGCCCGCTGGTGGTGACCTGCACGCCGGCCAGCGGGATCGTGCTGCGCACCCTGCCCCGGCCCGACACTTTCATCGCCGCCGTAGGCGCTTTCACGCCGCGGATGGTGGAACTCGCGCCCGAGCTGTGCCGCCATGTCGCGGCCCACGGGCGCATCGTGGTCGATACCCCGCAAGCGCGGCACGAGGCCGGCGACCTGCTGCAGGCGGGGCTGGATGTGGCTGCCTATCCCAGTCTGCGCGACGTCGTGGGTGGCGCAGCCGGCAAGGCCGCGGCGCCGGTGCTTTTCAAAAGCTGCGGCTGGGCCGGCTGGGACTTGGCCGCGGCCCGCGCCGCGCTCGCCTGAGGCTCAGGCCTTGGGCAGCGTCACTCCGCGCTGCCCTTGGTACTTGCCGCCCCGGTCCTTGTAGCTGGTTTCGCAGACCTCGTCGCTCTCGAAGAACAGCACCTGGGCGCAGCCCTCGCCGGCGTAGATCTTGGCCGGCAGCGGCGTGGTGTTGGAGAACTCCAGCGTCACAAAGCCCTCCCACTCGGGCTCGAACGGGGTGACGTTGACGATGATGCCGCAGCGCGCATAGGTGCTCTTGCCCAGGCAGATGGTCAGCACGTTGCGCGGGATGCGGAAGTACTCCAGCGTGCGCGCCAGCGCGAAGCTGTTGGGCGGGATGATGCAGACGTCGTCGTGGAAGTCGACGAAACTTTTCTCGTCGAAGTTCTTCGGGTCCACCACGGTGCTGTGAATGTTGGTGAACACCTTGAATTCGGGCGCGCAGCGGATGTCGTAGCCGTAGCTGGAGGTGCCGTAGCTGATCACGCGCTGGCCGTTCACCTGGCGGATCTGGCCGGGCTCGAACGGCTCGATCAGGCCGTGCTCCTCGGCCATCCTGCGGATCCACTTGTCGCTCTTGATCGTCATGTCGCTCTCCTGGGCATGATTGTAGGCGCTCTGATTTTGGGAGCGCCGGGCGCAATCCCCATGCGGGCTAGAGCCCGGTCTGACCCGCGATATGGACCCGTTCCACCACGCGGTCGTCGCCTAGCACGATCAGGGAGAACAGCAGCTCGTCCAGGTCTCGCGCATTCGCGGCCTTGCGCGCCAGCAGCGGCGTCGCACTCGGGTCGAGCAGCAGGAAGTCCGCTTCGCATCCCGGCTGCAGGTTGCCCACCACGCCTTGGAGGCCGAGCGCCTGCGCCGCGCCAGCCGTGTGCTGCCACCACAGGTGCTGCGGGCTCAGGCTGACGCCCGGCTTGGTCTGCCCTTCGCGGCCGACGTAGTAAGCCGCCAGCATGGTGTGGAACGGGCTGAAGCTGGTGCCGCCGCCGACGTCGCTGGCCAGCCCGTACCTGAAGCCGACGCGCCGCGCTCCTTCATAGTCGAAGAAGCCGCTGCCCAGGAACAGGTTGCTGGTGGGGCTGACGGCAGCCGCGGCGCCGGTGCTGCGCATCAGGGCGCGGTCATCGTCGTCGAAGTGGATGCAGTGGGCGTAGATGGAGCGGTGGCGCATCAACCCGAAGCCGTCGTAGACAGCCAGGTAGCTGCGCGCTTGCGGAAACAGCTCGCGCGCCCAGCGGATCTCGTCCTTGTTCTCGGCCACGTGCGACTGGATCCAGACATCGGGATACCTGGCGGCCAACTCGCCGGCGCCCCGCAGCTGCGCCTCGCTGCAGCTGGGCGCGAAGCGGGGCGTGATGGCGTAACCCAGGCGTGCGGTGCCATGCCAGCGCCGGATCAAGGCTTCGGTGTCGATCAGCGACTGCTCGGTCTCGTCCCGCACGCCGTCCGGCGAGTGCCGGTCCTGCAGCACCTTGCCGGCGATGAGGCGCAAGCCGCGGGCCTGCGCTTGCGCCATCAGCCCGTCGACCGAGGCGGGATGCGAGGTGCAGAACGCCAGCGCGGTGGTGACGCCGTGGCGCTGCAATTCGTCCAGGAACACCTGGGCCACCGCCTGCCCGTACGCCGCATCGGCGAAACGCGACTCATGCGGAAAGGTGTAGTTCTCCAGCCAGGGCAGCAGCCCGTCGGCGGGCGAGCCGATCACGTCGGTCTGCGGGAAGTGCACGTGCAGGTCGATGAAGCCGGGCGCGAGGATGCGGCCCGGCAGGTGTTCGACCGCGACGCCGGGAAAGTTGTCCTTGAGCGACTGCCAGGGGCCCGCGGCGCGCACCACCTGGGCGCCCGTGGCGTCGGGGCCGACCACCAGCAGGCCGTCCTCGTCGTACAGCGCCGAGCCATCGTCGGCAAAGCGCAGCAGCGCGGCTCGGTAGGCTTTCATGCCCCCTATTGTGAGAGCTTCCCCTGCACGCCCGATACCAGGAAGTTCATACCCAGTATCTGCTCGTCCGTCAGGGCAGCGCCGCCAGCCACCACGGCCTTGCCGGTGTTGTCCGCCATGGGACCGGCAAACGGGCGCAGCTTCCCGCTGGCGATGTCCTTTTGCCGCGCCAGCACCTCGTCCTGGACCGCCAGCGGCACCTTGGGCCCGAACTCGCCGACGCGGACCATGCCTTCACGCACGCCGCCCCAGACGTTGCCGGACTTCCACCGGCCTTGCAGGACGTCCTGTGCGCGGCGCGTGTAGTAGTCGCCCCAGTGATGGGTGATGGCCAGCACCTGGGCATCGGGCGCGGTCTTGCGCATGTCGGAGTGGTAGGCCACGGCCAGCTTGCCGCGCTCCTGGGCGGCGGCCATCACCGCGGTAGAGGCGGTGTGGAACGCAATCACGTCCACCTCCTGGTTGAACAGCGTCATGGCCGCGTCCCGCTCGCGCGGGGGATCGAACCAGGCGTTGAGCCAGACCACCTTCACCTGGGCTGCCGGGTTGACGGAGCGCATGCCCAGGGCGAAGGCGTTCAGGCCCTGCAGCACTTCGGGAATGGGGAAGCCCGCCACGTAGCCGGCGACGTTGGTCCTGGTCAGGCGCCCGGCGGCGACCCCGGCCAGGTAGCGGCCCTCGTAGTAGCGCGCGTTGGCCGTGGCGACGTTCGGTGCCGTCTTGTAGCCGGTGATGGACTCGAACTTGACGCCGGGAAACTCGCGTGCCACCTTCAGCGTCGGCTCCATGTAGCCAAAGCTGGGCGTGAAGATCAGCTTGTGCCCCTGACGGGCCAGGTCGCGGATCACGCGTTCCGCATCCGGCCCCTCCGGCACGTTCTCCACCGCGGTGGTCTTGACCTGCCCGGGCAACGCCGCTTCGAGCGCCTTGCGGCCGTCCTCGTGCTGGCGCACCCAGCCGGCCTCGGTGACGGGCGCGACGTGGACAAAGCCCACCTTCAGCGGATCCGTGGCGTGCGACGAGGGAAGCGAAAACGAAGCAGCCACGGCCAGCGCGGCGGCGAGGTTTTTATACATGGTGTTCCTCTACATGGCCCCAGAACGAAGCGCCGCTGCGGGGCGACAGCGGCGCCTGGATTTTAGTCCAGGGCCTGGGCGGCAGGCCTATGCGAACGACGCGAAGGCCTCGTCCAGGCGGTCGGCGTACAGGCGCTTGCGGCTTGCGTCGGTAAAGCTCGCCTCGAAGCTGTTGCCGGCCAGGCGATAAGCCTGCTGCGCCGTCAGCCCCGTGGCGGCAAAGGTTTCGATGAAGTTGTCGTTCATGTAGCCGCCGAAGTACGCCGGGTCGTCCGAGTTGATCGTCGCGACCAATCCGGCGTCCAGCAACTGCCCGATGTTGTGCTCGGCCAGCTTCGGGAAAACGCAGAGCTTGAGGTTGGAGAGCGGACACACGGTCAGCGGGATGCGGTCCTGCGCCAGCCGCTTCATCAGCGCCGGGTCCTTGCTGGATTGCACGCCATGGTCGACGCGCTCCACCTTCAGCAGGTCCAGCGCCGTCCACACGTACGCCGGCGGGCCCTCCTCCCCCGCATGCGCCACCAGGTGCAGGCCGAGCTCGCGGCAGCGCGCGAACACCCGCGCGAACTTTTCCGGGGGATGGCCGACCTCGCTGGAATCCAGCCCCACGCCGATGAACTTGTCGCGCCAGGGCAGCGCCTGCTCCAGCGTCTCGAACGCTTCGGCTTCGCTCAGGTGGCGCAGGAAGCACAGGATCAGGGAAGCGTCCACGCCCAGCCGGCCGCGCGCCTGCTCGCAGGCCCGGTGCAGGCCGCCGATCACGGTTTCCATGCTCACGCCGCGCGCGGTGTGCGTTTGCGGGTCGAAGAACATCTCGGTGTGGATGACGTTGTCGGCCCGTGCCCGCTCCAGGTAAGCCCAGGCCATGTCGTAGAAGTCCTGCTCCTTGAGCAGCACGCTGGCTCCGGCGTAGTAGATGTCGAGAAAGCTCTGCAGGTTGGTGAAGGCATAGGCCTTGCGCAGCTCATCGACGCTGGCATAGGGCAGCCGCACCTCGTTGCGTTGCGCCATCGCAAAGATGAGCTCGGGCTCGAGCGAACCCTCGATGTGCATGTGCAGCTCGGCCTTGGGCATGCGGCGCAGCAGTTCGGGCAGGCGGTCGGCGGGGATCGGCGGGACGGTGTTCATGGCCCGGCATCGTACCGCCGCAATTCCGGGGCAGGTGCATTCCCGGCGCAGCGGTGCCATACTGCCTCATCCATCCTCGGCGGCCATGACTCGTTTCACACCGACGCTCCGTGCCTGCGCCGCGGCCTGCCTGCTGGCAGCGGCCCTTCCCAGCTTCGCCGATCCCGCGGCGCCGGCGGGCGATGCGCTCGCCCTGCTGCAAGCGGCGTATGCCGCCAAGGTGGCGCCCGGCCCCGAAGCGGACCGGTACCGCGAGCTGTTCGCCACCGTGCTGCAGCGAGTCCAACGCAGCTACGCCCGGGAGATCGATCCGGCCGTGCTCGCCGATGCCGCGGCGAAGTCGCTCGCGCCGCTGCCTGCAGGCGCCGGCGACCCCGCCGAGGTTTTCAAGGCGGCCATCAACCAGGCGCTGGCCACCCTCGACAACCACACGCGCTACCGTGACGCCCGCACCTACAGCAACGAGCGCGGCGAATCGAGCGGCAGCTTCGGCGGCCTGGGGCTGGAAGTCGAGTCCGGCGAGGGCGCGGTGCGGGTCATCGCGCCTTCGCCCGACAGCCCGGCGGCCCGCGCCGGGCTGCAGCCGGGCGACCTGATCGTGCGCGTGGACGACCGGCCGCTGCAAGGCGTGCCGCTGTCCGAAGCGATCGCCCGCATGCGCGGGGAGCCGGGCACCCCGGTCTCGGTCACCATCCGTCGCGCCGGACGCGAAGACGAATTCACCGTGTCCCTCAAGCGCGACACGATCCGCCGGCAGGCGCTGCGCTGGAACATGGAAGACAAGGTGCTGGTGCTGCGGCTGGCGACCTTCTCCGCGCCCGTGACCGCCGCCATCACGCAAGCCATTGCGCAGGCCAGCGCGGCGCACGCCCCCCAGGCGGTGGTGCTGGACCTGCGAGGCAACCCCGGCGGCCTGCTGCGCGAGGCGGTCACCACCGCCGACACCTTCCTGGCGAAAGGCGAAATCGTGTCGCTCAAGGCGCGAGCGAGCGCTGCCCACCGCAGCTGGCAGGCCGATGCCGCCGAACTGCTGGCGGGCCTGCCGATGGTGGTGCTGGTCGACCGGCGTTCGGCATCGGCGTCGGAGCTGGTGGCGGCCGCGCTGCAGGACAACGGCCGCGCCGTGGTGATGGGCCAGCGCAGCTACGGCAAGGGGACGGTGCAGACGACCTTTTCGCTGGGCGAAGGCCTGGGCGCGGTCAAGGTGACCACGTCGTACTACATCGGCCCGTCCGGCCGCTCGGTGCAGGACGCCGGCGTGCTGCCGGACATCGAGCTGCTCACCGCGCCGGCAGCCCAGCCCGACGCTGCCGCAGGCACACAGGTTCGCGTGTTGCAAAGCCACTGCCCGGCTGTTGCCGCCGACCCCGGGCTCGCTTGTGCGGTCGCCTACCTGCGCAGCGGCAGCCTGGACGCTTTTAGCGCGGCGACAGCGAACTACCAGCCCTGAAAAGGGAAGGGGCCGCTTGCGCGGCCCCCCCTGGATCCCCGCCTGCGCGAGGATGACGTGACTCGCCGCCGCGCGCGGCGGCCGGGTCACGTCACTTCTTCTCGCCGCCCGGCACCTTGCCTTCCACGCCAGCGACGTAGAAGTTCACGCCGCCGAGGAACTTGTCGTCGGCCACGGCGTCCTTGGCCAGGACTTCCTTGCCGGTGTTGTCCTTGAGCGGGCCTTTCCAGATCTGGAAGCTGCCGTCCTTGAGGCCGGCCCGGATCTCGTCGACGCGCTTCTTGGTGTCTTCCGGCACGTCGGCGGCGATGGAGACCATGTCGATCGCGCCTTCCTTCACGCCCCACCAGGCCTGCTGGTTGCCCTGCCACTTGCCTTCCAGCGCGTCGCGCACCGCCTTGGTGTAGTACGGCGCCCAGTTGATGATGGCCGAACCCAGGTGGGCCTTCGGCCCGTAGGAGGTCATGTCGCTGTCCCAGCCGAAGGCCCGCTTGTTCATCTTCTCGGCGGTCTGCAGCACGGCCGACGAGTCGGTGTTCTGGAACAGCACGTCGGCGCCGCCGTTGATCAGCGAAGTCGCCGCTTCGGTTTCCTTGGGCGGGTTGAACCACTCGCCGACCCACACCACACGGGTCTTGACATTGGGGTTCACCGACTGCGCGCCCAGCGTGAAGCTGTTGATGTTGCGCACCACCTCGGGGATCGGGATCGAGCCGACCACGCCCAGCGTGCCGGTCTTGCTCATCTTGCCGGCGATCACGCCGGCCATGTAGGCGCCTTCGTAGGTGCGGCTGTCGTAGGTCCGCATGTTGTCGGCGGTCTTGTAGCCGGTGGCGTGCTCGAACTTCACGTCCTTGTGGTCGCCTGCCACCTTGAGCATGGGCTCCATGTAGCCGAAGGTGGTGCCGAACACCAGCTTGTTGCCCTGGGCCACCATGTCGCGGATGACGCGCTCGGCGTCAGCCGACTCGGGGACCTTCTCGACGAAGCTGGTCTGGATCTTGTCGCCGAATTCCTTCTCGATCGCCTTGCGGCCGTTGTCGTGAGCGAAGGTCCAGCCGCCGTCGCCCACGGGGCCGACGTACGCGAACGCGATCTTCAGCGGCTCGGGCTTGGGTGCGGGCGCCGGTGCCGCCGCGGTCGGCGCCGGCGCGGGTGCCGGAGCCGGGGCTTCCGTCTTGCCGCAGCCCACGAGGGCGGCCGCGGCCAGGGCGGACAGGGCGGTCGCCTGCAACAGCGAGCGTTTGGTCAGGTCGGTCATGTGGGGAGTCCTCTCCAGGTGATGGGCGAAAAAGGGCAATTATGAGCCGGGATAAAACGGTTTTCCAAGCGACGCCGGCATGTTGACGCGGATCCACGCGGGGTTGCGCGAGATCAGGGCCAGCACCACGATGGTGGCGATGTAGGGCAGCATGGTCAGGAACTGGCTGGGCACATCGACGCCGGTTCCCTGCAGATGGAACTGCAGCATGGTCACGCCGCCGAACAGGTAGGCACCAAGCAACACGCGTGCCGGGCGCCAGGTGGCGAAGGTCGTCAGCGCCAGCGCGATCCAGCCGCGGCCCGCCACCATGCCCTCGACCCAGAGCGGCGTGTAGATCACCACCAGGTACGCGCCCGCCAGCCCGCACAAGGCGCCGCCCGCCACCACCGCGGCCAGCCGGATGAGGCGCACCCGGTAGCCGAGCGCGTGGGCGGACTCGGGCGACTCGCCCACGGATCGCAGCACCAGGCCGGTGCGCGAGCGGTAGAGAAACCAGATCAGCCAGGCGACGAACGCGATGGCGAAGTACACCACCGGGTGCTGGCGGAACAGCGCCGGCCCGATCCACGGGATGTCGCCCAGCACGGGCACGGAAAACTGCGGCCGCTGCGGCAGCTTCTCCTGCACGTACTTGATGCCGGCGAACGCCGAGAAGCCGGCGCCGAACAGGCTCAATGCCAGCCCGGTGGCGTACTGGTTGGTGTTGAGCCAGATCACCAGCACGCCGAAGACGGCGGCCAGGGCCGCGCCGGCCGCCATGCCCGCCGCAAACCCCAGCCAGTCGTTGCCGGTGTGAACCACGGTGACGAAGCCGGCCAGGGCCGCGCACAGCATCATGCCCTCGGCGCCCAGGTTGACGATGCCGGCCTTCTCGTTGATCAACAGCCCGAGCGCGGCGATCGCCAGCACGGTGCCGGCGTTGAGCGTGGCGGCAAGGAGAAGCGCGTAGCTTTCCATCAAACCCTTTCGGCGTCATCCCCGCGAAGGCGGGGATCCAGGGGTGCGGGAGCACTGGATTCCCGCCTCCGCGGGAATGACGGGATTTTCATGACCAGACGGTACGCAATCAACGTATCGCAGGCCAGCAGCGTGAACAGCAGCAGGCCCTGGAACACGCCGGTGAGCGACTTGGGCAGTCCCAGGCGCGATTGCGCCAGTTCGCCCCCGATGTAGAACATGCTCATGAGGACGGCCGAGAACACCATGCCCACCGGGTGCAGCCGCCCGACGAAGGCGACGATGATGGCCGCGAAGCCGTAGCCGGCCGGCACGTAGGGCGTGAGCTGGCCGATCGGTCCGGCCACTTCCAGCGCCCCCGCCAGACCGGCCGCGCCGCCCGAGGTCAGCAGCGCCACCCACAGCGCCTTGCGCGAGGAAAAGCCGGCATAGCGGGCCGCCGCCGGCGCCAGGCCGCCGACCTGCTGCGCGAAGCCGGCGCGGGTGCGGAACAGGAACACCCAGAGCGCGGCGGCCCCCGCCAGCGCGATCAACAGCCCGATGCTCACGCGCGAGCCCTGCATCAGCCGCGGGATCTGCGTGACCGCCTCGAAGGTCTTGGTCTGCGGGAAGTTGTAGCCGCCCGGGTCCTTCCAGGGCCCGAACACCAGGTAGCCGAGCAGCTGGTCGGCCACGTACACCAGCATCAGGCTGACCAGGATCTCGCTGGCGTTGAACCGGTCGCGCAGCAGCGCCGTGATCGCGGCCCAGGCCATCCCGCCCAGCATGCCGGCCAGGATCACGGCCAGCACGATCCAGCGGGTGGTCTCCTTGCCGGCCATGAGCGCCACGCCGCCCGCGGCGATCGCGCCGATGATGAACTGGCCCTCGGCGCCGATGTTCCACACGTTGGAGCGGAAGCACACCGCCAGCCCCAGCGCGATGATGAGCAAGGGCGTTGCCTTGACCATCAGCTCGCCCAATGCGTACGGCGTCTTGATCGGCTCCCAGAAAAACACCTGCAGGCCGCGGACCGGGTCCTTGCCCAGCGCCACGAACAGCAGCACCCCCAGCACCACCGTGATGGCCAGGGCCAGCAGCGGCGAAGCGATGCTCCACACCGGCGAGGCTTCGGGACGCTGCTCCAGCCTAAGCATGCGCGCCCTCCTGCCACAAGCCGCTCATCCACTCGCCGATCCGTTCGACCGTCGCCTGCGCCCGGGCGATGGAGGGCGACAGCCGCCCCTTTGCGATCACGTGCAGCCGGTCGCAGATCTCGAACAGTTCTTCCAGCTCCTCGCTGACCACGAGCACGGCACAGCCAGCGTCGCGCAGGGCCAGGATCTCGCCGCGAATCTGCGCCGCGGCGCCCACGTCCACGCCCCAGGTCGGCTGCGATATCACCAGCAGCTTCGGGTTGGCGTCGATCTCGCGGCCCACGATGAACTTCTGCAGGTTGCCGCCTGAGAGCGAGCGCGCGGCTGCCCGGGCACCGCCCGCCTTCACGTTGAAGCGCGAGATGATGTCCGTGGCCTGCCGCTCCAGCGCCTTGACCCGGATCCAGCCGCCGCGACCCACCGCGTCGCCGCGCGTGAGCATGAGGTTGTGGGCCAGGCCCAGCGCCGGCACGGCGCCGCGGCCCAGCCGCTCCTCGGGAACGAAATGCAGGCCCAGCGCCCGGCGCTCGCGCGGCCCCAGCCCGCCGGCGGCGCGGCCGCCCACCGTGATCATCCCGGGGGCCGCGCGCGTGTCCTCACCCGAGAGCGCATACATCAGTTCGCGCTGGCCGTTGCCGGACACGCCGGCGATCCCCACGATCTCGCCGGCCCGCACTTCCAGCGAGACCTGCTCCAGGCCGACACCGAACGGCGATTCGCGCGGCAGGCTCAAGGCCCGCACCTGCAGCACGGTGTCGCCGGCCTTGCGCTCGTGGTGCTCCAGCGCCGGCGGCTCGGCCCCGATCATCATGCGGCTGAGCGAAGCATTGGTCTCCTGCCGCGGATCGCACACACCGGTGACCTTGCCGCCGCGCAGCACGGTGCAGGCGTCGCACAGCTCGCGGATTTCGTGCAGCTTGTGGCTGATGTACAGGATGCTGCAGCCCTCGGACGCGAGCTTCCTCAGCACCACGAACAGCTTTTCCACGGCCTGCGGCGTCAGCACCGAGGTGGGCTCGTCCAGGATCAGCAGCTGCGGTTCGGTCAGCAGCGCGCGGATGATTTCCACGCGCTGCATCTGGCCCACCGACAGCGTATGCACCGGGCGGGCGGGGTCGATGTCCAGCCCGTACTCCGCCGCCTTGGCCGTGATGCTGCGCGACACCTCGGCCAGCGACAGGGGGCGAGCCCCCCCGGAAGCGTCACCAGGCGCCGCCTCCCGGCGGGGGGCGCCGAGCTTGGGGCGGCCCGGTGCTCGGCTGCCCAGCCCCAGCCACACGTTCTCGGCCACCGTCAGCGTGTCGAACAGGCTGAAGTGCTGGAACACCATGGCGATGCCCAGGGCCCGGGCCTCCTGCGGGTTGCGGATGTGGACCGGCTGCCCGTTCCACTGCACCTGCCCGGCGTCGGGCTTGACCGAGCCGTAGATGATCTTCATCAGCGTGGACTTGCCGGCGCCGTTTTCGCCCAGCACGGCATGGGTCTGGCCCGGCGCCACCGTCAGCGACACGCCGTCGTTGGCCACCACCGCGGGGTAGCGCTTGGTGATGCCTTGCAGCTGCAGGCGGGGGCTGGCACTCATGCCGCCCTCAGCCCCTGCGCCACGGCCTTGATCCGGCTGCGCAGCCACTTGGCCGCCGCCGAAGCGTGGCTGCGCTCGTGCCACAGCTGGTAGTAGGTCAGTTGCGGGAAGTCGATCGGCAGCGGCAGGATCTTGACCGGCAGCGCGTCGAGGTAGCGCTCGCAGAACAGGCGGCCGGTGGTCAGCACCAGCAGGCTGGACGCCACCATGGCCGGGAGCAGGCCGAAGTGGGCGCAGCGTGCCGTGATGTTGCGCGCCAGGCCCAGGCTCTCCAGGTGCTCGTCGATCACGCCGCGCGCGCCGGGATGGGTAGGCGTCGGCGCCACGTGCTCGGCCGCCAGCCAGTCTTCGGCGCTCCAGCCCCGCCGCGCGGCCGGATGGTCGGCGGCAACCAGGCACACCACTTCATCCGTGAACAGCTCGGCACGGTGCAGGTCGTCCGGCGGCTGCAGCCAGTTGCCGACGACGATGTCGATGTCGCCCTGGGCCAGGTTGGCGTGGTAGTTGGCCTCGGCCGACAACGGGTGGATTTCCACCCGGGTGCCCGGTGCCCGGCTCTTGAGGTCCGCCACCAGCCCGGGCAGGAACTGCGGATCGAGGTAATCGCTGGCCGCCACCCGGAACGTGTTGCCGGCCGTCTGCGGATCGAAGCCGCGTGCATCGGTGAACAGGACCTCGGCCGCGCGCAGGATGCTGGCGCTGGGCTCGATCATGCGCAGGGCGGCATCGGTGGGCACCATCGTGGCGCCCGAGCGCACCAGCAGCGGGTCGCCGGCCAGTTCACGCAGGCGCTTGAGCGCTGCCGACACGGCTGGCTGGTACATGCCCAGCCGCATGGCCGCGCGGGAAACGCTGCGTTCAGTCAACACCGTGTGCAAGACCCTGATGAGGTGGAGGTCTATCTTGTCGAAAAGCGCTTGATCTCTCATACCGGAGCCTGCATTGTTCTCATATGGCATGGCTTATGCCGCTGCCAGGCCACCGGTCTACCCTCATGCGACCCATGCAAACCAAGACCTTGCGATTCTTCCGGCGTGGCGAGCTTGTCTCGCTGGGCAATGTACCACCCGAGCGGACCCTGCTCGAGCTGCTGCGGGAGGACCTCCATGCCTGCGGCACCAAGGAAGGCTGTGGCGAGGGCGATTGCGGCGCCTGCACCGTGGTGCTGGGCGAAGCGCAGGACGGGCAGTTGCGGTACCGCGCCGTCAACAGCTGCATCCGGCTGGCGCATTCCATCGACGGCATGGCCCTGTGGACCGTGGAGGACCTGGCCGGCGCCGACGGCAGCCTGCACCCGGCGCAGGAGGCGATGGTGCGCTGCCACGGCTCGCAATGCGGCTTCTGCACCCCCGGTTTCGTCATGAGCCTGTTCGGCATGTACCAGAACCATGTCTGCCGCGGCCAGCCGATCACCCGCGAGCTGGCGCAGGAGGAGCTGTCGGGCAACCTGTGCCGCTGCACGGGGTACCGGCCGATCCTCGATGCCGCGCAGGCGATGGGGCGGCTGCCTGCGGTGGCCCTTGACGAGGCGAAGCTGCTGGCACTCCTGTCCACCGTTCGCCCTGAGCCTGTCGAAGGGCTTCGACAGGCTCAGGGCGAACGGTTTTCCGGGGCTTCGACAGGCTCAGCCCGAACGGGGTATCTGGCGCCGGGCAGCCTTGAAGACCTCCTCGCCGCCCGCGCCGCCCACCCCCAAGCGCAGGTGGTCGCCGGCTGCACCGACGTCGGCCTGTGGGTCACCAAGCAGCACCGCCAGTTCGGCACGGTCCTGGACGTCACCCGGGCGCGCGAGCTGCGCCGCATCGAGCCCTACGAGAACCACATCGCGATCGGGGCGGCGGTGTCGCTCACCGACGCCTTCGCCGCGCTGGTCCAGGAGCGGCCGATGCTCAAGGCCTTTGCCAGCCGCTTTGCCGGCCTGCCGGTGCGCAACGCCGGCACGCTGGGGGGCAACGTGGCCAACGGCTCGCCCATCGGCGACTCCATGCCGCTGCTGATTGCGCTGGGCGCCCGCGTGGTGCTCATGAGCCAGCGCGGCCATCGGCAGCTGGCGCTGGAAGACTTCTACACCGGGTACCGCCAGAACGTACTGGCCCCCGACGAGCTGCTGGCCTGGATCCTGGTGCCCCGGGCCAAGCCGGGCGAGTTCCTGCGCGCCTACAAGATCTCCAAGCGCTTCGACGACGACATCTCGGCGGTGTGCCTGGTGGTGAAGCTGGAGCTCGATGCGTCCCAGACCGTCACCAAGGTGGGCGTCGGGGCGGGCGGCGTGGCTGCGACCCCCGTGCGCGCGAGGCAGACCGAGTCCTTCCTGATCCACAAGGGCTGGGCCGAACCGACCGTGCGGGCCGCAGCGCAGGTGCTGCGAGCCGAATTCCAGCCGATCTCGGACATGCGGGCCTCCGCCGCCTACCGCAGCGAGGTGCTGGGCAACCTGCTGCAGCGCTTCTGGCTGGAGACGCAGGGCACGGCGAACATCAACCTGGAAAGCTTCCGGCTCGAGGAGGCTGCGGCATGAACGCCCGCGACTGCGACTTCACCTCCGCCACCGGCGGCGGCCCGGGCGGCGCAGCCGACGCCGGCGAGCGCAACCTGGCGCCCGGCACCGGCTCGCCCCACGCCCCGGCCGCGCCAGGACCGTCGGTGGGCCGCTCGCGCCCGCATGAAAGCGCCCGCGCCCAGGTGGCGGGCACCGCCACCTACATCGACGACATCCCGGAGGTGCGCGGCACCCTGCATGCGGCGCCTATCCTCTCGCCGGTGGCGCACGGGCTTCTGAAAGGCGTGGACACCGCCGCCGTCCTCGCGATGCCAGGCGTGCGCGGGGTGGTGCTGGCGCAGGACATTCCGGGCGACGCGCTGCTGGCCACTTTCATCCACGACGAGCCGGTCTTTGCCCGCGACACGGTTCAACACCTGGGGCAGGTGATCGGCCTGGTGGTGGCCGACACCGTGATGCTGGCGCGCCGGGCGGCGCGCCAGGTGCGTATGGACATCGAGCCCTTGCCGCCCATCCTCGATGTGCGCCAGGCCCACGCGGCCCAAAGCTACGTGCTGCCGCCGGTGAAGGTCCGGCGCGGCGATCCCGAAGCCGCGCTGGCCCGTTCCGAACACCGCCTGTCCGGCCAGCTGGAGGTCGGCGGCCAGGAACACTTCTACCTGGAAGGGCAGATTGCGTACGCCCTGCCGCTGGAGCAGAACCAGTGGTGGATCCATTCCAGCACGCAACACCCGGCGGAGGTGCAGCATTGGGTGGCGCACGCGCTGGGACTGGAGAACAACGCCGTGACGGTGGAAGTCCGGAGAATGGGCGGCGGCTTCGGCGGCAAGGAAACGCAGGCCGGCCACCTCGCCGTCTGGGCCGCGCTGGCGGCGCACAAGTTCAAGCGCCCCGTCAAGTTCCGGCTGGACCGGGACGACGACTTCATGGTCACGGGCAAGCGGCACCCCTTCGCCTACGACTGGGAAGCGGGCTTCGACGGCGCCGGCCGGCTCACCGCGCTGAAGCTGACCATGCTGGCCAACTGCGGCTTCTCGGCCGACCTCTCCGGCCCCGTGGCCGACCGCGCGATCTTCCACACCGACAACGCGTACTACCTCAGCGATGTGGAGATCGCCTCCTACCGCTGCAAGACCCACACCCAGAGCCACACCGCCTTCCGCGGTTTCGGCGGCCCGCAAGGCGTGATCCTGATCGAGGCCGTGCTGGGCGACATCGCCCGTCACCTGAAGCTGGATGCGCTCCAGGTTCGCATGCGCAACCTCTATAGCGACGACCTCGTGAGCCCTTCGACAAGCTCAGGGCGAACGGACAAAAGCACCGTTCGGGCTGAGCCTGTCGAAGCCCCCAGACGCAATGTCACCCACTACCAGATGAAGGTGGAGGACAACATCCTCCATCCTCTGCTATCACAACTGGAGCAATCCGCGCAGTACCGGCGCCGGGTGCAGGCAATTTCGGCTTGGAACGCCACGAGTCCCGTGATCAAGCGGGGCCTGGCGATGACGCCGGTGAAGTTCGGCATCAGCTTCACCGCCACCTTCTTCAACCAGGCCGGCGCGCTGGTGCACGTGTTCACCGACGGCAGCGTGCAGCTCAACCACGGCGGCACCGAGATGGGCCAGGGGCTGCACACCAAGATCATGCAGCTGGTGGCCGACGAACTGGGCGTGCCGTTCGAGCGCATCCGCTGCACGCCCACCGAGACCGGCAAGGTGCCCAACGCCTCGGCCACGGCGGCCTCCGCCGGCACCGACCTGAACGGCCGCGCGGCGCAGTTCGCGGCCCGCAACATCGCAGGCAACCTGGCCGCCTTCGTCGCCGGGCTGGACGGCTGCGGCGCCGGCGCGGTGACCTTCAGGCATGGCGAAGTGATCTCGCCCCGGCGCACCCGCAGCTTCGACGAGGTGGTCAAGGCCGCCTATGCCAACCGCATCCAGCTGTGGAGCGACGGCTTCTACCGCACGCCCAAGATCCACTACGACAAGGCCACCCTCACCGGCCGGCCGTTCTTCTACTTCTCGTACGGCGCCGCCTGCAGCGAGGTGGCGATCGACACGCTCACGGGCGAGAGCCGCGTGCTCAAGGTCGACATCCTGCACGACGTGGGCACCTCGCTGAACCCCGCGCTGGACGTCGGGCAGATCGAAGGCGGTTTCATCCAGGGCCTGGGCTGGCTGACCATGGAGCAGCTGGTGTGGGACGCCAGGGGGCGGCTCGCGACCCACGCACCCAGCACCTACAAGATCCCGGCCACCGGCGACGTGCCGGAGCATTTCAGGGTGGAGCTCTGGCACGAGGCCAACCGCGAGGACAACGTGGGCGGCAGCAAGGCCGTCGGCGAGCCGCCCTTCATGCTGGCCATCAGCGTCTGGGAAGCGATCCGCGAAGCGGTGGCGGCCGCCCGCGGCGACGGCAAGGCGCCACTCGTCGCGCCGGCCACCGCGGAGAACGTGCTGCGGGCGCTCCAGGCATGAAGGTGATCTGCACCCGGCTGCTGTTCTGGGCCGACGGCATGGTGCTGCTGCCCTGGCTGGTGTTGATCCATCCGCGCGGCCGCGGCGACCCCGGCCTGCTGGCCCATGAGGCCGTGCATTGCCGCCAGATGCGCGAGGTCGGCGTGCTGCGGTTCTGGTGGCACTATCTCACCTGCCCGGCGTTCCGGCTGTGGTCCGAGGTGGAGGCCTACCGCGTGTCGCTGCGGCACCGGCCCAGTGCGCTGCGCCAGTTCGCGCGCAACCTGGCGCACGGGTACTGGCTGGCACTGCGGGAGGAAGAGGCCGAGCGGCTGCTGCGGCCCTAGCGCGGATGCCTTGAGCGGGTCGCGCCTGGACAAGAACCCAGCGCGACGGTAGGCTTTGTGCCACCGAAAGGCTCACATGCACCGCTACAGAGCACTGGCCGCGGAAATAGAGGCGTCGATCCTCACCCGCGTGCTCCAGCCGGGTGACCGGCTGCCGTCCGTGCGGCAGGCCAGTGCCCAGCGCCGGCTCAGCGCTTCGACGGTGTTCCAGGCCTACTACCTGCTGGAGGCTCGCGGTCTCATTCGTGCCCGCGAACGGTCGGGCTACTTCGTGAGCCCGCGCAAGCCCGCGTTGCCCGAACCGCAGGAACTCTCCCCTCTGACGGCGCCTTCGGTGCCGGCCGACGTGGCCGAAGCCGTGTTCCAGGTGCTCGAGGCCAGCATGCAACGCTCGGTGGTTCCGTTCGGGTCGGCGTTTCCCAGCCCGGCGCTGTTTCCGCTGGTCCGGCTGGGCAAGGCCATGGCCGCCAGCGCCAAGTCGCTGACCCCATGGAGCACGCTCGACGAAATGTCGCCGGGCAAGGAGTCTTTGCGCCGGCAGATCGCGCTGCGCTATGCCGCCGATGGCATCCGGGTCACCCCGGCCGACATCGTCATCACCAACGGCGCACTCGAAGCGCTGAACCTGTGCCTGTCGGCAGTGGCCCGGCCGGGAGATTCGGTCGTCGTGGAGTCACCGACGTTCTATGCCGCGCTGCAGGCGATCGACCGGCTCGGACTGAAAGTGATCGAGGCACCGACGCATCCCGGCAAGGGCATCGACCTGGACCGCCTGGAGCAGGTCATCCGGCGCGACAAGCCCAAGGCCTGCTGGTTCATGACGACGTTTCAGAACCCGCTGGGCTGTACCCTGCCGGATGACCGCAAAAAGCAGCTCGTGGCATTGCTGGCGCGCCACCAGGTGGCGTTGATCGAGGACGACGTGTATGCCGAGCTGTACTTCGGCGCGCGCAGGCCGCTGCCGGCCAAAGCCTTCGACCAGGAGGGGCTGGTGCTGCACTGCTCCTCCTTCTCCAAGTGCCTGGCCCCCGGCTACCGCGTCGGCTGGGCGGTGCCGGGGCGTTTCAGGCAGGCCGTGGCCCGGACCAAGCTGGCCACCACGCTGGGCGCGTCGGCGCCGGCCCAACTGGGCCTGGTCAAGTATCTCGAAGCGGGCGGCTACGACAAGCACCTGCGCAAGCTGCGGCAGACCCTCGCCACGCACCAGGCTGCGTTCAGCCAGGCGCTGTGCACGCACCTGCCGCCGGGCTCGCGGGCGACGCGGCCCGAAGGCGGCTACTTCATGTGGGTCGAGCTCCCCGCCGGCACGGACGCCATGGCCCTGCACCGCAAGGCGCTGCACTGCGGCATCAGCATCGCGCCGGGCCCGATCTTCTCCGCTGGGAATGGCTTCACCAACTGCGTCCGCCTGAACTACGGACATCCGCTGGACAGCAAGGCTGAGCGGGGACTGGAGTTGCTGGGGCGCCTGCTGGCCCGGCCCCGGGCCGGCAGCAGGCCTGCACCGGTGATTTAGGCCGGCACTGCTACTGTTGCGGCGCCTCGCGACCGCCTACTCTCGCCCATTCACCTCGATGGGACGAAAGGAACCGTGTTGGACGACGATTTTTCCGTGCCTCCCGGCCTGGTGGGCGGTACCTGGTCTGTGGACCTGTGGCTGTGGCAACTGACCTGGTCGCCCGAGACCCGCGCCATCCACGAGGTCGCACCGGGCATCACGCCGGCGCTCTGGGAGGCGATGGAATTCCTGGACCTGCAGGACCGGCCACGGCTGATCGCGGCGTTTTTCGGCTGCGTCAACGAGCGCGCGCCGTTCCGGCACGAGGCCGGCCTGACAACCGGCACCGGCGGCCGCAAGCGGGTGCGCATCACAGGGTTCCCGTTGGAAGACGGCAGAGGGAACCTGACGGCCGTGCGAGGGTTGATCGAGGAGGTCCTCACGCCGGCCCCGCCGGTGGCGCCCCCAGTGCCGCAGCTGACCTGCGAGGCGCTGCAGGCTCACGTCAAGGAGCTGGAGGCACTGGCCTTGGCCGTCCCGCACGAATTGCGCGCGCCCCTGGCTACCGTGCACGGGTTCGCGACGATCCTCCAGGAAACCGAGTCGCCAAGGCTCAGTCCTGCCGGGCAGCGCTACCTGCAGCGCATCCTGGCAGCAACGCTGCGGATGGACCGCCTGACACAGGCACTCATGACGCTGGCCCCGCTCTCGCCTTCGCACTTGCGCCATGAGCAGGTGGACCTCAGCGCTGCAGCCCACGAGGAAGCCGCGCTGCTCAATGCCACGCAGCCGCACCGGCAGGTGCTTTTCGACATCGAGCCCGGCCTGATGGCCATCGGAGACCCGGAACTGCTGCGCCAGGTGCTCAGCAACCTGATGGGCAATGCCTGGAAGTTCACTGGCCGCAGCCCCGCTGCCTGCATCGGGGTGGGCGCCCGACACCAGGGCGGACAGACCGTCTATTCAGTCGCGGACAACGGGGTGGGCTTCGACATGCAGGCGGCAGGCGGGCTTTTCAGTGCCTTTCACCGCATGCACCCCGACTTCGAGGGCACGGGCGTCGGGCTCGCCGTGGTGCGCCGCATCGTCGAGCGCCATGGCGGCAGCATCTGGGCGGATTCGTCGCCCGGTCGGGGCGCCACCTTCTTTTTTACCCTGTGGCGGTCGCAGGCCGGCAGTGCAGACTAGCGTGGGGAACTGCCCGGATCCCGGTCGGCAACAGCCGCCAGAACTTCCTTGAACAGGGCGTCGCATTCGCGCCGCAGCCCATGGACCTCGTCCATCAGCTCGGCAGGCATGGGCCCGCTGCCTTCGGCATAGAGCTTGAGCGCCGATTCCAGCAGCTGGCTGTGCCTTTGCAGGATGGTGCGCCGCTGCTGCCAGGCGTCGAACGCCTGCTTGACCTTCTGTTCCTTGTCCACGTCGTACTCCTCACGTGCCCCGTCTGTTGTGCATTCATTGTAATGACAGGCAAATGAGATGAAACGGTTTCTTGTCTACAGCGCCCGCATCCAGTCGGCCATCTCGTCAGCGACCTGCAGCACCAGCCCGGGCTGCCCCGCCAGGTAGTGGTTGCCGCCGCGCACGTCGAGGTTGCGGATGCGCGAGCCGCCGGCGTCCAGCCAGGCCTGGCGGGTGCTGGGGAACGTGGACTGGTCGCCGGTGTAGGTATGCAGCAGCACCGGCACGCTGGTGCGGGCCAGGTTCGAGGGCCCGTCGGCCCGGCTGTGGGGCGACCACTGCGACAGCCACGCCGTCAGGGACGTGATGCGGCCCATCTGGCTGGCGGCGTAGTTCACGGCGCGGGCGCCGGCGGCGCCCTGGCCCCAGACGCTGCCGACCGCGCGCTCGTTCGCATCCAGCGACAGGTCCAGGCAGCGCGGGTCGGCATGGGTGCGGTGCACCACGAAGACCTGGTCGCGGGGCGAGCCGGCCGCCGCCTGGCTGCGCAGCAGCGCCAGCCGTTCGGCGACCCAGCTGTCGATGCGCGACAGCCGCGCCCGCTGCGCCGCCTTGAAGCGGGCGAGGAAATCCGCGGAAAAAGGCGGCCCGTTGGCCGGGTCGTACATGTCCAGGGCCGGATCAGCCGCGAGCGGATCGTCCTCGCGCGTGACGGACGGATCCAGCCAGTTGCGCATCAGGGTGGAGCGGCCCTCGTGCGCCGCGCACAAGGCCAGGCCCTGCACCGGCGGCAGGTCCTGCGGCGACAGCCCCGCCGGGTCGCCGTCGACCATGCGCTCGATGGTGAGGTTCTCCGCCTGGGCCTGGTAGAAGGCCGACAGCGACGCGCCGCCCGAATTGCCGATCAGCACCACTTTTTCGTACCCCTGCCGCCGCAGGAACTGCACGCCGGCGCCTAGGTCCTGGATCACCCGCTCCATCAGCAGCAGCGTGTCGTTGCCGGCATAGCGCGAGTTCAGCCCCAGGCACGCCACCCCGCGTTCGGCCAGCGGCTGCAGCAGGTAATGCCCCATGAAGTTGCTGGTTGGGTGCATGACGATGGCCGCGACCTTCTTCGGCCCGGCGGGCTGGGCCCATGCGCCATAGATGCGCGGGCGCAGCAGCTGCAGCCCGGATTGGCTCTCCATCGCGGCACCGGGCTTGACGTCGATGGCGGCGAGCTGCAGGTCGGGCTGGGTCATGCCAGGAGTTTGCCACTCGGGGCGGCGCCAAGGTTCGGTGCCTGGAGGAGAGAACCGTCAGAAGATGCGGAACACCGAACCGGCAAACAGCAGCATGCCGCCGAAAGAGGCCAGGAACAGCAGCACGACCAGGAGCACCAGTCGCAGCAGGCAACCGCCAAAGCCCATCACCACGCGCGGCAGCGCTTCCTCCGCGGGGGCGTGCTCGGCGCGAGGGGTTGCGCCCCGGCCCCACGGCCCGGCCTCCACGCCATGGGGCGCAGGCACCGGGTGTGGACGGCGTGGCGCGGGAGCCGCGGGGTGCGAGGCGGGCGCCCGAGCAGGCGCCGCGACCACCTGCTCGCCAAAGCGAGCACCGCATCGGGGGCAAGCTGCGCCGTCCAGCCACAGCCCGGGAGTGTGGTTGCCGCAGTAGTAGCGAACCTGGGCTTCGTGGCAGGCCTCGCACTCCCCCGGGCCTTGGCGGCCGGTCCCGCAGTTCGGGCACCGCAGCGCGACGCCGCTCATGTTGCCGAGCCTTCCCCGGTCCCGGCAGTCGCCGCCGGAAAGTATTCCTCCACCAGCGACCCGGGGATGTGGAGCTGATGAATCTCGGGCAGCGCTCCCGGCGCGACCCGCACCAGCGTGGGCGCCCGGCAATGGGAACCGAACGATTCCCGCGGCAGCCGCCGTGACAACGCCACGGTGGTGATCACCGGGTGCGACTGGTAGGCGGGGTGGAGGGCGAAGCGGTCCTGGGCATGGTCGTGGCCGCGCACCATGTGCGTCACCGGCCGGCCCAGCCGGGCGCTCAGCGCGCAGAAGTCGGCGAAGTCTTCCCAGCCGAACTGGCTGCCGCGCGAAAAGCGGTTGGGCATCTTGCGCCGGGCTTTCGGATGGGCCCGGGACCAGACGAAGTCGCTCAGGCACGCCGGGTCGTTCCAGTCGCCGGTCTGGGCCAGCCGTGCATGCAGGTCCGACAGCGGAAAGCCGCCATGCGCGACCAGCAAGCCGCCCGGAAAGAACAAGGCCCGGGGCGCGCGCGCCGAGATCCGCACCGCCAGCTTGCCGGCGCGCACGATCCATTCGTGCGCGAGGTTGGCATTGAGGAAGTCCGCGAAGTCCGAAGGCGAGACGCTGGAGGCAAACCGCGCCCCGTCGTACGCCAGGGCCTCGTCATGGTTGCCTGCAACGATGCAGAACTGCGCGGGAGCCTGGGTCGCCAGTTCGCAGACGCGCAACAGGACCTCCAGACCATAACCCTCGTCGTCGAAGAAGTCGCCCAGGAAAACGACGCGCACCGGCATGTCCTCCTGCTGCGCGCACGCCTCGACGTGAAGCAGCGCGGACTCGAGCGCAATCAGGTCCCCGTGCAGGTCGCCGATGATCCACAGCGGCCCCGCTGCACCCGCCGCGGACACGGCGATGGCGCGGTCATCCGGGCCGGCCCGGTCGCCGTCGAACAGCAGGCCCGGCCCGCCCGGCCTGTCCAGCAGCCGCTCCATCCGCTCGACGATGTCGTGCATCCGCGCCCGCAGCCCCTCGGGACTGGCGCGCATCCGGATTGCATTCCAGTCGAGGTCGTGGACTGCGACGAGCCTGGCCTGGGGGCGCGCCTCCTCGGCAGGTTCCGGCGGTGCTGGATGCGCGGAGGCTTCCGCGGCGACCGTGTCCAGGACTTCGTCCGACTTCATGGATCCCTCAACGGGCGCGGGTGCGCAACGGCAGCTTGACGATGCCCTTGGCCTGGCGGCCCACCGCGATCAGGTCGCCATGCCGCAAGGGCCGCGGCGCGGTGATGGCCTGCCCGTTGACCAGGGTTTCGTTGGCCGTGCCCGCGACCGGGCTGACCACCCATTGCCGTCCGCCGCGGCGCTCCAGCACGCATTGGCGCTGGTCCCAGTACTCGCCGTCCGGGCCGAACTGGCGGACCAGGGCCTTCCCCAATTCCGTCCGGACCCGGACCTGCACGCTGCGTCCATCGGGTCCGACCAGCTCGATTCCGTCGGACACCAGCGGTTCGGCACTGGCGGGTGCCGGTGCCGCCGCTACCGCCGCCGGTGCTGGACGCGCGGCAGGCGCGGCAGGCCGGACGTCCCGCCCGCTCAGCACCGCGAGCAGCTCTCGCGCCGTAGGCCGCGCCGCGGGGTCCGGAGACAGGCAGCGATGCAGCGCGGCGCTGACGTCGGCATTGCGGGCGGGCGCCGGCATCACCCCCTGCAACGGCGGCGGCTTGGCGGCATGCTCGCGCACCTGCCGGGCGTACTGCGCCTGGTCCTCGTCCCAGTAGGGATGCATGCCAGCCAGCAGCTCGTAAAGGATGAGCCCGCAGGTGAACACGTCCGACGCAGGACCCGGTACCGCGCCGCGCGCCAGGTGCTCGGGCGAGCGGTAGTTGTCGCTGCCCACATAACCCTGGAAGCCGTGCCACGGCGCCCGCCGATCGGCCAGCAGCGAGAAGTCCATGTCGATGAGCTTGAGCTGGTAGCCCGAGCCGATGGACGCGTCCTTGATCAGGTACACGTTGGCGGGCTTGAGATCGGCGTGCACCACCTTGGCCTCGTGCAGCGCCGCCACGGCGGCCACCAGCACCTTGGCCCAGGTCGCATGGCGCGACCACAGCAGGGGATCGCGCGCCGGCGCCGCACCGCTCTTGCGATGGTGTTCCCGCTCCAGGTCCAGCAACTGCTGCAGGTCGCCGCCGTTCTCGACGAATTCGTAGGTCTGGAAGTAACAGGCGCCGCCCCACCTTTCCTCGAAGGCATCGAGCTGGCGCACCGCGAAGTGCGCCGCCCTGCCCTCGCGAACGCGCGCCGAGAGTTCCTTCTGGTAGGCGACGAAGGCGTCGTACCAGACCACGGTCGGCGCGGGCGACTTGTACTGCTTGAAGAACACCTTCTGCCCGCTGGGGGACTGCGCGCCATACGAGATGGCCATCATGCCGGGACCGAACACCTTGGTGATGCGGTAGCCGCGGATGACGTCACCGGCCTTGAGCTTCTTGGCCATGGCAGCGGCCGTGTCAGAGCGCCACGGTCTCGGCCGAGCGCGACACGCTGGCGGCCAGCTGCTTGAGCGTGGTGCGGAAGTTGGCCGGGTCCGAGGTGAACTTCTGCAGCGCCTCCTGCGGGTTCATGCCCTCGAACTCCACCACCTCCCACTCGGACTTGTCGATCTGGCTGAGCCGGTCGTAGCCCTCGAAGTTCGGCGCGAACAGGCTCAGGATGATGCGGTTGGCCATGATGACGTTGGCCACGTCCTGCAGCGAGCCGCCCTTGGCTTGCGGGATGTTCAGCGTCTCCTTGAACGACGCGTCGGTGAAGACGATCACCACGCGCGCCGCGTCGCTGCGGTAGCGCCACTTGTTCGCGTCCACGCTTTGCGAGCCCTTGGGCATCGCTTCCATGGTGGCGGTCTGGTACAGCGCATCCAGCAGCGACTCGGGCTCGTCACCGCCACCCTCGGCCCGCAGCGCGGCGAGCTGCGACTTCAGCGCAGCTGCATCGCGCACGAACGGATGGTCCACGATCCAGGGCAGGCCATCGGCCCCGGCTGCCTCGAAGTCGCGAAAGCCCACCACCTTGGCCCGCCAGTCGCGCACCGGCGCCGCGTTGTTGGCGTCGCCGCGGCTGAGGGAGTCGATGAACAGTTCGATGTTCTTGCGCAGCGCATCGATGCAGGTTCCCATGCTGCCGCTCACGTCCACCAGGAACACGAGATCGGCAACGCCCTTGGTCTTGGCCCGCGCTTGCGGCACCGCGGATTGCGGGGCCAGTTCGGGAGCAGGCTCGGCCGGGGGCGGCTCGAGCATCAGCTCGGCCGTCGCGACGTCGGCGGTGCTGGAAGGCCCGGCGCTGGGCATGCCTGCGGCCAGCTCCGGCGAAGAAGCTGCGTGTTCGGCGGGTGACTCGACGGCCGGGCTGTCGGGGGGCTGTTTGGCGCTCATGCGTTGACTCCATGGGGTGCCCGTGCGGGCGTTGCACTGCTGCCGGGCTTTGCCGCCCGGGGGAGGAAAAAATGTAGGCCTGCACCCCCCGCAGCTGGATAGTCCGCCGGTTCGAACCCGTGTAGGCCGCAACCGCACCGCCCACCGCACGGCCGGGCAGGAACGCTCAGCGCCGGCTGGGCGAAGGGTCCCGGTAGACGTCCAGGATCAGCTGCCGCAGCCAGCGGTTGCCAGGGTCGCTTTCGAAGCGCTTGCTCCAGTGCAGCGACACGGTGAAGTCGCGCAGCGGAAACGGTGGCTCGACGATCGCATAGCCGCCCCCGAAGCCCTGGGCGATGTTGCGCGGCATCACCGCGGCCAGGTCGGTGGCTTTGACGATGGAGGGCAGCACCATGAAATGCTCCGTGACCAGGCGCAGGCGATCCTCCAGCTGCAGCAACTGCAGGATCCGGCGCGTGTCGGCGTGGGCCCGCACCGAGACGAACTCCAGCTCGCCCAGGCCCGCCAGCAGCGCTTTGCCCCTGCGCCGGCCCCGGGCGAACGGATGTTCCTCGCGCAACAGCACCACGTAGCGGTCGTCCAGCAGCCGCTGTCGCTGCGTGTCCTTGACCATGGGCAGGAAGCCGAAGGCGAAATCCAGCTGGCCGGTGTCCAGCGCCTGGGTGATCTGCTCGCGCGGCGAGGGGCGGGTCTCCACGCGCACGCCCGGGGCGCGCTCGCGCAGCGCCACCATCAGCTCGGGCAGGAAGCGGCTCTCGCCGATGTCGCTCATGTGCAGCTGGAAGGTGCGGCGCGAGCCGGACGGGTCGAACCCGGCGGATTCCGACAGGGCCCGCTCCAGCCCGGCCAGGGCCTGCCGCACCGGGTCGGCCAGGCGCTCGGCCCGCGGGGTGGGCTGCACGCCACCCGCGGCCCGCATGAACAGGGGATCGTTGAGCAAGCCTCGCAGCCGGGTCAGCCCCTGGCTGGCGGCCGGCTGGGTCAGGTCCAGCAGCTCGGCCGCACGGCTGACGTTGCGCACGCGGTAGACCGCGTCGAACAGCCGCAGCAGGTTCAGGTCGATGTCCTTGATATGCATTGAGCTGATATTGCTTAGTCGGCTTATTTTATTGATGGATGGCCGGCCAGCGCCGACACTGCCGTGTTCACTGGAGACAAGCGCTTGGAAGTTTCGTTCAGCAAGGAAATCGAATCGCTGCGCCTGGGCGCGGGCCAGACCTTCTACGGCGAGGGCATCCTCGCCATCACCAAGGGGCTGCTGCAATCGGGCGTCGCCTATGTCGGCGGCTACCAGGGCGCCCCGGTGTCGCACCTGCTGGACGTGATGGTGCAGGCCAAGCCCTACATGGACGAGCTGGGCGTGCACGTGGAGGCCTGCGCCAACGAAGCCTCCGCCGCCGCGATGCTGGGCGCTTCCATCCACTACCCCCTGCGCGGCGCGGTGACCTGGAAGTCGATCGTCGGCACCAACGTGGCCTCCGACGCGCTGTCCAACCTGTCCTCCCCGGGTGTCAAGGGCGGCGCCCTGATCGTGGTGGGCGAGGACTACGGCGAGGGCGCCTCGGTGATCCAGGAGCGCACCCACGCCTATGCGCTCAAGTCCACCATGTGCCTGCTCGATCCGCGCCCGGATCTCGGCTTGATGGTGAAGATGGTCGAGCACGGCTTCCGGCTCTCGGAGGCTTCCAACATGCCGGCGCTCCTGGAGCTGCGCATCCGGGCCTGCCACGTGCGCGGCAGCTTCGAGGCCAGGGACAACCTGGCGCCGCCGGTGTCCACGCGCGCCTTGATGGAGAACCCGGCGGGGTTCGATTACGCCAAGCTGGCGCACCCGCCTGTGACCTTCCGCCACGAGAAGCTCAAGAGCGAGCAACGCATTCCCGCGGCGCGCAAGTACATCCTGGACAACGCGCTCAACGAGCTGATGCCCGGCAAGCACGCGGACCTGGGGATCATCGTCCAGGGCGGCCTCTACAACGCGCTGGTGCGCAGCCTGCAGCAGCTGGGCCTGGCCGACGCGTTCGGCCAGAGCGACATCCCCCTCCTGGTGCTGAACGTGGCCTTCCCCCTGGTGCCCGAGCAGGTCGCCGGGTTCTGCGCCGGCAAGCGCGGCGTGATCGTGGTGGAGGAAGGGCAGCCCGAGTACATCGAGCAGGAGATCGCCACCCTGCTGCGCCGCCGTGACATCCAGACCCGGCTGCACGGCAAGGACCTGCTGCCCCTGGGCGGCGAGTACACGGTGGAGGTGATCGCGCAGGGGCTGGTGGAGTTTGTCGATTCCGTTCGCCCTGAGCTTGTCGAAGGGCTCGCCGGGGCTTCGACAGGCTCAGGGCGAACGGGCGTTTCTTCAGCCCGCCGCTGGCTGGAGGGCAACCGCGAGCGCCGCGCCGCCGTGGCTGCCCAGCTGGACAAGCCGCTGCCGGTGCGGCCGCCCGGATTCTGCATCGGCTGCCCCGAGCGGCCGGTGTTCTCGGCCGTGAAGCTGATGCAGCAGGAGATCGGCCCGGTGCACGTGGCGGCCGACATCGGATGCCACGCCTTCGGCACCTTCGAGCCCTTCTCGCAGGGGCACTCGATCCTGGGCTACGGCATGAGCCTGGCCAGCCGCGCCGGTGTCTCGCCGATGATGCAAAGGCGCACCCTGGCCATCATGGGGGACGGCGGCTTCTGGCACAACGGCCTGCTCACCGGCGTGCAGAGCGCCCTGTTCAACGGCGACGACGCGGTGCTCGTCATCTTCAAGAACGGCTACTCGTCGGCTACGGGGACCCAGGACCTGATTTCCACGCCGGGCAGCGCCGTCAAGGAGATGACGGCCGACAAGGTGCAGAGCCTCACGCACACCAACACCACCATCGAGTCCACGCTGCAGGGCCTCGGCGTGAAGTGGCTGCGCACGGTCCACACTTACCACGTCGACAAGATGCGCGCCACGCTGAAGGAGGCGTTCACCACCGACTTCGACGGCCTGAAGGTGATCGTGGCCGAAGGCGAGTGCCAGCTGGAACGCCAGCGCCGCGTCAAGCCCTGGATCGCCTCGCTGCTGCAGAAGGGCCAGCGCGTGGTGCGCGTGAAGTACGGCGTCGATGAGGACGTGTGCAACGGCGACCATGCCTGCATCCGGCTCTCGGGCTGCCCGACGCTGACGCTCAAGGACAACCCAGATCCTCTGAAGGTGGACCCGGTGGCGACGGTGATCGACGGCTGCGTGGGGTGCGGGCTGTGCGGCTCGAATGCGCATGCGGCGACGCTGTGCCCGTCGTTCTACCGCGCCGAGGTGATCCAGAACCCGAAATGGCACGAGCGGCTGATCGCGGGGTTTCGCGGCGCGTTGGTTCGCATGATGCAGCCGGCTTGATCGCATCCGTTTTGAACGCAGAGGGCGCAAGTTGACGTCGAATCTACAACCCATCTCCCTGCTCATCTGCGCCCTCGGCGGCGAAGGCGGCGGCGTGCTGACCGAGTGGCTGGTCGAGACCGCCCGCCACGCCGGCTACGCGGCGCAGAGCACTTCCATCCCGGGTGTGGCCCAGCGCACAGGCGCCACGACCTACTACGTGGAGGTGTTCCCCACGCCACTGAAAGACCTGGGCGGCAGGCGGCCCGTGTTCAGCCTCAACCCGGTTCCCGGCGCGCTGGACGCGCTGCTGTCTTCCGAGCTGCTGGAGACCACGCGCCAGATCGGCAACGGCATGAGCCATGCGCAGCGCACGCTGGTGCTCACCTCCTCCAGCCGCACCCTCACCACCCTGGAGCGCATGCAGCTGGGCGATGGCCGCGCCGACAGCGAGCAATTGCTCCAGGTGGTGCGGCAGTTCAGCCGCGAGCACCACGTGCTGGACATGTCGGCTGTCGCCCAGGAAGCCGGCACGGTGGTCAGCGCCGTGATGCTCGGAGCGGTGGCGGGCAGCGGGCTGTTTCCGTTCGCGCGCGAGGACTACGAAGCGGTGGTGCGCGCGACCGGCGGCAAATCGGCGCCAGCGAGCCTGCGCGGGTTTTCGAGGGCGTGGGAGATCGTGAACAAGCCCCAGGCTGGCGCGGCGCTGGTGCAAGCGCTGCTCGCCGACGAAGCTCCGTCACCCTCGGTCCAGCCGTCGCCCCTGCCCCAGCCGTCACCCCCGCGCAGGCGGGGGTCCAGTGCGTCCGCACCTCTGGGTCCCCGCCTCCGCGGGGATGACGCCTTCAGTTTTCCGGCACCCGTGCAGGAGATGTTCACCCTCGGCCACGAACGCCTGGTGGACTACCAGGACGCCGCCTACGCCGAGCTCTATGCCAACCGGCTCAAGCTCGTGCTCGAGGCCGAACGCATCGCCGACCCGGCCGCCGCCAACAACTTCGCCACCACCCGCGAGATGGCCCGCTGGCTGGCGCTCTGGATGGCGTTCGACGACATCGTGCGCGTGGCCGACCTCAAGAGCCGCGCCAGCCGCTGGCAGCGGGTGGCCGGCGAGGTGAAGGCGGGCGGCGGCGACCTGCTTCGGGTGTGGGACCACTTCAAGCCCGGCGTCCCGGAATTCGCCGCTTTGCTGCCGCCGGGCCCGGCACAGCGCCTGACGGCCTGGGACCGCCGCCGCGCGGCCGCCGGCAAGGCGCCCTGGGCCTTGCCGCTGAAGGTGGGCACGCACAGCGTGCTGGGCATGCTGGCGCTGCGCACCCTGGCTTCGCTCAAGGGCGTGCGCGCGCGCGGCAGCCGCTACGCGCAGGAACAGGCCATGGTCGGCAAGTGGCTGGCCGGCGTCATCCAGGGCACCCAGCGCGGCTGGCAGCTGGGCCACGAGATCGCGTTGTGCGGCCGGCTGATCAAGGGCTACGGCAGCACCAACGAGCGCGGCAAGGAGAACCTGCTGCATGTGCTGGACCACCTGGCGCTGCTGCCCGACGCACAGGCCGCCGCCCGGGCCATCGCGGCGGCGCGGGAAGCGGCGCTGGCGGACGACGCCGGCAAGGCGCTCGACGCGGCGCTGGTGCAGCATGGCGCGCCGCCGCGGCCGGTGAAGGAACAGCCGATACGATTCGTCCGCAAGCCCAAGAGCATCACCACCTGAAGGAGACACCATGCACCCACTTCCCAAGCAAAATCGGCCCGCAGCCCGCTCCCGCCGCGCGCTCCTAGCTACAGGTTTGATAGCAGCGGCACTGCCGCTGGCGCCCGGCGCCTGGGCCCAGCAGGCGGGCGCCTGGCCCGCCAAGCCGGTGCGCGTGATCGTGAACTTCCCGCCGGGCGGCGCCGTGGACACGGTCGCCCGGGCCATCACCCAGCCCCTGGCCGAAGCGCTGGGCCAGCCCTTCGTCGTGGAGAACCGCGGCGGCGCCAACGGCAACATCGGCGGCGAGGCCGTGGCGCGCAGCGCGCCCGATGGCTACACGCTGCTGGTCAGCTCGGGCAGCATGGTGTCGGTCAACCCGCACCTGTATCCCCGCATGCCGTTCGACCCGGCCAAGGACCTGGTCCCCGTCGCTTCGGCCGCGCGCGTGGCGGTGTACCTGATGGCCAAGCAGGCACTGCCGGTCAACAACGTGCAGGACTTCATCCGCCATGTGAAGGCCAACCCCGGCAGGCTGTCGTTCGGCTCGCCGGGCAGCGGCAGCTCGCCGCACCTGGCCACCGAGATGATGAAAAGCCAGGCCGGGCTGTTCGCGGTGCACGTGCCCTACCGCGGCGCCGCACCGGCGCTGAACGACCTGCTGGCCGGCCAGGTCGACTTCCACTTCGACCCGGGCGTCGGGCTGCAGCATGCCAGGAGCGGGCGCGTCAAGCTGCTGGCCGTGGGCAGCATGAAGCGCTCGCCGCTGTTCCCGGATGTGCCTACCCTGCATGAGGCCGGCCTGAGGGATTTCGACGCCGACACCGTGTTCGGCTTCTACGCACCGGCCGGCACGCCGCCCGAGATCGTCAGCCGGCTCAACCGCGAGATCAACCGCATCCTCGGCACCAAGCCCGTGCAGGACCGCCTGATCGCCATGGGCGGCGAGGCCCTGCCGATGACACCGGCGGAGTTCGGCGCCAAGGCGCAGGACGACTTCAAGCGCTTCGGCGCGATCATCAAGGAGCGGAAGATCGCGGCGGACTGACGCCTTCCGCGAAATCCAGCAAGGCAGGTCCGGCGAGGCGGTAGCGCACCCATTCGTCCATGGGCCAGGCGCCGATGGAGCGGTAGAACTGCAGCGCCGGCTCGTTCCAGTCCAGCACGCTCCACTCGAAGCGGCCGCAGCCTTCCTGGACTGCGATGCGGGCCAGGTGCTGCAGCAAGGCCTTGCCGGCGCCGGCGTTGCGGTGCGCGGGCGTGAGGTACAGGTCTTCCAGGTACAGCCCCTTGCGGCCCTGCCACGTCGAGTAGTTGAAGAAGTACACCGCGAAGCCCGCCTCCACGCCGTCCACGCTGCACACGAGCGCGCGGGCCGGGCTGCCGGCGCCGAACAGGGAGGCACGGATGTCGGCCTCACCCGCGACCACTTCGTGCTCGGCCCTTTCGTAGACGGCGAGCTCCCGGATGAAGCGCAGGATCAGCGCGGCGTCGTTCACCGTCGCAGCTCGGATGTCGATGGCAGCCATGCGGCAACTTTAGCCCCAACCGGACAATCTCCCCATGCCCAAAGAAATCACCTACACCCAGCGTGTCGAGTTCGGCGACTGCGACCCGGCGCGCATCGTCTGGTTTCCCAATTTCTTCCGCTGGATCGACGCGGCCTCGCGCCACTTCTTCGTCGAGTGCGGCGTGCCGCCGTGGCACGAGACCGAAAAGACGCTGGGCGTGATCGGCACGCCGCTGGTGGACACGCACGCCAGGTTCATCAAGACCGCCAGCTACGGCGACGTGCTGCAGATCCGCACCAGCATCGCCGAGTGGCGCGACAAGAGCTTCGTGCAGCGCCACCGCGTGTTCCGCGGCGAGGACCCGATCATGGACTGCGACGAGGTCCGCGTCTTCGCGGCCCGGCGCGAGGACGGCGGCATCCGGGCGTTGCCGATTCCCCAGCTGATCAGAAGCTGCTGCGAATAAGCCGCCCTGGGCGCCCACGGCAGGCGCACATGCTGCACACTGTCGGGCTCCCTTCGCCCGGCCCACCGCTGAGCCCTTAGCCCGACATGCCGAATTCCACAGCGTCCGATGGCACGGCTCTTTCCGAGCTGGACAGCCTTCTGTTCGAAAGCAGTCCCGACTGCCTGACGCTTCTGGACGGCGCGGGCCGGCTGCTCGCGGTGAACCGCAACGGCCAGCGTGCGATGGAGATCGACGATTTCGAGCCCGCTCGCGGCCAGCCCTGGCCGCAGTTGTGGCCGACTGACAGCCGTGGGCTGGTCACGGATGCCCTGGAAGCGGCCCGGGCGGGCCGCACCGCGCGCTTCGAGGCCTTCTGCCCGACCGCCAAGGGCACGCCCAAATGGTGGCACGTGACCGTCACCGCGTTGGGCAAGCAAGCCACGGGCGCTGCCTGCTTAACCGCGTTCGGGCGGGACATCACCGAGCTGCGCCGGGCCCGGGACGCCGAGCAGGGCAGCGCCACGAGGGTGCGGTTCGTGCTCGAGGCGGCCCAGGTCGGCGAATGGGAACTCGACCTCGTCACCGGGCAAGCCGCCACGTCCCTGCTTCATGACCGCTGCTTCGGCTACGAGCAACCGGTGCCCGAATGGACCCAGCAGATCTTCATGGCGCACCTGCATCCCGAAGACCAGGCCCCTGTCGCCCGCGAGTTCGAAGCGGCGCGCGATCTGGGCCGCAAGCTGCAGTTCCAGTGCCGCGTCGTCTGGAAGGACGGCAGCATCCACTGGATCAGCGCCAGGGGCGATTTCTATCCGTCGGGGGGCACGCAGTCGCGCCGGATGCTCGGGACGGTGCAGGAAGTCACGCAGCAGGTGCAGGCCCAGGCACGGCTGCGCGACAGCGAAGCCCGGTTCCGCGCCATGGCCGAGACCAGCCCGCAGCTGATCTGGTCGACGCGCCCGGACGGCTACCACGACTACTACAACGAGCGCTGGTACGAGTTCACGGGCGTGCCGCAAGGTTCCACCGATGGTGAGGGCTGGAACGGCATGTTCCATCCGGACGACCAGGATCGGGCCTGGGCCCGCTGGCGCCACTGCCTGGCCACGGGGGACGAGTACGACATCGAGTACCGGCTGCGCCATCGCTCCGGTGAATACCGCTGGGTGCTCGGCCGCGCACTGCCGGTGCGCGATGAAGCCAGGCGCATCACCCGCTGGATGGGCACGTGCACCGAGATCCATGCGCACAAGACCGCGCAGGAGGCGCTGGAGCGCAGCGAGGAGTCGCTGCGCCAGGCGGACCGGCGCAAGGATGAATTCCTGGCGATGCTCGCGCATGAATTGCGCAACCCGCTGGCGCCGATCGGCACCGCGGCAGAGCTGCTGCGCCGCTCGGTGGGCGACCCCCAGCGCGTGGAGCAGTGCAGCCTGATCATCTCCCGCCAGGTGCAGCACATGACCGGCCTGGTCAACGACCTGCTGGATGTCTCGCGCGTCACGCGCGGCCTGATCGAGCTGAACGCGGTCACGCTCGACCTCAAGGAGGCGGTGCATGAAGCCATCGAACAGGTGCGGCCGCTGGTGGAAAGCCGCCGGCATACGCTGGCCACACGCCTGCCGGCAGCACCCTTGTGGGTCCGCGGCGATCGCACACGGATGATCCAGGTCATCAGCAACCTTCTCAACAACGCGGCCAAGTACACCCGCCCGGGCGGCGAGGTGATGGTCGAAGGCAGCCTCTCGTCCGGCCGGGCAGCGCTGCAGGTGCGCGACAGCGGTGAGGGCATCGATGCCGGCCTGCTGCCCCACATCTTCGAGCTGTTCACGCAGGCCGAGCGCAACCCCGACCGCGCCCAGGGCGGGCTGGGCATCGGCCTGGCGCTGGTGAAGAGCCTGGTGGCGCTGCACGGCGGCGAGATCACGGCCGAGAGCGCGGGCAAGGGCCGGGGCAGCAGCTTCACGCTCAGCCTGCCCTCGGCACAGCCCGAGCACCGGACCGCCGCCGCCGGCGCGGCGCTCGCCGACATCCCGGCCGGCACCCGGCGGGTGATCGTGGTCGATGACAACGCCGATGGCGCCGAGACCCTGGCCAGCCTGCTGCAAGCGGTGGGCCACCAGGTCCGCACCTTCGGCACGGGCGAGGCCATGATCGAAGCACTGGCGGGGCTGGAGGCCGACACCTTCATCCTGGACATCGGCCTGCCGGGCATGACCGGCCATGAGATCGGCCGCCGGCTGCGGCAGGACCCGCGCTTCCGGCATGCCACCATCTTTGCCCTGTCCGGCTATGGGCAGGAGCATGACCTGGCAGGCTCCTCGGCCAGCGGTTTCGACCGCCACTTCGTCAAGCCCGCCAATCCGGCACTGCTGCTGTCGGCGCTGGCCGCACCTGCGGCTACAACACCAGCAGGGCCCGGAAGTCGTTGACGTTGGTGTGCGTGGGACCGGTGACCACCAGATCCCCGAGCGCGCTGAACCAGCCATAGGCGTCGTTGCGGTCCAGGTAGCTGTCCGCCTTCATGCCCAGGGCCAGGGCCCGCGCCAGGGTATCGGGCGAGACGATGGCGCCGGCGTTGTCTTCCATGCCGTCGATGCCGTCGGTGTCGGCGGCCAGCGCCCAGACATCCGGCTGCCCCTGCAGCGCCTGGGCCAGGCCCAGGCAGAACTCGCCGGCACGGCCGCCTCTTCCGCGTTGCTCGCGCGGCATGCCGTCCGGCTGCTTCTTCACCGTGACCGTGGTTTCGCCGCCGGACAGGATGACGCAGGGCCTGGCAAACGGCTCGCCGCGCCGCGCCACCGCGCGGGCCAGCGCGGCGTGGACCTTCCCCACCTCGCGCGACTCGCCTTCGATCTCGTCGCTGAGGATGTGCGCGGCCAATCCGGCCCGGCGCGCGGCCTGGGCGGCGGCCTCCAGCGCCTGCCGCGGCGTGGCCACCATGTGCACCCGGTGGCCGGCGAAGGCGGCGGCACCGGGTTTGGGCGTTTCCAGCGCGCCCTGTTCCAGCAGGCCCAGCACCGGCGCGGGCACCTGGATGCCGTAGCGGCGCAGGATGGCCAGGGCGTCGGCGCAGCTCGTGGCATCGGGCACGGTGGGGCCGCTGGCGATCACCGACGGGTCGTCGCCCGGCACGTCGCTGATCGTCAAGGTCACCACCCGCGCGGGAGCGCAGGCCGCCGCCAGCCGCCCGCCCTTGATGCGCGACAGGTGCTTGCGCACGCAGTTCATCTCGGCGATGCCGGCGCCGGAGTGCAGCAGGTCGCGGTTGATGCGCTGCTTGTCTTCGAGGCTCAGGCCTGCCGCGGGCAGGGTCAGCAAAGCCGAGCCGCCGCCGGAGATCAGGCACAGCACCAGGTCATCGGCCGTCAGGCCCTGCACCAGGGAGAGGATGCGTTCGGCGGCCCGCAGCCCTGCGGCGTCGGGCACCGGGTGCGACGCTTCCACGATCTCGATGCGCGCCGGCAGGCCCGCGGGCCGCGGTGGCGTGTGGTGGTAGCGCGTGACCACCAGCCCCGACAGCGGCGCGTCGGCCGGCCAGAGCGCCTCCACCGCGTGGGCCATGGAGCCGCCCGCCTTGCCGGCGCCGATCACGACGGTGCGGCCTTTCGGCGGCCCGGGCAGGCAGGCCGCTGTGTTGTGCAGCGGCATGGCACGGCGCACCGCCGCGGCGTAAAGCTGTCGAAGGAACTGCCGTGGATCGGTGGCGGGGTCTGCGGTCGCTGGGGAAGTATCGGCTTGCATGGAAGTCTCCGCCGCCGATTGTGACGGCTCGCCCCACCTTGCTTGCCGGACAATGCGTCTGGCCCATGCAGCTTCGCCACTTCCTCCAGCTGGTCTTCCTGTCCGCCTTGTGGGGCGGATCGTTTCCGCTGATCCGCATCGCGGCACCCGTGTTCGGGCCGTGGGGGATGGCGGGCATTCGCTGTGCGCTCGCGGCCGTGGTCCTCGCGCTGCTGATGCGGCTGCTGCGCCAGGCCTGGCCCGGCCGCGCGGCTTGGGCGCGGCTCGTGGTGCTGGGGCTGCTCACCGTGGTGATGCCGTTCGTGCTGTTCAACTGGGCGGGGCTGGTGCTGCCCGCCGGGTACTCGGCCATGCTCAACGCCACAGCGCCCTTGTTCGGCGTCCTCGGAGCCGCCGCCGTGGGTGAAGAGCGGCTCACCGCACGCCGGCTGATCGGATGCGCCGTGGGGTTCCTGGGCGTGGCCCTGCTGGTGCGCCTGGGCCCCACCGGGGTGACCACGCCGGTGGTGCTGGCAGCGCTGGCCTGCACCTGCGCCGCCGCCAGCTACGGGCTGGGTGCGATCGTGATGAAGCGAGCGGCCATGGCCCATGGCGCCTTGCCCGCGTCGGCCGCGGTCCACGTGGCCGCGGCGCTGGTGCTGGCGATCCCCACCGCGGCCACCGCACCGCAGATGCAGCCCACGCCCGGCGCCCTCCTGGCCGTGGGCGTCCTGGGCGCCCTGACGTCGGGCTTCATGTACTGGATCAGCATGCGGCTGATGCGCGAGATCCCGGCCAGTGCCGCTACTTCGTCGGCCTTCATGATTCCGCTGTTCGGGGTGACCTGGGGGAGCCTGTTCCTGGGCGAGGCGGTCACCTCGGGCATGGTGCCCGGGTCGCTGCTGGTGCTGGCGGCGACGGCGCTGGTGACGGGCTTCAACCCGTTCAGCCGGACGGCAGCCAGGGCGCCGGCGCGGTGATGTTGCCGTTGCCGATGCGGCGCGCGATCCCCTCGGCCGCGCGCTTGGCCAGCAGCGCGGCGTGCGCCCGGTCGGGCAGCGCCTCTGACGCCGCCCGGACGTTTTCCAGCACGTCGAAGGCGTTGCGCAGCTGCGGAAACTCGCGCAGGCATTCCGGCCGCGGAACCTCGAGGAACGCCTGCGCGAGCAGGGCGCAGTGGGCATCCCAGCGCAGCCCTTCCATCTCCAGAAGTTCATCGTTCGCGGCGCCCCGGCCAGGGCCGTTCAGGAGCGTCTCTAGCCAGAGGTAGGTCTGGGCGAAGCGCCGGCGCTGCGCCAGCGTCGGCGGCAACTCGCGCAGGACACGCAGCACATTGGCGGCGCAGGCCGGCAGGGGCGTGCCCGGGCCCAGGCACGGGCTCCCATGGCGATCATGAACGCTGACGCTGTGGGCCATCTGCTCGCGTTCGATCCACTCCAGCATCGAAGGCAGGCCGTCGTAGGTGGCCTGGTGCGCACCCGACGTGATGTGCCTGCTCACGCCGAACTCCAGGCGGCACTGTTCCTGCACGCAGAGGATCGCCTGCCAGCTGACCGCGTGCGGCACCGCCAGGGTGCGCGCCTGGACCCGGTAGCCGCCCTCGCGAATGAATTCGAAGGTCTTGGAGATCAGCTCCGCGCTGCGCAGGGGCGTCGCTTCCAGCACGAACGGCAGGCGGCGCCGGACGGCGCTGTGCAGGGCGCGCTGGAGCCACAGCTGGGCATCGGCTTCGGTGTAGAACGCCGCCAGCCGGGGACTGCGCCGCACCAGGCGGGCATAGTCGGGGTGAAACGCCCGCAGGTCGTCGGCCATCAGGATCGCGGCAGCGTCCCGGCCCAGTTCCCGCGCCGCCGCGCCGGCCGCTTGCGAGATGCCGCATCCGAGATGGGCTCCGATCACCACGGCCTGCGGCGCACCAGACGCCCGCAGGCCCCCGAACAGGGCAGGCTCGATGAACGTCTCGAAGAGGCTCGCGTTGACCTCGGCCGGCAAGGCATGCCGCGCCGGGTCGATGCGGGTGGCACCCACGGGCGCGCCGGCCGCGTCGAGCGGTCCGGCAGCATCCAGGCGCGCCTGCCGGTGCTGGCCCGGGCCCATGCCCGCGACCGAGCGCAGCTTCCTGCCCAGGTCTTCCACCGCGCCGCGCGCGGGCACTTGCGGGCCGCTCATGCAGGCTGCCAGGCTCTGCCGCAAGGCTTCACGCGTCACCTCCAGCCGGACGGCCCCGTCGTCGCTGATGGGGCCGTCTGCCTGCGTCGCGCCGGTGGTCATCTGCCTAGGCTTGCGCACGCACGGCGCCGCCGGCACGCCCCTGCGCCCGCACCGCTTCCACGGTGGAAGCCATCCGGCTGGCCAGGATGTTCCACTGCAAGAGCCGCCCGAGGCCGCCGTATTGCTTCTTGCAGGCCGCGGAATGAACGAAATGGTCCGGGTCGTGGAAGCGGCCCAGGCTTGCGATGAACACGTCGGCGCAGGCCTGCGGCGGGCCGGTCAGGAACGCGTCAGCGCCGGCGGCCCAGAGCGTGGCGCCGTGGCGCCCGACGCCGTAGCCCCAGTCCAGCGCCTGGGCGGCCAGCCTTTCACGCGCACCGGCGACGTAGGCCGCATCGAAAATGTAGGTGTCGGTCGCGCACCAGCGGCCCTCCACCCACACCTCCACCACGGGCCTGGCGATCCCGCTGATGGACCCGGTCAACCCGCGCAGTACCGCCCCGTCCAGCGCAACGTAGTGCAGGCGCGCGGGGAAGCCGCGGGCCCGCAGCAGCGCCACCAGCAAGGTGGCCTTGTCGTCGGCATCGCCGCGCTGCATGTCGAGCACCGCGCGGGCGGTGTGCAGGTGCAGCTTGTACGTCTTGTGGAACGGGATGCGCTTGACGAACGCATACAGCGCCACCACGGCTTCCCTGGCGCCCGGGCAGAGCTGGGTCAGGGAGTGCGCCTTCAGGCGCAGGCGCGGGTCTTCCAGGTCGATCAGGGCGGTGGACCGGGTCCACTGGAGATTGTCTTCGTTTGGAAGCGGGGCCATGAGACAGCGTAGGGCCAGCGCAGACTATGGCTGAGCCGCGAGCGGGCGTCACCCCTGGTCAACCCCTAGGCGCCGCGACTGCCAACGCCGCCTGCAAACCGCTGGCCGTGACCGGCTTGACCAGGTGCAGGTCGAATCCCGCATCGGCAGTCCGCTGCCGGTCCGTGGCCTGGCCCCAGCCGGTCAGTGCCACCAGCCTGATCCCCGGCAGCGCTGCATCGGCGCGAAGCTCACGCGCGGCTTCGAGTCCGTCCATGACAGGCATCCCAAGGTCCAGGAAGGCCACCTCCGGCCGGAACTCGCGTGCCAAGGCCACGGCCTCGCGTCCATTGGCGGCGGTGCGGACCTCATGGCCCGCCGCGCGCAACAGCGTGGCCAAGGTTTCAGCGGCATCCGCGTTGTCGTCGGCGACCAGGATGCGGCGGGGCGGGATGCCCAGTTCAGTGCTGCCCACGGGCGCTGGCGTCCTCGGCGGGTCCACGCGCGGCAGCAGGACCCGGAAGGTGCTGCCCCGGCCGCTGCCTTCGCTTTGCACTTCCACGGTTCCGCCGTGAAGGCGCACCAGGCTGTCGACCAGGGCCAGGCCGATCCCCAGGCCGCCTTCGGAATGGGCCTGGTGATCGCGCACCTGCGAGAAAAGTTCGAACACGCGGGGCTGCTGCTGCGCCGGAATGCCGATGCCCGAGTCGCTGACGCTCACGGCGACCTGGGCGGCATCCACTCGCGCGGACAGGCGGATCTCGCCGCCCGGCGGCGTGTACTTCACCGCATTCGACAGCAGGTTGGAGAACACCTGCGTGAGCCGGTCGGCATCTGCGCAGGCAAAGACTTCCCCGGCCGGAAGCTCGACCGACAGCCGGTGCTGCCTGGCCTCCACGCCCACCTGCACCGCTTCCAGGCTGCGCGCCAGGATATCCCGGACCCCGACCACTTCACGCACCAGCCGCACCTTGCCGGAGGCGATACGTGCCACGTCCAGCAGATCGTCCACCAGGCGGATCAGGTGGTTGAGCTGCCGGTCCATCACGTCCAGCGTGCGGCGCAGGGGGGATTCGTCCTGGCTCGCCAGATGCAGGATCTGCATCCCGTTCTTGATGGGCGCCAGCGGGTTGCGCAGCTCATGCGCGAGCGTGGCCAGGAACTCGTCCTTGCGGCGGTCCGAGGCGCGCAGCGCGGCTTCGGCCAGGCGCCGCTCGGTCACATCGAGCACGAACTCGATGACCTCGTCGCCGATCTTGCGCGGCGCGAACAGCCCCCACCATCGCGTGCCGTCCTTGCGGAAGTACTCCTTCTCGTACGGCACGGCTTCGCCCAGGGCCAGGACCTGCCGCACGGCGTCCCAGGATGCGGGGTGGTGCTCCGCCGGGGTGAGTTCCTGCCAGGTTTTCCCGATGCATTCTTCACGGGTGAAGCCGCTCATGCGCGTGAAGCCCTCGTTCACGTCCACCAGGCCGAAGGCCGGGCCCCAGGAAATCACCCCGACCGTGCTGATGCGGCGCAGGCTGATCAGGCGCTCGACCCTGGCTCGATGCTGCGTGATGTCGCGCACGCGCAATCCGACGGCCCCGCGGTCCGGCAAGCCGAACGCGTGAACCTCCACCCAACTGGCCGGCCCGAGGGCCATGCATGCCCGAAATTCCTCTCCTGTGCTGGCGACCGCCACGACCAGGTCGACCCAGAGCGACCCGGCTGCGAAGCCGCCGCCGGGATCCATGGACAGGCCGTGGGACGCCGCGAACTGCTCGAAGCTGCTGTTGGCGTGGAGCACGCGCAGCGCCGGATGAAGACCCTCTTCGTCGAACTTCGCTTCCAGCACGCAGCAGCCATCCTGCGCTTGCTCGAAAAAAGCCTCGAAGACTCGGCCGGACGGGGTGGTCGAGCTCGCATCCATGCACCCATGATGAAAGCGCGTACGGGGGGCTGGCGTAGGCGCATGTCCCAGCGCGCTGAACGACAGCCACGTACTCCGGGGCCCGCGCCCCTCAGTTCTGCTGGGCCAGCTCGAACAGCAAGGTGGGCACCAGCTCCTTGCGCAGCTCGCTGAGGCTGACCTTGACCGTGCCGTGGCCGGCAAAGCCCTGCGTGTGGAACGATGCGGCGGCGCGGACGATCTGCACGTGCGCGCACGGCGAGTCCTCGGCGAGTTCGCCGCGCAGCTGCGCGACGCCGAACGATTCGGGGCAGGACACCAGCACCTTCGGCTTTCTCGCCTTGCACAGCTGGCGGGCTTGCTCGCAGCCGTCGGCCACGCTGGCTTCCAGGCCGTTGTGCAGCAGCAGCTTGCGCACGTTCTCGCGCAGCTTGGGGTCCCGCACGATGGCCAGGACCCAGGTGTCCAGCGGCTTCGGTTGCGCGTGCCCGCCGGCCGGCAGCTCCACGCCCGCGGGATCGCCGCGGCCGGGAACGGCTTGGGGAAACTCGATGGCCACCGCTTCGGTCGCCGCACTGGAAGAGCGGCTGATCCCCAGCTTGGAGGCCCCCGCCAGCTGGCGCAGCAGCACCCACTGGATGTTGTCGTTCATCCGGCGATTGCGGCGCGGCCCCGGTACTTGCGCTGGTGCCGCACTGCCGGGTGAGGGCAGGATGCCGCGCACGATGAGGCGCGCCGGCCGCCCGGCCCCAGCCTGCTCGATCCTGAGCTCGACGCCCTCGCTGCTGAAGCTCAGGGCCCAGTCGAAGGCCGTCTGCAGCAGCTGCACGGCCGCGGCGGGGTCGAGCCATACCTGCGCCGGGCGGATGTCCAGCCGCACCTGGATGCCCGCCCGCAGCCACTCGGGCTGGCGTTCCTGCACCATCTGCCGCGCCAGCAGGGTGAGATCGATGGGCTCCGGCGGAGGCACCACACTGCCGGCGCCCAGACGCACCACCTGCTGGGCCGCCAATCCAGCCGAGCGCAGCCGCTCGCGCTCGCGTTGCAGCTTGTCCGCGCGGCCCGAGCTGAGGTGGCCGTCCGCGTTCAAGCGCTCCAGCTCCTGCCCGATCGCGTGGGTGCATTCGGCGATGTGCTCGCTCAGCAGGGCCAGCAAGGCGGGGTACTGCGTCCCCGGTGCGCCCTCCTCTTCCGATCCCGTGGACCAGGGGTAGTTCGGCCCGTCGGACCAGCGCCGCCGCGGCCGGGAAGTGTCGTGGCCCGCGGCGGCGGGGGAAGGTGCAGCGTCTCGCATGGGCTCGGAGTTCATGGCCCCATTGGAACGACCCTCACGGCCGGTTACAGATAGGACTACCCGGTAACCGGCTGTAGGACTGCTTCTGCTGAGCAGGGCCGCGCTTCACCGCGGCCGGCGCCAGAGCGTGGCCACCTGCAGGGCGAGCTGCGACGCATCGACGGGCTTTTCCAGGAAGCCATCGAAGCCGGCCTGCAGCGCACGCTCCCGGTCTTCTGCTCGCGTGAACGCGGTCAGGGCCACGGCCGGCAGGTGCGCTGCGGGCGCTGTGCCGGCTCGGATTCGCCGCACCAGCTCGAAGCCGTCCACCACCGGCATTCCGATGTCGCACACCAGCACATCGGGAACCCGCTCCTGGAGCGCTGCCAACGCCTGCGCGGCATCGGGTGCCGCACGCACGCTCGCGCCGCACGCGCGGAGCATCTCCTCGGCCAGCGCTCGCGAGTCGCGCTCGTCGTCCACGACCAGCACATCGCAGCCGTGAAGGTCGGCCAGGGCCAAGTCCTGCGTGGTCGAGGCGCTCGCCTCCGTGCTGCCGCCCCGCGGGGGCGCGCTCGGCCCGGGGGGCAGCGATACCGTGAACGTGGCGCCCTGGCCGGGGCCGCGGCTGTCGGCCCGCACGCTGCCACCATGCAGTTCCACCAGCTGGCGCACGATGGCCAGGCCCAGGCCCAGTCCGCCGTGCCTGCGGCTGGTGGTCCCGTCCGCCTGGCGGAAGCGGTCGAACACATGCGCGAGAAAGGCGGGTTCGATGCCCACGCCCGTGTCGCTGACACGCAGCAGCAGTTGCTGCTCCCCTTTGTCGAGTGCCACCGTCACCTGCCCGCCTTCAGGCGTGAACTTCACCGCGTTGCTCAGCAGGTTCCACAAGATCTGCTGCAGGCGCCCCGGGTCGCCCCAGACCAGGACGGGCGCGGGTGGCGGCTCGTAGACCAGTCGCAGCCGCTTGTCGTACGCGGCCGGGCCGCTGGCCTCGACGGCGGCGCCCGTGAGCTGCGCCAGGTCGACCCAGCCGGGCTCGAGCCGGACCTTGCCGGCGACGATGCGGCTCATGTCGAGCAGGTCGTCGATCAGCTGGGCCTGGAGCCTGGCGTTGCGTTCGATCGTCTGCAGCCCCCTTTCCAGCGCAGCCTCGTCCTGCTTCAGCCGCAGCAGCTGTACCCAGCCCAGGATGGCGTGCAAGGGCGTTCGCAGTTCATGGGACAGGGTGGCCAGGAACTGGTCCTTCAGCTCGCTCAGCCGCTCCACCTCGGCGCGGGCGGTCTGCTCGCGCTGCAGGAGGAGCTCCCGCTCGTGCGAGGTCCGCTGCGCCAGCGCCAGGATCTCGTTTCTCGCCTCCAGCCGCGCGTCGAAGACGGCGGTGATCAGGGCGATCGCGAGGATCGCGGTCGTGCCCAGCGTCACCAGCGTGGCCAGTCCGCTGAGGGTGAAATCGGCGCCGGCCGCCAGGCAGACGCTGCCGTCAGGGAAGCTGGCCGCGGCCATGCCGGTGTAGTGCATGCCCACGATGGCCAGCCCCATCAGCACGGCGGCCAGGGCCCGGGCTCGCCAGGCGCCGCTGGGCCGGTCCCTCAGCCGCACGGCGATCCACAAGGCGGCACCCGCCGCCGCGACCGCGATGACGATCGAGAGGACCACCAGCAGCGGATCCCAGACGATGCCGGGCTGCATCCGCATGGCGGCCATGCCCAGGTAGTGCATCGCGTTGATGCCGCCGCCCATGAGCAAGGCCGAGACGCCGAGATGCCGGGCACGCAAGTGGGGCAGTCCGACCTGCCACAGCGCCGCCGAGGAGACTGCCACGGGAAGCGCCCAGGAGGCAAACGTCAGCGCAAGGTCGTAGCCCAGCGCGATCGGCAGCCGGAACGCGAGCATGCCGATGAAGTGCATGGCCCAGATCCCGGTGCCCATCGCGAAGCCGCCGCCGACGATCCAGGCGAAGGCCGCGCCCGCCTTGGCATGCCGGACCCGCTCGGCCAGCGCCAGCGCCGTGTACGAGGCGAGCACGGCGACCAGGATGGAGATAACCACCAGAGGCAGCTCGTACCGGCTTTGAAGCATGACCCGATGCTACCGGCTGGGACCCACTTCCTGGGCGGACGCGCGGTCACTCCGCCCTGGCGCCCTGCTGGAACCAGCGGCCCAGGAGCGCGCGCTCTTCGTCGGTCATGCCGGTGCTGTTGTTCATGGGCATGAGCCGGGTGACCACCGCCTGCTGGTACACGGCCTGGGCGTGTTGCCGGACGGCCTGCGCGGAATCCAGCCGCACGTTCTTCATCTGCACCTGCGCGCCGTGGCACTGCAGGCAGCGCTGGTCCAGCACCTGGCGTACGGCCGCATAGTCGCTCGAGCCTGCAGCCGGCGCCGGTTGGCCCTCTTTAGCTATTGCTTTGGTAGCATCAGGTGCCAGCCAGGCGGCCGTGGCCGCAATGGCCGCGACACCCGCCAGCGCATATGGCAGCGGATGCCGGTTGCGGCCCAGCTTCCAGCCATGCCGCATCACGAAGAACTGCCGGATGGCCGCGCCGGCGAACATCATCAGCACCAGCACCAGCCAGTTCTGCGGATGGCTCCAGGTGAAGCTGTAGTGGTTGGAGATCATCGCGAACAGCACCGGCAGCGTGAAGTAGGTGTTGTGCACGCTGCGCTGCTTGCCGCGCGCGCCGTGCACGGGGTCCACCGGCCGGCCCTCGCGGATGGCGGCCACCACCTTCCTCTGCCCGGGGATGATCCAGAAGAAGACATTGGCGCTCATGGCCGTGGCGATCATGCCGCCCACCAGCAGGAAGGCGGCACGGCCGGCGAACCAGTGGCAGGCCAGCCAGGAAGCCACCACCACCAGGACCGCGACCAGCGCGCCGACGATCGCATCGCCGTTCCTGCGGTGGCCGAACAGCTGGCAGATGGCGTCGTACAGGATCCAGAACACCACCAGGAACGACAACGCCACGCTCACCGCGGCGCCGGGCGACCAGTTCATCAGCGACCGGTCGATCAGGTAGGTGCTGGCGTTCCACAGGTAGGACACGGTGAACAGTGCGATCCCCGACAGCCAGGTGGAATAGGCTTCCCAGTAGAACCAGTGCAGGTGCCCCGGCAGCCGGGGCGGTGCCACGGCGAACTTCACCGGGTGGTAGAACCCGCCGCCATGGACCGCCCACAGCTCGCCGGTCACCCCTTGTTTCTTCAGCTCCTCGTCCTGCGGCGGCGTGAGGCTGGAATCCAGGAACACGAAGTAGAAGGACGAGCCGATCCACGCGATGGCGGTGATCACGTGGAGCCACCGCAGCAGCAGGTTGGCCCAGTCGAGGTAGTAGCTTTCCATGAGGGTTCAGGCGGGTTGGTGCTGCAGGAGTTGGGCCACCACGCTGACGGCGATCACTTCGGGCTGCTTGCCCCGGATGCCCGGCACGCCGACCGGGCACTGCACCGCGTCCAGTTCTTCGGCCGTGAAGCCGCGCTGCTCGAGCCGATGGCGGAAGGTGGCCCATTTGGTCTTGCTGCCGATCAGGCCCACGAAGGGCAGGTCCGCCTGCGTGCGGCGGCGTTGCAGGCAGGCGGCCACCACGTCCAGGTCTTCGGCGTGGCTGAAGCTCATGACCAGCACACGGGAGCCGGCCGCGAGTTGCGCCACCGCACCCTGCACCGGGTCCGAGTGCTCGCAGGTCACGTTCCGAGGCGCGTCGGCAGGAAAGATCTCGTCGCGGCTGTCGATCCAGGTCGTGGCGTAAGGCAGCGTCCCCAGCAGGCGCACGATGGCACGGCCGACATGGCCGCCGCCGAACAGGGCCAGCGGCGCCAGCTGCGGCGCCAACCGGCTGCGCAAGCGCGGGATGTCGTCTCGGCCGACCGGCTCGAATTCCAGGTGCACGACGCCGCCGCAGCACTGCCCCAGGCTCGGGCCGAGCGCATAGCGGCGCTGCGCCCTGCCCGCACCGGCGGACAGCAGCTCCCGGGCCCACGCAATCGCATCGAACTCCAGCCGGCCGCCGCCGATGGTGCCCACCACATCGCCCGCGAACACCCCCATCCAGGCGCCGGGCTCGCGCGGGCCGGAGCCTTCGACGGCCTGCACCGTCACCAGCACCGCGTTGTGCGAAACCAGCCTGGACGTGAACTCTGTCATGCGGCCAGCACCCGGCTGAGCGTCCAAATGCAAACGCACGAATCCTCAGGTAACCCGGTCATCAGTATTTCCTCGCTGGCCGTTGTCGAGCTGGCCCCGCACCATCAGCACTCTAGCCAGCCCCGGCAGGAACCCACCATGAACCGTCTGCTTTCCGTCTTCCTGGCCGCCAGCGCGCTGGCCGCCTGCACGTCCACTGCCCCGCCGGCGCCCGCGCCCGCCCCGGTCGTCGTCGCGCCTCCAGCCGCAGCCGCCTTGCCGGAGACCGTGCAATCGGGCGCCACGCCCATCACCAACACCCGCACCTCGTCGGCCGCAAACCCGCGCGCCTACCGCTCGGACGCGGCCACGCACCTGTACGGCCTGAACCGCGACCGCATCTACAAGGGGCGCATGCCGCCGCTGCTCTACGCCATCGGCGTGCTGCAGGTCGAAGTCGACCGGCAAGGCCAGGTGCGCAACCTCAGCTGGATGCGCGCTCCCAAGCACGCCCCCGAGGTGATCGCCGAGATCGAGCGCACCGTCCGCGCCGCCGCCCCCTTCCCGGCGCCCGTGCGCATGGGCAAGGTGGTCTACACCGACACCTGGCTGTGGCACAAGAGCGGGCGCTTCCAGCTGGATACGCTGACCGAAGGACAGGATTGAACGTCCCGTCGTCCCCGCGCAGGTGGCCCGCAGGGTCATCCCCGCGCAGGCGGCCCGCAGGGTCATCCCCGCGCAGGTGGCCCGCAGGGTCATCCCCGCGCAGGCGGGGACCCAGAGCGCACGCGCAGCGTGCTCCCTGAACGCCCTGGATTCCCGCCTGCGCGGGAATGACGGCAGCTCTCGCCTGCGCGGGAATGACGGCAACTCCGGCCTGCGCGGGAATGACAGGTTTCTCATGAACCGCGGTACGTGGAGTAGCTCCACGGACTCACCAGCAGCGGCACGTGGTAGTGCTCGGCGGGCCGGGCGATGCCGAAGTCCAGCGCCACGCGGTCCAGGAACGGCGGGTCGGGCAGGTCCACGCCCCGCTGCCTGAAATAAGAGGCGACCTCGAACACCAGGCGGTAAGTCCCCTGCTTCAGCTCGCCGTCCCGGTAGAGCGGCCCGTCGGGGCTGCGGCCGTCGGGATTCAACAGGAAACTTTTCACCAGCTCGCCGTCGCCGGTGTACAGCGACACCGCCATGCCCGCAGCCGGCGAGCCGTGCATGGTGTCCAGGACGTGGGTGCTCAGGCCCATGGGGAACCTCCGGAAAAATCGTCGACACAAGTGTATACACTTTGGCGGCAAGCGCTATCATCCCTGCCCATGGAGCCGTCCACCACGAGTTTCATCGTCGATGCACTGACCCAGGCCATCGCCGGGCAGCGCCTGCAGCCCGGCACCAAGCTGGCCGAGCAGAAGCTGGCCGACCACTTCGGCGTCTCGCGCACGCTGGTGCGCCAGGCGCTGTTCCAGCTGGAGCAGAAGCGCCTGGTGCAGATGGAGCCGGCCCGCGGCGCCTTCGTCGCCGCCCCCACGGTGGAAGAATCGCGCCAGGTGTTCGCCGTGCGGCGCATGCTGGAAGCGGAAATGACGCGGGCCTTCGCGCGCGAGGTCACGCCGGCCAAGATCAAGGCCCTGCGCGAGCACGTGGTCCGCGAGAAGGCCGCCGTCGAGGGGCAGGACACGGCCGAAGGCATCGAGCTGCTCGGCGACTTCCACGTGCGCATGGCGGAACTCATGGGCAACGAAGTGCTGGCCCAGATCCTGCGTGACCTGATTTCCCGCAGCTCCCTCATCACCCTCATGTACCAGCGCGCCGGCGCGGCGCGCCATTCGCAGGAAGAACACGTGGAGATCGTGCGCGCCCTGGCCGCGCGCGATGCCGGGCGGGCGGTGAAGCTGATGGAAGAACACCTGCTGCACGTCGAAGCCAGCCTGGCCTTCGACCGCCCGGCCCCCACCCAGGACATCGCACTGGCTCTGGCATGACCCTCTACGACAGCACATCGCCCTATCCGCGCGACCTCGTCGGCTACGGCCGCAAGCCGCCCCACGCCCGCTGGCCCGGCAACGCCCGCGTGGCCGTGCAGTTCGTCCTGAACTACGAGGAAGGCGCAGAGAACTCGGTGCTGCACGGCGACGCCGGCTCCGAGCAGTTCCTCTCCGAGATGTTCAACCCGGCCAGCTACCCCGAGCGGCACCTGAGCATGGAAGGCATCTACGAATACGGCTCGCGCGCGGGCGTCTGGCGCATCCTGCGCGAGTTCGACACGCGCGGCCTGCCGCTCACCGTGTTCGGGGTTGGCATGGCGCTGCAGCGGCACCCGGAGGTGACCGCCGCCTTCCGCGAGCTGGGCCACGAGATCGCCTGCCACGGCTGGCGCTGGATCCACTACCAGGCCGTCGACGAAGCTGTCGAGCGTGAGCACATGCGCGTGGGCATGGAGATCATCGAGCAGCTCACGGGCGAGCGGGCCCTGGGCTGGTACACCGGGCGCGACAGCCCCAACACCCGCCGGCTGGTGGCCGATTACGGCGGGTTCGAGTACGACAGCGACTACTACGGCGACGACCTGCCGTTCTGGATGAAGGTGCGCAAGACCGATGGCAGCGTGGTCCCGCACCTGGTCGTGCCCTACGCGCTGGACACCAACGACATGCGGTTTTCGCTGCCCCAGGGCTTTGCCCAGGCCGAGGACTTCTTCATCTACCTGCGCGACAGCTTCGATGCGCTCTACGCCGAGGGCGACCCGAATGGGCAGGACCGGCCCAAGATGATGAGCGTGGGCATGCACTGCCGCCTGCTGGGACGGCCGGGCCGCATGGTTGCCCTGCAGCGCTTCCTCGACCACGTCCAGAAGCACGAGCGGGTCTGGATCTGCCGCCGCATCGACATCGCCCGCCACTGGAAGCAGACGCACCCATGCCCCTGACCCTGGACCAACTCAACGCCGCGCCGCCCCACCAGGCCGCCATGCTGCTGGACGGCCTGTACGAGCACTCGCCCTGGATCGCGCAGGCGGCGCTGGCGCAGCGGCCTTTCGCCTCGCTCGCGCACCTGAAACACGCCATGGCCCGCATCGTCGAGGAAGCAGGCCGCGACCAGCAGCTGGCCTTGATCCGTGCCCACCCGGAGCTCGCGGGCAAGGCGATGGTGAGCAAGTCCCTCACGGCCGAATCGACCCACGAGCAAGGCAAGGCGGGCCTGGCCGACTGCACGCCGGCCGAGTTCGACAAGATCCAGAAGCTCAACGCCGGCTACAACGCCAGGTTCGGCTTCCCGTTCATCCTCGCGGTGCGCGGCCCCCGTGGCACCGGCCTGACGCGCGCCGAGATCATCGAGACCTTCGAGCGCCGGCTGGACAACCCGCCCGACTTCGAGCTGGCCGAATGCCTGCGCAACATCCACCGCATCGCCGAAATCCGCCTGAACGACAAGTTCGCCCTGGCGCCCGCGCTGGGCGAGCAGGTCTGGGACTGGCAGGAGCGGCTGGCGCAGCACAGCGACCCGGGGTTCAAGGAGAAGGGCCAGCTCACGGTCACCTACCTGACCGACGCGCACCGGGCGGCGGCCGCGCAGATCGTGCAAGACATGAAGGACAGCGGCTTCGACGAGGTCACGGTCGATGCGGTCGGGAACGTGGTCGGGCTGTACAGGGCTTCGACGGGCTCAGCCCGAACGGAGGCTGCCAAACGCCTGATGACCGGGTCGCACTACGACACGGTGCGCAACGGCGGCAAGTACGACGGGCGGCTGGGCATCTACACGCCGATGGCGTGCGTGCGTGAACTCGCGCGCCAGGGCCGCCGCCTGCCGTACGCGCTGGAGGTGATCGGCTTCGCCGAGGAAGAAGGCCAGCGCTACAAGGCCACCTTCCTGGGGTCGGGCGCGTTGATCGGGCAGTTCAACCCCGCCTGGCTGGAGCAAAAGGATGCTGAAGGCATCACCATGGGGCAGGCCATGCGACACGCCGGACTGCCGGCGACGACGGATGCCATCGCCGCGTTGCGCCGCAACCCCGCCGATTACCTGGGTTTCGTCGAGGTCCACATCGAGCAGGGCCCGGTGCTCAACGAAATCAACCTGCCGCTGGGCGTGGTGACGTCCATCAATGGAGGCGTGCGTTACCTGTGCGAGGTGATCGGCATGGCCAGCCACGCCGGCACCACCCCCATGAACCGCCGCCGCGATGCGGCCTGCGCGGTGGCCGAACTGGCCCTGTACATCGAGCAGCGCGCCGCGAGGGACGGCGACTCGGTGGGAACCATCGGCATCCTCAACGTGCCGGGCGGCTCCACCAACGTCATCCCCGGCCGCTGCCAGTTCACACTCGACTTGCGCGCCCCGGCCGACCCGCGGCGCGACGCCCTGGTGGCCGACGTGCTGGCCGAGCTCGACGCCATCTGCGCCCGTCGCGGCCTGCGCCGAACCGTCGAGGAAACCATGCGTGCGGCCGCGGCCCCCAGCCATCCGCAATGGCAGCAGAGGTGGGAGCGCGCCGTCCAGGCGCTGGGCGTGCCGCTGCACCGCATGTCCAGCGGCGCCGGCCATGACGCCATGAAGCTGCACGAGGTGATGCCGCAGGCGATGCTGTTCGTGCGCGGCCAGAACGCCGGCATCAGCCACAACCCGCTGGAAAGCACCACGGCCGACGACATCGAGCTGGCCGTGCGCGCCTTCCTGAACCTGCTCGAAGACCTGGCTCACGAATGACCGACCACGACAAGCTAGACGCCTGGATCGAAGCCCACTTCGACGAGGAAGTGCGCTTCCTCCAGGAGCTGATCCGGGTGCCTACGGACACCCCGCCAGGGCACAACGCGCCGCACGCGGAGCGCACGGCGCAGCTGCTGCGGGCTTTCGGCTTCGACGCCGAGAAGCACCCGGTGCCCCAGGCCGAGGTGCAGGCCGCCGGGCTGCAGTCCATCACCAACCTGATCGTGCGGCGCCGCTACGGCGATGGCCCGGTGGTGGCGCTGAATGCGCATGGCGACGTGGTCCCGCCCGGCGAAGGCTGGACGCGCGACCCGTATGGCGGCCAAGTCGAGGACGGCTTCATCTACGGCCGCGCGGCTGCCGTGAGCAAGAGCGATTTCGCCAGCTTCAGCTTTGCGGTGCGCGCCCTCGAGTCGCTGGGGGCGCCGCTCAAGGGCGCGGTGGAACTGCACTTCACCTACGACGAGGAATTCGGCGGCGAGCTCGGCCCCGGCTGGCTCCTCAGGCACGGCCTCACCAGGCCGGACCTGCTGATCGCCGCCGGCTTCAGCTACGAAGTGGTCACCGCGCACAACGGCTGCCTGCAGATGGAAGTGACGGTGCACGGCAAGATGGCGCACGCCGCGATCCCGGACACCGGCGTGGACGCCCTGCAGGCCGCGGTGCACATCCTGAACGCGCTGTACCGCCAGAACGAGCGGTACCGCCAGGTCACCTCCCAGGTGGAGGGCATCCGGCACCCCTATTTGAACGTGGGCCGCATCGAGGGCGGCACCAACACCAACGTGGTCCCGGGGAAGGTGTCGTTCAAGTTGGACCGCCGCATGATTCCGGAGGAGGACCCGGTGCAGGTGGAAGCCTTGCTGCGCGAAGTCATCCAGGACGCCGCGGCCGAACGCGCCGGAGTGAAGGTCGAGGTTCGCCGGATGCTGCTGGCGCGGGCGCTCAAGCCCTTGCCGGGCAACGGGCCGCTGGTGCAGGCGCTGCAGAAGCACGGCCAGGCCGTCTTCGGCCAGCGCATTCCCGCCATGGGCACCCCGCTCTACACCGACGTGCGGCTGTACGGCGAGGCCGGTGTGCCCGGAGTGATCTACGGCGCAGGACCGCGCACGGTGCTGGAATCGAATGCCAAGCGCGCGGACGAGCGCCTGGCGCTGCAGGACCTGAAAAAGGCCACCCGGGTGGTGGCCAGGACGCTGCTGGACCTGCTGGGCCCGCCCTGACAAAGCAGGCGCGATGTGCTATCGAATCGATAGCACATCGCGCCCTCCCTGTGCGGGCCGAAGCCCGGTTCTTCTTGTGAACTTAACGGACGCGGCCGCGGCGGAACAGGTTGACGATGGCCAGCAGGATGACGGCGCCGATCAGGGAGACGACAACCGAGCCCACGCTGATGCCTTCATTGATGGTCCCCACGCCCACCATCGGCGAGATCACCCAGCCGCCGATGAAGGCGCCGACGATACCGACGATGACGTTCAGCAACATGCCTTGCTGACCATCGGTCTTCATGATCAGGCTGGCCAGCCAGCCCACCACACCACCCACAATTAGCCAAATCAGAAAGCCCATGTGACACTCCTAAAGCCGCGAACGGCGTGTTGTTGATAGCGGGCCGGCTCCCTCTCCGGGCACCGGCCACCTGCTGCAGAGAATCCGCAACCGGTGCTGGCAATATGGTTCGGGGGGGTCAGCGCGGGCGTAGTCGGCCACAGGGGCTGGCCGTGCGTGCTTTCCGCGTGGCCGCGTCAGACAACCCCTACCGCAGCGAAGGGGCTTTTTTCGGGGGTATTTCCGAGGAGAGGCCGGGTTGGGGCGCGGCGAAAATCCCGAGCGGCACTGTTTTTGCTTCCGACCCGTCACCACAACATTCACAGCTTTCCCCGGAGTCCCCATGAACAAACGGCATTTCGTCCAGACCCTCGCAGCTACCGCCCTGGCGGCCGCCTTCGCACCGGCGCTGGCCCAGACCACCCCGATCAAGTTCCAGCTGGACTGGCGCTTCGAAGGGCCGGCCGCCCTGTTCCTGACGCCGGCCGCCAAGGGCTACTTCAAGCAGGCCGGCCTGGACGTCACCATCGACGCCGGCAACGGCTCCGGCGGCGCGGTGACCCGCGTCGCCTCGGGCACCTACGACATGGGCTTCGCCGACCTGGCGGCGCTGATGGAGTTCCACGCCAACAACCCGGACGCGCCCAACAAGCCGGTGGCCGTGATGATGGTCTACAACAACACGCCGGCCTCGGTCATGGCGCTGAAGAAGTCGGGCATCAAGGGCCCGGCCGACCTCAATGGCAAGAAGCTGGGCGCGCCGGTGTTCGATGCCGGGCGCCGCGCCTTCCCGATCTTCCAGAAAGCCAACGGCATCAGCGCCGTCAACTGGACCGCGATGGACCCGCCGCTGCGCGAGACCATGCTGGCCCGCGGCGATGTAGATGCGATCACCGGCTTTACCTTCACCTCGCTGCTCAACCTGGAAGCGCGCGGCGTCAAGGCCGAGGACGTGGTGGTGCTGCAGTACCCCGACTACGGCGTCAAGCTCTATGGCAACGTGGTGATCGCCAACCCGAAGCTGGTCCGCGAGAACCCGCAGGCGATCAAGGCCTTCCTGTCGGCTTTCGCCAAGGGCGCCAAGGAAGTGATGGCCAGGCCCGAAGCCGCGATCGCCGACGTGAAGGCGCGCGACGGCATCATCAACACCGAGCTGGAGACGCGCCGCCTGAAGCTGGCGATCGATACCGTGATCAACAGCGCCGACGCCCGCGCCGAAGGCTTCGGCCAGGTCAACCCCGGCCGGCTGTCGCTGATGGCGTCGCAGGTGTCCGACGCCTTCGGCACCAAGACGCGCGTCAACCCCGACGCGGTCTGGAACGGCTCGTTCCTGCCGGCCAAGGCGGATCTGAACGTGCTGCCCGCGCCCAAGAAGTGAGCGAGGGCCACCCCCACGCGTCGTCCCCGCGAACGCGGGAATCCAGTGCATCCCCGACCCTGGATCCCGGCCTTGGCGGGGATGACGGCAGTTTGTTCGTCGATTTCCAGGACGTCTGGCTCGCCTACAACGAGGAGCTGCTCGCCCAGAACCACTTTGCGGTCGAGGCCATCGACCTGAAGGTGCGCCAGGGCGAGTTCATTGCGATCGTCGGGCCTTCGGGCTGCGGCAAGTCCACCTTCATGAAGCTCGCCACGGGGCTCAAGATGCCCAGCCGCGGCCGCATCCTGATCGACGGGCAGCCGGTCACCGGGCCGCTGAAGATCTCGGGCATGGCGTTCCAGGCGCCGTCGCTGCTGCCCTGGCGCACCACCGTCGACAACGTGCTGCTGCCGCTGGAGATCGTCGAGCCTTACCGCAGCAACTTCAAGCAAAAGCGCGCCCAGTACACCGATCGCGCCCGCAAGCTGCTGCAGAAGGTGGGCCTGGGCGGCTACGAGGACAAGTTCCCGTGGCAGCTGTCGGGCGGCATGCAGCAGCGCGCCAGCATCTGCCGCGCGCTGATCCACGAGCCCAAGATGCTGCTGCTGGACGAGCCGTTCGGGGCGCTCGACGCGTTCACGCGCGAGGAGCTGTGGTGCATCCTGCGCGACCTGTGGACCGAGCAGCGTTTCAACGTCATCCTGGTCACGCACGACCTGCGCGAATCGGTGTTCCTGGCCGACACGGTGTACGTCATGAGCAGGAGCCCCGGCCGGTTCATGGCGCGCCAGGAGATCGAGCTGCCGCGGCCGCGCGAGCTGGAGATCACCTACACCAAGGAGTTCACCGACATCGTGCACGACCTGCGCACGCACATCGGCGCGATCCGGCACCAGGCCGCGGGCGTGGCCCCATGAAGATCACCCGCAACGTGGAGCGATGGTCGCCGCTGGTGGTGCTGCTGGTGGCCGTGATCCTGTGGCAGGTGATCGTGTCCGGCTTCCGGATTCCGGAGTTCATCTTCCCCAGCCCATGGCAGATCGTCCAGCAGTTCGTCGAATTCAAGGGCGCCTTGCTGGAGGCGGCATGGAAGACCTTCTGGGTCACCATGGTCGGGTTCGGCCTGTCCATACTGATCGGCGTGCTGCTCGGATTCCTGGTGGGCAGTTCGCGGCTGGCCTATACGGCACTGTACCCGCTGATGATCGCCTTCAACGCCGTTCCCAAGGCGGCGATCGTTCCCATCCTGGTCGTCTGGTTCGGCATCGGCCTGGGTCCGGGCATCCTCACCGCATTCCTGATTTCGTTCTTCCCGATCACAGTCAACATCGCCACCGGCCTCGCAACGCTGGAGCCGGAACTGGAGGACGTGTTGCGGGTGCTGGGCGCGCGCCGCTGGGACGTATTGGTGAAAGTCGGCCTGCCGCGCTCGCTGCCGTATTTCTATGCCTCGCTGAAGGTGGCCATCACCCTGGCTTTCGTGGGCACCGTGCTGGCCGAGATGACGGCCGGAGATTCCGGCATCGGCTACCTGATGCAGTCGGCCAGCAGCCAGCAGCGCATGCCGCTGGCCTTCGCGGGCCTCGTGCTGATCAGCGTGATGGCGATGGCGATGTACGAACTTTTCAGCTGGCTCGAGAAGCACACCACCGCCTGGGCGCATCGCGGCTCCCAGAACCAGTAATGGCCTGGCATGCCCGGCTGCAGCTGGACTACCGGGTCGAAGCCGGGCGCTGCGTCGCGCGGTTCGAGCATGACGGGCCGCTTCGCATCCTGCGCAGCCTGTACCCGGAAGGCGGCGCGGTCTGCCACAACGTGCTCGTGCATCCTCCCGGCGGCCTCGTCGGCGGCGACCGGCTGGACGTGGAGATTCGGGTCGGCGAAGGCGCGCACGGGCTGGTGACCACGCCGGGCGCCACCCGGTTCTACCGCTCGGACGGCGAAGCGGCCGTGCAGTGCACCCGCGTGCAGGTCCAGGCCGGCGGACGGCTGGAATGGCTGCCCCTGGAGGCGATCTGCTACAGCGGCTGCGCGGCCGAGAACCGCCTGGAGATGCGGTTGGCCCCGGGTGCGGAGCTGATCGGGTGGGACGTGACCGCCCTGGGGCTGCCGGAAGCGGGCCTGCCCTTCGAGCGGGGCGCGCTGCTGCAGCACCTGGAGCTCGAAGGCGCCTGGCTGGAGCGGGGGCGCATTGCCGCGGGCGACGCAAGGCTGCTGGACGGCCCGCTGGGCCTGGGGGGTCGCCGCTGCCTGGCCAGCCTGTTCCTGGCCGGCGGCACCGAGTTCACGCGTGAGCGCCGCGAGCAGGCGCTGGAACTGGCGCGTGGCGTGATCGAGGCTGATCCGCTGGCCGCCTCGGCCGCAGCGACCGCGCCCGGGCCACGGGTGGTGGTGGTGCGGGTGCTGGCACCGCTGGTGGAGCCGGCGATGGCCCTGCTCAAGGCCGTTCGCGACGTGTGGCGCCCGGCTTTGTGGGACCTGCCGGCGGTGCGGCCGCGGCTGTGGGCGCTGTAGCAGCTCGGCAGCTGTAGGCACTGGCCTGCAAGCACGGTCCTACGGTCGTTGCGGTGTCCAGCCGCCCCCAACCCCTTCCCCTCTCCGGCATTCCATCAACGGGTTGCTGCCTAGACTGCAAGCATTCCATGATCCCTAGGAGCCGTGACATGAAGACCACCGATTCACGTTCCCGCAAGAGCCTGACGTATTTTGCCGCCGCTTCGCTGCTGGCCATGACCGCCGCGACCGCTCAGGTGGCTAGCGGAACCGCCGGCACGACCGGTATCGACGCCACCGGCAGCTACCAGCAGGAAGTGCAGGCCTGCATGGCCGGCCGCACCCAGCAGGACCGCGACACCTGCCTGCAGGAAGCGCGGAACGCCCGTGCGGACAAGCAGCGCGGCGTGCTCGACAATGCCAGCGGCCAGTTCCAGGCCAACGCGGCGGCCCGCTGCGAGCCGCTCAGCGGCGAGGAGAAGGCCGCCTGCCGCGCGCGGGTGATGGGCTATGGCGACACCAGCGGCAGCGTGGCCGGCGGCGGCATCCTGCGGCAGGTCGAGACGGTGGTGCTGCCGCCTGGCCAAAGTTCGGTCACGATCGAACCCAAGACATCCGAGCCGGTGATCCTGGTGCCGGCTGCGCCCCGGCAATAAGGGCCGCCGGCTCTGCAGGCGGAGCGGCAACAAACAGAAGATGCGGCGTTGTCCTACACCGGGACGGCGCGCTTTCGATAGCCTACACGCGTGCTTTTCCCACTTTCGTCCCTCGGCGTTTCGGCGCCCTTGTTCCACGGCGCACTGCTGACGGCGGTGCTTGGCTTCGGGTTGCTGTTCGATCACATGGCGGCGCCGGCCGGCGCGCGCTCGGTCCGGGCGGTCGAGTCCTTGCTGCTCGTGCAGGAGCAAGAACGCGAAGCGGCCCTGTACGCCGCCGCCAGCGACGCCCGCCTGCGCCGGAGGCCCTCATGAGCGACCCATTCCGCGGCGAGGACGGCAAGGCGGGCAAGGCGCGGCACGGGCCACGGACCGAAGTGAACTGGGAAGGCGGCTCCAGCCGGCAGCCCTACACCAACCAGGGCGAGGTGGAAGGCGGCGAGCCCAACGGCGGAGACGAGTTTGCCGGCGGCGATCGCGGCGAACTGTCGGGCCGCAACCTGGACCAGCTCGAAAAGGCGAAGCAAAAGCCCTGACCAGCGTGTTCAGAACACGCCGAAGAGCATGAGCAGCAGGATGACGGTCAACGGGACGCCGAGCAGCCAGAGGATGACGGGCATGCGAATCTCCTTGGGAACGATGCTTCCAGGATAGATGCGGGCCCCGGGCGTTCCTGCCGGGCAGGGACCCCAGCTCCGGTAGGCACCGGGCGTCGAGACGGTAGGCGGATACCTACGTCTTTCTCAAATCGCAACCAGCTGGCGCACGCCCCGCGCTTCCATGTCCTTGCCCTGGCCACGCGCAATGAACTCGCCCCGCTGCATCACGAGGTAATCGTCCGCCAGTTCCTGCGCGAAATCGTAGTACTGCTCCACCAGCAGGACCGCCATGTCGCCGCGGCCGGCCAGCATGCGGATCACCCGGGCGATGTCCTTGATGATGCTGGGCTGGATGCCTTCCGTGGGTTCGTCCAGGATCAGCAGCTTCGGCTTGGCGGCCAACGCCCGGGCGATGGCCAATTGCTGCTGCTGGCCGCCGGACAGGTCGCCACCGCGGCGGCGCAGCATCTGCTTGAGGACCGGGAACAGCTCGAAAAGCTCCGGCGGGACCGGTGTCGATCCGCTCTTGTACGCCAGCCCCATGCGCAGGTTTTCTTCCACGGAGAGCCGGGCGAAGATCTCCCGCCCCTGCGGCACGAAACCGATGCCGGCTCGCGCGCGCTCATAGGGTGTCCTGTTCTGGATCGGCTTGCCGTCGAACTCGATGCTGCCGCTCTTGATGGCCACGAGCCCCATCAGCGACTTCAGCAGCGTGGTCTTGCCCACGCCGTTGCGTCCCAGCAGCACGGTGACCTTGCCCAGGCTCGCCTCGAAGCTGACGTCACGCAGGATGTGCGAGCCGCCGTAGTACTGGTGGATGTTCTTGACGGTCAGCATGGGAAAAGCGGGGTCGAGGCCGCGAAGGACGCGAAAGTGCCGCGAAGGACGCGAAAGAAAACCAGATGGATTTTTTGCGTCCTTCGCGCCTGTTTCGCGTCCTTCGCGGCCGGATGTCCGTATTCAACGCCCAAGGTACACCTCGATCACGCGTTCGTCGTTCTGCACCTGGTCCAGTGTCCCTTCGGCCAGCACCGAGCCTTCGTGCAGCACGGTGACCTTCTCGGAGATGGTCTTGATGAAGCTCATGTCGTGTTCCACCACCATGAGCGAGTGCCGGCCCTTGAGCGTGAGGAAGAGTTCCGCGGTGCGGGCCGTTTCTTCGTCGGTCATGCCGGCCACGGGTTCATCCAGCAGCAGCAGCTTGGGATCCTGCATCAGCAGCATGCCGATCTCCAGCCATTGCTTCTGCCCGTGGCTCAGGTTGCCGGCGAGGCGGTCCGCGCCGTCTTCCAGGTGGATGGTGCGCAGCACTTCGGCCAGGCGATCGCCTTGCGCCGAGTCGAGCTTGAACAGCATCGAGGCTTTCACCCCCTTGTCGGTCTTGAGGGCCAGTTCCAGGTTTTCGAACACCGTCAGTTGCTCGAACACCGTCGGCTTCTGGAATTTGCGGCCGATGCCCATCTGCGCGATCTGGGCTTCCTTGTAGCGCAGGAGGTCGATGGTGCTGCCGAAGAACACGGTGCCGGCATCGGGCCGGGTCTTGCCGGTGATGATGTCCATCATCGTGGTCTTGCCGGCGCCGTTCGGGCCGATGATGCAGCGCAGCTCGCCGGGCGCGATGTCCAGCGACAGCCCGTTGATGGCCCTGAACCCGTCGAAGCTCACGCTGACGTCTTCGAGGTACAGGATGCGGCCGTGCGTCACATCCACTTCCCCGGCCACCAGCGGATGGGAGAAGCCGGCGGCGCGCCCACCGGATTCCGTTTTGCCGGGGGCCCTGGCCGCACGGGCTGCGCTGGCGCGGCGCGCCCCCTCTTCCATGAGATCGGGCGTCATGCCTGCCTCCTGCGCCAGCGCTTGACCAGGCCCACCACCCCGTCCGGCAGGAACAGCGTCACGGCGATGAACAGCGCACCCAGGAAGTACAGCCAGAATTCCGGCGCGGCGACCGTCAGCCAGCTCTTGGCGCCGTTGACCAGGAAGGCGCCGACGATAGGGCCCACCAGCGTCGCGCGGCCGCCGACCGCGGCCCACACCGCGATCTCGATCGAATTGGCCGGACTCATCTCGCCGGGGTTGATGATGCCGACCTGCGGCACGTACAGCGCGCCGGCGACGCCGCACATCATGGCCGACAAGGTCCAGATCGCCAGCTTGAAGCCGATCGGGTTGTAGCCGGAGAACATCACGCGCGACTCGGCGTCGCGGATGGCCTGCAGCACGCGGCCGAACTTGCTGCGCACCAGCCATCGCGCCAACAGGAAGAACGCCAGCAACGTCAGGCCGGTGATGACGAACAGCGCCATGCGCATCGAGGGGGTCGCCAGCGGCATGCCCAGGATGCGTTTGAAGTCGGTAAAACCGTTGTTGCCGCCGAAGCCGGTTTCGTTGCGGAAGAACAGCAGCATGGCGGCGAACGTGAGCGCCTGCGTGATGATGGAGAAGTAGACGCCCTTGATCCGCGAGCGGAAGGCGAAGTAGCCGAAGACGAACGCCACCAGGCCCGGCACGGCGACGACCAGGATGCAGGTCGCGATGAAGCTGTCAGAGAAGGTCCAGTGCCACGGCAATGTTTTCCAGTCCAGGAACACCATGAAGTCCGGCAGGTCGCTCTTGTAGTTGCCGTCGCGGCCGATCTGCCGCATCAGGTACATGCCCATGGCGTAGCCGCCCAGCGCGAAGAACAGGCCATGCCCCAGGGACAGGATGCCGGTGTAGCCCCAGATCAGGTCCATGGCGAGCGCCAGGATGGCGTAGCACATGATCTTGCCGACCAGCGCGATCGCGTAGTCACTCAGGTGGAACGCGCTGCCGGCGGGCGCCAGCAGGTTCATCAGCGGCGCGACGGCGCAGACGAGGACCAGGGCGACCAGGAAGGCCGCCCAGCCTGCCGGGCTGAGCAGCGGCCTGGTCGACAGCCGCGCGGCAGTGCCCACAGGTACGTCATCCCCGCGAAGGCGGGGATCCAGGGCTCCCCCGCCTTGGCCGAAAGCGGATGCACTGGATTCCCGCCTGCGCGGGAATGACGGCAAATTCTCGTCGCGCTTCATCAAGCCTCCGCCGATCGGCCCTTGACCGCAAACAGGCCCTGCGGACGCTTCTGGATGAAGACGACGATGAACACCAGAACCGCGATCTTGGCCAGCACCGCGCCGGCCCAGCCCTCCAGGAACTTGTTCAACAGGCCCAGGCCCAGCGCGGCGTAGACGGTGCCGGCCAGCTGCCCGACCCCGCCCAGCACCACCACCATGAACGAGTCGACGATGTAGGCCTGACCCAGGTCGGGGCCGACGTTGCCGATCTGGCTGAGCGCGCAGCCCGCAAGCCCCGCGATGCCAGAGCCGAGCGAGAAGGCATAGGTGTCGACACGGGCCGTGTTCACGCCCATGCAGGAGGCGATCGGCCGGTTCTGCGTCACGCCGCGCACGAACAGGCCCAGGCGCGTGCGGGAGATCAGGAACGCCATGCCCAGCAGCACCGCGAACGCGAAGCCGATGATCACGATGCGGTTCCAGGGCAACTGCAGGTTGCCCATCACCACGACGCCGCCGCTCATCCAGCTCGGGTTCTCCACGCCGACGTTCTGCGCCCCGAAGACCGTGCGCACCAGCTGCATCAGCATCAGGCTGATGCCCCAGGTCGCCAGCAGCGTCTCCAGCGGCCGGCCGTACAGGAAGCGGATGACGCCGCGCTCGAGGATGGCGCCCATGAGCGCCGAGGCGGCAAACGCCACCGGCACGGCGGCCACCAGGTACCAGTCGAACGCACCGGGCGCGAACTGCCGGAACAGCCCTTGCACGACGTAGGTGGCATAGGCGCCGATCATCATCAGCTCGCCGTGCGCCATGTTGATCACGCCCATCAGGCCGTAGGTGATCGCCAGGCCGAGCGCCACCAGCAGCAGGATGGAGCCCAGGCTGATGCCGGAGAAGGCGGCACCGAGGCGGTCGCCCCAGGCCAGTGCGGCATCGACCTGGCGCAGCGAGCGCTGCAGCGCCGCCTTCACGTCAGGCTCGGTTTCGCGCTGCAGTTGCTGCAGCAGCAAAGTCTTGGTCGACGCCAGCCCGCTGGCCGCCAGGAGTTCGGCGGCTGCCAGCCGCTTGGCCTTGTCGCTGCTGCCCAGCAGGGCCGCGGCGCGCACCATTCCCAGCTGCTGCTTGAGGGCCGGGTTCTGCTCCGCCCCATAGGCCTTCTCGATCAGCGGCAGCTTGGATTCGTCCGGTTCCTTCAGGAGCGAGGCCACCGCTTCGGCGCGCAGGCGGTCGTCCTTGGACACCAGTTTGAGCGCAGCCAGCGCCGAATCGAGTTCCCCTCGCATGCGGTTGTTGCTCACCACGTCTTCGGCGTCGGCGGCAAGCGCCGCCTGGGCGCCCGTCACCGGGTCGAAGCCCTTGCCGCCGCGCATGATGAAGACCTTGCCGCCGGCAGTCTTCACGGCGTCTTCCGAAAGCGCCTGGATGAAGGCGGCGGTCCTGTCGTCCGCGCTTGCGACCGCGTTGTTCAACGCCGCGATGCGGGCCTCGGACTCGCCGATGGCGATGGCTGTCGCTTCCTGCGGCGTCAGGGCGTGCACGTGGACGGCCCAGAAGACCGTCGCCAACAGAATGATTTTTTTCATCGAGGAACCTGTGTGGTGGGCGGCACGCCGCCCACCACACAGGTACCGAAGGCTGTCATCCCCGCGCAGCGGGAATCCAGTGCCTCCGCTTTGGGAGCCCTGGATTCCCGCTTCGCGGGAATGACGGCCGATGGCACGGGAGGACTCAGGATTTGCTCTTGCCGTCCGGCTCGTCCTTCTTCTTGTCGTTGCCTTCGATGTAGGGCGACCAGGGCTTGGCCTTGACCGGGCCGGGCGTCTTCCACACCACGTTGAACTGGCCGTCGGCCTTGACTTCACCGATGAACACCGGCTTGTGCAGGTGGTGGTTCTTCTCGTCCATCTTGGCGGTGAAGCCCGAGGGCGCCTTGAAGGTCTGGCCGGCCATGGCGGCGATGACCTTGTCCACGTCCGTCGTCTTGGCCTTCTCCACCGCCTGCTTCCACATGTAGACACCGATGTAGGTGGCTTCCATCGGGTCGTTGGTCAGCGGCTTGTCCTTGTGGCCGGCGATGTTCTTGGCCTTGGCGTAGGCGGCCCACTTCTTGGTGAACTCGTCGTTGGTCGGGTTCTTCACGGACATGAAGTAGTTCCAGGCGGCCAGGTGGCCCACCAGCGGCTTGGTGTCCACGCCGCGCAGCTCTTCCTCGCCCACCGAGAAGGCGACCACCGGCACGTCCTTGGCCTTCAGGCCCGCGTTGCCCAGTTCCTTGTAGAACGGCACGTTGGAGTCGCCGTTGATGGTGGAGATCACCGCGGTCTTGCCGCCGGCCGAGAACTTCTTGATGTCGGCGACGATGGTCTGGTAGTCGGCATGGCCGAACGGGGTGTACTTCTCGTCGATGTCGCTGTCCTTGATGCCCTTGGACTTCAGGAAGGCGCGCAGGATCTTGTTGGTGGTGCGGGGATAGACGTAGTCGGTGCCCAGCAGCACGAAGCGCTTGGCGCCGCCGCCTTCCTTGCTCATCAGGTACTCGACCGCGGGGATGGCCTGCTGGTTGGGCGCGGCGCCGGTGTAGAACACGTTCTTGGACAGCTCTTCGCCTTCGTACTGAACGGGATAGAACAGCAGGCCGTTCATTTCCTCGACCACCGGCAGGACCGACTTGCGCGACACGCTGGTCCAGCAGCCGAACATCACGGCGACCTTGTCCTGGCCCAGCAGCTGCTTGGTCTTTTCCGCGAACAGCGGCCAGTTGGAGGCCGGGTCCACCACGACGGGCTCGAGCTTCCTGCCCAGCACGCCGCCCTTGGCGTTGATTTCCTCGATGGCCATCAGGGCCGTGTCCTTCAGGACGGTTTCCGAGATGGCCATGGTGCCCGACAGGCTGTGCAGGATGCCGACCTTGATGGTCCCGCCGGCCTGGGCCAAGGCGGCGCCGGTGCCGGCCAGCGCGAGCGCGGCGGCCAGCGCCTTGAGAGTGAAACGACGTTGCATGAGTGAGCTCCTGAAGATGGGTTGATTCCTGAAAGGAACGAGCCCATGCTAAGGAGCCGATGAGCTCCAGGGAATACGCCGCTTGGCGTACAGCCCGGTAACAATCAGCCCGGCGGCTGGCAAAAAAGCCTTGTTCCTACAGGGTCTTGCAGCAGTTCTTGGCAGGATGGCGGCACACGATTTGCCACCTGATGAAGTACCCAACAAGGAGCCGCCAATGCAAACCCTGATCGTCTTTTCCCACCTGCGCTGGAACTTTGTCTACCAGCGCCCCCAGCACTTGTTGTCGCGGCTGGCGGCGCGGGGGCGCGTGATCTTCATCGAGGAGCCCGTTCCCAACGAGCCCGAGCAGCGCATCGAATTCCTGGAGCCGGCACCTGGCGTGGAGGTTTGGCGGCCCCATGTCCAGGGCGAAGCGCTCGGGTTCCATGACGACCACATCTCGGTGCTCAAGCGCCTCGTCGGCCAGGCCCTGCGGGAGCGCAAGATCACCGATTACTGGGTCTGGTTCTACACCCCGATGGCGGTCCCGCTGGCGGCCGAGCTGTCGCCTCGCGGCATGGTGTACGACTGCATGGACGAACTCACCCTCTTCAAGAACGCCCCCAAGCAGCTGGTGCAGCGCGAGAACGTCCTCTTCAAGGAGGCCGACCTCGTATTCACCGGCGGGCCCAGCCTGTACAACGCCAAGCGCAACCGTCACCCTAGCGTGCACTGCTTCCCCAGCAGCGTGGACGCCCAGCATTTTTCGCGTGCGGACGCAGAGCATCCTCTGCAGGCCGGCATGGCCCGCCCGCGGCTGGGCTATTGCGGCGTCATCGACGAGCGCATCAACATGGACCTGGTAGCCGCGCTGGCCCAGTCGCATCCCGAGTGGCAGATCGTCATGATCGGCCCGGTGGTCAAGATCGACCCCGCGTCCCTGCCGCGCCATTCGAACATCCATTGGCTGGGCCAGCAGAGCTATCAGGACCTGCCGGCGTTCATCTCGGGCTGGGACGTGTGCCTGATGCCCTTTGCCCTGAACGAAGCAACGAAGTACATCAGCCCCACCAAGATGCTGGAGTACATGGCCTGCGGACGGCCTTCGGTGAGCACGTCCATCAAGGACGTCGTGGATCCTTACGGCCACCTGATCTCCATCGCCGACACCCCGGCCGACTATGTCGCGGCCTGCGAGGCCATCCTTGCGCGAACCGCCGACGAGCAGGCGGCCCACACCAAGGCGCTGGCAGAAGCCATCGCCCGCACCTCCTGGGACCGGACCGCCCGCGCCATGAGCGAGCTGATCGAGCAGGCGGACCGCGCCCACCACGAGCAGGTTCAAGCCGAGCAGGAAGAATCCGGCGCGCTGGCGAAAGTCGCGTGAGCGTCCGGTGCGGGCCTCAGGCCTGCACCGGCTCGCGCGGCAGCTCGAACAGCCGGAACGCCGGCTGTCCGGGCCGCTGGCGCTGCAGCAGCGGCTTGGCCACGTTGTAGACCGGGACGCCGTTGATCGTCCTGGACTCCAGCGCCCCGCGATGGGCGTGGCCGTGGAACACGGCATCCACCGGATAGCGCAGGAGGGGCTCCTCCAGCCGGCTGCTGCCCAGGAACGGGAAGATCTCCACCGGCTCACCTTCGACGGTGCCGGCAATGGGCGAGTAATGGAGCAGCGCGATGCGCCGCGGCGTGCGCAGCTTGGCGAGCGCCGATTCGAGCTTCATCGCCTCGTGCAGGGCCTCCTGCACGAACAGCTTGATGGCCGGCTCGCCCCAGGCCCCCAGCGAGCCGCGGCCAAAGCCCCCGGCGAAACCCTTGACGCCGGCGACCCCGACGCCGTCGATCTCGCATGCTTCGCCATCGAGCACCCGCACCCCCGCACGCGTGAGCGTGTCCCTGACCACCTCGGGCGTGCCCGACTCGTAGTCGTGGTTGCCCAGCACCGCCACGACGGGAACGGACGCGGCGCCCAGCTCGTCGGCCAGCACCTGGGCTTCTTCCGCCGTCCCGTAGTCGGTGAGGTCGCCGCACAGCAGCAGGGCGTCGGCCGCTTCGCTGGCCTGGGCGAAGAAGCCGCGCAGGCTGCCCGCCGAGTCCTTGGTGACGTGGAGATCGCCGACGGCGGCGAAACGGACGGTGGTGTTGGACTTGCCCATGCCGTCGATGCTGCGGGCTTTCGCGGGCCGGGGCTGTAGGCCGCCGCCGACGGTGCTGCTGGCGGCTCGTCCTAGGGCTGCCGGTGAGAGGCTGGAGGTACGCTGGGCCGCATCGAATCTCGAGGCCCTGCAACCCATGTCCTCCGCCCCGCTCGCACCCTCCCTGGAGGACGAAGTCCGGCCCGACACCGCCGCGTTCTACCGCCGTGCCCTGCGGTCACTGGCAGATGCAGGGATCCCGTTCCTGGTCGGCGGGGCTTTCGCCCACGCGTGCTTCACCGGCATCCGCCGCTCGACCAAGGACCTGGACCTGTTCATCCGGCGCGCGGACTACGAGCGGATAGCGGCCGTCGCCCGGGCGGAAGGCTGGCGCACCGAACTGACCTTCCCCCACTGGCTGGCGAAGGTGTACGCCGGGGAAGACTTCATCGACCTCATCTTCAACTCGGGCAACGGCGTGACGCCGGTGAACGACCGCTGGTTCCGCAACAACGCCCAGGCCGAGGTGCTGGGGGTCCCCGTTCTCATAGCCAATGTGGAGGACGGGCTGCTGTCCAAGGCGTTCATCATGGAACGCGAGCGCTACGACGGCGCCGACATCGCCCACCTGCTGCAAGCCAATGCCGAGCACCTGGACTGGACCGGGCTGCTGGAGCGTTTCGGCACCCACTGGCGGGTGCTGCTGGCGCATCTCACCCTGTTCGGCTACATCTACCCGGGCGAGCGGCACCGCGTTCCCGCCTGGGTCATGGAGCAGTTGCTCGCCCGCCTGGCCGAGGAGAGCCGCCGGCCGCCCCCGACGGATCCGCACGTCTGCGCCGGCACCCTGCTGTCGCGCCAGCAGTACCTGCATGACGTGGAACGCCTGGGCTATGTGGACGGCAGGCTGACCCCGGCCAGCACCATGACGCCGCAGGACGTGGCCGTGTGGACCGAGGCCATCGAGGAGCCGGCCGCGCCGCCCGATCGTTCGCATCCCTGAGGGCTGGCAGGCGATCAGCCCTCCAGCTGCGGGTGCAGCTGGCGCATGCGGTTCATGGCCATGGCCGCCGCAGCCGTGCGCGTCTCCACGCCGAGCTTGGCGAGGATGCGCTCCAGGTGCTTCTTCACGGTCGCCGGGCTGGCGCCCAGGATGTCGGCGATGTCGCGGTTGATCTTGCCCTTGACCACCCAGTACAGCACCTCCGCCTCGCGTGCCGTGAGCTTGAAGGCCAGGCTCATGGACTCGATGATCAGCGTGTCCGAGACCTCCCGCATCACGATCAGCCAGTCCTCGTCGCCCGTTTGCTGGTGCAGGCGGAACGACAGCCGGCGCGCGCCGAGTTCGGCCGTCAGGCGCGGCGGCTCGATCTGCCGTTCGGCGTCCTGCAGGTGGCGCCGCAGCCAGTCCACCACCGGCTGCGGCGCCTGGGGTGCGCTGGTGCCGTAATACGCCATCAGCAGTTCGCGCGCCAGCGGCGTCTGCCACATCAGGCGGCCGTCGCTGGCCCGCACCGTGATGCTGGCGTAGCCGAACGCGTCCAGCGCATTGCGGGTCTGGCGGGCTTGCCGGGCGCCCTGCATGTGCACGCCCATGCGGGCCAGCACCTCCTTGGGCTTGATCGGTTTGGTGACGTAGTCGACGCCGCCGGCTTCCAGCGCGGCCACCAGGTGCTCGGTCTCGGTCAGGCCGGTCATGAAGATGATGGGGATGTGCGCCGTGGCCGGCGTGGACTTCAGGCGCTTGGCCACCTCGAAGCCGTCCATGCCCGGCATCATCGCGTCCAGCAGCACGATGTCGGGAAGCGCCTGCACCGCCCGCTGCAGGGCGGCTTCGCCGCTGGTGGCCACCAGCACGGTGAAACCGGATTCGTCCAGCGCGTCGTGCAGCACGGCCAGGTTGTCCGGCACGTCGTCCACGATCAGGACGACGTCGCTGTTGGCGCGGTCCAGTGTCTGGTGCAGGCTCATCCCTGCGCCTGCGCCAGCCGGCGGCTGATCGGCTCCAACTGGAACTGGCGCGCCAGTTCGCGCAGGCCGCGGCAGAACGCCGCGGCGGCAGGCTGCGCCGCCTCGATCTCGTCGAGCTTGTTCAGGATGCCGCGCAGGTAGCCCAGATCGGCCAGTTCCCGCAGCGCCTGGAGCGACGCGGCGTCGGGCAGCCGCTCATCAGGTTGCTGGGACCCGGCCGCGGGCTGCGCCGGTGCGCGCAGCCAGGCAAGACCCAGCTGCCGCTCCAGCCAGTCCAGCAGCTCGGTATGGCGCACGGGCTTGGTGATGAAATCCTCGGCGCGGATGCCGGTGTCGTTCTCCAGTCCCTTGTCGAAGGCGTTGGCCGAGACGATCGCCACCTTGGCCTGCACGTGGGGCATGCGCCGCGCGCGGCGCAACGTCTCCCAGCCGTCGATGCCGGGCATGGCCAGGTCCATCAGGATCACATCCGGCGCCAGGCCCGCCGCCAGCAGGTCCAGCGCGTCGTGGCCGCTGGCGGCCGTGCGCAGCTCGAACCCGAGCGGCTGCAGCAGGTGCACCAGCAGCTCGCGGTCGGCTTCCTCGTTGTCGACCACCAGGATGCGGCGGCGCGGGCCTTCGTAGCCGTGCCGCGGCGGCGCCTGCATGCGCGCCTGGGCGGGCCGCGCGCCGTGGAGCTCGGGCAGGAACAGGCGGATGCGGAAGGTGGAGCCGCGGCCTGGCATGCTGGCCACGGTGAGCTCGCCGCCCATCAGGTCGGTGAGCATCTTGGCGATGGTGAGCCCGAGCCCGGCGCCGGGCGCTGCCGGCGCCGCGGTGCTGCCCCTGGCGAACGGCTCGAAAACCTCGGCGATGTCTTCCGGCTTCAGGCCGGGGCCGGTGTCCTCGATCTCGATCTGCGCCATCTCGCGGGCGTAGCGCACGCGAAAGCCCACCTGCCCGGCACTGGTGAACTTCACCGCGTTGCCCAGCAGGTTGATGAGAATCTGCCGCACGCGCTTCTCGTCGGCCCGCACCACCTCGGGCAGGGTGCCTTCGGGCTCGAACCGGAAGGCCAGGCCCTTGCCCGCGGCCTGCAGCTCGAACATGCCGGCCATCTCGTGCACGCAATCGGCAAAGCGCATGGGCTTGACGGCGAGCGTGAGCTTGCCGGCCTCGATGCGTGCGATGTCCAGCGTGCCCTCGATCAGCGAGAGCAGGTGTTCGCCGCCGCGCTTGATCACGCTCACCGCCTGCTTGCGGTGCGGGGGAATGCCCGTGTCCTCCCCCATCAGCTGCGCATAGCCCAGGATGCTGTTGAGCGGCGTGCGCAGTTCGTGGCTGATCGCGCTGATGTAGCGGCTCTTGGCCTGGTTGGCCTGGTCGGCCTGCCGCTTGGCCTGCTGCAGAGCGAGGTCGGTCTGCTTGTGGGACTCGATCTCGCGCATCAGCAGGTGCGTCTGCCGGTTCGATTCCTCCTGCGCCACCTGCCGGCTCTTGTGCGCCAGCACCAGCCACCAGGCCACGATGCCGGCGATCACGCCCAGCGCCATGTAGGCCTTCAGGAAACCGGACCGGAGCGTTCCCCCCGAGAGCAGGCCGGCGTCCTGCGAGGCCAGTGCGCGCAGCTCCTGGTGGTACAGCAGGCCGAACACCGTGGCCAGCAGCGGCATGATGACCAGCATCAGCAGCAGGAAGTGGCCCAGGCCCGTGTCCAGGTAAGGCCACACCCGCCGGGGCAGCAGCCAGCGCAAGGCTTGCGACCACTGGGCCGACAGGTTCGCGTGCGGCTTGCACAGGTCGCCGCAGCGTGCGTCGAGCGTGCAGCACAGGGAGCAGATCGCGCCCTGGTACGCGGGGCAATGCGCCATGTCCGGCCCCTCGTACTCGCGCTCGCAGATGACGCAGCGCTGGAGAGCTGCGTCGTCCCCGCGCAGGTGACGCCCCGCGTCATCCCCGCGAAGGTGACGACCCGCGTCATCCCCGCGAAGGTGACGCCCCGCGTCGTCCCCGCGAAGGCGGGGATCCAGTGCTTCCGCATCACTGGATTCCCGCCTTCGCGGGAATGACGGTTCCGGGGACCGCGCGATGTAGTAGCGCCCCTTGGTGGCCCACGCGATCAGCGGCGACGTGACGAACGCGACGCCCAGCGCAATGACGGCAGAGAAAGCCTGCGCGGTGGGGCCGAACACGCCCAGGTGGGCCGTGATGGACAGGGCCGAGGCCAGCGCCATGGCACCGACGCCCACCGGATTGATGTCGTACAGGTGGGCCCGCTTGAACTCGATGCCGGACGGCGACAGCCCGAGGGGCTTGTTGACGACCAGGTCGGCGACCACCGCCATCATCCAGGCGATGGCGATGTTGGAGTACAGGCCCAGCACGTCGCCCAGCGCCTGGAACACGTTCATCTCCATCAGCATGAAGGCGATCAGCGTGTTGAACACGACCCACACCACCCGGCCGGGATGGCTGTGCGTCACGCGCGAGAAGAAGTTCGACCAAGCCAGCGAGCCGGCATAGGCATTGGTGACGTTGATCTTCAGCTGCGAGATCACCACGAACAGGGCCGTGGCGGCCACCGCCCAGCCGTAGTTCGGGAACACGTATTCGTAGGCCGCCAGGTACATCTGGTTGGGGTCGACCGCCCGCTCCACCGGCACCATGTGGGTGATGGCCAGGTAGGCCAGCAGCGCGCCGCCCAGCATCTTGAACACGCCCAGCACGACCCAGCCGGGACCACCCGCCAGCACCCCCAGCCACCAGGCCTTGCGGTTGGCGCCGGTGCGCTCCGGCATGAAGCGCAGGTAGTCCGCCTGTTCCCCCATTTGGGTAATCAGTGCGATGCCCACGGTCAGGGCGGCACCGAAAAGGTGCAGATTGAAGCCCGGGCTGCCGTTCTTGTCACCGGCATAGTGCGTGATGCCGGCGAACGCACCAGGATCGCGCATCCACACGTAGACGAAGGGCACCACCAGCATGACCAGCCAGAGCGGCTGGGTCCAGACCTGCAGACGGCTGATGGCCGAGACGCCGTGCGTCACCAGCGGGATCACCACCAGCGCGCACACCAGGTAACCCCAGCTGGGCGGAATGCCCAGCGCGAGTTCCAGCGCATAGGCCATCACCGCGGCTTCCAGGGCGAAGAAGATGAAAGTGAACGACGCGTAGATCAGGGAAGTGAGCGTCGAGCCGATGTAGCCGAAGCCGGCACCCCGGGTGAGCAGGTCCATGTCGACGCCGTAGCGGGCGGCGTAGATGCTGATCGGAAGGCCCGCCAGGAAGATGATCAGGCCGGTGACCAGGATCGCCCAGAACGCGTTCATGAAGCCGTACTTGACCAGCAGTGTGGCGCCCACGGCTTCCAGGATCAGGAACGAAGCCGCGCCGAACGCGGTGTTGGCGACGCGGAAGGTGGACCATTTGCGAAAGCGCTGCGGGGTGTAGCGCAGCGCGTAGTCCTCCAGCGTCTCGCTGGCCACCCAGCTGTTGTAGTCCCGGCGCACTTTCACCACGCGCTGGGGCGCGTCCTCGGCCGGCACCGGATGGAGGGGGATGATCGGGCTCACGCCTGCCAATTCGCAGCTTTCATGCCCGTCCATTCGCCGTTGGACGTATGGCCCGGCATGAGGCTTGCACTACCATGAGGCGTTACACCTGCCGCACCATGGAACTGACCCCGCGCGAGAAAGACAAGTTGCTGATCTTCACGGCTGCCTTGCTGGCCGAGCGGCGCAAGGCCCGCGGCCTGAAGCTCAATTACCCGGAGTCCGTGGCCTTGATCTGCGCGGCGGTGATGGAAGGCGCGCGCGACGGCAGGACCGTCGCGCAGCTCATGAGCGACGGGCGCGCCGTGCTCACCCGGGCCGACGTGATGGACGGCGTGGCGGAGATGATCCCCGACATCCAGGTGGAAGCCACCTTCCCTGACGGGACCAAGCTGGTCACCGTGCACCAGCCGATCCTCTGACAGATTGCAAGGAGATGCCGTGATTACGACCAAAACCATAGCGGCTTGCGCGCTTGCAGCTTGGGCTGGAGCCACTTTTTCCCATGAAATCCCAGGCCTGGCCGGCGCGCACTGGCATGCCGCCGACATCCTGGGCCTGCTGCTGGTGGGCGCGCTGGCGGCGCTGGCCCACTGGCGTTCGCGCCGCCGCAAGTGAGCCCCTCATGATCCCCGGCGAATTGATCACCGACGACGGCGAGCACGAGCTCAACCCGGGCCGCCGCACGCTGACCGTGGTGGTGCGCAATACGGCGGACCGGCCGATCCAGGTCGGCTCGCACTACCACTTCGCCGAGACGAACGCCGCGCTCGATTTCGACCGGAAGGCGGCGCATGGCATGCGCCTGAACATCGCCTCGGGCACCGCCGTGCGTTTCGAGCCGGGGCAGCAACGCACCGTGGAACTGGTGGACTACGCGGGCGGCCGCGTTGTGTACGGTTTTCGGGGCCTGGTGCAGGGACAACTCTAATCCCGTTCGGGCTGAGCCTGTCGAAGCCCTTCGACAGGCTCAGGGCGAACGGAGTTTTGTGCGAAGGGAGCAACGAAATGGCAACCGTCGGACGGCGCGGCTACGCCGAGATGTTCGGCCCCACCACGGGCGACCGGGTGCGCCTGGCCGACACCGAACTGGTGATCGAGGTCGAGGACGACTACACGCTGCGCGCGGGCGGCTATGGCGAGGAAGTGAAGTTCGGCGGGGGCAAGACCATTCGCGACGGCATGGCGCAAAGCCAGCTCACCCGCGCCCAGGGGGCTGTCGACTGCGTGCTGACCAACGCGCTGATCGTCGACCACTGGGGCATCGTCAAGGCCGACATCGGCATCAAGGACGGCCGCATCGTGGCCATCGGCAAGGCCGGCAACCCGGACACGCAGCCGGGCGTGGACATCGTGATCGGCCCGGGCACCGAAATCATTTCGGCCGAAGGAAACATCGTCACCGCCGGCGGCATCGACAGCCACATCCACTTCATCTGCCCGCAGCAGATCGAGGAGGCGCTGGCCTCCGGCATCACGACCATGATGGGCGGCGGCACCGGGCCGGCCACCGGCACCTTCGCCACCACCTGCACGCCGGGTCCCTGGAACATCGAGCGCATGCTGCAGGCGGCCGACGCCTTCCCCATGAACCTGGGCTTCCTGGGCAAGGGCAACGCCAGCCGGCCCGAGGCGCTGCGCGAGCAGATCGCGGCCGGCGTGATCGGCCTGAAGCTGCACGAGGACTGGGGCACCACGCCCTCGGCGATCAGCAACTGCCTGGATGTCGCCGACGCCACCGACACCCAGGTCGCGATCCACAGCGACACGCTGAACGAATCCGGCTTCGTGGAGGACACCATCGCCGCGACCGGGGGGCGGGGCCTGTGCGCCTTCCACACCGAAGGCGCGGGCGGCGGCCATGCGCCCGACATCCTGCGCGTGGTGGGCGAGGCCAACTTCCTGCCCTCCTCCACCAACCCCACCATGCCCTACACGGTGAACACGCTGGACGAGCACGTCGACATGCTGATGGTGTGCCACCACCTGGACCCCGCCATCGCCGAGGACCTGGCCTTCGCCGAGAGCCGCATCCGCAAGGAGACCATCGCGGCCGAGGACATCCTGCACGACCTGGGCGCGATCAGCATGATGTCCAGCGACTCGCAGGCCATGGGCCGCGTCGGCGAGGTGATCCTGCGCACCTGGCAGACCGCGCACAAGATGAAGGTGCAGCGCGGCAAGCTGGAGGGCGACCCGGAGCGCCACGACAACTTCCGCGCCAAGCGCTACATCGCCAAGTACACGATCAACCCCGCCATCGCGCACGGCATCAGCCACGAGGTGGGCAGCATAGCCCCCGGCAAGTGGGCCGACCTGGTGGTGTGGAAGCCGGCGTTCTTCGGCGTCAAGCCGGCGCTCATCCTCAAGGGGGGCTTCATCGCCATGGCGGCGATGGGCGACCCGAACGCGACCATCCCGACCCCGCAGCCGGTGCACTACCGCCCCATGTTCGGCAGCTTCGGCGGCGCCATCGCCAAGGGGTCGCTGACCTTCGTGTCGCAGGCGGGCATGCAGGCCGGCATCAGGGAACGCTACGGCCTGGGCAAGACGCTGGCTGCCGTGAAGAACATCCGGCAGGTGCGCAAGCACGACATGGTCCACAACGGGTACCTGCCGGCCATGGAAATCGATGCCCAGACCTATGCGGTGCGGGCCGACGGGCAGCTGCTGACCTGCGAGCCGGCCCAGGTGCTGCCCATGGCACAGCGCTACTTCCTGTTTTGAACAACGCAAACGCAGCGAAGGCCGCGCCCTATCGATGTTGAATGTATCGAAGCTACTCACGCAAGGCCGGGGGCTGGCGCCGGTGCTGCTCAAGCGGGCGGCGATGGTGTCGCTGGACTGGGACGTCCGGCAGAAAAGCCGCTTCGACTGCACCGATTCGCAAGGGCGGCACCTGGGTGTGTTCCTGCCGCGCGGAACTGCGGTGCGCGGCGGCGACGTGCTGGTGGCCGAGGACGGCTCCCTGGTCAAAGTGGTGGCCGCGCCGCAACCCGTGCTGGTCATCACGCACTGCACCGAGCACGGAACGCCCTTCGATCTGACGCGGGCCGCCTACCACCTGGGCAACCGCCACGTGCCGATCGAGCTCAAACCCGACCACCTGAAGATCGAGCCCGACCATGTGCTGGCCGACATGCTGCGGGCCATGCACCTGATCGTGAAGGAAACCGCGGCGCCGTTCGAGCCCGAAGCCGGGGCCTATGGCGGACACGGCGCACACGCACACGCACACGGGGCCGGTCATGGACATGAGCACCAGCACCACGGCCATTCGCACTGACGCCTCGCTGCTGCAGCTGATCTGGCTGGCCTCGCCAGCCCTGCCGGTGGGCGGCTTTTCCTACTCGGAGGGGCTGGAGGCGGCGGTGGACCGCGGGCTGGTGCACGACGAACACAGCGCCGCGGACTGGCTGGCCGACCAGCTGCACCTGGCGCTGTCCCGAGGGGACCTTGCGGTGGTCGCGCAGGCGGTGGCCGCCTGGCGTGCCGGGCATGTCGAGCGGATCATCGAGCTGAACGGCTGGGTCCTGCGCACCCGCGAAACCGCCGAGCTGCGGCAGCAGACCGAACAGATGGGCCGCTCCCTGGTGGAGTGGGCCAAAGCCGTTCACCCTGAGCTTGTCCAACGGTTTGCCAAGGCTTCGACAGGCTCAGCCCGAACGGTGGTGACCTATCCGGTTGCGTTCGCCCTGGTCGCCAGCGCCTTTGGACCATCCGTCCGCGACATCCTGCTGTGCTTCGCGTTCGGCTGGGCCGAGAACATGATGCAGGCGGCGATCAAGTCCGTCCCGCTCGGCCAGAGTTCCGGGCAGCGCATCCTGCAGCGGCTGGCGGCCGAGATCCCCGCGGCCGCGGACCACGCCCTCGCGCTGCGTGACGAAGACCGCCAGTCGTTTTCCCCCCTGCTCGCCATTCTCTCGGCGCAGCATGAAACCCAGTACTCGAGGTTGTTCCGATCATGAGCCTTCACCACGTCCCCCACCGAAGCAAGAAACTGCCGCCGCTGCGCGTGGGCATCGGCGGCCCGGTCGGCTCGGGCAAGACCACCTTGCTGGAAATGCTGTGCAAGTCCATGCGCGAGCGCTGGGAGCTGGTGGCGATCACCAACGACATCTACACCAAGGAAGACCAGCGCCTGCTCACCGTCAGCGGCGCCCTGCCGGCCGAACGCATCATGGGCGTGGAGACCGGCGGCTGCCCGCACACGGCCATCCGCGAGGACGCCTCCATCAACCTCGAGGCGATCGACCGCATGCTGGAGCAGTTTCCCGACACCGACATCGTGTTCGTGGAATCCGGCGGCGACAACCTGGCCGCGACCTTCAGCCCGGAACTGTCGGACCTGACGATCTACGTCATCGACGTCGCCGCCGGCGAGAAGATTCCCCGCAAGGGCGGCCCCGGCATCACCAAGAGCGACCTGTTCGTGATCAACAAGACCGACCTCGCGCCGCACGTGGGTGCGGACCTCGGCGTGATGGAAGCGGACACGAGACGCATGCGCAAGGACAAGCCCTACGTGATGACGAACCTGAAGACGAATGCCGGTCTTTCGGAGGTGATCAGCTTCATCGAGCGCAAGGGCCTGCTCGCATAGGCCTGGATTCCCGCCTTCGCGGGATGACGGGACTAGAATCCGCTCTCCCGGAGAGTTGGCAGAGCGGTTGAATGCACCGGTCTTGAAAACCGGCGACGTTGAAAGACGTCCGTGAGTTCGAATCTCACACTCTCCGCCAGATGGCTACATCAGCCAGCGCAAGAGAAGAAAGAACAACGCCCAGAGCGCGAGCGCGAAACTCATGCCGAACCAGAACATCGGCGTCATGGCGACCTCCCCTGGCGAATGACACCATGCTTGCGGCCGGGGGCGCGCGCCCCTGTAGGAATCCCGCGCATCGCGGGGCTCCTGGATTCCGCTGCTGAGCATCAGGCGGGCAGGAACAGGCCCTGCAGGTCGCTGAGGAAGTCGAAGCCGCGCTCCGTGGGGCGGACGCGGGTGGCGGTCCGCTCGATGAGGCCCTTGCGTTCGGCCTCCTGCAGGCCCGCTTCGATGGCGCCCAGCGGCAGGCCGGTGCGCTCGAAGAACTGCTGCACCTCGAAGCCGTCCTTCAGCCGCAGGGCGTTGAGCATGAACTCGAAGGGCAGCTCCGCCCGCGCCGCCTCGTTGTCCTGCGCGAGCGCCTTGCCTCCCAGGGCGCCTTCCATGTACAGCCGCGGGTCACGCAGGCGCACCTGCCGCACCACCCGATGGGCAAAGCTGAGCTTGCTGTGGGCGCCGGCGCCTATGCCCAGGTAGTCGCCGAACCGCCAGTAGTTGAGGTTGTGCCAGCAGCCATGGCCTGGCTTGGCATAGGCGGAGATCTCGTAGCGCTGCAGCCCAGCGGCGGAGGTCACCTCGGTGATGCGGTCGAGCATGGCGTAAGCCGCGTCGTCCCCGGGCACCTGCGGAGGAAACTTCGCGAAGTAGGTGTTGGGCTCGATCGTGAGGTGGTAGACCGACAGGTGCGGCGGCTTCAGCGCCATGGCCTGGGCCAGGTCCTGCTCGAGCTGATCCAGCGTCTGCCCGGGCAGCGCATACATCAGGTCAAGGTTGAAGGTGTCGAAGGCCGACGCCGCCTCCTGGACGGCAGCGATGGCCTGCTGCCGGTCATGCACACGCCCCAGCGCCTTCAGGTGCTGGTCGTTGAAGCTTTGCACCCCGACCGACAGGCGCGTGACGCCGGCGGCGCGAAAGGCCTTGAACCTGTCCTTCTCGAAGGTGCCCGGGTTGGCCTCCAGCGTGATCTCGCAGTCGGGCTCCAGGCGCAAGCGGGCCCGCACATCCGCGAGCAGCCGGTCGATGGCCTGGGGCGAGAACAGGCTGGGCGTGCCGCCGCCGATGAAGATGCTGTGGATGGTGCGGCCCCAGACCAGCGGCAAGGCGGCTTCGAGGTCCGCCACCAGCGCGTCCAGGTAGCGTTGCTCGGGCAGCTCGCCACTTCTGATCTCGTGCGAGTTGAAGTCGCAGTAGGGGCACTTGCGGATGCACCATGGCAGGTGCACGTACAGCGAGAGCGGCGGCAGCGCCGGCAGCTGCAGCACGCCCGGGCGCATGTAGCGCTGGATGTCCTGCACGGTTTCGCTCACAGCCAGCGCTCCTGGATCATCTGCACCATCAGGCGTGCGGCCTGGCCCCGGTGGCTGTGCGCGTTCTTCACCTCGGGCGGCAGCTGGGCGAAGGTCTGGCCGAACGCCGGGATGAACATCACGGGGTCGAAGCCGAAGCCGTGGCTGCCCAGGGGTTCACGGGTGATCTCGCCGACCGCGCGGCCGACGGCGATCAGCGGCTCGGGGTCTTGCGGCGAGCGCACCGCCACCAGCGTGCTGACCAGGGCGGCGCGCCGGTTCTCCACGTTTCGCATCTGCTCGAGCAGCGCGCGGACATTGTTGTCATCGCCCTTGCCGTAGCCGAACTGCGTAGCGTAGAACGCGGTGTCCACGCCCGGCAAGCCGCCGAACGCATCGACGCACAGGCCGGCGTCGTCGGCCAGGGCCGGCAGGCCGCTGTGGCGCGCGGCGTGCCGCGCCTTGGCCAACGCGTTCTCGACGAACGTCCGGAAGGGCTCCTCGGCTTCAGGGATGCCCAGGTCGCCCTGCCGCACCAGGGCCAGCCCCAGCGGGGCGAGCATGGCCTGCAGCTCGGCCAACTTGCCGCGGTTGTTGGACGCCAGGACGATTTTAGAAACCATATCGGACTGCAGCCCGCACCGCGCGGGCGCAGGCAGCTATCATTTTGAGAGCGCCTGGGACTGCATCTGCACCAGCTCGGCGATGCCTTTCTCGGCCAGGCTAAGCAGCTGGTCCATCTCGGCGCGGGTGAAGGCCGCGCCCTCGGCCGTGCCCTGCACTTCGACGTAGTGTCCCGCGCCCGTCATGACCACGTTCATGTCGGTGTCGCAGGCCACGTCTTCGATGTATTCCAGGTCCAGCAGGGGCGTGCCTTGCACGATGCCCACCGAGATGGCGGCCACGGGAGCGGTGATGGGCGAGGCGGCGAGCTTGCCGGCGGCCATCAGCTGGTTCACCGCGTCCTGCGCGGCCACGAAGGCGCCGGTGATGGCCGCGGTGCGCGTGCCGCCGTCGGCCTGCAGCACGTCGCAGTCGAGGTGGATGGTCCGCTCGCCGAGGGCCTTGAGGTCGAACACCGCGCGCAGCGAGCGCCCGATCAGGCGCTGGATTTCCTGGGTGCGGCCACTTTGCTTGCCGCGGGCCGCTTCGCGGTCGCCGCGGGTGTGGGTGGCGCGCGGCAGCATGCCGTACTCGGCCGTTACCCAGCCCTCGCCGCTGCCGCGTTTGTGGGGCGGCACCTTGTCCTCGACCGAGGCGGTGCACAGCACGCGCGTCTGGCCGAACTCGATCAGCACCGAGCCTTCCGCATGGATGGTGAAGCCGCGCGTGATGCGCACGGCTCGAAGCTGGTCGGCGGCTCGGCCGGCGATTCTTTGGAAGGTCATGGGTGATCTGGGGGGAAGGGTTAACAGCCGAACGCAGAGGGCGCAAAGGCTACGCAAAAGACGCAAAAGGAGTCTGCAAATTTGAAGACGCCTCAAGCCTCCATTGTCTCCTTTTGCGTTCTCTGCGAAATCTCTGCGCCCTCTGCGTTCGGCTGTCCGCTTCCAGACGGCCGACTGCCTAGGTCTTGCGGGCAGCGGAGCGCCGGATGGCCTCGTTGATCTCGGCGATGGAGCGCTCGATGGCGGCGTCGTCCAGGTCCTCGACCATGGTGTCGAGCACGCCGGCCTGGATGGTGGAGGCGAACACGCCGTCGGAGATGCTGTCGGTGGAAATGCCGCGGGTCGACTCGAAGCTGTCGGGCGTCTCCCACTCCAGCGCGATCACGGTCACGTTGTCGCAATGCTCGCCGCCGCTGCGCAGCGCCGCCTCGACCAGGTCGGGCACCGCCTCGGACACGGGCTGCGTGGTCAGGTGCCGCACGATGTCGGCGTCGGTGAGGGTGCCCCACAGGCCGTCCGAGCACAGCAGGATCTTGTCACCCTGCTGCAGCGTGATGGGTCCTGTCACGTCGAACACCGGCTTGGTCGGCGAGCCCAGGCAGGTGAACAGGATGTTGCGGTTGATCCGCTCCATCCGGATCACGCCCGAGCTGTGCTGCTCCAGGTAGGAATGGTCGCGGGTGCGGGTGAGGAGCTCGCCGCCGCGCACGACATAAAGCCTGGAGTCCCCGCAGTGGACCCAGGTGGCCGTGGTGCCTTGCACGATCGCCGCCACCAGCGTGGTGCGGGGCGTGTCCAGCATGCCCTTTTCGCTGGCGTAGCGGATGATCTGGTGGTGCGCTGCCATCAACGAGGTGGACAGGAACTCGGTCACGTCCTTGACCACGGGCCGCGCTTCCTTCTGGTACAGGGCCGAGACGGTCTGCAGCGCCAGCTGCGCCGCCACCTCGCCCTCGGGGTGCCCGCCCATGCCGTCGGCCAGCACGAACAGGCCGGATTCGCGGGTGTAGCAATAGCCCATGCGGTCCTCGTTCTTCTCGCGCCCGCCGCGGCGGCTGATCTGGAAGACCGAAAATTTCATGAGGGTTCCTGCTCGGCCTATTTCAGCTTGGCGCCGAAACCGGTGGCTTTCTTCTTGGTATCGGACACCATGTTGTCGAACTGCAGCCGCATCTTCTCGCCCACCGACAGCTTGGTGTAGCGGCGCTCGCCCTCGCGGCTGAGCTCCTTTTGCAGCGCGAACACCGACTGCGGGCGCGACAGCGGGTCCAGCGACATGCACCACTCGACCACCTCGATCAGGTTGTCGGAGTACACGCCGCGCAGCCGGGACAGGGCCAGCGCCAGGCGGTCCTTCTCCAGCCGCTGCGGAGCGTCGTTGGGCGGATACCCCTGCATGCAGGCGTAGATGCAGGCGCCGATCGCGTAGATGTCGGTCCAGGGGCCCATCGACGAATCGCGCCGGTACATCTCGGGCGCCGCGAAGCCGGGTGTGTACATCGGGCGGATGAAGTTGCCTTCCTTGGACAGCACTTCGCGCGCCGCGCCGAAGTCGATCATCACGGCCTTGTTGTCGTCGGTGATGAAGATGTTGGCCGGCTTGATGTCCAGGTGCAGCATCTTGTGCTGGTGCACGATACGCAGGCCGCGCAGGATCTCGTCGAACAGCGAGCGGATGGTGGATTCGCGGAAGACCTTCTGCTTTTTCAGCTCGCGCGCGGTGATGATGAAGTCCTGCAGGGTCGCGCCCTCCAGGTAGTTCATGACCATGTAGACGGTCTCGTTCTCGCGGAAGAAGTTCAGCACGCTGACCACGGAGGCGTGCGAAATCTGCGCCAGCGAGCGCCCTTCTTCGAAGAAGCTCTTGAGTCCCAGGCGGTACAGCGACAGCTTTTCGGGCTGCACCTGCGGCAGCAATTCCCCGGGCGCGCGGGTGGCCAGCGAGGAAGGCAGGTATTCCTTGACGGCGACCTGCTGGCCTTCGTTGTCGACTGCGAGGTAGACCACGCCAAACCCGCCCGCGGAGAGCTTGCGCACCACGCGGTAGCCGCCAATTACCGTATCGGGCGGCAAGGGTGCTGGTTTGACCTTTGACATAATTTGAAGAATGTAGGGCCGCTTGCGCGGCCCGGTTATTCTCGCTATCCCTCAACGACTGAACTACTCGATGCCAGTTTACAGCATGACCGGCTACGCGAGCGCCCAGCAAAGCATGGCGCAAGGCGACTCCGGTCACGATGCCAAGGGCTCGCCCGCGACTCGGCTGGGACTGGAAATCCGCTCTGTCAACAGCCGCTTCCTGGACCTCACCTTCCGGCTGTCCGAGGAGCTGCGCCAGCACGAACCGGCCCTGCGCGAACTGTTGCAGGGGCGCCTCAAGCGAGGCAAGGTCGAAGTGCGCGCCGGCGTCGAATCGACACAGGGCGACACCTTGCGCGAACCCAGCGCCCGCATGCTGCAACGCCTGAACACCTTGCAGGACACGGTACGCAGCTGGCTGCCCGATGCGAAGGCGCTGAGCGTGGCCGACGTGCTGCGCCTGGGCACCACCGACGAGGGCGCCACCGCCGACTGGGGCGAAAAGCTGCGGGAGCTGGCCGGCAAGACCCTCAAGGACCTGATGTCGGCCCGCGAGCGCGAAGGCGCGCGCCTGGCCACCATGCTGCTCGGGCACCTGAAGCAGCTGCGCGAGCTGGCGAGCCAGGCGCAGCCGCTGGTGCCGCAACTGGTGGAGCAGCAGCGCAACCGCTTCCTGGAACGCTGGAAGGAAGCGATGGCCCTGGCCGATGGCGCCACGCTGCCGGAAGCGGCCCAGGACCGCGCGATGAGCGAGGCCACGGCATTCGCCATCCGCATCGACGTCGCCGAAGAGCTGACCCGGCTGCTGTCGCATATCGAGGAGCTCGAACGCCTGATCAAGAAGGGCGGCGAGATCGGCAAGCGGCTGGACTTCCTGATCCAGGAGCTGCACCGCGAAGCCAACACGCTCGGCTCCAAGTCGGCCGCGCTGGAGCTGACCCGCATCTGCGTGGACATGAAGGTGCTGATCGAGCAGATGCGCGAGCAGGTCCAGAACATCGAGTGATGCGAGACTAGCCCATGGACTACCCCGGCAACCTCTTCGTCGTGGCCGCCCCCAGCGGCGCGGGCAAGTCCAGCCTGGTCAAGGCGCTGCTGGAGCTGGACTCCCAGGTGCAGCCTTCCGTCTCTCACACCACCCGCCCCCCGCGCGGCCAGGAAAAGCACGGGCGCGAATACTTCTTCGTCTCGGCGCACGAATTCGACTCCATGGTCCTGGCGGACGCCTTCGTCGAGTGGGCGTTCGTCCACGGCCAGCGGTACGGCACCTCCAAGAAGGCGATCGAGGAGCGCATCGCCCAGGGCGCGGACGTGATCCTGGAGATCGACTTCCAGGGCGCGCTGCAGATCAAGCGCATCTTTGCCAACGCCGTGCTGATCTTCATCCTGCCGCCCAGCTGGGACGAGCTGCGCTCGCGCCTGGAGCGCCGCGGCGAGGACGCGCCGGACGTGATCGAGCTGCGCCTGGCCAACGCGGCCGAGGAGATGGCCAAGGCTTCGGAATTCGACTTCGTTATAATCAACGAGTTATTTGAACGCGCGCTGTTCGACCTCAAGGCGATCGTCCACGCCCAGCGCCTGAAGTTTTCGGCCCAGCGCCGCGCCCGCGCCGAAACGTTCAAAGCCCTCCACATCCACTGACCCCCTTCGGAGAACTTCATGGCCCGCATCACCGTTGAAGACTGCCTGCAGAAAATCCCCAACCGCTTCCAGCTGGTGCTGGCCGCGACCTACCGCGCGCGCATGCTGAGCCAGGGCCACGCAGCGAAGATCGAGAGCAAGAACAAGCCGGGGGTCACCGCGCTGCGCGAGATCGCCGAGGGCAAGGTGGGCCTGGAGATGCTGAAAAAGGTGCCCGGCTAAGCGAAGCGTTGCCTGGCATCCCCGCGCAGGCGGGGATCCAGAAAAAGCACCGCCCCGCGGTGCTTTTTTGTTGCCGCTCGCAGCGAGCGCACGCTCACGCTACATTAAAGGCATGAGCGCGGTCCTTCCCATCTCTGGAAAAGGCAAGCGGCCCGCCGCCCCGGCCCGCCCGAGCCCGGCGGAGGCGAACGCGGCAGCGGCCAGCTTTGCCGCTCTCACCGCCAAGCTCGACTACCTGGATGCGGCCGACATCGAGCAGGTGCGGCAGGCCTACCGCTTCGCCGACGAAGCTCACCTGGGCCAGATCCGCGCCAGCGGCGAGCCCTACATCACCCACCCCATCGCCGTGGCGGCGCAGTGTGCCGAGTGGAAGCTGGACGCCCAGGCCCTCATGGCCGCGCTGCTGCACGATGCCATCGAGGACTGCGGCGTCACCAAGCCCCAGCTGATCGAGAAGTTCGGCGCTGCGGTCGCAGAGCTGGTGGACGGCCTCACCAAGCTGGACAAGCTGCACTTCAACACCCGCGAGGAGAACCAGGCCGAGTCGTTTCGCAAGATGCTGCTGGCCATGGCGCGTGACGTTCGCGTCATCCTGATCAAGCTCGCCGATCGCACGCACAACATGCGCACGCTCGAAGACGTGCCGCGGGAAAAGTGGGGCCGCACCTCGTCCGAGACGCTCGAGATCTACGCACCGATCGCGCACCGGCTGGGCCTGAACCAGACCTACCGCGAGCTGCAGGAGCTGGCTTTCCGGCACCTCAGGCCCTGGCGGCATGAGGTGCTGTCCAAGGCGGTCACCAAGGCGCGCAACCGCCGCCGCGACCTCATCCACAAAGTGCAGCGGGAGGTGGAGGCTGCCTTCGAAGCCGCGGGCATGCAGGTGCGCATCGCCGGGCGTGAGAAGACGCTCTATTCCATCTACAAGAAGATGGACGAGAAGCACCTGAGCTTCGCGCAGCTCACCGACATCTACGGCTTTCGCGTGATCGTGCCCACGGTCACCGACTGCTATACCGCCCTGGGCCTGCTGCACCAGATCTACAAGCCCGTACCCGGCCGGTTCAAGGACCATATCGCCATCCCGAAGGTCAACGGCTACCAGTCGCTGCACACCACGCTGGTGGGGCCGTCCGGCGTAAGCGTCGAGTTCCAGATGCGCACGGAGGCCATGCACGTGGTGGCCGAGTCCGGGATGGCGGCTCACTGGCTCTACAAGGCAAGCGAGCCCGCGGGCGACGGCGCCGACCGTCTGGGGACGAAGTGGCTGCAGTCGCTGCTGGACATCCAGCACGAAACCCGCGATGCGGCCGAGTTCTGGGACCATGTGAAGATCGACCTGTTCCCGGATGCGGTGTACGTCTTCACGCCCAAGAGCCAGATCATGGCGCTGCCGCGCGGAGCGACGGTGGTCGATTTCGCGTACGCCATCCACAGCAACATCGGCGACCGCACGGTGGCGGCCAAGATCAACGGCGTTCAGGTGCCGCTGCGGACCGAACTCAAGAATGGCGACGTGGTGGAGGTGGTGACCGCGCCGGTCTCCACACCCAACCCCGCCTGGCTGGGCTTCGTGCGCACCGGCCGGGCGCGCTCCAAGATCCGGCACCACCTGAAATCGCTGGCCCAGGCCGAATCGCAGGAATTGGGCGAGAAACTGCTGACCCAGGCCTTGCGCGCCGAAGGCATGGAACGGGTTCCGCCCGAGAACGAAGAGCACCAGGCGATCTGGGAGAAGCTGCTGCGCTTCACGGGCAACCGCAACCGGGCCGAGCTGCTGACGGACCTGGGCCTGGGCAAGCGCATCGCGGGCATCGTGGCCAAACGCCTGATGACGCTGATGGCCGAGCGCGGCGAAAGGCCGAATGCGCTGCTGATCACCCGCGAGCGCTACACCGCCCATGAGAACGTGTCGCAGGGCGGAGTCACGCTCGACGGCAGCGAGAACGCCTCGGTCCAGTTCGCAGCCTGCTGCCGTCCCGTGCCGGGTGATCCCATCGTCGGCTACCTCGGCCGCGGCGAGGGGCTGGTCGTGCATACCGACGAGTGCGCGGTGGCCCGGCGGCTGCAGCACAAGGACAGCGAACGCTTCATCGGCGTGGAATGGGCGGACGAGCCGGTGCGTCCGTTCGAAACCAATGTGCTGGTGACGGTGGCCAGCGGCAAGGGCGTGCTGGCCCGCGTCGCCGCAGCGCTGGCGAGCGTCGAGGCGGACATCACCCACGTCGACATGGGCGATGAGCGCGCGTCGGACGCCACCGACATGCGGTTCGTGATCGCCGTGCGTGACCGCACTCACCTGGACACGGTGATGCGCACGCTCAAGCGCACGCCGGCGGTGATGCGGGTGCAGCGCGCCCGCCCGGGCCACTCAGCCGGCTGAGGCCCGCCCCTGGGGCGCCGGGTAGCTCACCGCAAGCACTTCGATCTCCTGGACGCCGGCGGGCGTGACCAGCTTCACCATATCGCCCTCCTGGGCCTTGAGCAGCGCACGCGCGATGGGCGAAACCCAGCTGACCTGGCCGCGGGCGCTGTCGGCCTCGTCGATGCCCAGGATGGTGATGGTGCGCTCCTGCCCCGACTCGTCCGCATACGTGACAGTCGCTCCGAAGAACACCTGGTTGCGGCCGTGGTGCAGCGACGGGTCGGTGACTTCCGCGAGTTCCAGCCGCTTGGTCAGGAAGCGGATGCGGCGGTCGATTTCCCGCAGGCGCTTCTTTCCATACAGGTAATCGCCGTTCTCGGAGCGGTCGCCGTTGCTGGCGGCCCAGTGCACCACCTCCACCACCTTGGGCCTTTCTTCGTCTATCAGGGCAAGGAGTTCGGCGCGCAGCCGGGCGTAGCCGGCAGGCGTGATGTAGTTCCGCCCGCCCGCAGGCAGGGGCGCAGCGACTTCATCGTCCTCTTCGGTGTCCGACTCGCGGGTGAAAGCCTTGCTCATGCCGCAAGGATAGCGGTGGACCGGCGGCGGGCGGACTCGACGAAAGCAGATTCCTACAGGGTGCCCGGCCTTCCCCTGACGTCCACCAGCAGCCGGGCTGGGAACAATGGCGCATGAACCGCTTCACCTTTTGCATTGCGGACAGGAAAATGGATACAAGCCGATGACCGTCGCCGCACAGGCCCAGGCTCCTGCCTCGGCCGCTACTTCCGGACGCCGGGCGCGAACCAGCGCCGAAGCCGCTCGCTACAGCATCCTGCGGCGGCTGGCGCCGGCGCTCAAGCACGACATGGTCGTGAACCTCCAGGCCGTGGCCATGATGGCCGAGGTCCTGAATGCCCGCCTGGAAAAAGGCTCCCCTGCGGCGGGCGATTTCGAGGGCAGCATCTCCAAGATGAACCGGCTCGCACGCGAGGCCGTCATGACGTGCCTGCGCGTGGCCGCCTGGATCGAACCGGCCGAAGACGAGAGCATCGGGCTGCGCGAAGGCGTGGAAGAGTGCGTGACCCTGTTGCGCAGCAGCCTGAACTTTCGCGGGTTTTCCGTGGAGAACGAGCTGGCAGAGACCGAATTCGAGGTCTCGCGGGTCGCCTTGCGCAACCTGCTGGCCGCCTCGCTGATCGCCCTGACCGACTCGGCCAAGGAGTCCTGCACCCTGGCAGTGACCGCCGACATGTCCTCGGGGTTCGCGGTGGTGACGCTGCGGTGCAAGCCGCAGGAGGGTGAAGCCGACGTGCCGGCGGCCGACCCGGTCTACCGCGAACTCGACTGGGCCGACGTGCAGGCGCTGGCCGTGGCCGAGGGTGTGGAGTTGTTCCGCACCCAGGAGCAGATCGTCATGCGCATCCCCCGGATGCTGGCGAGCGGACCGCTACAGATCGCGCCCTTGTGACGTCCGGTCCATGAACGCCTCGAGCTCGTCGATGGGCAGGGGCTTGCAGAACAGGTAGCCCTGAAAGGCGTGGCAGCCCTGCTGGGCCAGGAAGCTGCGCTGTTCCTCCGTTTCGACGCCTTCCGCGATCACATCCAGGTGCAGGCTCTGGGCCAGCCCGATGACGGTGCGCGCTATGGCGGCATCGTTGGCGTCGGTGAGGATGTCCTTGACGAACTCGCGGTCGATCTTGAGCTGGTCAAGCGGCAGGCGCTTGAGGTACGACAAGGACGAGTAACCGATGCCGAAGTCGTCCAGCGACAGGGTGACGCCCATGTCCTTGAGGCTGCCCATCTTGGCCACAGTGACTTCGATCCCGTTGGCCAGCAGGCTTTCGGTCAGCTCGAGCTTCAGTTTTTCCGGGGCAATGCCGGACTCGTGGATGGCGCTCATCACCTCGTCCACGAAGTCGGGATGCCGGAACTGCCTCACGCTCACGTTCACCGCGATGCTGAGGTGGCTGCGGTCGGGACGCTGGGCCCATTCGGCCAGCTGCGCGCAGGCACTGTCGAGCACCCAGCGGCCGATCGGAATGATCAGCGAGGTCTCTTCCGCCGTGTGGATGAACTGGTCAGGCGGCACCATGCCCCGCTGGGGATGTTGCCAGCGCAGCAGGGCCTCGACGCCGGTCATGCGGCCATCGGGGCCGACCTGCGGCTGGTAGTCGATGTGGAACTGGTTTTCGCGCCAGGCCTGGCGCAAATCGGCCGCGAGCGTCGCGTTGGCGGTCACCACCGCCTGCATCTCCGGGTCGAAGAAGCACACGGTGTTGCGGCCCGCGTTCTTGGCCTGGTACATGGCCAGGTCGGCCTGCTTGAGCAGTTCGCTGACGGTGCGCGGCCCGTGGCCGAACAGCGTGACCCCGATGCTGCACGTGCTGTGGTGCAAGTAGCCCGGCAGCACGTACGGCTCTCCCAGCGCCGCCAGGATGCGCTCGGCGACCGCACGCGCGCCCTTGGCGGGCTCCAGAGGCTTGTCGCCCCGGTCTTGCAGCAGGATCACGAACTCGTCGCCGCCAAGCCGGGCGACGGTGTCGCCCTTGGCAACGCAGGACCTCAGGCGCTCGGCGACGAGCTGGAGCAGCATGTCGCCCTTCTGGTGCCCCATGGTGTCGTTGAGCACCTTGAAATTGTCCAGGTCGATGAACATCAACGCGCCTTCACGGGGCCGGTCGGGCTCCGCGAGGGCGGCGTGCAGGCGGTCCATCAGCAACTGGCGGTTGGGAAGCTTCGTGAGCGCGTCGTAGAACGCCAGGTGCTGGATCTTCTCCTCCGCGATCTTGCGTTCCGTCACGTCGCGCCCCACGGCAACCCAGTGGGTCAGCTTCCTCGCGCGGTCCCATACCGGCGATACATCAAGGTCCACCCAGAACGGCTCGCCGTTCTTCTTGTAGTTGATGAGGTCCACGCGCGCCGGCCGCCATTGCTCCAGCGCGGCACGGATCTGGTCCAGCGCGCGGCGCTGGGTATTGGGACCCTGCAACAGGCGCGGCGTCCGGCCGATCACCTCGTCGCGCGTATAGCCGGTCCTGCGCTCGAATGCTTCGTTGACGAAGACGATGCGCGGCCCGGGATCGCTGAAGGGGCCTGCCTCGGTGATGATGACGATGTCGTTCAGGCGCGCGATGCTGCCCTCGAGCAGCCGAAGCTGCTCCTGGGCCTTGCGGCGCCCGGTCACGTCACGCAGGTGCACGGCCATGCCACCGCCGAACGGGTAGCCCCGCACCTCGAACCAATTGCTCAGGCGCGCGTCGAGTTCCTCGAACTCGATCCTGGCACTGCGGGAGCAGGCCGAGCGGAATTGCTCCTCCAGGCGCAGCCGCACGGTTTTCTGGAACGAGTTCCACAAACGCCGGCCCAGCAGGTCTGCGCTGGCCGCGCCCAGCAGGCGCTCGGCCTTGTCGTTCAGGAAGGTGAACTGGCCATCCTTGTCCACGGTGGCGAACGCTTCGCCGCCTCCCAGGTTCACCGTGTGGCGCAACAGCGTGCCGGGCTTCAGGCCCTTGGGCGCGATCTCCTGCAAGGCGCCCTCCACCCCGACAATCCGGCCCTCCCCGTCGCGCATCGGCTGTGCGAAGCAGCGCACCCATGACCGTTTGCCGTCCAGCATCAGGATCTGCGCTTCTTCGTCGAAATCCTTGCCTTCGCTCGCACAAGCGTGCAGAAGCGCCTGCATCTTCTCGCGCCAGCCCGGCGCGAAGTGGCGGGCTGCCTCGTGCGGCGGCGGGCTGTAGCCGGGCTCGGCGCCGTGGATCTGCGCCAGCTGCTCCGACCACCAGAGCTCGTCCCTGTCCAGGTCCAGCACCCATGCCCCAATGCGGGCTGCGCGCTCGAGGAAGCTCAAAAAGCGGTCCGGTTGCCGCAGGGGAACTGTTCGAGGGGGAGTAAGAAATCGCACGGGAGTAACGGGAAGTACCTGGATGCAGCGCCGCCGGCCATGTTACGCCCGCAGCACGGTGTGTGGTGGACCGGTAGGCACCGTCCTACGGGAGAACGGGCGCACGTCCGTAACCACGTGTGGGCAGGCGCACTAGAGTGGTAACCGATTGATACCGGCCCTTACCGATTCGCCCCCTGTGGAACTCAAAGCCTTCGTCGTCGAAGACAACGCGACCATCCGCGAGAACCTCGTCGGTGCGCTGGAGGAGCTGACCTGCGTGAAGGTGACCGGGACTTGCGCGACCGAGGACGAAGGACTGGCATGGCTTGGAGACGCGGACAACCACTGGGATATGGTCATCATCGACCTCTTCCTCAGGCGCGGCAGCGGCATCCGGCTCGCGCAGCGGATCACCCGCCAGCGGCCCGGGCAGAAGATCGTGGTGTTCAGCAACTACGTGAATGCCAGCGTCCGCAAGCGATGCGCCCAACTCGGCGTCGATGCCGTGTTCGACAAGTCCACCGAGATCGATGCGCTGGTGGACTACTGCGCGCTCCAGTGCTTCCAGCAGCCGGCCGGATCGCAACCCATCGGGGCGTGAGCCCCCCCAACTATGGAAGACACCATGACTACGACGGCCCAGCCCGCTGAACACCTCGTGCCCGTACCGGCGCCGGAGGCGCGGTCCAACATGCAGCGGCGGTGGTCGGACGGCGTCGCGCCTGCCGTCCCCGCAGACCCCACGGCACCCTGGTCCATGGCCCAGCAATGGCCAGGCTTGGTGGCGACGCTGTCGGAGCAGGCGGTGGAGAGCAGCAATCTCGTGCTTCGTGCCCTTGATTTCCTGGTGGGCGCCGGCCGGCTGCGCAGGGCCGAGGCCAAGGCCCTGACCGAAGCGCTGTACCGGCTGCGCGACACCAGCCTTCGGGCCCAGCAGATCACGCGCCTGGCCAGCGGCCGGATCCGCCAGGCCCGGGACCGGGTGGACCTGGCTCATGTAGTCCAGACACTGCTGCGCGAGCGGCGCGAGGAGTTCGCCGCCGCAGGTGCCGATGTGCGGTCCGAGTGCAGCACGGTGGACGTGCTGCTCGACCCCCCGGCGGCCGTCAGCCTGGTCAACACCCTCATCGACTGGGCCCTGACCTTCAGCAAGGAAATCGTCCTGACGCTGGACGCCCCCGTCTGGCCGGCGCCTGCACGGCTGGTGGCCCGGGTCACCACACCCCGCCCGGCAGCCCAGCCCGCGGGCACGGCCAAGGAGCGCGGCCGGCGCCAGAACGACGGGCTGCAGTGGATGCTGCTGCGCCAGATGGCCGCATCGGCCAACCTGAGCATCGTCCGGTCCGGCGGGGACGGGGTGGCCATTGTCACCATCGAATTCGCCAAGACATTCCTCAATGGCGAGGGCGTTTCCAGCGTCGAACTGCTGGCTGAACCTTCGACCGCGCCCGGCGACCTCTTCGACGCCTGGGTCCTCGTCATTGCTCAAGACCCGGCGCTGCGCTCGGCGGCGATCGAAGCCTTGCGCGTGGCCGGAATGCCTGCCAAAGCAGTCGCAGACGCAGACCAGGCACGCGCGGCTTGCGCCGAAGCCATGCCCAATGCCGTGGTGATCGCTTACGACGCCGAGGGGCCCGAGACCGAGGCACTGCGCTGCGAAGCGTTCGGCACCGATGCCCGCTGCCCGATCGTGGAGATCGTGGAACGGGCGCCCTTGTTCCATGCCTGCGGGTTCGAGGGTTTCGAAACCGCCAAGGTCGGCCGGGCAGACCTGCGCAAGGAGCTGGCGCCGGCGGTGCTGTTCGAACTGGCCAAGCTGGCCTGACCGCCCGGACTCAGCCCAGCCGGCCGCCCGCGCGCAGCATCCGCGCCAGTTGGTCGGCCGGCACCGGCGGGCTGTAGAAGAATCCCTGGGCCAGGTCGCACTGCAGCGCCTTCAGCGCCTCGGCCTGCGCCTCGGTCTCGACGCCTTCGGCAACGACTTTCAGGCCGAGGTTTCGCGCCAGGGTGATGCAGGTGCTGACGATGCGCTTGTATGCGGCGTCGGCGGTGATCTTCTTGACGAAGGCGCGATCGATCTTCACCTCGTCGATCGGCAGCGTGACGATGTAGGCCAGCGAAGAGTATCCCGTGCCGAAGTCGTCGATCGCCACCGGGATGCCCAGGTTGCGCACCTGCGTGAGGACCTCGATGGCGCGTTCCATGTTGCCGATCAGCACGCTCTCGGTCACCTCTATGCCCAAGGCCGATGCGTTGCCGCCGATCGCGTCCAGCGCGTTGCGAAGGCTTGCGACAAAGTCGTCGTTGCGCAGCTGAGCCGCCGCAACGTTGACCGCGATCCGGGGCGCCGCAAGGCCTTCGCGGCGCCAGCTCTGCCAGTCGGCAACCGCCCTTTCCATGATGTGGTTGCCGACCTCCCCGATCAGCCCCGTCGCTTCCAGGGCCGGAACGAACTCGACCGGGGGGACCAACCCGCGCTCCGGACTCACCCACCGGATGAGGGCTTCCACCCCCTCGATGCGCCCGGTGGCCAGGTCGACCTTGGGCTGGTAGTAATTGACGAACTCCCCGGCCGCCAGCGCCCGCCGCAGCTGGGGCTCGAGCCGGTAGTGCAGGCTGGCAAGGTTGTCGACCGATTTGTCGAAGAAAGCCGTCGGCTCATCTCGCTCGATCGCGGTCTGCAGGGCCGCATTGGCCGCATTGACGACCTCGTCGAGCGAATCGCCGTCGCGCGGGAAGGCGGCAAAGCCGAGGTTGACCGGGCACACCAGCGTCAGGTTGTCGAGCGCGTAGGGAGCCTGCAGCTGTGCGGCGAGGGCGTTCGCCACGGTGCGGCTGAATTCTTCCGGTTCGATGTCCGGGAAGAACATGATGAAAAGGCCCCGCTTGATGCGCCCGACGAAAGACCCGTTGGTGCTGAGGCTGCGCAGGCGGTCCGCCGTCTGCTTGATCAGCGCGTCGGCTACCCGGAAGCCGTGGGCCGAGTTGATCTGGTTCACCGTCTTGAGGCGCACGAAGGCGACCACGCCCCGCTGGGGGCTGGATGAATCGAACTGGGCTTCGAAGTGGAACCAGTTCGGCAGCCCGGTGAGACGATCGGTCTGGGTGGCGATGCGAAGCTGGCGCCGCAGGTTCAGCTGCGTGGCGACGGCCTTGGCCAGCTTGTCCAGCCCATCGCGCTGTGCGTCCGTGAGTTTTCGCGGCACGTGGTCCATGACGCACAGCACCCCGATGGCGCTTCCGTCGCGCGTCCTCAGCGGCGCGCCCATATAGGACCGGACGGGTTTGCTGCCGGGGCCGTACAGCAGCGGATTGAACCAGGGGACCTGCGCCGCGTCCGGGATCTCGAACAGGCTGCCGGCATCGAGGATCGCGTGCGAACAGAAGCCCCTGTCGCGCGGCAGTTCCGGCACCGGCACTCCGACACGCGACTTGTACCACTGCCGGTTGTCGCCCACGAACGTCAGCGCGGCCATCGGCGTGCCGCAGACCACCGCGGCGAGCTGCACCAGCCGGTCATAGTCTTCGTCGGCTTCCGTATCGACGATGCCGAAGTCCCGCAGTTCCTCCATCCGCTCGCGTTCGTCCAGGGGGATGAGCGGCGCCAGGTTCAGCAAAGCGCGGCGCTCGCCCGGCACAGGATTGCCCCGGCGCTCGCCAGCCGTGGCCAGCATGGCGAGCCTCGGGTCAGGCCGCAAGGAAGATGGGGCAGCGAGCTTCATGTCGATGGCTCCTGGCTGGCGAAGGGGCGCCGCCTCTCGGCGCCGGTAGCCTCGTCGAAGGCGGCGTGGCGCTCCACTGCGGCGACCAGGTACGCGCCAGACCCGGTTTGCGCAGGCTCGCCGATGCCCGCGGCGTGCGGAGCCGGCCAGTCGCTGAGGTCCACATCCACGGCGAAGGCGGCCGATGCAGGAGCCAGATCGTTCCGGTCCAGCCTGTCGATCGTGAGTTCGCAGTGCGAATCCTCCGCGTCGAGTGGAAGGATGAAGTGGTGGGTCGACAAGCCCTCGCTGTCCTGCAGCGCCAGGCCTGCCGGCTTGTGGCTGCTTTGCAGCACGGCCTGGGCCACGGCGTGGAGCCAGAGCAGCTCGCGCTGCGCGTCGATGTGCATCGGCTGCTGGGCTGGCGGGGTGAACAGGAGTTCCTCCAGCACATCGAGAACCGCAGGAGAGGGCCAGTTCGCCTGGATGCGGGACAAGGCGCGCGGATGGGCCTCGAGGGGCGTGCGGGCGTCCGGGTTTGGGTTGTCCCCAAATTCCTCATAGGCTGGCGCCGGGACGCCAAAGTAAGCCTGGAAGGACGCGCTCACGCCCTGGAAGGAGCCCAGGTTCTGCTGTCGATGATGAAGCCCGAGCAACTCCATCCATGCCAGAGGTGCGGGATCGGAGCTGTCGGCGATGTACCCGTCCAGCACCAGAACCGCCTCATCATGCTGGCCCAGGGAAGAGAAGAACTGCGCCTGTTGCTGGGCCGCGTGCAAGGCTTCCATCTTGAGAACGGGACCCGGAGCATGCTCACTCTGCACTGCGGCAACGCAGGCCGGCGGGGCGGCTTCCGGTGCCGGTGGCGCAAGCGCGGCAGCCCGCACCACGGGCGACGCAGCAGCAACGGGCGCGGGCGGGTCGCGCGGGGCAGGCTGCAGTTCGCTGTCTGGCGCCGACGACAAGCTGGAGTCCTCGGCCGCAGACCACCAGGCCCCACGGCTGGCAGCCGCTCGGCGGGACCGCCAGATAAGGGCGCCCGCCGCGGTCGCCAAGGCAAGGATCGCCACCGCGATCCAGGAGTCCGATTGGCGCTGCGCCTGGACCTGATCCAGTGAGGTGCGCAACGTCGTCAAATCCGAACGGCTGCGCTGCGCCAGCGATCTGAGGCCGGCGATCTCTGCTTCCAACTGCCCCAGGCGTTCGCTGGTGCGCAGAATCTGCACCGGATCTGCATTCAGGGCCTGCCACAGCGCCGTCGCCGCCGCACGATGCGCCTCAGTCGCGACGGGACGCTGCGGAAGGTCGTAGCTCACGCGCAGCCCCGGCGGCGGGACGGCCGGGTCCCAGGCGTCCAGCTGCAAGCGGTTCCGGCGCACCGGCGCTGCCGCCCGCACCGTTGCGAGACGGGTTTTGGCGCTTGGAAGAACCCGCGCGACCGGCTCTGCCGCAGCGGACCGCAACGGCGCTGCCCGCGCCACCGGCACAGGAGCGGCTGGCGGACGCAGGCTTGCCGATGCCAATGGCGCTGCGGAGGGCGTGGTCCCGGGAGCATCGGCCAGCATCACGTAGCGCCGGACAACCGGGTTCTGGCAGCCGGCGTGCAGCACCAGCGTCACCACCGGCTCGTTGACGGGCACCGCAGAGGTGATGCGCGCCATCCCGACCAGCCCGGTGACGTCAAAGCCCAGGCGCACCTGTTGCGGGCCTAGCGGCGTCTCTCCATACAGCACCTGCGCATGAAGGCAGGCGGAGCCCTGGCCTGGAGAGTCCAGCTCGACGCGAGCGCCCAGCGCAAGCGGTTCCCCCACCACGGCCGTGCCGGTGGCCGGCCCCAGCGTCAGGGCCCAGCTGTGCACCGCCAAGCCTGCCAGGGCAAGTGCAAGCGGAACCTTACGCAATGTAAGTAAAATTTTCATCGGCAGTCCAATGTAAGAACTCTACCGATGCGCTCTTTGTGAGAATCGCGGAGGTGTTCCTGTAGGACAAGAACTACAGGCAGGCAAAAGAAAAGGGCCAGTGCTGTGGCACTGGCCCTTTTTAAATGGTGCGGCTGGCAGGATTCGAACCCACGACCCCTTGGTTCGTAGCCTGAGCAATTCAAATAGGAGTTTTAAACCAACGAGTTGCGGGCGTCCACCAACAGTTCCAATCTGCGCGAGCGCGCTCATATGCGCATAGACCAGTCGCGCAAAAGTCGCGCACACAACTAGTCGAAGGTAGCCAGTCGCGCGTTAAAGAGCTCTCGTAACTGTGCACGCGCGCTTCTCGCGGCCTTCTTCTCCTTTGCTGCTTGAAAAACATCTGCATGCGAAGGATCTTCCGGCATGGCCGTATCAAACACGCAAAAAGCTCTTGTACCGCCCTCCGTGAAGATTGACCGTGCCTCACCAGCAGTGATTTTGACGAACGCAACAAGCCGCCTGGGTTGAGCTGCGTCTGGAAAGGCGGCGTTCCAGCCCGCAGCTCGTTCAGTAGCAGCAGTTCGGATGCGCTCTAGGGTGGTATACCGTAGCCGGTTGGTAGACATCCCCAAGCGTTCAGAGTCGCCCACCGCAGTTGGCTTAAGCTGTCCGCTGTCGTCAACATGCACGGGATTAAGCAGGTATCTGCAGAGCTCTTCCTCATCTGCGACTACGGCAGGCGAATAAACGCTGGCAGACATTCTCTCCCACTCAATGAGTTCGGCATGTGTGCAGCGATCACGAAGAGCGTCGCCTCGTTCAGAAGCTTCACGCTCTTCCTCAAAGAAGCGCCGGCAGGGATTGTCGGAATTGCTAAGCAGCTCTTCGCTCGGGCGCGGCCATCCCGCCGAGTTGCTCGAAAAACCAATCTCTGGTGAATGTCCCTCGCGCCAAGTCATCGAGAAAAATCTCTTCGCCGCTCTTAACACGCGAAAAAAACGATCCGAGACCAGTCTCAGCAAAACTGATATCCGCATATCCACCGATCAGGTCCCAGTAGAAACCAACCTCCCCCGCTTGGGAAAGCATGATTTCAGGAAGCGGCAACCCGCCTGGCAGGATCTCAATGAACGCCAGCGCAGCATCGATTGATTCGCCAGAAGGCGCCAGCGAACCGCTTCCATCCCACCCGTTAGTGAAGCTCGAAAACTCGTAGGCCTTCAGCTTCAAGGCCTCGATAGGATCGACAGGCTCGAGTCCAGGCTGGATCTTGATCTTGAGCTCGGTAGTGCTAGGGACGGCCCTCAGAATGTACTCAGTACGGGTCTGGTCTGCGGAGGCAGGCTTGGGTGTACCCCAAGCGGGCGTCCCAGTTGCGAGCGCTGCAGGAACACCTATCGCGATGCTGAATAAGGTGTTTGCCAGTGAGGCCATTTTTGTCCCTAAGGTTTCAAGTTGATTTTTTCACAAACCTCTGGGGACAGCAAAGAGGCTAATAGATTTTTATTATCCTGATGAAAACATTCATAAATTTCATCAATGATCGCGCATTTCGCTTCCGCGTTGTCCCACTTCGGCTGCGGAAACTGGATTCGGTGGACTGTCACGATAGTGATGGTGTCCATCCCAGAATCGCGGGAGCGCTGCACGTTCACATTTGTTAGCTGCTGCAAGGCCGCATCCCACCGACTGGGCCCGAAAAAGCCCTGGTTGCAGTGCCACTGGGTGCCTCTATCCAATTTCAGAATGATCGGTGAGAGAAACGGGGCAGCACTGCTGAACAGCTCAGCAATGTCTAGCGCGTTCGGATCCGACTTCCAATGAAATGCGTCGGTGTACTGAATTGCAAGTCCTTTTAAGCCCCGACTTGATTGACCGACCGCACCAACGATCACTTTTACGTAGCTCGACAAATCCTGCTTGATGGCTGCCCAGCGAGAGTAATCGTTGAAGAGCATTACGATCTCTTCGGGAACTACTTGGATGTGCCGGTGAGGTGCCGCACCGATCACTGGCGCAGTTTGCGCAGCGAAGCCCGCCATCGCAGTAGGCCGCACGTTCGCAGATGGTTCAGTGCCCGTAATGTCAACAAGAACCGCATGATGCGGCTTGAACACCTTGAAGGCTTGAAGCCGTTGCTGGATCCGGCCGCGAAGTTCATTCACGTCCTTCTCGGTCAGTGGCTCCTTCCACTCCAAGACGCAGGACAGGTTCTGGATAGCATGGTCGCCGGCTACCGGGAACAGCGCGTCGAGGCTCATTTCATCTCCATTGGCCAGTTCAGTTTAACAGGCAGCGGCGCGCCAGGATCACGCTCTCCTGCGGTGGCCAAGGCTGATCGGAGTCGCGCAAAACTCGCGCAGAAAGAACAACGGGCTACGCCGGTAAGAGCGTAACCCGTTGATTTGACTAGCAAATTTTGGTGCGGCTGGCAGGATTCGAACCCACGACCCCTTGGTTCGTAGCCAAGTACTCTATCCAACTGAGCTACAGCCGCCAAGCCGGCAAGTATATCAGCTAGGCGAAACGCACCTCCAGCGGCTGCAAAGGCGGCCCGAACAGGCCCACCCAGACCTGGCCCGCCGACACCGGGTAAGCGTCGGTCCAGGTGCCTGTGGTCACGACATCGCCGGGTCGCAGGTCGGGCGCACCCGGACGGGACCGCAATTCGGTGAGGAAGTGGTGCAAGGCGTGCAGTGGACCGTCGAGCACGCTGGCCCCCGTGCCGCGCTCGCGTTCTTCGGCGCCTTCCAGCAGCCGCACTTCGCAAGCGACCAGGGCCCGATCGAGGGCGGCAGCCGTGGTTGCGATGCCGCGCACGGGCGTCTTGCGGCCGACCAGCAAGTGCGCATGCAAGCCCCCATCGGCGACCGTGTCCGCCGCCTGGAATTTCCACCCGGGACTGTGCGACTGCACGATCTCGAAACCGGGCCCCACCCAATCCAGGCACTCGAAGAGCTGGTCCAGGGTGGCGCCTTGCGGCGGCGTGCGGGCGATGCCGAACACCGCCTCGGGCTCTATCCTCGGCTGGCAACTGGCGCCCAGCGCGACCGTACCCTGCTCCCCGCACTCCGTCAGTGTGGTGTTCCAGACAGTGCCCCACACCGGGGCATCGACGCCGTAGCGTGCCCAGATGCCGCGGTTCGTAAACCCGATCTTGAAGCCGCGCGGCTGCTCGCCGCGGGAGATGCGCAACCGGCGCACCGCAAGCTGCGCCTGGTAGGCCGCAGCGACGTCGAAGCCTCGCACCTGGCTCGGCGCGGCAGGCCAGAGCCGGCCCTGGTCGTAGTGGGCAAGCAGCTGTTCGGGAGTCATGTGGGTGGTAGGGCGTGCTGGGCTCGAACCAGCGACCAAGGGATTATGAGTCCCCTGCTCTGACCAACTGAGCTAACGCCCCCAGGCAGGCGAATTGTAGGGCGGCCCTTCGGCGGTCACTTGTTGTGGCTGAGCGCGTTGCTCACCAGCTTGGCCGTGATGTCCACGATCTGGATCATGCGGTCGTAGGGCATGCGCGTCGGGCCGATGACCCCGAGCGTGCCCACCACCTGGCCGTCCACCTCGTAGGGCGCGCTGACGACGGAGAGTTCCTCGATCGGCACGAACTTGCTTTCTCCGCCGATGAAGATGCGCACGCCTTCGGCCTGGCTGGAGATGTCCAGCAGCCGCATCAGCTGGGTCTTCTGCTCGAACAGCTCGAAGGCACGGCGCAGCTGGCCCATGTCGGTGGAGAAGTCGCTCACGGCCAGCAGGTTGCGCTCGCCGGAGATCACCACCTCGTCCTGCGCCTGGGTCATGGCTTCGCTGCCCGCCTCCACCGCTGCCTGCATGAGCGTGGCGATCTCCCCGCGTAGCTGCTCGACCTCGCCCTTGAGGCGCTCGCGCACCTGCTCGATGGCCAGGCCGGCATAGTTGGCGTTCAGGAAGTTCGAGGCCTCCACAAGCTGCTGCTGCGTGTACTCGGCCTGGGTGAACACCACGCGGTTCTGCACGTCGCCGTCGGGCGAGACGATGATCACCAGGTAGCGCCGCTCCGACAGGCGCAGGAACTCGATGTGGCGGAACACCGAGGTGCGGCGCGGCGCCATCACCACGCCAACGAACTGCGACAGGTTTGACAGCAGCTGCGCCGCGTTCGCGATCACCTTCTGCGGCTGGTCGGGCGGCAGGCTGGGAGTGGCCAGCTGCTGGCGCTGCACCGTGAGCATGGTGTCCACGAACAAGCGGTAGCCGCGCGCGGTGGGGATGCGCCCCGCCGAGGTGTGCGGGCTGGCGATCAGGCCCAGCTCCTCCAGGTCGGACATCACGTTGCGGATGGTGGCTGGCGACAGCTCCAGGCCCGAGGCGCGCGAGAGCGTGCGCGAGCCCACCGGCTGCCCTTCGGCGATATAGCGCTCGACCAGCGCTTTCAACAACAACTTGGCACGGTCATCGAGCATGTTTTGGAGCCCCTGCTCTGATTTTAATGATGTAATTTGCCGCAATGAAATCCCAGTTCCGCCAGGTGGCTCTGATCGGCAAATACCACGCCGGGCCTGGGAGTTCGGGCGCGGGAACCAGGGCCGCGCTGGAGGACATCGCGCAGTTCCTATCCTCGCAGGGTTGTGACGTCGTGGTGGAACGGCAAACGGCGGCCAGCGCCGGCGTGACCGGCCATGCCGTGCTCGACCTTGCCGGCATCGGCGCGCAATGCGACCTGGGCTTGGTAGTGGGCGGCGACGGGACCATGCTGGGCATAGGCCGGCAGCTGGCCAGGTACGGCGTGCCCCTGATCGGGATCAACCAGGGCCGCCTAGGCTTCATCACCGACATCCCGCTGGATTCCTACCGCGCGGCCCTGGCGCCCATGCTGCAAGGCGAGCACGAGGAGGACCGCCGCACGCTGATGCAGGCTTGCGTGATGCGCGAGGGCGAATGCGTGTTCGATGCACTGGCGATGAACGACGTGGTGGTCAACCGCGGCGCGACTTCGGGCATGGTGGAGCTCAAGGTCGAAGTGGACGGCCATTTCGTCGCCAACCAGCGTGCCGACGGCCTGATCGTGGCCACGCCGACCGGCTCCAGCGCCTATGCCCTGTCCGCGGGCGGGCCGCTGCTGCATCCCGCCAACCCCGGGTGGGTGCTGGTGCCGATCGCGCCGCACACGCTGTCGAACCGCCCCATCGTGCTGGCCGATGCGGCCGAGATCGCGATCGAGGTGGTCTCCGGCCGGGACGCCAGCGCGAATTTCGACATGCAATCGCTGGCCTCGCTGCTGCACGGCGACCGTATCGAGGTCAAGCGCTCGCAGCACCAGGTGCGCTTCCTGCATCCGCGCGGCTGGACCTACTTCGACACGCTGCGCAAGAAGCTGCATTGGAACGAGGGCGGGTCATGAGCGCAACGCCGAGCCGCCTCAAGCAAGCCCGCGCCCCCCTGGGGGGCAGTGCAGCCGCCTTGGCGGCAAACGTGGGGGCTGTATGAGCTTGAAGCGGATCGCGCTGCGCGACTTCGTGATCGTGCGCGAGCTGGAACTGGAGCTGGGAGCCGGCTTTTCCGTGCTCACGGGCGAGACCGGCGCCGGCAAATCCATCCTGGTGGACGCCTTGCAGCTGGCCCTGGGCGCACGTGCCGATGCCGGCGTGGTCCGGGAAGGCGCTGCCCGCGCCGACATTTCCGCCGAATTCGACCTTCCGGCCGGCCTGGTGCCCTGGCTGGAACAGGCCGGCTTCGAGCATGAAGACAGCCTGCTCCTGCGCCGCAGCATCGACACGCAAGGCAAGAGCCGGGCCTGGATCAACGGCAGCCCGGCCACCGCGACGCAGCTGCGCGAACTCGGCGAGCAGCTGGTGGACATTCACGGCCAGCACGCCTGGCAAAGCCTCACCCGGCCCGACGCCGTGCGCGAACTGCTGGATGCTTACGCCGGGGCCAACGCCGCTTCGCTGCAGCCGCTGTGGCAAGCCTGGCGCTCGGCGCAGAAGGCGCTGGCCGAGGCGCGCACCGCCCAGGATTCGCTGCAGCGCGAGCGCGAACGGCTGGCCTGGCAGATCGGCGAGGTCGACAAGCTCGCGCCCGGCACCGACGAGTGGGACGAGCTCAATACCGGCCACACCCGGCTGGCCAACGCGCAGGCGCTGCTGGACGCGGCGCAGGGTGCCCTGGAGGCGATCGAAGGGGAATCGGGCGGCGCCGCCGCCCGCCTCTCCCAAGCACTTGTGTCGCTACAGAATCAGGAGCACCTCGAGCCCGCCTTCCTTGGGCTGGCTGAGGTTTTGGCCTCCAGCCTGGCGCAGGCGGAAGATGCGGCGCACTCGCTGCACGGCTACCTGCGCAAGACCGAACTCGACCCGCAGCGTCTGGCCGAACTGGACCAGCGGATGTCCGCGTGGATGTCGCTGGCGCGGCGCTACAAGCGGCAGCCCCAGGAACTTCCGGCGCTGCTTGCCGGCTGGAAAAGCGAACTCACCCGGCTGGACGCCGCCAGCGATCTGGGCGCACTGGAGGCCGCCGTGAAACAGCACGGGCAGGCCTTCATGGCGGCCGCCACCGCTCTTTCCAAGGCTCGCGCCAGGGCCGCGCCCCAGCTGGCCAAGGCCATCACGCAGGCGATGCAGGGCCTGGGCATGCAAGGCGGCCGCTTCGAGGTGGCCCTGGCCAGGCTGGAGCAGCCGGCGCAGGCCGGGCTGGAAGAAGTCAGCTTCCTGGTGGCGGGGCACGCCGGCAGCACGCCGCGGCCGGTGGGCAAGGTGGCCTCGGGCGGTGAGCTTTCGCGCATCGCGCTGGCCATCGCGGTCACCACCAGCCAGCTCGGGGCCGCGCAGACCTTGATCTTCGACGAGGTCGACTCCGGCGTCGGCGGGGCGGTGGCGGAAACGGTAGGGCGCCTGATGAAGCAGCTGGGCCGTGACCGCCAGGTGCTGGCCGTGACCCACCTGCCCCAGGTCGCGGCCTGCGCCGACCACCATCTGGTGGTCTCCAAGCACAGCGACAAGGCGGGCACCGCCAGCAGCGTGCTGCCGGTGCAGGGCGAACAGCGGGTCGCGGAGGTCGCGCGCATGCTGGGCGGCGAACGGCTGTCGGGCACCACCCTGGCGCACGCCAAGGAAATGCTGGGGGCGAGCGCGGCGCCATGAGCCGCCCGGCCGCCCCGAAGGCTCATCACACCGCAGTGCGCAGCACGGAGGTTTTCGCATGACGCTGGAAGTCGTCCTCATCACCGGCATGTCCGGGTCGGGCAAATCGGTGGCCTTGCGCGCGCTGGAAGACGCCGGTTATTACTGCGTGGACAACCTGCCCCCCGAGTTGCTGCTGTCCTTCGTGGCGCTGGAGCAGCAGAGCACGGCCCAGCAGGTCGCCATTGCCATGGACGTGCGCAGCGCCACGTCGCTGCCGCTGGTGCCGGCGCAGCTGCGCGAGCTGCGCGCGCAGGGGGTCAACGTCCGGTCCCTGTTCCTGGATTCCACCACCGACACCCTGGTGCGCCGGTTTTCCGAGACGCGCCGGCGCCACCCGCTGTCCAACGACATGGCCAACGACCAGCGGCGCGCGCTGGTCGACGCGATCGAGCTCGAGCGGGAACTGCTGGCCGAGCTGCGCGAGCACGCCCCCGTGATCGACACCAGCGTGATCCGCCCGGCGCAGCTGCAGGCGCACGTCAAGTCCATGTTGTCGGCGCCGCAGAGCCACCTGACCCTGGTCTTCGAATCGTTTGCGTTCAAGCGCGGCATTCCCGTGGATGCCGACTATGTGTTCGACGTGCGCATGCTCCCGAACCCGCATTACGAGCCCGCCTTGAAACCGCTGACCGGGCGCGACGAGCCCGTGATCGCCTACCTGCAGCAGCAGCCGGACGTGGCGAGGATGTACGAGGACATCGAGCGCTTCCTCGGGCACTGGCTGGAACCGCTGGCCCGGGACCACCGCAGCTATGTCACGGTGGCCATCGGCTGCACCGGTGGCCAGCATCGCTCGGTCTACCTGGTCGAGAAGCTGGCGGTGGCGTTCGGCAAGCGCTGGAGCACGCTCAAGCGGCACCGCGAGCTGGAACTGGGCTAGCCAGCCTCGAGCAGCTTGCGGATCGGCGCCGGCAGGCCCAGCGCGCTCCACTCCCCTGCACCGAACCACGTACCGCCCGCCCGGGGCAGGGAGTCCGGTTCGAGGCGCGCCTGCACCGGGTGCAGATGCAGGTCCTTGTGCGTGAGCACGTGGACGAAGGGCGGCGCATCCCGCAGGGCCGGCCGCGAGGATGCCGGCAAGGCCTGCTCCAGCGCGTCGCGGGAATCGAACGCGGGCAGGCAATAGAGCCCACCCCACACACCGGGCACCGGCCGCTTTTCCAGCCACACCGAACCTTGCGGACCCTCGGCCTGCAGCAGCCAGAGCGACTGCGCCGTGCGTTTGAGCTTGCGAGTCTTGACCGGGTAGCGCTCGGGCCGTCCCTGGGCATGCGCCGCGCAGGATTCGCGCGCCGGGCAGATCAGGCAACTTGGGTTGCGCGCCAGGCACACCGTCGCGCCCAGGTCCATCACGGCCTGCGTGTAGCGCGACATGTCCTGCCCCGCGGCGGGCAGCAGCCCGGTGGCTCGCTCCCACAGGTCCCGCTCGTGACGCTGCTCGGCAAGGTCGCCTTCGAAAGCCAGCAGCCTGGTCAGCACCCGCTTGACGTTGCCGTCCAGGATGGCCACGCGCTCGCCCCAGCAGAACGCCGCGATCGCGGCGGCCGTGGACCGCCCTATGCCGGGCAGCAGCTGGAGTTCGCGCGCGCTGGCGGGAAAGCGGCCTGCATGCTCCAGCATCACAGCCTGCGCGCAACGGTGCAGGTTGCGCGCCCGGCTGTAGTAGCCCAGGCCGCTCCAGAGCGAGAGAACTTCATCCAGCGGAGCCGCCGCAAGCGCCGCCACATCCGGGAAACGCTCGAGGAAGCGCGCGTAGTAGGCCAGGACGGTGCTGACCTGGGTCTGCTGCAGCATGATTTCGGACAGCCAGACCCGGTACGGGTTGCGGGTGCCCTGCCACGGCAGGCCGCTGCGGCCATGGGTCGCCTGCCACCGCAGCAGGCGGCCGGCGAAGTCCTCGCCAGGCACATTCATCAGGAAGCCTCCTGTGTGCCGGGGCGACGAGCACCTTCGGTCGGCCGCGCGGTGCTCACGCGGTCTGCAGCAGGGGTTCGGCAGCCGGGCGCTCGAGGGCCGGGATGTTGATCAGGTGCGCGGTGAGTTCGGTCAGCTTGGCGTCCAGCTGGTCCAGCGCCGTTTCCTGCGCCTGGATTTCAGCGATGCGGTCGTCCAGCCCCGTGGCGGCCTGCTGGATCCGCTCGATCGCCTCGATGCGCCGTGCGAAATTGCGCCGGCGCTCGCGCAGCTGTGCGTCCAGCTGGGCGGCTGCGGACTTGTTCCACAACTCCACTTCGCCCAGAGCCGATTCATAGATCACCCGCAGCCGCGTGGCCAGGGCGCGCACCAGCCGGTCGGCGAACTCGGGCTGCGCCAGGCGAAAGGCATTGCCCACGCCCAGGTACTGGTTGTGGCTGCGCTCGACGGCGTCCAGGTCCTGGGCGAAGCGGGTGAGGTCCGGCTCCTTGGGCGCCTGCAGCGAAAAACCGTATTCCGCATTCAGCTGGCGGAACGTCCCCGTGAGCATCGACTGGATCTCGGCGCTCGTGGCGGCGGCCTTCTGCAGGCCCGCGCGCATCCGCTCGAAGGTCTGCGAGTACGCCTTCCTCACGCCCAGCTTGATGCCGGGCTGGCGCAGGGCGGCGGTCAGTTCCGCCATCTCGGCCTTGAGCGTGCTGGTGCCCAGCAGCGCGAACACTTCCCGCAGCAGCTTCAGGTGCACGGAGCGCACCGCGTGGATCTTGGCGCCGCTCACGTCGAAGTCGCCCTGCTCCTGCTCGATGCGCGAACGCATGTGCTTGATCACCGAAGTGTTCTTGCCGCGCAGGCCCTTGAGTTCCATCATCTGCTCGGCCAGGTCGCGCCGCCGGATGCCGATGGCACGGCCCGCTTCCTGGCGCAGTTCGCCGATGCCGCCGGCCACGGCCGAACGCAGGATCTTTTGACGCTGCCCCATCACGCCCTGGCTGAGCGCCCGCTCCAGCACCGGCAATTGGCTGGCCGCCAGCAGCTGGGCATCGGAGTTGACTTTGGCGACCAGGCCCTTCTGCGCCGAGACCGGGATCACCTGCTCCTGCGGCAGGCCCAGGATCTCGGCCGAGGTGGCCCGCTGCCGGTCGATCTGCGCCTGCACCTGCGCGCGGCTGCTCAGCGAGTCCCACATGGTGTCGATCTTGTTCAGCACCACCAGCCGCGACTCCGTGTCCTTGGTTTCGCTAATCAGGTGTTCGCGCCAGATCGCCAGGTCGGACTTGGTGACGCCCGTGTCGGCGGCCAGGATGAACACCACGGCGTGCGCCTGCGGAATCAGGTTCACCGTCAGTTCCGGTTCGGCGCCGATCGCGTTCAGGCCCGGGGTGTCGAGGATCACCAGCCCCTGCTTGAGCAGCGGGTGCGCGATGTTGATCAGGGCATGGCGCCACTTCGGCACTTCGATCATCCCGTCGGCGCGCACCATCGGGTTGTCCTCGGGCACGTCGTCGTGCCAGAAGCCCAGCGCGCGCGCCTCGTCCTTGGTGACGTGGCGGACTTCGGCAACCTTTTCGAATGCCTGCGCCAGCTGCGCGGGATCGTTCACGTCCAGGTCGACGCGGGTCCACTTCTCGGGAACCCCGCGCCATTCCATCAGGGCCTGCGGCTGCAGGCGGGTCTCGATCGGCAGCAGGCGCAGGCAGGGCGGCACCTCGGCCTCGTACCCCAGCTCCGTCGGGCACATCGTGGTGCGGCCTGCGCTGGCCGGCATGATGCGGCGCTTGTAGCCGGCAAAGAAGATGGCGTTGATCAACTCGGACTTGCCGCGGGAGAACTCCGCGACGAAGGCCACCATGACCTTGTCCGAGCGCATCTGCGTTTCCAGCCGGCGCAGGCGCTCCTCCACGGCGGAATCCAGCAGCTCGTGGTCCTTCAGCCACTCGGACAGCAGCTTCAGCCGCAGCGCGAACTCGCGCCTCCAGGCGCCATGCTGGTCGAATTGTTCGTTGAAGGAAGTGCCCACTATGCCCCCGGAATGGCTTTGAATATAGCACCGCGCCTGCGCGCCGCGCCTCAATGCTTCTGGCAATGCGGGCAGTAATAAGTCGAGCGCTGGCCCTGCCGCATGGCCCGCACCAGGGTGCCGCAGTTGCGGCAAGGCTGCCCGGCGCGGTCGTAGACCATGGCCTCCAGTTGGAAGTAGCCCGACTCGCCGTGGGCGTTGCTGAAATCGCGCAGCGTGCTGCCGCCCTTGCTCACCGCGCGTGCCAGCACGTCCCGCACGGCCGCGTGCAGCCTGGCCGCCCGCGGCCGGCTGATGCGCGAGGCGCTCACCGTGGGGCGGATGCCTGCGAGGAACAGCGCCTCCGACGCATAGATGTTGCCCACCCCCACCACCACGTCGCCGGCCAGCAGCACCTGCTTGATGGGCGCCTTGCGGCGGCGCAGGCCGGCGTGGAAAGCGTTGGCGTCGAAGCCGTCGGCCAGCGGCTCCACGCCCAGGCGCCCGAGCAGCTTCACCGCTTCGCTCGAGGTCTCGTCGCGCGCATACACCACGGCGCCGAACCGGCGGGGGTCGTTCAGCCGCAGCACCCCCCGGGTGGTGACCAGGTCGAAATGATCGTGCAGCCCGGGGTCGGGCAGCGAGGCCGCGAAACTCAGGCTTCCCGACATGCCCAGGTGCAGCATCAGCAGCCCCTGGTCCAGGTCGACCAGCAGGTACTTGCCGCGCCGGCGCACTTCCCGCACCGTCCGGCCTTCCAGCTGCGCCGGCAGGCAGCCCAGCGGCCAGCGCAAGGGCTTGCCCAGGCGCACCTGCTCGATGCGGGCGCCCGCGATGCGGTCGGCAAAACTGAGGCGCGTGACCTCGACTTCGGGTAATTCGGGCATGGCCGAGTGCAGATACAGGCTTGGCTTATTATGGTTTGATGGTGCGACTCGAAGTCGCTTCATAGCAGTCCTTGTGTCTGCATTGAACAGAGCGTTTCTCCTCGGAGAAACGACAATTTCCTCCCCGGAAATTAGACGCAGATGGACGGTTGAAATGCCTCGCATTTCGCCGCCCTGAAGGGGCCGCCCGGCTCCCTTCGCAACAAAACTGGCCTTCCGGCTGGGTTTTCTGTTGTCTGCACGCGACAGCCACGAAAATATTTTCGGGCTGTTCGACCGCGTCTGTGCGCGGTTAAAGCGACACCGCTCAAGGTGTCTTGTTTCTCAACTGAAACCACGCATGGAACTGCGTGACCTCACCCGTGCCTGCATCCTGAGTAATTGGGATGTGGGGAGCCACGGTCACACCTCCTTAGCTCGTGAGAGCCCAGCCCTCTCGCGAGAGAGGGTGACGCGCTGAGCAAGCCGCGCGAGGAGGCAGAGGTAAAGGGTACGGGAAACATTAACTGAACGTTCGTCAGAACCGTCGTAAACATAAAACAGCTAACGCTTGTCTTCCGGTTTACCGGAGAGCTGTGGCCAAAACGGCACCACGTCGTGAATCACGTGTCATCTTGCGTGATTCGTTCCAACAGCACGTGCGGCGGATAGAACGTCCCTAACCCCATCGTCTGGCTCGCCAGCCAGATGGGCACCTTGGGAAACGAGGTAAGTCCGACACATCGCCACCGCCCGTTTGGGGTGGCAACCCGAGCATTAGCGACGGCCATGGTGTAGCGGATAGAGGATGAAGCAAAAAGCGAATGCCGTCCTGTAATGGGGCGGATAGGGGTTCAAACTTTGCCCTGCCGCGAAAGCGGGCAGACTTGCTTCAACACGACAACGGCGTGACGCCGCTGCAAACTTCAACACGGCCCTGCGGGTGGTTCTTCCCGCAAGGGTCGAACCGTCCCCCGTGGGGTCTCTTCACTGGAGACGGTATGAAACAAGTCGAGAGTGCTTGCACTCAAGATGCTGCGTCTTCGGGCGAAGTGTGTCCTTGGCACCTCATTGATTGGGGGCTTGTGACGCAGTTCGTCAGGAAGGGGCAGATGCGCATTGCGCAGGCAGAACAGGACAAGGACTTCCGCAGGGTCAAACGACTCCAAAGGGGCCTGGTCCGATCTTGGCAAGCCAAGGCATTGGCAGTCAGGAAAGTTACCGACAATCAAGGGAAGCGGACGGCTGGCACCGACCGCGAACTCTGGTCAACACCAGAAGCCAAATGGAATGCGGTGTGTCGATTGAACAAACCGGGATACAAGGCGCGGCCCCTCAGGCGCGTCTACATCCCGAAATCGAATGGAAAGGAGCGCCCCTTAGGCATCCCGACCATGTTCGACCGGGCAATGCAGGCGCTGTACCTGTTTGCATTGGACCCCGTTGCAGAGTGCTCGTCTGACCCGAATAGCTACGGCTTTCGGAAAGGTCGATCAACGCATGACGCATGTGGGCAACTGTTCGTGTCTCTGGCCAAACGCGCTTCGGCGCCATGGATCTTGGACGCGGACATCACCGGGTTCTTCGACAACATCAACCACGAATGGTTGCTAGCGAATGTTCATATGAACAAACGCGTTCTCCAGCAGTGGTTGAAAGCGGGCTTCCTTGACAAAGGAATACTGCACCGCACGGAGATGGGCACGCCGCAGGGCGGCATCATCTCACCGACGCTAGCAAACATCACCCTCAACGGGCTGGAACGGGGTCTGCACCGCCACATCGTGGCGACGCTGGGCTTCACACGGTCCCAAAAGGTGAAGGTGAACGTGGTGCGGTACGCGGACGACTTCGTCGTGACCGGGGACTCGAAAGAGGTCCTGGAAACGGTCGTCAAACCTTGGGTCGAACAGTTCCTGCGCGAGCGGGGGCTGCAGCTGTCCGAGGAGAAAACGCGTCTCGCCCACATCAACGAGGGCTTCGATTTTCTCGGGTGGAATTTCCGCAAGTACGGGGGAAAACTGCTAATCAAGCCGAGTCGGAAAAACGTGAAAGCGTTTTACGACAAGGTGCGAGAGGAGATCAAGTCAGGGCTGTCGGTCCCGGTGGACAGTCTCATCAGGAAGCTCAATCCCATCCTGCGTGGCTGGGGCGAGTATCACAAGGGTGTGGTTGCGAAAGCGGCCTTCTCGCGCATGGACCACCAGATTTTCTGGAGGTTAATGCGATGGGGGCTGCGGACGCACCCGCGCAAGTCGCGAAAGTGGGTGTACGAAAAGTACTGGCAACGGTTGGGCTCGCGCCTGGCCTTCGCCGCCCCCTCAACGACGCGCAAGGGAGAACCAACGACTTTGGTACTGCTTCAGCTCGCAGACACGCCGATCGTGCGCCACCAGAAAGTCAAGGGGGATTACAACCCCTACGACCCACGGTGGGAAATCTACGGAGAGCAGCGGCACGTCAGCCAGAGATCGCAAGAAATCTGGAACGAGCAGCGGCTCACGCTATGGATGGCACAGGACGGTAGGTGTGCCCTGTGTGAAACGTTACTGGACAGTGCAGAAGCGGCGGACGACCACCATATCGTCTACCGGATGCACGGCGGGAGCCACGCTCTTGCCAACCGGGTGCTCCTGCACCCGGTCTGTCACCGGCGGGTACACGCCCTGGGTTTGGAGGTAACCAAGCCGGTCCCAGCACGGGGACTTTAATCTGAGGTCGTAGACTAGGGCTATGCAGCCTGTTGACTCTACGAAAGCAGTGGTCGTGTGGGAGCCGGATGCGTCGAAAGGCGCACGTCCGGTTCTTGGGGGAGGATCGAGCCGCAAGGCTCGGTCCTTACCCACCAAGGAAACCACCCCTCGTGCCGCCGCATTTGCGCTGCTGCTGGTCCTGGCCCCTGGGGCGCAGGCGCAGCCCGCGGCCAGCAGCGCCGCCGGCACCTCGACGGCCGCAGCCACGGCGCTGGACGCCGAGCTTTTCTACCAGCTGCTGCTCGGGGAGCTGAACGCCCGTGGCGCGGAGCCTGCCTCGGGATTCGCGCTGGTGCTGGACGCGGCACGCAAGACGAACGACCCGGCGCTGTATCAGCGCGCGGTGGAGATCGCATTCCAGTCCCGCTCCGGCGACGCCGCGCTGCAGGCAGCGCGTGCCTGGCGCCAGGCCCACCCCACTTCACGCGAGGCCAATCGCTTCGTCCTGCAGATCCTGCTGGCGCTCAACCGCGTCGCCGAAAGTGCCGAGCCGCTGAAGAACGAGATCGCACTGGCCGACGCCAGGGACCGGGTTGCGGCGCTGGGCAGCATCCCGAGGCTGTACGCGCGCGTGAGCGACAAGAAGCTCGCCGCCGGCGTCGTGGAGCAGGCCCTGGCCGACCAGCTCTCGGCCGCCGCCACGGGCCCCGCGGCCTGGACCACCTTGGGCCGCATGCGGCTGGCGGCGGGCGATGCCGCCGGCGCACTGGAGGCGGCCCGGCGCGGCCAGGCGATGAACCCGCGCTTCGAAGGACCGGCGCTCCTGGCGCTGGAGCTGATGGACCCCAAACAGCCGCAGGCCGAAGCCGTGGTCCGCAAGTACCTGGAAGGCAAGCCGCTGCCCGAATTGCGCATGGGCTACGCACGCGCCCTGCTCGACAGCCAGCGTTATGCAGAGGCGCAGCAGCAATTGCAGGTCATCACCCAGGAGCGGCCCGATCTTGCCGAAGCCTGGCTGGTGCAAGGCACGCTGCAGGTGCAGGACAACCAGTTCAACGCGGCCGAGGCCTCGCTCAAGCGCTACGTCGATCTGGTGCAAAGCCAGCGCGCCGGCGAAGAACGAAGCCGCGGCCTGGCCCAGGCCTACCTGTCGCTGTCGCAGATCGCCGAGAAGCGCAAGGACTTCGCGCAGGCAGGAGCCTGGCTGGACAAGATCGAGAATTCGCAAGACCTGGTGTCCGCGCAGAACCGCCGCGCTTCCATCCTGGCCCGGCAAGGCAAGCTCGAGGAAGCGCGCAAGCTGCTGCGGGCCTTGCCCGAGCGCACGCCCGCCGACAAACGCATGAAGTTGATGGCCGAGGTGCAGCTGCTGCGCGAGAACAAGCAGTACAAGCCCGCCTACGAGCTGCTGGCCGAGGCCGCCGCCCAGGACCCGCGCGACACCGACCTGATGTACGACCAGGCCATGCTGGCCGAAAAGCTGGGCAACCTGTCCGAGATGGAGCGCCTGCTGCGCCAGGTGATCGCGGCCAAGCCGGATTACCACCACGCCTACAACGCGCTCGGTTACTCCTTGGCCGATCGCAACATCCGCCTGGCCGAAGGCAAGCAGCTGATCCAGAAGGCACTGGAGTTCGCGCCCGGCGACCCCTTCATCAGCGACAGCCTGGGCTGGGTCGAGTTCCGCCTGGGCAACAAGGCCGAGGCGCTGCGCATCCTGGACGCGGCCTACAAGACGCGGCCGGACCCGGAGATTGCCGCGCACCTGGGCGAAGTGCTGTGGAGCATGGGACAGCGCGACAAGGCCACCGCGATCTGGAAGGAAGGCCTGCTCCTGAACAACGAGAACGAGACGCTGCTGGAGACGCTCAAGCGGCTGCGCGTCAAGCCATGAGCAGCCTTCGGCGTGCCGCTCTGGTGGCGGCCACCGCTATGCTTTTCGTAGCTGGATGCGCCCACCCCATGCGGGCTGCAGGCCCAAATGATCCGAAAAATGGCCCGTGGAGCGGCCGCCTGGCACTGCAGGTGCAGGACCAGCCCGGCCAGTCGTTCTCGGCCGGCTTCGAGCTTCGGGGTCGCGCCGCGGCCGGCGAGCTCACCCTTCTGAACCCCCTGGGCGGGGTGGTCGCGCAACTGGGCTGGGCGCCGGGCACGGCCACGCTGCAAGCCAATGGGCAGACCCGGCAGTTCGAATCGCTCGATGCGCTGGTGGCGGCCGCCACGGGGTCCAGCATCCCCGTGGCCGCCCTGTTCGACTGGCTGGCGGGCGTGAACACTCCGGTGGCCGGCTGGCAACCCGACCTGTCGCAGCTGCCGCAGGGACGCTTGCGGGCGCAACGCCTGGAGCCGCCGCCCGCGGCCGATCTGCGCGTGGTGCTCGACCCGTAGCCATGCGTGCGCTGTACGACGTGCCGGCTCCGGCCAAGCTCAACCTTTTCCTGCACATTACCGGGCGCCGTGCTGACGGGTACCACCTGCTGCAGTCGGCCTTCTTGCTGATCGATTGGCACGACCTGCTGCACTTCGAGGCCCGTCCCAATGGCAGCCTGAGCCGGGAAGACCTCACCGAGGCGCTGCCTGCGGACGACCTGGTGCTCAAGGCTGCGCGGGCGCTTCAGTCGGCCACGGGCACGACCTGGGGAGCGCACATCGCCATCGAGAAGCGGCTGCCCTCGCAAGCCGGCATGGGCGGCGGCTCCTCCGATGCAGCCACCTGCCTGCTGGGCCTGAACCGGCTGTGGGGCCTGAACCGTCCGCTGCACGAGCTCGAGCGCATCGGGCTGGCCCTGGGCGCCGACGTGCCGTTCTTCCTGCGCGGACGCAACGCCTGGGTCGAGGGCATCGGCGAGAAGATCACTCCCGTCGACCTGCCCGTGATACGGCTGGCGGTGGTCAAGCCGGCGCAGGGCCTGGACACCGCGCGCATCTTCAGCGACCCGCGGCTCAAACGCGATACCGACACTGCTATAATTTCTGGCTTTGCTGCTGACCCGCTGCAATATGGCCGGAACGACTTGCAAGCCGTGGCCCAGCGGCTGTGTCCCGATGTGGGCATGGCGCTGGACTGGCTCGAAGCACAAGGCTTGCAAGGCCGCATGACAGGTTCGGGAAGCGCGGTGTTCGCACCGCTGGGCCCGGGGCAGTCGGTGGCCGCGCCGCCGGAAAACTTCACGGCCAGGGAATGCAGCAGTTTGGAGGTCCATCCCCTGGTGGGGTGGGCACCCAGCGACGATTGATCGGTTTGCGGCGTTCGGCCGTTGGACCCGTGTAGGGGAGTCGCCAAGTTGGTTAAGGCACTGGATTTTGATTCCAGCATGCAAAGGTTCGAATCCTTTCTCCCCTGCCAAATTCATGTTTGGCACATTGGTTAACTGATCGCTGGGTCCGCTCATGCAGGTTGTCGCTCCGAATCCGGATTTCATGGTGTTCACCGGCAACGCCAACCCCGGCCTTGCCGCCGAAATCGCCGGGCACCTGGGCATCTCGCTGGGCGCCGCGAGCGTAGGCCGCTTCTCCGACGGCGAAGTGACCGTGGAAATCAACACCAACGTGCGGGCCCGGGACGTGTTCGTGGTTCAGTCCACCTGCGCGCCGACCAACGAGAACCTGATGGAACTGCTGATCATGGTCGACGCGCTCAAGCGCGCATCGGCCGAGCGGATCAGCGCCGTGATCCCGTATTTCGGCTACGCCCGCCAGGACCGCCGACCGCGTTCGTCGCGCGTGCCGATCTCGGCCAAGGTGGTGGCCAACCTGCTGCAGACGGTGGGCGTCTCGCGGGTGCTGACCATGGACCTGCACGCCGACCAGATCCAGGGCTTCTTCGACATCCCGGTGGACAACATCTACGCGTCGCCGGTGCTGCTTTCGGACCTGCGCCACAAGAACTACGACGACCTGATCGTGGTCTCGCCCGACGTCGGCGGCGTGGTCCGCGCGCGGGCCCTGGCCAAGCAGCTGAACACCGACCTGGCGATCATCGACAAGCGCCGGCCTCGCGCCAACGTGAGCGAAGTGATGCACGTGATCGGCGAGATCGACGGGCGCAACTGCGTGATCATGGACGACATGATCGACACCGCGGGCACGCTGGTGAAGGCCGCCGAGGTATTGAAGGAGCGCGGCGCCAGGAAGGTGTATGCGTACTGCACGCACGCCATCTTCTCGGGCCCCGCGATCGAGCGCATCGCCAAGGGCGGCGCGCTCGATGAAGTGGTGGTGACCAACACCATCCCGCTGTCGGACGGGGGCCGCTCCTGCGGCAAGATCCGCCAGCTCACCGTGGCGCCGCTGATCGCCGAGACGATCCAGCGCATCGCCAAGGGCGAGTCGGTGATGAGTTTGTTCTCGGACCAGGAAAACTTGTTCTGAGATTCGCGGGCCTTCTTGAGGGGCCCTTTTGCAACGGAGCCACACTGGTCGCGGTGGGCTCTTCATGGAGTGAAGTTATGAAATTCGTCGCCTTTGAGCGCGCCAAGCAGGGTACGGGTGCGAGCCGCCGTCTCCGCAACACGGGCAAGACGCCCGGCATCGTCTACGGGGGCGAAGGCCAGCCCCAGCTGATCGAACTCGATCACAACGCGCTGTGGCATGCGCTGAAGAAGGAAGCCTTCCATTCCACCATCCTCGAGATGGAACTGGCCGGCAACACCAACAAGGTGCTGTTGCGCGACGTGCAGATGCACCCGTTCAAGCAGCTGGTGCAGCACATCGACTTCCAGCGCGTGGACGCCAAGACCAGGCTGCACATGAAGGTGCCGCTGCACTACAAGAACGCCGAGGAAAGCCAGGCGGTCAAGTTCGAGCACTGCGTGGTCAACCATGTGATGTCCGAGCTCGACATCTCCTGCCTGCCGGGCGACCTGCCCGAGTTCATCGAGGTCGACCTCTCCGGCCTGAAGAAAGGCACCTCGCTGCACCTGAACGACATCACGCTGCCCAAGGGCGTCACGCCGGTGACCGGCGGCAAGAAGAACCCGGTGCTGGTCTCCGTGGTGGCCACGGTTGCCGAGGAAGCCCCGGCGGGCGACGCTGCGCCGGCCGCCGACGCCAAGGCTGCTCCGGCCAAGGCCGCCCCGGCCGCCAAGGCTGCTCCGGCCAAGGACGCCAAGGCCGCTCCCGCCAAGGATGCCAAGGCGGCCGCCCCGGCCAAGGACGCCAAGAAGAAGTGACTTGCCATTCGCCCCTCGGGGCGGCAAAGTCAACGGCTCGCTTTGCGGGCCGTTTTTCATTCCAGCTTCATGACCATCAAACTGTTTGCAGGCCTGGGCAACCCCGGCCCCGACTACCAATCCACCCGGCACAACGCCGGGTTCTGGTGGGTGGAGGCGCTGGCGCGGGAGTTGAAGGTGAGCCTGTCCAGCGACAAGGCCTGCCACGGGCTCGTCGCCCGCGCCAACGTGCAGGGCCAGGCCGTCTGGCTGCTGCAGCCGCAGACCTTCATGAACCTCTCGGGCAAGTCCGTCGCCGCGCTGGCGCGGTTCTTCAAGATCCAGCCCGAGGAGATCCTGGTGGTGCACGACGAACTGGACGTCGTCCCGGGCCAGGCCAAGCTCAAGTTCGGCGGCAGCCATGCGGGCCACAACGGCCTGCGCGACATCCATGCCCAGATGGGCACCGGCGACTACTGGCGGCTGCGCATCGGCATCGGCCACCCCGGCGTGAAGTCCGAAGTGATCCACTGGGTGCTCAAGAAGCCCGCGCCCGAGCAGCGCACGGCCATCGAGGACTGCGTGGCGCGGACGCTCAAGGCTGTGCCGGCCATGCTGGCCGGAGAGATGGACAAGGCGACCTTGATCGTCCACACGCACAAGCCGCCGCGGCCCAAGCCGCCGCGGCCGCAGGAGCCATGACACCAGGGGAGAAGACGATGAAACGCAAGCACCTGAACTGCGCTACGTATTTGATAGCTGTGTGCGCAGTCGCCATGCCGGCTGCGGCCCAGAACGTCTACAAATGCGGCGACGGCTACAGCCAGCAGCCCTGCCCCGGCGGCAGGAGCCTGGCCATCGACGATGGCCGCAGCGAGGCGCAGAAGAAGCAGACCAACACGGCAGCCCGGCGAGACGCCCGCATGGCTGACGCCATGGAAAAGGAGCGGCTCAGGCAGGAGGCGCAGCCGGTGCCCTCCTACGTGCCGCCGCCGCAGTTCGCGCCCGTCCCGGACACCAAGCCGAAGGCTGCGCCGGGGGCGGGGAAACTGGACACGTTCACCGCGGTCGTGCCCGGCACCGGCAAGCCGCCAAAAGACGCCGCGGACAAGAAGAAGCCGAAGAAGCCCGAGAAGCCCGCGGCGCGCTAGCTTGCGGGCGCAGGCGGCGAGGCCTGGGCCGTCAGGCGGCGGTACTTCTGCCAGAGCGTCTCACGGTCTTCCATGTGCGCCGGGTTCACCGGGATGCAGGCCACCGGGCAGACCTGCACGCACTGCGGCTCGTCGAAGTGCCCGACGCACTCGGTGCACTTGCCCGGGTCGATCTGGTAGATCTCAGGCCCCAGGAAGATCGCCTCGTTCGGGCACTCCGGCTCGCAGACATCGCAGTTGATGCATTCGTCGGTGATCATGAGCGCCATGGTTCTGGCATTATCCCCGGCTCGATGAGCCTGTTCCTCTTCAAGCGCCTGATCACCCTGGTCGCGACGCTGCTTGGCGCCTCCGTGGTGGTCTTCCTGGTGCTGGAGATCCTGCCCGGCAATGCGGCGCAGATCCTGATGGGGCCGGACGCCTCCCCCGACGCGGTGGCGGCCCTTGCCACCAAGCTCGGCATCGACCGCCCTCCCCTGGAGCGTTACTGGAACTGGGTGCAAGGCATGCTCACCGGCGACCTGGGGTTGAGCTACGCGTACAGCACGCCGGTGTCGGAGCTCGTGCTGGAGAGGCTTGCGCTCACCGTGCCCCTGGCGCTCATGGCGATGGCGCTCACCGCGGTGATCGCGCTGGCGGCCGGCATCTACGCCGCGGCCCGGCACAACAAGCTGGGGGATGTCGGCGTCATGGGCCTGTCGCAGGTCGGCATCGCGATCCCGAACTTCTGGTTCGCGATCCTGCTGATCCTTCTGTTCTCGGTGCACCTGAAATGGTTTTCGGCCGGCGGCTTCCCCGGCTGGAGCGAGGCCGATGGCGGCGGCCTGCTGCCGGGCTTGCGGGCCCTGCTGCTGCCCGCCATCTCGCTGGCCGTCGTGCAATCGGCCATCCTGGCGCGCATCACGCGCTCGGCCGTGCTCGAGGTGCTGCGCGAAGACTTCGTGCGCACCGCGAGGGCCAAGGGCGTTTCGCAACGCGCCACCCTGTGGGGCCATGTGCTGCGCAACGCCATGATCCCGGTGGTCACCGTCATGGGGCTGCAGTTCGCCGAGCTGCTGGCCGGCACCATCGTGGTCGAGAGCGTCTTCTACCTGCCCGGCCTCGGGCGGCTGATCTTCCAGTCGATCTCCAACCGCGACCTGATCGTGGTGCGCAACTGCGTGATGCTGCTGGCCGCCATGGTGGTGATCGTCAATTTCATCGTGGATCTTCTGTACGCCGCCATCGACCCGCGCGTGAAGGCCAGCGACATATGAGCGCCGTGGATCCGGTGCCCGTTGCCACGCCGCCGCTCCTGCAAGGGCCGGGCTTCTGGAAGCGGGCGCTGCGCCATCCCAGCTTCGTCATCGGCGCGGTGCTCAGCCTGCTGCTGGCCGCCGCGGCCGCGCTCTCGCTGGTCTGGACCCCGCACTCCCCCTACGACGTCGACATGTCGGCCAAGCTGCTGCCCGCCGGAGGAAGCTACTGGCTGGGCACCGACCCGTACGGGCGCGACCTGGTGTCGCTGCTGCTGGTGGGCGCCCGGGCCTCCATCGCGGTCGGGGTGATCGCGGTGGGCATCGGGCTGGTGATCGGTACTGCCCTGGGCCTGCTGGCCGCTGCCAGGCGCGGCTGGGTGGAAGAAGGAATCATGCGGCTGGCCGATTTCGGCTTCGCCTTTCCCGCCATCCTGTCGGCCATCATGCTCACGGCTGTCTTCGGCCCGGGCATGGTCAACGCGATCATCGCCATCGGCATCTACAACATACCGACGTTCGCGCGGATCACGCGGGCCTCGGCCAACGCCATCTGGTCGCGCGAGTTCGTGCTGGCCGCGCGCGCCTGCGGCAAGGGCGCGTTCAGCATCACGGTGGAGCACGTGCTGCCCAACATCCTGTCGGTGCTGATCGTGCAGGCGACCATCCGCTTCGCGATCGCCATCCTGGCCGAAGCCGCGCTGTCCTACCTGGGCCTGGGGACGCAGCCGCCGCAGCCGTCGTGGGGCCGCATGCTGAGCGAAGCGCAGACGCTGATGTTCCAGGCGCCGATGCTGGCGGTCTATCCGGGCCTGGCGATCGCGCTCGCGGTGATGGGCCTGAACCTGCTGGGCGACGGCCTGCGCGACCTGATGGACCCGCGGCTCGCCAGAAAGCGCTGATGGCTCTGCTCGAAGTCAAGCACCTTACCGTCGTCCTGCAGACCCAGCGCGGGCCGGCACGCGCGGTGCGCGACGTGAGCTTCACGCTCGAACGCGGGCAGACGCTGGGCCTGGTCGGCGAATCCGGCTGCGGCAAGTCGATCACCGCCATGTCGCTGATGGGCCTGCTGCCGGACCACGCGCAGGTCACCGGCAGCATTCGCTTCGACGGCCAGGAACTGGTCGGGCGCAGCGAGCGCGAGATGTGCCGCCTGCGCGGTGACCGCATCGGCATGATCTTCCAGGAGCCCATGACCGCGCTCAACCCGGTCCACGGCATCGGCCGCCAGGTGGCCGAGCCGCTGCGGCTGCACCGCGGGCTGGGCGCCGCGGCGGCCCGCAAGGAGGCCATCGCTTTGCTGGACCGGGTCGGCATCCCGGATGCGGCGCGGCGCATCGACGCCTACCCGCACCAGTTCTCGGGCGGGCAGCGCCAGCGGATCACCATCGCCATGGCGCTGGCCTGCGGCCCCGACCTGCTGATCGCCGACGAGCCCACCACCGCGCTGGACGTGACCATCCAGCAGCAGATCCTGGACCTGATCCGCGAACTCGTGGCCGAGCGCGGCATGGCCCTGATCCTGATCTCGCACGACCTGGGCGTGGTGGCCCAGAACGTGCGCAGGATGATGGTGATGTACGGCGGCAGCGTGGTCGAAAGCGGGCCCACCGCGCAGGTGTTCGCCCACCGCATGCAGCCCTACACGCTGGGCCTGTTCGGCGCCCGGCCGGGGCTGGATTCCGCGCGTGGCCGGCGCCTGGCTACGATCCCCGGCACGGTTCCCGAACTGGCGGACCTGCCGCCCGGCTGCCCGTTCGCGGGCCGCTGCCGCTTCACCGTTGCCGAATGCCACGTGACCGTCCCGCCGCCGTACGAGGTGGGTCCGGAGCATCTTGCGCGCTGCATCCGCCTGGACGCGGTCGCGGCGGACAAGGCAGCCCTCGCCCCGGCCCTTTCCCCAGGGGAGAGGGAGCAGCAGCCATGAGCGCGCCGCTGCTGCAGGTGGAGAACCTGGTGCGCCACTACCAGCTGCCGCGCGAGAAGCTGCTGGAGCCGCCGCCCAGGGTGCACGCGCTCAACGGCGTGAGCTTCACCATCGAGAAAGGCCGCAGCCTGGGGGTGGTGGGCGAATCGGGCTCGGGCAAGTCCACGCTCGCGCGGCTCGTCATGGCGCTGGATGCGCCCACGTCCGGGCGCGTGCTGATGATGGGCCGCGACCTGCACGCGCTTCCCCGTGAGGAGCTGCGCCGGGCGCGGCGCGATTTCCAGATGGTGTTCCAGGACCCTTACGGCTCGCTGGACCCGCGCCAGACCGTGGAGCACATCGTCACCGAGCCGCTGGCGGCCCAGGGCGGCGGCACGGGCCCCGGGCGCCGCCGCCAGGCCGAGGAAGTTCTGGCCTCGGTCGGCCTGCGCGCCAACGACCTGGGCAAGTACCCGCACGAATTCTCCGGCGGCCAGCGCCAGCGCATCGCCATCGCCCGGGCGCTCATCACGCGGCCCGCGCTGATCGTGGCCGACGAGCCGGTCAGCGCGCTGGACGTCTCGGTCCAGGCCCAGGTGCTCAACCTCATGCAGGACCTGCAGGCCCAGTTCGGCGTCACCTACATGCTGATCAGCCACGACCTGGCGGTGGTCAACCACCTGTGCGACGACGTGGCCGTGCTCTGGCAGGGCCGCATCGTGGAGCAAGGCCCGCCCGAGCGCCTGTTCCGCGCCGCCGAACACCCCTACACCCAGGCGCTGCTGCGCGCCGTGCCACGGGCCGAGCCCCCGCCCCCATGAGCAAACCCCTCTTGCACGGCGTCGGCAATGTCGCTGATGATGCAAGTTCCCCCTCGGCGCCAGCCCTGAGAATTTCGAACCTTTGTTTGTGGAGCATCGCATGTTGAACCGACGGACCCTTCTTTCCACCGCCGCCATCGCCGGCCTGCCGCTGGCGCTGCCCCAGGGCGCGCTCGCCCAGAGCCGCAAGGATTCCATCGTGCTGGCCATGGCGCTGGAGCCCAGCCCCGGCCTGGACCCCACCGGCGGCGCGGCCTCCTCGATCGGCGAGGTGACGCTGTACAACATCTTCGAGACGCTGACCAAGATCAACCCCGACGGCTCGGTCACGCCGCTGCTGGCCGAGAGCTGGGAGGTCTCCCCGGACCTGACCACCTACACCTTCAGGCTGCGCAAGGGCGTGAAGTTCCACAACGGCGAGCCGTTCAACGCCCAGGCGGTGAAGTTCTCGTTCGACCGCGCCGGCGGCGAAAAGAGCACCAACAAGGACAAGCGCACTTTCGCCGCCCTGACCACGCGCGTCGTGGACGAGCACACGGTGGTGATCCTGACCAAGGAAATCGACCCGGACTTCCCGTTCCTGATGGGCCAGGCCACGTCCATCATCGTCGAGCCCAAGAGTGCGGAGACGAATGCGACCAGGCCGGTGGGCACCGGCCCCTTCCAGCTGCAGAACTGGGTCAAGGGCTCGTCCATCACGCTGGCCAAGTCGCCCACCTACCGCAACGCGGCGGCCATCAAGCTCAATCGCGCCACCTTCCGCTTCATCGCGGATCCGGCCGCCCAGGTGGCGGCCCTGATGGCCGGCGACGTGGACGCTTTCCCGCGCGTGACGCCGCGCAGCGTGGAGCAGTTCAAGGGCAACAACAAGTTCCAGGTGGTGGTCTCGGGCTCGCGCGCCAAGACCATCCTGGCGATCAACAACAAGAAGAAGCCGTTCGACGACGTGCGCGTGCGCCGCGCCGTTTCCGCCGCCATCGACCGCAAGTCGGTGATCCAGGGCGCGGGCGACGGCTATGGCGCCCCCATCGGCGCCCACTACCCGCCCAGCGCACCGGGCTACATCGACGTCACGGCGATGAACGCCTTCAACCCGGACAAGGCGCGCGCGCTGCTCAAGGAAGCGGGCGTGAACAACCTGGAGGTGACCATCACGCTGCCGCCGCCGCCCTATGCCCGCCAGGGCGGCGAGGTGATCGCCTCCCAGCTCTCCAAGGTGGGCATCAACGCCAAGCTGCAGAACGTCGAGTGGGCGCAGTGGCTCTCCAACGTGTACGGCAACAAGAACTACGACATGACGATCATTTCGCACGTCGAGCCGTTCGACCTGGGCAACTTCGCCAAGCCCGACTACTACTGGAACTACAGCTCCCCGAAGTTCAACGAGCTGTACACCAGCTACAAGAGTTCGGCGAAGCCGGCCGACCGCAGCAGGCTGCTGGCGGACATCCAGCGCCTGCTGGCCGAGGACGCCCCGCACGCTTTCCTGTACCAGCCGCAGTGGGTGACGGTGGCCAACAGGAACGTCAAGGGTCTGTGGAGCAACATGCCCATCTTCTGCAACGACCTGTCGGCCATGTCCTGGGCCTGAGGCCGGGGCTGGATGGGGGTAGCGCAGCAGGCTTGACCTGCAAGCGTGGGGGATTTGATGCTGCATGCATTGCATGAACTCTCGGCCGCCCAGCTGAGTGAAGGCTACCGGCGCAAGGACTTTTCGCCGGTCGAGGTCACGCAGTCGGTGCTCGGTCACATCGAGCGCTGGGAGCCGCACCTGCAGGCGCTGTACCTGCTGCGGCCGGAAAAGGCGCTGCAGCAGGCGCGGGCGAGCCAAGCGCGCTGGTTGCGCGGCGACCCGCTGGGGCCGCTGGACGGCGTGCCGGCCACGCTCAAGGACAACCTTGCGACCGAGGGGGATCCCACGCCGCTGGGCACCGCTGCCGTGGAACTGGTGCCTGCCGCAGCCGACGCGCCGCCCGCGGCGCGCGTGCGCGAAGCAGGCTGTGTCGTCCTGGCCAAGACCACCATGCCCGACTACGGCATGCTGTCCTCCGGACTGTCCAGCTTCCACAAGCTGGCGCGCAACCCCTGGGACCGCAGCAAGACACCCGGGGGCTCCAGCGCCGGGGCGGGAGCGGCGGCGGCGGCGGGGTACGGCCCCTTGCACGTGGGCACCGACATCGGCGGCTCCTTGCGGCTGCCGGCAGGCTGGTGCGGCATCTTCACGCTCAAGCCGAGCCTGGGCCGCGTTCCGATCGACCCGCCCTACATGGGCCGCGCCGCCGGGCCCATGACCCGGACGGTGGCCGATTCGGCCCTGTTCATGGAGGTGCTCTCGCGGCCCGACCCACGCGACAGCATGAACCTGCCCTGGCAGCAGATCGCCTGGGGTTCGCACGACCAGGGCGCGGGCAAGCTGAAAGGGCTGCGCATCGGGCTGCTGCTGGAAGCCGGCTGCGGGCTGGCGGTCGATCCCGAGGTCCGCGCCGCGGTGGAGCAGGCGGCGCGCCTGTTCGAGCGTGCCGGCGCCCGGGTCGAGGCCATGGCCCCGTTCATGACGCAAGGCATGCTGGACGGCATGGACCATTTCTGGCGCATGCGCTCGCACGTGGACCTCAAGGCCCTGCCGCCCGCGCGCAAGGCCAAGGTGCTGCCCTACATCCGGCAGTGGGCGGACAGTGCCGCGGGCATGAGCGGTGAAGCGGTGTTCAAGGCCTTCCACCAGTTCCACCTGACGCGGCTGGCGGCAGTCGCCGCCTGCAGCAGGTTCGACTACGTGATCTCGCCCACGTCCCCGGTGCCCGCGTTCGCGGCCGAACTGCCCTCGCCCACCAACGACCCGCTGCGCCCGCTGGAACACATCGGCTTCACCGTGCCTCTGAACATGTCCGAGCAGCCCGCAGCCTCCATCAACTGCGGCTACACGGCGCAGGGCCTGCCCATCGGCCTGCAGATCGCGGGCCAGCGCTTCGACGACCTGGGCGTGCTGCAGGTCTCGCGCGCGTACGAGCTCATTCGCGAGCCGCAGCGGCCGTGGCCCGCGCCTCCCTCGGAAGCCCTGCACCATGTCGACTGACAGCCTGGGCAACCCCGTCACGCTGGACGACCCCTCCAGCCTGGCGGCGGTGAACGACTTCGTCGAAGGCTTCATCGCGAGCGAGGCGCGGGCGGTGAACATCCTGGCTGCCACCCAGGACAAGAGCGCCATCGTGCAGGCCTGTGCCGCGGCCGTGCACATGTTCGCCGAGTCGCGCGAGGCGGCGCACCATGCCCGTCCCTTCCTGCAGGCGGCGCTGGCCCGCAAAGCCGAGGCGACCCAACGTGAACAGCGCTTCATCGAAGCGGTGGCGGCCTGGGTGGAAGGCGACCTGGACCGGGCCATCGCCTTGCACGAGGAACAGGCACTCGAGCACCCGCGCGACCTGGCTTCCGTCAAGCTCGGCCAGTACCACCTGTTCAACCGCGGCGAGGCCGCCCGCATGCTGCGGCTGGCGCAATCGGCGCAAACGGCGGCGGGCGATGTCGCCTACCTGCACGGGATGCTGGCCTTCGGCTGGGAGCAGTGCCATGCCTTCGAGCAGGCCGAAGCCGCGGCGCGCCACGCGATGGCGCTGTGCCGCAAGGAACCCTGGGCGCATCACGCCCTGGCGCACGTGATGCTCACGCAGGGCCGCAACGAGGAGGGCCATGCCTTCCTGCAGGACGTGAGCACCACCTGGTGCGGGCTGAACTCCTTCATGTTCACGCACAACTGGTGGCACCAGGCCTTGTTCTCGCTGGCACTGCATCGCACGGACGATGTGCTGGCGATCTACGACAGCAAGGTCTGGGGCGTGGCCAAGGACTACACGCAGGACCAGATCAACGCCGTGTCGCTGCTGGCGCGGCTTGAGCTCGCCGGTGCCGACGTGGGCCAGCGCTGGCAGGACCTGGGCCGCTACCTGGCGCAGCGCACGGCCGACCAGGTGCTGCCTTTCCTGGACATGCAGTACCTGCTGGGGCTGGCGCGCGCCGGCCGGCCCGAGGCCGACACCTTGATGCGCAACATCGAGCAGCACGCGCGACACGCGCCCCCGGTCTGGCGCGAAGTCGCGCTGCCCGCCAGCCGAGGGCTGCTCGCCTGGGCACGAGGTGACCGGGCGCAGGCGGCGCGCGAACTGGGGCCGGTGCTGCCCCGGCTGGAGGAAGCCGGCGGCAGCCACGCCCAGCGCGACCTGTTCGTGCAGATCCACCGCCATGCCGCAGCGGGCGCCTGAAGCCATGACGCTGGTCCTGCTACCCGGCCTGGCGGGCGACGCCGTGATGTGGCAGGCGCAGGTGCAGGCCCTGCACGAGTTCGGGCCCCAGGTCACCGATGTCCACATGCGCTTTCGCACCATCCGCGACATGGCCGCGGCATTATTGAGCGAGCACCAGGGTCCGCTGGTGCTGTGCGGCGCCTCCATGGGCGGCATCGTGGCCATGGAAGCGGCGCGGCAGGCGCCCGAGCGGCTCCGCGGCTTGGCGCTGCTGGGCACGACGGCCCGGCCCGAAACTGACGACATGCGCCAGCTGCGCGAGGCCGCGATCGAGCTGTTCGAGCAGGGCCGCGCCGCCGAGGTGATCGAGCCGAACGTCGCGCTCGCGTTCCACCCCGACCAGGCCGCGGATCGGGCCCTGGCCCGCCGCTATGTCGAATTCGTGCTGCGGGCGGGCGCTCGCCAGCTGATCGACCAGAACCGGGCCATCATCAGCCGCCCTGACGCGCGCCGGCACCTGGCGGGCATCCGTTGCCCGGCCCTGGTGATGTGCGGGGACGCCGACCAGCTCACGCCGCCCGAGCTGTCGCGCGAGATCGCGGGCCTGGTGCCGGGCGCCGAACTGGTGATGGTCCCGCGCTGCGGCCACATGCTGACGATGGAGCAGCCCGGCTTCGTCAACGCCACGCTGCAGCGCTGGCTGCAGCAGGTCGCCTGAATCCTACGGACCGCCGAGGCTGCGGACCTTGTCGGCCAGGCGTTTCTGCACCAGGGGTGAGACGAACTTGTCCACTTCACCGCCCAGCACCGCGATCTCGCGCACGAAGGTGCTGCTGATGAACTGGTACTTGTCGCTGGGCGTGAGGAACACGGTTTCGACCTGCGGCATCAGGCTGCGGTTCATGCCGGCCAGCTGGAACTCGTAGTCGAAGTCGGTCACCGCGCGCAGGCCGCGGATCATGGCCTTGCCGCCGCGGGCCACCACGAAGTCGCGCAGCAGCCCCGAGAAGCTTTCCACCTCCACCTGGGGAAAGCCCTTGACCACCTCGCGCGCCATGTCGATGCGCTCGGCCAGCGTGAACATGGCTTTCTTGTGGTGGCCGGCGGCCACCGCCACGATCACCCGTGAGAACAGCTGCGTCGCCCGCCGCACCACGTCCTCATGGCCCAGGGTCATGGGATCGAAGGTGCCGGGGTAGACGGCGATGACGGGATGGGTCGGGTCCATGGCTTCCTCTGCTGGCGAGCGCATTATGGCTCCGCCGGCGGCTGGGCCCGGGCCAGCAGGTGCGCATGCACGGCGCCGGCCTTCAAGTGGCGCCGCAGGGCCAGGCCCAGCCTTGCCAGTTCCGCTTCGGTCCAGGCCCGTGGCGCTTCCAGGTACAACAGGCCTTCAGGTGCCAGGGCGGCCTGGGCCCCCGCCAGGGCCCGGTCGAACACGGGTGCATCGAAGGGCGGATCCAGAAACACCAGGTCCAGTCCGGCACCGGCCAGGCGTTGCAGCACCGTCAGGCCATTGGCCCGCTCGATGGTCACGGTGTCGGCGGCCAGCCGCTTCTTGACCTCGCGCAGCCGGGTCACCAGCTCCGGGTCCTGCTCCACCAGCAGCACCTGCGCGGCACCGCGCGAGGCCGCCTCCAGGCCCAGGGCGCCGGTGCCCGCGAACACGTCGGCGCAGCGCCAGCCCGCCAGGTCGTGCCCCAGCCAGTTGAACAAGGTTTCCCGGACGCGGTCGGGCGTGGGCCGCAGGCCGGGCTTGTCGAGCACCGCCAGCGGGGTGCGCTTCCACTGGCCGCCGATGATGCGCACTTCCTGCGGCAGGGCGGCCCTGGCCGGGCGGGCGGGACGGCGGGAGGCAGGCATGCCGCCAGCTTAAGGCTTCGCGTGCGCCAAAAAGAAAGCGCGGCCCGCGGGCCGCGCTTTCGACTCACTCTTTCTTTTCTCGACTCCCCGAACGCCCCGTGTGACAGCGGTGGACGGATTGTTCGTGAATTTGACGCGGCAGCAAGCCCGCCCCCTGTCAGGACTGACAGGTCAGGGCTGGCGCGGCGGACTGCCGCCCACGATCACCGTGGCCATGCGGCCCGGCTGGAGCTTGCGGTCCAGGGCCGCCTTGACCTCGGCCGCCGTGACCCGCTCCACCTGCCGCGTCCAGGTATCCAGGTAGTCCAGCGGCAGGTCGTTCCAGGCAATGGCCGCCAGGTTGTCCAGCAGCTTGCGGTTGCTGTCGATGCGCAGGGCGAAACCACCCACCAGGTTGTCCTTGGCGGCCTTGAGCTCGGCCGCGGTCGGCCCCTGCTCCACATACCGGGCCACCACGTCCTGCGCCACCTGCACCGCCTGGGCCGCCTGGTCCGGGCGCGTCTGCAGTCCGACGGTGAACGCGCCGGCATGCAGCCCGGGCGCGAAGTAGCTGTACACGCTGTACGACAGGCCCCGCTTTTCGCGCACCTCGCTCGACAGGCGCGAGATGAAGCCGCCACCGCCCAGGATGTAGTTGCCCACCAGCAACGGGAAATAGTCGGGGTCGCTGCGCTTGTACCCCGGCTGGCCGATCAGCACGTGCGCCTGGGCCGAGGCGAAGGGGATGGACTGCACCACGGGCGCCGTAAGCGGGGCCACCTCCGGCACCGGCGGCAGCGGCTGGCAACCCCCGGTCTGCGCCTGCGGCAGGCGGGCCAGCAGGCCCGCCGCCAGCGCGTCGGCCTGGGCCCGCGAGACCTTGCCCACGACGCTGACCTTGGCCCGGCAAGGCTGCACCGCGCCGGCGTGGAAGGCGCGCATGTCCTCGACGCCGATGCGCGCCAGCGAAGCTTCCGTCGGCTCCCACCCGTAGGGATGGCCACCGTACACCGCCTGGTCGAAGGCGCGGTTGGCGATGGTGGCCGGGCGCGTGTTGGCCTCGCGGATGGAGGCGGCCATGCGCTCGCGGTCGCGGCGCCAGACCGCCTCGGGAAAGGACGGCTCGCCGAGCTGGCGGGCGCCCAGCGCCACCGCCCTGGCCAGCAGGTCCGCCTCGGTGAGGGAGCGCAGGCTGAAGCTCATGCGGTCGCTGTTGGCGCCGCCGCCGAAGCCGGCGCCCAGATCGGCCCAGGCTTCGCTCAACTGGTTCTCGTCCAGGGCCGCGCAAAAGGCCCCCACGCCCGCTTGAAGCTCGCTGCCCCCCGAGGGGGCTGCCGTGCCTTGGGGCGGCACGGCGGCACCACCCGCCGCGCAGGCCGCCAGCCCCTTGGAAGTCATGCTCGCGGTGATGGCGGCCAGGCCCGCCTTGCCTTGCGGATCGCGCCGGCTGCCGGCGTCGAAATCGATCTGCACGTCCACCATGGGGATGCCGTGGCTTTCGATCAGGTAGACCTTGGCGCCGCTGGGCTGCGTCCAGTGCTGCACGGGCAGCGCGGCCCATGCCGATTGCAAGCCAAACAGGGCTGCAGCCCCCGCCAACACGGCGGTCATAGCTCCTCTTTTTATAGCGAACATGGTGTCCTTGTTCAATGGCGCATGCCGGGCGGCGGCGTGCGGGGACGGGCGGCGGGATCGCGCGGCAGGGGTCGCAGGATGCCCACGGTGAGCTGGTCGTCGCCGAAGTACTTGGCGGCCACGGCCTGGACCTGCGCCGCCGTGATGCCGCGCAGCCGCTGGATCAGCCGCTCGCCCGCGTCCAGCGGCAGCCCCTGCGCCCAGTAGCTGCCCAGCTCGCGCGCCTGGCTCATGACCGAATCGAGCTTGTAGACCTCGGCGGCGATCCAGCGCGTCTTCACGCGGTTGAGTTCGGCTTCCGTCACGCCTTCGCGGGCGATGCGGGCCACTTCCGCCCGCAACGCCGCTTCCACCTGCTCGGGGGTCTTGCCCGGCGCGGGAACCCCGTCCAGCGTGAACAGCTGCGGGCCGCGGCCCCACAGGCCGTTGCCGGCGCCGGCGCTGTCCGCAACCCGGTCCGGCCCCTGCGTGAGCGCCCGGTCCAGCCGGGCACCGCTGTAGCCGTCCAGCACTGCCGCCAGCACCGTGAGCGCCATCGCTTCGTCCGCCTCCGCATTCGGCTGGTCGAAGGTGCGCAGCTGCGGCACCTTGAACGACAGCGCGACATACGACTGCTCGGCCGGCGCCTTGTGCTCCACCCGGCGCTGGCCGGCCTGGGGCGGCTCGGTGCGAGGCTTGCGCGCCGGCACCGCCTGCGCCGGGATGCCGCCGTAGTACTTCTCGGCCAGGCGGCGCACGGCGGCCGGGTCCACGTCGCCGGCCACCACCACCGCCGCGTTCGCCGGGACATACCAGCGCCGGTAGAAGTCGCGCACGTCCTGCGGCGTCATGGCGTCCAGGTCGCTCATCCAGCCGACGATGGGCCGGCGGTAGGGCGACGCCAGGAACACGGTCCCGCTGATCACCTCGTACAGCATGGAGCGCGGCGAATCCTCGGTGCGCAGCCGCCGCTCCTCCTTGACCACCTCGATCTCGCGGCGGAATTCCTCGTCGGGCCACTGGTTGTTGGCGAAGCGGTCGGCCTCCAGCTTCATCACGTCCTCCAGCCTGGCCGCCGGGATCTGCTGGTGGTAGCCGGTGTAGTCGCGGCCCGTGAAGGCGTTTTCGCGCCCGCCGACGGCGGCCACGCGCCGGGAGAACTCGCCCGGCTTGAGCTCGCGCGTGCCCTTGAACAGCATGTGTTCCAGCACGTGGGCCACCCCGCTGGTGCCGTCGACTTCGTCCATGGCGCCCACGCGCACCCACAGCATGTGGACCGCGGTAGGCGCCCGGCGGTCCGGCTTGACGATGACCGTGAGCCCGTTGGACAGCACGAACTGGACAGGTTGCGTGGGTGCGGTCTCGGGCGCCTGCTGGGCCGGCGCTGCCGGCGTGAACAGGAGCAGCGCGGCGGTACTGGCCGCCAGCAAGCTCTGCAGAAGGTGTTTCATAGAATCCATTGATTGTAGAAATCACCCGAATGTTCAGTTTCTTTCGCAAGAAGCCAGCGGCCACCCCGGCACCGGCCCCCGCTCCGGAAGTCGTCGCGAGCCCGGCGCCCGGCAGAACTGCCGCACCCGGGGCCGGCGGCGGGCTGATCGGCAGTGCGCTGGTGCGTCCCATGGACATCCCGGTGGCGCCGCCCCCCGCACCGGAGCGCCAGCGCTGGGTCGACAAGCTCAGCGCCGGGCTGCGCAAGACGGGCTCCAGCCTGTCGCAGGTGTTCACCGGCGGGCAGATCGACGACAACCTGTATGAAGAGCTCGAGTCGGCGCTGCTGATGGCGGACGCGGGCGTCAAGTCCACGCAGCACCTGTTGGACGAGGTCAAGCGCAAGGTGGCGGCCAGCGGCGCGACCCGCCCCGTGCAGGTCAAGAACATCCTCACCGACGTGCTGGCCCAGATGCTCAAGCCGCTGGAAAAGGCCCTGGTGATCGGCGCCCAGCAGCCCACCGTGATCATGGTGGCCGGCGTCAATGGCGCCGGCAAGACCACCTCGATCGGCAAGCTGACCAAGCACCTGGCGGGCGAAGGCGCCACGGTGCTGCTGGCGGCGGCCGACACCTTTCGCGCCGCGGCCCGCGAGCAGCTGGCGATCTGGGCCGACCGCAACATGGTGGAGATCGTCAGCCAGGAAGGGGGCGATCCGGCCGCGGTGAGCTTCGATGCGGTGAGCGCCGGGCGCGCCCGCGGCAAGGACGTGGTGATCGTGGACACCGCCGGGCGCCTGCCGACGCAGCTGCACCTGATGGAGGAGCTGCGCAAGATCAAGCGCACGATCGCCAAGGCCGGCGGGGCCGGCGACCGTGCCCACCTCCCTCCGCACGAGGTGCTGCTGGTGATCGACGGCAACACGGGCCAGAACGCGCTGGCCCAGGTCCGGTCCTTCGACGAGGCGCTGGGCCTCACCGGCCTGGTGGTCACCAAGCTCGACGGCACGGCCAAGGGCGGCGTGCTGGCCGCCATCGCCCAGGAAAAACCGGTCCCCGTCTACTTCATCGGGGTCGGCGAGAAGCTCGAGGACCTGGAGACCTTCAACGCCCGCGAATTCGCGCAGGCGCTGCTGGGCTGACCGGCGTCAGGCCGAGTACTCGATCCCGCTGTCCATCACGCCCATCAGGGCCAGCTTGTTCAGGTACTCCGGCGATTGGCTGAAGCCCGCCAGCAGGTCGTGGCGGCCCAGCCCGTTGTCCAGGTTGTGCAGATGGAAGGCAAACCCCTCCTCCTCGGGCTGGCGCCCAAGCACGTTCTCGTACAACAAGCTGACGAACTTCTGGTTGTCCGGCGTTCCGTACTTCGCTGCGAACTCCTCGCTGGCGATGAAGTTCGCCGCCACTTGCGTCAGTGACAGGCCCTCGTCGAGCGCCTTCATCTGGTGGCCCAGGCCGGCCAGGTCAGGAGAACGGTTGAAGGCGGCCTTGTAGAGCCGGAAGGCCTGCCCGGCGGTGCCGCTCGTGTCCAGGGCCACGTGAGCGTCGGAAAAGACCAGCCGCTCCACATCGACCAGGGTGTCGGCTCCCTGCCCGCCGCTGTTGTCCCTGACGCTGTAGCCACCCGGCGTCTTGCTGATGGTGAACGCCGACCTCGGCCCTGCGTAGACCACGGTATCGGTGCCGCTGGAGCCGTCCAGCACGTCATTGCCCGGGGTGCCCGCCAGCGTATCGCCGGCGCTGGAGCCGACCACCTGCATGCCGTTGCCGGCTGCAAGCGGTAGCGGTGCCGGCGCCGGGGCGACTGCGGGCGCGGGCGCGGGCGCGGGCACCGGGACCGGAGCAGGAAGCGGGGCCGGAGCGGGGGCGGGAGCAGGCGCAGGTGCCGGCGCGGACGCGCCGACCCCGTACTGTCCGCCCAGGCCGTCGCCGCCATACAGCCAGTTCAGAGCTTGCAGGTCCAGCGGCCGGTAGCTCGAGTGATTGCCGCCGGCCTGCGTGTAAGACATCAGCGTGGTGGACGTGTTGTCCTGGCCGGCACCCATGCCCTTGGGGAGTTGCTCGGCGCCTTCGAACGGGTGCTTCAGCCCGAACGCATGGCCCAGCTCGTGCAGCACGGTTTCGTAAGCGACGCCGCCCGGCGACATGGTCTGGTTGTCCCACGCGTCGTCCAGGTTGTCCAGGTAGATCCAGGAGTCCACGTTCAGGCTGGTGACCTGGGCACCCTGGGAGGTGTACTGGTAGCTGTTGATCGCCTTGCCGGTGTACTGGTTCCAGAGGTCCGCGTTGGCGAAGTGCAGGTCCGCCGCATGGGCGTCGGACGTCTCGGCGAACTTGATGCCGGTCACCTGGCTGAGGTAGTTCAGCGCCGTGCGGGTGTTGCCCTGCTGCGTGCCATTGAACCCGGCCACGCTGGCCACGTTGAGGTGCGAACCGGGGTTGGGTCCGAGATCGGCGGTGGAGAACGTGTAGTAAACGGTGTTGCGGCCGATGAAGTTCCACGGCTGGGAATCGTCGATCAGCACGTCGACATTGAAGTTGCCGGAAACCGGACGGGTCGTGATGTCGGTGATGGTGGCCATGCGTAGGAGGGTTCTTACAAACCTGTAGGAAGGGACCGACGCATTCTGGCCAATGGATGAGCCTTCCAGCTCGTCCGGACACGTCTCCCCATGTAACTTAACCAGCCGATCGGTAGCACCCGTAACAGCATCGACGCGAGCACCGCCGGGGTCTCCGGCATATGGAAGAGCCCGAGATCAAAGGCAAACAGCTAGCTCAGCCCTCCGGCGCCGACAACGCCGAGCACCAGACGCGGCGCGGATATTGTTTGCCCATCGATACATCGCGTAACTCAGCAGTTGCGGCAGCAACTGGGGCAGCCCGGCGTACGGGAACACCCGTCAGGCCCTCGACCCGAAGCCGCGTCAGGACGCGCTGCAGCTGCGAAAGCCCGCAAAGATGTCCGTGCGCTGGGGTTCGAAGAAATTCCGGTAGCGCGGGTGCGCGAGCCAGCGCGAGCTGGCCGCGGCCGCGCCACGCAGCACCCGGCGGCTGCCGAACCAGGGCGCCGAGTAGTCGCGATAGGGATGCGGGGCAAAGCCGGCATAGGGCAGGAATGCCGAAGCGGTCCATTCCCACACCCCACCCCACCGGAACGCCGGCTGCGTGAGGGCCGCGCACTCCCATTCGAATTCCGTAGGCAGGCGGCGGCCGGCCCAGCGGCACCAGGCCTCGGCCTCGTAGGCGCTCAGGTGCACCGCGCCCACCTCTCCTGCGCCGGCCGAGGGGGGCTGCGGCCGCGCCGCCTGGCGCCAGGCCCAGCCCTCCGCGCTCCACCAGCGACGGTGCCCGTAGCCGCCATCCCGCACGAAGTCATGGAAGCGGGGCCACGAGAGCGGCTCGGCATCGATCTCGAACGGCCCCAAGCTCACCTCATGGGCCGGCAGTTCGTTGTCGAACGCGAACCCTGGCCCGCTGCTGCCCACCCTGAATGCCTGGGCCGGAACCGGCAAGGCGCTGGGCCCGCCGGCTCGCGCAGGCGCCGGCCCGCCCGGCAGCTGGATGCCCAGGCCGCGCGCCATGTAGGCCGACGCTTCGGCATGCATGGCCTCGTGCAGCGCCGCCAGCCGAAAGAAATAGAGGTCTTCCTGGCTGGCCTGCGAGGGGAGCGCGTCCAGCAGTTCGAGCGTGGTCGCCAGGGTGTCCGCCAGATAAGCCAGCGTGGCGGGGGCGGCTGGCAGCGGCAGGTCCCAGCGGCGGGCATGGGCAACGCGGCTGGAGTCGTACCAGGCGTCCGCCCGCGGCAGCAGCGAGGGACGGCGCGGCACGTCCGGGTCGGCTGCGGCCCCCCGGTTGCATTCGGGATTGCGGGCGATCCACCACTCCTGGAACCAGGCCAGGTGGCCCCATTCCCACACGGGCGGGTTCAACCAGGCTTGCCGCGGGACGTGCGGGCCCGCCGCCATCCAGGCCTGCACGGCCTGGAGCGTGCACTGGCGGATTTCCAGCAGCGCCTGGCGCACGGTGGCGCGCCCGCCGCTGCGAAGTTCCTGCGCCGCGCTATAACCGTCGCGTGTCCCGTCCATCGGTCGTCATCGTAAGCCCGGCCCTGGAGGCCGCCAACAACGGCAACTGGCGCACCGCGCAGCGCTGGCAGCAGACGATCGCCACGCGGCAGCCCGCCCGCATCACGGCGCGCTGGCCGGACGAAGCGGCCGCGGGCGACGGGCTGATGCTGGCGCTGCACGCCGGGCGGTCGGCCGGCGCAGCCGCGGCTTGGCACCAGGCGCATGCCGGCCGCGGACTGGCCGTGGTCCTCACCGGCACCGACCTGTACCAGGACCGGGACCGGCCCCAGGCGCGGCGGTCGATGGACCTCGCGCAGCGGCTGGTGGTGCTGCAGTCCTGCGCGCTGGAGGGATTGGAGCCGGACTGGGCAGCGAAAGCCCGCACCATCTACCAGTCGTGCGAAGCGCACCCGCCGGCTGTGCGCCCGGACAACGCGCTGAGGGCGGTGATGGTGGGCCACCTGCGCGAGGTGAAAAGCCCCGACACCCTGATGGCGGCGGCGCGGCTGCTGGGCCATCGTGACGACATCCGGATCGACCATGTCGGTGAAGCCGGCGATCCGCACTGGGCCGCGCTGGCGCGGCAGACCCAGGCGGAGTGCCGGCCCTATCGCTGGCTCGGCGGCATGCCGCATGCCCAGGCACGCGCCGCGATCGCCGCCGCGCACGTGCTGGTGCACACCAGCGCCGTGGAAGGCGGCGCCCACGTGATCATGGAGGCCGTGCGCAGCGGCACGCCGGTGCTGGCCTCCGCCGTACCCGGCAACATCGGCATGCTGGGGCGGGACTACGCCGGATACTTCCCGCACGGCGACGCGGCGCAGCTGGCCGCCCTGCTGATCCGTGCGCGCGCCGCCCAGCAGGAAGGCGGGCAAAGCCCCGCCGGGCAATGGCTGGGGCTGCTGCGCGCACAATGCGCGCAGCGCGAGCCGCTGTTCGATCCGCAGGCCGAGCGCGCCGCCTTGCTAGCCCTTCTCGACGACCTGCAGGACCCCCCTCCATGAACGCGCCCTCCTCCCCCGCCGCCACCGAGCCGCGGCTGACCTCGCTCTCGCACGGTGGCGGCTGCGGCTGCAAGATCGCCCCCGGCGTGCTGTCGGAAATCCTCAAGGGCACGGCCGCCTTGCCGGTGCCGCCCCAGCTGCTGGTGGGCATCGAGACGGCGGACGACGCCGCGGTCTGGCAGCTCAACGACGAACAGGCGCTGATCGCCACCACCGATTTCTTCATGCCCATCGTGGACGACCCGTTCGACTTCGGCCGCATCGCCGCGACCAATGCGATCTCCGACGTGTATGCGATGGGCGGGCGCCCGATCATGGCGCTGGCCCTGGTCGGCATGCCGATCAACGTGCTGTCCACCGCCACGATTGGCCGGATCCTGGAAGGCGGCGCCTCGGTCTGCCGCGAAGCCGGCATCCCGATCGCCGGGGGCCACACCATCGACTCGGTGGAACCGATCTACGGGCTGGTGGCGCTGGGCCTGGTCCATCCCAAGAACGTCAAGCGCAACGCCGAAGCGCGCGCCGGGGACGTGCTGGTGCTGGGCAAGCCGCTCGGCGTGGGCGTGCTTTCGGCGGCGCTGAAGAAGGAGGCGCTGGATGCCGAAGGTTATGCCCGCATGCTGGGCAGCACCACCCGCCTGAACACGCCGGGGCCCGAGCTGGCCGGCTTGCCGGGCGTGCATGCCCTGACCGACGTCACCGGCTTCGGCCTGGCCGGGCACACGCTGGAACTCGCGCGAGGAGCGAACCTGGCGGCTGTGATCGACTGGGCCCGCGTGCCCTTGATGCAGGGAGTGCCGGAACTCGCCACCCAGGGCTTCGTGACCGGCGCCTCCGGCCGCAACTGGGCGGGCTACGGGGCCGAGGTCTGGCTGCCCGCCGGGTTTGGCACCGTGAACCAGGCCCTGCTGTCGGACCCGCAGACCAGCGGTGGCCTGCTGGTCTCCTGCGAGCCCTCCGCGGCGCAAGCGGTGCTGGCCCTGTTCCGGCGCCACGGCTTCGACGACGCCGCCGTCGTCGGCGAGATGCGGACCTGGGACCAGGGTCCCCGGCTGCAGCTTCGCTAGGGCAAGCGCGGCAGGGCGAGAACGTCAATATCTTTACAGTCTCTGACGGGGCAGGCTTCCAGAATCAGGGCTGCTGACTGTTCAAAGCCAAGGAGACATGCCATGACCACCACCGCCGATGCCGCTGCCGGCGCGTCGCCCCGAAAAGTCGACCAGCTGCTGGCGCACTATGGCCAGAGCCATCGTGATCCCCGCAACGAGGCCATCCATTTCATCGCCATCCCGCTGATCATGCTCAGCCTGGTCGGCCTGCTGTTCGCGGCGCATCCCTGGGCGGCCTACCTCTTCGTCGCTGCCAGCCTGGTCTATTACGCCCGGCTCTCGGCCGTGTTCCTGGTGAGCATGGCGGCCGTCTCGGTGGCGGCCCTGGCGCTGGTCCACGCCATGGGGAGCTCCGCGCTGCCCATCTCGGCCGCCATCTTCGTCGCAGCCTGGATCGCGCAGTTCGTCGGCCACCGGCTGGAAGGCAAGAAGCCTTCGTTCTTCGAGGACCTTCAGTACCTTTGGGTGGGGCCGCTGTTCGTGTTGAGCAAGCTGTTCGGCAAGCTGGGCATCCGCTGGTAGGGCCAGGCTCTCAGTTCGAGTCCATCACCGGCCCACCGGCCTGATGCACCAGCTCGGCGGGCAGCCCGGCCAGCGCCGTGGGTGCGCCTTCGGCGGTGCTGGTCGCCTGGAACCACAGGCCGGCGAAGTGCGTGTGCTCCAGGATCACCGAGGTGTCCGCGAGCTGGCGCACGCGGGCATCGACGACCGGCATGTTCTGCAGCAGCACCGGGGTGACCACGTGATCCCAGCGGACCACCCGCACGCATCCCGCGAACCCCGGAAGACCGGTCGGGCCGGCGCCGGCCCGCTTGATGCGGATCTCCACCGTGTCCGGCTGGACCAGCAGCCGGCGCAGGCAGTCAGAAATGATTCGAAGGTAATACGCTTCGATGTCATGGGTCGTCATCTCGGACGAGAGCGCGGAGTGCCTCAGGGCTGGAAGAGCATCCTGCTTCCCCAGCACCCGCCGGATCATGGTTTTCATTGCCTTCCCTCCTGCGGTGCATCGCCGCTGGTTACAACCTGTTTCGATGCTACCCGGATGGACTACCCCCGGCAACCCCACGGCGATCTCGCTCTGGGGTAAACCCAGATCTGGCTATCTTGGCGATTGAACTTGCCCTTTGGCACTCCGTCCAAGCGAGTGCTAATATCTCGCTCGACATGAAAGGAGCACCCGGTATGTCCCCTTCTATTGGAGCCCCTGGCACGGCACTGGCTATGGCCAACCCGTGGGCGGTCGTTCCGTCGCTGGGCAACCTGGACGCATACATTTCGGCGGTGAACCGCCTGCCGCTGCTCACGCCTGAGGAAGAGCAGCAGTACGCCCGGAAATTCCGCGATGACGCCGACCTGGAAGCCGCCGGAAAGCTGGTGCTGTCGCACCTGCGGCTGGTGGTGTCGGTCTCGCGCAAGTACCTCGGCTACGGCCTGCCCCACGGCGACCTGATCCAGGAAGGAAACATCGGCCTGATGAAGGCCGTCAAGCGCTTCGATCCCGACCAGGGCGTGCGCCTGGTGAGCTATGCGCTGCACTGGATCAAGGCCGAGATTCACGAGTACATCCTGAAGAACTGGCGCATGGTCAAGGTGGCGACCACCAAGGCCCAGCGCAAGCTGTTCTTCAACCTGCGTTCCATGAAGCAGGGCTTCAAGGACGACGAGGATGCGCAGACGCATCGCGACACCCTGACCGACGCCCAGATCGAGGTGATGGCGCGTGAGCTGAACGTCAAGCGCGAGGAAGTGGTGGAGATGGAAGCGCGCATGTCCGGCGGCGACGTGCTGCTGGATCCGGCGCCCAGCGACGATGGCGAGGAAGCCTTCGGGCCGATCGCCTACCTGGCCGACGCCAACCACGAACCAACCGCGGTGATCCAGGCGCACCAGCGCGACGTGATGGCCACCGACGGCATCGCGGCGGCCCTGGCCGAGCTGGATCCGCGCAGCCGCCGCATCGTCGAGGAGCGCTGGCTCAAGGTCAATGACAACGGCTCCGGCGGCGCCACGCTGCACGAGCTGGCCGCCGAGTACGGCGTGTCGGCCGAGCGCATCCGCCAGATCGAATCGGCGGCGATGAAGAAGATGAAGAAGGCCCTGGCAGCCTACGTCTGAGCATCTTCCGTCCGCCCCACAGGCCCGGCATGCCGGGCCTTTTTCTTTGGCGCGCCGCCCGCCCTTGCTGCAACAATCGCCGCGTGAGGGCGATGACAAGAATATGGTGGACGGGGATGCTCTGGCTGGCCGGCCTGGGCCTGGGCATGGGCGCGGCCCTGGCGCAATCGGGCCCCGGTCCTGGGCCGATCCGGCTCACGGCGGGGCACGATGCCGTGCCGCTGGAAGGCAGGGTGCACTACTGGCTCGACCGGGGCGGCGAAAAGACGGCGGCGGAGGTCGAGGCCGCCATCGACACGCTGCCGTGGAGGGTGCGCGAGGCGGGGCAGCAGCTGCGCATCGACGGGCACGCGCTGTGGCTGCAGTTCGATGCGGTGGTGACCGGGCCCGAACGCTGGTTCGTGGCGCTCGCGTCCTCGGGCCTGGACCGGGCGCAGCTGTTCTACCGCGACGCCAGCGGGCTGTGGGTGGCGCTGGAAGCCGGCGATACCCGCCCCGTCTCGCGATGGCCCGTGCCGGGCCGGGTGCCGACCTTCGAGCTCTCGCCCGAGGTGCACAAGCCGGTGCGCTACCTGCTGCGGGTGGAACACTCCCGCTTCGACTTCGCCGTGCCCATCACGCTGTACAGCCAATCCATGCTGCTGGAGGTGCGCGAGCGCGAGCAATTCCTGCTGGGCGCCTACTTCGGCCTGGCCGCGCTGATCGCCTTCGTCACCATCGCCAACGCCCTGATCTACCGCGACCGCAACTTCGCCGCCTACGGGGTCTACGTCGTCCTGATCGTCGCGGGACAAGCCGCTTACCTGGGCGTGGGCGCCCAGCACCTGTGGGACACCTGGCTGCGCTGGAACCAGCTGGCCACTTTCCTGCTGCCGGGGCTGGGATCGGCGGCCGCGCTCTGGTTCGTGCAAGGCGTCACCGAGCCGGCCCGGTTCTCGCGGGCACTCAATCATGCGGTCTGGGCCCTGATCGCCGCGCTGGTGGCGGCCGTGCTCGTGGACGCGCTCGTGCCGTCACGCAGCACGGTGATGGTGGCGCTGCTGTTGATGCTGGCGGCCGTGCTGATGGTCGCCGTGCTGATCGTGCTGGTCTGGACGCAGGGCGAGGATCCTTCCATCCGGCTGATCGCGCTGGGCTTCCTGCCGGTGCTGGTCGCGGCGCTGTTCCCCGTAGCACGAGGCCTGAACCTCATTCCCAACAGTGGGCTCACCCGCTATGCCCTGACCCTGGGCTCGGCCCTGGAGATGCCTATCCTGCTCTACGCGCTGAGCCTGCGCGGCTCGCGCCGGCGCGAAGCGCAGCTGCGCGCCTCGGCGCTGCCGCACACGGACGCGCTGACCGGGCTGGCCGACGGGCGCAGCCTGCTGCAGCGGCTCGACGCGGCGCTGGCCCGGGCCCGCAGCCAGAAGCACCCCTGTGCCCTGCTGGGGGTGAAGATCGGCAACCACGACGCGATCGCCGCCGAGTACGGGCGCGAAGTGCTCGAACGCGCCCTGGTGGTGGCGGGCTCCCACGTGCGGCGCGCAGCCACCGACATCGACCTGGCTGCGCGCATCGGCGAGCGCGAGTTCGCGCTGGTGCTGGAGGGCCCCACCACGACAGACGCCGCCGTGGCACGCGCGCAGCAGGTGGTGGCCAGCGGGCTGCGCCAGGCGCAGGCCCTGCCACCCGGCGTGGTGCTCAAGTTCCAGGTGATCGCCGCCCTGTTGCCCGAGGACGATCACGATGCTGCCGGCAGCCTGCAGTGGCTGCGGGCCGGCCTGGCGGCCATGCGCCCCGACTCGCGCAAGCAGATTCGCGCGCTGAACTTCTGAGCAGCGCTCGGTTAGCATGGCGGCCTCGCTCCCGCCAGGAGCGCCGCCCTTTCAAAGGAAGACTGACATGACCTCTCGCCTGCTTGGCCGCCGCAACCTGCTGGCACTGGCCGCTGCCGCTGCCGCCAGCCCCGTATTTGCACAGAACGCCAGGGCTCGCGCGGCCGCGGCCTGGCCGACCAAACCCGTGCGGCTGCTGGTGGGCTTTCCGGCCGGCTCGACGCCCGACCTGGTGGCGCGCACCATCTCCGAGCCCTTGTCGCGCGCGCTGGGCCAGCCGGTGGTGGTGGAGAACCGGCCCGGGGCCGGCGGCAACATCGCCGCGGACATCGTGGCCAAGGCGACCGACGACCACACCATCGGCGTGATGATCAACGGCAACATGACGATCGCCAAGCTGCTGAACCCGGCGACGCCGTTCGATCCGCTCAAGGACCTGGCCCCCATCAGCCTGATCGGCACGGCGCCGCTGCTGCTGACCGCCCCGGCCAACGCACCGGGCAGCAACGCGCAGGAGTTCTTCGTCGCCGCCCGCAACGCCGGCAGCAAGTGGAGCTACGGCACGCCCGGCGTGGGCACCGTGGGCCACATCGGCATGGAGCTGCTCAAGACCAAGACCAACATCGACCCGGTCCACGTGCCCTACCCCGGCAACCCGCAGGTGATCAACGCCATGATCGGCGGCCAGCTCCAGCTGTCGCTGCTGCCCCCGGGCCTGGCCGCGGCGCAGATCCGCGCCGGCAAGCTCAAGGCCATCGGGGTGACCTCGCAGGGGCGCAGCTCGCTGGTGCCGGAGTACCCGAGCCTGGACGAAGGCGGCGTCACGCGCGGCTTCCAGCTGGAGATCTGGACGGCGGCAGCCGCCCCGGCCTCCATGCCCCGGCCCATCGTCGCCAAGCTGTCATCCCTGATCAGCGACATCGCGCGCTCGCCCGAAGTGCGCGCCCGGCTGTTCCAGCAAGGCTGGACCACCGCCGGCACGTCGTCCGAGGGCCTGGCCAACCGCATCAAGGCCGACACCGCGCTGCTGGGCGGCGTGATCCAGATGCGGGGGATCAAGGCGGAATAGGCTGCGCCTATTGCGCTGGCTGCGGCTTCACGAGCCCCTCACCCCGGCCCTCTCCCCCGACCCGCAGACGGAGCGAAGCCTCAGCTCGCGGCGAGCAGCAGCTTCAAATCGCCCGCCAGCGCCTGCGGCCCGGTGCCATAGCGCGTGTACAGGCGCAGCCGGCCTTGCGGGTCGTAGACGAAACTGGCGGCCGAGTGGTCCATGGTGTAGCTGGTGGGCGTCTTGCCTTCCACCTTCTTGAAGTACACCTTGAAATCCTTGGCGACGGCCGCGGTCTGTTCCGGCGTGCCGCGCAGGGCGACGAAGCCGGGATCGAAGTTGGCCATGTAGGCCTTGAGCACCTCGGGGGTGTCCCGCTGCGGGTCGACCGTGATGAACACGCCCTGGACCTTGTCGCCCTCAGGGCCCAGCAGCTTCTTGGCTTGCGCCAGCTCCGCCATCGTGGTGGGGCAGACGTCGGGGCATTGGGTGTAGCCGAAGAACACCACCACCGCCTTGCCCTTGAAATCCTTCAGGCTGCGCTGCTGGCCGCTGGCGTCGGGCAGCTGGAAGTCCCTGGCGTAGTCGGCGCCAGTCAGGTCGACCGCCGCAAACTGCGGCTTCTTCTCGCCGCAGGCGGCCAACAGGGCTACAGCGCCCGTCCCCAGGGCGCAAGCAGCTATCGATTTCATAGCGAAACGGCGTTGCATGGCGGCCTTCTTCTACAGGAGATAGTGATCGAGCAGCAGCGCCGCGAACAGCGCGCTCAGGTGGATGAGCGAAAAACGGAAAGTCTGGCGCGCAAGTGCATCGGAGTACTCGCGCCACAGCCGAAAGCCATACCAGGTGAAGCCGGCGCTCAGGACCAGCGCCGCCGCCAGGTACAGCCAGGAACTCATGCCGATGGCGAAGGGCATCAGGCAGGCGGCGAACAGCACCAGCGTGTACAGCAGGATCTGCAGGCGCGTGAATTCGTTGCCGTGCGTGACCGGCAGCATCGGCAGGCCCGACTTGCGGTAGTCCTCGACGCGGTACAGCGCCAGGGCCCAGAAATGCGGCGGCGTCCACAGGAAGATGATGAGGAACAGGATCAGCGCCTCGGGCCCGACGTCCCCGGTCATCGCGGACCAGCCCAGCACCGGCGGCATGGCGCCCGAGGCGCCGCCGATCACGATGTTCTGCGGCGTCAGCGGCTTGAGGACCACGGTGTAGATGACCGCGTAGCCGACGAAGGTGGCGAAGGTCAGCCACATGGTCAGCGGATTGACCCAGGTGTACAGCAGCCACGAGCCGGCGCCGCACAGCGCCGCCGCGAACAACAGAGTCTGCCAATCGGACAGCTCGCCCCTGGCGGTGGGACGCCAAGCCGTGCGGCGCATCTTGGCGTCGATGCCTTTTTCCACCAGGCAGTTGAAGGCCGCGGCCGCGCCCGCGACCAGCCAGATGCCCACAGCGGCGAGCGCGGCCAGCCGCAGGTCGGCCAGCGCCGGCACGCCCGGGACGGCCAGCACCATGCCGATCACGGCGCAGAACACGATCAGCTGCACCACCCGCGGCTTGGTCAGCGCGTAGAACTGCGACAGGCGGTTCATGCTCTTGCCCCCTGTCCCGCCGGGAGCGGGCGGGCGTGGGGGCTGGGACGAGGGCTGCGCCGGCTCTCGCACAGCGCCCAGGTCAGCACCACCACCAGCGCAGCAGCACCGCCGGTGTGCGCCAGCGCCGCCACCAGCGGCCAGCCGAGCACCACGTTCGACAAGCCGCTGGCCAGCTGCCACAGCGCCAGGCCGGCGATCCAGCGCGCCTGCCGCGGCAGGGCGCCGGCCCGGTGCAACTGCCAGGCCAGGGCGGCCAGCACGGCCAGCACCAGGTAGGCCATCAGGCGGTGCACATAGTGGATCGCTGTCAGCGCGGCGAAGGTGATGGTGTCGCCGGCGCCGGTGCGGCCCAGCTCGCGCCAGAGCTCGAACCCCTGGCGCAGGTCCATCTCGGGCCACCAGCGCCCCTGGCAGGTGGGGAAGTCGCTGCAGGCGAGCACGGCGTAATTGGTGCTCACCCAGCCGCCCAGCGCGATCTGCAGCCACAGCAGCGCAAAGGCCGCCGCCAGCAGCACGCGGGTGCCGGCCGCGAGGGGTGCGGGGACACTGCCTGACTGCGCCTGGCGGTAGGCCACCGCCTGGCGGCACAGCAGCGCCAGCAGCAGCAGCCCGCCCAGGAGGTGCAGCGTGACGATGGCGGGAAACAGCTTCATCGTGACGGTGAGGGCGCCGAAGGCGCCTTGCACGCACACCCACAGCAAGGTGAAGGTCGGCCACCAGGGGCTGACCGGAAGCGCGTGCCGGCGCCGGTGCCACCAGGTGCCGGCCGCCAGCGTGAGGATCAGCACACCGACACCGGTGGCCAGATAGCGGTGGACCATCTCGATCCAGGCTTTGGTGTGCGTCACCGGCCCGGTGGGCATGCGGGCCTGCTCGGCGCTGATCTGCGCCCGGGCGCCGCTGGGGCTGGCACTGCCGTAGCAACCCGGCCAGTCGGGGCAGCCCAGGCCCGAGTCGGTCAGGCGCGTGAAGGCGCCGAACAGCACCAGGTCGAACGTGAGGAACAGCGTCAGCAGCGTCAGCGCCGAGAGCCGCCCCGCGGCCGGGGCGCCGCGCCCGCGCAGCCACAGCCACGCGAGCGGCCCCAGGGCCACCACCACCCCCATCAGCATCAGGCGCAGCGCGGGCGAGAGGTCGACCAGGGCAGAAGTCATGATCGACCGCCGCCGGGCCGCCCCAGGGCGGGCCAAGCCCCCTCGGGGCGCAGCGCAGCACACGCAGTGGCAAGCGTGGGAGCCATCATCTTCCCGGCTTGTCCCAGGACGACGATGCACGCATCAACCGTTCGAGGTCGCGCTTGACCCGGCCGGCGGTCGACTTGTCGATGCCTGCGGGGAACCGCATCATCCAGTTGCCCAGGGGGTCGACCACGTACAGGTGGTCGGCCAGCTGCTGCCCCGGGGCCGGTGCCAGCCACTGCGACAGCTGCGCGGCGTCCACGCGCACGATCTGCGCCTGGGCCACCGCGGGCCGCAGCGCTTCGCGCACCGGCGCCTGGTCGTTGACCAGCCAGAGCCAGTCCAGCCGCTCCTTCTCCTTGCCCAGCCCCTCGCGCAGCTGGCGCTGCAGGTACAGGTGGTTCTCGCAACGCGCGTCGCAGGCGCCGCCGGCCACGCTGACCAGCAGCCACTGCCCCTTGAGCGCCGCGAGGGCGGCCGGCAGGGGGCGCTGAGGTTCGATCAGCTCGCCGAAATTGCGCCGGCCCTCCGGCCGGACCACGTAGTAGGTGAAGTACGAGGCGATCACCGGGGCGGCACACACCAGCATCACCAGCAGCATCTTCCAGCGGCCGCGCACGGTGCGCGCCGACGCGTGCGAAGACTCGGCACCGGGCAAGGCGTGCACCGTCATCTGCAGCGGCTCGTCAAGCAGGCCGTGCTTTGCGGCGGGGGGCGATGAATTGGAACCAGGCATAAAGAAGGGCGATCAGGGCGCTGAGCGCCCACCACTGGAAGGCATAGCCGTAATGCTTGTCGACGCCGCTGGCCACCTGCGGCCACTCGCGTTGCAAGCCTTGCGAGGGCGGCCCCGTTTCCTGCACCGAGCCATCCAGCAGCGCCAGCCCGGTCTCGGCGCGGAAGGCGGCCAGGTCCAGATTTTGCCGGATGGGCCCGGAGCCCGCCGCCACGAACTCGTATAGCTTGGCTGGAGGCGGGGCGATGCGGCCGCGCACCTCGACCTGCCCCTGCGGCGTCTCCACCGGCGGCAGGCGCTCGCGCTGCACGAAGTCGCGCTGCACCCACCCGCGCTGCACCAGCACGGCGACATCGCCGCCGGCCAGCCGCAGCGGTGTCATCACGTAAAAGCCGGGACGCCCGTGCATCTGGCGGTTGTCGAGAAAGATGGTGTGGCGCGGCTCCCAGCGGCCGCGCAGCACGACCGGGCGATGCTGCAGCGGCGCTATGGATTTCGAAGCAAGGAGCGCAGCGTTGTCGAGGGCTGGGCGCCCTTTTTGCTCTTCAATCGCGGCGTGCAGGGCCAGCTTCTGCGCCGCCCGGCCCCACTGCCAGGAGCCCAGCGCCAGGGTGGCTGCCATGCCCAGCACGGCCCCTGCGGTCGCCACCCACAGGCGTGCCCCCTTCACCGCGACGCCCCGATAATTGAAGGCATGAAATACCTGGTGCTCCTGGCCTTCGTCGCCATCGTCGGCAGTCTGGGCTCGGCGCTGTGGTTCATGATGCGCGACGGCCAGGACGGCAAGCCCAAGACCAGCAACATGGCCCGGGCGCTGGCATTGCGCGTCGGCTTTTCCATCCTGCTGTTCGTCTGCGTGCTCATCGCCTGGAAGCTGGGGTATATCCAGCCGACCGGGATTCCCGCCGGGAAGTAAGCACCGCAAAGAACAAGGGCCGCTCGCGCGACCCTCTTCGGTTCGTCGTCCCCGCGCAGGCGGGGACCCAGAGCGCCCTGGATTCCCGCCTGCGCGGGAATGACGGCATCTTCATAGCCAGTACACGAGGACGTACAACCCGAGCCACACCACGTCCACGAAGTGCCAGTACCAGGCCGCTCCCTCGAAGCCGAAGTGGCGGTCGGCGGTGAAGTGGCCCTTCATCAGCCGCAGCGTGATGAACAGCAGCATCAGCATGCCCACCAGCACGTGGAAGCCGTGGAAGCCGGTCAGCATGAAGAAGGTGGAACCGTAGGCGCCGGAGCTGAGCTTGAGGTTCAGGTCGCTGTAGGCGTGGAAGTACTCGTAGCCCTGCACGAACAGGAACACCAGGCCCAGCAGCACCGTGATCCACATGAACAGGATCGTCTTGGCCCGCTGGCTTTCGCGCAGCGCGTGGTGGGCGATGGTCAGCGTCACGCCCGAGGTCAGCAGCAGCGCGGTGTTGATGGTGGGCAGCCAGAACGGGCCCATGGTCTGGAACGGCTCGATGATGCCGGCCGGCGACGCGGTGGCTCCCGGGGAGGCGCTGGGCCACACCGCCTTGAAGTCGGGCCAGAGCAGCGCGTTGTCCAGGCCGCCGAGCGTGGGGACCGAGTGCGCGCGCATCCACCACAAGGCGGTGAAGAAGGCGCCGAAGAACATCACCTCGGAGAAGATGAACCAGCTCATGCTCCAGCGGAACGAGAGGTCGATCTTGCGGCCGTACTGGCCGGTCTCGCTCTCCCGGACCGCCTCGCTGAACCACTGGAACAGAACGCCGAACAGCCAGATCAGGCCGAAGAACAGCGCGTACTTGCCCCAGTCCGAGCCGTTGATCCACTGACCGGCGCCCAGGATCACCCAGAACAGCCCGAACGAGGCCATGAAGGGATGCCGCGACGGCTGGGGCACAAAGTAATACGGCGTGGTTCCGTGGGCGTTGCTGCTGCTCATTGCTGACTCCTGATTCCGAAATGCTCTTGTGTTGTTGCTAGGCGATCCAGTTGACCAGGGCGATCAGCCCGCCCACGAACACCGCCACGCCCACCAGGGCGACCACGATGATGTGGAGCGGGTTGAGCTGGCCGAGGTCTTCCTGCAAGCCGCTGTTCTTGCGGATGCCGATGAACGACCAGGCCACGGCCCGGACGGTGCGCACCAGCTTCATGACGGCGCCTGCGGCGTCTTGGCGCCGACCTCGAAGAAGGTGTAGGACAGCGTGATGGTGGTGACGTCCCTGGCCAGCTTGGGGTCGATGACGAAGGCCACCGGCCACTGCTTCTTCTCGCCGGGCTCCAGCACGTACTGGTTGAAGCAGAAGCACTCCAGCTTGTTGAAATGCGCCGCGGCGTTGCGCGGCGCGTAGCTGGGGATCGCCTGGGCCGACATGCGGCGGTTCTGCACGTTCTGGAACTCGTACATCACGGTGGTCAGCTGGCCCGGGTGCACCTGGACCGAGGCCTGCGCCGGCCGGAACTCCCAGGGGCCGCGGCTGTTGGCGTCGAATTCCACGGTGATGGTGCGGCTGGTGTCGACCTGCGTGTTCGGCACCGCCGACGATGCGCCCGGCAGCTGCTTTTCACCAAGAGCCAGGATGTTGATGCCGGTGATCTCGCAGATGTGCTTGTAGATCGGGATCAGCGCGTACCCGAAGGCGAACATGCCCGCCGCGACCACGGCCAGCTTGCCCACCATCTTCGCGTTTTCATTGCGGATGCCCACGGCTTCAGCCTCCCAGCAGGACCAGCTTGACCATGACGCCGATGAAGAAGGCAGCCGCGATCGAGGCCAGGATCAGCCCCAGCCTGCGGTTGCTGCGCTTCTGCTGCTCGGTCGCCATGTCCGCGTGTCTCAGTGGCCGGCCGCGCCCGGCGCGGCATTCGGGTTGATGCTGGCCGGCACGGCGTCCAGCACCCGGGTGGCGGTGGGGTCCAGGCGGGGCGGCGTCTCGAAGGTGTGGAACGGGGCCGGCGACGGCACTTCCCACTCCAGGCCTTCCGCGCCCTTGCCGTCGGGGTCGTTCCAGGGACGCTGCGGCGCCGGCTCGCCCTGGCCGCGCATGCACGGCAGGACCACGAAGAAGAAGAAGTACACCTGGGCCAGGCCGAAGCCGAAGGCGCCCACGGTGGCCAGCGCGTTGAAGTCGGCGAACTGCATGGGGTAGTCGGCGTAGCGGCGCGGCATGCCGGCCAACCCCAGGAAGTGCATCGGGAAGAAGGTGATGTTGAAGGCGATCAGCGACCACCAGAAGTGGATCTTGCCGCGCGCCTCGTTGTACATCACGCCGGTCCACTTGGGCACCCAGTAGTAGAAGCCGGCGAACATCGCGTAGAGGGAGCCGGCCACCAGCACGTAGTGGAAGTGGGCCACCACGTAGTAGGTGTCCTGCAGCACCAGGTCGATCGGCGCGATGGCCAGGATCAGGCCGGTGAAGCCGCCGATGGTGAACACGAAGATGAAGCCGACCGCGAACAGCATCGGCGTCTCGAAGGTCATCGAGCCCTGCCACATGGTGGCGATCCAGTTGAAGATCTTCACGGCCGTGGGCACCGCGATCAGCATGGTCGCGTACATGAAGAACAGCTGGCCGGTCACCGGCATGCCGGTGGTGAACATGTGGTGGGCCCAGACGATGAACGACAGGATCGCGATCGAGGACAGCGCATACACCATCGACGCGTAGCCGAACAGGCGCTTGCGGGCGAACGCCGGCACCACCTGGCTGATGATGCCGAAGGCCGGCAGGATCATGATGTAGACCTCGGGGTGGCCGAAGAACCAGAAGATGTGCTGGTACATCACCGGGTCGCCGCCGCCCGCGGGGTTGAAGAACGTGGTGCCGAAGTGGCGGTCGGTCAGCGTCATGGTGATGGCGCCGGCCAGCACCGGCATCACGGCGATCAGCAGGTAGGCGGTGATCAGCCATGACCACACGAACAGCGGCATCTTCATCAGCGTCATGCCGGGCGCGCGCATGTTCAGGATGGTGACGATGATGTTGATCGAGCCCATGATCGAGCTGGCGCCCAGGATGTGCATGGCGAAGATGCCGGCGTCCATCGAGGGGCCCATCTGCAGCGTCAGCGGCGCGTACAGCGTCCAGCCCGCGGCGGGCGCGCCGCCGGGCATGAAGAACGAGCCCACCAGCATGATGCCGGCCGGGATCAGCAGCCAGAAGCTGAAGTTGTTCATGCGCGCGAACGCCATGTCGGCCGCGCCGATCTGCAGCGGGATCATCCAGTTGGCGAAGCCCACGAACGCCGGCATGATGGCGCCGAACACCATGATCAACCCGTGCATGGTGGTCAGCTGGTTGAACAGCTCGGGGTTCACCACCTGCAGGCCGGGCTGGAACAGCTCGGCACGGATGCCCAGCGCCAGCACGCCGCCGAACATGAACATGAAGAACGAGAACAGCAGGTAGAGCGTTCCGATGTCCTTGTGGTTGGTCGCATAGACCCAGCGCCGCCAGCCGGCGGGGTGGTCGTGGTGGGGCTCGCCGTGGACGTGGCCGTCGCTGGCGCCGTGGGGGTCGAGAACAGCACTCATCTTGGTTACCTTGAGGATTCTTTACTTGCCGCGCTGCGCCAGCACTTCGGCCGGCTGCACGATCTGGCCGGTCTTGTTGGTCCAGGTGTTCTTGGTGTAGGTCGTCACGGCAGCGATGTCGGTGTCGGACAGCTGCTTCCAGGCCGGCATGGCGCCCTTGCCGTTGAGCAGGATGGCGATTTCCTTGCTCTTGTCCGCGTCCAGCACGATAGGCGAGCCGTCCAGCGCCTTGATCGGGCCGGCGCCCTTGCCGCTGGCCTGGTGGCAGGCCGCGCAGTTGGCGGCATAGACCTTTTCACCGCGGGCGTTCAGGGCCGTGAGTTCCCAGACCTTGTTCGGGTCGTCCTGCTTGGCGGCCATCTTCTTCATCTCGCCGCCGACCCAGGCCGTGTATTCCTGCGCCGTCACCACCTTGACGTGGATCGGCATGTAGGCGTGCTCCTTGCCGCACAGCTCGTAGCAGTTGCCGTAGAAGTCGCCGGTCTTTTCGCTGCGGAACCAGGTGTCGCGCACGAAGCCGGGGATCGCATCCTGCTTGACGCCGAAGGCCGGCACGCCCCAGGCGTGGATCACGTCGTTCGCGGTGGTGATGATGCGGACCTTCTTGTTGACCGGCACCACCAGCGGGTTGTCGACTTTCAGCAGGTAGTTGTCCGGCACGTCGCCCTTGGCGCCGTCATTGGACATTTCGCGGTGGCTGCTGTCGATGGTCGACAGGAAGCTGACGCCGGCCCCTTCGCCGTTGAGGTAGTCGTAACCCCACTTCCACTGGTAGCCGGTGGCCTTGATGGTCACGTCGGCGTTGCTGGTGTCCTTGGCGGCCACCAGCACCTTGGTCGCCGGCAGCGCCATCCCGATCACGATCAGGAAGGGGATGATGGTCCAGATCACTTCGACCGTGACCGACTCGTGGAAGTTGGCCGCCTTGTGGCCGACCGACTTGCGGTGCTTCCAGATGGAATAGAACATCACCGAGAACACCAGCAGGAAGATCACGACGCAGGTGATCAGCATGAACCAGTGCAGCCAGGCCTGCTCGACCGCGATGCGGGTGGCGGCGGCATGCAGGTTCAGCTGGCGCACAGCCGGCCCGCCGGGCAGGTCGTTGGCCGCCTGGGCCGTGCCTGCTGCGCTGCCCAGGGCGAGCAGCAGCGCGGCCGTATTGGAAAGCCTCTTCATCGTTTTCACTCGTATCGTCCTCAAAGACACAAACCCGCCGCCCTCAGCCGCCCGCACCGCGCAAGGCCTGCCGGATTTCCCGCGCCAGCAGCGGCCGCAGCTCGGGGCGCACGAAGCGCCCCACCCGGACCGACCGCCCCCGGCCCGACACCTCGATCAGGGACCGGTCGCCGGCGCGCGGCTCGATCCGCACCCAGTCGCGGTCGAACTCCGTTCGTTCCAGGTGGCCCGCGCTTTCCAGCTCGACCACCAGGCGCGCGCCCTGCAGCGAAATCCGCTCCCCGTCCGTCGCATGCCGCGCATACGCCAGGAAGGCCAGCCCCACCGCCCCCAGTTCGACCCAGGCGAAGGGCAGGATCAGCGTGGCGCCCTGCCGCCAGAAAAACGTGGCGATCGTCAGCGACACCACGCACAGCGAGGCATAGAACCAGCCCAGCTGGGCCGGCGTGACCGAGCAGTTGCGCTTCAAAAACCAGTGGATGTTCTGGCCCTGGACAGTGGCGAAACGAAATACTGGGTTCGACACGGGTGACGCTCACAAAACAACCCGGGATTGTAGCGCCCCCGCCCTGCCCTCCTGCCGCGCATGGGGCTTCTACTCCCGAGTGGGACGGCTGGCATGCAACAGCGAGCGCATGTCCTGCAGTGACACCGCGCTGTGCTCGCTCATCTTCACTTTCGGCGGCGGCTTGACCGCATGCCCGTAGATGATCTCGAAGGTCAGGGCCAGCCGCCCCTCGGGGCCGCGCAGCCCGTCGCCCAGCGCCTGCTCCAGCCGGGCTCGCCAGCGTTTGCCGCGCAGGGCCGGGAAACGCGCGGCGTGCAGGTTGGCTCCGAGTTCACGCAGTTCCTCCAGCAGCCGCGGCGGGGTCTCCCAGGTCAGGGTGATGCGCTCCATGTCCATCACCGGCTCGGCGAAGCCGGCGGCCACCAGCATGTCACCCCAGTCGTGCATGTCGGTGAATTCATGCGCCGGCGGCGGCCAGCCCAGCGCTGCGTAGAGGGTGCGCAGTTCGCGCAAGGTGTCGGGCCCCAGGCAGGAGAACATCAGGAAACCATCGACCGCGAGGGCCCTGTGCCAGCGCGCCATCAGCGCCTGCGGGCCGGCCTGCATGTGCAGGGCCATGTTGGACCAGAGCATCTGCACGGCGCCGTCCGGCACTTGTGCGCCATGGCGAATGCGGCCGCCGCGCCATCGCCACCAGGGCTTCGCTATATCTTTCATAGCTAGACGCGCCCGGTCCGCCTGGGCTTCCACCACAAAACACTCGGAACCAGGATAACGCGCCCGGATCAGGGCCTGCACGCCCAGCCCACCGCGCACCGGCTCCCAGTGCGCCCACGCAGCCGGCGCCAGGCGGATCCACTCCAGCCGCTCCTGCATCCGGCGCGCCACTTCCTCGTGCAGCCAGGGCGAGCGCGCCGGCGCTACGGCGTCCCAGTGCGAGGCGGCGGTCGGATCGAGCGTGGGCGGGCGCTGGTCGGGCACGCGGCAGTATATTGAGGCGATGCTCGGCCTACAGATCCCCGGGGTTGCCGCGGCCACGCCGTCCCAGTGCGAGGTCTGCCGGGCCTGGCCCGCCCAGGCCTTGTGCCACGCCTGCCTGGCGCGCTTTGCCCAGCCGCGCGCCCGCTGCCGCCGCTGCGCGTTGCCGGTGCCGCAGGGCGTGGCGCAATGCGGGCGCTGCCTGCGCGAGCCGCCGCCGCTGGACGCCTGCCTGGCGGCCGTGGACTACGGCTACCCCTGGTCCACCCTGGTCGGCCGCTACAAATTCGAAGGCCAGCCGGGCTGGGCCGCCAGTCTTGCCGCGCTCATGCGGCAAGTCCCCGGCGCTGCGGCGCAGCTGGCGCAGGCCCGCTGGGTGCTGCCCATGCCGCTGTCGCGCGAGCGGCTCGCCGCCCGGGGCTTCAACCAGGCGCTGGAGCTGGCGCGCCGGCTGGCGCCCGAGCGCACCGATGCGCATCTGGTGCTGCGCCTGCGCGACACGGCACCCCAGGCCTCGCTGGACCGTGCCGAGCGGCAGGCCAACGTGCGCCATGCGTTCGCCGTCGAGCCGCAGCGCGCGGGCGACCTGCAGGGCAGCAGCGTGCTGCTGGTGGATGACGTGATGACCAGCGGCGCATCGCTCTTCGCCCTCGCCAACGTGGTGCGTGCAGCCGGCGCCGGGAGCGTCAGCGCGCTGGTGTTCGCCCGCACTCCCGAGAACTAGCCCCAGCCATGTTCCACATCGTCCTGGTCGAACCCGAGATTCCGCCCAACACCGGCAATGTGATCCGGCTGGCGGCCAATACCGGCTGCACGCTGCACCTGGTGGAGCCGCTGGGCTTTTCGATGGACGACAAGCACATGCGCCGGGCCGGCCTGGACTACCACGAATACGCCGAAGTCAGGCGCCATGCCGGCTGGGATGCGTTCCTGGCCGCCGAGCATCCGGTGCCGCAGCGGACCTTCGCGCTCACCACGCGCGGCACGCGGCGGGTTCATGACGTGGCTTTCCGGCCGGGCGACTGGCTGGTGTTCGGCGCCGAGACGCGCGGGCTGGCGCCTCAGCTGCGCGACTCCTTCGCGCCGCAGCAGCGCCTGGTGCTGCCGATGCGCGCCGGCCAGCGGAGCCTGAACTTGTCCAATGCGGTGGCGGTGACGGTGTTCGAAGCCTGGCGCCAGAACGGGTTTTCTCAGGCGTAACGCCGGGTGATCGATTCGGCCACGCAGGCCGGTTTGTCACTGCCTTCGCGCTCGATGGTGACCTGCCAGGTCAGTTGCAGGCCATCGTTGGGAATCGCCTCGCACGCCAGCAGCGTGGCGCGGGCGCGCAGGCGGCTGCCCACCGGCACCGGCGCGGTGAAACGCACCTTGTTCAGCCCGTAGTTCACGCCCATGCGGGCGTTGCGCACCTCGAACGAGCTTTCCAGCAGCTTGGGCAGCAGCGACAGCGTGAGGAAGCCGTGCGCGATCGGCGCGCCGAACGGCCCCGCCCTGGCGCGTTCCACATCGACGTGGATCCACTGGTGGTCCCCGGTGGCTTGGGCGAACAGGTTGACCTGTTCCTGGGTCACGGTGTGCCAGTCGCTGACGGCGACTTCCTGGCCCACGACGGCGGCCAGGTCGGCCAGGGACTCGAAGGTTCTCATGGATCGGTGACTCCGCCTTGCGGCTGCGGTAGGTGCCTGGGGACGGCCCGGCACATGCACTTTAGCGGACGCCTGGTGGCTCAGTTGTCGAGCCAGCGACACAGGCCGGACCACTGCTCCAGGTCGCGCTCGACCCGGGCAGGCGCGACGTCGAACAGCGTCAGGCCGCGGGCGGCCAGGTGGATGTAGTTCTGCGTGTGCCGCAGGTGCCCCAGCACCGGCAGGCCCAGGCTGCCCGTGACTCCTGCAGCTTGTCGGCAGCGATGGTGCGGGTGTCGACGCGGCTGCCGACGATGCCCACCTGCATCCTGCGGGCCTTGCGGTGCTCGGCCAGCTCGTCCAGGAACGAGCGCGTGGCGAAGATGTCGAACACGCTGGGCTGCAGCGGCACCACCACCTTGTCGGCGCGGGCCAGCACCTCGCGGAACAGCTTGCCGTGCAGGCCCGCCGGCGTATCCAGCACCACATGCGTGGTGCCCTTGGGCGGCTTGGCAATGCTGCCTTCGCTCACGTCCCAGCTGCTGATCGGCCGCGCGCCCGGCGGGCGCAACCCCAGCCACAGGCGCGAGGACTGCTGGCGGTCGGCGTCGCCCAGCATCACTGAGTGGCCGCGGCTGGCGAAGTAGCCCGCGATGTTGGTGGCCACTGTGGACTTTCCGACTCCGCCCTTGGGATTGGCGACAACCACGACCGGCATGACACACTCCTCGATTGGGCGCGCCGCAGGGGTGCAGCCGCTTTCCGTTATGGTAGCCGTATGGATGAGTTCACCCCCGCAGGGACCTATTTGCTGGCTGCCCACCCCAACTGGCGTGAGTCGCGGGTCAACCTGCGCCTGCTGGAGGCGGCGCGCACGGTACCCGGGGTGCGCGTGCGGGACCTCTATGCCGCCTATCCCGACTACGACATCGATGTTGCCGCCGAACAGGCCCAGGCCGCCGGCGCCGGCCTGATCGTCCTGCTGCACCCGATCCAGTGGTATTCGATGCCAGCGCTGCTCAAGCTGTGGCTGGACGAGGTCCTCACCCACGGCTGGGCCTACGGGCACGGCGGACAGGCGCTGCAAGGCAAGGACCTGTGGCTGGTCGCCACCACCGGCGGCGCCGAGGCCTCCTACCACCCGCAGGGCTACAACCGCTACTTCTTCGACGCCTTCCTGCCGCCCTATGAGCAGACCGCCGCGTTGTGCGGCATGCGGTTCCTGCCCCCGCTGATGCTGCACGGGGCGCATCGCGCGCAAGAAGCCGAGATCGCCGCGCACGTGGACGTGTTCCGCCAGCGGCTGCAATCGCACCCGCAGTGGCCGGAGCTGGCCGGGATGGACAGCTGTATCGCCTGCGACGTGCCCGAGGCCGACCGGCCCGCCGCTGGCCGCAAGGAGGCTTGATGGAGCACGCACCGGCCTGGCTGACCAGCAGCCTGATCTACCTGGGCGCCGCGGTGATCGCGGTCCCACTGTCGCGCGCGTTGGGTCTGGGCGCCATCCTGGGCTACCTGGCCGCCGGGATCGCGATCGGCCCCTGGGGCCTGCGCCTGGTCGGCAACGTCCAGGACGTGCTGCATTTCGCCGAGTTCGGCGTGGTGCTGATGCTGTTCCTCGTAGGGCTCGAGCTGGAGCCCAAGCGGCTGTGGAACCTGCGGCGCCCCATCTTCGGCTGGGGCAGCGCCCAGCTGTTCGGATCCGCCGCCCTGATCGCCGGTGTGGCCATCGCCCTCGGCGTGGACTGGCGTGTCGCCCTGGTGGCCGCACTCGCGCTGGCTGATTCATCCACCGCCACCGGCCTGCGGGCCATGGCGGACCGAAACCTGATGGCGACCACGTCCGGGCGAAGCATGCTCAGCGTGTTGTTGCTCCAGGACGTGGCCGCCATTCCGATCCTGGCGCTGCTGCCCCTGCTGGCGGTGGCCGGGGCCCATGTCGATGGCAACGGATGGCTCGTTGCCGGCAAGGCGATCGGCGTCGTGGCGGCCATCATCCTGGGGGGCCGCTTGCTGCTCAGGCCGGCCTTGCGCTGGATCGCACGGAGCGATTCTCCGGAGATCTTCACCGCCGCTGCCTTGCTGCTGGTGGTCGCCACCGCCGCCCTGATGAACTGGGTGGGCCTGTCCATGGCCCTGGGCGCTTTCCTCGCGGGCGTGCTGCTGGCAGAAAGCGAATACCGCCGGGAGCTCGAAACCGACATCGAGCCTTTCAAGGGGCTGCTGCTGGGACTGTTCTTCATCGCCATCGGCATGACCATCGACTTCGCGGTGGTGCTCGAGCGTCCGCTCCTGATCGCCGGCGTGGTGGCCGGCTTCCTGGCGGCCAAGGCCCTGGTGCTCTGGGTCATGACACGCCTGATGCCGATCCCCGCGGGCGAGCGCCCGTTGTTCATCGTGCTGCTGGCGCAAGGCGGAGAAGTCGGGTTCGTGGTGCTGCAGGCCGCCGGCGGCGCCCGCCTGCTGGACGCCCCGACATCATCGCTGCTGGTGGCGGCGATCACCTTGTCCATGCTCCTGACGCCGCTGCTCCTGCTGGCTGCAGACCGCTGGTCGAGCCGCCTGGCCGGTCCGGGCCGCACCTTGCCCGAGATCAGCGAGCCGCAGCAGGCGCCCATCATCATCGCGGGCTTCGGCCGCTACGGCCAGATCGTCGGCCGCATGCTGGCGGCGCAGGGGGTGCCGGCCACGGTGCTGGACCACGACGCGGACATGGTCGAGGCGGCGCGTGCCTTCGGCTACCAGGTGTTCTATGGGGATGCCACGCGGTTGGATCTGCTGCGCACGGCCGGCGCGGCGACGGCCCGGGTCATGGTGGTCGCGGTGGACGATCCCGACCAGTCCCTGGCGATCGTCGACCTGGCGCGCGAGCACTTCCCCCGGCTGGAGCTGGTGGTGCGCGCACGCGACGTGACGCACTGGAACCGGTTGCGCGACCGCGGGGTGGTGCATGTCGAACGCGAGCTGTTCGAGTCCAGCCTGCGCAGCGGCCGCACGGTGCTGGAAGTGCTGGGCGCGGCGCCGCACGAGGCGCGCCGGCTGGCGATGCGCTTTCGCCGCCATAACATTGCGCTTTTCGAGCAGATGCACCCGCACCACCAGGACCGCGCCAAGCTGATTGCGGTGGTCAAGGCGGGAAGGCGGCAGTTGGAGGAGCAGATGGCGCTGGAACGCGAGCAGGCCGAGGAACGGCGCCGCCGCGGCGAGGACCGGCCGCCGGGCTGGGAACGGTAGGACTGCGAGCCATTCTCCTAAAGCCGTCTAGGCAATCGGCTTAGGGCCGCGGCGCCAGCCGATGGTGTGATGGGGCCTCCAACCCGAGGTGTTGCATGGGCCCATTGAATGCCGTCACAGCCGCCCCTGAAGACGCTTGCGCTGCGTCGCCGGGCGGCACCCTGGCCGACCTGGTGAACCGGCTGGCGCAGGAACTCACCGAAGCGCGCCGCGCTCTCGCCTCGGCCCGGCAACGCCTGGGCACCGCCACCCGCACGCTGGAGGGCCGCACCCAGGAGCTGACCGAGGCTCGCGCGGCCCTGGCCCTGCTGCTGGCGACGCTGGACTCCACCAGCGACGGCATCCTGGCCTTGGGCTACTTCGGCCGCGCCATGCACTACAACAGCCGCTTCATCGAGATGTGGCGCATCCCGCAGGACAAGCTGGCCAACCTCAACGAGCCCGCGCTGCTGGCGATGCAGCTGTCGCAGGTGCGGGACCCGCAGCGGTTCCTGGCCCAGGTGGAGCAACGCAGGGCCGAACCGGAGGCGCAGCACTTGAGCACGGTGCAACTCACCGATGGCCGCATCTACGAATGCCAGGCCGTCCCCCAGCGGGTGGGGGGCAAGCGGGTCGGCTGCGTCACCAGTTTCCACGACATCACCGAGCGCGAGCGCCTGGGCCGCCTGGTGTCGGCGCTGGAGGCGGAGCTGCCGCTGGCCGTCGCCGAAGCCAAGGCCTCTACCTGGTGAAGAATCCGTCCCAGACGAGCTTGAGGCCGGTCAGCAGCATGCCTGCATACACCAGCCGGTAGAACAGCACCGGCTGGATGCGGTGGGCGATGCGCACGCCCACCAGCACGCCGATCGGCGCCACCGGCAGCAGCACGAGCGACGTGGCCATGTTGCGCAGGTCCAACAGCCCCAGCCAGCCGTAGGGGGCCCACTTGCTCAGGTTGATGGCGAAGAAGAACACCGCCATGGTCGCCGTGTAGACAAGGGGCTGCAGGCGCAGTGGCACGACGTAGGCGTTCAATGGGGGGCCGCCGGCGTGCGAGACGAAGCTGGTGAAGCCCGAAGTCACCGTCAGCAGCATGCCCAGCCAGCGCGGCGGCGGGCGGCTGTCGGCGCGCGGCGGCCACAGCAGCCGCTGCGCCAAAAACAGCAGCGTGAACGCGCCCACCACCCCCGCCACCAGCCGCGCGTCGACCAGCTTGAACAGCAGCGTACCCACCACCGTGCCCAGCAGGCCGAAGGGCAGCAGGAAACGCACCAGCTTCCAGTCGATGTGGCGGCGGAAGGCGTGCAGGCCCAGCACGTCCATCACCAGCAGCACGGGCATCAGGATGGCGGCGGCCTGGGGCACCGTCACGGCCATCGCCATGAGCGGGACGGCCAGGGAGCCGAACCCGGCGCCGAAGCCGCTCTTGCTGATGCCCAGCAGCAGGACGGCCGGGACGGCGATCGCGTAAAACCACGGGTCGGTGATGAGGGGCAGGTTCAAGGCCCGCCGATTCTCGCCCAGCCGTTCAACCGACCCGGTCCTTGAGCTTGCGGAGCGACACCAGCAGGTCGGCGATGAACTTGCGGGTGGCTTCGTCGGTGAGCTCGCCCTGGGCCCCGAACTTCGAGGCCGCGTGGCTGATGAACACCTCGGGCTTGTTCACGGTGAAGGTGTTCATGAACACCAGCACTTGGCGCAGGTGGTACTGGACCCGGGCTGTTCCCACCGGGCCGGGGCTGGCGCCCATGATGGCCACCGGCTTGCCGTCGAAGGGAGGCTCGGGCGGGCGCGACAGCCAGTCGAGCGTGTTCTTCAGCACGCCCGGGATGGAAAAGTTGTACTCCGGCGTGACCAGCAGCACGCCGTCGGCGGCCCGGACCTTTTCCCTGAGCGCCTGCACCGCCGCCGGAACGCCCTGCTCGCGCAGGTCGTCGTCGTACATGGGAATGGCCCGGATGTCCGCGATCTCGATCTGCATGCCGGGCGGGGCGAGCTGCTGCGCGGCTCGCAGCGCCAGGGTGTTGTAAGAGCCTTTGCGCAGGCTGCCGGAGATGCCAAGTACGTTCATCGTTGCTCCATGAAGTTGATCGGTGCGGCAGCGCCTCGAGCCGCCGCGGGGTAGTCGACCTGGTGACGCGCCACGCGCAGGTTGCCCAATTCACGCTTGACCCGCAGGTGCTCCGGGTGCGTGGCGTAGGCGTCCAGCGCCGCCTGCGACTCGAACTCGCTGTAGAGCACCACGTCGCAGGCGTAGTCGGCGCCGCTGGTGTCCACGCCCACCTCCAGGTGCAGCAGCCCCGGAATGCGCCCCCGCAGGCTGTGAAAGCTGTCGGCCAGGCGCCCTGCGTGCCGGGCCCGCTCCACCGGCGTGTCCCCCCGAACGTTCCACATGACGATGTGCTTGATCAAGAGCCCTCCCCTGCCGCTAGGCCGCCGGTGGGAATCCCGTCTTCTGGGGCCACAGGTTCTGGAACGCGTACACGGTGCTGCCGGCGTAAAGGCCGGCCTGGGTGAAGGGCTCCTGCGCCAGCCACTGCTGCGCCTGCTCACGCGAATCGAAATCGATCACCAGCAGGCTGCCGGCCATGCCCTGGCCGTCGTCGGCCAGGAGCGGCCCTGCGAAGGCGACGCGCTCGGCCACCTGGGCGAGGTAGGCCTTGTGCGCGGGGCGCACCTGCTGGCGCAGCGCCGCGGCGCCCGGCTTGTCGAGGAGGAAGAAGGTATACAGCATGGGCGACACGAGTTCAGAGGTAAGCCAGCGCGGTGGACAGCTTCGGGAACGCCATCAGCAGCACCAGCACGGCGATCATCATCAGCACGAAAGGGAAGCTGCCGGCGAAGATGTCGCGGATGGTGATGCGCGGATCGTTCAGCGCGGATTTCACGGTGTAGACGGACACGCCGAACGGCGGCGTCAGCAGGCCGATCTCGACCGCCACGACGGTGATCACGCCGAACCAGACGATATCCATGCCGAAGGTCCTGGCTACCGGGAGCACGATGGGGAGCATGATCAGCATGATGGAGACGGAATCGATGATGCAGCCCATCGCGATCACCATCAGCACGTAGGCCCCCAGGAAGCCCCACGGACCCAGCCCGAGCTGGGTGATGCCTTCGGTCACGGCGTTGGGCATGCCGGTGAGCGCCAGCATCCGGCTGTAGAGCATCGCGGCGATGATCAGGAACAGCACGGACACCGACACGAACCCGGTCTCGACCAGCACCTGCCACAGCTTGGCCCAGGTGAGCCGGCGCCGTGCCAGGGCGATGACCAGCGCGCCGGCCGCCCCGACCGCGCCGGCTTCGGTCGGCGTGAAGAAGCCGCCGTAGAGGCCGCCCAGCACCAGGGTGATGAGCATCAGCACCGGCAGGAACTTGACCGCGGCGGTGAGCAGCGTCTCCTGCGGGCCGGCGCGCAGGCCGCTCAGCGCTTCGGCCGACCCGATCATGTCGGGCTTGAGCCAGGCGAGCCCCACGATCAGGACGGCGAACCCCAGCGCCAGGAGCAGGCCGGGGACGATGCCCGCGATGAACATGCGCCCGATCGACTCCTCGGCCAGCACGCCGTAGATGATCATCAGCAGCGAGGGCGGGATCAGCATGCCCAGCACCGAGGAGCCGGCCACCACGCCGACCGAGAATCGGGGCGTGTAGCCGTGGCGGATCATTTCCGGCACGGCCACCTTGGTGAACACCGAGGCCGACGCGATCGAGATGCCCGTGATCGCCGCGAACACCGCATTGGCGCCGACGGTGGCCAGGCCCAGGCCGCCCCGCACCCGCCGCATCAGCCACTGGAACACGTCGAAGGTGTCGCGCCCGACACCCGAGACGCTCACCAGCATGCCCATCAGCACGAAGAGCGGGATGACGCCGAACAGGTAGTCGCGGATCGCGTCGTTGGCCGACGCGGCCACGAAGCGCGCGGCGACGTCCGGGCTCTTGATCAGCCAGACGCTGAGGAAGGAGGTGACGATCAGGGCCACGCCGATGTGCATGCCGAAGTAGATGCCGGCCAGCATGAGGCCGATGGCGGCGACGCCGATCTGCAGGTCAGACATGGCCGCCTCCGCCCCGGGACGCGTCGGTCCAGTCCTGCACCGCCAGCAGCACGTACTGCGCCGCTGCCAGTGCGGCCCCGATCACCACCACCAGGCGCATCGGCCATACCGGAAAGGTGAACACGCCCTCGACACCCAGGAACTCGTCCGCGCGCCACGCCTTGTCCAGCATGGGCCAGGTGGCGTAGGCGATCACGGCGCAGGCGAAGACCCCCGCCGCCGAGAACAGCGCCCGCAGCCGCTTGCCGGCGGCCGGCCGGCGCGCGATGAACGGGTCGATGAACAGGTCGGCCCGGCTCATGCGGCCGTGGCGCAGCGTGGCCGGCAACTGCAGGAACACGATGACGATGATGGAGGTGGCGACCAGTTCGGCCACGCCGTCGATCGGCCGGTTCATCAGGTTGCGCGCCAGCACGTCGGTGCACATCAGCACCATGACCAGGCCGATCACGGCCGAGCCCAGGGCGTTGAGCCCGTCCACCATCCGTCCGAAAGCGCTGGCGGGGGCGCCGGCCGCGGGGGCGGCGTCGAGGTCGGTCGCGGCTTCGTAGCTCATGTCAGAGCTCTTGGTCCCAGTTGCGAGCCGGCTTCACCCCACGCGCCCGCAGGGCATCCATGTAGGTCTTCACGATCTCCCTGGCCGGGCCCTTGGACGCGTTGGCCTTGGCCCAGTCGCCCGCCAGGTTCGGCATGCTCTTGACCCACTTCTCGCGCTCGCCCGCGCTCAGCGAGGTGACCCGCACCGCGGGCGACTGCTTGGCACCCGCCTCGGCCATGGTCTTGAGCGCACCCTCGTAGCGCTGCATCAGGGTCTCGCCCAGGGCCCTGGAGTACTCCTTGCCGACGTCCTTGACGATCTTCTGGACGTCGGGCGGCAGCTTGCCGTAGCTGTCCTTGTTCATCGCCATGCCGCCGATGTACAGGGCGCCGATGTTCACGGTGGTGATGTAGGGTGCCACCTCGTAGATCTTGTTGGGCAGGATGCCGGTGGCGATCGAGACCGCGCCCTCGCTGACGCCGGTCTGGATGTCGGTGTAGTAGCTGGTCAGCGAGCCGTCCACCGGTACTGCGCCCGAGCCCTTGAGCCACAGGCCGATCGAGCCCGGCGCGCTGATCTTGCGGCCCTTCAGGTCGCCGTAGGTGGCGATCGGGTTCTTGGTGAAGAGGTGGTAGGTGTCCACGCCGGTGGCGCCGAGAAACACCATGTTGTTGCGGTCCCACTCCTTCTGCAGCGCAGGCACCTTCTCGTTCATCTCGTTGGCCACGTCCAGGATGACGCGCACGTCGTCGGTGGTGAACGGCGTCACGGTGCCGAACTGCGACATCGGCATCTTGGCGGCCTCGAGGTTGTGGAAGACCCAGCCGATGTCGGTGACCCCCTGTTCGACGCTGGTGAGCGTCGCGTTCATCTTGTACAGCTGGCCGCCGTAGGCTTCGCGCCATTCGATCTTGTAGCCCTTGTTCAGCGCCGCGACGCGCCTGTTCACCTCCGGCACGAACAGGCTGCTCATGAGGCCGACCCAGGGCAGCGTGGTCGGGTGGCTGGAGGCGATCGTCAGTTTGAAGGTCTGCTGGGCCTGGGCGGGGGCGAGCCCCGCCACGGCAAGGGCCGTGGCCAGGGCGGTGCGGACGAAGTGTCGCTTGAGCATGGGGAGTCTCCTTGGGTTGTCTTGCGTCTTGGAACTTCAGCGCGCGGGCGCGAGCACGAAGTCGTACTCGACCAGGTGGCTGCCATCGGGCTGGCGAACCCAGTCCGCGATGAGCGATTCGCGCACGCCGAACACGGCGTCCGAATCCAGGTACTGGTCGCCGTTGCGGAACACGTGGGTGATCAGGGTTTCGTAGCCGGGTGCCTCGATCCTGAAGTGCAGGTGCGCCGGCCGCCATGGGTGGCGCCTGGTGGCGCGCAGCATGTCGCCCACCGGGCCATCGTCGGGAATCGGATAGGCCTCTGCCAGGATGGAGCGGAAGTGATACTCCCCCTCGGGGCCGGCCTTGAGCACGCCGCGCGCCTGGGCGCCGTCCAAGCCATCGCGCTGCACGTCGTACTTGCCCTGGGCGTCGGCCTGCCAGACCTCGATGCTGGCGCCCGGCACCGGCTGGCCCTCCAGCCCGCGCACCGTGCCGCGCACCGTGCAGGGTTGCCCCACGGCGCCGTTCGCGACGTCCTGGCCGTGCTCGTAGGCAGGCGCACCCTCGACATAGAACGGGCCGAACACGGTGGCTTCGGTGCAGCCGGCAGGCTTGCCGTTGTTCATCGCCACGGTGAGCATGGACAAGCCCAGCGTGTCGGACAGCAGGATGAACTCCTGGCGCTTGTCGTCGGTGATGTGGCCCACGCGGGTGAGGAACTCGATGCCCTGGAACCACTCGGCCTCGGTCAGCTTCACGTCGCGCGCGAAGGCGTGCAGGTGCTGCACCAGGCTGGTCAGCACCTCCTTGAGGCGCGCGTCGGGCGTGCCGGTGAAGCGGGCGATCACCGCCTGCGTGATGTTGTCCTGGGTCAGGTTGCGCATCGTCTTGTCTCCCGCCGCGGCGGGTGGCCGCGGCATGGAGCCAACTGTAGGCAGCGCCGATAATGTCTGGAAGTGGGCGGCGGGCAAATGAGTTTTCCGCCGCCCGGAACAAAGCGCCCCGGCCCGTGGGTGCCCAGGAGACCGAATGGACCGCTGGAGCGAGATGGCCCTCTTCGTGCAGGTGGCCGAGACCGGCAGCCTGACCCGGGCGGCCGAGGCGCTGGGCCTGTCCAATGCAGCCGCCAGCCGCCAGCTGTCGGCGCTGGAGGAAAGGCTGGGCGCGGCTGGTGGAGCGCAACACGCGGCGGCTGTACCTGACCGAGCCCGGCCGGGAGTTCCTGGGGCGCAGCAAGGCGATCCTGGCCGACCTGCAGGAGGCCGAATCCGCCGTCAACGCCAGCACGCTGAACCCCAGCGGCATGCTGCGGTTGGCGGCTTCGCTGTCGTTCTCCGTGCAGCACATCGCGCCGTTGCTGCCCGAATACACCCGCCGTTACCCCAACGTGACGGTGCACGTCGAGACGGGCAACCGCTACATGGACCTGATCGACAACAACATCGACGTGGCCATCCGCACCCGCGAATTCGAGCCGGACTCGAACATCACCATCCGGCGGCTGGCCGAAACGCGGCGCGTCCTGGCCGCGTCGCCGGGCTATCTGGCGCGCATGGGCCGCCCCGAGGCGCTGGAGGACCTCGCCCGCCACCAGCTGCTGATCTACACCTACGCCAACAACCCGCACGAGCTGCGGTTCTCGCGCGACGGCAGCGCTGCCCCTGTGGCGGTGAAGGGCCTGCTGGAGTCCAACGACGGTCAGGTGCTGCGCGCCGCCGCGCTGGACGGGCTCGGCATCCTGGTGCAGCCGACCTACATCCTGTACGAGGACATCGTCGCGGGGCGCCTCGTGCCTGTGCTGGACGAACGGGACCTGCCGCGGCTGACCATCAACCTCGCCTACCCCAGCCGCAGGCACCTGTCGGCCAAGGTCCGCACCTTCATCGACTACATCGCCGAGCACTTCGCCCGCATGGAGTACGAGCGAAAGTGGACCCAGCGCTTCGGGGTGTACTGACGCAGCCGACCCCGGCCTACTGCGGCGGCCGGCCTTCGTAGGCGTCCTGCAGCAGCTGCCGGATCGCGGTGCGCTCCAGCGGCCGCGGGTTGGGGTACTGGTTCTGCAGGGCAATATCGCAGGCGGCGTCGAGGTCTTCGGCCTTCATGCCGATGTCGCGCAGGGCCACCGGGGCGCCGTTGTTGCGCGCCAGGTCATACACGGCCCGCGCGGCGCTCCCATCTCCCAGCGCCGCGCCGATGCGCCGCATCGCCTCGGGCGCGCAGTCGGCGTTGTAGGCCAGCGCATGCGGCAGCACGATGGTGTGCGTCTGGGCATGCGGCAGGTTGTAGCTGCCGCCCAGGGTGTGGCACAGCTTGTGGTGCAGGGCCATGCCCACGCTGCCCAGCACGGCCCCGCACAGCCAGGCGCCATACAGCGCGTCCGCGCGTGCCTGCACGTCGCGGGGCTCGCGACGGATCGCCGGCAGGGCGCGGGCCAGGGCGGCGATGCCCTCCTGGGCCATCAGGTCCATGATCGGGTTGCCATCGGCCGCATAAAGCCCCTCGGCGGCATGCGCGATGGCATTGATGCCGCTGGTCACGCTCATGTCCACCGGCAGGCTGAGGGTCAGCTCCGGGTCGTAGATCACGGCGCGTGGCAACACGCGCAGGTCGCGCCCGGTCTTCTTCAGGCCGCCATCCGTGATGCCGTAGATCGGCGTCATTTCGCTGCCGGCATAGGTGGTGGGGATCGCCAGGATCGCCAGCCCCGAGTCGAGTGCGATCGCCTTGCCCAGGCCGGTGGTGGAGCCGCCCCCTACGGCCACCGCGCAATCGGCGTCGAGCCGGCGTGCGACCTCCCGCGCTTGGCGCGCAGTCTCGATGGGCACGTGCATCGCCGCCCTGTCGAACACACCGGCGGCCTGCGGGCCCAGCAGGTCCGCGACGCGCTCAGCCAGGGGCCGCTGCTCCGGCGTGCACAGGACCAGCGCCCGGCGCGCGCCCAGCGTGTCGATCTCCCGGCCCAGATGCGCCAGCGAGCCGGGGCCGAACACCACCCGAGCCGGCTGGCCGCTGTACAGGAAGCTTCTCACGGGTGGGGCTCCAGTCCGGCCGCGCGCTCGACGGATTTGATGATGGCCGCGTAGTCCTCCTGGCCGTCGCCCTGCGCCAGGGCCGCGTGCATCAGCTGCAGGGTGGCGGCGGCCTGCGGCAGCGGCACGTGGCTGGCGGCCGCTTCGCCGAGGATCAGCCCGAGGTCCTTGATCATCTGCTCCACCGTGAAGGTGGGCGCGAAGTCGCGCTGTGAGAGTTGCGGCGCCTTGGCCTTGACGATGGGCGAGGCGACGGCGCTGGATCCGATCACCGCCCACAGGTCTTCCCAGCGCAGCCCGCCCTTGCGGCCGAGCGCAAGCGCCTCGGCCAGCATGGCGCTGGTCTGCGCGATCATGAGGTTGACCACCAGCTTCATCAGCCGGGACTGCTCGCCCTCGCCCAGCCAGAACTGCGTGGGCCCCAGCAGCCGCAACAGCGGCAGCACGGCTTCGTAGGCGGCACGCGGGCCTGAGGCCATCACCGTCAGCTGCGCCGCCTGCGCCATGCGGTTGTTGCCTGAGACGGTGGTGCGCAGGTACTGCACGCCGGCCCCTTCGCAGGCCTGCGCCACGCTGGCAGAGGCTTGCTGCGAGACCGTGCTCGTGTCCACGAAGATCGCCCCGCGGCGCGCCTGCCGCGCCACCTGTTCGCCGACCGCCAGCAGCGCAGCGTCGTGGGGCAGCGAGGAAAGGATGACGTCGGCCGCGGCCATGCGGTGCGCGGCCGGCTCGAGGCCCGCTTCGCGCGCCAGCGCCAGGCGCTCGGGCTGCGGGTCTTCCACGCTCACGGCGTGGCCGGCGCGGCGCAGGTGGAGCGCCATCGGCAGGCCCATCTTGCCGGCGCCGACCAGGTGCACTTGAATCGGGTTCATGCCCGGCAGTTTCGGTCCCGCAGGCGGCCCTGCCAAGCGGCCGCCGCGGAAATCACTTTTGCGGCCGCCGCAACAGGCCGCCTGGCCAGCCGATCAGACCCGCTCGAGGATGACGGCGATGCCCTGCCCCACGCCGATGCACATGGTGCACAGCGCGTAGCGGCCGCCGCTGCGGTGCAGCTGATTGACCGCGGTGGTGGCCAGGCGCGCGCCGGACGCGCCCAGCGGGTGGCCCAGCGCGATGGCGCCGCCGTTCGGGTTGACCCGCGGGTCGTCGTCACGCAGGCCCAGCTGGCGCAGTACCGCCAGCCCCTGCGCTGCGAACGCCTCGTTCAGCTCGATCACGTCGATCTGTTCCAGCTTCAGGCCGGTGAGCGCCAGCACCTTGCGGGTGGCCGGCGCCGGGCCTATGCCCATGATGCGCGGCGCCACGCCGGCCGTGGCCATGCCCACGACGCGTGCGCGCGGCGTGAGTCCGTGGCGCGCGGCGCTGGCTTCATCGGCCAGCAGCAGCGCGCAGGCGCCGTCGTTCACGCCGCTCGCGTTGCCCGCGGTGACGCTGCCCTCGGGCCGCACCACGCCCTTGAGCCTGGCCAGGGCTTCCAGCGAGGTTTCACGGGGATGCTCGTCCTTGTCCACCATGAGGGGCTCGCCCTTCTTTTGGGGGATGGCCACGGGCGTGATCTCGGCCTGCAGGAAGCCGGACTTCTGCGCCGCCACCGCCTTGAGCTGCGAGGCCAGCGCCATGCGGTCCTGCGCTTCCCGCTCGATCTTGAAATCCACCGCGACGTTCTCGGCGGTTTCGGGCATGGAATCCACCCCGTGCATCTGCTTCATCAGCTTGTTGACGAAGCGCCAGCCGATGGTGGTGTCGTACACGGCGTTGGTGCGCGAGAAGGCGCTCTCGGCCTTGGGCATGACAAATGGCGCGCGGCTCATGCTCTCCACGCCGCCGGCGATCATCAGCCCGGCCTCGCCGGCCTTGATGGCGCGCGCGGCGCTGCCCACGGCATCGAGGCCGGAGCCGCACAGGCGATTCAGGGTGGCGCCCGGCACGTCGATCGGCAGGCCGGCCAGCAGCGACGCCATGCGGGCCACGTTGCGGTTGTCCTCGCCGGCCTGGTTGGCGCAGCCGTACAGCACGTCGGTGACGGCCTGCCAGTCGACCTTGGGGTTGCGCGCCATCAGCGCACGGATCGGGATCGCCCCCAGGTCGTCGGTGCGCACGGCGGAGAGCGCGCCGCCGTAGCGCCCGAAGGGCGTGCGGATGGCGTCGCAGATGAACGCTTGCTGGGTCATGGGAGCTCCGGTGGGGTTTGCGAATCGGTCCAGTCTGGCGGCGGCAGGATCGGCAGGCCTACGAGTTGCCGCAGTTCGGCCAGCTGCAGGCCTTCGACCGCGTCGATCAGCCGCAGGCCCTGCGGGCCGCATTCGAAGGTGCCGAGGTCGGTATAGACGCGCTTGACGCAGGCGATGCCGGTCAGCGGGTAGCTGCAGCGCTCGACCAGCTTGCTCTGGCCCTTCCTGGTCAGCAGGTCCATCATGACCCAGGTCTGCTTGGCGCCAATGGCCAGGTCCATCGCGCCGCCCACTGCGGGTATGGCGTCCTTCTCGCCGGTATGCCAGTTGGCCAGGTCGCCGGCCGCGGAGACCTGGAACGCCCCGAGCACGCAGATGTCCAGGTGGCCGCCCCGCATCATCGCGAAGCTGTCGGCGTGATGGAAGAAGGCGCCCCCGGGCAGCAGGGTCACGGGCTGCTTGCCCGCGTTGATCAGGTCGTAGTCCTCCTGGCCGGGCGCGGGCGCCGGGCCCATGCCGAGAATCCCGTTCTCGCTGTGCAGGATCACTTCACTGCCCGCCGGAAGGTGGTTGGCCACGAGCGTGGGCATGCCGATGCCCAGGTTCACGCAGGCGCCTTCATGGATATCCTGCGCTACCCGGCGGGCGAGTTCGTCCTTGGTGCGGCGTTGCCAGGCCATGCTCATGCTGCCTTCTGAAAGCCGCCGGCCTGCGTGGCCACACGCTCGACGCGCACGACACGGCTGACGAAGATGCCGGGAGTCACGATGGTCTCGGGGTCGAGGGTGCCCAGGGGCACGACCTCGTGCACGGAGGCCACCGTACGGCGCGAGGCCATGGCCATCACCGGGCCGAAGTTGCGCGCAGCCTTGCGGTACACCAGGTTGCCCCAGCGGTCGCCTCGCTCCGCCTTGATCAAGGCGAGGTCTGCGTAGATCGGGTACTCGAGCACGTAGGGCCGGCCGTTGATCTCGCGCGTCTCCTTGCCCCGGGCCAGATCGGTGCCGTAGCCCGTGGGCGTGAAGAAGGCGCCGATGCCGGCGCCGGCTGCGCGGATGCGTTCAGCCAGGTTGCCTTGCGGCACCAGTTCCAGCTCGACGCGGCCGCTGCGATACAGCTCGTCGAACACGTGGCTGTCGGCCTGCCGCGGGAAGCTGCAGACGATCTTGCGCACGCGGCCGGCCTTGAGCAGGGCGGCCAGGCCATGCTCGCCGTTGCCGGCGTTGTTGTTGACCACGGTGAGGTCGCGCGCGCCCTGGGCGATCAGGCCGTCGACCAGCTCGTTGGGAATGCCGGCCGTGCCGAAGCCGCCGATCATCACCGTGGAGCCGTCGGCCACGCCTTCCAGGGCCTGGGCGAGGCTGCCGGCCACCTTGTCGATCACTGCGCAACTCCTTGGCAAAGGGCCAGCGGCCTGTTCTAATGACGAACATGTGTTCGTATCAAGAATTTTAACGGCAGGCGGCCGCTATGGCAAATCCCGCTTCCGGCGCAGGGCCTAAACCGGGCGACGCCTATGTCCAGTCGTTCGCCCGCGGGCTGGACGTGATCCGGTCGTTCAGCGCGGCGGCCCCGCGTCAGACCCTGACGGAGGTGGCAGGCCGGGCCGGGTTGACCCGGGCCGGGGCCCGCCGCATCCTGCTGACGCTGCAGGGTTTGGGGTACGTGGAATCGGACGGGCGCCGGTATGCGCTCACGCCGAGGATCCTCGATCTGGGCTTCGCTTACCTGTCGTCCATGCCGATCTGGAACCTGGCAGAACCGGTGATGGAAGCCCTGGTCGAGCAGGTCAAGGAATCCTGCTCCGCGGCCGTGCTGGACGAGGCCGACATCGTCTACGTGCTGCGGGTGCCGACGCGCAAGATCATGAGCATCAGCCTGGGGGTAGGTTCGCGCCTGCCGGCGTACTGCACGTCCATGGGCCGGGTGCTGCTGGCCGGCCTGCCCGACGAGGCGCTGCAAGCGCGGCTGGAGGCCTCGCCACGCCGGGCCTGGACGCGGCACACCGCCACGGAAGTCGACGAGTTGCTGGCCCGGGTGCGGCAGGCGCGCAAGCAGGGCTGGTGCCTGGTCAACCAGGAACTGGAGGAGGGGCTCATCTCCCTGGCCGTGCCGGTGACGAACCGAGCGGGGCAAACCGTCGCCGCGCTCAACATCAGCGGGCAGGCCAACCGGACCAGCGCGCGCCAGATGCACGAGGCCATGCTGCCCGCCCTGCTGGCCGCCGCGCGCGATATCTCGGCCCAGTTGCCGCCTGCAGCACCCCTGCCCTGACGCGTGCTAGGCTGGGGCGATGTTCAATCCTTCCCAAGAGGACGTGCGGCGGTTCTTTTGCGCCGTGCACACCAAGGCCCGGGGCGGGCAGCCGCTGGACGCGCTGGAAACCCTGGCGAGCCAGTGGCTGCTGGAGCATCCGGAGTACGACCCGGAGCTCGCCGATGCCCAGGCGGCGGTGGACCGCGTCTACGACGGCTCGGGCGGGCAAGCCAATCCCTTCCTCCACCTGTCGATGCACCTGTCGATCAGCGAGCAGTGCTCCATCGACCAGCCCCGCGGCATCCGGCAGGCCGTCGAACTGCTTGCCGCGCGCCGCAACTCGTTGCACGACGCGCATCACGAAGCCATGGAGTGCCTGGGCCAGATGCTGTGGGCGAGCCAGCGCTCGGGCCGCCCCCCGGACGGCGCTGCCTACATCGACTGCGTGCAGCGCCGCGCGACGAAGGACTAACCCATACGTACAAAGCCCCGCGGAGCGGGGCCTTGTTTTCTGCTGGAGGGTAGCGAGTGCCCAGCGGACTACCGGAACCTGTTCTCCGGCTGGGTCACCAGCTCGCCCTGGAGCGATCCCAGGTAGTTCGACATCGCCTTCAGTTCGGCGTTGGAGAACTGCTGGGCGATCGCGCCCATCACGCCATTGTTGCGGCCCACGGTGGGATTGTTTTGCGTCTTGTAGGCCTTGAGCGCCACGTACAGGTAGTCGCTGTGCTGGCCGGCAATCTTGGGATAGCTGGGATCGATCGGCTTGGAAAAGTTGGCCCCATGGCAGGAGACGCAGGCCGCCTTCTGCAGCAGCGCGGCCACCGGAGCGCTGGGCTCACGGCTGGGCTTGTCCGTCACCTTGGTTTGCCCCTTGCCATGCTGCTCGTAGTACGCGGCGATGTCGTTGATGTCCTGCTCGCTCAGCGTATCGGAGATGCCGCGCATGGTGGGATGCTTGCGGTCGCCGGTCTTGTAGGCGGTCAGGGCGGCGGCGATGTACCTGGCGCTCTGGCCCGAAATCATCGGCACCTTGTACACCTCGGGGAAGCTCGCCTGGTAACCCTTGATGCCGTGGCAGCCGATGCACATGGCGACCTTGGCCTCGATCGACTTCGCGCCGCCAGGAGCGGCAGCCGCCCCCTGAGCCTGTGCCGCGGGCCCCTGTGCGGGCGCCGCCGGTGCCTGTGCGTGCGCCGTCGCTGAAGCGACAGCCAGGACGAACAGCGTGGTGAACAACTTGGTCATTTTGCGAGCACAATCGTCAAATCAACCCGCGATTATAGGGTCTGCCCCCGGGGCGGCCCTCCTTGCTGCGTACCCATGAAATTCCAAGGCTCCCAAAACTACGTCGCCACGCAGGACCTGATGCTGGCCGTCAATGCCGCCATCACGCTCCGGCGTCCTCTGCTGGTCAAGGGCGAGCCCGGCACGGGCAAGACCATGCTGGCCGAGGAAGTGGCGCAGGCCTTGAACATGCCGCTGCTGCAGTGGCACATCAAGTCGACCACCAAGGCGCAGCAAGGCCTCTACGAATACGACGCGGTGTCGCGGCTGCGCGATTCGCAGCTGGCGGACATCGAAGGTTCGGAGCGGGTCAAGGACATCCACAACTACATCGTCAAGGGCGTGCTGTGGCAGGCGTTCACTGCCGACCAACCCGTGGCGCTGCTGATCGACGAGATCGACAAGGCCGACATCGAGTTTCCGAACGACCTGCTGCGCGAGATCGACCGCATGGAGTTCTACGTGTACGAGACGCGGGAACTGGTCCGCGCCAGGCACCGCCCGCTGGTCTTCATCACCTCGAACAACGAGAAGGAGCTGCCCGACGCATTCCTGCGCCGCTGCTTCTTCCACTACATCAAGTTCCCGGACGCCGACACCATGCGGCAGATCGTCGACGTGCACTTCCCCGGCCTCAAGAAGGAGCTGCTCACGGCGGCCATGAAGACCTTCTACGACGTGCGCAACCTGCCGGGCCTGAAGAAAAAGCCCAGCACCTCCGAGCTGCTGGACTGGCTCAAGCTGCTGGTGGCCGAAGACATCCCGCTCGAAGCGCTGCAGAGCAAGGACGACAAGGTGGCAGTGCCGCCGCTGGTCGGAGCGCTGCTGAAGAACGAACAGGACGTGACCCTGTTCGAGAAACTCGTCTTCATGCAGCGGAACAACCGCTGAGGCCATGCGCAAGCCCGAGCCCTGCACGCTGGAATCGCCGCGGCTGCGGCTGGAGCCCATGGCCGCCGGGCACGCCGCCGGCCTGGAAGCAGCGGCACGCGACGGCGAGCTCTGGAACCTCAGGGTCACCTCGGTGCCCGCTCCCGGTGAGATGGCCGCGTACATCGCCGCTGCCTTGCAGGGCCGGGAAGAGGGGCACATGCTGCCGTTCGTGGTGCGCGACCTCGCGAGCGGGCAGCTGATCGGCAGCACGCGCTACCACGACATCGTGCCGGCGGTCCAGCGGCTGGAGATCGGCTACACCTGGTACGGCAAAAGCTGGCAGCGCAGCCACGTCAATACCAGCGCCAAGCTGCTTCTGATGACCCATGCGTTCGAGACGCTGGGCGCCAGGCTGGTGGGCTGGCGCACCGACAACTACAACTTCGCCAGCCAGCGCGCCATCGAGCGGCTGGGTGCGAAAAAGGACGGCGTGCTTCGGCACCACGCCCTGCGGCGCGACGGCACCGTGCGCGATACCGTGATGTACAGCCTCACGGCAGGCGAATGGCCGGAGGTCAAAGCCCATCTGCAATACCAGCTCGCCAGGCCCCGCGGCTGAGGAGCAGCCCCATGCTGATCGATTTCTTCTACACCCTGCGCAGCGCCAAGCTGCCGGTCTCGGTCAAGGAATACCTCACCCTGCTGGAAGCGGTGCACAAAGGCGTGGTCGGCCCGCACAGCGAAGAAGGCTGGCACATCGACGACTTCTACTACCTCAGCCGCTGCGCACTGGTCAAGGACGAGAAGCACTACGACAAGTTCGACCGCGCGTTCGCGGCGTACTTCAAAGGCGTGGAGATGATCGCGGACTTCAGCAAGGATGTCCCGCTGGAGTGGCTGCGCAAGAACCTGGAGCTGGAACTCTCCCCCGAGGAGAAGGCCAGGATCGAGAAGATGGGCTGGGACGAGCTGATGGAAACGCTCAAGAAGCGTTTCGAGGAGCAGAAGGAGCGGCACGAGGGCGGCAGCAAGATGATCGGCACCGGCGGTACGTCGCCCTTTGGCGCTTACGGCTTCAACCCGCAGGGCATCCGCATCGGCCAGGACAAGGGCCGCAACAGGAGCGCGGTGAAGGTCTGGGACCAGCGCGCCTACAAGGACTACGACGACAGCCAGGAGCTGGGCACGCGCAACATCAAGATCGCCCTGCGCCGGCTGCGCAAGTTCGCCCGCGAAGGGGCCCAGGAGGAACTGGACCTGGACGACACCATCAAGTCCACGGCCGCCAACGCCGGATACCTGGACATCAAGATGGTGCCCGAGCGTCACAACAACGTGAAGGTGCTGCTGCTCATGGATGTGGGCGGCACGATGGACGAGCACATCCACCGGGTCGAGGAGATGTTCTCGGCAGCCAAGGCGGAGTTCAAGCACCTGGAGTTCTACTACTTCCACAACTGCGTCTACGACTTCATGTGGAAGAACAACCGGCGCCGGTTTTCGGAGAAGTTCGCCACCTGGGACATCATCCGCAAGTACAACAAGGACTACAAGCTGGTCTTCGTGGGCGACGCCACCATGAGCCCCTACGAGATCCTGCAGCCGGGCGGCAGCGTCGAATACAACAACGAGGAAGCCGGCGCCGAGTGGCTGCAGCGCCTGACCAACGCCTTCCCGAAGTTCGCCTGGATCAACCCGGAGCCGCAAGGCGTGTGGCAGTACCGGCAAAGCATCAGCGTGATCCAGCAGCTGGTGAACCAGCGCATGTACCCCCTCACCATCAAGGGCCTGGAAGAAGCCATGCGCCTGCTGTCGAAGTAGGGACCGGACGCCCTGGATTCCCGCCTTCGCGGGAAGGACGAACCGAGCGCGTGCCGTCGGTTCGGCCGGAACGGCGGCACTGGGAAGGCGCATTTACAATGCGCCCTCCCAGTGCCGCCGTAGTTCAATGGATAGAACGAGCGCCTCCTAAGCGCTAGATGTGGGTTCGATTCCCGCCGGGGGCGCCAGGCTACTTGCTGTTACCGCTGAGTTCAGGCCATGCGGCGCTGTCCTACATACGCGCGGGACCGTTCCGATAACCTTGCGCCACGCTTGCAAACAAAGCGACGAACTCTGTCACTCCGCTGCATGCCGTCATGGTCTTGTCAAACCTGCGGCCCACGATGCTGCGGAGCGAATGCGACAAGACAGGACCCGACAGCAGCGAGGAAGACATGACGCCCCAATTCCGCATCGAGAGCAATCACCCGATCGCCAGCCGGCTGCTGCCGGTGTCCGGCTCGCAGCCGTACCTCGTGAGCGACCGCGCGCTGGCCGTTGCCGTTGCCGCCAAGAGCACGACCCGGCCCCTCGGAGCGGAGATCCGCGTCGTCCATGTCCCCACCGGAGAAGTCGTCTTCCGCAAGAGCCCGGCGGCGCGGCCGGAAGGGCAAGACGAACTCTAGTCCGGGTGTTGCTCGGCGCCGGGCCATTGGCGCGTGGCCTCGTCGATGCGCCCGACCAGTTCAGACAGAGGCGCGCGCTTGGACACCCCCGGCCGCCCACCGACCTGGCCCGCCAGGTCCCTTGTCTCTTCGGGCGACACCAGGCCCGTCAGGTAGATCAGTGGAATGCGCGCGGTGTCCGAATCTTGCGCCAGCGCCGCCGCCACGTCGCCGCCGCTCATGCCGGGCATGTCGATGTCGCACAGGATCACGTCGGGCAGCTCGCTGCGGGCCAGGCGCACGGCCAACCGGGGGTCGGTCGTGGAAGCGACCTCGTACAGCTTGGACAGCTTGGTCACCAGGTAGCTCACCACGGCCTGGTCATCGTCGATCAGCAAAAGCTTCTTGCGGCCGGTCATGGCGCACCTCCTGTCGGTGGGTCAAAAGATAGCACGGCACCCGGCTCAGGAATCGCCGCCGTCCCAGCGGATTTCCACCGTTTCCAGGTGCTGCTGCAGCTGGTCCGCCAGGTCGCTCAGCTGGTCGGCCTCGAGTTCGCTGAAGTTCTTCTCCACCCAGCGGCTGCGCTCGCTGGCCCAGTGGAAGCCATAGAGGCCGAAGCTGCCGGCCAGCTGGTGGGCGATGCGCCGCACCTCGCCCCGGTGCCCCAGTGCCATCGCCTGGCACATGTCGGCGATCAGCTGCCGGCGCGACGCCACGAATTCGGCCAGCACGGGCTCCACGTCAGGGTCGGCGATCACGGGGTCCTCCATCCTGGCGGCCGGCGGGCGCGCAGGCGCGGGCAGGACGTCAGGCCGGCAGCCTGGTCCGATCAGCGTATCGAGCTCCAACAAGGTTTCGTGGATGATCTCGCGCGTCACCGGCTTGGTCAGGTAGCGGTCGAAGCCTGCCGCCAGGCTGCGCTGGCGCGTGTCTTCGTCCTCGTGCGACGACAGGGCTACCATCGTGCAGCGCCGCGCCAGGGTGGCGCGCTCCAGCGCCCGCAAGGCCTGCACTGCCTGCAGCCCGCCCATGACCGGCATGTCCAGGTCCATGAAGATCACGTCCGGCCACTGCAGCTCGGCCGCGGCCAGCGCCACCTTGCCGTTGATGGCGGTGTCGACCGTGAACGGCGGCGTGGGCAGGAAGCGCCGCACGATCAGCAGGTTGTATTCATCGTCGTCCACCAGCAGCACGCGCAGTGGCGGCATCGCCGCGATCCGGCCCGGCTCCACGCCGCGGCGCTCGGCCGCATGCCGCAGCGTGGCGGGCACCTTGCCGGCGGGCGCGGCGCGCAGGCGCACGGTCAGCGTCGTGCCGGCCTGCGCCGAGGTCTGCATGTCGATGTCGCCGTCCTGCACGCGCGCCATCAGCCGGGCCGAGTAGGTGCCCAGGCCAGTGCCGCTGGCCTTGCCCATGGTGGCGTATTTCTGGAAGAAGGTGGCGCGCAGCTCCTCGGGGACGACGCCGTGGTTGTGGATCCGCAGCAGCACCGACTCCTCGGGCGCAGGTGATGCGGTGACGGTCACCACGCCACCTTCCGGCGAGGCCTCCACGGCGTTCTTCAGGAGGTTGGCCACCAGCGAATAGCACAGCAGCTCCTCGGCCCAGGCATAGGGAGCGTCCTGCACCTGCACCACTACGCGCACCTGCTTGGAGGCGGCGTGCATGCGCACGTCGGCGATCACCTTGCCCACCAGGTCGGCGAGATCCACCGCGTCCGGACGGAACACGTAGCCGCCCTGCTCCATCTTGTACAGGTCCAGCGACAGGTTGACCATCGACAGGATGCGGTAGCCGGCGCGTTCGACGATGCCCAGCAACTCGTCGGCCTCCGGCCCCAGCCGCCGCTCCTCGCGCAGCAGGCGCGGCACCGCCACGATGCTGTTCAGCGGGGTCTTGATGTCGTGCCGGCCGATGCGCTCGACCTCTTCGCGCAGCCGCACGTTCTCCTTGAGCGCTTCGTTCTGCTGCTCCAGCAGGGCCGCCTGGGCGCGCAGCCGCTCTTCCTGCGCGCGGCGCTCGCTGATGTCGGTGATCGAGGCGATGAACTGGGCCGTCCTGCCCTGCTCGTCGGCGGTGGACACGCCCATGCCCTGCACCCACACCCAGGAGCCGTCCGCCCGCCGCAGCCGGTATTCGATCCGGTCGTGGTAGGCCAGCTCGCCGGGAACGCGCTTGACGACGATGTGCTTGCGGAACTCCGCGGCGACACGCCCCCGATCCTCGGGATGGATCATCTCGAAGTAGTCGGGCCAGCTGGAGGTGTCGGCGTCCGGGGCATAGCCCAGCATCTCGCGCAGCCGCGGCGAGTAGTAGGCGGTGCGGGCGATGGCGTCGAAGTCCACGATGCCGGCCTTGGCCGCACGAACGACGAGCTCCAGCCGCTGCTGCTCCAGCCGGGTGAGTTCCACCTGGACCCGCAGCGCCTCCTGCTGCTCGCGGGTCCGCGTGATGTCGATGAACGAGCAGATGTAACGCAGCATGCGTCCGTCGGAGCCGCACAGCGAGATCGCCTCCGCGTGCACCCAGATCTCGCCACCACCGGCGCGGCGCATGCGGTAGTCCATGGGCTCGCCCCCGCGCACGCCGTTGCGGCAGCTGCGGTCGCGCAACTGCCGCAGGAAGCTGCCATGCACCTTGTCGTGGTCCTGCGGGTGCACGAGTTCGCGAAAAGGCGGCGGTTCGGGTGCCCCCGGACCCGCGGGATAACCCAGCATTTCCCGGTAGCGCTCGGAGTGGGTGACGGTGCCGCTCACCGCGTCCCAGTCCAGTACGCCGGCCTTGGTCGAGCGCACCAGCAGGTCGGCCCGCTCGCTCTGCTCGATGGCGCGCAGTTCTTCCGCCGCCAGCGCGCGCGAGAAGCGCCGCGCCAGCAGCAGGGCCGGCGCCAGCACGAAACCCAGCACGCCGAACGGCGCCAGGCTGACCGTCAGCAAGTGCTGGAAAAAGACGACGTCGTGCGCCGAGGTCGCGATCAGGACCAGCAGGCCCACGAGCAGGATGCCGGCCCCGGGTCGGCCACGCCACCACGCCACCGCCAGCGCGACGGCGAGGTATGCCGCCACCGCCGTGGCGGCAAATTGCAGCACCGGGGCGGTGTAGCTGAACACTGAAATCGGCGTTGCCATCACCAGCAGCACGCCCCCCAACGCGAACACCACGCAGGCTCGCACCGCCAGGCGCGACACCTCGCGGTAAAGGCTGCCCAGGAACAGCGGGAAGGCCGCCAGCGCGCCGAACCAGCTGCCGAACACCAGTTTGAACTGGCCTTCGAAGCCCAGGCCGCTGACGTAAGGCTGCAGCGGCCGCTCGCCGGAGAGCCCCAGGCTGATGCCGAAGCTCAGGCAAAAGAGGCCGAAGTACAGCGCAGTGCGGTCGCGCGGGCGCCAGTAGAAGAAGATCAGCGACAGCAGCGCGACCACCAGCACGCTGCCCAGCGCCAGCAACGCGCGGCCGAGCGCGCCCTCGCGCGCCTGCTGCAGCTGCTGCTCCGTGCCCACTTGCAGGCTGCGGACCAGCCCGCCGCGGAACACCTCGTGGTTGGAGACATGCACCAGCAGGTTCAAGGGGCAGGCCAGCCCCGTCAGCGGCACGCGCTGGTGCGACAGCGCCGGCTGGTGCGATTGCGGCGTTGCACCGGGCTGGCCTTGCCGCGCCAGCAGCTCGCCGTTGGCGTAGACCGCCAGGGCGGTGTGCTGGAAGGGCAAGGACAGCGCCAGCCCCTGCGTGCTGGAGCAGGCGACCTGCAGACGGTAGGTGGCGTGGCCGCGGCCGCCGCCGGCGGCATCGTTCCAGGGCGCGGGTACGGCATGGAAGCCGCGCAGCGGTCCGGGCGCCGCGGGGTCAAGAAAGCGGCCCCGATCGAAAGCCCATGGCCCGTCCAGGTGCACGGGCCCGTTCTGCACGAAGTCCCATCCGCCCAGGTCCAGCTTTCCAGCCGCCACCTGGGGCGTGGCCGCCCCCGCAGCGGACCCCAGCACGGCCGCCACCCACAACATCACTCGCGCCAGCCTCGCGCGCACGCTCGGTCCCATGAGCGCAGGATACGCGATGGATGAGCTGGTTCTATTCGGAGCGGGAACGCAAGGTGCGGCTGAGCAACACCACCGGCAGCAGGCCCACCAGCACCAGGGCCAGCGAAGGCAGCGCCGCCTCCCCCAGCCGCTCGTCGCGCGCCAGCTGGTAGGCCACCACCGCCAGCGTGTCGGTATTGAACGGCCGCAGCAACAGCGTCGCCGGGAGCTCCTTCATCACGTCGACGAACACCAGCAGCGCAGCCGCGGCCGCCGATCGTTTCAGCAGCGGCCAGTGAATCCGCGCCAGCAGCGCGAAGCTGCCCGTGCCCAGCATGCGCGCCGAGTCATCGAAGCTCGCCGGGATGCGGGCGTAGCCGCTTTGCAGCGACTGCAGGGCCACCGAGATGAAGCGCACCAGGTAGGCCCAGGTCACGCCCAGCACGGTGCCGGTCACCCAGAACACCGTGGAGCTGTTCGGCGCCGCCTGCTGCAGCCAGCCCACCGGCAGCAGCAATCCGACGACGATGACCGCGCCCGGCACCGCATACCCCAGGCCGGCCAGGCGCACCACGCCGCGCGTGAGCGGATCGGCGTTGCGCCGCAGGCTGAATGCCAGCGCCAGGGCCAGCGCCACGGCCAGCCCCGCGCTCAGCACACCCAGCCGCACGCTGTTGAAGGACCACTGCAGGAAGCGGTCCCACGGCAGCACCGACCAATCGGCCGCGAGCGGGCGCAGCATGAACACCACGGGAAGCACGAAGCCCATGAGCACGGGCACGCCGCAGACGACCCAGGCAGCGGCGAGGCGGCGCCCGGCCAGGCGCACGGGCTGCGTCTCCGCCGTGCCGCCGCGGCCGCCGCGCGCCGCAGCGAAGCGCAAGCGGCGCTGGGCCCGGTGTTCCAGCGCCAGCAACAAGGCCACGGTGGCCAGCAAGGTGGTCGCCAGTTGCGCGGCGGCGATGCGGTTGTCCATCGCGAGCCAGGCCTTGTAGATGCCCGTGGTGAAGGTCTGGATCCCGAAATAGCTGGACACGCCGAAGTCGGCCAGCGTTTCCATCAGCGCCAGTGCCACGCCCGCTGCCACCGCAGGCCGGGCCAGCGGGATCGCCACGCTGCGAATGCGGCGGGACAGCGGTGCCCCCAGCAGCCGCGCCGCCTCCATCAGGTGCGCTGCGCGCTCACTGAGCGCGGCCCGGGCGAGCAGGTAGACGTACGGGTAGAGCGAGAAGACGAACACCCAGGCGGCACCGGGCAGGCTGCGCACTTCGGGGAACACCCGGCCTTCCAGGCCGAACGAGGCACGCACCCACGACTGGAGCGGGCCGCTGAACTGCAGGAAGTCCGTGTAGGCATAGGCGACCACATAGGCGGGGATCGCCAGCGGCAGCAGCAAGGCCCACTCGAACGTGCGCCGGCCCGGAAAATCGAACAGGGTCACCGCGGCCGCGGTGGCCGTGCCCACCAAAGCCACGCCGCCGCCCACGGCCAGGCACAGGGCGAGGCTGGTCAGCGCGTACTCGGGCAGCACCGTGGCGCCCATCTCGCGCAGGATCTGGCCGCTCGCCTCGTCCCACTGGATCCAGGAGCCGAGCACCGCCAGCACCGGGAGCACCAGCACCAGCGCGACCAGCAGCAGCAGGAAGTCTTGGAGCCGGCGCATGGGCGGTGGACAGAGGCCTGGTTGATGCAAATGAGAATTGTAAGCATCTACAATCAGCCTCATGCATGTGGAGCTTTCCAAGCTGACGGTGCGCTATCCGGGGCTGGAGCGGCCCGCGGTCGACGAGGTGTCGTTCGGGCTGCCGGCCGGCGCCATCGGCGTGCTGATCGGGCCTTCCGGCTGCGGCAAGACCACCCTGCTGCGCGCGGTGGCCGGCCTGGAGCGGGCCAGTGCCGGCGACATCCGCCTGTCGGGCCAGCCCGTCGGCGGTGCCGGCGTGCACGTGCCGCCGGAAGCGCGGCGCGTCGGCATGGTGTTCCAGGACTACGCCTTGTTTCCGCACCTCGACGTCGGCCGCAACGTCGGCTTCGGCATCGAGCGGCTGCCGCGTGCGCAGCGCGCGGCCCGCGTGGCGGAGGTGCTGGCGCTGGTCGGGCTCGCGGGCACCGAGCGGCGGATGCCGCACGAGCTCTCGGGCGGCCAGCAGCAGCGGATCGCGCTGGCGCGGGCGCTGGCCCCGCGGCCCCAGCTGCTGCTGCTGGACGAGCCGTTTTCCAACCTGGACGTGGACCTGCGCGAGCGCCTGGCCCACGAGATCCGCGGCATCCTCAAAGCGGCGCAGGCCACCGCCCTGTTCGTCACGCACGACCAGATGGAGGCCTTCGCCATCGGCGACACGATCGGCGTGATGCACCAGGGCCGCCTGCACCAGTGGGACGACGCGTACACGCTGTACCACCGGCCGGCCACGCGCTTCGTGGCGGACTTCATCGGCCACGGCGTGTTCGCGCCGGCCACGCTGCGCGAAGTGGCGGGCCAGGTGGTCGTGGACACGCCGCTGGGCGAACTCACCGACGTGGCCGAGTGCCCGCTGCCCAGCGCCTTTGCGGCGGGCGAATGCGAAGTGCTGCTGCGCGCCGACGACATCGTGCATGACGACGATGCGCCGGTGAAGGCGCAGATCGTGCGCAAGTCCTTCCGCGGCTCCGAGTTCCTCTACACGCTGCGCCTGTCCACCGGCGAGACGGTGCTGGCGCATGTCCCCAGCCACCACGACCACCGCATCGGCGAGTGGATCGGCATCCGCGCGCAGGTCGACCACGTGGTGACCTTCGAGCGCGGCGGCGGCGCGGCTTCCGCGCCCCTGTCCGGCTAGCCCGTGTCCGGCAGCGACGGCAGGCGCACGGTGAACGTGCTGCCCTGGCCGGCCCCGGCGCTGGCCGCCTCGATGCTGCCCCCGTGCAGTTCCACCAACCGGCGCACCAGCCACAGGCCGATGCCCAGGCCGCTTTGCGCCGTGCGGCTGCCGCGCTCGCCCTGCACGAACAGGTCGAACACATGGGGCAGCATGTCCTCCGGGATCCCGTTGCCGTCGTCCGCCACGCGCACGACCACCTGCCCCTGCTCCACGCGCCCGGCGACCCGGATCGTGCCGCCCGGCGGCGTGTACTTGGCGGCGTTGTTCACCAGGTTGCTGACCACTTGCGCGAGCCGGGTCAGGTCGCCTTCGAGGTGCAACGGCTGCGGCGGCAGGTCCACCATCAGCGTGTGGCCCGCTGCCTCCACCGCCGGCTGGCTGGCTTCCAGGGCGTGCTCCACCACCTTGGCCAGCGTCAGCGGCTCCGCACGCAGTTCCAGCTTGCCGCGGCCAATGCGCGAGACGTCTAGCAGGTCGTCCACCAGCCGCACCATGTGGGTCATTTGCCGTTCCATGATGTCCCGGGTGCGGGCCGCCGACGCCGGCAGCTCGCCCAGGCGCTTGAGGATCTCCAGCCCGGTGCGAATCGGCGCCAGCGGATTGCGCAGCTCGTGCGCCAGCGTGGCGATGAACTCGTCCTTGCGCCGGTCGGCCTCGACCACGTCGGTGATGTCGGTGGACACCCCGCACACCGCATAGATCTCGCCGGCGTCGTCGTAGAGCGGGAACTTGCTGGAGCGGAAGGTGACCTGGCGCCCCTGCACCAGCCCGCTTTCCTGGACCAGGGCAGGCTGGCCCGTTTCGGCCACCCTTCTGTCCGTCAGGCGCAGCCGGTGGGCGACCTCGGGGCCGAACACCTCTTCATCGGTGATGCCTGCCGCCTGCTGCGGGCTCAGGCCGTGCAGCGACCGCCAGGCCTGGTTCGACAGGATGAAGCGGCCGTTCAGGTCCTTGGCGTAGACCAGTGCGCCGGCGCCCTCGACCACCGACTCGGTCAGCCGCTGCGCCGCCCGCAGCTTGCGCTCGGCCAGCTTTTCCGCGGTGACGTCCCGGGCAGCGCAAATGCCCCGGTCCGGCTGCAGGCGGCCTTCGATCATTGCAAACGTCACCTGCAGCAGGATGTGGATCCACCGGACGGTGCCGCTGGGCAGGAGCGCGCGCACGTCGATCGCCAGGTGGCCGCTGCCCTGGGAATCCACGGCCCGCGCGATGCCCTGGAGGTAGCGCTCCCGGTCCTCGGGATGGATGCGGTCGAAGATGGCCTGCCGCGGCACCGTCATCTCGCCTTCACCGAGCTCCAGCAGCTGGGCCAGCTCGGCCGAGATGTGGTTGCGGTTGGTGCGGTAATCGATCTCGGCCATGACCAGGCCGGCCGCCTGGACGCCCATCTGCAGCTTCAGCCGGTTGGCCTCCTTCTGGGCTTCCTCCAGCTTGCGCTGCGTGATGTCGCGCGCGATGCCCAGCAAGCCCGCGAGTTGCCCGTCGTCGCCATACAGCGGCATCTTGCGGGAGAGCCAGTGCCGCACGGTGCCGTCCAAGGTGGGCACGGGCTCCTCCAGCTCCATCACCTCGCCGCTGGCCAGCACGCGCCTGTCGTTCTCCATCACGTGGCGAGCCGCCTGGGCATCGGGCATGAACTCGGCGTCGGTGCGGCCGAGGACTTCGTCCAGGCGCCGGCCAACCGCGGCCAGCGTGGCGGGGTTGGCAAAGCGGTAGCGGCCTTCGAGGTCCTTGGCGAAGATGACGTCGTCGGAGGCTTGCGCGATGACGGTGGCCAGGACGCCCGGGTCGTCGAACAGGCGCGTGCCGGATTTCATGGCGGCCATGGTGGTTGATTTTGGCCCATGCGGTGGTAGGACAGGGCTTACACCCCACTCACCCGCGTACGGCTTGGCGCATGCTTTGCACCTGCAACTGCAGGTCGGCGGCCCAGGCGCGCCGCTCGCGGCCCTGTGCCTGCTGCGGCCGGCCGTAGCTCACCACGGCGGTGACCGGATCGCCGGCCAGGGTGCGCCAGATCGAGCCCACCAGCGTGTCGTCGCCGATGTAGCAAGGTGCCAGGCTGATGCGCCCGGTTCGGGTCCCGACGAATTGCAAGGCGACCGGCTGCACTGGGGCGTTGGCCGACACGGCCGCCTGGATCAGGTTGGCGTGGAAAGGCAGCAGGTCCACGCCGTCGCTGGTGGTGCCCTCCGGAAATACGGCCAGCACGTCACCCGCCGCCAGCCGTTCGGCCATCTGCTGCACCACACGCATCGCATCGCGGCGTGACTCCCGTTCGATGTACAGCGTGCCGGCGCCGGTGGCCAGCGTGCCGATCAGCGGCCAGTGCTTCACGTCCGACTTGGACACGAAGCGGCAGTGCCGCGCGGCATGCATCACCAGGATGTCGAGCCAGGAGATGTGGTTGGCCACCAGCAGCATGGGCCCGGACGCCGGCGGCTGCCCCCGCAGCTGCAGCCCGATGCCCAGGACCTCAAGCATGCGGCGGGCCCAGGCCTGCACGCGCGCGTCGCGCTCGGCCTGTCGCAGCCGCGGAAACACGAACACGATGGTGGCCAGGCCCGCGAGTGCATGCGCCAGGCCGCGGGCCAGCTTCCAGGCAGCGAGCAGGCCGCGGATCACCGTGCTTCGTACGCGACCTGGCCGGCCACGATGGTGCAGCGCACCCGCCCGGGCAGCTCGTAGCCGGAGAAGGGCGTGTGCTTGCCCTGGCTGCGCAACGCGCCGGGCTGCACCGTCCAGGCCGCCTGCGGATCGAAAATGCACACGTCGGCCACGCCGCCTTCGACCAGCTGGCCGCAGCTGGCCTGCAGCGTGCCCAGGGCCGGCCCCAGCGCCCGCGCCGGCTCGCTGGTGAGCACCGCCAGCGACCGCGCCAGCCCGACGCCGGTCTCCTGGCCCCACTTGAGCGCCAGCGACAGCATCAGCTCCACGCCGGTGGCGCCGGGTTCCGCCTCGGCGAACGGCAGGGTCTTGGCGTCCTCGTCCACCGGCGTGTGGTCCGACACCAGGGCGTCGATGCTGCCGTCCCCCAGGCCTTCGCGCAGCGCGTCGCGGTCACGTTGCTGGCGCAGCGGCGGGTTCAGCCGCATGCGGCTGTCGAAGTAGCCGATGTCGTGGTCGGTCAGGTGCAGGCTGTTGATGCTGACGTCGCAGCTGACCGGCAGTCGCTGGTCCTTGGCCTGGCGCACCAGCTCCAGCCCGGCGGCGCTGCTGATACGGCAAAGGTGCACGCGGGCGCCTGTCATCTTCATCAATTCGAAGATGGTGTGCAGCGCGATGGTCTCGGCCGCCACCGGCACGCCCGACAGGCCCAGCCGCGTGGCCAGCGGGCCGCTGGCCGCCACGCCCTTGCCCAGGTGCAGCTCCTGCGGGCGCAGCCACACCGTGTAGCCATAGGTGGCGGCGTACTGCATGGCGCGCTGCAGCACCTGGGTGTTGGCCAGCGGCACCTCGGCCTGGCTGAAGCCCACGCACCCGGCCTCGGTGAGTTCGGCCATCTCGGTCAGGATCTCGCCGCCCAGGTTGCGGGTGAGCGCGCCCAGCGGAAACACCCGGGCCTGGTGCAGCTTCTCGGCGCGCATCTTGAGCATCTCGACCAGGCCGGGCTCGTCCAGCACCGGGTCGGTGTCGGGCGGGCAGACCAGGCTGGTGACACCGCCGGCCACCGCCGCCGCCATCTCGGACTCCAGCATGCCCTCGTGCTCGTGCCCGGGCTCGCGCAGGCGCACCGCCAGGTCGACCAGGCCCGGGGCGATCACGCAGCCGGTGGCATCGATGGTCTTGCTCGGCGTGAAGCCGGCGGGCGTGCGGGCGATGGCCACGATGCGGCCAGCCGCCAGCGCCACGTCGGCGATTTCATCGCGGCCGCTGGCGGGATCGATCACACGGCCGTTCCTGATGAGGACTTTCATGCGCGGTCCTCCGGACCCGCGGTCCGCTGCTGCGCCCCGTGGGACGAGGCGGCGCGCAGCGCCGCCTCGGGGGGGGCCGATGCTCCGGCCACGATGCTCATCACGGCCATGCGCACGGCGATGCCGAACGTCACCTGCGGCAGGATCACGCTCTGCTTGCCGTCGACCACGGCCGAGTCGATCTCCACGCCGCGATTGATCGGCCCCGGGTGCATGACGATGGCGTCGGGCCTGGCCAGCTGCAGCTTCTCGGGCGTGAGGCCGAAGCTCTTGAAGAACTCCTGCGAGGAAGGCAGCAGTGCCCCGCTCATGCGCTCGTTCTGCAGCCGCAGCATGATCACCACGTCGCAGCCCCTGATCCCCTCTTCCAGCGTGTGGAAGACGCGCACGCCCATCTCCTTCATGTCGCCCGGCACCAGGGTCTTGGGACCGACGACGCGGACCTCGGCGCAGCCGAGCGTGGTGAGCGCATGGATGTCCGATCGGGCCACACGCGAGTGCAGCACGTCGCCGACGATCGCCACCGTCAAATTGGAGAAGTCCTTCTTGTAGTGGCGGATGGTGTACATGTCCAGCAGCCCCTGCGTCGGGTGCGCATGGCGGCCGTCGCCGGCGTTGACCACATGCACATGGGGCGCCACGTGCTGGGCGATCAGGTACGGCGCCCCGCTCTCGCTGTGGCGCACCACGAACAGGTCGGCCGCCATGGCGCTGAGATTCGCGATGGTGTCCAGCAGCGACTCGCCCTTGCTGGCCGAGGAGCGGGCGATGTCCAGGTTGATCACGTCCGCGGACAGCCGCGTGGCGGCGATCTCGAAGGTGGTGCGGGTGCGGGTGCTGTTCTCGAAGAACAGGTTGAACACGCTCTTGCCGCGCAGCAGCGGCACTTTCTTGACCTCGCGGTCGCTCACGCCGACAAAGCTGGTCGCGGTATCGAGGATGTGCGTGACGATCTCGCGCGGCAGGCCCTCGATGGAGAGCAGGTGCACCAGCTCGCCGTGCTTGTTCAGTTGCGGGTTGCGCTTGTAGAGCATTCAGCCTCCCGCCGGCCGCCTCGAGGAGGCTGACGCCCCCTGCAGGGGCGGCGAGTACACGAAGTGACGAGCGTCGCGGCACATGTCCTAGGTCTCCTCCACCTTGAAGCTGAAGCGGCCGTCCGGGGCTTGCGCCAGCTCCAGCGACTGCGAACCGGGCAGCGCCACGCGTGCAGCGGCGTAGTCGGGCTGCACCGGCAGCTCGCGCCCGCCGCGGTCCACCAGCACGGCCAGCTTCACGCTGGCCGGCCGGCCGTAGTCGAACAGCTCGTTGAGCACCGCGCGCAGCGTGCGCCCGGTGTAGAGCACGTCGTCCAGCAGCAGGATCTGCGCGTCGTTCACGTCGAAGGCCAGCTGCGTCTGGTGCCCCGCTCCCGTCAGCCCGCGCCGGGCGAAGTCGTCCCGGTGCATGGCCGAGGAAATCACGCCCGCCTCGCCCGGCAGCCCCAGGTCCTTCTGCAGGCGCGCGGCCAGCCAGGCACCGCCCGAGGTGATGCCCACGAGCCGCGTGTCGGCGCCGCGCAGCTGGCGCACGCCTCCCAGCAGTTCGTCGTACAGCGCCTCTGCGTCCAAGGAAAGAACCCCCATGCTGGCCGCTGGCGCGCCTGCGCTGCCCCCCAGGGGGGCTCTGGCGCCTTGGGGCGGCCCGGCGTCGCTCGGAGTGGTCACGGCAAGCTCCTCAGAAACTGTTCCAGGATCACGCAGGCAGCGCCCGCGTCGGCATCGGCCGCACCGCCGGCCATCGCTTCGGTGGTGCTGTACCGCTCGTCCACCTCGTACACCGGCAGCTTCACGCGTGCCGCGAGCTGGCGGCCGAACTTGCGGGCCCGGGCGGTATTGTCGTGGCTCGCGCCGTCGGGATGGAACGGGACGCCGACCACCAGCGCGTCGGGCTGCCACTCCTGCACGCGTGCTGCGGCAGCCGCCAGCCGGGCCTGGCCCTCCGCGCGAATCGTGGGCTGCGGCGTGGCGGCGCGCAGCATGCGGTTGCCCATGGCAACACCCGTGCGCTTCAGGCCGTAGTCGAAAGCAAGAAAGGTCTGGAAGTGGGAGGGGACGTCGAGCACCGCAGTGCCGGTCATGCATGCCCCGCGTCGGGCGAGAGCATCCACGACTGCAGGCCCAGCAACGACAGCGCCTTGTCGTAGCGCTGCTCGACGGGGGTGTCGAAGATGATCGCCGTGTCGGCGCTCACCGTGAGCCAGCTGTTCTCGGCCAGTTCGGATTCGAGCTGGCCCTCGCCCCAGGCCGAGTACCCGAGCGAGACCAGCACCTTGCGCGGGCCGGCGCCGGTGGCCAGGGCTTCCAGCACGTCCTTGGAGGTGGTCATCTCCAGGCCGCCGGGAATGGTCATGGTCGAGGCATAGACCGGTTCTTCGGGCGTGGCATCACCGGTGAACACCGCTTCGTGGAGCACGAACCCGCGCTCGGTCTGCACCGGCCCGCCGTGGAACACGGGGGTGCCGGCCAGATCGCCCCGCGCCAGCGGCAGGTCGACCTTGTCGAACAGGTGCTTGAGGTTGATGTCGCTGGGCTTGTTGATCACCAGCCCCAGGGCGCCACGGCTGCTGTGCTCGCACAGGTAGACGACGCTCCTGGCGAATGCCGCGTCTTCCAGGCCCGGCATCGCGATCAGGAAATGATGCGTGAGATTGATCGTGGATTCGTCGGCGGGCATGATCGGCGATTTTACGGGACACGATGCAAAAGCCCTATCCCGCCGGCCTGATGTGGTTTCGCCGGGACCTGCGAGCCCACGACAACGCCGCGCTCTACCACGGGCTGAAGTCCTGCGGGCAGCTGCATTGCGCCTTCGTGTTCGACACCGACATCCTGGACGCGCTGCCGCGCCAGGACCGGCGGGTGGAGTTCATCCGCGAGTCGCTGGCTGAACTGGACGAGCGGCTGCGCGAGATGGGCGGCGGCGGCCAGGCCGGCCTGATCGTCCTGCACGGCCGCGCTGCCGTGGAAGTGCCCCGGCTGGCCCGCACGCTCGAGGTGCAGGCGGTCTTCACCAACGGCGACTACGAGCCCGCAGCGGCGGCACGGGATTCGGAGGTCCGGCAAGCACTGGAGGCCGACGGCGTGGCGCTGCATGCGTTCAAGGACCAGGTCGTGTTCGAGCGCGGCGAACTGCTGACCCAGGGCGGTAGGCCGTACTCGGTCTTCACGCCATACAAGCGCGCGTGGCTGGCGAAGCTGGAAGCGTTTTACCTGAAGCCGTACCCGACCGGGCGCTATGCGGCGGCGCTGGCGCCCCGGCCGCCCGAATGGCGCGGGCCCGTTCCCGCGCTGGGCGATATCGGCTTCGAGCCGACCAACCTCAGCCTGCTGCCGATCACGCCCGGGGAACGCGCCGGCTGCCAGCTGTTTGCCGAGTTCGCCGAGCGGATGCCGCAGTACCACGACACCCGCGACTTCCCGGCCGTCAAGGGCCCCAGCTACCTGTCGGTGCACTTGCGCTTCGGCACGGTGTCTGTGCGCGAGCTGGCCGCGGGGGCCCATCTGCGGGCGCAGGCCGGGGATGAAGGCGCGGGCACCTGGTTGAGCGAGTTGGTCTGGCGCGACTTCTACTTCCAGGTGCTCGCCAACTTCCCGCACGTGGCCGATGCGCACGGCAACGGCCACAGCTTCCGGCGCGAGTACGACGCCATCGAGTGGGAACAGGGTCCCGCCGCCCAGGCGCTGTTCGCCGCCTGGTGCGAGGGGCGCACCGGCTACCCGCTGGTCGATGCCGCGATGCTCCAGCTGAACCAGACCGGCTACATGCACAACCGCTTGCGGATGGTGACGGCGAGTTTCCTGTGCAAGGACCTGGGGGTGGACTGGCGCTGGGGCGAGCGGTACTTCGCGCGCCAGCTCAATGACTACGACCTGGCGGCCAACAACGGCGGCTGGCAATGGGCCAGCTCCTCGGGCTGCGACGCCCAGCCCTACTTCCGCATCTTCAATCCGGTGAGCCAGAGCCGCAAGTTCGATTCGCAAGGCCGGTTCATCCTGCGCTACCTGCCGCAGCTGGCCGGCTTGCCGCCGCCGGTGCTGCATGCGCCGTGGACGGCGTCGCCGGTGGAGCTCGCCGCCGCCGGCCTGGAGCTGGGCCATGGCTATCCCCGGCCCGTGGTGAACCACGACGAGGCGCGCAAGCACACGCTGCGCCGCTATGCGGTGGTGAAGCTGAACAGCGCCGAGTCGCTACAGAAATAATAGCAGCTCGCCCCCGAGCGACGCGGGCTGCAGGCCGATTCGAGGCTCAAGCCGCGATCGCGGCGCTGCTGTAGTGACGCACCAGGCTGAGCAGCTCTTCTTCCGAGTAGGGCTTGCCCAGGTAGTGGTTCACGCCCAGTTCCTTGGCGTGCTCGCGGTGCTTTTCGGCGATGCGCGAGGTGATCATCACGATCGGCAGATCCTTCAGCCGCGCATCGCCGCGGATGTTGCGGGCCAGATCGAACCCGTCCATGCGCGGCATTTCGATGTCGGACAGCACCACGGTGGGCCGCTCGTCGGCCAGCCGCTCCAGCGCCTGCAGGCCGTCTGCGGCCAGGGCCACGCGGTAGCCTTCGCGCTGCAGCAGCCGTTGCGTCACGCGGCGCACGGTGATCGAATCATCCACCACCAGCACCAGCGGCACCTGCGGCGCAGCAGCGACCTGCGGCAAGGCCGGCAGGCGGGTGCCCGCCACGGCGGCGGTCCGCTCCAGCACCTCGGGCTGCGCCTGGTCGGCGCTGAGCTGGCGGGCCTGTTCGCCGTACACCACCGTCAGGGCCACCGGGTTGTAGATCAGGACCACCGCGCCCGAAGCCAGCATCGTCATGCCGGCCAGGCCCGGCAGGCGGGCCAGCTGCGGGCCCAGGTTCTTCACCACCACTTCCTGGTTGCCCAGCACTTCGTCCACGTGCACGGCAATCCGCTGGGCCGCGCTTCGGAAGACGACCACCGGCAGCGTCCGGCCCTGCGGTTCGTTGCTGCGCTGGGAAGCCTGGAGCAAGGCGCCGGACCAGTAGAACGGCAGTTGCTCGCCGGCGAATTCGTAGCTGCCGCTGTTGTAGGCCTGCTGGACTTCCTTGGCGGTGGCGCGGCGCACGATCTCCACCAGGTTGGCCGGCACGCCGATCGAGAGCTGGCCCGAGCGGATCATCACCACCTGCGTCACCGCCGTGGTCAGCGGCAGCACCAGCTTGAAGCTGGTGCCCTGGCCGGGCTGGGTGGCGGTTTCGATCCGGCCGCCCAGCGCGTTCACTTCGGAGCGCACCACGTCCATGCCGATGCCGCGCCCGGATAGCTCGGTCACCTGCGTGGCGGTCGAGAAACCGGGCATGAAGATCAGGTTGGCGGCTTCGGCATCGGTCAGCGCCTGGCCGGCGGCGATCAGGCCTTGCTGCAGCGCCTTCTCGCGGATGCGGGGCAGGTTCAGGCCGGCGCCGTCGTCGCGGAATTCCACCGAGACGTCGTTGCCCTCCTGGTGCAGCCCGATCAGGATGGTGCCGGCCGGGTCCTTGCCGGCGGCCGCGCGGACCGCCGGATCCTCGATGCCGTGCGCAACGCAGTTGCGCAGCAGGTGTTCGAAGGCCGGGGTCATGCGGTCCAGCACGCCGCGGTCCATCTCGATGGAGCCGCCCGTGATGTCCAGCTTCACCTGCTTGCCGGTTTCCTTGGACGCCAGGCGGACCACGCGGTAGAGGCGGTCGGAGATGCCCTCGAACTCCACCATGCGGGTGCGCAGCAGGTCGCGCTGCAGCTCACGCGTCTGGCGGGCCTGGGCGATCAGGTCGTCTTCGGTGGCTTCCACCGTGCGCTGCAGGTTGCGCTGCACGGTGGCGACGTCGTTCACCGACTCGGCCATCATCCGGGTCAGCTCCTGCACGCGGGTGAAGCGGTCGAACTCCAGCGGGTCGAAGCCGGCGGCCGAGTCCTTGGCTTGCGCCAGCCGCGACTGCATCTGCGATTCGGCCTGCAGCTCGATGTCGCGCAGCTGGGCCCGCAAGCGGTCCAGGTTGCCGGTCAGGTCGTTGAGCGAGCTGCGCAGCTGCCCCAGTTCGTTCTCCAGCCGCGAGCGGGTGATCATCACTTCACCGGCCTGGTTCACCAGGCGGTCCAGCAGCTGCGAGCGCACGCGCACGGCCTGGTTGGAAGCGGTGCGTTGCGGGGCGAGCAGCGTGGCCACGGGTTTGGCCAGGGCCGCGCGCGCGGCCGGCACCGCCGGCGCCTGCTCCGGCGAGGGCATGGCTGCGGGCGGCGCGGCGACTGCAGCGGGTGCGGGCTGCACCGCAGCCACCGGCTGCGGCTGCTCGCCGGCGGCGCGCAAGGCGTCAAAGCGCGCCTGCATGCCGTCAAAGCGATGCAGCAGTGGCTCGATGTCCGCCGCATTGACTTTGTCGGAACCGAGGTACTCGATCTCGGATTCCAGCCGGTGCGTCATCTCGCCCAGGCGCAACGCGCCGGCCAGGCGGGCGCTGCCCTTGAGCGTGTGCAGGGCGCGCAGCACTTCGTCGCGTGCACCGCGGTTGTCCGGGCGCGCAGCCCACTGCCGCAGGGCGCCACCGAGCTGCGGCATCAGTTCGACGGCTTCTTCCTCGAAGATCGGGAACAGGTCGGCGTCGAGCGCATCGGCGACGTCAATGTCGTCTTCGTCGTCGCTGAGGCTGACCTGGGCGGGAACGGCGGCCACGAACGGCGCCTGGATGGGCTGCGGCTGCGGCTGCGGTTCAGGGATGCGAATGGCGATGACGGCGGGAGCCGGGGCCGGCAGGGGCTCGACCACCGGTTCCGGCGTCGGATCGGGCACCACCTCGGGCACCGGTTCGGGGGGCAGCGCTGCGAGAGGTTCGGCCGGGACCACCGTTTCCATGTCGAAATCGGCCAACCCGAACGGGTTGCTTTCGGCCACCTCGTCGGCGCGGCGGCGCACGTCCAGGCTCTCGAGCTCGGCCAGGGCCTGGGTGATGCGCGGATCGGGATCCTTCAGGAAGCCGGCCGCGAACTGGTGCAGCAGCCGGCGGATTTCCTCCGCGGCCGCCATGAACGCCTGGCCGTGCTGCGGCGTGCCGTAGGCCAGCGTCTGGGTGTTCTGCAGCGAGTTCTCGAGCGCCCGGGCGATCTCGGACAAGGCGTGAAAGCCCACCGTGGCAGAACTGCCCGACAGGGCATGGGCCAGGCCCACCGTCGAATCCGGGACCCGCTGGTTCAGCTCCAGAGCCCACTCGCTGACTTCGGTGACCAGCCGGCGCGACCACTCGTCGGCCTCGTTCAGGTACACGTTGTACAGAGGGATGCCGATGCGCAGCGAGCCGATCACCTTCACCTGCTCGTCGGCGCTGGCAAGCGCCGGCTCGGGCTCGAAGGAGAAGTCCAGTGGCGGCTCGGTCATCTCGGCTTCGGGCTCGGGCTCGGGCGTGCCGAACGGGGCCGCCGCAGGCGCCTGGAATGCGAGTTCAATCGCCGCAGGCTCGTCGGCCGCCGCAGAAACCGCTGCCAGGCTCGCGAAGTCGATGTCTTCGATCTGCACCGTCTCGGCGGGCGCCGGCGGCTGGGCCGCTTCACCGAGGCCGAAATCGAAGTCGGCCGGCAGCTCGTCGGCGGCGAGTTCCTGAGCCGCGGCGGGCTCGGCGCGCAGCACCTGCGTGACGTCCAGAGCCGGCGGCTCGAAGTCCGGGGCCGCCTCCAATGGCTCGGCGGCGGCTTCCGGCAGGTCGAAAAAGTCGGGGGCTGCCTCCGCGGCAGGTTCGGCGCTGGGCGCGTCTTGCGTCTGCGGCACCGGTTCTGGATCGGCTGGCGCGGTGAACGCGAGGTCCAGCGAGATCTCCGGCGTTGCCGGCTCGGCTGCGCGCGCGGCTTCGGCAGGCGCAGACAGATCGGGCAGGTCCAGCGACATGGGTTCGATCACGGACTCGACCAACGCAGCCAGTTCCGACGCCGGTCCGGCAGTGGGCGGTGCAGCGGCCGCGGCCTCGGGCAGCACCAGGGGCACGAGCCGGTTTTCCATGCGCAGCGCATCGGCAGGCCCCCGGAAGACGGCCGACTTCCAGGCCCCGTCCTGGTGGGCGGCGATGTCCTCGACCCAGCGGGCGAAGCCGTGCATGGCCTGCGTGGCCAGCGTCCTCAAATCGTCGGTGGCGCTCTTCTGGTCGGCCAGCCAGGTGTTGAGCACCTGCTCCAGCGACCAGCCGGCTTCACCGAACTCGTTCAGCCCGACCATGCGCGAGCTGCCCTTGAGGGTGTGGAAAGCGCGCCTGAGGGTGGTCAGCTCGCCGATGTTGCCGGGTTCGCCGGCCAGCGCCTCGATCGCGGCCAACCCGGTCTGCACGACTTCGCGCGCCTCCTCCAGGAAGATGTCCAGGAGTTCGTCTTCTTCACCGTCGTCCGCGTGGGCGGCCGGCGCGGGCGCCGCTGGGGCTGGCGCCGGCGCAGGCTGCGCCGCAGGCGCGACGGCGGCAGGCGCGGATGCCGGCGGCGGCACCGGCGCCGCCACGGCAGCCGGTGCGGCTTTTTCCGGCTCCTGCTCCAAGCTGGGCGAAGGGGGGGTCTCCTGAGAGCGTTCGCCCGTGCGTCCCATCAGCGGCTTGAGCTCGCCCAAAGCATCGTCGTAGACGAACAGCTTCTTGGCCAGCGAGGGCTGGTAGTTGAGCATGTCGATCAGGAAGCCGAGCGCGCCGAGGTTGTTGCCGAGCTTGTCGAAAGTCCCGGCCGCCCGCGCCTTCTCCTCGTCGATCTCGGTGACGATGATTTCCTCGACGCTTTCGCGCATGCGCAGCACGGCCTGCGCAGCCTGGTCCAGGCCCAGCACCGAGAGCACGCCGCGCATCTGCGACAGGTGGGCCGGCGCGTTCTGCAGCGGGGCCTTGTCCTGCGGGTTGCGGAAGAAGTTGTCCAGCACCTTCTCCAGCTCGCTGAGCGTGGCTCGCAGTTCGCCGACGACGCTGCCCATGGTCTGGCGGTCGCTGACACGGCGGTACAGCTCCTCCATCCAGGTTTCCAGCGGCTCGGCATGGCCGCCCTGGCGCACGGAGTCCAGCCGTTCGGCAAGGCGAGCCGTACGGCCGGCCAGATGCGCGTCGCTCGGATCGAGATCCTCGAAGGCTGCTTCCAGGTAGAGCACCGCCGTGGCGACCTCCATGGCCAGCTCGGCTCGGGGCGGCTGGCCGGCGCGCGCCACCGCGTCGACCGCCGCGCCCAGGCTCTGGGCCAGCGGCGCGCTCGGCGGATGCAGCTTGGCCAGCGAGTCGCTGACCAGGTGGAACTGCTCGGACACGCTCTTGATCTTGTTGGCGTCGCCGCCGGACAGGGTGGACCAGGTTTCCTTGGCGGCCGTGATGCGCTTGCGGGCCTGCGCCAGCAGGGCCGGATCGAAGCGGCCGAACTGCGGGGTCTGGTAGTCCACCGGCTGGTAGCGCGCCAGACCATAAGCCAGCCGCACGCCGGTCAGGCTGGGCGCGTCGGCCGGGCGCAGCGGAACGGCCTGCGCGCAGAAGAACACCAGGTCCTGGGCCAGCCGGTCGGACACGCCCAGCTCGCCCTTGGCGAGCCCGGCGTACTGGAGCAACACGCGAGAGGCGGCGCGCTTGACGTACAGGTCCTGGGGCAACAAGCCCTGGGCCAGGGCTTCGAAGTAGCCGGCGGCGATCTTCCAGAACACCTTGGGCTGGCGGGCCGACTGGCTGGCCGCCAGCGACAGGCAGGCATCGGCCAGATCACGGCCTGCCAGGCCGTCACCGGACTTGACCAGACGCAGCACGGCCTGGTCGAGCCGCGATCGAACGGCGGGGTCATAGACCAGCGCCCGCGCCACCGCCGGGGTTTCCGGCTCGATCCAGCGCCAGTCCAGCGCCCAGAGGTCGGCGGGATGGATGCGGTCGGCGCCCGCCAGCTCCTGCACGTCGCGGTACTGGGGGAACAGGGCGACGGCGGAAACCGGCTTGCCCATCAAGACGCCCTCGAGGTATTCGGTCAGCGCGAAGCCGGCGCGTTCGACCTTGGCCGAGGCAGCTTCGCTGCACAGCTCGGGCCGCTCGACGAACTTCTGCACGGCCGCCTCCATGGCGCGCAGCACCTGGGCAGGGGCCTGCAAGCCCACCATCTCCAGCGCACCGACGGCCTGGTGCAGCTGCTGCCGGGCGATGCGCAGCTGGCCGCCGTCGACGGAGGCCATGTCGGTGCCGCGGGCCTGGCCGGCGTCGCGCACGAAGCGGCGCAGAGCCGCCGACGCCGTGTCAAGTGATTTGCGCAGCTCGTCCAGCACCCAGGCCAGCGGGCCCAGGTCGTTGGCGGCCAGATCGATGTCGGTTTGAACTTCCATGATTTACCCGTGCCTGGCTGATGCGGGTGCCACCGGGGAACCGGCTTTGCCGGGCCCCTGGTGGCGCCCCCCCGGGGGGGAGGCGCCGAAGGCGCTTCGCGGGGGGGCCATTTTTAGGCGATCTTGAACCGCGACACCGATTGCCGCAGCTCCTCGGCCATGCGGGAGAGTTCGCGCACCTGCTGGGCCGTGGAGCGCGTGCCTTCTCCGGTCTGTTCCGTCACCGCGAAAATGTGCTGGATGTTGCCCGCCACCACGTTGGCGGATTCGGCTTCCTTAGAGGTGGAGGCCGAGATCTGCTCGATCAGCTCGGCCAGGCGCCGCGACACCTGGTCGATCTCGGTCAGCGCCGTACCCGCGTTGTCGGACAGCTTGGCTCCTTCCACCACGCCCTGCGTGGAGCGTTCCATGGCGGCCACCGCGTCCTGCGTGTCGGTCTGAATCGCCTTCACCAGCGCGGAGATCTGGCGCGTGGCATCGGCGGAGCGTTCAGCAAGGCGCTGCACTTCTTCGGCCACCACCGAGAAGCCCCGGCCCGCTTCGCCGGCGGAGGCCGCCTGGATGGCGGCGTTCAGCGCCAGCACGTTGGTCTGTTCGGTAATGTCGGAAATCAGCTCGGTGATTTCACCGATCTCCTGGGACGATTCGCCCAGCCGCTTGATCCGCTTGGAGGTTTCCTGGATCTGGTCGCGGATGGAGTTCATGCCGCCGATCGCGTTCTGCACGGCCGCCAGACCCGACTCGGCGGCCACCAGCGATTGGCGCGCCACCTGGGCCGATTCCTGCGCCTGGCCCGACACCTGGTTGATCCGGCCGGCCATGTCCAGCACCGACTGGCCGGTTTCCCGAATTTCGCGCAGCTGCTCGGTGGAAGCCGCCAGCAGCTCGGTGGACGTGCTTTCCACCTGCGCCGTCGTCTGCGCCACCTTGGTCGCCGTGCTCTGCACGCTGCCCACCAGCTGGCGAAGTTCTTCCACCGTGTAGTTCACCGAGTCGGCGATGGCGCCCGTGATGTCCTCGGTCACCGTGGCTTCCTGCGTGAGGTCGCCTTCGGCCACCGTCTGCAGTTCGTTCATCAACCGCAAAATGGCCGCCTGGTTAGCGTCGTTCACGCGCTTGGCTTCCTGCTCCTGCTGCTCGGCCTGCAGCCGCTGCTGTTCGGCCACCGTCTGGCGCTTGCGGCTGTCCTGCAGCTGCACATAGGCCAGCCCGATCGAGCAGAGGATGGCCAGGCCGGCGGCAATACTCAGGCCGACCAGGGCGCCCACGCCCAGGCCGGTCTGCGCGGACAGCTTGCCCTGCAGGTCTTCCAGCGAGCGGCGCAGCGGCTCGCTGTCCGCAATGATCGCCGCCTGCGCTTCACGGGCCGACACCAGGCCCTGCAGGTTGCCCAGGATGGCGCCGGCCTGCGTGCGGGTTTCTTCGTACAGCTTCATGAGCGCTTCCAGGCGCTCGCGAGTCTGCGGGTCCTTGGAGCCGGCCAGGCGCAGCTCGGGGCTGCCATCGAGCAGGCCCTGGGCGATTTCCTTGAACGAGTTCAAGTCCTTGCCAAGCAAGAAGACGGCCTCGGGGCTCACGCCTTCCATCGTCAGGAACTCGTTGGCGGACTTGCCGATACGCTGGGTCAACATCACCAGCTGGCCCGCCGCCGAGATCTCGGCAGGGGGCGCGTTCTGCTGCAGCTTCAGCGACGATACCGTCTCGGCAATCTCCAGCAGGTCGGAAGACTGGCGGTTGATGGTGCGCAGCGCGGTGCCCACCTGCGTCAGGATCTTCTGCTGGCCCATCACGGTGCCGGCGTTCTTTTCGGCCCGTTCCATCAGCGGCGCGATTTTGTCCACGTCCTCCTGGAACTCGGCCAGCACCGGCTGCAGGCGCAGGGCTTCGTCGCCGGACTTCAAGCCGCGCACCGTCTTGGCCAGCACGTCGGCGCTTTCCTTCACGTCGGGGAAGGCCTGGGCGCTGCCCACCAGCGCCTGCGACACCGACTTGGCCAGCCGCTGCGACTGCATCAGCGACTGGCCGGTACCGGCCACCTGCTGGGCGACGGTATCGGCCTGCCGCACCGCGAACACCGCCACCGAGCCCAGCACCACCAGGGCAAAGGCCAGGAAGGTGAACAGGATCCGCTGGTGCGTGACCACGGTGCGCCGCCCCAGCAGCGGCACCGCGATCAGTTCCGCCTCGTGGACCGCTGCATCCGCCGCCACCGAATCGTCGCCGTCCAGGCTGAACGGGTCGCCGCCTTGCGCAGGAGCCAGCGCCATGTCGGCAGCGTGGACGCTGCTCGCCTCCATCGCCCCGGTGGCCATCGGATCCTGCGAGGCATCGGGCATGGCCAGGCTCAATTCGCCGCTGGACTCGCCGGCGGGCTCGGCGGACTTCTTGGAGAACAGGTTTTTCAGTTGGCGGGCGACGGACATGTGAAAGCCTTCCGGGAAACTTAAGCGCTGATGCTCAGGAACTGGGGTTGTTGCGACAGCGCCTGCAGGTTGATCTCCTGCCAATACGCGCCAGTGGCATCGGTGTAGCCGCTGCCGAAGTAGGCCGGCGAGCCCTCGGGGCGCTCGCTGGACGAGGAAAAGCCGTCAAGGTTGCGCAGGCCGGCGAGCCGGTCGATCAGGAGGGCGCAATTGACTTCGAGCACCGCATTGAGCGCGACCAGCCGGGACTCGGCGCGCCCGGCATCGGACCGGGGCGCGGGTGGGCGCCCTGCCACGAAACTGGCCAGGTCCACCACGCCGTACAGGCCGCCGCGCAGGTTCGCCACGCCCAGGAACCAGGCCTGGGTGTAGGGCACCGGCTGGGCGCTGGCGAACGGGAAGATTTCGCCGGACTGCGCCAGCGGAAAGAGGTAGCGCGCACCCGCCGCCTCGACCGCCAGCCAGGACGCCTGCACACCTTCGGTACGGGCCGCCTGCAGCCGGCTGGCCAGCCGGCTCTGGAGTTCGCGCAGGGCTTCGCGGTTGGCCATGGTGCTCTATCTCAGGCGGCGCCGGGCCGCCCCAGGGCGCCTGAAGCCCCGGCGGGAGGCAGCGCATTACACGCAGTGAAAAGCGTGGGCGTGGTCATTGCTTCAGCCCAGGGCCTTGATCTTGGCCATCAGCTCGTCCTGGTCGACGGGCTTGGTGATGTAGTCGCGCGCGCCCTGGCGCATGCCCCATACGCGGTCGGTCTCCTGGTTCTTGCTGGTGCACATGATGATGGGCACGTCGGCGTACAGGGGATCACGGGTGATCGCGCGGGTGAGCTGGAACCCGTTCTGGCCGGGCATCACGACGTCCATCAGGATCAGGTCCGGCTTTTCCTCGGCCAGGCGGCGAAACGCGTCCTCGGCGTTCTCCGCGGTCCTGACCGCAAAGCCGCTCTTTTGCAGCAGGTCCGTCATGAACATCAACTCGGTCTTGGAATCATCCACGACGAGGACTTTTTGGATTGCCATCACATCACTCCTTCTGGGGCGGCCCCGAACTGCTGCACGGTCTGCAGCAGCTGGTCTTTGGTAAACGGTTTGGTCAGGTAGTCCTGCGAGCCGACCATGCGCCCGCGCGCCTTGTCGAAGACACCGTCCTTGGACGAGAGCATGACCACGGGCACGCCGGCGAACTTCGCGTTGCGCTTGATGATGGCGCAGGTCTGGTAGCCGTCCAGGCGGGGCATCAGGATGTCGCAGAAGATCAGGTTGGGCTGGTAGTCGTTGACCTTGGCCAACGCGTCGAAGCCGTCTTCGGCCAGCAGCACTTCGTGGCCGCCCTGCTTCAGGAAGATCTCGGCACTGCGCCGGATCGTGTTGCTGTCGTCGATCACCAGCACCTTCAGTTGCGTCGTGCTCACTTGGCGCTGCTCCTCATTTGTAACTGCCTCGGGGCTGCGTTATCCGAACTTGTAACTACGAGGCCCCGTCAAATCTGAACCATCTCAAAATCTTCCTTGCGGGCGCCACACTCGGGACAGGTCCAGTTCATCGGAACATCTGCCCAGGGGGTGCCAGGGGCGATGCCGTGGTCAGGGGCTCCGGCGGTTTCGTCGTAGATCCAACCGCAAATCAAACACATCCAGGTCATCGGTTCAGTCACAGCTTAAAGGGCCTTCGAATAGAATGCAACGATTGTATCGAGGCCCTTCGCGGCGCCACCGCAGAGCGTGCCAACGCCTGGAAGATTCAGGCCTATGACAAACCCCAACGCTTCCACCTCATCCGCAACGCCGCCCGCCGAAGAAGGCGAAGACGAAAGTCCGGCGTGCGTGATGGTGTTCAATGCCAGCGACCCCAGCGGCGCCGGCGGGCTCGCGGCAGATGTAACAGCGATCGCATCGGTCGGCGCTCATGCGCTCCCAGTTGTAACGGGCGCCTATGCGCGCGACACCGCTGAAGTGTTCGACCATTTCGGCTTCGACGAGGAATCCATCGCCGAGCAGGCTCGGGCGATCCTCGAAGATGTGCCGGTGCAAGTATTCAAGGTGGGCTTCGTCGGCAGCCCCGAAGCGCTCAGCACCATCGCGGAAATCGCCGCCGATTACGCGGACGTTCCGGTGGTCGCCTACATGCCTGACCTGTCGTGGTGGGACGAGGGCCAGATCGACCTGTACCTCGACGCGTTTCGCGAATTGATGCTGCCGCAGACCACCGTGTTGGTAGGAAACCACAGCACCTTGTGGCGATGGCTGCTGCCCGAATGGAGCAGCGATCGCAGCCCCACCGGGCGCGACATCGCCAAGGCCGCATCGGAAATGGGGGTGCCGTACACACTCGTCACGGGAATCCCATTACCGGAACAATTCATCGACAACGTTCTCGCCACGCCACAGGCTGTCCTGGGCAGCGAAAAGTTCGAGCGCTTCGAAGCCATCTTCTCTGGCGCCGGCGACACGCTTTCGGCGGCGCTCGCGGCGCTGGTCGCCAGCGGCAGCGACCTGGCCGCCGCCGCCACCGAAGCCCTGGGCTACCTGGATCGCTGCCTGGACGGCGGCTTTCGTCCGGGCATGGGCAACGTGGTGCCCGACCGCCTGTTCTGGGCCCAGCCCGAGACCGAAGCCGGCGAACTGACCGACGAGGAAGCCCAGGCCCTGCAGGTCTTCGACATGCCCGCCCATGACACCAAGCATTGACTCCCGCCCGGTGGCCACCCGATAAGCACGCGATTACATGGACCTGAACGAGAAGCTGTTCGAGCGCGCGCGCCAGCGCATCCCCGGTGGCGTGAACTCACCGGTGCGCGCCTTCCGCGCCGTCGGTGGCACGCCCCGCTTCGTGCAGAAGGCGCAGGGCGCGTACTTCTGGGACGCCAACGGCCAGCGCTACATCGACTACATCGGCTCCTGGGGGCCGATGATCCTGGGCCACGGCCATCCGGCGGTGGTGGAAGCCGTGCAGCGCGCGGCGATGGACGGCTTTTCCTTCGGCGCGCCCACCGAACGCGAGGTCGAGCTGGCCGAGGCGATCTGCGAACTGCTGCCCGCCGTCGAGATGGTCCGGCTGGTCAGTTCGGGCACCGAAGCGGCGATGAGCGCGATCCGCCTGGCGCGCGGCGCCACGGGCCGCAGCAAGATCATCAAGTTCGAGGGCTGCTACCACGGCCACGCCGATGCCCTGCTGGTCAAGGCCGGCTCGGGCCTGGCCACCTTCGGCCATCCCACCAGTGCCGGCGTGCCGCCCGAGGTGGTGCAGCACACGCTGGTCCTGGAATACAACAACCTCGAGCAGCTCGAGGAAGCCTTCGCGCTGCACGGCCCGGAACTGGCCTGCCTGGCGATCGAGCCGATTGCGGGGAACATGAACTTCGTGCGCGCCAGCGTGCCGTTCATGCAACGCTGCCGCGAACTGTGCACTCAGCATGGCGCGCTGCTGGTGTTCGACGAGGTGATGACGGGCTTTCGCGTCGCGCTCGGCGGCGCCCAGTCGCTCTATGCCGAGGCGATCCTGGGCTTCCGCCCGGACCTGTCGGTGCTGGGCAAGGTGATCGGCGGCGGCATGCCGCTCGCGGCGTTCGGCGGGCCGCGCGCGATCATGGAACAACTGGCGCCGCTGGGCCCGGTCTACCAGGCCGGCACCCTGTCGGGCAATCCGGTCGCCACCGCTTGCGGCCTGGCCACGCTGCGCGAAATCCGCAAGCCCGGATTCTTCGAGGCACTCACGCAGCAGACCCGCGCCCTGGTCCAGGGCCTGGCCGGGGAAGCCCGCACGGCCGGCATTCCGTTCAGCGTCGACAGCGAAGGCGGCATGTTCGGCTTCTTCCTGCTGCCGCAGCTGCCGCAGAACTACGGCCAGGTGATGAAGACCGAAGGCGCGAAGTTCAACCAGCTGTTCCACGGGCTGCTGGATCGCGGTGTCTACATCGCTCCAGCCTTGTATGAAGCCGGCTTCGTGAGCGCGGCGCACACCCAGGAAGATATCGAGCGGACTGTCGCCGCCGCTGGCGAAGTCTTTCGCTTGCTACAAAAACAGTAGCTGTGCACGCCCAGCGGGTGCGGGCCACCGGCCTATTCAGTGCCTGAAGTGGCGCACGCCGCTGAACACCATGGCGACGCCGCGCTCGTCGGCGGCGGCGATCACCTCCTCGTCGCGCATGCTGCCTCCGGGCTGGATCACGCACGCCGCGCCCGCATCCACCACCACGTCAAGGCCGTCCCGGAACGGGAAGAACGCGTCGCTGGCCACCACCGTGCCCGCCAGCGGCAGGCCGGCGTGCTGCGCCTTGATGCTGGCGATGCGGGCCGAGTCCAGACGGCTCATCTGCCCCGCGCCCACCCCCATCGTCATGCCGCCCTTGCAGAAGACGATGGCGTTGGACTTGACGTACTTCGCCACCTTCCAGGCGAACAGCAGGTCGTGCAGCTGCTGCGGCGTCGGCTGCTTCTTCGTGACCACCTTCAGCTCGCCCAGCGTCAGCTCGCGGTTGTCGGCGGTCTGCATCAGCAGGCCTGAGCCCACGCGCTTGACGTCCATCATGTTGCGGCCGTTGTCCCAGTCGGTGGGGCGGCCCCGCGAGTGAAGCGACCGCTGCGGGTTCGGCAGGTCGATCTGCAGCACGCGGACGTTGGCCTTGGCCTTGAACACCTCCAGCGCCTCGGGTGCGAAGCCGGGCGCGATCAGCACCTCCACGAACTGCCTGCTCACGGCTTGCGCTGCCGCGCCGTCGAGCGGGCGGTTGAACGCGATGATCCCGCCGAAGGCCGAGGTCGAATCGGTCTTGAAGGCCTTGCCATAGGCTTCGAGCGGGTCCTTGCCGATCGCCACGCCGCAGGGATTGGCGTGCTTGACGATGACGCAGGCCGCGGACTGTCCGAGCGCGCCTGCGGCGTCCGAGTCGAAGCTCTTGACGCACTCCCAGGCCGCGTCGGCATCGGCGATGTTGTTGTACGAAAGCTCCTTGCCCTGCAATTGCCTGGCCGTCACCAGCGAACCGGGCGCAGGGTACAGGTCGCGGTAGAACGCGGCCTGCTGGTGCGGGTTCTCGCCATAGCGCAGGTCCTGCACCTTGATGAACCGCCCGTTGGCCTGGCCGCCGAACAGCGCATGGCTGCCGTCCTCCTGGATGCGCGAGAGGAAGTCGCTGATGGCCGCGTCGTAGTTGCTGATGCGGTTGAACGCCGCCACCGAGAGCGCGAACCGCGTCTTGTCCGACAGCTTGCCGGCCGTACGCAATTCCCCCAGCACCGCTTCGTACTGGGAGGCGTCGGTCACCACGCCCACGTCCTTCCAGTTCTTGGCGGCGCTGCGCACCATGGCGGGCCCGCCGATGTCGATGTTCTCGATCGCGTCCTCCAGCGTGCAGCCGGGCTTGGCGACGGTCGCCTCGAAAGGATAGAGATTGACCACCAGCAGGTCGATGGTGGCGATCCCGTGCGCCTGGAGCGCCGCCATGTGCTCGGGCATTTCCCGCCGCGCCAGCAGGGCCCCATGCACCATCGGGTGCAGCGTCTTGACGCGGCCGTCCAGCATCTCCGGAAAGCCGGTGACCTCGGCCACCTCCTTGACGGGCAGCCCCTGCTCGGCCAGCAGCCTGGCCGTGCCGCCGGTGGAGATCAGCTGGATCCCCAGGGAGTGCAGCGCTCGCGCGAAATCGACGATGCCGGTCTTGTCAGAGACGGAGATCAGGGCTTGCATGTTGTTATTTCAGGAGCTTGTGTTCGACCAGCTTCTTGCGCAGCGTGTTGCGGTTCAGCCCCAGCCACTCGGCCGCGCGGGACTGGTTCTGTTCGGCCTTGGCCATCACCACTTCCAGCAGCGGCTTTTCCACCACCTTGACCAGCATCTCGTACATGCCGTCGGGCTCGGTGCCGCGCAGGTCGCGGAAATAGCCCTCCAGGCTGGACCTGACGCACTCCTCGATGTGCTTCTTGCTCATTCGTAAACCTCCGCGCGATGCGCTGCGGTGCTCATGCGCTTGCTTCCGCTTCTTGTTGTTCGTCGTTGCCGGCTGGCACGGGGAGGCGGTCGGCTTGCTCGCCCAGCCCGTCGAAATACGCCGCGACGGCCCGCAGCTGCGACTCGCCATCCTCGATCACGTTGATGCGGGCGCGCAGGCCGGGCCCGCCCGGCAGGCCGCGCACGTACCAGCCGATGTGCTTGCGCGCGCTGCGCACGCCGGTGAATTCGCCGTACAGGCTGTAGTGATCCTGCAGGTGGTCCAGCAGCAGGCGGCGCACGTCGGCGACCAGCGGCTGCGCCAGGTGCGTGCCGGTCGCCATGAAGTGCGCGATCTCGCGGAAGATCCAGGGCCGCCCTTGCGCGGCGCGGCCGATCATCACCGCGTCGGCGCCAGTCGCCGCCAGCACCTCGCGTGCTTTTTCAGGCGTGGCGATGTCGCCGTTGGCCACCACCGGCACACGCACTGCCGCCTTCACCGCGGCGATGGTCTCGTACTCGGCATGGCCGCTATAACCCTGCTCGCGGGTGCGGCCGTGCACGGTGAGCATCTGCACGCCCACGCCTTCGAAGGCGCGGGCCAGCACCACCGCGTTGCGGTTGGCCTGCGACCAGCCGGTGCGCATCTTCAGCGTGACCGGCACGCCATGCGGTGCGCAGGCCCGAACCACGGCTCCGGCGATCGACACTGCGAGCGCTTCGTCCTGCATCAGCGCCGAGCCCGCCCATTTGTTGCACACCTTCTTGGCCGGACACCCCATGTTGATGTCGATGATCTGCGCGCCGCGCTCGATGTTGTAGGCCGCGGCTTGCGCCATCATGGCCGCGTCGGTGCCCGCGATCTGCACCGCCACGGGGCCGGGCTCGCCTTCATGGTTGGCGCGGCGCGAGGTCTTCAGGCTGTTCCACAGTTCCTTGCGTGAGGTGACCATCTCGCTGACCGCATAGCCGGCGCCCAGCCGGCGGCACAGCTGGCGGAACGGGCGGTCGGTCACGCCCGCCATCGGCGCGACGAACAGGTTGTTCGCCAGGGTGTGGGGGCCGATGTTCATGCGGGACGCGTGGGAGGGCTGCTGAAAAATGAGGCACGATTGTATGCGCCGCGAATTTCAGCCGTTGAAATAAAAAATTGCGTACGCGCCTACAGGGCCGCCGCGCTTGACTCACGTAACATGGCCGCGCATGCAAGAGTGGCTGGAGTCCCTGATGGCGTTGTTGGCGCTGCCCCGTTTCGGGCTGTCCACGCTGTTCTTCGTTTCATTCGTTTCCGCCACCTTGCTTCCGCTGGGCTCCGAGCCCGCGCTGTTCGGCTTGCTCAAGCTCAATCCAGACCTGTTCTGGAGCGCGGTGTTCGTCGCCACCGCCGGCAACACGCTGGGCGGGATGGTCGACTGGTGGCTGGGTTACGGCGCCCATCACGTGGTGGACAAGTGGGGCCATTCGCGCTCGCACGTGAAGGCGATCGAATGGCTGGAGCGGCTGGGGCCCAAGGCCTGCCTGCTGTCCTGGCTGCCGCTGGTGGGAGACCCGCTGTGCGCGGTGGCCGGCTGGCTGCGGCTGTCGTTCTGGCCCTGCGTGGTCTACATGGCCATCGGCAAGTTCCTGCGCTACGTCACGATGACGGTGCTGTTGCTCCATCTGTTCCCTGGCGGGATCCCCGGCTTCACGAAATAGGCTTTTCCCCTCTCCCCTCGAGGGACAGGACGGGGTGAGGAGGGTGGCTGAAGCCGCAGCTGCCGCTCAACGCCGTCAGACGTTGAAAAGGAAGTTCATGACGTCGCCGTCCTTGACGACGTACTCCTTGCCTTCGCTGCGCATCTTGCCCGCGTCCTTGGCGCCCTGCTCGCCCTTGAACCGGATGTAGTCGTCGAAAGCAATGGTCTGCGCGCGGATGTAGCCACGCTCGAAATCAGTATGAATGGCCCCGGCGGCCTGCGGCCCGGTGGCGCCGACCGGCACCGTCCATGCCCGCACCTCCTTGACCCCCGCGGTGAAGTAGGTTTGCAGCCCCAGCAGCTTGAACGCCGCCCGGATCAGCCGGTTCAGGCCCGGCTCGTCCTGTCCCACTTCGGCCAGGAACATGCGCTTGTCCTCCTCGCTCATGTCCGCCATCTCGGCTTCCATCTTGGCGCAGATGGCTACCACCGGGGCGTTCTGCGCCGCCGCGTAGTCGCGCAGGCGGTCCAGGTACGGATTGTTCTCGAAGCCATCCTCGGCCACGTTGCCCACGAACATGGCGGGCTTGGCCGTGATCAGGCACAAAGGCTTGACCAGCGGCTGTTCTTCCTTGCTGAATTCAAGCGCGCGGACCGGCATGCCCTGGTCCAGGGCAGCCTGGCAGCGTTCCAGGATGGCCACGATCTTGGCCGCTTCCTTGTCCCCTGAGCGAGCCGTCTTGTTGTGCCGGTGCAGTGCCTTTTCGACCGTGCCCAGGTCGGCCAGGCACAGCTCGGTCTGGATCACCTCGATGTCGCTGACAGGATCGACCTTGCCCGCGACGTGGATCACGTTCTCGTCGTCGAAGCACCGCACCACGTTGACGGTGGCGTCGGTCTCGCGGATGTGGGCCAGGAACTGGTTGCCCAGGCCCTCGCCCTTGCTGGCCCCGGCCACCAGGCCGGCGATGTCGACGAACTCGACAATGGCCGGTACGATGCGTTCCGGCTTGACGATTTCGGCCAGCTGGGCCAAGCGCGGGTCGGGCAGTTCGACGATTCCCACGTTGGGCTCGATGGTGCAGAAAGGATAGTTTTCCGCAGCGATCCCGGCCTTGGTCAATGCATTGAACAAGGTCGACTTGCCCACGTTGGGCAGACCGACGATCCCGCACTTCAAGCTCATGTCTGTTTCCGCTCACGGGCGATCCGCCCAAAATCAAGCCAGAAAGTGTATGCCATGGGCCGCGGCCTTCCTGGCCTGCCTGCTGTGGCTGGCGCTGGCCGGGGCAGCCGTTTCCCAGCCGCTGCGGCCGGGCACCGTGCTGCTGGGCGATCCTGCGGACTCGCTGGAGGCGGACGGCCTGGGCACGGCCTGGATGGACGCCCGCGGCACGGCCGTGATCGACGAAGTGATCTTGGGGCCGGCCCGGTTCGCGCCGGCGCAAGCCGACACGGTGTACCGCTTCGAGCCGGGCAGCGCCCTGTGGATCCGCCTGCGGCTGATGCGCGGCACCGACGACCGGCAGCGCTGGCTGATGGCCTTCCCGAATCCGGTGCTGGACTACGTGAGCGTGTGGCAGCAAGACCCCAACGGCCAGTGGCGCGGCCAGGCCGCGGGCGACACCGTCGCCACCGACCTGTGGCCGCACGCGGGACGCTACCCGTATTTCAGCCTCGACCTGCCGCGCGGCCAGCCGCGCGACGTCTACATCCAGGTGCGCAGCGTCACGCCCACCAGCGTGCCGATACGGCTGTCCTCCGATACCGCGCACGACCAGCAGCTGCAGCTGGAGTACCTGGGCCTGGGGATGGCATTCGGCGCGCTGCTCCTGCTGATCGCGGCCTGCCTGGCGCAAAGCTGGGTCTACCGGGACAGTGTCTACGGCTGGTACGCGGCGTATGCCGCTGTCACCACGGTCGGTGTGCTGGCCTACACCGGCGTGGCCGCCCACCTCCTGTGGACCGGCTCGGGCTTCTGGGCCGATTCGTCGCAGGGCAGCCTCGCTTCGCTGGCCGCCGGCGCCGCCATGATGTTCGTGCGCAACCTGACGGGCATCGCCGCCCGCCACCGCGTGCTGGACGCGCTCGCCCGCTGCGGCGGGCCGGCCGGCGTGGCCTTGGCAGTGGCTTATCCCCTGATGCCACGCCCCACGGGCCTGGCCGTCATGGCCGCCTATGTCGCGTTCGCCGCCTTCACCAACGTGATCGTGGCCTGGCTTTCCTGGCGGCGCGGCGACAAGGTGGGCCTGTGGGTGCTGATGGCCTACCTGCCGCTGACGGCCGCGGTCTTGCTGGCGCTGGTGCGGCTGTTCGGATGGCTGCCGGTGTCCTTCGGCACCCAGTATGCGGTCGTTGTGGCGATGGCGCTCGAAGTGCCGCTGCTGCTGGTGGCGCTGTCCATCCGTTCGCGCGAGCGGCACGGCGCCCAGATCCGGGAGCAGGCGCTTTCCAGCCAGGACGCGCTGACCGGCCTGCTGGCGCCGCACCTGTTCCACGACCGGTTGCGGCAGGTGGTCTCGCGCTTCAAGCGCGACAAGGAGCAATCGGCCGTTGTGTTCATCGACCTGGTGAACTACCCGCGCATCAAGGCGTTCTACGGCTCTGCCGTGGCCGAGCAGAGCCTGCTGCGCAGCGTGATCAAGCTGCGGCGGCTGGTGCGCGACATCGATACCGTCAGCCGCATCGGCGAAGCACGCTTCGGCCTGATCCTCGAAGGCGTGAGTTCGCGCGCCGCCGTCACCGACCGCGCCGCACGGCTGATCGCGGCGGGCCTGATGCCGCTCCAGGGCCTCAAGCCCGACGTCACTCTGCAGTTCCACACCGCCGCCGTGCTGCTGCGCGAGCGGACGCTGGAGGCCGACGAACTGGCCCAGGCGCTGGGCGCGCTGCTTGGCTCGATGTCGCCGCGCACCCGCAGGCCGGTCCGCTACCTGGAGCCGGAGGTCACGCAGCCGGCGCCGCTACAGGATTCCAGCGCGGATTCGGTCCTGACCGACGAGCAGGACAGCCAACCCGCGGAGGACGCGCTGGCAAGCAACGCGAAGGCGTGATGACTCGATGGGTCGTCAGGCTCCGGCCCGGACCCAGCTAGCCAGGGGATTCGGCTCTTCGGCTTGCTTGCCACGTCGCAAGGAATTCCCTGGCACCCTTGTGCTCGCCGGGCCTGGCGGCGCCGGGTGTGCGACTGAAGCGCGGCGCAGCCTGGGGCTGAACCACGTCGTTCAATTCGACAAATGTGCCTCTGGCGCGGTTGTGGGCGTGCCTTGGGGCCTCGTCCCAATCGAGCACCGGCGCCACGCAGGCGTCGGTTCCTTCCAGCAGCTCGCACCATTGGTCGCGCGTGCGCGTCAGAAACAGTGCCGCCAGACGTTGCCGCAACAGCGGCCACTTTGCCTTGTCGTACTGATCCGCGGCCACCACATCAGCGAGTTCGCAGCGGGCCACGAGCAGCCCGAAGAACTCGGGCTCGAGAGCACCGACCGCAATGTGCTTGCCGTCCGCACAGCGGTAGCAAGCGTAGAACGGCGCGCCGCCATCCAAAAGGTTGGACTCTCGCTCGTTGGACCAGCGCCCCTCGGCCCGCCAGCCGTAAACCATCGAGGAAAGCAGGGCCGCACCATCGGTCATGGCGGCATCCACCACCTGACCCTGTCCGCAGGAGCGCGACTGCAGGAGTGCGCAGGCGATGCCAAAGGCCAGCAACATCCCGCCCCCGCCGAAATCGCCCACCAGGTTGAGCGGTGGCGAAGGTGGCCGGTCCTCGTTCCCGATGGCCAGGAGCGCGCCGGACAACGCCACGTAGTTCAGGTCATGCCCGGCTGCCTGCGCCAAAGGGCCTTGCTGGCCCCAGCCGGTCATGCGGCCATACACCAGGGCCGGCCTTCGGGCAAGGCAGACGTCCGGGCCCAATCCCAGGCGCTCCATCACGCCAGGCCGGAAGCCCTCGATGAGGGCGTCGGCGGTGTCCAGGAATTCGAGCACCGCCGCCACACCTTCGGGCTGGCGCAAGTCCAGCTCCACTGTCACCCGTCCGCGAGCGAGGACGTCGGTAGGACGCACGACCGTTCCCGGCCTCGCGATCCGCACCACCTGCGCACCCTGGTCGGCGAGCAGCATCGCGCAAAAAGGCGCGGGCCCCAGGCCGGCGATCTCGACGACCTTGAGGCCGGCAAGCGGTCCGGACATGCGTTAATCCGCCTTGATGTTGGAGCGCTTGATCACCTCGCCCCACTGCGACATTTCGTCCCGGATCAGGCGCCCGAGGTCTTCCGGCCTGCCCGCGCGTGCTTCGATGTTGCGCTCCTGGAACATCTTCTGGATCTCGGGCCGGCTGACTGCATGCTCCACCGCCTGGTTGAGCCTGGCGATCACGGCATCCGGCGTAGCCGCAGGCGCCAGCAGCCCGAACCAGGCAATGCTGCGGAATCCCGGAACTTCCTCCGCCAGCGCCGGCAGCCCCGGCACGACGCTGGTGCGCTGGGGCGCGCCCACGGCAAGGTACCTGACCCGGCCCGACTGCAGCATCGTGGCGCCGTCCAGCCCGGTGACGAAAGCCGCCTGCAGCTGGCCGCTGGCGAATGCCGACATCAGGGGGGCGCCGCCCTGGTAGGGCACATGCGTCAACTTCAGCCCCGCCAGCGAGTTGAAATATTCGCCCGTCAGGTGTGACAGCGATCCATTGCCCACCGAGCCGTAGTTCCACTTGTCGGGGTTCTGGCGTGCCAGCGCCAGGAACTCCTTGAAGGTCTTGCTCGGGCTGTCAGCCGGCACTGCGAGGATCATCGGCGTCAGCGCCACCGTCGCGATCGGCTTCAAGTCCTTGAGCGGGTCATACGGAATCTTGCGCAGCAGCGGCGCGATCGCGTTCGGACCCGAATTCCCGAAGACAAGCGTGTAGCCGTCGGGCTGCGCCTTTACCGCATGGTCCGTGCCGATCGTGCCGCCGGCTCCGGCCTTGTTCTCGATGACCACCGGCTGCTTCAGGTAATCCTGCAAGGGCTTCTGGATGGCCCGCGCCAGCTGGTCGGTCGTGCCGCCTGCTGCATAGGGAACCACGATGTGGATCGGCTTGCTGGGGTACGCATCCTGCGCAAGCGCGGGCCAGGCGGCTGCGGCGAGGCCGGCGCCGGCCAGGGTGGTGAGGATGGTGCGGCGGTTGCGCGTCATGGTTGTCTCCTGGTTGGAAAAGCGAGTGGGTCGGGAACTCCGGCGTCAGGCAGCTTGCGGGGCGAAAGAGGTCTTGCGGTGCAGCACCACCGGCTGCCCGCCGTACTGGCGCTTGCACAGCCAGGCTGCCAGCGCCGAGTCGATGCGGTTGGCATGCGCCGGGAACCACTCGGCCAGGTGCGTGACGAACTCGCGGCCGAGCCGCGTGTCGCCGGCAGCTACGCGCGGCAGCACCTCGGCCGCCGAGCGCAGCACCGCGGCGTGTTCGCCGACGTGGCAATCCGTCGCAGGAAAGCCAGTGTCCCGCATCCAGCGATCCTCCTGGCTGAAGTGGTCCGCCAGATGGCTCTGCAGGCCGAGCAGGCAGCCGTGCAGCTCCGCGTCCCGGGCGGCCTGGCAGCGCGCCAGCAGCCTGTCGAATTCCTGGTGCACCGCATCCATGGCGGGGTAGCCGAGCCCGATCGTCATGGCGGCGTCACCACACCCTCGTATTCGAGGCGAAGCTGGCGGATGAACATGGCAACAGTGCTCGCATCACGTGGACAGCGTAGCATGAAACTGGTAGATTACTCCAATGGTTGGACCATTTTAAAGGCTGCACGATGCTGAGCCACGAAGACAACGAGTTGCTGGTGCGCGTAGGCCCGGGCACGGCGATGGGCGGCCTCATGCGCCTGTACTGGATCCCGTTCCTGCTGTCGCGCGACGTTCCCGCGGACGGCGCGCCCTACCGGGTGCGGCTGCTGGGCGAGGAATTGCTGGCATTCCGCGACACCGACGGCCGGGTTGGCCTCGTCGATCAGGCTTGCCCGCACCGCGGGGCACCGCTGATGTTCGGCCGCAATGAGGAGCGTGGCCTGCGATGCGCCTACCACGGCTGGAAGTTTTCAGTCGACGGCGGGTGCCGCGACATGCCGGCCGAGCCGGAGAACACGCCCATGCTCAGGAGAGTGAGGCTCAAGGCCTACCCGGTTCGCGAGCGCAATGGCGTGCTGTGGACCTACATGGGGCCGGACGCCGACCCGCCCCCGCTGCCGGCGATGGAATGGAACATGGTGCCGCCGGAAAATGCCCACATTTCCATGCGGATCCAGGAATGCAACTGGCTGCAGGCGCTGGAAGGCGAGATCGATTCGGCGCACGCCGCCATCCTGCACGGGCGGGTTGACGCCGGCGGGGCCATCGACGAGTGGAAGCAGGCGGCCGACCTGCAACCCAGATTCGAGGTGGTGCAGCACGACGCCGGCATCCACATCGCGTCGCGCCGCAAGATCGACGGCGGCCAGAACTACGTCCGCGTCAACCAGTTCCTCATGCCGTTCTGGACCCTGGTGCCGCCGTTTTCGCAGTTTCCCGAACTGAGCGGACACGCCTGGGTGCCGATGGACGACGAGCACACGCTTTGCATCATGTTCTCCTACCACCCGGCGCAGCCGTTCTACGACAAGACCCGCAGGCTGTTCAGTGCCGGGCACGGCGGCCGCGAGACCGGGCACCACTCCGAGCACGCCTACGCCACACGCTCGCCCACCGAGCCGTACCACACCTACTGGAGCCGCTACAACCGGTCCAACGCGTACGGCTATGACGACGCCCTGCGGTCCAAGTACAACTGCCCCGTCCCCGGCTTGTGGCTGCAGGACGCGGCGTGCCAGTCCGGCGTGATGCCGGTCTACGACCGCACCCGGGAGAACCTGGGCACCAGCGACAGCGGGGTGGCCCGCACGCGGCGCGTGTTGCTGGAGGCGGCGCGCAAGCTTTCGCAGCAGGCGATACGCCCACCCTCGGCGGCGGCGCCCGACAAGTTCCTGGTGCGTGCGATCTCCATCACGCTCCCGGACGGAGGTGACTGGCGCGAGGCCGGCCGCGAATTCATGCGCGCGGAGCCGGGCAAGGATTTCGGGTACCAACCGTGAGCGCCCCATGACGAAAGCTGCAACGCCCTTCGCGCTGCGTGCCGCAGAGTTTGCGCCGCAAGAGCCGCGCGCCGCGGGGGCTCCCACGGCGCTGGCGGGCCTGCGTGTGATCGACTTCACGCACTTCATCGCCGGGCCCTTGGCCACCATGGTGCTGGCCGACATGGGCGCCGATGTGATCAAGATCGAGGCGCCCGAGCGTGGCGACGAGCTGCGCTACTACCCGCCGGCCATCCCCGGGCTGGAGCAGCAGGGCGCCCCTTTCCTCTGGAGCAACCGCAACAAGCGCAGCGTGGCGCTCGACCTCAAGAGCGAGGCCGGGTTGGCCGTCGCGCGCGAACTGGTGGCACGGGCGGACGTCGTCGTGGAAAACTTCTCCACCGGCGTGATGCAGCGCTTCGGCCTCGACTACGACAGCTGCCGCGCGCTGAATCCGCGCCTGGTGTACTGCTCGGTTTCCGCCTACGGCCGCGACGGCCCCTTCGCCGACCGGCTGGGCTTCGATCCCGTGGTGCAGGCAGAGAGCGGCTTCGTCTCCATGAACGGCTATCCCGACCGCATGGGCGTGCGCGCCTCGTCGGCCGTGATGGACATCGCCACCGCCATGATGGTGTCGAACGCGGTGCTGGGCGCGCTGCTGGCGCGTGAGCGGCAGGGCGAGGGCCAGCTGGTCGAGGTGGCGTTGTTCGACACGGCGCTGCTGATGACGGGATGGGCCACCATGCAGCATCTGGTGACCGGGGTGGAGCCGCAGCGCAACGGCAATACCAGCCCCGACACCTGCCCGTCCGGCGTGTTCCAAGCCAGCGACAAGCCGTTCTACATCAACTGCGGCAATGACAAGATCTTCCACCGCCTCGCGGCCCAGGTCGTCGAGCGGCCCGACCTTGCGGACGACCCCGTCCTGAGCGATCGCAACGGCCGCATCACCCGCCGTGACGAGCTGTTCGCCGAGCTCAACGCGGAGTTCGGCAAGCATCCCTGGTCGCATTGGCAGCAGCGGCTGCGATCGGCCCAGATCCCTTCTGGCCTCGTGCGAACCGTCGGCGAAGCGCTGCGTTCGCCGGAAGCCCAGGCGCGGCGCCTGGTGACTTCGATCCCGCATCCGCAACTGGGCGTCGTGGCGAACATCGCCTCGCCCATCCGCTATGCGCGCACGCCGATGGCCGACCCGGTGCCCGCGCCTTCGATCGGCCAGCACACGGCCGTGGTCCTGCAGGAAGTGCTGGGGTACGACGAGGCGCGGGTGGCCGCGCTTGCGCGGGACGGCGCCTTCGGAAAGCGAGTGCCGGCGAACAAGGAAGCGGCCGCCGCATGAGCCGCCCGGCCGTTCCGAAGGCTCATCGCACCGCAGCTCGCAGAGCGAAGGTTATTCAATGAGCGCGCGCACGCTTCGCGGCAAGGTCGCCATCGCCGGCATCGGCGAGACGGCCTACTACCGGCACGGTGGGTCGCCTGACGCCGAATTCAAGCTGGCGCTCCAGGCCATTCTGGCAGCGTGCCGCGACGCCGGAATCGACCCGCGGCGTATCGATGGGTTTGCTTCCTATGCCGAGGAACGCAGCGACGCAACCCGCCTTGCCGTCGCCCTCGGCCTGCCCCGGTTGCGCTCGGCCACGATGCAATGGGGGGGTGGCGGGGGCGGCTGTTGCGCGGCGGTGGCCAATGGTGCCGCGGCCATTGCCACGGGCCAGGCCGACTGCGTGGTGGTGTTCCGGTCCCTGGCACAGGGACAGCACGGCCGATTCGGCCAGGCTGCCGGCGCGGGCGCAGGCGCCGCCACGGTGGCCGGGGAGCGCGCATACCTGGCGCCCTACGGCGTCATTTCGCCGCCCCAGCGGTTCGCCATGCGGGTGCGGCGCTACATGCACGATCACGGCATCCGCCAGGAGGCCCTTCGCGCCATTGCCCTGGCCTCCTACCACCACGCCCAGAACAATCCCCGCGCCGTCATGTATGGCAAGCCGCTGGACGCGGCCAAGTACGACGCCTCGCGCTGGATCGTGGAGCCCTTCCACCTGTTCGACTGCTGCATGGAAAACGATGGTGCCGCGGCCCTGGTGCTGATGGACGCGCAGGCCGCCAGCCGCGGCACCAGCCGGCCCGTGTACCTGCTGGGCGCGGCTGCGGGTTCCGGCCCGCGTTTTGGAAGCCATGCACATAACTCGCCCGACTACGGTTCGGCAAATTTCGGCACGGTAGCGCCCGAGCTCTATCGCATGGCGGGGCTGACGCCCAAAGACGTGGGCTCGGTCCAGGCCTACGAGAACTTCACGGGCGGGGTGATGATGGCGCTGGCCGAACATGGCTTTTTTGCTCCCGAAGACGCCAACACCTTCCTCACGCCGGAAAACCTCGTGGCCGGCGGCGGAACGCTGCCCCTGAACACCAGCGGCGGCAACCTGGCCGAGTGCTACATGCATGGCTTCGAACTCGTCCTGGAGGCGGTGCGGCAGGTGCGCGGCACTTCCACCAACCAGGTTTCGCGCCGCGACGTCGCGCTGGTGGTGGGCGGCCCGATGGTATCGCCGGTGAGCGACCTGCTGCTCGGATCGGAGGCGGTGTTGTGAGCGCGAGCCCGTTCTACCTTCCGCCAGGTTTGCCGCAGCCCGTGGCCGAGCCGGACGGCCTCTCCGCTCCTTACTGGGCCGGCCTGCGCGAGGAAAAGCTGCTCGTGCAGCGTTGCGCGACATGCGGTTGCTGGCAGTTCGGCCCCGAGTGGATCTGCCACCAGTGCCATGCGTTGGATCCGGAATGGGTGCAGATTCGCGCCAGTGGCCGGATCTACAGCTGGGAACGCTGCTGGCACCCCGTGCACCCCGCCCTGAAGGACCACGGACCTTACCTGGCCGTTCTCGTCGAGTTGCCCGACGCGGGCGGCGTCCGGGTGGTCGGCAACCTGCTGGGAGATCCCCTGCAGGAAGTCCGCATCGGCGCGCAGGTGGATGGCGTCTGGGAACATCACGCGCAGGCTTCACCTCCCTACACCCTGCTGCAATGGCGGGTGCGCTGAACGGCAACGCGGGCGAACCGGCTGACCTCATCGTCGTCGGTGCCGGCGCCGGGGGCATGACGGCGGCGCTGGTGGCCGCCCTCGAAGGGCTTCGTGTGGTCCTGGTGGAAGCATCCGGGCAGGCCGGCGGGACGACCGCCACCTCCGCCGGCACGCTGTGGGTGCCGGGCAATCCGCACGGGGCTCGAGCGGGCCACCTCGACTCGCCCGAACTTGCCGGTGCGTACCTGGAGGCATTGGCCGGCCCGGACGACGCCCGCAGCCTGCGGCGTGCGTTCCTGGAAACCGCTGCCGAAGCGCTCCTGTACCTCGAGCAGCGCAGCGCGGTGGCTTTCGCCAGTGCCGGCCGGCACCCGGATTACCTGCCGCTGCCGGGGGCCGCCCTCTGCGGCCGTGCGGTCAGCCCGTTGCCGTTCGACGGCAGGTTGCTGGGACGCGACTTCGCGCGCATCCGGCCGCCGCTGCCGACCTTCATGCTGCTGGGCGGCATGATGGTGGGCAAGGCCGATATCCAGGCATTGATCCACCGGTGGAAGCGCTGGCCGGATTTTGCTCACAGTGTCCGCCTGGTGCTCCGCCATGCCGTGGACCGTCTTCAATATCGGCGCGGGACGCGCCTGGTGATGGGCAATGCGCTGGTGGCCCGGTTGTTCCAGAGCCTGCAAGCCGCTGGCGTGGACATTCGCTTTCAGTGGCGCTTGCGCAAGCTCGACCGAAAGCAGGGGCGGGTCGTCGGCGCCTGGTGCGACGACGGCGTCGAACTCCGCCGGATCGAGGCCCGGGTCGGGGTGGTTCTGGCCACCGGCGGCGTCGGCCACGATGCGGCGCTGCGCCGCGAGCTGGCGCCCGAGGGCGACCGCATCCGGTGCCTGGCGGCACCGGAGGTGCGGGGCGAAGGTTTGCTTGCCGCGCGCCAGGTGGGGGCCGCCCTGGAACGCCCCGTCCACGGTCATTTTCTCTGGCAACCCGTGTCGGTGGCTCCGGCGGCGCGCGGCGGCGGCCTGTTCCCGCATTTGTTCCTGGACCGGGCCAAGCCCGGGCTCATCGCCGTGGATGAGGCCGGCCGCCGCTTCGTCGACGAATCGTCTTCGTACCATCATTTCGTCGAAGGATTGCTGCAGGCCTTGGGCTCGCCCCCGCGCGGCCGCGCATGGCTGATCTGCGATGCGGCTTTCGTGCGGCGTTACGGCCTCGGCGTCATCCCGCCCGCCACTCGCGCGCTTGCGCGCTGGGTGGAGCGAGGCTACATCGCGTGCGAGCCCAGCCTGGCGCAACTGGCCGCTCGCGTGGGCATCGACGCCGACGGCCTGGCCGCCACGGTCGCGCGCGTGAACGGATTCGCCGCATCGGGACACGATCCCGATTTCGGCAAGGGCACCAGTGAAGTCGGCCGCTTCAACGGCGATGCGGCCCACGGTCCCAACCCCTGCCTGGGTCCGATCGAGACGGCGCCCTACTGTGCCCTGGAGATCCACCCCGCCGATGCGGCGTCCAGCGCCGGGCTGTCCACAGACCGCGACGGACGGGTGCTGGATGCCGGCGGCGCACCGATCGCCGGACTCTATGCCTGCGGCAACGACGCCGCTTCGGTCATGCGGGGCTGCTACCCGGGACCGGGCGCCACCTTGGGCCCGGCCCTCGTGTTCGGGTACCGGATCGGCCGGCACGCGGCCGCATCGGGCGGGAACTAGCGAGCGTCAGCAGGCCGCTCGGACCACTGATCGAGGTACTTGGTCTGCAGCCGCTTGAGCGATTTCGCCATCTCTTCCACGGCGGCAGCCGCATCGCGCGAACGAAGGTGCTTCATGAAGCGCCGGCGCGAGGGAAGGATGAAGGGGTTGTCGCTCGGACCGATGCGGGCGATGAACTGCGCGAACACCGCCATGACGCTTTCGGTGATGATGGCCATGATCGGATTGCGCGTGGCGCGCGCCAGCAGGACGTGGAACTCGCGGTTGTGCTTGGCGCGTTCTTCGAAGTTCCCGGCCGCCTCCGCCGCTTTCGCGGACTCTATGTTCGCGTCCAGTGCGGCCAGGTCATCCTCGGTCGCGCGATCGCAGGCGACGCGCACCACCACCTCGCTCAGCCAGATCCGTGCCTCGGTCAGTTGCTCGGGCGTGATCGCGCCCAGGTGATACAGGTCACGCAGACCGTTGACGATGACGGACGGGCTGCCCGTGCGGACGAACGCACCGCCGGTGGCGCCCTTGCGCATCTCCACGATGCCGGCGTGCTCCAGCGCGCGCAGCGCCTCGCGCAGGGTGTTGCGGCTGACATGCAGCCGGGTGGCGAGTTCGCGTTCGGCCGGGAGACGGTCGCCGGGCTTGAGCCTGCCGCTGGCGATCATCTCGCGCACCTGGGCGGAGATCTCATCGACGGCCCGGGCTGGGGCGATGGCCTCGAAGTCCGAGGGTGCGACGGTAGCTTTCATGGCGCCGATTCTATCGATGGGCTCTTTCGCGGAACCTTCCGTTTGGTTGAACCATTGTAGAATTTCGGCATGGACTTGTCCCTGACCCCCGAGCAGCGGGCCCTGCGCGACGAGGTGCGCAGCTTCGTGAACGAGCGCCTGCCCCAAGACATCCGTTCCCGGTTGCGGCTGGGCCACCCGCCGCGCAAGGACGACACGGTCCGCTGGCAACGCATCCTCAACGAGCGCGGCTGGGCCGCGCCGCATTGGCCGCGCGCATATGGCGGAAGCGACATGGGCGCGATCGAGCGGCTCATCCTGCTGGACGAGCTGTACCGGGCGCCGGCGCCGCTGCCCCAGGTCTTCAACGTGGGCATGCTCGGGCCCGTGCTGCTGAAGTTCGGGACAGCGGTGCAAAAGGATTTCTTCCTGCCGAAGCTGGCGAACCTCGATTTGTGGTTCTGCCAGGGCTTCTCGGAGCCGGGTTCGGGGTCGGACCTGGCCTCGCTGCGAACCGCGGCCCGGCGCGACGGCGATCACTACATCGTCAACGGCCAGAAGATCTGGACCACGACAGCCCACATGGCTGACTGGGTGTTCGCCCTGGTGCGAACCGATGCATCCGCGAAGAAGCAGCACGGCATTTCGTTCCTGCTGATCGACCTGCGCACGCCGGGCATCACGATCCGGCCGATCCATTCCATCGACGGGCAGCATCACCTGAACGAAGTGTTCTTCGACGACGTGCGGGTTCCCGCCGGCAACCTGGTCGGGGAGGAAGGCCGCGGCTGGGACTGCGCCAAGTTCCTGCTGGCCAACGAGCGCACCGGCATCGCCAACGTCGGCCTGTGCCGCGAGCGGCTGGACTATGCACGGGAGCTGGCCGGCCGGCTGCGGCAAGGCGGGCGTCCGCTGCTCGACGACCCCAAGCTGCGCGCCGAGATGGCACATCTCGAGGCCGAGGTGCGCGCGCTGGAGATCACCAACTGGCGCTATCTGCTGACCCCCGACACGGCGCAGCGCATCCCGGGGTTCGCCTCGGTCCTCAAGCTCAAGGGGGTGGAACTGCAGCAGGAAGTGGCGCTGCTCCTGCAGCGCATCGCGGGACCGCATGCCCTGCGTCGCCGCCCGCACCTGGGCGAGGGATCCGACCATTGGGCCGGTCCCCTCGGGATGCGTTACTTCTACAGCCGGGCGGCCAGCATCTATGGCGGCACCAGCGAGATCCAGAAGGACATCCTGGCCAGGACGCTGCTGGAAGGTGCACGATGAACTTCGGTCTGAGCCACGAGCAGCAGGCGCTGCAGGACAGCCTGCAGCGGCTGTTGCGCGACACGTACGGGTTCGAACGTCGCCGTGCGGTCGCCGCCTCGCAGGAAGGCTGGTGCGTCTCCGTCTGGCAGCAGATGGGGGCGCTGGGCACGTGCGGCTTGCTGGTGCCCGAGAGCGCCGGTGGATTCGGCGGCCGCTGCGAGGACGTCCTGCCGGTGATGCAGTCGCTGGGCGCCGCGCTCTCGCTGGAACCCTATCTCGCCACCGCCGTACTGGCTGCCAGTGCGCTGCGCGCGGTGCCGCCAGCCGGCTTGGCCCAGGAAGCTCTGGAGCGCATTGCGGGCGGCTCGGGCGTTCTGGCGTGGTCGCACGATGAGCCCGGTATGCGCGACACGGCGCCGTGGGTGGAAACGCGCGCTTACCGCGAGCACGGCCGCTGGATGCTCGACGGCGAGAAATGCAACGTCCTGCACGGCGGCCATGCTTCATCCTTCGTGGTGACGGCGCATCTGCCGGGTGCACCCGCGGACTCGGCCGGCTTGGCGTTGTTCCTGGTGGACGCCCAGTCCAAGGGCGTGCAGAAAACGGGTTATCGGCTGCTAGATGACTCCGCCGCGGCCGACCTGGTGCTGGCCGGCGCTGCCGCAGAGCCGCTGTGTCTCGATGACGAGCAGGCACGCGCGGCTGTCCAGAGCACGCTGAACGCGGGCATCGCGGCCGCGTGCGCCGATGCAACGGGCGCGGCGGCAGCCGCGTTCGAGCTCGCCGCGCAGTACATCCAGACGCGGCAGCAGTTCGGCCGCGCCATCGGCGAGAACCAGGCCCCGCGCCATCGGCTGGCCGAGATGTTCGTCAGCCTCGAGATGTGCCGAAGCATGGCCATCGCGGCTGCGGTGGCTGCGGACGATCCTGATGCGCCGGGCGCCGCAGCCGACCTGATGCGGGCCAAGATGGTGGTGGGCAAGCATGCCCGTGCCGTGTGCCACGGCGCCATCCAGCTGCACGGGGGCATCGGCATGACCGAGGAATACGCGGTCGGCCACTACCTGCGCCGGGTGACCTTGCTGGATCTGCTGTTCGGCGGTGCCGAGGCGCATGCAGCGCAGCTGGGCGACCTGCTGGCCGTCCAGGCCGCCGCTTAGGCGAAGGTGGCTTCTCCGTGCGTGAGCACGAGCACGTCGCGCTCCAGTGCGCGCAGCCGGAAGGCGGCGCCGTGTTCGCGAGGCCAGATCTCGGCACGCAGGGTGTCACCGGGCAGTACAGGCGCCGAGAAGCGGGCGCGCAACGACCGGAGCCTTGCCGGGGCGTTGTCCAGGCACGCGGCCGTGATGGCACGCCCCGCCATGCCCCAGGTTGCCAGCCCGTGCAGGATGGGACGCTCGAAACCCAGTTTCCGGGCGAGAGCCGGATCGGTGTGCAGCGGGTTGCGGTCACCGGACAGGCGATACACCAGGGCCTGCTCCGGCCGGGTGGGAAAGTCCAGCGCCAGCGAAGGCGCCGATGCCGGCGTCGCCACCAGTGGCGCCGCCGCCTCGTCCGCGCCGCCGCCCCTGGAGAAGCCCCCATCGCCCCGGCAGACGTAGACACTCTCCACCACGGCCAGCAGCGTTCCGCTGCCTTCGTCGAACAAGCGCTTTTCGGCGTGGATGACGGCCCCTTTGCCCTCGCCCTTGTCGACCAGGCGGGTCACCACGGTGCGGCCGACGACGCTGCCCTCGGGGGGCAGCGGGCCGTGCACCCAAAGCGACTGCTCGCCGTGGACCAGCTTGGCCGAGTCGATGCCCAGGTCGCGGCGCTCGCGCATCCAGAATCCCGGCGACGCCAGCACTGCCGCCATGGTGGGCATCACCGCCAGATCGGGCTCGAGCACGAAGCGCAGCTGGCCGGGGTCCAGGGGATCGCTGCCAAACCCCAGGCCGAGCGCGTAGACGATGGTGTCCCTGGCGTTCCAGGCCTGGCGAACTTCGCCCGAGTCGAAGGCGCGGGTGTTGCGGTAGTCCAGCATGGCGCTCCTTGTCAGCGGGCAGGCCAGCGGAACTGCGGCGCTTCCTTGGCCGCGAAACGCCGCGCCGCTTCCTGCACATAGGCGCTGCCGCCGGCGATTGCCTGCGCGGACGCTTCCAGCTCGAGCATGGTGGCCGCGTCCGACTGGAGCGACACGCCCAGGCCGCGCTTGGCCAGCGCCAGTGCGACCGGCGAGGCGCCCGCCAGCGCTTGCGCCACCTGCTCCGCGCGCGGGGCGAGTTCAGTGGCCGCAAGCACCTCGGTGGCGATTCCCAGCGCAAGCGCCTCCGCGGCCGTGATCTCGCGCGCGGAGAACACAAGTTCCTTGGCACGCTGCAGTCCGACCGCTCGCGGCAAGGTATACATGGCCGCGAGGTCGGGCACCAGCCCGATCCGCTGGAAGACCATCGACATGCGGGCATCGCTGGACAGCAACACCAGGTCGCACAGCAGCAGAAGGCTCAAGCCCGCGCCAAAAGCCACGCCCTGCGCAGCGGCGACCACCGGCTTGTCCATCGCCAGCAGCTCGACGGCGACGCGCTGGAACACCTGGAAGTTGGCGCGGCGCTGCTCCAGGCTGCGATTGCGGCCTTCGCCCATCGACTTGACGTCGCCGCCAGAGCAGAAAGCCCCGCCGGCGCCGCAAAGCAGGATCACCCGCACTTCTTCGTCGACGCGAAGGCGGGCCAGCAGGTCGCCCAGCTCCTGCGCCATGGCGGCATTCAGCGCGTTCCTGGCTTCCGGACGGTTCAGCGTCACGGCGGCGACGTTGCCGCGCAGTTCGTACGTGAGGGTTTGCATGCGTCAAAGGCTCATGTGGAAGCCGCCGTTGACCGCCAGGTATTGCCCGGTCGTGTACGACGACGCATCGGACAGCAGGAAGCAGACCGTCTTGACCACTTCCTCGGGGGAGGACCAGCGGTTCATCGGGATCTGCGCCAGCATGCCGTCGCGGAATTTCTCGCCGCGCACGACCTCGGTCATGGGCGTCTCGACCACGCCGAAACACACCGAGTTCGCGCGCACGCCGTAGCGGGCCCATTCCCGCGCAGCCGTCATCCCCATGGCCAGCATGCCGGCCTTGGCGGCGGCGTAGTTGATCTGGCCGACGGAGCCCTTGCGGCCCGCATCGGAGCTGACGTAGACGATCGAGCCCCCGGTGCGGTCACCGTCCCTGAACCTGGCCAGCATGTGGCGGCCGACTGCCTGGGTCCAGTAGAAGCTCCCGGTCATGTGGACGTCGATGACTTCCTGCCACTGCTGCGCGGTCATCTTCTCGATCATGGCGGGGCGCGTGATGCCGGCGTTGTTCACCAGCCCGTGGATGGCGCCAAAGCGGGCGCTGGCATCGTCCACCACCCTGGCTGCGAGTGCCGCGTCGGTGACGCTTCCTTGCGCCTGATGCACGCGCCCGGCCGGCAGGCCCGACATCGCATCGGCGAGCTGCCCTGCGTTCATGTCCATGGCGACGACATTGCCCTGGAGGCCGATCACGAGTTCGCACACCGCCTTGCCGATGCCTTGGGCGGCGCCGGTGACGACGACGGTGCGTCCCTGGAGAGTCACGAGAGGTTGCATGGGGCTTTCTGGAAAAGGGGTATCGGGGAACGAAGTTTCAGCCGGTGACCGCGGCACGTTCGCGCTCGCGGTCCTGCAGTTCACGCCAGGCGATCTTTCCTGTGGCGGACTTGGGCAGCTCGTCGGTGAATTCGATGAGCCGCGGGTACTTGTAGGCCGCCATGCGCTCGCGCGCCCACTCGATGATTTCCGCGGGGCTGGTGCGGCCACGTGCTTGCGGCCGCAACACGATGAACGCCTTGACGGTCTCGCCGCGGTAGGCATCGGGTACGCCGATCACGCACGCCTCGGCCACCGCCGGGTGCTGGTGCAACAGCGATTCGACCTCGGCCGGCCAGACCTTGAAGCCCGAAGCGTTGACCATGCGCTTGAGCCGGTCCACGATGAAGAAATAGCCGGCCTCGTCGCGCCGGCCGAGGTCGCCGCTGCGAACGAAGCGCCTGCCCCCGATCATGAGCACGGCGGCACGCGAGGCTTCTTCGTTGTTCCAGTAGCCCGTGAAAACCTGCGGGCCGGCCATCACGATCTCGCCCACCTCGCCCGGCGCCAGCTCCGCCAGGGAATCCGGGTCGATCACCCGCACATCTGTGTTGAAGAGCGGCATACCCAGGCACTGGCGCTTGAACGCATGCGGCGGATTGCCGGTGACGTGCGCCGTCTCGGACAACCCGTAGCCCTCCAAGAAGTCCAGGCCGATCATCTGCTTGACCCGTTCGCCGACCGCCTGCGGCATGCCCGCGCCACCGCCACCGATGCGGCGCACGGAACCGAGATCGAAGCTTTGAAGCTGCGGGCTGGCCAGAAAGTCGATCATCATGGTCGGCATCGCGGTCCAGTGGCTGACCCGGTGGCGTGCGATGAGCGCGGCCGCCTGCTCGCGGTCCCAGCGCTGCATCAGGACCAGCGTGGCCCCCGCATAGATGGGCGCGTTCAGCAGGTTCTGCATGCCGGTGATGTGAAAGAACGGCAGGGCGACCAGATGGACGGACGAGGGCGCCATCCACATCCAGTGCGAAACGATGGCCGTGCTGGCATTGAGCGTGCGATGCGTGTGCATGCACCCCTTGGGGACCCCGGTGCTGCCTGAGCTGTAGAGGATCAGGGCCAGGCGGTCAGGCTCGTGGGCGAGCGGGCGCGGAACATGGCCCATGTCGGCGCAGGCCTGAACCTGCCCGGTCACGACGATGCCGCGCAGCCGCGTTCCGGCCAGGGCGGCCTCCAGCTCACCCAGGTTCTCTTCAGCGCACACGGCGGCGACCGGACCGGTCTCCCGCAACACGGGCGCGAGTTCGCCGCGGCGGCTCATCGGGTTCACCGGCACCACCACCGCCGCGCAGTGCAGGATCGCGTAGTAGGCGACGATCCACTCGCGCGAGTTCGGCGCGTTCAGGAGCACCCGGTCGCCAGGCGCGACGCCCAGGACCTGCTGCAGGTAGCCCGCGAACCGTTCCACGGCGAGCATCAACTCCCCGTAGCTGACCTCGCCGCGGGCGTCGGCCAGCGCGGCACGCGCCGGATGCCGCGTCGCAGACGCCGCCAGGTGCCAGCAGACGTTGCTTGCGGGAATCTCGATGTCGTGCGGCAGGTGACGAGGCCACGCGGGCACCTGGCTGGGGTTCATGGTCCTCGTGTCTGCGGGCTGGTTTGGTTGAACCAATGATAGACTTTGCCTGGCCACACCGCAAGGAGCTTCTTTCATGACGATACGCCGCCGCGCCTGCATCGTGGGCGCCTGGGAGCACCCGACCCGCAAGGCGCCCGACAAGACGGTCGCCCAGCTGCATGCCGAGTGCGCCCGCGGTGCGCTGACCGACGCCGGCCTGACCCTGCAGGACGTCGACGGTTACTTCTGCGCAGGCGATGCGCCCGGGCTCGGCCCGCTGAGCATGGTGGACTACCTGGGCTTGAAGGTGCGGCACGTGGACGGCACCGACACGGGCGGATCGGCCTACCTCATCCACGTGGCACATGCCGCACAGGCCATCGCGCTGGGCAAGTGCAACGTGGCCCTGATCACGCTCGCCGGCCGGCCGCGCAGCGAAGGCAGCTCGGGAGTCGGGCCGCGGAACGTGACGGCGGCGACGCCGGACGTGGCGTGGGAGGCGCCCTATGCGCCGGTGACGGTCAACATGTATGCGCTGGCGGCGGCGCGCCACATGCACCAGTACGGCACCACGGCGGAGCAACTGGCTTGGATCAAGGTGGCCGCCGCGGCGCACGCTCAGCACAACGAGCACGCGATGCTGCGCGAGCCGGTGACCGTCGGCGACGTGCTGGCGTCGCCCATGATCGCGGACCCGCTGCGCAAGCTGGACTGCTGCGTCGTCAGTGATGGCGGGGGCGCCCTGGTGGTGGCCCGGCCGGAGATTGCGCGCTCGCTCAAGAGGCCGGTGGTCAACGTCCTGGGCGCGGGCGAAACCGTCAAGGGCCAGATGAACGGGCAGGTCGACCTCACCTGGTCCGGTGCGGCCATCTCGGGACCCATCGCCTTCGAGGAGGCCGGCGTGAAGCCGGCCGACATCGGCTACGCCTCGATCTACGACAGCTTCACCATCACGGTGCTGATGCAGCTGGAAGACCTGGGCTTCTGCGCCAAGGGCGAGGGCGGGCGATTCGTGAGCGACGGCAACCTGATCTCCGGCGTGGGCCGCCTGCCCTTCAACACCGATGGCGGCGGCTTGTGCAACAACCATCCGGCCAACCGCGGCGGCATCACCAAGGTGATCGAGGCCGTCAGGCAACTGCGCGGCGAGGCTCATCCCAGGGTTCAGGTGCCCGGCTGTGCGCTGGCGTTGGCGCAGGGAATGGGCGGCCTGCTGGGTTCCCGCCACGCCAGCGCCACCCTCATCCTCGAAAGGGCCTGACCATGGCGACCGAGTATCAACCCCGGCCGATCGCGGCTCCCATCATCGACCCGTCCACCGAACCGTACTGGAATGCCGCCAAGGAAGGTGTGCTGCGCCTCCGGCGGTGCACGGCGTGCAGCAAGCCCCACTGGTACCCGCGGCCAGTCTGCCCGTTTTGCATGGGCGACACCGAATGGGTGGATGCGGCGGGAGAAGGCACGATCTACAGCGTGAGCGTCACGCGCAAGGCCGGACCGGTTCCGTATGCGCTGGCTTACGTCACGCTCGACGAGGGCGTGACCCTGCTGACCAACATCGTGGGATGCGACCTTGACGCGCTGCGCATCGGCCAGCGCGTTCGGGTGTCGTTTGCCGAGATGCAGGGCGAGGGAGGCTGGAAGGCGCCGGTGTTCAAGCCGGTCTAGTGTGGTGTCCCACCGTTTCGCCATCATCCCGAACTGGCTGGCGCCACGCCTGCGGGGTTGTGGCGCGACGGGCGGCTGTGCCCTGGCGCGGGGCGCCGATTCGCGGTTGCTACAGAGCAGGTGCGCCGCGGTCGTGTTGATGCAACAGCAGTAGCGTTCAGGACCGGTCGCCCGCGAGCAGCGCCCTGGGACAGGGCACGGACGCCCGGCGCGCCACAAACCCGGCGGCGTGGCGCCAGCCGGTGCGGGCGAACTAGCGACAGGACACTAACCAGGCCCCGCCCGTCTCGCGCTCTGTTCGGCGGTGCGCGCCTCGATGTAGGCGTCCAGCTCGTTCAGGTGCCGGGTCAGGGTTGCCGTCGCTTTGTCCGCGTCCCGCTCGCGCAGGTGGCGCAGCACCTTGCGCCGCACCTTCACCACACCGTCCTGCGGCACCGGGTCGATGCGGGCCAGCACCGCTCTGACCACCTCGGAGAGGGCATCCACCAGCATCACGATCACCCGGTTGTGCGTGGCCGTCGCAAGCAGGTGGTAGAAGCGGATGATCACGACGCTGTCCCGCAGCGGCTCCCCCGGACGGGCCGCTTCGGCATAGCGCGCGATGTCTTCCTCGATGGCGGCGAAGTCTTCCTCTGCCGCGTTCTCGCAAGCCAGGCGGATCGCCACCGCCGTCAGCTCGATGCGCGCGCGCGTGATGTCCCGCACAGGGATCTCGCCCAGCGCCATCAGGTCCTGGACGGCCTGCGTGAGGCCCTGGGGACTTCCGCGGCTGACGAACCAGCCGCCCAGCACCCCCGTCTGCGCCTCGACCACACCGGCCATCTGGAGGCTGCGGATCGCCTCGCGCACGGCGCTGCGGCTGACCTTGAAGCGCTCCGCAAGCTCCTTCTCCCCCGGCAGCCGATCTCCCGGCGCGTAGGTGCCCCGGGCCACCTGGGTGCGGATCTGGTCGCACACCGCCTCGAAGGCGCGGCGGGTGCGGACCGGGCTGAACAGACCGGAATGTTCCATCTCGGACGCTGGAACGCCGGTTGACGGCGTTCTGCTTCGGTTGTATGGTTGAACCAATTGAAATATCCCACATCAACTGCCAGGAGACAAGCATGAACCACGATCGCCGCCGCTTTCTTGCATCGGGTGCCGGGGTTTTGGCAGCAACACTGCCGGCAGTCGCATCCGCGCAGCCTTCGACCTATCCTTCCGCGCCGATCAGGTTCGTGATTCCCACCGCGGTAGGCGGCGGGTACGACCTGATGATGCGCCTGGTGGGGCAGAAGCTGACCGAAGCCTGGGGCCAGCCCTGCATCGTCGACGCGCGCACCGGCGCCAGCGGATCGATCGCTGCACAGGCGGTCGCGAAGTCCCCGCCGGACGGCCACACGCTGATGATCGGTTACAGCGCGCTGGTCAGCAACCTCGTGCTGCAGAAGAACCCCGGCTACAAGCTCGCCGATTTCGCGCCCGTCAGCATGCTCACCATCAGCCCTATCGCGCTGGGCGTGCGCGAATCCCTGGGCGTCAGGAATCTCGGTGAACTGGTGGCGCTGGCCAAGTCGAAGCCAGGGCGGCTTTCATACGGCTCCTACGGGCCCGGTTCGGGCGGCCACTTCGTCGGCGAGCTGCTCAAGGAAGCCGCCGGCCTGCACATCGTCCACCTGCCCTACCGCGGGGAAGCGCCTGCCATCCAGGACCTCCTGAGTGAGCAGATCGACATGGCCATCATCACGGTCGGCGGCGTCAACCGGTACCCGGGCAGGATCCGGCCCATTGCCATCTGCAGCCCCAGCCGGTTTCCCCTGTACCGGGACCTCCCGACCTTTGCGGAGGCGGGCTACCCCACCGTCAACATGCCGGGGTGGGCAGGGCTGTTCGCGCCTGCCGGCACGCCCCCCGCCGTGCTGGCCAGGATCAGTTCCGAGGTCAACCGCATTGTCCAGTTGCCCGACATCGCGCCCAAGATCCTGGAGCTGGGCTTCGAGCCGGTGGCCTGGCCTGCCGAGCGCCTGTCGGGCTTCCTGCGCGACCAGCTGGCAGCCACCACCAAGCTGGTTGAGGGCGGACGCATCCAGATCTGATCCGCAGCGGCGGCGCAGGCTGCCACTCTGCCGCGGGGGTACTGCCCGCCCTAGAACTCGAAGTGGCCGGCCACGGACTGGCCCACGCGCAGCACCTGGTCCACACCCTCGATCACGATGGCATTCATGCCGAAGGTGATGGCGCCCTTGACGCGCGGATCACGGCGGTAGCCCTGCAAGGTGTCGGTCACCACCGGGCTGCTCTCAGCCGTGGCGGGATCGATGTTGGGGATGGGGCAGCGCGCGCAGGGTTTGACCGGCCGCAGCACCACCGGCTGGTCGGCCGAGATGCGCAGCGCTTGCAGGCGATCCTCGTCGTGCGCCTCCAGGCCGGACAGGACGATGTTGGGACGGAAACGCTCGATGCCCACCGGCGCATGGCCACCTTGGGCCAGCCGCGCATTCAGCCCCGCAACGGAGCCTTCGCTCAGCACCAGCACGGGGTAGCCGTCGCTGAACTGGTTGGCCGCCTCCACCCCGCCGGTCCATTGCAGGCTGGACAGCCGCCGATGCTCGGGATCGAAGCGCACCAGCCGCAGCCGGGTGCCCAGGAAATCGGTGAACCACTGCGCCGCCACGCCGCCCATGTCGTAGGCGCTGACCTCGTCGTCCCAGACCCGCACCTTCACCGCAGCCTCGACCGAGTCGATGGCCAGGTGCAAGGCCAGCATGCCGGGCGCCCGCAAAACCACCTCGTGGTGCTTGAGCTGGGCGCGGATCAGCGCCATGCGCGGCAGCTCGCGCTGGGTGACGAACTCGCCCTCGCCGTCCACCACCATCCAGGCACGGTCCAGGTCCAGGCCGGTCTCGGTCAGCACGGCTTCGGTCAGCTCCACCCCGGCACAGGACTTGACCGGGTAGACGAACAGGCGGGCGATGCGCGCGTCAATGTCGGAAGAGATGTCGCTCATGCCCGGATTGTGCCCGGCACCGCGGAGCGGGCTCCTACAATGCCCCGATGACGCCTGCTCTCGACGTCTGTATCCGCGGCGCCGGCATCGTCGGCCGCACGCTGGCCCTGTTGCTGGCCCGCGAGCGCCTGCGCGTGGGCCTGGTGGACGAGCCGCCGGCGCCCGCCAGCGGCACCAGCGACGTGCGCGCCTATGCCCTGAACGCCGCCTCGCGCCAGCTGCTGGAGCTGCTTCGCGCCTGGCCGGACGACGCGCACGTCACGCCGGTGCAAGCCATGCAGGTGCATGGCGACCAGGGCGGTGAAGTGAACTTCCACGCCCAGGCGCAAGGGGTGGCGGCACTGGCCTGGATCGCCGATGTCGCGGGCCTGCAGCAAAGGCTGGCCGAGGCGCTGCGCTACCAGCCGCTGGTGACGCTGCTGGCCGCGCCGCAGCCGGCCGAACTCACCGTGGTCTGCGAAGGGCGCGCCAGCGCCACCCGGGCCGAGTTCGGCGTGCAGTTCGATGTGACGCATTACCCGCAGCACGCGATCGCGGCGCGGCTGTCCTGTGAGAAGCCGCACGGCCAGATGGCGCGCCAGTGGTTCGCCGGCGGCGAGATCCTGGCGCTGCTGCCCATGGGCGGCGCGGGCGGGCGGCAGGCGGCGCTCGTCTGGTCGGTGCGGCAGGAGCAGGCACCGGCGCTGCTGCAGCTGGCGCCCGGGGAATTCCAGGCACGCGTGGCTGCCGCCAGCCACGGCGCGCTGGGCCAGCTCCAGCTGGCGAGCGAACGGGCGTGCTGGCCGCTGCAACTGGCCAGCGCCGACCATTGGTGCGGGCCGGGGTGGGCGCTGGCGGGCGATGCCGCCCACACCGTGCATCCGCTGGCCGGCCAGGGCCTGAACCTCGGGCTGGCCGATGCCCAGGCCCTGGCGCAGGTCTTGCACAAGCGGGAATACTGGCGCGGCGTTGGCGACTTCAAGCTGCTGCGCCGCTACGAACGCGAGCGCAAGGCCGGGCTGGCGGCCATGCAGGCCGCCACCGACGGCCTGCAGCAGCTGTTCGCGCGGGACGCCGGCCCGTGGTCGCTGCTGCGCAACTGGGGCATGAAGGGATTCGAGCTGAGCGGGCCGCTCAAGCACTGGGCGGCGCGCCAGGCCGCCGGCCGGCTGTGAGCCGCGGGGAAACTTTGAAAGCAGTAACGGGAACCACCATGACGACGATCAAGCGCGGGCTGCTCGCAGCCTTCTGTGCCGCCGGCCTTGCCGCCAGCTTCGTGGCCCTGGGGCAGGAAGCCACCATCCGCAAGAACCTGGGCGAACGCATCCCGCAGCTGGGCAAGATCGACGAGATCAGCAAGACGCCCATGCCGGGCCTGTATGAAGTGCGCGTGGGCACCGACATCCTCTACACCGATGCGGAGGGCAACTACCTGATCCAGGGCGCGCTCATCGACGCGCGGCAAAAGCGCAACCTGACCGAAGAGCGCATGGAAAAGCTGCTGGAGATCGATTTCTCCAGCCTGCCGCTCAAGGACGCCTTCACCATCGTGCGCGGCAACGGCAAGCGCAAGCTGGCCGTGTTCGAAGACCCCAACTGCGGCTATTGCAAGCGCTTCGAGCGCGACCTGCAGAAGGTGGACAACGTGACCGTCTACATGTTCCTCTACCCGATCCTCAGCCAGGACTCCACCGACAAGTCGCGCAACATCTGGTGCGCCAAGGACAAGGCCAAGGCCTGGATGGACTGGATGGTGCGCGACCAGGCCGCGGCGGCGGCGCCCCCCGGGTGCGATGCCGGCGTGCTGGCCCGCAACCTGGAGTTCGGCAAGAAGCACAAGATCACCGGCACGCCGACGCTGGTCTTCGCCGACGGTTCCCGGGTGCCCGGCGCCATCGCCGCGGCCCAGGTCGAGAAGCACCTGGCCGACGCCAAGTGAGCCCGCGTCCGGCGGCGGCTCGCCTGCACTACCGCGTCGAGGCCGCCGATCTCCATGCCCACCTGTTCCGGGTGACGCTCACGATCGAGCAGCCCGAGGCGGCGCAGCGGGTTTCGCTGCCGGTCTGGATCCCCGGCAGCTACCTGGTGCGCGAGTTCTCCAAGAACCTGCAACGGCTGGCCGCGCGCCAGGAGGGCCGCACGGTGGCGGTGCTGCAGCTGGACAAGTGCAACTGGCAGGTCGAGTGCGTGCCCAGCAGCCCGCTGGTGCTGACGTACGAGGTGTATGCCTACGACAACTCGGTGCGCACCGCCTGGCTCGACAGTCAGCGCGGCTTCTTCAACGGCACCAGCCTGTGCCTGAAGGTGCATGGGCAGGAGGCACTGCCGCACGCCCTGGAGCTGGTGGCGCCGGTGCCCGCCTGGGAGGCGGCGACGGGGCTGGAGCCGTTGCGCGTGGGCAAGCGCGGCTTCGGCGTCTACCTCGCGCAGGACTATGACGAGCTGGTGGACTGTCCCGTGGAGATGGGCACCTTCTGGAGCGGGGAGTTCAGGGCGGGCGGCGTGCCGCACCGGCTGGTGGTGGCCGGCGCCACCGAATCCTTCGACGGGCAGCGGCTGCTGGCCGACACGCAGAAGATCTGCGAGTCCGAGATCCGGTTCTGGCATGGACAGCCAGGCGCGGCAAGCCGCGCCGGCCGGCGCCCGCCGTTCAAGACCTACCTGTTCATGCTCAACGCGGTGGACGACGGCTACGGCGGCCTGGAGCACCGCAACGCCACGGCGCTGATCGCGTCGCGGCGCGACCTGCCCCGCCTGGGCGACACCCGCCTGACCGACGGCTACATCACCCTGCTGGGGCTGATCAGCCACGAGTACTTCCACACCTGGAACGTCAAGCACCTGCGGCCGGCGGAGTTCGCGCACTACGACTACGGGGCGGAGAACTACACCCAGCTGCTCTGGTTCTTCGAGGGGTTCACCAGCTACTACGACGACCTGTTGCTGCGCCGCGCCGGCCTGATCGACGAGGCCACCTACGTGCGCCTCCTGAACAAGACGATCAACCAGGTGCTGCAGACGCCCGGCCGCGAGGTGCAGCCGGTGGCGCAGGCCAGCTTCGATGCCTGGGTCAAGTACTACCGGCAGGACGAGAACACCGCCAACGCCACGGTGAGCTACTACACCAAGGGCGCCCTGGTGGCGCTGTGCCTGGACCTCACGCTGCGGGCCGAAGGCCACACCAACCTGGACGAGGTGATGCGCGCCCTGTGGCAGCGCTGCAAGGGCGGGCCCATGGCGGAAGCGGATCTGGCCGCCGTGCTCAAGGAGCTGGGAGGGCGCAGCTTCGCCCGCGAGCTGGCGGCCTGGGTGCATGGCACGCGCGACCTGCCGCTGGAGGAGCTGCTGCAAAGGCAAGGCATCTACAAGCTGGACGAGCCGGCGGCGCTGCAGCAGCGCCTGGGGCTGCGCGTGGCCGAGACCTCCGGCATCCAGCTCAAGACCGTGCTGCGCGGCGGCGCGGCCGAACAGGCCGGCATGGCCGCCAACGACGAGTGGCTCGGCGTCGAGGTCGCCGGGGCGGCGTGGCGCCTGAACAAGCTGGAAGACTTGCTGCTGTACGCAGGCACCCACCGCAAGCTCGCGGCCCTGGTGGCACGCGACCGCCGCATCCTGCGCCTGGAGCTGAACCTGCCGGCCGCGGCCACCACCTGGCGCCTGGTGCTGCGCGATGCCGTGCTGGTGCAGCCATGGCTAGCCGCCCCGGCCTGAAGCCATCCCGCTGGCCGCTGGCGGTGCTGGCGGCGGCCGTGCTGCTGCTGCACATGCTGGGCCTGGAAGGGCTGGCGCGCTACCAGGCCCGGGCCACGCTGCTGCGCCCGATGGTGGCGCCCGTGTACACGCGGCTGCTCCAGCCCGAGCCGCCGCCCGCCCCGGTTCAGGCATCGAATCGGCCCCCAGCCCGCACGCCGCGGGCGCAAACAGCTATAAAATCTGTAGCGCCGTCGGTGCCACAGCCGACGCCTACAGCGGCCCTGGAGCCGCTTGCCGCCGAACCGCCGCAGGCCGTCGAGCCCGCGACCAGCGTCGCCGAAGCCGCGCCCGGCACCTCCACCGCGTCGGTGACGCCCAGTGTCACCGCCAGTGCCACCACCACGGCCTGGCTCGACAGCTGGCCCACCGACACGCGCCTGAACTACCGGCTGGGCGGGCGCTTCCGCAGCGGCGACCTGTACGGCGATGCGCAGGTGCAGTGGCAGCGGGACGGCGAGCGCTACCAGGTGCGCGTCGACGTCGACGTGACGCTGTTCGCGACCTTGGCGATGACCAGCCAGGGCCAGGTCACCGCGGACGGCCTCGCGCCCAGCGTGTACGAAGAGCAGCGCCGCGGACGACCGCGCGGGCTGCGCATGACCGAGACCCATGTGGTGTTGGCGAACGGCAGTGCAGTCGCACGCCCGCCGCGCGTGCAGGACACGGCCAGCCAGTTCGTCGAACTGAGCCACCGCTTCGCCAGCGGACAGGAAACCCTGGAGGTGGGCCGCGCGGTGAGCTTCTGGATGGCGCGGCCGGGCGCGGTGGACCTGTGGACCTACGACATCGTGGAGCGGGAGGTCCTCTCCACGCCCAAGCTGGGCGAGATCGAAGCCTTCCACCTCAAGCCCAGGCCCATCGCCAACCCGCGCGGCAACATCACGGCGGAGATGTGGTTCGCGCCCCGCCTTCAATATTTGCCGGTGAAGATTCGCGTGACCATGGGCGACGAAGCCCACCTCGATCTGCTGGTCGAAAGCATCGAACAGAGATGACTTCGTCATTCCCGCGCAGGCGGGAATCCAGAGCGCCCTGGATCCCCGCCTGCGCGGGGATGACGATTACTTGGGCCGCTGGTCCAGCACCCGCCTGGCCTTGCCCAGGCTGCGCTCGATGCCGCCGCTGGGACGCAATTCAATGCGGGCGCTGGTGCCGACGTAGGTCTTGATCTCATGCGCCAGCCGCTCGGACGCGGCCAGGGCCGTGGCGGCGTCAGGCGCGAGCCCTTGCCGCACTTCCACGGCTACCGTCAGGCAGTCGAGCGGCCCTTCGCGCGTGAGGATGCACAGGTAGTGCGGCGCCAGCTCCTCGCGCTTGAGGATCAGCTCCTCGATTTGCGTCGGGAACACATTGACCCCGCGCACGATCATCATGTCGTCGCTGCGGCCGGTGATCTTTTCCATGCGCCGCATGGTGCGCGCCGTGCCGGGCAACAGCCGCGTGAGGTCGCGCGTGCGGTAGCGAATGATGGGCAATGCCTCCTTGGTCAGGCTGGTGAACACCAGCTCGCCCAGTTCGCCGTCGGCGACCGGCGCACCGGTCTCGGGGTCGATGATCTCGGGGTAGAAATGGTCTTCCCAGATCGTGGGTCCGTCCTTGGTTTCCACGCATTCGTTGGCCACGCCCGGCCCCATCACTTCGGACAGGCCATAGACGTCGACCGCGTCGATTCCCATGCGCTGCTCGATCGCGGCGCGCATGTCGTTGGTCCAGGGCTCGGCGCCGAAGATGCCCAGGCGCAGGCTGCTCTCGCGCGGATCCAGGCCCTGGCGCTCGAACTCGTCGGCGATCGCCAGCATGTAGCTGGGCGTGACCATGATGATGTCGGGCCGGAAGTCGGCGATCAGCTGCACCTGGCGCTCGGTCTGGCCGCCGCCGAAGGGCACCACCGTCAGCCCCAGCCTTTCGGCGCCGTAGTGCGCGCCCAGGCCGCCGGTGAACAGGCCATAGCCGTAGCTCACGTGCACCAGATCGCCGGGACGGGCGCCGCTGGCCCGGATGCTGCGTGCCATCACCTGCGACCAGGTCTCGATGTCGTTCCTGGTGTAGCCCACCACCGTTGGCTTGCCCGTGGTGCCGCTGGAAGCATGGATGCGGGCGCACTGCTCGCGCGGCACCGCGAACATGCCGAACGGGTAGCTGCCGCGCAGGTCGTGCTTGGTGGTGAACGGAAACTTCGCCAGGTCTTCCAGCGAGCGGCAATCTGCGGGGTGGACGCCGGCCTGGTCGAACTTGGCGCGGTACACCGGTGAATTCGCGTAGGCGTGAGACAAGGTCGAGCGCAGCCGCTTGAGCTGCAGCGCCCGCAGTTCGTCGATGCCGGCCTTTTCGATGGGTTCGAGAGGAAAGTGACGCATACCGAATTTCTCCGCTTCGCCCTGAGCTTGTCGAAGGGCTCGCGCTGGGTGGGGCTTCGACCGGCTCAGCCCGAACGGATCACGGCGGGATGACGGTGCCCTGGATGGACGTGCTCTTGCCGCGGAACAGCGCGACCACCTCGCCGCGCTGGTTGGTGACCTTCATGTCGTAGACGCCGTGCCGGCCGGACAGCACCTGCTCCACACCCTCGCAGGTGAGCACGTCGCCCAGCTGTCCCGGCCGCAGGAACTCGATGCTGCAGCCCGCCGCCACGGAGACCTTGTTGTGGCTGTTGCAGGCGAACGCGAAGGTGGAGTCCGCCAGCGTGAAGATGAATCCCCCGTGGCAGATGCGGTGGCCGTTCAGGTGCTGCTCGCGCACGGCCATGCGCAGCAGCGCGCGGCCCGGCTCGCAGGCGAGCAGCTCCATGCCCAGGGTCTCCCGGCTCGCGGTATCTGCCGCGAACATGCTGGTGCCGACCTCCTTGGCCAGTTGCAACGCGTCCATCTCAGCCACCGCCGAGCCGCCTCAAGGTGGCTGAAGCCCCCCCGAGGGGCAGCGAGTACACGAAGTGATGAGTGCGGGGGCTCATTTATTCGCCCTTGAACTGCGGCGCGCGCTTCTGGCGGAACGCCATCACGCCTTCGATGTAATCGTGGGTCCGGCCCAGCGCGGATTGGGTGTCGCGCTCCAGGTCGAGCTGCCGGTCGAGGTCGTTGGAGGCGGCGGCGCGCAGCAGGTGGCGCGTCTGCACCAGCGCCTGCGTCGGCAAGGCGGCCAGGCGTTGCGCCAGCGCCAGCGCTGCCTCGACGCAGTCCTGCCCGTCCGGCGCCACGTCCCAGATCATTCCCCACTCCTTCGCATCCTGGGCGCTGACCTTGTCCCCGAGCATGGCGCAGCCCATCGCCCGGGCCAGCCCCAGCTTCTTGACCAGGAAGTAGCTGCCGCCGGCGTCGGGCACCAGCCCGATCTTGCTGAACGCCTGGACGAAGACGGCTGAAGGCGCGGCAACGGCCAGGTCGCAGGTCATGGCCAGCGAGGCGCCGGCGCCGGCCGCGACGCCGTTCACCGCGGCAACGGTGGGCACGCGCAGCGCCATCAGCTTGCGTACGGTGGGATTGAAGGCCTGTTCAATCACCGGGCCCGGGTCGGCGCGCTTCACGAGGTCCGGCCCCGGCTCGAAGTCGAACTCGGCCAGGTCGGCTCCGGCGCAGAAGCCTCGCCCGGCGCCGGTGAGCACGGCGGCACGGACGGACTTGTCGGCTTCGATCCGCTCCAGGGCCTCCCACAACTCGCGGTGCATCTGCCGCGTGAAGCTGTTGAGCGCCGGGGCCCGGTTCAGCGTGATCAGCGCCACGGCGCCGCGGGTTTCGCAAAGGACGGTCGGGTCGGTCATTTCAGGTCTCCTGCGGCCACTCTAGCATTGGCCAACCGCTTGGTCGGGCAATGGAATCCCTCGGTATAGTGGCGATCCAGGAGAACCCATGCCCTACGAACTCATCGAGGTACGCACCGAAGGCGGCAAGGTCGGCATCGTCACGCTGAACCGCCCCAAGCAGCTGAACGCCCTCAACAACCAGCTCATGGATGAGCTTGGTGCGGCGTTGAAGGCCTTCGATGCCGATCAAGCCATCGGCTGCATGATCGTCACCGGCAGCGAAAAGGCGTTTGCCGCCGGCGCCGACATCGGCGCCATGGCGACCTACACCTTCGCGGACGTCTACAAGGGCGACTACATCACCCGCAACTGGGAGACCATCCGCCAGGTGCGCAAGCCTGTCATCGCCGCCGTCAGCGGCTTCGCCCTGGGCGGTGGCTGCGAACTCGCGATGATGTGCGACTTCGTCATCGCGGCGGACAACGCGAAATTCGGCCAGCCCGAGATCAAGCTGGGCATCATCCCCGGCGCCGGCGGCACCCAGCGCCTGCCCCGGGCAGTGGGCAAGTCCAAGGCCATGGACATGGCCCTGACCGCCCGCATGATGGACGCCGCGGAAGCCGAGCGCTCCGGGCTGGTCAGCCGCGTGGTCCCCCTGGACAAGCTGATGGACGAGGCGCTGGGTGCGGCCCTCGTCATCTGCGAGTTCTCGCAGATCGCCGTGATGGCAGCCAAGGAATCGGTGAACCGGGCTTTCGAAAGCGGCCTGTCGGACGGCGTGATGTTCGAGCGCCGCATGTTCCACGCCCTCTTTGCCACGGCCGACCAGAAGGAAGGCATGGAGGCGTTCGCGGGCAAGCGCAAGGCCGAGTTCAAGCACCAATAGGAAAGCCCGCCGTTGGCTATAATGGCGGGCTTCTTCGGCGCTTTAGCTCAGTCGGTTAGAGCGATGGAATCATAATCCACAGGTCCGCGGTTCGAATCCGTGAAGCGCCACCAGATTGACAAGCAAAGGCACTGTCTCGCACAGTGCCTTTGTTTTTGGATGACCCACAGCCTCTGGATGAACACCATGAACCGCTGGATCCCTGTCGCCGCCCTGCTGGCCCCCGCCGCCTTTGCGCAAGGCATCGTGCGCACCGCCCCGGCCGACGTCAAACCCGCCCGCATGACCGTCACGCAGCCGCCCGAGATCACGCTGGACGGCAAGCCCGACCGGCTCTCTCCCGGCGCGCGCATCCGCAACACGAACAACCTGCTGCTGCTCTCGGGCAGCGTGGTGGGCCAGGCGCTGCCGGTGGTGTACCGCCGCGACAGCGCGGGCCTGGTGCACGAGGTCTGGGTCCTGACGCCCGACGAATACGCCAGGGTCGCCGGCGCCGCTGACGGCAGCCCCGAAGGGTTCAAGCGGTTTGCCGAGCTGCTGGCGCTGGTCTTCGGCGCGAGGAAATGACCGTGGCCCGGAAAGTCTTCATCAAGACCTTCGGCTGCCAGATGAACGAGTACGACTCGGACAAGATGGCCGACGTGATGGGAGCCGCCGAGGGCTACGAGCCCACCCAGGACGTGGAGCAGGCCGACCTCATCCTTTTCAACACCTGCTCGGTGCGCGAGAAGGCGCAGGAGAAGGTCTTCTCCGACCTGGGCCGCGTCAAGCACCTCAAGCAAAAGGGCGTGCTGATCGGGGTCGGCGGCTGCGTCGCCAGCCAGGAGGGTGAAGCCATCATCCAGCGCGCCCCGTATGTGGACGTGGTGTTCGGCCCGCAGACGCTGCACCGGCTGCCTGAGCTGCTGGCCCAGCGCCAGCGCCAGGGCCGACCGCAGGTGGACATCCGCTTCCCGGAGATCGAGAAGTTCGACCACCTGCCGCCGGCGCGGGTGGACGGCGCCACCGCCTTCGTGAGCATCATGGAAGGCTGCAGCAAGTACTGCAGCTACTGCGTCGTGCCCTACACCCGGGGCGAGGAAGTCTCGCGCCCGCTGGACGACGTGCTGGTCGAGGTCGCCGGCCTGGCCGACCAGGGCGTGCGCGAGGTCACCCTGCTGGGCCAGAACGTGAACGCCTGGCGCGCAAGGATGGGGGACACCGCGGAAGTGGCCGACTTCGCGCTGCTGATCGAGTACGTGGCCGAGATCCCGGGGATCGAGCGCATCCGCTACACGACCAGCCATCCGAGCGAATTCACGCCGCGGCTGGTGCAAGCCTATGCCAGGGTGCCCAAGCTGGCCAACCACCTGCACCTGCCGGTGCAGCATGGCAGCGACCGCATCCTGATGGCGATGAAGCGTGGCTACACGGCGATGGAATACAAGAGCACGATCCGCAAGCTGCGCGCGGTGCGGCCGGACATCTGCCTGTCCAGCGACTTCATCGTCGGTTTTCCGGGCGAAACCGAGGACGACTTCGCCCGCATGATGAAGCTGATCGAGGACGTGGGCTACGACAACAGCTTCAGCTTCATCTTCAGCCCCCGGCCCGGCACGCCGGCGGCGGCGTTGCACGACGACACGCCCCATTCGGTGAAGCTGCACCGGTTGCAGCAGGTCCAGGCCGCGATCGAGGACAACGTGCGCCGCATCAGCGCCAGCCGCGTCGGCACGGTGCAGCAGGTCCTGGTGGAAGGTCCGTCCCGCAAGGACCCGCAGGAGCTGATGGGCCGCACACCCTGCAACCGCGTGGTGAACTTCAAGGGCTCGGCGCGGCTGGTGGGCCGCATGGTGGACGTGCGCATCACCGAGGCGTACCCGCATTCGCTGCGCGGCGAGGTTCAGGTGCGGGACGAAGCCCTGGTGGGCTGAATCGCCCGCCCATGCGATCCGCCCGCCCCGGCCTGCTGTCCTTCCGCCAGCTGCTGCTGGTCGCCTTCATGCTCATCGGCGCGCTGCTGGGCGGCACCGCGCTGCGCGCGCTCGTCATCCTCGATCGGCTGATGGCGCAGAGCAGCGCGGCGGCCTCCGGGGCGCTCGCCCTGACCGCCGACGCCCAGGTCCTCACCGCCCGCACCGTCGACATGGAACGCGCGGCGCGGCAGTCCCTGATCCTGAACGACAGCGTGCTGCGGCGCCGGTTCGAGGAGGAGGCGGCCAACGCGCGCGCGGCGCTGCGCCGGATGGCCGACAAGGGCCTGCCCCAGGAACAGGCGTCACGGTGGCAGGCGCAGCTTGAAAACGTGGCTGGCCTGCTGGGTGGGCCGGCCGAAACGGCGCTGGAGCGCGAGCGCGCGGTGGCGGCGGGGTTCCGCGAGTTCGACGCGCTCAACACCGGCATCACGCGCCAGGTGCAGGAAATCATCGAGCAGCGCGACACGGCGTTGCGCGAGGGCCTGGATGCGAGCCGGGCCCGCCTCACCCAGCAGGTACTGGTCGCGATCGCACTGGCCGCCGTGCTGACGGCGGCGCTGGGCATCTGGCTGGCCCGGCCGTTCAAACGGCTGGAGGCAGCCATCGCCGGCCTGGGCGAAAACCGGCTGGAAGAACCGATCGACATCCGGGGACCCGCCGACGTGCGGCGCCTCAGCGAGCAGCTGGAATGGCTGCGCCTGCGGCTGACCGAGCTGGATGCCGACAAGGCCCGCTTCCTGCGGCATGTGTCGCACGAGCTGAAAACGCCGCTGGCGGCCCTGCGCGAAGGCGTGGCCCTGCTGGAGGACGGCGTGACCGGCGAGCTCAACACCAACCAGCGCGAGGTGGCGCGCATCCTGCACCACAACACCATGCTGCTGCAGGCCCAGATCGAGGCGCTGCTGCGGTTCAACGCCGCCGCCTTCGAGGCCCGGCAGCTGCGGCGGCAGCGCATCGACCTGCTGGCACTGCTGCACGAGCAGGTCGAAGCGCAACGGCTGCAGTGGCAGGCTCGCGCACTGGCTGTCGAGGTTCGCGGCGAGGCCGTGACGCTGACCGCCGATCCCGAGAAGTTGGGCACCGCGGTGGCCAACCTCCTTTCCAACGCGATCCGGTTTTCGCCCCCGCAAGGCGCCATCCACCTGACGCTCCGCTCGCTGCCTGGGCGGGTCTTCATCGACATTGCCGACCAGGGCCCCGGGGTGACCGAGGTCGACCGGGAGCGCATCTTCGAGCCGTTCTACCGCGGTGAACACCAGCCCCAGGGAGCCGTGCGCGGCACCGGCATCGGCTTGTCCATCGTGCAGGAGTACATTGCAGCCCACGGCGGCCGCGTCAGCCTGTTGCCGGACGGCACCGGCGCCCATTTCCGCATCGAGTTACCCTATGCCTCGTGAATCCTATTCTTGCCTGGAGCGTGCGGCGGTCCTGCTCGGGGCCGCGGTGCTGACCGCCTGCGCGGCACCCGCACCGCCACCGGTCGTGAACACCGTTTCCGCACCGGCGGCCGTGTCGGCGCCGAGCGAGCCTGCGCGCCCCGCGCCGGCCCCGGCGTCGCCCGAGCCCTCCCCCACCCCGCTGGCCGCCGTGCTCGCCTACGCCGATCGCCTGCGCAGCCTGCCTTCGCCCGAGCTGGCGCAAGAAATCACGCGGCTGAACGACAGTGCGGCCGCGCCGGAGCGCCAGATGCAGCTGGCACTGGCACTGCTGCAAACCCGGGTACCGGCGGACGGCCAGCGCGCCCACGGATTGCTGCAGCGGGTGGCGGGGCACGACACACCCGAGGCGCGGCCGCTGCACCCGCTCGCCCGCCTGCTGGCGGCGCAGTGGAGCGAACAAAGGCGGGTCGAAGAGCAGCTGGAACGCCAGGCGCAGCAGTTGCGCGACGGCCAGCGCCGCATCGACCAGCTCAACGACCGGCTGCAGGCCCTGCGCGCCATGGAGCGCAGCCTGCCCTCGCGGCCCACGCCCTGAAAACGCTCCGCATGGCTGCCGCACCCGCCCGCATCCTGGTCGTCGACGACGACGCCGACATGCTGCGCCTGCTGTCCATGCGCCTGCACGGCGCGGGCTACCAGGTCAGCGCGGTCGCCTCTGCGGAAGCGGCGCTCGCACGGCTGGAGATTGAAAGGCCGCAGCTGGTCCTGAGCGATGTGCGGCTGCCGGGCCGCGACGGGCTGGCGCTGTTCGACGAGATTCGCGCCCGCCACCCCTCGCTGCCGGTGATCCTGTTGACCGCGCACGGCACCATTCCCGATGCGGTGGAGGCCACGGCCCGCGGCGTCTTCACGTACCTGACCAAGCCGTACGACGCGCGCGAGCTGCTGGACAAGATCGCGCAGGCCCTGGCCCTGGGGGCGCCGGCCTTCGCCGCCGAGCCCGCCGAGGAAGGCTGGCGCCTGGAAATCGTCAGCCGCTCCAGCCGCATGGCCGAGCTGCTGGCCGAGGCGCGGATGGTGGCCGCGTCCGATGCTTCCGTGCTGCTGCGCGGCGACAGCGGCAGCGGCAAGGAACTGCTGGCACGGGCGATCCATCGCGCCAGCCCCCGCGCCCGGCGTCCCTTCGTGGCCGTGAACTGCGGCGCGATCCCGGAAGCCCTGCTCGAGTCCGAGCTCTTCGGCCACATGAAAGGCGCGTTCACGGATGCGGTCGCGAACCACAAGGGCTTGTTCCAGGCAGCGGACGGCGGAACCTTGCTGCTCGACGAAATCGGCGACATGCCACCGGCGCTCCAGGTCAAGCTGCTGCGCGTGCTGCAGGAGCGCGCGGTCCGCCCGCTGGGCTCCAGCCAATCCGTCGCGGTGGACGTGCGCATCATCTCGGCGACCCACCGCGACCTCGAGGCCGCTATGGCGGCCGGCCAGTTCCGGGAAGACCTGTACTACCGACTGAACGTGGTCACGCTGAGCTTGCCGCCGCTGGGAGAACGGCGGGAAGACATTCCGCTGCTGGCCAACCACTTCCTGCAGAAGCTCGCGGCCAAGTACGGGCGCCGCCTGTCCGGGTTTGCACCGGAAGCGTTGAAAGCGCTGAGCACCGCAGCCTGGCCCGGCAACGTGCGCCAGCTCTACAACGTTGTGGAGCAGGTCTGCGCCCTGTCGACCACGCCGCTGGTGCCGCTGGCGCTGGTCCAGCGCGCCTTGCGGGTGCCCTCGGTCGAGGTGCTGACCTATGCCGAAGCCAAGCAACGCTTCGAACGGGACTACCTGGTCGGCCTGCTCAAGCTCACCGACGGCAACGTGGCCGATGCGGCCCGGCTGGCCGGCCGCAACCGGACCGAGTTCTACCGCCTGCTGCAAAAGAACGAGCTGACTCCCGGCCATTTCAAGGGCGACACTGTCACCGGCGAGCGACAGGGCCAAGGCCTTGATTCCTAAGCCTCTTGCACGGTAGAGGCGGTGGCTTGTCGCCAGCTGGCGACGAAAACCGCGTGTTTCGGGCTGGCCAAGCCTGACGGCGCCAACTCAACCGCAGATATCTCTCGCAAGTCGTTGATTCCAAAGGGAAGATGAACCTGGCCTAGGGTTTGCACTAGCAGACCCATGCCGAACCCGCTGCGACTGTTGTTGTCCACGTGCCTGCCCCGAGTGCTCGGGCTGGTCCTGGCCGCTGCCGCGGGTGCCGCCCCGGCCCAAGGATTCGACTTCGAGTCGCTCACCGCGCTGGCACGCCAGCGCGCCAATGCGCCCGCGCCGCAAACCCCAAGCCCCTTGCCCGCGCCGGTTGCCGCGCTGGACTACGACGGCCTGCGCGACATCCGGTTCCGCCCCGACCGGGCGCTGTGGCGTGACGCCGGGCTCCCGTTCGAGGCGATGTTCTTCCACCGGGGCCGCTACCACCCCCAGCCGGTTCGCGTGAACGAGCTGGGGGCCGGCGGCCTCGTCCGGCCGTTGCCGTACGACGCGTCCAGCTTCGACTATGGCCGCAATGCCGTGGACCCGCAGGGCTGGGGCGACCTGGGCTTTGCCGGTTTTCGCGTGCACTACCCGCTCAACACCGGAGAGTACAAGGACGAACTGGTGGTGTTCCTGGGCGCCAGCTACTTCCGCGCCCTGGGTGCCGGGCAGCAGTACGGGCTGTCGGCCCGCGGGCTGGCGATCGACACGGTCGGGAATCCGCAGGGCGAGGAATTCCCCCGCTTCTCGGAGTTCTGGCTCGAGCGGCCGGCCAGCCCGGGCCAACAGCAGCTGACCGTCTACGCGCTGCTCGAATCGCCACGAGCCACCGGCGCCTACCGGTTCGTCGTGCGGCCCGGCACGCAGACCACCATGGAAGTGCGATCGCGGGTGTTCCTGCGGCACGACGCGGGTCGACCCATCGCCACCCTGGGCATCGCACCGCTGACGAGCATGTACCTGGCCGGCGAGAACCAGCCACGCGCGGGCGACTTCCGGCCCGAGGTCCACGATTCGGACGGCTTGATGATCGCCAGTGCGTCCGGCGAGTGGCTGTGGCGCCCGCTGCAGAACCCGCGCGCGCCCCTGGTGAACAGTTTCGCCATGGATGGCCTGCGCGGCTTCGGCCTGATGCAGCGCGACCGCTCGTTCGCGAACTACGAAGACACCGAAGCCCGCTACGAGCGGCGGCCCAGCGCCTGGGTGCGGCCGCTCGGTGACTGGGGACCCGGGCGGGTGGAGCTGCTTCAGCTGCCCACGCCGGACGAGACGCACGACAACATCGTCGCCTACTGGGTGCCGTCCCGGCTGCCCGCCGCCGGCGAACCGCTGGAGTTCGCATATGAACTGAGCTGGCAAGGCGACGAGCAACAGCGCCCGCCAGGCGGCTGGGCCACGCAATCGCGCCGCGGGTTCGGCTTCTTCCGCCAAGAAGACGCCAGCCTGCTGGCAGGGCAGGTGCAGTTCGTCGTCGATTTCACCGGCCCTTCGCTGCAAGGGCTGCCGCCTCAAGCGCCGGTACGTGCCGTTGCCAGCGCCGACGCCAACGGCCGCATCGAGCAGCAACTCGCGTACTTCAACCCGGCGACTTCCAGCTGGCGCATGACGCTGCGGGTCAGCCGGGCCGATCCCGCGCGCCCGGTGGAACTGCGCGCCTTTCTCCAACACGGCAACGACATCCTGACCGAAACATGGACCAACATCATTCTTCCCGACGCCGTCCACTGAAATCCGCCACCGAGTGCGACGCCGGCGGCGGCACGCCCGTCCTGCCACGCCGGAGTTCGCTGCGGCAGGAGCGCCACCCGAACTCGGTCACGGCCCCGCCAATCCATCGCGGCTCCATGGTGCCCCGTCCCTGGCGCGGGTTCTGGAACAGCCTGGGGACGGCCGGGCTGTCGGTGGCCAACCAGTTGCTCTCGCCGGAAGCCGCTACGCCGCGCGCCAAAAAGCAGCGGCAGCCTTGGGAGCAAGCCGCGGCCCGGCGCCGCGCGGTCTTCGCCCTCATCACCGTGGTCTGCACGACCGTGGCGTCCTTGCTGTTCGCCAATGCGCAGCCGGACTACGACAACGCGTGGCTGGAGTACGGGCAGATCGGCCTGTTCGCGGTGCTCTCCACGTGGGTGCTGACCGGCTTCGTCACCGCCCTCATGGGTTTCTGGGTCACGCTGCGCGGCGACCCGCAGAGCCTCTCAGCCAAGACGGTCGAGCACCACCCGATGAACCCACAGGCACGCACGGCCGTCGTCATGCCGATCTGCAATGAGCACGTGCCCACGGTGTTCGCCGGGCTGCACGCCACCTGCGAGTCGCTGGCCGCCACCGGCCATGCCGCGCATTTCGACGTGTTCGTGCTCTCCGACAGCAGCGACCCTGCCATCGTCGCGGCCGAACGCGCTGCCTGGGAAGAGCTTCGCGCTGCCCTGGCAGCGAGTCCGCAGCAGCCGCCGATCGAGGTCTACTACCGGCTGCGCCAGCGCCGCACCCACCGCAAGGCGGGCAACGTGGCCGACTTCTGCCGCCGCTGGGGCAAGGACTACCGCTACCTGGTGGTGCTGGACGCCGACAGCGTGATGAGCGGCGACTGCCTGGCGTCGATGGTCAAGCTCATGGAGGCGCATCCGCGTGCCGGCATCGTGCAGACCGCGACGCAGGCGGTGGGCCATGCCACGCTGCATGCACGCGCGCAGCAGTTCGCCTCGCGCGTCACCGGGCGGCTGTTCACCCTGGGGATGCAGTTCTGGCAGCTGGGCGAATCGCACTACTGGGGCCACAACGCCATCATCCGGGTGGAACCGTTCATGGCGCATTGCGCGTTGGCGCCCATTCCCGGCCGTGGCGGCATGAGCGGCGGCATCCTGTCGCACGACTTCGTCGAGGCCGCGCTGATGCGGCGCGCCGGCTACGAGGTGTGGCTGGCTTCCGACCTGCCCGGCAGCTACGAGCAGCAGCCGCCCGACCTGCTGTCCGAACTGCAGCGCGACCGCCGCTGGTGCCAGGGCAACCTGCAGAACGCCCGCCTGATCGCCGAGCCCGGGCTGCACCGTGTCCATCGCGCCATGTTCGCCATCGGCGCCATGTCCTACCTGTCGGCGCCGCTGTGGCTGGCGTTCCTGTGCTTGGGCACCACGCTGTGGCTGGCAGGCGCGCGGATCTCGCCGCACTGGGAGTCCATCCCGCTGGAAATGCTGGGCCTGTGGGCCTGGACGCTGTGCATGCTGTTCCTGCCGCGCATCCTCGGCCTGGTGGGCGTGGTGCTGCGCGGCGAGCAGCGGCAGTTCGGGGGTGGCTGGCGGCTGGCGGGCAGCGCCTGCCTGGAGACCGCAATGGCCTTGCTCCAGGCTCCGGTGCGCATGCTGGCGCATACCCTGTTCGTGGCCGTTGCCCTGACGGGCCTGAAGCTGGAATGGAAGTCGCCGCCGCGGGAGGCGGCCGGCCTGGGCTGGGTGGACGCCGCGCGGCAGCTCGCCCCGCTGGCTCTGGTGATCGCGCCGCTGGCGGCCGGCATCGCGCTGGTGAATGCCAGCGCAGTGCTGTCGTTGCTCCCGGTGGTGCTGCCGCTCGTCCTGGCCTTGCCGCTGGCGGTGATCACGGGTGATGCGGTGCTGGGAGCGCGCCTGCGCGCCATGGGGATGCTTCTGATTCCCGAAGAGTCGTGGTCACCGGCGGTGCTGCGGCGGGCCCGGCTGCACGCGAGCCGCTCGGCACGCCTGCGGGCGGCCTAGCGATCAGAAGGGCATCTTGGGCATGCCCTTGCCGCCGCCCATGCGCTTCATCATCTTCATCAGGCCGCCACCCTTCATCTTCTTCATCATGCCCTGCATCTGCTCGAACTCATTGAGCAGGCGGTTCACCTCCTGAACCTGCACGCCGGAGCCGGCGGCGATGCGGCGCTTGCGGGTGGCCTTGATCAGGTCGGGCTTGCGGCGCTCCAGCGGCGTCATGCTGCAGATGATCCCTTCCTTGCGGCGGATGTCGCGCTCGGCCTTGTCCATGTCCACCTGGCCGGCCTTGGCCTGCATCTGCGCGGGCAGCTTGTCCATCAGCTGCGAGAGGCCGCCCATCTGCTTCATCTGCTGGATCTGGGACAGGAAATCGTTCAGGTCGAACCCTTCGCCGCTCTTGACCTTGGCCGCCAGCTTCTGCGCCGCCTGCATGTCGACTCCGGCCGTGACCTGCTCGACCAGCGCCACGATGTCGCCCATGCCGAGGATGCGGCCGGCGTGGCGCTCGGCATCGAACACCTCCAGGCCGTCGATCTTCTCGGACACGCCGGCGAACTTGATCGGCGCGCCGGTGATCTGCCGCACCGACAGGGCCGCGCCGCCCCGGGAATCGCCGTCCATCTTGGTCAGCACGATGCCGGTCAGCGGCAGGGCTTCCTTGAAGGCCTTGGCGGTGTTGACCGCGTCCTGGCCCTGCATGGCGTCCACCACGAACAGCGTTTCCACCGGATTGAGCACCGCGTGCAGTTCCTTGATCTCGCGCATCAGCGCCTCGTCGATCGCCAGGCGGCCGGCCGTGTCGACCAGCAGCACGTCGAAATACTGCTTGCGCGCGAAGTCCAGCGCGGCCCGCGCAATGTCCACCGGCTTCTGGTCGGCGCTGCTGGGAAACCACTCCGCGCCGGCCTGCCGGGTCACGGTCCTGAGCTGCTCGATGGCGGCCGGGCGGTAGACGTCGCCCGAGACGGTCAGCACCTTCTTCTTGCGCTTTTCGATCAGGTGGCGGGCCAGCTTGGCGGTGGTGGTGGTCTTGCCCGCTCCTTGCAGGCCGGCCATCAGGATCACCGCCGGGGGCTGCGCCGCCAGGTTCAGGTCGGACACGCCCTCGCCCATCGTCGTCACCAGCTCGCGGTTGACGATGCCTACCAGGGCCTGGCCGGGGTTGAGCGAGCCCACCACTTCCTGGCCCAGGGCCTTGTCCTTCACCCGGGCGACGAAGTCCCGCACCACGGGCAGGGCGACGTCGGCTTCGAGCAAGGCCATGCGCACTTCGCGCAGCATGTCCTGCACGTTCGTTTCGGTGAGGCGGGCCTGGCCCCGCATTTCCTTGACCAGGCGCGAGAGTTTGTCGGAGAGGGCGGATGCCATGAGGGTGGTGCCGCAGACGCTCCGGCAGATGAGGGGCCGGGCGAGCAAGGGCTAAACTGGGGACCATGATTCTAGCCAGTGCCTCGGGCCTCAGCGTGCTCCTGACCCTGGCCGCGGCATTGGCCTACGCGGTCCCCGCGGCGGGCGCGGCGCGCCTGAGCCAGCAGGCGTCCCGCGTGGCCTTGCTGGCCGCCTGGGCGCTGCACGGGCTGGTGCTGGCGTGGGCCATGGTGGGCGAGGCCCCGCGCTTCGGGTTCGCCCCGGCGCTGTCCGTGACGGCCTGGCTGGTGCTGACGGTGTATGCCGTCGAGCGTGAGATGTTCCCGCAGCTGCACGCGCGCTGGGTCCTGGCGGCGCTGGGCGCGGCGGCGGTGCTGCTGGCGCTGGTGTTCCCCGGCACGCCGCTTCCGAGCACGACCTCCCCCCTGCTGCCGCTGCACTGGGCCCTGGGCATCGCTTCTTACGGGCTGTTTGCGGCCGCCGTGGTGCATGCCTGGCTGATGCGCCGGTCCGAGCAGCAGATGCGCCGCGCCGCCGAACCGCATGCCGGCCTGCCCCTGCTCACCCTGGAACGCCTGACGTTCAGGTTCGTGGGCGCGGGCTTCGTGCTGCTGTCGGCCACGCTGCTGGCCGGGCTCCTGTTCGGTGAACGGTTCTACGGGCGCGGCTGGCGCTGGGACCACAAGACGGTGTTCTCGGTGCTGGCCTGGCTCGCCTTCGCGTTGCTGCTCCTCGGGCGTGCCCGTTTCGGGTGGCGGGGCCGCATCGCGGTGCGGGTGCTGTACACCGGTTCGTTGTTGCTGCTGCTGGCCTACGTGGGTTCCCGCTTCGTGCTGGAAGTGGTGCTGGGGAAACAGGGATGAAGTACTTGGTGCTGCTCGGTGTGCTGCTCGTGGTCTACCTGCTGTGGCGCTCGTCGCAGCGGCGAAACGCGCCGCGTCCGCCCAGCCCGGCGACAAGCGCCTCTGCCGCACTGCCCCAGGACATGGTGGAGTGCCCCGTCTGTTCCGTGCACCTGCCGCGCGGTGACGCGGTGGCCGGGCCGAGCGGGCGCTTGTACTGCAGCCCCGAGCACCGGCGCCTGGCGGGCGGCTGAGCCGAGATGGCAGGCCCTGCGTCCGTTGCGCCCTGGACCGAAGTGGCCGCCGGCGAGGATTCGGCGTTCGTGCGCCTGTGGCGCGGCTTCGCCACGGCCCGCGTGGCCATCGCCCTGGTGCTCCTTTCGCTGCTGCTGGCGATGATGACCCTGGGAACCGCGCCCCTGATCAGCCGCTGGCTGATCGGCCTGTGCAGCACCTACCTGGCCGCCACGCTGGCGGTGCGCATCTTCACCCGGCCGTTGATGGGGCAGTCGTTCGATCCGCAGTGGGTCTCGACGGTGGGCGTGGACCTGGTGGCCTTCTCGACCCTGCAATTCCTGCAGGCAGGCGGCATCAACTATTCGCCCCTGTTTGCCGTGCCCGTGCTCATGGCCTCGGTGCTGGGGTCGGCGCTGCTGGCCCTGGGCACTGCCGCCGCCGTGGCCCTGCTGCTGCTGGCCGAGGCCTGGCTGCTGGGCCTGCAAGCCGGTGCCGAAACGGCGCCCCGTTTCCTGCAAGCCGGCCTCACCGGCACCGGCTATTTCGCGCTGGCCTTCCTGGCCAACCAGCTGGCCGTGCGCCTGGCCCGCGAAGAGCGGGCGGCGCGCCGCAGCCAGAAGGCGGCTTACATCCAGACCCAGGTGAACGAACTCGTGATCGAAACGCTGGCCGAGGGCGTGCTGGTGGTCGATCGTGCGGGCGAGGTGCATGCCGCCAATCCCGCGGCCCGCGCACTGCTGGGCGGCAGCGCGGCGCAGGGGCGCCGCCTTCTGCTGGCCGCAGAAGCGGCCTGGCAGCCGCTGATGGACATGGCGCAGCGGACGTTCGCGGGCGGCGAGATCCAGGTCGGCGACGTCAGCGTCGAGGAGACGGGCAGCCCCGCGCGCAGGATGCTGGTCCGCACGCGGCTGACCTCCGCGACCGAACGCCCGGCCGAAGGGCTGTGCGTGATCTTCCTGCAGGACCTGCGCGAGATGGAAGCCCGGCTGCGCACCGAAAAGCTGGCGGCCATGGGCCGGATGTCCGCCGCCGTGGCGCATGAGATCCGCAACCCGCTGGCGGCGATCTCGCAGGCCAACGAGCTGCTGGAAGAAGAGCTGCGCGAGCCCTCGCAGCGCCAGCTCAGCGCCCTGGTGCGGCAGAACGCGCAGCGGCTCGCGCAGATCGTCGAGGAAATCCTCAACATCTCGCGGGTGCAGCGCCAGGGCACGGCAGCGGCCGGCCCGCCCCTGGAACTCGACACCGCCGTGGGCTCGGGCTGCAGCGACTGGGCCGCGCAGAACCGCAGCGAATCCCGTCTGCAGCTGACCCTGCGCGCACCGGGCGTGCGGGTGGGCTTCGAGGCCGACCACCTGCGGCGCGTGCTGGTCAACCTGCTGGACAACGCCTTGCGCTACGCCGGCGACCAGGCGGACTCGATCCAGGTGGCGACCACCGCGACGCCCGGGCCGGGCCTGGTCGTGTGGAGCGACGGCCCTGCGCTGGAGGCCACGGTGGAACGCCACCTGTTCGAGCCCTTCTTCTCCTCCGAAAGCCGCTCCAGCGGCCTGGGGCTGTACATCTGCCGCGAGCTGTGCGAGCGGCACGGCGCCCGCATCCGCTACGCCCGCCAGCGGGCGCCGGGCGGCGGCAGCCGCGAGGGCAATGCGTTCATGGTCGCTTTCCGCCGCGGGCCAGGGCCGGTTGCAGGCGCGGCGGCGTTTGACACAATGGCCGCCTGATGTCCCAAGCCGCACTTGCCGCGCAAGTGCTCGTCGTCGACGACGAGCCCGACCTGCGCACGCTGTACGAACTCACCCTGCTGCGGGAAGGCTACCGGGTCGACGCTGCCGGAACGCTGGCCGAAGCATGGGAACAGTTGCAGGCCAAGCGCTTCGATGCGGTGATCACCGACATGCGGCTGCCGGACGGCCTCGGCCTGGAGCTGCTGCAGCGCATGTACTCGCTCCAGCGCAGCGAACGCTGCATCGTCATGACGGCCTACGGTTCGGCGGAGAACGCGGTCGAGGCCCTCAAGGCCGGCGCCTTCGACTACCTGACCAAGCCCGTGGACCTCAAGCAGTTCCGCAGCGTCGTCGCCTCCGCCATCCAGGACACGGCGGGCGCCAGCCGCAGCCGCATCCCCGCGGGTGCAGCCCGCAGCGAGCGGGCAGCGGCTCCGGCCCAGGCGGCCCTGCAGCGGCTCGTCGGCGAATCGCGCGCCATGCAGCAGGTCAAGGAGCGCATCGCCAAGGTGGCGCGCAGCATGGCGCCCGTGCTGGTGCGCGGCGAGTCCGGCACCGGCAAGGAACTGGTCGCACGCGCCATCCATGCCTGCAGCCACCGCGAGGACGGCCCTTTCGTCGCGGTCAATTGCAGCGCCATCCCGGAATCGCTGCTGGAGGCCGAATTCTTCGGCGCGCGCAAGGGCTCCTACACCGGGGCCAACGCGGACCGCGAGGGCTACTTCCAGGCGGCGCGCGGCGGCACCCTGTTCCTGGACGAGATCGGTGACCTGCCGCTGGCCATGCAATCCAAGCTGCTGCGAGCCATCCAGGAGCGGCAGGTGCGGTCACTCGGCTCCACGCAGGAAGACGCGGTCGACGTTCGCGTCGTCAGCGCCACCCACAAGGACCTGGCCTCCGACGTCCAGGCCGGCCGCTTCCGGCAAGACCTCTATTACCGGCTCAACGTCATCGAGATCGTGGTGCCGCCGCTGCGCGAGCGGCGCGAGGACCTGCCCGCCCTGTGCCAGGCGCTGCTGGCCCGGATCGCCCAGGAATCGGGCATGCCGGTGCCGGTGCTGTCGCCCGCCGTGCTGCAGGAACTCGCGGCCCATCCGCTGGGCGGCAACGTGCGCGAGCTGGAGAACCTGCTGCACCGGGCGGTGGCTTTGTCGGATGGCACCGAACTGCAGGTGGATTTCGCGCCGACCCAGTGCGCTGCGGCAGCGCAGGAATCTGCGGCGGCGCTGCCTGCTTCGGCGGCGCCGGCCCTGGTGGAAGTGCCTGCCGACCTGCAGGCCTGGCTCGACCGGCAGGAACGCGACATCCTGATCAAGGCCTTGCACGACAGCGGCTTCAACCGCACGGCCGCAGCACAGCGACTGGGCTTGAGCCTGCGCCAGATCCGCTACCGCATCGCCCGGCTCGCCATCGCGGCCCCGGGAGGCGACGAGCCGCATGACGCCGCCTGAGGCCGCCCTCTGGGAGCAAGGCTGGTATCGCTTTGCCCGGCGCGAGCCCTCCCCGAACTTCGGTCCACGGCCGGCGCAGGCGGCCATCGACCTGGTGGTCGTGCATTCCATCAGCCTGCCGCCGGGCGTCTACGGCGGGCCGCAGGTGCAGCAGCTGTTCTGCAACCGGCTGGACTGGGAGGCGCACCCGTATTTCAAGAGCATCGAGGGCCTGCAGGTGTCGGCCCACTTCTTCGTGCGCCGCGACGGCCAGCTCTGGCAGTTCGTGAGCTGCGACGACCGGGCCTGGCACGCCGGGCGCTCGCGCTACCGCGGCAGGGCCGAATGCAACGACGACTCGATCGGCATCGAACTCGAGGGCATCGAGGACGGCCCGTTCGAGCCCGCGCAGTACGAAACCCTGGCGGGGCTTTGCGCGGCGGTCGCCCAGCGCTATCCGGTGCAGCACGTCGCAGGGCACGAACACATCGCCCCGGGGCGCAAGCGGGACCCGGGGCGGGGGTTCGACTGGGCCGCTCTGCAACGAAGCCTGGGCTGGCCCGTGCATTTTTTCCCGGCGGCGCCCCAGCCGTAACTTTCGGCGTCCGGTGACGGTCATGCGCCGCAACGCTAGCGTTGGCGCGGCCTGCCCGCATCCGGGCCACAGGCGATCAACATGCTGTCCACAGCATCTGCACCACCAAGCCGGGACAACCACTACCTATAGTGCTTGAAATGAATTCAGACCCTATATATAGTGCTTCAGCCGACCGCTGAGCGCCACGCTCGCGGCCCCAAGAACAACCACAGCCGAGGAATCCATGCAAGCTGCCTTGAACGTCTCGAACACCCCCGCCAGTTCCCTGAGGGCACCGGCTGCGCCGACTGCCGGCCAGGCCGCCAACCCGCTGGCGCACTACCAGATCATCCGCCGCAACGGCGCCGTGGTTCCGTTCGAGCCGAACAAGATCGCGATTGCCATGATGAAGGCCTTCCTGGCCGTGCACGGCACGCAGGGCGCCGCTTCGGCCAGCGTGCGCGAGACCGTCGACGGACTGACGCAGGCGGTGATCCGGGCCATGGTCCGTTCGCGCCCGGGCGGCGGCACCTTCCACATCGAGGACGTGCAGGACCAGGTCGAACTGGGCCTGATGCGCGGCGGCCACCACGAGATCGCGCGTGCCTACGTGCTCTACCGCGAGCGCCGCGCCCAGGAGCGGGCCAAGCAAGGAGCGCAGGAGGCGCCGAAGACGCCCACCCTGCACGTGCTGGACGGCGGCCAGCGCGTGGCGCTCGATCTGGGCGAGCTCAAGGGACTGATCGAAAACGCCTGCCGCGACCTGGGCACCGACGTCAAGCCCGACCCGATCGTGGCCGAGACCATGCGCAACCTGTACGACGGCGTGCCGATCGACGAGGTCTACAAGGCCTCGATCCTGGCGGCCCGCACGCTGATCGAGAAGGATCCCGATTACACCTACGCCACCGCGCGCCTGCTGCTGCACACCATCTTCAAGGAAGTGCTGGGCCGGGACGTCGCCCCCGCCGCCCGGGCCGAGGCCTATGCGGACTACTTCCCCGGCTTCGTCAAGAAGGGCGTGGACAACGAGCTGCTGGACGAGAAGCTGCTGCAGTACGACCTCAAGAGGCTGGGCGGCGCGCTCAAGGCCGAACGCGACCTGAAGTTCGACTACCTGGGCCTGCAGACCCTGTACGACCGCTACTTCCTGCACGTGCGCAAAACCCGTATCGAGCTGCCCCAGGCCTTCTTCATGCGCGTGGCCATGGGCCTGGCCCTGAACGAGATCGACCGCGAAGCCCGCGCCATCGAGTTCTACGAGGTGCTGTCCAGCTTCGACTTCATGTCCAGCACGCCGACCCTGTTCAACAGCGGCACGCTGCGCTCGCAGCTGTCCTCCTGCTACCTGACGACCGTGCCCGACGACCTGGACGGCATCTACGAGTCGATCAAGGAGAACGCCCTGCTGTCCAAGTTCGCCGGCGGGCTGGGCAACGACTGGACCCGGGTGCGGGCGCTGGGCTCCCATATCAAGGGCACCAACGGCGAATCGCAAGGCGTGGTGCCGTTCCTGAAGGTGGTCAACGACACCGCCGTGGCCGTGAACCAGGGCGGCAAGCGCAAGGGCGCGGTCTGCACCTACCTGGAGAGCTGGCACCTGGACATCGAGGAGTTTCTCGAACTGCGCAAGAACACCGGCGACGACCGCCGCCGCACCCACGACATGAACACGGCCAACTGGATCCCCGACCTGTTCATGCGCCGGGTGATGGAAAAGGGCGAGTGGACGCTGTTCTCCCCGTCCAACGTGCCGGACCTGCACGACAAGTTCGGCATCGACTTCGAAAAGGCGTACGTGGCCTACGAGGAGAAAGCCAGGCGCGGCGAGATCAAGCCCAGCAAGACCGTGCAGGCCAGCGACATGTGGCGCAAGATGCTCTCGATGCTGTTCGAGACCGGCCATCCCTGGATCACCTTCAAGGACGCCTGCAACGTGCGCTCGCCCCAGCAGCATGCCGGGGTGGTGCACTCGTCCAATCTCTGCACCGAGATCACGCTCAACACCAGCGACACCGAGACCGCCGTGTGCAACCTGGGCTCGGTCAACCTGATCAACCACCTGAAGGACGCCGACGGCTCCAAGGTGCTGGACCAGGACAAGCTGCGCAAGACCATCACCACGGCGATGCGCATGCTCGACAACGTGATCGACATCAACTACTACGCCGTCAAGAAGGCGCGCGACTCCAACCTGCGCCATCGCCCGGTCGGCCTGGGGATCATGGGCTTCCAGGACGCGCTGTACGAGTTGCGCATCCCCTACGCCTCCCAGCAGGCGGTGGAGTTCGCCGACCGCTCGATGGAAGCGGTCTGCTACCACGCCTACTGGGCGTCCACCGAACTGGCCCGCGAGCGCGGCAAGTACTCCAGCTACCGGGGCTCGCTGTGGGACAAGGGCGTGCTGCCGCTGGACACCCTGGCCCTGCTGGAGCAGGCACGTGGCGGCCATGTCGAAGTGGACCGTTCGGCCAGCCTGGACTGGGACGCCCTGCGCAAGAAGATCGCCGCCGACGGCATGCGCAACTCCAATTGCGTGGCGATCGCCCCGACCGCGACCATCTCCAACATCGTCGGGGTGGACGCGTCGATCGAGCCTTGCTTCGGCAACCTGTCGGTCAAGTCCAACCTGTCCGGCGAGTTCACGGTGATCAACCACTACCTGGTGCGCGACCTCAAGCGCCTGGGCCTGTGGGACGACGTGATGGTCATGGACCTCAAGCACTTCGACGGCTCGCTGCGCCCGATCGACCGCGTGCCCCAGGAGATCAAGGCGCTGTACGCCACCGCCTTCGAGGTCGAGCCGGTGTGGCTGGTGGAAGCCGCGGCACGGCGCCAGAAGTGGATCGACCAGGCCCAGTCGCTCAACATCTACATGGCAGGCGCTTCCGGCAAGAAGCTGGACGACACCTACAAGCTGGCCTGGGTCCGCGGCCTGAAGACCACCTATTACCTGCGCACCAGCAGCGCCACGCATGCCGAGAAATCGACGGTGCAATCCGGCCGCCTGAATGCGGTCTCTTCCGGCGCCGGCGCGATGAGTGCACTCGACGCCGCCGCTGCCGCCGCGCAAGCGCAGATGAACGCGACGCCCGCCACGGACATCAAGTTCTGCGCGATCGACGATCCGACCTGCGAGGCCTGCCAGTGAGATGAAGGTATCGGCGTTCTCCGACAGGATGCCGATGCAATTGAGCAACAAAATGCAGCGGTGATGTGAATGGACACTTTGCAAGTCGCATCACTGCTCACATAATCCGAGCATTGGAAAACTTATGTTGACCTGGGACGACGAAGTCAAGCCCGCATCGCCAACGCCCCCGAACAGCGGTTCCTTCACGAACCGCGAGGTGCCTCACTCCCTCCGCGAGGCGAACGCTTCCCCACTCTCTCCTGCCAGCGTCCCCCAGCCGGCCGTTCGCACGCTCGACGACGGCGCCGTGGTGCCGGCGCCGCAAGCGCCCGTGGCGGCGCGCTCGGGCCAAGCCAGCCATCGCCGCGTGAACGCCGCCGACAAGCGCATCATCAACGGCCAGACCGACGTCAACCAGCTGGTGCCGTTCAAGTACAAGTGGGCCTGGGAGAAGTACCTGGCCACCTGCGCCAACCACTGGATGCCGCAGGAAGTGAACATGACGCGGGACATCGCGCTGTGGAAGGACCCGAACGGCCTGACCGAGGACGAGCGCCGCATCATCAAGCGCAACCTCGGCTTCTTCGTGACCGCCGACTCGCTGGCCGCCAACAACATCGTGCTGGGCACCTACCGCCACATCACGGCGCCCGAGTGCCGCCAGTTCCTGCTGCGCCAGGCCTTCGAAGAGGCGATCCACACCCACGCCTACCAGTACATCGTGGAGTCGCTCGGCCTGGACGAGGCCGAGATCTTCAACGCCTACAACGAGGTCCAGTCGATCCGCGACAAGGACCAGTTCCTGATCCCCTTCATCGAGGCGATCATGGACCCGAACTTCCATACCGGCACGCCCGAGAACGACCAGACGCTCCTCAAGAGCCTGATCGTGTTCGCTTGCCTGATGGAGGGCCTGTTCTTCTATGTCGGCTTCACCCAGATCCTGGCGCTGGGCCGGCAGAACAAGATGACCGGCGCCGCCGAGCAGTACCAGTACATCCTGCGGGACGAGTCGATGCACTGCAACTTCGGCATCGACCTGATCAACCAGCTCAAGCTGGAGAACCCGCACCTGTGGACGGCCGAATTCAAGGCCGAGATCAAGGGCCTGTTCCAGAAGGCCGTCGAGCTCGAATACAAATATGCCGAAGACACCATGCCCCGCGGCGTGCTCGGCATGAATGCCTCCATGTTCAAGGGCTACCTGCGCTACATCGCGAACCGGCGCGCCACGCAGATCGGCCTGGAAGCGCTCTTTCCCAACGAGGAAAACCCGTTCCCCTGGATGAGCGAGATGATTGACCTGAAGAAAGAGCGCAATTTCTTTGAAACCCGTGTGATCGAGTACCAGTCGGGTGGCGCGCTTTCCTGGGATTGAAAAGAGAGTTAGGCAACTGCGAATGAGCTTGGATACGCCCGCACGGATGACCGGCCGCAAGACGCCGGCGCTGTGCGGGCCACGGTGTTCATGAGGCTGGGCCCTGTGCCCAACCCCATGGATCGCTTCATGCCACCAACATGCATGAAGTGCTTCTTTGGTTGATGTTGATCAACTTGTACAGGAGAAAGTAAATGGCAACTGCAAAGAAAACGGCCGCGAAGAAGGCCCCCGCGAAGAAGTCGGCAGCGAAGAAGGCTCCGGCCAAGAAGGCCGCAGCGAAGAAGGCTCCGGCGAAGAAGGCCGCTGCCAAGAAGGCTCCGGCCAAGAAGGCGGCAGCGAAGCGCCCGGCGGCGGCCAAGAAGGCCCCGGCGAAGAAGGCCGCAGCGAAGAAGTCGCCTGCGCGCAAGGCCGCAGCCAAGAAGGGCGGCGCCGCGACCAAGGGCAAGGCTTCCCCCGCGAAGAAGGCGGCGGCGAAGAAGGGCGGCGCGGCTCGCAAGGCCACCGCCAAGAAGGCCCCCGCGAAGAAGAAGCCCGCTGCCAAGAAGGCCGCGAAAAAGCCTGCTGCGAAAAAGGCGGCCAAAGCGCCTGCTGCCAAGCCGGCTGCGGCAAGTGCCGCTCCGGCAGCGCCGGCGGCACAGACCACGCTGAACCCGCAGGCCGCCTGGCCGTTCCCGACGGCCAGCAAGCCCTGAGGCAAGGCGGCTCGTCCGCCTTTCCCCAAGCCCGGCAACGAAAGTTGCCGGGCTTTTTGCTTTGTAGACTGGGCCCCTCATGACCAGCACACAGCAGGACCTGTTCGGCGTTCCCCCGCCCCGGCTGCCCGAGGGGATGCGCTACCAGGAGGAGTTCGTCGCGCCCGAAGAGGAGCGGCAGTTGGTCGCGATCGCCGCCGCGATGCCGCTGCGGGAGATGCAGTACAAGGGCTACACCGCCCGGCGGCGAGGCGCTAGCTTCGGCGGCAGCTACGACTTCGACGCCAACCGGCTGGAGCCCGCCGCGCCCCTGCCCGAAACCCTGCGGCCGCTGCGGCTTCGCGTCGCGCGCTGGGCGGGGCTGGCGGCGGAGGACCTGGTCCATGCGCTCGTGGCCGAGTACCGGCCCGCCACCCCGCTGGGGTGGCACCGTGACGTGCCGGACTTCGAGGACGTGATCGGCGTGTCGCTGCTGTCCGAAGCGGTGATGCGGTTCAGGCCCTGGCCCCCGGATGCCGCGCGCCAGGCCGAGATCCTGAAGCTGCCCGTGCAGCCCCGGTCGATCTACCTGCTGCGGGGCGCCTCCCGCTGGGCCTGGCAGCACAGCGTGTCGCCCACCGCGGCGCTGCGCTACTCCATCACTTTTCGCACCGCCCGCCGCCGCGGCTGACGCTCAGCGCCGCACCGACACCAGCTCGACTTCGAAGTTCAGCGTGGCGTTTGGCGGGATCACGCCGCCGGCACCCCGTTCGCCGTAGGCGATGGCGGGCGGACAGGTGAGTTTGGCCTTGCCGCCCGGCTTCATCATCTGCACGCCCTCGGTCCAGCAAGGAATGACGCGGTTGAGCGGGAACTCGGTCGGCTCGCCGCGCTTGTGCGAGCTGTCGAATTCGCGGCCGTCAGCGAAAGTGCCGCGGTAGTGCACCTTCACCGTGTCGGTGGCGGCCGGCGAGGCGCCGCTGCCTTCCTTCAAGGACTGGTAGACCAGGCCCGATTTGGTGGTGACGGCGGATTGCGCCAGCGCGGCAGTGGCCAGCGACAGTGCCAGGACGAATGCAAGGGAACGCAAGGGACGACTCCTTCGAATGAGGCGCGATTATCGGTCGCCCGCGACCAGGGCCATGCGGCGCCGCAACCGCTGCGCTTCGTCGGCGGCACCGGCCTGTTCGGCGCGCAACGCCCGCGCACCCAGCCACGCCAGCAGCGGACGCCGCCAGCCCTGAGCCGATGCAGTGTCGCTGGCCAGTTGCAGCGTCTGGGGATTGGCCCGGCCCGCGCGAAGCAGCACGCCCGCGGCCACCAGCCGCGACAAGGGGTCTTTGATGCCCGCGATGTCAGCGCCGCCGCTGGCGATGGCGCGGTGCTGCGCGGGCAGCAAGGCGGCGGCGGACGCGGGCAAGGTACCGGCGAGGTAGCCGGCATAGGCCCGCTCCACATCGGAGGCATCGGCGCGCAGGGTCTCGAAGCCCGTGCAGGGCTCGAAGGCCAGGCTGGCGACCTGCAAGCCGCACCGGGTGAGTTCGGCGCGGGCCACCAGCGGCGCCTGCCCCGTGGCCGCAAGCTCACGCCGCGCCCGCTTGAATTCGGCATCTGCCGCGGCCGTGCTGCCGGACAGGAACGCCTGCTCGTACCGCTCGAGCGCCCCGTGCGCGTTCATCTGCCACTCGGGCGCGCGCGGCTGGCCGCCGCAGGCGGCCAGCAGGGCCACGCCGGCCAGCAGCAGCGCCCTCATGGCAGCCTGATCTCCGTCTCGCGGGCGAACGGCCACTTGCGGTTCAGCTCGTTGAGCATGCCCTCCACCTTGCGCAGGTTGGCCTCCACCTCGCCGCGCAGCGTGCCCAGGTCCTGCGTCGCACCCCGCACGTTGGATGCAGCTCCCTGCGCTTCGACCAGCACCGCATCGACCTTGCGCAGGCTGGCGCGCGTGTCGGCCAACAGGCCATTGAGCTGCAGCACGGTCGCGCGCGCTTCGCGCATCACGCCTTCGGGCCCGAACACCTGCGCATCGGTCTTGGCCGCCAGGCCGTCCACGCGCGTTGCGAGCTGGTCCATGCGGGCCAGCAACGTGTTGGTCCGCTCCAGGGCCGCCACCAGCTGGCGCGCGTCCTTCTCGTTGCCGAACAGCACGCCCAGCGCGCCCTGCGGCCCCTTGAGCTTCTCGGTCACGGCCTGCACGTTGGCCAGGCTGCTGCGCAAGGCGGCGTCCTGCGCGGTCATGGCGGTGAGGTTCTCCAGCACCTCGCGCGCCGACGCAATCACCCGCGGCAGTTCCGCTGTGGCGTCGCCCCGCAGCACCGGGCGCACCGCGCCGTCCGGCAGCAGCGGATCCGTGAGCACGCCGGTGAAGGCACGGATGTTGGTGCCGCCCACCAGGCCGCGCACCAGCGTGAACACGCTGCTGGTGCGCAGCCAGTGCGCGTCCTTGCGCGCCACGTCGATCACGATGCGCACGTTGGCGTTCTCGGCCAGCTCGACCTGCCGCACGCGGCCGATCGGGAACCCGGAAAAGGTCATGTCCATCCCGACCACCACGCCTTCGGAATCGTCGGTGGTCAGCACCAGGGTCTGGGTGGGCTCGAACACGCCACGGGCGTACAGCAGGTACAGGGCGGCCCCGGCGACCAGCAAGGCGGTGAACAGCAGCAGCAGCCGCGCCTTCAGTTCGAGATGGGCCACCGGCCGGGCCGCAGGCTCGGAATTCTGGACCGGGGTTTCGGGGACTTGCTGCATGGCTAGTAATAGTTGCCGACCAGCGACAGCGCTTCCAGCACCAGCAGCACGGCGAACATGCGCACCAGGCCCTGGAGCGCGGCGCTCGCGCGCGACCCGTCGCCTTCCACGTCGTACAGCCCGGAGCCCATGGGGATGACCGACACGGCGAGGCTGAAGAACAGCGTCTTGAGCATGAAGATCAGCGACACCGAAGGATTGAACACCTGCCCGAACATGCGCGTGTAGGCCTGGACGCCCGCCAGCGTGAAGCCGTAGACCGCCAGGTAGGCCACCACCAGCGCCACCGCGCAGCTGAGCGCCGCCAGCGTGAGGGTGGCGAACACGCCGGCCAGCATGCGCGGCAGCACCTCGGCAACGACCGGGTCCCGGCCTTGCCGCCGCAGCGCCTCGAAATGCCCGATGCGGCGCATCTCGGCCAGGGCCGCCCCGTTCGGGATGGTGCAGCGCAGCGCCACGAACAGCGCGGCGGTCACCGGGATCAGCTCGAGCACGAGGACACGCACCACCATCTCGAGCGCGTACTGCGACAGGCCGTAGCTCAAGGCGGTCACCACCACGATGCGCGTGATGACCAGCGTGAACAGTGCGCTGAGCAAGGAGAAGCCCGCCAGGATGGGTGCCGTGTCCATGTAGACATGGCGGTACAGCGCCAGGCGCGCCCCGCCGCTGCGGTAGCTGGAGGGCGTCGCGGCCAGCACCAGCAAGGTGGCCCCGAACAGCACGATCCGCCACCAGCCCGCCAGCCAGCGCAAGGGGGCGCTGCCCGTGTGGCCCAGCCTGCGATACCAAAGGGGCGCCGGTGTCATGCGTCCGATGATAGCGGCGCCGTTCAGGGCGCCGGTGCGCTATAGATTCAGGAGCGCTATGCGCCCGCTGGAAGCGGGCCGCAGCCCTTTTTACCACTGCCCCGTAGGCCCGACCTCCGGCGAAGGCAGCCCCGGCGCCCAGCGCAACGGCAGCGCTCTTGCCACGCGCCGCAGTTGTTCGATGTGGAATCGCACCAGGCGCCGGGCACCCGCGAACGTGCGCAGTTCCGCGCCGTCCGTGACCACCTCGGCGCGGGCCGCCAGCCAGGTCGCGCCGCCGCTGTCGAAGTCGATGAACAGCAACCCGCAGCGCGGCTGCAGCAAGAGGTTGCCCAGCGTGTTGAAGAAAAAATTACCGGCGAAATCCGGCACCGTGAGCGTGTCGCTTCCCACCTTCACGAAGCCGGGCTTGCCGCCGCGGTGCGACACGTCCACCCCATGCGCCGGTGCGGCGCCGGCCGCGGCGCCGGGATGCGCGGTGGCGATGAAGAAGGTGTCCGCGCCGGCGATGGCTGCGCGGGCGGGCCCGTCCAGCCGGCCGAGGTGCTCCAGCGTGCCGGGCGGCACCGCCGGCAAGCTGTACTCGGCCTCGCGCGCCTGGATGTATTGGGGGCAGTTGCCGAAGCTCTGGCCCACGCGAACCTGGAAGCCGCTGCCGCCGACCGCCCCCACCCAGCCGTTGAGCCGGTTGCGGCGGCGGGTGTGCGCCTGGATCCCGAGCAGGCCGATCGGCGCGCCTTCGCGCAAGGCCGGCTTGAGCGGGTCGTGCTCTGCGGGCATGGCCTGCAGGCGCAACTCGCGTTCGTGCGGCGAGTGGGCAAAGCCCGGCGCGCCGGCGAGCGCGCTGGCCCACGGCTGGCCGGCCTCATCCATCAGGCCGGCCACCAGGAAAGGCAGCTGGGCAAAGAAATCGCGGTGCTGCTGCGGCATGTGGTCACGGATCAGGCGCGGGCCGGCCGTCGCCAGCCGATCGTGCGCGCCGGTGCTTCGTTGCAGCGCGAGTTCGCCCTCGTGGAAGGTGGCGGCCGGACCGTCCATGGCTCAGGCTGCCAGGCCGATGGGCGTGCGCGGCATCGGCAGGAACCCCGGCAACGCTTCCAGGCGCTCGACCCAGCTTCGCACGCCCGGGTAGGGAGCCAGCGACACCCCGCCCTCGGGCGCCGTCACGGTGTAGCTGTACATCGCCAGGTCGGCCAGCGTCATCGCGTCGCCCACCAGCCAGGCACGAGTGGCGAGCTGCTGCTCCATCAGCGTGAACAGGTGCCGCGCGCGCTCCTGCGCCTGCGCCGGGCTGTCGGGCCGCTTGAACAGGTGGATCACCCGGGCGGCGGCGGGCCCGAACGCCAGCGGCCCGGCCGCCACCGACAGCCAGCGCTGGACCTGCGCTGCTCCGACCGGGTCGCGCGGCAGCCAGCGGCCCGGCGCGTATCGGGCTTCCAGGTACACCATGATGGCGTTGGAATCGGCCAGCGCGATGTCGCCGTCCTCGATCACCGGCACCTGGCCAAAGGGATTCAGCGCCAGGAACGCCGGGGTCTTGTGTTCGCCGGCGGCGAGGTCGACGTCCACGGTTTCGTACGGCAGGCCCAGCAGGCTCAGCACCAGCTCGGCACGGTGGCTGTGGCCCGACAGGCGCATGCGGTGCAGGCGGATCGGGGTGGCGGGTTGCGTCATGTGCGTTCTCCAACGGGTCGGGGCGCCATTCTTGGCTGCTGCGGCGCCGCAGTAAAGGCCTTCAGGCGCAGCAGACTGCTGCGTTTTCCGGCTTAATCGCTGCATGGACAAGTTCCGCGCCATGGAAGTCTTTGCCGCCATCGCCGACCAGGGCAGCCTGACGGCGGCGGCGGCCAGGCTCGGCTCGTCCTTGCCCGCCGTGGTGCGCACACTGGCCGCCTACGAGGCCTGCTTGGGGGTGCGCCTGTTCAACCGCACCACCCGCCGCATCGCGCTGACCGAAGAGGGCCGGGAGCACCTCGCGAATTGCCGCGACCTGCTGGAGCGCGTGGCCGCCGCCGAGCTGGCGCTCACGCGCGGAGTGGCCGAGCCTGCCGGCCAGCTCACGATCACGGCGCCAGTGCTGTTCGGCCAGATGTACGTGGGACCGAGCGTGACTCGCTTCGTGCAGCAGCACCCGGGCTTGCGGTGCAGCGTGGTGCTGCTGGACCGGGTGGTCAACCTGCTCGAGGAAGGCATGGACTTGGGCATCCGCATCGGGCGGCTGGAAGACTCGTCCCTCATCGCGCAGCCCCTCGGGCGCATTCGCCGCCTGGTGGTCGCCACGCCGGCCTGGCTGCGCCGCCATGGGACACCGCGCCACCCCAAGGACCTGCTGCGGGCGAACTGCATCCGCATGCTGGCGGGCCCGCCCACCTGGGGCGACTTCCAGGAGAAGGGCCGCAGCTTCCGGGTGCCGGTCACCGGCAACCTGGAGTTCAATCACGTGCTGCCGGCCGTGCAGGCCTGCGCCGCGGGCGCCGGCATCGGCATGTTCTTTTCCTACCAGGTCGCGCCGTATCTCGAGGCGCGGCAGCTCAAGGTGGTGCTTGAAAGGTTCGAGTTGCCGCCGCGGCCGATCAGCATCGTCTACCCTCATGCCCGGTTGCTGCCGGCCCGCACCCGGGCCTTCATCGACTGGGTCCGCAGCGACATCACCGCATTCCAGGCCTGAACACCAGAAGGAGCCCCATGCCAGACTTCGACCTCTTCGTCATCGGCGGCGGCAGCGGCGGCGTGCGCGCCGCCCGCATGGCGGCCCAGCGGGGCGCCCGGGTGGCCGTGGCCGAAGCCGCGGCTTTGGGGGGCACCTGCGTCAACGTCGGCTGCATCCCCAAGAAGCTGTACAGCTATGCCGCGCACTACGCGCACGACTTCGAGGACGCGCGGGGTTTCGGCTGGGACTTGCAGGAGCCCCGCCTGGACTGGGATCGCCTGAAGGCCAACCGGGCCCGCGAGATCGGCCGCCTCAATGGGATTTACGAGCAGTTGCTAATGGGCGCCGGCGTGCAGATCGTGCGCGGCTGGGCGCAACTGGTGGACGGCCACACGGTCAAGGTGGAGACGCTCTCCGGGCCCCGGCAGTTCAGCGCGCGGCACATCCTGCTCGCCACCGGCGCCACTCCCAGCGTTCCCGCCCTGCCGGGACGCGAGCTGGCCGTGACCTCCGACAGCATGTTCGACCTCGACCCCTTCCCCCGGCGGCTGGTGGTGGTCGGCGGCGGCTACATCGCGTGCGAATTCGCTTCCATCTTCCGCGGGCTGGGCGCGCAAGTGTCGCTGCTGTACCGCGGCGAGCAGATCCTGCGCGGCTTCGACGACGAGGTGCGAGCGTTCATCGCGCGCGAGATGGTGCGCACCGGCATCGACCTGCGCCTGGGCGCGAACGTCGAGGCTCTGGCGCGCAGCGGCGATGGCCTTCAGGTGCAGCTGGCCGGCGGAACCCGGCTGGCGGCGGACGTGGTGCTCTACGCCACCGGCCGGGTGCCCAACGTGAACGGCCTGGCCCTGGAGACGGCGGGCGTGAAGCAGGGCCGGCACGGCGCCATCCTGGTGGACGGGCACTACCAGACCTCGCTCGCTTCGGTGCACGCGGTCGGGGACGTGACGGCCCGGGTGCAGCTCACGCCCGTGGCCTTGGGCGAAGCCATGGCGCTGGTGGACCGGCTGTTCGGCGACGGCCGCCGCCAGATGGGCTACGAGTTCATCCCCACCGCCGTCTTCACGCACCCGAACATCGGCACCGTGGGCTACACCGAGGCGCAGGCGCGCGAGACCTTTGGCCGCATCACGGTGTTCCGCACCGAGTTCAAGCCGCTGCGCCACACGCTCACGGGCAGCGGCGAGCGCACGCTGATGAAGCTGGTGGTGGACACGCAGTCGGACCGGGTGGTCGGCCTGCACATGGTCGGACCGGACGCAGGCGAGGTGGTCCAGGGCTTCGCGGTGGCCCTGAAGGCCGGTGCCACCAAGGCGGTGTTCGATGCCACGGTCGGCATCCATCCCACGCTGGCCGAGGAGTTCGTCACCATGCGCGAGCCGGTTTTTACATCAAGCTGAACGCGGAAATCAGTTGACCGGGCGCCCGTAGGTGCGGGTCAGCGGGGTCTTGGTGTCCTCTTCCGGGGGCAGGTAGATCGTGGTGCGGTCGATCTTGGAGTCGTAGGCGGCGAGTTCGGCACTGGCACTGCGGATGACGGCCTTGTCCAGCGGGTGGCACTGGCGCTGGCTCAGCTTGGCCAGCTGCTCCGACTGGTCGATCATCTGCCGGACGCTGGCCGGATCCATGATCAGGGCAAAAGGGTTCACCGCCGTGGCTGCTGTTCTCATGGGCTCAACTCCTGTCATTCAAGTTTTGGAAAGGTCGATTCCGGGGTGAAGCCAATGTCGCAGAGGGGGGGCAGTTTGTAACGTCAGGTGAGTTCGTAACACCTTGTAGGACTCATTCTTACGGTTTTGAAGGCCTTCCGGGTGCCGCGTTGGAGCGTTGCACAATAGGCTCATGCCCTACATGCCGCCGTTCATCGCGCCGAGCCGGCACAGCGAGCCCGAGGCGGCGCTGGCCCAGGTCCGGGCGATCTATTCCCAGCAGGTCAGCCACCTGCGCGAAGCCATGCAGCGCTTCGTCGCCGGCGAGTCGTTGCCGGGCCATGTCAGGGCCTGCTATCCGTTCGTGCGTATCAACACCGAGACCTCGATCCCCGAGAACGTGCTGGAGAACCTGGGCCTGAGCTACGGCTTCGTGGCCGGCGCGGGTCGCTTCGAGACCACGCTGACGCGGCCCGACCTGTACGCCAACTACTACCTCGAGCAGTTCCGCCTGCTGCGCCAGAATCACGGCGTGGAGCTGGAAGTGGGCACCAGCACCGAGCCGATCCCGGTGCATTTCTCGTTCGCCGAGAACGACCACATCGAAGGCACGCTCAGTCCCGAACGGCGCATGCGCATGCGCGACCTGTTCGACCTGCCCGACCTGGGAGCCATGGACGACGGCATTGCCAACGGCACCTGGATGGCCAGGCCCGGGGACGCGCGGCCGTTGGCGCTGTTCACCGCGGCGCGCGTCGATTACTCGCTGCACCGCCTGCGCCACTACACCGGCACCGCTCCGGACTGGTTCCAGAACTTCGTGCTGTTCACCAACTACCAGTTCTACATCGACGAGTTCGTTCGCCTGGGCCACGAAGAGATGGCCAGGCCCGACAGCGATTACGTGGCCTTCGTCGAACCGGGCAACGTGGTCACGCGCCGGGCGGGACTGCCCTCGCAAGGACCCTCGGGGGTCGCACCCGCGCGGCTGCCGCAGATGCCCGCCTACCACCTGATGCGGCCCAACCACGGCGGCATCACCATGGTCAACATCGGCGTCGGCCCGGCGAATGCCAAGACCATCACCGACCACATCGCCGTGCTGCGCCCGCATGCCTGGATGATGCTGGGCCATTGCGCGGGCCTTCGCAACAGCCAGCAGCTGGGCGACTACGTGCTGGCCCACGCCTACGTGCGCGAAGACCACGTGCTGGACGAGGAGCTGCCGCTGTGGGTGCCGATCCCGGCGCTGGCCGAGATCCAGCTGGCGCTGGAGAAGGCCGTGGCCGACGTCACGCAGTGCCAGGGCGCCGACCTGAAGCGGATCATGCGCACGGGCACCGTCGCCTCCACCGACAACCGCAACTGGGAACTGCTGCCGGGCAACCAGCCGCAGCAGCGCTTCAGCCAGAGCCGGGCCGTGGCGCTGGACATGGAAAGCGCCACCATCGCCGCCAACGGGTTCCGCTTCCGCGTGCCCTACGGCACCTTGCTGTGCGTGAGCGACAAGCCGCTGCACGGCGAGATCAAGCTGCCGGGCATGGCCAACCACTTCTACCGCGAGCGCGTGGACCAGCACCTGCGCATCGGCATGCGCGCGATCGAGATCCTGCGCCAGGGCGGCAGCCAGCGGCTGCACAGCCGCAAGCTGCGCAGCTTCGATGAGGTGGCGTTCCAATAGGTCTTGGAGAACACCCGGCCCCGAGACGACGTTCTGCCCGAGCAGATGCCGCTCCAGCAGCGGCCGCGGCATCGGCGCGAGATAGTCCGAACCGCGGGAGTGGCTTGCACGCCACGGCCGCTGCGAACCAGCAAGGCGGTTCCCAAAGACCCTTCCAGTGCATGGAGGCTGTTGGTCAGGCCCGCTGCGACACGCCGCCAAGGCGCGCCGCCGCTCGAAAGCCGCCATGTTCAAGCAGCGCGAGGAAGTCGCGCAACTGCTGCAGCGTCATGTTGGATGCCCGGGTCTGATAACGAAAGCTTATCAAGATAGGTTGCCGATGCTGTTGCCGCGCCGCCGCGCTTTATATGCTGCGGCCAAGCCTCCGTTCCCCCAGCGCCAGCAGCTTCATGCGTTTTTTTTCCTATCGCGATCGGCCGGTCCATCTGGGTCCCTACCCGCTGGAGCAGCTTGCCCGCCAGGACGCCGCCGATCTTTCGGCGGTGCCGCCTTTCGTGCCCGTGTCGTTCGACGACCCGCGCCCGGAATCGCTCAGCCACGCGATGGCCCGCTTCATCGGCATGTTCGACGTGATCCGCGACGGCACGGTCGGGCCGGCTGCCGCGGAGATTCCGGACGACCCCGCCTTGCGGGCCGACCACCTGAAGGCCGCCGGGTACTACTTCGACGCTTCGATGATGGGCGTGTGCGCCGTTCCACCCCAGGCGCGGCTTGCCGATCCGGTGCGCAACCCGCTGGTGCGCACGCTGGCGGCCGAGCTGGAGCAGAGCCAGCCCAAGAGCTTTGCCGCCGGCATCGACATGATCATGGCCGACGTGCTGGATTCGGCGCGGGCGACCCATGGGCCGATCGACCACCACGGCCACGCCCTCGTCATCCTGGTTGAATACCCGCGCGATCCGGACCCTGGGGAACCCGGTGCGGAGTGGATCACCGGCACGCAAGCGCAACGGGCCGCGACCTTGGCCGCGCAGACCGCCGTGCTGCTGTCGACCTATCTGCGGATGCTGGGACATTCGGCGCGCTCGCACACCGCCACCTGTACCGACGTGCACCTGGGCCGGCTTGCCGTGGCGGCCGGGCTGGCCGAAGTGGCGCAGCGGGACGGCAGCATGGAACTGGCCAACCCCTACCTGGGCACGCGCTACGGCCTGGCGGCGGTGACCACCTCGCTGGCGCTGGCGCACGACAAACCCCTGGCGCCGGGCGGCTTTGCCGCGCGAGTGCGCTCGCACGGCCCGGCCTGGTGGGTCGGCAAGGGCACGCTCAAGAGCGCCCTGTTCCGCGAGCCCTACCAGCACCGGGAATTCCGCATGGGCCCGCAGCCGTTCGAAAAGCTCAAGCGGCGCGATGAACCCACCACGTTCATCGATCACGAGCGGGTGCCGCGCTTTCCCAAGCGCGCCGATTTCTTCGCGCGCATCCTGTTCGGCGACATGGGCAAGAACGTGCAGGAGGCGGCCAAGAATGCCAACTACGTGATGAAAAGCCCGATCGGCGCCTGCGCCCGGCGCGCGCTCGGGGCCCTGCTGCTGCTGCAGTTCGGCCAGGCGCGCGGGCCGGTGTCGCCCAGCACCGCGGATGCCCGGCGCAACACCGACAACCTCAAGGCCGCTTCCTACTACCTGGGGTGCGACGCGGTGGGCCTGTGCGCGGTCCCGCAGTGGGCCTACTACTCGCACGATGCGGGTGGCAACCCGCTGCCCGCCTACCACGGCAACGCGGTCAACATGCTGCTGGACCAGGGCCATGAAACCATGGACGGCTGCAGCGGCGACGACTGGATTTCCGTGGCGCAGAGCATGCGGGCCTATCTGCGCTTTTCCATGATCGGCGGCATCGTGGGCGAGCAGATCCGCCGGCTGGGCTACTCGGCCCGCGTGCACACCGTGGTCGACGGCGACGTGCTGCAGCCGCCGCTGCTGCTGCTGTCGGGCCTGGGCGAGGTCAGCCGCATCGGCGAGGTGATCCTCAATCCCTTCCTGGGCCCGCGCCTGAAGTCCGGCACCGTCACGACGGACATGCCGATGACCTACGACAAGCCGATCGACTTCGGGCTGCAGACCTTTTGCGAGAACTGCAACAAGTGCGCGCGAGAGTGCCCGTCCGGCGCGATCACGGCCGGCCCCAAGCTGATGTACAACGGCTACGAGATCTGGAAGTCGGACGCCGAGAAGTGCGCCCGCTACCGGATCACCAACCAGGGCGGCGGCATGTGCGGGCGCTGCATGAAGACCTGTCCCTGGAACCTGGAAGGCTTGTTCGCCGACGACGCCTTCCGCTGGGCGGCCATGAACTTCCCGCGGCAGGCCCGGCTGCTGGCCGACCTGGACGACCGGCTGGACCGCGGCACCATGAACCCGGTCAAGAAGTGGTGGTGGGACATCGAACTCGACACCCGCAGCGGCTGCTATGTGCGTGCCAGGACCACCAACGCGCGCGGCCTGAACAAGGACCTCGACCTGAAGTACGAGGACCAGACGCTGGCCGTCTACCCGGCCGACAAGATGCCGCCGCCCTATCCGGTGGCTTTCCCCCTCCATCGCGAGGAAGGCATCGAGCGCTACAAGTCGCTGCTGACACCGGCGCAGTACCGGGAGCGGCTGGCCGCGGGGCAGACCGACGGCCTGGTGCCGCAGTTCCGCATGCCCGAGGGCGAGCCGCCGGTCTTTCCGGTGATCCTGCGGCGCCGCGAAGAGATGACCGCGGACATCGCGCGGTACGAATTCGTCGCGCCCGACGGCCAGGAGCTGCCGGCGTTCGACGCGGGCGCGCACATCGATGTGGTGATCGCTCCCGAGTACCAGCGCCAGTACAGCCTGGCGGGAGACCCCGCCGACCGCGGCAAGTACGTGCTGGGCGTGCAGCGCGAACCCCAGGGACGGGGCGGCTCCATGCTGATGCACCGGGTGTTCCGCGAAGGCAAGCGGGTGTTCATCTCGCGCCCCGCCAATCACTTCCCGCTGGCCGAAGGCGCGGCGCACAGCCTGCTGCTGGCCGGCGGCATCGGCGTGACGCCCATGATCACCATGGCCCACACGCTGCACCGGCAGGGCGCCTCGTTCCAGCTCCACTACAGCGCCGCCAGCCGGGCCGCCGCCGGTTTCGTGCCTGAGCTGGAGCAGGCGCCCTGGGCCGGCCGGGTGCGCTTTCACTTCAAGGACGAGGGCGCGCGAGCCGACCTGAACCAGATCATTCCGCCCTATGCCCCGGGCATGCACCTGTACACCTGCGGCTCGGTCCGCTACATGGACGGCGTGTTCCAGGCGGCCCAGGGCAAGGGCTGGCCCGAAGAAGGGCTGCATCGGGAGTTTTTCAGCGTGCCCGAGCCGCCGGCCTACGTGAACAAGCCCTTCCGGCTGCAGTTGTCGCGCAGCGGCAAGACGCTCACGGTTCGCGCCGACCAGCGCGCGACCGACGTGTTGGCCGAAGCGGGCATCCGGATCGACGTCAAGTGTTCCGACGGCATCTGCGGCGTCTGCGCCACTGCGTACGAGTCCGGCGAGATCGAACACCGCGACTACGTGCTCAGCGCGCGCGACCGCCAGCGGCGCGTGGTGCTTTGCTGTTCCCGCGCCAGCGCGGAAGGCGGCGCCATCGTCCTGCCGATGTAACACCCCACCCAGAAGGAGACGCCATGACCCTGTGCCGTAGAACCCTGTTGAGCGGCCTCGTGCTGCCGGCCCTGCTGCCGCTCGGCGCCACGGCCCAGACCGACACCTATCCGCAAAAACCGGTGCGCCTGGTGATTCCGTTCCCCGGCGGCTTCACCGACACGCTGGCGCGGCTGGTCGGCCAGAAGATGAGCGAGGGCCTGGGCCAGCCCGTCGTGGTGGAGCAAAAGCCCGGGGGCAGCGGCCAGATCGGCGCGGCCGAGGTGCTCAGGGCGCCGCCGGACGGCCACACGCTGTTCATGATCCACATCGGCACGCACGCGGTGAATCCGCACCTGCTGCCCAAGCTCAACTACGACGCCGAGAAGGACTTCATTCCCATCACCGAAGTGGCGCGGGTGCCGAACCTGCTGGAGGTGAGCCCCGCGCTGGCGGCGCGCACGGTGGCGGAACTGGTGGCCCTGGCCAAGGCCAGACCGGGCGGCTTGTTCTATGCCTCGCCGGGCAACGGAAGTTCGGGCCACCTGGCCGGGGAGCTGTTCAAGTCGATGGCCGGCGTCGACATCCAGCACGTTCCCTACAAGGGGACCACCGAAGCCTTGCAGGACCTGGCGACCGGGCGGATCCACATCATGTTCGACACCCTGGCACAGGGAGGTGCCTTGTCGCGCGCCGGCAAGGTGCGGGGCCTGGCCGTCACGAGCCGGCAGCGCCATCCGTCCTACCCGGAGTTCCCGACGATGGTCGAGTCGGGGTTTGCCGGCTGGGAAACCGGACCCTGGTTCGGCCTGGCCGTACGCGCCGGAACGCCGGACGACATCGTGCGGCGAATCCAGGCGGAAGCGGCCAAGGCGCTGGCCTCGCCGGCCCTCAGGGAGCGCCTGACCGCGCTGGGAGCCACGCCGACCGCGAGCACCCCCGAGGAATTCTCCGCCTTCATCAAAGCTGAGTCCGGACGCTGGGGCAAGCTCGTCCGCGACCTGGGCATCAAGCCCGAGTAGTCCCGCCACCCATCACAACGAGGAGACAAGCCATGAGAAAACGGATCGTCATTTCACTGGCCGCCGCGGCGGCCCTTCCCGCGGCCTGGCGCAAGGCGCGCCCGGCTCCAGCGTCACGCTCTACGGGCGAGTGGACGCGTCCATCAACGTGCACCGGTTTTCAGCCCATGCCGGCCAGCCCGGCTTCACCAACCGCTACATCTCCAGCGACACTTCGCGCTGGGGCATCCGCGGCACCGAAGACCTCGGTGGCGGCATGAACGCCTACTTCAAGCTGGAGCACGGGTTCAACGTCGACACGGGCGCACCGTCCAGCCCGGCGGCCTACTTCAATCGGGAAAGCATCGTCGGCCTCGGGCACCGCTCGTTCGGCTCCGTCCAGCTGGGCAGCCAGTTCACGCCCAGCATCTGGCTCACCTCCAAGGTCGACCCGTTCCAGCGCGGCAACACCGGCGCCATCCTCACGCTGTTCCAGCAGGGGGGACCCGCCGGGCCGCGCGGCTACCCTTCGCAATACAACAACGCGGTGCAGTACATCAGTCCTTCGTGGAGCGGGCTTCTCGCGCGGGCGATCATCGCGACGAACGAGGGACAGGCGCCCTTCGGCAACCCCAAAAGCCTGAGTCTGGAGTACACGGCGGACCGCCTGTTCGTCGGAGGCACCTTGGAACGCGTGAACACCACCGGCAGCACCGTTGGCCAGCCGGCCCGTGCGTCGGTCAGCAACACCACCGGTCTGCTCGGCGCTACCTATCGCTTCGACGGCTTCAAGCTCCACGGCCTGCTGATCAAGAACCGCATCGAAGGCACGACCGGGATGCGCGGCGGCATGGTGGGTGTCAGCGTGCCGGTCCCCACCGGCGAGCTCCAGGCCACCTACCAGCGGCGCGACATGCGGGACGCGGCGAACTCGGATGCAACGCTGGTGGCCGTGCAGTACCTGCATGTGCTGTCCAAGCGGACATCGCTGTACGTGGGCGCGGCTCGCCAGCGCAACGATGGCGCCGCCGCTTTCGGCATCTGGCCCAGCCGGCTGGACCCCGGGGCCGCTGCTCTGCCGCGCGCCGGCGGCGACGTCTCGGCCTACCAGGCCGGAATCCGCCACGTCTTCTAGCTCCCGCGAGTCCCCTGCGCTGGCCGCTATCCAATTAGGAGCAGCCAGCGCCCGCACCATGCGGGGCTACAGGCTGTTTTTGCCCCCGAGCGACATTGCCATCGCCTCGCCCAGGCGCACCGGGCGGCTGGGCGCCCAGTCCGGCGTGAACGTGAGCACGCTTTTCGGGAACAGCATCACCACGGTGGAGCCGAGCAGGAAGCGCCCCATCTCCTGCCCCTTGCGCAACCGGATGTCCTGGCCCTCGTAATTCCACTCGCGCACGTCGCGCGTGCGGGGCGGGTTGACCCGGCCGTGCCAGACCGTGGCCACGCTGCCGACGATGGTGGCCCCGACCAGCACGTTGATGAAGGGGCCGTGCGGCGTGTCGAACACGCAGACCACGCGCTCGTTGCGCGCGAACAGCCCCGGCACGTGGCGCGCGGTGACCGGGTTGACCGAGAACAGGTCGCCCGGGATGTAGATCATCCGCTTGAGCCGCCCGTCGCAAGGCATGTGGATGCGGTGGTAGTCCTTGGGCGCGAGGTACAAGGTGGCGAAGTGGCCATGGTCGAACTGGTGCGCCAGCCCCTGGTCGCCCCCCACCAGGGCCCGGGTGGAGTAGCTGTGGCCCTTGGCCTGGAAAATCTGGTCGTGCTCGATCGGGCCGAACTGGCTGATCGCGGCGTCGACCGGGCAGACGAACGCGGCGTCGGCGATCGGACGCGCGCCCGGGCGCAGCGGCCGCGTGAAAAAGTCGTTGAAGGTCGCGTAGCTCTCGATGCGCGGGTCGGCCGCCTCGGCCATGTCCACGCGGTAGTGCGCCACGAACTTGCGGATCACCGCATGGGTCAGCGCGCCGCCGCGCAGTCCGGCGAGCGTGCCCATGGCGATGGTGAGCAGCTTCTTGGGCAGCAGGTACTGCTGCTGGATGGCCAGGGGTGGGAACACCGCGGGAATTCTAGGCCCTGCTGACGGGACCCGTGCGGCCGTGCGACACAATAGCCCGCCATCCCATGACCGAACCGCTCTTCGATGCCCGCCGCCTGAGCAAGCGCTACGGTGACCAGACCGTGGTGAACGACCTGTCCTTCGCGATTGCGCCGGGCGAGTGCCTGGGCGTGATCGGCCCGAACGGCGCGGGCAAGACCACCACCATCCGCATGTGCCTGGGCCTGACGGTGCCCGACGGCGGGACCATCACGGCCCTGGGACTGTCGATGCCGCAAGACGCGCTGGCGATCAAGGCCCGGCTGGGCGTGGTGAGCCAGTTCGACACGCTGGACCCGGATTTCACCTGCGCCGAAAACCTGCTGGTCTACGGCCGCTACTTCGGCATGCCGGACGCCCGCATCCGCGAACGCATCCCGCGGCTGCTGGAATTCGCGGCGCTCTCGCACAAGGCCGACGCGAAACCGGGGCAGCTCTCGGGCGGCATGCGCCGGCGGCTGTCGCTGGCGCGCGCCCTGGTGAACGATCCGCGCCTGCTGCTGCTGGACGAACCCACCACCGGGCTGGACCCGCAGGCGCGCCACCTGATGTGGGAGCGGCTGCAGCTGCTGCTGCAGCAAGGCAAGTCGATCCTGCTGACCACCCACTTCATGGACGAGGCCGAGCGGCTGTGTTCCCGCCTGCTCGTGCTCGACCACGGCCGCAAGATCGCCGAGGGCGCGCCCCGCGAGCTGATCGCGCAGCACCTGGAACCGGACGTCGTGGAGGCGTACGGCAACGGCGCGCTGGCGCTGGTGGATTCGCCATTGACGGCGCTGGCCGCGCGGTTCGAAGTCAGCGGCGAGACCGTCTTTTTCTATACCCAGGATGCGCGGCCCCTGCTGGACGCGCTGGCAGCCCACCCCGGGTTGCGCACCCTGCACCGCCCCGCCAACCTCGAGGACCTGTTCCTCAAGCTCACCGGCCGCCAGATCCGGCAGGAAGGGTGACCTCATGAATCCGTCGATCTGGCGCGTCCCCGACCTGTCCTTGCGCTGGTGGCCGGTGTTCCTGCGCAACCTGCTGGTGTGGCGCAAGCTGGCCATTCCCAGCCTGGTGGGCAACATCGCGGAGCCGCTCATGTGGCTGGTGGCGTTCGGCTACGGCATGGGTGCGCTGGTCGGCCAGGTGCGGGTGGGCGGCCAGCCGGTGCCTTACCTGCTGTTCCTGGCCAGCGGCTCCATCTGCATGAGCGCGATGAACGCCGCGTCGTTCGAAGCCCTGTACTCGGCGTTCTCGCGCATGCACGTGCAAAAGACCTGGGACGGCATCATGAACGCGCCCGTCAGCCTGGACAACGTGGTGATGGCCGAGATGCTGTGGGCCGGCTTCAAGTCGCTGTTCGCCGTCACCGCCATCCTGCTGGTGATGCTGGCGCTGGGCATCAGCCACAGCCCCAAGCTGCTGGCGGCCTGGCCCGTGCTGCTGGGCGTGGGCATCACCTTTTCCTGCCTGGCCCTGATCTTCAACGCGCTGGCCAAGGGCTACGACTTCTTCACCTACTACTTCACGCTGTTCCTGACGCCGATGATGTTCCTGTCCGGCGTGTTCTTCCCGCGCGAGCAGTTGCCCGGGCCGATCCGGATGGCTTCTGAGTGGCTGCCGCTGACCAACGCGGTCGAGCTGGTGCGGCCGATGTTCCTGGACCAGTGGCCCGCGCACCCGGTGCGCCACGCGCTGGTCCTGCTGGCGTACACCGTAGCCGGCTTCTGGGTCGCGCTGGCCCTGACGCGCAAGCGCTTCCGGGCCTGAGGCATGGCGGCGCCGGTCCAGCTTCCCGACGACCTGCTGGCGCTGATGCGGCGCGGGGTTTCGGTGATCGTGGGGTCGCGCGACCAGGCGATGCGGCCCAGCATCATGCGTGCCGTGGGCAGCGACCTGGCCGCCGACGGCCGCAGCGTTACCGTCTACCTGGTGCGCGCCCAGTCCCGGCAGCTGATGCAGGACATCGCCGCGACCGGCCATGTGGCGGCGGTCTTCAGCGAGCCGGCGACGCATCGCACCGTGCAGCTCAAGGGCAGCCGGGCCACGACTCGACAGGCCGGCCCGCAGGACGAACCGGTGCTGGCGCGGTACCTCGCTTCCATGGAGCAGGAGATCGCCCGCGTCGGCTACCCGCCTGAGATGGCCCGGGCCATGCTGGCCCACCGCCTGGAGGACGTGGTGGCGGTCAGCTTCGAGCCGCAGGAAGCCTACGACCAGACACCGGGGCCGCGGGCCGGCACCGCGCTGGGAGCGCGGCCGTGAAGAGCCCCACCAGCCTGGACGAGATCCGCGCCTGCCTGGAAGGGGCCATTCCGGCCGTGCTCGCCACCTGCGGAGCAGCGGGCATGCCGAACGTCGCCTACATCTCGCAGGTCTTCTACGTCGACGAGCGGCATGTGGCCCTGTCGTTCCAGTTCTTCAACAAGACGCGGCAGAACATCCTGGCCAACCCGCACGCCACGGCGCTGCTGTTGCACCCGCTCACCGCGGCGTTCTATCGGCTTCACATCCGCTACCTGCGCACCGAATCGGAGGGGCCGCTGTTCGAGAGCATGAAGGCGCAACTCGCGGGCATCGCCTCGCACAGCGGCATGGAAGGCGTGTTTCGCCTGCTCGGCTCCGACATCTACCGGGTCGAGCAGATCGAGGCGGTGCCGGGCGAGCCCTTGCCGGCCCCGCCGCCCCGCGCCGGGCGGCTGGGCGCGCTGCGCCGTTGCAGCGAGCGGCTGGCGCGCTGCACTTCGCTGGAAGAGGCGCTCAACGCCGTCATGGCCACCCTCGCCGATGACCTGGGCGTGCGGCACGCCATGGTGCTGATGCTGGACGAGACGGCCCAGCGCCTGTACACCGTGGCGAGCTGTGGCTACGCGACTTCAGGGGTGGGCTCCGAGGTGCGCCTGGGCGAAGGCGTGATCGGCGTCGCGGCGCGCGAGCGCACACCGGTGCGCATCGTCCACATGACGAATGCCGCGCTCTACAACCAGGCCATGCGCAGCAGCTTCGAGCAGGACATCCCCGACCTGGAGCCGGTCACCGAAATCCCCTACCCCGGCCTGCCCGAGCCGCACAGCCAGCTGGCCGTTCCCGTGGTCGCGGCCGGGCGCTTGCTGGGTGTGCTGTTCGTCGAGAGCCCGCAAGACCTGCAGTTCGGCTTCGAGGACGAGGACGCGCTGGTCGCGATGGCCGGGCACCTGGGCGCGACCATCGACCTGGTACAGGCCACGCCGGAAGCACCCGAAGCGCCTGCGGCCACGGTGCCGGCGCCCGCCGCGGACGGGGGCGCCGCCTTGCAGCTGCGGCATTTCGCGGCCAACGACAGCGTCTTCATCAATGACACCTACCTGATCAAGGGCGTGGCCGGCGCCATCCTCTGGAAGCTCGCGCGCGACCATGTGCAGCACGGCCGGACCGAGTTTTCCAATCGGGAGCTGCGGCTCGATGCCAGCCTGGGACTGCCGGACGTGTGCGACAACCTGGAAGCACGCCTGGTGCTGCTGCAGCGGCGCCTGCAGGAGCAGAGCCCCCACCTGCGCATCGAGAAGACCGGGCGCGGGCGCTTCCGGCTGGCGGTGAAGCGGCCGCTGGTCCTGGTCGAAGCCTAGGCCGCCACCAGGCCGGGCGCCGGCTCCAGGCCCAGGGCACGGGCCAGCTTGGCCCACTCGCGTGCATCCAGGTGCGGCTGCACTGTGGCCAGCACCGCCTGGAAGGCCGCGGCCGGCGCCTTGCCGCGCATGTCGGCGAGCACGGCTGCCCGCTCCGCCGGGTTCATGAACGGAACCATCCAACGCGCAACGAACATCATCTCTTCGGGCGGAATGGAGGCCACCAGCGCATCGTGGATGGCGACCAGCTCCGCGTCCGTGTAGCGGGCCCAGAGCACCGCGTTGTGGGCGGTCTCCTCCACGTGCATATGCTCGAAGTTCTCCGCGATGAAAAGGGCGAGTTCCCGGTACAGGTCCTGCGCCGCCGCCGCCCGCGCCGAACCGGGCAGCGCGCGCAGATCAGCCGCCCGGGCGCACAGCCGCGCGATGTGCCGCAGGTGCTCTTCGTGGTCGTGGCCGACCGCTGCGCTGGCACCAGGCGCCCGCGCCTCGATCGCGGCGTGGACGAATTCATTCTCGTGCCGCAGGTGCGACGCGCAGAACTCCGCCAGCTCGATCACGCGCTGGGTCGTCTGAGACACTTCCAGCGCATCGTCGACGTCCATGCGGCCCACGGCCAGCAGGGTATCGGCCATCAGGGCCCGCAAGGCCTTGTGGATGCCGCTGTACATGTCGAACCGCGGCGCCTGGGCCGCTTGCAGTTCCTGGATTTCCTTGAGGTCGATGTTCATTCGCTTCTTCCTTGCCGGCCGGCAGCGCCCGATGCGCCGCCCCAAAGCCATGGAAAGAAGTCTAGGGACGGGGCTGGCGGGGCGTTCTGAAGAAATGCTTATGCATTTGCTAAGCGAACCTTAAACGCCGGCCGCGAACGCGACACTCGTGAACTGCTTCACACCCCACGGCCGGCCGCCTTGCTGCTTTAATCCTTGCGATGAACCCACCCCCCGCCCCGCCGGAAGGCTGCATCAGCACCGAGCGCCGAGGCGCGCTGCTGCTGATCGGCATCAACCGCCCCGCCAAGTACAACGGCTTCACGCCGCGCATGTTCCGTGAACTGGGCCAGGCCTACACCTTGCTCGACGACACCGACCTGCGGGTCGGGGTGCTGCATGCGTTCGGCCCCCACTTCACCGCCGGGCTGGACCTGCCCACCATCGCTCCCCTGATGCGGCGGGGGGAGAGCGCGGTGCCGCAAGGCCTGGTCGAACCGACCGACCTGGGCACGCCCGGCTTGCGGCGCCGCTCCAAGCCGATGGTGGTGGCGGTCAAGGGCATCACCTACACGCTGGGCATCGAGCTGATGCTGGCCGCCGACATCGTGGTCGCAGCCGACGACTGCCGGTTCTCGCAGCTGGAGGTCAAGCGCGGAATCATGGCTACTGGCGGCGCGACCCTGCGCATGGCCGAGCGCGCCGGCCTGGGCAACGCCTTGCTGCACCTGCTGACCGGTGACGAGTTCGGTGCCGCCGAGGCTTTGCGCCTGAACTTCGTGCAGAAGGTGGTGCCGGCCGGGCAGGAACTGGACGAAGCCCTGCGCATCGCGCAGGCCGTGGCGGCCCAGGCCCCGCTGGCCGTGGTGGCCACCCGCCAGAGCGCGTTGAAAGCGGTCGAACAGGGGCCGCTGGCGGCGATGGCCGAGTTCGCCCGAGTGCAGAGCCGCCTGGCCAACAGCGAGGACGCCGCCGAAGGCGTGCGGTCCTTCGTCGAGAAACGCCCGGCGCGCTTCACCGGCCGCTGAGGCGGGGCACCGTGCCTCCATCCCCGGCAGCCGACGCATAAATTGCACGCGATTGAATTTGACGCTATGATTGCGGCATGGCGAAGCAGAAACTCGATCCGCGACAGGCGCTGCAGCTGGACAACCAGCTGTGCTTCGCCCTGTACTCGGCCTCGCACGCGATGACCAGGCTCTACAAGCCGCTGCTCGACGAACTGGGCCTGACCTACCCGCAGTACCTGGCGATGCTGGCGCTGTGGGAAAGCGACGGGCTGTCGGTCTCCGAACTCGGCCGCCGGCTGCACCTGGATTCGGGAACGCTGACCCCTTTGCTCAAGCGTCTGGAAGCCGCCGGCCTGGTCGCCCGCATCCGCGCCGTGGAAGACGAGCGGCGGGTGCACATCAGCCTCACGGCCGCGGGCCGCGGGCTGCGCGCCCGGGCCGAAAACATCCCGGGCTGCGTCCTCGAGGCCGCCCAATGTTCCATCGCCGACCTGGTGCAGCTGACGCGCCAGGTCCAGGGCCTGCGCGACCGCCTGGCGCCCTGATCCTTCCTCGTTTTTCCTCCCACGCCAACCAGAAAGGCAACCCATGAACAAACTCGACAAAGTGCTCTACACCGCCCGCGCCCACACCACCGGCGGCCGCGAAGGCGAATCGAAGACGGACGACGGCCGCCTGGACGTCAAGCTGACGTCGCCGGGCGGCGCCGGCACCGGCACCAACCCCGAGCAGTTGTTCGCCGCCGGCTATTCCGCCTGCTTCATCGGCGCCATGAAGGCGGTGGCCGCCAAACAGAAGATCACGCTGCCGGCCGACCTGGCGGTCGATGCGGAAGTCGACCTGGGCCCCGTCGGCCAGGCCTACGGCATCGCCGCCCGGCTGAACGTCAGCCTGCCCGGCATGGACCGTGAGGCCGCCCAGAAGCTGGTTGACACGGCGCACATGGTCTGCCCCTACTCGAACGCGACCCGCGGCAACATCGACGTGCAACTCACGCTGGTCTGAGCAGCCTTCGCGCTGTCGCCCAGGCGGCCCACCCGTGTTGAACGGGTGGGCCGTTTCGTTTACGGTGGCCCCATGAACACCACCCTCCTCGTGCGCAAAACCGCCCTGGGCGAAAGCCGCCTGGTCACGCAAGACGACGCGCCGCTGGCGCAGGGCCAGATCCGTGTCGCCGTGGACGCGTTTGCGCTCACCTCGAACAACATCACCTACGCCGCCTTCGGCGATGCGATGAACTACTGGCAGTTCTTCCCCACCCGGGAAGAAGGCTGGGGCATCGTTCCGGTGTGGGGGTTCGCCAGCGTGGTGCAGTCGCTGCATCCCGGCGTGGCGGTGGGCGAGCGGCTGTGGGGCTACTGGCCGATGGCCAGCACCGCGGTGCTGCAACCCGAGCGGCTGAACGAGCAGGGCTGGCGCGATGCCGCGCCCCATCGCGCCGAGCTCCATGCCGTCTACAACCAGTACACGCGCTGCAGCCTGGACCCGTTCTACACGCCTGAGAGCGAGGCGCAACAGGCTCTTTTGCGGCCGCTGTTCATCACGTCCTGGCTGATCGACGACTTCATGGCCGACAACGGCTTCTTCGGCGCGCGGCGGCTGCTGCTGTCCAGCGCGTCGAGCAAGACGGCCTACGGCACCGCCTTCCAGCTGGCCCAGCGCCAAGGCATCGAAGTGGTCGGGCTGACCTCGCCCTCCAACCGCGCCTTCTGCGAAAGCCTGGGCTGCTACAGCCGCGTGCTCGCCTATGAAGCGCTGGGTGAGCTGCCGGCGGGCGAGCCCTGCGTCTACGTCGACTTTGCCGGGAACGCCGCGCTGCGGCAGGAGATCCATGCACGCTTGAGCGACCTGCGCTACAGCTGCTCGGTAGGCGGCACCCACGTGGAGCAGCTGGGCGGCGCCAGGGATCTGCCGGGGCCGCGGCCAACGCTGTTCTTCGCGCCGGCCCAGATCAGGAAGCGGCAGGGTGAATGGGGCGTCCAGGCCTTGAACGAGCGGCTCGTGACTGCGTGGCACGCCTTCCGCGGCAGGGTCAGCGATCCCGCCGCGCCGTGGCTCGCGGTGCAGCACCACCGGGGGCCGCAGGAAGTCTCGGCCGCGTATGCCCTGGTGCTGGCCGGCCGCGGCGACCCGCGGCTGGGCCACATGCTGAGCCTGCGGTAACGCGCGGCGCGGCGACAATGGCGCATGTCGCAGCACCCCTATGAAACGCTGACGCCCGACCTGGTGCTGGATGCACTGGCCAGCGTCGGGCTGCACGGCGACGGCCGCCTGATGGGCCTGAGCTCGTACGAAAACCGCGTCTACCAGGTGCAGTTGGAGGAGCCGCATGAAGGCCATACGGCGGTCGTCGCCAAGTTCTACCGGCCCAACCGCTGGAGCCAGGACCAGATCCTGGAAGAGCACGTCTTCGCGCAGGAGCTGATGGCGGCGGAAGTGCCGGCGGTGGGCCCCCTGGTCCTGCAGGGCGCGACGCTTCATCACTTCGGCGGCTTCGCCTTCAGCGCGAGCCCCCGCCGGGGCGGGCGCCGGCCGGAGCTGGACGACGAGGACGTGCTGGAGTGGATCGGCCGCTTCCTGGCGCGCATCCACACGGTGGGCCAGGCAGGGCCTTTCGCGCACCGGCCCGCGCTGGACTTGCAGACCTTCGCGATCGCGCCGCGCGACTGGCTGCTCACCCACGAGGCCATCCCGCTGGACATCCAGGCGCAATGGCAGGAAGCCTGCGATCGCGCTATCAAAGTAATAGCTGACTGCCCTTGGTGGGAGCGGGCCACAGGCCAAAACGACTCGTCCATCCGGCTGTTGAGGCTGCACGGCGATTGCCACCCCGGCAACATCCTGTGGACGCCGGACCAGGGGCCGCACTTCGTGGACCTGGACGACGCCTGCACCGGCCCGGCGGTGCAGGACCTGTGGATGCTGCTGTCGGGCGAACGGGTCCAGCGCCAGCGCCAACTCGGCGCCTTGCTCGATGGCTACGAGCAGTTCCGTGCGTTCGACCGCAACGAACTGGCGCTGATCGAGCCGCTGCGCACCTTGCGGCTCATTCATTACAGCTACTGGCTGGCGCGCCGCTGGGCGGACCCTGCGTTCCCGGCCGCCTTCCCGTGGTTCGGCACCAGTGACTACTGGAAAGGCCAGGTGCAGATGCTGGAAGAACAGCTCGAAGCCATGGCCGAGCCGCCGCTGGTGGCTTAAAATGTGCCCACACTTGCGGGCACATTCAAGGACGACGATGCACACTTTTTCCATCAGGGATCTGCGCGACCGCACCGGCGAACTGGTGCGCGATGCCGAGGCGGGCAAGCTCTCCCTGGTGACCCGGCATGGGCAGCCGGTCTTCGTGGCGGTGCCTTTCAGCGAAGAATTGCTGCAGCATGGCGTGCCCGTCGCATTGGCGGTCCGGCTGTTCGACGAGGAGCAGATCACCGCGGCACAGGGCGCAAAACTGGCGGCGATGAGCTTGTCGGCATTCATCGACTTGCTGGGGAACCTGCGCATTCCCGTCGCACGGCTGGAATCGGGCGAGCTTGAGCGCGAACTCTCCGCCTTCGAGTAGGCTGGTCGTCGCCGACGCCGGTCCCTTGATCGCGTTGGCACGGCTGGACCTGCTCGTTCTGCTTCCAGCCGTCTTTCAAGCGGCCTTGCTCACGCCTGAAGTCCTGGCCGAGTGCGAGGCCCGCCCCGACCGCAACGAAGGTGAGGCGGTGCGCAAGGCCATCCGTGCCGGCAGCCTGCGGCTGCGCGTCCCGAAAGAATCAGCCCCGGCCTGGGGCGTTGACCCCGGCGAGAGCAGCGCCATGAAGCTGGCGCTGGAAACCGGCGCGGGCGTGTTGATGGACGACCGGGCAGGACGCGCGGTCGCCGGACGCTTGGGTCTGGACGTGATCGGCACCGCTGGCTTGCTCGTCCTGGCCAAGCGGCGTGGCCATATCGCAACCGTGCAGGCCCATTTGAGCTTCCTGGTCGACTCTGGTTACTTCCTCGCGCCGGGGGTCGTCGCCGAGGCGCTACGGCTGGCGCACGAGTAGCCGGCACCGCGCAGGCTGCGTCTCTACCCAACCTGCGGGTTGACAGCTCAGCGGCAGTTGCTTAGAAGAGAGAAAACCCGCCGGTTTCCCGGCGGGTTTCTGGATACGAATCTTTCGATTCTTATTGCAGCAACGGCTCTCACCCCGGATAACCACAACGGGGCAATTCTAGAGGACGCGGAAATGGACGACAAGGACCAGCCCGGCGATTGGATGCCCACATCCGAGGGACCGTACACATTTGGACTGGATATCGGCATTGCCTCCGTAGGCTGGGCCGTGCTGTCCACTCAGCGAATCATCGACTGCGGCGTTCGCGCGTTCGACAAGGCCGAAACGCCGGACAAGGGCGAACCTCTGAACTTGCAGCGCCGGATGGCGCGCCTCCTCAGGCGCCGCCTGTGGCGGCGCGCCTGGCGCCTGACGAAACTGGCGCGCCTACTCAAACGACACGAGATTTTGCCGTCCGCGGAACTTCTCAAGTCGCAGCCTTCGTTCACCGACTCCACCTGGCAGCTCCGCGTCGATGCCCTGGATCGCCTGCTGACGCCTGTCGAATGGGCTCGCGTGCTCTACCACTTGTGCAAGCACCGGGGCTTCCACTGGATCAGCCAGGCTGAAGAACGCAAGGCCGATGACGACACGAAAAGCGAGGGCGGCCGCGTCAAGGCAGGGCTGGCCCACACCAAGAAGCTGATGGCGCAAATGGAGCACCGCACGGCGGCGGAGATGGTGCTGGCCGAATTCCCGCAAGCCCAGCGGAACAAGCGAGGCGAGTACACCAAGGCACTCTCGCGCGTGCTGCTGGACGAGGAGCTGGGCCGATTGTTCGAGTCGCAGCGCCGGCTTGGCAATCCCCACACCTCTGGAGAGTTGGAAGCCGCTATCCGGGGCAACGGCGATCGCCGTAGCGGACTTTTCTGGTCGCAGAAACCCGCGTTGGCGGGCAGCGATCTGCTCAAGATGCTGGGGCGCTGCACCTTCGAGAAAGGAGAGTACCGCGCACCCAAAGCCAGCTTCACCGCGGAGCGGCATGTCTGGCTCACCCGGCTGAACAACTTGCGCGTGATCGTCGATGGCGTGTCGCGCCCGCTCACATCGGACGAGCGCACGGTGGCTTTGTCGTTGCCGTACCAGTCCGCCGAAAAGTTCACGTACAAAACGCTGCGCAAGGCCTTCGCCAAAGCCGGGGTGATGCCGGATGCCTTTCGCTATGGCGGCTTGGCTTATCCCAGCGCCAAGCAGAAGGAAGAGGACAAAGCCAATGACCCTGAAGACCAGGTGCTGGCCAAACTGCCTGCCTGGCATGAACTACGGCTGGCGCTGATCAAAGCCGGCCTCAAAACCGAGTGGGAAAAACTGTCCGTGGCTGCCTTGGAGGGCGAGCCCAGGCAGCTTGACGACATTGCGTGGGTACTCAGCGTCTACAAGGATGATGAGGAGGTTCAGGCCGAACTCGCCAAGCTGGGCTTGCCCGGTGGCCCAGCCATGTTGAACGCGCTGCTGGGCATCCGCTTCGACAAGTTCCACGCGCTGTCCCTGAAGGCCTTGCGGCGCATCGTCCCTCACATGGAGCGGGGCATGCGGTACGACGAAGCCGTCAAGCAGGTGCCCGAGTACGGGCATCACAGCCAACGGTTCGCTATGGGGCAGGGTTCACATCGATTCCTGCCGCCGTTCTACGACGGGCGAGACAAGGACGGCCGGATGAAATTCCGGGATGACTTGGACATTCCGCGCAATCCCGTTGTGCTTCGGGCGCTCAACCAGGCCCGGAAAGTCGTCAATGCGCTGATCAAAAAGTATGGTTCGCCGGAATCGGTGCACATCGAGATGGCGCGCGACCTGTCAAGACCGCTGGACGAGCGGCGAGACATCGAAAAACTCCAAAAGGAATACCGCGAACGCAACGACAAGGCCCGCGAACAATTCGCCTCGGATTTCGTACGGCGCCCCAGTGGTGCGGAGTTTGAGAAGTGGCTGTTGTACCGCGAGCAGCACGGGAAGTGTGGGTATTCGCTGCAGGCCCTCGAACTTCACCGCGTCATCGACGACCCGAACTACGTTCAGATCGACCATGCCCTTCCCTACTCCCGCAGCTTCGACAACAGCAAGAACAACAAGGTTCTGGCTCTCACCAAGGTCAACCAGGACAAGGGCAACCGTACGCCCTACGAATTTCTGGATGGCGCCGGCGAAAGCGAGCGTTGGCGGGAGTATGCAGCCTGGGTGGAAGGGAACAAGTCCTATCGCCAGGCCAAGCGAAGCCGCCTTCTGCGCAGGAACTATGGCGTCGACGAAGCCAGCGAGTTCAAGGACCGGAACCTGAACGACACGCGCTACATCTGCAAGTTCTTCAAGAGCTATGTCGAGCAGCATCTGCAACTCGCGCAAGGCAGTGGCCACAAGCGCTGCGTCATCCTCAATGGCCAGCTCACGGCCTTCCTCAGGGCCCGGTGGGGGCTGCTCAAGATCAGGGAGGAGAGCGACCGCCACCACGCCCTCGACGCCGTGGTGGTGGCCGCCTGCAGCCATGGCATGGTCAAGCGGCTGGCTGATTACGCGCGCCGCAAAGAATTGGAGAACCTTCGCGAAGGCTTTCCAGACCCGGAAACTGGCGAAATCATCAACCCTGATGCGCACCAGCGGCTCGCGCAGCACTTTCCCGAGCCTTGGCCAGGGTTCAGGCGAGAGCTCGAGGCGCGACTCAAGATCGACGACCCCGTCCTCATGCGTCAGGAGTTGCAGCACCTCGGGACATATTCGGCGCAGGCCCTGCACTCCGCGCAGCCCCTGTTCGTTTCGCGCGCGCCGCAGCGGCGCAACAGCGGTGCGGCGCACAAGGACACGATCTATGGACAACCCAAACGCCTGGAAAGTCGAGGGAGTGTCACCCAGAAGGTACCCTTGACCAGCCTCACGCTCAAGGATCTGGACCGCCTTGCAGACCCGCATCGAAATGAAAAGCTCTATGGCGCCATTCGTGCGCGTCTCGAGCTGCATGCGGGCAGGGCCGACAAGGCATTCGCACCCGACGACCCGCTGAGGAAGCCTGACAAGCAAGGAAATCCCAACGGTCCGTTGGTGCGTACCGTGACATTGGTGATCGACAAACTCAGCGGCATTCCGGTGCGGGGCGGCATTGCCAAGAACGACAGCATGCTGCGGGTCGACGTCTTCTCCAGGGCGGGGAAGTTTCTTCTCGCCCCTGTGTATGTGCATCACATGGCGACTGCTCTGCCGCGCCGTGCCATCGTCGCCTACAAGGACGAAAGCGACTGGATCGAAGTGAAAGAGGAGGAGTTCCTGTTTTCATTGCACCCCAACGACTTGGTGCGCGTGAGCCTGAAAAGGGAGACCTTTCTGGGCTACTACGCGGGATGCGACCGGTCCACGGGAGCCATGCACCTGTGGGCTCACGATAGAAACCAGTCAGTGGGCAAGGACGGACTCATTCGGGGTATCGGTGTGAAAACCGCGTCGTCGTTGGAAAAGTTCCACGTCGACACATTGGGGAACATCTACCAGGCCGGCAAGGAGAGGCGAAGTGGTCTGGCGTAGCGTGGTCATCAGCCAGCCGGCCAAACTCAAGCGCGAGCATTTTGCGCTGCTGGTCGAGCAGGAGCAGGCCGCGCGAGTTCCCTTCGAAGACATTGCCGTCATCGTCCTGAACAACCGTGAGATCACCCTGACTCATCCCGTGCTCTCGGCTTGCGCCGAGTATGGAATCGGTCTGTATGCCACGGGCGACAATCACCAGCCCAGCGGCGTCTTTCTCCCGTTCCAAAGCCATAGCCGCGCCACGCGGATGCTGCGCCTCCAGCTTGACCTGGACAAACCGACGTGCAAACGGGCATGGGCCACCATCGTGCAGGCCAAGATCACCAACCAGGCGATTTGTTTGAGGGCGCTTTCGGCCGGAGACCATGAACGCCTGGAGTCCTATGTTCGCCGGGTGCGCTCAGGGGACACCGGGAACATGGAGGCTCAAGCTAGTGCCTACTACTTCCCAAAGCTCATGGGGAGAAGTTTTGCCCGGTCGCAAGAGAGCTGGGCCAATGCGGCGCTGGACTATGGCTATGCCGTCATGCGAGGTGCCTGCGCAAGGGCGCTTGTGGCGCACGGGCTGCTTCCGACCCTTGGGCTCTTTCACAGCAGCGAACAGAACGCCTTCAATTTGGCTGATGACCTGATCGAGCCTTACCGTCCGGTCGTTGATCTCCATGTGGCGACCCACCGCAAGACGGACGATTCAGCCGAGCTGAGTCCCGCGGACAAGGTGTCGCTTGTCGCCCTGCTGAACGTAGACGTTGGCATGCCTCGCGGCGTCATGAGCGTTTTGGCGTCAATCGAGCAGGCCGCAGAGTCGCTGGCGCGGCTCTATGACGGCGGCAGCGAGCAGATTCTTGAGATGCCGCGACTCATTGGCCTGAACCAGCACCGGTACGAGATGTAGCTGACGGACCATGAGCCAGAACACGAGGCGATTCATGCGAATGATGGTCTTCTTCGATTTGCCCGTCGTCACGAAGGCCGAACGCCGCGCCTATACGCAGTTTCGACGGTTTCTGTTGAACGATGGCTACGACATGATCCAGTTCTCGGTCTACGGCCGAATCCTGAACGGCAGCGACGCCGAAGACAAACACATGAAGCGGCTCCTGACCAACCTGCCCCCGGAGGGCTCCATCCGTGTGCTCACGGTGACTGAAAAGCAGTACGCAGGCATGAAGATGCTGGTCGGCATGCCGCTTTTTCAGGAAAAGAAGGTCAACGCCGCCCAGATCGTTCTGTTTTGAGCGGTTTTTCAGAACGAAAACCCGCTCCAAGCAAAGCCTGGAGCGGGTTTCGACGGGGCCAGAGTGTAGCTATCCGGGGTGAGAGAGGGAGCTACAACCTTCACCTTCCAGGTGGCCACTGGCACGCCGAGTGTAGCTATCCGGGGTGAGAGAGGGAGCTACAACGACCAGTTAACCGCTCACCCACAGGAGAAAGAGTGTAGCTATCCGGGGTGAGAGAGGGAGCTACAACTTCCCCTCGACGGTGGGGAACATGACGGTTGAGTGTAGCTATCCGGGGTGAGAGAGGGAGCTACAACGCTGCCCAGGCGGTAGCGGCTGTGCGCCCGGAGTGTAGCTATCCGGGGTGAGAGAGGGAGCTACAACGCCGACCTTCGCGGTGTTGAAGTAGGGCCGGAGTGTAGCTATCCGGGGTGAGAGAGGGAGCTACAACGCGAAAGCGATCCTGAATACTTCATTCGCTGAGTGTAGCTATCCGGGGTGAGAGAGGGAGCTACAACGGCTGATGCGCTTGCAGAGGGTCACGCCGAGAGTGTAGCTATCCGGGGTGAGAGAGGGAGCTACAACCTCGCGGTCGGCGCCGTTGTCGGCCACGCCGAGTGTAGCTATCCGGGGTGAGAGAGGGAGCTACAACCTTGGTGGCCGCCGTGACCGGGGCGTAAATGAGTGTAGCTATCCGGGGTGAGAGAGGGAGCTACAACGGTGCGGTAGTACTTCCAGTCCGCCAGCATGAGTGTAGCTATCCGGGGTGAGAGAGGGAGCTACAACCGAGCTGTAGCTGGCGCCGACGCCGGCAGCGAGTGTAGCTATCCGGGGTGAGAGAGGGAGCTACAACCGTCCGTGCTGCTTTGCCACGCTCGCGCGGGAGTGTAGCTATCCGGGGTGAGAGAGGGAGCTACAACTGAGGGAGCGACGGAGCATCAGGGCTCCATGAGTGTAGCTATCCGGGGTGAGAGAGGGAGCTACAACCGCGCTCGCTGAGGGCTGTCTGCTCGGTGGGAGTGTAGCTATCCGGGGTGAGAGAGGGAGCTACAACCCTTCGCCGTGCACATGGGATGGATGGAAAGAGTGTAGCTATCCGGGGTGAGAGAGGGAGCTACAACCGGCCGTGTGGACGCGGCTGAAGTCGTCGCGAGTGTAGCTATCCGGGGTGAGAGAGGGAGCTACAACCGGTTTCGACGACTGGCGTATTGCCGTTGGGAGTGTAGCTATCCGGGGTGAGAGAGGGAGCTACAACCTGTCACAGAGTCTGTCACAGGGTCTGTGAGAGTGTAGCTATCCGGGGTGAGAGAGGGAGCTACAACGTAGTGGACGGTCACACGGCGTATCAGCTTGAGTGTAGCTATCCGGGGTGAGAGAGGGAGCTACAACGACGGGGCGGCGATCATTGGCAAACAGGTAGAGTGTAGCTATCCGGGGTGAGAGAGGGAGCTACAACTTCCAGTGTGGCGGCGACTGGATCCTGTTCGAGTGTAGCTATCCGGGGTGAGAGAGGGAGCTACAACTTACTGTACGGTGGAGGTTTCGAGCTTACCGAGTGTAGCTATCCGGGGTGAGAGAGGGAGCTACAACAGTGCCAAATGTCTTGCGTGACCCGGGGTGGAGTGTAGCTATCCGGGGTGAGAGAGGGAGCTACAACGCGGCGGACAAGGGCAACCGGGCCGCGATGGAGTGTAGCTATCCGGGGTGAGAGAGGGAGCTACAACTGGATGAAGAGCTGTACCGCTGGTGGATCCGAGTGTAGCTATCCGGGGTGAGAGAGGGAGCTACAACGCCGCCCTTCTTGGACAGCAGGGCGATGACGAGTGTAGCTATCCGGGGTGAGAGAGGGAGCTACAACTCAATTTCCATCGGCTTCTACATTGCCGCCGAGTGTAGCTATCCGGGGTGAGAGAGGGAGCTACAACAACTCAGGGTGCCGGTCGCGACAGCGGCGCGAGTGTAGCTATCCGGGGTGAGAGAGGGAGCTACAACCATCTGCACATTCGCCGCGTCGGCAACACGGAGTGTAGCTATCCGGGGTGAGAGAGGGAGCTACAACCCGGGCGCCAAGCTGCAGGCCGCCGCACCCGAGTGTAGCTATCCGGGGTGAGAGAGGGAGCTACAACAGTGCTGGCGGTGATGTCCTCAGCCTGCGTGAGTGTAGCTATCCGGGGTGAGAGAGGGAGCTACAACAGTTCCACCGCGCTAGGAAAGGACGAGTCAGCGCTGCCGCGCGTTTAGCAAGAAAGTCAGGGCGCCACCTGCTGCGAAGCCGTCGGGGCGACAGCGCCCGGGCCTGGGGGCACCACGGCCGGCGCTGCGGGAGCATAGGGGTCGTACAGTACCGCACCCGTGCCCACCCCGACGCCCACGCGAGCCGGACCGCCGCCGATCGGCGCGCTGGTGCCCACCCCGGCTCCGCCGGTGACTTGCCCCCGCTGGTTGACGCCCACGCCCACGCCGAACGGGCCGACCCCGGTGCCCACGCCCACCGAAACACCGCCGCTGCCGCCGCCCACGCCGATGGAAAACGGGCCCACCGGAATGCCGACGCCTACGCCGACCGAGCTGCAGCCGGCCAGGGCACTGCCCAACAGCAAGGCCGCCAACGAAGAAGGTTTCATGCGTTCATTCTCGGCCGCGGCACATGGCCGCAGGCCCCGCTGTCACCAGATGCTTCACGGCAAGGAGCCATCGCGCCGGTGCGGCGTGCGCAGCCCCGCTACACCAGCAGCGCGTTCACCCGCTTGACGTAGGCCGCCGGGTCTTCCGGCAGGCCGCCTTCGGCCAGCAGCGCCTGGTCGAACAGGATCTGCGCCAGGTCATCGAAGTGCACCGAGCCGTCCAGCTTCCTGACCAGCGCATGTTCGGGGTTGACCTCCAGCACCGGCTTGACCTGCGGCACCTTTTGCCCGGCCTGCTTGAGCATGCGCGCCAGCTGCATGCTCATGCCGCTGTCGGTGACGACCAGGCAGGCGGGCGAGTCGACCAGCCGCGTGGTCACGCGCACGTCCTCGGCCTTTTCCTTGAGCGCCTCCTTCAGCTTCGCCAGCACGGGCTTGAAGGCTTCGGCCGCTTCTTGCGCCGCCTTCTTCTCGGTCTCGTCCTGCAGCTGGCCCAGGTCCACCGCGCCCTTGGCGACGGACTGCAGCGCGGTGCCGTCGAACTCGCGCAGGTGGTTCAGCGCCCACTCGTCCACGCGGTCCGTCATGAGCAGCACCTCGATGCCCTTCTTGCGGAACACTTCCAGCTGCGGGCTGTTCTTGGCGGCGGCCAGCGTGTCGGCCGTGATGTAGTAGATGGCCTCCTGGCCTTCCTTCATGCGGGCCTTGTAGTCCGCCAGCGAAACCGCGGTGTCGGACTGCGTCGAGGCAAAGCGCAGCAGCTTGGCGATGCGCTCGCCGTTGGCGAAATCCTCCCCCAGGCCTTCCTTGAGCACGGAGCCGAATTCGGCGTAGAACTTGGCGTACTTGCCCTTGTCCTCCTCGGAGGCGGCTTCGTCCTTTTCCAGCTTGGCCAGGTCTTCCAGCATGCCCAGCACCCGCTTGGTACTGCCCTCGCGGATGGCCTTGACGTCGCGGCTTTCCTGCAGCAGCTCGCGGCTGACGTTCAGCGGCAGGTCGGCCGAGTCGATCACGCCCTTGACGAAGCGCAGGTAGACCGGCATCAGCGCCTCGGCCTCGTCCATGATGAAGACGCGCTTGACGTACAGCTTCACGCCGGCCGACTTCTCGCGGTTCCAGAGGTCGAAGGGCGCGCGCGCCGGGATGTACAGCAGCTGCACGTACTCGGTCGAGCCTTCCACCCGGTTGTGCGCCCACGCCAGCGGCGCCTCGTGGTCGTGGCTGATCTGCTTGTAGAACTCCTGGTACTGCTCCGGCGTGATGTCCTTCTTGGGCCGGCTCCACAGGGCGCTGGCCTTGTTGACCGTCTCCCATTCGTCGGTGAGAACCATCTCGCCGCCTTGGTTGTCCTGGCCTTCTTTCCACTCTTCCTTTCGCATCAGGATCGGCAGCGAGATGTGGTCGGAGTACTTGGCGATGATGGACTTGAGCTTCCAGGTGGAGAGATAGTCGCCCGCGTCCTCGCGCAGGTGCAGGATGACGCTGGTGCCGCGCTGCGCCCGGGTGATGGGCTCGACCTCGAAATCGCCGGCGCCGCCGCTGGTCCAGCGCACGCCCTCCTCGGGCTTGAGCCCCGCCCGGCGCGATTCGACGGTGATGCGGTCGGCCACGATGAAGCCGGAGTAGAAGCCGACCCCGAACTGGCCGATCAGCTGGCCGGACTCGGACGCCTGCGCCTTCTGGTCGCCCGACAGCCGGCTCATGAACTCGCGCGTGCCGCTCTTGGCGATGGTGCCCAGGTTGTCGATGGCCTCCTGCTGCGACAGGCCGATGCCGTTGTCGCTGACCGTCAGGGTGCGGGCCTCCTGGTCGAAGGCCACGCGCACTTCCAGGCTGGGCGCGTCCTCGTACAGCGCGTTGTCGTTCAGGGCCTCGAAGCGCAGTTTGTCGCAGGCGTCCGAGGCGTTGGAGATCAGCTCGCGCAGGAAGATCTCCTTGTTGGAATACAGCGAGTGGGTGACGAGATGCAGCAGCTGGGCGACTTCGGCCTGGAAGGAAAGGGTTTTCTTGTCTTGGCTCATGGCAAGGAGAGGGTTGGGTTCGCGCCCCTGGAACTAGGGGCGGCGGGGGTATTTTCAAGCCCGCGGCCCTTCGTTCCCCACGCACCTCGCGCGTGACTTTTTGGACAGGCCGGTGCATTTGGATCGGTTTCGGCCTCGAAAACACCCACGCCGGCGTGACAAATCGTTACAGTAGCTCATCTGCACTGCCCCACACCGCCCCATGAACATCGACCTGCCGTCCATCACCGCCTTTGCCCTGGAGGGTTCCGGCCCTGCTGCCTTGGCGGTGGGAGCGGACCACACCCTCACGCTGCAGTTGCAGGGTCGCGGCGAGTGGGTGGGACGCAGCCTGGGAACGGCCCGGCAAGCGGTGCCACGCGAGGCCAAGCCCGGCACCCTGCGGGCGGCCGTCGTCCCGTGTTCCTCTTCCGGCCTGACCCTGACCTTCTGATCCAGCGCGCCGCCAAAAGCAAAACGCCCCTCGCGAGGGGCGTTTTACTTGGGGGCGGGCTGCTCAGATGCGGCCGACTTCACCGTAGGAGATCTGGCCCAGGCGGACCGCTTCGGCGGCCTGTGCGCGCAGGGCTCGCGCGTCGGCGGTCGACTTCAGGGGAGCCGCGACGCGGGAGCCGGCGGGCTCGATGCTGCGGTTGGCGGCGACCTGGGCGGCTTCGGCCTGCACTTCGGCGCGCGTGCGGCTGCCTTCGAACTTGACGCCGTATTGCGAGGCGTCGGCTTCATCGGCGCGGGCACCGGTGGAAGCGACGATGGCGAGGGCGGCGACGGCCAGGAGGGTCTTGGAGTTCATGATCAAACCTTTCAGTGAGGAGGGAACAAACGGGTTTTTGTTTGCGGCTTTCGCGGGGTCTTTTGAATTCCGCGTCAACCGTGTTCTCACTGTAGGAGGGGCCTGTTAGCCGGCCCTTAGCGATTCCTTAGCTGGTCGTTAGCAGCGCGCCCGACGCGGCTGCCGTTGCAGGCGCCGCCGCCTGCGCCTCGATGCGCGCCACCAGGCCGCTGCGGTCCTCGCGGTTGCGCAGCACCACGCGCAGGCCGCAGCGCTGGGCGGCGCTCTGCGCGATCGACAGGCCCAGCCCGCTGCCGCGCGTGCCGTTGCCCGGCACGCGGAAGAAGCGGTCGAACACCCGGCCGAGCTGGTCGGGCGGAATGCCGGGGCCGGTGTCCACCACCTCCACCACCACGCGCCCGCCCTGCGCGGTGAGGCGCACGTCCACGACGCCTCCTTCGGGCGTGTAGCGCAACGCGTTCTCGATCAGGTTGTCCAGCACGCTGCGCAGGTCCGCGGCCCGGCAGCGCAGCGCGGCTGCGGCTGGAACGCCCGGCTCGGCCACGAAGCCCAGGTCGATGTTGCGGCGATCGGCCAGCGCAATCAGGCCGTTGATGCTGTCACGCACCTGTGCCTGCAGGTCCACGGCGACCGGTGGCTCCAGGGCCGCGGTGGCCTCCTGGCGCGACATCTTCAGCAGCTGGTCGACCAGCCGCTGGGCCCGGCCCACGCCTTCCTCCAGCTGCGAGAAGCTCTGGGCGCAGGCGCCCGCCGGCAGGTCGTTGCGCACGTTCTCCAGCTGCAGCGCCACCGCGGTGATGGGCGTGCGCAGTTCGTGCGCCGCGTCCTGCAGGAACCGCCGCTGCGTGGCGAACGCGTCTCGCAGCCGGGTCAGCAGGCTGTTGAAGGATTCGACCAGCGGCACGACCTCGCTGGGCACACGGGTGAGCGGCAGCTCCGCGATCGTGTTCTCGTCCTGCTGCGCCGCCCTGCGCCCGATCTCGCGGACCTCGCGCGAGAGCTTCTGCGCCACGCCCCAGAGGATCAGGATGGCCAGCGGCAGCAGGATCATCACCGGGGCCAGGGCGGCACCGGCGCGCTCGACGGCGAGGTGGCGGCGGAAGTCGCCGCTTTGCAGCACCTGCACGCGGTGGCCCGAAGCGGTGGCGGGCGCGGCGTACACGCGCCACCGTTCGCCCTGCGCCTGGACATCATGAAAGCCCGGCGCCGCCACCAGGCCGGCGCCCAGCGCCGGCCAGGAAGAGGCTTCGAGCCGGCCCTCGGCGCTCCAGACCTGCGTCACGTACACGCCCCACTTGTGCGCCCGCTCGGGATCGACCGGCCGCAGCACGATGCGCTCGTCGGTCGCCGCGATGGATTCGCCCAGCTGCTGCATCTGCTCGTCCATGAACGAGCCGACCATGCGCGTGTAGCCCCAGTAGGAAAACGCGGCCGAAGCCGCGCCCACCAGCAGGAACAGCGGGACCAGCCAGAACAGCAACGCGCGCTGCAGCGAGCACATCGGGCCGGCGGACAGGATGTGCATCAGTGGGCCTCGCGCGACGGGGTGGGGCTGCCGGCGGCGATGCGCCAGCCCAGGCCACGGACGTTGCGGATGGTGTCGGCACCGAGCTTGCGGCGCATGCCGTGGATCAGCACGTCCACCGCGTTGCTGCTCACTTCCTCGCCCCAGCCGTAGATCCGGCTTTCCAGCTGCTCGCGCGAGAGGATGGCACCCGGGCGCTCGAGCAGCGCGTGCAGCAACGAAAACTCGCGCGCCGAGAGTTGCGAGCGCTCGCCTTGAACCATCACCTCGCGGGTGGTCAGGTCCAGCTGCACCTGCTCGCCGCCGATCACCGAATGCGCGCTGCCGTCGCGCCGGCGGATCACGGCCCGCATGCGGGCCAGCAGTTCGCGGAATTCGTAGGGCTTCAGGAGGTAGTCGTCGGCGCCGATGTCCAGGCCGGTGATGCGGTCCTCCACGCCGTCGCGGGCCGTGAGCACCAGCACGGGCGTCCGGTCGCCCGAGGCGCGCGCGCGGCGCAGCACCTCGATGCCATCACGGCGCGGCAGGCCCAGGTCCAGCAGCACGCAGGCATAGCCGCCATCGGCCATGGCGCTCTGGGCCAGCTCGCCTTCCTTGACCCAGTCCACCGACCAGCCGTTGGACTCCAGCGCCCGCATCAGGCTGGGGCCGATCATTTCGTCGTCTTCGACAAGCAGCACGCGCATGGCAGTCCCTCGTTCTAGTGCAACCGGTAACCGGCGTTCCATCGGGCGGTGCGTACCGCCAGGCGCAGTTGCGACAAGGCCGCGGCCAGCAGGGCCGCCGCCCCCGCCAGGCCCACGACGCGCAGGGGCGTCAGCGCAATGTCGAACACGGCCAGTCCGGCTGCGCCCAGGAGGGCCAGCGCCAGCAACATGGCGAAGAAGGGCTGAAGACGGCGGGTGGGCATGGTGCTTCCTCGAGGGCGGAATGTCCGGAGTCTAGAAGGGGACATTTAGGCCTGCATTAGCGGCTTCCATCAGAACCGCTCCTGCTGTCCCAGGTAGCGCCACTGGCCCACCGGCAGCTGACCCAGCACGACGCGGCCGATGCGGATGCGCTTGAGGCCCACCACCTTCAGGCCCACCAGCTCGCACATGCGGCGGATCTGCCGCTTCTTGCCTTCGGTCAGCACGAACCGCAGCTGCTCGGGGTTTTGCCAGCTGACCTGCGCCGGCTTGAGCGCCTGCCCGTCCAGGCTCAAGCCCTGGCGCAGGCGGTTGAGCTGGGACGCGGGAAAGGCCTTGTCGACGGCGGCCGTCACCTCGCCATAGCTCACGCGGACGAGGTACTCCTTTTCCATCCCGGAGTCCTCGCCGATCAGCTGGCGGGCGATGCGGCCGTCTTGCGTCAGCACCAGCAGGCCGGTGGAATCGATGTCCAGGCGCCCCGCGGGTGCCAATCCGCGCAGCTGGCCCGGGGCGAACCGCCGCTGGGAGGCGTCCCCCGGCCAATGGCTGCGGGCCTGCACCAGCGTCACCGCCGGCTGGTGGCCGTCCTCAGCCTGTCCGCTCACGTAGCCCACCGGCTTGTTCAGCAGGATGGTGACCTGCTCCTGCTGCTGGCCCTGGGCGCGCCGGTCCACTTCGATGCGGGCGTCAGGCGCGACCTGCAGCCCCATGGGAGCGACGGTGCCGTTCACGCGCACCCAGCCGCGGGCAATCCAGTCATCCGCCTCGCGGCGGGAACACAGGCCCAGTTCGGCCATGCGCTTGTTCAGGCGCGTGGTGGAAGGCGCTCCACCCTCGGTACCGCTATGCATTTTGTAGCTCGTCGCGCACTTCTGGTGCGGGCTGCAGGCCTTTTTGGCTGGTGAACAGGCTGGAGCGCAAGGCCTGCAGGTCCAGGATCCGCAGGCCGCCGTATTCGACGCGGATGATGCCCTGCTGCTCCAGGCTGGCCAGCGCCTCGTTCACCCGCTGGCGCGACAGGCCCACCAGGTAGGCCAGTTCCTGCTGGGTGATGCGCAGCACTTCGCCCACGCCGGGATAGAGCACGGGGTTGAACAGGGCGCCCAGGCTGCGCGCCACGCGCAGGTCGGGGTTGTTCATGCGGTCGATCTCCCGCGCCGCGATGAACTGCGCCAGCCGCTCGTTGAGCTGGTTCATCACGAAGCGGTTGAAGCCGATGGAGTGGTCGAGCAGCCAGTGGAAGGTGTCCACGGGCAGGCCCGCCACCACGCTGCGGCGCAGCGCCTGGATGTTGTAGCGGTAGGCCTCGCGCTTGAGGGCCGTGCCTTCGCCGAACCAGCCGCCGGGGGGCACGCCGGTGAACGTCATGGTCTGGCCCTGGGCGTTGTCGCTGCTCATCTTGAGCAGGCCTTCGACCACGCCGAACCAGTAGGTCACGGGCCGGCCCACGCGGCAGACCAGGTCGCCGGGCAGCGCATCCCCCACGATGATGTGGCCGGCCGCCCGCGCGTGCTCGGCCGGCTGCAGCAGCTTCAGCCAGGGGATGCCGGCCAGCTCGGACTCGCTGGGCGGGCGCCGCCTCTGGTGCAGCGAGCTTTCGGGGGTGGTCGACTTCATCCGGGAAAGCCTGTTCAGGGAATTCCCGAGGATTGTCGTTGCAAAGACAACTTGGCGTCAAAGTCGGGCCTAGCATCCGCCCTCGGTTCAGCATCTTTCGCTGACGCAAGGACCTCGATGGAGACCACGTTTCCCCGCCTGTTGCTGCAGCACGCCGCGCAGCGCCCGGCTGCCGCGGCGATGCGCGAGAAGGAATACGGCATCTGGCAAAGCCACGGCTGGGCGCAGATGGCCAAGCTGGTGGAGCACCTGGCCTGCGGGCTGCACCAGGCGGGTCTTGCCCGTGGCGAGCACATGGTGGTGGTCGGCGCCAACCGGCCGCGCCTGTACGCCACCATGCTCGCCGCGCAGTCGCTCGGTGCCATCCCGGTGCCGCTCTACCAGGACGCGGCCGCGGCCGAATGCGTGTTCCCGATCAACAACGCCGAAGTGCGCTTCGCGTTCGCCGAGGACCAGGAGCAGGTCGACAAGCTGCTGGAGATCCGCCCGCAGTGCCCGCAGTTGCAGGCGATCTACTACGACGAGCCCCGCGGCCTGCGCAACTACGCCGAGCCGGGCCTGGCCTCGATGGAATCGTTGATCGCGGCCGGCCAGGCATTCGCGCGCAGCCAGCCGGAGTTCTTCGCCGGCGAGATCGGCAAGGGCCACCCGGACGACGTGGCGGCCATGTTCTTCACCTCGGGCACCACGGGCAATCCCAAGGGGGTGGTGCATTCCCACCGCACCCTGCTGGACCGGGCCAAGGCCGGTGCCGACTTCGACCGCCTCACCGAGCGTGAGGAGGTGCTGGCCTACCTGCCGCCCGCGTGGATCGGCCAGAACATCTTCAGCTACGCCCAGTGGCTGGCCTGCGGCTATGTGGTGAACTGCCCCGAGTCTGCCGGCACGGTGACCATCGATCTCAAGGAGATCGGGCCCACCTACTACTTCGCGCCGCCCCGCGTGTTCGAAGGCTTGCTGACCAGCGTGATGATCCGGATGGAAGACGCGAGTTGGCTCAAGCAAAGGATGTTCCACGCCGCCATGGACTTGGCGCGCCGCGTCGGGCCGGCGCTGATGGACGGCAAGCCCGTCAGCGCGCTGGACCGCCTGAAATACCGGCTGGGCGACCTGCTGGCCTACGGCCCGCTGCGCAACAACCTCGGTCTGTCGCGCGTGCGCGTGGCCTACACGGCCGGCGAGGCGATCGGGCCGGACCTGTTCAGTTTCTATCGCTCCATCGGAATCAACCTCAAGCAGCTGTACGGCTCCACCGAAACGGCCGTCTTCGTCTGCCTGCAGCCGGACGACCAGGCGCGGGCCGACACGGTGGGCGTGCCGATCCAGGGCGTGGAGGTCAAGGTCGCGGACAACGGCGAAATCCTGGTTCGCTCCCCGGGATTGCTCAAGGGCTACTACAAGAACCCGCAGGCCACGGCCGAAGTGCTGACCGCGGACGGCTGGTACCGCACCAGCGATGCCGGCTTCATCGACGCGCACGGCCACCTGAAGATCATCGACCGGGTCAAGGACGTGGGCCGCATCGCCGGCGGCGCCAACGACGGCGCGATGTTCGCCCCCAAGTACGTGGAGAACAAGCTCAAGTTCTTCCCGCACATCAAGGAAGTCGTGGCCTACGGCGACGGTCGCGAGAAGGTGTGCGTGATGATCAACATCGATTTCGACGCGGTGGGCAACTGGGCCGAGCGGCGCAACCTGCCCTATGCCGGCTACACCGACCTCGCGCAAAAGCCCGAGGTCTACCAGCTGATCAAGGAATGCGTGGAGAAGGTCAACGCCGACCTGGCGGCCGACGAGCGCCTGGCCGGCTCGCAGATCAGCCGCTTCCTGGTGCTGCACAAGGAGCTGGACGCCGACGACGGCGAGCTCACCCGCACCAACAAGGTCCGCCGCGGCTACATCGCCGACAAGTACCAGGTGCTCGTGGACGCGCTGTATGGCGGCCACAGCGAGCAATACGTCCAGACCCAGGTGAAGTTCGAGGACGGCCGCACCGGCGTGGTCAGCGCCACGCTGAAGATCGTGGACACCCGGACGTTTGCCCCGGTGAAGGCCGCCGCATGAACATGATGAGCGAAGCGGCCAACCTGGCCAGCGCCCCGCAGCGCCGCAAGTTCGGCGAGGTGATCCTGGACGTGCAGAACATCTCGCTGGCATTCGGCGGAGTCAAGGCGCTCGCCGACATCTCGTTCGACGTCCGCGAGCACGAGATCCGCGCCATCATCGGGCCCAACGGCGCGGGCAAGAGCTCGATGCTCAACTGCATCAACGGCGTCTACCAGCCGCAGCAGGGCACGATCAACTTCCGGGGCAAGACCTTCCACCACATGAACAGCCGGCAGGTGGCCGAGATGGGTGTCGCCCGGACGTTCCAGAACCTGGCCCTGTTCAAGGGCATGAGCGTGCTGGACAACATCATGACCGGGCGCAACCTGCGCATCAGAAGCAACCTGCTGCTGCAGGCCCTGCGGATCGGCCCGGCCGAGCGCGAGGAGATGCGGCATCGCGAGTTCGTCGAACGCATCATCGATTTCCTGGAGATCCAGGCCTACCGAAAGACGCCGGTGGGCCAGCTGCCCTACGGCCTGCAAAAGCGGGTCGACCTCGGCCGCGCGCTGGCCATGGAGCCGCAGGTGCTGCTGCTCGACGAGCCGATGGCGGGCATGAACGTCGAGGAAAAGCAGGACATGTGCCGCTTCGTGCTGGACGTGAACGACGAGTTCGGCATGACGGTGGTGCTGATCGAGCACGACATGGGCGTGGTGATGGACATCAGCGACCGCGTCGTGGTGCTGGACTACGGCAAGAAGATCGGCGACGGCACGCCGGACGAAGTGCGCAACAACCCCGAAGTGATCAAGGCCTACCTGGGCACTTCGCACTGAGGCCGCAGAGACACAGATGGCATTTTTCCTGGAAACCCTGCTCGGCGGCCTGATGGTCGGCATGCTCTATTCGCTGGTGGCGCTGGGGTTCGTGCTGATCTTCAAGGCTTCGGGCGTCTTCAACTTCGCGCAGGGCGCGATGGTGCTGTTCGCGGCGCTGGCCATGGCGCGGTTCGCGGAATGGATCCCGCAGTGGACCGGCATGGAAAGCAAGTGGCTGGCGAACGTGCTGGCCTTCGTGGTGGCGGGCCTGCTGATGTTCGTGGTCGCCTGGCTGGTCGAACGGCTGGCCCTGCGGCACCTGGTGAACCAGGAAGGCGCCACGCTGCTCATGGCCACCCTGGGCATCACCTATTTCATCGACGGCCTGGGCCAGAGCCTGTTCGGCAGCAACGTCTACAAGCTGGACATCGGCATGCCCAAGGAACCGATCTTCGCGCTCGAGGGGGTGTTCCCGGGCGGCATCCTGATCAACAAGGAAGACCTGATCGCCGCCGCCATCGCCACCGGCCTGGTCGCCCTGCTGAGCCTGTTCTTCCAGAAAACGTCCACCGGCCGCGCCCTGCGCGCGGTGGCGGACGACCACCAGGCCGCCCAGTCCATCGGCATCCCGCTCAACCGCATCTGGGTGATCGTCTGGTGCGTGGCCGGGGTCGTGGCGCTGGTCGCCGGAATGATCTGGGGCAGCAAGCTGGGCGTGCAGTTCTCGCTCACGACGATCGCGCTGCGCGCCTTGCCGGTCGTCATCCTGGGCGGCCTGACGTCGGTACCCGGCGCGATCATCGGCGGCCTGATCATCGGTGTGGGCGAAAAACTTTCGGAGGTCTACATCGGCCCCCTGGTCGGCGGCGGGATCGAGATCTGGTTCGCCTACGTCCTGGCCCTGCTGTTCCTGCTCGTGCGGCCGCAAGGCTTGTTCGGCGAGAAGATCATCGACCGCGTCTGAACCGGAGCCATCACGATGATCTACCGCGAAAACGGCCAATTCAAGACCAGCTACCGGGCCGACCAGCAGATCTTTCCCATCCTGCAGGACCGCCTGGCAGTCGGCGCGTTGCTGGCGGTGGCCTTTGTTGCCGTGCCGCTGCTGGCCAGCGACTACCTGATGCGGGCCATCCTGATCCCGTTCCTGATCTTTTCGCTGGCCGCCGTCGGGGTGAACATCCTGGTCGGGTATTGCGGGCAGATCTCCCTGGGCTCGGGCGCGTTCATGGCGGTGGGCGCGTACTCCGCCTACAACTTCTTCGTCCGCATCCCCGGCATGCCCCTGCTGCCGGCGCTGATCCTGGGAGGCCTGTGCGCCATGCTGTTCGGCATCCTGTTCGGCTTGCCGAGCCTGCGCGTGCGGGGCCTGTACCTCGCGGTGGCAACGCTCGCGGCGCAGTTCTTCGCCGACTGGATGTTCCTGCGCATCAAGTGGTTCACGCTGGACACGCCTTCGGGATCGGTGGCCGTGTCGAACCTGCAGATGTTCGGCCTGCCGATCGAAAGCTCCGTCAGCAAGTACCTGTTCTGCCTCACGATCCTCGCCGTGGTGGCCCTGCTGGCCAAGAACCTGGTGCGCGGCGCCATCGGCCGCGAGTGGATGGCCATCCGCGACATGGACGTGGCCGCTGCCGTGATCGGTATCCGGCCCATGTACGCCAAGCTCAGCGCCTTTGCGGTGAGCTCCTTCATCATCGGCGTGGCGGGCGCGCTGTGGGCTTTCATCTACCTGGGCGCCTGGGAGCCCTCGGCCTTCTCGGTGGACTATTCCTTCCGGCTGCTGTTCATGGTGATCATCGGCGGCCTGGGTTCCATCATGGGCAGCTTCTTCGGCGCGGCCTTCATCACCGTCCTGCCCATCGCGCTGAACCAGCTGCTGCCGTTCCTGGCGGGGCTGTTCGGCATTGCCATCACCACCACCGCCGTCTCGCATGCCGAACTCATGATCTTCGGCGGCCTGATCGTCTGGTTCCTGATCGTCGAACCCCACGGGCTGGCCAAGCTGTGGTCCACCGGCAAGCAGAAGCTGCGCCTGTGGCCCTTCCCGCACTGACCCATGCACCCCTTTCCCTGAGCGCTTCAACCTTTATTCACAGGAGACAAACATGAAGCTTCGCAACATCGTCCTGGCCGCCGCCCTGGTGGCCGCCGGAACTTCGGCCATGCTGCCCACCGCGGCGGTGGCACAAGCCAAGGAGCAGTACCTTCCGGTGCTGTCCTACCGCACCGGGCCTTACGCGCCCAACGGAACGCCCACCGCGAACGGCATCGTGGACTACTACAAGCTGGTCAATGCCCGGGGCGGCATCAACGGCGTGAAGATCCTGTTCGAGGAGTGCGAAACCGGCTACGACACGGCCCGCAGCGTGGAGTGCTACGAGCGGCTGAAAGGCAAGAACGGCGGCGCCGCCCTGATCCACCCGTGGTCCACCGGCGCGACGTTCGCGCTGACCGAGAAGGCGCCTGTCGACAAGATCCCGCTGATCACCACCGGCTACGGCCGCAGCGAGAGTGCCGACGGCACCATCTTCAAGTGGAACTTCCCGCTGCTGGGCACCTACTGGGTGGCCGCCGATGCGATCGTGCAGGCGATCGCCAAGAAGGAAGGCGGCGCCGACAAGCTCAAGGGCAAGAAGATCGCGCTGGTCTACCACGACAGCCCGTTCGGCAAGGAGCCGATTCCGCTGCTGCAGGAACGTGCCCGCATGCACGGCTTCGACCTGCAACTGCTGCCCGTGGCGGCCCCTGGCGTCGAGCAGAAGGCCACCTGGCTGCAGGTTCGCCAGAACCGCCCGGACTACACGCTGCTGTGGGGCTGGGGCGTGATGAACTCCACCGCGCTGAAGGAAGCGCAAGCCACCGGCTACCCGCGCGAGAAGATGTACGGGGTGTGGTGGTCGGGCGCCGAGCCGGACGTCAAGGACGTGGGCCAGGGCGCCAAGGGCTACAACGCCGTGACGCTGCAGCATGGCACCGACAAGAACGCCCCCATCGTCAAGGAAATCCTGGAGAAGCTGCACGCCAAGGGCCAGGGCACCGGCCCCAAGGAAGAAGTGGGCGAAACGCTGTACCTGCGCGGCGTCGTCAGCGCGGCCATGGGCGTGGAAGGCATCCGTGCTGCCCAGGAGCGCTTCGGCAAGGGCAAGGTCATGACGGGTGAGCAGGTCCGCTGGGGCCTGGAAAACCTGAACCTGACGCAGGCCAAGCTCGACGCGCTGGGCTTCAAGGGCGTGATGCGGCCCGTGAGCACCTCGTGCGCGGACCACGTCGGCGCCGGCGCGGCGCGCATCCACACCTGGGACGGCACCAAGTGGGAGTTCACCAGCGACTGGATCGAGGCCGACCAGCAGATCATCAAGCCGATGGTCAAAGCCACGGCCAGCAAGTACGCAGCCGAGAAGAAGCTGACGCCGCGTACCCCCGCTGATTGCCAGTCCTGACCTGAAAGCGGCGGCTCCTCCCCGGAGCCGTCAACCGGAAGGCTCCGGCCTTCCGATTGACGACACACTCATGACCACACCCAACATCGTCCTCAACGTCAACGGCATCGAGGTCATCTACAACCATGTGATCCTCGTGCTCAAGGGGGTCTCGCTGCAGGTGCCCGAAGGCGGCATCGTCGCGATCCTCGGCGGCAACGGCGCGGGCAAGACCACCACGCTGCGCGCGGTGTCCAACCTGCTGCGCGGGGAGCGGGGAGCTGTGACCAAGGGGTCGATCGAGCTGCGCGGCGAGCGCATCGAGAACCTCTCCCCGGCGGACCTGGTGCGCCGGGGCGTGGTGCAGGTGATGGAGGGCCGGCATTGCTTTGCCCACCTCACCATCGAAGAGAACCTGCTGACGGGCGCCTACACCCTGCGAAGCAAGGGGCAGGTGGCGGCCAATCTCGAGAAGGTCTACGCCTATTTCCCGCGGCTCAAGACCCGCCGCTCATCCCAGGCGGCCTACACCTCCGGCGGCGAGCAGCAGATGTGCGCCATCGGGCGCGCGCTCATGGCCAGCCCCACGATGGTCCTGCTGGACGAACCTTCGATGGGCCTGGCGCCGCAGATCGTGGCCGAGGTGTTCGAGATCGTGAAAGACCTGAACAGCAAGGAACGCGTGACCTTCCTGCTGGCCGAACAGAACACCAACATGGCGCTGAAGTACTCGGATTACGGCTACATCATGGAAAGTGGCCGCGTCGTCATGGACGGTCCGGCCGCCGACCTCGCCAGCAACGAGGACGTGAAGGAGTTCTACCTGGGCATGGGCGGCAGCGAGCGCAAGAGTTTCCGCGACGTCAAAAGCTACAAGCGCCGCAAGCGCTGGCTCGCATGAGGGGTGCAGCATGACTGAGTTCTTCGACGCGCTGGAGACGCGGTTGCCGGCCGAGCGCGAATCACAGCTGATGCAGGCACTGCCGGTGCAGGTCGCGCATGCGCGCAAGCACGCGCCGGCCTTCGCCGAAATTCTCTCCGGGGTCGATCCCCGATCCGTGACGTCCCGGCAAGCCCTGGCGCGGCTGCCCGTCACGCGCAAACAGGACCTGCTCGAGCGCCAGCGGGCTGCCGGCCGGCCCGATTGCTTCGGCGGGTTCTCGGCCCTGGTGCGTGGCCCGCACATGCCCCGCATCTTCGCCTCGCCCGGCCCGATCTACGAACCCGAAGGCCACTCGCCTGACTACTGGCGCAGCGCCCGGCCGCTGTTCGCGGCGGGTTTTCGCGCCGGCGACCTGGTGCACAACGCGTTCAGCTATCACATGACGCCGGGGGCGTTCCTGATGGAGGCCGGTGCCCATGCGATCGGCTGCACGGTTTTTCCGGCGGGTACGGGCCAGACCGAGCAGCAGTTGCAGGCCATCGCCGAGCTGCGCCCCGACGCCTACCTGGGGACACCCAGCTTCCTGCGCATCCTGGTGGAGAAAGCGGCGGAGACCGGCAGCGATATCAGCAGCCTGCGCAAGGGACTGGTCGGCGGTGAAGCGCTTCCGCCCAGCCTGCGCGACTGGTTTGCCGAACGCGGACTGGACGTCTACCAGAGCTACGCGACCGCAGATCTCGGGTTGGTCGCTTATGAAACCTCATCGCGGCAAGGTCTGGTGCTGGACGAAGGCGTCATCGTGGAGATCGTCCGTCCCGGCACGGGTGACCTGGTGGCGGAAGGCGAAGTCGGTGAACTGGTCGTGACCACGCTGAATCCCGGTTACCCATTGATCAGGTTCGGAACCGGCGACCTGTCGGCCTGGCTGCCAGGCGCCTGCCCGAGCGGACGCACGAACGCCCGCATCAAGGGCTGGATGGGGCGCGCAGACCAGACCACCAAGATCAAGGGGATGTTCGTTCACCCGGGCCAGGTGGCCGACATCGCCCGCCGCTTTCCCGAGGTGCTCAAGGCCCGGCTCGTGGTGAGCGGCGAAATGGCCAACGACACCATGACGCTCAAAGTGGAAACCTCATCCGCAGCGCAGGGGCTGGATGCGCGCATCAGCGAGGCCATTCGCGAAGTCACCAAGCTCCGGGGCAATGTCGAGCTGCTGCAGCCAGGCACGCTTCCCAACGACGGCAAAGTCATCGAGGACGCCCGCAGCTACAAATAGCTAGGGTTTCCCGCAGGCGTTTTCTACGTAATTCCCGCGATGGAGGCGGCCCGCCCGCTGCCTATCATGAGCGACCCCATCCAAGGAGCGCCTCGTGAAAACTTCGGTCAAATTCCTCGTCCCGCTCGCCCTGCTGGCCGCCGCCTCCGTGGGCGCGCAGGACTTCCCTGGCAGCAAGCCGGTCACCATCGTCGTTCCGTTCGCCGCCGGCGGCCCCACCGACCGGGTGGCGCGCGACCTGGCCGAAGCCCTGCGCAAGCCGCTGGGCGGCGCCACCGTGGTGGTGGACAACGCCGCCGGCGCGGGCGGCTCCATCGGCGCGAACAAGGTGGCCAAGGCCGGCGCGGACGGCCACACGCTGCTGCTCCACCACATCGGCATGGCGACGATGCCCACGCTGGTGCGCAACATTCCCTTCAAGGTGGAAAGCGACTTCGAGTACGTCGGCCTCGTCAACGACGTGCCGATGACCGTGATCGCCCGCCCCACGCTGCCTGCCAACAACTACCGCGAGCTGGTGACCTGGATCAACCAGAACAAGGGCAAGATCAACCTGGGCAACGCCGGGGTGGGCTCTGCTTCGCACCTGTGCGGCATGCTGTTCCAGCAGGCCATGCAGGTGGACATGACCGCCGTGCCGTACAAGGGCACGGGCCCGGCGATGACCGACCTGATGGGCGGCCAGATCGACGTGATGTGCGACCAGACCACCAACACCACCGCGCAGATCGAAGGCAAGAAGGTCAAGGCCTATGCCGTCACCTCCACCAAGCGCCTGACGACGCCGGCGCTCAAGGACCTGCCCACGATGCAGGAGATGGGTGCCAAGGACTTCAGCGTCAGCATCTTCCACGGCCTGTACGCGCCCAAGGGCACACCGGCCCCGGTGCTCAAGAAGCTCAATGACGCGCTGAAGGTCGCCTTGAAGGATCCTGAGTTCATCAAGAAGCAGGAAGGCCTGGGCGCGGTGGTGGTGACCGACAACCGCGCCGATCCGGCAGGACACAAGAAGTTCGTGGCCGACGAGATCGCCAAGTGGAGCCCGGTCATCAAGGCCGCCGGCGTCTACGTGGACTGAGCGCCCACCGCATCCCAGACGAGCCGCCTTCGGGCGGCTGCTTTCATGGCGCGGCATGCTGCGGATCATCGATTCCATCACTGAGCTCGGTCCCCAAGACCAGCGGTGCCTGGCCGTGAGCGGCTCCCATGGCGGCGTGAGTTCGGCGCGCTACGCGCTGGCGGCGCGCCCCTTGCTCAGCGTGTTCAACGATGCCGGGGTCGGCAAGGACAGGGCCGGCATCGCCGCCCTGGCCCTGCTGCAGGCGCAGGGCCTGGCCGCCGCCACGGTTTCGCACGAGAGCGCGCGCATAGGCGACGCGCAAAGCACCCTCGCCGATGGCATCATCAGCCACTTGAACGAACGGGCCGCGGCCCTGGGGCTGGTCACGGGCCAGGCTTGCCGCGACGCCATTTCCGCGTTGCAGGACACTTCCAGGAGACACGCATGAAGACCACCCGATCGACCTCGCGCCGCCAGATGCTGGGCCTGTTGGCCGCCGCTGCACTGGCGGGCGCCCCTGGCGCCTTTGCCCAGTCCTCGTCGTGGCCGACCAAGCCGGTGCGCATCGTGGTGCCGTTCGCACCGGGCGGCACCACCGACATCCTGGCGCGTGCGGTTGCGCCGGAGCTGTCCAAGGCCTTCGGCCAACAGTTCGTGGTGGAGAACCGGGCGGGCGCCGGCGGCAATATCGGCGCCGACGTGGTGGCGAAGGCCGCACCCGACGGCTACACCCTGCTGATGGGCACCGTGGGGACGCAGAGCATCAACAAGTGGCTCTACAGCAGAATGCCGTTCGATCCGCAGAAGGACTTCGCCCCGATCACGATGGTGGCAGGCGTTCCCAACGTGATGGTGGTCCAGGCCGAGAAGGCCCGGGCCAACAACATCAACAACGTCAACGACTTCATCAAGTACGCCAAAGCCAACCCCGGCAAGCTGAACATGGCTTCCAGCGGCAACGGCACTTCCATCCACCTGGCCGGGGAACTGTTCAAGTCCATGGCCGGGGTCTACATGACGCACTTCCCGTTCAGCGGTTCGGGACCGGCGCTCCTGAGCCTGGTGGGCGGCGACATGGACGTGATGTTCGACAACCTGCCGTCCTCGATGCAGTTGATCAAGGCCGGCCGGCTGAAGGCGCTGGCGGTGACCAGCTCACAGCCTTCCGCGGCGTTGCCGGACGTGCCGACGGTGGAGCAGGCCGCCGGGCTGAAAGGCTTCGAGGCCAGCTCGTGGTTCGGCCTGCTGGCGCCCGCCGGAACGCCCGCGGACATCGTCAACCGGATCCAGCAGGAAGTGGCCAAGTCGCTGAACTCGCCCGCGGTCAAGGAAAAGCTCCTGGCCAACGGGGCGATCCCCAGCGGCAACACGCCGGGCCAGTTCGCGCAGCACATCGACGCTGAACTGAAGAAGTGGCAGCCCGTGGTCAAGACCTCGGGCGCCAAGGTCGATTGACGTTTCGGGGCGCTACACGCCCCAGACGATTTCCTTGCCGGCCTTGTCGCACCGGCGCAGCATGTCCAGGAAGGGCACGGCCCGCTGGCGCAGGGACACGGCGTCAAAGCGCGGCGGCACTTCGCCCCGGGCCTGGGCTTCCTCGACCATCGCGTTGTGGTCGGCCTCTTCCTGGGTGATGGCGGCTTCCAGAGCCGCCACGGCAGGTCCCATCTCGCCCGGCTGGATGATGCCTGTGGGACCTGCGTCCTTGCCGATGATTTCCAGAACCCGGCGGCCGTTGGGCTCCAGCATGATGAGGTCGCCGGCCGCCTTGGATTTGAATTTGTAGAGCATCAGGCCTGTCGGTACATGTAGCCGCAGTTGAAGGGATGGGCCGATTGTGCGCCCTTGAGCGTGCCTGCTTCGGTCCGGCCTTCCCGGCGGCTCGCCACGAGATGAAAGTGTGCATCCATGCGTGAATTCTTGTCGCCGCCACCGACGAGCGTCAACCGCTGTGCTGTAGGACGGCTTCGCTTTTCTCCATTGACAGTTATTTGTTGAGGCTTAAACTATTTAGCCGAGACGAGAGGAGCCACCATGGACATGGAAGCGCGCGCGCACAGCGAGCATCCCGAAGCCTTGCGCCTGTGGCTGCGGCTGCTGACGTGCACCCAGATCGTGGAAAAGCAGGTGCGAGCGCACTTGCGCGAGCGCTTCGACACCACCCTGCCCCGCTTCGACCTGATGGCGCAGCTGGAACGCGCACCGGAAGGGCTCAAGATGAACGAGCTGTCCCGCCGGATGATGGTGACCGGGGGCAACGTCACGGGCATCACGGACCAGCTCGCTTCCGAAGGCCTGGTGGACCGCGTCGACGTGGAAGGCGACCGGCGCGCGTATCGGGTGCGCCTCACCGTCAAGGGCCGCAAGCTTTTCCATGAGATGGCCGCCCAGCACGAGGCCTGGATCGTGGATGCGTTCTGCGGCCTGAGCGGCAAGGACATGGCAACGCTGCACCGCCTGCTAGGCAAGGTCAAGGACCACGCACTGGTCCGCAGCCATTTGCCCGCGTGAAGATGCGAACAGAAGGAGCCCTCCCCATGTCGGCACAAACGGACCGCTTCGTTCATGACAGGCTGCCGCCGCCCGGGCAATGCCCGCAACTGCGCTACGACACACCGGAGCTGCAGCTGCCCGGCCAGCTGAACTTGGTGGAGGAACTGCTGGACAAGGCGCCCGCCAGGGGTTGGGGCGAACGGCCACTGCTGCGCTCGTCGCGCATCACCCTCAGCTATGCCGACGTGCGCGAACGCGTGGACCGGATCGCAAGCGTGCTGGTGGACGACCTGGGCCTGGTGCCCGGCAACCGCGTGCTGCTGCGCGGAGGCAACTCCATCGGGCTGGCGCTGGCCTGGCTGGGTGTGGTCAAGGCCGGCCTGGTGGCCGTGGCCACGATGCCGTTGCTGCGCGCTCGCGAGTTGAGCGACATCATCGACAAGTCCCGGCCGGCGGCGGCGCTGTGCGACGTCAAGCTGCTCGACGAGCTGGAAATCGCCCGGCACGAACGCCCCTGGCTGGAGACTGTCGTCGCCTTCAACGCGATGAATGAGCCTGGCTCGCTGGCTGTCAGGGCGGCGCGGAAGGAAGGCGGGTTCCCGGCCTGCCCGACCTCGGCGGATGACATTGCGTTGATGGCGTTCACATCCGGCACCACCGGCAAGCCAAAGGCGGCGGTGCACAGCCACCGCGATGTGCTCGCAGCATGCGAAGCCTGGCCACGGCACGTGCTTCGCGCTACCGCGGACGACGTGGTGGTGGGCTCGCCGCCGCTGGCGTTCACCTTCGGCCTGGGCGGCCTGCTGATCTTTCCCATGTGGGTCGGCGCTTCCGTGTACTTCCCCGACACGCCCTACACGCCGGAGACGCTGGTGCGGCAGATCAACGAGGCCGGCGCCACCATTTGCTACACCGCGCCGACGTTCTACCGGCAGATGGCGCCGTTTGCGCGGCAACAGGGGGTCGGCAAGCTGCGGATCTGCGTGAGCGCCGGGGAAGGGCTGCCGGACGCGACGCGGCAACTGTGGAAGGAGGCCACCGGCATCGAGATGCTGGACGGTATCGGGGCCACCGAGATGTTTCACATCTTCATTTCATCGGCGGGTGACGAGGTGCGGCGAGGCGCCATCGGCAAAGTGGTCCCCGGCTACACGGCGCGGGTGGTGGATGACGGCGGACGCGAGGTTGCCAGGGGGACGGTGGGCAAGCTCGCGGTGATCGGCCCGACGGGTTGCCGTTACCTGGACGATCCGCGGCAAGCCAGCTACGTGAAGGACGGCTGGAACTACCCGGGTGATGCTTTCGTGCAGGACGCGGACGGCTACTTCTTCTACCAGGCCCGTGCCGACGACATGATCATCACAGCCGGCTACAACGTGGGCGGGCCCGAAGTGGAAGATGCGCTGCTGCGCCACCCCGCCGTGGCCGAGTGCGGCGTGATCGGCAAGCCCGACGAAGAGCGCGGCATGATCGTCAAGGCCTTCTGCGTCCTCAAGCCGGGGCACGAGGCCAACGACGCCATGGTCAAGGCGCTGCAGGATCATGTGAAGGCCACGATCGCGCCCTTCAAGTACCCGCGCGAGATCGAGTTCGTCGCCAGCCTGCCGCGCACCGAGACCGGGAAGCTCCAGCGGTTCAGGCTGCGGCAGGGTGCCGCCGCAGCCTGAGCCCTACTTGCCTGCGGGCGCCGCGGACGTGGTGGTCGATTCCTCGACGATCAGCCACCGGCCGTCCACCTTCTGCCACTTGATCGTCTTGGTGACGCTGTCGCGGTAGCTGGCCGACTTGTACTGCTGCGTGAACGAGGTAGCAGCGCGATCCGGGCCGTCCGGCGTGGCGACCAGGCTTTCGACGGTGATTTCGACATCGGCCGCCCGGCCGATCACGGCCCGGCGGCGCTTCTCCCAGGCTTCGCGCGTGAGGCCGCCGCCCGGGGTGAACTCGGGTGCATAGGCGGCGAGGTACGCGTCGATATTGCGAGACGCCCACGCGGCGCGCCAGGCTTCCAGCGCTTGCTTCACGGCCTCTTCGTCAGCCTTGCCGGCTTCGCTGCGCGCTTCGGGGCTGCCGGTCGCCACCACGGGGGCCGTGACCTCCGCGATCGCCCGCTCTTTCGCATTCAGCATGCTCAGGCGCGCGGACTTCTGGACGGCCCGCTGCATCAACGCGTCCTTGTCGATGGCGAGGACCGTGATGGGCTCCGCGGGACAGTGCTGGGCGGCGTCTCCGCCAGAACTCCATTGCTTCAGGTCGGCTTCGGCGCCGGTCTCCAGGCTGGCCAGATCGAGCGCGCGCAGCAAGGTACCCAGGCCCGCCTGGGTCCGCGCGTACGCGATGCTCAGGTCGTGCCGCGCATTGACGACCGCCCGGCGAGCCTGGAACAGCTCGTTTTCGGTGTCCAGCAGGTCCAGCAGCGTCCGCTGGCCGATGTCGAACTGCAGGCGGTAAGCCGTCAATGCCTTGCCCACGGCCGTTTCATGGACGACCAGGTACTCGAGCTGCTCCTTGAGCTTGTTGATGTCGTTGTAGGCGATGATCAGCGTCTGCCGGATGTCGCGGCAGGTCTTGTCGCGCAGGTCCTTGGCGACGTTCACCTGTTCGGCGAACTGCCTTTCGCGGGCCCGGTCGCCGAAACCGTTGAACAGGTTCCAGCTCAGGACCAGTTCGGCGGCGGTGGAGTTCGAACTGCCCAGGGCGGCCAGGTTGTTGGTGCCCTGCTCCCGGCGCACGCGCGCGTCCAGGCGCGGCGTGTTGGCGCCGCCGCGGGAAGCCAGCGCCGCCTGCGAAGCCCGCACGTTCTCGATGGCGGCGAGCAGCGAGCCATTGCGCTGCTGCGCCGCGGTGATTGCAGTGACAGGGTCGCCCGGGATGTCGCGCGCCAGGTGCGGCGGGATCGGCATCTCCTGGGTGGGAAGCCGGCCGACCAGCCGCTGGAAGCGGGCGGTGGTGTCGTGCAGGTTGGCCGTTTCCGTAAGCAGGTTGGCTTCGGCCAGCGCGAGCCGGCCCGAAACCTGTTCCAGATCGACCGCCCGCGCGACCTTGGCGTTCACTCGCCTTTCGGTTTGCGAATAAACGGCCCGGTGTTCGACGAAGTTGTCTTCCGCCAGGCGCACCAGTTCCCGGTACCGCACCACGTCGAAGTAGGCCCGCGTCGCCTCCAGGGCAATGGCCTCCGAGGTCTCGAAGAACTCGAACAGACGCACCTTGCTGGTGTGGTCCAGGCGCAGCAGTTCGTTGCGCGAAGCGAAGCCGTCGTACAGCAGCTGCGAGATCGACAGGCTGCCTGAGGTACGGCTGTTGCGGCCCAGGTCACTGCGACGCTCGGGGCCGGCCGCCGCTGTCAAATCCACCCGGGGCAGCAGCGCTCCGCGTGCACTGTCACGCTCGCCTTCGGCGGCCTTGATGGTGTGCCAGCGGGAAAGGACCTCGGGATTGGTGAGGACGGCGCGTTGCGCGGCGTCCTTGAGGGTCAAGGGAGCCTCGGTTGACGCGCTTGCAGCACCTTGAGCATTAGCGCCCACAGCCGTGCCCAGCAAGAAAGCCGACAGCAAGCAGGCGGGGAGAAGCTTCAAACGGAAGGTATCCATGGTGCTCACGGCGAAGCCGCTACAAAAAGTAACACGTGCACGGGATTATCTTGAAGAGTTCCGCGTGAGTCCATGTTTTCAAAGGAGAACTGGCTGCGGGACGTCGGCATGCGGCCAGCGCGCAACGCTGGCCGCCACAAGTCGCGGTCAATCCGTGACGAGCTTGCCGTTCTGCAGCAGGTACTGGATGACCTGCTGGTCGGTGGTGGCGCCACCGAGGTTGATGTTGGTCAACTGGATGCGCACGTCCGTAGCACTGAGGACCACAGCCGACGGCGCACCGACGGCGTGCGGGTCAGCGGCAAACCCGCCGGTGGTACTGACGTGGATGATCGCGGTCGTTGCATTCACCTGCTCGAAGTGAAGGAAGTTCTGCAGGTTGTCCTGACCGAGCAAGGTGCCAGCACTCTCGCCTACCAACAGATCTCGCAGGTCCAGCACATCGCCGCCGGCGGCCCGACTGGCGATATCGAAGTCGGTGATCGTGTCTGTCACCGGGGCGCCTGCCGTACCGCCGTCATTCAGTTCCCACGCAAAGACGTCGCTGCCGAGGCCCCCTGTCAAGGTGTCGGCCCCTTGGCCGCCGATGATGAGGTCGCGCCCGTCCCCCCCGTTGATGACATCGGCACCAGCGTCACCCACGAGCCTGTCATCTCCGGCCAATCCGTTCAGTGTGTCGTTGCCATCGCCGCCGTACACAAAGTCGGACGATGCGCTGAGAGTCGGGGTGTTGTTCGCCGCTGTCCCTTCATACGTATTGGTGGCGGTCACCACGTTGATGTACTGGTCTACCGTGTGGACGCCCGTGGTTGCCGAAACGTTGATGAGGGCCGACTGGGTCGCTCCGACGCCCGTGACGACGAGTGGGTTCGAGAGGTTCCAGGTAGAGATGTTGACCTGCTGGGTGGTGCCTGTCGTGATGGTCATCGAGTTGGTGCCGTCGCTGATCGTCCAGCCATTCAGCAGGCCGCTGACGGTGAGGCTTTGGAACGCACTCGCCGTCACCTCGAGTTCGAAGCTGGATCCGTCGTTGGCGACGGCAACGTTGTGCCGGTTCGATTCGGTTCGCCAGACGGAGCGGACCTGCTCGTCCGTCAGCACGGAACTGTAGATCCGCAGGTCGTCGATGGCGCCGTTCAGGTACTTGTCGTTGAGCAGGTTTCTTGAAAAGTCGCCGTTGACACCGTTGGTGAAGCCGATGCCGAAGACGTTGGTGATCGTGCCCTGCAGTCCGGTAGCGGTGACGCTGTTTTCGAGCACCCCGTCTACCCAGATTTGGGTTTGGCCGGTCGCGGCATTTCGGGTCATAGCGACAAAGTGCCATGTATTGTCCGAAATGACAGTCGTGCTTCTAGCGCCGTTCTCGTTGCCCACGTTCAAGCCGATGCGGCCGGAGTTGTCGATCCATCCCCACTGGGCATCGTTCACTGCGCCGTTCTGCTCGGAGCCGATAACGCTTGGACGATTCCAGCCGATGTCATCTCCGGTGAACTGACTGGCATCGGTTGTCTGCCTCTGGTTGGTCTTGATCCAGAACGATACGGTCGCAGATCCCGTGATCGGATTCAGCTCGACCGGATCCACGGCCAGTGAGGACCCTTTGCCGTCGAACTGCAAAGCCGTCGCGGAAGTACCTGCATGCCCCGTCACCCAGGAAGGGAGCGCATTGCCGTTCGTCGTGTTGGCGTCCGACAGCGTGCCGACGATATCCCGCAGCTGGTTGACCGCGGGAACGCCGAACCCTTCGTCGAAGGTCCACTGGCCGATGGGGCGCACCTGGAGGATGGGTGCGCTGTCGAGGTCCAGGATGGTGGCCGTTCCCACCGCCACCGAATTGGATACCGGGCCCGAGGACAGCGTCGCGGTCAGCGTGAATTTCTCGGCGCTTTCGATCACCCCATCGGTGTGCGTGGGTGTCCGCACCAGCACGCTCGTCTTTCCTGCTGCGATGACCAGGCTGCCGGTGTAAGCCACCCAGGTGGTGCCACCGTTGATCGAGTACTCCAGCGTGGATCCATAGTCGGCGGCGCTGGCAGTGCCGTTGGCAAGTGCCAGGGTGACATTCACATCATTGCCGGTCTGCGCGGCCAGGCGGATGTCGAAGACCGCGTAGTCACCTTCGACGATGGTGGTATCACCGATGACTGCCAGCGCGGGCGGAAGACCCGACGAGATGCCGCCCGTGAAGATATTGAAAGTGAGGGTCTCCGACGTCCGCGCCACGGAGCCGTTGGCTTCTGTGGCAATCGCCGTGACGCCGAGGTCCACCCGGCCGGAATAGTCCTCCGGGAAGATGATGTAAGCGGCGGCAAGGGCCGCCACGGGGATCGTGACTACCCCCCCGACCGGGCTGTACGTCTGTGCTCCCGAAACGATGCGCGATCCTCCAGGCATGTTGCTGATCTGCAGCGTGTACGTCTCGGAGCCATCGGCATCCACCAGGGCGCTGGTGATCTTCCCCGCCAGCGCGATCCTGGTCACGGTTCCCGTCGTGGTGCTGCTGTAGTTGAACTGCATGGCGCCCTGCGCCTCGACGAGACGGATGTCGTCGAAGTAGGCGCCTGTGCCCTCCCCAGACTCTGCGGACGTCGTTCGCAGCGTGATGGTGTGGTTGCCCGTCGTCGTGAAGTTGAACCCGGCCCGGATCGCCTCCCAGACAAGGGAAGAGTTCACCGCCGACGTCGTGTACGTGTAGACGACTTCGCCCGGCGTGCCGGCATCCAGCACCACCTGGAACCCTGTTCCGGCGACGGGTGCAGCATCCGGCGCATAGTTGAGGCTCAGCTGGTAGACGTTGGCAGTGTCTGTGACATTGATCGTCCTTGTGATGCCTAGCGTCTGGTAGTTTGTGCCCGAGCCCGCATTGGCCGCGTTGTCGAGGTGCAGGAACACGCGCTGTGCGTCGTTACCGGTCGGACTGCCTGCCATGCCCGCCGCTGCGTACGGTGTATTGCCCGACGTCAGGAGAACATCGGCATCGGCATTGAAGTAGAACTGGTTGGTCTGGGTCCCGCCTGACGCGCCCGACGTGTCACCGGTTTGTGTGGTCACCAGCGACCAGCCCTCGATGGCGGCTGTGCCCTTGGCATGCGTCGGGTTGTTCGTGTCGTTTCCGCTGGGCGTCAGCGGGCCGACGGATTCCCAGCTGGTGCTGAACAGCTCGTTGAAGGTGTTGCTGGCAGTTAGCGTGGGGGCGTCGGCGACCGCCGTGACATTGACGGTGGCCGTTGCGGCCGCACTGTTGTTTGCCGAGTCGTCTCGGGCCGTGAAGTTGAACGACGTGCTTCCCGCCCAGTGGGTCGTCGGCCTGAAGTACAGGGCAAGGCTGCCGCCGGTGGCCGTGTACGGGGTGCCGGCCACCACAGCCTGAGTGAGCGCAGCATCGGTATACAAGGTGCCGTTCGCCGGCAGGCCGCTGATCGTGAAACTTGCAATCGTTCCATTCGGGTCAGCCGCGGACAGCGTCACGGGTATCCCGCCGGCGGCATCCTCGTTGCCCGTGACAGACACCGCAGCCGCGACCGGGTTCGTGGACGTCACCACGTTGATGGTCGCTGTGGCCACGTTACTCGGTGTCACGCCGTCAGTGACAGTCACAGTGAAGTTGCGGGGGGTCAGGTCGGCGGTGGTGCTCGCGTTCGTGAAGGTGATGGCGTTCAGCGCGGTTTGGTAGTTCGCGCGACTCGAGGAGCCGGACAAGGTCACGACGTTCCCCGCTACTGACGCTGCGATGCCGAGCCCGCTCGGCACTCCGGCGACGGAGAGCACATCGCCAGCTTGCATGTTGGTCAGGGTGATCGTCGCCCCAGTGAGATTCGCGTGATCCGCGTCTGTAATCAGCGCGTCTACGTCCGCGATCTTCGCCGGAGTGGGCGTAGTTCCTGTACTGCGGACGAAGTAAGTGGAATAGCCCGTGCCTGCGGCGCTCGCGTCCAGGTCGAGGACAGGCGCATCATTTACCGACGTCACGTTCACCGTCGCCGTGGCCGCCGCGCTCGTCAGCGTCCCATCGGTCACGGTGATGGAGATGCTGCGCGGCGTGGTGCTGGGCGATTCCGAGTTGTTGGAGAACGTGATGGCCCGGAGTGCCGCAGCGTAGCTGGCGACCGGCGCTGACCCGCTCAGTGTCAGGATGTTGTTGTTCGGCCCCGAGAGCGTATAGGAGATCAGCGCGTCGATAGCGCCGATGGAGAACAGGTCGCCCGCTTGCCAGTTCGTCAGGGTGACGGTCGCACCTGACAAGTTGACGTCGTCGTCGGTCAGAGTCAGGTCTGCATCGGCGATCTGCACGCCGGTGCCGCCCTCGGTGAAGGTGGTCGTGAAGTTGATGCCGGCGACGCTGGAGTCGAGATCGAGGGTGGGCGCGGTGTCGTTCACCGGGACCACGGTGACGGTCGAACTGATCGAAAGGGCCGTGGTGTCAACGCCGCCACTCGCCGTTCCGCCACTGTCCTTGATCTCGGTCAACGTGAAGACACGATCGCCGGCAATGGGATTCACCACATTGGTGTTCTGGTACGTGATCCCGTTGACCAGCGTCTGCGCTTGCAGGGCAGTGAGCGTCCCCGTGAGAGTGACAGTGGCCGTCGCGCCGCTGATCGCCACCGAGTACGTCACCGCAGGGGCGCCGGTGGTTCCGGCACTGTTCGCCCCCAGGGTGATCGTCGTGCCGTTCACCACGATTCGTTCGGCCGCCCCGTCGAGCAGCCCGCTGATGGTGAAGGTCAGGCCGGTGATGTTCTGTCCGCCCTCGATGGTGCTGGCAGCGGCGGCGCTGAACACGGAGACCGCGGGCGTTTGTGTCGCGCCATTGCCTTCCGTGAACGTGGGGTTCAGGGCCGTTGCGGTCAGCGTCGGCGCGTCGTTCACGTCCGTCAGGGTGACGGAGACCGTATCCGTGGCGGTCGAGAATGCCGTGGTGCCGCCGTTGGCGCTGGTGTCCACCTTTGTCGCGGCGATCCCGGATGTCTGATCCCACGCTCGGATGGTGAGACCGTTCGCAACTGTGCCGGCGAACCCTGCATTCGGCTGGAAGTACACGCGCGTGTTCGCGTCGGAGGCCAGCAGGAGCGCGCTGGTGTTGCTTACAGCGCCCATTTGCAGCCAAGTGGTGCCGCCGTTGGTGCTGAAATACCAGGTGCCGTTCGCTGAATCAGTGGCGGTGATGGCAATCCCTTTGACGGCTCCTGCATCGACGTCCGTGATGACTCCAGCGCCGTTCACGAGAGTGGATACGAGCGTACCGACTGTCCCAGCCGGCGTCGTCGCGTTCTCGATTGCGGTCAGGGTGAAATTTGTTGCCGTATTCAGAACCGGCGCGTCGTTGATCGGCGCGATTTCGATCGTGGCCGTGACCGTCGCGCTATTGGCAGTACCCGTATTTGCACGGAACTGGAAGTCTGCAGTGCCGCTGTAATTGGCGACAGGCGCAAAGTAGACTGTCGCCTTCTGATTCACTGCCGTCACGAAGTCCGCCGCAGTCAAGGCTGTTCCACCGCTGCTGGCGAGGTACAGGGATCCTTCGGTTGCAGGATCTGGCACGTCGACCAAATCGAACCGGGTGATCGCTGCATCGTCGGTGCCGCGAAGTTCGATCGCAACCCGGGGGCCATCCTCTTGGCCGTAAGCCGTCGTCGGGTACACAGTCATCGTTCCGCTGCTGGTGACGCTCATGGTCGTGGTAGCGGATGCGGTCAAACCTTGCGTGTCGGAAACCGTGACTGCAATAGAGCGTTGCGTACCACCCGTCGTAGATGATGTAAACGTTACCGCCTTGAGCAGGGCTTCGTAATCTGCACCTGTCGCTGTCTGCCCCGCTTTCGTTGAAATCGTTATGGCGCCGGTTGATGTGCTGTAGGCCGACGTCACTTCGAAGAGCGTTGTGTTCGGGTTTGTAAAGCTCAACAAGTCAGTACCCTTGTCGTTGAGGCCTGCCCCGATGTCGATCGTTACGCTCGCAATGGTGCTGTCCCGATCCAGCACAACCACGTCGGTATCCACCACGGACACCGGGGTGTCCGTAGTTCGATGGTAGGTCGTGATGAAGTTGACTCCGGCCGCGCTGCCGTCCAGATCTAGCGTAGGAGCGTCATTCGTTGCCACAACAGTCACGTTGGAAGCCAGGTTCAACGACGCGGTGTCCACCCCTCCGTTCGCCGTGCCGCCACTGTCTTTCAACTGCGTGAGTGTGATGGCGCGAACACCCGCGGTTGGGTTATCCACGCTTGTGTTCTGGTAGGAGACACCATTGATCAGGGTCTGTACTTGCGCCTGCGACAAGGTGCCCCCGCCAAAGGTCAGGGTGGCCGTTCCGCTCGCCAGCGAGACCGCATATGTCAGTCCGTTGGTGGCCGTCCATCCCGCGACATTGCTGCCCAGGCTGATGGTTGTGCCATCCACAGTCAGGGTCTCACGCGCGCCATCTTGAAGGCCACTTACCGTCAGCGTCAGTCCGGTGAATGTCTGCCCAGACTCGACAGCGCTTGCCGCCGCGCCGCTGAACAGCGAGCCGGATGAAGGTGCCGAGTCTCCGGCGGTCCCGGTTTCGGTTGTTGTCACATTGGCGCCGGTTGCCGTCAGCGTGGGCGCGTCGTTCCGGGCCGTTACCGAGACCGCGGACGACACCGCTAACGTGGAGGTGTCGGACCCGCCCAGGGTGGTACCACCGCTGTCCTTGATCTGCGTCAGTGTGAAAGTGCGCGTTCCCGCGGTCGGATCGTTCACCACCGTGTTCTGGTAGGTGATGCCGTTGACGATCCCCTGCACAACCGCAGGGGTCAGCGCCATTCCGATCAGTGAGATGGTGGCAGTGCCGCCGCTGACAGTGGCGAGGTAGCCCGCGCTGTTGCCGGTGGTGGTTCCCGAACTGCTCGCGCCCAGATTGATCGTCGTGCCGTCTACGACGATCACCTCGTTGGCACCGTTCGTCAATCCGGACACCGTGAAGGTCAGCCCGGTGATGGTTTGCCCTGCTTCGACCGCGCTCACCGTCGTCCCGGTGAAGACAGCGACTGCAGCGCCCTGGAGAAGGCCTGCGCCCTCATTAAACGCTACACCGGCGGCCGACGTTGTGAGTGTCGGCGCATCATTGATGCCGGTGATGTTGATGGTGCCGCTCTGGCTGGCCGAGAGCGGCCCACCCGTGCCGCTGTTGCCCCCATCGCTGACTGTCACAGTCAGCGCGCGCGTCGCGGCGGTGCCACCGGCTGTCGGATCTTCCGAAGTGGAGGCGTATCGCAGCTGCCCCATCAAAGCCTGCACCGCCGCCGCGCTTGCGCCCGTGTTCAGCGTGATCACCAGATTGGCCCCCGTGCCGCCGGCCAGCGTGCCGATGGTCACCCCACCATAAGTCACGTTCGCTCCGGACACCCCGATCTGCCCGGCACCCGTGCCCTGGTTGTTCACGGACAGCACGTCACCCGGTTGGTACGCCGCCAGGGATGCCGTCACTGTGCCGCCGCCGAAGTTGGCAGCGTCCAGGTCCGCTACCGCTGCGCCGGTCACGATCGCAGCCGCCGCACCGTTTTCCGTGTAGCTGCCTCCGGCCGTGCCGGTGAAGGTGGGTTCATCGTTGACGGCCGTCACATTGAACGTGATGGTGTTGGCGCTCTGGTCCAGGTTCGCCCCGCCATTGGCCGTGCCGCCGTTGTCTCGTACCTGGAAGGTGAAGCTGGCCACGCCCGTGCCGTTGGCGTTGGCCGCGGGCGTCCAGGTCAGGCTGCCTAGGTTGGCCGCCGTGATCTCCTGCCCCGCCGTCACCAGTATGCCGCTCAGACGCAGCGTGCCGCTGCCAGGCAGCGTCGTGATCACCACCGACTGCAGCGTGTTCGCCGGGCTGTCACTGGGGTCCGTGAAGCCAAAGTTGGCGGCGCTAAACGTATAAGCCGTGTCTTCCACCACGGTTAGCGTCGCATCTGTGCCGGCCGGGGCGTCGTTCACCCCGGTCACGTTGAAGGTGATGGTGTTGGCGCTCTGGTCCAGGTTCGCCCCGCCATTGGCCGTGCCGCCGTTGTCTCGGACCTGGAAGGTGAAGCTGGCCACGCCCGTGCCGTTGGCGTTGGCCGCGGGCGTCCAGGTCAGGCTGCCTAGGTTGGCCGCCGTGATCTCCTGCCCCGCCGTCACCAGTACGCCGCTCAGACGCAGCGTGCCGCTGCCAGGCAGCGTCGTGATCACCACCGACTGCAGCGTGTTCGCCGGGCTGTCACTGGGGTCCGTGAAGCCAAAGTTGGCGGCGCTAAACGTATAAGCCGTGTCTTCCACCGCGGTTAGCGTCGCATCTGTGCCGGCCGGGGCGTCGTTGACCGGCGTCACGGTGATCGTGCTGGACGTCCCCGTCGAGGTGTTCACCCCATCCGTCACCTTGTAGCTGAAGCTGTCGCTGGTCGTCTCGCTGCCGTTGTGCACGTAGTTGGCCGTGCCGTCAGCCCTGATGTACAGCACCCCGTTGGTGGTTCCCACCTGCTTGTAGCCCAGCGCGCTCGTGTACGTGCCGTGCACCGAGTTGGTCAGGCTGGCAAACACCACCCCGTTGACCTCGGCCACCGTCAGCGTCGCCGCCGGCAGATCCGCGTCCGTGTCGTTGCTCACCACGTTGAAGCTCACGGTGCCGCCTTCGGCCACCGTCTGCGGGTCCGCTACCGCCACAGGCGTGTTGTCGTTCACAGGCGTGACCGTGTAGCTCACCGTGGCCGCCGCACTCGACAGGTTCACCCCGTCGTGCGCACGGTACGTGAAGCTGTCCGCAGTCGTCTCGCTTCCGTTGTGCTGGTAGTACGACACCCCATCGGCCTTGATGTACAGCGTGCCGTTCGTCAGCGCCACCTGCTTGTACCCCAGCGCACTGGTGTACGTGCCGTGCGCCGAGGCCGTAAGGCTGGCCCACGCCACCCCGTTGACCTGGCCCACCGTCAGCGTGGTCGTGCCCGTGTCCGCATCCGTGTCGTTGCCCAGGATGTTCAGCGCCGCTCCCAGCGCCCCTTCAGCCAGAGTCTGGCTGTCGCCCACCGCCACAGGCGCCGTGTCGTTGACCGGCGTCACGGTGATCGTGCTGGACGTCCCCGTCGAGGTGTTCACCCCATCCGTCACCTTGTAGCTGAAGCTGTCGCTGGTCGTCTCGCTGCCGTTGTGCACGTAGTTGGCCGTGCCG